>Ga0209051_1000007_pt1 | contig 811408 bp, 652 predicted proteins | sample AraplaCvi_mMS_r2_2_FD_184286 | JGI IMG/M metagenome (GOLD analysis project Ga0209051, IMG submission 184286) | Arabidopsis root microbial communities from North Carolina, USA - plate scrape MF_Cvi_mMS_r2 (SPAdes) (version 2) | ecosystem: Host-associated > Plants > Roots > Endosphere | place... | reverse complement strand
ATGAATTCCTTATCGGCGCTTTAGGTAGAAAGGGCGGAACGAGAAGTCTCCCACGGTCCGTACTGGCTAGAGTCGGAATCGAGCTTTTAGTCCCGCCCACCCCTTCAAGTCTAAACATACAAGCGAGCTTGCTCGCGATAGCGGCGGGACAGCTTGCATCAATGCTGAATATGCCGACGCCATCGCGAGCAAGCTCGCTCCCACATTTGGGCTGGGGGTTGCCCTGGAATTGTGGGCGCACTCTCAGGTGGACAGCATTTCAGCCAGGCGCGGCGCATCAGCCTGCGGAGCGACTTCGCTGAGTTTGCCATGTTCGATGCGGATCAGCCGGTCGGCCAGGCCGAAGTAGGCGTCGTCGTGGGAAATCACGATCAGTAATCTGCCGCGCTCGCGCAGGTCCGGCAGGATCCGGGTGTAGAAAAAGTGCTTGAACACCGGGTCCTGGTCGGCGGCCCATTCGTCGAACAGATAGCAGGGGCGATCATCCAGGTACGCACTGAGCAGCGCCAGGCGCTTGCGTTGTCCGGTGGACAACGCCAGCGTCGTCAGTTTGCCTTCCTCGATTTTTACCTTGTGGTCCAACTGCAGGTGCACCAGATAGTCCTGGGCCTGTTTCACCAGGTGCGGGTCATCGCCATCGAACAGGTTCTCGAACAGGCAGAAGTCGGTGAAGATCGCCGAGAAGTGCTGCCGGTAATGGTGGTTGTCGTTGCTCGAGGATACTTGCTCGTCGAGCATGATGTCGCCGCTTTCCGGCCGGTACAGCCCGGTCAGCAGCAAGGCCAGGGTGGTCTTGCCGCTGCCATTGCCACCGGTGATGAACACCACTTCGCCGGCATTGAGGGTCAGGTCGATGGGCCCCAGGGTGAAATGCCCGTCCTCGCGCTCGCGGTAATAGGTGTGGGTGACCTGGCGGCACACCAGGCTGCGAACCTGGGTCGGCGAGATCGTGTCGATGCTCTCGTCAGCGGTCTGCATCTGGCCTTCCAGGGCGCGGATCTTGTTCAGGGCCACGCTGGCCCGGCCGAGGGTCGGCAAGGCGTGCATCAGTTCCGACAGCGGCGTGATCATGTAAAGAATCGCCAGGATATAGCCGGTGACCAGGCTCGCGCTCAGGTCGATGAAATGCGGTGCGGCGAACAGCACCACGCCGATCAGCAGGTAGAACACCGCGTTACCCCAGTTCAGCACGAGGGCGTAGATGCTCATGCCGCGTACGAAGTCGCGACGGTATTGCTGGCTCACCGGTATCAGCAGGCGGGTGAAGAAATGTTGCCGGCGTGGATGGTTGAGTTGCAGTTCCTTGCTGCCATCTGTGAGCAGGCGGTATTGATTGAACAACTGGTCCTTGAGCTCGCGGGCACGGGAGATCGAGGTCAGTGCCCGGCGTTGCGGCCAGTGGAAACTCAGACTGCCCAGGGCGATCAGCAGCAGCGTCAGGCCCAGCAGTGGCAGGCTGAGCCAGCCCAGGTAGCCGAGGCACGCGGCGATGATCCCGACATTGACCAGCAGGATCGGCACCAATTCCACCGCCTGGCTGATGGTTTGCGTATCGTCGGTGAGCATCGCCAGCAGGCGATGCTTGCCCAGGCGCTGCAATTGCGCGTAGGACGTATCGATCAGCTTGGCGCTCAGGTGCAGGCGCATGTCGTTGACCGCGGCCTGGCCCAGGCGCAGCAGGCTGATGTCGGAGATGATCCGCGACACCGCGACCAACACCACCAGGCCGGCGAAGAGCAGGCCATCCACCGGGCGCAGCTTATCGAACACCTCCAGGCTGTGGTTGATGTTGGCGATCAGGCCGGCCGCCGCGAGGCCGCAGGTCAGCCCCGTCAGGGTCGCCACCAGCAGTGCCCGCCATGAGCGTTTAGCCATGAGTAACAACAGATCCATTTCAAACCGCTCCGTGTGTAGCAATGGCCGTGAGGCGCGCCGCCAATTGTTCATGCAAGGCGCGTTGCTCAAGGATGGTGAGGTGTTGCGCCGAGATGACCTCGCGGGTCAATGGCCCACTGCTCAGGCCTTCCCAATGCGGGTCGGCGAAGTCGGCCTGGGCCAGGGTGTCGCTGGCCCACCAGACATGCACCGGGCAGCTTAGCCGGGCAGGCTTGAAGGTCGCCAGCAGATGCTGCGTATGCTGCTGGTAGCGCAGCCGCGTTTGCAAATGCTCCCAACTGTCGCCATCGAGTTGCAGGCCTTGTTGCCGGGCCCACTGGACCAGTTCCGGCAGGCGTGCCGCTGGGGGCAGGGCGTCCAGTCGCTCCAGCAATGCGGCCATGATCGGCGCCGGCAACTGACGCAACACGGCCTGGCTGTCCGGCGTCAGTGCTTGGGAGGCCGATTCCAGCAGCGCTTCGACACTGTCTTGCGGCGCTTGATGCTGGTACTGCGAGTCGATGATACCGAGGAACGCCACTTCCTCGCCCTGGCTTTCCAGGCGCGCGGCCGCGGCAATCGCGAGCAGGCCGCCGAGAGAGAAGCCCAGCAGGTGATAAGGCCCTTGCGGTTGCTGCTGGCGCAGGTGCTCGACATAAAGCGCACCGAGGCTCTCGATATCACCGCCCAGCGTTGTGCTGTCGTCGGTCAGGTAGGCGGCCTGCAAGCCCCACAGGTGCCAATCCGAAAGCGGCGCCAGCAGCGTGCGGTAGTCCTGCACGTGGCCGGTGGAGGGGTGGAAGCAGAACAGGTTGGCGGCTTCGACAGTGTTGGGCGCCGACAACCGCACCAGCGGCGAGAGCTTCAGCTCGGCCTGCACCAGCGCCGCAAACGCCGAGACGCTCGGGGCGTTGAACACGGCATTGACCGTTACCGGGGCCGACAGCGCGGTTTGCAAGCGACTGGCAAGCGTCACCGCCGCCAGGGAATGGCCGCCCAGCTCGAAGAAATCATCGTCGATGCCCACCCGCTCCAGGCCCAACACCTGTGCCCAGACCTCGGCGAGCAGCGCTTCCAGCGGCGTGCGCGGCAAGGCACTGCCAACCGTGTCGAGGACTTTGTCGGCCCATTGCTGCAAGGTCTTGCGGTCGAGTTTGCCGTTGCCCATCAGCGGCAAGGCTTCGACGATCCGCAGGGTGGGCAGCATGTAGTCCGGCAAGCAATCCTGGGCCTGGCCATGCAGCCTGGCGACCGTGGTCGAATGCCCGGGCGCCAGGGTCATGAAGGCGAACAGTTGCTGGCCGAGTTCGCCACGGGGAATGCATTCCACGGCGGCCTGGGCCACACCGGGAAGAGCGGTCAGTTGTGCCTGGATCTCATCGAGCTCTACGCGGAACCCACGGATTTTCACCTGGCGGTCGGCGCGCCCAGTGATTTCCAGGCTGCCGTCATGGCGATAGCGGGCCATGTCGCCAGTGCGATAGAGGCGTTCGCCAGGCAGTTGCGCCAGCTCGATGAAACGCCCGGCGTTTTGTTGCGCGTCCAGGTAACCGCGAGCCAGTTGTGGACCGGCGATATACAGCTCGGCGCTTTGCCCGGGGGCGGCCAGCGCTTGCTGCTCGTCGAGCAGGTACAGACGCATGCCGTCGAGGCGGTCGCTGAGGGGCAGGCGGCGATAATCCGTGGCCGGCTCGGCTTTGTGCATCACCACGCCAACGGTGGTTTCGGTCGGGCCGTAATGGTTGAAGACCCCCAGGGCCGGCGCGAGGCTGCGAATGCTTTGCAGCAGGCGCCGCGAGCAGCTTTCGCCGCCGAGGATCAATTGCTTGCGCGGCAGCACCGCAGCGCTTTGGGCATGAATCAACCAGGCGTCGAGCAACGACGGCACGATTTTCAAGTGATCGATCGGGTACTTCGCCTGCCAGGCTGTCCAGGCCTGGGCGTCCATGGCCGTTTCCTTGTTCAGCAGGTGCAATTCGCCGCCGCTGAGCAGTGCCGGGAACAGCAACGTGTAACCCAGGTCGGCCGCCAGCGAAGTGACCACCGCACTGCGTTCGCCGGCGGCCAGCGCCAGGCGCCGGGACACGCTGGTGACATAACTGGCGAGCTGGCGATGCTCGACGATGACGCCTTTGGGCGTGCCGGTGCTGCCGGAGGTGAACAGCACGTAGGCCGCGTCCTGGGCTTGGATCTCGACGTCGATTGCCGTGGCAGGTGCTTGCTGCCAGGTCGCTTCATCCCGCAGGTCGAGGCTGCCGATGTCGGGCAACGCCGGGGCACTGCCGGCCGAACCGCTGAGGACGAAGGCGGGCTGTGCCTGTTGCAGGATGGCCAGGGTGCGTTGCGCCGGCTGATGCACGTCCAGGGGGACGAACGCCGCGCCGCTCTTGAGCACGGCGAGCATGGCCAGGACCATCTGTGCCGAGCGATCCAGGTACAACGCCACGCGATCTTCACGACCCACACCCTGGGCGCGCAGGTAATGCGCCAGTTGGTTGCTGCGCGCCTGTAACTGGGCGTAACTCAGTTGCCCGTTGTGGTCGCGCAGGGCCAGGTGCTCGGGGAACTGCGCGGCACACGCATCGAAGCTCGCCGGCACACTGGCAAACGCCAGCGTCGCAGCGTCGAGTGGCGCCTGCAGGGCGGCGAGCGTCGCGGTGAAGCTCGGCGCCTGCACTGACAGCTCGGCCAGGGGCTTGCCGGGGTTGGCGAGGGCATCGAGCAGCAGCGACTGGAACTGCTCCAGCAGGACCCGGGCGGCTTGCTCGCTGTAGCGGCCCGGCAGGTGGCAAAGGTTCAGGCGATAGTCGCCAGCGATAGTTTCGGCTACCAGCAGCAGCTCCATGCCCGCTGGGATGGCTTGGGCGTCCAGCACCGTGAGTGTCGATGCCAGGCTGCCCAAGGTGTCGAGCCGATCGGGCAGATGCCCGGCCCACTGGAAACCGTACTGCGCGGCGTCGGCTGGCGGTGTCGTGCTGACAGCGCAGTATTCCTGCCATTCCGTGGCTTGCTCACAGAGTACCTGCAGGTTTGCCAGGGCCTGGGCAAACGCGCTGTCCGCCGCCGGTTGCCAGCGCAGGGGCAGGGGCTTGGCGAACAATCCCCAGCAGTCGGCGAGCTCTTCGTAGTCGTCGCGGCAATCGTGGACCCAGTTCAAGGTCAGGGCCGGGCTGTCGCCGCTGCTCAGGCGCTGCAACAGCACGCCCCAGGCCGCCATCAGCACCTGCTCGGGCGTTGCGTCGTGACGCTGGCAAAAGCTGTCCAGGGCTGTGCTCAACTGCGGATTGGCGCTCAGGCGCGTGGTCACCGGGGCGTCGGGACAGTCGCTGCGTACCTGGCGGTAGAGCAGTTCGCTGGCAGCCGGCTCATCGAGGGCCTGGCTGGCCCAGAAGCGCCGGCCAGGCTCGGCGTCTTCATCGGCCTGCAATTCGTAGAGCCAGGCGCTGTACTGGGTATAGGTCATGGCCTCGTCATCCAGCGATGGCGCATCCGTCGAGGCCAATGCCTGTGCCAGGCGCAGCAAGGTCCCGCGATCCGCGCTCAGTGCCGGCAGTTGCAGCGTCACCCGGTGCCGATCATCGCTGATCGATTGCACTTCGACGCCGATGGCGTCCGCTGCCGTGACGGTGGATTCCACCACCTGCAACGGCATCAGCAAGCCCGGCTCGGGCCGCACCCGCAGGCGCAGGGCCTCGTGGCATGCGCTCAGGGCTACGAGTCGCTGCTGCAGGCGTTCCAGGGCCAACGGGCCTTTGATTTCCAGTTCCAGGCGCACCGCTGGCAATCCTGCCAACCACTGGCTGCGTTGTTGCGGCGAGAGGGCGAAGGCTTCTTCACGTTTTTCAAAAGCGCTCATGCCTGCACCTCCACAACCGGCGACGGCTGTACTTCAGGCAGCAGCCCGGTCAATTGCTCACGACGCATCATCTGGCCCATGGCGACACAGATCTTGCGCTCGCCCTCGAAGGGGTCCCGGGCGTGAGCCACCAGCATGTTATCCAGCATCACCATGTCACCCTTTTGCCAACTGAAACGTACCGCGCAGTCCTCATAGGCCTCGCCGATCACCTGCATCACCGCGTCCTCGATCACGCTGCCGTCGCCGTAGTAGACGTTGCGTGGCAGGTGTCCGGGGCCGAACAGGCTGATCAGGTTGCTGCGCACCTCCGGTTCCAGGCAGGCAGTGTGGTGCAGTTGCACCTGGTTGAAGAACGACAGTTCCCCAGTCTCGGGATGCGCGACGATGGCCGGGCAGTGCTGGGCGATCCGCAGGTTGTCGGCCCCCAGCCATTCCCAACGCATACCCGACGCCAGGCATTGGCGTTCGACTTCCTCGCGCTGTTCGGTCTTGAAGAAGTCCTGCCAGCGCACATCCAGCTTGTCGGTGAAGTGCCGCACGTAGAGCAGCCCTTGGGTCTTGAGACGGGCGACGATGTCTTCCGGCAAACGTGCCAACACTTGCCGGCAATCGACGATGGGCGTGCAGCCGCCACGGGGTGCCGGCGTTTCGCAGTAGAACCATTGCTTGCGCGGCCACTGCGGCAGATGGGAGCTCTCGTTGTGGAAGAGAATCATGTGCTGTTCCGGGTACGGCGTGGAGTGGTAGATGTTCTTGCCGGAAGTGTTTTTCGGCAGGTCGCCGTAGGTCCCGTAGAGGTCGGGCTCGATGGCCTGGGCGAACTGCTCGAAGGCGGCGGCATCCGGCAGGTTGAAACCTCGGAACAGCAGGCCGCCGTGGGTCAGCAGCTGTGCGTTGATCCATTCCCGGGCTTGCAGCGCCCAGTGCACCGGGTCCAGGTCGCCGAGCATCGGCTCGATCACCAACGGCAAGGCTTGCCCGGCATCGAGGGTGCGGGTCCGGACCTGCTCGTGGGCCACCTGGCTCACGGCGGTTGCACGGGTCTGCTTGAGCTTGCTCAGTTTCGACTGCTTGCGTGCGCTGCGAGCCGTAGCCTCGTCGAGCGCCAAATCAGGCTGGGATGGCGCGCTGGTGTTGCTGCCCTCCAGGCGCCACGACCATTGGTCCAGCGCCTGCGCCGGGGCCGCGACGATCTGCTCCAGCAGGTGCTCGAAGCCTTGTTCGAGACGCTGGATGGTCTGTTCCTGCAACACGCTGGTGCGATACACCCAGCGCACGCTCAGGCCTTGTTCTTCGTCCTCCTCGACGAACACGGCGAGGTCGAACTTGCTGCTTTCCTGGCGCGATACCAGATGTTCCACCTCAAGGTCCGGCAGGCTGGCATTGCCGCTAGGCGTGTTCTGCATGACGAACAGCACCTGCACCAGCGGGTTGACCCCCGGTGTACGCGGCGGCTGCAATTCCTCCACCAGTTTGTCGAACGGCACTTGCTGATGCTGGAATGCCGCCAGGCAATCCTCGCGCAAGCGTTGCAGGCGGGCATCGAAGGTTTCGCCCTCGCTCAGGCGAGCACGGATCGGCAGCACGTTGACGAAGAACCCGATGAGATGTTCCAGGGCTGGGTGTTCGCGGTTGGCCAGGTCGGTTCCGACGATAAAGTCGTTGGCCCCGGTGGCCCGCTGCAACAGGCTGTTGAAGGCATTGAGCAGTACCATGAACAGCGTCGCCCGTTGCTCTTGCGCATAGGCCTTGAGCACTTGCGTCTGGGCCGCGGTGAAGCGTTGTTCAATAGCCGCGCCCTGGTAGTCGGGGCGCGCCGGGCGTGGCAGGTCAAGTGGCAGCGGGATCAAGGTGGGCGCGCCGTCGAGCTGGCGACGCCAGTAGTCGATGGCTCGTGCCAGCAGGCGCTGTTGCGCTTCGCTGCGTTGCCAGTAGGCGTAGTCGGCGAACTGGATCGGCAACGTCGGCAGCACCGGTGTCGAGCCGCTGGTGCGGGCCTGGTACCCGACGATCAGCTCTTGCATCAGGATGCCCATGGACCAGGCATCGGTGGCGATGTGATGCAGCACCAGTTGCAGCACATGATCATCGCTGCCCAGGCGCAGCAGGTTGGCGCGCAACATCGGCGCCTGTTGCAGATCGAACGGGCGTGCGGCTTGTTCATTGATCAAGCGTTGCAGGGTTTGCCCCTGTTCCGCGCTGTCGAGGTGGCTCAGCTCGGTCGGCGTCAAGTCAACCAGCGGTGCCGGGCTGATGACCTGGCACGGTTGGTCGCCGTGGAGGTGGAACGCGGTGCGCAAGGATTCATGGCGTTCGAAGACCGCCTGCAAGGCCCCTTGCAGCGCCGCGATGTCCAGCGCGCCGCGCAGCCTGACGGTGGTGGTCATGTTGTAGGCGGCGCTCGGGCCTTCGAAGCGATCCAGGAACCACAACCGTTGTTGGCTGTAGGACAGCGGCAACGGTTGGTCGCGCGGCGCCAGGGCCATCTCGGTGTCGCCGTCGGCCTCGGTCTGGACATCGCGCTGCTGATCCACCGCTTCGGCCAGTTGTTCGAGGGTGCCACGCTCGAACAGCGTGCGCAGCGGCAGGTTCACGTTCAACCGTCGACGGATCCGCGACAACACCTGGGTGGCCAGCAGCGAATGACCGCCGATGGCGAAGAAGTCGTCGTGCACACCGACCTCGTCCAGGCCAAGGATTTCCTGCCAGAGTTCGGCGAGCACTTTCTCGGTTGGCGTGCGCGGTGCCATGCCTTGCGCCTGTGCCGTCTCGTCCTGGGGTAAACCCAGGGCGGCGAGGGCGCGACGGTCGACCTTGCCATTGGCGTTCAGTGGCAATTGCGCCAGGGCCAGCCAGCGGGCCGGGACCATGTAGCTTGCCAGTTGCTGGCCCAGGTAAGCGCTCAAGACCTGTTGGGCAGACTCGTTGCCCAGGTCGGCCGCTTCGTCGAGCACATACCAGGCCACCAGTTGCAACGCACCGCGGGCGTCGGGCAGCGCCAGTACCGCCGCGCTGTCCACCGCCGGGTGTTGCATCAGGCGGTTTTCGATTTCGCCCAGCTCGATGCGGTGACCGCGGATCTTCACTTGCTGGTCGCGACGGCCGAGGTATTCGATCACGCCATCGGCACGCATGCGGCCGATATCACCGCTGCGATACAGGCGCGCATCGGCCTGGAACGGATGCGGGACGAAGGCTTCGCGGGTGCGTTGCGGGTCGCGCAGGTAACCGCGACCGACGCCGACACCGCCGATGCACAGCTCACCGGGTACGCCGATGGGAACCAGGCGCAGTTCTGAGTCGAGGACGAACACCTGGTTATTGGCGGTCGGCTTGCCGATGGGCATGTGCAGGCAGTCGTCGCCCGGGGCTTCGGTGATGGGGTAGAAGGCAACGTCGTCCGAGCATTCGGCCGGACCGTAGGCGTTCATCAACGCGATGGCCGGGAAGCGGGCGAACCAGTCCCGGGCCAGGGCCGGCGGCAACGCCTCCCCGGTGGGCAGCAGCCAGCGCAGGCTCGCCAGGGTGTGATGGGGCTGGCTTTCCTGGAGCATGCCGCGAATCAGTGCCGGCACGGTTTCCAGCAGCGTCAGCCGCTGCTCCTCGACCGCATCGAGCAGGGCCACCGGGTCGTGGGCCTGGGCATCGGGAAGAATGTGCACGGTGGCGCCGAACAGCGGCGCGGCGAGGAACTGCCAGACGCTGATATCGAACGCCGGCGAAGCCGTCTGGGCAATGCGGTCGTGCTCACCCAGGCCCAGGCTCGGGACCTTGCCGAACATGTTGTTGAGCATCCCTCGCTGTTCGACCATGACGCCTTTTGGCGTGCCGGTGGAACCCGAGGTGAAGATCACATAGGCCAGTTGATCAGGGTTGTGGACGTAGCTGACTGGCGGCTGTTCACGGCCTTGCCAGAGCGCCTGGGCGATCAGGCAGGTGGGTTGCTTGTGCAGCTGCGGCAGGACGTTGTCCAGCGTCGACGTCGCGTGCTCGCACACCAGCAACAGCGGCGCTTCACCGAGGTCCAGCAGCTCCGCCAGGCGTGCGTGGGGCTGTTGGATGTCCAGGGCCTGGAACGCGGCGCCGACCTTGAGCGTGGCGATCATCATCGTCAGCAAGGCCAGGCCCCGCTCGGCGAACAGCGCCACCAGGGTTTCCGGGCCGGCACCGGCGGCTTGCAACGTGTGGGCGATGGCGTTGGCGCGGCGGTCCAGTTCGGCGTAAGTCAGCGATTGTCCCTGGCATACGGCGGCCAGGTGTTGCGGGCGGCTGCGCACTTGCTCGGCGAACAGCGCCGCATAACCGCGTTCCAGCGGGAAATCGACGGCGCTGCGGTTGCAGTCGATCTGCAACTGCCGACGTTCCGCCTCGGGCAGCATGTGCAGGCTGCCCAGGGGCGCCTGGGGCGTTTCCAGCATGCCCGAAAGCAGCTGCACCAAATGCCCGAGCATGCGCTGCACGGTATCAGTGCTGAAGCGCTGGCTGTCGTAGGACAGGCGAATGCCCAGGCGGTCGCCGGGGTACAACACCACCGTCATCGGGAAGTTGGTGTGCACCCGGTCTTCGTAGATGTCGATGCTGAAGGCATCCAGTTGCACGCTGCTGATGTCCAGCGGCGCGTTCTCGAACACCACCAGGCTGTCGAACAGCTGCTGGCCGCGCGGCACCTGGCTGCAACGCTGGATGTCCACCAGCGAGGCACTTTCGTGTTCGCGCAGCTGTGCGTTGTGGGACAGCAGCGCCTGCAGCCAATCGGCCACTGGCGCTTCGGGGTCGACATCGATGCGCAGGGGCAAGCTGTTGATGAACAGGCCGACCATTTCCTCTACACCGGCGAGGTCCGTCGGGCGGCCGGCGACGGTCACGCCGAACAGCACATCGCGATTGCCGCTGTAGCGCGACAGCAACAGCGCCCAGGCACCCTGGATCCACGTGTTGGGGGTCAGTTGGTATTGCTGGCAGAGCTGCTGCAGACGCTGGGTCTGGGCGATGCTCAGGGTCTGGTCGAAGTCACCCACCTGTTCCGGTGCCTGCTCCGGACGGGCCACGGGGCTGTCCACATGCAACGGCGTCGGCTCGCTGAAACCGGCCATCTCGGCCTGCCAGAACGCGTGTGCGGCGGCCATGTCATGGCGTTCCAGCCAGCTCATGTAGCCGCGGAACGAGCGCAGGCGCGGACGGGCCACCGGCTCCTGGCGGACGATGGCCTGGTAGATCGCCAACAGGTCTTCCATCAGCAGGCCGAAGCACCAGGCGTCGGTCAGGATGTGATGGAAGCTGCGTACCACGGCGAAGCGTCGCTCATCGAGTTGGAACACCCGCAGGTGGGTCAATGGCGCGCAGGCCATGTCGAAACCTTGCAGGCGCTGTGCTTCGAGGGCCTGGTCCATCGCCAGGCGCTGCTGCTCCTCGTCGAGATGGCGCAGGTCCTGCCAGTCGAACGCTTGGTGAGTCTGGCGATACACGCATTGCAGCGGCTCGTGATCGTCCTGCCACCAGAACGCGGTGCGCATCATTGGATGGCGCTGGAGGAACAACTGCCATGCGGCCTCCATCGCCGGGCGTTGCAAGACCCCGTCCCAGCTGTAGCGTTGCTGCATCAGGTAGATGCCGCTGTGGGGTTGCAACAGGGTGTGCAGGAGCATGCCCTGTTGCATCGACGACAACGGGTAGACGTCTTCGATGTTCAACCAGTCCAGCGGTTCGGCGGCCAGGGTCGCCGCTTGCTTGTGGCACAGCGGGAACGCTTGGCTGGCAGGCCGCAGGTCGGTTGCGCTAGCGAGCCCGGCGAGGTCGTTCAGGCGTTGGGCCAGGCGCGGTGCCCAGTCGGCGGCGAGGGCGCCCTGGCTGCGCAGGTACAGGCAATCGTCCTGCCACCAGGCGTCCAGGGTCAGCGGGCAAGTCGACGTCGGCGATGGGCTTGCGGCCTCGACCTGGGCCAGGATGCCGCGTTCTTCGCGGTGGCTGTCGAGGTTGCCCAGCCAGCGAATGGCGACCGATGCCGCCGGCAACTCGCGCAGCGGTTCTTGCAGGTAGGTATTGTCCGACAGGTAGCGCAGGGCAGCGTAGTCGACGCCGTGCTGCGGATAGGCGCGCATCTGCGTGGCCAGTGCCTGCAAGCGTTGCAGCAGGTTTTCGCCTGCGGGCTGGAGGTAGTACGGCACCGCCAATTCCAGAGGCCCCACGATGCGCGCCGGGTTGAGGTCGGCGACGGCAATCGGCGCAGCGACCGGCAAGCGTTCGGCGTTCGGACGGGCGCCGTGCACGCTCAGCGCGACCAGGCCATCGCCGCACAGCTCACGGCATTGTTCGGCCACGGCCGCGGCCAACAGGCTGTGCCAGTCCAGTTGCAGCACCTCGCCCAGGCGCTTGAGCTCGCCCGAAGTGGTGGCCGGCAGGGCCTGCTCGATCATGCTGGCCGGCTGTTGGCCAGCGGGCAGTTGCAGCGGTTCCAGGCCGGCGTATTGCAGCCAGTGCTCCCAGGCGTCGTCCAGGGCGTCGCCCTGGGCATGGGCCTGCTGGTGCCGCGTCCATTGGGTGAAATCGCCACCGGTGTAGGACAGGCGCACCGGGCGTTGATAGCGCAACTGCGCCAGGGCCAGGTTGAGGTCCGTCAGCAGCAGCGACCAGGACGCTTCGTCCAGGCTCAGCGGATGAGCGGCCAGCAGCAGGGAATACTTGCCGTCCACTTCCAGCAGGCTGGCGTGCAGGGTTTGGCCGGCATCCAAGTCCAGGCCATCGACACCGGCCTGGGCCAGGGCTTGCAGTTGCGCCGGGGCGCAGGTTGCAAGTTTTTCGATGGTGATGACCGGGGCCTTGGCCGCGACCAGTACCCGTTGCTGCCACTCGCCCTCCGGCAGGGCCTTGAGCGCCAGGCGCAGGGCCTGGTGGTGTTGCTGCAAGGCAACGATGGCCTGGGTCAGCAGCTCGCTGTCGATGGCCTGGGTCAGCGCCACGCAACGCCAAGTCGCGTGCAGCGGTCCTTGTTGCAGGCGCGCCAGTTGCCCGGCGGCCAGCGGCAGGTCATAGCCATCGGCAATGGCTTGCGCGACGCCTTGGTTGGCATCGGCGCCCAGCACCCGGGCGATGTCGGCAATGGTGCGGTTCTCGAAGAGCTGGCGCGGGGTGAGTTTCAGCCCCTGCTGGTTGGCGCGGGCGATGATCTGCAAGTTGATGATCGAGTCGCCGCCCAGGGCGAAGAAGTTGTCATGCACGCCGACACGTTCAAGCTTCAGGACCTCCTGCCAGATAGCGGCCAACTGCGCTTCGACCTCATTGCGCGGGGCCACGTGGGTGGCGCTGTCGTCCGTGGGTTTTTGCGGGAGCGGCAAGCGTTGTACATCGACCTTGCCGTTGCGGGTCAGGGGCAGCTCATCGAGGGTGATGAAGTGCGCCGGCACCATGTAGTCCGGCACCCGCGCAGCGAGGTCGTTACGCAGTTTCGTGGCGGACAGCGACTGGCTGGCGACCAGGTAGGCCACCAGGCGCAGGCTGCCGTCCAGTTCCACGGCACGGACCAGCGTCTGCTCGATCAGTGGCGACAGGCGCTTGAGCTGTGCCTCGACTTCGCCAAGCTCCAGGCGGTTGCCACGGATCTTGACCTGGCTGTCGACCCGGCCGAGGAATGCCAATTGACCGTCCACTTGCCAGCGCACGCGGTCGCCGGTGCGGTACCAGCGTTGCTGATCGGCGTCGAGGTGGAAGCGTTCGGCGGTCAGGTCCGGGCGGTGCAGGTAGCCTCGGGCCAGGGCGCCATTGATCAGCAGCTCACCGGATACACCGGTGGGCACCAGGCGACCGTTGGCGTCCACCACTTGCAGTTGGCGGTTGGGCAGCGGGCGGCCGAGGGCAATACTGCGCAGGCCGGCGGGCAGCTCGGTGGCAATCGCCCCGACCGTCGCTTCGCTCGGCCCATAGTGGTTGAACACCCGCAGCCCGGGGGCCAGGCGGTTGACCTGCTCCAACAGCGCCGGGCTGAGGGCGTCGCCACCGAAGACCAGCAGGGCGCGAGGCAGCAGGCGGGCATCGGGCAGCGCCTGCAACAGGCCGGCCAGGTGGCTTGGGGTGATCTTCAGCACATCCACTGGGTGTTGGTCGAAGAGTTCGGCCAGTGCCAGGGGACTGAAACCGCTGTCTTCATCCACCAGCAACAGGCTGGCGCCGCTGCACAGGGCGCCGAACAGTTGGGTGTGGCCCAGGTCGGCGGCGATGCTGGACAGCAAGCCGTAGCGGGCCGCCAGCGGTGGGTTGAGCACCGCGTGCACCGCCGTCAGGTAATCGACGATGGACTGGTGCTCGACCACTACACCCTTGGGAGTGCCGGTGGAGCCCGAGGTGTAGATCACATAGGCGGCGTCAGTCGGGCTGTGGGCCACGGCCGGTGGCGTGTCTGGCTGGGAGGCGATGGCGTCGGCCTGTTCCGCCAGCCACAGCGTCGGCGTGTGCTCGGCCAGGCCTTTGAGCAGGGGCGAGGCGGCGGCGCCGATCAGCAGTGCGGCGCGGCTGTCCACCAGCACGTCGGCCAGGCGTCCGGCGGGTTGCTTGAGGTCCAGCGGCAGATAGGCGGCGCCGGCCTTGAGGGTGGCCAGCAGGGCAACCACGAACTCGGCGCTGCGTTCCAGGGCCAGGGCCACGACGCTGTCGTGGCCGATGCCTTGGGTACGCAAATACTGGCTGAGGCGGTTGGCCTGCTGGTCCAGTTCCCGGTAGGTCAGGGCGACCTGGCGGTCCTGGACTGCCAATTGTTCCGGGTGGGCGGCCACCTGTTGTTCGAAGCGTTGGTGCAGGCAGGCAGCGGGCACCGGCAGTTGCACGCCGCGACCCTGCACGAGCAGTTGTTGGCGTTCTTCAGGGCTCAGCCACTCCAGCTCGCTGACCCGGCTATGCGCTTGCGCCGTCATGGCCAACAGGATGGCGTGCAATTGTGCCGACAGCACCGCGACCTCGGCATCGCTGAAGCGACTGCGGTCGTAGCTGATCAGGTAGTGCAGTTGTTTGTCCGGCACCACGATCAGCGACAGCGGGAAGTGGTTGCGGCCTTGGGTGTGGGTAATGCTGTCGACCTGCTGGTCGTTGCTCGGGGCACTGAAGCTCAAGCCACCGGTGTCCTGGTTGAGCGCATCGGTGACCGGGAAGTTCTCGAACACCAGGATCGAGTCGAACAGCGCCTGTTCCGCGGCGATGCGGGTCATTGACTTGAGCTTGCCCAGCGGCAGGTAGGCGTGGTGGCGCACATCGCTGTTGGCTTGCTGCAAGCGTTGCAGCCAGTCCACCAGCGTCGGTTCGTCAGCCCATTGCACGCGCAGCGGCAAGGTGTTGATGAACAGGCCGACGGTGCTGTCCACCGCCGCCAGGTTCTCCGGACGGCCGGCGACGGTGACGCCATAGACCACGTCGTCACGCCCGGCATGTTGGCCCAGCAGCAGTGCCCAGGCGCCCTGGATCAGCGTGTTGAGGGTCAGGTCATGCTGGCGGGCGAAGTGCGTCAGTTGCTCGGTTTCGCTGGCGGCCAGCAGGCTTTCCCGTTCGGCGAACGGTGCCCCTGCCGGGGCTGGCTGGCGTACGGCGAAGGTGGGCAGCGGGGTCGGCTCGCTCACGTCCTGCAACTGCTCGCGCCAGAAGCCTTCGGTGGCGGCCATGTCCTGTTCCGCCAGCCAGGCGATGTAGTCCCGGTAAGGACGGGTCGGTGCCAGGTTGGCAGGGCGGCCATGGGCTTGTTCGTAGTACAGCGCCAGCCACTCCTGGACGGCGATGCCGACGCTCCAGCCGTCCATGAGAATGTGATGGAAGGTCCAGATCAGGTGCCAGCGCTCGGGGGCCAGGCGTACCAGGCACACGCGCATCAGCGGCGAGTCATTGAGCTCCAGGGGTTGCGCCCGTTGTTCCAGCGCCAACTGTTCCAGCGCGGCCTGGGGCTCGGCGCGGTCCTGCCAGTCCAGTTCGGTCAGGGGCAATGGCACTTTCTGTTGCACCACCTGATAGGCATCGTCCAGTTCTTCCCAGAGAAAAGCACTGCGCAGCACCGCATGGCGCTGCATCAACGCCTGCCAGGCGCCGCGAAACGCGCTCAGTTGCAGCGGGCCGTTCATGTCCAGGCTCAATTGCTGGTAATAGACCCGCGAATCCGGTTCATAGACGCTGTGGAACAACAGGCCGTGCTGGGTCGGCGAAAGGGAGTAGATGTCTTCGATGTTGTTCATGCTTGCTTGGTCCATTTCAAAGTCTTGAAAACTCAAGTGAGTCGATCAAGGCGCCGCGCCGGTCTCAGACCTGTGCGGGCGCCGCGTCGCTCGCTAGCTTTGGGAATTGGGTTTGGTCTTGAGCTTGCCCAGCAGTTTGTCCAGGGACTTCTGGTTCAGCGCCTTGGCCAGCGGGAAGTCAGCGGGCATCAGCGCACCGGCCTGTGGGTCGAGGCAGTGTTCGACCAGCACCTGCAAACGTTCCAGCAGGCGCGCGGGCAAATGGCTGTCGGCATCCGGCGTGACGCTGTGCCATTCGACACGCAACACGCCGTCCTCCAGCCAGGCCACCACTTCACGGGCATGGGTCACTCGGTTCTGCGGGGCCACGTCCGGCGGCGGGGTCAGGCTGCTGGCGCGCAACCAGCCCTCTGGCGTTTGTTCATGCCCCAGGTAGTTGAACAGCACATCACCATGGCTGGCCGGCAACTCGCCGCGCTGGCGCAGCAAGCCGTAGCCCAGGCCCAGGCCGGGTACGTCACGCAAGGCTTGCTTGGCGTTGCGCACCTGATCGCCGGCGCCGCCGCTGGCATTCACGCGCAGTGGGTAAAGCGTGGTGAACCAGCCGACGGTACGGCCGACGTCCAGTCCGGCAAACGGTGCGTCACGCCCGTGGCGCTCCAGGTCCACCACGATGTCACTGCGCTGTTCGACCTCGGCCAGGGTTGCGGCGAGGGCGGCGATCAGCAGTTCTTCCGGTTGCGTGCGGTATGCGGCATGGGACTCGGTCAGCCATTGTTGCGTGCGGCTGGCATCCCAGCGGGCCGACAGTGTCTGGCGCTCAGCGACGATGGCCATTGGCGGCTGGTTCGCGCCGGTCTGGGCACTCCAGTAGCGATGCTCGGCAGCGACCTTGGCACCATGGGCTTGCAGGTGCTCGGCCCATTGCCGATAGGCGGTGGTTTTTGCCGGCAACGTCGGGCTTTCGCCACGCTCCAGTGCGGGGTACAGCTGTTGGAAGTCTTCCAGCAACGGCGTCCAGGACACGGCATCGACCACCAGGTGATGAGCCACCAGGTACAGGCGCTGCGGTGTGCCTTCCAGCAGGGCCGCGGCGAACAGCGGGCCGTGTTGCAGGTCCAGGCTTTGTGCGACGTGTAGCAGCTGTTCCGGGTGCTCGCAGCAGGTCAGTTGGGCCGGTGCCACCGGCGCGATGTGGGCTTGCCATCGGCCGTCGACGTCGGTGAAACGCAGGCGCAGGGCGTCGTGGTGGGCCACCAGCCGATCCAGCGTGGCTTGCACGATGGCCGGTTCCAGGCGGCGGTCACTGTCGGCCAGCACCGATTGGTTCCAGTGTGCGGCGTGGACCTGTTGCTGGTCGAAGAACCACTGGTGCAATGGCATCAGCGGCATCGGCCCGGTCACCTCGCCTTGTTCGGCCTGGGTCAGCAGCGCCGTGGTCACGTGGGCCAAGGCCGCCGGGGTCGGCGAGCGGAACAGATCCCGTGGCGTGAGCGAATAGCCCTGTTCACGCAAACGCGAGATCAGTTTCAGGCCAAGGATCGAGTCACCGCCCAGGGCGAAGAAACTGTCCGAGGTCCCGACTTCACGGCCACCGGTCAGGGTTTCGCCGAGCAGTTCGCCGAACAACTGGCAGAGCAGGCGTTCCAGGTCATTGCGCGGTGCCGCGTAGTCTTTCTGGGTGTTCGGCAGGGGCAAGGCAGCCAAGGCCTTGCGGTCGATCTTGCCGTTGGTGCTCAGGGGCAGGGCCGGGACTTGCACCCACACCGCTGGCACCATGTACGCCGGTAGTTCGGCCGCGAGCTGGGTGTCGAGGTCCGACTGCGCGGTGCTACTGCTGTAGAACGCCACCAGGCGATTATCGATGACCAGGGTGCAGGCACCGGTGATGGCCGGAAGGTTCAGCAGCGCAGCGTCGATTTCCCCCAGCTCGATGCGTTGTCCACGCAACTTGACTTGATGGTCGAGACGCCCCAGGTACTCGATGTTGCCATCGGCCAGGAAGCGGCAACGGTCGCCAGTGCGGTACAGGCGGTCACCGGCCACGAACGGGCTGGCGAGGAAGCGTTCCTCGGTCAGGTCCGGACGTTTCAGATAACCCCGGGCCACGCCGACGCCGCCGATGTACAGCTCGCCGATGCTGCCGATCGGCAGCGGTTGCAGGGCCTCGTCGAGGATGTACAGGCGCAGGTTGGCGATGGGCTTGCCGATCGGCACGATCACGTCGTCGGCGGAGCAACGCCAGACCGAGACGTCGATGGCCGCTTCGGTCGGGCCGTACAGGTTGACCAGGGCTGCCGGGTGTTGGCCCATGAAGCGCCGCACCAGGTCCACCGGCAAGGCTTCGCCGCTGGCGAAGACCTGGCGCAGGCTGTGGCAATTGACCAGGCTCGGTTCCTCGACAAAGGCCCGCAGCATCGACGGCACGAAGTGCAAGGTGGTGACACGTTCCTGCTGGATCAACTGGCTGAGGTAGGCCGGGTCGCGATGACCGTCTGGACGGGCGACCACCAGGGTCGCGCCAGTGATCAGTGGCCAGAAGAACTCCCACACCGAGACGTCGAAGCTGTACGGGGTTTTCTGCAGAACACGGTCGTTCGGGCCAATCGGGAAGGCGTCCTGCATCCAGTGCAGGCGGTTCATCAAGGCGCCGTGTTCGTTCATCACGCCTTTGGGCTGGCCGGTGGAACCGGAGGTGTAGAGCACGTAGGCCAGGTCGTTAGCCTCGACGCAGATCGGCTCTCCAACTTCAGCGTTCGGCAACGCATCCAGCGTCCAGGCTTGATGCCCGGCCGGCAGGCGCGACAGCCACTGCGCCTGGGTCAAGGTGACCTTGGCATCGGCGTCTTCGATCAGAAAGGCCAGGCGCGCGGCAGGTAAATCCGGATCCAGCGGCAACCAGGCGGCGCCGGCATGGACGATGCCGAGCAAGGCCACGACCATCTCCACCGAGCGCTCCATGCACACCGGCACGATGCTGTCGGTGCCCACGCCGACTGCGCGCAAGGCCCGGGCAACGGTTTGTGCCCGCTGGTCCAGCTCGGCATAACTCAGGCGCTGGCCTTCGAACACCAGCGCCGGGGCGTTGGGGCTCAGGGCTGCTTGCTGGCTCAGGGCGGTGTGCAGGTTGGTTGGGCCGCTGTAGTGACGTTCAGTGGTGTTCCAGCGATCCAGTTGCTGTTGGTCCTGCTGTTGCGGGAACAGTTCGACCAGGGTGCGCTCCGGTGCCGCTACCAGGGCGTCGAGCAGCGCGCACCACTGGGCGATCCAGCGTTGCATCGTCGTTTCGTCGAACAGCGCCGATTGGTACTCCAGCGCCAGGGTCATGTCGCTGCCGTCGTCCTGGACTTCCCAGCTCTGTTCGAACTTGGCGTCGATCACCGGCAGCATCTGCTCTTCGACGTTCAGCCCCGGCCATTGGCTGCTGTCGACGCGGCCATAGTTGAGGGAGAACAACACCTGGAACAGGGGCGTACGGTTCAGGTCGCGGTTTTGCGCGACGGCACCGACCAGGGTGGCGAAGGGTAGATCGGCGTGGGCCTGGGCGGCGCGAAGATCGGCTTCGAGGCTGGCGAGCAATCGCTCGGCCGGGGCCCGTTGGTCGACGTCGCTGCGGATCACCAGGGTGTTGACCAGGCAGGCCAGCAACGTCTGGGTTTGCGCATGGTCACGTTGGTCCGCCGGGGTGCCGAGGCGGATTTCCCGCTGGCCGCTGTAGCGGGCCAGCAGCGCGCTCAAGGCGGTGACCAGCACCACATAGCTGGTCGTGCCGCGCTGACGGGCGAACTGCCGGATGGCTTCGGCGCGCGGGGTGCCGAGGCGAACGGTCAGTTGCCGGGCGCGCCGGTCCGCTTCGGCGCCGCGTGGATGATCGAGGGGCAGGTCGAGCTGGTAGTCGTCCTGGCCCAGGTGTTTTTTCCAATAGTCCAGGCTGTCACTGCGTCGGGCCTGGGTGTCCGGGTGCTGTTGCCAGAGGGCGAAATCGACGTAGTCGATCTCCAGCGGCGTCCAGGAGGGCGATTGCCCGTTGAGGCCGGCGGCGTAGGCCTGGGTCAGTTCATCGATGAGCAACTGCATGGCCCAGCCGTCGGTGGCGCTGTGGTGCAGGCACACCAGCAACAGGTTTTCGTCGCTGCCCTGGCGTTGCAGCAGGTGCGCACGCCAAGGCGCGGCGGCGGCCAGGTCGAACGGTGTCATCAGTTCATCTTGGGCGTTGGCGCAGGTGGTTGCCCAGTCCTGGGTCGCGACGCCAGTGACCGCGAGCGCCGGACCATGGTCATCGATCAGCAGTTGTGGCTCGCCGTCGACTTCGACAATCCGGCTGCGCAGCACCAGGTGGCGTTGGCTGACCTGTTCAAAGGCGTCACGCAAGACCTGGACCTGCAGCTCGCCGCGCAAGGTCAGGGCGAATGGCATGTGGTACTCGCGGGATTCCGGCACCAGGCGGCTGAGCATCCAGAACCGGCGCTGGGCCAGACCCAGGGGCAATTGCGCCGGGCGCGGTTGCGCGCTGATCGATTCACCGGGCATGGCCGTGCGCAGATGCTCGGCCAGGGCCGCGACCGTCGGTTGGGCGAACAGCAGCGACAAGGGCAGGGAAACCCCAAGACGTTCACGAACCCGGCTGACTAGGCGGGTAGCCAGTAGGGAATGGCCGCCGAGTTGGAAAAAGTTGTCCTCGATGCCGACTTGCGAACAGTCCAGTACTTCGCTGAACAGTTCGCAGAGCACGGTTTCAGTGACATTGCGCGGCGCGGTGCGCGGCTGGTCGCTTTGGCTCTGGGGCAGCGGCGTGGCGGCCAGTGCCTTGCGGTCGAGCTTGCCGTTGCTGTTGAGCGGCAGGCGGTCGAGCTGCACGAACAGGCTTGGCTGCATGTGCGCGGGCAGGCTGTCACTCAAGTCGGCACGCAGGGTTGCTTCATCGGCGTCACCGCACCAGAAACTTACCAGGCGTTGGTCGAGCAGCAAGGTGGCGGCGTCGCGAACACCGGCCTGGGCCAGCAGCGCAGCGTCGATTTCCCCCAGCTCGATCCGCTGTCCGCGCAACTTCACCTGATGGTCGAGACGTCCCAGGTACTCGATGTTGCCATCGGCCAGGAAGCGGCAGCGGTCACCGGTGCGGTACAGGCGGTCACCGGCCACGAACGGGCTGGCGAGGAAGCGTTCCTCGGTCAGGTCCGGACGTTTCAGATAACCCCGGGCCACGCCGACACCGCCGATGTACAGCTCGCCGATGCTGCCAATCGGCAGCGGTTGCAGGGCCTCGTCGAGGATGTACAGGCGCAGGTTGGCGATCGGCTTGCCGATCGGCACGATCACGTCGTCGGCGGAGCAACGCCAGACCGAGACGTCGATGGCCGCTTCGGTCGGGCCGTACAGGTTGACCAGTGCCGCCGGGTGTTGGCCCATGAAGCGCCGCACCAGGTCCACCGGCAAGGCTTCGCCGCTGGCGAAGACCTGGCGCAGGCTGTGGCAGTCGACCAGGCTCGGTTCCTCGACAAAGGCACGGAGCATCGACGGCACGAAGTGCAGGGTGGTGACGCGTTCCTGCTGGATCAACTGGCTGAGGTAGGCCGGGTCGCGATGCCCGTCCGGACGGGCGACCACCAGGGTCGCGCCAGTGATCAGCGGCCAGAAGAACTCCCACACCGACACGTCGAAGCTGTATGGGGTTTTCTGCAATACACGGTCGTTCGGGCCAATCGGGAAGGCGTCCTGCATCCAGTGCAGGCGGTTCATCAAGGCGCCGTGTTCGTTCATCACGCCTTTGGGCTGACCGGTGGAACCGGAGGTGTAGAGCACGTAGGCCAAGTCGTTGGTCTCGACGCTGATCGGTTCTCCCATTTCAGCGTTTGGCAACGCCTCCAGCGTCCAGGCTTGATGCCCGGCCGGCAGGCGCGACAGCCACTGCGCCTGGGTCAAGGTGACCTTGGCGTCGGCGTCTTCGATCAGGAAGGCCAAGCGTTGAGCAGGCAGTTCCGGATCCAGCGGCAGCCAGGCGGCGCCGGCATGGACGATGCCGAGCAAGGCCACGACCATCTCCACGGAACGTTCCATGCACACCGGCACGATGCTGTCGGTGCCCACGCCGGCTGCGCGCAGGGCCCGGGCGACAGTTTGTGCCCGTTGGTCCAGCTCGGCATAACTCAGGCGCTGACCTTCGAACACCAGTGCCGGGGCGTTGGGGCTCAGGGCCGCTTGCTGGCTCAGGGCGGTGTGCAGGTTGGTCGGGCCGCTGTAGTGACGTTCAGTGGCGTTCCATTCGACCAGTTGACGCTGACGCTCGTCCGCCGGCAGCGGTGTCCAATCTCCGAGACGGGTCTGTGGCGCGTCGAGCATGGTTTCCAGCAGTTGTTGCCATTGTTCCAGCCAACGCCGGGCCGTGGTTTCGCTGAATAGCGCGGCGCGGTATTCCAGCAACACCGACAGCACCTCGCCGTCGTGCACTTCCCAGTTCAGGTCGTACTTGGTGGCCTGGGCGGTCACGGCGCGTTCGCTGACCTGCAACTGCGGCCATGGCTGGCTCGACGAATCGGCATTCTGCATGGCGAACAGCACTTGGAACAGCGGCGTCTGGCCGAGGCTGCGTGAAGGCTTCAAGTGCTCCACGACCTGGTCGAACGGCACATCCTGATGCTGCTGGGCATCCAGCACACGGTTGCGTACCTGGCCCAGCAAACCTTCGAAATCCAGCGTCGGATCGAGGTCGGCACGCATGACCACGGTGTTGACGAAGCAGCCGATCAGCGGTTGCAGCTCGGCGAATGGCCGCTGGGCCACCGGGCTGCCGATTCGCACGTCGCGCTGGTTGGCGTAGCGGCCCAAGAGCAGTTGCGCGGCACCGAGCATGAGCATGTACAGGGTGGCACCGCGTTGCTGGGCGAATTGCCGCAGGCGTTCCACCAGCGCTGGCGGCAACTGCAATTGCACCGCGCCCGCCGCTGGGGCGAGCTGGTTTGGACGGCCCTGTTCGGTCGGCAGGTCCAGCAGGTAGTCGCCGTCTTCCAGTTGGTCGCGCCAGTATTGTAGTTGATTGCTGAACGCGGTCTGTTGGCCGGCTTCGCGCTGCCAGAGGGCGTAATCGGGGTATTGCAGCGCCAGCTCTGGCACCGCCACCGGGGTGCCCTGGCACTGGGCGGTGTAGAACCGACGCAGTTCATCCAGCAGGTTCTGGCTGGAGGCGTCATCGATAGCGCAGTGGTGCACGCTGAGCAACAACAGCGACTGGATGCCGTCGCGGCGTTGCAACAACGTGGCACGGACGGGCACGTCGGCGGCGAGGTCGAAACGGCGGCCGGTTTCCGCGTGGATCGCTGTGTCGGTCAGTTGCTGCCACTGCGCGTCGCTGCTCGCCTCCAACACTGTAACTCGCAGAGTGAGATCGACCTGCGGTTCGACCACCAAGCGCAACTCGCCATCGGTATCGCGCACGATGCGGCTGCGCAGGATTTCGTGGCGCTGGACCACGCTGTTCAGGGCCGTTTGCAGGGCCTGGACATTGAGTTCGCCGTCCAACTGCACGGCGCTGACCACGTTGTACTCGCCACCGCCAGTGCTCAGTTGTTCGAGGAACCACAAGCGTTGCTGTTCGAACGACAGCGGCAGGCGCGCCGGACGTGCCGCCGGGACGAAGGTTGCCGCCGGGGCTTGCAGCGGATCACCCAGCAGCGCGGCCAGGGCTTCGAGGGTCGGGTGTTCGAACACCGCTCGCAGCGGCGGCACGCTGGCGAACTGTTGGCGCAGGCGGGCAAACAGTGTGGCCGCCAGCAGCGAGTGGCCGCCGAGGTAGAAGAAATGGCTGTCCCGGCCGATCTGCGCCGACGGCAGGTTCAGCAACTCGGCCCAGAGGGTGGCCAGTTGCTGTTCGGCGGCGCTACGAGGTGGGTCGAGGGCGTCTGGCGCGGCTTGGACGTCCGGGGCCGGCAAGGCCTTGCGGTTGAGTTTGCCGTTGTCGGTCAGCGGCAGCTCATCGAGCAGCACGAACGCCGAGGGCACCATGTAGTCGGGCAGGGCGGCGCCAATGGCTTTGCGCCAGGCGTGGATGTCGGCCTGCTGGTCGCATGTCACGTAGGCCACCAGGCGCTTGTCGCCGGGCACGTCTTCACGGGCCAGCACCACAGCCTGGCGCACGCCCGGTTGGGCGCCGATCAAGGTTTCGATTTCTCCCAGCTCGACGCGGAAGCCACGGATCTTCACTTGATGATCCATGCGGCCCAGGTATTCGAGCTGGCCATCGGGCAACCAGCGCACCAGGTCGCCGGACTTGTACATCCGCGCGCCTGCCACGGATGAGAACGGGTCTTCGATGAACACCTTCGCGGTCTGCTCGGCGCGGTTGAGGTAGCCCAGGGTCACGCCGGCACCGCCGATGTGCAGCTCCCCCGGGACGCCCACCGGCATCGGGTTGAGGAAGGCATCGAGCACGTAGGTGCGTACGTTGGCGATGGGGCGGCCGATGATCGGCCGCAGCGGGAAGTCATCCACCGCGCAACCGGTAGCGTCCACCGTGCATTCGGTCGGGCCGTAGGTGTTGAAGAAGCGGCTGCCGGTAATCGACGGCAGGCGTTGCCACAGTTGCGCGTCCACCGCATCGCCACCGAACAACACGAAGCGCGGCAGGTACACCTCGCCACGGCGAACGCCGTCGCTTTCGAGCAGGGCCTTGAGCTGCGCCGGGGTGCACTCGAAGGCTTCCAGGCGGGTGTCGCGGAAGAATCCGGCGAGGGCCTCGGGGTCGTAGCGCACCTCTTCCGGGGTCAGGTACAGGCTGTGACCGTCGAGCAACAGGATCAGCTCGGCCACCGAACTGTCGAAGGCGAACGAGTAGTTGAAGCTGGTGCGCATCGGCTGGTCGGTGTAGCGGCGATACAAACCATGGATGCGCGCCCAGGCCAGGTTGACCACCGAGCCGTTGGTCACCAGGGTGCCCTTGGGCTTACCGGTCGAGCCGGAGGTGTACATGATGTAGGCCAGGTCTTGCGGCCCGGCCAGTGGAGTCGGGTTGCTGTCCGGTTGGTTGGCGAACAGAGCGGCGTCGCTGTCCAGGCGCAGGCGTGGCAGGCCGGCCCCCAGTTGTTCCAACAGGCCTTGCTGGCCGAGGAACAGCGCCGGTTGCGCGTCTTCGAGCATGTACGCCAGGCGATCCACCGGATAGGTCGGGTCCAGCGGCACATAGGCGCCACCGGACTTGAGAATGCCCAGCAGGCCGACCAGCAGTTCCAGCGAGCGCTCGACACACAGCGCCACCGGCCGGTTGGCAGCGACGCCACGGCTGCGCAGGTAGTGCGCCACCTGGTTGGCGCGCCGGTTCAGTTCGCCGTAGCTCAGGCTGCGGCCTTCGAAACACAGGGCGTCACGTTCCGGGGTGCGCTCGGCCTGTTGTTCGAACAACTGGGCGAAGGTCAGGTGCGTCGGCACCGCCATCTCGGTGCGGTTCCACTCGACCACGGTGCGTTGCCACTCCGCGTCCATCAGCAGTGGCAAGGCGGCGACCGGACGCTGTGGCTCGGCGAGCATGTGTTCGAGCAAATGCTCCAGGCGGGCGAGGGTCTGGCGGGCGCTGTCGGCGACGAACAGGTCGAGGGCGAACATCAGCTCCAGTTGGATCGGCGCATTGGCCGGGCACAGCACGTGCAGGTCCAGATCGCATTCAGAGTGGCGCAGCGGCGTGTCCAGCGCTTCGAATTCCAGCCCGGGGAAGCGCAATCGCGATTCCATGGCCAGTTGTTGGGCGACCATCACCTGGTACAGCGGCGCATGGCTGAGGCTGCGTGGCAGTTGCAGGCTGTCCACCAATTGTTCGAACGGCAGGTCCTGATGCAGCAGGCCATTGCGCAGGCGCTCGGCCACTTGTTTGACCAGGGCGGTGAAGTCGGCTTGCGGTTCGAAGTCGGCGCGGATCGCCAGGTTGTTCAGCAAGATGCCCAGCAGCCCTTCGGTGCCAGGTTGTTCACGGTGGGTGACCGGGGTGCCGACCAGTACCGTGGCATCGCCGCTCAAACGGTGCATCAACACGGCAAAACCGGCGAACAGGACGGTGAACGGTGTGGTGCCGAGGCGACTGGCAAAGGCTTGCACCCGGGTGCTGAGGTCGGCGCTGAGTTCACGCTGCACGATCCCGGCGCGGTAGCTTTGCACCGATGGCCGAGGATGATCGGTGGGCAAGGCCAGCAGCGGGCTGGCGTCGCTGTCGCGGCGGTCCAGGGTGGTGGTCCAGTAATCGAGCTGGCGCTTGAGTTCGGCGCCTTGCAGGTGTTCGCGCTGCCAGAGGGCGAAGTCGGCGTATTGCAGCGGCAGGGCCGGCAGTTCGGCGGCGGCACCGTTGCAACGGGCTTCATAACCCAGGGCCAGTTCGCGCAGGGCGATGGTGGCCGACCAGGCGTCCGAGACCAGGTGATGCAGGGCGATGCCGAGTACGTGCTCGCCCGGCGCCAAGCGCAGCAAACGCGCACGCAGCAGCGGTGGGCAGGTCAGGTCGAACGGTTGCTCGAAGGTGTCTTGCAGGGCATTGAACTGCGCGCCGGCGAGGGCGGTGGCGGTCAGGCCCGACAAGTCTTCGAAAGGCAGCGCGATGTCCAGGGCTGGGCTGATACGCTGGCACGGCACGCCGTCGACGCTGTGGATGCCGGTGCGCAGGATTTCATGGCGCACCAGCAGATCGTTCAGGCTGGCGTGCAGCGCCTCGACATTGAGTTCACCCTTGAGGTGCAGGGCGAACGGGATGTTGAACAGGGTGGTGCCCGGCGTCAGTTGCTCGATGAACCACAGGCGTTGTTGCGAGAACGACAACGGCAGCAGCGGCGGACGTGGCTGGGCCTTGGGCACGCTGGTCGCGCTGGCTTGCGGGGCGGCGGCCTCGGCCTGGCGTGCGCCGATGGCTGCGGCCAGCAAGGCCACGGTAGGCTGTTCGAACAGCACCCGCAACGGCAGGTCGAGCTTGAACTGGGTGCGCAGGCGGGCAACGATCTGGGTCGCTAGCAGCGAGTGCCCGCCGAGGGTGAAAAAGTTGTCTTCCACGCCCACCGTGTCGCGCCCCAGGACCTCGGCCCAGATGGACGCCACCGTGGTTTCCAGCGCGTTGCGCGGGGCGATGCTTTGCTGGGTGTCGGCCTGCCAGTCCAGTTCTCGGGCGGCCAGGGCCTTGCGGTCGACCTTGCCGTTATTGTTCAGGGGCAGTTTGTCCAGGCAGACGAAGGCCGCCGGTACCATGTACGGCGGCAGTTGGGCGCGCAGGTGTTCGCTCAGGCCGTCGCTGCCCAGGGTCTGGTCATGGGCCGACCAGTACGCCACCAGCCAGGCTTCGCCAACGGTGTTTTCCCGCAGCAGGACGGCGGCCTCGCGGACGTTCGGGTGCTGGGCGAGACGGTGTTCGATTTCCGTCAGTTCGATCCGATGCCCGCGCAGTTTCACCTGCTGGTCGCGCCGGCCCAGGTACTCGATCACCCCGTCGGCACGCCAGCGTCCCAGGTCGCCGGTGCGGTACAGGCGACCTTCGAGTTGAGGATGGTCGATAAACGCCTCAACGGTGCGCTGCGGGTCGTGCAGGTAACCGCGGCCGACGCCGACGCCACCGACACAGATTTCCCCGGCCACGCCAACCGGCACCGGGCGCAGGGCCTCGTCCAGCACATACAGGCGGTTGTTGGCGGTCGGCTGGCCGATGGGCATGTGGCTGACCTCGGCCCCCGGTGCTTCGAAAATCGGCTGGAAGGCCACGTCGTCGGCGCATTCGGCCGGCCCGTAGGCGTTCATCAGGGCGATGTCGGGGAAGCGCGCGAACCAGTCCCGGGCCACGGTCGGCGGCAGGGCTTCACCGGTGGGCAGGACCCAGCGCAAGTCCGGCAATTGCAAATCGCATGGGCACAGCGCGAGCAAGGTACGCATCAGGCTCGGGACGATTTCCAGTACGTTCAGGCGCTCGCTGGCAAGCACTTGCAACAGGCGCTGCGGGTCGTGGGCGACTTCATCCGCAAGAATGTGCACGGTGGCGCCGAGCACCGGCGCGGCGAGGAACTGCCACACCGAAATGTCGAACGCCACCGACGCGGTCTGGGGAATCCGGTCGGTGGCGCTGAGTCCCAGGGCCGGCACCTTGCCGAAGATATTGTTGAGCATGCCGCGCTGTTCGATCATCACGCCCTTGGGCGTGCCGGTCGAACCCGAGGTGAACAGTACGTAGGCCAAGCTGTGCGGGCCCGCGAGCACCGGCAGTGGCGCGTTGTTGCCGGATGTCCAGCAGGCTTCGGCGAACAGCGCCTCGGGCGCCTGGTCGAGGCCGCTGAGCAGCTGATCGAGCAGGCCGCTGCAAGCTTCGCTGGCGACCAGCAACGGCGCGCCGGACAGCCCGAGGATTTCCCGCAGGCGCTCGGGCGGATGATTGACTTCAAGGGGCAGCATCGCCGCGCCGGCCTTGAACACGGCCAGCATCATGGTCAACAACGCCAGGCCACGGGGGGCGACCAGCGCCACCAGTTGATCTTCAGCGGCGCCGGCTTCGCGCAGGGCGTGGGCCAGGCGCGTGGAACGCAGGTCCAGCTCGGCGTAGGTCAACGACTCACCGGCGCAGATCGCGGCGACCTGTTCGCCGCGCTGGGCCACCTGGGCGGCAAACAACTCGGCGTAGCTTTGATCCAGCGGGAAAGCGTGGGGGTTGAGCGCCCACTCGTCCAGCAACTGCTGGCGTTCCTCGGCGGCCAGCAGTTCGAAGCTGGCCAATGGCGCGTCAGGGGCGGCGAGCATGCTGCGCACCAGGCTGGCGATATGGCCCAGCAGGCGCTGCACGGTGGCGGCCGCGAAACGTTCGCGGTCATAGGACACGCGGATGCCCAGCTGTTCGCCCGGCAGGATCACCACGGTCAAGCCGTAGTGGGTATGCACGCTGTGGTCCATGCCTTCGAGGCTGAACTGGAAACCGCCTTCGAGAATCTGTTCGTCGATGGGGGCGTTTTCGAATACCAGGATGCTGTCGAACAGGGTTTCGCCCCGGGGGAAATCGCTCCAGCCCTGGATATCGGTCAACGGCGTGTGCTCGAAGTCGCGCATGTCGACGTTGAGCTTTTGCAGGTCGCCCAGCCAATTGCCGAGCGCGGCGTTCGGGTCCACCGAAACCCGCAGCGGCAAGGTGTTGATGAACAGGCCGATCATTTCCGCGACGCCGGTCAGGTCGGCCGGACGCCCGGCCACGGTGACGCCGAAGACCACGTCCCGCTGCCCGCTGTAGCGCGACAGCAGCAACGACCAGACGCTTTGGAAAAACGTGTTCGGGGTGATCCGGCGACTGCGGCAGAACGCTGCCAGCGCTTGGGTTTCCTGCGCGTCGAGGTGAATCAGTTGGTCGTCCACCAGCACTGCATCGGTGTAGCGGTCGCGGGTCACGCCGTTGTCCACGGTCAGTGGCGTGGGGGCGTTGAGGCCTTGCAACTGGCTGCGCCAGAATTGCTCGGCCTTGCCTGCGTCCTGGCGTTGTAGCCACTGGATGTAATCGCGAAATGGCCGGGGGCTTTTCAGTTCCGGCGTGCGGTCGTTGCACAGTGCTTCGTAGACTTTGAGGAAGTCCACGGTCACCAGGGAAATGCACCAGGCGTCCATCAGGATGTGGTGGAAGCTGCGAATGAACTCGTAGGATTCATCGGCCAGGCGCACCAGCCGGAAGCGAATCAGCGGTGGCTTGGACAGGTTGAAGCCGACTTTCTGCTCGTCTTCCAGCAGCGTGCGGATTCGCGCTTCCTGCTCATGGGGGGCGAGCCCGCGCAGGTCGAGGGTGTCCAGCGGCACCTTGACCTGGCGATGGATCACCTGCACCGGTTGCTTCTGGCTTTTCCATTGGAAACTGGCGCGCAGGGAAGGGTGCAGCGCCACCACCTGGCGCCACGATTCGAGGAACGCCCCTTCATCGATGGCTCCGCCGATGCGGTAGCGATCCTGCATCAGGTACACGCCGGAGTCTTCGTGCAGCAAGGAGTGGAATAGCATCCCTTGTTGCAGCGGCGATAGCGGATAAATGTCTTCGATCGGGTTACCGGCGGTTTTTTCGGTGGTCATTGAAAGCGTCCTGCGTAAAAAGGGGCAGCGGTGATGGCGTGGCGACGGGAGGAGCCGTTCACAGGTCGGCCTCGTCCAGTTCGGCCAGCAACGCTTGCATTTCGTCATCGGACAGGCCCGAGGCGCTGAACTCGGTGCTGTCGGCTTGCGGCTCGGCGGCGTTCGGGGCCAGCGGTTGCGCGACCTCGGCCATGGCGGCGATGGTCTGGCGTTCGAAGACTTGCTTGGCCGAGAGTGCGATGCCTTGCTCATGGGCCTGGGCCACCACTTGCAGGCTCAGGATCGAGTCGCCGCCGATGGCGAAAAAGTTGTCGGTGACGCTCACGGTCGAGAGCTTCAAGACCTTGGCGACGATGGCTTGCAGGGTGGTCTCCATGGCATTGCGCGGCGCCACATGGGCGCTTTCATCGAACTGGTCCGGGTCGGGCAACTGGCGAGTGTCGAGCTTGCCGTTGGGCGTGCGTGGAAAGCTCGCCAGGGTCAGCACCAGGGCCGGCACCATGTACGACGGCAGGCGCTCGCCGAGGAAGCGCTTGATCGCCTCGGAGTCCGGTGCGTAGCCATGAGCGGCCAGGATGTAGGCGAGCAGGCGCTTGCCGGCGGCCTGTTCCTGGACGATCACCGCGGCTTCGCGCACGTCGCTGTGGCTGCACAACTGGCGTTCGATTTCCCCCAGCTCGATGCGGTAGCCGCGGACCTTGACCTGATGGTCCTTGCGCCCCAGGAACGCCAGGCGCCCGTCGGCCAGCCAGCACGCCAGGTCGCCGGTGCGGTAGGCACGAGTACCGTCGGCCAGGGTGACGAAGGCCTTGGCGGTTTCTTCGGGCTTGTTGCGGTAGCCGCGGGCCAGGGTCGGGCCGGCGAGGACGATTTCTCCCGGCTCGCCGATGCCGCAGGCGGTGTCGAATTCGTTCAGCAGGCGCAGGTCCATGCCGGCGATCGGACGGCCGATGCTGACGTTCCGATTGGGCTCCAACACCTCATAGGTGGCCCAGACGGTGGCTTCCGTGGGGCCGTATTCGTTCACCAGCCGGGCGTGGGGCAGAGCCTTGCTGTGTTGCGCGATCAGCGACGGCGGACAGGCTTCGCCGGCGACGATCCAGCAGGCGAGGCTGTCGGCTCCGCCACTGCGTTGCAACTGATCGAGCAGGGCCTGGTAGAGCGACGGCAGCGACAGACCATGGCTGACCTGATTCTGGGTAATCAACTGGGCCAGGCGAGACATCTCCAGCTCTTCACCTGGGGCGGGCAATACCAGGCGTGCGCCTTGGGCCAGGGTCCAGAAAATCCCGGCGACCGAACTGTCGAAGGCAAACGACGACAGCAGCAGGTAGGCGCGCACTGGCGTCGCATAGGCGGCCATGCGCACCTGGGTCGAGAAGCTCAGGGCGCCGTGGCTGATTTCCACGGCTTTTGGCGCGCCGGTCGAGCCCGAGGTGTAGATCAAGTAGGCGAGGTCGTTCGCGTCTGGCAACGGCAGTGTCGGCAAATCGCCGAGGTCCGGCGTTGCCAGGTCATCCAGCACGAAGCGTTGCAGGCTGGCCGGCACGCTGTCGGCCAGTTCGGCGCTGACCACGATGTGGGCAATGGCGCTGTCGGTGAGCATGTAGGCGCGGCGGTCGGCCGGGTAGGTCGGGTCGATTGGCACGTAGGCGCCACCGGCTTTCAAGACGGCGAGCATGGCGACAATGGCCGCGTTGCTGCGGGCGAACAGGATGCCGACGGGCACTCCGGGGCCAATGCCGGCAGCGACCAGGCGATGGGCCAACAGCGTGGCGCAGGCGTCGAGGCGGCTGTAGCTCAGGTCGCCGTCCTTGTCGCTGAGAGCGATGGCGTCCGGCTGTTGGCGAACCTGACGGGCAACCAACTCCACCAGTGTCAGCGGTTCGATGGAGGGCGCGTTCGCGTTGGTGCCGATCAACTGCGATTGCAGCGCTCCACCCAGGGGCAGTTGGGCCCAGGCCCGTTGCGGTTCCGCCAGGGCGCCTTGCAGCAGTTGCAGCCATTGCTCGGCGAGGCAACCCGCCGCTTCGGCACTGAGGGCATGGCGATCGTAGATCAACTGCGCGTGCAGGCTGTCGGGCAACTGGCGCACGTTCAGGCACGCCTTCAACGGGTTCATCACCGCGCTGGCATGGCGCTCCCGGGCATCGCCCAAACGCCAGGCAAAGGCATAGTCGGCGTTGAGGTGGCCGGTGTAATAGTCTTGCCAGCCGATTGCTCGCTCCAGGGTGGCGGCCACTTGCGTGCTTTGCTCCAGCAGGGTCGCCTGGGCATCCAGTTCGATGTTCACGGGCAGGCACTGCTCGAACAGGCCCAGGGTATCCGCCAGTTCCGCACCGCGACTTTCATGGATCAGGGCGAGTGGCACCTGTTGCTGGCCGGCCAGTCGGCCCAGCACCGCTGCCCATGCCGCCAGCAGCAGGTCCGGGGTCAGGCCCGGGTGACGGGCGAGGTCGGTCGACAGGCTGAGGTCCAGTCGGGCGGGGGCAAATCCGCCATCGAGGGCCGATTCGAGCGGAAGCTGCAAGGCGGCCGCTTCGGTTTCGCCCGAAGGTTTCCAGAAACTCACGCCCGGATGGTCCGGCGCCTCCTCGACCAGGCTCCAGCGCCACTCGGCGTAATCGGCGTACTGCAGGGTTTCGGACAGGTCCGTGGGGGTGTCTTGCAGCAGTGCACCGGCCAGCCATTTCAGGCTGACGAGGTCGAAGTGGCTGCTGGCCGCCGCCAGGTCCAGGATTGCTTGCTCATCGGACAGGCGCACCAGGGTCACGCACAGAGGGGTTGTCCAGTCACGGGACTGATCGGCGAGCCGAGTCAGCGCGGCGTCCTGGTCAGCGCGGCTGTGCTGGCGCAGGTCCTGCAGGTTCACCGCCAGTGAGCCGGCTTCGTCAATCACCTGCACCGGGTCGCGCAGGCCGAGTACGGGCATCAGTCGCGTGCGCAGGATTTCGCTGCCGGCCACCAGGGCTTGCAAGCGGTTGTTCAATGCGTCGACGTCCAGCGGTTGCGACAGCGACCATTGCAAATGACAGCTGAACGGGTGCTCCGCCGCGCCGTTGATGTGGGGGTAAACCGATGCCTGTTGCGGTGAAATACGAAAACCTTGAAGTCCGCTCATGTTCATCTCGACTGGAAAAGGGCTTGAGCCTGGATCACCGCACAGACGCCGGGGCTTGCTGGACACGTGTCAGGCAAGCCTCCTGTGAACGGCGGGTGGACCCGTTGAATGTCAGACGGCAACGTCGCTCGACAGCAGGGCTTCAGCCATGCCGGTCATGATGGCGCGCTTGCCGGTAAAGGGTTCGCGACCGTGCACGGCGAGCATGTTGTCGATGAACAACACGTCCCCCTGTTGCCAACTGAAACGCACCAGCGAGTCGAGGTAGGCCGCACGCAGCGATTGCAGTACGTGCGGCTCGATCGGTTCGCCATCGCCATAAAAGGTGTTGGTGGGCAGGTCGAGGTCGTTGAAGTTGCTTTGCAGCGAATCGCGGATGCGTTCGGGCAGGGTGCTGATGTGGAAGAACGTCGCGTGGTTGAACCAGACCTCTTCGCCGGTGCGCGGGTGGCGCACCACGGCCGGCCCGCGTTGGCGGGTGCGCAGGCGATTGTTGTCTTTCCATTCCACTTCGATGCCGACGCTGGCGCAGTAGGCCTCCACTTCGCGGCGGTCTTCGGACTGGAACACGGTCTGCCACGGCAGGCCGAAACCGTCGCCGTAGTTGCGAACGTACAGCACGCCTTTTTCCCGGAACCGCGCTTCGATCTGCGGGCTGATCCTGGCCTTCACGGCGCGGGTCGAACCAATCGGTGTTTCACCACCTGTCTCGGACGGCAGTTGGCAGTAGAAGAACAGCCGCAGCGGGAAGCGCGGCGAATAGGAGTGTTCGTTGTGGGGGAAAATCATCTGGTCGGCCGGGTAGTCGGTCGAGGTGTAGATGTTGCCGCCGACCCGTGTCCGGGGCGAGGCGCGGAACATGTATTCCAGTGCGCCGGGGGAGAGGGCGGCGATCACCTGGTCGAACTGTTCGACGGACGCGACGTTGAAGCCGCGAAACAGCAGGGCGCCGTACTCCAGCAGTTTCTTTTCCAGCGACTGGCGTTCCCGGGCGGCCCAGGCGACCAGGTCGACGCCACTGACCGCCGGCTCGATCACCAGGGGCAGGGCGTGGTCCGGGCTGAGCAGGCGCTCGGTCACCAACTGTTGTTCCGAGACGCTCATGGCTTTGCGACGCGCGGCGCCGAGGGCGCGTGGCGATGGGGGCACGATAGACATAACGGCATCCGACTCGGTTAAAGGGACAAGGAGCGACGTTTGGCTTGCATCAGCTGGCTGCGACCGGCCAGCGCCTGGGACTGTTGCCGCTCGCGGGCGAAGGCCTGGTCCCAGCTGTCGATGCGTTCGGCCAGCGCCGGCAATGGCTCGTCCAGCAGGCTGTGTAGCTGTTCCAGCAGGCACGTCCACAGGTGTTGCAGACGCGAGGCACGGTCCTGATCGAAGTATTCACCGCGATACTTGAGGGTCGCGGCGAGGCCTTCGCTGCCGTGCACCAGGTCGAGCACCAGGTGGAAATCCCCCGGTGCCTGTGCCACGTCCAGCGCGGACAAGTGCGCGCCGGCGATGGCGGTCGGGGCCACCCGCGACGGCTGATAGTTGAGCTTGACCTGGAACAGCGGCGAGTGACCGGGACGGCGCTGCGGCGCCAGGGCCGAGACCACCAGGTCGAAAGGCAGGCCTTGGTGGGCGTAGGCCAGGCGCGCTTCATCGCGCACCTGCCCAAGGAAACCGGCCAGGGTCGGTTCGCCGCGCAGGTCACAGCGCAGGGTCAACTGGTTGACGAAGAAGCCGATGACGTCGTTGTGCTCGGCCAGCGGCCGGCCGCTGACATCGGTGCCCAGCAGGAATTGCGGCTGGCCGCCCAGTTGCTTGAGCACCAGTTGGTAGCTGGCCAGCAACAGCATGAACAAGGTCATGCCTTGCTCGCGGGCCAGCGTCGTCAGCCGTTCGCAATTGGCCTGGGGCACGCTGAAGTCCAGGCTGTGCTGGCCCTGGGTCTTGCCGTTGCCACCCAGGTCCAGCGACTGCGGCAGGCCGGCCAGGTGCGCGCGCCAGAAGTCCTGCTCGGCGGCGATCCGCTGTTCGCTCCAGTGCCGAGCTTCCCATTGGGCGAAGTCGAGGTATTGCACCGGCGACGAGGCGTCTGCCGAGCCGGCCAGCTCCGCCAACAGCACTTGCGCCGAGCGACCGTCGAAAGCGATGTGGTGCAGGGTCAGCAACAGGTCATGGTGCTGGTCATCGCGGCTGAGCAACTGCGCTCGCAGCACGGGGCCGGCGTCCAGGTCCACAGGTGTGGCGTGTTCGTTGGCCAGGTGGTCGCGCAGTGCGTGCTGTTGCTGCGCCTCACTCTGGTCACGCAAGCCATGGTGCGCCAGCGGGACCGCCGAAGCCGGCAGCACCCGTTGTTGCGGGCCTTCGACACCGTCGCGGTAGACGGTGCGCAAGACACTGTGGCGCTCGACCAGGGTGTTCAGGCGCAGTGCAAGTGTCTCGACGTCCAATGGCCCTTGCAGATGCAGGTGCAGCACCAGGTTGTGCTGGGTGTCGTCCGGGTTCAACTGACGCAGGAACCACAGGCGACTCTGGGCGAAAGACTGACGACCCTGCTGGGTGTCGAGGCGCTCGCTCGAGGTCTCGGAGGTTGGCGACGCCTGTCCCAGGAAGTCCTGCAAGGCTTGCGCCCATTGCCCGAGGGTTTGTTCGCCGAACAGATCCTGGGTATCGAGGCTCCAGCCCAGGTCCCGGTGCAAGCGAGCGGCGAAGTCGGCCAGGCCGATGGAGTCCAGGCCCTGGCCTACCAGGCTGAGCTCGACGTTCGCCGAGAAATACGGGTTGACCTGGCGCAGCGTCTGTTCCAACCACTGACGGCACGCCGCCGGGGCGAGGTGCGATGCCTCGGCTACCAGGCGCTTGAGCTGGTCAAGGTCGACGGCCTCGCTATCGTCGGCGAGGGCGCCAGTGCTCTGGGCAATGATGCTCAGGGTGCCCGCGGCCAATTGTTTGCGCGCGCCTTGACGGGCGATCTTGCCGCTGGTGGTCATCGGGATGGTGCCGGCTTGCACCAGCACAATCTGGTCGATGCCACAGTCGGCGGCTTCGCGCACGGCATTTTGCATCGACGCGAACAGCGCCGGGTGATGGGCCGGGTCGACGAACTTGCGTTGCGGCTCGGCGACGATCACCAGTTTCTCGCGGCCCAGTGCCGGGTCCATTTCCGAGAAGGCGGCGATGCGCCCGGTACGGATGCCCGGCTCGGCGTCGGTAATGGCGAATTCGATGTCGTGGGGGTAGAGGTTGCGACCGTTGAGAATCAGCAGATCCTTGAGCCGCCCGCAGATCACCACCTGGCCTTCGTGCATGAAGCCCAGGTCGCCGGAGCGCAGGTAATGCTCCGATGAGCCGATGATCTGTGCTTCAAAGGCTTCGCGAGTGGCCGTGGGGTTCTTCCAATAGGATTCGGCGTTGCTCGGGCCCTTGAGCCAGACTTCGCCAATGCGATCGTCAGCGCAGCGCTCAAAGGTTTGTGGATCGACGATGGCGATGCTGTGCAAGGCTTGCGGGTAGCCGCAGGCGACGAACTCCACGGCGGCGGCATCGGCAGCCGCCAGGGCCACGCGGCCGGTCTCCAGCACGGCTTTGTCCAGGCGCAGCACCACCGGCAGCGCGTCGGCCGGTGTGGCGCTGACGCACAGGGTGGCTTCGGCCTGGCCGTAACCGGGGCTGATGGCCAACGGGTTCAGGCCGCATGCGGCAAAGCGCTGGGCGAAGGCTTCCAGGGTGCCTGGGTGGATCGGTTCGGCGCCGTTGATGGCGTGTTTCCAGGCGCTCAGGTCGAGCTGTGCGATCAGGCTATCGCTGACCACGCGGTTGCACAGGGCATAGGCGAAGTTGGGGGCGAAACTGGCGGTGGCGCGGTAGCGACTCAGCGCCTGCAACCAGGTCGACGGCGCATTGACGAACGTCTGGGACGCCATCAGATAGCAGGGCATGCCGCTGTAGAGCGGGGCCAGCATCCCGCCGATCAGACCCATGTCGTGGTACAGCGGCAGCCAGTTGACCATGGCGCCGTGTTCGTCGAAACCGTACGCCTGGCGCATCAGTTCGACGTTGGCGATCAGGTTGCGCTGACGCACCTCGACGCCTTTGGGCGAGCCGGTAGAGCCCGAGGTGTATTGCAGGAAGGCCACGGTCGAACCATCGATGGCCGGGCGTTGCCACTGGCCGGCCGGGGGTGTGCCCAGGTCCTGTACGGTCAGCACCTCGACGCGGCCCTCCACCAGTTCCAGCAAGCCTTCGCAATAGTCCGCCGGTGCGAGAATCAGCGCCGGTTCGGCATCCACCACGACGTTGCGGACGCGGTCGAGATGGCGCGGTTTGCGCGACGGCGGCGGAAACAACGGCACGGCAATCAAGCCGGCATACAGGCAGGCACAGAAGGCGCGGGCGTAGTCGAGGCTGGTGGGCAGCATCAGCAACACCCGGTCGCCCGGTGCATAACGCGCTTGCAGCGCGGCCGCCAGGGATCGGGATTGCTCGTGCAGTTGGGCAAAGGTCAGGGTTTCGCCGATCTCTACGCCGTCCGGCAGGAAATGCAGGGCGGCACGCTGAGGGAAGTGCTGGGCGTTGGCTTCCAGCACGTCGATCCAATGTTCGAATGAAAACATGTGCAATTCACGCCATGGCCACGATGACTTTGCGGTCACCGGTGAAAGGATTGCGACCGTGTGCCACCAGTCGGTTGTCGAGCATCAGGACGTCGCCGGGCTGCCAGGGAAAACTGATGGCGGTCTCGCGGTAGACCTCGCGCACGGTGTCGAGCATGTCGTCGGCAATCGGCGAGCCGTCGCCGAAATAGACATGGCGCGGCAGGTTCTCTTCACCCACCGCCGCCAGCAGGCTGGCGCGTACGCTCGGTTCTATAGCCGAGACGTGGAACAGGTGCGCCTGGTTGAACCAGACCCACTCACCGGTCTCGGGATGCTGCTGCACGGCGGCGCAATGCTGGCGGGTGCGCAGGTCGCCATCGGCTTTCCATTCCCACTCGATGTCGTTGTCCTGGCAATAGCGTTCGACCTGGGCACGGTCCTGGGTATTGAAGACTTTCTCCCAGGGCAGGTCCAGGGCGCCGCTGTAGTTGCGCACGTAGAGCAACTCACGGCTGGCGAACAGCTCGCGAATCTCGGCAGGCATGCGCTGGTAGATCAGGCGGCTGTCGGCAATCGGGGTCTCGCCACCGGTTTCGCTGGCCTTGATGCAGTGGAACCAGATGCGCGAAGGCCAGGGCCGGGTGTAGGCCTGCTCGTTGTGCAACGGGATGAATTGATGGGCCGGGTACTCAGTGGAGCTATAGATCCCGGCGAAGACTTTGCTGCGCGGCGTGGAGCCGAATTCGTAACTGGCCAGCGGTGCACCGAAGCTGGCAGCGAAGCGCTTGAAATCGATGGGCGTGGCGACGGTGAAACCGCGGAACAACACGCCGCCTACCGTGGTCAGGGCATGGGCCAGGCCGTCGCGGATCGAGGCGTCCAGATCGTGGATCGACTGTCCCGGTGCCGCCTGTACCAGCACGGGTAACGACTGCGCGCTTGCATCCGTGGGCGCCATTGAAAAAAGCTCGGAACGCCCGTTCAGGTGTTCGATTGAGGTCATCCTTGTGCATCCTCTTTTGTCTTCTTCGACCAGTCACAGGACCTTGAAAGCAGGGCAGCGGTCGGGTGTGTAGGACTCGTCTGTAATGTATCCAGATCAATACAAGACGACATACTAGGTACAAATGAGATGGATTATCAATACTATTTATTTAATTTTTTTTTTGGATTAGACTCCGCTCCGCTGGCGCCAAACAGCCTTCGGCCAGCTCAAAAAACCTAAAAATATCTGTCGCAGGGGAGCGGGGCGTGAATTTCAAAAAGAACACAATTGCGTTGGCTGTGGGGTCGGCCATCGGCTTGAGCAACGGCGCATGGGCGGCTGAAGAAGCGAGCAAGATGGAGATCGCTCCCATCACCGTGACGGGTGAAAAAATCGACCGTACCCTCGAGAAAACCCAATCCAGCGTCGTGGTCGTCACCGACAAGAACCTGCGTGAGCATGGCGACAAGGACCTGGTGGATGTCTTTGCCCGTACGCCCGGCGTCTATAGCCAGGCCGGCAATGAGAACTGGGGTATTCGTGGCGTGCCGGTGTCCGGTTTCGACGACCAGGGCCCGGCGGCCCTCAACGGTGCGGTATCGGTGTATGTCGACGGTGCCGTGCAGCCGAACCGCGCGCTGACCCTCAGCCCGGTCCCGCTCTGGGATGCCGAGCAGGTCGAAATATTCCTGGGGCCACAGTCCACCACCCAGGGTCGTAACTCCCTGGCCGGTGCGGTGGTTATCCAGACCAAAAATCCAACCTTCGAGCCTTCCTTCTCGGCGCAAACCAATGTGGGGAACTATGGTGAGCACGGAGCGGCCGTGGCGGGTGGCGGGGCGATCGTGGATGAGAAGATCGCCGGGCGTATTGCCGTGGATTATTCCGACGGTGACGGCTACATTCGCAACACCACGCTCGATAAAGATGCCAACCCGCATCGCACCAGCAACGCCCGCGGTAAATTGCTGATCCTGCCCAATGACGACACTGACGTCTTGCTGACGTATGCCCATAACGAGCACCGCCAGGGTGACCGCTCGACGATGCGCGGTTCCGATGGCAAGCCGAGCTATTACGACATCGCGTCCAATACCGAAGCCTTCGACAACCTCAAGCAAGACACCCTCAGCGCCAAGGTGGATTATCGCCTGAACGATGCCTGGTCGCTGACCAGCATGACGGCCAATACCAGCACGGACTACAGCAACCGTCTGGATTTTGACCAGAATGCGGTGGACAACGAGGTCGTTCTGCGTAAGCAAGACGGGAACCTGTTCAGCCAGGAACTGCGTCTGAATTACGCCTCGGACACGGTGAAGAGTTTCGTCGGCGCCTACTATGGCCACAACACCAACAAGTTCCACGACCGGCTGCTGTTCGATGACGTACTGGTGCGTACCGTCAAAGGTGATACCAAGATTGAAAACAAGGCGGTGTTCGGTGAAGTCAACTGGACGTTCGCGCCGCGCTGGACGTTGATCACCGGCCTGCGTTACGACCACGAGACGAACAATACCGATATCGAGGAGGACGGCCGTTTCGTTCCCGAGAAAATCAAGAAGTCGTTTGATGCCGTGCTGCCGAAACTGGGCATCGACTATGAATTGGCCACGGACCAGTACCTCGGATTCATGGTGCAGAAGGGCTATCGCGGTGGTGGTGTCAACCTGCGCTCCGGTAGCGGTCACCAGGCCTACGACCCGGAATACACCACCAACTACGAGCTGTCCTATCGCGGTTCGTTCTTCGACAAGACCCTGCGCGCCCGCGCCAACCTGTACTACACCGACTGGAAAGACCAACAGGTCAGCGTGCGGCAGTCTGGCAGCAACGTCATTGATATCTACAACGCCGGTCGCAGTGACATCAAGGGCCTGGAAGTCTTCGTCGAAAAAGACATCACCGAACAACTGACCCTGAACGTCGGTGGTGCCATTACTGACAGCAAATACAAGGACTTCGTCGCTGACAATGGCCAGGACAGGAGCGGTGAATCGTTCCTCTACTCGCCTAAATACAAGGCCTCGGTGGGTGGTGTCTATCGCTTCGACGATCGCCTGATATTCGGCACGGACATTGTCTATCAGAGCACCGCGCCTTCGGAGTACGAATTCGACTCAAACGGCAAAGTCAGTGGCGAGCGTAAGAGCGACGCCTATGTGCTGGTGAACTTCAACACCGAGTACAAAGTCACCAAGAACGTCGCCGTGTCCGCCTACGTCAAGAATGCGTTCGACAAGGAGTACGTCACCAACAATCGCAACGACGACATCATCGACGTCGGCGCACCGCGCACGTTCGGCATGATCCTGCGTTACGACATGTAAACCCATGGGCGCGGGGAGGCAATCTCCCCGCGCCTGGTTTGCGGCTTCCCGGATGTGTGTTTCCAGGCTGTTTGTTCCCTTCCAAACCCAGCCTCCATGGAGGAAATCATGAGTGCTTTTTCGAATGTCACAGCGGGTGGCGCGCAACAGCTACGCCTGTTGCACACCGGCCTGTCGAGTCCTTACTGCCTCGATTCGACACCGTTGCTGGAACGCCAGCAACAGCAGGAATCCAACGCCCGCAGTTACCCGCGACGCATTCCCCTGGTGCTTGAAAGGGCCCATGGCATTTATGTGCAGGACAGTCGCGGGCAAGTGTTCGTCGATTGCCTGGCCGGTGCCGGCACCCTGGCGCTGGGGCATAACCATCCGGTAATCATCGAAGCCATCACCCAGGTCATGGCCGCTGGTGTGCCGATGCATACCCTGGACCTCATGACACCTGTGAAGGACGCATTCGTCCAAGAGATTTTCGCGTGCCTGCCCAGCGAGTTCGCTCGCCATGCACGTATCCAGTTCTGCGGCCCGAGCGGGGCCGATGCGGTCGAGGCCGCGCTCAAGCTGACCCGTACCGCGACGGGGCGGCATTCGGTCCTGGCGTTCGAAGGGGCCTATCACGGGATGACCCTGGGCACGCTGGCCATCAGCGGCAACCTGTCGCCCAAAAACGCCCTCGGCGCCTTGATGCCCGGTGTGCAGCGCCTGCCGTTCCCCCATGATTACCGCTGCCCGTTCGGGGTGGCCGGCGATCAGGCGGTCACGTTGAACGTGCGTTACCTGGAGCACCTGCTCAACGACCCGGAAAGTGGCGTGACCGCACCGGCGGCGATGATCCTGGAGCCGATCCAGGGCGAGGGCGGGGTGATCGCCGCGCCGGACCGCTGGCTGCAGGAGCTGCGCCGCTTGACCCAGGCCCATGGCATCCCGCTGATCGTCGATGAGATCCAGTGCGGCATCGCCCGCAGTGGGCGGATGTTCGGCTTCGAGCAATCGGGTATCACGCCGGATGTCATCACCCTGTCCAAAGCCATTGGCGGTGGGTTGCCGCTGTCGGTCATGGTCTATCACGAGTCGCTGGATGTCTGGCAGCCGGGTGCCCACGCCGGCACGTTCCGTGGCAATCAGCTGGCGATGGCGGCGGGCACCGCGACCTTGCGCTTCATTCGTGACCATGGCTTGGTCCAGCACGCCGAAACGGTGGGCGCGCACTTGCAAAAACACCTGCGGACACTGCAAAGCGAGTTCGCCTGGATCGGCGATGTGCGCGGTCGCGGCTTGATGCTCGGCATGGAAATCGTCGACCCGCAGGGTACCCTCGATGTACAGGGTCATCCGCCAGTGGACACGGCCCGGGCCAAGGCTTTCCAACAGGCCTGCCTGAAGCACGGATTGATCGTTGAACTGGGCGGACGCCACGGCGCAACCGTACGCTTGCTGCCGCCGCTGATCATCACCGAACAGGAAATCGATTTTGTCGCGAAAATCCTGTTCCAGGCCGCGAGCACGATCAACGAGCGCCCCGCGGGTTAATCATCCACCGATGTCCAGGGCTTGCCGACTGCCATCGGCAAGCCTTTTTTCATGGGGCAGGGAGTGACAATGCAGAAGAATTTCGCCTCGCTGAAACCCGCCTCGCTGTTGCTGCTGGTGCTTGGGTTAATCGCCTGTGGTGCCCAGGAACCGCGCGCCAGGCCCAGTGCGGCGTTGCCGCAGGTCAAGACCCTGACAGTCCAGCCGCGAGCGTTTGCCATGACCACTGACCTGCCCGGTCGGATCGAGCCGGTGCGCATCGCCGAGGTGCGGGCGCGGGTGGCCGGTGTGGTGCTGACCCGGCACTTCCAGGAGGGCAGTGACGTCAAGGCCGGCCAGTTGCTGTTCAGCATCGACCCGGCGCCGCTCAAGGCGGCGCTGATGCGCGCCGAAGGTGCGCTGGCCAGGGTCGAGGCCGATGTCTATCGGGCCAACGCCCAGGTGCAGCGCTTCAAGCAGCTGGTGGAGATCAGCGCCGTCAGCCCGCAGGCGTTCGACGAAGCCATGTCCGATCTCAAGAGCGCCCAGGCCAATCGCCTGGCGGCCCAGGCCGACCTGACCAGTGCCCGGCTCAACCTGGATTACTGCCAGGTGCGCGCACCGATCAGCGGCCGCATCGGTCGAGCCCTGGTCAGCGAAGGCGCGCTGGTGGGGCAGGACGAGGCGACGCAGATGGCGCGAATCCAGCAACTGGACCCCATTTACGCGGACTTCACCCAATCCGCCGATCAGGTGGTGGCCTTGCAGCAGGCGCTGGCCAGTGGGCGCCTGACCCTCGATGGCAGCGGTGCGGCCGAGGTGACGGTACAGGTGGGCAATCCCGCCCAGACCCGACGCGGCAAGTTGATGTTTTCCGATATTTCCGTGGACCGAAGCACCGGGCAAGTGACCTTGCGCGGCGAGTTCCCCAACCCGGACAACGTGCTGCTACCTGGCATGTACGTGCGGGTGGTGGCACCGGCAGGGGTCGACCCACAAGCGCTGTTCGTGCCACAGCAGGCGGTACAACGCGGTGCCGACGGCCAGGCCCGGTTGATGCTGGTGGATGTCGCTGGTGTGGTGCGCGAACGGGTGGTCAGCACCGGTGCGATGTTCGGCACCGACTGGCAGATCACCCAGGGGCTGGCGGCGGGCGAGCAGGTGGTGATCGAGCGGGCCGACAAACTCAGCGCGGGGACGCAGGTCCACGTGGTTACCTTGGCCGAGCAACAGGCTCGTAACTGACGGCCAGCGGCCTAGGGAAGAAAACGATGCCGGATTTTTTCATCAACCGTCCGAACTTTGCCTGGGTCATCACCTTGTTCATCGCCCTGGCCGGCGTACTGACGCTGGGCACCTTGGCGGTCAGCCAGTACCCGGACGTGGCGCCGCCGCAAATCAATGTCAGCGCCAACTATCCGGGGGCCTCGGCGCTGATTGTCAGCCAGAACGTTACCAGCCTGATCGAAGAGGAGCTCAACGGCCTCAAGGGCTTGATCTATTACGAATCCAACAGCGCCAACGGCGGTGCCGAAACCACCATCACCTTCAAGCCGGGCACGGATCCCGACATGGCCCAGGTCGATGTGCAGAACCGCTTGCAGCGAGTGGTCGGCCGCTTGCCCCAGGCGGTGATCGAGCAAGGGCTGGAAGTGGAGCAGGCACGTTCCAACTTCCTCCTGGTGTATGCCTTGTCCTACACCGATGGCCAGCAGGACTCCGTCGGGTTGGCCGACTATGCCGCCCGCGCCATCAACAACGAAATTCGCCGGGTGGCCGGGGTCGGACGAGTGCAGATGTACACCGCCGAACGGGCCATGCGGATCTGGGTCGATCCGGCGCGGCTGGTGGGCTACAACCTGTCGATGGCCGATGTCGGCAGAGCCATCGCGGGGCAGAACATACAGGTGCCGGCTGGTAGCCTGGGTGAACGGCCGGGGCCAGCCGACCAGCAGATCACCGCCACGGTGATGGTACAAGGGCAGCTCGAATCGGTGGAGGCGTTCGGCAACATTGTGCTGCGGGCCAACGATGACGGTTCCAGCGTGCGGATCCACGACGTGGCGCGGGTCGAGCTGGGGCGCAAGGACTACCGCTTCGACGCGCGCCTGAACGGCAAGCCGGCGGCGGCCATGTCGGTGCAACTGGCACCGGGCGCCAACGCACTGCAAACGGCGGAGGCGATCAAGACGCGGCTCGCACAGCTGTCGAGCACCTTGCCGGCGAACATGGTCCTGAGCGTGCCGTATGACACCTCGTACTTTGTCGAGGTGGCAATCAAGCAAGTCATCTACACCCTGGCCGAAGCCATGGTCCTGGTGTTCCTGGTAATGCTGCTGTTCTTGCAGAACCTGCGCTATACGCTGATTCCGGCGGTGGTGGTGCCGGTCTGCCTGCTGGGAACGGTCGCGGTCATGGCCGCGCTGGGCTTCTCGATCAACATGATGACGCTGTTCGGCATGGTGCTGGCGATCGGGATCCTGGTGGACGACGCCATTGTCGTGGTGGAAAACGTCGAGCGATTGATCGCCCAAGAACACCTGTCGCCCAAGGCCGCGACCCGCAAGGCCATGCGGCAGATCAGCGGGGCGATTGTCGGTATTACCCTGGTGTTGGCGGCGGTGTTCCTGCCGCTGGCGTTCATGGGCGGCTCGGTGGGCGTGATCTACCAGCAGTTCGCCGTGGCCTTGTCGGTGTCGATCCTGTTCTCCGGGTTCCTGGCGCTGACCTTGACGCCGGCCCTGTGTGCCACCGTGCTCAAACCTTTCGACCCGGCGCACCCGACCCGGCCCAACCGCTGGGCGAGCGCGTTCAATCGACGCTTCGAGGCCCTGGCCCAGCGTTATGAGCGGCTGGGCGCGAGCTGGGTTCGACGCGGTAGCCGCAGCCTGTGTCTGTACCTGGTGTTGCTGCTGGTACTCGGCTTCACCTATGCCCGGTTGCCGTCCTCGTTCCTGCCAGCGGAGGACCAGGGGTACATCGTCACCGATATACAGCTGCCACCCGCCGCATCGGCCGCGCGCACCGACGTGACGGTCCAGGCATGGGAGCGATATGCCCTGGCGCAACCAGCCACGGACCAGGTGTTGGCGATCATGGGGTTCAGTTTTTCCGGGGAGGGCGCCAATGCGGCGTTGTCGTATGTCACCCTCAAGGATTGGTCGCTGCGCGGTAGTGGGCAGGCCAGCGACGAGGTGGCTCGACGCGCGAACGACGCCTTTGAAGAGGTCGCCGATGGCACGTTGTTCAGCGTGGTGCCGCCGCCAGTCGACGGTCTTGGCACCTCCAGCGGCTTCGAGTTGCGCTTGCAGGATCTGGCGGGGCAGGGGCACGAAGCGCTATTGAAGGCGCGCAACCAATTGCTCGAGGCAGCCAAGGCCTCGCCGGTGATTGACCATTTGATGGAGGATGGCTTGGCCGATGCACCGCAAATCAACGTCAGCATCGACCGTGAAAAGGCCGAGGCGCTGGGGGTGAGTTTCGATGTGATCAGTGCGGCGCTGTCCTCGGCGCTGGGTTCGGAGCAGATCAACGAGTTCGCCAATCAGGGACGGATGCAGCGGGTGATCATCCAGGCCGATGGCATGAGCCGGCAGACGCCGCAAGCGCTGCTGCGCCTGCAAGTGCCCAACCGCCAGGGGCGCCTGGTGCCTTTGGATGCGTTCAGCCGTTTTGAATGGCAGGTCGGGCCGTTGCAGATCGCTCGCTATAACGGCTCGGCATCGCTGCGTTTTTCCGGGGATGCCGCGCCGGGCTACAGCACCGGGCAGGCGATGCAGGCGTTGCAGGACATCGCCCGGCAGTTGCCAGCCGGTTTCAGTCTCGAATGGGCGGGGCTGTCGTTGCAGGAACAACAGGCCAGCGATCAGGTGCCGCTGTTGGTAGGGTTGTCGTTGACCATGGTTTTGCTGGTGCTGGTCGCCCTGTATGAAAGCTGGGCGATTCCCTTTGCCGTGCTGCTGATCGTGCCGGTGGGCATGCTCGGTTCGGTATTGGCGGTGACGGTGATGGGCATGTCCAATGATGTCTATTTCAAAGTGGGCTTGATCACGATCATCGGTCTTTCCGCCAAGAACGCCATCCTGATCGTCGAATTTGCCAAGGCCCTCCACGCTGAGGGCGCCAGCCTTGCGCAGGCGGCGGCTCAAGCGGCACGCCTGCGGTTCCGACCGATCGTCATGACCTCCCTGGCCTTCATCCTGGGAGTGATGCCCCTGGCGTTCGCCAGCGGTGCCGGTGCTGCCAGCCAGCGAGCGCTCGGCACCGGCGTGGTCGGCGGCATGTTGGCAGCGACCGTGCTCGGGGTTTTGTTCGTGCCGGTGTTTTACGTCCAGGTGCTGTCCGTCGCGAACCGCTTGCGTCGCCGCCGTGGTGCATCGATCGAGGAGGGCGCGTGACGTCCCGTTGATTCGGGCTGGGTGGAAGGCACTTCCGGCGTTGGAAAACACCGAGCCCCAGGCAGTCGTTCAAGGTCTCTACAGTGATCACCAAACCCTGTGGAGCGAGCCTGCTCGCGATGACGCCGGCACAGCCAACATCACTGCCAACTGACCCACCGCTATCGCGAGTAGGCTCGCTCCCACAGGGATTTGCGGTGGACTCCAATTCTGTGAACGCCTCGGAACCATTGTGGGAGCGAGCCTGCTCGCGATGACGCCGGCCAGCCAACATCACTGCCAACTGACCCACCGCTTTCGCGAGCAAGCCCGCTCCCACAGGGGATTGCGGGTGTCCACGGCATTTGGAGTCGACACCAGTAACCTGTGGGAGCGAGCCTGTTCGCGATGACGGCAGCACATCCAACATCAATGCAAGCTGACCCACCGCTATCGCGAGCAGGCTCGCTCCCACAGGGATTTGCGGTGGACTCCAATTCTGTGAACGCCTCGGAACCATTGTGGGAGCGAGCCTGCTCGCGATGACGCCGGCACAGCCAACATCACTGCCAACTGACCCACCGCTTTCGCGAGCAAGTCCGCATCCACAGGGGATCTGCTGCGGACGTGCGATCTCGCCCCGTCAGTAACCCGGTGCTATCGGCCTTCCACGAAGACCTGTTGGAACCATCTCACCAAGTCCGGCCATCCTGCCGTGCTCGACCTCAGGTACTGGCGTGGGTCAGCCCGGTCAAGGTGTCCGCGATGGCTTTGGTGCGTTGCGCCGTGCCTTCGGTGGTGCGGCTCGAGTCTTCCAGGGCATCGAGCATCTCGCGCAGGGCACTCACGGCGATGGACTGGTCTTCGATCTGTTGGGCGACACCTTGGATCTCCGTTGAGAGCAGGTCAATGTCCACGCCGATTTCCGCGGCATTCTTGCGGGTGATTTCCGCGAGCTTGCGAACCTCGTCAGCCACCACCGCAAATCCTCTACCCATCTCACCGGCGCGTGCCGCTTCGATGGCGGCGTTGAGGGCCAACAGGTTGGTCTGTCCGGCGATTTGCTGGATGACCTGTACGATCGACTGGATACGCAAGCTCGAACTGGCCAGCGCCCGGGCGCCGACCACCGCTTCACCCGCTTGGGTGGCAAGCTGCTCGACAGTCGTGCCGGCCTGCTCGGCGACGCTGTTTTGCCGGTCGATCGTGCCCGTCAGGTCATCCATCGACAGGTGCAGCTCGCCGGAGTAATGCTTGATCTGTGTTGCGATCTGCGCTTGCTGCTGGCTGGCGTGAGCCAATACCTGGCCCAGGTCCGTCAGGCCGTCGAACACCGGCAGGATCGTATTGTCCAGGCCGCGAGTGTCCAAGGCGCTGCTGAAGTCATTCATCTTGAACGCCATGATCTGCTTGACCACCACATGGTTCAGGCCCGCCAGCTTCTTGACCTGACGGCGCAGGAAAAACGCCTTGAACTCGCCATAGTGGGCGATGAAGTTATCGACGTATTCATCGACGAAACTGGCGCCCTTGGTGATTCGAAAGAAGAAAATCGCCGTGAGCGTCTGGTTCAGGTTCAAGCCGAGGATTTCACCAAAGGTCGAGAAGCCGGCCAAGGGCACATCCCCGAAAATACCGGCCATGCTGCCCAGGTCGCTGCTGTTGTTGAGCCGGCGCAGGATGCAGTCGTTGAGAATGGCGGCCACCGGACGGCCGCCCTTGCCCTTGAGGAATTTCTCGTAGTCGAGTCGGGTCGCCTCGCGAAGGGGCGTACGCTTGACCATCACCAGCTCTTCGCCGGGCGCCACGTCGCAGAACAGCTGGATGATCTGCTGCTGATAGTCGATACGGGCAATCGAGCGTACGAACAGCTCATCGCCCACGCGGATGGCGAATGAGTAATCGGCCAGCTTCTTTTCCAGCGCCTGGGCACTGCACTCGAACGCATCGCACAGTGCCTGGACCATGCTCTTGATGTTCCCACGGCTGTCGATGACCTGGTCGATGGTGCGGTCTTCGACCGACGCGGTCAGTACGTTGAACGTCAGCCCGGCAGGTTGGAAATTCTGGCTCTTGAACACCCCGAAGCGCACATCCGTCGCGGTTTTCAGGAAGACAATCTGCGCATGGTTCTGATAGCTGCGCTGCCCATCGCTGATCAGGGTCTTTTTGAAATCCGTCTTGCCACCGGCCGACCCGCCGACGAACAGGCAAGGGAAACGTCCAGATTCATAGAGCGCCTCCATAAAGAACGACTCGGAGGCTGAAAGACCGTCGAACACCACGTAAGCCAAAGTATCGCGGTGATCGATGGGCGTGCTCACTTGCGCCTGCTTGATGTTATTCACCAAGCGGGCGATTCGTTCACGCATGGCCAGGCGCTTGCCGCCACCGCGAATGTCCTCGCACTCCAGGGGCACCATCACCACCTCGGCCGACACAATCACACTGGCGTCAAACAGCTGCAGCACCACCCGGTCCCAGGACTCGCCGGTCTGGCAGTACAGCGTATTCGCACCGTTGCACAACTCACCCGAGGTCGTGCACAGGCTGATGGTGCTGTTGGGAAAGCGCTTCTTGACCTTAGTAGCGACTCGGTCGATGTCCAGGTGAGGGGAGACGAACCCGGTGACCAACACGGGAGTGATGCGTAGGTTGGCCAGCGTCTGGTCAAGTTCACCCGAAGTGCAGGCCACGCTGACCGTCCCCTGATTGCGGGCTCGGGCTTTGTTGAAGAGGTTCAGTAGGTTCATGGCTGGACTCGGTTGAGCGCGACGTGAGGCGTATGAGGTGTGGGGGGTGGAGTCCTTTCTCTATAGCGGTCACGGCTGGGGGCTTGTATGGGCGTGAGCTTGGGCTATTGGCGGGGGCGGTCCATAGGGGCTTTTGGTTGGGGTTTACTACGTCTGTTGGTCAGCGACTTTCGTATAGGTTTCAGGATAAACAGATGGAAAAAAATCAGTTCTCACCCGCTGGACGATAAAGCGCCACCCGCTATGCTTCGACGATGGCGTCTTGCCATTCACTACGCCCATCACAATCAACCCCAGGCGCGAGACGAGAACCTGCCCGTCATCGCCCTTTGCAGAGACGACCCATGAATACATACAAAGCCGTGTCGGGAGTTGTGTGGGGTGTTTTGTTCGGTTGCATCGGCCAGGCCAATGCCTTTCAACTTTCGCCGGATGGCACCTTGGCTGAGCGGGAGATGGCCAAGAAATACGGGGTTTCCTATAAGGCGACGGTGCCTTTCGCCAGCTTTGCGCTGCATAATTTTTCCGATCCGGCCCATGAGGCGTTGACGCAGAAGATCTATGGGTGCGACGGCGATTGGCAGGATTGCAGCAACCCTAACCTGGAGTATGCCGGAGCCTACATTATTGCCGGGGTTCGCTGGAACGATGATCCGGTGTTCATGCCCGGCGCGGAAGATGCCAGAACCAAGGGCTGCAATGGGCGTTACTCGGTTGGCTTTATCTCGCAGACGCGCTGCTGGGTAAATCTGTTCGAGAAAGCCGAGGACAAAAGCGCTTCCGATCCGATGGCGTTCATGGGGTCGGGGAATTACATCTCTCGTTCGCATTTCGGCGACCTGCAGTTCTTGCATGCAATGGCTTCCCAGGAGGGTGCCACGCCAGAGCAGACCAAGCGTGAAATCATGATGTGGGCCGAGTTCGCCTGGGGTGTTGCCGACGGAACCTACCCCATCAATACCTATTTGAAAGACATCAAGATCGAAGGCTGGGAGCAGCATTTCAATAATGGGCAGACGGTGCAGGACCTTTTTGCGGTCGGGCGCCCATGGCTGCGGGCGAATGTGAACCAGGTGGCGTTTGGCAGCCTGCTTCATCTTGTCCAGGACAGTTTTGCCGGCGGGCATGCGCAGCGGCGCGAAGAGGTCATGGGTGACAAGTGCATGGGCGGGGCGGAGGCTGTGCTGGGGCGAATCGAGGAATTTCATTCTTACGCCCGGCAGGATCATGCCAAGCACAAGGCCGATGACGCCAGTTCAGTCGCTAGGATCATGCTGATGGCCCATGAACCGGACGTCGTGGATGCGGGCAAGAAGCTGAGAGGGTTTATCGCCGATCGCAGGAAATGGGCGGATGTCAGGCCTTATCTGGATGAGTGTGTCTTTGCCCTGGCCAATGAAACGACTCCGGCGTCGGCGGGTGATGGATACAGGCTGGAAGCCAACCGCTGAACACGTGACGAAAAGCTGTGGGGGAAAAACTGTGGGAGCGAGCTTGCTCGCGATAACGGTGTGTCAGCTTACGGTTATGGTGAATGTACTGACGTCATCGCGAGCAGGCTCGCTCTCACAGTAGCCGCAGAACGATGTGCCTTACTTGCCCGCCGGCCGTTCGTTGACATTCAGCCTTCCTCGACCATTATTAAGTGCCTCCAGAGTTATCAGTCCTCCAGAGGCACGAGCATGGTACAAACCGACATTCTCATTGTGGGAGCCGGCCCTACTGGATTGGTCCTGGCGTTATGGCTCACCCGGCAGGGGGTGGCTGTCAGGATCATCGACAAGAGCCATGGGCCGGGGGAGACCTCGCGGGCCATGGCCGTCCAGGCCCGTACCCTTGAGTTGTATCGCCAACTCGGCATGGCCGGTGCGGTCATCGAAGCCGGGTACAAGACCCCGGCCATGAACATGTGGGCCCTGGGAAAACGCAAGGCGCGGATTCCGCTGGTGGATGCCGGCGGGGATGTGTCGCCTTATCCTTTTGTCCTCATATACCCCCAGGATCGTCATGAGCAGCTGTTGGTCGAGCAGCTTAAGTCCCTGGGCGTCGATGTCGAGCGGCAGACCGAACTGCTGTCTTTCGAGGATCATGGCGACCGGGTTACCGCGTGCCTGAAGCAGGCGGATGGTCGCGAAGAGACGCTCACGGTCGCTTACCTGGCAGGCTGCGATGGCGCTCGCTCGCTCGTCCGGCATCAGGTGGGGAGTGGCTTCGAGGGCGGTACCTATAAGCAACTGTTCTACGTGGCGGATGTGTCTGCCAGCGGTTTCGAGCCTGCGGGCGAGGCCCATATCGCTTTTGATAAATCCGAATTCGTGTTGGTGTTTTTCTATGGCGAAACTGGCCAATATCGCCTGATCGGCACGGTTCGTGACGAACGTGCAGAACACCCTGAGACGCTTACGTTCGAGGACGTTGGTCACGACGCGATTAACGGCTTGAACATCAGGGTCGATCACGTCAATTGGTTCTCCACTTACCGGGTCCATCATCGTGTCACGGATCAGTTCCGCTGGGGCAGGGCGTTTTTACTGGGAGACGCTGCCCACGTCCACAGTCCGGCCGGCGGCCAAGGCATGAATACCGGCATCCTCGATGCGATCAATCTGGCCTGGAAACTGGCGGCGGTCGTGAAGGGGCGGGCAGCAGACTCGCTGCTCGACAGCTACCAGGCGGAACGCCAGGCGTTTGCGCAAAAGCTTGTGGAAACTACAGACCGGCTGTTCACCTTTGCCACCGCCCAAGGCAATTTTGCCGACTTCGTGCGCACGCGCATCGCTCCACTCTTCGCAAGTGTCGCCTACAAGAGCGAGAACGTGCGTGAGTACCTGTTTCGGATGGTGTCCCAGACCTCCTTGAATTATCACGAAAGCCCATTGAGTGCCGGCAAGGCGGGTGACGTGCAGGGCGGCGACCGTTTGCCATGGGTACCGCTGCCGGGTGCCGACAACTACGAACCGCTCGCGACCATCGGCTGGCAGGTGCATGTCTACGGCGAGGCCCGGGCGGACCTGAAAGCCTGGAGCAGCCAGCACCAGATCCCCCTGCACACGTTCGCCTGGCAGCATGAGCATGACAAAGCCGGGTTGTGCCGGGACGCCGCCTATCTGCTACGCCCCGATACCTACGTCGCCCTGGCGGATCCGCAAGCGTCTACGGCAACGTTGAGCCAGTATTTCAGCGACCGGGGCCTGACACTGCCGGCTTGAACGCGCCAGGTAGGGCGCCGGACGCTGCGGATAGCCAATCTGTGACCGTCTTCAGCCCAGATCCCCAGCCTCATGCCGCTCCGGCACCTGGCTCGCCTCGTCACCCCACGTGCGGTTGACTCGTTGTCCGCGCAGGACGGCAGGACGCTTGGCGATTTCTTCTGCCCAGCGTTGCACATGGGTGTATTCGTGGGCACTGAGGAATTCGGCGGCGCCGTAGACGTTGTTGCGCACCAGTTGGCCATACCAGGGCCAGACCGCGATGTCGGCGATGGTGTAGTCGTCGCCTGCCAGGTAGCGGCTTTCGCCAAGGCGGCGATCCAGCACGTCGAGTTGGCGCTTGGCTTCCATGGTGAAGCGATTGATCGGGTATTCGAGCTTCTCCGGCGCATACGCGTAGAAATGTCCGAAGCCGCCACCCAGGTACGGTGCGGCGCCCATCTGCCAGAACAGCCAGTTCAGTGTTTCGGTGCGACCTGCCGGATCGGTGGGCAGGAAGGCGCCGAATTTTTCTGCCAGGTAAAGCAGGATCGAACCGGACTCGAAGACGCGGATGGCCGGCTCTACGCTGCGGTCTACCAGGGCCGGGATCTTGGAGTTGGGGTTGATCTGGACAAAGCCGCTGGAGAATTGATCGCCCTCGTTGATGCGGATCAGCCAGGCGTCGTATTCCGCGCCCGCATGACCCAGCGCCAGCAGTTCCTCCAGCAGGATGGTCACTTTCACGCCATTGGGCGTGGCCAGGGAATAGAGCTGCAGTGGATGCTTGCCAATCGGCAAGGTCTTTTCGTGAGTCGGCCCGGCAACAGGGCGGTTGATGCTGGCGAACTGGCCGCCAGACGGGGCGTCGTTTTTCCAGACCTTGGGCGGAACGTAGGACGCATTGCTCATCGGGACATACCTCATCGGTTGCTTGTGGTGTGATCCCCCAGAGTCTACCGCTGTTCGTTCATTATCCGCGCCACTTCACCGGAAGCCTTGAGCTGGTCGAAGGCGCGTTGGGCCTTGGCGACGACTTCATCCGGTGTGCTCAGGCTGAAGGCCAGGTGGACCCTGTGGGGTTGCTCGTCGAGGGTATAGACCTCTTCCAGAGAAGTGAAATCCACTTGGGCGTCTTTGCTCATCAGGCGTGCGGTGTTCTCTGGCATCGGCAGCAACTGGATCTGGCGATTGAGCAGTTTTTGAAAGTTGTCGTGGTTGTTGGCCGAGATGACCAGCCGGGTGAACCCACGCTGTTGCAGGTAAATCTGCTTGGCGTCATTGCGCACCACGCCGATGCTGTACTGCTTGGCCTCCTCGAGGTTGTTGACGGTAATGCCTTCGCTGTCCCGCATCTTGTAGAGCCGGCTCGCTACTCGATGTATTTCACCGACCCATTTGAACAGTTGCTCGCGAGCCGGGGTGCGGTCCAGCGGGAAAATCAGCACGTTAGGCTCGTGCAGCGCCTTTTCATAGGCGCGGGCCCACGGGTAGAGCGACAGGCTGTAGTCGGTGAGCTGCGCGTTTTTCAGCGTTTCTTCGGCGATGCGAATGCCAGGTCCGACGACCTTGTCGTCACGCTGATAGGCGTACAGCGAGTCTTCGGTGACGACTTCGATCGCCTCGGCGTGGCTTTGCAGGCTGATGGAGGCAAGTAGCAAGCATGAGCAGAGTGTCAGGCGAATATGCATATGCAGACCTCATGGCGCGCGATGGTTGTTACAGGGCGACGCAGTCGCGCCCCTGGTGTTTGGCCCGGTACAGCGCCTGGTCGGCGCGTTGCAGCAATTGGTCAAAATGATCCATTGTCTCCGGGTCGAGCTCGGCGACGCCGATGCTCACGGTGACAAAAGGCGATACCTTGGAGCCGCTGTGGGGCAGCTCACGCTCGGCCAGGCTCGTACGCAAGCGTTGGGCGGCTTCGCAGGCCTGGACGCCGTCGATATTGGGCAGGACCACGACGAACTCTTCGCCGCCTACGCGCGCGGTCAGCTCGCCAGAGCGGCCGAACACACTGCGCAGGGTCTCGGCGATCTCTTTCAAGCACTGGTCGCCCTGCATGTGGCCGTAGGTGTCGTTGTAGATCTTGAAGAAATCGACATCGCACATGAGCACGGCCAGCGGGGTCTTATGGCGGATCGCCCGGCGAAACTCGATTTCCTTCAGTTCGTCGAAATAGCGACGGTTGGCCAGGCCCGTCAAGGCATCGTGACGTGACAGCGCTTCGAGCGATTGGTTGGCTGCCTTCAATTCAGCGGTGCGTGCCTCGACCAGTTCGGCCATTTGATCGCGGCTGGCGGCAAGAGCCAGTTCGTCCGAACGCTGGCGCTCCAGATGGGCGTGGAGATTGTCCTGGAGTGCATTGACCTGGGATTCGAGCAGGCTCAGTTCGTCCTGGCGCAACACCGCCCGTTGCAGCTTGAGGTGATGCTTGAGGGTTTGCGGCGCAAGTTCGCCCAGGTGACGGGCGATGTGCACCACATGCACGGTCACCAGGCGGTTGAACATGGTCATGACCAACCCGGCCAGCAGCAAGGACTGGATGAGCTGGGTAATGACGATGCTGCGTGCTTCGCCCCAGAGGCGCTCCCACAGCAGGTTATTGTCGCCTTCGATGGTCAGCTCGCCGACTTTTTCCTGGGCTCCGGCGTAGGGCTGCGCGATGAGTTGGCGATGCAGCACCGGTACCACGCCCGATTGAGCGACGGTGTATCGATTGAGTTCGATGATTTCGGGGGCTTGGCCGGGGCGCAGGATGTTCAATACCACGCGACCCACGGGCGGGGCCGTGGCGACGCTGGTGATTTGCTGGTCGAGGGATTCACGGTCCAGCTCCCAAATGGCGTGGGCCAGGGTGTTCTGGAACACCTGGTCGATCAGGGCCAGTTCCGAATTCATTTCCGCCAGGTTGTTTTCCCAGGCCAGCCAGGTTCGCCAGGTGACCATCGCCAGGGTAAAGAGCAGGCAGAACAACAGCGTTGCCAGCACCAGGCGCCGCCCCAGGGAGCTGAATGCCTTGGTCTGTGGTTGTAAGGAGGACACCGTACGGAAATCACCCTCCATGTCATAACCATTTGCGCAGGATGGCATCGTAGACGCCGTTGCGACGGATGGTTTCAAGGCCAGCACGGAATTTCTCCACCGTTTCGGCCGGTGTCTTGCGGCTGAACGCCATGTTCAAGCCATCTGTGCTGCTCAGCTCGGGCAGCGGCAGCGAGCGGATCAATACCTTGTCCGGGTCTTCGCCATTCTGGCGCGTCAGGTACAGCGCGTTGAGCTCATTGGAAATCCACAGCTCCACGTGATCGACCTTGAGCTTGCGGTAGTTGTGTTCGTACTTGGTGCTCGACTGTAATTCTTCGCCGATGCGAAAGCCCTTCGACACCAGGTATTGCTCGCCCACGTCCTGATTGACCGTGGCGATCTGGTGACCATGGGCATCGGCCAGCGAAGCGAGTTTTACCGGTCGGTCCGCCAGGGAGTAGATGTACCACTGCGTCGGGCCAATGGTGCCGACCCACTGGAAAAGCGAATCGCGTGCCGGTGTACGGACGATCGAGTAGATCAGTACGTTGCTTTCATTGAGCGCCAGTTCATACGCCCGGGCCCAAGGCATGGCCTGGATAGGCGCGTCCAGGCCGACCTCCTTGAGCACGGCCTGGACCACCTCGGTGCTCATGCCGGTCACTCGCCCGTTCTGCGTCATGTTGTAGGGCGGCAGTTCCTCGGTGACGATGCGCAGCGGCGCCTCTGCCGCGCAAGCGCCAGCAGCGAGGAACATCAGGACGCCCCACATCAGCAGGCGATTAAGCGGCAAACCCATTGATCATTACCCTATGCAACTTGCAGAACCCGGCGAGGCCTGGGAGCTATCGCTGATAGGGTTATCGGCTGGGCGGGCGCCTGCTTGAATCGTGCCTGTCGAAAGCGACAGCCCAGCCGCGGGATCAACCGTTCAACAACGTCATCGTTTGCGCCTGGTATCGGTCGCCCGCCACCGCACCTTCGCCTGCGAAAATCCCATCCAGTTGGGCCAGTTCGTCAGCGCTCAACACCACCGAAGCCGCCGCCACATTGCTTTCCAGATACTTGCGCTGCTTGGTGCCCGGGATCGGGATGACATGCTCGCCCTGGGCCATTACCCAGCCCAGGGCCAGTTGCGAGGCGCTGATGCCTTTGTCCGAGGCCAAGGCCTTGACCCGCTCTACCAGCATCAGGTTGCGATTGAAGTTGTCAGCCTGGAAGCGCGGGCTGAAGCGACGATAGTCATCGGCGGCGAAGTCCTCCGGGGATTTCAGCTCGCCGGTCAGGAAGCCCCGGCCCAGGGGGCTGTAGGCGACGAATGCAATGCCCAGGCGTTGGCAGGTAGCGAGCACGCCGTTTTGTTCGGGGTCGCGGGACCACAGCGAGTATTCGCTTTGTACCGCTGCCAGTGGATGCACGGCGTGGGCCCGCTGGATGGTCTCGGCGCTGGCTTCCGAGATCCCGATGTGGCGGACCTTGCCAGCCTTGACCAGCTCGGCCATGGCGCCGATGGTTTCTTCGACGGGCACTTCAGGGTCAATGCGGTGCTGGTAGTAGAGGTCCAGGTAATCGGTGTCGAGGCGCTTGAGGCTGCCGTCGACAGATTGCCGGACGTATTCGGGGCGGCCATTGACGCCTCGGGCGTGGGGATCGCTGCTGCGCACCAGGCCGAATTTGCTCGCCAGGTACAGGCCTTCACGTTTGCCACGCAGGGCGCGTCCGAGCAGTTCTTCGTTGGTGTACGGCCCGTACATGTCGGCGGTGTCGAACAGCGTCACGCCCAATTCCACGGCGCGGTGCAGCGTGGCAATCGCTTCCCGCTCGTCCACGCCCGTGGTGTAGAAATCCGACATGCCCATGCAGCCCAGGCCGATGGAGGAAACGTAGGGGCCACGATGGCCGAGTTGGCGGGTCTTCATGATGATTACTCCTGGAAATGAACGACCTGTGCAGTCTCCATCAAGGGGTTTCCTGGATAAATCCACGATTATTGGTTTAACTATTCGTGATATCTGAATAATGAGGCGCAACATTGGACCGATTACAAGCCATGCAGGTGTTCCGGCGCATCGTTGAACTGGGTGGTTTTGGCAAGGCGGCCGATGACCTTGGGCTACCCAGGGCCACCGTCAGCCTGCTGATCCAACAGTTGGAAGCGCATCTTGGGGTGCAGTTGTTGCAGCGCACCACCCGGCAGGTGCGCGCAACGCTTGATGGCCAAGCGTATTACCAGCGCAGTGGCCAGTTGCTGGACGACCTCGATGACCTGGAAAGTTCGTTGTCGGCGCAGCGAAGCCAGCCGCGCGGCACCTTGAAAGTGGACATGCCCATTGCCTTCGGGTGCACCTGGATCCTGCCGCGCCTGGCGGATTTCTACCGCCGCTACCCGGCGTTGCAACTGGATCTGGGCTTCCACGACCGCCAGGTCCATCTGCAGCGCGAGGGCGTGGATTGTGCAATCCGCGCCGGCAATGTCGTCGACCAGGCGTTGGTGGCACGCCCCATCGTGCGCCTGCACCAACTGACCTGTGCCAGCCCCGGCTATCTTGCCCGCGCCGGGACGCCTGGGCGGCTGGAGGATTTGCCAGCGCACCAGGTCATTGGCTTTGCGTCTGGCAATGGACGGTTTTTCCCGTTCGAATTCGAGGTGGCGGGGCGGGTGCGCGAAATGCAATTGCCGAGTGAGCTGAACGTCAATAACGCCGACGCGTATGTGACCGCCTGTGAAGCGGGATTCGGTTTGATTCAGGTGCCGCGTTACCACGTGCAACGGCAGTTGGCCGAGGGCAGGCTGGTCGAAGTATTGAGCGAGTATCGCGTGCCGACGTGGCCGATCTCAGCGGTGTACCCGCCCCATCGACAGTTGTCGCCCAGGGTGCGGGTGTTTATCGACTGGGTGATCGAGCTGTTGCACGGCGAGGCGGATGCGCAGGGGGCGCTGATGGAGCGGGTGTAGGCTTCTGCACTGTGCTCGACGGCCAGGTCGACAGAGCCTGGTCAACCACCATCTCCAGGAGCTCGCGACTAAAGCCGGCCTTGGCCTGAACAGCCATGCCGTGAGTCATTGCCAGCACAAAGGCGGCCAGCGCCGTGCAGTTGGCGCTCTGCGGCAGATCCCCATCCTCTTTTGCCCGTTCGAAGCGCTCACGCAACGTCACCTCTGCGGTTGCTCGTGCGTCGATCAAGGCGCATCGAATGGGTTCGGCATCGTCCGAGCCTGCCAAGGCACCATGGATTCCGAGACAGCCTTTGCGGTCCGGGTACCGGGTATTCAATTCCACCGCCCGGCGGAGGATGTGTTCGGCTACCTCCCGCGAAGTGGGTTGTTCCAGCGCCATCGGGAAGAAATCCAGATAATGCGTGTAATAGCGCTCGAGCGCTTTGCGGAACAAGGCCTCCTTGTTGCCGAACGCAGAATAAAGCGCAGGGCGTTCAACGCCTGTGGCCTGGGTCAGGTCGGTGTATGACGCCCCCTCGTAGCCCTTGCGCCAAAACACGCAAAGCGCCGCTTCCAGCGCTTTCTCCACGTCGAACTCACGCTGTCGCCCCATCAGATCACCTCAAGCTTTTTCATAACGATCGATATTAAACCCCTTGACGATTGCTTCGCAAATTCATACTGTCCGTTACGTTAACGGTCGTTATGGTTCCTCGGTAGCCTCCACACAAGGGGCACTCAAACATTCATGAAGAGGGTTTTACCGTGCAGAAATTACTGGCAGGCAAGGTTGCACTCGTAACAGGTGGATCACGTGGCCTCGGTGCCACCCTGGCGCAGGCACTCGCCGACCTGGGAGCGGATGTTGCAATCAGCTACGTCGCATCGGTCGAGAAGGCCGAGGCGGTGGTCCAGCAACTCAAGGCGAAGGGCGTTCGTGCGCTGGCAGTCCAGAGCGACCAGGCGGACATGGCGGCGGCCCGACCGTTGATCGACAAGGTGATAGCGCATTTTGGCCAACTCGACATCCTGGTGAACAATGCGGCGATCGCGGTTCAGGGCAAGACGGTGGACGCCCCCGATCTCGATACCGTCAACCTCGATCGCCAGTGGCAGACCAACGTGATGGGCGCCGTGGCGACCACGCGCGCGGCCGCCCCGGTGCTGTCGGATGGCGGTCGGATCATCTTCATCGGTTCACTTCTGGGCGGGCATGTCCCGTTTGCCGGCGCCGCCGACTATGCGGGAACCAAGGCGGCTATCGTCGGTTATGCCAAGGGCGTCGCTCGGGACCTGGGTGCTCGCAATATCACGGTCAATGTCGTCCAGCCCGGCATCATGCCAACCGACATGTCGGCAGAGGTATTGGGCGACAGTGTGCCCGACGCGCTGCTGGACCTGCATCCGATTCGCCGGATTGCAACACTCGAGGAGGTAGCGGCTACGGTCTGTTTCTTGGCGGGGCCAAGCGGTGGCTATATCACCGGCAGCGCGATCGATGTAGCCGGCGGCCTGAGCATCTGATCCCCAACGTTCAATCGGAACCAGAGGTGCAATCTCCCATGACGACCATCGGCATCATCGGCGCAGGCGAGGTGGGTAGCCACATCGCACGCGCGGCCATCGCGAACGGCTATCAGGTCGTGATTGCCAATTCGCGCGGCCCCGAGACCCTGGAGAGCCTGATTGAGACGCTGGGTCCGTCAGCGCGCGCAGCCACTGCTGCGGGCGCTGCGATGACGGGCGATTTCGTCGTCGTGGCGGTTCCACTCAAGGTCGTCAATGACATGCCGGTGGAAGCGCTTGCGGGGAAGGTCGTGCTCGATACGAACAACTACATGATATGGCGGGATGGGCATATCCCGCTCATCGATTCCGGCGAAAAGACCGTCCACGAACTCCGTCAGGAGCAACTCCCCACTTCCAAGGTGGTTAAGGCCTTCACTCATATCCAGGCGCCCCGGATCATCACCTGGGGCCAGCCCGCTGGCACCGCCGAGCGCCTGGCCCTGGCGGTTTCGAGTGATTTTCCCGAGGCGGTGGCACTCGTGACGCGACTGTACGACCAATTCGGTTTCGACACTGTCGACAGCAGCCCGCTTAGTCAATCCTGGCGCAACGCTCCCGGCCAACCCGCATGGAAGCAAGAGCGCCAGACCCGGCTCGAGCTTATGGCCAACCTGGCCGCTGCGCGACACCCGTCAAGCCTTGACCCAGCGCTGGCGACTCCAGCTACTCAACGTATCGACCGCGAACACCAGTAGCAACATCGCCAGGATCACCGTGCTGCCCTGTGCTTCCTGGAACAGGCTGAGGCTGACGTAGAGCATTTGCCCCAAGCCGCCGGCGCCGACGAAGCCGAGCACGCTGGCCATGCGTATGTTGTTTTCCCAGCGGTACAGGACATAGGCCAGCAGTTGAGGCAGAAGGTTGGGCAGCGTGCCGTAGCAGAACGCCAATACGGCATTGCCGCCTTGCAGGCGGATCGCGTCGGCCGGTTCGGAAGGGGTATTTTCCAATGCCTCGGCGAACAGCCGGCCGAGCACGCCGGTGGTGTGCAGGGCCAAGGCCAGGGTGCCGGCATTGGGGCCGAGCCCGGCGGCCAGGACCATCAGCGCGGCCCACACCAGTTCTGGAACGGCGCGCAAGGCATTGAGCAGCAGGCGCGAAGCGCTCTGCGGGGGCCAGCCGAAGCGACCGGCCGCAGGCAGGGCCAAAAGTAGGCCAAATACCGCCGCGAGCAGGGTGCCAAGGGCCGACATGGCAAGGGTTTCCAGGGCGCCGTGAGCGATCGCCTTCAGATGGCCCAGGCTCAGGTCCGGACTGAGAAAGCGCTGCGCGTAAGCCCCCATCCGGTGCAGGTTACCGCTGTCGCCAAGCTCGCCCAGGTCGATGCCCAGGTAGACGAACGAGGCGACGACCGCCGAGCCGATGCACAGGACCATGACCGCGTTGAGCAGGCGCTTCATGCCAGCCTCCAGCGCAGCAGGCGGCTGAGTTGATCGGCGAGCAGCACCAGCATCAGGAACGTCAGCAGCAGGCTGGCCACTTCACCGCCGGCGAACATTCGCAACGACAGGTCCATTTGCTGGCCCAGGCCTCCGGCACCGACGAACCCCATCACCACCGAGGCGCGGATGGCGCATTCCCAGCGATACACCGTATAGGACAGCAGTTCCGCCGCGACATTGGGCAGGATCCCGTAGCAGAAGGCCGCGAGCCGGCTGCTGCCGGACTGCAAGAGTGCGTGGGCCGGGCGCTGGTCGACCGACTCGTAGATTTCCGCGTAGACCTTGCCCAGCATGCCGCTGTAGGTGATGGCGATCGCCAGTACGCCGGCGGTGGGGCCGAGGCCGACGGCGCGTACGAAGAGCAAGGCCCAGACGATTTCCGGGACGCTGCGCAGGAAGATCAGCAGGCCGCGTACTGGCCAACGCAGCAGTTGCCCCCAATAACCCGGATGCCCGGCACGGGAGGCCGCCGACAGTGACAGGGCGCGGCTGGCCAACAGGCTTGCGGGCACCGCCAACAGCAAAGCCAGGGCCATGCCGGCCGTGGCGATAGCCAGTGTCTGCAAGGTGGCCTGCCACAGCAGTTCGATGAATTCGTCGCCATGGGCGGGAGGCCAGAAGGCCGCTACAAACCGGCCCATTTCGCTTTGGCTGTCGCTGGTGACCAGCACTCGGAGGTCCAATTCGCTGAACTGGATGCCGGGCCAGAGCAGGACAAGGGCCAGCAGGCTGAGCAGCAGGCGAGGGCGGCTGGCGGGGTCTCGGGTATCGCGTGTCAGCATCGGGGGATCTGCACGCTCGAGGGCGGGAGGGGCGTTGGCGAAGACTGCAGCTGTTCGTTGGCGTAGAGCGTGTCGAGCAACGGACGGTCGACCGCCTCGGTTGGCAGGTCGAACAGGATCTGCCCATCACGCAGGCCGATGACCCTAGAAAAGTGCGCCAAGGCCAGTTCCACCGCATGCAGGCTGGCAACCAGGGTAACGTTGTGCTCCCGGGCATGGCGACAGAGCACCGAAAGCGTGTGCTCGGCCAAAACCGGGTCCATGGCCGAGACCGGTTCGTCGGCCAGCAACACCTCCGGCGCCTGATACAACACCCGGGCAATGCCAACGCGTTGCAACTGTCCGCCGGACAGCTGCTGGCATTGCGCGAACAACTTGTCACCCAGGTCCAGCCGGGCCAGCGCCGCCCTGGCGCCTGGAATGTCCAGCGGATGCAGCAGGTTCAACAGGCTTTTGCCGATGCCCCACTGACCGAGTTTTCCGGCCAGGACCGCGGTGACCACGCGTTGGCGTGGCGGCAGGGGCGGCGCTTGGTGGACCAGGCCGATACGTGCGCGCAGGCGCTGACGCTGGCGGGCAGACAGTTGCCAGGCGCGCTCGCCGAGCAGTTGCAGCTCGCCGCTACCCGGGCGCAGAGCGGTGGCGAGCAGGTTGAGCAGGCTCGACTTGCCTGCGCCGGACGGGCCGATGACCGCGACCTGTTCGCCCGTGCCGATGTGCAGGTCTATGCCCCGCAGTGCCTGGACACCGTTGGCATGGGTAACGCTGACCTGGGTCAGTTGCAGGGTCATTTGAGCAGTTCGGCGGCGCGTGCGGCTTCCTCGATGCCCTTGTAGTTCTCAGGCTTGGTTTCGATGAAGCGACTGGCGGCCTGCAGGTCGAGGATTTCCTTGTCTTTCGGGTTGGCCGGATCGAGTGCCAGGAAAGCTGCCTTGATCTTGGCCGCCAACGCTGGGTCGAGGGTGCCGCGCACCGTCCAGTTGTAGTCGAAATAGGTGGGGGTGGTGGCGAAGACCTTGACCTTGGTCGTGTCGACCTTGCCGGCCGCCACCAGTTTTTCCCAGACGCTGGCGTTCAGCACCCCAGCGTCCACCTTGCCGGCCTGGACCCAGGCGACGGTAGCGTCATGGGCGCCCGAGTAGCCCACGCGGCTGAAATAGCTTTCCGGCTTGATGCCGTCCTTGAGCATGAAATAGCGCGGCATGAGACTGCCGGAAGTCGATGACACCGAGCCGAAGGCAAAGGTCTTGCCCTTGAGGTCGGCGAGGGATTTGACGGCCGGGTCGGCGGTGATGAATTTACTGGTGAACTGGGCATCCTGTTCGCGCTGTACCAGCGGGATGGCGTTGCCGGTTTTCAGGCGTGCCTGCACGAAGGTGAAGCCACCCAGCCAGGCCATGTCGATCCGGTCAGTGGCCAGCGCCTCGACCACGGCCGGGTAGTCGCTGACGGGGACGAACTCGACTTTCATGCCGGTTTGCTGTTCCAGATAGGCACCCAGCGGCTTGAACTTGCGCAGCAACTCGGTCGGGGCCTCATCGGGAATCGCACTGACTTTCAGGGTATCGGCGGCCTGGGTCAGCAGGCTGCAAACAGACAGGGCAACGCCGACGGCCAATGCCAGGGAACGCTTGAGCATGGAAGATCTCCGGTACATGAAGGCAGGAATGTTGACGCATCACGCCCACGGGGAAGCGGTACGCCGTTCTGTGAGGGTAGACGAAGGAGAGGGATATTAACCGTTTCCGGCCTTGAACTCATCCAAACCCCTTGTGGGAGCTTGCTTGCATCGCCACGCGTCTGCTTCCGTGGCAACGCGCGTGGTGTGTCATCCAGGTGTCATCGAAGCCAGGCAGGATCCTCGCAAACCATCGTGGGATGTCCGGCAGCGCTTGTGCCTGCTGGCTGATGAAGCAAGGAACACCGCTATGAAAGGCGACGCCCCTCTGTTCGCGGCCATTGACCTGGGCTCCAATGCGTTTCGCCTGATGATTGGTCAGTCGGTAAAGCGTAATCGACGCCTGGTGATCCAGGAGGTGAAAACCCTGCGCGAGCCGGTCCGCTTGGCTGAGGGCCTGCAGGCTGGGGCTCTGGACGAGCTGGCGCTGGATCGGGGTTGGCAGGCCCTGGCCCGATTTGGCAAAAAGCTGCGTGGCTTTGAAGCCACAAGGGTGCGGGCAGTGGCGACCAGTGCCGTGCGCGAAGCGGCCAATGCCCAGTTGTTCCTGGCCAGTGCCGAGCGGCACCTGGGGTTTCGGATCGATGTGCTGTCCGGTCATGAAGAAGCCCGGCTGGTGTATGCCGGTGTTGCCCATACGGTGCCCGGTGTCGAGCGTACGCGGCTGGTGGTGGACATCGGCGGTGGCTCGACCGAACTGATTCTGGGGCAGGGCGCTCAACCGTTGTCGACGGAAAGCATCGCCATCGGCAGCGGCACCTTTGGCGCACGTTACTTTCCGGGTGGCTGCATTACCGCCCAAGCCTTGTTGGAGGCTGAGCGAGTGGCTACCCAGCAGTTTGAAAAAGTGGCGGCTGGTTATCGCGCGCAGGGCTGGCAGCAGGCGATCGGCTCTTCCGGTACTGCGCGGCTGTTGGCCAAGGTGCTCAAGGCCAATGGTCTCAACGACTTTGGACAAGGCGGTATCACCTACGGTGGGTTGTTGCGTTTGTCGTTGAAGCTGCTGGACGTCGCTCATCTCAACCAGCTCAGGTTGGCCGGCTTGCAAAGCCATCGCCTGGGCATCTTGCCCGGTGGCCTGGCTATCATGCTGGCGGCCTTCAAGACTTTCGGTATCTCGAACATGATCGCTTCCGAACCGGGCCTGAGGTTCGGCGTTCTTCATGGCCTGATGCATCAGCACTGATCGCGGACGGTCGTTGTCATTACCGTTTATCAGCGACGGCTCAATTTCGGGCATCAGCGCTTCATCGGTTGTCCCTTGTTTGCCGCAACCTCCAGCATTTCATCGCCTGGGCAGCAGCTGCGTCCGCTTATCGCAAGCATCGGCCTGGATCAGGGTGATTGCATGAACGGAACTTTTCGCTCTTTCGATATGCAGTCAGTGAAGGCACAATGCGCATCCTTTTTTGGCTCGCCTTGCCCGGAGGCCTCGAAAATGATCAAAACGCCGTACTACCTCATCGATAAACAAAAGCTGCTGGCGAACATGCAGAAGATCGCCTATGTGCGTGAGCAGTCCGGGGCCAAGGCCTTGCTGGCGCTCAAGTGCTTCGCCACCTGGTCGGTGTTCGACCTGATGCAGCAGTACATGGACGGCACCACGTCGTCGTCGCTCTACGAACTCAAGCTCGGCCGGCAGAAGTTCGCTGGCGAGACCCACGCCTACAGCGTGGCCTGGGCCGACGACGAGATCGAGGAGATGCTCGCCAACTGCGACAAGATCATCTTCAACTCCATCGGCCAGTTGCAGCGTTACACCGAGGCATCTGCCGGCAAGGTCCGTGGCCTGCGGGTCAATCCGCAAGTGAGCAGCTCCGATTACCTGCTGGCGGACCCGGCGCGACCGTTCAGCCGCCTGGGCGAATGGGATCCGGTGAAAGTCGAGCAAGTCATCGAGCATATCTCCGGCTTCATGTTCCACAACAACTGCGAGAACGGCGATTTCGGTTTGTTCGACCAGATGCTGGGCACTATCGAAGAGCGCTTTGGTCACTTGCTGCATAAGGTCGAGTGGGTCAGCCTCGGTGGCGGCATCCATTTCACCGGTGAGGGCTACGCCCTGGATGCCTTCTGCGCACGGCTCAAGGCCTTCTCGCAAAAGTATGGCGTGCAGGTCTACCTGGAGCCGGGCGAGGCCGCGATCACCCAGAGTGCGTCGCTGGAGGTCACCGTGCTCGACACGCTCTACAACGGCAAGCACCTGGCCGTGGTGGACAGCTCCATCGAGGCGCACATGCTCGACCTGCTGATCTACCGCCTGAACGCCAAGCTGGCGCCGAGCGAGGGCGAACACACCTATATGGTGTGCGGCAAATCCTGCCTGGCCGGAGACATTTTCGGCGAGTACCAATTCGATCGTCCGCTGTCCATCGGCGATCGGCTGTCGTTCATCGACGCGGCGGGCTACACCATGGTCAAGAAAAACTGGTTCAACGGTCTGAAAATGCCGTCCATCGTAGTGAAGCAACTCGACGGCAGCGTCGAGGTGGTTCGCGAGTTTGTTTACGACGACTATTTGTCCAGCCTCTCTTGAGCTGGCGGAAGGAGAAATAAAGAAATTGAAGAAGAACGTACTTATCATTGGTGCAGGAGGTGTCGCCAAGGTGGTGGCCCACAAGTGCGCGCAGCACAACGACGAACTCGGTCGTATTGCTATCGCGTCGCGCAACATCTCCAAATGCCAGGCCATCATCGACAGCGTCAAGGCCAAGGGTAGCCTCAAGCAACCCGCCGACATCAAGGCCTTTGCACTGAACGCTCTGGATGTCGAAGCGACCAAGGCGCTGATTCGCGAAACCGAGTCGCAGATTGTCATCAACGTCGGCTCTGCCTTTCTCAACATGTCGGTGCTGCGTGCCTGCATCGATACCGGCGTGGCCTACCTGGACACCGCCATCCACGAAGAACCGGGCAAGGTCTGCGAGACGCCGCCCTGGTACGGCAACTACGAGTGGAACCACCTCCAGGAGTGCCAGGAGAAGAACATCACCGCCATTCTCGGCGTGGGCTTCGACCCGGGTGTGGTCAATGCCTATGCGGCACTGGCGCAGCAACAGCATTTCGACCGCATTGATTCGATCGACATCCTCGACGTCAATGCTGGCTCCCATGGCAAATATTTCGCCACCAATTTCGATCCGGAAATCAATTTCCGCGAATTCACCGGACAGGTGTGGAGCTGGCAGGACAGCCAGTGGACCAGCAACACCATGTTCGAAGTCAAGCGCACCGATGACCTGCCGGTTGTCGGCTCGCAGAACCTGTACCTGACCGGCCACGACGAAGTGCATTCGCTGTCGAAGAACCTCGATGTGCCCAACGTGCGTTTCTGGATGAGCTTCGGCGAGCACTACATCAATGTGTTCACCGTACTCAAGAACCTTGGCCTGCTCTCCGAGCAACCGGTCAAGACCGCCGAAGGCCTGGAAGTCGTGCCACTGAAAGTGGTCAAGGCCGTGCTGCCTGATCCGAGTTCGCTGGCACCGGGCTACACCGGCAAGACCTGCATCGGCGACCTGGTCAAGGGCACCAAGAATGGCCAGCCGCGCGAGATGTTCATCTACAACGTGGCCGACCACGAGGAGGCCTACGCCGAAACCGACAGCCAGGGCATTTCCTATACCGCAGGCGTGCCACCTGTGGCCGCGGCCTTGCTGGTAGCCCGTGGCGAGTGGGACGTGCAGCGCATGGTCAACGTCGAGGAGCTGCCTGCCGAGGCGTTCCTCGAAGCGCTGGATGTGATGGGCTTGCCGACGCGCATCAAGGACGAGCATGGAGACCGTCCCTGGAACCAGAACGCCTGAAGGATTCCAGGCAGGTTCCGCCCTGGCTATCCCTGGATAGGAACTGCAGAATCACTCTGGATTCTGCAGGCGATTGAACCAGGAGACTCACCGTTGCGTGAATCCCTGGCAATCCGCGGGAAGCCTTGAAGAAATGCTCCGTATCGAAAGGTACGGGGCATTTTTCATTTATAGCCCATCAAGCAGATAACCTGTGGCGAGGGGATTTATCCCCGCTGGGGCGCGCAGCGGCCCTGAAGCCTGGCCCTGTGGTGTTTCAGGTAGACCGCATCCCGCTTTTGGGGCTGCTGCGCAGCCCAGCGGGGATAAATCCCCTCGCCACAAAAAGCCCCTCGGTGTTCCATCCCTCTATTCCATCGAGCGCGCACTGCGCCGCCTTTTGGGGCGAGGGAGCTTGCTCCCGCTGGGTCGCGCAGCGGCCCCCAACACAAGACCGCTCCGGCAAAAATCCTCGCCATGAATGATCACTCGACCTTACGATTGCGCTTCACGCCCCAGGAGAAACAATCAGTGCAACCCTTCAGGATTCGCGAGCTGGAAATCACCGATGTGCAAGCGCTGCTGGCTTTCGAAATCCATAACCGTGCATGGTTCGAGTCGCAGATCGATGCACGGGACCCTGCCTTTTATTCATTGACGGGCGTAACCGATCACATTGAAAGTTATCTGGCCGATTTTGCCGCGGGCGCCTGGCACCCGTTTGTCATCGAAGATGCCAGCGGAAGAATAGTGGGGCGGGCGAATTTGAAAGGCATCCATGCACCACACCGTTGCGCCGAGGTGGGTTATCGCATTGATCAACGCGTTTGCGGGCAAGGGCTGGCAACGCTGGCCCTGAAACACCTGATCCAGGCAGCACAGATGCGTTGGGGGCTTACGGGGCTGGTGGCTTATGTCTATGAGAACAACGTCGGCTCAAGGAAGGTCCTTGAGCGGTGCGGGTTTGTGCCTGATGCGCCGTCTTGTGACCACAAAACCGGGAGTTCTTCCAGATGGGTAAAACCATTCAAGTAGAACTCCCGACGTTCCAATCCTGAGGTTTCGCCGCAGCGTTACCGCGTGGCTGCAACGCGGCCTGGGTGGCGACGTCCTGGTTCAGTTCAGCGGTGTCGGGCAAGCCTTGCCGGCGACACTTCAACCCAACGCATCGACCAGCCTCGGCAACCACTGGGTCGCATCGCCCACCAGTGTTTTATCGGAAGCGGACCCCATCGGTTCGATGTTGATATGCACCAGCCAGGCGCCATGTTCGGTTGCCAATGTGGGAATTCGCGCCGCCGGGTACACGTTTCCAGAGGTGCCAATGGAGAGCATGACGTCGCAGTCACGGGCAGCGGTGAACGCCTGGTCCAGTTCCTGTTCCGGCATCCCTTCGCCGAACCAGACCACGTTGGGGCGGACCTGGCCGTCGCAGTGCGGGCAACGCGGTGGTTCCAGGCTGTCGCAGTCCGGGCCGACATCCACGGGCAATGGGCCCAGATAGGGACGATTGCACTGGAAGCAACGAGCACTGGCCAGATCGCCGTGAAGGTGAATCACCTCCTTGGATCCGGCTCGTTCGAGCAGGTCGTCGACGTTCTGCGTGATGACGGTCGCACGGGGCAAGCACTGCGTGAGCCTGGCGACTGCCAGGTGCGCGGCATTGGGTTGCGCCTCGTTAACCAGCGTCCGGCGCCAGCTGTACCATGCCCATACCAACGCAGGGTCTTTGGCGAAGGCGGCGGGGGTGGCCAGTTTCTTTGGGTCGTAACGCGCCCAGAGGCCGGTCGAGGGATCACGGAACGTCGAGATACCGCTTTGGGCGGAAATACCGGCCCCGGTAAAAATGGCCAGGTGCCTGGCCGTTCGCAGACGCATCACTGTTTGCGCGAAAATGGCTTCTGAATTCACAGTTCCATCCCCACGTCAGACCTGGGAGCACTGGTCGCGCAACCAGTCGAAGTTGCTCCAGTACTTTCTGTCACCGCCGGGCTGGGCGCGTTTTGTCTCGATGAAAGGCGCAAGGATCTGGTGGCAGTGCTTGATGCTCGGCGCCCAGTTTTCGATGATGATGTGCTTGTTCTTGATCAAGTCGGCACGCAATAGCGCCGCGACAACGTCGTAGTTGGCGCAGGTCAGCGATGCATGCTGGACATGGGTCGCGTCCCACTGGTCATGATGCAGGGTCGACAATGTGGCGCGAACCGCTTGCCGGGCATCGCGGGCCTGGCTGGCTTGCAGGAACTCGACTATCGAAATGATGCTCTGGGCCTCGGAAGCCTGTTGAGTCGCTTTCAGTTGTGCCGTCAGGATGACCACCTGGCGAACGACCAGGTACATCGATAGCAAGGCCACCAGGGCCACGGCCACTTGGACTACCAACGTCCATGTTTCGTAATTAGACATTTTTTCTCTCTTGCTCCCTAAGTAATTCCAGTGTTCTCGAGTCGACGCTCACCCCACCATCCAGCGCCTGGGTATACACGGAGTGCTCGCCCGCGACCGCCGCAAAAAGCGTCATGCAGGATGCGAATTTCATGGCATCAAGTGCCCCCAGGAGTTTCTCTGTAGCGACTTCCGAGTCCAGTACGGCACGGGTCGCGCGCTCGAGTCGCGGTCCCAGAAGCGGGTGATGCAGATACTCGCGCGCCTCTTCCATGCCGCGCAGGCCATAGTAGGTGGCGTTCTCACTGACACCCAGGCCGCGTAATTGGGGAAAGATGAACCACATCCAGTGGCCTTCCTTGCGTCTACGCCGTAACTCAAGCAAGGCGTGGTCATAGGTTGAGGCTTGTGCCTGGACAAAACGCTCCAGTGATTCGGTCATGTGAGCCTCTGATACGGTTTCAAGGCTGAAGAATGAAGCGCGTCCAGGCTCTAACAAAATAGTGGCCTTATGATGCCATGGCCGGGCGCGTATCGGTAGCCTTGACCATCACCCCCCAGGCAAGGGCAAACCCTATAGCACACTTGCGCTATAGCGCCGCTCGGTACTCGACCCTAACCTATGAGCGCTGTCGGGTTTTCGACCGGTTGCAACGAGCACATTTGAACAAGGACCTGTTTTTTGAAAAGCATACCTGCCAGAAAGTCCAACATCTGCCTGGCTTATCGCAAGCGCCTCGCAACGGTCTTTGCCGCCTCGGCCCTTGCTGTCAGTGGCTGGGGTTCTTCTATCGCCGTTGCGTCGGCATCCACGGCCAGTGAGACGTCCTCTGCCGCTTGCACCAACGAAGCGGATTTTCAGGCCGGGACAGTCGTGGAGTATGAAAGCCGGGACAATCTGTCGTCGGCCATCAGTCGCGGTAAAACCGAGACGTTGGGACGTGAGGTATTTGCCGGCGCGAATCCGGTGGCTTCGGCGCACACTTCGTTCCTCAATAATGCGCCGTTCTTTGTGACGACAACGTTCGCCGAGATCAAGGACGGTCGGCTGGTTCGCTACGGTGATCGCCATGGTGCCGGTGCATCGTTGGTGACCACCACCTACCTGCCTCCCGCTTCCACGCCGATTGATCTGCAACCGGGGCAGACCGTCACCGTCAGCTACAAAAACAAGGCGGTGAGTGCCGGCGCAACCGTTGAGTTCGATGTCGTTGAGCAGCTGACTTACAACGGTCGTGAAACGATCAAGACGGCCCTCGGTACGTTTGACACCTGCAAGTTCACCAATGAAATCTCTACTGGCTCGGCTTCCGCCAATCAGCCCAAAAACGTGGTCGTTGTGCAGAATTGGTTTCCCGCGGACGGACCTTATCGTGGTCAGTCGATCCGATCCGTCACGCCTCCCGCCCATGGTGTCGCACAGAGAATCACTGAAGTCGTCAAGATGCAGTATGGGACGCGATGAGAGACGCGTCTCGGGCCGGAAGATTTGCCGGATTATCGTGGCCGACGAACATCCGCTGTTCCGGGAAGGGATGATGGTGCTGCTGGAACGCCTGATACCTGACGCCATGATCGAACAGGCGGGAAATCTGGAGGAAGTACGGACGCTCGCAACCAATGGCCAACCGCTCGATACACTGATTCTTGAAATACGTCTTCCCGGCCTGGGCTCCGTCAGCGAGCTCGCGCAGTTGCGCCAGGAGCTCAAGCACACCTCCATGATTGTGGTTTCGACCCTGGATGACGGCGATATCATTGATCGTGTCATGGCGACCGGTGTAGACGGGTTTGTCGGCAAGAGCCTTTCTCCCGACCAGGTCGGCAAGGCCATCGATGATATTCGCCGGGGGGAAGTACTGGTCAGGTACGAGCCTTCGGACCCGCTGCCGCTCGGCTCCAACGATGATATGAGCAAGCTCACGTCCCGGCAGCGAGAGGTCTGGAAATTGATTGCCGAAGGCAAGACCAACAAAGAAATCGCCGCGGCGCTGGAGATCTCTCCCTTCACCGTGCGCATTCATGTCTCTTCGTTGATCCGCGCGTTGAATGTCCCCAACAGAGCGGTGGCCGCTGCACGTTTTGCCGGGCGCCAGACGCCTGCTACCTTGCGCTGACGGAAACCCACAAGCCTTGGAACAGGCGCGCGCATACCAAGTGTGCACAGCGGCAATCTGTCATGAAGGGCAAATCGGCACCCAAGGCGCCGATCCGTCCAGTGCTTACAGCCAGTACCGCAGGCCGAGCATCAAGGACTGGGTGTTGTACTGCGTTTCCACATCGACCTGGGGCAGGCCCTGGATTTTGCCGAAGTTCGCTTCGCGAGTCTTGAAGTAGCGATAATCCAGGGACATGGACCAATGCTCGTTGAGCTCGTAACCGACGCCGGTGCCCAGTTGCCAGGCCGAGACGGTGTCGCGATGGGTGCCGCCGAACTCGACGCCGCCAGCCTCCAGGCCCTTGATGGTCAGCACCGCGTAGCCCAGGCCACCGCCAATGTAAGGCGTGAAGCGACTCAAGGGGGCAGGCAGGTTCGGGATGTCGTACCAGAGGTTGGCCATCAGGCTGCTGGCTTGCTCTTCGCCTTTGCCCTCGATGCTGCTTCCGCCCTCATAGACCCGGTTATTGAACTGGTCCAGGGTGTTGCGGCGATAGCTCAATTCCAACTCGGGCCGTAGCCCGACCGGGAACCGCCAGCCCAGTGCCAGGCCGGTGGCGAAGCCAGAGTGCAGCGGTTGATTGAACTCCATCTCGACGAAATCGTTGTCGTTCTGGGTCAGGTCCTGGTCAGCGACCCAGTTCACCCCGCCCATGGCACTGACATAGGGGCCGAGTGTGTCGGCGAAACTCGATGCTGGGGCGATGACACCCAGGCCAACGATGCCCATGACGAGATACTGAGTTTTTTTCTGTAGGTTCATGCTAGATCCGAAATGTACTGTTATCGATAAGTAAGCAAAGCGAGTCGGGGAGGGCGCGTTCAGCACGCAGCCATCCGGAAGGGTTCATACGAGATGCAAAGGCGTCGCGATTTTCTCGTGCCGCGAGGTGCCGAGGGCCCGTTGTTCGGCCAGCGTGCACAGGTTGTCCAGTGCGGTGGTCATCGCCGCAGTCAACGCTTTGCGCAGCAACCCGCGATACAGGAAACTCAACGGCCCGGAAATCTTCGCGCTATGGATGACATGGGTTTCATCGGCAGAAAGCCTGCGCATCTGATGATCGAATTCGAGGTCGATCCAAAGCAGTCGTGCGCTGTTGCGATAGCTTTCGTGCAGGTTCACGGCTTCCAGTTTCAGTGGCATGTTCAAGCCGTTCTTGAGGACGCACTGGCCGCGCGTTCCCGCCTGGAACGGACCGTCGAGTCGACACTGGCGAACGTCGGTATCCCATAACGGCGCTTCTGAAAAATTGCTCCAGATCTTCCAGATTTCAGAAGGGGGCGATTTGACTATGACTTGCACTTTGACGTCGTTCACGGCGATACCTTGGTTGTAGGGGGCACGGTCATGGCACAGATCCATTCAATGTTCAGGCGGCCGGCGCCGATTGACTCAGCACCTGGGCGGTAATGTTGGCTTGACCGATTTTTTCGCCCCGGTTGAACAGGTCGATATAGATGCGGTTGGTCTTGAATGCCTGGAGCGACGCATCAAAACCGGCTTGCGGCGCCAATGACAGCGGGCTGTTCCTGGGGATGGGGCGATCCAGGGTGAAGCTCAATGCCAGCAGATTCATTGGGGTATTGAGTGGAATGCGCAGATGGCTGTGAGCGATCTGCATGTAGCACTGGCGCGCCACTTCGAGGAAATACACCATCGAATAGTGCGCGGGATCACCTGCCTGGAAGAAGTGTTCCGGCGGCAGTTTCACGGTGTCCACGCTCAGGCCCTGGGCGACGCCGCTCATGTCACTGACGATGACGTTCTCTTCCCTGGCCTTGTGCAGCAGGGCCTTGTCGCGGCAGGGCGTGGCGGTGAACTCGCCGGCTGGCGATGTTTCGAACGCCGAGCTGTAGGCCATCCCGAGGACGCAGGTGCACATCACTTTCCCGCCCTGCATGACCTTGGCATTGAACATCTGGGGATCCTGGCCTTGCTCGACGTGCAGATCGATCACGCCCTGCTTTTGTACGTATTGCTGGAACTTGATCGTCAGGCTCTTGATGTAGGCAACGCGTCCGCTCAGAGGGGGCATGGCCAGTTCGATCAGTTGCAGCACACCCTCGAGCAACAAAATGCCCGGGATGTGGTCCAGGGGATGATCGAAGAAGTACGGGTGCGCTTCATTCACCACGAGCTGGGCGTGCAGCGACTGAGGGTTGCGCTGGGCATTGGCGATCACGATATGTTCCGCGCTGCGCTGCCAGTGTGCCGGGCGCTGGGTTGCGTCGCCCCGGTGCAGGGCGAACAGGCTTTCCATCGCGCGTACTCGTACCCGCAGCCCGGAGAGCAGGGTGCTGGTGAGCATGTCGCTCAGTTGCTGCACGTCGACGCCATCGTTCTGCGGTTCGCGAACCAGGCTGACAGGCGTGATGACTTGCTGCAGTTCGTGGGATGACGAATGGGCAAAGCGCAACATGAAGGGATGCTTGATAGGCGAACTGGCCTCGGCCGCTGTCGGGTTCCATTGGCGAAGCTTCTCGGTAAACAGCCACATCACCGTCTTGCCGGCGTCGCGCACCTCGATCACGGTATGGCGCGCGCCCCTCAACATCACCGCCAACAGAGTCTCGATGCCACTGGCTTCAGCCAGGAAGCCGGTCAGCTCCCGCAGTGAGCCGCTGGCGGGCGCCGCAACAGGTTGCAACTCGCAGACTTCGACGTTCGAATAGTCGCTCGGCTCCTTGCCCAACCGTCGGCAAGCCTCTTCCAACGAGTCGGCGGCGTGGGCGAGGACCGCAGCGTGGATCACCAGCAAGGGTTTGTCGGCGGCATCCGGTTGATAACGACGCAGCGCGACCAGCCCCAGACCTTCACCCTCGGTGGTTGTGCTGCACCGGGCACGCTCTACTTCTACTTCAGCGCTGACAAAGCGTCCTGCGCCGAGAAGGAGCGTGGTGATGCCGTCGTTGAACCATTGTGGCGAGGCCAGCAAGGTTTGCCAGAACAGGCCCGTCGTGCCGACCAGGGTCTGATGGAAACCCTTGAAGTCGAAAATCTGCGCCGGATAACCGGACAACATGTTCGGCAGCATGGTTGCCACGTCCGTCACTTCGACGCCCGGTGCCGCACCTTGTGCCTGGGCGTAAAAGTTATGGGCGCTGCTATAGGCATTGCTGAAGCGCTCGCCACCCATGTTGCAGCACATGACCATCGCTGTGCCGGGCGAACCGGCCACCCCCGGCAAGCGTCGCAGCAAGTGATTGACGCGGTCGGTGATCAACAGTTTGAACGGATCGACATGAGCCAATGGTTTGGGGCCCATGCCAAAGCCGTCGATATCGATGACGTGGTCTTGTGCGAGGAATTGCCCCAGCAAAGGCTGGCCGGGAGCCGGGGTGTAATCGACGAAGCGCCCATAAGGGAACGTGACCGAGGGGGCGGCCGGTTGATCGAGTTGCTGCTGGAATGACTGCAAGGAGCGGTGGCTGCCCAGCGCTGCTTCAGCCTCGACAATGGCAAGGTCCAGTGTCACCACGCCACAGGCGCTGGCCGAGGCCGGCTGGGGCGCGACAGGCTGGTCATCGGGAATGTATTCATCCACCACCAGGTGCGCGTTGGCGCCGCCGAAACCAAAACTGGAGATGCCGATCCGGATCGCGGACTGACACTCCTCCAGGGGTTGCACCTGCTGGGTGGCGAGCCGCAGGCAGGTCTCGTCGACCTTGGTGCTGGGGCGGTAGCCGGGCTGGGGTGGAATGCCTTTATGGCGCAGGATCATCAATGCCTTGGCGAGGGAAGCACCTCCGGCAGCGGCCAGGGGATGGCCGATGACCGACTTGATCGAGCCGATGGTGATTTTCTTGCCGTCCGGGCGATGGGGGGCGAAGAAGCTGTTCAGCGAGGCCAGCTCCGTTGCGTCCCCCAGCGGAGTACCGGTGCCGTGGGTCTCGATGTAGTCCACGTCACGTGGATCAAGACCACGATAGGCACGTTGGTAGGCCGAGTACTGGGCCTGTTTGCCGGGCGCGAACACCGAGCCTTCGGCGCCGTCGGCGGACATGCCCAAGGCGCGCAGGACGCCCAGGGGACGGCGCTGCGCCGTCAGGGCCTGGGCGAGCGGCTCGACCAGAAAGGCGACCGCACATTCGCCCGGCACGATGCCGTCGGCGTCCTGGCCGAACGCTTCCATCCGGGCCCGGGCGGAGAAGGCCGTCAACTGCGAGAAACCCAGGAACAGTGCTGGCGGCAGCACGGTGTTGAGGGCCATGACAATCGCGTTGTCCGCCTGCCCACTGTTGACCAGCGCCTGGGCCATATCCAGGGCGTAAGGGAACGAACTGCATGCGGTGTCCACCGATAACGCCGGCCCACCCAAGGCAAAGGACGCAGCCAGTTCTGCGACCTGTTCACCGGGTGTAAACCCCGGTGGTGTGGCGGTTTTTCCGGACATTCCGGTGGCGAAATAGCTCTCGTCACTCCAGGATGTCGCGATCACCAGTGCGGTACGCGCCTTGTTCAGCTCCGAGCCTTGTCCGGCCAGTTGGCCAAGCAGTGCCTGGAGTACTTTCTTGCCGATGGCGACCTGTCTTCCTTCATGCCGTGATGGGGTCGACACGTCGTCGATCAGGCAAAAAGCGCTGTCCAGATAGATGCGATCCTTCTCGCCTGCCTTGGTTGAATAGATCGATGCCTTGTCCAATTCCCAACGGGTCGGCATTGATTCAATCGGTGCGATCTGCCCTTGCGAGAGCAACTGCCAAAGCGCATCCGTTGACGGCGCCCCTGGAAACTCGCCCGCCATCGCGCTGAAGCAAAAATCGCCCGTTGTCGTTACTGCGCCACTCATACCCTGTCTCCCTGATCGCCCAAAATGCTGGGTGACCTGTTCGATCACCCGGATTCCATTCCTGTTGCCCGCTGCTAGCTCAGCCTGGTCAGCAGCGACAGGGCATCCTCGGGCGTGCGACGGGACATCAACGCTTCACCGGCAAACTCGCTGGCAGAGCACTGTTGCGCCATGGATTGGCAGAGCGCCTCTCGGGCAAAGCCGTTGAGGCCCAGTTGTGCGAAGGGCGTCTGGAGGTCGATCGACTGCGCCGTCTCCGGGATCAACGGGGACAGGGCGTTGAGCAGCAGGTTTTCTTCCTGCCCTTGAGTGTCCGTCGCGGCAGGTGAGGGCGCTGCCTGCGGCTGGGGATCGGCCAGGGCAGCTTGAATCAGAGCGATGGTGGCCTGCGGGAACTTGGCGTTGGCCAGCTCGCTACTGTGGGCCTTGAGCTGCGGCCACATGGCAACTGCCGCTTCCAGGAAGTCCAACTGCACCAGCGAGTCCAGGCCCAGGCTTTCATAGCTTTGTGTCGGGTCGATCTGCTCAGCCGTAAAGCCGGTGATGGTCGCCAGTTGGTCGACTACCCACGCTTGGACGTCCACCGCGGGTGCCTGCGGATCGGCTTCAAGCCGTGCCAGCAAGGCTGTCGGGGTAGGGGCATCGAAGAGCTGCGAGGTGAGGTCTTTCTTTTCCGGGAAATGTTGGGCCAGGGACTCGAAAATATCCACCAGCCCCAGCGAGTCGATCCCCAGGCTCTCGAAGCTTTGATCAAAGTCGATCTGTTGCGCCTGGAACCCGGTGACCGAGCTGATTTCGGCGCGTAACCACTGTCCGTAACTGAGCGCGGCTGCCTGTTCGACGGCTTCGGCTTCGGCTTCGACTACGGGCGTCGGAGCCAGTATTGTCGGGTTCGAGTGAACCGGCTCCAGGGCCGCGATACTCTTGCTGACAGGGGCTTCGATCCCATTGGCATAAACGCCTTCAAGGACTTGTTGGTGAGCATTGAAATAATGCGCAGTGACAGTTTCGGCCTGTTCCAGAAGCCGCAGTAATATCGATTCCTTGGCGATATTCGATTCGCACAATGAATCAATGATCTTTTCTGAAAGGGAGAAATAGCTATGGGCTATTCTTCCATTGGACACGATGAATTCCTGTACAACATCGTTAAGTTGCAAGCGCATGGGAATCTCCTAACCAAGTCGGTCGAAATTTCTATAAGTAAGAAAGATCAAGAAATCATGGCCCAGGGCAGGGCCTTGTTTATGTCAATTAATCAAACTGGCAGTAGTCATGGAGCGACTTAAAGTTGGAGTTCCACTGCGTCGGTCTCGCAAGATATTGTTTTTCTGGCGCCCTTGAGCAACCCCGACCTTACGTTCAGATAAGTCACCAGCGTCATTGCATCGGCGCCGAGGAAAGCGATATAGCCGTCAGGCCGGATCAGCATCAACATGCCTTCCTTGGCGTGGTAGCGCTTGTGCAGCCGCCAATCGGGGTCCAGCAGTGTCGAGTGCCAGGCCGGCAGCCCGGCACTGCTCAGGGCATCGATCACGCAATAGGCCTTGATTCCCGGGTAGTCCTTTTCCACCGACTCGGCCAGCGCGTAGTAGCCTGGCAGCAAAGGGGAGAACTGGTCGGCCGCGCTGAAAATCAACAGCGTGAAGGTTCCATGGAACAAGTCGATCAAGCGTTTTGCCGGCATCCCTTGCAGTTGCCACAACTCGACATCGGGTGCCAGTTGCCCGGCGCGAGGCGGTGCACTCTGGAACTCGGGTTTCTTGCCTTTCTTGTTCCAGTTCCGGCGCTGTTTTTTCGTCACCGATTCTTGAATGTAGTCACTCTTGTCGTAGTGATACTGATGACCGGAAATCATCGCCGGTAGTTTGCGCTGGACCTTGTTGCGGTTGCTCAACAGGGGCAGGACATTGTCGCGTAGCCAGACCAGGGCGCGACGCCTGACGGTAATCAGCCCTGTCAGCCGGTGGGCGGTGTTCTCGACTTCCAGGGCAACCGGATAGCGCTCGTCGTTGTAGCTGTCCAGCAAGGACGGATCCGCCAGGTCCTGATCGACATAAGCCATTTTCCAGGCCAGGTTATAGGCCTCGGAAATCCCCAGGTTCATCCACTGCCCGCCGATGGGACTGCCGATGTGCGCCGAGTCCCCCAGCAGAAACACAGAGCCTTGTTGCATCGATTGCACGCGGCGATGCTGGAAGGAGGCGATGGTGGTCGATGAAATGTTCGACAGTGTCATCTTTTGCCCGCGTCCTTCGCACAAGCGTTGGAAATTCTCCAGGCTCAAGGATGGGCGTTCGCCTTCTGGCGGCAGGTTGTAGGGCATTTCGATGAACAGCCGATAACGCGATTGGGCACTGATCGGCGCAACCGCCACATAACCGTCCTGCGCACCCAGGAAGAACGCGCCCTCATCCTTGCTTCCGGACCATTGGATATCGGCATCGGCGAGCATGAAGAAGCGATCGTAGGATGAACCTTCGAAGGTCATGTCGAGGCGTTTTCTGATGTTGCTGCGAGCGCCGTCACAGGCGGCTACCCAGCGACTGGTGAAGTTTTCATCGGTGCCGTCGGCATGCTTGAGCGTCATGCGCACTGAGCCCGGCAGGTTTTCGATGTCCACCAGTTCGGTATTCCATTCCACCTCGGCGCCCAGTTCCTTCAGCCGCTCAAGGAGAATTTTCTCGGTTTGCGGCTGTGGCAGGCTCAGGAGCAGGGGATAGGTCGCATCCAGGTAGGAGAAGTTGTAGTTCAGCACCCGCTTGGCATTCGACTGCACCGAAAACTGGTTGATCGTGAAGCCGGCGCTGATGGCTTGCTCGGCAACGCCCAGGTCGCGAAAGATTTCCAGGGTCCGGGAATGGATGGCCATTGCCTTGGTCGCCGTCGAGGGGCCGGCGTTCTTTTCAATGATGCGAAACGACACGCCCCATTTCTTCAGCAGGATTGCCAGGGTCAGGCCAATAGGGCCGGCACCTACGATCATCACGGTCGGGGCGCTGCCAGGTCGCTTGAAATGCTTGGGGGCCAACGTGCTCAGAGTGTTCATCGATCAGTACCAGTTTCTGTAGAAGGGGGAGTTGGCAATGCTGAGCAGGGCATCGTCGCCTGATGAGTCGCCGTAGGCATAAATGTAAAAATCATCAAGGTTGCTCAAGCAGCCTTTGAGCCGCGTGACTTTCTCTCGCTCTACACAGTTGGTACCGGATATCCCGCCGGTCAGCTTGTTCTTGGCCGTTGCCAGGCGGGTGCCGCACACATAGTCAAAACCCGCGGCCTGGCCCCAGGGGATCAGGTAATTCTCCGGCGAGTTGCTGACCAACGCCGTGACGTGTCCCATGGATTGATGCCACTTCAGCCGCCGCAACGCCTCGGGCCTGAGCCAGAGCGGCAGCTGCTCGCTGATGAAGTACTTGGCATGCTCGCGCTCTTGCTCCACCGACAGGCCGCCCAGGTAACAGGCAATGAAGGCCAGGCGCGCTTGCATCAGCGGGGTGATGCCCACGATCACGCTGAGCATCTTGGGCAGCAGGGGAATGATCCTGAGCCAGAACGAACGGGTTCCCACGATAAAGCGCATGTAGCGCCAGAATGTGTGCCGGTCGGTCAGTGTGCCGTCGAAGTCGAAGACGGCCAGTACCGGTTGTGTGCTGTTAGCGTGCATGTGCCTCTTCCTTGAGAGAAGTGATCTCGATGGTCTTGGGCAGCTTGAAGCCCGATAGGTAGCGCGAAAGCAGGGTGGAAAGCGCGTTCTGGGTCAGCTCGCCGGTCCCCTCGACGCACAGGTGCAGCACGTTGACTTCCTTGTGGTCCGGGACGATATAGGCTTTGGCGCGCACCACGTCAGGGTGCTTGAGAGCGATGGATTCGATTTCCACCAGGTCGACCATCTGCGCCTTGATCTTGGAGATTCGCAGGCGTTGGCAATAGAAAAACACATGCCCATCGTCGTCCTGCCAGACCAGGTCACCGCTGTGGAACCAGCCGTCGCGGAAGAACCGCGCATTGGCGTCCTCGGCATCGTTGTAGCCGTCGATCACCATCGAGCCGCGTATCAGTAGTTCACCGATGCGCCCTGGCGCCACGTCCTGGCCCTGGGCATCGACGACTCGCAGTTCCACACCGCTGATCGGCTGGCCCATGGCGCCACGGTGGACTGGGCCAATCGAGCTCTGGACGATCACGGGCATGCTTTCGGTCAACCCATAGCCTTGCAGCACCGGATTGCATCCCAGCAGCTTCCCCAGCTTCTCGGCTTCGTCGGCCGGCAGGTGACTGCCGCCGGAGTAAATCATCAACTGCGGGTGCAACGGCAAGAGCGCGCCTTTGCGCTTGGCCAGCCGCGTATTGAAGTAGCGAATGACATCGGGCACCAGGCAGGCAAAGGTGACCTGATGTTCGGACAGGACTTCTGCCAGGTCTCGGTTGAGCAGGGTGTTGGTCATGAGCAGGGTGGCGCCCACGCTCAAGGGAAACACCATCATCACCGACAGGCCGAAGATGGCATACAGCGGCAGCGTCACCAGATGAACGGAGCCGACGCCTTGCAGATGAAACTGCTCATGCAGCCCATCGCTCGATTGCGTCAGGTCCAGATAACGGTGCGAAACAGCCAGAGGCCTGCCGATACCACGATAGGTGAACTGTACCGAGACGATCGGATTGCCCTCGGGCAACAACAAGGGCTCGATCTGGCGAGGAAGTTGAGAGATGGCCGTTGTGTTGGCGGGCAGGGGCGATGACGGTTCGCTCTCACCGTCCACCAGCAGGGAGTGCCTGACGCCGTTGTCAGCCTGGAACACCTCACTGTGTTGCCCCCATAGCGCTTCGGTCGTGACCACTAGCATCGGCCTGGCGAGACTGACGACGCTGTTCATTTCGAAGGGAGTCAACTTGTAGTTGAGGATGACCGGAATTGCACCCCGCCCGATGATCGCCAGGTAATAAGCGATGAACGCCACCCCATTGGGCAGCACCAGCGCTACTTTGTCTCCAGGCAATACACCGAGTGCCGTAAGGGCGCCGTTGCATTCTTCAGCCTTGATTCGCAACTGACGGTAAGTGACGGTGTCTTCTTCCGCGTCCAGATGCCGAATAGCAACTTGTTCGGGGAAAGATTCCGAAAAACCGACAAAGCGATGCAGAAAACCTTCTTTATATGAAAGGCTTTTCATTTACCAACCTCTCTCAATCCTTGGATGTTTGGCTAGTCAAAAAAGTACTACAGAGGCAGGCTATATATGAATTGTTTCAATTAAGCATCTGTGTAGTTATTGTTCCGATACCAATTCAGGGTATCGGTCAGGGTTTCAGCGACAGGGCGGAACTTGCACTCCAACTCCCTTGCACTTTTACTGTGGCTGAAATGAGTACGGCCTTGTTCCTGCTCCATGAGCTTGACCGTGGAAGTACTGATGAGCACCGGTTTTTTGGTAATCCGGTAATAACCTTCATAGATAAGTGCGATGATTCTCAGCATGAACAGCGGCACTTTTCGCTCTGGAGCCTTTATCCCGCTGACATTCGACAGCGCCTGGAAAATGCTCTTCATGTCCATGTGATTGCCGGCGGCCAGGTAACGCTCTCCGGACCTGCCGCGGGTGATGGCTGCGATTTGATGCTCGGCCACATCCCGGGCATCGACAACGGAAAAGCTTCCGGGGAGTACACCGGGCAATTTTTGTCCGACAAAGTCGAGCAAGAACTGGCCTGAAGAAGTAGGGCCGATATCACCAGGGCCGAACATCCACCCGGGCAGGACCATGGTGACAAACATGTCCGGGTGTTCTGCCAGGAATTGCTGGACCTTTTGTTCGGACAATATTTTACTCAAGTAGTAATCGTCAGCCTCCACCTCACTGCGAGACATGGTTTCATCGATCACTTGATCCCTATTGCCCTTCAATACGGCAATGGAAGAGGTATGGACTGCACGACGGATACCGGCGTCATAAGCCGCTTGCAACAAGCGCTCGGTACCGACCACATTAGTGTCGTAGAGTTTTTGCCAATGTTTCCCGCCTTTGTAACTGTCACGGAAATAGGCGGCTGTATGAAACAAGGCGTCACACCCTTGCAGGGCATGGCTGAAGGCATCGACATTAAGCATGTCGCCTTCGACCAACTCCACGGGCAAGCTGCCGAACTGTTTCCTGGCTTTCTCTACGGAACGAACCAGTGCTTTTACTTTAATGTTTCGTTTCAACAACGCACGAACGACATTGTTTCCGAGCAGGCCAGTAGCGCCTGTAACGAAGGCATATTCCATTAAAATCCCGCTCCTTTGAGGTGACCTGCCATTGCATCGAGGCTGGTATCGCTGACTCGATGCCCTGATCAGGGGTTGGGCTCCACCAACGGCGCAAGTAAAAACCATACGGTATCTGAAAATCAAGCGGTATTTCGTCGGATTGTCGAACGGATGGCTCTGAACCGGGCCTAAGACGCGGTTTTTCACGCTTGAGCGGGGAGCGCAAAAGCGAAAAATCCGCGGTTAAGCCATGCAAAAGAGGCAGCGGAGCTCAAGAAGCAGCGGGACGTGATCGCCTGTACTACGGCAAAAAACGTGGCAGGTAGCTCATCTAGCGCACCCTTTCGATGGCGCAACTACATGGCACATACATGGCACTTTTTGAAAGTTAAAATGTAAATGATTGAACAAGGCGCGTATAAGATATGATGGCGAAAACGGGTTCCGTACAGCGAGTAGACGATTCGTTGCATTCAGTTACACATAGATATCTTGTTTGGCCAAAGGAGCCGAGGGCGTGATTAAAAAGAGACTAGGTCGAGAAGAGAGCCAGCAAGTAACAAGAGACAAATTGTTCGACACAGCCACTGAGCTGATGATCCGAAAAGGCTTCCATGCCGCCAGCGTCAACGTTATTGCCGAGGAGGCCGGCTTTTCCAAAGGCGCCTTTTTTTCAAATTTCTCAAGTAAATCGGACTTGCTGCTACAACTGACTCAACGCTTCAAGCGAGTTGAAATCGACCGATTGAGTACGACCCTGGCATCGGGATATTCGTCGGAGCAGTTGAGTCACGGCTTGAATGCCTATATCGACACGCTGAAGAACAATACCCGCTGTGCGATCCTCGATGCCGAGTTGCAATTGATCGCCTTGCGCGATGAAGAATTCTCGCCGCATTACTACGACTTGCATGAAGAAAACAGCGAGGCTTTGGGCAAGTTGATTACCATCATATTCAATCATGCTGGCAAGAAGCCGCCCCTGGCCAACGCCGCGCTGGCCAAGACTTTCACCGCCCTGGCGGAAGGCCTGATATTGCAAGGGCACAAAGACCCGGCTGTTGAAATCAAGCTGGTGTTGAACTCGCTCATCCAGACCGCAGAGCCTCTATAGGCCTCTGTCGTTATCGCTGATAGGCCAGCAACCGACGCTCAGCCAATCGGCCCACCAGCGCGTACGCCAGCGGTATGTAGAGCCGGGCGCCAATGCCATAGGCCTGGAAGGGCTTGAAATGATCCTGGGGTTGGGCCGCCAGCTTGACTGAATGCGCTGATGGGTATTTAGTTGTGCGATGCAACTAATTGCGCATTGCGTCCGAGGTCCCCGTGAACCATTGCCCACCAGATCTGATTGAAAAAATCCGTTCGGCGTCTCGTCTCATGGTGCGAGAGCTGGGGTTCATGCATACCACACTGGCTGCAACGGGTTATCCGCCGTCGTCGGTGCACACAATCGTGGAGCTCGGCAATCGCCAATCCCTGACTGCGGGAGAGCTTGTCGAGCTGCTCGGTCTGGAAAAATCCAGTGTAAGTCGGATGGTTCGCAAACTCATCGAGGCCGGTGAGATTGAAGAAATTGCCCATGAACAAGATGCGCGCGCCAAGAGATTGCGCCTCACTGCGCAGGGGCAAACCACCCTTCGAGCCATCGATGCTTTTGCCACGCAGCAGGTTGTCGCAGCCATGTCTCACTTATCCAACGATCAATGCCAGGCCGTGAGTGAGGGGATTGCCAGCTATGCCATTGCGCTACAGGCTCATCGGCTCGGTGCAGAGCCGCCTGTGCCGGCGCAATTGGAGATTGCACGAGGCTACCGTCCTGGTGTCATTGGCCGCATTGTGCAAATGCATGCGGACTATTACGCCAGGCATTCGAACTTCGGCCAGTCGTTCGAAAGCCTGGTTGCATCGGACATGGCCGAGCTGATGGGCCGCTTGCACAACCCGCGCAACGAGGTCTGGGTGGCCCTGGACGGTGAGCGAATGGTCGGTTCGATTGCCATTGACGGTGAAGGAGAGGGCGGCAGTGCAGTGCTGCGTTGCTTCATTCTGGATGATTCGGCGCGAGGCAAGGGCGTCGGCAGACGCCTGTTGGCTGAGGCAATGAAGTTCTGTGACGAGTGGAGCTTCAGCTCAACGAGCCTCTGGACGTTTCAGGGGCTCGACGCCGCCCGCAAGCTGTATGAAGCGTTTGGTTTCAGGTTGGTGCAGCAACAAGAGGGGCAGCAATGGGGGCGGCAGGTGACGGAGCAGTGTTTTGTAAGACCGGGCCCAGCCGCGTCGCCCATTTGAATCGTATCAATTGGCGCTATTGGATTTGAAAACCCCGCTGAGGATAAAGGCATAGCGTTCCGGGCGGATGAAAAACGTCGTGCGGTCGCAGCAGCGGCCATCGGCAAAATAGGACGTGCGCTCCATGACCAGCAGCGCGGCGCCGCGTTTGACGTGCAGCGCGCCGGCCAGGCTCTTGTCGGCTTCCTGGGCACGGATGGCCAGGTCGGCACGGGTGACCGCCAGGCCGGTGATCGACTCGAGAATGGAATAGATCGGCTGATGTTCGACTTCAGCCCAAGTCACATTGGCCAACTCTGCCGGTAAGTGACTGCGTCCCAACGCGATGGGTTCGTCATCGACGACGTGCAGTCGCTCCAGAAGCAGGCAGTCGCCTGCTTCTTCAAACAAACCACGCATGGCTTCTGGAACAGGCCGCAGGGCATGGCTGAGCACCTGCATGCTCGGTTGCAGCCCTTGCAGCAACAGCGCCTCATGAAAGCTGCGCAACGCATCCAGGCCGTGGCGCACCTGTTTGGCCGCCACGAAGGTGCCTTTACCTTGCTTGCGTTCCACCACGCCGTCGTCGCTGAGCTTGCCCACTGCCAGACGAACCGTGACGCGGCTTACCCCGAACCGTTCGCCCAACTGCGCCTCGGACGGTAGCTTGCCGCTGGGTTCGTAGTCGCCGCGCTGGATTTCCTCCAGCAGTTGATGGGCAATCTGTTCGTAGAGCGAGGTGGTGCTGTCGCGAAGAATGGAGGTGGACACTGTCAGCTTCCATGGACTTGAGTGGGGCGGGGGCCTTCACTTCTAAGGTTATAAAAATCGGTTATTGGGACTACTTGTATTAATACGTATTATGTCAGGCATTCCCATTGTAAACGACCTGACGACACTTGCCATGCTCAAAAACTTTCCATACGCACCGCCGCAAGCCGATGCCCTGACGGTCGATGACATCAGCTTCAGCTACCCCAATGGCCACCGGGTGTTTTCCTCTTTCAGCCTGAACGCCAAACCTGGCGAGTTCGTCGCGATCCTCGGGCCATCGGGCTGTGGGAAAACCACCTTGCTGAATTTGCTGTCCGGTTTCGTGCAACCGCAAAGTGGCCGCATCACGATCAACCAGACAGCGGTACGCCCGGAGCGTTCGGAGTTGGGTTATGTGTTCCAGGCGCCGCAATTGTTTCCCTGGCTGAGCGCTTTGGAGAACGTGCGTTTCGGTCTGCGGATGAGCGCCCACACCGACGAATCGCAGCAGCGCGCACAGGCGTTGCAGTACCTGCGCCTGGTCGGTCTGGAGAGCGCGGCGCATCGGCTGCCGCACCAGCTTTCCGGTGGCATGCAACAGCGTGTCTCCCTGGCCCGGACCCTGGCCCTCGAACCCAGCGTGCTGCTGATGGACGAGCCGTTCGCCGCGCTCGATGCCATCAGCCGCAACAGCATGAACGAGGAGACGTTGCGCCTCTGGGCCGAACTGGGCCAGACGGTGTTGTTCATTACCCACGACATCGATGAAGCGGTGTTCCTGGCCGATCGGGTCATCGTGCTCAACATCGCGCCCGCAGGGATTCACAGCGAATTGGAAATCCATCTGCCACGTCCCCGCACCAACCTGAAAACCCGTCGCCTACCGGCGTTCCTCGATTACCGCAATGAGCTGATGACGCGCATTGCCCAGGTGATGGACGCTTGCGACGCCACGGCTTATCCCACCCCTCGACTTGAGCTGACAGCATGATCAAACGTTCGCTGCTTGCCCTTACCTTGTCTGCCGCCACGTTGGCCGGTAGCGCCTGCGCCGTGGCTGGCGAGGAGAAACCCTTGCGCGTGGGGTATGTCTTCGCCATGGCCAACGCCCCGGCGTTGATCGCGGATAAACAGGGTTACTACCGTGAGGAAGGCTTGAATGTTGACCTCAAGGCGTTGGGCGATGGCCCGGTGATCCAGCAGGCACTGGCCGCCGGTGAACTGGATGTGGCCTATGTCGGCACCCCACCGGTGTACCAGTGGTTTTCCCGCGGGCTGCAAAGCCGGATCCTGGCGAAGGTCAATTACGGTCAGGCCGCGGTGATTGTCGACGCCAAGAGCCCGATTACCGACCTCCAAGCGCTCAAGGGCAAAAAGCTCGCCGGGGTCAAGAAGGGCAGTGGCATGGATGTGCTCCTGCGCGGTTATGTCCTGAAGGAAAAGGCCGGGCTCGATCCTGACAAGGACCTGGATATCGTCGACATGCCGCCAGGCAATATGAACGCAGCCCTTGAGCGCGGCATCGTCGACGCGGCATTTTCCTGGGAGCCCTTCGTCAGCCAGTCGGTGTTGCGCGGTTCGAGCCGGATCCTGCTGGACGTGAACCAGGCATTGCCCCAATACCCGTGGTACGTGGTGATTGCCTTGCCGAAAACCTTGCAGGAGCGCCCGGATGAGGTGGTGAAGCTGCTACGCGCCCATCGCAAGGCCATCGCCTTCCTCAATGAGCATCCCGCCGAGTCGAACCGGCTGATCGCCGAGGCATTCAAGCTTGAAGCGGTGCAAGGTACTGACGGCAAGATCATCGCGCCGCAGGCCATTGTCGCCCAGGCCCGAACCCGGCTGGGCTGGTCGGCGGACTTGCAGGCCTCGGATATCCAGTTCATCCAGCGCCTGATGGATTACTCCCACGACCTGGGCTTTATCGATACCACGCTCAAGACCGAACAGATCGTGGATACCTCCTACCTGGAAAAAGCCGCGCACTGAGTCCGTCATGTCCCTGCCAAAACCGAATTGGGGATGGGCGTCGCTGCCATTCCTGCTGTTGATCTGGGTCGCCCTGGCGAGCCGCTTTCCCACCTACATCCTGCCGCAGCCCTGGGACGTCGCCCGCGAGGCGCTGCGGTGGCTGGGCGACCGTTCGCTGTGGCAGCACCTGCAGGCCAGCGTCCTGGAAGAGCTGGGTGGTTTTTGCGCCGCCGTGCTCGTGGCGCTCCTGCTGGGCACGGCCGCTGGCCTGTGCTCGCGCTTTCGCGATTTTGTCTCGCCGCTCAACAGTCTGTTCATGGCTATCCCGCCGATTGCCTGGGCGCCGCTGATCATGATCATTTTCGGCCTGGGCTATGTCTCCATTGTGCTGGTGATTTTCATTGCCGCGATGTTCCCCATGGCAGTGACGATCCAGGAGGGCGTGCAGAGTATCCGCGGCGGTGAAGTCCGCGCGGCACGCACCTTGGGCGCCAACGCCTGGCAACTGTTGGCCCATGTCTACCTGCCGGCCTCGTTGCCGTTCGTGACCGCCGCCTTGCGCATCGGCTTCAGTCAGGGCTGGAGGGCGCTGGTCGCGGCGGAAATGATCGGCGCGTCCCGGGGCATTGGCTGGATGGTCGCCACGGGCGGGCAGATCGGCAACAGCAGCCAGGTGCTGCTGGGCATTGTCGTGATCGGCCTGATTGCCTGGCTCATGGAGAGCTTTGTGTTCCGGCGTATCGAGCGCCACTACCAGAAATGGCGCGTGCAATAAGCACCGTCGCTGTCTTCGCTGCCCCTTCAAACCTTCAGTGGACCACTGCACGAGGTGTCATGTGAGTAATGTTTTCGATCCCCGCGAAGCCGGGCACTACATCGCCCCGCAAGGCCTGTATGAGCGCAACAAGAAACGTCCGTTCCTGGGCAGTATCCACTGCGACCGGGACACGCTGGTCGCCGGGCAGTGGGATGAGATCACCCTGGTCTACGAAGTCGGTGGCAGCGGCCTGGCCGACGGCGCCTGGCTCAAGCTGGCCTTCAAGTTCTATTCCGACTGGGCCTTGTTCCAGACCTCGAACCCGGCGGGTCCCAATTATGTGAGTGCCGAATACCAGGCCGGTGAGTTGGTTCCCGGCCAGAGTCAGGCCACGGTGCAGCACTTGAAAGTGCGCTTCGACCAGAAGGGCCATGAACGGCCATTCCAGAAAGCGATCATCATCGACATCATCGACGGTTACCTGAACCCGGGCGATAAAGTCATCATTCGCCTGGGCGACCGACGCCAGGGCGGGGCGGGAACACGGGTCCAGAGTTTCGTCGAGAAGGACTTCCGTTTCCGCCTGTTCATCGACCCGTTGGGCAGCTCGAAATTTGCCGAGGTGCCGGGTGATCCTTTGCTGGACATCGTGCCCGGGCCGGCGCGGCGTGTGCAGTTGATCGTGCCGCGACTGGTCAGCGCCGGCGAGGCGTTCGATGTCCTGTTGCGGGTGGACGACGCTTGGGGCAATACCTGCCGAAACTTGCCACTCAACGGTGTCTTGGCCCTGGTTGACCCGGAAGGCGGCGAGCGTCTACAGCCGTTCACGTTGGCGTCCGAAGGCTGGGCGACGGCCCGGATCGAGGGGCTTGGTCTCGGCGCCGTGGGCGAGTGGCGTCTGTCCGCCACGGTGGAGGCGCCCTTTGTTGACGCTGCCCAGGCCTTCGTCACCGTCGATCCCGCCGGTACTGCATTACGCCCGCTCTACGCCGACCTGCATGTGCACTCCGATGACACGGTGGGCACCAACGACACCTTGTACAACCTCAGTTACGGCCGTGATGTCGCCGGGCTCGATGTGCTTGGCTACACCGCCAACGATTTCAATATCACCGAGCAGCGCTGGGACCAGGCGGTCAGGTTGATCCACGAGCTCAACGAGCCAGGTCGGTTCGTGTGCTATCCCGGAACCGAGTGGTGCGGTAACTCTTGTGCGGGTGGCGACCGCAACGTCGTCTTCCTGCATGACCGCAAACCCGAATTCCCTTTCGACAATCAAGGGCGACTGGTGCGCTCCTTCGAATGGAACGAGTTCACTGCCGGCACCATCAAGCCGGGCGCCTGGCCGGTGGACGAGTTGTACGCCGCCTATGCCAAGGATCCCGAAGGTCATCTGATGATGCCCCATGTCGGCGGACGCCGTTGCAACCTCGACTGGCATCACCCGGAGCTCGAGCGGCTGATCGAGGTCGGTTCGGCCTGGGGCCAGTTCCATTGGGTCTACGCCGAGGCGCTGCAGCGAGGCTATCGGGTCGGCGCCGCGGCGAACAGCGATGAACACCAGGGACGCTGCGGTGGCGGCGTTCCGGCCACGGCGGTGTTCGGCTCCCGGGGCGGGTTGACCGGCGTTGTCGCCGAGGCTTTCGACCGAGCCAGCGTCGGCAAGGCCCTGCGCGCTCGTCGCACCTTCGCCACGACCGGGGAGCGTTCGTTCGCCAGCCTGCGCCAGGGCAGGCACTTCATGGGTGAAGTCTTCACCGCTGATTCGAATGCCACCCTGGACTATCGGCTGCTGGGCGAGGCGGGCTGGGAGCAGGTCGATCTGTTCGATGGCGATAAGCTGATCTGGTCGCGCAACCTGCATCAGGAACTGGGTTTTTGCACGCAACGCATTCGCCTGCGCCTGGGAGGCGCGCGGATCAAGGACCGTTATCGCGGCGCCTACTGGAGCGGCGAGATCCGCATCACCGGCGCGGTCATCAATGGCTTTCGCGCCTTGGGCCTCGATCATCCCGAGCAGACCGTCTGGCGCAAGGATGCAACGGTCCTGGCGTTTCGCACCGACACCAATGGCGATACCGACAGCATCGAAATCGACCTGTCGCAACTGGCCGGCGCGACGCTGCAGGTCCACAGCCGGATCGACAACTACGTCAAGGTTGGCGACCCGTCCGAACCGCAACCATACGTACACGCGCCGACAGTGTTGATGGAGCTGTCCGGTGATGAACTGCTGGCGCAATCGCAAGTGGTCGAAGCGTTGCCAGGCGCGGAGTTGAAGATGTCCCTGGAGCGGATGACCGCTGCCCCGTTGCCCCGTGAATTGCAGGGCAAAATCGAACTGGCCCGCCTGGGGCTTGAACCAGGGCGTGAACACCCCTTGTTCATCTGCGCCCGCCAGCGCGATCAATCACGGGTCTGGACCTCCGCGCTGTTCCTGACCCTGTAGGTCTCCGGGCTGGCGAAGGTCTCATTAACCTGTGGCGAGGGGATAAATCCCCTCGCCACAAGCTCGCGGAACAGCATTATCTGGGCAGATTCGCGCAAAACCCCGACAGTCCCAGCAAACCTGCGAAAGCCCGGCAGTCGTCGTTGCGAGAAAGTGAAGCCGTCGATAACGACAGCGCCCACGGGCGCCGGGCTGGCGAATGTCTCGTCTGCCCGCTCACGCAGGAGAGCGATCATGACCGATATCCAACACAACATTCCCCACGAAGTCGAAGGCAAGGTTGCACTGGTCACCGGCGCCGCCAGTGGCATCGGCAAGGCCATCGCATTGCTGCTGCACGCCCGCGGCGCCAAGGTGGTCGCGGAAGACATCAACCCCGCCGTCCATGAGCTGGCCCGTCCGGGGCTGGTGCCGCTGGAGGCCGACATCACCGAGGATGGTGCTGCCGAGCGCGCGGTCGGCCTGGCCGTCGAGCAGTTCGGCCGGCTGGACATCCTGGTCAACAATGCCGGGATCATCATCAACAAGCTGGTGATCGACATGACGCGCCAGGACTGGGAGCGCATCCAGGCGGTCAACGCCACCGCTGCCTTCCTGCATTCCCGCGAAGCGGTCAAGGCGATGATGCCCAACAAGTCGGGCGCCATCGTCAACATTGCGTCCTACGCGTCCTATTTTGCCTTCCCGACCATTGCCGCCTACACCGCATCCAAGGGTGCCCTGGCGCAACTGACGCGCACCCTGGCGCTGGAAGTCATCGAGCATGGTATTCGTGTCAATGCTATCGGCGTTGGCGATGTGGTCACCAACATTCTCAATAACGTGGTCGAGGACGGCCCGGCGTTCCTTGCCCAGCACGGTGAAGCCGCGCCTATCGGCCGAGCCGCACAGCCGGAAGAAATTGCCGAGGTGGTTGCATTCCTGGCGTCGGACCGTGCCAGCTTTATCGTTGGTTCGGTTGTCATGGCGGATGGAGGCATGACGGTCACTGCTGGCTGAGTCAAGAAAAACGGCGCTTATCCCATGAAGGGTAAGCGCCGTTTTTTTTGCCTTCGGCCTTGAGTGTTCGTTCAGAGTTGCACTCGACGAAGTTTGCCACTTAACGGCACAACGCTTCCATCTGGCGTAGGCAGTGGCCGCCCGACCAGTCCCATGCCTTCGCTGACCAGTACCGCGTCCGGTAACAGGCACAGGTTGGAAGGTGTATCCAGGTCGCGGGCGAGCACCGTGACCTGGGCTGTTTGCAAGTCGCAGCTCAGCAGTCGCCCGCTGAACCGGGTAAAGCCACCATGCAGGGGTTCGCCGTTCCAGTCGGGGAGCAGCGGTTGCTGCAGGCGCTCGCAGAGTTCCAGCACCAGCAGCTGGCCGTTGGGGCGCAGCGCCAGCCCGGTGGGCAGTTGCAGGCCGCGAATCAGGACGTCGATTTTGGCGCTGGCGGGCCAGACCCGGATCACCTGGCCGGCCTTCTCGGCAAAGTCGATGCCCTTGCGGCTCGGTTCGCCGTGCAGTTCGCCGGAGAACAGACTGATCAGCACCGCGTCTGTCGCCGGTTCGTACACCAGGGTCACGGGAACGGCTTCCTGGCCTTGATCCAGTTCGGGCAGTTGGGCCAGCACGCGCTCCTCCTGGCCCATGGCGAACTCCACCAACTGATTGGTATCGGGCTTGACGGCCAGCCAGCTGCGACGGGTCGGGTGGTAGCACAGCGCGTTCAGATTACCGCGGCTATGGAAGACCGGCTCGGGTGGTGTGAATTGCAGGTCCAGCAGCTTGGAGCCGGCGACGTAATCGGTCTGGCTGACCAGGCAGCGTCCATCACCACAGGCGATGTCCGACACCCCCATGATTTCATCGCGCAACATGCGTGCCTGCATGTTCATGGCGCGAAAACCTTGCGCCAGGGTTTCGCGGGGCAGGTAGGCGCCGGGCCGCTGCGGATCCGGTCGCAGTCGACTGATACGGCCGCTGAAGGGTTGGTCGGGCAACCCCGAGCCTGCTTCGGTGAGCAGCAAGCTGCCGTCGGCCTGCCGGCAGAGGCCGCGAGGGTTCAGCAGGTCTTCGACGATGAAGGTGCTGGGACGCAGGGCTTCGCTGGGATGCGCGGGAATTTGAAAGGGAACGGACATAGGTTCTCTCCATGAACAAAAGGGGGACGCATTCATTGCGGCGGTTGCCAGGGCTCACCGGTGAGATAGGCCCGCAGCAACGCTCGTTGGCAGGGCGACATCGAGCGCACTACCGGCATGAACAGCGTGGTGCCTTTGTAGGCATCCGAGGTGCGGGCGAGGATGGGGTTCTTGGCGCCCATGATGGCGTCGGGTTGATTCAGCGGGATATAGCGCGACATGGCGGGGAACGCCAGGTAGTGAAAGCGCAGGACGTTGGGGTACATCAGCGGCCAGGTGATGGTGGTGCCCGAGGGAATGCCGAAGTCGGTCTGGGCGTACTTGCGAAAGTTGGTGAAGTAAGCACTGCTGTCGAGGCCATTGGCCGTGCAGGTCAGGGCGACGAAACCCGCCTGGGCGGCGCTGCCTGGTTTGACGGTGACGGGGAAGCTGACCGAAAGCTGGCCGGCGCTGACCGTCAGGGAATCAGGGTAGTCGAGGAAGTCCCAGTACTGCGGTTCTTTATACACGGGGGGATCAGCTGCCGGGATTGCCTGCAGGCCGATTTCGGTGGTGCTGGGGACCGCTCCGCCCAGGTACCTGACCTGGAGGGTGATCGACAGGCCGTTGGGGTAGTCCTCCAGATAGACGTTGCGCTGGTCGGCATAGATCCGATAGGTCGATTCGGTGGCTTGCAACGTGGTCCCGGCGACCGTGCCCGGCGCGTTGATCGCCAGGGCGCCGGTGCGCACCGCCTGCTGCTGGCTGGCGGTCAGGGGCAGGTCGACGATGCCGCCATACACGTAGTAGTCCACCAGAGGGCTACTGGTCGGGTCGAGGGTCGTCAGGGTGGTGGAGCCGGCGCTGATGGTCACGGTCCCGTAATTGGCGTTGGGTCCGATCGGGCTGGTGATGTCGTCCCTGACGGCCCGGAAGGTTTCCTTCGGGATGACGTTCACCATGTCGATGCTCAGGTAACCGCTGTTGCCCAGGTCGGCATAGCCGGCGTTGTCCGTGCACTGGTTGACCAGTTGCCGGCCCGGCTGGCAGTTCAGCGGCTCGTCGGCGAAGGCCGGCGCCAGTGTGCCGATGACCCGGCCGATGCTCGGGTTGGGCGTGTACTTGCCGGCGGCGTAGTCGGCGTCCAGTTGTTCGGTGGTCATCGTGGGGCACATTTCGAACATGACGAAACGCAGGACGATGCCTGTCGCCCCCGGTGCCTGAATGATCGAGCGCAGGCCGCTGCTGTTCTGGTTCCAACTGACAATGCTGCTCAAGGGGAAGGTCAGTTGAAACGTGCCGCTGGCGTGGAAAGAGCCCGGCGCGTCCATTTTTTTCGGCAGCAGCACACGTCCCGCCACGTCGAAACTGCTGCACACGGTGTTGTTGCGGATCAGCAATTGGATGTTGTCGTTGCCACCGATTTGCAGGCCGCCAACGAAGATTTGGGTGGTCGTCGAGGCGGTGGGGTCCAGGTCCACCATCATCGGGCCGGAAACAGGCCCCTGGCCGGTCACCGGGTCCACCGAGCCGAGCAAATAGACAGCCTGGCCCACCAGGTCGCCGGTGGTGCTGATGCTGCCAGGGATGCCCTGGGAACTGATCAAGGCGTTCTGCATGTCGACGACATGCTGTCCGTAATGATTCCAGCCCCCGGCGGTGTAGTAGTTGCCGGTGGGGGCATTGATCATGTTGTTCAACTGGTCGTCGGTGTAGGACTGGGCGCCTGGTGCCAGGGTCGAGGTGGTCAGGTCGAAGAGCGGCCAGTGATCGTTGCCATCGTAAGGAATGGTCGGGGAGTTGTTCGGCAGGCTGACGTCGGTGCGGATGCCGCCCCAGAAATTCAGCCGTGGTCCGTTCAGGATGCTCATGTTTTATTCCTCGTCCTTGATGGTTTTACCGACAGGCGCATTGGCGAATTTGAACAGGTAGGAATAGTCGGCCTTGTAGGGGCTTTTGACCGGTGTCGCCATGGAGTGGCAATTCATGCAACTGCTGTTGGGCTGGATGTAGCTTTCCATGGTCACGTTGGCCGAAAGGGCGGGGGTCGGCTGGCCCAGTGGGTTGCTGGGGTTGTCCGGCATTAGCGGGCGCTGGGTGGTGATGAGTTGGTAGTACTTCAAGACGCTGCGTTGCAGGCCCGGGTCGCTGCGGTAACGGGCGTTGACCTCGTTGGTGATCTCGGCGATCGGCGTGACGCGGTTCAGCGGGTTCGGGGTCTGGAAGGTGGTACCGGGTTTTGGCACGCAGACCAGATGCGTGCCCTGGGTCTGCCAGTCACAGGGCGACTGGTTGAGGGTGGCTGCCGGAGCGCTGGGGTTGAAGTAGGAATACGCCGTGCCGGATGTTGGCTGGTCAACCCATACGCCGTTCACCTGCACTTTGGGTGGAACGTTGTCGATCTGCTCGAAGGTCGACCAGATCCACTGCGGATAGCCGTTCACCTTGGTGATGACGTGCAGCCCCACCAGCCCCAGGTAGGCCTCGGTGACACCGCTGCGCTGGCCCTGGTCGTCGAACGTGGCCACGCGTGCAAACATGGTCAGGTAGCGGCTGGCATTGTCGTTGGGGGTGAGAATGCGCCAGCTTGATTTGACCTCGATGACCCCGTAGGGAAAGTTGATGTTGTTGGCTTTGGAAACCACATCGGCGTTATAGAACCGGTTGGCGACGATGTAGTTATAGGAGGTCTCGTTGGCCGAGATATCGTAGTAGGTCGGGTTGCCGGCCTGGTCGATCAGCCAGCCGCCGACGGCCTGGTCGACGGCATTGACCTGGGAGCTGTTCTTCAAGGCGGCGATGTTGATGATGCCCAGGCTCTTGGCAAGCTGCGGGGTGTTCCAAGGGCCTGGATCGGCCCCGCGTGGCAGGAAGGTTTCCTCCACGGTCTTGTAGGTCTGCCAGACGGTGTAGCCAGGATCCCCCGGTTGTTTGCTGCAGTCGGGATCACCTCGCTGCCCCGCCTGGGCGGGCCAGTTCACGGCGATGAACAGTTGCCAGCTGTATTGATCGAACAGATCCTGGCTGGCGTTGGCCGCTGGCGCTGTGCTGGGTGGCTGGCAATTCAGGTTCGTGGCCTGCGCCCGTGGCATGGCGTGTTCCCGGGATTGCTCCAGGGCCAGGGCCGGGAGACTGGTCAAACCCAGCAGGACCAAGGTGAAACGCAGTGAAGTGTTCATGGCGATCCTCCGTCATTGCTCAGGGTTTACGCTGCATGAGCTTGTTCCACTGCGCCTTCTGGCCGTTGCTCTGTGAGGCCGGTGGCTCGAACAGTTGGCAGGGCGGTGGATTCGCCGGGCACATCGCGGCCACCTGCGCCCAGGTCTGGGCCGGGTCCGGTTTGGCGATGCGGAAGTTGGTGTAGTTCTGGCTGACGATGGGGGCATTGGCGACGCTGGTGTCACCGGAGAAAAAGAACGATTGCGGCTGCCGGTAGGGCGGTTGCCCCGTCATTTTCTTGTAGAAGGCATAGCCGAACAGGATCGGCCCCTGGGGCGATTGAAGGTCCAGCGCGTAGGCTTGCACGCTGGCGTCGAGGTTCTGGCTGCGCTCGGCGCTGTAGGGCAGGTGCTGGATGAAATCTTGCCGCGGCGGATGATTCATCGGCGAGAACATGCAGCAGGCCGGCATGTCCTTGGGGCGATCCTGCGGGTAGGTCAGGAAGTAGGCCTTGTTGCCCAGGGACACGAAGGAGCAGGTGTAGTTGTTGTTCTTGATCGGGAAGATCGGCAGGCAGTACTTCTCATAGTGTTCCATCATCGCACCGAATCCGTCGCCATCGGCCGGGATATAGGCGGTGTCGTAGTAGCTGGTTCCTCGGGAGACGGTGTAGTCCGCCGGGGTCAGGGTGGAGGGCGGATTGCTGTAGGGCGGCGGGTTCTTTTCGTAGTTGTGCATCACCCGGTACATGGTCCAGTCGCTGATCCAGAACGCCGGGAAAAACGGATCGGAAGGGTCGCCCGGGGCGCGTTTGGCGATGCAGTTGCCGTTCTGCTCGTTGCAGCCCTCGGTGTTATGCACGCCCATGGTGAAGTACACGGCACCGCTGTCCTGGGCGAACAGAGGTGGGCTGAACAGCAGGATCAACAGCAACAACCGGTTCAAGATACTGGTTTTCATAGGTCATTCCTTTGAAAAGTACCGGGTGACACTGTGGGAGTGTGGGGGCAAAGCTTGCTCGCGATGAACGATAACTCGGTCATTCGAAAGACCGCGGTGCCTTCATCGCGAGCAAGCTCAGCGCCCACACAAGCTCGCTCCCACAGTGGTTTATCCTCCTTGGTAACAGCGTTACGGTCAGAGGTTGTCGTAATCGCTCATCTTGAGTTGTTGTGGCGGATAGTTGCGTTTCACCAGTTTCTTGGCCCACAGCTCCAATACCGCACGGCGACTCTGGGACATGTCACGGGTGATAGGCATCGAGAGCGTGCTTTCCTCCTGGTAGGGCTTGCTGATCAGCACAATCAACTGGTCTATGGCGCCTTCGACACGTGCCTGGGAGTTGAGCGGCATGTACTTGTTCATGATGGGGTACAGGTAATAGAAGGTCTGCAGGATGCGTGGGTAGAGGAAACCCTCCCACAGCTGCGTTGCGGCGTTCTGATCCTTGTAGACGGTGTTCCAGTAGTTGATGAAGTCCCTTTGCAGCTGCATGTCCAAGGGCAGGACGCGGAGCGGGGTGAGGAAGTCGATGTAGGCTTGGGGCAGCGGGAAGCTGAAGGGGATGACCGGATCGCTGTCGCCTTCCTTGACGAAAAAACGCAAGGTCGGGAAGCCCGGGGCCACGGCCCTGAAGCTCACCTGGGCGATGCCGTTGGCGTCGGTGGTGGTGGTGACATAAGAATAATCCACCGGAGTGGCGTGGATGTCGTCGCTCAGGGTTCCGGTGGCGTAGACGCCGGCATCGAATGCCAGGCAAGGGTGTAAGTCGATCGTGACCGGTTTGCCGTCGCCCTGCAGGAATTGCTGATAACCGATCGGGTCTCCACTGGACTGATCCGTATTCTGCAGCGCGGTCAGTCGGCGGCCGCTGCCTTCGGCCAGATAGTTTTGTACAGGCGGCGCGTTATTGAAGTTCGGCAGATTGGCCTTGTTCAGGTTGGGATCGTTTGGGTGGTCGAAGAACAGCGTGAAATTGGCCGCGTTGCTGGAGGCCAGGTAGTAGTCGCTGGTGGTCACCATGTAGGGGTTGCCGTATTCCGCTACCCACAGCGTGGTGTTGGCGGCCGGTGCACCATTTTTCTGCACCATGATGGTCAGCGTCTTGTGGTCGCCCACGTCGATGAAACTGCCGCTCTCAATCACTTCGGCGGTCCAGGTTTGCTGGGTGGCGGCGATCACGGGTGTCGGGGCGACCGGGGCCTTCAGTCGCAGCTCCAATGGAAGACCTGGTTGTAGTTTCGTCAGGTCCGCGTCGCTGAGGGGGAAGTCCTGCAGGCCGGAGCGTTTGTCGAAGGCTGCCTGGTTATACCGGTCGAAACCGAAGTCGACCACCGGCGTGAATTGATCACCCTCGCGTACACCCAGTTGATAGTCGCCGGCCTGGAATTTTTCGGCGGTCAGGATGTCGGCATTGGGCTCTACCGGATAGAACGGGAACGTGTTGGCCAGATCCAGCGACAGGGTGTTGCCGGTAATCTGCACCGAAGTCACGCCCAGTGTGGCGTTTTGGGCAGATGCGCCGGGTTTAGCGACAGCTACGGCCTGCGCTGGCACCAGGCGCCGACCGGCGGGGGCGGTGGGGTATTCGTCGGCAAACCAGAGGCCCAGGGTCGCGGCGGTGCGGCTGTAGGCGGGGTTGAAGAAAATACCGGAAACGTTGTCCAGGCCTTTCTGATACATCGCTTGCAGACGAGCCGTATCCGAGGGGGCGTTGGAGCGGGTGTTGACGTACGGGAAGTCGTTGAAAACACCGTTCCTGTCGTAGCAGGTCAGGTAAGTGGAGAACCTGAACATCAGGCCCTTTGCCCCTTGCAGCTTCATCTGCTGCTGGAGGTTACTCAGCAGCGCCGAATCGCCGATGACCCATTCCAGATTCTCCTGGGGAAAGCAGGACTGCCAGGTGGTGGTGACATACACCAGGCCATGGAAGGTGCTGGCCCAATTGAAATTCAGGAAACGATCCATCATCCGATACTGGCGATTGAGGGTCAGGCCACACGTGGCATCCCCCAGCATCAGCTTGTCGAAATACAACGCGGTGAAGGTGTTCTGCCACGGACTGACATCCACGAAGCGCGCGGCAGTCGGGGCGTTGCTGCCAAAGGGATTGCCGAGCAATTGGTAGTCCCTGCCAACCAGCGCATCCTCGGTGATGTAGGTGTCGGCCTGCAGCTCGCCGCCGATGATCGTTGAGCGAGTACCTTTGTAGCCCACCGTGCCGCAGGCATTGTCGCCAAACAGATCCCATTCTGCGGGCATGTACGGGTAGGTTCCCGGGTTGGCATTGGTTGGTACCTGCAACATATAGGCCGGTAGCTCTGCCATTGTCAGGGGCTTGATGGTCCAGGGCATCAGTAGGGTGGGGGCGTTCGTGGCGTTGATGTCGAAGTGGCTCATGAACGGCCAGTTGATGTCCGCGTTGACCGCGTCATACAGCGGATACACGTCGTTGTTATTGGCCGTTGGTGGATTCCAGAACATATGGCCATTGAGGTAGATGCGGGGGAAATTCAATACGCTCATGTCATGCTCCTTAGCGTTGCCACTGGGCGCGTTTCAGCGACCAGACAAAGTCCAGTTTTTTGTAGCCGTCGAATGCCGAGGGCGGCAGCGGGGTGGTGGGATAGACGATGCCGCCTCCGTGGTTCAGAGCGAAATTGAAGTAGCCTTTGTCGTTCGAATAGGCGGCGGTGCCGTGGCAGGCCAGGCAGGACGAGGTGTTCTGGAACGCCGATTCCAGTTGTGAGTTGGCCAGTACTTGGGTGATGGGTTGGAACTCGACCCCGATCAACTCGTACTTCGACAGGTTCCGGTTGTTGGCCTGGAAGCTGGCATTCACCGGCTTGGCGGCCGGAGTCGGCCCCGTGGTGTTGGTCATCGGCGCAGGCGGGGCGGCATTGGTGACGGTGTATTTACTGTTGTTGATGTTTTCGAAGGTGGTCCAGACCCAGTCGGCGTTCAGTTTGTTGACGACATGCAGACCGCTCAATGCCACATAGCCGACCTTGTAAGTACCGTCGTCCTGCTGGTAGTAGGCCTGGGCAATGTAGTAGCCGTCGTTCACCAGGGTTTGTCGGTAGGTCGTGTCTGTGCCGATCCACAGCCACGCGGCTTTCAGCTCCCAGGCGGTGGGTGGGAAGTTCAGGTCGTTGGCCAGGGCGGCCTGGCCGTTCACGTTGTAGACCTGCTTCTGCACGATGTAATCGAACGTGTCCTTGCCCATCAGTAACTGAAAGCGTACGGGGTGGCCTTGTTGGGCATCGGGCACGGCACCGCCCATTTGCAGGATCAGGCCATCGACCTGTTGGGTGGCATTGATGTTATGGAAGGATCGGGACAGGTCCATGCCTTGTGCCTTGGCTTGCGTCACCACCGCTGCCGGGAGCGGCGCGGAGCTGTCATAGGCGCCCGGTGGTGCGCCGTTGGGCAGGTAGACCTGATCCGAGGGCTTCATCATCTCCCACACAAGATTGCTGCTTTGCGCGGTGCTGGGTTGGTTCAAACAGACGAACCAGTTCCAGGCCATGGTCTCGGGACTCTGGGCAAACGCGGTCCGAGTCTGGTTGATGTCTGCTCCAAACTGCAGGAAGTTGCTGCAATCGAAGTTGTTGGTGTCCTGTGCCTGGGCCAATCCGGCCAGGGCACTTAGAACAGTGATGGAAATGGTTCGCCGCATGGAAGCTCCTTGGCATTCGCCGTATCGGCATGAGGGTGCCCCCGGAAGTGTTCCAGGAGCAGTTGCTTCACCGCCGTGGCCGCAAGGTGCTGCGGTAACGACAGATCACAATTGGTGATGAGCAGCGGACCGGTCTTCTCGCTCGTGGGCAGCCGTCCGTGGCTGCCGCGGACCAGGCGGGTGTCCAGCGGAATCAGGTCCATGTAGTAGCGAAAGCCGAGCTTTTTCTGAAGCAGGCGGCGCGCCACTTTCAGTTTCGGGAAGCGAATGGCCGGGTCGATGAACAGCTCGAGCGGGTCGTAGCCCGGCTTGCGATGGATGTCCACGGTGCGGGCAAAGTCGGGGGCCTTGCGATCGTCGAACCAGTAGTAGTAATCGAACCAGCAGCCGGCGGCGGCCACGGCCACCAGCTCGCCGCTGCGGGGGTGATCCAGTTGCCAGGCGCGTTGTTCGGTTTTATCGAGCACCTGCTCGATGCCGGCCTGGCGTTGCAACAGCGCCTTGACGCGCGGGATGTCGTGCGCATGCTTCACGTAGATGTGCGCGACCTGATGATCGGCCACGGCAAACGCTGCACTGGCGCCCGGATCGAGCAACTCCCAGGTCAGCGATTGGCGTACCTGCAACAAGCCTTCGGCACGTAACAAGCGGTTGATGGAAACGGATTGGGTGACGGCTTCGATCCCGTATTCGGACAGCAGCATCACCGCCGCGCCTTGCGCTTGGGCAAAGGCCAGCAGACGTCCCACTTCGCTGTCGATGGCCCGTACCTCATCGGCAATCGACGGGTGATCGGGCCCCAGGCGTTGCAGGCTGTAATCGAGATGGGGCAGGTAGATCAATTGCAGGTCGGGTCGGTCGAGCTGGAATTCGGCGATGGCACAATCGACGATCCAGCGGCTCGAGGCGATGCCGGCCGCCGGCCCCCAGAAGCCCGGAAAGGGAAATTCGCCGATCTGCTGCTCGATACGCTCATGCAACGAGGCGGGCGTCGAGTACAGGCCGAACACCTTGCGCCCATCGGCCGGGTAATGCGGCCGTGGGGTAATGGCGGCGTCCACGTCCGCGTACATGTTGTACCACCAGAATAACTGGCTGCAGCGAAACCCGGGGTGCTGGCGCTTGAGTGCCTGCCAGACCTTTTCCCCCTGGATCAGTGCGTTGGGTTGCAGCCAGAAACGCACTTCGGCCTGGTCGCGAAAATACCAGCCGTTGCCGACGATGCCGTGGTCCGACGGTGCCAGCCCCGTGAGAATCGAGGCCTGCACGGTGGAGGTGACCGCCGGGAACACCGGTTGCAACGTGGCCATCTTGGCCGTTTTCAACAGGGCATTGATGCACGGCGTCGCGGCACCCAGCAGCGCGGGGGTCAGGCCGACCACGTTGATCAGCAGCAGCGGCTGACGCGCAGGATCAGAGGGCATCGGCGCAGGCCTCCAGTGCTTGGGGTTGCAGCAACTGGCGCTGCCGTAACTGCTCCTCGACCCAATGCAGCTCCGCCGCGATGCCCTGGAGCTGGGCGTGCTCGGTGGTGGGCCGCAACTGGCTGGGCAGGACGCCCCAGCTGTAGGTTTCCACTTCCAGTACGGGGCGAAAATCCCCATGGTCGGCCAGAAAGTCGAAGGTCTGCGCCAGGGCGACCTGGCTGCCGCTGAGTTCGGGCAACAGCAGGTGTTCGCTGAACAGCGGAATGTGGAAGTGAATCCTCAGTTCGGGATGGGAGGGGCCATTGCGCTCACAATCATCCAGGGCCGCGGGGAGGTCGGCCCAGGCTGATAATCGCTCCTGCCCATCGCGGGCTTTCACTTGATGCAGGTAGGTGGGTTCGGCAAATCCGCCCAAGGTCGTGAGCACCTGTTTGCGCCGATGCGCGTCCTCAGGTAGCCGGCAAATCAGCGCATTGGATAACTGGATCTTGCCGATGGGTACCTGGGCCTGACGCAATCGGTCCAGTGACTGATAGCAGTCTTCGAACATCACGGCCTGGTGGCAAACGTCAAAACACAGCGCCAGGTGTTCATGGTGCGGGTCGGTGGCTTGCCAGTGGCGGAAGAAGGCGATGGCCTGGTCGGTGTTTTCCAGCACGCAATCGGGCTCCATCTCCAGGCAGATGACGATCTTCTTGTCCGTCTCCCGCAGCAGTTGGGCCAGCGCGGCGGTGAGTTCGCGCAGTTGGTGCTCGGCACGTTGCTGTAGCGTCGGACTCCAGTGGGCGGCATAGCCCAGCGGCACGCTGGAGATCACCCCCTGGGAACAGTCGACTGGCAGGGCCTGGGCGAGAATCCGCGCCAGATCCAGGCTGTACGCCAGCCGCTGCGGGTCGGCCCAACTGGGCAGGTAGACCTCGGCTTTCACCGCGCCGTGGTGGAATTGGCCGTAGGGGAAGCCGTTGAGCGAAGTCAGGCGTAGACCACTGCGTTGCAGCAGGGCGAGGAAGTCCTTGCGGGCCGATGCCTGTTGGAGTTCGGCGGCGGCAACGGCGCTGATCCACAGGCCGCTGTCCTGGGTGTCCAGCCCGCGCAGTGTCCGTACGCTCTGGAAATGCCGCTCGATGGATGCGCGCAACCCGCCTAGGTCACGGGTCGGGTGCACGTTACTGCAATAGCCGATCTGCGTGGCTGTCCAACCCGTGCGGGCACTCATTTGACCACCGGCTCCTGGCCCCGCAAGGCCGAGTTGTCCTGCCACTGCCGCCGCTGATCGATGGGCAGGGGCGTGCCGACCAGGGCTTTGTCCAGCTGGCCGCTCTGGGCAAAGAAGTCCACCGGGTTGTGGAACAGCACCTGTTCGACCTGGGTTTCACTGAAGCCGGCGGCCAGCATCGCCTGGCCGGTCTTGGGCACCTTGAGCGGGTCGCTGATACCCCAGTCGGCGGCACTGTTGACGACCATTTTTTCCGTGCCGTACTGCTGCAGCAGGGCGACCATGCGCTGTTCCGACATCTTGGTGTTGGGGTAGATGGAATGGCCGCGCCAGCAGTCGCTGTCCAGCACCAGGGGCAGGGTCAGTTCGTTGAGGTGGTCAATGATCACCAGGTGTTCGGCGATGCCGACCTCGCGAATGACGGCGAGCGTGCGTTTGGTGCCACCGATCTTGTCGCGGTGCGGGGTATGCACCAGCACCGGCAGATTGAATTGCTTGGCCAGCTCCAATTGGGCGGCGAGAAAGCGATCTTCTTCCGGGGTGATGTCGTCGTAGCCGATTTCACCCACCGCCACCACCCCGTCTTTCACCAGGTAGCGCGGCAGAATCTCCAGCACCTCGTTGGCCACCGACAGGTCATTGGCTTCCTTGGGGTTCAGGCCGATGGTGCAGAAGTGATGGATGCCAAACATACTGGCGCGAAAACGCTCCCAGCCCAGCAACGTGTCAAAGTAGTCGATGAAGCTGCCGACGCTGGTCCTGGCCTGGCCCTGCCAGAAGGCCGGCTCGATCACCCCGGTGATGCCGGCGGCTGCCATGTTCTGGTAGTCGTCAGTGGTGCGGCTGACCATGTGAATATGCGGGTCGAAGTACTTGAGCATGGTGAATCCTCGTCAAAAAAACAGGGGGACGGTTGGGCATCAGTTCGGCGAAGCGCCGCCCATGTGCTCGAGCCATGGCGACGGCAAGCGTTGTTGCTGGCCCAGGCCGGCCAGGCGCTGACGTTGCGCCGGGCTCAGCAGGTCGAAGGCAATCACTTGGGGCAGGCCGGCGGACACCGTTCGTTCGGCGGCGAGTTGTTCGTCCAACAGGTCGAGGGCCAATTGATTGAGGGTGACGCTCTGGCGTTTCGCCAAGCCGATCAGGCGTCGTACATCGAGGCCCATGCCCAGTGCTTTCAGCACCAGTTGGTTGAAGGCTCGTTCGTCGTAGTGGCGGGACGGGTAGGCGGTGTCCAGGGCGAGGGCGGCGAACACCTGGCTGTTGCTTGTGCGTCCGGCCTGGCGTGCAAGCTCCACGCACTGCCCGCGGCTATCGAGCCAGTCGAGGGCCTTCAGGATGGCGATCTTTTCCTGATCGTCGCCCCACAGGAACAACTGGTGTAGCAGGGGGACTTGCCCGGCGAGGGACTGCAGTTCCAGTACCTGGGCCAGCAGCAGCGCCCGCGCCAATTGGACGTTGCTCCAGCCGTCAGTGCCAGGCTGGGCACGTTCCTTGAAATGGCGCTTGCATTGGCTGCCCAGCAGCGCTGCCGTGTTGGCGTCCGGGCGTTGGGCAAGCTGCGTCTGTGCCTGCTGCCACCATTGTCGTTCGGTTTCATCGAGAGACTGGACGAAATTCCGGCGTTGTTCGTTCAGGCAGTCGTGGCGCATGTCGAGGGGCGCCGAGGTCGGTGCAGTAACGTCCGTGTTCATGTTGGTTTGATCCAGCGCTGGAAATGAGGAAGCAGGAAAAACACCAGGACACACAGCAGGCTGCCCAATGGCTGGTCAGCCACGGCCAGCACCAGGGCATCGAACAATGGCAGGGCTGCCAGGCCGGCGCCGATAAAGGCCCGGACCTGCCGTTGCCGGGGGTTGGCCAGGTTGCGCCAGTAATGCCAGCCCAACCAGCCAAGCCATAACAGCAACACCGGCCAAAACCAGGCGTTGCCTGCGTAAATCGCCAAGGCCAGCGGGCTCAGCATCAGCAGCAGGGGGAGGCGGCTGATCAGTTGGTTACGGTGTTCCTGGCGAGCCAGGTAGGTCAGGCCGCTGATGTAGACACCGAGCAAAATCGCGCAGAGCCAGATCGGCTCTGGTGGCATCGCCAGACTGGCCGCCGCGGTGAGGTAGAGCGCCGAGCGGCACGCTCCCATCAGCCAGACGCTGTTGGCGTACTTCTTGTGCAGCAGGTTGTAACCGAGAATGCAGCCTACCAATAGGGTGGCGCTGCCCAACAGCCAGTGCGGTTGCTCGATCAGCCGACTCAGGCCCAGCAGCGAGGCCGCCGCCAGCACCAGCAACAACGCAGTGGCCAGTCGCACTTGCTGGCGGCTGACCAGGCCCAGGGTAATAGGGCGGGGATTATCGTGTTGTTGGTCCCAGTCGGCGTCCAACAGGTCGTTCAGCAGCATGCCGGCCAGGTACAGCAGTGACAGTGCCGCCAGCAGCAGGATCCACACCGGGGACGACGGCGGCGCCAGGGCTCCGGCGCTGCTGGCCAGCAGGGCGGCGGCGAGCGTGTTGGTCCACACCGTGGGCAGGTTGGACACCCGGCCGAGGGTCATCCAGGTCTTGAGGTTCAACGATGCCTGGCTCATTGCGCACAGCTCTCGTTCAGGGTGAGCATGAGATCGACCTGGGTGGACAGCCGCTGCAATGCCTGCTCCATTCGCGCGGTATCGATTTCATGCAAATCCACCGACTCGCCGATCCTGCTGAGCATGGGGATGGAGAGTTGCCCGCCCAAATGCTGGCGGAACTCTTCCAGGCCCAGCAAAACCTGGGAGCGCCCCAGTGCATCTTTCAAGGCCAGTTCCGGCGGATTCAGGCAGAAGCCGAGTTTGAGCAGCAGGTGCAGCACCCGTTCGGTGTCGACATCGCTCAACAACCCCAGGGCATTGGCATAGAGTCCATCCAGGGCCATGCCCACCGCGACGGCTTCACCGTGGCGCAGTCGGTGGTGACTGAGATTTTCCAATTTGTGGGCGGCCCAGTGCCCGTAGTCCAACGGCCGTCCGTTACCGCGTTCGAAGGGGTCACCGGCACCGGTGATGTGCGCCAGGTGTAATTCGGCGCAGCGGCGGATCGCATAGCGGCTGGCCGTGTGGTCGAAGTGGGCGAGGGCGTCGGCCTGTTGCTCCATCCACTGGAAAAACGCCTGGTCCTTGATCAGCGCCACCTTGACCGCCTCGGCCAGTCCGGCGATCTGGTCGCGCCGGGTCAGGCTGGTCAGCAATTGAAAGTCGTTGATGACCGCGGTGGCGGGGTAGAAAGCCCCCAGCAGGTTCTTCTGGCCAAAGGCGTTGATGCCGTTTTTCACGCCGATACCGGCGTCGTTCTGGGCGAGTACGGTGCTTGGGATGCGAATCAGGCGGATGCCGCGGTGGAAGGTGGCGCAGGCATAGCCCACCGCATCGAGCACCGCGCCGCCGCCGAGGGCCAACACGTAGCAATGCCGGTCCAGCCCATGTTGCAGCATGTCGCTGTACAACTGTTGCAACACCTGTGAATCCTTGCTCGCTTCGCCAGCCGGGACCGCGATGGGTGGTGCCTGCAAATGCAAGTCGGGAAAATGGTTGGCGAAGTAGGCATTGATCTGTTCCAGCAGTTGCGGGGCGCTTTGCAGCAACTGCTCATCGGCGAAGATCAACACCGTTACCGGCCCCCTGTGCCCGGCCATGAGCTGGCGGTGCAGGCAGGGATTGAGCGGATCGAACAAATGGTCGGTGAACACCACCGGGTAGTCGTAGCTGACCTTGAAGCGCCCGTGCAAAGGTTGCCCGGCGTCGTGCCGGCGAATGCTTTTGAACAGGCTGTATCCAGCGATGAAGACTCCGGGTAATACCATGCTGGCGAGCAGGGTCACCAACAGCGCGTTCTGTTCGACGAGAAAGCTGCCAATGGCGCTGTAGGCCAATGCGAGGCCGGCATTGGCCAGGGTGGTGACCAGGATGAACGCACGCAGCGGATAGCGTTGCATGCCGGCGGCGACGACCGAGGTTTCCGCCAGTACGGGGACGCCGCGCAGGCAGATCAGCGACAGCGTGCCCAGCCGGTAGGCCAATTGCCCCGGCTGGCGCTGATGCAGGCCCAGGCGACTGGACAACAGACGCAAATAGCCGGCTCCCAGTGCATAGCCCAGCCCGGCCCCCAGGCACAACCCGATGAAAATCGCCAGGTAACCCCCCAGGCTGCCGAGCATGGCCACGGCCAGCAGCGCGACCATGCTCGATGGCACCGGCAGCACCACGTCCAGTGCCAGCAGGGCGATCAGCAGCAACGCCAGGTAGAGCTTCTGCGAAGGCGTGGAGGGCAAGTACAGGTTGAGATGGGTCAGGAAGTCCTGGATCTGTTGCTCGAACAACAAGAAGCTGGCGATCACCAGGCCAGAAAAGCACACCAATGACAGCCAGAAATATCCGGCTGGTCCTTTTTGCGAGCGCAAACGATAGCCACGGCTGTGCTTCATCAAGCATCCCTCTTGTTGTTATGACTGATTCCGTGTCAGTAATTGAAAGCAACGCCAACTATGTGTTTTAGGCCAATAGACGCTCTCGCCCGAGGGGCTGTCGTTGGTGGTTGATGATGTGGTTGGAGACAGATTTGAATCTAGACGGCCAGGGTGTTTTTGCAAGGCCATTTGATGGCAATCTGATTGGCCGCGATTTCCCGCTTCAGGGCTTTGAATACCCGCGCAACTGCGCCGGGCTGACGCCAAGGCGTTGCTTGAACAGCGTGGTCATGTGGGCCTGGGAATTGAAGCCGCAGACGTGAGCGATCTCAGCCAGTCGGGCGCTTGAATCACGCATCAGCGCCCGGGCCTTGGCCAGGCGTCGGTCGATCAGGTAACTGTGTGGGCTTTTGCCGGTCGCCTGTTTGAATGCCCGCATGAAATACCCCTCGGACAAGCCAAGCAGCGCCGCCATTTCCTTTATCCCCAGCGGACCGTCGAGGCCGGTGTCGATGAACTCGTCGAGCAAGCGCATCCGGCCCCCCGTGATGGAGCCGTTGGGGTGGGCCGAAAATGCCTTGTGGTCCTTCACTCGCTCAGCCAAACCGAGCGCCCAGGCCTCCCAGTCGTTTTCGGCGGTGGCGCGCAGTAACGCGCTGCGCATCTTCAGCGCGAGAGTGGTGGCCAATGGGTCAATACGATTGTTGAACGCATGTTCCCCCGACAACGCCATGCCGTCGGTGCGCACCACCCGCAGGTATTCACCGCCCCTGGGGGATTCGGAGAACACGTCGCATTCGGCGGGGACGAATGCCAGGCCGTTGGGTATCGCCTCGAAGGGCTGCACTCGGTCGCTGCCGATGGCGTGCAGGCCGCGCTGGCTGTCGAAGGCAAAGCCGATCGCCGACTGAGTCGCGACATAGCGGGTGGCGTAGGCGCAGCCGGGCAGCAATTCGATCGCCCAGGGCCCAGCCTCGATACGACGGACCGGTTCGGGCGGGGGCGGTTGTTGGCGGTTTCGACGGTTCATGAGTCGCATAGTAGTGAAGAGCGGGCCTGAAAGTCAGGTCAGTTTTCTGAAAGCCCGCCGCAGTCGGGCCGATTAGGCTGAGTAAAAACCTGGAGGCCAATCATGCACACACTGACCCGCGACGCGATCGAACAAGCTGCCCGCCATCTCTACCAAGTCATGCCTGCCACTGCCCAGTATGCCTGGCCCTTGCTGGCTGAGCGGTTGGGTTGCACGGTGTGGGTCAAGCACGAGAATCACACGCCGATCGGGGCCTTCAAGGTGCGCGGCGGCGTGACCTTCGTGCATTGGCTCAAGCGCGAGCACCCCGAGGCGAAAGGCATCGTCACGGCAACCCGCGGCAACCATGGCCAGAGTCTGGCGTTGGCGGCTACTGCATTGGGTTTGAAAGCGTTGATCGTCGTGCCGCAAGGTAACTCGGTGGAAAAGAACAATGCCATGCGCGGTTTTGGCGGCGAGGTGGTCGAGTATGGCCGCGATTTCGACGAGGCCCGTGAAGAAGCTGTGCGCCTGGCCCAAGCACATGGCCTCTACCTGGTGCCGCCGTTCCATCCCGAGTTGGTCAAGGGCGTGGCGACTTATGGGCTGGAGCTGTTCAATGCCGTGCCGGACCTGGACACCGTCTACGTGCCGATAGGCTGTGGCTCGGGGATTTGCGGGGTCATCGCCGCCCGCGATGCCTTGGGCTTGAAAACCCAGGTGGTGGGCGTGGTCTCCACCGAGGCCACGGCGGCGAAGTTATCGTTCGAGTCTGGAACGCTCTGTGAAACCGCTTCGGCGAATACCTTTGCCGACGGCCTGGCCGTGCGTAGGCCCATCCCCGAGGCCTTTGCCATCTACGGGGCCGCAGCGGCGCGAATCGTATCGGTCAGCGACGCTGAAATTGCCGAGGCCATGCGGGTGTATTACACCGACACCCACAACCTTGCTGAGGGTGCCGGCGCCGCAGCCTTGGCAGCGCTGATGCAGGAACGTGAAACGATGCGAGGGAAAAGGGTGGCGGTGATTCTGTCCGGTGGGAATATCGACCGCTCGGTGTATGCGAAGTTGATTGACTGAACCAGGGTTTGCCACCGTGGCGCTAGATACCAGGGGCGAGTTTAGATCGATTATTTCTTACGGTTATTTATATAGCTTTGGAAGGCATATCCATGACCAGAGAATCGAAGCTGTCGTGGGTGAAGCCTCTGCAATGGAAGCGAATGCAGTGCAATAGTGGACAACTATGCGCGCGTCGCTCCGGTAAGCCTGCTTGAACGTTCATTCCTGCTGTTCGATCGCCATCTTGTCGGGCCCGGGCCAATCCTTAAAATCCGCCCCATCAGCTTCGTCCGACTCTCGAACCTACAGGGAACCACACCATGATGAACGCCATGCAGATGCAAATGCCGATGAACGCCAACATGCCGATGATGCCAATGATGGGCATGCCGATGATGATGGCGACCATGACCTGCGAAATGCTGGATGACGGCATGCTGTGCAAAATGATGCCCGCTGCCGGCATGGACATGGCCATGTTCAAGAACAGCGCCGACATGATGCAGATGATGATGAACTGCGGCATGCCGATGATGATGCACTGCGGCAACATGAGCATGATGTGCATGTCCCAGGCGAGCATGGCCATGCCGATGGCGAGCATGATGATGCCAATGCCGATGATGGGCATGCCGATGCCGTCGATGAAGTGCGTGATGGAATGCACGGTGATGGCTGACTGCATGATGTGCAAAGTCATGCCGATGGCCGGCATGAACATGGACATGATGAAGAACTGCTGCGCCTTGATGATGAAGATGATGAACGACTGCAGCATGCCAATGATGATGAGCTGCAATGGCATGCCGATGATGTGCTGCACCTGCTGATTCGTCGCGACTGGCACTATCCATTGTGGCGAAGGCAAATCCCCTCGCCACAATGTGGTGTATTCAGTCCAGGCGTTCCGGGTAGGTCACCACTAGATACGCCACCGCCTCACTGTCCGCCGGGTTGCGATAGCGGTGAGGCTGGTCAGCGTAGAACAGAATCGAATCACCCGTGGAGAGCAGGTAGCGCTCGTCGTTGACGCTGATCTCCAGCACACCTTGGGACACCACCAGGTTTTCCTGGACGCCAGGCCCGTGGCCTTCGGACTGGTCTTCGCCCAAAGGGCTCAGGCGCAGCTCGTAGAATTCCGACTGGCGTGCCACATCGAACGGGAACAGGGCGCGGCTGACGAACGCGCCATTGGCGCTGACCAGGCGTTTGCTCTGGCTGGCCGACAACACCGCCACCCCTTCGAAAGCCCGGTGTTCCAGGAACGCGGCGACCGACACCTTCAGGCCCTTGGCGATTTTGCACAGCACCTTGATCGACGGCACGCTGCGTCCGGATTCGATCTGCGCCAGCATGGCCCGGCTTACCCCGCACTGGCGGGCGAGGGCGTCGAGGGACAGGTGGCGCTTGCCGCGCAGGCGTTGCAGGTTCTGCGCGACCCGTTCGCAGATCGGATCTTCATCCAGGGCTTCGAGGTTGTTCAGGTCCACTTCGGGCTCGTCGGTACTCGCCAGAAAGCGCGAGGGCTCCTGGGCGCTCACGCGTGGTACGTCCTGGTCGATTGGGACGCCTGGACCCAATGGAACGCCTGGTAACCGGCATTACGTGCGTACATTTCCCACATGGTCCGGGCCAGTTGCTGGGCCTGCTTGCGTTTGCGCATTTGGACGAAGTCGATAACGTTGTCAGTCGGTTTCATAAGGCACTTCACTGTCGTGACCAATGGGACGGGATGAGCTGAGAGTACGTGGTTCTGTTTATAACCATAAATACTGATTGTTTATTTATTAATTCCTTTGTGTTCTTAGTGCCGCGTCTGATCAAATCACATGGGCGCGATGCAGTTCCGTCAGGGCCAGCGCCTTGAGTCGGGCCAGCAACGGGTCGCGCCGGTCGCGTGGGTGGTCCAGTTGCACCGCCAGCTCTTGGCGAATGCTGCTGGGGCGGTTATCCATCACCAATACCCGGTCGCTCAGATACAGCGCCTCATCGACATCGTGCGTCACCAGCAACAGGGCGATGGCGTACCGTTCGGCCAGTTGCAGCAACAGGTCCTGCAGTTTCATGCGGGTGAAGGCGTCCACCGCACTGAAGGGCTCGTCCAGCAACAGCACCCGCGGTCGCGAATACAAGCCGCGTGCAATCGCTACCCGTTGCGCCATGCCGCCGGACAACGCCTTGGGCAAGGCGTCGGCAAAACCGCTGAGGCCCACTTCCTCGATCAACTGCGCGACCCAGGCCTTGTCGTAATCGTCGTCATCACTGAAGCCGATGTTCTGTTGCACCGTCAGCCAGGGCATCAGCCGCGGTTCCTGGAACACAAAGGCCAGTTGCTCGGTGTGGCTGAGCAGTTGCCCTTCAAAGTCCTTCTCCAGGCCGGCGACGATGCGCAGCAAAGTGCTTTTGCCGCAGCCACTGGGGCCCAGCAGGCTCACGGTTTCGCGGGGTTGCAGTTGCAGGTGGATGTGATTGAGCACAGTGGTGGTGGCGAAGGTCTTGCGTTCGACGTGGATCTCCAGCAGGGCTTGGCTCATGGCTCACTCCTCGGTGCCGTTAAAGGTGTCGCGCCAGGCCAGGAAGCGTTTTTCCAGACCGGCCAGCATGCCGTCGCTGAGCTTGCCCAGCAGGGCGAGCACGATGATTGCCGCCAGCACGATGTCCGGGCGCGAGGTTTCGCGGCCATCGCTGAGCAGATAGCCCAGGCCTTTGGTCGCGGCGATCAATTCGGCGGCCACCAGGAACATCCAGGCCAGGCTCATGCCGCTGCGCAACCCGGTGAACAGGCCGGGCAGGGCGGCCGGCAGGAGAATCCGGCGCACCAGACGGCGGCGGTTGAAACCATACATATGGCCGACCTCCACCAGCTTGCGGTCGATGTTGCGAATGGCTGCCACGCCATTGAGGTAAACGGGGAAGAACGCACCGATGGCGATCAGCACCACTTTCGAGGTTTCGTCGATGCCCAGCCACAGCAGGAGCAACGGCACCCAGGCCAGGCTGGGGATCGAGCGCAGGCCGGCGAAGGTCGGTTCCAGATAGGCTTCGGCTTCGCGGCTCAAGCCAACCCAGGCGGCGAAGACCAAGGCCAGGCCGGCGCCGATGGCAAAGCCCAGCAGCACTCGCAACAGGCTGGCGCTGATGTGTTTCCACAGCGCACCTTCGGCCAGGTCGCCGAGGGTCAGGGCGATCTCGCTGGGGGCCGGCATCTGGTAGGCGGGCAACCAACCGATGCGCACGATGATCTCCAGGAACACGATGATCAGCACCGGCAGGGCCAATCCCTTGAGGCGCAGCCGCCAGCGGTCGGAGTTGAACAGGGGCGTTTTGCCCGCTGCGGGCAGGGCCAGGCGCGGGCTGGAGAGGTCTTTGCTGTTGCTGCTCATGGCGGTTCTCCGGCAACGCCGAATCCGCGCCAGGCGCGGATCGGTTGTCACTTGGGCAAGGGGTTATTGACGGGCCACGGCCTGCTGGCGGCCGGTGTCGAGCAGTTGATCGATCACCTGGTCCACATTCACCCCGCGACGGACCAGCTCCTCGGAAACCAGGATCGGTGCGGCAGCCTTGGAGGCCAGCACATCCTTGGCACTCAATTGCGGGCTGCCCAGGTCGGTGCGTGACAGTTGCAGCCGGGCAACTTCCAATGGCAGTCCGGATGCGTCGGCCAACAATTTGGCCAACTCTTGCGGATGCTCCAGCGACCACGCCCGGGCCTGTTCGTAGGCGGCGAGCACGGTGTCGATGGTCTGCGGATGCTCCTGGGCATATTTCTCCGTGACGCTGACCACGCCGTAACTGTTGAAGGCGGAGTTGCGATACAGCAGGCGCGACCCGGCCTGTACTTCGCTGGCGGCCATGTGCGGGTCGAGGCCGGCCCAGGCGTCGACGTCGCCTTTTTCCAGGGCGGCGCGACCGTCCGGGTGTTGCAGGTGCACCAACTCCACATCGTCTTTTTTCAGCCCTGCCTGTTGCAGGCTGCGCAGGGTGAACAGATAAGGGTCGGTGCCCTTGGTGGCGGCGATCTTCTTGCCCTTGAGGTCGGCGATGGTCTTGATCGGTGAATCCTTGCGCACCACCAAGGCCGTCCATTCGGCGCGGCTGTAGACATACACCGATTTGATCGGACTGCCGTTGGCCCGGCTCAGCACGGCGGCAAGGCTGGCGGACGAAGCGAAGTCGACGCCGCCGCTGTTGAGGTATTCCAGGGAGCGGTTACTGCCCTGGCTCAGCACCCAGCTGACCTTGGTCTGGGGCAGGGCCTTTTCCAGATAACCGAAGTGCTTGAGCACCAGGCTGACCGGCGAGTAATAGGCGTAATCCAGATGCACTTCGGCCGGCGGGCTTTCTGCGGCCAGGGTCATGGACGGCAGGCCCAGCGCCAGGACGCAGGCGCTGATCAGGTATCTGGCGCGGGCCAGGGAGAAGCGGACGTCGGGTTTCATGGAACAGCTCCAGACAAGGCGGCGAGAAGGCAATGTTCTTATTTCCGAAAGATCGGACCGCGAGAGGAAATCCCGCTTGAAAGGAATATTGCAGGCTCTGTGCCACAGCCCGGGAAAGGGCGGTTTACGGGCGTTGCCATGGAGTAACGGTTTCAGGGAAATGTTGCCCAGCCAACAGTCTGTTGCCGCGCTGTTGCGCCATCAACATCGGCTGCCTGTGATCATGAGCTTATGCAATAAAAGAATTTAGAATGTGAATTACAAGGACGTTATGTTCTATGAAACTCACTCAGGAAAGTCTTCATGAAGGTCTCCCGATCCCTGCGCCGTCTGCTCCTCAGCACATTGTTCGCCGCACCTTTGGTCCAGGCCGCCGAGCCGTTGGTACTGCACGTTGGCGACCAGAACTATTACAACGTACGGGCTTCGGTGGAGGCCTCGGGCGTGCTTGAAGGCGCTGCCTACCGTGTCGACTGGAAACATTTCCAAGCCGCCGCGCCCCTGGCCGAGGCGCTGAATACCGGCGACCTGGACCTGGGTTTTCTTGGCGATTCAGGTTTTCTGTTTTTGGCGGCCAAGCAGGCGCCAGTGAAGTTGATCGGGGTTTCGCGGCAGAACCCGGACACTATCGCGTTACTGGTGCCCAAGGACTCGCCGGTCAAGACCATCGCCGACCTCAAGGGCAAGAAAGTCGCCTATTGGCCCGGTGCCTGGAGCCAGCAACTGACCTTGCGCGCCCTGGAGCAGGCCGGCCTGCCGGAGAATCATGTCGAATTCATCAAGCTGATGCCGATCGACGCGGCTGCGGCCTTGCCCCAGGGCAGCATCGATGCCTTTCCGGTGTGGGAACCCTATATCTCGCAACAGATCCTGTTTTCCGGCGCCCGGCCAATCCTGACGGCGAAAAACCTCATGCCCGGCCTCAGCGCCATTGCCGCTTCGACGTCGGCCATCGACAGTAAGCGCGAAGCCATCGCCGATTTCCTCGGGCGCGTGAAGCAAGCCCGTGCCTGGGTCGACAACCATACCGATGCATACGCCGACCTGTGGGCAAAAAAAGCCAATCTCGACCAGAACGTCTCACGCCATTGGTTGCGCCAGGCCCACATGAGCGTCGGCCCGGTAGACCAACAGGCGGCCGCCGACCTGCAAAGCACGGCGGACTTCCTGTTCAAGGTCAAGGCGCTGCCGGCCCCGCTGGTCACCGCCGGGATTATCGACACGTCCTTCAGCCAGGCCTTGAGCCATTGAGCAGGGGCAGGGCGCTGCGCGAAACCGGCGTTGTGGCGAATGCACGCCCTGAGTACTCGACCAGCTTCTAGCACCGTCCTTGCTGGGCAACTAGGCCCCTTCGTGCCCCCCGACCGTGGGGGCTTCGACACAGTAGGCCGCCAGGAAGGTCTTCACCGCCCGTTCGACAGCCTGTCTGATTTGCGGCCTGGAAAATTTTTCCTCGACCCCCAGGGTCAAAGGCATAACCGTTTCGCACTCAAGGAGCGCGCTAAGCTGGATTGCCGCCAGCAGAGGATCGGATCGTCTCAGGTTGCCTTGGGCCATTTGCCTGTCGAGGAAGTCTGCGATGTTCTGAAAGCCGACCTTGGGGCCCAGTTCGTAAAAACGCTTTCCAATGTCGCTTCGTCCGGACTCGGCGATGATGGCCCGCCGCGTCTGGATCCTGTCCGGGGAGCACAAGAACGCCAGGACCTTTTCGCCACAGGCCTGCAAGGTCTCCCGCAAGTTGTCGACTTTGTTGTTGAGTGTTGCAAAGACGGGCTCGAACTCCTTGCTCGCTTCCTCGTGCATCGCCGCTACGAACAGTTCTTCCTTGGAACCGAAGTAGCCGTACAGCGTCGCCTTCGAGCCGCCAACCCGACTGGCGATTTCGCCCATCGACGCACCTTCGAAGCCTGAATCCCGGAACACTTGCGAAGCGGCTGCGAGAATGGCGTCGCGCTTGGCTTCCGTTTTGACTCTCATCGCCTTGGATCTCTTTTATCTATACCGATTGGTTCAGTATTACTTGACTTCGAATGATCGTCAAATAACTATACCGAACCGTACGGTTATAGTTCTTGCGATCAGTCCCTCTCGGAGTTCCATCATGCGCAAAGCCAGTTTCCTTTGGCCCATAACGTTCTTGACGATGTCTTGTTTTCTAAGCGCATGTGGCAAGCCCCCGATGGGGCCGCCCCCCGTCGCCGGTACGCCGGTGGTCGGGGTATTGACCGTGCGCGAGCAACCGGTGGCGCTCACCACGGAATTACCTGGGCGCACCGTGGCTTACCTCATTGCCGACGTGCGGCCACAGGTCAACGGCATCATCAAGGCGCGAAATTTTCGTGAGGGCAGTGATGTGAAGGCTGGGCAGACGCTCTACCAGATCAATCCGGCGACCTACCAGGCGGCCTACGACAGCAACGTCGCAGCGTTGGCCAAGGCCCAGGCGAGCCTCAAGACCGCGCGACTCAAATCCGATCGCTACAAGGAGCTTGTCGCCATCAAGGCCGTGAGCCAGCAGGAGTACGACGATGCTACTTCCAGCCTGGGCGAGATAGAGGCTGACATCGCGGCGGCCAAGGCCAATGTCGAAACCAGTCGTATCAACCTGGCTTATGCCCGTGTGGATGCGCCCATCTCCGGCCGGATCGGCCGCTCGACCGTGACGCCCGGCGCACTGGTCACGGCCAGTCAGGCCAGCGCGATGGCGACTATCCAGCAGCTGGATCCTATCTACGTGGATGTGACGCAGCCGAGCGCGGCATTGCTCGACCTTAAAGAGTCGCTTGCAAATGGCGAGCTTCAGAAGGCCGGAGCCAATGCCGCGAAGGTGTCTTTGGTGTTGGAAAACGGCCGGACTTATCCAATTGAGGGGCAGTTGGAGTTTTCCGACGTTACCGTCAACCAGGACACCGGCGCGATTACGCTTCGCGCGGTGTTTCCCAATCCCAATGCCGATCTCCTGCCGGGCATGTATGTCCGTGCCGTCTTGCAGATAGGCATTAAAGAGCAGGGGGTGTTGGTGCCGCAACAAGCCGTCACTCGGGACAGTACGGGCAAGCCCACGGTTTATGTGGTCGGCAAGGATCGCAAGCTGGAGCGTCGGGTTCTGGAAACCGACCGTGCCATTGGCGATCAGTGGCTGGTCCGTAGCGGCCTGCAGGTCGGTGATCAATTGGTCGTGGACGGGCAACAGCGCGCGGCCCCCGGTGTTGAAGTCCAAGTGACACCTTGGCCCTCCAATCCGCCATCGACTCCCTCCATTGCCACGCTTGAAGCCGTCAAGGCGACAAAGCGGCCCGATATCAACTGACCGCTGGGAGTCGACCATGGCGCGTTTTTTTATTGATCGTCCCATCTTTGCCTGGGTACTTGCCATCATTGTGATGATCGCCGGTGCCATCGCAGTCATCACATTACCGATCGCGCAGTACCCGGCCATTGCGCCGCCCGCGGTCGCGATTGTCGCCACCTATCCCGGTGCATCGGCCAAGACCCTGGAGGACACGGTCACCCAAGTCATCGAGCAGAAAATGAAGGGGCTGGATCGGCTCAGCTACATGGCCTCGACCAGCGAGTCCTCGGGCACCGTCACCATTACACTGACCTTCGAGAACGGAACGGATCCGGACACGGCGCAAGTACAGGTCCAGAACAAGTTGGCGCTTGCCACCCCACTGTTGCCGCAAGAGGTCCAGCAGCAGGGCGTATCCGTCAGCAAGTCGGCCAGCAACTTTTTGAATGTACTGGCCTTCACGTCCGAAGATGGCAGCATGAATGGCGCCGATCTCTCAGACTATGTGGCGGCGAACGTCCAGGAAGCGATCAGCCGGGTCGAGGGGGTGGGTGACACGACTTTGTTCGGCTCCCAGTACGCCATGCGCGTGTGGCTCAATCCAGACAAGCTGATCAGCTACAACCTCACGCCGCTCGACGTCAAGACAGCCATCCAGGCGCAGAACGCCCAGGTGTCGGCAGGCCAGTTGGGAGGACTGCCCTCGGTCGGCAACCAGCAGATCAATGCCTTGATCACCGCGCAAACGCGCATGCGCACCGCCGAGGAGTTCGAAAACATACTGCTGCGCACGCTGACCGATGGGTCCCAGGTCCGGTTGCGGGATGTGGCTCGTACAGCGTTGGGCAGCGAGACGTACAACACCGTAGGGCGCTACAACGGCAAACCCGCCGCCGGCCTGGCGATCAAGCTGGCGACAGGGGCCAACGCGCTCGACACGGTCAAGGCTATCGATGCGCGCCTGGAGCAGTTGCAGGCGTTCTTTCCCGCCGGCATGAAGGTCCACAAGCCCTACGACACCACGCCTTTCGTGCGGATCTCGATCGAGGAGGTCGTGCGCACCTTGGTTGAGGCGGTGGTGCTGGTGTTCCTGGTCATGTACCTGTTCATGCAGAACCTGCGGGCCACCCTGATCCCGACGATCGCGGTGCCAGTGGTGCTCCTGGGAACGTTTGGGGTCCTGGCGCTGTTTGGCTTCACCATCAACACCTTGACCATGTTCGCCATGGTGCTCGCTATCGGCCTGCTGGTGGATGACGCCATTGTGGTGGTGGAAAACGTCGAGCGGGTGATGACCGAGGAGGGCTTGCCGCCCAAAGAGGCCACGCGCAAGTCCATGGGGCAGATTACCGGCGCGCTGGTTGGCGTGGCGATGGTGCTGGCGGCGGTGTTCGTGCCGATGGCGTTCTTCAGCGGCTCCAGCGGGGTTATTTACCGTCAGTTCTCGATCACCATCGTTTCGGCGATGACGTTGTCGGTGCTCGTTGCATTGGTCTTCACCCCGGCCCTGTGTGCCACCGTGCTCAAGCCGGTGACCAAAGGGCATGCCTTGAGCACCACCGGTTTCTTTGGCTGGTTCAACCGCACCTTTGATCGAGGCAATCGTGGTTACCAGGGGATCGTCAACCATATGCTGGGCAAGGGCTGGAGGTACATGATCGGGTATGCCGTGATTGTGGCGCTGGTGGCGTTCGGTTTCATGAAGTTGCCTGTCGGATTCTTGCCGAACGAAGATCAGGGAACACTCTTCACCAACATGCAGTTACCTCCTGGAGCGACCAAGGCTCGTACCGACGAAGTGATCAGGCAGGTGGAGGATCACTTCCTGGTCGACCAGAAAGACGCAGTCGAAGGCGTGTTCTCCGTGTCGGGCTTCAGCTTCGCGGGTAGCGGCCAAAACATGGGTTTTGCCTTTATCCAGCTCAAACCCTGGGATGAACGCACGGCCCCCGGCCTGAGCGTCACCGACGTCGCGGCCAAGGCCGGCGCCTTTTTTGCGACGATCCGCGATGCGAAGATCTTTGCATTCGCGCCGCCGGCCGTATCCGAACTGGGCAATGCGACCGGGTTCGATCTCATGATCAAGGACGAGGCCAACCTTGGACACGCGGCAATGATGCAGGCACGTGACCAACTGTTGGGGATATTGTCCAAGGACCACCGCCTGGTGGCTGTGCGCCCGAACGGCCTGGAAGACATGCCGGATTTGCGCCTGCATGTCGATCCGCTCAAGGCCGGTGCGCTGGGTGTTTCCATGGCGGACATCAACTCCACCCTCTCGGCGGCGTGGGGCAGCAGCTACGTCAACGACTTCATTGACAAGGGCCGTGTCAAGAAAGTGATGCTGCAGGGGGAAGATCGCTTTCGCATGCTGCCGACGGATATCGACCGTTGGTACGTGCGCAACAGCGCGGGCACCATGGTGCCGTTCACCTCCTTTGCAAGCGCCAGCTGGACCACGGGTTCGCCACGACTGGAACGCTACAACGGCGTGCCGTCGATTGAAATCCTGGGCATGGCGCTTCCAGGAAGTGCCTCGAGTGGCGAGGCGATGGCCATTGTCGAAGCTGCGGTCGCAAAACTGCCGCCGGGCATTGGCTTCGAATGGACGGCCTTGTCGCGCCAGGAAAAAGCATCGAGTGGCCAGGCGGGCATCCTGTACGGTTTGTCGATCCTGATCGTGTTCCTGGCGCTGGCGGCACTGTACGAGAGTTGGGCTGTACCGTTTTCGGTGATCCTGGTCATTCCCCTGGGGGTATTCGGCGTGCTGCTCAGTGCCTTTTTGACGTGGAAGTTCAACGATATCTACTTTCAGGTCGGACTGCTCACCACCATTGGCCTGGCCTGCAAGAACGCCATCCTGATCGTGGAGTTTGCAAAGGATCTTCACGAAGCCGGCAAGGGGCTCGTCGACGCCACGATGGAAGCCGTGCGCATGCGTTTGCGCCCGATCCTCATGACTTCATTGGCATTCATCCTGGGCGTGCTACCGCTGGTGCTGGGCAGTGGCGCGGGGGCGGGGGCCCAGCATGCACTGGGCTCTGCCGTGATCGGTGGCATGCTGTCAGGCACCGTTCTGGCAATCTTTTTCGTACCGCTGTTCTTCGTGCTGATCATGCGCCTGTTCAAGCCCAAGCGGGTATCGCTTGCCGATCCGATTGGCTCGACAGCCACTACGGCGCCCTTGCAAGGCGGGTGATGCGGCAAAATCGCCAACCTCCAATGGCCTGCGGCTTCGATAGCCGCAGGCCACGGGATCAGGGCACCAGTACGGCTTTTGCACTGCTGCCATGGGCGATCAGCGCGTACTGGGCCTTGCCGTCTGCCAGGGGGATTTCAAGGATATCCGTGGGAGCGTCGATGACGCCTGCCTCGAAGTGGCGGCCAAATTCTTCAAGCATCCGGGCGCAATCGGTGTTGTCGTAGAGCAGCGAGTTCACGCCGATCAAGACGCCGCCTTTGCGATAGAGCGCCAGGGCAGGGAAGTGCACCATCCCATCTGGCGGGGCGGCAATGATCGCGATGCGACCGAAGTTGGCCAATGCCGATACTGCTTCTTGCAGCCAGAAGCCAGTGGTGTCGAAGATGACCTGCGCGCCTGCGGGAAACACGGCTTTGACCTGTTCCGCAAGGCTGCCGGGTGCGCTGGTCACGATGACTTCGTAACCTTTGGCTTGCAACTCGGCGGCCCGTTCCGGTCGCCGTACCGCCGCAAGCACACGTGCACCACGGGCCTTTGCCAGGGCCAGCGCTGCGCTGCCTACCGCGCCATTGGCGCCAATCACCAGAAACGTCGTGTCACGCTGCACGTTGGATCGTTCAACGGCATCGTAGGCGGTGGTGAAAGGTACGCCGATGGCCGCCGCCTGGACGAAAGACAAACGCTCGGGTTTCAGGGCCACGCCACTGGCCGGAACCGTGAGGAATTGCGCATGGGAGCCGTCACGCAGGAACCCCGGGCCCTTGCCGGTACCCCAGACCGCTTTGCCCAGCAGATGTGCGGGGCCTTGCTCGACCACCCCGGCGAAATCACGGCCGGGCACACGGGGCAAGGTGGTATAGGGAAAACGACCCTCCACATTTTTAACATCACTGGGGTTGATCCCGGCGGCCTTGACCCGGATGAGGACTTCATCGGCACCGGGAACGGGGGTTGGCAAGTCGACAAGCGAGAGATAGTCCAGGCTGCCGGTGGCGCAAAACTGTAGGGCTTTCAAGCTGCAATACTCCTCGACGAAATGAGGGTCGAGGATAGCGTCCGAGCCGAGAGCGAGCCCGCCAGAGACTTTCGTCTATCGGACAAACCCCCTGGATGCCATCGCGTGCTTATACGCTGACGGTGCAATGCCCAGGGAGCGGCGGAACATCTCGCTGAAACTGCTCAGCGTATAGCCCAACCGTGCCGCTATCGCCCCCACCGAGTCGCCCTCCAGGAGTGCGGCGACGGCGTGGGCCAGTTGCACTTGTCGGCGCCACTCGGTAAACGTCAGGCCAAGCTCGGCATGGAACAACCTGGCCAACGTGCGCGTGCTGGCCCCCACCGACTCGGCGTGTTGCTCAAAGGACATGGCCAGTCCGGGGACATCGAGCACTGTCTCGCACAAATTGCGCAAGCGTCGATCCCCACCAACGGGCATGGGCACTTTGAGCACCGCCGAGCGCAGTTCACGAAGTTCCAGCACCAGCAGGTTGTCCAAGGCATCACGCATCGCCGGATCAGGACGGTTGCCCAGCGCCACTCGACGGATGATCAGTTCGCGCAGCAGTTTGCTGACCTCGAGTACTTCCAGCTCAAGCCCCACGCTCATGGCGAGTTCTGCACGCAAATACAGATTACGCATTTCCAAGGGCGAAACGACTCGGATCCCGTGTGTGACCCGAGGCGGCAGCCACACCGCGCGCTGCGGCGGCACCAACAGTGCCGCGCCGGGCGTATCGACCCACATGAGGCCACTTTGCGCGTAGAGAAGCTGGCCCCATTCATGATGATGAGGCGCGATCAACATCCCGGACGGGTAGGTGCGGGAAAGTGGTTGGACAAGATGAGTCGTGTCCGTCAGATCGGGGGGTGAAGCAAGGGCCATGACCGGAGCTCGGAATGATATCGGTGCTTTTTAGCACAAGTGCGCAGGGGTTGGAGCCTGGCTGGGCCAGCCCGTCAGAGCTTGCTTGGGGCGATTGTGCCGCCGCCATCGCGAGCAGGCTCGCTCCCACAGTTTTCCGGGGTGACAGTGAGATTCGAGAGACACCCTCGATCCCCTGTGGGAGCGAGCCTGCTCGCGATGGCGGCGGCTCAGGTCGTACTAGGATTGAATGTTGCGCCGATGACTATGCCGCCTCCGCCGCTATCGCCGCCTGGACGCTGGGGCGTGCTGCGATTCGCGCCATGAACGAGGCCAGCACCGGCCAGTCCCCGATCTGGATATTGAACGACGGCAGCCAGTTCAAGACGGTGAACAGATAGCCGTCGGCCAGGCCGAAGGTGCCCATCAGGTAATCCTGTTGTTCAAGCGCCTGGCTGAGGTAGTCCAGGCGCCTGAACAGTTTTTTCCTGAAGATGGCTTTGGTCGGCTCGGCAATATCGGCGTTGAACAGTGGGGCACATCCGCCGTGGATCTCGGAACTGATGAAGTTCAACCACTCCTGCAGGCGCACCCGCTCCCAGGTGCCATTGGCTGGCGCCAGCGTGTTTGCGGGGACCAGATCGGCCAGGTACTGGACGATGGCGGGCCCTTCGGTCAGGACATTCCCGTTATCCAGTACCAAGGCGGCCACGTAGCCCTTGGGGTTGATGGCCAGGAAGTCGAATCCGTCGGCGGTTCGTTTGGTCTTGTTGTCGACCCGAATCAATTCAAAGGGCAGGCCCAATTCCCGCAGCACGATGTGCGGGGACAATGAGCAGGTCATGGGGGCAAAGTACAGTTTCATCGTTTCCTCAAGGACGGGGGACGTGCCGCCAGAATCCGTGAGGGAAGGAACATTTTCAAAGGACATCTTCAGTGCTAGCGTATGACAAAATCTCATGAGCAAGACAAACCTCCATGGCCAGTCGAATCCCTTCTCTAAATGGCCTGAAAGCATTCGAATCAGCCGCCAGGCACATGAGCTTTACCAAAGCCGCGCAAGAGCTGAACGTCACTCAAACAGCCATAAGCCACCAAATTCGCCGGCTCGAAGATGAGTTGGGCGTGCGCCTGTTCCTGCGGCTCAAGGATGGCCTGGCCCTGACAAACGAAGGCCATGCCTATTTTCCTGGCGTTCGTGCGGCGTTCCAGGAGTTGCGCTATTGCACGCAGACGTTGCTGGAGAATCGCAATAACAGCGTGTTGACGATCAGTACCCTGGTTTCATTTGCCTCCAAATGGCTGTTGCCGCGCCTGGCGTCTTTCCAGCAGGCATTCCCCACTATTGATGTGCGCGTCACGGCGTCCACCGACTGGGTGGATTTTCGTCAGGGCGGCGTAGATGCGGCCATTCGCTACGGTCATGGGGGCTGGAAGGGGATGCGGGCCGACTGGCTGATGGCCGATGAAATCTTTCCGGTGTGCAGCCCCAGGCTACTGCAAGGTCCAACGGCCTTGGAGAAACCGGGCGATCTGGCCCGGCACACGTTATTGCAGGTTAGCGGCGTGACCGGCGACGACTGGAGTTCATGGTTGAGTGCCGCCGGCCAATCGAAAAAACTGGCCGAAGGCAGCCGGTTGACCTTCGACCTTGCCATGATGGCTGTACAGGCTGCTGTCGACGGCCTGGGGGTATGCATCGGACGTTCAACTTATGTCGAGGATGATCTGAAGGCAGGACGGCTGGTTGCACCCTTCGATCTGCGATTGAAGTCTGATCTCGGCTTCTATTTCGTGAGCCCCCATGACATGGCCGATTCCCCAAAGGTACAGGCTTTTAGAACCTGGTTGATGGATTCCGTGGGTTTTGGTGCAGAAAAGTGATTACAGCGTACCGTTCAGTCTCCAGCCAGTGAGCCGATACAAATTAAGAAGGTCCGGTTACTTTCAGGGTTCACCGAGGGTACGTCATGTTTAATAAAAAACTAAAAAATGAACTGACGGCTAGGACGGCCGAATTGGCAACGTACAAGGGACTGGTTGGCGCCTTGGAGCGGTCGATGGCGGTTATCGAGTTCAGCCCCGATGGCAAGGTCCTTCGGGCGAACGAGAATTTCCTGAGCACGATGGGCTACCGTGCGGATCAATTGGCGAACCTGTCCCACAGGGATTTCTGCACCCCGGCGCTGACGGGCAGCGCCGAATACCGTGAATTCTGGAACCAATTGCGCGCCGGCAAATTCGTTTCCGGTACGTTTCAGCGCCGCAGTGCGTCAGGCCAGAATGTATGGTTGGAAGCCAGCTACAACCCGGTCATGGACGAGCAAGGCCGCGTCGTGAAGGTGGTCAAGTACGCACTCGATGTCACCGCCAGAGTGGCCAATGAGGCCGAAACCCGTGGCCGGCTGGCGGCGCTCGATCGTGCCATGGCAGTGATCGAGTTCGACCTGGGTGGCAACATCCTGACCGCGAACGACAACTTCATGAATGTCATGAATTACTCGCTGGCCGAGCTCAAGGGCAAGCATCACCGGATGTTCTGCGAGCCCAGCCTGGTGGGCAGTGCGGAGTACAGTGATTTCTGGCGGCGTCTCAACGCCGGTGAATTTTTCAGCGGTCAATTCAAGCGTCTCGGCAAAAACGGCAAGGTCGTCTGGCTGGAAGCCAGCTACAACCCGGTCTACGACGCCGAAGGCAAGTTGTGCAAGATTGTGAAGTTCGCCAGTGACATCAGCGAACGGGTGGAGAAATTCGAAGAGGACTCCCGCGGCGCTTCCCGTGCGTATCACATCTCCGCCGAAACCGAACGGGTGGCCGAACAGGGCGCCCAGGTGATCCACCAGACCGCCAAGGAGATGCGCGAGATCGCCGACAACATCGGTGCCTCCGCGCGTCTGGTTGGGCAACTGGGGGCGCGTTCGGAAGAGATCACCGCCATCGTCAACACCATTCGCGGCATTGCCGACCAGACCAACCTGCTGGCCCTCAACGCGGCCATCGAGGCTGCGCGCGCCGGTGATCAGGGGAGGGGCTTCGCGGTGGTGGCCGACGAGGTCCGGCAACTGGCCGGGCGCACCAGTCGCTCCACCTCGGAGATTGCCGAAATGATCGGCATGATCCTCTCCGAAACCCGCGATGCGGTCGCGAGCATGAACATAACCCATGAAGGCGCATTGCGCGGTGTCACCCTGGCGGACCAGGCCGGATCGGTCATCGTGCAGATCCGGAACGGGACCACCGATGCCCTCGATGCGGTGAGCATGTTCGCGTCCAAGCTCGACGAGTCCGAGGTGATTCCCAAGACGGCTATCGGCTGGGTGGGTTGACGTGAGCTGAGTCCTCGCCCTTGCGATCCATGCGCTTGACCAATTCAAGCAGTACCGAGCGCAGTTCTGGCGGTCGCACGGGCTTGGCCAGCACCGAGATATTCAGGCTTTGCAGTGATTGACGGATCCGCTCGATCTCATGCCCGGTGATGACCAGCGCCGGGACTTGCCAGCCGCGCTGTTCGCGTATCGCGGCGATGCATTCGGAGCCTGAAATTCTTGTGCCCAGGTCGAAATCGGCGATGACGATGTCGCAATCACTGGCCAATCCCTCGCCGTCGCTGTGGGCCTCGACCTCGCAGCCCCATTTTTCCAGCAGCGCCGAGGTCGCCATCAGCACGTTGGCGTCGTCTTCTACCAGGCACACTCGCAAACCGTCCAGGCGATTCTGGACGGGCACGACCTTGGGCGACGTGATGCGTGGTGCCGCCGGTTCCAGGCCGCTGATCGCCACCCTGGTGCCTTGTCCGACCTTGGAGCGGATGTGTATATCGACGTCCAGTAGCTGGCTGATGCGCTTGACGATGGACAGGCCCAGGCCAAGGCCCTCGACATCTTTGTCGCGCACATGACGCACGCGGTAGAACTCCTTGAACACTTCGGGCAAATGTTCGGCGGCAATGCCGCGTCCCTTGTCGTAGATCACCACGGCCAGGCGTTTGCCCTGGCGACGCACGCCGATCAGCACAGGTTGGCCGGGCGCGTACTTGAGGGCGTTGGACAGCAGGTTCTGGACCATCGTGGTCAGCAAGCCGGGATTGACGCTGACCCAGTAAGGACAGGCGCGCAGACGCAGTTCGACACCGGCCCAACGGGCCGCCTCGGTGTTTTGCTTGACCACGTCTTGCAGCAATTGGCCCAAGTGTACGGTGTCGGCCTTCGGCATCAGCTGGCCGTGATCCAGGGTGTAGATATCGAGGATCGAGCGAAACAGTTGCGATACGGTGTGCAGCGAGCGGTCGATGTTGTCCACCAGCCGCAACTCTTCAAGCCCCAGCCGGGCGTCACGCAGGCAGGCGGTGAACAGGCCGATGGAGTGGATCGGTTGGCGCAGGTCATGGCTGGCCTGGGCCAGGAACCGCGACTTCTCCTGATTGGCCGAAATGGCCTCTTCGGAGGCAATGCGTGTGCGTTTGAGCAAAATGTGCGCGTAGGCAGGCACCACGATGGTGGTGACAATCAGCATCAGGAACATGTAGGGCTGCGTGCGCCAGAATGGGTTCAGCCAGAAAATCAGCACCAGGGTCGACAGCGCGATAACGGTTGCCAGCGCCAGGTAGCGCGAGCCGAAGCGCATGCCATTGCCTAAAGTGACCCAGAGCAGCGCTGCGTAGATCGGCAGTGCGCTTTCACCTCCCAGCACCATGGCGAACGCGATGCCCGTGTAGTCATGCAGCATCGAGAAAAGGCGTCGCCAGAAGAAGTGTCCTGGCCAGCGCTTGATGATCATGCGCAGGAATACCGAGGCGACGATAAACGTCACGATGTAGACGATGATGGGCACGTAGCCTGTGGCACCACCGGGATGGATACTGGCCAATACGGCGATATACAGCAGCGCACAGGCGCTGACGATCAGGCGCAAGGTGGCCTGGTCGAGTTCACTGTTCTTTTCCACTGGTTTTTGAACCTCATGAGCTCCTGATGCCTTGAGCAAGCGTAGCGGCTAGCCCATCCGTGCTATTCAGAATTGTTGCCCGAGCCGGGATACTTCAGGGGGTATTACCACTCAGGACGTCGGGAGAGTACATGAACGGAGTCGTTCGTTTTGTCAGTGTGATCAGCGCCACGATGCTGTGCGCTTCAGTGGCCCATGGGGGGGGCCAGGCGTGCACGATGGAGGGCGAAATGACTGTCATGGGGCAACACATCGAGGCGAAGGACTGCGTGCAGGCCAGCGATAAGCAGCCGGTAGCCAAGTTCCGCTCCAGCTGTGAGGCCTATGCCAACATGCCGGTCGCACTGGGTGGCGAAGCGGGCAGAATCACCTATTCACAGACCTGCCCGGAAAATCCCCAAGGCACCTGTTTGAATGTGAATGGGCAGGGCGTGGACTTCTATTACTACAAACGTACCGCTGAGCTGTTGGACAGCACACGCAAGGGTTGTGCCTTGAGTGGAGGTACCTGGAAGGAGTGATCGGCGAGGGTGGGGGCAGGCTTGATGCTGCCCCCACCGGACGAGCCATTACGTCAGTAGACCCTGTAGTACTTCACGACGTCATCGACGAAATAGATGGTCAATACCGAGCCTTGGGTCTGGCTTTGGCCCGTTTTCGTGCCGGTCACGCTGCTGACGTCGTTGGCCACGGTCTGTGCCTTGGACAGTTGTGCCGAGGTGTCGTACATCTTCTGGCGCGTTTCGGTCGACACGTATTTATTGGCCAGCTTCATGTATTTATCCAGACCCTCATCGCTCTTTTCATAGGTCCAGTTCGACTCGTTGCTGGTACTGGTCGAATTGAGTTCTTCATTGGTCGGCGCGCCGAACATCTGTGTGATCTGGCCTTTTGTCGTCTTGCCCGGAATGATCGTTTGCTTGAGGTAAGCGACGTCGTATTTCCTGGCGCCCTGATTCAAGGAGCTCATCAAGTTACCCAAGTCACCGGTGTTTGCACAACCGTTGAGTACGCCCGCCAGCACGCACAGCGCCAATCCATTTCTAAGTGTTTTTCCATATTCGAAGGACATGATGACTTACCTTGAGTTAATGTCAGGACCATTCCATTTCAACCGGGTGACGGTGAAGTTGACCCAGCATTGCGCCGCCTACCGATTTATTTGAGTAATAGGCTTCGCACGCCAAAACGTTTCAATAGGCACAGGGATACTGCACGGCGTATGGCGCGTTGGCTTTTATGTCTGGCTGTTCGAACAGCCTTTTTAAGGAGCGTCCACAGCTTAGGGGGGAGTACTGGGCGAAGCTATAGTACAAGTGTGCTATGGCCTTGGAGGCGGGCAAAGAGGATAACGCTCAATTAATATTGCGGCGGCATATATTTAATTGTCTTGTTTTTCCGACCATCCGCCATTACTGGGGAAATTGGAAAATTGCGCCGCGGCCGCCGCGCGTGTGGGGACACCCAGGGATTTGAGCAGGCTTGAGACATGGATGCGCACCGTGAAGGGGGAAATGCCCAAGTCCCGCGCGATCTCCTTGTTGGTCTTGCCGGCGGCGATCAAGCCAAGCACTTGCCGTTGGCGCGTGGTCAGTTGGGAAAGTGCATCGTCCATGATCGAGTTTTCGGCTTGATACTTCACTACCACTTCGCCTTCGCGTATTGCCATGATGGCGTCGGCAATACCGGCGGGGTCGATATTCTTGCCGATGAAACCGTCGGCACCCTGGGCCATCACCTGGGAAATAACCTCGATATCATCCACCATTGAAACCACGATGATCGAGGTACGTTTGAATTCACTGCGCAGTTGGCCTATGACTTGCAAAGATTTGATCCCGGGGAAGCGCAAGTCGAGTATCAGGGAGTCTACTTCCACCCCGGACCGTGCCAGCGCCAATACTTCGTCCAGATTGCCAGCTTGTTCTATGGTTGCAGTTGGCATGAGTCGTTCAATGGTCCTGAGCATTCCTTCGCGAAACAAAGGATGGTCGTCTGCAACAATTACTCTGCACGTCATGTTTTCAGATCCTTCTGATCTTCAAGTCCGCGAATCGTAACCTAAACTACCCCCTCGGGTTTCAAGTTTGATACAACCTTTCATGTTGGAATAATCCTGTGACCATGACGGAAAAGAATAGCGAGCTTGATCAGGCTACGTTGAGATTGACGGTCGGGGCCTGTGCTTCACTCTACGTCATTGTCGTGGCGTGTCTGGCCAGTGACTTCGATACCTATGTACCGATCCTCTGGTACATGACGTTTTTCTTCGGCGTCGCGGTCCCGCTGCGCATGGCGGTCAAGCGCTGGCCCGGGCACTTCTTCCTGCGTCGGCTTTTTGCCATGACGCTGGACTATGCAAGCCTCGCCTTCGCCTTGATCGTGGGTGGGGAGGGCACGCTGCCGGTGTACGCGGCATTGCTCTGGGTCACGTTGGGCAATGGCATGCGTTTCGGCTCGCGCTACCTGGCGCTGGCAACCGCTATCGCGCTGTCGACCCTGGGGGTGATTTTCCTGCTCACGCCGTTCTGGCGTGGCCAGCCCTACCTGTTCCTGACGTTGATCGTCACCACCATCGTGGTGCCTGCCTACGCGCATATCCTGCTGACCCGTACCCGCATCGCTTCGGAAGAGGCGATTGCCGCGAACCAGGAGAAATCCCGCTTCCTGGCCCAGGCCAGCCATGACTTGCGCCAGCCGATCCACTCGATCGGCTTGTTCACCGCCTGCCTGCGCGACGCCCGGCTGGGCCAGGAAGAACTGCGACTGGTGGACAACATCGACCGTTCGCTGCATATCGTGTCGCAGCTGTTTCGTTCGATCCTGGACATCTACACCCTCGATAACGGGCAGCTTGAACCCCAGGCCGAACCCGTGCACCTGGGCGCGTTGCTCCAGGACGTGGTCAAGCAGAACACCGAAGCCGCCCGTTGGGCCGGTGTCGAGTTGCGCCTGCGGCCCTGTCGGCATTGGGTCAACGTCAATGCCGGCCTGTTGGCGACCATGGTGCAGAACCTGGTCTCCAATACGCTCAAATATGCCCCCGGCCAACCGGTGTTGATCGGCGTGCGTCCGAGAGGCAGTGGCCTGGCCATCGTCATCTATGACAAGGGCCGAGGCATTGCCGCCGAACACCTGCCCGAGGTGTTCAAGGAGTTTTATCGGGTACGCCATGTCCGTGACAAGGATGTCGAGGGGCTGGGGCTGGGGTTGTCCATCGTCAAGCGCATCAGCCACTTGATCAATCTGGACATCCAGCTGGACTCCCGGCTCGGCCAGGGCACCCGCGCCATGATCCAAGGACTGGAAAGGGTCGCGCCGAGGGCTGCGGTGGACAGGCCGGTGCCCACCCAAAGCCGCTTGCAGGGCTTGCGGGTGTGCCTGGTGGAAGATGACGCCAACGTGCTGATGGCGACGTCCGCGCTGTTGGAGAAATGGGGATGCGAAGTGGAAACCCACAGCGACGGAGTGGGCGTGACCAGTGACTGCGACATCATCATTGCCGACTTCGACCTGGGTACGAAGGTCTCGGGTTCCGAGTGCATTGCCGCGATTCGCGAACACCGGGGCTGGGAAGTCCCCGCCATGATCATGACCGGCCATGAAATCGAGAGAATTCGCCATGCGCTGCACCACATGAACATTTCGATCCTGGCCAAGCCCGTGCGCCCCCCGGAGTTGCGGGCGACCTTGCTCGAGCTGACCAAGACTTTCGCCAGCATCAGGACATGACCCCACCCAGGCCATGCCAAGCAGCCATCAGCCGGGTTTTCCACCATTCCATTTTATGAAACGGTGGATTGCAGTTTGTGCGTATTCCTGCGCAGCCGCTTTGGGCAGAAGATGACTCCAGCCACTTGCACACCTGTGCAGACGATGGCGGAGAATCCCTAACCGTAGCGCACTGGCGCAGGCGTTCATGCTGCGAAGCGCGAGGAGTAGCTGATGGACGAAGCCTTGCAAGCAAAAAACTCGCCCTGGCATGAAGGAGAGCTGGCGTTGCAGCGCTCCGTCGGAGCAGTCGACATGATGGCCAGTGTCGGTCAGCGGCAACTGGCGCGCACCTGGATGCCGGACCAGCATCGCGAGTTCTACGCCCAACTGCCTTTCGTAGTGCTGGGGGCCGTAGACCGGCAAGGCGATGTGTGGGCGACCCTGCGCGCGGGGCAACCGGGCTTCATGAACTCGCCCGATCCGCAGACCCTTCACATCAACCTCGAGCCTGAACCGAACGACCCGGCCCAGGAGGGCATGGGCGAAGGGGATGCCATCGGGATGCTGGGCATCGAGTTGCACACCCGCCGCCGCAACCGCATGAACGGTGTCGTGCGTCGTCAGCTCGAGCCAGGGCTCGAAATTTCAGTGAGCCAGGCGTATGGCAACTGCCCTCGCTACATCAACCTGCGCCAATACCATTTTGTCGACGCACAGGCCGTCGCGCCGGTTCAATTGTCTGTGTCAGACCCGCAAGTCCGGCGCCTGGTGACGGCAGCCGATTCGTTCTATATCGCCACCTATGTGGTGCGCGATGGCGAGCGGCAGGTCGATGCTTCTCATCGTGGCGGCAAGCCGGGGTTCGTGCGCATGGATGAGGACGGGTCGCTGACCATCCCGGACTTTTCCGGCAATCTGTTTTTCAACACGCTGGGCAACATCCTGCTCAACCCACGGGCCGGGCTGGTGTTCGTCGATTTCCAGACGGGCGATCTGCTGCAAATGAGCGGCTCGGCGCAAGTCCTGCTGGATGACCCACAGATCAGCGCGTTCCAGGGCGCCGAGCGGCTGTTGCGCTTTACGCCGCAACGCATCGTTTATCGCCCGGCGGCCATTGCGCTGCGCTGGAAGGATCAGGACGAGGGCGAGTCGCCCAATTCAATGATGACCGGCAGCTGGGAGCAGGCCACCGAGCGCTTGCAGGCTGAGGCACTGCGTAGCCGCTGGCGTGCGTTGCGGGTTGCGCGGGTGGTCGATGAAAGCCCCAGCATTCGCTCGTTCTATCTGCAAGCGAGCGATGGCTTGGGTTTGCCCCGGTTCGAAGCCGGGCAACATTTGCCAGTGCGGATCTTGCTGGAGGGACAGACCACGCCAGCGATCCGGACCTATAGCGTATCCAGCGCGCCGTCGGATGATTTCTTGCGCATCAGCGTCAAGCGCGATGGCTCGGTATCGTCCCACCTGCATGAGCGGGTGCAAGCGCTGCACGAGATCGAAGCGCGGGCGCCCCAGGGCCATTTCACCGTCCAGGCCACCGAGCGGCGTCCGTTGGTATTGCTGGCAGCGGGGGTGGGCATCACGCCGCTGTTGTCGATGTTGCGCGAGGTGGTTTACCAGGGGCTGCGCATCAGCCGCATGCGCCCGGTCTGGCTGGTGCAAAGCGCCCGTACGGTGGCCGACCTGGCGTTTCGTGACGAAATCGACGAACTGGCCGCCCGCGCCGGCGACAAGTTGCAGGTTTTGCGCATGGTCAGCCAGCCACCCACTGAGGCCGGCGACGCCGCTGGCTACGACCTGGCCGGCAGGATCGATGTGGAACTGCTCAAGAAACTGCTGCCGCTCAATGACTACGACTTCTATCTGTGCGGGCCGGGCAGCTTTACCCAGGCGCTGTACGACGGGCTGCGCAAACTGCGCATTCCTGACGATCGCATTCACGCGGAAACCTTCGGTCCCTCCACGCTTGTACGGGATATCGAAGTCACTGTCCCGGCGCCACAGCAGGTGCCGGCCGCGAGCGAAGCGGTGAAGGTCTTGTTCGCCAGCTCCGGCAAGGAAGCGCGTTGGGAACCCGGCAGTGGGACGTTGCTCGAACTGGCCGAAGCGCGCGGTTTGAACCCGGAATTCAGTTGCCGGGGCGGTTCCTGTGGCACCTGCAAAACCCGCTTGAGCCGCGGCCAGGTGCATTACTTGAGCATGCCGGCCGAACCGGTTGGCGAAGGTGAAGTGCTGATCTGTTGCGCGGTGCCGGCCCAAGGGAGCGAGCCGTTGGTGCTTGAGGCCTAGTGGCCTGTGTGGCTAATTCGTGCACTCAACTTCGGCGCCAGTGCTTGCCAAGCTGCGTTACCATTCCTCGCCGTAGCGGGCTACGACTCGTCATGGCGCCTTGCCTGGCAATCACTGGCACTCGAATTTGAGTACTCGAATTAACCGTACAGGCCACTAGTCTGGCGAGCCGACTGTTTCACCGAGTGAAATGCTGGATTGTAAAAGCTGGTTATTCCGCTCTGCGGCACAGGAGCAGAGGATAGCGCCATCGACGCGATCACCGCTTCGAGCCAAAAAACAACACGGAGTACGTCATGTCTGAGAAAGCGATCAAACTTTATCGCCATCCGTTGTCGGGTCACGCCCATCGTGTCGAACTGATGCTCTCGCTGCTTGGCCTGCCGACCGAGCTGATATTCGTGGACTTGATGAAAGGCGAGCACAAGACCCCGGAATTCCTCGCCATCAACAGTTTTGGCCAGGTGCCGGTGATCGATGACAACGGCACCGTCCTGGCTGACTCGAACGCGATCCTGGTCTACCTCGCGGCCAAGTACGGCAAGGGGCAATGGCTGCCCGCCGATCCGCTGGCCCAGGCGCGGGTGCAGCGCTGGCTTTCGGTGGCGGCGGGGCAGATCAACCAGGGGCCGGCCAACGCCCGCCTGATCACCGTGTTCGGCGCCGGTTATGACGCCGAAGACGCGATCAAGCGTTCCCACGCCCTGTTGCAAGTGATGGAACGGGAGTTGGGGCAAAGCCGGTTCCTGGCCGGTGAGCAAGCGACCATCGCCGACGTTGCCGCGTACACCTATGTATCCCACGCGCCGGAAGGCAACGTCGCGCTGACCGAATACCCGAACGTCCGGGCCTGGTTGGGCAGCATCGAAGCCTTGCCGAACTTCGTCGGCATGCAGCGTACCGCCAAGGGCTTGCAGCAAGCCTGATTCAAGGCATAGGAGCTTGCCGGGCAGCATCTTCCGGCAACCCCCTTGCGTTACCCGGCAACGACATTCAATTCACGTGCCCTCAACCAAGGCTGGATCGCCCATGGATCGCTTTCAGGAAATGCAGATTTTCATGGCGGTTGCCGAGGAGGAGGGGTTCGCCGCTGCTGCCCGTCGACTGCGCATTTCGCCTCCGAGCGTGACGCGCGCCATTGCGGCGATGGAGGAGCGGATCGGCACCCAGCTGTTGTCTCGCACCACCCGCAATGTGCACCTGACCGAAGCGGGGCAACGCTATCTGGAAGATTGCCGGCGGATCCTCAGTGAACTCGAGGAAGCCGAGGAGGCCGCTGCCGGTAGCTACTCGATCCCCTGCGGGTATTTGACGGTCACCGCTCCGGTGCTGTTTGGCGAGTTGTACATTGCACCCTTGCTGACGGATTACCTGGATCAGTTTCCTTCGGTACACCTCAACGCCTTGTTGGTCGACCGCGTGGTGAATATCGCCGACGAAGGCATCGACGTGGCGATACGCATCGGCCATTTGCAGGAAAACAGCCAGCACGCCATCAAGGTGGGAGAAGTGCGCCAGGTGATTTGTGGCGCCCCGGCTTACTTTCAGCGACATGGACGGCCAACGCATCCTGGCGAGTTGAGCAAGGCCAATATCGTGATGTCTTCGGCCAGTCATCTGCTGAGCCACTGGCAGTTCATGGACGAGACCAACTCGCTGAGCTTGCGCTTCGATCCACGCCTGGTGGTGACTGCGAATCAGGCGGCGATCAATATCGCCTGCCAGGGCTGGGGCGTTACCCGAGTGTTGTCCTATCAGGTGGCCCGACAGGTCGCCGATGGTGAACTGGAAGTGGTGCTCAAGGCGTTCGAGCCGCCGGCGTTGCCGATTCACGTGGTGTATCAGAAGAGCAATCGAGTGCCGGCCAAGGTGCGCACGTTCGTGGACTTTCTCAGCGATCGATTGGGCGGCGACGTGACGCTCAAGCCTGTTGAAAGAGGCCTCGCCTGATGGCGCGTCACCACGAAATGCTGATGTTCCACGCACTGTCGCAATGCCCCAGCCTCGCCTCGGCAGCCCTGCGCCTCAACGTATCCGGACCGACCGTGATGCGCGCCGTCGCTCGGCTGGAGGCGCGACTGGGCGTGCAATTACTGTCGCGAAGCACGCGCGGGGTGGTGCTGACAGAGGCCGGGATCGGCTTCATGGCCGATTGTTCACGTATCCTCAAGGCCATCGACGACGCCGAGGCGTCTGCCAAGGGCTGGCATGTCCAGGCGCAGGGCAACCTGACGGTCCTGCTGCCCCTGCTGTTCAGCCGCTATATCATGGCCCCGATGCTGGCGGGCTATATGGACCAGTACCCTGATATCAAGGTATTTGCCCACTACCACGATCGTTTTCCGAACATGCATGAGGAAGGGCTGGATGTGGCGGTGCTGGTGGGGCATCTACCCAGTTGTTCATTGATAGCACGACCTGTCGGTAGCGTTCGCTCGCTTGTCTGCGCCAGTCCTGGCTACCTGGCGCTGCATGGTGAACCGGTTGTCCCGCAGGACCTGCACCACCATCGACTGATCGCCACGCAGGCCAACCAGGATTGGGTTCAGTGGCCCTTCCAGCAAGAGGGCGAGGCCAACTCCCTCAAGGCACGCACACGACTCAACTGCGCCACGCTACAGGCGGCTATCGACGCCGCTGCTCATGGTGCCGGGTTGATGCGCTGCTTGAGCTATCCGTTGTACGACTATCTGAGCAGTGGGCGCTTGCGCCGGGTCTTGCAGCCCTATGAGCCGCCCTCGATACCGGTTCATGTGGTCTACCGGGAAAGACGCAAGGCGCCGATGCGCGTGCGCAGTTTCGTGGACTACATCGTCGAGCACCTGCGCGAGCACCCAGCCCTGCGCGCCGATGCTTGTTGAGTGTCAGCGGATCCCACGGCGTAAGCGTCCTGGGGCCTCACCGTAGGTTTCCTTGAATTTCTTGCTGAACGCGGCCTGGGATTGGTAGCCAACCTGTACCGCGATATCGCTCAAGCCCAGGTGTGAATGGCTGAGCAGGCTGAAGGCCAGCTCCATTCGTACTTGCGTCAACAGCACCCACGGTGAGACGCCGGCCACCTTGATGAACGCGCGCATGAAGCTGGCCCGGGACATGCTCGCGATCTCCGCCAGGCCTTGAATGGTCCACTCGTACGCAGGGTCCGCCAGCATCGCTTGCCAGGCTCGGCCCAGACGTTTATCGCCCAGCAGGGCCAGTGAGCCGCTGTCCTGCCCGTGGCTGGCCAGGTGCGCACGCAGGATCAGGGTGAACAGGGCCTGGGACAGGGCGTCGAGCAAGAAGCGCGCGCCGGGTTTATTTTCATCCGCTTCCCCGCGAAGGATCTCCACCAATGCCGGCAATGGTCCATTGGCCGGTAATGCGCCGCTGGGAATCACCAGGTACTCGGGCAAGGCGCCGAACAGCAACGAAGCTCGGTTGAAGTGAAAACCACCGCAAAGCATATCCAGCTCCGCGCTGGCACCGCCAATGCGATGAATCGGCAAAGTGCCCCCGGTCACGACCCGGGGCGAGGTCGGCGTCACCGTTTTCCCGGGGCTGTGCATGACGTGTGGGGCGCCGCGCGGCAACAACAGGATGTCACCGGCGCGCATGGGCAAGCGCTGCCCGTCGGCAAACTCGACGCGACATTCGCCGGCCAGGACGATGTGATAGGGCGCCGTGCCCAGGGCTTGTTGCCCGTGATCCAGGGCCCAGTCGCCCTGGAATTGACAGCGCAGGTCCAGGCTGCCGCGAACGTTGGCCAGGCTGATGAGTTTATCGATCGCATTCATTTGAGCGTTTCGCCAAAAAAACTGAGCGCATTGAGCAAACCGCAGTGGCGCCGGGGTGAAAAACTGAGGGCGTCAAAACAGTACACCCAACCCACTCAGGAGTTAATGCCATGTTCAATAACTGGTCCGAATTGTTGCCCACCATCCAGAAAGCCTTTGGCGCGCTGGGTCGCAGCAACCCGAAAATGGTCAAGGCCTATATGGCGCTAGGGGAGGCCGCCAGCGAAAACAATGTGCTCGATGCCAAGACCCGCGAGCTGATCTCGATCGCCATCGCCGTGACCACCCGCTGCGACGGCTGTATCGCCGCCCACACGGATGCGGCGATCAAGGCCGGCGCGAGCCGTGAGGAAGTCGCAGCGGCCCTGGCAACGGCGATCTCGTTGAACGCGGGTGCTGCCTACATCTACTCGCTGCGGTCGCTTGAAGCCTATGACACTCTGAAAAAGCCGGCGTGATTTGCACCCGATCCCCAGCCCTGGAGCCTGAACGGTACCAGGGCTTTTTTTGTGCTGTCCGCTGCGATTGTTTCAGGTGGCGCAATTGAGTCATGAGGCTGCTGGGCATTCTCTAAAAATGGTTTGCCAGTGAAACTGATCCTGAAAGTGATTGACCACTCCAGGTCGTCGCAGCGCTCTGCACACAGCAGGAGATTCCCATGAACGACGCTACTTGCACTGACAGCCTTTGGCCGGATACCTCCGTCGCGATGTACCCAGAGCACGAAAGCGGCTTCCTGTTGCCCCAATTGATGGGCGCCTTGGCAAGCGAGTCCGCCGGCCCCGTTTCCAATGGCCTGTGTCGGCGGCGCTCGAACGGCACCGTGTTGACGAAGGCTGGCGCCTTTGTGATGCGGGTGCTGATTCATCGCGCGTCATGGCGGATGTAGATGCATCGTGTACGCCTATACAATGCCTGGAAATGCTCAAGCTCCAGGTGGTGGTTCCGATGTTGCTACGTCACTTGCGGTATCTGCTGGCGGTCGCTGACCACGGCGGCTTCACGCGCGCCGCCGAGGTGCTGCACGTCTCGCAGCCGACCCTGTCGCAACAGATTCGGCAACTGGAAGAAACCCTCGGTGTGAGTCTGTTCGACCGCACGTCTCGCACGGTCCGGCCGACGGATGCGGGCGCGGCCTATATTGAATGTGCCCGTCGGGTGCTGGTGGAACTGGCGGCCGGAAAGCGGGCGCTGCACGACGTCAAGGACCTCTCCCGCGGCACTTTGCGGCTGGCCATGACCCCGACGTTCATGGCTTACCTGGTCGGGCCGCTGGTGCGTGACTACAGCGCGCGATACCCGAATATCCATCTGCAGATCTTCGAACTGTCGATGGTCGACATCGAGGCGGGGCTGGCCAATGACACCTTGGACATCGCCATCGCCTTCGATCAGGCCAGGCATGCCGATATCGAATCGATCCCGGCGTTCAGCGAGACCCTGGGGCTGATGGTGGGGCGCAATCACCCGTTATACGACTGCCAGGTCGCACTGACGGCTGAGCAGGTCGGGCAACTGGAATTTGCTTTGTTGACCCCCGGCTTTGCGACCCGTACGTGCATCGACGAATACTTCGCCCAGGCCCGGATCACGCCAAAAGTGAGCATCGAGGTCAACTCGGTCAACACACTGCTGGAAGTGATCAGGCACTCGACCGTTGCCACCATTCTTCCGGAGCCCATCGCCACCCAGGAGCGCGCACTGCGCAAACTGGCGTTGCTGGACGCGGCCCCTCGGCGTGGGGCCGCGCTGTTGCGGCGCAAGAACAACTATCACAGTGCGGCATCCATGGCCTTCATGGACATCATGCTGCAGTCGCCGTGCGGGCCGGCACGGCACACGCCCGAGGATTTTCAGCCAGGGGCCTGAAGCTGCGATTATCGGTGTCCAGGGCATCGATGGATCCGGTCTCGATGTCATAGACCCAGCCGTGCAGGTTCAGCAGGCCTTTCTCCTGGGCCAGCCGCACGCTCGGGTGCGTCTGGATGTTCGCCAATTGGGCGATGACGTTTTCACGCACCATCGAACTGACTTTCGCCGCGTCATCGACGTGAGGTCGTGACCCGTTGATGACCCTGGCCGACTCAGCGTGTTGCAGCCAACCGCTTACTGCCGGCAGATGATCCATGCAAGCGCATTTGGCGACGGCCGTCATCGCGCCGCAATCGGAATGACCACAGATTACGATGTCCTTCACGCCCAGTACCGCGACGGCATATTCCACCGTGGCTGAAACACCGCCCGGGTGTGGGCTGTAGGACGGCACGATATTGCCGGCATTGCGGATCACGAACAGTTCGCCGGGTTCCTGCTGGGTCAGCAGCTCAGGCACCACGCGGCTGTCGGAGCAGGTGATGAACAAGGTGCCTGGGTGTTGCGTGGTGGCCAGGTGTTTGAACAGATCGGTCCGTTGTGGGAAGACCTCTTCCTGGAATTTCAGGAAACCTTCGATGAGCGCTTTCATGATGTTCGCCTTGTAATGAAATTGGAGATGAATGAAGCGACTGGCTGCGGGGAGCAGCCAGTAGCAAGATCGTTGAGTGGTTTGGCCGCAGCCTACAGGCCAATGACCGGTCAGAACGGACGCAGGGGCAGGAACTTGCCGTCCAGTGTGATCACCGCGCGGGAGCCACCTTCCGGGTCCTCGACTTTCTTGATATCGAGCTTGAAGTTGATCGCGCTGATGATGCCGTCGCCGAACTGCTCATGGACCAACGCCTTGAGGGTGGTGCCGTAGATCTGGATCATTTCGTAGAAGCGATAGATCGTTGGATCGGTTGGCACACCGGCGAGGCTGCCGCGCAGAGGGATGATTTGCAGGCGGGCTATCGAGTCAGCGGTCAGGTCGAGTTTCTCGCCAATCACCTTGGCCGCGTGTTCCGGCAATGGGTGCTGGCCGAGCAGGGCGGCGGTGACGTAGGCAAGGCTCAGGCCGGTGTCGTCGGCCAGGTCCTGCCAGGACAGGTTCTTGCGCGCCTTGGCATCCAGCACTTCGGTGGTCAGGGCCAGGCTGGTGTCGTTGTAGGCGTGAGACTGTTGCATGGCGTAGCTCCTATCGGTTTGGGGCGGGTTGATGTCGCTTGGGTGAAGCCATCATCTGCCGCTTGAGCTATAGCGTCCAAGACCGATATGCAATGCGATGTATTGGTGTTGCCTATGGGTTAATGCCCATGTTGTTGAGGTATAAATCTTGAAATTGTTGGCATGTACTAATCTCTTCGCAGGCACGGTAAAAGCAGTCATTTAACCAACCAGCAGAGATACCTCAAATGACGAGTCATGAAACCGTTGTCGGCAGAGCCAATGAGGCCGATCTGGATGGAATCCTGGCGCTTCAGGCCGCGAATCAAATGGCCCGCGGCGGCTCGCTTTCAGCGAGGTCGCTCCATGCGCACTTGAAAATGGGGATGAAGGAGGTTGCTTCTTTTCCCTTCAATGGCTTCGACTTCGCTGTTTATTCGTACATTGGCTAGAGGGGGAAGCTGCGGATAACCGATCATCTGAGTGGTAGAAAGAGCTCGGTAACGGCTTCGTTCTCAGCAACGTCCGGAAAGAATGTCATGCGCTGGCAATAGAGCGGAAAATCTCCCGGTTCCTCACCACTGGCCGGCAGCCAGTCCCTGTACAGGTACAACGCAGCGGGTTCGAGATTGTCGGCTGCACCCTCGACCCGCAGGACTGCACAGCGACCGGCCGGAATGCAGCCGTCCTTGATCGTTTCCCCGTTCGGCACGATGGGCTGGTCCGTTCCTGCGCATAAATCCAGGCGATAGTCTTCCGGCAGTGTCGTGTGCGGGTCAGAGTGGAATACGTTGAACGTCGGGCTGGCCGGCGGAATCAGACCGACACTGCGCCGCCAGGCAATGAAACGCTGGATCGTCGTACCGATCGTCGAGGGATCGCCTCGGTGTTCCATGATGGCGATGGGCGTCGTGGGTACCCTGCGGATCTGCACGTCGCTGGGCTGATAGGGCGTGGGCATGAAACGGTTCCTCGCAGTGTGCAATGGTGTGAAAGTGGTGTTCCAACGCTGCCAGTCGGGAGACCTGCGGAAACTCGACGGTTGTTGGCCCACGCGTTGTCGAAAGGCACGGGCGAAGGCGTCAGGCGCACCGTAACCGGCGCCCATGGCGATCTGCGTAATCGTTTCATGTTCGCGAAACGCCAGTTTGTAGGAGGCGCGCTTCATGCGAGCGAGTTGCACATAACGATTCAACGGCACACTGAACGTCGCCATGAACTGCCGATGAAAATGGTATTTCGAAAAAGCCGCGACGCCGCTCAACGTATCCAGGTCCAGGCAGTCATCAAGATGCAGGTCAATATAATCGAGCACCCTCTGCATCCGGGCCTGGTAGTGCTTTTGTGTGTCGGTCATGGTTCCTCCCGTCGAGGACACCAGCATGAGGCCGGCAAGCATAATGCGCTCGACTGATCTTGCTATCTTGAGCGGATATTACGTCTTGGCCGACGAATCGATCAGCAGGCTAAGTCGACGCTGAATCATGGCAGCAGACACAAAGCTTGTTGCCGTCGAGATCTCGAAAGTAGGCGCCGTAGTAGTCGGGGTGGTAGCGGGGTCTCAATCCAGGTTCTCCCTCACAAGTCCCGCCCAGTGCCAGAGCTGTTGCATAGCTGTTCCTGACGGCTTCCCGACTGGGCGCAAGCAGGGCCACCATCTGTCCGTTGCCGGGTTCGTTTGCCTTGCCGTCGAACGGTTTTCCAATCACGAAGATCGGGCGAGGTGAGCTCTCGGTAACCCAGCCAGCCCAGCCTTTGCTGGCATCGCGAAATTTCAACGTAAGGCCCAGCCCGGCCATGACCTTTGAATAGAACGCGAAGGCGCGATCAAAATCGGCGATACCTAGAAAAACATGAGAGATCATGATTGTGACCGTTTTGCCTGTGAGCGCGAAGGGGATATGAAACTCCAGCGTACGCTGCCACAGGAATCATCGCGCTGCCAAGGCCCGGCTGTTACGACGTTCTCTCAGCCCTTTTGCGCCGGGTCTGCCGGGCTTCGGTATCGACGACCAGCCAGATGCCGATGGCGGATATCGCCATGCCCGACGCCATCTGCCATGAAAGCGGTTCGTTGAACATGGCCCAGGCCCAGAGCATCGTAACGGGCGGGCTGAGGTACAGGACGCTGGCAACTCGGGTGGCCGTCGCGCGGCGCAGGCACAGCCAATAGAGTCCATAGCCACCCATCGTCGATAGACCCGCGGTCCACACTACGCTCAGTGCAAAGCCTGTGCTGGGCAGCGGCGCCAGGCTGCCATGGGCGCCCTCGACCAGGGCGAAGGCAAGGCCTGACACGCAACATTGCAACCACAGGTTGGGCAGCAGGCCCAGTGATTGTTCGGCGGTCAGATCCTTCTGCCACAGGGTCGCGACGGCGAGCGAGAGCATGCCAAGCAGCGGCAGCCCATAGGCCCACAACGGCGCGTTGCCCCACGCCAGCGCGCCCTGGGTCACCAGCATGGCACCGAGCAGACCGATGAGCAGGCCGACCCAGACCTGCCAGGCCAGTCGCTGTCTGAGCACGCCCGCAGCCAGCAGCGCCAGGCCCAGAGGCAATAGGTCGGCGACCAGTGCGGCCAGGCCCGCCGGTACACCCAGGGCAATGCCTTGGGTGATACCGGCCAGGTAGCCCGCCATCGCCAGCAAGCCGATGCCGGCATTTTTCAACAGCACCACACCTGAGGTTCGGCGTAGCTCCCTGGCGACGAAGGGGAACAGGACAAGTGTGACCACCACGCAACGCCAGAACACCACCAGCAGTGCTGGCGCGTAATCGATGGAAAAGCGCGCGCCGATGAAACCGGAGCTCCATGACAGAAGCAATGCGGCCTCGAGTAACGGCAATGGAATCAGCCAATACCAGGCGGGCCTGGGCAGGGACGTGCATGTCATCGATTTATTCGGGTTCATGACCACAGGCTACGAAACCCGGCTAATCTAATAAATCAAAATGTAATGCATCAGTCATTCACGAAGATTGAATCATGACGGCCATACTCGATATCGACTTGATACGGACTTTTCACGCGGTGGCGCGGATCGGGAAATTCAGTGCGGCGGCAGAACAACTGCACAAAAGCCCGGCGGCGGTCAGCGTGCATATCCAGCGCTTGGAAGCGGTCGCTGGCGGGCGGTTGCTCAATCGGGACAATCAGTCGGTATCCCTCACCGCGTTGGGCAAGCGTTTGCTCGTGGCGACCACGGAACTGCTGAGCACCCATGACCGGGTGCTGGCCGACCTGCACGGAACCCGTTTGGCCGGACGCATCACTTTGGGGGTGCCGGATGAATACGCAGACCATGTCATCCGCGACATCCTCCCGACGTTCGCCGCCGCGTGGCCTAACGTGGTACTGGAGCTCAAGACCGCGCCAAGCTACGCGCTACGTGACCTGGTGCAGCGCGGCAAGCTCCAGGCAGCGGTCGTCGCGCAGCCGAAGGGGCCGTTGAGTGCAGAGGCGCAAGTGCTGGTTTCCACCACGCCGGTCTGGGTCGGTCCGGTCAACACGACGGTGGCCTCGATGGAGCCATTGCCGCTGGCCGTGCATGCGGCGCAATGCCCTTATCGGCAAGCGATGATGGAGGCCCTCAGGCAAAGCGGCCGCAGGATCCGGGTCGTCCTGGAAAGCCCCTCCACCCAGGCCGTCAAGGCGTGCGTGGAGGCCGGGCTGGCGATCAGCCTGATAGACCGTGCGCGGGTGACGGATGCCATGCGGATCCTCGAAGACCTGCCGGTTATCGCGGAGCATGAGGTGGTGTTCATGCGCTCCCTGGCGTCACACGAGGATGAAGCCGTGAGCCTGCTATCTCGTGCGATGCAACAGTATTTTCGACTGTAGACCGGTGTGGGGGGCTGCACAGCAGCCCTCCACAATGAACGGATCAAGCCGACAACGGCGGCGTCCGAGGCGGCACCAGGCGTTTGGAGCCCGTCGCTTCAAACGCCGAAGCCAGTTGCAACAGCCTCGAATCATCATAGGCACGGCCAGCAAACGTCAGCCCGACGGGCATGCCGATGTCCGCCATGACGCCCATCGGCACGGTGACCGTGGGCACGCCCAGGTGGCGGATGGCGAGGTTGCCGTTGGCGACCCAGATCCCGTTGCTCCAGGCGATATCGGCAGACGTCGGGTTGACGTCCGCATCCGCCGGCCCGACATCGGCCACGGTCGGGAAGATCACCGCGTCCAGGCCCAGCCGCTGCATCCACTCTTCCAGATCGATTCGACGCGTCTCTTCAAGCCCACGCAAGCCGTCGGGCAGGGTAGGGATCTGGTCCCAGGGCGTAATGCCCCGTTGGGCCATCTTCACGTATTCATCCATGCCGGCGGCCAGATCGTCTTCCCGGTTGGGCAGGGTGCCCGGGTCGTGGGGGAAGATTTTCGGGCCGTCGACGTCGGCCAGGCGATTCAACTTCGGATCACCGTTGGCCCGCAGGAAGTCATCGAATGCCCAGGCCGACAGGTCCCACAATTCGTGGTGCAGGAACTCCTTGGAAACCAGGCCGCGAGTGAATACCGTCGGTGCGCCGGGACGATCGCCCTCGCAGTTGGATACCAGGGGGAAATCCACCTCGACCACTTCGGCACCGCAGGCCTCAAGGGCCTTGCGCGCTTGCTCCCAGAGGTCGATCACCGAAGGCCGGGTGACGATCCGCTGCCCCGTCGGGCCGCCAATGCCGGGAGTTGGGGCCGTGCCCGCTTCAGGATCGGCGTTGATGTACATCCGAGGCACGCCGAACCGAACGCCTGACAGCGCGGCTGGGCTGCTGGCAAGGCTCGGATACGAGACAGGACGAACCGAGGCGACGCTCGGAATCGGCACCCAGGGTTGCAGGCGCCACAGGTCGCCACGGGTGTCCGGGTCATCGGCTACCACCACGTCCAGCACTTCGAGCAGGTCGGCCATGGTCCTGGCGAAGGGCACGACGACGTCCATCGTCGGCGTCAGCGGCCAGTTGCCACGCACCGAGATCACGCCGCGCGACGGCGTATACGCACACAAGCCATTGTTCGACGCCGGACCGCGTCCGCTCGACCAGGTTTCTTCAGCAAGGCCGAACGCCGCGAAACTGGCGGCGGTTGCCGTACCCGCACCATTGGAGGAACCCGAGGCAAAGGGCGCGGTGAGGTAGTTACCGTTGTATGGGCTCTCGGCACGGCCATAGACCCCGCGCTGCATGCCGCCGTTCGCCATGGGCGGCATGTTGGTCTTGCCCAGGCAGATGGCCCCGGCGGCGCGCAGCCGCTCGATGGTGAACGCATCGCGATAGGCAACCAGGTCCTTGAACGCCGGGCTGCCGGACGCCGCAGTGAGCCCCTTGACCAGGTAACTGTCCTTGGCCGTATAGGGAATGCCGTCAAGCGGGCCCAGGGTCTGGCCGTTGGCCCGACGGGCATCGCTGGCCTGGGCCTCCTTCAATGCGTCGGGGTTGCGAACTACCACCGCGTTGAGGGCAGTGGGCGTGTCGGGGCCGTCGTAGGCATCGATCCTGGCGAGGTAGGCCTGGACAAGCGCCACCGCCGTCGTCTGGCCCGACTCCAGCGCAGCGCGCAATTGGGCAATGGAGGCTTCGGTGATTTCGATCATGTTGTTAGCGCCGCGGCAGAGGGATGGCGGGGTGTTCGGGTCCATTGAAGTTGCTCCTGACACTTCAGGTCATCTCAAAGTGGATATTTATCGGTCTTTGCCACTGTACTACGGAATAACAATAAGGGGCAGCTCAGATTTGGCAGGGCTGTTTCTTCAACGAGCGCAAATTTGTCACCTTCAGACTTCGTTAAGAAACGGCCCCGATACTTTCTCCCAATAGCCCGAGGGAGAACCTTGACCCATGCCCGATTTCGACTGGAACATCCACTTGCCGCTGGCCTTTGGCGACGCCGGCCCACCAGTGCGCCACTTGCACCGGGCCCTGCCGGGACAACCTCGGCGAGCTGAGTTCGAAGCGTTCATCCAGCAGCGTTTTCGCCAGGTCCATGGCGCCGATATTCGTCACTTCATGCCGGAGCTGTTCGGCCTCGACGATGTCCACGGCACGCTCTGCGCAGCGGCTGGGGTGCGCCGGGCCGCAAAGGGGCCGCTGTTCCTCGAACGTTACCTGGACAGTTCCATCGAGCCTTTGATCAGCGCCGCCGCCGAGCGTCCGGTGGACCGTGCCGGCATCGTCGAGGTGGGCAACCTGGCTGCCAGCGACACGGGAAGCGCCCGACTGAGCATCATTGCGATCACTTATCTGTTGGCCATGGGCGGCCTGGAGTGGGTCGCGTTCACCGGCAACATCGGCCTGGTCAACAGCTTCCATCGCCTGGGGCTCAAGCCTGTAACCCTGTGCCCGGCCGACCCGCAGCGTCTCGGCGAGGATCGCCACCTCTGGGGCCGCTACTACGAGAGCCAGCCATGGGTTCATGTCGGGAATATCCGCGCCGGTTTCATTCATCTGCGCAATACCGGCCTGTTCAATCGCCTGGGATTGCCGACGGACCTTGGAGAAACCAGCCATGTCGCCTGAGATGGAACGATTCAAGCGCACCCTGCGCGGTCACGCTGAACGCAGGGGCCATGTCGTGGCGCTGTGGGGCGACGGCTCGCAGCTCGACTACGCAACGCTTTATTCCGAAGTGGTGTACCGCCAGCAACGTCTGCGCGATGAACACATCAGCGTTGTCGCCCTGGCCCTGGACAACGGCATCGAAGTGATGCTCTGGGACCTTGCCGCGCTGTTCGAAGGGCTGACCTGCGTCATCCTGCCCGGTTTTTTCAGCCAGGCTCAACGTCGGCACTGCCTGGAACAGAGTCAGGCCGAGCGGGTGATTGCCGAGCCTGCGTTCGAAGCGGAGCTGCAAGCCGCCGGATACCAGCACGGCGGTGAATTCTGGCGGCGGCACTTCGACGGGACAAGCCGCCTGCCGGCGGGCACCGCCAAGCTGACGTTCACCTCCGGTACCACCGGCACCCCGAAAGGCGTTTGCCTGAGCGCCGACAGCCTGTTGCGGGTAGCCCGTGAACTGGAGCAGGCCAGCCAACCGGTCGAGGCCCGGCATCACCTGGCATTGCTGCCCCTGGCGATTCTGCTGGAGAACCTTGGCTGCTACGCGGCGTTGTATGCCGGAGCCAGGCTGAGCCTGCCCAGCCAGAAGACCCTCGGCATCCAGGGTGTCAGCGGGGTCGACCCCACGCGCCTGCTGGGGTGCCTGGCCGAGCGTCGGGCGCACAGCCTGATCCTGGTTCCGCAACTGCTGTTGATGCTGGTCACGGCCGCCGAACAGAAGATGTTCAACCCGCACATCGTGCGATTCGCCGCCGTTGGCGGGGCACGGGTGTCCCACGATCTGTTGCAACGGGCCCAGCGGGTTGGCCTGCCGGTGTTTGAAGGCTATGGGCTGTCGGAGTGCGCCTCGGTGATCTGTCTCAATCGGCCCCAGGCTCATCGCGCTGGCAGTGTCGGCCAGCCTCTGCCCCATGTGGAGGTCCGCCTGGCCGATGACGGCGAAGTCATGATCAAGGGCTCGACCCTGCTGGGTTACCTGGGTGAGCCCCTGCACACCAGCGAGTGGTGGCCCAGCGGTGACCTGGGTGAATTCGACGAAGACGGTTTTCTTTACCTACGCGGTCGCAAGAAGCACCAGTTCGTGACCAGTTTCGGTCGCAACGTGAACCCCGAATGGGTTGAAGCCGAACTCACCCAGGGCGGTGATATCGCCCAGGCCTTCGTTTATGGCGAAGCCTTGCCCCATAACCATGCGCTGCTCTGGCCCGTCCGCGCCGATTGCACTGATCAAACCCTGGAACTGGCCGTGGCCAAGGCCAACGACACGTTGCCCGATTACGCCCGGGTCCATCGCTGGACACGCCTGGATCAACCCTTCAGCGCTGCCAACGGCATGCTCACCGCCAATGGCCGGCCACGCCGGGATGCCATTGTCGAGCATTACCGGGCGCAGCTCACTTCATCTGTCTTGTCCGAGGAGTCCCCGTCATGAGTTTTTTTGACACGTTGCAAGGAGTCACCCAGCAAGAGCGCCAGACCCTGTTCAATCTGCCGATCATCCGTGATGCCCTCGACGGCCAGGTCAGCCTGGCCAGTTACCGGGGATTCCTGATCCAGGCGTACTACCACGTACGCCATACGGTGCCGTTGATGATGGCCTGCGGTGCGCGCCTGCCAACGCGCCTGGAATGGCTGCGCAAGGCCGTGTGCGAATACATTGACGAAGAGTACGGCCACGAGCAGTGGGTGCTGGATGACATCGCCGTGTGCGGTGGCGATAAGGATGCGGTGCGCAACGGCCAGCCATCGTTGCCCATCGAGCTGATGGTCAGTTACCTCTATGACTTGATTGCCCGGGGCAACCCGGTGGGCCTGTTCGGCATGGTCAATGTGCTCGAGGGCACCAGTATCGCCCTGGCAACCCATGCCGCCGACAGTATCCGCCAGCGCCTGGAACTGCCGCCCACGGCGTTCAGCTACCTCAGCTCCCATGGTTCGCTGGACATCGAGCATATGCAGACCTATCGCGGCTTGATGAACCGATTGGACGATCCGGCGGACCAGGCTGCGGTGATCCACGCCTCCAAGGTGGTGTACCGGTTGTACACCGACATGTTCCGGGGTTTGCCTCGTGACGGGGAGCATGAACATGCGCCTGTGTGATGCGCGTGTCGTGCTGACGGGTGCCAGCGGCGGAATCGGCCAGGCCATCGCCGCCGCCTTGTGCGCCAGTGGTGCGCGGGTGCTGGCCGTGGCCAGGCATCGTGAAGCCTTGCAGCCCTTGCTGGAGCGCTACCCGCAGCATTTGTTCTGGGTCGGTGCCGACCTGACCTTCCTGGCCGACCGACGCAAGGTACTGATCGCCGCCGAGGCCCAGGGTGGCATCAACCTGCTGATCAATGCCGCTGGCGTGAACCACTTCGCGATGCTCGAACAACTCGACGACAGTGAAATCAACGCCATGCTGGCGTTGAACATCAGCGCGCCGATCTGCCTGACCAAACTGTTCTTGCCGCTGCTCCAGCAGGCCGACAGCGCGATGGTGGTCAACGTCGGTTCGACCTATGGATCAATCGGCTACCCGGGCTATGCCAGCTACTGCGCGAGCAAGTTTGCCTTGCGCGGTTTTTCCGAAGCCTTGCGCCGGGAACTGGCCGACACCCGTGTCGGGGTGCTCTACGTGGCGCCCCGGGCCACCCGTACCGCGATGAACAGCCCGGCGGCCGACGCGCTCAACCAGGCGCTCAAGGCCAACGTCGACGACCCGCAAACCGTGGCGACCGCAGTGGTCCACGCCATCGTCGGTGACCGTCGCGAGCTCTACCTGGGTTGGCCCGAACGCTTTTTCGTCGGCCTCAACAGTCTGCTGCCCAACCTGGTGGACCGAGGCCTGCGCAAGCAGTTGCCGCTGGTCCGCCGCCTCAGTCACAAACCCGAAAACGAGCACCTCAAGCCATGAAGCAAATCCTCGCTTGCCTATTGATCGGCACTTTGAGCCAAAGCGTCTGGGCGTTGGAGGCTGCCGACCAGCAACGCCTGGGCGACATCCAGCAGAACTGGGCACACATTCAATACGAGTTGCCCGAGGGCCAACGGGCCGAGGCGTTCGAAAAACTCGCGACCCAGGCCGCGGCGTTCAAGCAGGAGCGCCAGTCGCTGGCCGAAGCCTGGATCTGGTCTGGCATCGTCAACAGCAGTTGGGCCGGGGCCAAGGGCGGGCTCGGTGCGCTGGGCAAGGTCAAGGAAGCCAAGGGCGACCTGGAAAAAGCCCTGGCCCTGGACGCCAAGGCCCTGCAAGGGTCGGCTTACACCAGCCTTGGCGCACTCTACGACCGGGTGCCGGGCTGGCCCCTGGGTTTCGGCGATTCGGACAAGGCCGAGCAGTTGCTCAAGCAGGCCTTGCAACTCAACCCGAACGGCATTGACAGCCTGTACTTTTGGGGGGATCACCTCTACCGTCAAAAGCGTTACAGCGAAGCCAGGGCGGCGTTGCAAAAAGCCTTGCAGGCAGCGCCGCGGCCGGGTCGGGAAACGGCTGATGCCGGGCGCCGCAAGGAGATCGACGCTTTGCTGGTGGATGTGAACAAGCAACTGAACTGACAGGAGCGGGTGTGCGTTTATTACTGATCGAAGATGACGTGGCCTTGGGCGAAGGCATCCACCAGGCCCTGAGTCGTGAAGGCTATACCGTCGACTGGTTGCAGGACGGCAGCAGCGCCTTGCATTCGCTGCTCAGTGAAACCTTCGACCTGTCGGTACTTGACCTGGGCCTGCCACGGATGGACGGCCTGCAAGTGTTGCGGCGCTTGCGTGACAGTGGCTCCAACCTGCCGGTGCTGATTCTTACCGCCCGGGATGCCACCGAGGATCGTATTGCCGGGTTGGACGCCGGGGCCGACGATTATCTGGTCAAGCCCTTCGATCTGGCGGAACTCAAGGCCCGGCTAAGGGCCTTGTTGCGCCGTAGCGCCGGCCGCGCCCAGGCGTTGATCGAACATGCCGGCATCAGCCTGAACCCCGGCACCCAGCAAGTCAGTTACCAGGGCAAACCGGTGGCCCTGACGCCCAAGGAGTATCAGTTGCTCCATGAACTGCTCTCGCCGCCGGGCCGCGTCATGACCCGCGATCATCTGATGCAGCTGCTCTACGGCTGGAACGAGGAGGCCGAGAGCAACACGCTGGAAGTGCACATCCATCACCTGCGCAAGAAGTTCTCCACCGACCTGATCCGCACCATTCGCGGTGTCGGTTACCTGGTGGAGGAGCATCGATGAGTTCGATCCGGCGTCGCACCCTCACGTTGATTCTCGGCCTGCTGTTCCTTGGCCTGTTGATCATCACCGTATTCAACCTGCATGACAGCAACCACGAAATCGCCGAGGTCTACGATGCCCAGTTGGCGCAGAATGCCCGGTTGTTGCAGGGCGTGATGCGCATGCCGATGGCGAGCAAGGAGCATGCCGAGCTGTATCAGGCATTCAATTCGGCGTTGGGGCAGGCGGTGCCGAAAGTCGACGGCCATCCCTATGAAAGCAAGATCGCCTTTCAAGTCTGGAATTCACAAGGTTCGGTGCTGGTGCATACGTCCAGTGCGCCGTCTTTTACCTCGCCGCCGAGTGCGCCCGGTTTCAGTGAGATCGTGGACCAGAAGAACCGTAAATGGCGGGCATTCGTCCTGGACGACGCGCAATATGGCTTGAAGATCTGGGTGGGTGAGCGCGACGACGTGCGTGCCGACCTGGTCGACCGGATTGTCCGTCACACCGTCGTGCCCAACCTGATCGGCAGCGTGCTGCTGGCCGCGGTGATCTGGCTGGCCATCGGTTGGGGGCTCAAGCCCCTGGTCGATATGGCGGCCAAGTTGCGCGCCAGGTATCCGGGCTCACTTGAACCCCTGCAAATGATGCCGCTTCCTACCGAGCTTGAGCCCATGCAGGCGGCACTCAACCGTGTATTGGCGCAGATCCAGGAGGTGATGGGTCGTGAGCGGCGTTTCATCGCCGACGCCGCCCACGAGATGCGCACGCCCCTGGCGGTGCTGCGGGTGCATGCGCAGAACCTGATGGAGGCGGGGAGCGAGCAAAGCCGTCGCGAGTCCCTGGAACACCTGATCGCCGGGGTCGATCGCACCACGCGCCTGGTCAATCAACTGCTCACCATGGCGCGGCTTGAACCGCAGACAGGCGTTCCGACGCCTGCGGTCATCGACCTGCCGGCCACGGTTCGTGCGAGCCTGGTTCAACTGACTCCCTGGTTGCTGAGCAAGGGACTCGAGCCGGTGCTGGATGTCAGCGAGAATATCGGCCCGGTTCGCATCGACCCGGTGGCCATCGACATTGCCTTGAGCAACCTGGTGACCAACGCGGCCAATTTTTCTCCGGCCAACGGCACGATCACCGTACGGCTGGCCAGGAAGGGCGACCACTACGAGCTGTCAGTCGAAGACCAGGGGCCGGGTATCGACGAGGCCGAGCGTGAGCGGCTCTTCGAGCGGTTCTACAGCCGTGGCAACGATCAGGGGGCCGGGTTGGGGCTGACGATCGTACGCACTATCGCCGAGCGCCTGGGTGGTCAGATCCGGCTGGAGAGTCGGGCCGAAGGCGGGTTGTGCGCGACCTTGGAGATTTGTCGCTTTTAGCACCTATCAACGATTTTGCCTCAGTGGCCCCGTCGGTTTTCCAATACCGTGAACAGCATCATGCCGGCCAGCATGGCCAAGGCGAATACGATGGCTTGCCAGTGACCGGTCAGCAGCATGGCCACGGCGGGGCCTGGGCAGATGCCGGCGATGCCCCAGCCGATGCCGAACAGCAGGCCGCCGCCGATCAGGCGTCGGTCCAGTTCACGCTTGGCCGGTAATTGCATGGGACTTCCCAGCAACGAGTGGCTGCGCTGGCGTGCCCAGGTCAGCGGGACAATGGCGGTGCCAATCGCGCCGATCATCACCAGGGCCAGGGAAGGGTCCCAGGCACCGGCCAAGTCCAGGAACGCCAATACCTTTCTCGGGTTGGTCATGCCCGCCAGGAGCAGGCCGAAACCGAACAGCAGGCCGGCCATGAACGCCGTGAGTTTGAGCATGTTCAGCCCCCCAGCAAGTGACGCAGGACAAACACTGTGACGAAGCCGCTGAACATGAAGCAGGCGGTGGCTACCATGGAGCGCGGCGAAAGCCGCGATAGGCCGCACACGCCATGACCACTCGTGCAGCCTGAACCGTAGCGGGTGCCGACGCCGACCAACAGGCCCGCGAGGATGAGACCCAACACGCCGCTCTGGAATTCGATCGGTGGAAGGCTGGCAAACACCCCCCATAAAAGTGGCGCGACCAGCAGGCCAAGGAGAAACAGCGCTTTCTCACTGATGCCCTCGCCACCCCGTTGCAGGAGGCTGCCAATCAAGCCGCTGACGCCCGCGATGCGCCCATTGGCGACGACGAACAGACTGGCCGCCAGGCCGATCAGCATGCCGCCTGCAAGGGCGGACCATGGCGTGAAGTTGAGCCAGTCGATGTTCATGGCGCTTCTCAGGCAAAAAGTGATTGAGGCCGAGCGATTCGGGCATGTACCGGGAGGATAGCCGACAATGCATTTGAGCACTGGGGGCTACAGGCTTGTTCCCGATGCGGGTGCGGCAGGCAAGGGCTCGGACAAGCGCAGTCGAATCCTTGCGCAGGCAACGCGTGCCAAGCCTCGGCGAATGTGGTGCCCGAGCGTCTCATCGAGCAAGGAGTCCCATGCCCGCGGGTCAGTCATTGCCGATCACGCCCTCAGCCGACCTGCTGCGGTGCGACCACCCACACGCTGCAGGGCATCTTGTACAGCAGGCCTTCCACGGTACTGCCGATCAGCTTGTCCAAGCTGCCGTAGCGCACGCGCCCCATGACAATGACATCAATGTCATGGGATGCGGCGTAGCTGGCCAACACCTTGGCCGGGTCTCCCATGATCATGCGCCGTTGGTCCGGGGCGATGCCGTTGCGTTCGGCCAGTGCATCGAAGGCCGCGCCCTGGGATTCGTAGAGCTGGCGGGCCAGGGTCGAGGAGAAGAACAGCGAGCCGTTGCCATAACCGTATTCGGCGGCGGTAATGGACGAAAGGTCATAGGCGTAGATGACTTCCAGCGTCGCGTCGCAGCTGATGGCCAGCTTGTTGGCTTCGCTCAGGATCCGGTCATTGAGGCCTTCGTAGCGCCCGTCCTGATGAAACGGATCGATGGCCGCCAGGATCTTGCGCGGACGAGCGTGGACGACCTTGTTGACGAAGTGCAGGGGAACTTCGCATTCGCGCAGCAGATGCACGTCCAGCGGTGTGAACATCAATCGGGAAAACCAGGACTCAGGATCCACCGACTTTATCAGCGCATCCATGGGCGCTTCCTTGAGGTGGACCAGGATCTCCTGCAAGGGGCGCTCGACCCACGTTACTTCTGTCGTGACCTCGATACCGAGTTTGCGCAGCGGCCTGGCCTGTTCCTCCAGCCAGTGCCGATGGCGCTCAATGTAGCCCAGGCGCATCTGCTCCAGTGCTTGCTCGTTGACCAGGCCGGCCGTGGCCAGGCCTTCGAGGTAGTCAAACGCGACAATATGCAGCGCGGCGCCTTCGGCCTTGGCCAGCGCGGCCGCCCGGTCGAACGCCGGGCTGTGTTCCATCAGTGGCGAGACGACCAGCATCAAGCGTGATTGCGTAGACATGACAAACCTCCCGGGCAAGGACCTGTTGGCACCGGGCGAGTGTTCGCGCGGCGTGGTGTCTGTCATTGATCATGAGCGCCACGGCGCCTGGTAACTTGATTTGCATCAAACACACTTCAAAGCGTGCATCGAAGGCCGCGGCGGCGAGTCAATCGCGCTATGTTTGAGTATGAACAGTCGCCTCAGGTCATGAGCGCAACCGGCTCTGGCCCCTGGATCAGTGGTGGGCGAAGTTTCGCCGGGTATGTGATCCCCGGCCAGGTGCTGGCAACGTTGGCGATGTGGGCGGGGCTGTTGCTCCCCTGTTTGTCAGCCTGAATGATGGCCGTTTGATGAAGATCAAGTCCTGTCCCTGGCAGGCGTCCATTCTGGAACCCTCAATCCTTTAAGTGGCTGTCGCCACGTGCCGAGGTGTTCCATGTCCCAGACTCAACGTTTGTTGCTATTGGCCCCTGACGCCATGATCCGTACGCCGGCGTTCGACCGCGCCACCGAGTTGGCCCTGGCGCTGGACCTGCCCCTGCACATTGTGGCGATCGACTACCTGGAGCTGCTCTCGGTGGCCGGCCTTTTCGCCCCGGAGCAGGTCAGGCAAGCACGTGAGGGCTATCTGGAAACCCATCGCCATTGGCTCTGGCAACAGGCCGAACTGGCGCGCCGGCACGGCGTCGAGGTGACCTGTGAGGTAGTTTGGAGCAAGGATGCCTTTCAAGCCTTGCAGCAATACGTCAAGGAGATGCCGATGGCCTTGATCATCAAGGATGCGCAGCCGGAACCGGCGATGAAACGGGTTTTCTTCACGCCCCTGGACTGGCGTTTGCTGCGTGACTGTCCCGTGCCGGTGCATCTGGTCACGGACTCCCGTCACCCCCGGCCTCGGCGGGTCCTGGCGATTGTCGACGTGCTGCGCAGCGAAGAGCAGGACCTGGTGTTCAACGACCGGATCGTCGACGCCGCCGTCAAACTGGCTGAACAATGCAACGCCCAGGTCGAGTTGCTGCACGCCTTCGATTGGACGGCCGTCTACGCCGCAGATATGGGCATTGGTGCGCTCCCTCTCGCCACCGGGCTCTACGAAACATTGGGCCAGGCGCAGCATGAGGTGTTCGAATCCCTGGCCGAGCGGCATGGCGTCTCGCCACAGCAGCGCCACTTCATCGAAGGGGCGCCGCTGAACAGCATTTGCACGTTCGCCGCCGATCACCAGGTTGATGTCATCGTCATGGGTACCACGGCGCATCGTGGCTTGGACAGGCGCCTGGGCACCACCGCCGAACTCCTGCTGCAACGGGCGCCTTGCAGCGTATTGGCGATCAAGCCGCAAGCATGATGGGATCAACACTGGCGCGAGGCCGTACCAAGGCCTCGCGCCAGCGTACCGGTTAGCTAGTGGCCTGTGTGGCTAATTCGTGCACTCAACTTCGGCGCCAGTGCTTGCCAAGCTGCGTTACCATTCCTCGCCGTAGCGGGCTACGACTCGTCATGGCGCCTTGCCTGGCAATCACTGGCACTCGAAGTTGAGTACTCGAATTAACCGTACAGGCCACTAGATGTAGAGGCGGTGAATGACCTGGCGGGGGTCGTCGGGATCGCTGTGGGTTTCAAAACCCAGGCTGTGGGCCAGGTTCCGCATCGGGGCATTACTGGCGGCGTCGACGGAGTACATCTGGCGCAAGCCGTTTTTACGCGCGGCGTCGATCAGATGTTCCATCAACAACGTCCCCAGCCCCAGATGCTGCCAGGGGTCGGCGACCGTCACCGCGCACTCGCATTCGTGTTCCTGGGTCACGCAATAGCGGCTGACCCCGATCTCGATCAACTCGCCGTTGTCATGGACCAGGGCGATGTAGGCCATGCGCGTCTTGCAGTCGACTTCCATCAACTGATCGAGCAGTGCCGCGCCTGGTTCGTTGATCTGGGCCAGGAAGCGCATGTGCCGGGACTCCGGCGACAGGCGCATGATGAAGTCGTACTCGCGCTGGCGGTCCTGTTCCCGAAGCGGTCTGATCAGCACATGCCGGCCGTCCTTGAGTGCCTGGATCCAGTGCTTGCCGCTGATGCTGGCATACAGGGCAGCGGCGCGTTCGTTGTGGTCTTTGACAGTGAGCATGGTGCGATCCACCCTCGGATGTGCACGTGCGGTGCGGTAAAAAGCTAGGTAATCGGTACTGTTCTACGCCCGCCACGGCGAACGATTCTGATCTGGATCAGTGCCTGGGTATCCGTCCGTCGATTGGCCCGCGCTTGATTCCGATCAAACCGCTTGAGCGCTTACGCTCGACTTCACCGCCCGTCAGGCCAATGGGCAGGCACAGTTCAAGTGCGCTGCAATTGCAAGCGCAGCAGGCACGCTCCTCCAAGACTCTTGAGATAAAGGGGGGGCAGGGGAACCTGAGGATGTGTTCGCAACGAAACGACAGGCACCATCGCCTGGGGAGGCTTTCCAATGACTCAGAGTCCCTCATTGCAAACGGTCTTGAAGAACCGATGCGCCGCAGGACAAGGGCTGGTGGAACATTTGCTCAAATACGCTCAGAGGCCTGAGGTGATCATCCTGGCCTTGCCTCGCGGTGGAGTTCCGGTGGCTTACGAGGTGGCCACTGCCCTGCGGGTCGATCTGGACCTGATGCTGGTACGCAAGCTGGGCGTGCCGTCCAGGCCTGAATTTGCCATGGGCGCCATTGCCGGCGGCGGCATACAAATCCTGAATGACGATGCGCTTCGTGCTCATTCGATCGATCAAGCCAGTTTTGACGCCGTTGTCGCGCGGGAGACCCAGGAGCTGTCGCGGCGTGAGCAGGCGTATCGGGGCACTCGTCCATCTATGCAGCTCAAGGACCGAGTGGTGATCCTGATCGACGATGGCCTGGCGACCGGGGCTTCGATGATGGCGGCGATCCACGCGGTGCGAATGCAAGCCCCTTCGCGCATCGTCGTTGCCGTGCCGGTTGGTCCGCTTGAAACGGTGGAGGCGCTGCGCAGCGAAGTGAATGAGGTGATTTGCCCGCTTATGCCTGACTGGATGGGTTCAATTGGCTATTGGTATGAGGACTTTTCGCAGACCTCGGATGAAGTCGTTGTCGATTTGTTGGCGCGAGCCTGGCAGCGAGAGGCTTATGACCGCCATTCCAGCCGCTCGTCAGTTCCATAAAGGAGGCCCCTCGAAGAAGTTGCAGTGCCGCCGCTGGGCGCTTGATCGGTAAGAGCGGGGCAAAGTCTTCAGGGGGCAGGGTCTGCCTTTCCAATAGGCCCATGTTCATTCAGTGAGGATGGCTACACTTCTGTGCAGCGGCAAAGACATGCCATTACCACCACGGAAGACTGATCACGATGAAAGGCTCTGCGTTCCAATCACTCGGTTGCGCCGAGTGCCGTAACCATGAGGCGCTGGGATTTGATTTCACCATGGCCTTCCAGCCGATCTTCAATGTCCGAACGCGCGCGGCGTTTGCCTATGAGGCGTTGGTCAGGGGCGTCAATGGCGAGTCGGCAGGCTACATTCTGGGGTTGGTGAACGACGGCAACCGCTACCGATTCGATCAGGCATGTCGCGTGAAGGCCATCGAAGAAGCGGCAAGATTGGGCATTCTGGACATCCCCGATTGCTTGCTGAGCATTAACTTTCTGCCCAACGCGGTGTACCGGCCCGAGACCTGTATCCGGGCCACCCTGGAAGCTGCGCGCCTGACAAATTTCCCGCCGGACAGGCTCATGTTCGAAGTCACCGAAGGCGAAAGGGTGGACGACCCGGATCATCTCAAAGCCATTTTCGCGGAGTATGAGCGTCAAGGCTTCACGACTGCCATTGACGATTTCGGTTCTGGCTATTCGGGCCTTAACCTGCTGGCCATGTTCCAGCCCCAGGTGCTGAAGATTGATATGGCGTTGACCCGCACTATCGATCAAGATCCCGTCAAGCAAGCGATCGTTGAAGGCATCATCCTGGTCGCCAGGCGCCTGGGGATTCTGGTTATCGCCGAAGGTGTCGAGACCCGTGCGGAAAGCTCGACGCTATCAGGCATGGGGGTTGAACTGATGCAGGGGTATCTGTTCGCACGGCCTGAGGTCGGACGGCTTTCGGCTGGCAGCTTTGATTAGTTTTTTTTTGCGATTCCAAGGATATCAATTGTCAGAAAGCACCATTGGAAGGCAACAGGACGCCGCCGCACTACAGCAGTTCTTCCACAGCGCTAACGTCAGAACGGCCCCAGCTTGAGCGGGTACTCAATCACGATATACAGCCGGTCGATGTCATCGCCGCCCTGGCTGCTGTTGGCGCGATGGGTGACATGGGACAGTTGCAACGACAGGTCCTTGGCCGGGCCTGACTGCACGATGTAGTGCAGGTCCAGGTCGCGCTCCCAATGGCGTCCGCCGTCCCCTTGCTGTGGACGGTAGTCGCCGGTGTCGCTATCGAACGGGTTGTAGGCACCGCCTTGGGGGGCATGGCTGCCGTCGATTCCACGTCCAGTCACATAGCGGGCCATGAAGCGCAGGCCGGGGATGCCCAAGGTGCCCAGGTCAAGGTCGTAGCGCGCTTGCCATGAGCGCTCGCCGGGGCCGTTGAAGTCGGCATATTTGATCGAGTTGGCCAGGTAGATGGAGTCGCCGCCGACGAAATCGAAGGGCGTGTCGCCGTTGATTTTCTGATAGGCCAGGGTGAACGCCTGGGCATTGAGCCGGTATTTGCCGCTCAGGCTATAGGCGGTGGTGTCGATAGCCCCGGCGACGGCTTTGCCATAGTCGCGGGTGTGGTAGAGGTTGCCGTCGAGGAACAGCTCGCCAAGCGTAGTGTGCAGGTTGGCGTAGTACTGGCGCCAGGTATCGCTCAGTTCGGAGGCATAGAGCGCACCGCCGAGGGCTTGGCCGGTGAGCAAGTCGGCGCCGATGAAATCGATGGCGCCGTGGCGCGTCGTTGCCCCATAGCCGGAAAAATCGCCCTTGCTGGTCGAGGCGTCCTGATTCTTGAACGCGCTGAAGTGACCCGCTTGCAGGTTCACCCCTTCGAACTCGCGGCTGGAGAGCAGCAGGCCGCTGGCGTATTCCGGTTGCAGGCGCTTGTCTGCGGTGTCGAATACCGGACTTTCCACGGTCATTTCGCCGACCGCCAGGGTGGTGCGAGAGGTGTTGAATTTCAGCGCGCCACCCGCGCTGGAATATTGGTCTTCGCTTCGCCCATCCTCATCCAAGGGCAATAATCCCGTTCCGGAGTGTCCCTTGCCGCCGTCCAGTTTCAGACCCAGGAATGCGTGGGCATCGATGCCTACGCCGATCGTACCGGGAGTGAAGCCGGACTCGAACGAAGCGATGAAGCCTTGGGCCCATTCCTGTTTGTAGCTTTTGCCAGCTGGGGCTTGGGTGCGATAGTCATTGTTGAGGTAGAAGTTGCGGCTGAGGATTTCAAGCCTTGCCCCGTCCAGAAAGCCAGGTGCGCTTTGTGCGGGTTCTGCCGCCATCGCCGACGCGGTGCTGCCTGTGAGCACGGCGAGCAGCCAGAACGGTTTCAAGGTAGCGGTTGAGTATTGTGGTGCAGGCAACATGCTTCGTTTCCGTGTGAGATGGGCGGGCGAAGGGGGCTACGCACAGCCAGGTGTGTAGGGTTGAGCACGCAATTGCCGGCAACGCCAGGCAAATGGATTGATGCCTTCGCTGTGGGTGAAGATGTGGCAAAAGTGCGCCTGATCGCAGAACCCGCATTCCAGGCTGATTTGCGTCAGGGTCAGGTCGGTCTCTCGGATCAGTTGTTTGGCCCGGGCGATGCGCTGGCTACGGATCCAGGCCTGAGGGGACTGACCGGTGCTGCACTTGAAGGCTCGGGAAAAATGACTGCGGGACAGGGCGCAGGCCTTGGCCAGTTCAGCGATTTCCAGGGTGTCGCTCAGGCCGTCGAGAATCATTTTCTTGACCAGGCTTTCGCGCCAGGGAGACAAGCCACCAGTAGCGGATTTGCGCGTTGGATTGATGGGCGCCTTGACGGTGGTGTGCGATGGATGAGCCATGACTAAGATTCCGTGTCAGTGGGAAATGCCCGGCGCACCGCACGGTGGGCTGGCAGCTTCCCGCTTGAGAAAACAGGTCTGAGCAGAGGGCTTCATTCTTGGACGCGGAGCGCGGGCATGCGAGTTAAACGTTGTTAATTGCGTTCGGGTGCGGCGCCGAGCGCGCACTCATTCAGCACATGGCTGCAATTTTTGCGCTGTGAGGCGAGTGCATGATGACCTTCTCCGGCTGGCGTATGGGTGGCCGTTCTTCCGACTCGATCAAGGTGAAGGTATGAAGCATTCTCTGGTGTGCGCACTGCGCGGAGCGGGCCTGGCATTGGCGCTGACATCGTTGGACGCCCTGGCCCAGGCGCCGCTGCAGGCCACTCAAGTTCCCGGTTATTACCGCCTGGCGGTGGGCGACTACGAAGTGACGGCGCTGTTCGACGGCTACAACGATCTGTCGCCCAAGCTGCTCGAAGGCCTGAGCCAAAGCCAGATCCGCGCCTTGCTCGCCCGTCGCTCGATTGAAACACCGGGAGTGCAGACCGCGTTCAATGCTTTTCTGGTCAATACCGGTCAGCAACTGATCCTGGTGGACACCGGTGCCGGTCAGTGCATCGGCGCCACGGCTGGAATGCTCTCGGCGAACATGCAGGCCGCCGGTTATCGTCCGGAGCAGGTCGATGCCATCCTGCTTACTCATTTGCATCTGGATCACGTGTGCGGGCTGGTCGACGACAAGCAGCAACCGCTGTTCGCCAACGCTACGGTCTATGCGGCGAAGGCAGAAGCCGATTACTGGCTCGATCCCCAGGCGATGGCCAAGGCACCCGCCGGTGCCCGGGAGTTCTTCAAGATCGCTCAGGATTCCACCGCGCCTTATGTGGCAGCCGGCCGCTTCAAGACCTTCGCCGGCGGCCAGTCACCGCTGCCCGGTGTCGATGCCGCGCTGGAGCCAGGGCACACGCCGGGTAGCACCACGTACCGCTTTACCTCCCAAGGCCAGAGCATCCTGTTCATGGGCGACCTGGTGCATAACCTGGCGGTGCAGTTCGAGCATCCCGAGGTATCGATTCGTTTCGATGTCGACAATAAACGGGCGATCAAGAGCCGCGCCAAGGTGTTCAACGAGGCAGCTACCGCCAAGACCTGGGTGGCGGCAGCACATCTGCCGTTTCCAGGCATGGGGCATATCAGTGCAGTGGGCGGGCACTTCCAGTGGGTGCCGGTCGAGTATGGGCCTTATCAACGGGCAGCCAAGGTGCCGATGATCGAATGAAATCCGATTGCTTGCGCCGATAAAACAGGCCTTGCTTCACTGCCGGAACAATAATCGATCTTCAACACCCGAGAGTCGGCGTCAGCGTGTTCCGACCTGAGCCCTGACGTCGACCCAATGTCGGTAATTAACCCCCACCCAACCTGACTACCACTCGCCACCGTGACGGGTAGAGCGGAGTGCTGGCCATTTGTCAGCCAGGAGCCCGCGCATTCTTGACAATCAATCTGCTTGGGCAAATACTCGCGTCCATATTCATATATATGACTAGATAACAAGGTGAATAAGGTCGATGAAAGCTCTCTCCAGCGATGTCCGTCTGCCGCTCTATCAACGTTTGCGCGACCAATTGGCCGAGCAGATCGCCAATAATCGCTGGCGCCCGGGGGAGGCGATCCCGACTGAGGCTGCGTTGTCGGCGGAGTATCAATTGTCCACCGGTACTGTGCGCAAGGCTGTCGATGCGCTGGTCAGCGAGGGCATCCTGGAGCGTCAGCAAGGGCGCGGTACTTTCATTCGTCGACCGCAGTTCCAGTCGTCGCTGTTCCGTTTTTTCCGCTTTCAAAGTGCATCGGGCGAACGTCGGGTTCCCGAGAGCCGCATCCTGTCCGTGGAGCCGGTGGCCGCGCCTTCGGCGGTGGCCCAGGCGTTGGGGCTGCCGGTGGATGCACCGGTCATCCGCATTGTGCGGGTGCGTCTGCTGGAGGTGAAACCGGTGCTCGCCGAGGAAATCTGGCTGCCCCGTAGCCGCTTCCAACCCTTGCTCGAGATCGACCTGAGTCAACAGGGCCCGCTGCTCTATCCCATCTACGAAGAAACCTGTGGCCAGGTCGTCGCCTATGCCGAAGAAACCCTTACCGCCGAATCGGTGAATGAGGTGCACGCAAGATTGCTGCAGGTGCCGGTCAACAGCCCTGTGGTGGTGATCGAACGCCTGGCACGTGACTACGCCGGTAATCCGCTGGAATGGCGACGCTCGCGCGGGCATGCCGAGCATTTCCGCTACAGCGTGGAAATCCGCTGACCCTGCCCGGCTAGTGCGTTCAGCGGCGCATCGGTCGCCGCTGTCTTTATCGTTTTGTTTGCCATGACTGGCCCTGTAGCGGCGCGGTTCGCTCTCGGCTGCCTTTCGTTCCACTTATAAGGATAAGAAGCATGTTCAGTTGGTATCGCCAAGTCACTGCGCGGGAGCGCAAAACGTTTTGGGCCTGTTTCGGCGGATGGTCGCTCGACGCCTTGGAAGTACAGATGTTCGGCCTGGCGATACCGGCGCTGATCGCCGCGTTCGCCCTGACCAAGGGCGATGCCGGGCTGGTCAGCGGCGTGACCCTGGTCACTTCGGCCCTGGGCGGTTGGGTCGGTGGGACGCTGTCGGACCGCTACGGTCGGGTGCGCACGTTGCAATGGATGATCTTGTGGTTTTCGTTCTTCACCTTCCTGTCGGCGTTCGTCACCGGCTTCCACTCGTTGTTGATCGTCAAGGCGCTGCAGGGCTTCGGGATCGGCGGGGAGTGGGCCGCCGGTGCGGTATTGATGGCCGAGACCATCAACCCAAAATACCGCGGCAAGGTCATGGGCACCGTACAAAGCGCTTGGGCGGTGGGTTGGGGGCTGGCGGTCGGCGTCTTCACGCTGATCTACTCCCTCGTGCCGCAGGACATGGCCTGGCGGGTGATGTTCGTCGTGGGCCTGCTGCCGTCGTTCCTGATCATCTGGGTGCGGCGCAACGTTGAAGAGCCCGACAGTTTCCAGCGCCTGAAAAAAGACAACGTCATTCCCCAGAGTTTCTTCAAATCCCTGGCCGGCATCTTTCGTCCCGAGTTGATCCGTGTGACCTTGTTTGGCGGGTTGCTGGGGCTGGGTGCGCACGGCGGTTACCACGCCGTGATGACCTGGCTGCCGACTTTCCTCAAGACCGAACGCAACCTGTCGGTGCTCAACTCCGGCGGCTATCTGGCGGTGATCATCTTCGCCTTCTGGTGCGGCTGCGTGGTCAGTGGCTTGTTGATCGATCGCATTGGTCGTCGGAAAAACATCGTGTTGTTCGCGCTGTGTTGTGTGGTCACCGTGCAGTGCTATGTGTTCCTGCCGTTGACCAACACCCAGATGCTGTTCCTGGGGTTCCCGCTCGGCTTCTTCGCGGCCGGTATTCCGGCGAGCCTCGGGGCGTTTTTCAACGAATTGTACCCGGCGGATGTGCGCGGCGCCGGCGTGGGGTTTTGCTACAACTTCGGCCGGGTGCTCTCGGCGGTGTTCCCGTTCCTGGTCGGCCACATGAGCGATTCCATGTCCTTGGGCTCGGCCATTGGCATCGACGCCGGGATCGCCTACGGCGTGGCGGTGATCGCGGCGCTGTGCCTGCCGGAAACCCGTGGCCGCAGCCTGGAAGCCACTGTTGCATCTGCGCCTGTGGTTGAGCGTGACAGCCAGGGCGCCCGGGCCTGATTTTCCTTATTGTCGATAGATGAGCCTCATGCCTGATACCTGTACTAAACCGATCACCGGCATTGACTGCCACGCCCACGTGTTCAGCCGCGAGCTGGAGCTGGCCGCTGTCCGGCGCTACACACCTGACTATGACGCCACGCTCGCTCAATACCTGAGCCACCTGCACGCCCACGGCTTGAGCCATGGCGTGTTGGTGCAGCCGAGCTTTCTCGGCACCGATAACCGCTACCTGCTCGCTGCGCTACGGCAAGCACCGGAGCAGTTGCGCGGCGTCGTGGTGCTGGAGCGGGACGTCAGCCGAGCCGAGCTGGACGACATGGCCCGGCTGGGCGTGGTCGGTGTTCGCTTGAACCTGATGGGCAAAGCCTTGCCTGATTTTCGCGACGTCGCCTGGTACGGTTTTTTGGGGCATCTCGCGGAGCTGGATTGGCATGTCGAGTTGCATGCCAACCTGGCGGACTTGCCGGGGCTGATCGGTCAACTGTTACCGTTTGGCATCCGTTTGGTGGTCGATCACTTCGGTCGCCCGGATGCGCGTGTGGGGCTGGATCAACCTGGCTTTGTCCAATTGATGGAGCTTGGGCGAGGCGGGCAGGTCTGGATGAAGGTGTCCGGCATCTATCGACTGGGCGCAACGGCCCCGCAGAACCTTGAATTCGCCCGCGCCTCGTTGACGTTGCTGGAACAATCTTTCGGTCCCGAGCGCCTGGTGTGGGGCAGCGACTGGCCGCACACGCAGCATGAAGAAAGTGTCGGCTTTGAAACGGTCATGGGGCAGTTGCGCGCATTGCAGTGTTCGGCGTCACTGGTGCATGCGTTAATGGTCCAGGCCCCCCAGGCATTATTCAGGTTTTGAGGCGAAAGGCCTGTGACGTCGAGTTTTCCTGAACTCGCCCGGTGAATAGGGATCTAGACTCCATTGAAGCCCTGTGAGCAGTAGCCGTATCCGTCTCTAGAAGGATTTGCGCGCTGGAAGCATCGGCTCAGGCTATGGCGGCCGGGGCGCTGGACAGCGAGGGCGTTTCAGCCAGGCGGTTTGAGGAAGACTGATGTCGAACATTGAAGAGCTACCCATGGAAGCGCGCACGGCAAGCGAGTATGAAAGCTTGATCGCGATGGGGACGAGCGCGCTCGATGCCATTCCTGGTGCGGTGTACCTGTGCGATCGCCAGGGTTGGCTCGTGCGTTACAACAGCGAGGCGGCCGAGCTGTGGGGAAGGGCGCCAGTACTCGGAGAGAATGGCGACCGTTTCTGCGGTGCCTATCGTCTGTTCCTGACCGACGGTACGCCGCTGCCATTCGAACACTGCCCGACCGCCTCGGCGCTCAATACCGGCATAGCCTCGCGCAACCAGGAAGTGCTCATCCAGCGCCCGGATGGCTCGCGGTTCGTGGCGCTGATGAACATCCGCGCCCTCAGGGATCGGCGCGGCGTCGTCCAAGGGGTGATCAATTGCTTCCAGGACGTCTCGGCGCACCACGCCATGGCCGAGGAGCTGCGGCGCAAGAGTGCCGACTTGGAAGACTTTTTCGAAAACAGCGCCGTGGGCCTGCATATCGTCAGTGGCGAGGGCATCATCCTGCGCGCCAACAAGGCGGAGCTGGCGCTGCTGGGTTATCCGGCGCAAGAATACATCGGGCGGCACATCACCGAGTTTCATGTCGACGAACCGGTTATCGGCGACATCCTCACCAAACTGGGCAGTGGCGATTGCCTGGAGAGCTATCCGGCGCGCCTGAGGGCGAAAGACGGCTCTATCAAGCATGTCACGATCACCTCGAACGGGCGCTTCGAGGACGGAAAGCTCTTCAACACCCGTTGTTTCACCATCGACAGAAGCTGCGTCCATGCGGCCGAGGCGGCACGCCAGGACAGCGATGAGCGGCTTTCGGCGACCTATGAGGCGGTGACCATCGGAATTTCCGAGGTCGATATCGACGGTCGCTTGCTCCGGGTGAACGATGCCCTGTGCAACATGCTGGGGCGGTCGCGCGAAGAGCTCCTGTCGATGACGTTTCTGGACTACACCCACCCGGACTGTATTCAGCAGGATGCCGGGTTGTACGCCCGCCAGGTGGCCGGTGAGCTGGAGAACTACGTGCTACGCAAACGCGCCCTGAAGCCCGATGGCGAAGTGGTTTACCTCGACATCCACAGCTCGTCAGTGAGGGACGCCAACGGTACGTTTCGTTATGGCGTGCGGGTGCTGCAGGACGTCACGCTGGCGCGGCGGATGGAAAACCAGGTCCGCGAAAGCGAACGGCACATGCGCAATCTTCTCGAAGCGCTGCCTGCCGCGGTGTATACCACCGACGCCGATGGCCGTATCACCTTCTACAATCGCGCCGCTGTCGAACTCTCGGGTCGCACGCCGCAGTTGGGCGAGATGTGGTGTGTGACCTGGAAGCTGTTCAATACGGACGGCAGCGCACTTCCCCACGATCAATGCCCGATGGCGGTGGCGCTGAAGGAAAACCGGCCGATACGCGGCGTCGAGGCGATCGCGGAGCGACCGGATGGCAGCCGTGTACCGTTCACGCCGTTTCCCACGCCGTTGCATGACGCCGATGGAAATCTGGTGGGCGCCATCAACATGCTGGTCGATATTTCCGAACGCAAACAGGCGGAAAACCGGCAGAAGACGCTGATCGATGAGCTCAATCACCGGGTCAAGAACACCCTGGCGACGGTGCAATCGCTGGCGGCCCAGACCGCGCGCAATGCAGAGGATGCGAAAGACGGCTACAGGCGTTTCGAGGCCAGGCTCCTGGCGTTGTCGCGGGCACACGATCTCTTGACCAAGCGCCATTGGGGGCAGACTCCGCTTCACACCCTGGCCCTTGAAGTGCTGATGCCGGTCTTTGGCCATGAACCTGGCCGCGTCGTGATCGAAGGTGCTTCTGCGGATGTCGGTACCCGGGTGGCGCTCAATCTGACGATGACCCTCAATGAACTGGCGATCAACGCGCTTAAATACGGGGCCATGTCGGTCGAGACGGGGACGCTTTCAGTTACCTGGCACCTGCAAGCCCAGGCAGACGGAACGCTGCTGACCCTCGACTGGCGTGAACAAGGCGGGCCGCCCGTGTCACCCCCTGGACGGGAAGGGCTGGGTTCTCGCTTGATGAAGCGCTGCATCGAGCGTGACCTGGCTGGCAAGTTCGACCTCATCTACGCTCCGCAAGGCGTTTGCTGCCGCTTTTCGTTTCTGATTGGAGTATCTGGGGCATGACCCCATTTGCTGGGGTCAGGGTGCTGGTCGTCGAGGACGAAGGCGCGATTGCCCTGTTGATCGAGGAAATGCTGGAAGAGCTCGGATGCGAAGTGGTGGCGTCAGTCGCCCGGCTCGCTGCGGCATGTGATATAGCCGGTTCGGTGCAGGTTGACCTGGCGATCCTGGACGTCAACCTGGCTGGCGAGCGTGTTTTCCCGGTGGCCGAAATTCTTCGCGGTCGCAATATTCCCTTTCTATTCAGCACCGGATACGGCGCCAGCGGGCTATCCGCCGAATATGCCGGGTGCCCGGTTCTGCACAAACCGTTCTCACAAAGCGAGCTGCAGCAGAAAATTGCCGTTACGCTGGCGGGCGCTCGCGACAGCGACTTGGCCTTCAGCTCCGATGCCAACTGACCCGGCGCTATCGCGAGCAGGCTCGCTCCCACAGTTTTTTCGAGTACTCGCAAAAGTCGTGTCCGGCCCAAATCCCTGTGGGAGCGAGCCTGCTCGCGATAGTGGCGGCACAGCCAACATCACAGCCGACTGATGCAACACTATCGCCAGCAAGCCCAGCCCTGACTTTCAAACCGGCCTCTACGAGACGTTGCCTCTGGACTGTGCTAAATCTCTACCGGCAGCCCACCAACCGCTATTACCCATTGAAGGAGTGATCATGAGTCTCCACGGTCATTACGATCCGCAGAACATCTTTGCGCTGATCCTTCGCGGCGATGCGCCGTGCTACAAGATTTACGAAGACGCCGATGTGATGGCCTTCCTGGATATTTTTCCTCAATCGCGCGGCCATGTCCTGGTCATCCCCAAAGGCTCCCAGGCACGCAATATCCTTGAGGTCGAGCCCGCTGTCCTGGGCGCGATGATATCTGCCGTGCAGCACCTGACACGGATCATCGTGGACGAATTGCAGCCGGACGGGGTTCAGGTCGCGCAGTTCAATGGAGCCGTGGCCGGGCAAACGGTCTATCACATTCACATGCACATCATTCCACGCTGGGAAGGTGAGGCGCCCGGTGTGCATGGCAGGGGCAAGGCTGATCCCGCAGAGCTGGAAGCACTCCAGGCTCGTCTGGTCGAGCGCATTCGCTCAGAGGCGTGATAGCGCGCGGGGCACGGGTCGCATCAGTTGCCGTGCCCCTGGCTGTTGCGGACCAACTCATAAGCCCGGCGTACCAATGGATTGACAGTATTCGGTCGAATCCACAGGTGATAGGTCACGTCCGGTAGCCGCGGTAAACCATCGTTTTCTCCCAATACCCGCATATCCGGCCCGAGCATTTCCATGCTGCGGGGCGTGACGCCCAACCCTGCGCGGGTCGCGGCCTTGATGCCGATCAGGTTCGAGGCCAGGTAGGCCTGGCGCCAGGGGATATTGGCGCGTTCGAGCGCCTCGAGGGCATAGCGGCGATAGATGCTGGGTTCGTCCACCAGGATCAGCGGCAACGGCTCGCCGGGATTGTGAAGGTACTGGGCCGAGCAGATCCACCACACCGGCGAGGTGCGCAAGGCGAAGCCTTCGAGGCTGGGATCCTGGCGGGTGGAAATGATCATGTCGACCTTGCCGCGACGCAGGTCGTCCATCAGGAACGGGCTGCGCCCGACATCGATCTCCAGGCGCAGGCGCGGGGCCGAGCGGGCGATGTGGCTGAGGATCGGTGGCAGGATGGTGTCGGCGATGTCGTGGGGCGAACCGATGCGCAGTACACCACTGAGGCTGCTCTCTCGCAGGGAACTGAGGACGTCATCGTTGAGCGATAGCATCTGCCGCGCATGCCTCAGCAATTGCTGGCCCGCTTCCGTCAGCTGTTTTTGCCGCCCGCGCTTTTCGAACAGGCTCACCCCGACCTGTTGTTCCAGGCGTTGCATGTGCTGGGTCACCGACGATTGCGTGCGGGACAGTTGGGCGCCCGCTTCGGCGAAGCTGTGGTGGTCGACCACAGCGATGAAGGTGCGCAGTAATTCGAGATCGAGGGTCGACATGGCGATTGCTTCATATCAAGGGTGCAAACCTAAACATTACAGAATTTTATGAATTGATGGGAAGAATGTGGCTATTGGCTTTGTGTGGGCCAATAAAATAGCGGTTATGCGTTTTTTGCCTGAAAGCCAAACCTTGGAAGTTATAACGATATTAGATATTTGAATTTCCTTTGCCTTCGGGGGATACCTAGGATGCCCACTCATCAGGCCGGGGGACGCCGGCCATTCATGAGGGGAAATCCATGTTGCTCGAGCGCTCACCCGTAAAACGATTGCTGCCTGTCATGCTGGGCGCCTTGATCTCATTGTCGGCCGTCGACAGCGTCCGGGCCGATGCCACCCTGGACAAGATCGAGCAACGCCACGAACTGGTGGTCGGCGTGCTGCTGTCCGGTGGTCCGTTCGGTGGCATCGACCCCGCCACCCAGAAACCGCGTGGCTTGAACGTCGACCTGGCCCAGGAATTGGGTCGGCAACTGGGCGCCGAGGTGCAATTGGTGCCGGTATTGCCCGCCAACCGCGTGCAGTTCCTGCAGCAGGGTAAAGTCGATGTGCTGATCGCCAATATGGAATGGACCGCCGAGCGCGGTGAAATCCTCGGGTTCGTGCCCACGCCGTTCTACCGCGTCGGTGGCACCGCGGCGGTACTCAAGGACAGTACGATCAGCCGCTGGGAAGACCTGAAGAATCAACCGGTGTGCACCTCCCAGGGCAGCAGCTATATCAAGCCGCTCACCGAGTTGGGCGTCGAGATCAAGGCCTTCAAGAGCTCCTCGGAATCACTCCTGGCGCTGCGGGGCAACAACTGTGTTGCCGCGGTGCACGACGCCACGCTGATCAATCCGCTGATTGCCGACAACGCCGAATGGCAGGGCTACCGCGCCCTGAGCCCGGAGCTGAACCCGGCACCCTCGGTGATCTGGACGCGCAAGGGCGAGAGCGATACCCAGGCCAGGCTCGATCCGATCATCAAGCAATTGCACCGCAGCGGCTGGCTGATCGAGGCCCAGACCCGTAACCGCATCACGCCGGCGTCACCGGCCTTGGTGGAGTTGCAGAAACAGTTCCAGGCCCACGGCGCCTGAGGACTGTCGCGCCTGCCTTCTCTCCCAACGACCGACGCTCAAGGTAATCACCCATGACTTCATTTTTCATCCCTCGAACCCTGGTCAGCCTGTGCCTGGCATGGTCCATCGGATCTGCTGCCAGCCTGGCCCAGGCCGATGCCACGCTGGACCGGATCGAGCAACGTCACGCCATCAGCGTCGGGGTGATGCTCAGTGGCGCGCCCTTCGGCACGATCGACCCCAAGACTGGCGAACACCTGGGCTACAACGTCGAATTGGCCCAGGGCATCGGCAAGGCGCTGGGCGTGGAAACCCAGACCGTATCGGTCCTGGCGCCAAACCGCGTGCAATTCCTGCAACAGGGCAAAGTCGACATCCTGATCGCCAACATGCAGTTCACCGAAGAGCGCGGCGAGATTCTCGACTATGTGCCCACGCCTTATGAGGAGGTTGGTGGCGCGGCGTTGATTCGCAAGGGTTCCGGCATCAGCCAGTGGGCCGACCTCAAAGGCAAGCCAGTGTGCGTGTCCCAGGGCAGCAATTTCATCAAGCCCCTGCAGGAAACCTATGGCGCACAGATCAAGGCTTTTCGCAGCCAGTCCGAGTCGCTGTTGTCGTTGCGCGGCAATGGCTGCGTGGCCGCGGTCCATGTGAGTCCGACCCTGCATGCGCTGCTGAGTGAAGACGAATGGGCCGGCTATGAAATTCCGCTGCCGGGGGATCTGATTCCGTCGAATTCAGTGATCTGGCTGCGCAAGGGCGAGCACGATACCCAGGCGAAACTCGATGCCATCGTGCGCGACTGGCACCGCAGCGGCTGGCTGATCGAGTTGGGCGAGCGTACCGGCATGGCGCCGTCCCAGGCCCTGCGTGATCTGCATGCCAAGTACAGCAATGCCGCCCCCCTGGCCGCGCAACCATGAGCCAGTCGTTGTTTGCGGCGTTGCAGGCATTGGTGGGTGCCAGGCATGTGCAGAGCAGTGAAGAAGCCGCGCCGTACCTGACCGACAAGCAGGGCCGTTACGTCGGCCAAGTGATTGCCGCGGTACACCCGGCCAGCACCGAAGAGGTGGCGGCGGTGGTCCGGGCTTGCGTCGCGACCGATACGCCCGTGGTGGTGCAGGGCGGCAACACTGGACTGATGGGCGGCGCCACCCCGGACGCCAGCGGTCGCGCCGTGTTGCTATTGCTCGACCGAATGAATCGGGTACGTGCGGTGGACACCGACAACGACACCCTGACTGTCGAGGCGGGCTGCATCCTGCAAACTGTCCAGGAGGTTGCGCGTGCGGCCGGTCGCTTGTTCCCTCTGAGCCTCGGCGCCGAAGGCAGTTGCACCCTCGGCGGCAACCTGGGGACCAATGCCGGCGGCACCGCAGTGCTGCGCTATGGCAATACCCGCGAACTGACCCTGGGCCTGGAAGTCGTGACCGCCCAGGGTGAGATCTGGAACGGCCTGCGCGGCTTGCGCAAGGACAATACCGGCTACGATCTGCGGGACCTGTTTATCGGCAGCGAAGGCACGCTGGGCATTATCACCGCCGCGACCCTGAAGCTGTTTCCACTGCCCAAAGCCCAGGCCACCGCGCTACTGGCGTTCGACTCGTTGGAGCAGGCAGTGGCCTTGCTGTCTCACGCCCGCGCCGGTTTTGGGGCCAGCCTGACGGCCTTCGAGTTGCTCAGCGCCGGGTGCCTTGCATTGTTGCGCGAGCAGTTTCCCGACGGTCCGCGGCCATTCTCCAATGCTCACCAGCCTTGGTTCGCACTGTTGGAACTGTCCGATAACCACAGTGAAAGTCATGCACGGGAAGTCTTCGAACAGGTGCTGGGCGAGGCCTTCGAGCAACACCTGCTGGCCGATGCGCTGATCGCTGAAAACCTCGTCCAGAGCCAGGCGTTCTGGCGACTGCGGGAAAACATGAGCGATGCGCAAAAGCGCGCCGGGCGCAACATCAAGCATGACATCTCGGTGCCGATTTCCCAGGTCGCGGCGTTCGTTGCCCATACCGATGCGCTGCTGCAACAGCATTTTCCCGGCGTGCGGCACTACACCTTCGGTCATCTGGGCGACGGCAACCTGCATTACAACGTTGCCCATCCGCTGGGCTCCACGGTTGACGCGCACATGGCCCATTACACTGCGCTCAGCCAACTGGTCCACGACAGCGCCCATGCCCACGGTGGCTCGATCAGCGCCGAACACGGTATCGGCCAGCGCAAGGTGAACGTGCTGGGGCGCTACAAAAGTGCGGTGGAACTGGACCTGATGCGTCGGATCAAGCAGGCGCTGGATCCGCGCAATCTGCTCAATCCCGGTAAGGTGCTGGAGGACACGCGGCCATGACGCTTTACCTGTCCAAACGCGTGCAGCGGGTCTCGCTGTCAGCCAATGCCGCCGCCAAGTCCCGGACCACGGCCCTGCGTGAGGCCGGTCGCGACATCCTCGACCTGACCACCGGCGAGCCGGATTTCGATACGCCGGTGCACGTCAAGCAGGCCGCCTACGCCGCCATTGCGGCCGGCGCCACCAAGTACACGCCGACGCCGGGCGTAAGGGCCTTGCGTGAGGCCGTGCAACACAAGCTGCGCACGGAAAACCAGCTGGACTATCCGCTGGCATCCATCGTGATTGCCAACGGTGCGAAACAGATCATCTTCAACGCCTTCGCAGCGACGCTCGATGACGGCGACGAAGTGCTGGTACCGACGCCGTACTGGCCGTCCTTCCCGGACAGTGTGCGTTTCAATGGTGGTGAACCGGTGTTCATCGAATGCGGGCTGGACCAGGGCTGCAAGCTCACGCCGCAACAACTGGAGCAACACATCGGCGAGCGTACGCGCTGGCTGATCCTCAACAGCCCTGGCAACCCCAGTGGCGCGGTGTACAGCGAGGCCGAACTGCAAGGCCTGGCCCAGGTACTGCGGCGTCATGCCCACGTGCTGATTCTGCTGGATGAGCTCTACGAGCACATTCGTTTCGACGGCCGTCCGGTCCAGGGCTTGCTCAACGTCGCGCCCGATCTGCAAGCGCGCTGCCTGGTGGTGGGCGGGGTATCGAAAACCTATGCCATGACCGGCTGGCGCATCGGTTTCGGTGCCGGGCCGCAAGCGTTGACCGAGGCCATGACCGTGGTGCAATCGCAATCCACTTCCGGGGCTTCCTCGGTCGGCCAGGCGGCGGCGTTGGCGGCGTTCGAGGGTGGGCTGGATTTTCTCGCGGAACAGGTCGCGGCTTATCGTCAACGCCGTGACGTGCTGGTGAGTAGCTTGCGCAGTGTCGAAGGCCTTGAAGTCCTCGAGCCTCAAGGTGGTTTTTTCGTATTTGTGCGCTGCGCCGGGTTGTTGGGGCGCTACCGCCCGGACGGCCAGCGTCTGGAGCACGATACCGACGTTGTCGAGTACCTGCTGGACGAGGGCGTCGCTGGCGTCGCGGGCGGTGCTTATGGCTTGTCGCCGTGGTTTCGCCTGTCCATCGCCACGGCGACCGCAACCGTTGCCGAAGCGGGCCGCCGAATTGCCCATGCTTGCGGCCGATTGAGGGGCGAGCGATGAGCCATTGGCTGGAGCAGTTCGTCCATTGGAGCGCCGGGCTCGGCCTCAACTACAACTTTTTGCTCGATGCCTATCAGCGCGGCACGCTGGAGCAGGGCGCGTTGACCACGGTGTTGTTGTGTCTGTTGACCATCGTCGGCAGCCTGCTGGCGGGCGTCGGCCTGGCGGCACTGTTGACCTCGGGCAAGCCGTGGCTCGCCAGGCCGGCGCGGGTGTTCATCGAAGTCACCCGCAATACGCCGACCCTGGTCCAGCTGTATTGCGCCTTCCTGGTGCTGAACATGCTGCTGACCGAGGCCGTCGGTGCGGCCAACCCGCTGACACCCTTCGCCTGGGTGGTGATCGTGATCTCGCTGCACAAGGGTGCGTTCCATGCCGAAGCGCTGCGGGCCGGCATCGAGGCGGTGCCTGCGGTGACCCTGGAGGCCGCCAGTTCGCTGGCCTTCGATCACCGCCAATTGTTATGGAACGTGCAACTGCCCCTGGCCCTGCGTTTTGCCTTGCCGTCGCTGATCAATAACCTGATCGACCTGGTGAAAATGACCGCCGTGGCCTCGGCCATTGCGGTGGGCGACATCACCTACGCGGCCATCATGATCTGGACCCAGAGCGATAACGTGCTGGAGCTGATGATTCTGATCCTGGGGTTTTTCGGCTTGCTGAGTTTCACCGTCAATTGCGTGGGGCGCTACCTTGAAGCGCGCCTGAGGATGCCCGGCTATGGCCATTGATTCGTCCGTCATCGTGCCGCTGACTTGGCCGCGTCGACATTTCGGCAAGGTGCTGCTGGGGATCGGAGCGCTGTCCTGGCTGGTGTATTTCGCCCCGCACAGCCCGGTGTTCAAGGCCTTGCTGCAATGGTCACCGGCCCTGGCCGCAGGCTTCGGCCAGAATATTCTCATCAGTCTGCTGGCCATTGGGCTGGGTTCTGCCGCGGGGTTGGTGGTCGGCGCCATGGTCCTGTCGCCCCTGCGCTTGCTGCGCTGGCCGGCACGGATCTGGGTGCAGGTCTTGCGCAACGCGCCGTGGCTGGTGCTGATCTATTTCACCACCTATGTGTTCCCGTTCGAGATTCGTATCGGCCACGGCTATGTCTCGTTTCCCGACTGGATCAAGGTCACCCTCGGCCTGGCGTTGCCGGCCAGTGCCAACGTCGCGGAAATCTTCCGGGGCGCGATTGCCTCGATCCCCAGTACTCAATGGGAGGCCGCGCGCTCCCTGGCGTTCACCCGTGGGCAGATTTTCCGCTCGATCATCCTGCCGCAGTGCTTCAAGCGCATGTTGCCGCCGTGGATGAACCTCTACGCGGTGATCACCATGGGCACCGCGCTGGCCTCCCTGGTGGGCGTGCATGACGTGATCGATACCGCGCAGATCGCCAGCAATACCGTGAACCTGACCGGCTTCACCGTGGTGATCTACCTGAGCCTGCTGGTGCTGTTCTTCGCCTATTGCTACCCGATTTCCCGCCTCACCCAATACCTGGAGCGACGTTATGCCTTCTACTGAAACCGTCGCCGAACCCCTGGTCAGCCTGCGCGACCTGCACCTGTCGTTCGGCAGCAACCCGGTGCTCAAGGGCATTGACCTGGATGTGCGCCGTGGCGAGGCCGTGTCGATCATCGGTCCGTCCGGCTCGGGCAAGTCGACGATCCTGCGTTGCATTACCGGCCTGTTACAGCCCCAGCGCGGCAGCATTCGCGTCGGTGCCACCGAAGTCCACACCCTGGCCCAGGAAGCCCAGCGCATCGAATTGCGCAAGCGCGTGGGGTTTGTGTTCCAGCAGTACAACCTGTTCCCGCATCTGTCGGTGCTGGAGAACCTGGTGATCGCGCCGCGCAAGGTCCTGGGTCGCAATCGGGCCGACGCCGAGAAAGACGCCCGCGCCTTGCTCGCCAAGGTGCGCATGGAGCACAAGGCCGATGCCTACCCGGGGCAGCTCTCGGGCGGCCAGCAACAACGGGTGGCGATTGCCCGCGCCCTGGCGATGCGTCCGGAGCTGATTCTGTTCGATGAAGTGACCTCGGCCCTGGACCCGGAAACCGTCGGCGAGGTGTTGACGGTGATTCGCGAGCTGACCGAAGAGGGCATGACCTGCGTGCTGGTGACCCACGAAATGCGCTTCGCCGAGGAGATCAGCGATGTCGTCTATTTCACCGAGAACGGTGTGATCGTCGAGCACGGTAGCGCCGCGCGGATTTTCCAGCACCCCACCAGCGAGCGCACCCGGGAGTTTCTGCGCCATGCCTTGGGTGACCCAGGGCGGCGTCTGCCCAGCGCCGATGATCCGTACCTGTTGACCAACCTGAGTCGCTACAGCCTGTCCGTTTAATTGTCTGTTCTGAACAATGGAGCCTGCCCCATGAGCGTGTTTAGCCGTCCCGATGTCATCGAAGCCTTCCTGCAGAAAGTACGCGTCATCCATCAGCGCGGGGTCGATCGTGCCGCGCTGACTGAAATCGTTGGTCTGTTGGAAGGTCTGGCCGAGCGCCGCGACCTGTTCAACTTCGAAACCTTTCCGGCGCCGGTGCCGGGGCAGGGCAGCACCGCGTTCCGCTACCGCCTCAATGACGATGGCGACACCCCGACGCTGTACCTGAACTCGCTGTTGCCTGGCAAAAGCACGATCCCTCACAACCACGAAACCTGGGCGATTATCAGTGCTATTGAGGGCCAGGAAATCAACTACGTCTACCAGCGCGACGACGAGGGGCGTGAACCGGGTTACACCACCCTGCACCTGGAAAAAGAAGTGATCGTGCAGCCCGGCACCTCGATTTCGTTCCTTGGGGAAGATCTGCATGGCATTCGGGTCGCCGGAGAGCAGCCGACCCTGCATTTCCACCTGTATGGCTTGCCGCTGGAGTCGCTCAATGGCCGTTATGGAGTCGAGGCCGATGGGCGGATTCTCAATTACAACGCCTCGCAAATGGCCCCGTCGATCAAGGCCTACGCCCACTGACGCCACCTCGTGCTCCAGTCACTCCATTTTTCCAGCGGGACTCCCATGAGCCAGACCATAACTCCCGGACAACTGCAGCAGTGGTTGTTCGATGGGCAGGAAATCGCCCTGTTTGATGTGCGCGAGCACGGCCAGTACGGCGAAGCCCATCTGTTTTTCGGGGTGAACCTGCCCTATAGCCGATTGGAGTTGGAGGCGCGGCGGCTGGCGCCCAACCCTCGGGTGCGGTTGGTGATCTATGACCAGGATGGCGCGGACCTGGCGGTGCGAGCGGCACAACGCCTGCAAGCGCTGGGCTACATCAATGTGTATAGCCTGGAGGGCGGCGCCGACGGTTGGCAGGCAGCCGGCTATCAGCTGTTTGCCGGTGTGCACGTACCGTCCAAGGCCTTTGGCGAACAGGTGGAGGCCGTCCGGCATACGCCTCACGTCAGCGCCCGTCAACTGGCGCAATGGCAGGCCCGGGGTGAGCCCTTGGTAGTACTCGACGGCCGACCGTTGGAGGAGTATCGCAAGATGACCATCCCCGGTTCGATCTGTTGCCCGAATGGCGAACTGGGCTACCGCGTGCACGACCTGGTACCGGACGAGCAGACCCCCATCGTGGTCAATTGCGCGGGTCGAACCCGCAGCATCATCGGCGCCCAGACGCTGATCGACCTGGGGCTCAAGAACCCGATCTATGCCCTGGAGAACGGTACGCAAGGCTGGTACCTGGAAGACCTGCAACTGGAGCATGGTAGCGAGCGCCGTTATGCCGACCAGGTATCGGCCGCTACATTGCCGGCGCAGCGCTTGGCGGCGGCACGACTGGCCGAACGGGCCGGCGTGCCTACCGTCGAGGCTACCCAGGTCGAGCAGTGGGCTGCGGACGCTGGGCGCAGTCTTTTTCTCTGCGACGTGCGCACCGCTGAAGAGTTTGCCACCGGCACGCTGCCGGGAGCACAACACACGCCGGGCGGGCAGTTGATTCAATCCACCGACCTGTATGTTGGCGTACGCCAAGCGCGGGTTGTGCTGTTCGATGACGACGGCGTGCGCGCACCGATCATCGCCAGTTGGTTGCGGCAGTTGGGGCATGAGGCTTTTGTATTGTCGGGTGGGCTGAGCAGTGGCTTGGCATTACCGGTTCCAGCAGTCGTCGCGCCTGAAAAACTGCCGCTGATCAGCGTGCGGGCCTTGGCCGATGCCCTGAAGGATGACGCGGTGGCATTGATCGACCTGCGCTCGAGCAGCGCCTATCGCAAAGCGCATATCGCCGGCGCGCGCTGGTCGATCCGGCCCTTGCTGGCCGCCGCGCTGGCAGATGAGCGACGGCCAGTGGTGCTGGTGGCCGATGATTCCCGGCTTGCCGCCCTGGCGGCGCTGGAGCTGCCGCACACGGCAGTGCGCTGGTTGGCCGACGGCGTGGATACCTGGCGTTCGGCAGGCCTTGCATTGCAAGAGGGTGCCCAGACGCTGGCAGATGAACAGTGTATCGATTTCCTCTTCTTCACCCACGACCGCCACGCTGGAAACAAGGACGCGGCGCGCCAATACCTGGCCTGGGAAATCGGCCTGTTGGCACAGATGAGCGCAGACGAAGTCGCCAGCCTGAAGCCGCTGCAACCAGGGTCGCAAAGCGTTGTCGGTGGGCTGGATCGCACCCGCCTGGTCCAGGGCGCGCGCCCGGAAAAAGGCAGCGGTGCCCGCTCGGTCAACGTACCGGTCAGCCGCCTGAGCACGGTGCTGTTCGACAACCTGGCACAGATGCGTGACGCCCGTTCCCGGCGCGACAGCGAGCGAGTCCTGAGTTATGGCGCCCGGGGCAATCCGACGGCCTTCGCCCTGGAAGACCTCGTCACTGAATTGGAAGGTGGTTATCGTACTCGTTTGTTTGGCACTGGCCTGGCTGCCGTGGCGCAAACCTTCCTGGCCTACCTGCGGCCTGGCGATCATGTACTGATCACCGATGCGGTGTATGCCCCGGTACGGCGCGTGGCCCGGGACTTTCTCGAAACCTTCGGCATAGAAGTCGATTACTTCGCCCCCGACGGCAGCGACCTGCCCGGACGACTGCAAGCCAACACCAAAATGGTCTACACCGAAGTGCCCGGTTCATTGCTGTACGAACTCTGCGACTTGCCGGCCATTGCCGCACTCTGCAAGCCGCGGGGCATCCTGCTGGCAGTGGACAATACCTGGGGTTCGGGCGTGCTGTACCGGCCACTGACATTGGGCGCCGACATCTCGATCATGGCCCTGACCAAATACTTGAGCGGCCACAGCGACGTGGTCATGGGCAGCGTTTGCACTCGGCAGGAGGCTTGGCCGGCACTGGCGGCCATGAGCGACACTTTCGGCAATACCGTCAGTCCCGACGACGCCTATCTCGTCCTGCGGGGCGCCCGCACCCTGGCGCCTCGCATGGACATGCACGAACGACAGGCGCTGGAAGTCGCCCATTGGTTGCAGGCACAACCGCAGGTGAAGCGCGTCTTTCATCCAGCCTTGCCCGACCATCCTGGTCACGCCCTTTGGCAGCGGGATTTCAAGGGCAGCAACGGCTTGCTGTCCTTTGAGCTTCGCGAAAATGACGACACTTACCTGGAGCGATTCATCGACGCCTTGCAGGCGTTTGGGTTGGGTGCATCCTGGGGCGGGTTTGAGAGTTTGGTGACTGTCGCTGATACCAAGGACCGGCAACGTGCCGAGGATCGGGCGTTGAATCCGGTGGTGCGCTTGCATGTTGGGTTGGAGGATGTCGAGGTGTTGGTCGAGGACTTGCGGCGGGGGTTCGCACAGGCCGCTTTCGAGCCGCTCACACCCGACCGTTGAGCCTGGAAGCACTGGGGGCACAACCACACCCAGGTTGTGCGCTCCACTTGTTTGAACCTGCTAAACGCAAGCATTGCCAGATAACCTGGGCTTCAGGTTATGTAGGTTTTCATAATGCGACACGGCAACCTTCAGCTTTTTTTTGTCGAAAGAAAATGTTCTCTTTTCTATGTGTTCAGCCTTGTATTCCTGGCTACTAAGCGCTTTTTTGAGCAGTCCGGATACTTGAAAACCAGGTGGATCGTTCGGTTTTATGTATTGGTCGTACTGATCCGGGAGGGACACGCTGCCCATGGCCTTTCTGATTAAATTTATTTTATTACGGCAGTCTGCTTCATCTTCCAGGATTAAAGAAACCGAATCCATTTCCTGAAGATATTTTGTATGCATTCGCACTGTGTTGTCATAGGCTTGCGAGAGGCGTATTGCTGCCTCATCCGGGGTAACTTTAAAAGAAGCAATCCATGAGGACAAACAGTCGACAGGGTTGCGAAGAATAGTGATCAGCAGAATTTTCTTTAGGCTGAGGTTATTCGCCAAAATTTCTACTGGATCATAGGTTGCCTCCGAAGCAAGGTATGGGCCAAAGGCCTCCTTTAGCACCAGCCGTTTGCCAACAAAATCTCTAAGTGAAATTTTTGGATCAACTTTCATGTGTTCACATCTTAAAATGTGTTTTAACGGTTGGAAGATTCCTATGTAGTGAGAGGATGCGAGTGCGTTAAAGAGAAATGTGGTGCCACTTCTGCAGGGGCCAAGAATCAGCACGCAATCATACATTTAATATCTCCTTCTCAATCTGATGCGTTAAGCCCTCTAGATCAGAATAACTCCAGTCGATAGAAACAGTGCTTACCTTCTCAAGCAGCGAGGCCAGAGGGAAATCTTGTGGGGCACTAAAGCCTAGCCATTTGGGACGTTGGGGATCTATTGGAGAAAGCATCTGGCTCGCAACGATTTCCGCCGGTGATGAATCGCTTTGAATACGGGTCGGAAGAATTATTTTCTTTAGGTACACCGGTTTTTTTTGTATGCGCGATGGATCTACGTGTTCGGTAACACGTACAACTTCTTTTTTTGTGCTGCCGGGGATGACCAAGCGGATCTCTTCAAACCAACCTAGAACCTTGAATCCTTCCCCGTTTGGAATGACAGGTAATCTGTCATTGGTAAGGTAGCCCACGCCAGGTATCTGGAGAGATTGGAGCAGACTTGTTGTTTTGCCTTGGCCTTTTTCCCCGATGAAACAGAACCCGTAATCTGCGAAGGAGACAGCAGAGGCGTGGAGTATTGCTCCACCCTGGCGCTCTATCTCAGTAACAATAAGCTGTTTCAACAAGCGCTGAAAATCCTTGGCGAATGAACTGTTGTTGCGATACACGACTTCAATGGTGTTTTTGTCTATTGAAAATAACGTTCCGGAAATGGGGTTGTAGATTGTACGAGAGGTATCGGAGCTGTACTTTATAAGACCGGTACCAAAATCACTTATGGCGTTATCGGTAAGGGGGTTGAAAAAAATGATTTCTGACCAGTCAGAGAAATTGGCTTTAAAGTCAGAGGTGTTTTGGCGTAGGTTTATTTTATAATCGAAGGCGTCGTGGGGAGCCTCGCTAATGGACAGGAATGGGAAAAGGTTCGTTTTATAGAGTTCTAGAAAGGCTTGTTTTTCTGTGGAAGAATCAAAGGTTACGAGAAAAATAAATTCATCATAATAGTTTAGGTATAACATGATTTACGCCACCTTGTAGTTGGATAGTTGATCGAGGTGCATATCTATGAATTGCATGAGGCAGCTGTCACTGCAATGCAGATTTTTTCCCATCAGTGGCACGCCAATAAAGTAGCTGGAGCCTCCCGGGGTTACAATGCAAACCTCAGAGTGAGTCACTTTGCAAGTACTTTCGTTTAAATTAGACAAGGTTTGCATGATCGCCAATGCGCATGAGTAGGAAGAGCTATTGACGACAGTATGGTATCTCTGGATTTTCCACCATTTATGGATGTCATTCTCCATGAATGTGGAGTGTAACTTCTCAAAATTGCCATTGCTCACATAATCGTCCTGCTGGTTGCGAGCCTCAGAGTAAATATCTGTAGACTTGAATCCATCAAACAGAAGTTGCTGATGAGTATTGAAATAACACTGCTCGTTCAGGTTGTGTGCACCCATCACAAAATCGACATGGGGGCACTGGAATTTCAGGCGATTGAAATCATTTTGAACGCCAACACCTACGATGAAGGAGTCGAGCCTCTCCCCTAAATAGGTGCCTAATAATGTTGTTGGGTTGGTGACCAAAATTACGTTTTTATGATTCAAGAAATCCAAGTAGGGGTCAATGACTTCCTTGTTGAGTTGGTACAGATCGCTTTTTCCGCTTCCTCGACTGGTTCGTTTTCCTGCGATCAGAATAACAGTGTCGGATTTCTGAATTGCTTGTGGAGATCGACAGATTTCAAAACTGACCAGATTGTCCTGGAAACTAGCGCGGAGCTTGCATTCTTGCTCGTAGCTTTCAGCGTAAAATGCGATCGAGAATTTATTGGCTGTTTTCAGGAAAGAAACCAGTGTTTGGCCTACTTTGCCCGTGCCGCCGATGATGCAAACTTGTTTGACTGGGTATCCTTCCCTGAGTAACTTCATGTTTATCCTTTGTCACAGGCTGTAGGGATTCGAATTTTCAAACTTTACAAATGCCAAGCTGATGACGTTGTGCACGGTTCGGAGCACTCATAAAAAGTACCGTTAGAAAATGTCTACAGCGATGGCTGTAGTTGTTTTGCTTGGAAATAGTGTACGTTGGCACCTAAAAACAAGAAGCTCAACAGGTAGCAGAGCGAGTAAGTGGTTAACAAGGTGGATCCAGGCATGCTTGAGTCAGCGTACCTAAAGATATAGCCCACATAGCCTATGTAAACGACGGCGTTCATGACTATTTGAGTGATGATCGTATTGCCTAGCGCTCGGATGTGGGCTGATACGAGCATCATCAGGCTTGTGCAGCAAAACATGAAAATCAGGCTGGGGTTCAACCAGGGGTCTGCTTTATACATGTGAGCAGTAACGCCAAAAAGCTGACCGATTTCAATGCCCCATACTGCAAGGATGGCGATAGGTATAAACATGCTAAGAGCGAGGTAGCGAAAAACCATCGACGAAAGACCGGGTTTGCCATTTCTGGATACGTAGATGCTGTGAATCTGAGTAAAGGCTGAAACCGGGATTATTAATAAGGTTGTTATGCTCACGGCAATTGAAAAAATAGACACTAAGTCTTTGTCAATTAAAAATAGTTTTTTGTTTGCCATGAAAAATGCGAGTCGTTGGGACGCGAGACCAAGCCCGTTGGGGCCTCCGATTATAAAAAGGTGTCGAAGTACAGAATGATTGAAGCTGAGTTGCCAAAGCTTGAGAGTGCTGCTTTTATAGAGGTAGTAAGCCAGTTCCAAACATTCGCAGCCAAGCATGAGGTATGCAATGGTGAGCGAATAATTTTCTTTGTCGCTCAGTACGAATGCCGCGCCTGAAAAAAACATGAAAGGACAGAAGTTCATGAGTCGGGCGATGCTGCTGCTGTTGCCTTTTACGTGAGCTTCAAAATAGGCGTTAAAGAAGCTTGTAAGGATGTAGATCGAGATATAAATAAGGTACACATAGCAAAATGTCAGCGCTTTATAGTTTTTGGACAGACTGTCTATTTCACGATCGGATGTGATTGTGATCAGGTAACAAGCGGCTGCTACCAGGAATGAACAGGCAACGACCAAAAAAAAGGATGACATGAAGATATTCTGACGCGTGCGTCCTCCCTCCAGTGACAGATTTCCCACCGCCCTGAACATGAAAGTGACAACAGTCGCAGGAAATATAAATGCTGATGTGATGTAGCTGAAAAAGGCGAATTCATCGAAGTTTTTGTTTGCGACTAAAATTCCGGCAAATGCCATGCTGACAAAGGGGAAGAAACGATTTGCAGAAAACTTGATTATGCTGGAGTAGTAGAAGTTTGCATAACTTTGGTCCGTGGCAGCTGCTTTCATTTGTCGCGAATCCATTTTCAAATGATCTTGTACCGATAAGCCGCAGGCTGGTAATTATATCGCTCTATGGATTTTGTGAATTTCAAATGAGCGCGAACTGATGGCCTTGGCTGCGGCCAGTGCATCTAAATACTCAAGGCAAATGTTGTCAGGTATTTTCAGGTGCTCTCTGGCACTGTCAATAATAACGTTCACTGATTGCGCGTTGTTTATTAATGCCCAAAAAAGTGCGGCCGAGCTTGGGAGCTCTAATATCGCTTTAGACTCGATCGTGAGGTACCATCTTGACACATGAAGCATGACGCGAGCGTCCGGATTTTTCAGAATCAACGGTTCATCATTTTCTTGGTCAGTGTCGATCAGCCGGGATTCAACAAAGAAAATTTCTTCCGGCACGATATCGGCAAGGATTTTGTAATCCGTGACCATTTGATGGAATTTCTTGACAGAGTTTAAGTATTTTTTACTTTCAACTGTCGATGAAATTGGAATGGAGGAGGCGAGTTCAAGAAAACGACGGAACCCAAGATGATTCTCTCCCAGGTATCGAACTGCGTAGCGTACATGCCATTTTTCCAGGACTGATGTCGATCCGTGTATTGCCAGAAGTACACTGAGACTGTGCCTGAGTGCTTTATGCGCGCTGAAGAGTGCTGAGCGCGTGTCATCAACCAACTTGAAGCCATGCGATACCTTGAGTTCACGCTCAGCGTTGAGCAAAGCTAATTCAGCGAGCCTGGTCCTGAATGTGACGACATCAAATTCTTTTTTTATACTGTCGAATGCGGGTTCTCCACTAAGGGCAATACCGGAATACACTCTATGGCAAATTAGCATTTCATAAGCGCTAACAGACGCGAGGTTTTCACCTTTTGAAATGATGTCCATTATTCTGTGTATTTTTGAGAGCGGAATTTTCGTGAGTTCTACAGGACGCTGGAGTTCCGAAATCAAGACTTCTTCCTCTGTGCAGTCATCAAATACTGCATAGATGTCGTAATCGGAATTGGGTGTAGAGATTCCTTCCGGGATGGAACCCGATAGAAAGCTGAAAATGGGTTGCGCCGTTGAGTGGAAATAGTCGTTGACTAAGTTTTTTAAGGCGTCAAGCTCTTCAATAGAAATGTCTGCTGATGTTTGTTGCATGACATACCTCCCTGTATTACTCAGTCCCATCAGCCGAAACCATCGGTGATTTTTAATGCTTGCAAGGCTGTAGATTCTAGTGAGGTTCGTGCACTTCCATGTGCATAGGCTATCCCTGCTTTACTAGTGACTACGCCGTGGCTTATTAAGCCACGCCGCCACCGCCACCACCGCCGCCACTTTTGGTGAAGGCAGCAGATGCACTGATGGCTTTCTGCTCTTGTGCACTGAGTACACGAATTGTCGTCGTCATAGCCTAATTCCTTCTAGTAAGGTTTTGTTCGAAGCAAATTACTTCGAGCCCAAAACCTAGTCTTGGACAAAACATTTGTCAAACATTGAAATATAAAAAAGTTAAAACTTTTTTTGAAGGATATGTGCTGGCGCGCTGGGCGATAATTATGATATGTGTCCCGGTAGTGTTACGTGGCCATCATTTGTAAATTGTATTAAATATGTAATCGGCAGGTCCGCTGATTGTTATGCCTGGTGCCTCATATGCCTTGATTTTTAAAGAATTATGACTGTTGCAATAAAGTATTTAAGGTTGTCAAATGAAAACATTGATATGCGTGATACAAATCAATGATTTCGAATTCATAGCCAAGGGTGCTCGGTGGTACATGCCAACCTCAATGCACACTGCCCCAGCGCTTTGGCGAGCAAGGTTGTGCGCCTCCCCACAAAATCTATCGACAAGTGGCTACCAAATCCCGCTCCAACCGCTACCATTGCGCGCTGACCTCCCGACACCTCGGATTTCACTTTCATGAAATTGCGCCTGCTGACCGCTGTCTTGTTTTTCACCTGTACCCTGACTCACGCCGCTGAATCAAAACCCGTTCCGAAAGCCTTGGAAGAACAGATCGGGCACCTGGTAGCACTCATCAAGGACAGCTATGCCACCGGCTATCCTGAAGCGACGCTGGTGCAGACGCTGGATACCGGCGAGGACAGCCAGGTCACTCTCGCGGTCTTCACCGTCGAGGGTTTCGGCATGGGCAACAACTACAGCCAATACCTGGCGGCCTTTACGCCCGAAGAGAACGAAGAAGGCGTGCCGCATTACAGTCTGTTGGACGTGATGCGCATCGGTGGCGACAGCTGGCGTGCCATCGACAAATTGGATGCCAAGTTGGTGAGCGACCCGACGGGTGAGCAGACCCTGATCGACATTCCCGTGATGGAGAATACCGACGACGATGCGCCGAATTTCCCAAGCAAGGCTTCCGTGATTCACCTGTCCCTGGAAGGTTCACAGTCACTGCGATTGGTGGAGAAAAGGTAAGCCTCTCAGTTCGGTCGGATTTTCAATTTGTAGCGGGAATATTCTGTTTTGGCATGAAAAATCGAGCAAACAGCTCAGATTGCGACTTGATATTCAATTTTGCGTAAATGTTGCGGCGGTGAACTTTTATGGTTTCCGCCGAGAGGGAGAGCTTTCCGGCTATTTCTTTATTGGAGAAGCCGCTGAGTAATAAGCGGAGTACGTCACTTTCGCGTGCTGTTATTTGTGTGCCAAGCTGGTTGACCGTTTCTGGCCACAAAGGCGGCTCAGTCAGAGTTTTTTCTTCGTCAATTTCAAAACCCATGCGCTGATGCATCAATGCAGTCACCCATGGCTTGATAATGTCGAGCATGGTTATTTGTTCTTGGCTAAAGCGGGCTTTGCTGCCGATGGAAATGCATAACGTCCTATCGGGGTCGAGCTGGACATTGTACTGTGCTTCATCCATGGAGATGTATTGTGCAAAATACTGATGATAATACTCGGTCTCCAGAAAATACTCCGGTGCAATATCCAATAGATGAAAGAAGCCGCTCTGTGGGTTCTCTCGGTTGGCTATATAAAATGGATCCAGTAGATAAAGCCCTTTCACATAGCGATGAGTGAATGCATCAATCTCTTCCGCATCGGCTACCTCGGGAAGACTGACGACCTGCACGTGTTGACTACTGAAAATCAATACAACCCAATTATCGATCTGGACATATTCATTTAATGTGCGGACCAGCGAGCTCCAGAATTCCGGACGGTTCAGTTGCATGATCAGCTTTCCAATCGATCGATGCCAAGCCAGGCTGTGGAGGTCAAACGGCATTTTCTACCCCTTTAGGGTTAGGGATTCTTCGGTCAAGGGTAAGTATTCGTAGGTATTTACTATTTAGTTGCAGCCGGTATATTCGCTGCCAGGGTTTACGATGGCCATGAGGGCATATCGTCTTGACAAGGATGTTGCATGAGAAAGTCACATTTGCGAACCATTTTTTCGGCCACGCTTCCCTGCGTAGGGATAAGTACATCAGTGGCGGCGGTAGAGCCTGGGATGTATCTGTATAACTGGTTCGGGTTGCTCGCGCCGGAGACGCCAAAGGAGTTTGAGCAGGAAACTGGCACGAGCGTGCACATGGATGCGTTCGACAGCGCAGAAATCATGCAGAGCAAAGTCATGGCTGGGCGCACGGGATACGACGTGGTCGTGGCGACCTCCAATGTGTTGCCAAGCCTGATCCAGGCAGGAGTCCTTCAGCCTTTGGATCGTAATCAGCTGAGTAACTTTTCACATATCGACCCTGATATCTTGTCCCAACTCGCGGTCAATGATCCTGGTAATCGCTATGCTGTGCCCTATTTATGGGGTACTACCGGCATTGGCTATGACATTGACAAAGTCAAAGCGGCATTGGGTGATGATGCTCCGGTGAATAGCTGGGATCTGATCTTCAAAGAGGAAAACATCAGCAAGCTTCAGTCGTGTGGTGTGGCAATGCTTGATTCTCCCAGTGAGATCATTTCGATTGCTTTGAATTATCTGGGACTTCCTAGTAACAGCAAGAATCCGCAGGATTACCAAAAAGCTCAAGCCCTGCTGTTGAAAATCCGCCCCTACGTCCTCTATTTCGATTCGTCCAGAATCGACGCCGACCTGGCTGACGGCAATATTTGTGTCGTTGTGGGATGGGCCAATGGTGCCCTTGCTGCACAGGCCATCAACGAAAAGGCCAACACGGGGCGCAAGATTACCTACAGTCTTCCTCGCGAAGGCGCGCTGTCCTGGTCGGAGAATCTGGTACTGCTAAAAGATGCGCCCCATCCCAAGGAGGGGTTGGCGTTCATTAATTATATGTTGCGACCGGAAATTATCGCCAAGACCTCAAACCACACGCTGTACCCTAACGCCAATAAAGATGCCGCTGAATTTGTCGAGCAGAAGCTGCGAGATAATCCTTGGATTTATCCAGATAGAAAGACGATCGCTACACTCATTCCTCTTGAGCCACTGCCATTGAAACTGGAGCGAATCCGCACGCGGATCTGGACCAAAGTGAAGAGTGGTGTGTGAGCTGACTTTTTGATGTCTGGAAAGTAAGACGTAAACACCGATATAGAGGGGCGCTGGGCTGCTGGGTTGATATCTGTTAATTCATCAGTCCGGCATTAACCAGTGTCTTCCGGTCCAATGCGCCGCCTTATGTAAAAAGAGAACAGCGATGTTCAGCCCAGTCAATCAAACGTATTTCAGTTTGACAATCGACGGTTTCGAGCACGATTTTCAAGTGCTCGCATTCACTGGAGAAGAGGCGATCAGCAGGCCTTATCTCTTCAACGTGGAGTTTGTTAGCGAACGGTCTGACCTGGATCTCGAAAATCTCTTCGACAAAGAAGCTTTTCTGACGTTAGACGCGAAGGGTAGCGGCATTCATGGACGAATCTATCACATCGCTCAAAGCGGTCATCGCCAGCATTCGACATGTTACAGCCTGGCGCTAGTACCGCACCTGTCCTACTTGCGCCACCGCATCAGCCACAGGATCTATCAACAGTTCTCGGTGCCGAAAATCGTTGCCTTGATATTGGAGGAACACGGCATCGTGGGCGACGCCTATCGGTTTCATCTGAAGGCAACCTACCCGGAGCGTGGCGACTGCACCCAGTACGACGAAACGGATTTGCACTTTATTCAACGCTTGTGCGAAGAAGAAGGTATCCACTTTCACTTCCAGCACAGCGCTCAAGGTCATGTGTTGGTTTTTGGTGACGATCAGGCGGTTTTTCCCAGAATTGGACAGCCCACCGCCTATCGGCAAGAGCGCGACAGGATGTCCAGCGAGCCATTGATCAAGCGCATCAACCTGCGTCTGGGACAGCTCACCAGTCGTATCTCGCAGCGCAACCATGATGTCGAGCAACAGCTGGACGTTGAAGAAGATGGCAGGCTGGAGCGTTTCACAGGTCATGAGCACGGCAAACAGATACGTCTTCGTGCTATGGAGCGTCGCCATGCAGCTTATCGTCAAGCCGAAGGGCAGAGTGACCAGGCTCGGTTAGCCAGCGGCCATGTGCTGGAACTCTCAGGCCATCCACGCCAGGAGTGGAACGCCCTATGGCTACTGACTAAGGTCATTCACGAAGGCCGGCAACCACAAGTAATGAATGAGGACGTCGCCAGTGGCAACACTGCGAACGAAGATGACTTCCATCAGGGTTACCGCAATCGCTTTATCGTTCTTCCATGGAATGTTTCCTATCGTCCGTCGTTGGCCCACAAAAAACCTCGGATGCCAAGTAACCAGACCGCTGTAGTCATCGCTCTGGAGGACGAAGAGATCCAGAATGATCGGCTCTTCGCAAGGATCAAGGTCAAGTTCCCCTGGGACCGCGAGGATAGATTTGACGACAAGAGCCGTTGTTGGCTGAAGAGGGGCTCCGACTGGAGTTGTGAGATTGGGCCGCCCCGGACGGGTATGGAGGTAATGGTCACATTTCTTGAAAACGACCCCGATCAGCCGCTGGTCAGTGGGTGCTTGTGTTGTCGTTAAGGGCGTCCTGCCGCTGCTTTGCTTAGGGGCACGGTTGATACTGCTGAGCATCAGCTTTTGGGCCAGACTCCATCATTCTAGGAATAGTCTGGTTATGGGGAAAATCAAAGAGTTGGATGAGCTCACCCACCACTTCCGCTCGGCTTCAGGAAACAGCGGACTGCCTCGACTGACGACTCAATCCAGGCGTCTTGCCGGTAATGCGCTTGAATGCGCGGCTGAAAGCGGCCTGAGAGGTATAGCCCAAGCGCTGCGCCACCTCTTCAATCGGTAGTCTTTCGAGCGTCAGCCACTGGCTCGCAAGCCGCATCCGCAATTCGGTGACGTAGCGTAGCGGGGCCATGCCAATCGTCATTTGGAAACGGTCGGCGAAGACCGAGCGCGAGGTGTTGCATTGCTCCGCCAGCTGAGCAACGGTCCAGTCGCGCCCCGGTTGTTGATGCAGTGCCAGAAGTGCATTTGCCAAGCGTGGATCGCGCAATGCGGCGACCAGGCCAGAGGCATTGCCGCAGGCGCACTCCACCCAACCGCGAACGACCATGGCGGCCACCACGTCGGCCAACCGCGCGAGGATGCCGGCGAAGCCGATACGTGCGGCGCTGACCTCGCGCTCCATGGTGGTCAGGATAGGCACCAGCCCGGGGTAACGCTGGCCACCGGCATCAATCAGCATCAGGCCCGGCATCAGCCGGCCAAGGCCATGGATACTGCCCAGTTCAAACTCCATGCAGCCACTGAACAGAACGGTGGTTGGCGTGGGGCTGGCATCGGTTCCGGTATCCACCGCGCTGACGGCATCACCAAGGGGGGCGCCGTCTAGACGGTCGATGTCCTGAACAGGCACGTCCGTATGGGAAAGCAACTGATGGGCCGCGCCATGGGCGATGAAGATGGCGTTGCCGGCAGTCAGCGCATACGTTGTCCCGTCTTCCATCTGCAGCACCGCATTGCCGACCGCCAGAAAGTGGAACCAGGCATGCCCCGGTTTGGCCGCGAAGCCCAGGCCGAAGGTTGGACCGGCTTGGATACGCCGGTACTCGACGCCGCGCAGGCGCATGCCGCGCAACAGCTCATTGATGAGATCCGAGGAGAGAGCAAACTGATCTGTAGGCATGGCCAGGTGTTTCGGTCAAAAAATCGAGGTTTTCGATCATAGATCATCCAGTTTCTCGCGCCTAGACTGCGGGTCGCGATTAAGATCGGGAGATCCGTGCAATGACTGACTGTGTTTGTAATGGCGTATCCGACAGCCGTCCCGGCGTCGGGCTGGATGTGGAACCTGCAACCCCCGCGTGGATGGCAGTCTTCTCGTTGGCTATGGGGGTGTTCGGATTGCTGACCGCTGAGTACCTTCCGGCCAGCCTGTTGACGCCGATGGCTACCGATCTGGGTGTGTCCGAAGCGCTGGCTGGCCAGGCGGTAACGGTGACAGCAGTGGTGGCACTGTTCGCTGGCCTGCTGGTGCCAGGCCTGACCCGCGGTATCGACCGTCGCTGGGTGCTGCTGGGTTTTTCCACGTTGATGATCGTATCCAATCTTTTGGTCGCCGTTTCCTCCAGTCTCGCGGTGCTACTGGTGATGCGTATCTTGCTGGGTATTGCCCTTGGCGGGTTCTGGAGCATGGCGGCAGCGGTGGCAATGCGCTTGGTGCCGGGGGCTTTGCTGCCCCGAGCGCTGTCGATCATTTTCAGTGGCATTGCCGTCGGGACGGTGGTTGCGGTCCCGCTGGGCAGTTACCTGGGTGGGCTATATGGCTGGCGCAGCGCGTTCTTTGCCGCGGCGGCGGTAGGTGTGGTGACCCTGGCTTTCCAGTCGTTCACGCTGCCACGCCTTGCGCCGCGCACACCGGCACGCCTGCGCACTGTACTCGAGGTGTTGCAGCGCCCGGGTATCGCCATGGGTATGTTCGGTTGTGTGCTGGTGCACAGCGGCCACTTCGCGATGTTCACCTATGTTCGGCCATTCCTCGAGGGAACTACCGGCATTGGCCCGCAAGGGCTGTCGCTGATGCTGCTGGGTTTCGGTGTGGCGAACTTCGTCGGCACGTTGTTGGCCGGGTGGCTGCTTGAGCGTCGTCCACTGGCCACGCTGGTGTTGATGCCCGCGCTGGTGGGCGTTGCAGCGCTGGCGTTGGTGCTGTTGCCGGCCTCGGTGCCGGGGCAGGCGGTACTGCTGGCGATCTGGGGTCTGGCCTTTGGTGGTGTGCCAGTGGCGTGGTCGAACTGGGTCGCCAGCGCAATACCCGATCAGGCGGAAAGCGCCGGGGGCATGGTGGTGGCGTCTGTGCAGTCGGCCATCGCAACAGGCGCCGCCGCTGGCGGTGCGATGTTCAGCCTCGGTGGCAGCGCAGGCGTATTCGTAGCGGCGGCCGTGCTGATGCTGCTGGCCGCGTTGCTGATTGCGTTGCGTGTGCGAGTCCCTTCTATCCGTGGCAGTGCCCAGGCCAGGCCGGCGCTGCACCTTTGAATGGGGCAGTCGCGTTCACTTGCCGGAGGCCAGGACCTCATTGATGCAACGAACCGGGTTGTTCAAAATGAATCGAGTTCCCGCTCCAGGCAGTCTGCCCATTTGCCCGCAAACCGATAGAGGGGCATGAATGCCTCCGATAGCTCCAAGCCAAGTGGTGTGAGGCTGTAGCCGCTGTCGACTCTCTCGACAATGCCCGCGTCGCGCAGCTCATTAATTCTGCTTTGCAACACGGTGGGAGAGATGTCTCCCGCCGCACTTCTTAAAGCCCTGGAACTCATGGCGCCATCACGCAGTTCCCAAAGGACCCTTAGCGTCCATTTTTGTCCGAGTAAGTCCAGGAGCGCCATGATTGGCCGGCGTCCCTTGAGTATTGATGAAGCGCAGCCGTGGTTATCATTCATCGTTATTGACCTTGCTTGCTACATATTCAGTAGCAATTATCCTTGCTACATATTTGATAGCGGAGGATACGCGATGTCACGAATCAAAGCACTCAATGAACCCTACCCAGACGAAGTCAGGGCGGATTTCGACAAGATAATGGGAGTAGGGGTACCGCCTCTCGTTCTATTCTCGACCGTTGCATGCAGTGATCGCGCGTGGCGAAAATTCAAGGGAGGTTCGCTGCTCGATGGCTCTCTGCTGAAGCTTCGCCAGAGAGAACTCGTCATCAATAGGGTTTGTGCTCGCACGGAGTGTGAATACGAATGGGGGGTGCATGTGATGGCCTTCGCACAGGCCGCCGGGCTTACCAGAGAAGAGGTCGCCGGCACATTGGAATATCCCCTTCGCCCAGGGCTGTGGCGCGAGGAAGAGGCCGCTCTGCTGATCGCGATCGATGCGCTTCATGACCGAGCAGCGTTGAGCGATGAAGAGTTCTTGGCCCTCAGAAAGCATTTCGACGACGATCAGATCCTGGAAATTCTAATGCTCGCGGGCTTTTACCGTACGGTCTCCTACATTGCGAATGGCCTTTTATTGCCGCTGGAGCAAAATGCTGCGAACTTCAGTGAATATCGGAAAGGGAGGCCAGCCGAACATTGATGGGTTCTGGTCGAAGTCTCTCTCGGGTCCAATCGATATACGCGCTTTCAACAAGGAGTCCCAATTGCCCACCGCCCACGTTTTCATCGCCACCAGCCTGGATGGCTTCATCGCCCGGCCCGACGGCGACATCGACTGGCTTCTACAGCGCGACGATCCATCCGAAGACCACGGCTATTCAGACTTCATCGCCGACAAGGACGTCATCGTGATGGGGCGTGGGAGCTATGAGAAGGTACGGACCTTCGACACCTGGTTCTACGACCGGCCCGTGGTGGTGGTGTCTGAGCAGTTAGCCGATTCGCCAGTGCCCGAGGTGTTGAGGGGCAAGCTGCGTTTCTCCAGCCTGGCACCCAAGGATTTGATGACGGAGCTGGCAAGCCAAGGCGTGCAGCGCGTCTATGTGGATGGCGGACAGGTGGTGCAGTCGTTCCTGCGCGATGGCTTGGTCACCGATATGGTGATCACCACCGTTCCCGTGTTGATCGGCTCGGGGCGGCCGTTGTTCGGGGGGCTTGGGCGGGATGTGGATTTGCAACTCGTATCCAGCCGCAGCTTTCCTTCGGGGCTGGTGCAGTCCACCTACCGATTGGTCCCATGACCCGCCGACTCAGCGTACACGGTCGCGGCTTTGCACCGCCAGGTCCAGGGCCTTTTGCATATCCAACCGTGCCGAGCGGCCGACGTCTTTGTCGTTGAGCTGGTAGCGACGCTCCGACGGCAGGATGGGCGCGGTGAGGTCTTCGGCGTCCATCTGTTCGAAGTCGTGGTTGTCGCCGATGGTCATGGCGCTGCGGCGTAGCAACATGCGCAGTTGTTCGGGTTGCAGTTGCGGGTTGATGGACAGCATCGCCGCCAGCAGGCCCGCGACCATGGGGGTGGCGTAGGAGGTGCCGCAATGCACTGCGCTGTCCTGGCCGGCGCTGGTCGTCGAGGCGTGGGCGCAAGCGGCGGCGGTGATGTCGACGCGCATGTCGATGTTCGAGGAGCTGCGTTTGACCGCATAGGCCGGGTCGTCGACGCCGACATCAGTGCGCTCGCTGCGCTGGTGCCCGCCGACCACCAGCAATTGTTCGGTGATGAAGGAGGAGGGCAGGCGGTATTCATCGCTGCCCGAGAACGAAGATCCATTGCCGGCGGAGTTCACCACGATCACGTCAGGATGTTCCTTGCGCAGCCAGAGGAAAAACTCCTCCAGTAGCTCCTCGTAACCACCCATGGCGATGCCCGAGCGCAGCAGCGAGTCGACGTCATCGCCCTTGATGTCTTTGGCGCCGACGCGGTGGATGCCCCAGCTCCAGTTCAGCACGCGCACGCCGTCTTCCACGAGGTTGACCGAGGCGGCGATATTGGCGGTGATCCCGGCATCGGAATTGCGTTCGACGATGACCTCGAAGCCACCACTGGCCTTGTCCAGGCCGCGGAGGAAACCGGTGTTGCCGCTGTCGTCCCAACGCGCGGCGAGGATGCCAGCGACGGTCGTGCCGTGGTTGTCCGGCTTGTCTGCATCGCGTGCGTAGACACAGGTGCGCGGGGGCGAGCAGGCGCCGACGTTGTCTGCGAAATCCGTCGTGTCGAAATCCACATCGCGCTCGATCAGGCCGATGCGCACCGGCTGCGGTTGGATGGGTGGTTGTCGCCCGGGGATACGGCGTTGGTAATAGTTCACCGCGTCGAGAAAGCGATTTGCGGCCCATTCGTCGGAGTCCAGGGCCGGTTTCTTCGGTTCTTCTGGATGAGTTGCGGCCTGCTCGGTTTCTTCGGCCGAGGACTCCTCGATCACCACAGCATCCACGCTGGTCTCGCTGCCCAGGCGCAGCACCAGGGCGTCGCGCTGCACCAGGTCCTTGGCCGGCAGGCGCAGTTGATACAGATTCAGGGGCGAGATGCTGCCGACCACTTTTGCCCCGTACTTCTGGGCCAGGCGCTCGGCTTCCTGGCGGCCATCACGGTCTTCCTCGATCAGCACGCTGACCAGGTCGACGTAAGTAGTCAGGCCATCCATGTTCTTCGCCACTTCGTCCGGCCCGGCAGCCAGCACGTGACTGTTGCGCAAGGTCAACCAGGCGGCATTGCTGGCGCGCGGGCCGTCCTGCAGCCAGAGTGGGCCGCTCTGGTAATTGGCGCTGTCCAGGCGCAAGCGCAGGTTTTCCCCTTCACGCTGGACCGCATCTGTGGGTATCGCCTTTGCGCCCAGGTTCAATTGCGGCGTTCCGTCTCCCAGCCCGCGTACGGTCAGGCACCAGTCCTGGTGCTGGCTTTCCAGCAGGTCGCCGCAACGTTTCAGGTTTTCCAGGCGCAGCGGTTCCGGCGCGGCGGCCGCTGTGCCGGCAGCCAAGGTAAACAACGTAACGAGGGCAATGGGTCGTAGGGGCATGAGCCAGGTTTCTTTGCCGAGGGTCCTGTTGCTCCGACTGTTACGTTGCTCGCTTCGTTCAGCGGGATACGATACTCAGCGATGGCTCCCCTGGTTCAGAAGCTCTCGAGGCGTGCTTCAACACCTGCTTGCCGCGCGAGTTCGATCATGGCTTCAACCTGGTCGGCATCGGTGATGAACCCCACATATTCGTCGCCGCCGGAGTCCAGGTGCAGGTAGCGTTTGTCGAACGCCGCCAACCACTGGTCGAAACCGGCCAGCACCTGCGGCATCGATAGCGTGCCCCCATGCCGATAGGCGTAAGTCTCTTTCACTCCGCTGGCGCTGACCAGATAGGGCACCAGATACTCGAAACCATCGAAGCCTTTCCAGCCAAGCGTTATACGCGCTCAACGTGAACGCGATACGTGATGTCCCGATCAAAACTGTCTTCCGGGTTTTCGTAAGCTTCAAGCTCTTCCAAGAACCCTGTCCGCTCAAGGATCAGCAAATCCTCAAGGGTCCAATCGAGCGGGAAGTCGCTGGAAAAGCTTTCACCTTGGTACTCAACCCAGTGAAAAACCGGGAAGGGCAGGTAACCGAGCCACTCTGATCGATAGGTGATCTCGTCGGATTCGCTACTCGTTACCACGGCGCGGATCTTGTGTTTGATAGCTTCTTGACGTTCATCCATGGTGTTTCGATCCTGACTGTTTACCACTGGCGTCCCAACCACCGCGCCTAGATAGACCTCTGGTTAACCCGCTTGGAGAGCGCTTCGGCGCTTTCCTTGCGCTCGGAGTAGCGGTCCACCAAATAGGTTTCTCTGCCACGCACCAGCAAGGTGAACTTCATCAGTTCCTCCATGACATCGACAACCCGGTCGTAATAGGACGATGGCTTCATGCGCCCGGCTTCATCGAACTCAAGGAAGGCTTTGGGCACGGAAGATTGATTGGGGATCGTGACCATACGCATCCAACGACCGAGCACCCGAAGTTGGTTCACCGTGTTGAAGGATTGCGAGCCGCCGCACACCTGCATCACCGCCAAGGTCTTGCCTTGCGAAGGGCGAATCGCACCCAGGGCGAGCGGGATCCAGTCGATCTGCGCCTTGAACACCGCCGACATCGAACCATGGCGTTCTGGCGAGCACCACACCTGGCCTTCCGACCACATCACCAGGTCGCGCAGTTCCTGCACCTTGGGGTGATCGACGGGGGCATCGTCCGGCAGCGGCAGCCCGGAGGGATCGAAGATTGCGGTTTCGGCACCCATGAGCTCCAACAGGCGTGCCGCTTCGCGGGTCAGCAATTGGCTGAAGGAGCGCTCGCGGGTTGATCCGTATAGCAAAAGTATGCGCGGTTTGTGCTGTGGTTCGGCGTTCTGCGCGAGCTTTTCCGGCGTGGGTACGTCGAAGAGTGACAGGTCCAGATTTGGAAAATCATGCGGGGTTTCGCTGGAGAACTCGGTCATCACAAATTTCCCGGAAGCGTGTTCGATATATGGAAAAATGCATATTCGTATTTCCATATATTTATCGCAAGACGCAATTTGGCTGACTGTCCGAATTTTTGTTGAGGGCGAAGGGGTTCAAAGGGAGGTGACAGCAGGAATTTGGCCCTGAAGAGCTAGGCTAAAACTTGAGATGGCAGCGAGGCGCGGCGGTTCTGACGCAGCGCTTCAAAGGTGCGCGGTAACGTGGATCAGCTTTCCGGGGACGCGACGGGGGCGTCGCTGGCTTCAGTCGCCAGTTTCAGTCGGTCGGCTTTGCTGATGTACTTGGTCTTGCTTTTGGGGGCCAGTTTGGCACTGGCCTTTTTGGCGTTAGCCTTCAATAGCTGGTTTATTTTCTTGCGGCGATTCATGTTGTTCTGCTCAGCATGTCAATTTTCGGATGGTATCAGCTTTCCGTTTTCTCAGGATTTTTCCTCATTTTTGCAGCGGGCTTCACACGGCGCTCGATAATGATCGAGTCATTCGGAATCTCCAACCGGATCGCCGTTTCCTCGGTGTGCATTTCAATGAGCGTCGAATTGCCTACGCCTCGGAAAATCACCGTCGCATTTTCAAATTTTTTGTAATTTTCCAGCGGTGAATCCTTGGGGGCTGGCAATAGATTGGCGTAAGGCGGTTTCACCAGAATCGTTGCCCTTTCTATACGTATTTGCGCGAAGCTCATGGCCGCTTGCAGCAAGTCCGAAGTCACACCCCCCATGAGCAGGGGCGTCAGGAGGATGACCCCAACGATCACTGCCCTGGTTCTCTTCAAGGGTTTCATTTCGGCCTGAGGATTCTGGTCAGGATGCTCGGAATCGACGACTTCAGGTGCCGAGGGCTGCGCTGCCTTTATTTTCTTGTTCTGCTCCAGATAGGCGGAGTAAACGACGTACTGGAAAATGGGCAGAAGGATGAGCTGAATGTGTTCCAAGGGGCTTTTATGGGTAAGGAAATAAATGGTCACTGCGCCGCATATTCCAAAAAACACCGAGAGGAAGGTTATTTTTGGTCGTTTGAATTCCAGTATGGATTTTTTATCGGTGATTTTGCCATGTAGCCAGACGAAGCTTTTGAGCACAGGTATGAAGAACGGCGAAAGTAATATCCCTACAGCCGTGACGGAGACTGAAAAGTAAACACAAACCAGCCCGAAGCAAAACGCCGTGACCAGGAATAACAAACTGTCTCCAACGGATACGCCTTGTGGGTAATGACCGTTGCTCAATAAATAACTGACGATGCACGTGCCGCCAATCAGTAAGCCGATTTTTGCCGACAGGGAGAGTAGTTTTGTAGCAATCTCAATCTGTTTTTCGAGTCCGGTGGCTGCTTCCCGCATCATGGAATCCTCCTTGGTATTGAGCACAAGATGATCGTTTAGCCGACTCATCTGTACGCAGATAGCATAGCGAGGCTTTTGTGACCCACAGGTTCATCGAGTTTTTGCGAGATAGGCTTGAAGGTACTTAGCCTGCTTTCGCTTGTACTAAGCTGTCCTTCCAGGACAACTTGCGGGAGGGGGCAACGATGCCTGAATGTTTCGATTCGCTGGACGAAGCCTTTGCCACGATCGGCCAGGACAAGGAAAAGAAGCGGCTATGGACTGTCCTCACTTTTGCGGGCAGCCGTCAGTTTCATCTGTTCTGGAGTGCGGCCAATGCCGGTCAGATCGTGGCGGGTATATTGAACCAAGGGTTGCCGGCCAGTCCCGACTCCGTGCCACAGGTGTTGCCTAACAAAGACCTGCCGAAATTAAGACAAGGTGGCGTGGACAAGTCCAGCCCTCAATACCTGCAGAACGAAATCAATCGTCAAACGGTATCGAAGACAAAAACCTTGCGCGCCAACGTAGCCGATGTCCTCGCCCAGCAATGGAAGGTCAACACCTGGACCTTCACGGGGCATGCCGAGGAGCGGATGCTGCTTAACTTTGACGCTCTCTACACCCAATTTGCCGTTGCGACAGGACAGATTCCGACGGTCATCATCTACAACTCAGACTCGCCCTGTACGGTCGACGATCCACGTGCGAGCTCCTTGTTACAGCCGCGTTCCTGCTCGGCCAAATTGACCCAACTGGCCAGGCGTTATCCGTTTGCGCAGTTCACCGTGTTCTATTACAAGGCCTATCGCGGCAGTGGGTTAGGGGCGATGGACGGCGCGGCCTCAAGTTCGAGCGCTGGCAGCACCCCTCCGTCCGCTTATGTCTCGGGCAGCAATATCGAACTGCTGCCGTTTACCGCGGAACTCCGGGAGTTGTGCACCCAGAACAAGATCAAGTAGTCGCTTATAGGAGGACGAGGGGAATAAACTCCCCCCCCCTTGTCATCTCAGGTTGCTCTGGAAGAAGCTCGTCAGCTTATCGAACGGGATGAGGTTGACCCGATCATAAAGATCGACATGGCCTGCCCCAGGAATAATGACAAGTTCCTTGGGTTGACCGGCGAGCTTGTAAGCCTCCTCGCTGAATTCCCTGGAGTGCGCATCGGCGCCAGCAATGAACAACATCGGATGAGGCGAAATGGTCTCGATGTCATTGAGCGGGTAGAAATTCATGAACTTGACGTTGCTGGTCAGCGTCGGGTGCGTGGTCAGGTCTCTGGACGAGCCGGATGGCGTGAACTCGCCGCGCGGGGTGCGGTAGAAGTCATAAAACTCACGTTGGATAGGATGAGTATTGTCGTCCAACTGATGCACCGTACCGCTGGTATAAAGCGTTTCGCCGCCTGCGAACTCCACATTACGTTGCTGTGTGGCTTGGGCGATGATCGCCCGGCGTTGTTCGAGCGTTTGGGAATGCTTCAATCCATTGCGATTGACGCCACCCATGTCATACATGCTCACGGTTGCGATGGCTTTCATGCGTGGGTCAATCTTGGCTGCACTGATCACAAAGCTGCCACTGCCACAAATACCGATTGCGCCAATCCGCTCCTTGTCGACAAAAGGCTGGGCGCTGAGAAAGTCCACTGCGGCGCTGAAGTCCTCGGCATAGATATCCGGCGAAACCGCATTGCGCGGCCGCCCCTCGCTTTCGCCCCAGAATGACAGGTCCAGGGAGAGCGTCACGAAGCCTCTTTCCGCCATTTTCGTGGCATAAAGATTAGCGCTCTGTTCCTTCACCGCGCCCATCGGGTGGCCTACGACAATTGCCGGATTCCTTGTCTTGCCATCGAGTTTTTTCGGGATGAACAGATTGCCTGCCACGTTCATCTGATATTGGTTTTTAAAATTGACCTTTTGTACGGTCACTTCGTCGCTGGAATAAAAATTGTCTGCGCCATTAGACATATCGGCTCCTATTGCTGACAGCGAACTGACAAGCAGCGTCAGTAAAACGATGATCTTTTTCATTAGAAATCCTTTCGGTGCGGAGTAATCAATTCTGGGAAAACATCACTTGCACACCCCGCCGGCCCAGTGCCTGAGCCAGTCTTGCGGTGTCGTCCACACGCCCTAGGCGCGTGTATGCGTAGGTTGAATCGAAGTTCGTATAGAAGACGACCAGGGTGTCCGGGCCATACAGCATCAGATCGCCGCTGTGGATCGTTCCCGGCTTGCTCGCTTCGGCAGGTAGTGCTTGGGGGAGGGTGGCGTACTTTTCATTGCGGTTGAGATCACTCAAGTCCAACGTCAGTGGCAATAACGCGACAAGTGCGCGAGCAGCTGCGTTGTCGGCCAGGGTGATGGCGAAGCGTTGTTCCCCGATGGTCATCCACATGCCAATGTTCTCCGTTCGCGAAGATGCCGAGGCGGCTTCATTCATTGTCGAGTAGCTGCCAAGCACGAGCATCGAAGCCAGCAAACCAAGCCAGGTCGCCCTCATCGCGGTTCTGCTTTCATTCCTGTTCATGGGGAACATGGTGAGCGACGAACAGTCACGCGACTAGCTAATGAATGCTTAACAGGGCTATAAGCAACACTAATCAATCGGCTTAGATGCGTTTCACCATGATCAAAAGAAATCTCAATGATCTGCTGTCTTTCGTAGCGGTCGCGCGCGAAGGCAGCTTCACGCGTGCTGCCGGAGCATTGGGTGTCACACAATCGGCACTGAGCCAGGCAATCAATGGCCTGGAAGCACGCTTGCAGATCCGGTTACTGACGCGGACCACTCGCAGCGTTTCGCCGACCATCGCTGGCGAGCGGCTGCTGCAAGCGATAGGCAATCGTTTCGATGAAATAGAAGCGGAGCTGGATATGCTGACGGAAATGCGTGACAAGCCCGCCGGCACTGTACGCATCACTTGCGGCGATCATGTCTTGCGCACGACCTTGCTCCCGAAACTTACCGGGTTGCTGCACGACTACCCGGATATAAACGTTGAATTTGACGTGTGTTACGGATTTCGAGACATCGTGGCGGATCGTTTTGATGCTGGCGTGCGCCTGGGTGACACCATCGACAAAGACATGGTTGCCGTTCCGATAGGCCCTCCATTGCGGATGGCTGTCGTCGCTTCGCAAGCGTACTTCGCTGCCCATGCCATTCCCAGGGCCCCGCGCGACCTGATGGACCATCGCTGTATCAACCAGCGCATGCAGACATCAGGCGGGCTCTATGTCTGGGACTTTGAGCGGCGAGGCAAACAGGTGAACGTGCGAGTTGACGGTCAGCTCATTTTCAACACCTCGACTCATATCGTGCAGGCGGCAGTGGCCGGGCTGGGCGTTGCGTATCTGCCAGAAGAAGAGTTTGAACCGCACCTGCAAGAAGGCCGGCTGGTTCGGGTGCTGGAAGATTGGTGTCCGCCGTTTTCAGGCTACTATCTGTACTATCCCAGCCGGCGACAGCCTTCGCCTGCGTTCACATTGGTTGCCAATGCATTGCGCAAAGCGATCTAAGAAAGACGATTGATGGTTCAGTGGGTGAACCAGGGCTTAGCGCATCGTTCACCGGCCAAGTTACCAAGTAGTCGCTTTCAGAACACGTTTCGTCGTCCATGTGCAATCGCCAACCCCCGGGAGTGGCAAGCTGTGAGGATGCCCCGGACCAGGTGCGCCAAAGACACCTGGCCGGAGAGCGAGAATGGCGATCGGATGTGCCACGCTACCGTGACGTGGGCCGGACGCCGCAGCCAAGACTCCGGACGGCTGCCGCTATGCAGCGGTGGCGTTCGAGATGCCGAGGTACGTTTATGCCTGATGAGACGCTTCACCTGCCTTTGATCCATAGCGTGCTTGCGCGCGAAAAGGACATCCCCGGTGCCTTGCTGCCGATTCTCCATGCCATCCAGGCCGGCTGCGGATATATCCCCGACAATGCCGTCCCGGAGATCGCCCACGCCCTGAACCTCAGCCTGGCCGAAGTGCGTGGGGTCATCAGTTTCTACCACGATTTCCGTACCACGCCGCCGGCGCGCCATACCCTGCGCCTGTGCCGGGCCGAATCCTGCAAGAGCATGGGCGCCGAAGCCCTGGCTGCGCAGTTGCGTGAGCAATTGGCGCTGGACGATCACGGCACCAGCGCCGATGGGAGCATCAGCCTGCGGCCAGTCTATTGCCTGGGCGCCTGCGTCTGCTCGCCGGCCCTGGAGCTGGACGGGGAGTTGCATGCCCGGATCACGCCCGAGCGTCTGCGTCAGTTGGTCAATGACTGCATGGAGGAGGGCGCATGCTGACGCTCTGTATCCCCCGCGATTCGGTGGCCCGTGCCGTGGGCGCGGACAAGGTGGCCGATGCGTTGGCCCGTGAGGCTGAACGTCGGCAGCTGCCGCTGGAGGTGTTGCGCACCAGTTCCCGTGGCCTTTATTGGCTGGAACCGCTGGTGGAGCTTGAAAGTGCCGGTGTCCGGCTGGGTTTTGGTCCCGTCACACCGGCCGATGTGCCGAGCCTGCTGGATGCGCTGGCAGGCGATCCCGGCAGCCATCCGCTGGCCCTGGGGCCGGTGGAGGACATTCCTTATCTCAAGAGCCAGCAGCGCCTGCTGTTCGCTCGCGCCGGCATCACGCAACCGCTGTCCCTGGATGACTACCGTGCCCGAGGCGGCTTCCTCGGCCTGGCCCGGTCCATCCAGATGGATGGCGCGGATGTCGTCGCCAGCGTGCTGGATTCCGGTCTGCGCGGTCGGGGCGGGGCGGCATTCCCGGCGGGCATCAAGTGGCGCACCGTGCGCGATGCCGCGGGGGTACAGAAGTATGTGGTGTGTAACGCCGATGAAGGCGACTCCGGTACGTTCGCCGACCGCATGTTGATGGAAGGCGACCCCTTCCTGCTGATCGAAGGCATGATCATCGCCGGTGTCGCCGTAGGTGCGACGATGGGCTACATCTACGTGCGCTCGGAATACCCGGCCGCCATCAGCACGCTGAACGAAGCGCTGGGCATTGCCCGTGACGCCGGTTACCTGGGGGCGAACGTGAGCGGCAGCGGCTGCGCCTTCGACATTGAGGTTCGTGTGGGGGCGGGTGCCTATATCTGTGGCGAGGAAACGGCGCTGCTGGAGTCCCTGGAGGGCAAGCGCGGCACGGTTCGCGCCAAACCGCCACTGCCTGCCATTCAAGGCCTGTTCGGGCTGCCGACGCTGGTGCATAACGTGGTGACCCTGGCCTCGGTGCCGATCATCCTGGAGAAGGGTGCGCAGTTCTATCGCGACTTCGGCATGGGCCGTTCCCTGGGCACGATGCCGTTCCAACTGGCCGGTAACGTCCGTCACGGCGGCCTGGTGGAGCGTGCCTTTGGCCTGAGCCTGCGGGAATTGGTGGAAGGTTACGGTGGCGGTACCGCCAGCGGTTGGCCCCTGAAGGCCGCGCAAGTGGGCGGGCCGTTGGGCGCCTGGGTGCCGCCTGCGCAATTCGATACGCCGCTGGACTACGAAGCGTTCGCCGCCATGGGCGCGATGCTCGGCCATGGTGGCGTGGTGGTGGCCGACGACAGCCTGGACATGGCCCAGATGGCCCGGTTCGCCTTGCAGTTCTGCGCCGAGGAGTCCTGCGGCAAGTGCACGCCATGCCGGATCGGCTCCACCCGTGGGGTGGAAGTGGTGGATCGCTTGATCGCCAGCACGGAAGTGGGTGCTCGTCAGGAACAGGCCCTGCTGCTGCAGGATCTGTGTGACACCCTGCAATACGGTTCGCTCTGTGCCCTCGGTGGGATGACCTCCTACCCTGTCGCCAGCGCCCTCAAGCATTTCCCCGCCGACTTCGGTCTGGCGACCACGGAGGCCGACCAATGATCAACATCTTCGACCCCAGCACCGATATCGACCTGGGCACCCCGGCGCGTGAAAGCGACGTGCAGGTCAGCCTGACCATCGACGGGCGCGAAATCAGCGTCGCCTCCGGCACCTCGGTCATGCGTGCCGCCGCCATGCTCGGCACCACCATTCCCAAGCTCTGCGCCACCGACAGCCTGGAAGCCTTCGGCTCCTGCCGCATGTGCCTGGTGGAGATCGATGGCATGCGCGGCTATCCCGCGTCCTGCACCACGCCGGTCACCGAAGGCATGGTGGTTCGCACGCAAACCTCCAAGCTCGCCACGCTGCGGCGCAACGTGATGGAGCTGTACATTTCCGACCACCCGCTGGACTGCCTGACATGTCCGGCCAATGGCAACTGCGAATTGCAGACCGTGGCGGGACAGGTGGGCCTGCGCGAGGTGCGCTACGGCTATGAAGGTGCCAACCATCTGGCCGAGGCCAAGGACGTTTCCAACCCGTATTTCGACTACGACCCGAGCAAGTGCATCGTGTGCAGCCGCTGCGTGCGCGCCTGCGAGGAAATCCAGGGTACCTTCGCCCTGACCATCAGCGGACGTGGCTTCGATTCCCGGGTGGAGGCGGCCGGCGGTGACAATTTCCTCGATTCCGAATGTGTGTCTTGCGGTGCCTGCGTGCAGGCGTGTCCGACGGCGACCCTGATCGACAAGAGCGTCGTGGAGATCGGCCAGCCGGAGCGCAGTGTCATCACCACGTGTGCCTACTGCGGCGTGGGCTGTTCGTTCCGTGCCGAGATGAAAGGCGAACAACTGGTGCGCATGGTCCCGGACAAAAATGGCCAGGCCAACCATGGCCACTCCTGCGTCAAGGGCCGCTTTGCCTGGGGCTACGCCACGCATCCAGACCGCATCACCAAGCCGATGATCCGCAAGCACATCAACGACCCGTGGCAGGAAGTCAGCTGGGACGAGGCGGTCACTTACGCCGCCAGCGAATTGCGCCGGATCCAGCTCAAGTACGGGCGTGACTCCATCGGCGGCATCACCTCCAGCCGCTGCACCAACGAAGAAACCTACCTGGTGCAGAAACTGGTGCGCACCGCGTTCGGTAACAACAACGTCGACACCTGCGCCCGTGTCTGCCATTCGCCCACCGGTTACGGTCTCAAGCAGACCTTGGGCGAGTCCGCCGGGACCCAGAATTTCGACTCGGTGATGAAGGCCGACGTCATCCTGGTGATGGGCGCCAACCCCACTGACGCGCACCCGGTGTTCGGCTCCCAGCTCAAGCGCCGCTTGCGCCAGGGCGCTCGTTTGATTGTCATCGACCCGCGCCGGATTGACCTGGTGGATTCACCCCATGCCCGCGCCGACCTGCACTTGCAACTGCGCCCGGGTACCAACGTGGCGATGCTCAACGCGCTGGCCCATGTGATTGCCACCGAAGGCTTGATAGACCAGCCTTTTGTCGAGGCGCGATGCGAGGCGGCGGACTTCGCTCGCTGGCGTGATTTCGTCAGCCTGGCGGAAAACTCCCCCGAGGTCCTGGGCCCGGTGTGTGGTGTGCCTGCCGAGCAGATCCGCGCCGCCGCACGGCTCTACGCCACCGGCGGCAACGCGGCCATTTACTACGGCCTCGGCGTCACCGAGCACAGCCAAGGCAGTACTTCGGTCATGGGCATTGCCAACCTGGCCATGGCGACCGGCAACATCGGTCGCGAAGGTGTCGGGGTGAACCCGCTGCGTGGACAGAACAACGTCCAGGGTTCCTGCGACATGGGCTCGTTCCCTCACGAGCTGCCGGGCTATCGGCATATTTCCAACGAAACGGTGCGCGCCCAGTTCGAACAGGCGTGGAACGTGACCTTGCAACCTGATCCGGGCCTGCGCATTCCGAACATGTTCGAGGCGGCCCTGGACGGCACTTTCAAGGCGCTTTATTGCCAAGGCGAGGACATTGCCCAGAGCGATCCCAATACCCAACACGTGACTGCCGCCCTGAGCGCCATGGAGTGCGTGGTGGTGCAGGACATCTTCCTCAACGAGACGGCCAAGTTCGCCCACGTGTTCCTGCCGGGCAGTTCGTTCCTCGAGAAGGACGGCACCTTTACCAACGCCGAACGCCGCATCTCCCGCGTTCGCAAGGTGATGGACCCGTTGGCCGGCAAGGCCGACTGGGAAGCCACCATCGCCCTGGCCGACGCCCTGGGCTACAAGATGCACTACAACCATCCTTCGCAAATCATGGATGAAATCGCCCGCCTGACGCCGACGTTCAGCCGCGTCAGCTACGCCGAACTGGAGCGTCATGGCAGCCTGCAATGGCCTTGCAACGATGCTGCGCCGGACGGTACGCCGACCATGCACATCGATCAGTTCGTGCGCGGCAAAGGGCGTTTCATGCTCACCGGCTACGTGCCCACCGAAGAGAAGGTCAACAACCGCTATCCGCTGTTGCTGACCACCGGACGCATCCTCAGCCAGTACAACGTTGGCGCCCAGACCCGGCGTACTGACAACGTGGCCTGGCACGAGGAGGATCGGTTGGAGATTCATCCAACCGATGCCGAGAACCGCGGGATTGTCGATGGCGACTGGGTCGGTATCGGCAGTCGTGCCGGGCAGACCGTACTGCGGGCGAAGGTGACCGAGCGAGTGGCGCCGGGTGTGGTCTACACCACGTTCCACTTCCCTGAATCGGGCGCCAACGTGATTACCACCGACAACTCCGACTGGGCCACCAACTGCCCGGAATACAAGGTGACGGCGGTCGAAATCGTGCGGGTCAGCCAACCTTCGGAATGGCAGAAACGCTACCAGGCGTTCAGTGATGAACAGGGGCGCCTGCTGAAGGAACGCCGCCATGCCGAGAAAGCCGAGGTGCGTCGATGAGTTCTGAAAGCTTGATCAAGATGGCCAACCAGATCGGCCAGTACTTCGCCAGCGAGCCGGACAAGGCAGTGGCGGTGCGTGGCGTGTACCAGCACATCAAGAGCTTCTGGACGCCGGCCATGTGTCGCGAGTTGATGGCCTGGCAAACGAAACATCCCGACGCGGTCCTGCACCCGTTGGTGTTGGCGGCATTAATGGAGTTTGAAAAAGCGGCTTAGGAAGGAAATGCTGTAGAACCTGCACACAGCCCCGGCCGGCGCCCTCGTCAACGACGAAGGGAACCGACCGGGGCTGTGTGCATTTCAGTTATTGATTATTGACGGTGATGTAGGGATCCCATGTGTTGGTCGGGCCGATCTGGTTCAGGTTACGGTCCAGCAGAACGAAGACGATTTGGTACCAGAGCTTTCCCGGGTTCAGCGCAGTGGACTGCCAGACGGTATAGGTCACATCGGTCTTGGCAATGCCTCCGGGGGCACCATTGTCCAGATAGGGCACTGGAATGCCGGGGATATTGAAAAATTGCGGGGTCGAGATGGTGCCCTTGTAATCACCGCCCTGATGAGGGTCTCCGATCACGACGTTTTTGATCAATGCGATGCGGTCGAAGTTGCGCGACAGCGTGGTGGCGCGCCAGCGAATGATGTCGCCGGGTTTTACGTCGAACCACAACTCGTTACCGCCTTCGCCTTCGCCGCTGCTGATGTTGGCGTGGCTGTCGATGGCGCTGCGGGTCACCAGCATGGCAATCGCACCGCCTACGTCATTGGGGTGGGCGAGCAGGTAGTCGGCGTCAACGTTGACGAGCACATCAATGGTTTGGGTCGCTCCAGACATGTTGTTGCTCCTTGGGGGTAATGGCATTGACGACCGCGCCTGCAAAGGCGTCCGGATCACCCGGTCCCTGGGTGCGGTCTCGAGAGCAACGATAGGTGATGGCTTTGTGGAGTCAAATTTCGAACTCTTGACGCTGGTCAAGCGCAGCGAGGCGGGGCTGAAGTATAGCTTTGATTAAGCTCGGGACTTGGTAATCTCTTAGCGGATGACGGGTGTTTTTCCGGCAGCTTGAGTAGGTGAAGGCGCACAACGAGTGTCATCAATAACCTGTGCATCCACATGAAGTCTCTTACCTCAAGCTGCACAATTACTGGCGTCAAGTTATCTGCGTTGCGCTTATTGGATGGCTGTCCTAATCTCCGGGACAAGGCATTGTGCCAGCAACGACTAGGGGAAAGGGATGTTCACCGAAAACGCACCGGTTCAGGTTGCAAAGGCGTTGTGCTCAGCCTTCAGCGCTCGATTGGCATTGGCATGTGCGCTTTCACTCTTCATCGCGGGCTGCGCTGTTCCAACAGGGAAGGCGCATCTTTTTAAGGTTCAGCCTGCTCGTCCTACAACGGACGTCAATAAGTTTGAGGCTGCAAAAAAACTTAAGGACGAATGGGAAAGCGCCCAAACCCAGGCGGACGCTGTGAAAAAGAAACAAGGGGTGGCAGCCACTGAAATCGAGGCCGCCAATACACGAGCGCAACAAGCCAGAAAAAAATTCGAAGACGCTATCCGCGATTGGAAAGCCGAACGCCTGCGTTTGGATGATGATATTTTCAGCACCGATAAAGCCGGCGCCATTCGCAAACCTGACAGCAACGGCAACGGTGGCGATGTGTTCGCTATCTATTTGACGGATGCTTACTTTAAGTACCTCAAGGACCTCGGTGGGGTGAACGAGGTCGTGATCGTTGCCGAGTTCACCGAAGTGAGTGGCGAGGATAAAAGCGCAACGGTGACCAAAGTACTCGGGCCTTACCTCGGGGTTGCCGATAATTCCAAGCCGAACCTGCTGAACAAGTTGTTGTACGGACCCAAAAAGCTCGAGTCCGATCACCTGTCGATGAAGTTGACCGTGTTGGAATACGACCAGGGCGAAAACGAAGACTCCGCAGCTTTCCTCGACTTTATCGGATCGGCCAGCAAGACATTGTCCCTGGCCAACCCGATAACAGCCGCTGAACAGGTGTTTGCCAAAGAAGTCGCCAAAAGTCTGTTGGCTCTCAACAAAGATGACATTGTGTTGGAAATCGACGTGGACATGGTGGCAGGTCCTGACGATGAGGCCGTGGAAGGTAACGGTTCGATAGTGGCGCTCAAGCCTGGGAATTATGTGCTGATCAACCAGGAGCGCTGTGCTCCCACCAACTGCTATTTCTATTTGACCAATCGGGGCAATAAAGGGAATCCGCTGGCTTGGCTGGGGGACACGTTGATGCTGGTGCCTACTGCCATGCGGCGCGGTTGGACTGACACGCCAGACGGAACGTCTTTGGAAGACATCAAGGCTGGCGAGATCGAGTACGACAATCACGGTCTGCAACAGAGCGGCAAAAACGAGACGTTCGTAGACAAGACCTGGTTGTCATTTGCAGTCTACAAAGGGGGCGATGATGTGCTCTGGGGACGGCGACGTGCGTTGAATGAGGCAGAGAAAGCCGTCCAGTCCATCAACAGGCAAGAGACCAGTGCGCTGTTGAAGAATGCCGACTATGAGCGTGCCAGGACGGCCCTGGATGCTGCCCAGCAGGCCGAGCAAGAGAGCCGCAGCGGGATAACCTTCGTTTCACCCCTGGATGCCAAGGGACGATTCGCGCCTTCAGTCAAGAACGACTCGTTTTGCCTTACGCACGCCAAGCCGGTCAGCAACCCCCAGTATTCGTTCTATCAACTAAAAGAAGGAGCTGCGCCCACGCCGATCAAGAGTGTGGCTCTTGTTCCCGGCAAATCCACATCCAGCGTGTCGTGCTTCAGCTATCCGGCAAACACTTTGACAACTGGTAAGTACCAATTGGTCGTGACCACACCTGGGGAAATGATCCCCGTGACCCAGAATGCAGGCTTTGAGATGTTGCCATAAGTTGAACAGATCAATCCTGCCACGGGGGTAGCGATCAGGCGTCGGATGTCTTCCATGTTTGTGCATTGCGAGGGTCGCAACGGGTCCATGCAGTGAGCTCCGCTTGTTGAACAAGACCGGCTCAGCGCGAGCCGATCTTTTGATGAAGTTTAGAAGCACCAGTCCTCAGCGCGAACGGCACGACAGAAGGCGCCTGCCAGAGGCCATTGTGCCGCCGCCATCGCGAGCAGGCTCGCTCCCACAAGGTTTAGCCTTCGAGCCCGCGTTGTTCAATCACGCCAAACACATCCGCCACATCTTGTACCAGGATCCGGGCGACGTTGGTGATGGTGTTGATGTCGCTCGATGCCGAATCACGCAGGCTGCTGCACGCCACCAAGGTCAGGTAATCGAGGGTGGCGTGCAGGCGTTCGCTGGCGCAGGCGTGGAGTTCGGGGAGTGGGGCTTGGGTGTCGATCAGCAGGACGGGGTGGGTGGTGGCGGTTTGGGTTAGAGGGGTGAAGCGTTGACCACGTTGGTTCATGGCAAAAGTTACTCATTCTTCGTATCAAGAAAAAGCTACTTCAATCCGCTGCGAAACGAATGGGTGGTAGCTGCGCGTGGGTTCGCAGACCGAGGATACGAAGGAACCCGGCAGACCCGAAGGTCTCCCACACACAGCCACCATAAAATGACGTCGAACGCCAAAGGCGCTCATTGTCACTTTTATGATGCTTGGTTGCTACCGTATCTGTCGGGCTGCGAAACCCAGCCACCGGCCAAAGCCAGCGACGACCCAACTATAGAAGTCGATCCCGGCACCCACAACCGACCTGTAGGACGCACGCGCCCCCTGTGGCGAGGGGATTTATCCCCGCTCGGCTGCGCAGCAGTCGCAAAACCGGTACCTGCGGAGTACCTGGCGAAATAAGGTCGCTGGTTTGGGGCCGCTTCGCAGCCCAGCGGGGATAAATCCCCTCGCCACAGAGGTAAATTCCTACGAGTTTTTCAGAAGGCCAAATCACCGTCGGAGGGGTGGAGACTTTCCGGATTTCTAGCGACAGCCCCGAAAAAACGCCCTGATATCCTCCGCCAACAACTCCGGCTGTTCCAACGCCGCAAAGTGTCCGCCTCGGGGCATCACGGTCCAACGCCTCACGTCGCAGCAGCGCTCCACCCAACTCCTTGGCGGCATGGGTAGCTCCTTGGGAAACAACGCCACCCCAACCGGCGGCTTCACCCGTTCGCCGCTGTTGAACAGCAACGGCCGCTTGCTACCTTCCACATACTGGCGAAACGACGAGCCGATGCAGTTCGTCAGCCAGTACAGGGTGACATTGGTCAGCAGCCATTCTCGATCGATGGCGGGGTTGGTATCGCACCAGGACAAGATCTTCTCGCCCATCCACGCCAAGAGTCCCGCCGGTGAATCATTCAGGCCCACGGCCAGAGTTTGCGGCTTGGTTCTCTGGAGGTGGGCATAGGCGCCTTCGGCATCGGCAAATGCCCCGGCGCGTTGCAAAAACGCGGTTTCTGCAGCTGTCTGCGGGGGCTCGGTTTCGCCAAGGGGCGGGCGATAGGAGCCGGGGATGTAATTGAGATGAATGCCGGTCACGCGCTCGGGAAAACGCACGCCCAGCCACGTCGACACGCCTGCACCGATGTCTCCACCCTGGGCGCCAAACCGCTCATAGCCGAGCCCCGTCATCAACTCACTCCACAAACCGGCCACTTCATAGGGGCCCATGCCAGGTTGCTGGAACGGCGCGGAAAAGGTGTAGCCGGGCAGCGACGGCACCACCACATCGAAGGCATCCGCAGCATCGCCGCCATGGCTGGCCGGGTCCGTCAGCAGTGGGATGATGCGCTGCATCTCGATGAACGAGCCGGGCCAACCGTGGGTGAGGATGAGAGGCATCGGATTCGGCCCGACGCCTCGCTGATGAATGAAGTGGACCTGCTGCTCGCCGATGTCGGCGACAAATTGCGGCAAGCGATTGAGCGCCGTTTCCTGGGCGCGCCAATCGAACGCGCTCGACCAATAGGCGAGAAGCTCCCCAAGCACGTCCATGTCCATACCCTCGTCCCAACCTTGCCCGGCCAAGGGCTCCGGCAACCGGGTGTTCCTCAGGCGATGCCGCAGCTCTTCAAGGGCGTGTTCGGAGATATCGATGGAGAAGGGTTTGATGAACATGGGTGTTTTCGCCGTGATCAGGTGGCATCTACAAATGACATGACATGCGTCGCAGAATCGTCCTGGACCTGCTGGAATCCGCAGCGCAAGTAAAATGCGGCTCCCTGCGGTGTATCCGTGGACAGGCGAACGACACGGAAATTCAGGGCCGCATATTCCAGAAGGTGTTTCACCAGAACCTTACCCACGCTCTGGCGCCTTGAAGCAGGTGCGACGTACACCCGGCGTAGTCTACCGGTATCCGGCCCTGCATAGGGATCGCAAGAAAGACCACCTATGGCAATCAGTTGCCCATTGCAGAAGGCTCCAAAAAGCCCTTCACCGGGGCGGTCGAACCGATTGGAGCCGTTTTTCCAATCGGTTACCAAACGGGTGAGGAACCTGAAACCCTCTGCAACTGCCTCGGTTTCCAACAGCGGAATTTGAGGAGCAAGGGCTGAGATTTGGTGTATCGCCAATTCATCGGCTGACCTGACCACTAGCGTCGACCCGTGCGTGTACTCACATCCACCCACACCGCCAGCACCAGAATGCTGCCCTTGACGATCATCTGCCAATAACTGTCGACGTCGAGCATGGACATGCCGTTGTCCAGGCTGGTGATCACCAGCGCGCCGAGCAGGGCGCCGTAGACGGTGCCGGAGCCGCCGCGCATGGAGGTACCGCCGATGAAACAGGCGGCGATGGCGTCGAGTTCGCCCATGTTGCCCGCCGAGGGCGAACCGGCGGCCAGGCGTGCGGTGTTGACCACGCCGGCAAGGGCGCACATCACGCCCATGATGCCGAAGATCCACAGTTTTACCGCCTGCACGTTTATGCCCGACAGGCGTGTGGCTTCCATGTTGCTGCCCACCGAGTAGACGCGGCGGCCAAACACGGTCTGGCTGGTGACATAGCTGAACACGCCCAGCAGGATCAGCAGAAGCAGCACCGGTACCGGGATGCCATCGTAGCTGTTGAGGGTATAGACGAACCCGGCCAGCACTGCGCCGATCAGCACCACGCGCAATACGTCACGCACCAATGAGTGCGCCGCCAGGCCATGCAGGGCGCGGTTGCGTCGCTGTTTCCAGGTCAGGAACAGGGTCAGGGCGAACAGCAGGATGCCGAGCCCGGTCCCGACCGTGTGCGGCAAGTAACCCTGGCCGACGTACACCAGATCCGGTGACACCGGGGCAATGGTGGTGCCGCCGGTCACCCCCAGCAGGATGCCGCGAAAAGCAAGCATGCCGCCCAGGCCGACGATGAACGACGGGATACGCAGGTAGGCGGTCATGTAGCCGTTGCCCAAGCCGATGACCAAGCCGCACAGGGCCACCAGGCTCAGGTTCGCCAGCAGCGGAATGTGATAGACCACGTCGAGAATCGCCGCCAGACCACCGAGCAAGCCAAGCAACGAGCCCACCGACAAATCGATCTCGCCACTGATGATCACCAGCACCATGCCGCAGGCGAGGATCCCGGTGATGGACATCTGCCGCAGCAGGTTGGAGAGGTTGCGCGGGGTCACGAACCCGCCGTCGGTCTGCCAGCTGAAGAACAGCCAGATCACCGCCACGGCGATCACCAGGGCGAGCATTTTGTAGCGGCTGAAAAGTTGTTTGACCTGATTCATCTACGCGGACTTCCGATCATTATTGTTATGGCCATCGGGCTGGCTGAGTGCGGCGGCGAGCACCTGTTCCTGAGTGAGTTCGTGGTTGATGAAGTCGCCGCGCAACTGGCCTTCGCCGATCACCAGCACGCGGTCGGATACCCCCAGCACTTCGGCCAGTTCCGAGGAGACCATGATGATCGACACGCCTTCGGCCGCCAGCGCGCCCATCAACTTGTAGATCTCATACTTGGCGCCGACGTCCACGCCGCGGGTCGGCTCGTCGAGAATCAGCACGCGGGGTTTGGTCAGGAGCATTTTCGCCAACACGGCTTTTTGCTGGTTGCCGCCGGAGAGGCTGGTGATCGGCAGGAACGGGCTCGCGGTCTTGAGGTGCATGCGCGAGATTTCCTTGTCGATGCTGCCCAGTTCGGCTTCGGCGTCGATGCGGGTCAGTTTCGAGTAGTTGTCCAGCACCGCCAAAGTGATGTTCTGGCCGACGCCCAAGTCCGGGATGATGCCTTGGCGCTTGCGGTCTTCGGGGACCATGCACAGGCCGGCGCGGATCGACTTGAGGGGCGTGCGCGTGTCGATTTGTTGGCCGCCCAGCCAGACTTCGCCTTCGTAGCGCCCGGGGTAGGCGCCGAACAGTGCCGAGACCAGTTCCGTGCGACCGGCGCCGACCAGCCCGGCGATGCCGAGGATTTCCCCGCGCTTGAGCACGAACGAAATGTCGTCGACTCGTTTGCGCTTGGGGTTGTCGACGTCGTAGCAGGTGAAGTGGCGTGCTTCGAAAATCACCTCGCCGACCTCATGGGGTTCGGTGGGGTAGAGGTTGCTCATTTCCCGTCCGACCATCTGGGTGATGATCTTCGGAATGTCCATCTCGGTCATCGCGGTCGTAGCAATGTGTTTGCCGTCGCGGATCACCGAAATGGTGTCGCACACGGCGGCCACTTCATCGAGCTTGTGGGAGATGTAGACGCAGGCAACGCCCTTGGCCTTGAGGTCGCGGATGATGTCCAGCAGCACCTCGATTTCCGAACGGGTCAGGGCCGAGGAGGGCTCATCAAGGATCAGCAGCCGTGCCTGCTTGTTCAGTGCCTTGGCGATTTCCACCAATTGCTGGTAACCACCGCCGTACTGCGAAACCGGCAGTGAGACGTTCATGTCCGGCACCTTGAGTTCACGCATCAGGGCTTCGGCGCGGTGGATCATCGCCGGGTAGTTCATGCGCCCGCCGGGCAGCGTCAGCTCGTGGCCCATGAAGATGTTTTCGGCCACCGACAGGTCGGGGACCAGGGTCAGTTCCTGGTGAATGATGACGATCCCGGCGGCCTCGGTTTCGCTGATGGATTGTGCCTTGAGCGGCTGGCCGTCCCAGAGGATTTCACCGTCCCAGGTGCCGTAGGGATAGACCGCCGACAGCACTTTCATCAGCGTGGATTTGCCCGCGCCGTTTTCACCGCACAGGCCGACACATTCACCTGGCCTGACCTTGATGTCGATGCCGTTCAGGGCTTTGACACCGTCAAAGGTTTTGACGATGCCGTTCATTTGCAGCAGGTAGTCGGACATGGCGAGGGCTCGAATAAAGAGGGCTCAGGCATCACCCCGATGCCAGTCAAGTCACAGGGCATGTGGGAGCGAGCCTGCTCGCGATGGCGATGGGTCAGCAGGCATCAATAGTGGATGTGCTGCCGTCATCGCGAGCAGGCTCGCTCCCACAGGATCTTTGCTTAACCAAAGATCCGGGCTTTGGTCACTGCCCGGCGATCTGCGCCTTGGTGTAGAACCCATCCTTTTCCAGCAGGTCGATGTTGTCCTTGGTCAACGGTGTCGGGGTGAGCAGGATGGTATCGACCTTTTTGCTACCGTTGTCGTATTGCGAACTGAAGCTGGGTTTCTCGTTACGCGCCAGTTGCACCGAGAGCTTGGCGGCTTCGGAGGCAATCAGTTTCAGCGGCTTGTAGACAGTCATGGTCTGGGTGCCATCGATCACGCGCTTGACTGCGGCGAGGTCGGCATCCTGGCCGGAGATCGGTACCTTGCCGGCCATTTTCTGCGCGGCCAGGGCCTGGATCGCGCCGCCAGCGGTGGCGTCGTTGGAGGCGACGATGCCATCGATCTTGTTGTTGTTCCGGGTCAGGGCGTTTTCCACGATGCTCAAGGCTTCGGTGGGGTTCCATTCCTTGACCCACTGTTGGCCGACAACCTTGATGTCACCCTTGTCGATGGCCGGTTGCAGCACTTTCATCTGGCCTTCGCGCAGGACCTTGGCATTGTTGTCCGTAGGGGCGCCGCCGAGCAGGAAGTAGTTACCCTTGGGCGCCGCTTTCAACACGCCGCTGGCCTGCATCTCGCCGACTTTTTCGTTATCGAAGGAGATGTAGGCGTCGATGTCGGCGTTGAGGATCAGGCGGTCATAGGACACCACCTTGATCCCGGCCTTCTTGGCTTCGGCGACGGCGTTGGTCAGCACGGTGGCGTTGAACGGCACGATGACGATCACATCGACGCCACGGGAGATCAGGTTTTCGATCTGCGAGATCTGTTTCTGCTCGTTGGCATCGGCGGACTGGACGAAGACCTTGGCGTCGAGTTTTTCCGCCGCCGCGACGAAGTAGTCACGGTCCCGCGACCAGCGTTCCAGGCGCAGGTCATCGATGGAAAAACCGATCTTCGGGTGGGCCGCATCGGCCATGACCGGGAGAGACAGGAGGGCGAGGGCGCCGGCGAGTAACGTGCGTTTGAAGGTTTTCATGGTGGTGCGTCCTTTTATTGTTGTTTGAAAGACACTGCCTGACGATGAGCGTGATACCGGGGTAGAACTGTAGAGCGTTGCAGGGCGCCGTGGGCACAGATTTGTCGCGAGAATGTAACAGCCCCTGTGCCCGAACATCGCCCGTTGTCAGGGGTAGATAAACCGATTGACCACGTTTTCGAGCATCTCCTGGCGACCGCTGACGGCCTGGGGATTCAGCTCGTGGGTGAAGGCATGCTCGGCCAGTGATTCAAGACTGAAATCACCGGCCAGTACCGCCTTGCCAAACGGTTGCTGCCAACCGGCGTAGCGCTGATCCTTGAACTGTTGCAACCGGTCGTTCTGCACCATGGCCGCCGCGCGTTCCAGAGCCAGGGCAAGAACGTCCATGGCGGCGATGTGGCCGTGGAACAGGTCGAGTTCGTCCAGGCTCTGGCGCCGGACCTTGGAGTCGAAGTTGAAACCACCATTGCTGAACCCCCCGGCCTTGAGGATTTCGTAGGTGGCCAGGGTCATTTCCTCGACGCTGTTGGGGAACTGGTCAGTGTCCCAGCCGTTCTGCGGATCGCCACGGTTGGCGTCGATGCTGCCGAAAATCCCCAGCGAGACGGCCGTGGCGATTTCGTGATGGAAGCTGTGCCCGGCCAGGGTGGCGTGGTTGGCTTCGATGTTGACCTTGATCTCATTTTCCAGGCCGAACTGTTGCAGGAAGCCGAACACCGTGGCGCTGTCGTAATCGTACTGGTGCTTGGTCGGCTCCTGGGGCTTGGGTTCGATCAGCAGGTCGCCCTTGAAGCCGATCTTGTGTTTGTGCTCGACCACCATGCGCATGAAGCGGCCCAACTGTTCGCGCTCGCGTTTCAAGTCGGTATTGAGCAGGGTTTCGTAGCCTTCACGACCGCCCCACAACACGTAGTTGGAGCCTTTGAGGCGCTGGGTGGCGTTCATGGCGCTGAACACCTGCGCGGCGGCGCAGGCGAACACTTCCGGGTCTGGGTTACTGGCGGCGCCGGCGGCAAAGCGTGGGTTGCTGAAACAGTTGGCGGTGCCCCACAACAGCTTGATCCCGGTCTCTTCCTGATGGCGCTCCAGGTGGTCGATCATTTGGGCGAAGTTGTTACGGTAGTCCTTCAGCGAACTACCTTCCGGGGCGACATCGGTGTCGTGGAAGCAGTAGTAGTCGATGCCCAGTTTGGAGAAGAACTCGAAGGCCGCTTCGGCTTTGCCGATAGCCAGCTCCATTGGATCCCCGGTGCGCTGCCATGGGCGTTTGAAGGTGCCGGCACCGAACACATCCGAGCCCGGCCAGACGAAGGTATGCCAGTAGCAGACCGCCATGCGCAGGTGCTCGCGCATGGGTTTACCGAGCACCAGTTTGTTGGCGTCGTAGTGGCGGAAGGCAAGTGGCGAATCGCTGGCGGAGCCTTCGTAGCGAATCTTGTCGACACCGGGGAAGTACGGCATGTGCAATTTCCTTTTTATTCTTGGCGGTGTCCCGATACTAACGCCGGGCCTATGGCTGCTGATTATGAAAATCACCAACGGGCCGTTCGATTTTGAGTATTGAGATTCGCTGGCTGCACGCCTAGTCTGTGCTCATCGGCCCAGGGTTAAACCAATGAAAACCGTCCCGCCCGTTCACCGCATTGCGCTCCTGTTCAACGGCAGCAAGATCTACGACCGCGGCATCATCAGTGGCATCGGCAACTACCTGAGCAGCACGCGCGCGTCCTGGGACTTGTTCCTAGAAGAAGATTTTCTCTGCCGCTTGAAAGGCATCGAGCGCTGGCAAGGTGACGGGATCATTGCCGACTTCGACGACCCGCTGATTGGCGAGGCGCTGGCCGGGATCAAGCTGCCGGTGGTGGCGGTGGGTGGTTCGTATCAGGATGAACGCGCTTATCCGAAGGGCATTCCCTATGTCGCCACCGACAACGAAGCGTTGATGAAATTGGCCTACGAGCACCTGGTCGAGGCCGGGTTGACCCGTTTTGCCTGTTTCAGCCTGCCTGAAGCACAAGCCAATCGCTGGGCCCAGGAACGGGAAAAGGCCTTTCGCCGGCTGATGCAGCGCGATGGCCTGTACGCCGAGGTCTATCGCGGCATGGGCACCAGCGCACCGCTCTGGGACAGCGCCGTCGAACAACAGATCGCCTGGCTGCAAAGCCTGCCCAAACCCATCGGCATCATCGCCGTCAGCGACGCGCGCGCCCGGCAGCTGCTGCAAGCCTGCCTGACCGCCGGGATCGCCGTGCCCGAGCAAGTGGCGTTGATTGGCATCGACAACGATCCGCTGACCCGCAGCCTGACGCGGGTGCCATTGAGCTCGGTGATCCAAGGCACCGAAACCATGGGCCGCACCGCCGCGCGCCTGCTCCATCAAATGCTGCACGGCATGCCGTCCACGGGCACACAGATTCTGATACCGCCGGATGCGATCAATGTGCAGGTTTCGAGCCTGCACCAGCCGTTGGGCAATCCTTATGTGATGCAGGCAATGCTCTTCATCCGCCAATACGCCTGCCAGGGCATCAAGACTGCCCAGGTGGCGGCCTATGTGGGCGTGTCGCGCTCATCGCTGGAATCGCACTTTCGCAAGGAGCGCGGCTGTAGCGTCCACGACGAAATCCTGCGCTTCAAACTGGCCGCTGCCGCCAACGGACTGGAAAACACCAACTCGCCGATTGCCGACATCGCGCAGAATTGTGGCTTCAAATCGGCGCAGTACCTGCATACGGTGTTTCGCCGTGAGTTCGGCTGCACGCCTCGGGAATATCAGCAGGGAGCCAATACGGCCACTCACTGACCCACGGCCGAACCGCTCTTGTGGCGAGGGGATTATCCCCGCTGGGGCGCGAAGCGGCCCTGAAACCTGGCAGCCTGGTGTGTCAGGTTGATTGAGTGGATAACATTGGAGCTGCTGCGCAGCCCAACGGGGATAAATCCCCTCGCCACAAAGGCACGGTGAGCCACTGCCACAAGGGGTACACCATCGAGTCTTCCTTGTGGCAAGGTTGCTGGCTTCATCGAATATTTAGGGAAGGATTGAATGACGCTCAGGGTGATGGTGGTCGGCGGGTATGGAAACTTTGGCAGTATCGTTTCCAGGCACCTGGTGGTGATGCCAGGCGTAAAGTTGGTGATTTCAGGGCGCGACACCCAAAAACTGCAGCGCAAAGTCGATGAGTTGAAGGCTCAATCGGGCACTGTGTGTGAAAGTTGGTGCGGCGACGCCATGGGAGCGGGCTTCAAATCTGTCCTGGGCTTGATGAACATCCAATTGGTCATCCATACCGGTGGCCCATTTCAAGGGCAAGCCTATGTCGTTGCCGAGAGCTGCATCGACGCGGGTGTGAACTACTGTGACCTGTCCGATTCCAGAGCCTTCGTCACCGGCATTAGCGCACTCGACGCCCGGGCAAAACAGGCAGGCGTCGCGGTCCTTAGTGGTTGCAGCTCAGTGCCGACGCTCTCGGCCGCCCTCATCGATCAGCAGCGGCATCGCTTTAAGCGTATCGACTCGATTGAGCATGGTATTTCCTCTTCGGCCAAGATGCCGGGGTTGTCCACCGTCGAAGGCGTTCTCGCCTATGCAGGCAGGCCGATCAAGCAACTGCGGGATGGCCGGGTACATGAGGTCCTGGGGTGGCAGGATCTGACGCTTCGCAGAATGCGCTATATGGGGACCCGGGTACTGGCCAATGTCGACGTGCCGGACATGGATATCTTCGCCAGCCGCTATGGTGCCCGGACCCTGAGCTTCAAGGCCGGCTCAGGCCTGAAACTCGGCGGCATTGCCAACTATCTGCTGGCCCAGGCAATGAGGATGGGGGTGGTGCGTGACCATGCCCCTTGGGCCACCAGGCTTCATCGGTGGGGGCTCTGGTTCGAACGATTTGGCGATGGCAAAAGCGCAATGTACATCGACGTCCAGGGCATCGGTGTCGATGACGAACCGCTGTCGATGAACGTGCAGCTCACCGCCATGAATGACAAGGGGCCAGAGATTCCCAGCTGCGCAGCCGTTGCCTTGGCGGCAAAAATCAGCCAAGGGTATCTGCCCGAACCCGGTGCTCGGGCCTGCGTGGGTGAAATTACCGTCGACGAATACATGGCTGCTATCAACGACCCCGAAAACTTGAGCCTGTCCGTACACTTCTCTGACGAGCAGGGCTGACAGATGCTCTATCTTTGCCTGAAGTACCTCCACATTATTGCTGCCATTTTCCTTTTCGGCTTCGGCATGGGGTCCTACCTCTACCTGATCGCTGCCAGCCGCACCGCCAACCCTCAGGTCATTGCCCACGTGGCCAGGACAGTCGTCCAGTTCGACACTTGGATTACCACGCCTGCGGGCTTTATCCAGATAGCGACGGGCTACCTGCTGCTGAAGCTGGCCGGACTTCCCCCGACCACGGAATGGATAATGACATCGCTGATCATTTTCCTTTGCGTAGGGGCGCTGTGGCTTCCTGTGCTGGTGCTCCAGAAGCGCTTATACGTGATGGCTTCGAGCGCAGTTGGAGACGGGCGCGCGCTCGATGATCGATACTCATCCGTGTATCAAAAGTGGTTCTGGATGGGCGTCTTTGGCTTTTTGGGGATGTTTGTCATTGTGCTGATCATGGTGACGAAGATGACGCCACGTCAGTGGATCGAGCTTCTGACGGGCTAAGTACCGATCCGTTCCACCGGATTGATCCCAAGCGTGGGAGCCTTCAAGAAACGGCCTTCATGATCCGGGCTCGGCAAAAGGCAAACGTCGTACTTGCCAAACAGCCGATAACGATTCAGGGCAATGCGATCATAGGCCCAGTCCCGAAGCCTGCGGGGGACGTAACGCAGCAGTTTCACCGAGCGCCAGGCCCTGGGCAGTAGGGCAACGATTTCAAAAATTGCCTCCGAACGCACCCAGTAATGCCGATCTCGAACCACAGCCATGGTGTCGAACTGCTGCAAGGGCAGGCCCGCCCAGGCCAGCAACGCTTGTCCTTCGGGTGATTGTACGGAGGCCAACCGCACGTGTCGGGCGTGGTCATGGCGGATCAGGAACTTTGCCCAGCCATTGCACAGTTTACAAACGCCGTCGAACAGGACCACTGTCTCGCCTGGCTCGAGCAAGGGCGCGGGTGAGGGGCGAGTTTGGGAGATGGGCATGAATGAGTCTCTACATGGCGCCTGGTTACCCGGATAATACGCCTGTTCCAGCGTCAAAGGGCGTCCCGAAGGGTTGCTCGACCATGATGATTTCAAGGGCATGATCCGATCCATGAGCGATGACACTTACACCCTGTACATGCGCTTCCAGACCCCCGACCCTGGCATCGGCCCCCGGGAGCAGGCGCCGATGCTCGCTCAGGAACAGGCCTGGGCGCGCGAGCGTGCGACCATGCATCGCTTCAGCTGGATCGAGGTGCTGGTGCCACCGTTGTGCCTGGGCCCAGTGTTGCCGGGCATCGTGTTTTTGCTGGGGCTGCTGGTCCATCAAGGATTATCCGCCTCAGGCGTCGACCTCGACCGGATCGCCGGGGCCTCCCTTGGTTGGCTCGTGCTTGCCACCTTGCTGTTCATGGCTGCGTGGATCCTGCACAACTTCCTGCGCGATAAGCGCGACCCGACCAAGCGTTATTGGCAATCGATGCCCGATCAAGGGGTGGTCGAGCTTGAACACCATACCCTGGTCTCCGGCATCAGCCTGTGGTCCAACGACTATGATCCGGAATGCAACACCCTCATGCAGTGGTCCAACGACAAGTTGAAATGCGTGCAAGACAGCGGTGTGTCGCAGTGGATCCTGGCCAAGACGGCGGCGGGACACTGGCTGGTGCTCAAGGAGCAGTATCCGGGCGACTTCAGCTACGGGCGGGTAGGGCAAATGCCGGCACCGGACAAGATGCTGCAACCCCAGCGGCAACTGGCGATTGCTTTCGCCCCCGGCACGAACCTGCAGCTGGGCCGGCGTTTCGACGGTGCGCCGATGCCATTGGTGGATACGCCGTACTGGATGTCTGCCGATGAGCTCAAGCGCTTGGAAGAGGCCGCCCATCACTGGAATTTTCTACCGCCGAACCGCTATGGGGTGGTCAATGACCAGGATGCGGCGTGGGTGCAACGTTTGGTGAGCAGGGCGCATCCAGCCGGGCGCTAAAGCCACGTATCCACCACCCGCCGATCCAGTTCCTCCCAATCCGCCATGCCTAATACCCGAGTGGTGTTCAACCCGCGCAAATAACCGCGCAATTGATTGGCCGTGTCCCGCTTGAGCTCCGGGTCGGGTTTGGTGCTGCTCAACAACACGCTTTCGTACTGGATCAGGTAATCAGCCACCCGCTCACGGAAGTCGGGCAATACCGCGTCGCGAATCAGATCAAATGTTCTCATGGCCATACCTCATCAATTGTTCTCGGCTTGCAACTATTGCTAGGAGTAATAGTGACCATTACCAAATGCAAGTTCTGCTTTGCCGGCAATCATTGGAAAATCAGCGCCATCGAACACGCAGCTCACTATTTTTATTTTCAGGACCCGACCATGCGCCGTTTATTTTTGCTTCCCCTGGCGTTTTCCCCGTTGTTGCTGGCTGGTTGTGCCTCGGCGCCAAACGACCCGACCCTGACCTTGCAGACCAGCAAGACGCCGGCCCAATACGCTGAATGCGTCGTACCGAAATTGCAGGGCAGTGCCTTGAACCCGATGGTCTCGCAAACCCAGCGCAGCTATCGCATCGTGGTGCCGAGCAAAGTCGCGGCGGACAACGTGCTGGAAGCCTACAAGGCCGGCAGCGGCGGCAAGGTATTCATCTACGAGCGGCATTTGCTGGCCTCCAACCTCCTGCCCTCGAGTTTTGAACGCGCTGCACAGGAATGCATCTGACCGGCCCGTAAACGTTTTTTACCGTGCTCCTTTGGTTGGCCGCAACCAACCAATTCCCTTGCCCCGCACCGCATTCGGTCGCGGGGCTTTTTTTGTCTGCTGGTTTCAGGTTCGCCAATCATCCGCCCGAATGAATTCGATGAGCGCTCTGAGGGCCGGTGGCACATGGCGGCGGCTGGGGTAATAAAGAAAAAACCGGCTTGGTGGGGCTTTCCACTGCGCAAGCAGTTCCGTGAGCTGCCCATTGCGGATGTCATCGCGCACCAGTTCCTCGTAAACATAGGCAATCCCGGCGCCATCTTTTGCTGCCTGGATCATCAGCCCATCGTCTTCAAGAATGAGCGGACCGGTGACGGACAAGCGGATCGGTTGCCCATCCGCCTGATACTCCCAGGCATAGAGTTTGCCGCTGGGAAAACGCCGGGCGATACAGGCATGGTCGAGCAAGTCCCGTGGAGCCTGGACGATGCCCTTTGTGCCCAGGTAAGCCTGTGAAGCGACGGTCACGAACGATTGAGGAGGGCCGACAGGGACCGCGATCATGTCGCCGGCCAGGCTTTCGCCAAAGCGCACGCCCGCGTCAAACCCCTCGTTCACGATGTCGGTCAAGCCATCATCGGTGACCAGGTCCAGTTGAATACGGGGATACCTGGCCACGAATGGCGCGAGCACCTTCGCAAATACCGCCCGCGCCGCCGGACGCGCCACGTTGAGGCGAAGCTTGCCGGCGGGCACTTCCTGCATCGAGGTCAACTGCGCCAGTGCATCGGCAACCTGTTGCAGGGTAGGGCCCAGCGTTGCCAGCAGTTGGTGACCGGCCTCGGTCGGAGTCACGCTACGCGTGGTGCGGTTGAGCAGCCTGACACCCAGGCGTGCTTCCAGTGCCCGCAGCGCATGACTCAACGCTGAGGCCGAAACGCCACGCTCGTCGGCGGCCTTGCGAAAACTGCGATGGCGAGCGACGGCCGCAAAGGCGTCCAGTTCGGAAAGATCAGGGTGCTTATTCATGAATCCTGTTCATTAGTTCAAGCGGGATTGCCCATCTTATCGTCGTAAGATCGCTCGCCGATACTGTCCACATCATCTGTGGAGAACTCGCTATGCAAAAGAATCGCCTTGGATCATCGGATTTACGGATTTCGCCCATTGGCCTGGGAACCTGGGCGATTGCTGGTACCGGTTGGGAATACAGCTGGGGCGCGCAGGACGACGAGGACAGCCTGGGCGCCCTTGAATATGCCGTCGAGCGCGGTGTGAACTGGATCGACACGGCGGCGGTTTATGGCTTGGGCCATGCCGAGCAATTGGTCGGGCAACTGTTGCGTCGGGTGCCGGCTTCGCGGCGTCCGTTGGTGTTCACCAAGGGCAGCCTGGTCTGGGACCCGGTCACCAAGGCGATCTCGCACTCGCTGGCGCCCCAGTCGCTGCTCGCCGAGGTCGATGCGAGCTTGCGTCGGCTTCAAGTCGAAACCATCGATCTTTATCAGATCCACTGGCCGGCCTTTCCTGCCGATGGCAACAGTGAAGGGATCGAGCGCGCGCTTTCAGCGTTGGCCAGCGCCCGTGAACAGGGGAAAATTCGTGCTATCGGCGTCTCCAATTTCGACGTTGCGCAACTCGAGCGGGCGCGGGCGGTGACCGAGATCGTGTCACTCCAACCGCCTTATTCCGCCTTGATGCGGGACATCGAGGACGCCGTCCTGCCCTTTTGCGAGCAGGCCGCAATGGGGGTCCTGGCCTATTCCACCCTTCAATCGGGGCTGCTTTCCGGCAGCATGACGCGCGAGCGCATCGCCCAATTGCCCGACGATGATTGGCGCAAGGCCCGAAGCGCGGACTTCCAGGAGCCTCGCTTGAGCGCGAACCTGGCGCTGGTCGAGGTCTTGGCCGGTATTGGTGAACGGCACGGGGTGAGTGCGGCGGCAGTCGCCATTGCCTGGGTGTTGCGCAAACCAGTGGTCACCGGTGCCATCGTCGGTGCCCGCCGCCCCGCGCAGGTCGATGGGTTGGTTGCCGGTTCACAGCTGCGCCTCAGCGCCGAGGAAATTGACGGGATTCAACCTTTCCTGCCCTCGGGCATGGGCACGAATGTCCCAGGGGTCGCTTGACCTTCATCGTGCAACCGCTTGGTTGAGCGGGTTTGACGCCTCGCTGCATAACCGGCACTATTTGCTCGTTTGTGATCATTGGTGCTCGTTTATGCAGGTTGTGATGTCATGACTTCTCCTCACGAAACGTTCCCCGGCGAACGCCAGCAATTGATCAGCCAGCGTCTTGCCCGGTATGGCCGGGTGATCGCGGCTGACTTGGCCAGCGAATTCAATGTATCCGAGCACTCGATACGACGTGACCTGGGCGCATTGGCGGCGGCGGGGGTGTGCAAGCGCGTTTATGGCGGCGCAATACTCTTGCCCGCTGTCGAAGGGCCGTTGGACGTACGCGTGCGCAAAGACCCGGCGCGCAAGGGCAGTCTCGGCCAGGCGGCCGCTGCGCTGCTGCGCGCGGGCCAACACGTCTTCATTGACGTCGGCTCAACCAACCTGGCGGTGGCCTGCGCCATCGATCCGCAACTTCCGTTGACCCTCACCACCAATTCGCCGCTGATTGCGGTTCAGTTGATGAAGCTGCCCCGCGCCGAGGTCATCCTGCTGGGTGGCCGCTTGAGTCCAAACGCGGGTGGTGTGATCGGGCTGACGGCTGTCCAGCAATTGCGCCAATTCAGTTTCGACGTGTGTGTCCTCGGCGCCTGCGCCATCGATCCGGACAATGGCGTTACTGCGTTCGGCCTGGATGACGCCGAGTTCAAGCGCGCGGTGGTCGCGGCAAGTGGGCAAGTGATCGCGGCGGTGACCAATGAAAAGCTGTCCAGCGTAGCCCATTACCAGGTGGCCTCCTGCGAAGAAGTCGCCACCCTGGTGGTGGAGCACGACGCGCCGCGTGAACGACTGGAGCCCTTCTTCGGCCGGGTGACCAACGTCGTGACGGCGGCCCGTGAACAGCGACGGACCTGACGTCTTTGCCGCACCGCTGTGGCCAAATTGCGCAGGACAATCGCATGGATACTGCCCGATCCCCATTGTCCGCCGGACGATTTGCGTCTAGTTTGCTGCCCGATCACAAGTACAAAAATCAGGAGTCATCGATGCAACCGATTCGTCTCGGTCTGGTGGGCTACGGCAAGATTGCCCAGGATCAACACGTTCCAGCCATCCACGCCAACCCCGCGTTCCAACTGGTAGCGGTCGCCACGCAAGGGCAGCCTTGCCCCGGAGTGGAGAATTTCCGATCCCTGGGCGAGTTGCTCGAGAACGCTCCGCAGGTCGACGCGATTGCGTTCTGCACGCCGCCACAAGGTCGCTTCGCCCTGGTGCAACAGGCACTGGCGGCGGGCAAGCATGTCCTGGTGGAAAAGCCGCCGTGCGCCACCCTGGGGGAAGCCATGGCGTTGGTGGAGCAGGTCCGCGAGCAAGGCGTCAGCGGCCTGTTCGCCTGGCATTCGCGCTACGCCCCGGGCATCGAAGCCGCCTGTGACTGGCTGGCGAGTCGCACCTTGCACAGCGTGCAGATCGACTGGAAGGAAGACGTGCGCAAGTGGCACCCCGGCCAGGCGTGGATCTGGCAACCCGGTGGCTTGGGCGTCTTCGATCCAGGCATCAATGCCTTGTCGATCGTGACTCATCTGTTGGCGCTGCCGCTGTTCGTGGAATCCGCCGAGTTGCGTGTGCCGGACAACTGTCAGTCGCCGATTGCCGCCAGCATCAAGATGGCCGACGCGCGCCACCTCGATATCCGTGCGGAATTCGATTTCGACCATGGTCATGACGAACTCTGGAGCATCGAGATTCGCTGCGCCGAAGGCGTCCTGCGCCTGGACAACGGTGGTGCACTGTTGAGCATCGACGGCGTACGCCAGGCCGTATCCGAGGAAGGTGAATACGCTGCGGTGTATCGACATTTCCAGCAACTGATTGCCGATAAAACCAGTGACATGGACCTGCAGCCGTTGCGGTTGGTCGCGGACAGCTTCTTTGTCGGCAGCCGGACGGCGGTCGAGCCGTTCTACGATTAAACCAAGGAACCGCAGTTGAACGAACAGACATTGTCCATGCGCCTGGAGCGTGTCGCGGCGCATATGCCGGCAGGTGCGCGCCTGGCCGACATTGGCTCGGATCACGCCTACTTGCCGGTGGCCTTGCTGCGCCGTGGCGTCATCACGGCGGCGGTGGCCGGCGAGGTGGCGTTGACACCGTTTCGCGCCGCCGAACGCACCGTGGGCGAGAGTGACTTGGAGCGGCAGATCAGCGTACGCCTTGCCAATGGCCTGGCGGCGATCGAGCCGGAAGACGGGATCACGGCGATCAGCCTCTGTGGCATGGGCGGCGAGACGATCCGCGACATCCTGGACAGCGGCAAAGCGCGGTTGAGCGGGCAGGAGCGGCTGATCCTGCAACCCAACGGCGGTGAGCAGCCACTGCGCCAATGGCTGATGGAAAACGACTACCGCATCCTCTGCGAGGAGGTGCTGCGGGAAAACCGCTTCTACTACGAAATCATCGTCGCCGAGCGCGCCGGGCCGGTGACGTACACCGCCGAACAGCTGTACTTCGGCCCGCTGCAGATGCAAGCCCGCACCCCAACCTTCCTGGCCAAGTGGCAGCGCCTGCTGCACCAGAAGCAAAAGACCCTCACCAGCTTCGCCAAGGCGCGGCAAGCCGTGCCGGAAGAGAAACTGCAGGACGTTGCGCGGCAGGTCCGGTGGATCACTGAGCTGTTGGCTTGAGTTGATTGAGGTGGATGTGCCGACGTCATCGCGAGCAGGCTCGCTCCCACAAGAGGTTCTGTGGTGAGCCGGAATGCTGTGAACACCCGCAATTCCCTGTGGGAGCGAGCCTGCTCGCGATGGGGGCATCAGTGACTTCACGGATCTGAGAAATATCGCGTTCTTCGGCTGCCCGTCTATCGACCCACTACCGGGTAGTGCTTGATGCGACACGGATGTGAGTGGCCGTCGCCTTTACAGATGCCATCCAGATAGCGGTAGTCGACCTGTACCGACTGTCCTTTCGCGGGCCATTGTCGGCGGGGGAGCGTGGCTTGGTAGTCCGGGGTTTCCGGGGTGAAGGTGAGCGACGAGCCTTGCACTGGACACTCCACCGAGGAGGACTTCGGCGTGACTTTCACAATCTGCGCCTGGAGCTGCGGATAGGGTTGTTTCAGCACCTCGACGATACGCAGCTCCATGTGACAGATCTGCCAAGTCGAGGCCTGGACGGGGGCGCACAGGAAGGGGAGCGTCAAGGCAAGCAGTCCGAGGCCCGCTATGTGAGTGTTCATTATTGCCCTTGTTTGAAGTGCTGAGGTTCGTGAATCATAGCCTCGCCTTTGGCTGACTCAACCGTAAAGCCCCATCAGGGCGAAAGACTTGTCAGTGGTCAGCGCGACAATTTCGGCCAGCGAATGCAGGAGCACCGGCACCAGCAGGCCACCGCTGACCACTCTGGCGACGGCGAACACGCTTCCACAGGCGAAGATCAACACGACAGTTATCCAATTCCCGTATTGGATGTGCATGCCGGCGAAGACGGCTGAGGTGACGATGATCGCGATCCATGTCCAGGCACGGCTGTTCTCGTAGGGAAACAGTCGCAACATGTAATGACGGAAAAACAGCTCTTCGGCGATGGGCGGCAGTACGATCAGCGAGGTGATCTTGAGTGTGGCCTGCCAATTGTTGAGTCCGTCCAGAAGCTCGGCCATGAACACTTCTCGCGGCAGCCCCAGCACGAGGATGGCAACCCCGAAAAGCAGGTAGGACCCAATGATGCCAAGCGCACCCCACTTGAGCGGTTTGCCTATGCAGTGACCACGCCATTGAGCACGCGCATCGGAGCGGTACTGCCAGGCGAAAAGGGCGAGGAGAACGAGCGCGGTAATACCGGAGGTGGTGGTGAACGTCAGGTAGGCCTGCATGTCTGCGGGTACGAAAAGGACCTCGGGCACTGCTGCCAGGAAGACTATCAGGGTCGCAAGCACAAACATCCCGAGCCGGGGAAAGAAGCGGTAGGGCGATAAAGTGGCAGCGGGAGCAAACTCAGGGGCAGCACAAAGATTCGTCACAGTCACTCCATGAGTGCAAGGAAAAAAGCATGATGCCAGTATTTTGAGGGCGTCAGGTACGAGTTCCCGCTGAGTTGATGGCGTCGTGATTCAATCCAGGCGTCGACATGAATAAGCGTGGGTCTGATAAGGGAACTCAATGTGCTTGCGCCCGCGTAGCGCCGGATGGTTTTGAATCAAGGCCAGTAGTTGATCCGCTACCTGTTTTTTCCCTGCGTCAGGCAGCGCTGCGATGAAGCTCACCGACAGAAAGCGATCCAGGATGACCGTCTCGGGGCTGCCTGCGTGGGTGTAACTAAAACAGGTCAGTTCGGGCTCCGAGAAGTAACGTCCGTTGAAGGGGCGTCGCCAGTTTCCAGTATGAAAGCGTGGGGTATCGCCTTCGAAGGGGGTGATGATTTTAGTGATGTCGGCCACCCAGTCCACTGACTCATCACGCACGTTCCAGATCAGGCCGAGTCGGCCGCCCGGTTTGAGTACTCGGTGAATCTCCTGGAGCGCGGTTTCATTCGCGAACCAGTGGAAAGCCTGGGCGCATACGAGCGCCTGCGCTGCCCCTGCCTCAAGGGGAATGGATTCGGCCGTTCCTTCCAGAATCCTGGCGTTCGGCAAATGTTTGGCAAACTCGATTCGCATCGCCTCGACCGGTTCGATGGCGATGGTATTGATCGTCATTGAGTCCAGCAGGCGAGTGAACTTACCGGTACCGGCTCCTAGCTCAATGACTGTCGATCCTGGGCTGATTTGCAGTGCACTGCTGAGCCATGCCTGTATTTCGCTTGGGTAGTCTGGGCGCCCTTGGGTATAGGTGCCGGCTTCTGCTGAGTATCCTATCTGAGCGGCCTTATGGATAACTGTCATCTTCAGCGACCCTTCGGGTGGATGGGGGTAGATGGATTATGCGGTGTGTTCAGGTCGTCAGCTAGTTGATCCTTTTTTGGGCTTGGTCTCACGCGCTTGCGTTGGGGCAGATGGCTTGACTCACCCACATGGGTTACAAATCAGTTCACGCACATAGGTAACAGTTTTTAACTGGCAGGCTCGCTCTCACATGGATTTACGGGCGTTCACAGTCTCTGGACGCAACACAAAACCTGTGGGAGCGAGTTGCTCGCGAAGACGTCAGCACAGCCGATATCATCAGCCAACTGACCCTCCGTTACCGCAGCAATGGATATACACCAACCTACCTACTCAAAGCTGCTTCGACCCCCCGCCAATCTGCCAGACATACGGCGGCTCCGTCCCATTGATTTCCCAATCACCAATAATGCGCTCCTTGTAGATCAACGGATTGTGCGAAGCCGCGGTGCGGGCGTTGCGCCAGTGGCGGTCGAGGGCCTTGCTGGTGCTGGTGGCCGAGGCGCCAAGGGCATTGAACAGGTCGCTGGTGGCGCGTAGCACCAGGTCGGAAATGACCACCTGGGCCTGGGCCGACTCCAGTTCGGCGGCGATGTTGGCGGTGTGTTCGGTCTCGGCGTTCTGACTGAAGCGGCTTTCATAGGCGCGCTGGGAGGCGCTCGCGGCTCGCAGGGCGGTGGCTTCGGCGGCATAGACCTGGGCCGAAGCCTTGCCGATCACTTGCTGCACCTGCACGTCCTGGCTCACTGCGCTGGCATTGCCGGTGCTGAAAATCCGTGTGCGTTTGCGCACTTGTTCGGTGATGTCGTGGACCGCGGCGCGGCCGGCGCCGGTCAGCACGGCGAGCAAGACCAGTTGATAGAACGCAGTCTGGTATTTGAAACGGGTAGAGAAGTCGATGAGGTTTTCCGCCTCGACCAGTGCATTCTCGAACAACGACGTCCCGCTGCCGGTGGTGCGTTGGCCAAAGCCGTCCCAGTCATCGCTTTGCTTGACGCCCGGCTGGTGCACGCGCACGGCGGCAATCACGTCGGCACCATTGTCGTCGCGCTGGGCATACACGTCGATCCAGTCGGCGAAGATACTGCCGGTGCTGTAGTACTTGGTGCCGTTGACGACCCATTGATCGCCTTGCCGGGAAACCCGGGTAACCACTTCACCGATTTTCACGGCGCCGACTTCAGTCCAGGCATTGCCCACCAGATCCCCCTCGACGAAGTGCTTGAACCATAGGTCCTGTGGGCTGCTGGCGTGGGCATTGAGGCGGTCCTCGACAAATGCAAAGTGCCCGCGCAGCGCCTGGGGCAGGTTGGAATCGGCTTCGGCCAGCTCGATCAGCAGTTGCAACAGCTGCGGCAACGAGGCCCCGGCGCCGCCATATTCGACTGGTACGCGGATGGCACCAAAGCCTGCTTCCTTCAGCCATTTCACCTGTTCGAAGGGCAGGCTGCGCGTCTGCTCACGCTCCAAGGCGCCGGCCTGGATGCGCGCAAAGATCGGCCGAAAGCGTTCGGCCAGGGGCTCATAGTCGGTGCCGGTGGAAAGAATCGGTGGCAGGTGTTGTTGCTGTGCGGTCATGGCGATGTTCCTTCTTACTGACGAGTAGGCGGGCAGGGGAGAAACCTGCCGTTGCCAGTGGCCATTGCACAGTCCATGCCCGAGGCCAAACGCCCGTGAATACGGGGCTTGAACTGGGTTCATCAACGAAAGAGCTGCCCTTGCTGCGGACAATCTGTTGCGCAACTGTGTGCCGGGCAACAGTTGTTGCCACGAACCTCGACGCAGCGGATGTTCGCCAGCCAACAGTGGATCAACAGCTTGTCCGTCGAGCGACAGCAAAGTGATTGGGCTGTTCTTCTAATTAATTGATTATTAAGGAAATATCTAGATGGCACGGTTGCTGCTCTATCCCTTGTGCAGACGCTGAGGTGGCGTCTCCAGGCATGGGGTAAGCGATGAGCAAGCAATTCAAAGTGGTGGCGGTGTCAGGCAGCGTGCAGCACCCGTCACGCACACTGGTCCTGCTCCAGGCGTTGGTGGAGCGGCTCGGGCAGCAACTGCCGATCGAGCTGCGCTTGATCGAGCTGGCCAAGGTCGGTCCACAGTTCGCCGGGGTGTTGCGTCGCGAGGCGTTGCCGGCTGCCGTGCAGGATGATTTGCAGGCCATTGAATCGGCCGATTTGCTGATTGCCGCCAGCCCTGTCTATCGGGCCTCGTACACCGGCCTGTTCAAGCATCTGTTCGATTTCGTTCATCACGAAGCCCTCAAGAACGTGCCGGTGCTGTTGGCCGCGACGGGGGGCTCGGATCGCCATGCCTTGATCATCGATCACCAGTTGCGGCCGCTGTTTGGCTTTTTCCAGGCCCTCAGCCTGCCGGTGGGGGTCTATGCCAGCGAAACCGATTTCACTCACTACCGGATCTCCAGCCCACAGGTGCTGGAGCGTATCGAGCGCGCCGTCGAGTCGGCGTTGCTGAGCCTGGTTCCGAGCGCCCGACGCGACGCCAGCGCCGCTTGACCAATTTCTTCTTTCAAAACGAGCCGTGGAGTACATGCAATGAGCCAGGACACGATCAAATTTGCCTACTGGGTGCCCAACGTCAGCGGCGGGCTGGTGGTCAGCAAAATCGAGCAGCGCACCGACTGGGGCATCGACTACAACCGCAAGCTGGCCCAGATCGCTGAAGCGGCCGGTTTCGACTACGCCTTGTCCCAGGTACGCTTTACCGCCGGTTACGGCGCCGAATACCAGCATGAGTCCGTGGCGTTCAGTCATGCCTTGCTGGCCGCCACCACGCGGCTGAAAGTCATTGCGGCGGTGTTGCCGGGACCATGGACGCCGTCGGTGTTAGCCAAGCAGATCGCAACCATCGATCAGCTGACCGGCGGCCGGGTCGCGGTCAACATCGTGTCGGGCTGGTTCAAGGGCGAGTTCACGGCCATTGGCGAGCCGTGGCTGGAGCACGATGAGCGCTATCGCCGTTCCGAAGAGTTCATCACCGCGCTCAAGGGTATCTGGACCACCGACAACTTTACCTTTCGCGGTGACTTCTACCGCTTCCATGACTACACCCTCAAGCCAAAGCCGTTGCAGCAGCACCCGGAAATCTTCCAGGGCGGTAGCTCACGTGCCGCCCGGGACATGGCCGCCCGTGTCTCCGACTGGTATTTCACCAATGGCAATACCGTCGAGGGGATCAAGGCCCAGGTCGACGACATCCAGGCCAAGGCCGCGGCCAATAACCACAAGGTCAAGGTCGGAGTGAACGCGTTCGTCATCGCCCGCGACACCGAAGAGGAGGCGCGTGCGGTCCTTGCCCAGATCATCGACCAGGCCGACCCCGAAGCGGTCAATGCCTTCGGCGATGCGGCGAAACAAGCCGGCAAGTCCAGCCCGGAAGGTGAAGGCAACTGGGCCAAGTCCAGCTTCGAGGACCTGGTGCAGTACAACGACGGCTTCAAGACCAACCTGATCGGCACGCCGCAGCAGATCGCCGAACGCATCGTCGCGCTCAAGGCCGTGGGGGTTGATCTGGTGCTCGCAGGTTTCCTGCATTTTCAGGAAGAAGTCGAGTATTTCGGTCGCAAGGTCCTGCCGCTGGTGCGTGAGCTGGAGCAGCGCAAAGCGGCAGCCAAAACGGCGGCAGTCGCTTAGGCGCGGGAGGCAGCATGGGCACCTTCACCGACACCGCCGTTGCGCTACCAGCCAGCTTGCCCCAGTGGCTGCAACAACAGGCGCAGCGGCATGGCGCGGATGTCGCGCTGCGCCACAAGCACCTGGGTGTCTGGCAGGAGTGGACCTGGGGGCTCGTGGCCGACGAGGTGCGCCGTTTGGCGAGCGCCCTGCAAGCCCGTGGTTTTTCCACGGGGGCGAGCCTGACGATCATCAGCCGACCCAGGCCGCAGGCATTGCTTGCGACATTGGCTGCGCAGTGGCTGGGTGGCGTGGCGAGCCTGTTCGACCCATTGGCGGCACGGGCCGAACAGGTGCAACTGCTCGGCACATTGCAGCCGGATTTCGTTCTGGTCGAGGGCCTGGAAGAAATGCTGCGTCTGCGTGCGGCGCAGGTGAACCCGAGCGTGCTCGTTTACCTCGACAAGCGTGGCTTGTCGGATTCGATGCCATTGGCGCAGGCGCTGTATTACGCCGCGTTGGTTGCCGAGCGGCCCACCGACGAACTGGCACCGCAAGGGCAAGTGCTGCAAACAGCGTTTGTCTTTTATCGCGGGGCGGGGCAGGCAATTGAAGAGCAGCGCGTCAGCCACGCCGAGCTGCTGCAGGAGGGCCAGCGGTTGGTGACGCGTGAAGGCCTGGGACGGCAAGAAGAGGCATTGGCCGCACGGGCGTTCGCCTCGGGCGGACAAGCCCGCTATTTGCTGGCGCCGTGGTTGATCGCCGGTTTTCGCCTGAACTTTCCGGAGAACCTGGCGACCCGTGATCGCGACCGCCGCGAGCTGGGCCCGACATTGGTAGCCGGGACGCGTGAAACCTACGAGCGCTTGTACCGTTATGCGTTGGAGCGTTTGCCGGAGTCGGGCAGTTGGTCGCGCCGGCTGGTGGATTGGGCGTTGGCGGCCCAGCCGGGGCTCCTGCAAAGGCAACTGGGTAACTGGCTGGTTCGTCGGCCCTTGCGTGATGTGCTGGGTTTTTCCCGGACCCATGCACCGCTGCTGGTGGGGGATGCCTTGCCGCCCGAGACCCAGGCGTTTTTCCAGGCGTTGGGTATCCGGGTTCGCCAGTGGGGCGATACAGCCCACTGGGAAGCGCCGACGAACCTTGTGAAGCAAATCAACCCTGACTGGACCGGGCTCCAGTCGCAACCGGCCTGAGAGGAAACACCCCATGACGCAGACGGCCGCCACGCATTTGCTGGAGCTGGAACATATTTCACTGTCATTCAAAGGCGTCAAGGCGGTCACGGACATCAGCTTTCGCGTTGCCACTGGTGAGATATGTGCCTTGATCGGCCCCAACGGTGCCGGCAAGAGTTCGCTGCTCAATGTCATCAGCGGTGTGTACCACGCCCAGGACGGACGCATCCGTTTCGATCGACAGGAGCGGCGCCGGATGCGCCCCCACGATGTGGCGGTACGCGGCATCGCCCGGACATTCCAGAACATTGCGCTGTTCAAAGGCATGAGCGTGCTCGACAACGTGCTCACCGGACGCAACCTCAAGCGTCGCAGCAGCTGGGTCGAGCAAGCGCTGCGCATCGGTCGCGCCCGGGCCGAGGATGATATCCAGCGCGAAGCGGCTGAACGCGTCATCGCGTTCCTGCACTTGCAGCCCTGGCGCGATGCGGTGGTGGGTACGTTGCCCTATGGCTTGCAGAAACGGGTCGAGTTGGGCCGGGCGCTGGCGGCGGAGCCTCGGCTGTTGTTGCTGGACGAGCCCATGGCTGGGATGAACGCCGACGAGAAACAGCAGATGAGTCGCTTCATCGTCGATATCAATCGAGAACTGGGCACCACCGTGGTGTTGATCGAACACGACATCGGGGTGGTCATGGACATCAGCGATCACGTGGTGGTGCTCGATTACGGTCGCAAGATCGGCGACGGCTCGCCCGAAGACGTACGGCAGAACCCCGAGGTCATTTCGGCCTACCTGGGCACTCGCCACTGACACCTGACATTCGACGCCTTCCCGCCAGGGAGGGCAGGCAAGTTGCGCCCGCAGAACAGGAACAGCTATGGAATTTTTCTTTGAAGTATTGATTGGCGGGTTGTTGGCGGGGGTGATGTATGCCCTGGTGGCCATCGGTTTTGTACTGATCTACAAGGCCTCCGGTGTGTTCAATTTCGCCCAGGGCGCGATGGTGCTGTTCTCGGCGCTGACTTTCGTCAGCCTGTTGGAACGCGGTGTGCCGTTCTGGCTGGCGTTCGTCATCAGCCTGGCGGCCATGGTGCTGATCGCCGTGGCGGTGGAACGCGTGGTTCTGCGCCCGTTGGTCAACCGCTCGCCGATCACGCTGTTCATGGCCACCCTCGGGCTGTCCTACGTCATCGAAGGCTTCGCCCAGGCACTGTGGGGCACCCAGGTGCACGGGCTGGAACTGGGCATCAGCGACGAACCGCTGGAACTGGGCGGGATGTTGTTGTCGCAGTTCGACATTTTTGCCGCGCTGACGGCGGCGTTCCTGGTGTTGCTGTTGTCCTGGCTGTTCAACAAGACTCGGCTCGGGCTGTCGTTGCGGGCGGTGGCCGATGATCCATTGGCAGCGCTGGCCGTGGGCATTCGCTTGCAACGGGTCTGGGTGGTGGTCTGGGCGGTGGCGGGGTTTGTCGGGCTGGTCGCCGGCCTGCTCTGGGGCGCTCGCCTGGGCGTGCAGTTCTCGCTCTCGCTGGTGGTGCTCAAGGCCTTGCCAGTGTTGATCATCGGCGGCTTCACCTCCATCAGCGGCGCGATTGTCGGCGGCTTGATCATTGGTGCGTCGGAGAAGCTGGCGGAGGTTTACCTCGGGCCCTTCATCGGCAGTGGCATCGAGAACTGGTTTCCCTACGTGCTGGCGCTGCTGTTTCTGCTGGTGCGTCCGGCGGGACTGTTTGGCGAACGGGCGATTGAACGGGTTTAGGGGAGCGCATCATGTTTTATCGAGAAGCAGGCCAGTTCAACACTCGTTATGCCCAGGACCGTCGGGTCTTCGCGCTGCGCCAGGACCGTCACGGGCTGGCCGCGTTGCTGCTGTTTGCCTTCGTCGTGGTGCCCTGGCTGGGCAATGACTACTGGTTCAGCGCGATCCTGATTCCGTTCCTGGTGCTGTCCCTGGCCGGGTTGGGGCTCAATTTGCTCACCGGTTATGCCGGGCAGTTGTCCCTCGGTTCGGCGGCGTTCATGGCGGTGGGGGCCTTTGCCACCTACAACCTCGAAGTGCGGGTCGCCGGCTTGCCGTTGCTGGTCAGCATTGCCCTGGGTGGCTTGACGGCAGCGCTGGTGGCGTTGCTGTTCGGCCTGCCGAGCCTGCGCATCAAAGGTTTCTACCTGCTGGTCTCGACCCTGGCGGCGCAGTTCTTCGTGACCTGGGCACTGACCCGCTTCAGTTGGTTTTCCAACAACAGCGCCTCGGGCGTGATCAGCGCGCCGCGCCTGGAAGTCTTCGGCGTCAACCTGGATGCGCCGGCCGGCCGCTATCTGTTGACCCTCGGCGTGGTGGTGGCGCTGTTCTGGCTGGGCAAGAACCTGGTGCGCAGCGAGCTGGGGCGCAACTGGATGGCAGTGCGCGATATGGACACCGCCGCAGCGGTGATCGGTATTCCATTGGCGAAAACCAAGCTGCTGGCGTTCGCCATCAGTGGCTTTTTCCTCGGAGTGGCTGGCGCGCTCTGGGCCTTCGCTTACCTGGGGACAGTGGAGCCCCATGGCTTCGACCTCAATCGCTCGTTCCAGATCCTGTTCATCATCATTATCGGTGGCCTCGGCAGCCTGCTGGGCAACTTTCTCGGCGCGGCCTTCATCGTGCTGTTTCCGGTGTTGCTCTCGAACCTCGTGTCGCTGCTGCCCGGCGGACTGGTGGACGCCGGCCAGGTGGAAAACCTGCAGAAGATGATATTCGGCGCCCTGATCATCCTGTTTCTGATCAAGGAACCAGAGGGCCTTGCGCGCCTCTGGCAGAGATTTCGCCAGCGCGCACGGCTGTGGCCGTTGCGCTACTGAGCGAACCGCACAACGCGGGTTTGCAGTTCCATTTTGTTGGCTCATCCATGGCTTCATAACAAGGAAAATCCGATGTTCAAACGATCATTCGCCAGCAGCCTGGCGCTGGCCCTGAGCCTCACCGCCGCGGCCTTCACTGTCCAGGCGGACAACGAACAATACTTCCCGCTGCAAAGCTATCGCGTCGGCCCTTATGCGGCCGGTGGCACGGGTTTTTTCGGCGGCTTCATCGACTACCTCAAGTACGTCAACGCCAACGGCGGCGTGAACGGCGTCAAGCTGACCTGGAGCGAGTGCGAAACCGAATACGTGGTCGAGAAAGGCGTAGAGTGCTACGAACGCCTGAAGAAAGGCTTGAACGGCGCACCAGCGGCGGCCACCAACCCGCTGTCGGTGGGTATTGCCTATGCCACGCTGGAACGCTCGACGGCCGACAAGCTGCCGCTGATCACCATCAACCACGGGCGCACGGATTCCACCGATGGCAGCGTGTTTCCCTACGTCTTCCCGTTGCAGTTGAACCCCTATTCGGAAGTGTCGGCGATCATCAACTACATCGGCCAGCGCGCCGGCGGGCTGGACAAGCTCAAGGGCTTGAAGATCGTCACCCTGTATCACGGTTCGCCCTACGGCAAGGAAACCAATGAGGTCCTGCAAACCCTGGCCGACAAGTACGGCTTTACGCTGACCCTGCTGGAGGTGCCGCACCCGGGCAACGAACAGCAGTCGCAATGGCTGAATATCCGTCGGGAAAAACCCGACTGGGTGATCTTGCGCGGTTGGGGGGTAATGAACCCGGTGGCGCTGAAAACCGCGCAGAAGGTCGGGTTCCCGGCGGACCATATCATCGGCAATATCTGGAGCAACTCCGAAGATGACGCCGCGCCGGCAGGTGCCGCGGCCAAGGGCTTCATCGCCATCACCACGCACCCCTCGGGCACCGATTTCCCGGTGTTGCAGGGCATCAAGAAACAAGTGGTCGACGCCGGCCAGGGCGACCTGGCCGATCCCAAGCGATTCGGCACGGTGTATTACAACCTCGGCGTGGTCAACGGCATCCTCAACGTCGAGGCGGTGCGCATTGCCCAGCAGAAGTTCGGCAAGCAGCCGCTGACCGGTGAACAGGTGCGCTGGGGGTTCGAGAACCTCAAGCTCGACGACGCCCGACTCAAGGAACTGGGGGCGCTGGGCCTGGTGCAGCCGTTGCAGTTGTCGTGCTCGGACCATGAAGGCGGGGGCGCGGTGCGCTTCCAGCAATGGGACGGCAGCCAGTGGAAGCTGATCAGTGACTGGGTGCAGGCCGACCGCGCCTTGCTGCGGCCGATCATCGAAGCGTCTTCGCACCAGTACGCCCGGGAAAAAGGCATTACCCCACGCGATTGCAGCAAGGAGTCCTGAGTACCCGTCGCATAGTTTTGTGGCAAGGGAGCTTGCTCCCTCGCCACGGAACCCCTGGTAGCTCAGGTCGACAGATTGATCACCTGGCCATCCTGCGTGCTCAGTGCCGGGCGGCGTCGATTGACCACCAGCTCGCCAATCCTGATCAGCAACGTTCGCGTGACGTTTCGGCTCAGGCCCAACAGGCTGGCGGTGTGGACTTGGTTGCAGTTGGCATATCGATAGGCCGCGCGCAACAGCTCGGCCTCGACCTTTTCATACAAATCGCCATGCTCCTGCTCGAGCAGTTTCTCAAAGGCTTTGTGCAACAGCTCCTCCGCACTTTGAGGCGTAGATTGCGGTGGGTTGTCCTGGCGTTCGATACGAAAGTTCGACAGATGCAAGTCCTGCGCGCCGATCACGTTGTGGCGGCAAATCAGCAGTGTGTGGTGGATGACGTTTTCCAGCTCGCGGATATTCCCCGGCCACGAATAGTCGAGCAATTTGCGCTGGGCCTGGGCATCCAGCGTCACTTCGCCGTGCCCGAGCCGGCGGCTGTACTCCGTAATGAAGTGGCGTATCAGCGGCAGGATGTCACCGGGGCGTTCGCGCAAGGGCTTGAGCACCAGGCTGACCACGTTCAGGCGGTAATAGAGGTCTTCGCGAAAGTGCCCGGCATTGATGGCTTTTTCCAGCTGCACGTTGGTGGCCGCCAGCACGCGCACATTGATCTTGATGCTCTTGCGCGAACCCAGCCGGACCACCTCGCGCTCCTGTAGCACCCGGAGCAGCTTGACCTGGATCGGCAACGGCAAATCACCGATTTCATCCAGGAACAACGTCCCGCCGTCCGCTTCCTCGAACCAACCGGCCTTGGCCGTCAGCGCACCGGTAAAGGCGCCTTTTTCATGGCCGAACAGCTCGGCCTCCACCAGGGTCTCGGAAAACGCGCCGCAGTTGACTGCAACGAACGGCTTGTGGCGACGAGCGCTGAGGTTGTGCACGTGGCGCGCCACCAGTTCCTTGCCGGTTCCGGTCTGGCCGATGATCAGCACGCTGGCGTCACTGGGCGCTACTTGTTGCAGATGAGCCAGCAAGGCACGGGAGGTGGGGTCTTCGAAAACCTGGGCCGTGGCACGAATGGAAGTGGCAAGGCCAGGGGAGGGAGGTAGCGTTAGAAGCTGCATGACGGTGGCCCGTTAATGAGATTGCCGTGACTGAAGTTGGGCGTGCCATCGCTCCTTGATGACAACACCGCAGGAAGCCATTGGGCTTAAGCTGTAATTTAAATGATCTAAAAAATATAAAACAAATAACCTTTAGTTATTTGCTTAGGGCTATGTCCGCAAGGATGCAACGCTGGACTGATAGCCCTGGTAGCGATAATGGCAATCAATCGAAGGCACGGTAAAAAGTTTTATTGACTAAAAAATAACATCGAGTAATTATTTCCCTGCATCTGCTTTCACGCAGAGTCATTTCGCAGGGGCAACCCGATGAATCAGAACACCGCGCCTTCATTGGCCTGTCTTTACGTCGAGACTCACGAGTCGTCTGACACCCACACGGCGCCTTCGCTCATGCAAGGTTTTCCCGCCGAACCCCACCGCCGCGTCACCTGGCACAACTGGATGAGCCCGCCGTTCAACCAATGGGGCTTCCGCAACCTGGCCCGCTTGCGTCCTTCCATCGACGTGCAGGCCGGCACCGGGCCGGTCAGCGCCTTCAAGCAGGCGCTCCAGCCGCTGGATGAGCTGCACTTCGACAGCGAGTGTGGCTTGAGCATCAGCGTGATCGACCACCTGATTGCCAGCCAGACCGATGCTTTCCTGGTCCTCAAGGGCGACACCGTACTGTTCGAGCGCTACTTCAACGGCCAGCGTCCCCGGGACCGGCACATCATGTTCTCGGTGACCAAGTCGCTGATCGGGGCGTTGGGCGAGCAACTGGTCTGCGAAGGCCTGCTGGACCCGACGCTGACGGCCGCACACTACGTACCGGAATTGACGGGCAGCGCGTTCGGCGATGCGACCGTGCGCCAGCTGTTCGACATGGCGGTGGCCGTCGATTACAGCGAAGTCTATGAGGATCCGGACTCAGAGAGTTCCCAATACGGTTACGCCTGCGGTTTCCAGCCGGCACCGGCGCAGTACACGACGTTCGAATCCCTCTACCAGTACTTGCCTTCACTGCGCAAACGCGGCAGTCACGGTGGCTTTTTCCATTACGTGACGGCCACCACCGAGGCGTTGGCCTGGGTCATGGAGCGGGCCTCTGGCAAGGCTTGCCACCAGTTGCTGCAGGCAGTCTGGAGCCAGTTGGGCTGTGAGCGTGACGGCTATTTCCTGGCCGACCCCTGGGGGCGCAGCGTAGCCGGTGCCGGGTTCAGTGCGACCTTGCGTGACATGGCGCGTTTCGGTCGCCTGCTGGCCAACGATGGTCGCCAGGACGGGCGACAACTGCTCTCGGCCGAGGCGCTCGCCGGTATCGCCGCCGGGGCCGATCCGGCGATCTACGCCGCATCCCCCGACTTCTCGAGCTGGACCCCTGGTGCGTCCTACCGCAGCCAGTGGTATGTCTTCAACGACCACAGCCACGCGCTCATGGCCGGTGGCATCCATGGCCAATACCTGTTCATCGACAAACCGTCCGGCGTGGTGATCGTCAAGCAGTCGTCCCTGGACGATGCCGTCAGCCCATTCGACGGCGACAGCGTGCGCATGCTGCGTGCCATCGCAGCGCACCTGACGCCCTGACTTCATCCGATAACCACAAGAGTCTTGCGTTCCGCTCACCTGGCCTAGCCAGGTGTTGGCGCGGTTTTGCGCGCCTTTCACTGCCCTGTAACAACAATAATCACACAGGAGCTCCATATGGTTTCCATGACGCGTTTGTCCCGAACGTTCCTCATGCTCGGGTTACCCTTGACCGCCCAGGCTGCATGGGCGGGCTACACCTTCGAGGAGGGCAACCTCAAGGGTGAGGTCAACTTGAGTGCCGGTGGCGCCATCCTCTCTACCCGCAACGTCAACTTTGGCGGCGGCGTGGTGGATATGCGCAGCGGCAAGAATCGCGGCACGAAAATCGACTGGCAGGAGTTCTACGTCAAGCCAGGCGTCAAGTTGGAATACGCCGTGCAGCCGGATTTCAGCCTGCTGGCCGGCGGCTCACTGGTGGGGGCGACCACCTTCGGTGATGGCGATGCCGGTGGCTTCACCCGCAGCTCCGATGGCAAGGTGTCGACCGAAGAGTTCTATGGCGGTTTCCGCGCAGGGGAGTGGACGGTGACGGGCGGTCGCCAGAACTACATGATCGGCAACGGTTTCATCGTGATGGATGGCAACCTCGACCAGTTGAACGACGGCGCCTATTGGCTCGCCCCGCGTACCGCCTTCAAGGATTCGGCGGTGGTCGCCTGGGACCATGGCGCGCTGAAAGTCCAGGGCTTCAGCCTGGGAACCGACAGCGACCTGGGGGACTTTCGCATGAGCGGCGCGAACCTGGACTACAACCTCGACGACCAGGTGACGCTCGGGGCCACGGTGTTGAAGGTCAAGGCCATGGGACCCAAGGGCAGTACGTTACCGCGCCGCCGCGATGGCATGCTGGTGTACAACGTGCGGGCCTTGAACGCCAAGCTGCCGGGTATCCCGGACCTGACCCTCAACGCCGAATATGCCCTGGAGCGAGGCAGTGGCGAAGGCGTGGACTACGATGCCGAGGCCTGGTACGGCCAGGCCGATTACACCTTCAGCACGCTGCCGCTGACCCCGGTCATTGGCTACCGCTACGCGAGTTTTTCCGGCGACGACAACCTCACGGACAACCGCCAGAAAGCCTGGGATCCGTTGAGCAAGGGCTTCGTCGACTGGAGCACCTGGCTGATCGGCGATGTCGTCGGCAACTACCTGCTGTTCAACAGCAACGAAAACGTCCAACAGTTCTCGCTCAAGACCCACCTCAACGAAACCCTCACCCTCGGTGCGATTCACTACCAGTTCTGGCTCGACGAAAAAAACTACATGGGTACCGCCGTCAGCGACCGGCGTTTTGCCGACGAGAGTGTAGTCTTCCTCGATTGGGCACCGTCGAAGTCGCTGTCCACCTCACTGTCCTATAACTGGGTCAAGCCCATGGCAGCGGCCAAGCAGGTCTTCGGCGACGACCGGAAATTCAGCGCGCTGGAACTCTACTTCACCTACCGCTATTAAGTGCCGCGAGCCTTCGCGGCCGCGCTGGAGTGTTTGATCATGAGTACGTTTTTGCGTAACACCTTGCTGGGCGCTGTTGTTTCGATGTTGATCAGTGGTGCGAGCCTGGCCGAAGAGCGGACGGTGCGAATCTACAATTGGATCGAGTACCTGCCGCCGGAAATCCTCAAGAGTTTCCAGGAGGAAACGGGCATCCGTCCCATCTACGACGTCTTCGATAGCGTCGAGACCTTGGAGTCCAAGCTCCTGACCGGCAACTCCGGGTATGACGTGGTGTACCCGAGCAGTTCCAACGTCAGTCACCTGATTGCCGCCGGTGCCGTGCAGCCCCTGGACCGCAGCCAATTGCCGAACTGGCAGCATCTGGACCCCGAGTTCATGAAGTCCCTGGAAGCGGTCGGCGATCCAGGCAACCGTTATGCGGCGCCGTATCTGTGGGGCACGACCCTGATCGGCTACAACGTCGACAAGGTTCGGCAGGTGCTCGGCGCGGATGTGCAAATGAACACCTGGGACATCCTGTTCAAGGAGGAGAACATGGTCAAGCTGGCCAGTTGCGGCGTGGGTCTGCTCGACGCCGCCAACGAGATCGTGCCCATTGCCTTGCACTACGAAGGGCTGGACCCCAATAGCCAGAAACGTGAGGACTACCCGAAGGCGCAGGCGGCCATGCTCAAGGTTCGCCCCTACATCACCTATTTCAATTCGTCACGCTACGGCATGGACCTGGCCAACGGCGAGATCTGCGTAGGGGTGGGCTGGTCGGGCGGCGTGGCGTTGGCCAAGCGACTGGCTGAAGACGCTGGGAAGGGAGTCAAGGTGGAAATGGCGCTACCCAAGGAGGGCGCACCGATGTGGTCGGACGTCATGATGGTGCCCACCAATGCGCCCCATGCCACGGAGGCTTACGCGTTCATCAACTACATCTTGCGTCCGGATGTCATTGCCCGGATCAGCAACAAGATCGGTTACCCCAACCCGAACAAGGACGCCACGGCGTTGGTCAATGCTGAAATTCGCAACAACCCCGCCATGTATGTGCCGGACGAGGCGCGCAAGACCTTGTTCGCGTTGGAGCCAGTACCCGCCGCTGTGGAACGGATCCGCACCCGTACCTGGATCAGCATCAAGACCCATCAGTGATCAGCGTGACCCGGCGCTGAGGCGCCGGGTCCGTATCGGTGGGTGACGCCCTCAGGCGCGCATGCCCAGGAAGAGCAGTTCGGTGATACGCCGGACCTGGGTGGAGTGGGCCTCGATATCCGGCTGTTCCTGGTTGACCAGCCTGAACAGCTGTAAGTGCGAATAGTCGTTCAACAGGAACGCGGCGAGGTCGACGTCCAGATCGGCGCGCAACTTGCCAGCCTCTTGCAACTCCCTGATCAGCCCGCTGATCTCGGCCCTGAGCGCATCGTTCATGGCGCGATAACCTTCGGGCAACCCGTTGTCGCCACCGAACAGGATCAGCGGCAGCAATTCGCGCCAAAGGCTTGGGTGCATGACTTCCAGCGCATAACCGGTGAGCAACCGCTCCAGATAACACAGCGCTTCGACCGGGTCCTCGATTTCAGGCATCTGGCTGCGGGTGTCCGTAAGTGCGCGCTGGTCGGCGTCATGCAGGATTTCGAGGATGATTTCCTGTTTGTTGCCGAAGTACTTGAACACGGTGGGAGCCGATACGCCGGCCTGGTTGGCGATCTGTTCGATGGTGGTGTTCTGGAAACCCTGGCGCTCGAACAGTTCGACCGCTGCCTTGCTGATGGCTTGGCGGCGTTCGGCTTTTTGACGTTCACGCAGTCCGCTCACGGGAGGTCCTTGTCATTGAAATAAAAAAGAGGCGACCGGAGCAATGCCAGCCAGTTGCAGATCAACCTGTGGGAGCGAGCCTGCTCGCGATTGCACTGAAGCAGCCAACATTGACGTTGACTGACACTCCGCAATCGCGAGCAGGCTCGCTCCCACCGATGTTATGGCGGATAGCAATAGCACCTGATGCCCCACGCAAAATACTTAACCCAGTAAAGTTTTTAAAGGGTTTATTTCGTTTACGCCCCTCAAGGACTTGGCTGAATGCCACGGTCCAGACGCCTGGCAAGAGGCAAAACGCCATGCCCCACGTGGCGACATCAGGCACAGAGGTGGCGCGTTCAGGTAACTGACTGGGGAGAAAACACAGGTAACGTGGCGCGACTTTTCACCGCAAGTGCGCACGTTTGCCCAGGGTGGATCAACACAACCAAGCGGTCTCGCTTTCAGGAGGAGCGGGAAAACCAGCAACACCGACTGTCCCTGCGCGCGCCTCAATGTTCGATCACAAGAGAATAAGAAAATGACCAGCCCCAGCTTCAAGGATTCGAACGGCCATTTGGCACAGGGCTTCAAGCCTCGTCACGTCACCATGCTCTCCATCGCCGGGATCATCGGTGCCGGTTTGTTCGTCGGATCGGGCCATGCCATCGCCGCCGCCGGCCCGGCAGTCATGCTGGCCTACCTGTTCTCCGGGCTGTTGGTGGTCCTGGTCATGCGCATGCTGGGTGAGATGGCGGTCGCCAATCCGGACACCGGCTCATTCTCCACCTATGCCGACCAGGCCATCGGACGCTGGGCAGGCTTTACTATTGGCTGGCTGTACTGGTGGTTCTGGGTGCTGGTGATTCCCATCGAAGCGTTGGCCGCTGGTCATGTACTCAACCAATGGTTTCCCGCCGTCGATGCCTGGCTGTTCGCCTCGGTATCGATCGTCCTGCTGGCCGTGACGAATCTGTTCAGCGTCTCCAAGTACGGCGAGTTCGAGTTCTGGTTCGCCATGGCCAAGGTTGCGGCGATCATCGGTTTCATCTCCCTGGGTTTCGCGGTGCTGATGGGGTGGATACCCGAGCGTGAAGCCAGCGGCCTGAGTCGGTTGATGGAGGAGCATGGTGGGTTCGCCCCCAATGGTCTGTCGGCGGTGGTGGGTGCGTTCATCACCATCATGTTCAGCTTCATCGGTACGGAGGCGGTAACGATCGCCGCCGCCGAATCCGATAACCCTGCGCGGAACATTGCCAAGGCCACCCGTTCGGTGATCTGGCGTATCGGTGTGTTCTACCTGCTGTCGATCTTCGTGGTCATTTCCGTGGTGCCCTGGAACGATCCGCTCCTGGCTTCAGTGGGCTCCTACCAGCGGGCCCTGGAGCTGATGAACATTCCCCATGCCAAGTTCCTGGTGGATGTGGTGGTGCTGATCGCCGTGGCCAGTTGCATGAACTCTTCGATCTACATCGCCTCGCGGATGTTGTATTCCCTGGGGCGCCGTGGCGATGCGCCAAAGGCCGTGAAGGTCACGTCCTCGGCCGGTGTGCCACGGTCTGCGGTGATTGCCAGTACCGTGTTGGGCGCGGGTGTCACTTTGTTCAGCTACTTCATGCCCGCCGGCCTGTTCCAGTTCCTGCTCGCCAGCTCCGGCGCCATCGCCTTGCTGGTGTACCTGGTGATCGCCATCTCGCAACTGCGCATGCGCCGGATGTTGCAACGGCAGAATATCGAGCTGCCTTTGCGCATGTGGCTGTTCCCCTGGCTGACCTGGTTGGTCATCGTGTTCATCTCGGCGGCGCTGGCGGTCATGATGGTCACGCCCGAGCATCGGAGCGAGGTCAGTACCACCCTCGGCCTGGCGCTGGTCATTTCCTTTATCGGCCTGTTGACGTCGCGACATTCGCCCCAGCCTGAACAGGTTGCATCCCTCGGTTAACCGTGCCGTTTTTACCCTGTTGACGCCACGTTACTGGCGTCAACAAAACCTCGTTTTGGGCCTGTTCAGGACGCAATAACCTCCGTCCTGAAGCGCGGCCCGCCCGCCTGTCACCCACTTGCAAGCCCACCCCTGCGAACCGGCACTAACCGGCGGCTGCGTTGTCAGTAATTGGCGCCTGTAGGGATGAGGATCGCCCCTGATAACAGCACGCCGACTGGATTGATTTTTTCTCGAACAGCCTCGGGAAAAAAGCCTCGCGATGGATTGCGTCCTGGACCGACCATTTCTCTTGCAGGCGATTTCCCATGGGGTTTCTACTCGATCCGCGTCATGACATCGATGCTGCCTTACTGAGCTATCGCCGGGTGTTCTGGGCCTTGGCATTGTTCAGTGGCGTGATCAATCTGCTGGTGCTGGTACCGTCGCTCTACATGATGCAGGTCTACGACCGGGTCCTGACCAGCCGCAACGAAACTACCTTGTTCATGCTCACGTTGATGGCCCTGGGGCTGTTCATGTTCAGCGCCCTGATCGAGTGGGTGCGCGGCGAGGTGATGATTCGCATGAGCGCAGGGCTGGACGAGGCCTTGGGCGAACGGATTTTCGACGCCGCCTTCGCCCGCAGCCTGCGCGAGCACAACGCCAATCCGGCGCAGGTGCTCACCGATCTGGCCACGCTGCGGCAGTTGATTACCGGGCAGGGCCTGATTGCCTTGCTCGACGCACCCTGGCTGCCGATCTTCCTGCTGGTGGCGTTCATTTTTCACCCCTGGTTTGGCGTGCTGACGTTGGTGCTGGCGCTGGTGCTGATCGGCCTGGCGCTGTGGGGCGAACTGGCGACGCGAACACGGCTGGGGGAGGCCAATCGGCTGGGGGTGCAGTCGTCCATTTATGTGAACAGCACGCTGCACAACGCTGAAGTCATCCAGGCCCTGGGCATGCTCGGGCCGCTGCGTCAGCGGTGGAGCCTGTTGCAGCAACGGATCATTGCCGCCCAGGCCCATGCCAGCGACCGTAGCGCGCGCATCACCTCGACGACCCGTTTCGTGCGTATCTCCGGGCAGTCCCTGGCGCTGGGGTTGGGCGCCTTGCTGGTACTTGAAGGCCAACTGTCGGCGGGCATGATGATTGCGATGTCGCTGTTGCTGGGGCGGGCCTTGGCGCCCGTGGAAATCGCCATCGGCTCGTGGAAGCAGTTCAACGCCGGGCGCCAGAGCTACCAGCGCCTGAGTCAACTCTTGGCCCAGCATCCGCGCGAACGCTTGCGCATGCCGTTGCCGCCACCTACCGGCGCGGTGCGCCTGGAACAATTGTATGTCGGCCCGCCGGGTGCTTCGCAGCCGATCCTGCGCGGCATCAATTTCAGCCTCGCCAAGGGCGATGTGCTCGCGGTGGTCGGGCCCAGCGCCAGTGGTAAATCGACATTGGCGCGGGCCTTGGTCGGGGTCTGGCCGGCCATGGGCGGGTCGGTGCGCCTGGACGATGCCGAGATCAGCCAATGGTCCCACGACGCCTTGGGCCCGTACCTTGGATACCTGCCACAAGACATCGAACTGTTCGACGGCACGGTCGCCGACAACATTGCCCGCTTCGGTGAGCAGGACGCCGACAAGATCATCGCCGCCGGGCGTCATGCCGGCATCCACGAGATGATCCTGCGGTTTCCCAAGGGCTACGACACGCCGCTGGGGCCCGGCGGGCTTGGCTTGTCCGGTGGGCAAAAACAACGCCTGGGCCTGGCTCGCGCGCTTTACGGACGGCCATCGCTGATCGTGCTCGATGAAGCCAACTCCAATCTCGATGACGCCGGGGAGCTGGCGCTGGTACAGGCCATCAATGCGCTCAAGACGGCCGGCAGCACCGTAGTGTTGATTACTCACCGGCCCAGTGTACTGGCGGTGGTCGATCACATCCTGGTGCTCAAGGACGGTACTCAGCAGGCGTTCGGCCCACGGGACCGAGTGCTCAAGGCATTGATGCCGGGGCCGAGACCGGCTGCGGTCAGGGAGGCTGGCGAAGATGCGTGATCTGATCCCCGAGGCACAGACCTACAGCGAGCAGGGGCTGAGCGTGCGCAGTACCACAACGCTGCCCAGCGCCAGTACCGACGCTGGAAGCGCAGCACGTTATGGCGTCGGATTCCTGGTCCTGACCCTGGGTGGTTTCCTGCTCTGGGCCTGCCTGGCGCCGCTCGACCAGGGCGTGGTGGGCAGCGGCACCGTGGTGGTGGCGGGGGAGCGCAAGGCCGTGCAGTCGTTGGTCGGCGGGGTGGTGGAAAAGCTGCTGGTCAGCGATGGCGACCGCGTCACCCAGGGGCAATTGCTGGTACAGCTCAACACGGTGCAGGCGCAGTCGCAACTGGACGTGACCCTGGGCAAGCTCCTCAATGATCGCAGCATCGAGGCGCGCTTGATTGCCGAGCGCCTGGGCAGCGCCGAGATCCAATGGCCCGCCGAACTGCTGGCCCACGCCGACGAGCCACGGGTCAAGGCGGCCATGGCCTTGCAGAGCCAATTGTTCATCACCCGCCGCGCGGAGCTGGGCAGTCGTTTGCAGATCATTGAGCACGAAGCCGCGGCCTTGCAGCAGCAATTGCTTGGCTATGAAGGCGTCAAGCGCAACTACGACGCGCAGATGCGTTTCCAGCAGCAGGAACTCGAAGGCCTGCGGGACTTGGCCCGCGAAGGCTACGTTCCGCGCAACAAACTGTTCGAGGCCGAGCGCAACGCGGCCCAATTGGCGGGACAGATCGCTTCTGGCGTGGGCGATGTCGGCAGGACTCGCCAGGCGATCAACGAAAGCCGGCTCAAGGCCTTGCAGGCACAACAGGAATTTCGCCGCGATGCAGAAACCCAGCTCAGCGAAGTGTCTGCCGAGGCGGCCGGCTATGCCGATCAGATTCGTGCCTTGCAGTTTGAAGTCGACAACGGTGCGATCCGTGCGCCAGTGGCCGGGCAGGTCATGGATGTGAGTATTCATACGGTCGGCGGCGTTGCGCAGGCCGGGCAAACCCTGATGCAGGTGGTGCCGCTGGATGCGCCGATGGCGATCACGGCCCGTTTCGAGCCGCTGATGGCCAACAAGCTGCGTCCGGGTCTGCCGGTGCACGTGCATTTCACGGCGTTGCAACGGGTGGACACCCCGACGGTCACCGGAACGGTGACGACGGTGTCGGCTGACCAGTTGATCAATGAGCAAACGCACCAGCCGTACTTCTCCGCCAAGGTCGAGATTCCCGCCGACACCGTGGCTGCGTTGCAGAGCGCCGGCTTGCTGGTACGCCCCGGCATGCTCGCCGATGTCACGGTGGTGACCGGAGAACGCACCTTGATGAATTACCTGATGAAGCCTTTGCGTGAACGCTTGCTTGCAGCCTTCAAGGAGGAATGAGCATGGTCGACCGTGGCCGCTACCGTTTGCGTGTGTTGCTAAGCCTGTGTACCGGATGGGCGGCGATCAATCCCGTGTGGGCTGCCGAGGGGGGCCTGAGCCTGACCGCCGCCTACGATGCCTCGCGCCTCAACGATCCGACCGTGCAATCGGCGGCCCACGCCTTCGAAGCTTCACGCCATGAAGAGGACATCGGTCGCGGTGGGCTTTATCCGCAGGTGTCGCTGACTTCGCGCTATGGCTACGGCGGGCGCACCGACGGCGGCGATGACAGCACTTACGTCAACAGCAACGATTACCAGGCGAACAACGTGACCCTGGCGGCGCAGCAGCCGCTCTACGACAAGGCACGCTGGGCGGCGTACCAGGAAGGCAAGGCGCGGGGACAATTGGGCACCCGGGTGTTCGACGTGGCCGGCCAGACCTTGTATGACCGGGTGGCAAAGGGGTATTTCGAGGTCGCCCGGGCCGAGAATGAAATCAAGCTGATCCAGCAGCAAAAGGCGGCCATCCAAGGCTTGGTCATCCAGAGCAAAAAATTGTACGAGGGCGGCCAGGGCGCGATTACCGATATCGACGAAGCCCAGGCGCGGCTCGACCTGGTGCAAGCCCAGGAGGCTGAAGCCCAGGCGCGCCGCGTGGCGGCATTGCGGGCCTTGTCCGGGCGGGCCAGCGTGCCCATCGATGACATCCTGCCGATGCGTGAAGAACTGGCCGCCGGCAGCCCGATCCCGCCGGAGCAGGACCTGCCGTACTGGACGGCAATTGCCCGGGAGGCCAGCCCCGAGTTGGCCGCCCGGCTGGCGGCGGTGAAAGTCGCCGAGGCCCAGGCTGACAGTCAGCGCGCCGGGCATTATCCGACCCTGTCGTTGACCACCCAGTTGACCCGCCGGGAAACCCGTCAATACCAGGAACTCGACCCGCGCCAGGACACCTACTACGTCGGGGTGCAGTTGGATATTCCGCTGTATCGCGGCGGGGCGGTACGAGCCTCGGTGGCCAAGGCCGAGGCGCAACTGGCCGGCGCCCAGTCCGACTACGATGTGCAGCGCCAGCAATTGGCCGAGGACATCGAGGCCGATTACCTGGGTGTCGTAGCCGGGTTTGCCAAGAGCAAGGCGATGCAGCGGGCAGTTGAGTCCAACCAGCGAGCACTGGCCTCGACGGAAAAAGGCTTCCAGGGTGGCGTGCGCTCCACGGTGGACATCCTCGATGCCCAGCAGCGGCTGTTCCAGGCCCGTCGAGACCTGCTCAATACCAAGCTCGACATGCTGCAGAGTTATGTGAGCCTGCACACCCACACCGGCCAGATGAACCGCGCGGTACTGGAGCAGGTGCAAAGGCTGTTCTAGACAATCCTTATCCCTCGCCACAGAAACGGTCCAGGCCTTGTGCTTGCCTTCAACCTTTCAGGCACAGCACGACCCTCTGTGGGGTTGTCCTGGATTTTTCAGGCACAGCACGACCCCTGTGGGAGCGGGCTTGCTCGCGATAGCGGTGGGTCAGTCAGCATCTTTGTTGGATGTGCCGGCGCCTTCGCGAGCAGGCTCGCTCCCACATTTTTGATCTGCGGTTGACCTGGATTTTTCAGGCACAACACGACCCCTGTGGGAGCGAGCCTGCTCGCGATAGCGGTGGGTCAGTCAACATCTTTGTTGAATGTGCTGCCGCCATCGCGAGCAAGCCCGCTCCCACATTTTTGATCTGCGGTTGACCTGGATTTTTCAGGCACAACACGACCCCTGTGGGAGCGAGCCTGCTCGCGATAGCGGTGGGTCAGTCAGCATCCATGTTGGATGTGCTGCCGCCTTCGCGAGCAAGCCCGCTCCCACAGTTTTGATCTGCGGTTGACCTGGATTTTTCAGGCACAGCACGACCCCTGTGGGAGCGAGCTTGCTCGCGATAGCGGTGGGTCAGTCAGCATCTTTGTTGAATGTGCTGCCGCCATCGCGAGCAGGCTCGCTCCCACAGTTTTGATCTGCGGTTGACCTGGATTTTTCAGGCACAACACGACCCCTGTGGGAGCGAGCCTGCTCGCGATAGCGGTGGGTCAGTCAGCATCCATGTTGGATGTGCTGCCGCCTTCGCGAGCAAGCCCGCTCCCACAGTTTTGATCTGCGGTTGACCTGGATTTTTCAGGCACAGCACGACCCCTGTGGGAGCGAGCTTGCTCGCGATAGCGGTGGGTCAGTCAGCACCTTTGTTGGATGTGCCGGCGCCATCGCGAGCAAGCCCGCTCCCACAGTTTTGATCTGTGGTTGACCTGGATTTTTCAGGCATAACACGACCCCTGTGGGAGCGAGCCTGCTCGCGATAGCGGTGGGTCAGTCAGCATCTTTGTTGGATGTGCCGGCGCCTTCGCGAGCAGGCTCGCTCCCACAGTTTTGATCTGCGGTTGACCTGGGTTTTTCTGGCACAGCACGACCCCTGTGGGAGCGTGCTTGCTCGCGATAGCGGTGGGTCAGTCAGCATCTTTGTTGAATGTGCTGCCGCCATCGCGAGCAGGCTCGCTCCCACAGTTTTGATCTGCGGTTGACCTGGATTTTTCAGGCACAACACGACCCCTGTGGGAGCGAGCCTGCTCGCGATAGCGGTGGGTCAGTCAGCATCCATGTTGGATGTGCTGCCGCCTTCGCGAGCAAGCCCGCTCCCACAGTTTTGATCTGTGGTTGTCTTGGGTTTTTCTGGTGAATCAAGCCCCCTGCTAGAGGGGCTTTATTCAGGCGGTGAAGTCGCTGGCGTGCAGCTCCTTGACGCCCACCAGTTCGAATTCGAACTCGGGGGTGGCGTCGGCGTTGGTACTACCGTAGAGAATGCCATCGGCAAAGCGCAGCTGACCGGTGGCGTTGCTGGGGTCGAAGGCGTTGCTGCCAATGAACGTGAAGGCATCGACCGTGGCGGTCAACGGGTTGGCGTCCAGACCGGTGAGGTCCAGTTTGTCGAACTCCGCACTCTTGAAACCGTTGATCACATCGCGCGAAGCGCCGACGCCCATGTCCGCCAGCGCACCAAAGGCGTAGGTGTCGGCGCCCGTGCCACCGGTGAGATTGTCGGTGCCTGCGCCGCCGATCAACCGGTCATCGCCCGAGCCACCTACCAACGTATCGTTGCCCGCACCGCCGTCCAGGACATTCGCCGTGCTGTTTCCCGAGAGCGTGTCGGCGTAGGCGCTTCCTTTCAGGTTCTCGATGAATTTCAAGGTGTCGAGCCCGGACCCCACGGTGTTCTGTTGCGCAGATGTCGAGAGGTTCACGGTCACACCGGAGAGGGCGCGCTCAAAACTCGCCGTATCAATGCCATCGCGGCCATCCAGGACATTGTTGCCGGCGCCGGCGAACAGCGTATTGTCCAGCGCGTTACCCGTGCCATTGGCGGCACCGGTGCTATCGACATACAGGTTTTCGACGTTGCTGCCCAAGGTATAGGCCGCCAGGCTGCTGTGCACGCCGTCGACCCCGCCGGTCACCGTATTGCTGTTGGTTTCGATCACGCTGTCATCGGCATTGTCGACAAAGTAAGAGTCGTTGCCATCGCCACCGCTCATGCTGTCGGCCCCTGCGGCGCCGTCGAGCACGTTGTTGGCGGCATTGCCGGTGATGAAATTGCGTCGTTCATTGCCAGTGCCGTCGATGTCCGATACACCGGTGAGTACCAGGTTCTCGAGGTTGGCCCCCAGCGTCCAACTGACCGAGGCCTGCACGGTATCGATCTGCGCGGTCGAGGTGTTGGTTTCCACCACGCTGTCGAAAGCATTGTCGACCACGTAGATGTCGTTGCCATCCCCCCCGGTCAGGGTGTCGGCGCCGAGATCGCCATCCAGGGTGTCGTTGCCCGAACTGCCCACCAGGGTGTCGTCCTGGTCGGTGCCAGAGATCATCCCTCCTTGGTTCTGGGCGTTGTCGAAGATGTCCTGCACGCTGTTGTTGTCGTTGGGGTTGCCCTGGAAGCCCAGGTCATCGGCAATGTAATCCGCCAGGCGCTGGCCGACGATTTCCGCCGATTCTTCGTGCAGGTGCCAGACGTCATCGGGATACACCAATGGATCGACTTCGTAGCGCAAGGGCAGGTCGGTGTAGTCCACCGCCAGCTTGACGTCGGCACGTTCGGCGGCCATGGCTTCCTGGGCGGCGCGGACATAGCCGACGCCCTCGACAATGGCGGCGATCTTCTCTTCCGAATAACCCCGGGCCCGGGCCGCGTCCTCTGAGTAATGACCGGTTTCCATCAGGTACACGCTGAAATTGCCGAACTGGGCGTGCAGGTAATCGAACACTTTCAGGGTCGCGGCCTTGTACGCCGCAGCGGCCGCGACCTTGTCCGTGGCGCGAGCGATTTCCTGGGCGGCTTCCTCGCCCTGGCCCCAGATAATGCCCATGGTGACGTTATCGATCGACTGCAGTTCGGTGCGCTGGTCGCGCAGCAACGTCACCGCCCGCAACAGTGCGGGTCCAGGTTGGTTGGTGTCGGTCAACCACCAGCACAGCTTGAGTTCCTCGGCGCTGAGTGTGGACAGGCCGTTGACCGTGCTGCCACCGACCGCGATGTCGATACCGTTGCCGTCGGCATCGGTGAACTGGCTGCGCACGTCGTAGGTGGTGTAGCGGTCCAGGTCTTTGACCAGCATCGAGGTGCCGGATTGGTCGTCGTCCTCGGTCATGCGCAGCAGACGCGCGTTGGATTGACCGAGGGTTGGCAGGTAGAGAATGTCCTGCTGGGCGCGCTCGCCGAAGACGAAGTCGTTGGCGGTGAGGGTGTTGAGGTAATTGCCGTTGAGGGCGATCTCGAAGCGATTGCCATCGGCGTCGGCTTCGGCGGACTTGACGTAGGTCTTGTCGCCGGCCGAATTCAGGGTCATGTACAACGTGTGGTTGCTGCCATCGCCGAGGCCGAGAAAGCCCAGCCCCGAAACGTCGATTTTGTCGACGCCGACGGTGAAGTCATAAATCGTGTCGGTGGCCGTGACACCGCCGGTGTCGTAGTCGCGGTAGCTGTCGGACAGGTTGCTGTAGCGAAACGTGTCGGCGCCATCGCCACCGTACAACGAGTCCCGTCCGGCGCCGCCGTCGATGACGTCCGCGCCGGTGCCGGCCTTGATCGTGTCGTTGCCGCCGAGGCCGAGGATCAGGTCCGCGCCTGTCGTGCCGTTGAGGGTTTCGGCGTTGTTGGTGCCGGTAATGGTGTTGGCGGGCGCATCGGCCACCACCAGGGTGAAGTTGTCGCTGACCGAGGCGCCTGAGGGATCGGTGGCCTTGACCAGTACGTCGTAGTTGCCCGCCGCGGTGCTGGTTGGCGTGCCGCTGAAGGTCAGGCTGGTGGCATTGAAACTCAGCCAGGCGGGCAGGGCGTTGCCGTTGGCGAGGGTCGCGGTGTAGGTCAGTACATCCTGGTTGGCGTCGGTGAAGCTGTTGCTCGCCACGGTGTATTTGAATGGCGTGCTCTCACTGGCGTTCTGGTCCAGGAGAGGGGTCGTCACGACCGGCGCCGAGTTGGTGGGGTTGGTCTGGTCGGCGAAGACGAAATGATTGGCCGTCAGGCTGCTGACGAAGTTGCCCGCCATCGAGATCTCGAACCGGTTGCCGTTGGCGTCGACCGTGAGGTCCTTGAGGTAGGTGCGGTTGGTCGACGAACTGTAAGTGACCTGCAGGGTGCCGTTGAGCCCGTTGCCCAGGCCGGTGTAGCCGAGGGCCGACACATCGATCTTGTCGGCGGCCACATCGAAGTCGAGGATCTGGTCACTGGCGCTGGTGGAACTGGTGCGGTAGCTGTCGAGTTTCGAGGTGTAGCGGAACACATCAGCCCCGGTGCCACCGGTGAGTTTGTCGACTCCGGTGCCACCGACCAGGATGTCGTTGCCGGCGCCGCCATTGAGGGTGTCGTTGCCCGCGCCCCCGAACAATTGTTCGTTGGCTGCGGTGCCGGTCAGCGTGTCGTTGTTCGGCGTGCCATTGATCACGATGGCGGTGGGGGCGTCTTGCACGGCGAGGGTAAAGCTGTCGCTGACGGTGGCGTTGCTGCCGTCGGTCGCGGTGACCTGAATGGCGTAGGTGCCCGACGCGGTGTCGGGTGGCGTGCCGCTGAAGGTGCGCGTGGCGGCATCGAAGGTCAGCCAACTGGGCAAGGCGCTGCCATTGGCGAGCTTGGCGGTGTAGCTCAGGCTGTCATTATCCGGATCGGTGAAGCTGGTGGCCGGCACCACGTAGCTGAACGGGGTGTTTTCGCTGGCGTTCTGGTCCAGCAGTGGCGTCGCCAGCACCGGCGCCTGGTTGGTCGGCGACGTGGTGGCGAAGACGAAGTTGGCGCTGGTCAGGGTGTTGAGATAATTGCCGTCCAGCGCCACTTCGAAGCGGTTGCCATTGGCGTCGGCCTCCAGGGACTTGATGTAGGTCTTGGTGCCGGCACTGTTGAGCACCAGGTACACGGTGTTGTTCTTGCCGTCTCCCAGGCCGGTGAAGCCCATGGCCGACAGGTCGATCTTGTCGGCGCTGACGTTGAAATCGGTGATCAGGTCGCCCAGGTTGGCGCCGCCGGTGTTGTAGTTGCGGTAGCTGTCCAGGCGATTGGAAAACACAAAGGTGTCCGCCCCGGCACCCCCGGTAAGGGTGTCCATCCCGGCTCCGCCGTCGAGCTTGTCGTCGCCGGCGCCGCCACTGAGGCTGTCGTTGCCCGCCAGGCCGAGCAGGGTGTCGGCCGCGTCGCTACCCAACAGCGAGTCGGCGCCGCTGGTGCCGGTGATCACGCGATTGAAGATGAAGTTACTGGCGGTCAGGGTACTGGCCAGGTTGCCCGTCAGAATCAGTTCGAAGCGGTTGCCACTGGCGTCGGCGTCGAAATCCTTGATGTAGGTGCGGTTGTTGCTGGCGCTGTAGCTGACCTGCAAGGTGCCACCGCGGCCATTGCCCAGGCCGGTGAAACCGAGGCCGGCGAGGTCGATCTTGTCCTGGGTGACGTCGAAGTCGGTGATGGTGTCATCGAAGCTGGTGGTGGCGTTGCGGTAACTGTCCGATTGCGCGACGAACCGGAAGGTATCGGCCCCGGTGCCGCCAGTGAGCTTGTCGATGCCGGCGCCACCGACGAGGATATCGCCGCCGGCCGCGCCATTGATGGTGTCGTTGCCGGCACCGCCGTAGAAAATTTCGCTGGCGGCGCTGCCGAGCAGGGTGTCGTTGCCCGCGGTACCTTGCACGGTGGTCATGGGCACGGTGGCGCTGACGTAGCTGCCGTCGCCATAGACCAGGGTGGCGCCCTTGCTCGTGTGGCTGATGGTGTTGGCGATGATGGCGTTGCGGTCGGTACCGTCTTCGTTGCGCTCGGCAACGCCATAGGTCGACAGGTCGCTGCCGCTGATGATGTTGCCCTGGATGAGGTTGTCGCTGCCGTTGAAGTACTTGCCGGACACACCCAGGGTGTCGTCATAGGACTGGATGATGATTTCCGGTACGGCACTGCCCAGGGCGTTGTTGTTGAGGGTGTTGTCGATGACGTCGACGTGGTTGCTGCCGTAGATGCGGATCCCGGCGCTGGTGTTGTCATGGATGTCGACGCCAGTGACGGTCACTTCGCTGGAGAGCTTGATCAATACGCCTTCGGAGCCGTTGCCATACACCTCGCCGCCAGTGATGGTGATGTTGCTGGGCGAGGGGATGTCCTCGCTGCCGCGCTGGATCACGATGCCATTGCCGCCATTGTCGTAGGCAACGTTGTTGGTCATGGTGAAATCGTGGGTGCTGGTGACGACGTTGAAACCGTGGCGGTCGTTGTTGTAGGCGACGTTGTTTTCGAAGGTGCTGTCGCTGAGGAAGTCGGCGACGAAGCCGTCCAGGCCGTTGCCGTGGGACACGCTGTTCTTGATGACCATGTTGACGGTTTGCTCGTGGGGGTCGAAACCGTACCCGGAGCAATCCTTGATCTCGACGCTGTCGAGGGTGACGTTGGAGTCGTAGCCTTCTTCGCCGGGAATGTAGCCGTTGAACCAGCCGTCGACCTTGCCGGTGGTGCTGTCGCGGTTGCCGTCGATGGTGAGGTTGCTGACGCCGAAGTCGTGGGTTTCCTCGCCGTAGGCCGAACGGATGATCCCGGTGATCTTGGTGTCGGAGCCATCGACCAGCTTGACCGTGGTTTCGCCCATGCCGTCGCCGTACAGGTAGACATTGCTCTTGAGCATCAGGCAGCCATCGGAAGGTTCCTCTCCCCCCGAAACGATGTAGGTGCCGGCCGGCATGTACACCTGGCCCCCGCCCGCAGCGGCCGCCGCATCAATCGCACTCTGAATGGCTGCCGTGTCGTCGGTGATGCCATCTCCTTTGGCGCCAAAATTTTGTACGTTGAAAATCATGAGCTTATCTCCGTATCAGGCTTAAACCTCGGTAGACGCCAATATTCCATCGACGGCCTCGGTGTTATGACCCAGCGGAGCGCAAAAGTTGTGACCGCATATCGGGGAAAGTGTCAAAAAGCCGGACTAACTGATCAGCGGTTGTTTGGAGGGGGCGCACGAGCAACGTTCCGTTGACGCTTTTGGGCGGTGAATCCTGTGGGAGCGAGCCTGCTCGCGATAGCGGCTGTTCTGTGGCGCTGATGTTGGCTGATACACCGCTATCGCGAGCAGGCTCGCTCCCACAGACGGTTTCCTTGATTGGCATCAACCCCACTTCGGGGGCCGGGCGATAACCTTGAATAAACCATCGCCCCGATGAAGAGGGCGACCGAGGAAGCTCATGAGTTATCCGCTGTTTCTGACCTTGCACCTGTTTGCCGCGCTGGTTTTCATCGGCACGGTTTTCTTCGAAGTCCTGTTCCTCGAGAGCATTCGCAAGCAACTGCCGGCCAAGGTCATGGTGTTGCTGGAGCAAGGCATCAGCCTGCGTGCCCGGCAATTGATGCCGTGGGTGCTGCTGGTGCTGTTCGGTGCAGGCATTGGCATGGTCTGGCTGCGGTATTGGCCGCTGCTGTCGTCACCGATGCAGTCATCCTTCGGTTTGCTGCTGGGGCTGAAAATCCTGTTGGCGGGCAGTGTGCTGGGGCATTTCCTCTGGGCCATGTGGCTGTTCAGGAGCGGGCGTATGAACGCCCGCTACGTGCACATCATCCATACCAGTGTGTTCCTGCATATGGTCGCGATCGTGCTGCTGGCAAAAGCCATGTTCTACGTCACCTGGTAAGCGCTGGCGTGGTTCCAGGGCGCTTGATACAGGTCAAGGTGGCCCGGTGGGTTACCCCGCAAACTGCTTGCGTACAGCCACTCGGAGATTGTCATGTTCGACCCGTTCCATACCCTCGGTGAGCGACCCTCGGGACGTGCCCCTGTGGTGGCTGATTTCGATTGTCCGGTTGGTACGCATAGATTCCACGCAGGCATCGGTTCGCTCGACCTGCTCCGAGGGTTGCGCAGCAGTCGCCAGAAACGACGGCCCTTGTCTCTGGCGGTGCACCTGCCTTCGCGCTTGCGGCTGGCGTCGTGTTCGCCCCTTGCCAGCGATTGCCGGTGCGGCGAGATCGAGGGTTATCTGCAACGCCTGAGCTATGAAATGGGCTTGGTCGGTTGCCACCTGGGCGCAGGGCGGCGCGTCGAACAGTTTTGCCTGACCGGTGGTACGCCGGTGATCGCTCATTTGCAGAAGCTGATGAGTGACCTGCGCAAGCGTTTCGATTTCAGTGAATACGACGGCGGCGATTACAGCATCGAAGTGGACCTGCACCACACGGACTGGTCGACCATGGGCCTGATCCGTGACCAGGGTTTCACCCACGTCAGCATCGGCGTGCCCGACATCGGCCTGGACAGCGATCTGTCGGTCGATTGCTACCAGAACCCGGCACCGATCCATTCGTTGATCGATGCGGCGCGCACGTTTGGTTTTCGCTCCATCAACATTGACTTGGGTTACGGTCACGCCTGGCAGACCCCCAACAGCTTCGCCCTGAAACTGGCGACCCTGATCGAGCTGGAGCCGGACCGGCTGCACGTCTTCGACTATGCCCACGCGCCTTATCGTTATCGCTCGAAGAACGCCGGAGTGGCCGGTGCTTTTTGCAGTCCTGCCGACAAAGACGCCATGCGCCGCATCTGTTGCGAACAACTGATTGGTGCCGGTTATCACTACATTGGCCTGGGCCAGTTCGTCAGGGCCGACGATGACCTGGCGGTGGCCCAGGAACATGGACGCCTGCATCGCAATTGCCAGGGTTTCACCCGTCATGGTTGCTGTGATCACGTGGGCTTCGGCTTGGCCGCTATTACTCAGATCGAGCACCTGTACGTGCAGAACACCGACGACCTTCTTCACTATTGTCAGCAGTTGGATGCCGGGCAATTGCCGGTCTGTCGTGGCTGGCGCTGTGAAGCGCAGGATCAGGTCAAGGCGAGCGTGACCGAGCAACTGTCCTGTGACCTTGAGCTGGATATCCTGGCCATCGAGGCGCGTTTCGGCCTGGTGTTTCGCGAGCATTTCGCCTCCGTCTGGCCGCAGCTGGAAGCGTTGCATGACCAGGGATTGATCGAACTGTCGAGCCGGTTTATCGGCATCCTGCCCGCCGGGCGCTTGAACGTGGATGCGATCTGCAATCTGTTCGACTCAGGACCGGTTGACGCAAGCCCACACTCTTTTGAAAAGTTGAACCCATCATGAATGCTGCATCCGGTTTCAATCGTGCCCTGGTAGAGAAATACGACCGCCCGGGGCCGCGCTATACCTCCTATCCGACGGCCCCACAGTTCCACCAGGCCTTTGCCATGGATGAGTACCGCCAGGCTGCCCAGCGCAGTAACCAGGCGCCATTGCCCAAGCCGTTGTCGGTGTACATCCATATCCCGTTCTGCCAGAGCCTCTGCTACTACTGTGCGTGCAACAAAATCATCACGCGCAAGACTCATCGCGCCGCCGAATACCTGACCTACCTCAAGCGTGAAATCGCCCTGCAGGCGGCTTTGTTCGACCGCTCGCGCAAACTGACCCAGCTGCATCTGGGCGGGGGTACGCCGACTTACCTGACCCATGAGCAACTGGCCGACCTGATGGACTGCCTGCGCCAGTCGTTCGACATGGACGACAGTGACGCCCATGAGTTTTCCATCGAGGTCGATCCCCGGACCATCGATGCGCAACAGATCCAGGGCCTGCGCCAGTTGGGGTTCAACCGCCTGAGCTTCGGCGTCCAGGATTTCGATGCCCAGGTGCAAATCGCCGTCAATCGGGTGCAAAGCGAAGCCCAGGTCGTCGAGTTGGTGGAGGCGGCGCGCCTGGCGCGCTTCAAGTCGGTCAGTGTCGATCTGATCTATGGCCTGCCATTGCAGACCATCGCCAGTTTCGATGTCACCTTGAGCAAGATCATCGCCCTGCGTCCGGACCGGATCGCGGCCTACAGCTACGCCCACCTGCCGCAACGGGTGCGGGCGCAACGAATGATCCGTCCCGAAGACATGCCACCGCCAGAGCGCAAGTTGGAGTTGTTGGAGCTGACCATCAATCGCCTGACCGAAGCTGGCTATGTCTACATTGGCATGGACCACTTCGCCTTGCCGGATGACGAATTGGTACGCGCCCGGGCCCAGGGCAGCCTGCAACGCAATTTCCAGGGTTATTCCACCCACGCCGACTGCGACCTGATTGGCCTGGGGGTGTCCTCGATCGGCAAGGTGGGCGACAGCTACAGCCAGAACGTCAAGGAGCTCTCCCAGTATTACGCCCGCCTGGATCAAGGCATGCTACCGGTGCAGCGCGGCTACCGCTTGAGCGACGATGATCGGCTGCGGCGCGAGGTCATCAGCGAACTGATGTGTCACGGGCGCATCGATTTCGGCGCCATCGAGAGCGCCCACGGCATTCGGTTCACCGAGTACTTCGGCGACACCCTGGACCGGCTCCAGGAGCTGGTGCGCGATAGCCTGCTGGACCTTCGCGACGACGAGTTGGTGTTGCTGCCCCAAGGGCAATTAATGATGCGCAACGTGGCCATGGCTTTCGACGCATACCTGGGGGCGGGCCAGACGGTTCAGTATTCGCGCACGGTCTGAGGTGGGCGCGGCGGGCTGATATACCTGTGGCGAGGGGATTTATCCCCGTCGGGCTGCGAAGCAGCCCCAAGAATGCTGATTGCATGAACCTGACACACTGCGACGTCAGGTCTCGGGACTGTTGCGCATCCCAGCGGGGCGGTGCGACGTTTCGCTAAATCCCCTCGCCACAAGTGACTCATTTCCTCTATCGAGAGCGATTTCGTTTCGGTTCCCCGGGCTGCAGAGCCCTTTTCAGGAATGGCGCTGTCCGGCTTTCTCGACAGGCCGCGACTTTCCCTGGAGCCCCGCAGGCTACGACGTTCCCACCTTGGGATCCCGCGCCCGGGCCGATATCGATGACCCAGTCGCTCTGCGCCACGACGCGCATGTCGTGTTCCACGACCACCACCGTGTGGCCTTCATCCACCAGGCGATTCAACTGCACCAGCAAGCGATCCACGTCCTGGGGATGCAGCCCGTTGGTTGGCTCATCCAACACATACAAGGTCGCGCCCCGGGCCTTGCGCTGCAGTTCTGTCGCCAGCTTGATCCGCTGGGCCTCGCCGCCGGACAGTTCCGTGGCTGGTTGGCCCAGGCGCAGGTAGCCCAGCCCGATATCCTGCAACACTTGCAATGAGCGCCTGGCCGCTGCTTGCTCGGCAAATACTTCGAGTGCCTGATTTACAGTCAGCTGTAGTACCTGGGAAATGTCCAGGCCCTGCCAGCTCACCGCCAGGGTCTGCGGGTTGTAACGCGCGCCATGGCAGGTGGGGCAGGGGGCGTACACGCTGGGCATGAACAGCAATTCGACACTGACGAAGCCTTCACCTTCGCAGGTTTCGCAACGGCCCTTGGCGACGTTGAAGGAAAACCGTCCGGCATCGAATCCCAACTCCCGCGCCTGTTCTGTCGCTGCGAACAGTTTGCGCACGTGGTCGAACAAGCCGGTGTAGGTGGCGAGGTTGGAGCGCGGCGTGCGGCCGATGGGTTTCTGGTCCACCTGAACCAGCCGCTTGACCGTATCGAGCCCGGCGACAACGCGCCCGGCGCTGGTTTGCACCGGTTCGTCTTCCAGGCTTTGCTCGTCGGATTCGACGTTGGGGCCGGGCTGGCCCAGATGGGTGCCGACCAGGTCCAGCAGGGCCTGGCTGACGAGGCTGGATTTGCCCGAGCCAGAAATACCGGTCACGGCAGTGAAGCAGCCCAAGGGAAAGGCGGCGCTCAGGTTGTCGAGATTGTTGCGGGTGATGCCTTCCAGGCGCAACCAATCCCTGGGTGTCCGTGGGCTACGCGCCGCAGCCTGCTCTTCGTCAAAGAGGTAGGCGCGGGTTCGTGATTCAGGCACTTGTCCAAGACCCGCCGGCGGACCGCTGTAGAGCACTTTCCCGCCTTGTTCGCCAGCGTCCGGGCCGACGTCGATGAGCCAGTCGGCGCGGCGCATGGTATCGAGGTCGTGCTCGACCACAAACACGGAGTTGCCAGCGGCCTTGAGGCGTTGCAGGGCGCCAAACAGCGCTTCGCTGTCGGCCGGGTGCAGGCCGGCGGAGGGTTCGTCCAGCACGTAGATCACGCCGAACAACTGGGAATTGAGCTGGGTTGCCAGGCGCAGGCGTTGCAGTTCGCCGGAGGACAACGTCGGTGTGCTGCGCTCCAGGGCCAGGTAACCCAGGCCCAGGTCGATCAGGGTAACGATGCGTTCCAGCAGCTCGGCGGCGATACGTTGGGCGGCCAGGCGCTTTTCCAGGGAGAGGTTGGGGGTGTGGCGGGCGTCGGGCCCGCCCGCGTGCGGGTTCTCGCCCCTGGCGGCGCGTTGTTCACGGGCCTCTCGGGTTTGCCGGTGGCTGAGGACGTTCCCCGTTTCTTCGGCCTGTTCAAGGTAGTCGGGCGCCAAGACACCCTTGAGCACCTCGGCCAATTCCAGCAATGGCAGGTGCGAAAGTTCGGCGATGTCCAGGCCGGCAAAGGTCACGGTCAGTGCCTGGCGTTTGAGGCGCTTGCCCTCGCACACGGGGCAGGGGCTGGCGCGCATGTATTGCGCCACGCGTTTGCGCATCTGGGCGCTTTGCGAGTGCATGAACGTGTGCAGCAGATAGCGTCGGGCGCCGCTGAACGTGCCCTGGTAACTGGGTTCGAGCTTGCGCTTGAGGGCGGCGCGGGTCTGGGCCGGAGTGAGTCCGGCGTATACGGGAACGGTAGGGGTTTCTTCGGTGAAGAGAATCCAGTCCCTTTGTTTTTTCGGCAGGTCGCGCCAGGGTATGTCGACGTCATAACCGAGGGTCACCAGGATGTCCCGCAGGTTCTGGCCCTGCCAGGCCATGGGCCAGGCGGCCACGGCGCGCTCACGGATGGTCAGCGACGGGTCCGGCACCATGGACGCTTCAGTCACTTCATAGACTCGACCCAGGCCGTGGCATTCCTGGCAGGCACCCTGGGGCGTGTTGGGTGAAAAGTCCTCGGCGTAGAGCATCGGTTGGTTGGCAGGATAGCTGCCGGCGCGGGAGTAGAGCATGCGGATCAGGCTCGACAGGGTGGTGACGCTGCCCACCGATGAGCGCGCGCTGGGTGTGCCGCGCTGTTGCTGCAAGGCGACTGCCGGGGGCAGGCCCTCGATGCTGTCCACGTCCGGCACGCCCACCTGGTCGATCAGGCGCCGCGCGTAGGGCGCGACGGACTCGAAATAGCGACGCTGGGCTTCGGCATAGAGCGTGGAAAAGGCCAGCGACGATTTGCCAGAGCCCGACACGCCGGTGAACACCACCAAGGCATCGCGGGGGATGTCCACGTCGACATTCTTGAGGTTGTGTTCGCGGGCGCCACGTACCCGGACGAAGCCGGTGGTTTCAGGCAATGAAGCGATGGGGGCGGGGCCGGAGCGTGAGGGCATGGGGCGTTCCTTGTGGGCGTCTGCTTGGGGCGTCTTGGCGTTCAGGTGAAATGGCGTCACAGGGGAGAATGGAACCTGAGTCACAGCGTTGACAATTATGCGACCGGGTTCGTCCGTTCTCGTGCGATAAAAATTTACTCCGGACAAAAGAGATGAGAAAAGCTTTGCAGTTTTCCCATGGATACGGACCTCCCCATGCCTCGATCAAAACTGCTCACGACTCTGTTTGTCGCACTGCTGGCCGGCGCCGCGCTGTGGTACATGTGGATGATTGCCAGCGCCAAGCTGGAGTGGGGTGGCGACAGCCCTGACCAGCAGCAAGTGGGCGCGGTGAAGGATACTCGGTTGCGAGCAATGACCCAGTATTGCACGGGGGTAACGGTGACTGCGCAGGGAACCTGGCTGGTGGCGCGCCTGGAGAGCGACGCGCAAGCGCTCGAGCCGGCCGCTGACGTCGTGAACCTGGATGTGGTGGTCTATGGCAAGGCGGATGAGAACAAGGAATCGGAAGAGTCCGGGGCCTTTGCCGGTTTGTTCTCTCGCGGCGACAAGGAAACCTCTTTCATTTCCCGCCTGGATGCCCACGGGCAATTTCAACTGGTAGCGCATGTCAGCGGTGCCGCCTGCCTGGTGGCCAGTCCGGATGGGGGCAGCGTGTTCCTGCTCACGGGCCTTGATCGGCCTGAAACTGCGAACACCGATGAGATCCGCCAGACCGTGGTCCTTCGCAGCGATGACCAAGGCCGGCGCTGGACCTGGTTGACCAAAGGCTGGTTCCCCGAGGCCGATCAGTTGGCGTGGAACCTGGCCCCCTATTTCCATGGGTCGAATGAAGTCTGGGTCTTGGGGCGGCCGAGCGCACCGGACGAGGGGAGCATGCAAGGGACGCCAGGCGCGATCTCCACGGGTGTCTTTTACTCTGCCGATCGCGGTGCGAACAGCACCCCGATAATGGCCCCCGAGTCGCTGCTGGTATCGACCGAATACCTGCACAACAAACGTCCCGACGTCACTGAGTGGCAGACAAACGCAGGCGAACATGGGGAAACCCAGACCAATGTCCTGCAGTTGGACGCCCAGCACGCGTTTATCTGGGTGTCTCAACGCTTCTGGGGCAGCCATCCAGATGGTGTCAGCGACAACATTGCGTTCAACGTCACCACGCGAGCCCGGTTGCACGCCAAGGCAGGGCAGTGGCAGGTGGTGGACGTGCAGCGTGATGACAACCTGTTTGTGGGCAAGCTGATACAGAACGATGCCGGGCGGGTGATCGGGCTGATTGACCAGGGGGACCACGGGCAGGACGTCGTCGCCGAACTGGACACCACCGCGCTGACCTGGACACCCTTGAGCGACCTGCCCAGTGTGTTTGCGCCATTGGCATCGGACAGTAGATTGCGCGGTGGCAATTTTTGGGTGGGCCGTGACACCTTGTTGATCAACACCAGCAGCGAACACCACCCACCGCGCTGGCTCTACTGGTGGTCGGACGCGAACATCTCCGCCGACGGAGTGTTCTATTCCAGGGATTGGGGCCGCTCCTGGCAACGCCTCGACATCGATGGCTACCTGGGCATTCTGGGCTTTCAACCCGCGCAGGACCGCGTGATCTGGGCCAAAGGCAACTGGTACGACAATAATGACGGGCGCATCTACTCCTATGGGTTGCGCTGAGGTTGGACCGAGCGCTGTTATTTGAATTGACATCAACTTGTGGCGAGGGGATTTATCCCCGCTGGGTTGCGAAGCAGCCCCTATGAGGCTGATCAGATTCAATCTGGCACACTGCGGGGAAGGACTTTGGGGCTGCTTCGCAGCCCAGCGGGGATAAATCCCCTCGCCACAGGTTATTTGTGAGTAGGGGTTAAGTTTTTCCCAAGTTGATTTCAATCAAGGGCCGATAAGGGGGGCGGACCCTACGATGATCGCCAAGATCCTGTCTTTAAGACCTGGCGTCCATGACCCCTCTTTTCGTGATGCAGCACCCATCCCGTTTCTGGCTCCGCGCACTGTTCACTCTCCTGTTTTTATTCGCGGGCCTGGCCCAGGCCAAGGACTACGGCGACATCCAGCAACAGCGCATCCACCATGTCCTGAAGCAGACCGACTCGATCTCCGAGCCCGAAGGGCGGTTCAAGGTGCGAAAGCTGTCCGCTGCCGGCAAGGTCCTGGGTTATGTGTTCCAAAGCCTGGACGTGGTGGACATTCCCGCCTATTCAGGCAAGCCAATCAATGTCCAGGTGATCCTCGATCCGGCCGGTGTGATTCTCGATGCCTATGTGCTCGAACACCATGAGCCGATTCTGCTGATTGGCATCGCCGAAGAAAAACTCCATGCATTCAGCGCGCGCTACAGCGGCATCAAGGTCAACCAGCGGGTGGTGGTGGGGCATTCCAGCGACCCGAATGCCGTGACGGTGGATGCCATTGCGGGGGCCACCGTCACGGCGATGGTGGTCAACGAGGTCATCATGCGTGCCGCCCATGATGTCGCGGTGTCCCTGGGCCTGGTCAAGGGCGATGCCGGGTTGGCCGTGGCGCCAGACCGTGTGCGCGAGGATATCTACGAGCCTGCCGACTGGAAGACCCTGACCGGCAACGGCGCTGTACGGCGCCTGCACCTGACTCGCGGTCAAGTGGACGCCACCTTCAAAGGCACCGAGGCCGAACAGGTCGAAGTCGCCAGCGCCGAACAGGCCGACGATACCTTTATCGACCTTTACGTTACGCACCTGAACCCGCCCACCATCGGCCGCAATCTGTTGGGCGAGACGCAATACCGCGCGCTGATGAGCGAGCTCAAGCCGGGTGAACAAGCCATTGCCGTGATGGGCAGCGGGCGCTATTCCTTCAAGGGCTCGGGTTATGTGCGCGGCGGCATTTTCGACCGGGTGCTGTTGCGCCAGTTCGGCGATGTCATCAGCTTTCGCGACATGGACTTCCAGCGCCTGGATGACGTGGCCGTCGAGGACATGCCTGAGTTCGATGAAATGGCGATTTTCATCGTCCGCGCGTCCCACCGCTTCGATCCCGGCTCACCCTGGAGCCTGGAGCTGCTGATACGCCGCCAGACCGGGCCGGTCAGTGGCATCTTCAGCAGCTTCGAGCTGGCCTACCAACTGCCCGAGCCGTACCTGGAGCGGCCATTGCCGACCGCTGAGCAACTGGCGGCCGCCGAAGAAGCCAGCCGGCCGATGTGGCTGACGCTCTGGTATCAGAAAGGTGTCGAAATCACTGTCCTTGGCATCGCCCTGCTGGTGCTGACGGCAGTCCTGTTTTTCCAGGATTCACTGGCCCGGCGGCCAACACTGTTGCATTGGGTGCGTCGCGGTTACCTGGTCTTCACCGTGGTGTTCCTTGGCGGCTACGCCTTGGCGCAACTGTCGGTGGTCAACGTGCTGACGTTCGTCCACGCCTTGTTCGAGGGCTTTCGCTGGGAGCTGTTCCTCACCGATCCGCTGATCTTCATTCTCTGGGTGTTCACCGCCGGCAGCATTCTGCTCTGGGGACGCGGAGTGTTCTGCGGCTGGCTGTGTCCGTTCGGCGCGTTGCAGGAGCTGATCAACGAGTTGGCGCGCAAGCTCAAGGTGCCGCAATACGAGTTGCCATTCGCCGTTCATGAGCGGCTGTGGGCGATCAAGTACATCATTTTGCTGGTGCTGTTTGGCGTTTCGCTGGAGTCCATGGCCACCGCCGAACGGCTGGCCGAAGTCGAGCCCTTCAAGACCGCCATCACCCTCAGGTTCGACCGCCAGTGGTGGTTCGTGGCTTACGCAGTGGGCCTGCTGGTGATCAACCTGTTTACCCGCAAGGTCTATTGCCGTTACGTCTGCCCACTGGGCGCAGCCCTGGCGATGCCGACCCGGCTACGGCTGTTCGACTGGCTCAAGCGTCGCAAGGAATGTGGCAATCCCTGCCAACTGTGCGCCAAGGAATGCGAGATCCAGGCGATTCATCCCGATGGCCGGATCAACGCCAACGAATGCCATTACTGCCTCGACTGCCAGATGACCTGGCACAACGAAAACAAATGCCCGCCGCTGATCAACAAGCGCAAGAAGCGCGGCAAGGCGACCGTGACCGATCCGCAACTGATTCCCGTGGTGCAGGTGAACCCGGCGCCTTGAGGCACCCCAATGGCCTGTCCCTTGACCGTTTCATTCTTCATGGAGCACACAGCATGAGCGATAAAAAAAACCAAACCCCTGGCGCGGCGGAAGAGCCCAGGGGGGTCAGTCGGCGCAGTTTTCTCGGCACCGGTGCGGTAACGGGTGCGGTACTGGCCGGCGCAACGGCGCTGGGGGCCGGGACGTTCACCCGTGAGTCCTGGGCTGCGGCGGCCAAGGAGGCCAAATCCAAGATCCACGTCGGGCCTGGGGAGCTGGACGAATACTACGGTTTCTGGAGCGGCGGCCACCAGGGCGAGGTGCGGGTGCTGGGTGTGCCATCGATGCGTGAGCTGATGCGCATCCCGGTGTTCAACGTCGACTCGGCTACCGGTTGGGGCCTGACCAACGAAAGCAAGCGCATCCTGGGCGACAGCGCCAAATACCAGAACGGCGATTGCCACCACCCGCACATCTCCATGACCGACGGCAAGTACGACGGCAAGTACCTGTTCATCAACGACAAGGCCAACTCCCGCGTCGCGCGCATCCGCCTGGACATCATGAAGTGCGACAAGATGCTCACGATCCCCAATGTGCAAGCCATCCATGGCCTGCGCCTGCAAAAGGTACCGTACACCAAGTACGTGTTCGCCAATGGCGAGTTCGTGATCCCGCACCCCAACGACGGCCATACCTTCGACCTGCAGGACAAGAACAGCTTCACGATGTTCAACGCCATCGACGCCGAGAAGATGGAGATGGCGTTCCAGGTGATCGTCGACGGCAACCTGGACAACACCGATGCCGACTACACCGGCAAATATGCCGCGAGCACCTGCTACAACTCCGAGAAGGCCTACGACCTGGGCGGCATGATGCGCAACGAGCGCGACTGGGTGGTGGTGTACAACATCCCGCGCATCGAGGCGGCGATCAAGGCCGGCAAGTTCATCACCCTGGACGGCTCCAAGGTCCCGGTGGTCGATGGTCGTAAAGTCGATGGCAAGGACTCCGAATTCACCCGCTACATCCCAGTGCCGAAGAACCCCCACGGTTGCAACACTTCGCCCGACGGCAAATATTTCATCGCCAACGGCAAGCTGTCGCCAACCGTCTCGATGATCGCCATCGATCGCCTCGACGATCTGTTCGCCGACCACCTCAAGGACCCTCGTGACGTCATCGTCGCCGAGCCGGAATTGGGCCTGGGGCCGTTGCACACCACGTTCGACGGACGCGGCAACGCCTACACCACCTTGTTCATCGACAGCCAGGTGGTGAAATGGAACATGGAGGAGGCCGTTCGCGCCTACAAGGGCGAGAAGGTCAATTACATCAAGCAGAAACTCGATGTGCAGTACCAACCGGGCCACAACCATGCCTCCTTGACCGAGTCCAGCGATGCAGACGGCAAGTGGCTGGTGGTGCTCTGCAAGTTTTCCAAGGATCGCTTCCTGCCCACCGGTCCGCTGCACCCGGAGAACGATCAACTGATCGATATTTCCGGTGAGGAAATGAAATTGGTGCACGACGGCCCGACTTTCGCCGAGCCCCATGACTGCATCCTCGCCCGGCGCGACCAGATCAAGACCCAGAAAATCTGGAACCGCAACGATCCATTCTTCGCTGACACGGTGGCCCGGGCGAAGAGAGACGGCATCAACCTGGAAACCGACAACAAAGTCATCCGCGACGGTAACAAGGTGCGGGTGTACATGACCTCGATGGCGCCGGCTTATGGCCTGACAGAGTTCACCGTCAAGCAGGGCAATGAGGTGACGGTGACCATCACCAACATCGACCAGATCGAGGACGTCACCCACGGCTTTGTCATGACCAACCATGGCGCGAGCATGGAGATCAGCCCGCAACAGACCTCGTCCATCACCTTCACCGCCGACAAGGCCGGCTTGCATTGGTACTACTGCAGCTGGTTCTGCCACGCCCTGCACATGGAAATGGTCGGGCGCATGTTGGTTGAAAGGGCCTGAGTCGGCTCGCCAAGGAGACAGATGCAATGACCGGGAACAAGCCGCAACCTGCGGGCCGAGCTCGTCAACCGCTCATTGCGCTGGTGCTTTGCCTGTTATCGGGCGGCGCGTTCGGCGCGCTGCAGCCGATCACCGATTTGCCTTTGCAGGCCGACGGCGACCAGCAATGGCGCCTGCCTGCGGGCCAGTACCGGGGCTCGTTCAGCATTGACCAGCCCATGACCCTCACGTGTGCGCCGGATGCGGTATTCCAAGGCCAGGGTGAGGGGAATGGGTTGATCATTCGCGCCCCGAATGTGCGGATCCAGGGATGTACGTTCCTGGACTGGGGCCACGACCTGACGGCCATGAACGCGGCTGTTTTCATCCAACCGGTCGCCCAAGGGACCGTGGTTCGTGGAAACCGGATGCAGGGCCAGGGCTTTGGTATCTGGGTCGATGGCACCCGCGATGTCAGCCTGATCGACAACCGTATCCAGGGCGACCCCAACCTGCGTTCCCAGGACCGTGGCAACGGCATCCATTTGTATGCGGTGCACGGTGCCCGGGTCATCGGTAACCAGGTGCGCGAAACCCGTGACGGCATCTACATCGACACCTCCAGCGGCAACCTGCTCCAGGGCAATACCCTGGAGGACTTGCGCTACGGCGTGCATTACATGTTTGCCAACGATAATCGCCTGCTGGACAACGTCACCCGGCGTACCCGCACTGGCTATGCGTTGATGCAAAGCCGCCAGCTGACGGTCATCGGCAATCGCTCCGAACAGGATCAGAACTACGGGATCCTGATGAACTACATCACCTATTCGACCCTGCGCGACAACTTCGTCACCGATGTGCGCGACGGGTCTACCGGCGACACCATGATCACTGGCGCCGAGGGCAAGGCCCTGTTCATTTACAACTCGTTGTTCAACCGCATCGAAGGCAATCATTTCGAGCGCAGCGCCGTGGGCATCCACCTCACGGCCGGCTCGGAGGACAACCGCATCGCCGGCAATGCCTTCGTCCACAACCAGCGCCAGGTCAAGTACGTTGCCACGCGGTTGCAGGAGTGGTCGGCGGATGGGCGCGGCAATTACTGGAGCGATTACCTGGGCTGGGATCGCAATAGCGACGGCCTGGGTGACGTGGCCTATGAACCCAACGACAACGTCGACCGCCTGCTGTGGCTGTATCCCCAGGTGCGGTTGTTGATGAACAGTCCGGGAATCGAACTGCTGCGCTGGGTGCAGCGAGCCTTCCCGGTGATGAAATCTCCCGGGGTGATGGACAGTCATCCGCTGATGGAAACGCCTGTCCAGCCCCCGCAACGCAACAGTGCTGAGGAGGACGCGTCTTGAACGTCGTCGAGATCGAAGGTGTCAGTCAGCGCTATGGCGATGTCACGGTGCTGCGCGGGCTGGACTTGAACCTGGCCCAGGGCGAGGTGCTCGGCCTGTTCGGGCACAACGGTGCGGGCAAGACCACGACCATGAAGTTGATCCTCGGTTTGCTGCGGGCCAGCGAGGGCGAGGTGCGTATCTTCGGGCGCGCGCCCAGCGACCCGAGCGTGCGGCAGATGCTCGGTTACCTGCCCGAGAACGTCATGTTCTATCCGCAGTTGAGTGGGCTGGAAACCTTGCATCATTTTGCCCGGCTCAAAGGCGCCGCACCGGAGCAGGTGGCGCGTTTGCTCGAAGAAGTCGGCCTGGCGGACGCGGCCCGGCGGCGGGTGAGAACCTATTCCAAGGGCATGCGCCAACGCCTCGGCCTGGCCCAGGCACTGCTTGGCCAGCCGCGCCTGTTGCTGCTGGACGAGCCGACCGTGGGGCTGGACCCCATCGCCACCCAGGATCTCTATCAATTGCTCGACCGCCTGCGCTGGCAGGGCACCAGCATCATTCTGTGTTCTCACGTCTTGCCAGGCGTGGAAGCACACATCAATCGCGCCGCGATCCTCACCCGAGGTCGCCTGTTGGCCCTGGGCAGCCTGGCTCGGTTGCGCGAGGACGCGGGGCTGCCGACGCTGATCCGCGCCTCGGGCCTGTCCCGGGCCGACTGGCTTCGCCAGCATTGGCGCAGCGAAGGACACGCCACCCAAGGTTGGGGTGCCGAGGGGGTGCAGGTGTCGGCGCCGGATGGCAGCAAACTTAAATTGCTGCGCCAACTACTGGCCCAGGATGACCCGACGGACGTCGAGATCAAGCCGCCGTCCCTGGAGGATTTGTACCGGCATTACATGGTCCGTGCCGCAGCCGAGGAGGCCAGCCTATGAATCCGGTCTGGAACATGGCCCGCAAGGAATTCAGCGATGGCTTGCGCAATCGCTGGTTGTTGGCGATCAGCCTGTTGTTCGCGGTGCTGGCGATCGGCATCGCCTGGCTCGGTGCGGCGGCGTCCGGTCAACTGGGGTTTACCTCGGTGCCCGCCACGGTGGCCAGCCTGTCCAGCCTGGCGACCTTCCTGATGCCTTTGATTGCCTTGCTGCTGGCCTATGACGCGATTGTCGGCGAGGACGAGAGCGGCACCTTGCTGCTGTTGCTGACCTACCCGTTGGGGCGCGGCCAACTGTTGCTGGGCAAGTTTGTCGGTCACGGCCTGATCCTGGCCCTGGCCACCTTTATCGGATTCGGCTGCGCGATGCTCGCCATCGCCCTGTTGGTGGACGATGTCCAACTGAGCCTGCTGCTCTGGGCCTTCGGTCGATTCATGGTGTCCAGCACACTGCTGGGCTGGGTTTTCCTCGGGTTGGCCTACGTGCTGAGCAGCTTGTCGGCAGAAAAATCCACCGCGGCCGGATTGGCCCTGGGGGTCTGGTTTTTCTTCGTGCTGGTGTTCGACCTGGCCTTGCTGGCGTTGCTGGTGTTGAGCGAAGGGCGGTTCAACCCGGAGCTGTTGCCATGGCTGCTGCTGTTCAACCCTACCGACGTGTATCGGCTGATCAACCTGTCCGGGTTCGATGCCGCGTCCAGTGGCGCCGCGGTGCTGACCCTGGGCAGCGACTTGCCGGTGTCGGGGCCTTTGCTCTGGCTGTGCCTGGGCCTGTGGATGACGGTTCCGTTGTGGCTGGCCTATCGGTTGTTCAATCGCCGGTGCCCGTGAATTTCTAACTTGATCAAGGGAGCATGCAACGATGAACAGGGTGTACTTCAAGACGGGCCGCCTCATGGCCGGATTATTGATGTGCCTGGCGCTGGCGGCTTGCGGCAAGGCCGAACCACCGGCGGCCAGCGAGGCAGCGCTGGCGTTCCATCCCAGCGATGAGTGCCATGTGTGCGGCATGGTCATCACCGACTTTCCCGGCCCCAAGGGCGCGGCAGTCGGGACCGATGGCGTGAAGAAATTCTGCTCGCCGGCAGAGATGCTGGGCTGGTGGTTGCAACCGGAAAACCATCGGGCCGACGTCAAGCTGTATGTCCACGACATGGGCCGCAGCCATTGGAATACGCCGGATGACGCTCACCTGATCGACGCCCGGACTGCCTACTTCGTCATCGGTAGCGGGCTCAAAGGCGCCATGGGCGTCGTACTGGCCTCGTTCTCCGACCCCCAGGCGGCACAGAAACTCGCCAGCGATACCGGCGGTCAGGTGTTGCGCCTGGAAGACATCGACCAGAAACTGTTGGGGCAGGCCACGGCCATGTCGCCGATGAGCCACTGATATTGTCTGCACACCGAACGGCTCTTGTGGCAAGGACGCTTGTGGGAGCAAAGCTTGCTCGCGATAGAGGCGCCTCGATTCTGCCAGACCGCATCGCCTCTATCGCGGGCAAGCCTTGCTCCCACATAGCGGGAGTAATCTCATCCCATGGAAGCGTCCACCCGCTACCCAAGTAGCATTCGTCGACCCGGCGCGGCTTCGTACACTCAGGGCTCCTATCACGTACCCGCCGGAGGCGAAGATGCAGCAGGCCCAGAGCGAAGGTGTGGTGAGCGCCATGTCCCAGGCCACGGACGTCCAGCAGGTGGCCCAGGAGTTGGCGCGGCAGTTGTTGCACCCGTACCTGGGCTTCGTGCTGTTTTTCTGTTCCGCCGAGTACGACTTGCCGGCCCTCGGCCAGGCGTTGTCCCAGAGTTTCGGCGGGATTCGCCTGGTGGGCTGTACCAGCGCCGGTGAAATCACCACCCAGGGTTACGGCCGCAATTGCGTGACGGCGGTGGGGTTCGATCATCGGCACTTTTCCATTGCCGCCGAGCTGATCGGCGAAATGGAGCACTTCAGCCTGATCGACGCCCAGCAAATGGTCGAGCGCCTGGCGAGCGGTTGCCGCAGCAATGCCTTGGCGCCGATCAAGGGCCACAGTTTCGCCTTGACCCTGCTCGATGGCCTGTCCAGTCGCGAGGAAATGGTACTGGCGGCGTTGAGCGCCGCGCTGGGCGACATCCCGCATTTCGGTGGTTCGGCCGGTGATGACAACTACCTGACCCACACCCATGTGTACTTCGAAGGCCAGTTCCACAGCGGCGCGGCCGTGGTGTTGCTGATCAACACCTGGCTGGAGTTCGAAGTCTTCACCACCCATCACATCCTGCCCCGGCAAGAGAAGTTGGTGGTGACTGGCGCCGACAGTACCTCACGACGGGTCTATGAGCTCAACGCCGAACCCGCTGCCGAAGAATACGCCCGGCATATCGGCGTGCCAGTGAGCGCACTCGACTACCGGGTCTTCGCCGCCCATCCACTGGCGGTGCGCATCAACGACCAGTACTACGTACGGGCGATCCAGCAGGTGCACCCGGACCTGAGCCTGAGTTTCTACTGCGCGGTGGAGAACGGCATCGTCCTCACTGCGATGACCCCCGGCCCGTTGCTGCACAACCTGCAAAGCCTGTTCGACGGCTTGCAGGCGCGCCTCGGCGACTTGCTGCTGACCATCGGCTGCGATTGCTTCCTCCGGCGCCTGGAGCTGGAAGATCGCGGCGGCCTGGAGCAGATCGGCCAATTCCTGCGCGAACAACGGGTGATGGGGTTCAACACCTATGGAGAACAGTTCAATGGCATGCATATCAACCAGACGTTCACCGGAGTTGCCATTGCCCGACATCGCGTCCCCGGACATCGCTGAGCTGCAGGCCCAGCTCGCCAGCCTGCAGCATGAAAACCGCAAGTTGCGGCGCATCAACGAGGCGCTGATCGAGCGGGTGGAGTCCGGCGTAACCCGAGGCAACGACCCCTATGCGGCGTTCCAGCACTCGGTGGTGCTGGCCGAACAGGTGCGCGAGCGCACCGATGCCCTGAACCAGGCCATGGCCGAGCTCAAGGCGGGCAATCACTTGCTGGGCGAGGCGCGGCTGCGGGCGGAAACGGCTCATCGGCACTTGATCGATGCGATCGAAAGCATTTCCGATGCCTTTGTGCTGTTCGACGAGCAGCAACGCATCGTCCTGTTCAACAGCCGCTTCAAGGCCTTCTGGGCCAACAGCCGGGTGCGCATCATCGCTGGCATGCGTCTGTCCGAGGTCAAGCGCCTGATGACCGCCAACGGGCTGTTCAGCGAAGAACCCCGCGGCCAGGCCGATGAGCATGTGCTGTATCGCTTGCAAAATGGGCGATGGCTGCAAGTCAGCGAGCGGCCGACCCAGGAAGGTGGACGGGTGATCCTGTTCACCGACATCACCGACGTCAAGCTCAGTGAAACCGTGCGCCGCGAGCAGGCCATCGCGCAGAAGTCCCACTTGTTGCAGCGGGCGGTGGACAACCTGTCCCAAGGCGTGGCGATGGTCAACGCCCAAGGTGTGCTGGAGCTGTGGAACCGGCGCTTCCTCGAACTCAGCGGCCTGGCCCCGGTGGCGGCTCATCGGCCGTTCAACGAAGTGATCGCCGACAGCGAACTGCAATTGTTGACCCCGGCCAGCCGCGACAGTAACGGCCGGCTGATCCACGAATGTGAGCAGCGCCTGTCCGATGGCCGGGTCCTGGAGATCCGCACGCATCCACTGCCTACCGGTGGCTACGTCAACACCTTTACCGACATCACCGAGCGCTACCAGCACGCCGAGGCCCTGAGCGAAAGCGAGCGCTGGATTCGCCTGATCACCGACCATGTGCCGGCGCTGATCGCCTACCTCAATGCCGACCTGGTCTACGAATTCACCAACAAGGTCTACGAGCAGTGGTATTGCTGGCCCCGTGGCGTGATGCTTGGCCAGAGCCTGCGCGAAGCCCACAGCGAACAGCATTACCAGCGCCTGGAGGCCTACGTGGCCCGGGCCTTGGCGGGCGAGAGCGTGACGTTCGAATTCGCCGAGACCAACATTAACAACCAGGAGCGCTACATGCTGCGCTCCTATGTACCGAATCGCTTGGCCAACGGCGAAGTGGTGGGGATCTTCGTGCTGATCCGCGATATCACCGAACGCCGCCGCACCGCCGAAGCGCTGCACCAGGCCTATCAGAACCTGGAGCAGCGGGTTCAGGAGCGCACCGCCGAACTGACCACCCTCAACGACCAGTTGTTGCGCGAGATCGACGAGCGCAGCCGTGTGGAATTGCGCCTGCGCGAGGCCAAGCGCGAGGCCGAGCAGGCCAACCTGTCGAAGACCAAGTTCCTCGCCGCGGTCAGCCATGACCTGCTGCAACCGCTCAACGCCGCCCGGTTGTTCACCAGTGCGCTGCTGGAGCGCCGCGAGCCGGTGGCCAACACGCAGCTGGTGCGCAACGTCAGCAATTCGCTGCAGGACGTGGAGAATCTGTTGGGCACCCTGGTGGACATATCCAAGCTGGACGCCGGGGTGATCAAGGCCGATGTCGCACCGTTCGGCCTCAGCGAGTTGCTCGATAACCTCGCCGCCGAGTATGTCCAGGTCGCCCGTAGCGAAGGGCTGGCGCTGCACTATGTCGGCTGTTCAGTGTTGGTGCGCAGCGACATGCAATTGCTCGCGCGGATCCTGCGCAATTTGCTGACCAATGCCATTCGCTATACCCCCAGCGGCCGTGTCGTGCTGGGCTGCCGGCGGCATCGCCAGAGTGTTTCGATCCAGGTCTGGGACAGCGGCATCGGTATTGCCGAAGACCGTCTGGAGGAAATATTCCAGGAGTTCAAGCGCGGCGACGTACAGCGGCCGAATCAGGACCGTGGGTTGGGCCTGGGCCTGGCGATCGTCGAGAAGATCGCCGGGATCCTCGGGCACCGGATCCAGGTGCGCTCCTGGCCGGGCAAGGGCTCGATGTTCGCCGTCGAAGTACCTTTGAGCGCCACTGCGCCCAAGCCGTTGCCATGCCTGGACATGAGCGAGCCGATGCTCGAGCGACTGCGCGGAGCGCGGGTCTGGGTGCTGGATAACGATGCGGCGATCTGCGCCGGTATGCGCACCTTGCTGGAAGGTTGGGGGTGTCGGGTGGTGACCGCGCTGTCAGAGCAAGACCTGGCGCGGCAGGTGGACAACTACCATGCCGAGGTCGACCTGCTGATCGCCGATTATCATCTTGACCACGATCAGAACGGCGTTGACGCCGTGGCCCGGATCAACGCCCGCCGGGGTTCACCGATCCCGGCGATGATGATCACCGCCAACTACAGCAACGAGCTCAAGCAGCAGATCCGCGAGCGCGGGCACACCTTGATGCACAAGCCGGTGCGGCCGATGAAGCTGAAGATTGCGATGAGTCATCTGTTGGGCCAAACCCAGGGCCATTGAGCCGAACACTGTTGTGGCGAGGGAGCTTGCTCCCGCTGGGCTGCGAAGCAGCCCCCAGGGTCTGTCTGGCATATCGAGTTGTCAGGGTTTAGGGCCGCTTCGCGCCCCAGCGGGAGCAAGCTCCCTCGCCACAGGGTTGTGCGCCTCAACGCCGCAGATAGGCCCCGAAATCAATATCCCCGGCACTGAGGATCGCCTGCACCCGGTTGTGCACATTGAGCTTGCGCAGGATCGCCGAGACGTGGGCCTTGACCGTGGTTTCGGCGATGTCCAGGGTGTAGGCGATCTGTTTGTTCGACTCGCCCTTGGTCATGCGTTCGAGTACCAGCAGTTGCTTGCGGGTCAGGGCCTGGAGCAGTTCCGGCGGGAACGCCGGGGTTTCGTTCAGGCGTCGGCCCATCGGGCTTTTTTGCGTGCGAATGATGTCGGGCGGCAGGTACACGTTGCCGTTGAGGATCTGCTCGATGGCGTCGGTCATCTGCGAGCGTGGCGAGGATTTGGTGATGAAGCCCACCGCGCCATAGGTGATGGCCTGCAGCACCACCTGCTTGTCCTGCTCGGCGGAGACGATCACCACGGGAATGGTAGGTGCCTCGTTGCGCAGGTTGATCAGGCCATTGAGCCCGTGCATGCCGGGCATGTTCAGGTCCAGCAGGATCAGGTCCAGGTCGTCGTGCTCGGCAGTCAATGCCAGGGCACTGTCCAGGTCGGCGGTCTCCATGACCTCGCTGCCAGGAAAACCGTCGCTGATGACGTTGTGGATGGCTTCGCGAAACAGTGGGTGATCGTCGGCTATCAGGATTTTATACATGGCCATTCACCTCGTTATTGTCGTGTGGGGCAGGGCAGTTGCACGCACTTTTGCATGATCATGGAAAGGGTTCGGGCCGGGCCGCTTGCAAGGGCAGGTTGGCCGCCTCCCAGGCATCAAGGCCATCGCGGTACCAATACACATGGTTATAGCCCATGGCCGCGGCGCGTTTTACCGCGTTCCAGCTCAGCCAGCAATCGGCGCGGCAATAAAAGACCAGCGGTAGATCCAGCCGCCCGCCGGTGGCCGTGCGCAGGTGATGGCTGAAGTAGGCCTGCCAGGTAGGGTCGAGATCGCCGTCACCGGTATTGGCCAGCCACAGGCTGCCGGGGAGGTTGGCATGGGGTTCGCTGTCGATGAAACGTCCCTGGACCCAGGGACGGCGATAGACGTCGATCAGGATCGGGGGGGAGGCTTGGCCAAGCAGGCGTTGCAGGGCCTGGGTGTCGAGGGTCTGGGCGTCGTCGACGGTGGCGGGCGTCGGGCTGCGGTATTGGGCGATGCGATAGCCCTGTGCTGAAAACAGCGCGGTATCGGCCTGCGCGACATTCAGCGCCAGGCCCAGCAGGAGGATCGCCAGCAAACGGGGCATAGGATTTATCCTTTTTGTTATGCGCCCATTACATGCCAGGGTCGAGGTCTTGTGAATGCGACCATAGACAGGAAAACCGGTACTAAAGTAGTAATTTGAGTGTTAAAGACCCGCGCGACATGGAGAACATGCACCGAACCCTGTGGTAGCAAAGCTTGCTCGCGATAACGGTGTGCCAGTCAACATCAATTCTGGATGAACCGCCGCCATCGCGAGCAAGCTTTGCTCCCACAGACTGTGCAACGAGGCGTTAGCTGCCGGCCTTGCGCAACGCCGCATGCTGCGGATTGAACGTCCACACCGCCAGCAGCGCGAACACCAGGGTCAACCCCACGCACACCACCATCGCCAGCAGGTTGAACCGCTCATACAGGGCAAACCGCACCAATTCCACGCCATGGGTGAACGGGCTGACTGCGCAGAGCCAGTACAGCCACGGGCTGGCTTCCTGCATTTTCCACAGCGGGTACAGCGCCGAAGACAGGAAGAACAGCGGGAAAATCACGAAATTCATCACCCCGGCAAAATTCTCCAGTTGCCGGATGGCATTGGACAGCAGCAAGCCCAGGGCGCTGAGCATCAGGGCCACCAGCAGCAAGGCCGGCAGGGCCAGCAGCAGGCCCATGGTCGGTGGCTGGATGCCGTACAACCAGGCGATGGCGAGGAAGGCATAGACCTGCAACAGCGAGATCAACGAGGTCGCCAGTAACTTGCTTGCCAACAGGAAAGCCCGGGGCAGGGGGCTGGTGAGCAGGACGCGCATGCTGCCCATTTCCCGGTCATAGACCATCGACAGCGAACCCTGCATGCCGTTGAACAACAGGATCATGCAGGCCAGCCCCGGCACGATGTACACCTCGTAGGGGATGTAGGTGTCGTAGGGCGCGATGATGGCGATGCCCAGGGCCGCGCGAAAGCCGGCGGCGAACACCAGCAGCCACAGCAGTGGCCGCACCAGGGCGCTGAGCAGCCGTGTGCGTTGCAGCACGAAGCGCAGCCATTCGCGCGTCACGATGCCGCTGAAACAATACCAGTACGCGCTCATGGGTGGACTCCCTTGGCGGTCAAGTGTGTGAAGGCTGAGCCGAGGCTGCCGCCGTGTTCCAGGCTCACGGCATCGGCGCGGCCACTGGCGACCAGGCGGCCTTGATGCACGATCAACAGGTCGTCGCTGGGCTGCACTTCGTCCAGCAGGTGAGTGGTCCAGAGCACACTGATGCCTTGCTCGCTGCACAGTTGCCGGATGTGCAGGCCCAGGGCGAGGCGGCTGGCCGGATCGAGGCCGACGCTGGGTTCGTCGAGCAGCAACAGGCGCGGTTCATGGAGCAGGGCGCGGGCGATTTCCACCCGGCGTCGATGGCCGCCGTTGAGGTCGCGCACCCGCTCGTGGCGCCGCTCGGTCAGGTGCTGGCGGGTCAGTTCGGCGTCGATGCGGACGGCGCCCTGGCGTCGCGAAAAGCCGTGCAGCGCCAGGTGATAGCGCAGGTTCTGTTCAATGCTCAGGTCCAGGTCCAGGGTGCTCTGTTGGAACACTACGCCCAACTGGCGCAAGGCCGGTCGTGGTGACTTTTGCAAGGAGTGGCCGCCAACGCGGATGTCGCCGTGCTGTAAGTCATACAGCCGGGTGAGCAGGGCGATCAGCGTTGACTTGCCGGCCCCGTTGGGTCCCAGCAGCGCGGCGAAACGTCCGGCGGGCAGACTGAAACTCATCTGTTTGAGGGCTTCGCGTGCGCCATAGGCAAAGCTCAGGTCGCTGACTTCCAGGGCGTTCATGGCGTAACCACCACGCCCCAAGGGTAACGCCCGACTTTCACCGACTTGAGGACCTTGCGGCTCTCCACATCGATGACCGAGACGTCACCGCTGACGCCGTTTGTCGCCAGCAGTTGCTTCTGGTCCGGGGTAAACGCCAGTTGCCAGACTCGGCGGCCCACCAGCAGGTAATCCAGCACTTCGAAGGTCTTGGCGTCGATCACCGCCACATGGTTGGCCGGGCCCAGCGCGACGAACGCCAGTTTGCCGTCGGCACTGAGCTTGATGCCCACCGGCTGGACCTTGTCCGGGTGCACGCCTTTGATCTGGAACGTCAGGGTCTTGAGGATTTTACGCGTAGCCACATCGAGCACGGTCAACGTGCCGCCGATCTCCGCCGAGGCCCAGAGCTGCGTACCGTCGCGATTGAATTCGACGAAGCGCGGCCGCTGGTCCACCAGGGTGTTGTCGGCCAGGGTCTGGGTGCTGGTGTCGATCCAGTGCAGCATGTTGGTGGTTTCACTGGTGTTGACCGCCCACTTGCCGTCAGGGCTCACGGCCATGCCTTCGGGCTCGACACCCACGCCGATCTGGCCCAGCACTTCGGAGGTCTGGGTGTCGATCACCGTCACCAGCGCATCGTCTTCGTTGGACACATACAGCCAACGGTCGTTGGGGTGCAGGGCGAATTGCTCCGGATCTTTGCCGGAGGGCAGTTCCTTGATGATTTTGCGGGTGGCGACGTCCATCACCTGGACCCGGTCCGAATCACTGGCGCAGATGTACAACAGGCGATTGTCGTGGGACAGCAACAGGCCTCGGGGGCGCTGGCCCACCGGTAGGGTGTCGATGACTTGCAGGCTTTGCATGTCGATCAGGCTCAGGCTGTTGTCTTTCTCGTTGGAGACCCAGGCGATGCTGGCGGCGGCGGGGCCAGCGGCCAGCAGGGCAGCGCCCAGGGCGAGGGCTTGGCAGAGCCGGGCCGGGTAAATCAGGGAGCGACGCATGGCGGTTTCCTTATTGTTGTTATCGATCAGGGGTAACGGCAGCTCACCTCGGGCTGGTCATAGCCCAGGCTGTCCATTTCATTGGTAGGGTGGAGGAAACCGTCCTGGGGCGAGGTGCTGACCAATGCCCGGGGCTGGACCAGGGGAATCGGTTGGCGCAGTTGGCCGTTCCACGGCCGGTAGCTGAGCTTGCGGCCCTTGAAACCGTCCAGGGGCAACTGGTCGCTGAGGGCCAGTTGGCGGATAGCGAGCGGGTCGTCCTGACGCAACTTGCTCACCGCGCTGGCGATGCTGCGCACGGCGATCCAGGCGGCGAAGTCGCGGTCGTTCATCCAGCGTCCGGCCAGGGCTTCGAAGCGTTTTTGCAACTGCGCCGCGCCGTAGGTTTCCACGGTCTTGTGCCAACCGGTGGGCGTCAGCCCTTGGGTGCCGGCCACCGGGCGTGGGTACCAGGTCTGGTAGGGCAGGTATTCGCCGAAATCGCCGCGCTCGTCGGCCACCAGCACCACGTCGTACTCGGCGGTCTGGGTGAACAGCGGCATGTCGGCCTGGGCGCTGCGACGCTGGTCGTTGTCGAACTGCCAGGCCTTCTCGGCGACGATCTTCATGCCGAAGCGTTTCATCGCCCGGCGCAATGCGGCGGCATAGGCCTGGTCCTCGGGCGTCTGGCCCACGATCAGCAAGGCCCGCTGCCATTTACGCACGACGCTGAATTGCACCAGGGCATCGGCGAGCATGGCGCGGTCGGGCAGGCTGTGCAGTACGTTGCCCAGGCAGTCGGTGGTACGCAGGCTGTCGTCGGGGCTGCCGGCGTTGAACAGCAGGCTGTCGGGCAGGGCGGCGCTGAGCTGGCGCAGGCTGGCGACCGGTGCGTTGACCACGAACAGCCGCAGGCCCTGGTCGTGTTGGGCGCGGGCGGCCTGGAGCAGCGCTTCGGGAGTGTCGACGCTGGCGCTTTCCAGGCGGTAGTCGTGATTGAGAAAACGTCCGGTGCTGTTGCTGTCGATGATCGCCAGTTCAGCACCGCGCAAGCCGGCATCGGCCGGTTCGGCAATGACGTTGGACAGTAGCGGGCCGGGGTCGGGGCGATAGCCCAGGTAGCCGATGCGCACTTGCAGCGGTGTGGCATCGCCAGCGTGAGCGGTTGCCGCTGCCAGCAGAGAAACCAAGGCGTAACTGACGAGCCGGCGCATGACATCCTCCATTGCGGGTAGCGCCAGCATAGGAAGCCAGGGGGGCGGGGGAAATATGTAGAAAGTACCGCCGGTGCAGTACCAAGGTAGTAACTCGCCTTGGCGGCCGGGGTTTTAGCATGCAAGGCATCGTCATTGACCAGGAGGGACGACCATGCGGATTCTCAAAGCGCTGCTGCTGCCGTTTCTGCTGATCCTGAGCCTGGTTGGCGTTGACCGGCTGGCCGGTAAAAAAATCGGGTGCAATGGACATAAAAGCTGCGGCCACCCCGTAACCCCGGTGGGAGCGAGCCTGCTCGCGATAGCGGCCTCACATCCAACATTATTGTCGACTGACCCACCGCTATCGCGAGCAGGCTCGCTCCCACAAGGGATTTGTGTCCGGCGCGGATGTGAGTTCATCCCGGCAATGGGCCGCTAACCATGTCAGCCCTCTGGCGCATCAACCTCTGGGTGTCAGCCTTTTTCGCCCTGGTTACCCTGGCCTGTGCCGTCCTGTTGTTGCACCAAGCCACGACCGATGTGAGACGAGAACTGCAATCGGCCGAGTCGGTGGTGCATTACCTGCGCGAAACCGCCGAGCGCGACCCGGCCAGTCTCCAGATGCGCTTGACCGGTAGCCTGCGTCATGTGCGGGTCCACTGGTTGGCCCCTGGGGAGCTGTTTCCGGCGGATGAGAAAGGGATGAAGGCCTGGTTCGGGCGTCGACTCCTGGAGGACGGGCCCGCCGCCCAGGTGGTGGATTTGCCTGACGGTCGGCGGGCCTGGATTGCCGTCGATCCTCGGGATGAAATCGACGAGATTCTCGATTCATTGGTGCAACTACTGGGCGTTTGCGCCCTGGCGCTGTTGCTCAGCCTGCTGGTGATCCGCTGGGCGGTGCGCCGGGGCATGCGTTTGCTCGATGAGTTGCTGCAGGCGCTGCGTCAGGTGTCTGCCGGAAACCTGCAGGTACGCCTGGGCACTGAGGGGCTCCCGGAAGCGCAGCAACTGGCGAGGTACTTCAACCGCATGACCGCCGCCCTGGCCGAGGCCCAGGCTGACAACGCCCGGCTCACCCAGGCCTTGCTGGCGGTGCAGGAACAGGAACGCACCCGGCTGGCCCAGACCCTGCACGATGACCTGGGCCAATACGTGGCCGGCATTCGCGCTCATGCCTGCCTGCTTCGCCTGGTGACAAACCAGCCGCAAGCGCTGGAGCAGACCGTCAGCCAACTCGAAGACCATTGCGAGCATTTGCAGCATGGCTTCCGGGCGCTGGTGCATGACTTGTACCCGGTGGTGTTGCAGCACTTGTCGTTGAGCGATGCCATAGGGGTGTTGGCGGGGCAATGGCAAAAGACCCAGGGCATTGCCTGTCGGGTGTCGATCGATGAGGCGTTGCCGCCGTTGTCCGGTGCCGACAAGACCCATCTGTATCGCTTGTTGCAGGAAGCCCTGACCAACGTCGCCCGCCATGCGGGCGCCAGCGAGGTGCGCATTCGCCTGCAACACCGTGCCGGACGCTTGCGCCTGCTGGTGCGTGACAATGGCCGTGGGGCCACGCAACCGGCACGAGCAGGCGTTGGCTTGCACTCGATGTCCGAGCGGGCCCGCAGCCTGGGGGGCGAGTTGCGCATCATCAGCCAGCCTGGCGCCGGTTGGGCGCTGGCCTTGAATATTGCCTTGGAGGCGTGATGAACATTTTGTTGGTGGATGACCACGCGGTGGTGCGGCAGGGCTATGCCAGCCTTCTGCGTGTGTTGATGCCGGACCTGCTGGTCCGCGAAGCGGCCACCGGAGAGGAGGCCTTGAGCCTGGTGCAGGAGCAGGTGCCGCACCTGGTGATCATGGACTTCGGCCTGCCCGGTATCAGCGGCCTGGAAACCACGCGGCGATTACGCCAGCGCCTGCCGCAACTGCGTGTGCTGTTCTTCAGCATGCACGATGAATTGCCGTTGGTACGCCAGGCGCTGGACGCCGGTGCTATGGGCTACCTGACCAAGAATTCGGCGCCCCAGGTGCTGGTGGAAGCGGTACGCCGGGTGCTGGCCGGCCATGCCTACATCGAACAGTCCCTGGCCACGCAACTGGCCTGCGCCAGCTCCAGGCACGATGTCGACCCACGCCTGCAATGCATGACCCAGCGGGAGTTGGAGATCTTCGTCATGCTCGCCAAGGGCACCCCCGCACGCACCATCGCCGAACAGCTGTGTATCAGCGCCAAGACCGTGTCGAACCACCTGACGCTGCTCAAGAGCAAGTTGCAGGTCAGCTCCCATGCCGAATTGGTGCACTTGGGGATTGATATGGGGGTGGTGCGGGTGGCGGGGTGAAAACCCTCATTCCCAGGCGATGACGATCCACTGTGGCGAGGGAGCTTGCTCCCGCTGGGGTGCGAAGCGCCCCCAAAAACCGGCACCTCGGTGCATCAGGTCCATTGAGTTGACCCTATTGAGGGCTGCTTCGCAGCCCAGCGGGAGCAAGCTCCCTCGCCACAGGGTTTATGTGCTCCAGAGCCTTCACTGATCCCAGGAAGTCGGGCACCCCGTACAACCCTGCATGTTCGCATCCTGAAAATTCCCGTAATGCTGGCGAGAACCGCTCAGGTTGGCCTGTTCCAGGTTGCTTTCGCCGAGCTTGGCTTCTTGCAGGTTGGCGTCACGCAGATCGGCGCCCTTGAGGTCGGCCTTGCTCAGCCAGGCCATTTCCAGGTCAGCGGCTTGCAGGTTGGCCTCGTGCAGTCGCGCGCCGGACAAGCGAGCGAACTGAAGATAGGCTGCGGTCAGGTCGGCACGCTGGAACTGCGCACCCTGGGCGAACAGCCCCCAACCCTGGATCGCCTTGAGCGTGGCGCCGCTGAAGTCCGCCAGGCGCAGGTTGCTTTGCTGCAGACTGGCACGGGTCAGGTTGGCGCCCTGTAGCTGGGCTTTTTCAAGGTTGGCCAGGTCCAGTCGCGCATGGCGCAAGTCGGCGTCGCGCAGGTCGGCACCGCTGAGGTTCATTTTGCGCAGGTCCTGGTTCGCCAGTTTTGCGCCACGCAGGTTGGCGCCGGGGCATTGACTGGATTCGGCGATGAGGCAGCCGTTGATGGTCAGAGGTGTTTCTGTGTCGTCGGCGTTCGCATGGACGCAGATGAGCAGAAGCAGCAGAGGGAGAAATCTCATGGCAGTAAACTCGGTTGACTGTGGGAGCGAGCCTGCTCGCGATAGCGGCGGGACATTCAACATCACCGCTGACTGAACCATCGCTTTCGCGAGCAAGCCCGCTCCCACAAGGGATCTGCAGCGGACACAGGTTTTGTGTCCGACAACCATCAACTGTGGGAGCGGGCTTGCTCGCGAAGCCGTCGGCACATTCAACATCACTGCCAACTGAACCACCGCCATCGCGAGCAGGCTCGCTCCCACAAGGGCTATTGGCGGGCCACCTTGTTATCCCAACTCGGAATCTTGAACACCCAGAACGACCCGCCCTGGGCAACCGGCTTGGTCAGTTCGGCCATGTCGCCACCCCACAACGGCACGGCGCCGCCGTAACCGACGGTCACGCCGATGTACTGCTCGCCGTCCTGCTCCCAGGTGATGGGCGGGGAGACGATGCCGCTGCCGGTCTGGAATTTCCACAGCTCCTGGCCGGTCTTGGCGTCGAAGGCCTTGAAGAAACCATCGCCGGTACCGGTGAACACCAGGTTGCCCTTGGTCGCCAGCACGCCGGCCCACAACGGCAGTGCTTCCTTGTGCTCCCAGACCACTTTGCCGGTGGTGGGGTTCATCGCCCGCAGGCTGCCGACGTGATCGTCGTACATGCGCTTGATGCGAAAGCCCATGCCCAGGTAGGCCGAGCCCTTCTTGTAGTTCACTTCCTCGGTCCAGTATTCCTCTTTCCATTGGTTGCCAGGGACGTAGAACAGCCCGGTGTCCTGGCTGTAGGCCATGGGGTTCCAGTTCTTGCCGCCGAGGAAGGGCGGCGAGACTTCCACCGGTTTGCCCTTGGTTTCGCCGGGCAATGGCTTGGCCGGACGTTGGCCGGGATTTTCCACCGGGCGACCAGTCTTCAGGTCGATGTGGCTGGCCCAGGTGATGTTGTCGACGAAGGGGAAGGCGTTCTGCAGCTTGCCGTTGTTGCGGTCCACCACGTAGAAGAACCCGTTGCGGTCCGCGTGGGCGGTGGCCTTGACCACCTTGCCGTCCTTGTCCTTGTAGTCGAACAGCACCAACTCGTTGTTGCCGGAGAAGTCCCAGGCGTCGTTGGGCGTGTGTTGGTAGAACCACTTCACCTCGCCGGTGCTCGGGTCGACACCGACCTGGCCGGAGGTGTAGAGGCTGTCGTAATCGTGAGGGTTGCCATCCTTGGCCGTGCGCGCCCAAGTGTTCCACGGGCCGGGGTTGCCCGCGCCGACGATGATGGTGTTGGTCTCGGCGTCGAAACTGGCGCTCTGCCAAGGTGCGCCGCCGCCATGGCTCCAGGCTTCGACCTTGCCGGTTTCAGTGGTCTTGTCGTCGGGCCAGGACGGCGCCTTGACGTCGCCGGTCGGCGTACTGTCCTTGCCGTTGAGGCGGCCCATGTGGCCTTCGACGAAGGGGCGCATCCAGACTTCTTCGCCGGTGTCCGGGTCGCGGGCAAACAGTTGCCCGACCACACCGAACTCGTCGCCGGAACTGCCGTGGATCAGCAGCACCTTGCCACTGGTCTTGTCCTTGATCAGCACCGGGGCGCCGGTCATGGTGTAGCCGCCGGCGTGGTCGCCGAACTTCTTGTTCCACACCACCTTGCCGGTGTTCTTGTCCAGGGCGACCACCCGCGCATCCAGGGTGCCGAAGTAGATCTTGTCGCCATAGATGGCCGCGCCGCGGTTGACCACGTCGCAGCACGGGCGAATGTTGTCCGGCAGCCGGTGGTTGTAGGTCCACAGGCGCTTGCCGGTCTTGGCGTCGAGGGCGAACACCCGCGAATACGAGCCGGTGACGTACACCACGCCGTCGCTGACGATGGCCTGGGACTCCTGGCCGCGCTGCTTCTCGTCGCCAAACGAGTAGGACCAGGCCGGGGTCAGTTTGAACACGTTCTTGTCGTTGACCTGGGCCAGCGGGCTCCAGCGCTGGGCGTTGGTGCCCATGCCGTATTGCAGCACGTCCTTGGTGGTCAGGTGATCGTTAGCGATGTCTTCCCAGGTGACGGCGGCGCTGGCCACGGGGCTCAGCGACAGACTACCGGCCAGCAGCAAGGCAACGGTCAAGGAAGAGAGGGCGGGTAGCGTTTTTATTCTCATGGTGGCAGTTCCCAGTGAAAGGTTTTGGCCTGACTAGGGTGAGTCGCGCCATGGCCTGGCCGATACGGAAAAAGTCCCGCCTTCGCCGGGAAGACTTCCCGAACCGCCTGTCTTTGCGACCTGCGTCGGATGGCTTGCTACCAAGGAACTAGAACGCGGCCACCAAAGCAGCATTCGGCTGGGGCAGGGGGGTTCCTAAGATGACGGCACGGCTTCTTCACAGAGGTCTTGCGTGCAATCCAGAGGGCATAACAATGACAACTAAACGCAACGCCATCATCGCTACCGCACTGCTGATGGGGCTGATCGGCGCAGGCTCCGCATGGGCCCATGGCAACGTAGTGCCCCAGGCAGTGGAAACCAAGGGTCTGACCCCGATCAAGGACGCCAACTTGCCGTTGGACGCTGATGGGTGGGCTTCCCAGAACCCGTATCGCAACTCCCCCGAGCGTGACAAAGCCGTGGAAATCGGCGCCTCGGCCTACAACCAGAACTGCGCGGCCTGCCATGGCCTGGAGGCCAAGTCCGGCGGGATCGCCCCGGACCTGCGCATGCTCGACGCCGCCGAAGCCGGCGATGAGTGGTTTGTCGAGCGCGTCCGCCACGGCGCGGTGCGCGACGGCCGGGTCTACATGCCGAAAATGGCCGACTACCTGAGTCAGGAAGCCTTGTGGGCGGTGCGCACCTATCTCGACAGCGTGCACGTCGAGGAGTGATCGCCATGCGCCTGTTCGCGTGGGTAATGTGCAGCTTGTTCTTGTGTGGCCAAGCGGTGCAGGCGCAGGTGCGCAGTTACGACCAGATGATCGCCGCCGGGGAGTTGAAGGTGGCGGTCTACAAGGACTTCGCGCCCTACAGTTTCGAAGACCACGGCCAACCCAGGGGCGTGGACGTGGAGCTGGCCCAGGCCTTGGCCAAGGCGCTTGGCGTGCGCTTGCAATTGATCTGGGCACCGCCTGGCGAAAAGCTCGACGACGACCTGCGTGATTACATCTGGCGCAGCAGCCCACTGCACGATCGGCAATTGGCCGACTTGATGATGCGTGTGCCCTACGATCACGACTACGTGCAAAGGCGCAACGACATCGGTGAGCTGGAAAATGCCCAGGTGGTGATGTTCGGGCCTTATCAGCAAGAGTGCTGGCAGGTGGCATATGACCGCCGCCGACTGGATTCGGTGGGCAGCGTCGCGGTGTTCCAGCAACACCCCATTGGCGTTGAAGTCGACAGCGTGCCGTCGTTCTACCTGACGTCAGTGTTCAACGGCATGCTCAGCGCCAAGACCCACCATTATCCCGGTGTCAGCCAGGCCTTCAAGGCCATGCAGGTCGGGGAGGTGGACGCCGTCATGGCCATGCGTGGGGAAATCGACTGGCAGGTGCACGAGGCGGCCGATCCGCAACTGGCGCTGGCGGAAAATGCCTACCCGAACATGGGCAAGCAACGCTGGGAAATCGGCATGGCGGTGCACGAAAGCAACCGTCAGTTGGCCTATGCGGTGGAAGAGGCGCTGGAAGGCTTGATCCGCGACGGCAGCGTCAAGACGGTCTATGCCCATTACGGCCTGCGTTACGACGTGCCCGAGATGTACCAATAGGAGCGCAGGGATGAAATGGCTCGTGTGGTGCCTGCTGTGGTGCAGTCTGCCGATGATCGCGTGGGCGGCTGTCGAGCCAGGCAAGGATCCGGTGCCGTCGGTGATGTGGGCCTTTTATCACAAGCAACTGTTGGGCGACGCGCCGTTCGTGTTCGACGACCGGGTGCGGCTGCTGGCACCACCCTTTGCCGAAGACGCTCGCCAGGTTCCACTGGAAATCGATGCCCGGGCCTTTACCGGCGACGTCGTACGAGTGTTGGCCTGGGCCGAGCTGAACCCGTTGCCGAAAATCGTCGACTTCCAACCCGGAGCGCGGGTGCTGCCCTGGCTGTCGATCCGCATTCGTATCGAGCAAGCCACCCCGCTGCGCGCGGCGGTGCAGACCCGCGATGGCCTGTGGCACGTCGGTTCGACCCTGATCGATGCCGCCGGTGGTGGCTGCACCGCACCCAGCGTAGTGCGCACCCAACCGGGTTGGGAGGAGCATTTGGGCGAGGTGCTGGGGGCCCGCTATCCCCGGGGCGAGTCGAGCCGCCTGCGCCTGCAGGTGGCCCATCCGATGGATAACGGCCTGGTGAGCGGCATCCCGGAATTCTTCCTCAACCAGGCGCAACTGCTGGACGCCGACGGCCAGGTCCTGGCGCGCCTGGAGTTGTTCCCGGCAGTCAGCGAAAACCCCAACCTGGGTTTCGACATCCAAGGCCCCGGGCAGACCCGCCTGTTGCTGCACGATAACAGCGGCAATGCGTTCGAAGCGGCGATTCCCTGACTACAAGGAGCGCGCACCATGCGCTGGTTGTTGCTGATCTTCCTGAGTCTGTGTCTACCGACGTGGGCCGGAACAGACTATTCGCTCAAGCCTCGGCAGATCGCCGAAGGCACCTGGCTGCTGGAAGGCAGCACCGAGAATTTTGCCAAGGCCAACGGCGGTAACATCGTCAACACCGCGTTCATCGTCACCGATACCGGCGTGGTGGTGATCGACACCGGGCCGTCGAAGCGCTACGGCGAGGCGCTGCGCCAGGCCATTGCCACGACCACCGATAAGCCAATCATCCAGGTCTTGCTGACTCATCATCACCCCGACCATGTACTGGGCAATCAGGCTTTCAGTGACGCGCCCATCGGGGCCTTGGCGGGCACCACGGACCTGCTGCGGCAACAGGGCGATGCGCTGGCGGAAAACATGTACCGGCTGGTGGGCGACTGGATGCGCGGCACCGAGGTGGTGTTGCCAACCCAGGTGCTGGAGCCCGGTGTGTTGAAGGCGGGTAACCATACCTTGCGACTGCTGCAACTGGCCGGGCACACCGGGGCCGACCTGGCGATCTTCGACGAAACCACTGGCGTGCTGTTCGCCGGGGACCTGGTGTTCTACGAACGCGCTTTGACCACTCCCAACAGTCCGGGACTCGAAGTCTGGCTCAGGGATCTGGACACCTTGCAGGCCTTGCCCTGGAAGCAGATCGTGCCCGGCCACGGCCCGGTTGCGACCGATGCCCGGCCTTTCTTGCAGATGCGCGACTACCTGGGCTGGCTCGACCAACTGATGCGCGACGGCGCGGCCCGGGGCGACGACATGGCCGAGATGATCCGCAGCCCCATTCCTGAGCGCTTTGCCGGGATCAGCCTGAGTCGTTATGAGTTGATTCGCAGCGTCAGTCATCTCTATCCACGTTACGAGCGGGCGGGGATGAAGCGGGTGGACACCCAACCCGAATGATTCAGGCTGTCCCGTGGCGAGGGAGCTTGCTCCCGCTGGGCTGCGCAGCAGCCCCTGTTATCAGTCACTCTGGCCATCAATATTGACTGGGCTATTTTCAGGGCCGCTGCGCGCCCCAGCGGGAGCAAGCTCCCTCGCCACGGGGGGGGGCGCTGCTCCTCCACATGTACCAAGGAACTAGAAAACTCAACACAGCGGGCAATTGTTGGCAGCGGCCCCGAGCCCAAGAATCTGTGGCAGACCGGGAAAAATTCCCGGGTATAACAATAACCGCAGAGGTAGCCGTCATGAGTCATCCCGCACGTCGCCAACCCTTCGCCGTGAGCCTGCTGCTCAGTGCCATGCTGCTGTCCGGTTCGGCCCTTGCAGCCGTGACCGATCAGGAAATTCTCCAGGACCCGAAAAACCCGCAACAGGTCGTGACCAACGGCCTGGGTGTCCAGGGCCAGCGCTACAGCCCGCTCGATACCCTCAATGTCAATAACGTCAAGGACCTGCGCCCGGTCTGGGCGTTCTCCTTCGGCGGCGAAAAGCAGCGTGGCCAGCAAGCCCAGCCGATGATCAAGGACGGGGTGATGTACCTCACCGGTTCTTACTCGCGGGTATTCGCGGTGGACGCGCGCACCGGCAAGAAACTGTGGCAGTACGATGCGCGCCTGCCCGATGACATCCGCCCTTGCTGCGACGTGATCAACCGTGGTGTGGCGCTGTATGGCGACCTGGTGTTCTTCGGCACTCTCGACGCCAAGCTGGTGGCCCTGAACAAGGACACCGGCAAAGTGGTGTGGAGCAAGAAAGTGGCCGACCACAAGGAAGGCTACTCCATCAGCGCCGCGCCGTTGATCGTCAACGGCAAGCTGATCACGGGCGTGGCCGGTGGCGAGTTCGGCGTGGTAGGCCAGATCAGCGCCTATGATCCGAAAAATGGCGAACTGCTCTGGACCCGTCCAACCGTGGAAGGCCACATGGGCTATGTCTACAAGGACGGCAAGGCGGTCGAGAACGGTATTTCCGGCGGCGAGGCCGGCAAGACCTGGCCGGGCGATCTCTGGAAAACCGGCGGTGCCGCGCCTTGGCTGGGTGGCTACTACGACCCGGAAACCAACCTGCTGCTGTTCGGCACCGGCAACCCGGCACCGTGGAACTCCCACCTGCGTCCTGGCGACAATCTCTATTCTTCGTCGCGCCTGGCCCTGAACCCGGACGACGGCACCATCAAGTGGCACTTCCAAAGCACGCCTCATGACGGCTGGGACTACGACGGCGTCAACGAACTGATCTCGTTCAACTACAAGGACGGTGGCAAGGACATCAAGGCAGCGGCCACCGCCGACCGTAACGGCTTCTTCTACGTGCTCGACCGCACCAACGGCAAGTTCATCCGTGGCTTCCCGTTTGTCGACAAGATCACCTGGGCCACTGGCCTGGACAAGGACGGTCGGCCGATCTACAACGAGGCCAGCCGTCCGGGCGCGCCGGGCAGCGAAGCGAAGGGCAGCTCGGTATTCGTGGCACCGGCCTTCCTCGGCGCGAAAAACTGGATGCCGATGGCCTATAACCAGGACACCGGGTTGTTCTACGTGCCATCCAACGAGTGGGGCATGGACATCTGGAACGAAGGCATCGCCTACAAGAAAGGCGCGGCGTTCCTTGGCGCCGGTTTCACCATCAAGCCGCTGAACGAAGATTACATCGGCGTGCTGCGGGCCATCGACCCCAAGACCGGCAAGGAAGTCTGGCGCCACAAGAACTTCGCGCCGCTGTGGGGCGGGGTGCTGACCACCAAGGGCAACCTGGTGTTCACCGGTACGCCTGAAGGTTTCCTGCAAGCGTTCAACGCCAAGACCGGGGAGAAGGTCTGGGAATTCCAGACCGGTTCCGGCGTGCTCGGCTCGCCCATCACCTGGGAAATGGACGGCGAGCAATACGTCTCCGTGGTCTCTGGCTGGGGCGGCGCGGTGCCGTTGTGGGGCGGCGAAGTGGCCAAGCGCGTGAAGGACTTCAACCAGGGCGGCATGCTTTGGACCTTCAAGTTGCCAAAGGACTTGGTGGCCAAGCGCTGAGCTGAATCTGGGGCGGGTGCAGTCCTTGTGGCGACTGCTCTGTGGGAGCAAAGCTTGCTCGCGATGCAGTCGCCTCGGTTACCTGAGAGACCGCATCGCCTTCATCGCGGGCAAGCCTTGCTCCCACAGGGGCGATGCGTCGTTTCACCAAAAAACCTCGTCCCAATGCTTGAAACCTACGACCAAATAACGAGAGTCCCCCCTGCCAATGACGCATTCGTCCGGCTGGCGGGGCTCTCTACCATCGGCCTATCGCCTGTCCCGTGACAGGCATCGACCAGGCAGAGGCCCATCATGATCTACGCACAACCCGGAACCCCAGGCGCCGTTGTTTCCTTCAAACCGCGTTATGGCAATTTCATCGGCGGCGAATTCGTCGCGCCGGTCAATGGCGAGTACTTCACCAACACGTCCCCGGTCAACGGCGAAGTCATCGCCGAGTTCCCACGCTCCAGCGCCGCCGACATCGACAAGGCCCTGGATGCCGCCCACGCCGCAGCCGACGCCTGGGGCAAGACCTCGGTGCAGGACCGTTCCCTGGTGCTGCTGAAAATCGCCGACCGTATCGAGCAGCACCTGGAAGTCCTCGCCATCAGCGAGACCTGGGACAACGGCAAGGCCGTGCGCGAAACCCTCAATGCCGACGTACCGCTGTCGGCTGACCATTTCCGTTACTTCGCCGGCTGCATTCGCGCCCAAGAGGGCGGGGCCGCCGAGATCAACGAACTGACCACGGCCTATCATTTCCATGAGCCGCTGGGTGTGGTCGGGCAGATCATCCCGTGGAACTTTCCGCTGCTGATGGCCGCCTGGAAACTCGCCCCGGCCCTGGCCGCAGGTAACTGCATCGTGCTCAAGCCGGCGGAGCAGACGCCGCTGTCGATCACGGTCTTCATCGAACTGATCGCCGACCTGCTGCCTCCCGGTGTGTTGAACATCGTCCATGGTTTCGGCCGTGAAGCCGGTGAAGCCCTGGCCACCAGCAAGCGCATCGCCAAGATCGCCTTTACCGGCTCCACTCCAGTCGGCTCGCACATCATGAAATGCGCCGCCGAGAACATCATCCCGTCCACCGTGGAGCTGGGTGGCAAGTCGCCGAACATCTTCTTCGAAGACATCATGCAAGCCGAGCCGAGCTTCATCGAAAAAGCCGCCGAAGGCCTGGTGCTGGCGTTCTTCAACCAGGGCGAAGTCTGCACCTGCCCATCCCGCGCCCTGGTGCAGGAGTCGATCTATGTGCCGTTCATGGCCGAGGTGATGAAGAAAATCGCCAAGATCAAGCGCGGTAACCCACTGGATACCGAGACCATGGTCGGTGCCCAGGCTTCCCAGCAGCAATACGACAAGATCCTCTCCTACCTGGAAATCGCCCGGGAAGAGGGCGCCGAACTGCTGACCGGCGGTGCGGCCGAGCATCTGGAGGGCGACTTGTCGAGTGGCTATTACATCCAGCCGACCCTGCTCAAGGGGCATAACAAGATGCGTGTGTTCCAGGAGGAGATCTTTGGCCCGGTGGTGGGCGTGACCACCTTCAAGGACGAAGCCGAAGCCCTGGCCATCGCCAACGACACCGAGTTCGGCCTGGGTGCCGGCCTGTGGACCCGCGACATCAACCGTGCCTACCGCATGGGCCGGGCGATCAAGGCCGGTCGCGTCTGGACCAACTGCTACCACCTGTACCCGGCGCACGCCGCGTTCGGTGGCTACAAGAAGTCCGGCGTGGGTCGTGAGACGCACAAGATGATGCTCGACCACTACCAGCAGACCAAGAACCTGCTGGTGAGCTACGACATCAATCCGTTGGGGTTCTTCTAACCCAGCAACACTGCACCCCCTGTGGGAGCGAGCCTGCTGTGGAAGCAAGGCTTGCCCGCGATACAGACGACTCGGTCAGCCGATCAGGCCGAGTGCGATTCATCGCGAGCAAGCTTTGCTCCCACAGCAGACCCCACATTTGAATATGTATGCCCCTGAATTGATACCAACGCACCCCACCCACCGCTTCGAAAGTAGCATTCGAACGCCGGGTACAGCGTGCATTAATGACTTGCCGGAATCGCCCGGTACAAGAAGAGGAAAGACCCATGTGGACTAAACCCGCGTACACCGACCTGCGTATTGGCTTTGAAGTGACGATGTACTTCGCCAACCGATGAGTGCCGGCCCGGCCTGGAGCGTTCAGGCCGGGCTACCCATTGGTCTGATTGCAATCGCGGTGGGATGCTTTAGGCTCAAGGTATCCCACGACAATAACAACAGGCTTACCGATGAGCCACGTACCTGAAAAAATGAGCCTCAGCCCGCTGCGCAAGTTCGTTTCCCCTGAAATCATGTTTGGTGCCGGTTGTCGGCACAATGTCGGCAATTACGCCAAGACCTTCGGTGCACGCAAGGTGCTGATCGTCACCGACCCCGGGGTCATCGCCGCCGGTTGGGTGGCTGACGTCGAAGCCAGTCTCCAGGCCCAAGGCATCGATTACTGTGTCTACAGCGCGGTCTCGCCCAATCCGCGGGTCGAGGAAGTGATGCTCGGTGCCGACCTTTACCGGGAAAACCATTGCGATGTCATCGTCGCGGTGGGTGGTGGCAGCCCGATGGATTGCGGTAAAGGCATCGGCATCGTCGTTGCCCATGGCCGCAACATTCTTGAGTTCGAAGGCGTCGATACCCTGCATGTACCCAGTCCGCCGCTGATCCTTATTCCCACCACGGCGGGGACGTCGGCTGACGTGTCGCAGTTCGTGATCATTTCCAACCAGCAAGAACGAATGAAGTTTTCCATCGTCAGCAAGGCGGCGGTACCGGATGTATCGCTGATCGACCCGGAAACCACCCTGAGCATGGACCCGTTCCTGTCCGCCTGCACCGGCATCGACGCCTTGGTACATGCCATCGAGGCCTTCGTGTCCACCGGCCACGGCCCGCTGACCGACCCCCATGCGCTGGAAGCGATGCGCCTGATCAACGGCAACCTGGTGCAAATGATCGCCAACCCGGCGGACATCGCCCTGCGGGAAAAGATCATGTTGGGCAGCATGCAGGCCGGGTTGGCGTTCTCCAACGCGATTCTCGGTGCAGTTCACGCGATGTCCCATAGCCTGGGCGGTTTCCTCGATTTACCCCATGGCTTGTGCAACGCGGTCCTGGTGGAGCATGTAGTGGCGTTCAACTACAACTCGGCGCCGGACCGTTTCAAGGTGATTGCCGAGACGCTGGGCATCGATTGCCGAGGGCTCAACCACCGGCAGATCCGCACCCGGTTGGTGGAGCACCTGATTGCCCTCAAGCGCACCATCGGCTTTCACGAGACCCTGGGCCTGCATGGCGTGAGCACCTCGGACATTCCGTTCCTGTCGCAACATGCGATGGATGACCCGTGCATCCTTACCAATCCTCGGGAGTCGAGCCAGCGGGATGTCGAGGTCGTCTATGGCGAAGCCCTCTGACGAGCAGCAAAAAGCCCTGGCCGGGCTGCTGGGGCTGGGCAACCATTCAACGCGCAAGAGTCACTACCCGGAACTGGCGGCGCGCCTCGATGAGCTGGAACAGGCCCGGCAACACCTGCAACAGCTCAATGATCAGCTGGAGCAGCGAGTGGCCGAGCGCACCGATGCGTTGCTGGAGGCCAACCACAACCTGCAGCAGCAGATCGCCCAGCGCGAGTTGATCGAACAGCAGTTGCGCGATGCCCGGGACGCCGCCCAGGCCGCCAATCGCAGCAAGGACAAATACCTGGCCGCCGCCAGTCATGATCTGTTGCAGCCACTCAACGCGGCCCGCCTGCTGATCGCCACGTTGCGCGAACGCCAGTTGCCTACCGCCGAGCATGTGCTGGTGGAACGGACCCACCAGGCGCTCGAAGGGGCTGAAGACCTGCTCACCGACCTGCTGGACATCTCTCGGCTGGATCAAGCCGCCGTCAAGCCCGACCTGGCGCCGTATCGGCTGGATGAGTTGCTGGGTCCGCTGGTTTCAGAGTTTCAATCGGTGGCCGGCGCCGCCGGGTTGGACCTGCGGGCGCGGTTTGGCGACGAAGCGGTGCTGACCGATTTGCGCTTGATCAGCCGTATCCTGCGCAACCTGCTGAGCAATGCCTGCCGCTATACCGATCAGGGCGGTATTCTCCTGGCGGCCCGGCGCCGGGGAGGGCAATTGAGCATTGAAGTCTGGGATACCGGGCGTGGCATCGCTGCCGATTGCCTGGAGTCGATTTTCCTTGAATTCAACCAGCTTGACGTCGGCCGGGCGGCGGACCGCAAAGGCGTGGGCCTGGGGCTGGCGATTGTCGAACGCATCGCCCACATCCTCGGCTATCGGGTCCAGGTACGCTCTCGGCCGGGACGTGGTTCGGTGTTCAGCATCGAGGTGCCGCTGTCCAGCGAAAAGCCCCTGCCCGTGTCGCTGCTCCCCGTACAGGCGGTTGCCGGCAACCCGCTGCCAGGGCGGCGTTTGTTGGTAATCGACAACGAATTGAGCATTTTGCAAAGCATGGCTGCGCTGTTGGGGCAGTGGGGCTGCGAAGTGTTGACCGCCACCGACGAAGCGGGCGCCCTCGACGTGCTACAAGAACGCGCGCCGGAGTTGATCCTGGCGGATTTCCACCTGGATCATGGGGTCGTGGGCTGTGAAGTGGTCAAACACCTGCGCGAGCATTTCCAGCAGGCGATCCCCGCAGTGATCATCACCGCCGACCGCAGCGACCAATGCCGCCGCGCCCTGCGCAAACTGGGTGCGCCGCTGCTCAACAAACCGGTCAAGCCTGGCAAGTTGCGGGCGGTGTTGAGCCAGATGCTCGGGTAGCGGCCCTCTTAAAGAGCACCGAAATCGCAACTACCACAAATCCTTGTGGGAGCGAGCCTGCTCGCGATAGTAGTTTCATGTTATGTTATCCGCTTTCGTTTGGCAGGGATTCTCATTCCTCGCCTTGCACGGACCAACGACCTTCCATCCGAGTAATGCCATGAGCCTACCTTCAAGCATGACGAGCCCGTCCGGCGTCATCGCGCCTTTACTTGTAACCAGCGCCGCCAAAATCCATGTACGCATGCTTGCCATTGATGCCCTGCGCGGTTTCGTCATGTTGCTGATGCTGGTGGATCACGTTCGCGAGACATTCCTGCTGCATCGTCAGGTCACCGACCCCATCGATGCGCTCAGCGTGACCCCGGACCTGTATTTCACCCGTCTGCTCAGTACGCTCTGTGCCCCGGTCTTCATTTTCCTCACCGGTTTGTCGGCCTGGCTCTACAGCCAGAAACATACCGCCGGCCAGACCTCGTTGTTCCTGCTCAAGCGTGGCTTGTTCCTGGTCTTCCTGGAATTGACCTTCGTGTGTTTCGCCTGGAACGCCGAGTTCCCGCCCAAGACCCTGTGGCTGCAAGTGATCTGGTGCATTGGCATCTGCATGATCGTCCTGGCCGCCTTGCTGCACCTCAAGCGCAGTTGGCTGATCGTCCTCGGCGTTGCCATCGTCGCCGGGCACAATCTGTTGGACGGTGTGGTGCTGGGGCCAGACTCTCCGTTTTTCGTGCCGTGGTCGATTCTTCATCAACGGGCGTTCATCGATATCACCGAGTTCACCCGGGCCCGCACCACGTATCCGGTGCTGCCGTGGATTGGCGTGATCCTGCTGGGCTGGGCCATCGGGCCGTGGTTTGGCAAGGACGTTGAACCCGCCGTGCGCCTGCGGCGGTTGTTCAAGACGGGCCTGGGCCTGCTGCTGGCCTTTGTGCTCATCCGTTACCTGAACGTATACGGCGATAAACCCTGGGTCCAGACCGGCGATGCGCTGCGCACCTTCATGAGCTTCATGAGCGCGACGAAGTATCCGCCGTCGCTGATGTTCCTGATGCCGACCCTGGGAATAGGGCTGATGTTGCTGGCTCTCTTTGAAAAAGCCCAGGAGCGGGGTGTTATTGCGCTGTTGGCGATCTATGGCGGCGCACCGATGTTCTTTTACCTGCTGCACCTTTACGTGCTCAAGGCCCTGTACCTGATCGCAGTTGCCATCTGGGGCACCAACCAGGGTACTTATTTCGGGTTCGATGATTTACCCATGGTGTGGTTGTGGAGTGTGTTACTGGGTGTCGTGCTGTTTTTTCCGACCCGTTGGTTCGCCGGGTTCAAGCAACGGCGGCGTGATATCGCGATCCTCAAGTATCTTTGACCCACAGGGGCTCTGGACGCGCGAACGGTGCCGATCAGGGCCATTAAAATGCCGTCATTTGGTCGGCGTTTTTGCCATGAATGTAAAAAGACGCTTCGGTCTGTTTATTTCCTTATGTAAACTGCCCCCCGCTGCGACAATCGGGCACGGCCACGCCAGGCCCGATCAACACCGTTCGCAGCGTCCCTCACCCCAGCTGAAGCCAAGACCTACAAGAAGTCAGCGCCGGAGAGACATAAACGAGAGGCCGACGTATCGCTCGGCCCTGTAGGTCCATCCTCCAGTCCGTCTCGATACCCATCCTGCTGGCGTTGCCGGTGGCCGATGAGGTCTATCCTTGACCAGGGCAGGTGGACGGAATGGCGTTCATCCTAGGGATACACACATGTTGAAGAAAACACACACGGCGCTACTGGGCCTGGCGATGGCGATGGGTCTTGCGACCACGCACGCCGCCGAGCCAAAAAAAGTGGATGTCTTGCTCATTGGTGGGGGCATCATGAGCTCGACACTCGGCGTCTGGCTCAATGAGCTGGAGCCGGGCTGGACCATGGAAATGGTCGAGCGCCTGGACGGTGTTGCCGAAGAGAGCTCCAACGGCTGGAACAATGCCGGTACCGGTCACTCCGCGCTGGCCGAGCTGAATTACACGCCGGAAGACAAGAACGGCAAGGTCGATATCTCCAAGGCCATCGAAATCAACGAAGCCTTCCAGATCTCCCGTCAGTTCTGGTCCTGGCAGGTCAAGAACGGTGTGTTGAAGAACCCGCGTTCGTTCATCAACTCCACGCCGCACATGAGCTTTTTGTGGGGCGACGAGAACATCGCGTTCCTGAAGAAACGCTACGAAGCCCTCCAGGCCAGCCCGTTGTTCGCGGGCATGCAGTACTCCGAAGATCGCGAGCAGATCAGCAAGTGGGTTCCGCTGATGATGCAAGGGCGTGACCCGAGCCAGAAAGTCGCGGCCACCTGGAGTCCACTGGGCACCGACGTGAATTTCGGCGAAATCACGCGTCAATTCGCAGCTTATCTGCAAACCAAGCCGAACTTCTCCCTCAAGCTGTCCAGCGAAGTGGAAGACATCACCCGCAACGAAGACGGCACCTGGCGCGTTTCCTACAAGAACCTGAAAGACGGTACCGAAACCGAGACCGACGCCAAGTTCGTGTTCATTGGCGCTGGCGGCGGTGCCTTGCATCTGCTGCAGAAGTCCGACATCCCGGAAGCGCGTGAATACGCAGGTTTCCCGGTGGGTGGTTCGTTCCTGGTCACCGAAAATCCGACCGTTGCCCAGTTGCACCTGGCCAAGGCGTACGGTAAGGCTTCGGTCGGCGCACCGCCGATGTCGGTTCCACACCTGGACACCCGAGTGCTGGACGGCAAGCGCGTGATCCTGTTTGGCCCGTTCGCAACGTTCTCCACCAAGTTCCTGAAGAACGGTTCGTACTTCGACCTGCTGACCAGCACCACCACCCACAACGTGTGGCCGATGACCAAGGTCGGTATCGAACAGTACCCACTGGTCGAGTACCTGGCCGGTCAACTGATGCTGTCGGATGAAGACCGTTTCGCCGCCTTGAAGGAATACTTCCCGGAAGCCAAGCAGGAAGACTGGCGCCTGTGGCAGGCTGGCCAGCGCGTGCAGATCATCAAGCGTGACGAAGAGAAGGGCGGCGTGCTGAAACTCGGTACCGAAGTGGTCGCTTCCCAGGACGGCAGCATCGCCGGCCTGCTGGGTGCTTCGCCAGGCGCCTCGACCGCTGCGCCGATCATGCTGACCGTGCTTGAGAAGGTCTTCAAGGACAAGGTCGCCAGCCCGGCCTGGCAGGAAAAACTGCGCCAGATCGTGCCGAGCTACGGCACCAAGCTCAACGATAGCCCTGAGCGTGTTGCCCAGGAATGGGCCTACACCAGCGAGGTCCTGCAACTGGATCCGCCGCCAGCGATCGGCAAGCCAGGGACCCCTGCGGCACCGGCCAAGCCGGCTGCTGCCCGCGAAGCCAATCCAGCGGCTGACATGGCGCTGTAAACCGGACACTGTCTGGTGAGGTACAAGAACGCCGCTCATTGAGCGGCGTTTTTTTTGCTCCCATCACAAGCCGCTCGGGCGTATACCGACACCCACTGTGCGGGCTTGCTCGCGAAGACGGCAGCCCATTCAACATCCCCTCCAACTGACCCACCGCTTTCACGAGCAAGCCTGCTCCCACAGAACGCCTGAGGCGAGCATCAGATCTGAAAACACCCGAGAATCCCTGTGGGAGCGAGCCTGCTCGCGAAGACGGTAGCCCATTCAACATCCCGCCAACTGACCCAGCGCCATCGTGATCGCGAGCAGGCTCGCTCCCACCAGACCTCACGCTCCATACCCTTCCAAATGAAGCTTTCATGACAAAAGTTCGGTAGCACATCGCCATTCCCGTCATGCCTGTGTGACGTGTTCGAGGGGACCTTTCAGGTCGTTTGGAGCCGGGGCGCGAAGCCGGGAGTGAGGCGATGGGGACTATGGAACGTTATTCGAAAGTGGGCATGCAGGAGCTTGACCAGCGGCTGTCGAAGATCGTCGAGGCGGCGCGCAAGCAGCCGGTCTCGGTGTATCGCTACGGCGCGCCGTGGGTCTGGATCGTTTCCCAGGATGACTGGCAGGGCGCGCTCAAGGAAGTGTCCAGCTACATCCCGCAGGGCCATTCACTGGTGTTGCTGCGGCCGCAGATCGATGACCTGCTGGATGAGCATCGCGAGGTGCTGCAAGGCCTCAACGCCAGCGCCCAGATGCTGATCGCGCCGCAAACCGCCATGCACATCCTCTTGCTGCAACTGCTCTATTCAGTGCCCAGCGAGCAGCAACTCTACGAACAACTCAACTACAACCTGCTGTTCCGCTGGTTCGTCGGGCTGGACCTGAACCAGAAGGTCTGGAGCTTCAACGTCCTGAGCAAAGACCTCGCCACGCTGCTGGGCGACGCGCGGGCGGTGCGGCTCATCCAGAAAATCATTGGTGAAGTGTTCTGTGGCGCCTTGCTGCAAATGCCGGAGTTCTCCTTGAATTTCGCGCTGCTGCATACCTGGCTGGCCCGGCATGCCACGACATCGACCGCTAGCAATTGAGCCGTACTTTGAATTCAGGGGGTGGTGTGGAGCATTTCTTCAAATCGCGGCCGGCGCTGTGGGGCTGGCTGCTGTTGGCGGTCGGGGGGCCGTCGGCATTCGCCGCAGAAGGAGGGCAGGAGGCCGAAGCGGCGCCGGTTCGCCTGGTGGACGTGAACGAGTATTTCGTGCGTGGCAACACCGTGCTCGATGCCCGGGCCATCGAAGAAGCGGTGTATCCGTTCCTCGGCCCGCAAAGGGCCTTGAGCGACATCGAAGGCGCCCGGGAAGCGCTGCAAAAGGCCTATCAGGCGCGCGGTTATCAATCGGTGTTCGTCGAGTTGCCAGAGCAGAAGGTCGAAGACGGCATCGTCTACCTGCAAGTCAGCGAAACCAAGGTCGGTCGGGTGCGCGTGGTGGGGGCCAAGCACTATTCGCCCGTGGAAATCCGTGACGACGTGCCGGCGCTCAAGGAAGGCGAGGTGCCGGATTTCGCCCAGGTCCAGGCGGAACTGGCGCAGTTGAACAAGACCCCGGGGCGCCAGGTCATGCCGCTGGTACGCGAAGGCCAGCGCCCCGGAACCATGGACGTCGATTTGCAGGTCGAAGACCAGAACCCCTGGCAAGTCAGCCTGGGGCTGAACAACGACTACAGCGCCGACACCGAAAAACTGCGTACGGTCGCGAGCCTGGGCTACAACAACCTCTGGCAATTGGGCCACAGCGTTTCGCTGACTTTCTTTACCGCCCCCCAGGACACCGAAAACGCCAAGGTCTGGTCGGGTTCCTACACCGCGCCGCTGAGCGAACGCTGGAGCGTGCAGTTCTCGGGTTACCAATCCGACAGCAACGTGGCGACCGTCGGCGGCAGCAACGTGTTGGGCAAAGGGCATTCCTACGGGGTGTCGGCGATCTACAGCCTGCCGTCCAGCGGAGCATGGGCCAACAGCTTTTCGGTCGGGGTGGACTTCAAGGATTTCGACGAGGAGCTCAACCTCGGCGGCGCCAGCGACAAGGCACCGCTCAAGTACGCGCCATTCACCTTTGCCTACAACGGCTTTCGCTACACCGAAAACAGCCAGTTGGGCCTCGGCCTGAGCCTGGTGGCGGGTACGCGTAGCCTGCTGGGCTATGGCAGCACCGACGAAGAGTTCGACTACAAGCGCTATCGCGCCAGCCCCAGCTTCGCCGTGCTCAAGGGCGACGGCAATTACACCTTCACCTTCGCCAACGATTGGCAAACTGCCTCCAAGGCCGCTTTCCAACTGGCCTCCGGGCCGCTGGTTTCCAACGAACAATTCTCCGCCGGCGGCGCCACCTCGGTACGCGGCTATCTGGCTGCCGAGCGCACCGGGGACGACGGCTACTTGCTGTCCCAGGAGCTGCGCACTCCGTCGCTGGCCAAGTTTCTCGGCAGCTATGTCCAGGAGTGGCGCTTCTATGCCTTCGCCGAAGGCGCGCAATTGTACCTGCGCGACGAACTGCCCGATCAGGAAGCCGATTACAGCCTCGCCAGCGTCGGCCTCGGCACCCGCGCGAGCCTGAGCAAATGGCTGTCCGGCAGCCTCGACTGGGGCTATCCGCTGCTCGAAGGGCCGAACACCTCGAAACAGGAATCGCGCCTGCACTTCAACCTGCAAGCGACGTTTTGAACCCAGGAGTCATGTCCATGCAACGCTTACTGTTATCCCTGTTTATCTGCCTGGGGCTGGTGCTTCCGGCGACCGCCAACGCCTGGTGGCAGGACGACTGGCACTATCGCAAACAGATTTCGGTGGACACCACGCCCCAGGGCGCCGCTATCGCCCAGGCCCTGGGACGCACCGCGTTGCTGGTGCGCCTGCACACCGGCAACTTCACCTTCGACGGCGTCAAGGACGACGGCTCGGACCTGCGCTTCGTCAGTGCCGACGACAAGACCGTGCTCAACCACCAGATTGAAAGCTTCGATCCGCTGATGGGCATGGCGCTGATCTGGGTCGATGTGCCGAGCGTGGAGGGCGGTCAGCGTCAGGACCTGTGGATGTATTACGGCAACCAGAAGGCGCCGGCCACAGGCAGCGGCCAGTTGACCTTCGACCCGGATTACACCGCGCTGTACCACTTCGACGGCGCCACCGGCGTACCGCCCAAGGACACCACGGCCTACGGCAACAACGCCCAGGGCGCGACCGGCACCAGCATTGACGGCGTGATCGGGCGTGCCTTGCAGTTCAACGGCCAGCCGCTGCTGTTGCCCGCCAGCCCTTCGTTGCAACACAGTGCCGGCGCGGCATTCACCTTCAGCACCTGGCTGCGCCAGGACCAGGCCAGCGGCGAGCAGATCGTCCTGGCCCGTCGCGAAGCCGCCACCAGTCTGTTGGTGGGCGTAAACCAGGGTGTGCCGTTCGTGGCGATCAATGACCAGCGCGCGGTCTCGACCCAACCGCTGAATCCCGGCCAATGGCAGCACTTGGCGTTGACCGCCTCGGGCGACCGGGTCGTGCTGTATGTCAATGGACGTGAAGCCGCCAGCCTGGCGCTGGCGATGCCGGCGTTCAATGCGCCGATTGCCTTGGGTGCTGACGTTTCCGCCGGTGCTTTCGTGCCTTTCAGCGGGGCCATGGACGAAGCGCGGTTGTCCAAGGTCGCCCGCCCGGCGCCGTTGCTATTGGCCGACGCCAATGCCCAGGGCGCCGAATCGAAACTGGTGGCCTACGGGGTCGATGAAGAACAGTCCGGCTTCGGTTTCGGCAGCCTGGGTTTCCTGCTCAAGGCCGTGCCGCTGGACGCTTGGGTGATCATTGGGGTGCTGGTGCTGATGATGTTCCAGTCGTGGATCATCATGATCCGCAAGAACCGTATGGTCAGCCGTCTCAGCGCGGCCAACGAAGCGTTTCGCGAGCAGTTCGCCAGGATCGGCACGCGCCTGGAAATGTTCGCCGACGACCAGGACCTCGCCCAGCGCCTGCAACACTCGTCGCTGTGGCGCCTGTACCTGGTGGCCGTCAAGGAAATCCGCACCCGTCGTGAGCAGGGCGCCGATACCTCGTCGGTGTCCGCCGCCACCATCGAGGCGATCCGCTGCTCCATGGACGGCGTGCGCACCCGGGAAAACCAGCAACTGAGTTCGAAGCTCTCGACCCTGTCCAACGCCATTGCCGGCGGCCCCTACATTGGTCTGCTTGGCACGGTATTGGGGATCATGGTGGTGTTCCTCGGCACGGCGATGGCCGGTGACGTCAACATCAACGCCATCGCCCCGGGCATGGCCGCAGCCTTGCTCGCTACCGCCATGGGCCTGTTCGTCGCGATCCCTGCGCTGTTTGGCTACAACCGCCTGATCACCCGCAACAAGGAAGTCAGCGCCGACATGCGGGTCTTCGTCGACGAGTTCATCACGCGCCTGGCGGAGATGCACGGCGAAGGCCAGTCCGGTGAAGCGGCGCAGCGCCGCAGCCATCACGCCCAATCGTCCGTACCGGCCTGAGGAAATCGCCATGGCTAGCGTAAACGCTTCACACGATGACGACGATGACGCGGCGGTCGACAGCATCAACATCACGCCGCTGGTGGATGTGCTCATGGTGGTGCTGGTGATGTTCATCCTTACCGCCACGGCCCAGGTGTCGGGGATCCAGATCAACCTGCCCAAGGCCAGCGCCTCGGTGTCGTTGTCCGAGGCCAAGACCAAGGCGATTTCGGTGAACGATGGCGGGCAGGTGTTCCTCGATGCCTATCCGGTGACCCTGGCCGAGCTGGAAGAGCGCCTGCGCATCGAGAAGGCGCAGAGCCCGGACTTTCCGGTGATCGTGCGCGGCGACGCCACGGTGCAGTACCAGAAAGTCATCGAAGTGCTGGATCTGTTGCGGCGTCTGGAACTGTCCCAGGTCGGTCTCGTCACCGGCAAACCGAGCCAGGGCTGATCATGACCGCCAGACTTCCCATCGATCCGCCCCCGGTGAAGACCTCGCCGCTGCGCCTGCTCAAATGGGCCGCTGGCCTGCTGCTCGGCGCCGTGGCGGCCTGGCTGCTGTGGCAGTGGGCCAACGACATGAGTGGCGTGCGGCGCGAAGCACCGAAGGTGCCGACCATCATCCCGCTGCCGCCACCGCCCCCACCACCGCCGGAGAAACCCAAGGAGCCGGAGCCCCAGGTCGAGGAAAAGGTGGTCGAGCCAGAGCCGACCCCGGAACCCGAAGAGGTCAAGCCCGAGGAAGAGGCGCCGCCATCGCCGGTCGATGACCTGGCGAACCCGATGCAAATGGACGGCGATGCCCAGTCCGGCAACGACGCCTTCAACATCGGCGTCGGCAAGGGCGGCGGCATGGCCGGGGCAGGGGGCGGACGCCTGGGCAATGGCACCTACAGCCAGTTTTTGGCGTTCACCTTCCAGCGCTTGCTGCGAGAAAACCCCGACCTGCGCAGCCTGGCGTTCTCGCTGCAGGCCGATGTCTGGCTCAGTGCCGCGGGCGAAATCACCCGGGTCGAGCTGGTCAAGTCCAGCGGCAACCCGCAAGTCGATGAACAGGTAATTTCCGCGCTGCGTGCGGCGCCCCATTTGAGTGAACGGCCACCGGCCTCCCTGACTTTGCCCGTGCGCCTGTCCTTGCAAGGGCGCCGACCGGGTTAATCGAATTTTTAGAAAGTTTGCCAACAGGAGTTGTGTGCAGATGATTTCCAATGTGAATCGATTGTCGTGGGCGATCGGCCTGGTGGTCCTGAGCCTGGCCGGGCACGCGGTCGCCGCCCCGGCGCCTTCGGAAAACGCCACGATCAATCTGATCCGCCTGCTGGTGCAGCAGGGCGTGTTGAAGCAGGACCAGGCCGATGGCTTGATCGCCCAGGCCGAACGCGAAGCCGTGCAGGCCCGCCAGGCGGCCACGGCGGTTGCCACAGCTCCTGCCGGTGCGCCAGGGGACGTGCGGGTGCAATACGTGCCGAACATTGTGCGTGAGCAGATCCGCGACCAGGTCAAGGCCGAAGTCATGGCCACTGCCAAGCAGGAAAACTGGGCCCAGCCCAACACCTTCCCGGATTGGGTTTCGCGTATCAGCTTCGATGGCGATATTCGCCTGCGGGATGAGTCGCGCTATTACTCGGGTACCAACAGCAACGAAATCGTCGACTTCGCCCGGCTCAATGATAAAGGCCCCTACGACGTCAACCCCAACAGCAGCTCCAGCCTGCCGCCGTTGCTCAACACCCGCGAAGACCGGGAAAACCTGTTCCGCCTGCGCGCACGCCTGGGCATGAAGGCCGTGATCGCTCCGCAATGGACCGCGGGCATTCGCATCGGCACCGGCTCGGACAACAATCCGGTGTCCACCACCCAGACCCTCGGTGGCGGTTTCGGCAAGAAAGACATCTGGCTCGACCAGGGCTACCTGACCTGGAAGCCATCGGACGAACTGACCCTGACCGGCGGGCGTTTCGCCAACCCGTTTTTCTCCACCGACCTGTTGTATTCCGGTGACCTGAACTTCGATGGCGTGGCGGCGAATTTCAACCACAAGCTCAATCAGGACTGGGGCGTCTTCGGCACCGTCGGCGCGTTCCCGGTGGAGTACACCAACGACACCAGCACCAGCAACGGCAGCGACAAGGAAGAGAGCGATAACAAGTGGTTGTACGGTGCGCAACTGGGGGCCAACTGGGCGATCAACGACAGCAACCGGATTAAGGGGGCCTTGGCCTATTACCGCTTCGACGACATCGAAGGCCAGCGCTCTTCGCCGTGCCAGCCTTGGGCCGGTGATCCAGGCTGCGACAGCGACGGATCGCGGGTGGCGTTCATGCAGAAGGGCAACACCGTGTTCCTGCTACGCGACATCACGCCCAACCCCCTCAATCCTTCCACCACGCCGCAGCCGCAATACGTCGGCCTGGCTTCGGAATTCAACCTGCTGGACCTGAACCTTGCCTGGGACACCGATCTGCCCGAAGACCTGAAGCTGCGCAGCCAGGCCCACTACGTCCACAACCTGGGCTATGACGAGGGCGAGATGCGCAAGCGCTCCGCCGGGCAGTTCGCCAACAACCTGGACAGTGATGGCGAGGTGGAAAGCGGCGCCAACGCCTGGATGCTCCAGTTCACTCTCGGCAACTCGCTGGAACTCAAGCGCGAAGGCGACTGGAACCTGTTCGCCGGCTACAAGTACATCCAGCCGGACGCCTTGCCCGACGGCTTCAACGATTCGTCATTCCATCTGGGTGGCACCAACGCCAAGGGTTATTTCCTGGGCGGCAACTATGGCCTGGCGAGCAACGTCTTCGCCACCGGTCGCTGGTTGAGTTCCGAAGCGGTGTACGGCGCGCCGTACGACATCGATGTCTTGCAGCTTGAAATCAACACGCGCTTCTAAGCGCAGGGAGGCCTCATGAAAAGGCGAGCCAAATACCCATGCCCGGCCGCGTTGCTGGTGCTGGGCCTGCTGCTCGGCGGCGTGGCCCATGGCGAAGGCCTGGAAGAACGGCTGCGGGCACAACTGCGCAGCACTACCGCGCAGTTGCAGGCCCTGCAAAGCGAGCAGGCCCAAGCCAGCGCCGCTCGTCAGGCTGCGGAGGGGCAGGCCAGGGACGCCCAGGCGCAGATCAAGCAATTGACCGCGCAACTGGCCAAGGCCCAGGCCGTGATCGACCAACTGGCCGGGCACCAGCAAAACCTGCAAAGCCAGGCCCAGGCCCAGGTGGCTGCCAGCAACGAACAGGTCGGCAAATTCAAGAAAGCCTATGAAGAACTGCTGGCCCTGGCCCGTGGCAAAGAGACCGAGCGGGCTCGCCTGGAGGGGCAATTGAGCGAGCGTGACACACAAGTGCAGCAATGTTCGGTCAAGAATCAGCAAATGTACGAAGTCGCCAAGACGCTGCTGCATGCCTACGAAACCATTGATGTGACCGACATCATGAAGATCCGCCAGCCGTTCGCGGCCAAGGCCCGGGTGCGTTTCGAGGAGCTGGCCCAAGGCTTTGGCGATGATCTCTACAAGAACCGTTTCGATGCGCCCCAGGCCTCGATCACTCACTGAACAGAACAAGGAAGAATCGCGCATGACCTCAATGATTGAATACGTCGGTGCCAAATCCCTGACCGAGTTGTTGCAGGCCGCTGGCTATCGGGTCAACGAAACCGAGCAGAACGGCATCGTGCAACTGCTCAGCGCCAGCCAGGGCATCGGCTTTGCCGTGCGCTTGGGCAATCCTGCGCCGACAGCAGGCGAATACCTGGACTTCACCTTCAGCTGTGCCTTGCGGGTACAGGGCGAGTTGCCGGCTGGATTGGCAGAGCAATGGAACGCCTCGCGCCGCTTTGCCCGGTTGTCGTTGCAGGGCGGATTCCTGGTGATGGAAATGGACGTGGTGGTGGCGGCAGGTGTGAGTGCCGATCATTTGCGCAGCCATCTGGAGCTGTGGGATCGCCTGTTGCAGGAGTTCATTGTCTACCTGCGTGAGTACAGCCAGAACGCGGCGCGCCTGCAGACCCCGGCCGAGCCCACCGAGGCGCCCTTGGAAGAGGCCGTCGCATCGTGAAAAAGCCGACCTTCGTCATCAGCGCCGCAGCGCTGGGGCTGATCGCCGTGGCGCTTGTGCTGGGCCTGCGGCCGGGCAGCGATCCGGTCGCCGCCGTGCAGACCGCCAGTGTTGTCTCGGTCGACTCGCCGAGTTTGGCCCGATTGGGCAACCAGCAGGTCAGCCCCGATGAACTCAAGGCGTTGCTGGCCGCACTGGCCCCCGAGGTTCGTCAGCAAATGCGTGGCAATCGGGCCGCGCTGGAAGGCTGGATCCGTGCCCGCCTGGCGGAAAAAGCCGTGTTGGAGCAAGCCGATGCCCAGGGCTGGCGCCAGCGTCCGGAGGTGGAGCGCCAGACGCGAGCGGCGGCCGAGCAGATTGTGTTTCGCGACTACTTGCAGTCGGTCAGCCAGGTACCGGCCGGCTATCCCAGTGAAGAAGAGTTGAAGCTGGCTTACGACGCCGGGAAAGCCAACTGGACTGCGCCGGCGTTGTACCGCGTCAGCCAGATTTTCCTGGCCGCGACCGAGCCGCAAACGGTGGAAGCGGTGCGCCGGCAAGCGTTGGAACTGAGTAAAAAGGCCCAGGCCTCGCCCGCCGAGTTCGCCGCCCTGGCCAGCCGTTTTTCCCAGGATCGCACCAGTGCCGAGCGGGGCGGCGACAGTGGTTTCCAGCCATTGCAGCAACTCGTCCCGCCGGTGCGTGAGGCCGTGGCGCGCTTGAAGGTCGGTGCGGTGTCCGACCCGGTGCAGAGCGCGGCGGGCTTTCATGTCATCAAACTCACCGAACAACAACCGCCCCGGGAAGCGACCCTGGACGAAGTCCGCGAACGCCTGACCCAGGCCCTGCGCGCCCAACGCCAGGAGCAGATCGCCAAGGCGTACCTGGACGGCATGCTCGACACGGCTACGTTGAGCATCGATGGCGCGCAGTTGAGCAAGGTGCTGGAGGAAGGGCTCTGACCTCGACAATCTTTGGATGTGAACACCTTTGTGAGGTGAACATCTTTTGTGGCGAGGGGATTTATCTGTGGGAGCAAAGCTTGCTCGCGATGCAAACGCCTCGGTTCCAGGGAGACCGCGTCATCTTCATCGCGGGCAAGCCTTGCTCCCACAGATAACCCCCTCGCCACAGGGAGCCGCGCTGTATCTGGAACGTCGCGCAGCTCCACCGTATTCGTACAACCGACAGGGAGTCACCCATGACCTTCATCGAGCCCGCAGGACGCCAGGCTGTCACCCCATACCGCATCCCGTTGCGTGCCCCCGAGCCGTGGCTGGCCATGGCCAGTGGTATCGAGCCGCAGGTGGCGCAGTGCTTCCTGGTCAGTGCCCGTTGCGGTTGCTTCATGCAAGCGGCCCGTAGCCTCAACGTCAAGGCGACCTGGCTGCGCAAGCAGTTGGCGCAATTGGAGGCACGGCTGCAACGTTCGCTGTTCAGCTTCCAGGGCAGCGCCTTGACCCTCAGCCGTGAAGGGCGGCAGTTGCAGGCGCGGTTGATCAGCCTGGCCCACGAAAGCGCGCCGCCCCTGAACGATCAGCCCTTGATTCGCCTGGCCGTGGCCGAGTCGATTCTGCATGACATCCTTGGGCGCGACCTGATTTCGTTGCTGCGACGCAACGCCAGCGTGCGACTGCAGATCATCACCCTGGACAGTGAACTGGCGTTGCAAGCCGTCAGCGCCGATCTGGTGCTCTGGTTGAGCGATACCCATGGGGCGGCGCCAGGGCCGAGCTTCGCCACGTTGCCAGCGGATCGACTGGCGCGGCTGGACTATGTGCCACACATCGCCAAGCGCTACTCACGAGCGGCCACGCGCCCGGATTGCCTGGACGACCTGAATGATTACATGCTGGTGCAATGGCAGGCGGACCGACACGTGGACGGCTTCGCCCCGTGGAACGCTTTGATAGAACAACGCCGTGCCGGTGTGGTGCAGGTGCAATCCTACGAACTGATGCTGGAAATGATTCGTTGCAGCGCCTGCATCGGCCTGTTGCCACAGTACATGAGCCGCTTCGACCGAGGCCTGGTGGCGTTGCCGGAAATATTCGGCCTGTCGATGCAGCGGCACTTGTGGATGGCCGTCAATACTCAGACCGAAGGCTCGCCGGAGGTGCAGATGCTGCGTGAATTGATCCAGCACACGCTGGATGAGCGTCGGGATTGGTTCCAGGCATAACCGAAACTGAGTGTAGCCCCCTGTGGGAGCTTGCCTCGCAACCACCCCAGGGCTTTTGTTGGGGGCAGGTTTCCCCACAGCTTGACGCGGCTTATAGTGCTCGGCCTTGTCGCGCCTCCAGGAAGGAGCCCCCATGTCCGAGTCTTCGATCACCCTCGAACGCTTCACCGAAGCCCACATCGCCGGAGTCACCGCGCTCTACAACGACCCGGCGGTGACGCGCCAGGTGCTGCAGATGCCTTTCCAGTCCACTGAAACCTGGCGCAAACGCCTGGTGATGGATGACGAGCGCTTGTTGAAACTGGTGGCCCTGCACGCGGGCGAAGTCATCGGCAACCTGGGGCTGGAGCAGTTTTCGCGGGTGCGTCGGGCCCATTGCGGCAGCCTCGGCATGGGCGTGGCTGTCGCCTGGCAGGGCAAGGGCGTAGGTTCCATGCTGCTGGCTGCCGCGCTGGATGTCGCGGACAACTGGATGAACCTGCGGCGAGTCGAGTTGACGGTGTACGCCGACAATGACGCGGCCATCGGGCTGTACCGCAAGTTCGGTTTCGAAACCGAAGGGTTGATGCGCGACTATGCCGTGCGTGACGGGCGCTGGGTGGACACCCTGGCCATGGCGCGGCTGCGTTGAAGGACTGGCTGTTCAGGTAAACGGGCTTTTGCGTACGCCGGCCTCTTGAACCTGTCATCATCCAGCTCCGCAGCATGCCTTGATAGAGGAACAGCCCATGGACGATATACGGCAATTGGGCGAGATGCTTCGTCACTACGCAGACAGCGAAGCGCACAAAAAACAACAGCACCAGGCCCAGTCATTGGTGTGGTCAGAACAGATCAAGGCTTTGTACGAACAAATCGGGCAATGGTTGGCGCCAGTCCTGGCACCCGACCTGTTGACGTTGAATCGTGAGAGCTATGTGGCTCACGGGCCGAGCGTTCCGGTAGAGACGTCCGGTTTCAAGACTGAAAAACTGACCTTGACCATTACCGGTAAACCGGTGGAGTTCGTGCCGGATGTGATGGGCGTGGGTGGGCTGGTTTCCTTGTCGATCATGGGGCTGGCCTCGACCCGCCATGGGAGCATTTCCTTGGTTTGCCAGCCACCATCGGTGCAATGGCAATGGCGGCGGACCAATGGATTGAAAGACCCCGACACGTTCGCTTTCGACGCAGACTTTCTCGCACAACAATTACAGAGCCTGATACCGCGCGATCGAGGCTGACGGTGTGTGGCGAGGAACCTCATCGTCATCGACCTTCTTCCAGGGCAGGCAAAAAATGGCTCATTGGCTATACCTGTAGTTCCGGCCCCGCCTCGTGTGGCTTACAGGAGTGACAGCATGAAGTTTTCGTCGATGATCGGCACTGTTTGCATTGCCTCGCTCGCTTTGGCGGGTTGCTCTAGCAAAGTTACCCAGCCGGATGAGTATTCCGGGTTCCTGGGCGATTACAGCCGGCTCAAGGAAGAAAAGTCGCCGTCGGGGGCCGAGGTCATGCGTTGGGTCGATCCGAAGATTGATCCGGGCAAGTACACCCACCTCTATATCGAGCCGACGCAGCTTTATCCCAAGCCGCAGCCCACCGTGAAGATCCCCGCGGCCACGCTGTACGGCATCACCGCCTATTACGATCAGGCCCTGAAGCGCGAAGCGGGGAAATCCTTGCCCCTGGCGACCAGTCCAGGGCCGGGTGTATTGGTGATGCGGGCGGCCATCACGGCTGTCGGCAGCAAGACCGAAGGCTTGAAACCTTATGAGGTGATCCCGATTGCCCTGGTGGCGGCCGCTGTCAGCACTGCCAGTGGCATTCGCGACCAGGAAACCACCCTGGGTACCGAAGCGGTTTTTATCGACGGTGGCAACAACGCGGTGGTCGCCCAGGTGGTGCGCAAAGGGACGGGCAAACCGTTGTCCAACGAGTCCCAGGTCATGAAGCCCGAGGACGTCAAAGGGGTCATCGATGGCTGGGCGTCGGATTTGCATCAGTCGTTCCTGAAGCTCAAGGCTAAATAGCCACGGATGTCTGCAGTGGGCGCTGGTGACGTCATGTCTTTTTATGTCCGGGCATAGGTCGCAGCTCCATTTCATGGTTAACTCCGGCCTTCACCTTTTTCAAACCTGTCAGAAGGAATCCGTTCATGGCTACAGTCACCCTCAAAGGCAACCCAGTCCAAGTCAACGGCCAATTGCCACAAGCCGGTTCCAAGGCACCAGCCTTTTCCCTGGTGGCCGGCAATCTGTCCGACGTTTCCCTGGCGAGCTTTGCCGGCAAGCGCAAAGTGCTGAACATTTTCCCTAGCGTCGACACCCCGACCTGCGCCACCTCCGTGCGCAAGTTCAACGCCCAGGCCAATGAGCTGAACAACACCGTGGTGCTGTGCATCTCTGCCGACCTGCCGTTCGCCCAGGCACGTTTCTGCGGCGCCGAAGGCCTGGAAAACGTCCAGAACCTGTCGACGCTGCGCGGTGCCGAATTCATCCGCAACTACGGCGTGGAAATTGCCGATGGCCCGCTCAAAGGCCTGACCGCCCGTGCCGTGGTGGTGCTGGACGAAAATGACACCGTGCTGCACAGCGAACTGGTCAAGGAAATCGCTGAAGAGCCGAACTATGACGCGGCCCTGGCTGTTCTGAAATAAGCGTAATGAAATAAGGTCTTTATTACAATTGTTAACGGCCTGGCCCTGTCCAGGCCGTTTTCTTTTGTGCTTCAAGGTCTTAGCCGACGATTCATCAGGTAAGCCCAACGTAAATTGCCGGTAAAGGCGCTTTGCTAAACACCCGCCAGTGCTTATCGTTCAGCCTCCTGTAAAAGAAGTCCACGCGCCCAATGGTTGATCACTCCATGCAATCCTCTGTATCCCGCAATTCCCGTCGCTGGCTGTTCGGCCTGTTCATCGTATTGGTCGTCGCGGCGCTGGCCTGGAAGTTCTGGCCCGGTGGCCCGGCCCAGAAACCAGGAGCAGGGGAGAAGGCCGCGGCGGGGCACGTGGGGCGCTCCGGTGGCATGCGGCCAGGGTTCGGTGGCGCGACGGGGCCGATCCCGGTTCGGGTGGCGCCGGTGGTGAGCGGGGATTTCCCGCTGTACTTCAAGGCGCTGGGCACGGTCACGGCCCTCAATACCATCAACGTGCGCAGCCGCGTGGGTGGCGAACTGGTCAAGATCGCCTTTGAAGAGGGACAAATGGTCAAGGCCGGGGACTTGCTGGCCGAGATCGACCCACGTCCGTACCAGAACGCCTTGCTCCAGGCCGAAGGCACGCTGTTGCAGAACCAGGCCCAGTTGAAAAATGCCCAGGTAGACCTTGAGCGGTATCGCGGCCTGTACGCCGAAGACAGTATCGCCAAGCAGACCCTCGACACCGCCGCGGCGCTGGTGGGCCAGTACCAGGGCACGGTCAAGACCAATCAGGCGGCGGTCAACGACGCCAAGCTCAACCTGGAATTCACCAGGATCCGCGCGCCGATCACCGGCCGCGTGGGCCTGCGCCAACTGGACATCGGCAACCTGGTGGCAGCCAACGACACCACGGCCCTGGCGGTCATTACCCAGACCCAACCCATCAGCGTGGTATTCACCCTGCCGGAGAACAACCTCGACACGGTGCTCGCCCGTTACCGCAGCGGGGCGAAACTGCCCGTCGAAGCCTGGGACCGCGGCGACGTGAAGCTCCAGGCCAGCGGCGTGCTGCAAAGCCTGGACAACCAGATCGATGTCACCACCGGTACCTTGAAGTTCAAGGCTCGCTACGAGAACCGCGACCAGTCGCTGTTCCCCAACCAATTCGTCAATGTGCGCCTGCTGGCCGATACCCTCAAAGGCGTGACCCTGGCGCCGACGGCGGCCATCCAGTTCGGTACCAATGGCACCTTCGTCTATGCCTTGGAGGGCGACAAGAAGGTCACCATCAAGAAATTGAAGATTGGCGCCAGCGACGGTGCGAACACCGTGGTCACCGAAGGCCTGGCCGCCGGCGACCGGGTGGTGCTCGAAGGCACCGATCGCTTGAAGGAAGGCAGTGAAGTGGAAGTGGTCAGTGACAGCCAGGAAGTGCCCACCACGCCGACCGAGCACCTGCAGGGCAAGTCCGCAGCGGCACCCACTGAGCCGGCCACGGTCGACAAGGCGAAAAAGGGCGGCGCATGAATCTCTCGCGGCTGTTCATCCTTCGCCCGGTCGCCACCACCCTGAGCATGCTGGCGATCATCCTGGCCGGCCTGATCGCCTATCGGCTGCTACCGGTGTCGGCATTGCCCCAGGTCGATTATCCGACCATCCGTGTGATGACCTTGTACCCGGGCGCCAGTCCCGATGTGATGACCAGCGCGGTCACCGCGCCCCTGGAACGGCAGTTCGGGCAGATGCCGGGCCTGACGCAAATGGCCTCCACCAGTTCCGGTGGCGCGTCGGTGATTACCCTGCGCTTCAACCTCGACATCAACATGGACGTCGCCGAGCAGCAGGTGCAGGCTGCGATCAACGCCGCCACCAACCTGCTGCCCAAGGACCTGCCGGCACCGCCGGTGTACAACAAGGTCAACCCGGCCGATACCCCGGTGCTGACCCTGGCGATCACCTCCAAGACCATGCTGCTGCCCAAGCTCAATGACTTGGTGGACACCCGCATGGCGCAGAAAATCGCCCAGATCAGTGGGGTCGGCATGGTCACCATCGCCGGTGGCCAGCGCCAGGCCGTGCGAATCAAGGTCAATCCCGAGGCCCTGGCGGCCAACGGCCTGAACCTGGCGGATGTGCGCACGCTGATCGGTGCTTCCAACGTCAACCAGCCCAAGGGCAACTTCGACGGCCCGACCCGGGTCTCGATGCTCGACGCCAACGACCAGTTGACCTCGCCCAAGGACTACGCCGAACTGATCCTGGCCTACGCCAACGGCGCGCCGTTGCGGCTCAAGGATGTGGCACAGATCGTCGACGGCGCCGAAAACGAACGACTCGCCGCCTGGGCCAATGAAAACCAGGCCGTGCTGCTGAACATCCAGCGCCAGCCGGGGGCCAATGTCATCGAGGTCGTGGACCGGATCAAGGCCCTGCTGCCGAGCATCACCGACAACCTGCCGGCCGGCCTGGATGTCACCGTGCTGACCGACCGCACCCAGACCATCCGCGCTTCGGTCACCGACGTGCAGCATGAGTTGCTGATCGCCATCGCCCTGGTGGTCATGGTGACGTTCCTGTTCCTGCGCCGGGTCAGTGCCACGATCATTCCGTCGGTGGCTGTGCCGCTGTCGCTGATCGGCACTTTTGGCGTGATGTACCTGGCCGGTTTCTCCATCAACAACCTGACCCTGATGGCCCTGACCATCGCCACCGGTTTCGTGGTGGACGATGCCATCGTGATGCTGGAGAACATCGCCCGCTTCATCGAAGAGGGCGACAGCCCGTTGCAGGCCGCGCTCAAGGGCGCGAAGCAGATCGGTTTCACGCTGATTTCCCTGACCCTGTCGCTGATCGCCGTGCTGATCCCGCTGTTGTTCATGGCCGATGTGGTGGGGCGCTTGTTCCGCGAGTTTGCCATCACGCTGGCGGTGGCGATCCTGATTTCCCTGGTGGTGTCCCTGACCCTGACGCCGATGATGTGCGCCCGCTTGCTCAAGCGCGAGCCCAAGGCAGAAGAGCAGGGCCGCTTCTATCGCGCCAGCGGTGCCTGGATCGACTGGCTGATTGCCGCCTACGGCCGCAAGTTGCAGTGGGTGCTCAAGCATCAGCCACTGACCCTGCTGGTGGCGGTGGCTAGCCTGGTACTGACGGTGGTGCTGTACCTGGCCGTGCCCAAGGGCTTCTTTCCGGTGCAGGACACCGGCGTGATCCAGGGCATTTCCGAGGCACCGCAATCGATATCCTTTGCCGCCATGAGCGAGCGCCAGCAGCAACTGGCGAAAGTGATCCTCGCCGACCCGGCGGTGGAGAGCCTGTCGTCCTATATCGGTGTGGACGGCGACAATGCCACGCTCAACAGCGGCCGCCTGCTGATCAACCTCAAGCCCCACAGTGAACGGGACGACAGCGCCAGCGAGATCATTGCCCGCTTGCAACCGCAATTGGATCGCCTGGTGGGCATCCGCCTGTTCATGCAACCGGTCCAGGACCTGACCATCGAGGATCGGGTCAGTCGTACCCAGTACCAGTTCAGCCTGTCATCGCCGGACGCCGAATTGCTCAGCCTCTGGAGCGGTCGGCTGGTCGAGGCCCTGGCCCAACAGCCGGAACTGACCGATGTGGCCAGCGACCTGCAGGACAAGGGCTTGCAGGTTTACCTGGTGATCGACCGCGACGCGGCTTCACGCCTGGGCGTCTCGGTGTCGAACATCACCGATGCGTTGTATGACGCCTTCGGCCAGCGGCAGATTTCCACCATCTACACCCAGGCCAGCCAGTACCGAGTGGTGCTGCAAGCCCAGGCCGGAGAGCGGATCGGACCGCAGGCGCTGGACCAGATTCACGTCAAGACCACCGATGGCGGGCAGGTGCGGTTGTCGAGCCTGGCCCGGGTCGAAGAACGCCAGGCGCAACTGGCGATTGCCCACATTGGCCAGTTTCCGGCAGTGATGATGTCGTTCAACCTCGCGCCGGGCGTGGCCCTGGGGCACGCGGTGGATTTGATCGAGAAGGTCCAGCACGACATCGGCATGCCGTTGGGCGTGCAGACCGAGTTCCAGGGCGCGGCCCAGGCGTTCCAGGCGTCGTTGTCGAGTACCCTGCTGCTGATCCTGGCGGCGGTGGTGACCATGTACATCGTCCTGGGCGTGCTGTACGAAAGCTACATCCACCCGATCACCATTCTTTCCACGCTGCCCTCGGCGGCCATTGGCGCCTTGCTGGCGTTGATCCTCAGTGGCAATGACCTGGGCATGATCGCGATCATCGGCATCATCCTGTTGATCGGCATCGTCAAGAAGAACGCGATCATGATGATCGACTTCGCCCTCGACGCCGAGCGTAACCAGGGCATGGACCCGCAGACGGCGATCTACCAGGCGGCGTTGCTGCGCTTCCGTCCGATCCTGATGACCACTCTGGCGGCCCTGTTCGGTGCGATACCGCTGATGTTCGCCACCGGTTCCGGTGCCGAACTGCGCCAGCCCCTGGGTTTGGTGATGGTGGGTGGGTTGTTGGTGAGCCAGGTGTTGACGTTGTTCACCACGCCGGTGATCTACCTGTATTTCGACCGTTTGGGGCGGCGGTTTGCCCGACCGGAAGGGAAAGAGGTGCGGGTATGACGGCGGCGCCCGGCATCCTGGAACTTGAGCGCTTTTTGTGGCGAGGGGATTTATCCCCGTTGGGCTGCGTAGCAGCCCCTTTGGTGAGTGCTGCGCACTCAAGCGGGGATAAATCCCCTCGCCACAACAGCCTAGCCGTCTCTTGTATCCAGCGGCTTGAAGCCTGGAGCGGTGGCCGATGAACTTGTCCGGCCCATTCATCAAGCGCCCGGTGGCGACCATGCTCCTGAGCTTCGCCATCATGCTCCTCGGAGGCGTGTGCTTCGGCCTGCTGCCGGTTTCACCGCTGCCGCAGATGGATTTTCCGGTGATCGTGGTCCAGGCCAACTTGCCCGGGGCCAGCCCCGAAGTGATGGCTTCCACAGTGGCGACCCCGCTGGAGCGATCCTTCGGTGCCATCGCCGGGGTCAACACCATGAGCAGCCGTTCCAGCCAGGGCTCGACCCGGGTGATCCTGCAATTCGACCTGGACCGTGACATCAACGGTGCCGCCCGGGAGGTACAAGCGGCCATCAATGCATCGCGCAACCTGTTGCCCAGTGGCATGCGCAGTATGCCGACCTATAAGAAGGTCAACCCGTCCCAGGCACCGATCATGGTGCTGTCGCTGACCTCGGATGTATTGGAAAAAGGCCAGCTCTATGACCTGGCGTCCACCATCCTGTCCCAGAGCCTGTCCCAGGTGTCAGGTGTCGGCGAGGTGCAGATTGGCGGCAGCTCGTTGCCGGCGGTGCGCATCGAGCTGGAGCCCCAGTTGCTCAATCAGTACGGCGTGGCCCTGGACGATGTGCGCACCGCCATCGCCGACAGCAACGTACGCCGGCCCAAGGGCTCGGTGGAGGACGACCGGCGCATGTGGCAGGTCCAGGCCAACGATCAGTTGGAAAAGGCCAAGGACTACGAAACGCTGGTCATCCGCTACCAGGACGGCTCGGTGCTGCGGCTCAAGGACGTGGCGAAAGTCACCGACAGCGTCGAGGATCGCTACAACAGCGGTTTCTTCAACGACGATGCCGCCGTGCTGCTGGTGATCAATCGCCAGGCCGGGGCCAACATCATCGAGACGGTCAACGAGATCAAGGCACAATTGCCGGCCTTGCAGGCCGTGCTGCCGGCCAGCGTCAAGCTGAACCTGGCCATGGACCGCTCGCCAGTGATCAAGGCCACCCTGCATGAAGCGGAAATGACCCTGCTGATCGCCGTCGCCCTGGTGGTGCTGGTGGTGTTCCTGTTCCTCGGCAATTTCCGCGCCTCACTGATCCCGACCCTGGCCGTGCCGGTGTCGCTGGTGGGCACGTTTGCGGTGATGTACCTGTACGGTTTCTCCCTGAACAACCTGTCGTTGATGGCGTTGATCCTGGCGACCGGGCTGGTGGTGGACGATGCCATCGTGGTGCTGGAGAACATTTCCCGGCACATCGACGAAGGCGTGCCGCCGATGAAGGCCGCCTATCGGGGCGCCGAGGAAGTGGGCTTTACCCTGTTGTCGATGAACGTCTCGCTGGTGGCGGTGTTCCTGTCGATCCTGTTCATGGGCGGGATCATCGAGAGCCTGTTCCGCGAATTCTCCATCACCCTGGCGGCGTCCATAGTGGTTTCGCTGGTGGTCTCGCTGACCCTCACGCCGATGCTCTGTGCTCGCTGGCTCAAGCCCCACGTGCCGGGACAGGAAAACCGCCTGCAACGCTGGAGCCAGCGCCTCAATGAGCGGATGGTCCGTGGTTACGCCACCAGCCTGGACTGGGTGCTGCGCCATCGACGCCTGACCCTGCTGAGCCTGCTGGTGACCATCGGCGTGAACGTCGCTTTGTACGTGGTGGTGCCGAAAACTTTCATGCCACAGCAGGACACCGGCCAACTGATCGGTTTCGTGCGGGGCGACGATGGGCTGTCGTTCAACGTGATGCAGCCGAAGATGGAGATCTTTCGCCGGGCCGTGCTCAAGGACGAGGCGGTGCAGAGCGTCGCCGGTTTCATCGGTGGCAACAACGGCACCAACAACGCCTTCATGCTGGTGCGCCTCAAGCCGATCAAGGAACGCAATATTTCTGCACAAAAGGTCATCGAGCGCCTTCGTAAGGAAATGCCCAAGGTCCCCGGCGCTCAACTGATGTTGATGGCCGACCAGGACCTGCAGTTCGGTGGCGGTCGCGAGCAGACCACTTCGCAGTATTCCTACATCCTGCAAAGCGCCGACCTGGCAACGCTGCGCACCTGGTACCCCAAAGTCGTGGCGGCCTTCCGCGCCTTGCCGGAGCTGACCGCCATCGACGCCCGCGACGGCGGCGGGGCGCAACAGGTGACGCTGGTGGTGGACCGCGACCAGGCCAAGCGCCTGGGCATCGACATGGACATGGTCACCACGGTGCTCAACAACGCCTACAGCCAGCGGCAGATTTCCACCATCTACGACAGCCTCAACCAGTACCAGGTGGTGATGGAGGTCAATCCCAAGTATGCCCAGGACCCGAGTACCCTCGAGCAGGTCCAGGTGATCACCGCCGATGGCGCGCGGGTGCCGCTGTCGACCATTGCCCACTACGAGAACAGCCTGGAGGACGATCGGGTCAGCCATGAAGGCCAGTTTGCGTCCGAGGGCATTTCCTTCGACATGGCCGAAGGTGTCACGGTGGAGCAGGGCACCGCGGCCATCGAGCGGGCAATCGCCAAGCTGGGGATGCCCGAGGACGTCATTGCGAAAATGGCCGGTACCGCCGATGCGTTCGCCGCCACCCAGAAGAGCCAGCCGTTCATGATCCTCGGGGCGTTGCTGGCGGTGTATCTGGTGCTGGGGGTGCTGTATGAAAGCTACATCCATCCGTTGACCATCCTGTCCACCTTGCCATCGGCCGGGGTCGGTGCATTGCTGTCGATCTATGCACTGGGCAGCGAGTTCAGCCTTATTTCGCTGTTGGGGCTGTTCCTGCTGATCGGCGTGGTGAAGAAAAACGCCATCCTGATGATCGATCTGGCGTTGCAACTGGAACGTGCCGGGCAGACGCCGCTGGAGTCGATCCGCAGCGCCTGCCTGCTGCGGTTGCGGCCGATCCTGATGACCACGCTGGCGGCGATCCTGGGTGCCTTGCCGCTGCTGCTCGGCGCCGCCGAAGGCTCGGAAATGCGCCAGCCGCTAGGCCTGACCATCATCGGTGGGTTGGTGTTCAGCCAGGTACTGACGCTTTACACCACGCCGGTGGTTTACCTTTATCTCGACAAGTTGCGCCATCGCTTCAATCGCTGGCGCGGCGTGCGCACTGATGCTGCCCTGGAAACTCCGCTATGACCGACCGTTCGCCTTTCAATCTTGCCGCGGCGCTGGCGACCGCCCGTGGCTCGCGGGTGCTGAGCCTGGCGCTGTGTGTGGCGATGCTCAGCGCCTGCGCCATCGGCCCGGATTACCAACGTCCCCAGGCCGCCGCCCCGGTGCAATACAAGGAGGCCCAAGGTTGGCGCCAGGCCAACCCCAGCGATGCGCTGGCCCGCGGCGCCTGGTGGGAGCTCTACGGCGATGCGCAACTCAATGGCCTGGTGGACAAGCTCAATGCGTCCAACCAGACCGTGGCCCAGGCCGACGCCCAGTACCGGCAGGCCCGGGCACTGGTGCGCAACGCCCGTGGCGCATTTTTCCCGACCGTGGACTTGACCGTTGGCAAGACGCGCTCCAGCCAGGGCACTGGTAGCAGCAGTTCGAGCCTGAGCAGTTCGTCCAGCGGCATTCGCGACACCTACAGCGCCCAGGCGGGCGTCAGTTGGGAGGCGGACGTGTGGGGCAAGTTGCGCCGGACCCTGGAAGCCGACGAGGCGAGCGCGCAAGCCAGTTTCGCCGACCTGGCGGCGATGCGCCTGAGCCAGCAATCGGAACTGGTGCAGAATTACTTGCAGTTGCGGGTGATCGATGAGCAGAAGCGCTTGTTGCAGACCACCGTCGACAACTATCAGCGCTCGCTGAAAATGACCGAAAACCAGTACCGCGCCGGGGTGTCCGGCAAGGACGCGGTGGCCCAGGCGCAAAACCAGCTCAAGACCACCCAGGGCGACCTGATCGACCTGATCTGGCAACGGGCCCAGTTCGAGAACGCCATCGCTGTGCTGATCGGCTTGCCGCCGGCCGAGTTCAGCCTGGCCGAAACCCAGGACATTCCGTCACTCCCGCAGATCCCGGTGGCATTGCCATCGCAACTGCTCGAACGCCGGCCGGACATCGCCTCGGCAGAACGCTCGGTGATGGCCGCCAACGCCAACATCGGTGTAGCGAAGGCAGCGTACTACCCGGACCTGACCCTGAGTCTCAGCGGTGGCTACAGCAGCAGTACCTACGACAATTGGGTGAGCGTGCCGAACCGCTTCTGGTCGGTAGGGCCGCAACTGGCGATGACGCTGTTCGATGGCGGCCAGCGTTCGGCAGAGGTCGACCGTACCGTCGCGGCCTACGACCAGACCGTCGCCACCTATCGCCAGACCGTGCTCGACGGCTTGCGCGAGGTGGAAAACTATATGATTCAGCTCAAGGTGCTGGAAGACGAAGCCCGCGTGCGCCAGGAAGCCCTGGACGCCGCCCGGGAATCCCTGCGCCTGACCCAGAACCAGTACAAGGCCGGGCTGATTGCCTACCTTGATGTGGTGACGGTCCAGGCCACGGCCTTGAGCAATGAACGCAGTGTGCTGAGCTTGCAACAGAGTCGGCTGATTGCCAGCGTGCAGTTGATTGCGGCGTTGGGTGGTGGGTGGGATGGGCAGTTGCAGGCGGATGAATAAGCCAGGGTGCAAGTCCCTGTGGCGAGGGGATTTATCCCCGCTGGGCTGCGCAGCAGCCCAAATACTACTGCCACTGCGGTGTGTCAGGCCGGATAAGGGGGGCGCTTCGCACCCCAGCGGGGATAAATCCCCTCGCCACAGGTGAAGCCTTCACAGATAAATCCCCTTATACAGGTGCGCCTTTGCTTGGTCACCGGTCAGTCCCGCTTTTGGCCGATGCACTGCCTACGTCCTGTCGCCATGGCTTGTTATAGTTCAGGCTTCTTTCAGTCGGTAAAGGATAACTGCCATGTCGCAATACCAAGCGTTCAACGTCGAACTTGCAGACAACATCGCCCATGTGCAGATCAATCGCCCGGAAAAGATCAATTCGATGAATGCCGCGTTCTGGAGCGAGATCATCGAGATTTTCCAATGGATCGACGACACCGACGCCGTGCGGGTAGTGGTGCTCAGCGGTGCCGGCAAGCATTTCTCCTCAGGGATCGACCTGATGATGTTGGCAGGCGTGGCCAACGAGCTGGGCAAGGACGTAGGACGCAATGCACGGTTGCTGCGGCGCAAGATCCTGCAACTGCAAGCCTCGTTCAACGCCGTGGACAATTGCCGCAAGCCGGTGCTCGCGGCCATCCAGGGTTATTGCCTGGGCGGTGCCATCGACCTGATTGCCGCGTGTGACATGCGTTATGCCGCCGAGGACGCGCAGTTTTCCATCAAGGAGATCGATATCGGCATGGCCGCCGATGTTGGCACATTGCAACGCTTGCCCCGGATCATCGGGGACGGCATGCTGCGTGAACTCGCTTATACGGGGCGCACCTTCGGTGCCGACGAAGCACGCAGCATCGGCCTGGTCAATCGTGTCTACAGTGACACCGCCAGCCTGCTCGACGGCGTGATGGGCATCGCCCGGGAAATCGCCGCCAAGTCGCCGATTGCCGTGACGGGCACCAAGGAAATGATCAGCTACATGCGCGACCATAGCATCGGCGACGGCCTGGAATACGTCGCTACCTGGAACGCCGCCATGTTGCAATCGACCGACCTGCGCGTGGCCATGGCTGCCCATATGAGCAAACAGAAACCCGAATTTCTGGATTGACTGACCATGATTTCACGCTGGACCACCGCAGTACTCGATACCGATCTTCCTGGCGGCTGGGCCGTGGCCCGTAGCCCGGAAGGCTTTCTGTTCGATGACAACGGCGCGCTGTTTCCCCGCGAATGGCTCAAGCGCCAGGACCTGTCGATCCTCGCCGAGCATGGCATTGGTCACCTGGATGGCGAGCCGGTCTACCTGTTGGAGTTGCACAGCCCGCTGGACATCCCCGGGTGCAGCTGGAAAGGCCTGCGGGCCTTCATGCTCGAGGATGACCACACACTGTACAAAGTGCTGGGCTACGCCGCACAGATCGGCACCTGGGCCCGGGAGCATCGTTTCTGTGGCAGTTGCGGCAAGCGCATGGGGCAGATTCCGTTGGAGCGGGCGATGTATTGCGATGTGTGTGATCTGCGGCATTACCCGCGGATCTCACCAAGCATGATCGTGTTGATCACCCGCGGCGATGAAGTCCTGCTGGCCCGTTCGCCGCGTTTCGTCACCGGCGTCTACAGCACCCTGGCCGGGTTTGCCGAGCCGGGCGAGTCGGCTGAGGATTGCCTGATTCGCGAGGTGCGCGAGGAGGTCAGCATCGAGGTGAAGAACATCCAGTACATGGGCAGCCAGTGCTGGCCGTTCCCCCATTCGATGATGCTGGGTTTTCACGCCGAATACGCCAGTGGCGACATCGTGCCCCAGGAAGATGAGATCGAGGACGCCCAGTGGTTCAACGTCCATGACCTGCCGCCGCTGCCGGCCTCGCGCTCCATCGCCCGTTATCTGATCGACCTCTATGTGGCGCGGCGTCTAGGCCACGCTGAACCAGTGTTGCCAGGCTAGGCGGACAGTCAAGCCCAGCACCACGGTGATGAACACCGGTCGGATGAACTTCGCGCCGCCGCTGATGGCGGTGCGAGCACCGAAGAACGCACCGACCATCACCGACAGGCCCATGCTCAGGCCGATGACCCAGTCCACCTGCCCCGAGAAGATGAACACCGACAGCGCCGCGATGTTGCTGACGAAGTTCATGCTGCGAGCCACGCCACTGGCCTTGACCAGGTCGATGGGGTAGAGCAGCAGGCTGCTGACCGTCCAGAACGCCCCCGTGCCCGGTCCAGCCACGCCGTCATAGAAACCCAGGCTGAAGCCCTGGGGCGATTGCCACGTTTTCTTGATCGGCGCGTCGCTGTCCAGTGGCGCCTTGGGCGTGCCACCGAACAAAAGGTACAGGCCGCAGGCGAAGACGATCACCGGCAGCATCTTGTTCAGCCATTCGGCAGGCAGGTAATGGGCGACGATGGCGCCGGTCAAGGCGCCCACCAACGTGCCGACGAGGGCGTGGGTCCACTGGCGGGGATGGAACAGCTTGCGCTTGTAGAAGGTGAAACTGGCCGTGGCCGAGCCGAAGGTCGAACTGAGCTTGTTGGTGCCCAGGACCAGATGTGGCGGCAGGCCAGCGGTCAACAGCGCCGGCGTGGTCAACAGGCCACCGCCACCGGCGATGGCATCGATGAAGCCGGCAATGAACGCGACAATGGCGAGGATAGCGAGGGTAGTGAGGTCAACACTGAGTTCGAAAGGCATGGAATGACTTATTTGGCAGGTCGCAGAAGGGCTGCGGGGAAGGCCGGTATGTTACCCATTATGGTGTAGGGCTGCGACTGCCCGATCATGCCCAGCCCTTGCACGCCATGCAAAATCCGTGGCGAGGGGATTTATCCCCGTTGGGCTGCGTAGCAGCCCTGAAGCAATGAACCCAATCTTCCTGGCACACCGAGTTGCCTGGTTTAGGGGCTGCTGCGCAGCCCAGCGGGGATAAATCCCCTCGCCACAGAGCTCGGTTACAGCCTTCAAACCACATCATCGACAATGATATGCCGCTCACCCCGCGAGCAGCGCTCGATCCGCGCCTGGACCCGGTATACCGTGCGCAGCATCTGCTCGGTGATGACGTCGTCACTCGGACCACTGCCTTGCAGGGTGCCTTGAGCGATGACCAGTACCTGATCAGCAAAGCGCAATGCCTGGTTCAGGTCGTGGATGGCGATGAATACGATGATTCCATGTTGACGGGCGAGGGCGCGCATGAAGGTCAGGACCTGGACCTGACGGTGCATGTCCAGGGCACTGGTGGGTTCATCCATCAGCAATACCTCGGGTTCGCGTACCAGCGTCTGGGCGATGGACACCAGTTGCTGCTGCCCGCCGCTCAATTCACTGAGGTTGCGAAACGACAGCTCGCTGATGCCGAGGGATTCGAGGATGCGGTCCACCGCCGCCAGCTCATCGGTTTGTACGGCCCAGCCCGGGGCCTGTTGCTTGCGGGCCAGCAGCACCGATTCATAGACCGTCAGCCGCGCACTGACGTTGAGGTTCTGCGGCATGTAGCAGATGCCCGCCGGGCCTTTGCGCGAACCTTCCAACCGCACCTGGCCGGGGCCCTCGATCAGGCCGGCGATGCGTTTGAACAGCGTCGATTTTCCGGCCGCGTTGGGGCCAACCACCGCCACCACTTCACCACCGCAGAGAACCGGAGTATTGATTGCATCGAGGATCGAGCGACCACCATAACGGGCGCCGAGGCCTGCCAGTTCAATCGTCACCATGACTGTTTCTTCCCGCCAAGAATGAGAGAGATGAAAAACGGCACGCCGATCAGTGACGTGACCACCCCGATAGGAAAGATTGCGCCCGGTATCAAGGTTTTACTCACCACCGAACTGGCCGACAGGATCAAGGCACCGGTCAGCAATGAGGCGGGCAGGAAAAAGCGCTGGTCTTCACCGATCAGCATCCGCGCAATGTGCGGCCCCACCAGACCGATGAAGCCGATGGTGCCGACAAATGCCACGGGAAATGAGGCCAGCAGACTGACCATGATCAGGGTCTGCAAACGCAACTTGCGCACATTGATGCCGAAGCTCGCGGCCTTCTCATCCCCCAGGCGCAGGGCAGTCATGGCCCAGGCGCGACGGGCGAAAATCGGCAAGGTGACAAGGATCACCAGGCAGATCACCCCCAGTTTCGGCCAGGTGGCCTTGGTCAGGCTGCCCATGGTCCAGAACACCACCGCAGCGACGGCTTGCTCAGTGGCGAAGAACTGCACCAGCGCCAGCAGGGCATTGAAGGTGAATACCAGGGCGATGCCCAACAGAACGATGGTTTCGCTGGTCATGCCGCGACGCAGACTCAACACATGAATCAGCAGCGCCGAGAGCATCGCCATGACAAAGGCGTTGAGCGGCACCATGTATTGAGCGATCACCGGCACCAGTGCCACGCCGAACGCCAGCCCCAGGGCCGCGCCAAAACTGGCCGCAGCAGAGATGCCCAGGGTGAACGGGCTGGCCAATGGGTTGTTGAGGATGGTCTGCATCTGTGCGCCGGCCAGGGACAGCGCGGCGCCCACTGCTACCGCCATCAGCGCCACCGGCAGGCGAATGTCCCACATCACCACCCGGACCTGGGGCGCGGCGGACTCGGGTGCGAACAGCGCCCCCAGTACTTCGTCCAAGCCATAACTGGCCGGGCCGAGGGCCAGGTCCAGCAGCACGCTGAACAGCAGCAACGCCCCCAGGCCGACCAGAATCAGCCGTTTACGCCAGACCTGCGCGCGGTAGATCGTGCCAAGGGCGAGGTGATCGATAGGGCCGTTCATGGCTGGGCCTGCGCGGGCTTGAGGCTGACGAAATAGCCCGGTTCGTAGGGCACCGGCAGAAATCGCTGGTGGAACTCACGAAACGTGGCGTCGGGATCCAGTTCGGCGAACAGATCCGGGTGGAACCACTTGGCCAGTTGCTGGATGGCGATGAACTGGTAAGGACTGTTGTAGAACTGATGCCAGATGGTGTGAAACCCCTGGGTTTGCTGGGCCTTGATTCCGGCGTAGGCGGGGCGCTGGGTGAACCATTGCAGTTTGCGCCGTGCCTCGACCAGATCGGCACCGGGCCCGACACCAACCCAATGTCCGCCAGGGGCGAAGGCTTGCCAGTTTGCGCTGGTGACCACCACCTGATCCGGGTCGGCGACGATCACCTGTTCGGGGTTCAACTGGCCAAAGGTGTTGGGGATGATGGTGCCGGCGATGTTGTGACCGCCGGCCAGCTCGACGAAACGGCCGAAATTTTCATTGCCAAAACTCAGGCAGCAGTCGTCGGTGTAGCCGCCGATGCGTTCGATGAAGACCTTGGGCCTGGGCGGTTGGCGGGCCTCGATCACATCGGTGACACGGCGGATCTGTTGCTGGCTAAAGGCAATGAACGCCTCGGCGCGGGCTTCTTCGCCGAACAACTGGCCGAACAGGCGCATGGTCGGCTCGGTGTTCTGCATCGGGTTGTTGCGAAAATCCACATACACCACCGGGATACCAAGGGCGTCGAGCTTTTCGATGTAGCGGGCGTCCTCGGTGGCATGTTGGGCTTCGATGTTGAGGATGATGACGTCCGGCTGTTGGCTGATCGCTTGCTCGATGTCGAAGGTGCCGTCTTCGAAACCGCCGAAGGTCGGGATTTTGGCAATGTCCGGATAACGCTGCAGGTAGGCGCCGTAGGTGTCCGGGTCGGACTGGATCAAATCCTTGCGCCAGCCAACGATGCGCTGGATCGGGTTGGCGGTGTCGAGGGCCGCCACCAGATACAGTTGACGGCCTTCACCGAGGATCACCCGGCGTACGGGAATGCGCACTTGGACCTGGCGGCCCAGCAGATCGGTGACAGTGGTTCTTGGCGTGGTGTCCGGTGTGGTGCCTGAACAGGCGAAACCGCTCAGTAGCAGGGTCATGGCGCCCAGCAGCACAGCGATGAGCGACGGGCGTTTTCGAGGTCTGGATAACATCGTTTTAACCTTTGATGGCCCGGGCCGACAGCGCGGTGTACGCGCTGCCGGGCCCGGAAAGCTCAGAAGTCGACCGTGGCCGAGAGCAGCAAGGTGCGCGGTGCCCCTTGGGAGAACGCACCGTAGGAGGCCACACCGGACCAGTACTCGCGGTCGAAGACGTTCTGCACCGTGGCACGGAAAGTCGTTGGCCGGCCCTCGAGCACGGTGCTGTAGCGAGCGCCCGCGTCGAAGCGCGTCCAAGGATCGAGTTCGCGGGTGTTGGCCTGGTCGACGTACTGGCTGCCGGTGTAGATCGCGCCGCCGGTGAGGGTCACGCCCTGGACCCATGGCGTATCCCACTCGGCCCAGAGGTTGGCCTGCACTTCGGGTACGCCGACCGGCTTGTTGCCGCGATTGGCGGCGGTGCCGCTTTTGGTCAGTTCGCCGTCCAGCAATGTGACGCCACCCAACAGGCGAGTGCCTTCGCGCAGTTCACCGAACATGTTCAGTTCGATGCCACGGTTGCGTTGTTCGCCTTGGACCGAATACACACTGTTTGCTGCGTTGTTAGTCAGCTCGCCGGCGGGCTTCTTGACCTGGAACAGTGCCAGGGTCGAGGTGAAGGTGCCGTAGTCGACCTTGACCCCAACTTCCTGCTGGCGGGAGATATAGGGCTTGAATATTTCACCGGGGTTGCTTGCATTCGCAGGCGCGGTATCACCCTTGCTCAGGCCTTCGATGTAGTTGTAGTAGAACGATACATGTTCCCAAGGCTTGACCACCGCACCGAACAACGGTGTGGTTTCGCTTTCGTCATAGGCGGTGGTGACCGTCCCGCGGGCATCGTAGTTGTTTGATTCGATGCTTTGCTTGCGCAGCCCAAGAGTCACTTGGACACGGTCATCGAGGATCGACAGGGTATCGGCCAGAGCTACGCCGGACAGCTCAGTGTCGGAGATCTTCGCCACGTCAGGCGAGGCAATGGAGGGTTTGTCGCGCTCCACCGGGTGGTAGATGTTCGACAATAACGGGGTTCCGGAATTGATCCCCCTGCGCAATTCATCGCGGTAGCGACTGACCTGCAGCGTGGTGCTGTGGCTGACCGGACCGGTCTCGAAGCGGGCCCGGGCCCCCGCGTCCACGGTGTAGCGCTCCACTTCGAACTTGTAGTAACCGGGCGTCGAGCGGGTATCCCCGGCGCTATTGAGAATCGTGGGGGTCTGGTCCGACAGCCGTGCTACATCGGACTTGCCGCCCCCGGCGTGGCCAAATACCGTCAGGCTGTCGCTCAGGTCATATTCCCCGCTGAGCAACGCCGATTTATCACGGGTCTTCGACCAGCCCCATTCCTGGGTCACGTTGCTGCGTCCGTTGGCGGCCGACGGGACCTCGACACCGTTCGCGATCTGAAACGGTCGGGACGGCGCGTCCCACTGTTCTTCCTGGCTGATCAGGTCCAGGCTGGTCCTGAATCGGTCGCCCTGGTAATCCAGGGAGATCGAGCCGATACCCACATCCCGCGACTGTTTGTCGATCGCCGTGTCGCCGCCCTGGAGACTGCCATTGACCCGCACGCCAAAGCGCCGTTCCTCGCCGAAGCGACGGCTGATATCGACGTGTCCACCCACTTGCGAGTCCATGGCGTAATTGGCGGTCACGCGGGTCAAGTCTTCGTCCAGTGAACGTTTGGGAACGATATTGATGACACCGCCGACACCGCTGTTGGGCGACATACCGTAGAGCAGGGCGGCCGGGCCCTTGATCACCTCAATGCGTTCGGCGTACTCGGTGAACACCCGATAGTTGGGGGCCACGCCGTATACACCGTCGAACGCCAGTTCCCCAAGATTGCCTTCGCCCACGGGAAAACCGCGAATGAAAAACGAGTCGACGATGCCGCCGGTCTGGCCAGTGGAACGCACCGAGGAATCACGCTCCAGCACGTCGGCGACGGTCACGGCTTGTTGGTCTTTCATCAGGGCCGAGGTGTAGTTGCTCACACTGAACGGCGTGTCCATCAGGTCCTTGTTGCCCAACAAGCCTACACGACCGCCACGGGCGACCTGACCGCCACTGTAGGCGGCCGGCAAATCATCGGGACGGGCTTCGGTGGCGCTGACGGTGGTTGGCGCCAGGGTCAGTCCGCCGTCGGTGCTGCGTTTTTGCAAGGTATAGCTGCCATCGTCGCGAGCCACCAGGTCCAGGCCGCTGCCGGCCAGCAGTCGGGCAAACGCTTCGCGCGCAGTGAACTGGCCGGACAGTCCCGGGCTGTCCAGACCCTGGGTCAGGGACGGCTCGAACGACAGGGCGACGCCGGCCTGCACGGCGAACGTCGAGAGGGTCGGCCCCAGGGGCCCGGGTTGAATGTTGTAGGATTGGCTGGCGATGCTGTCCAGCGGCGCGCCCGGTGCGGCCCAACTGCCTGGGCTTAAGGTCGAAAGTGCAAGGCCGAGCATTGCACTGCGAATCGCCAGATTCAGCGTGCGATCCGAGCGCAGGGGGCGGGCAACGGGCATGGCTTGATGATCCTGTTCAGAGGGGGGTTGTTCTCTAGCCAGCCAGGATCGAAAAAAGTATCACCCTCGCACGATTTTTTTTGGGGGTTCACGCCGGCGTCAACATGACCCAGTAGTCGCCCAGGCGCGAAGTGACGCGGATGGGGTAAGTCCGGGCGAGCATGTTCAGGGTTCGTTGAGTGTCGCTGACGGGGAAGGCACCGGAAATCCGCAGGTCGGCAATGGCCGGGTCGCAACGCAGGACGCCGTTGCGATAGCGGGCCAGTTCTCCAATGAAATGGGCCAGGCGCATGTTGTCGGCCATCAGCATGCCTTGGGTCCAGGCCAGCACCGATTTATCGACAGGTTTCAACCCGTCAATGGCGAACGCTGTAAAACCACTGCTCTGACCGGCCTCGACGACTTTCTCACCAATGCCTTTGAGCTGGATACTGACTGCGCCCTCGAGCACGGCGAGGCGGGTGTGCCCGCGCTCTTCGCGCACACTGAAACGCGTGCCGAGCGCCTGCATCCGGCCCTCGTGGGTTTCCACCCTGAATGGCCGGGCGACAGGCGACGGGTCCGGCGCGGTCTGGATCAGTATTTCGCCGCGGCGCAACAGCAACAGGCGCTGGCGCTGATCGAAATACACATCGATGGCGGTGTCGGTGTTCAACGTCACGCGAGTACCATCGGTCAATGTCAGGTCGCGACGCTCGCCCACGGCCGCGCGATAGTCGGCGGTCCAGTTCTGCCAGTCGTTGAGCTTCCAACTGCCCCAGGCCAGTGGCGCCAGCGCGAGCAAGGTCGCCAGTTTGCCCATGGCGGCACGGCGCTCGGGGTTGCTGGGACGGTCCAGCGCCGGCATGGCCAGGGCCGGTGGCAAGCCTTGCAGTTTGCTCAACAACAATTCCGCCCGCGCCCAGGCCTGGCGGTGCGCCGGGCTGCTGTTGCGCCAGCGTTCCCATTCCAGGCGCTCGGTGTCGTTGACACTGCCTTCGCTCAGGCGCATCAGCCAGTCGGCTGCTTCATTGAGGATGGCGGGATCGACGGCATGACTATCGCGAGCAGGCATTCAGTCCACCCACATCAGGCAGTGCAGGAAGGCCTGCTTCATGTAGCGCTTGACCGTAATCAGCGAGACTCCCAACTGATGGGCGATGTCGTTGTATTTCAAGCCGCTGATTTGCGATAACAGAAATGCGCGTTTGACCGGCCCGGGGAGGGTGTCGAGCATGGCATCGATTTCATGCAGGGTTTCCAGCACCAGCAGGCGGCGTTCCGGCGAGGGCGCTTCGGGTTCGGGCAGCAGCGCCAGTGCCTGCAGATAGGCACGCTCCAAGGCCTTGCGCTGGAACCAGTTGACCAGGATGCCACCGGCCACGCAGCTGAGGTACGCGCGTGGCTCTTCGATGACCGCGACCTTCGAGGCGAGGATACGGATGAAGGTGTCATGCGCCAGGTCTGCGGCATCCAGCGCATTGCCCAGTTTGCGGTAGAGTCGGGCGTACAACCAGCCATGGTGTCCGCTGTAGAGGTCTGCGACGGTGCGCAGATGACAATCGTTGGTCGCTGAACCCGGATCGCTCATGGCTGTTTATATTTTTGATAGTGAGAATTATTCCCAATATTAGTGGAGGCGCTCGTCGGCACGCAAGATCGATCTTGAGGCAATGAGCAATTGTGCTGGGGCAGGGTTGTGCGAATCGCTATTCGCTTGCCTGGTCCGGCACCCCGACCGGCCTGTAGCGCAGCAGCACCAAGGGCAACAGCACCACGCCGTAGGCAATGCTGACATAGAGGTAGGTGTATTGAAGGCCATAGACCTGGCTGAGCAAGGCCCCCAGGGAAATGCCGATGATGGACGCCGTTTGCGAAACGCCCTGGGCGAGTCCCAGCACCTGCCCCTGGCGGCTATTGTCGGTGCTTTTGGAGATGAGTGCGGTCAGCACCGGTGTAGTTGCGCCCAAGAGGACGCCCCAGGCGAAGTAGACAATGGCGAAGACCAACGGCTGACGTGTCAGGCCGGCCATGGCGGTCAGGGTCATGCAAGCGATCACGATGGCGGTGATGGCTCGCAGCGTCTGTGTCGGGTTGCGCTGCTCGAAGTAGCGTGACCAGGTGGTTGCGCACAGGATGAAGCCCAGGGCCAGCAGGCCATAGCAAAGCCCCACCAGGGCATTGCTGACGTCGAAGGTCGAACTCACATACAGCGAAAACGAAGTCTGCGGCAGCATTCGCGCCAGCAACAGAAGCCCCATGATGCCCAGCAGCGATACTGTCAACGGGTTGTATAGCCCGGGACGCGAGGGTGCGGACGGAACGCTGCCGGCTGCGGTTGTCTTCCCGACAGGCGCTACGTCAGGCAGCGTCAACGCCGCGACCACGGTGCACACTGCGCACAATCCCGAGGCCACGATGTTGATCCAGAAAAACGTGGCATGATCCAGGATCAGCCCGCCCGCCACCGCCCCCAGCAGCGAGCCGACATTGGTGGAAATCTGCAGGATGGCAAACAGCCTGGCCCGCCGCGATGGCGCCTCGATGCTCACGCCGTAGGCCTGGGCGGGGGCGATATAACCGGCGAACGCACCTTGCAGGAAGCGCAGGACCAGGATCACCCAGATATCGCCGCATAGCGCCAGGCCAAGCTGGGTCAGGGATAACCCGGCCAGTGCCCGGATCATCATCAGCTTATGGCCGTAGCGATCACCGATACGGCCCCAGAAAGCACTGGTCAGGATGATGCCCAGCATCGGACCGACATACACCGCCGTGCTGGCGAAGCTGAACAGCGCGTCGTTGCTGGTCAGTTGTCGCAGGTGAACAGGCCAGAACGGCCCGCTCATCTCCATTGCACCCATGGAAACCAGCTGGATCGCAAACAACAGATAAATCAGCAAGCGAACGCTTGAACCCTGGGGGATACCAACACGGGGCATGGACAGACTCGCAGAGGCGGAAGGCTGTGTCTTATCCGACAGTGCGTGGATCTGAGCAAGAAAAAAATGCAGCAGGTTCCTCCGGAAGCCGAACAATCGACGATTTTTTTTTGAAATCAAGGGGTTGTCAGTCTAGGCAAATGAGTACATAATTGCGCCCATCGAACGCACTGAGATGTAAAAAATCTCAATGTTTTCAAGGAGATAGCGCTTCAAAGAGGTTCTGCTTCCAGATCAGGTTTGTACGCGGTTGATGTGGCTGCATTGCATCAAACGTCTTGAGGCCGAATAGCAAAATGGTTATGCAGTGGATTGCAAATCCACCTACGCCGGTTCGATTCCGACTTCGGCCTCCACTTTTAAAAAGCTCCGTAGATCTATGATTTACGGAGTTTTTTTATTTTCGAAGCATTGAAAGGTTTTGTGTTGAAAAGGGCGCGAGCTACCTTGCTTCACCGGGGAGGGATGTATATATTCCCCCTCTTGCTGCACCAGCCAGGGCTTCGGCGATTGGATTTTTCCGACGCTCCCATGGCTAACCGCGCTACCGCCCGAATGGCGAAACTGGTAGACGCATGGGACTTAAAATCCCCCGCTCGTAAGGGCGTGCCGGTTCGATTCCGGCTTCGGGCACCATCTAAAATCAAGGGTTTGCGAGCGAAAGCTAATGCAAACCCTTGTTCGTTACGGCTTCTGAAACTACCGAAGAAACGGAGTCCTGCCTCCGGAGCCTCTGCACTCGGCGTTGCGATTAGCAGTGAGTGCTCAGGCGGTTATCTGCTGTCCAAGCCCTGCCTAATACGCGAATCCATTGACCATGATATTTATCATGTAGCCTCTTCTGTATCAGCACGGCTTGTACCGACTCGTCACAATCGCCGGCGAAACGCCTCGAGGATATCCCGCGTGCCCTTTTTCATTTGCAGTTGGGTGATGGCATCCAGCGGGTGCCAGAGGCAATCGCTGATTTCGTTCTGTGGCCTGGCCGCCGTCGAATCGCTGACTGACGCTTCGAATACGTGATGCTCGATTTGCCCGTCACTGATTCGCATCAGGTAGAGCAGGTTCTCGACGTCCAGGCCAGTTTCTTCGGCCAATTCCCGAATGGCTGCCCCAGCATGGGTCTCGCCGCGTTCGACGGTACCGCCCGGCAGCATCCAGCGGCTATTGGCTTTGCGAACCAGCAAGATATGGCGATTTTCCTCGCAAATGACGGTCGCTCGAATTTTCATGGCCGTGCTCAATCAGTGACTGTCATTAAAGTGAAATATAACTGCAATATTTGAGCCTGGCATCAATTGGCTTTGCTCAAACTGTCGATTTTTTCAATGTCTTATCCAGTACGACCGCGACGGCGCGAGAAAGACTGGGCTCATTTGAGGCAGTCATCGCCCCATCCGATCTGTCCGACCACCAGCACTAGGCTTTCGACCGGTTATCGCCTCAAATGAATCAGCTTCAAAAAAATGAATCCATGTTGGGTGCATTGGCCGGCCCCTCCCGGGGAAGGAAGCGAGATATGACCAGCGTTGAAGACTTCAAGATCAAATCCCATGAGCTCCTGGTGGAGCTCGATGCGGCAACGTCGGAAATGATGAAGCTCATATGTATCCATCAAATGAGTGGATCGACCTGGGATGAAGCGGTCCGCCGTCAACATGAAGCCTATGAGCAATGGGTCGCTTATTTGAATGAGCGGGGATAGGTCCTTTGGGTGCACCAAGGGGTAAAAATTCTTTGAACGGCGTCTCAACGGCTGTGCCTAATCCTTAAACCGACAAGAGGATTAGGTCATGACCGAATTAGCCAGTTATTTTTGGATCGCTGTCGCGGTGCTTTTGCTCCTCGTCGATTTATGGGCGATCGTCAGCGTCTTTCGAAGCGACAAGTCGGCTGGCACCAAGGCTGGCTGGGCCCTGTTGCTGATCATTCTGCCGGTTGTGGGCCTGGTTATCTGGGGCGTAGCTGGGCCGCGCGGGATCAAGGAAGGGCCGTCATCGCCGGAGCACAGCAAGGGCTAGAAACGGCTCTCCGAGTCAACTTTTCACTGGTTTATCCAGTTACCGCCGGTGCTTTCGCAGTCTTTCTGGGCTTGCTGCAACTGTTCGATGCCGTAGTAGTACCAGGTCACCTTGGCATTATCGGGAAGATTGGCCGACCCACCGTGCTTGTCCTTGCTGGTGCAATCAATAGCAGGAATCTGGTAATCATGAGGTTTCTCCCTTTGTGGCTTTTGCACCGGTGCCTATCAATTTCGAGGTGCAAAAAAAGCCCGTGTTCCATCGGTTTTCCAACCGGTAGAACTCAAGGGGGCACATGTCGGGCGCGGTGCGTCAGCGGAACTTGGGCAGAGGGCGCTCAGCGGGCTTCAGCGACGTCAGTGCGCTTTGGATCGATGGGGCGTCTTTCTCGATGTCGTTGAGCCGGTCACGGATGCGCACCGCAGTGGGATGCCCGCCTTGGTGGTCGACCCAATCGGCGATTTCCTTGCAGGCTGCCGTAAGCCTGGCCTGACGCGATTCCAGCAAGGTGAGCAGGGTGGTGATGGACTCTTTTTCGGACATGTCACACCTCCATTCAGGGTTGCATTGAGCGTTGATGAGGCAGCACAAAACCCGCCAGGGGCGGGTCATGCTATCGCTTAAAGCGTAGTTGAGTTATCTCGGTTCTGTCGAAGAATCCGGCGCCCGGCTGGACAACCGGTGCACCGGAAACAGGGTTATTTAAATCAGCCGGACTCCTTGACCCAGGACGGCGCGACGCTCGCTCGCCAACGCACGTCGGTAATACCGTATTTCTCAGCAAGGGGTTTTGAAACCCGCTTGACCTTTTCCCGTCCGAATTTCGGAATGCGCCCGACCCCCGCGTCGCAACTGGCCCAATGCCAAGCTTCGGAGTTATTCATCACTTCGGCGCGAATGATGAATGACTTCGGCTCGCCATGGAGCATGTAGTCGATGATGTAAAGCGATGGCCCGCCCATAAATCCTCCCTAATTAGTTCTATACGGATGGATACGGAGGCGTGCGGAAAATTCCATCGGATTATCCAGACGGTCAAAAATCACACCAGGTAGTCACGCAGCCAAGTCGCTGCTCGCTGTCCGGAACCAAACCCGGTTAACCTTCTCCAAGGTGAGCTTCACACCATGTGCCAGGGATTAACAGGCAAGACAGTGCGGTATCAGATAAAGGCAGAACATGAAAAACATCGCCAGGGCGCTGGTTATCGCAGTCCTCGCCATCGGTGTGTCGGGATGCATCGGCCCGCCCATCGAACTGACTCCACAAACCGAGCAAAGCCTGCTGGCACAACCCCCGATCCGTTTTTTGCTGACCTTCGATGACGGGCCCAGTGCCTCGTCTTTCTGGAACCCGAGCCTGGAGGTGCTGGATGCCCTCGCGCACAATCCGGTGCAGCCGGGGATCAAGGCGGTATTTTTTGTCCAGACCCGTGCACTAAGAGCTGGCAACAGCGACATCGGACGCTCGGTGATGCACCGTGAACAGCGCGAAGGTCATATCCTGGGCTTCCATACGGCGACTTACTGGCATACCAACCATCGCTTTCTGAGTCCTGACGAACTGGAGCAGTCACTGGTCAAGGGCGGGGGTGATATCGCCGCCATCACAGGGGCAGCACCCACCCTGGTGAGGCCGCCGTTCTGGAGCTACGACAGGCGCACCTTCGCCGCTTATCAGCAGCACGGCTTGCACGTATTGCTGACCGACCTGAGCGCCAACGATGGTAAGGTCTGGGGAATCACCGCCAGCCCACGACGGCGAATCAACCTGACGCGCCAGCTCTCTGAAGTGCGCGAACGCATCGCCGCCGGGCAGTTGCCCGCGGTTGACGGGGTGATTCCGGTGGTGGTCACCTTTCATGACCTCAACCGCTATACCGCCCGACATGCCCGGGAATACTTGCAAATCCTGCTCGACGCTGCCCGAGCCACGGGCGTGAAGACCGACGCCAAGCCCTTCTATGATGACCGTCAGGCGCTGGAGCGGGCCGCGATGGCGCGCACGGTCAAGAACACTAGCGAACCGGTGCACTTGCCGGGTTTGTGGGATTGGTTGTGGGATTCGGATTCCCATTGAGAGGCTCAGGCCTGCGTCGTTGTGCAAGGTTGCGACGCTCGGTTGGCTCCCTTGCGCAAACTGAGTGTAAGGTAGGTGGCGTAACCCTGGTTTATCTCGAAAGGAGGTGACAATGAGTACTGCGATGCTGACCAAAATGCATATCAACGGGTATGACGTGCTCAGCGTAAACAGCGGCCCATGGCGGGTCTGCACTCAGGCCGACCGATTGGGCTCCTTTGCTTCCCGTGAGGAAGCACTGGCCTACGCCGCCGCATTGCCGGCCAGGAAAAAACACGGCCGCCAGGCTACGACCGCCAAATAGCGCCGTCAAGGGCGAGGGGAGTTGGCTGCGAACCGAGCCGGATGGTTCGTTGCGCAGCCGATTCCTCCATCTCTGTCAGGTGGGTGCCAGTTCCAGCGGAATTTCCAGGGTGAACAGCGCTCCCTGTCCAGGGCCGTCGCTATGGACATGGAGGTGGCCATTCATTTCAACCGCTGCCAAGGCGCAGCTGTGCAAGCCGAAGCCATGGCCGTCCTTGCGGGTGGTGAACCCGTGGTTGAAGATGCGGGTCAGGTTCTCGGGCGTAATGCCTTCGCCTCGATCCTTGACGCTGACGCACAGCGTTTTCTGATCGACGACCCGGATTCCCAAAATCATTTCCCGAGGATGATCGCTGACGTGCGACATCGCGAATTTGGCGTTACTGATGAGGTTGATCAGGATCAACAGCAACCTGTGCTTGTCACCCATGATCATCGGGACGTCCTGATAGTCCTTGATGACGGTGACGTGGTGCCGGCTCAGCGCGCCCGAGTTCATGCGTAACGCATCTTCGAACAGATCACTGATGCTCAGTGCCTCGATCAGCCTGGCGGCTCCGGCGTAGGTTTGCTGGGTGGTGACGATTTCCTTGATGTGGTCGATGCTTTTGGTCAGTTGCGCCAGTTCTTCGATAAGCAGTGTTTGCTCGGCGGCGATGGAGTCGACCAGCTCATTGAAGTAGCGGGGCAACAATTTGCCCTTTTCATCGCTGGTGATGAACTGGCCCAGGTCGTCGGCATGTTCATTCATCATTTTTACGGCTTTGCCAAGGCCCAGTGTCTTGCTGCTGCGCAACTTGCGGGTTACCAGGTCCGCGGAAATATTCACGCTGTTGAGCACATTCCCGACGTTGTGCAACACGTTAGTGGCGATCTCGGCCATGCCTGCCATCCGTGCGGCGTCCACCAGTTCACGTTCAGCCTCTTTCAGTTCGCGAGTGCGTTCTTGCACGCGCTCCTCGAGCCGTTCATTGGACGATTGCAGTTCGTGGTTGATCTGGTTGATGACGGCGTAGCTGCGAACCAGCCGCACCGCCAGGTAGATCATCAATAGCGCCATGAGGCTGGCGCACACACCCAGGTAGACATGGTATTGACGGTCCGCAGCAGCCGTCCTGCGCTGCGTCTCGTTCAACAGTTCGTTGATGCTATCCAGTTCCTGGGCCACCGGAATCACGCTGATGCGGTCAAGAAGGTCATTGACGATCGGTTGTTCCTCGATAATAGCTCTGACGTGCTGCGCCAGGGTGATGAAGGGAGGTTGATAGGTCGCGGGTAACTGGCTGATGTATCGTTCCAGTTCATTGAGCTGGTTCTGCACCTCCTTGGCTTTGTCCGAGGTGACATACAATGCGTACTCCAGCGTCGTCAGCGTCAGCTCAAGCACATTGGAAGCCACCGCAAGGCGTTCCGCAGGGCTTTTGACTGTCATCTCCTTGAGCAGTGTCTGAATGTCGTCTTCGATGACCGGCAGCGCGTCCAGGGCGGTGCGCAGCTTGGCGTTGTGTTGCTGGAATTGATCGACCAGTACGGTCTTGTTCTTGACCGCATCCACATAACCTTGGCGCCTGGACGCCCAGAGAACCGCCAGGGGACCTGCGTTATTGAGCTGCTCCAACTGCTCCCATCGACTGCCCGCCTCAGGCGGAGGTGCCAGCGACAGGTTGTTGTTGACGCCGATTTTCTTCCTCAGGATCTTGACGCTCCAGTTGGCATCGGCCTGCTTGAGCTGGCGGATGAAGTCACGGGATTCGAAATAGGTCGATGAGTCGTACGTATAGGACTTGATCAGAAAGAATATCAGGGCTGAAAACGCAATCAGCGCGACGGCCAGCAAGGCAGGCCATTTGTACTTCTTGATAATGTAGGTCACGCGATTCTCCTGTTCAGGGCGCCTGTCGAGGGTGTCGGTGAATGCCCGGGCGGGCGGGAAATGTCAGAGCGTGAGGCGAAGAGAGCGTTGAACTGTCGTAGCGATGTTTGCGTGGGTTTGCTTTTGCCTTGGTACACGTTGAGCTCCCTGCTAACGGTGAACGTCGGGGGTCGTCAGTGACGTGAGTGTAGCGTTAACGAGACAGCTCGATGGCATTGGCCGTGAAGGCTGAGACGGTGGACGAGCGCGGCCAGGACTGGCCGCGCTCGTGAGGGTTTACTGGTTCTTGATGTCAATGAAGGGCAGGGCGCCGTTTGGCAGCACGGTGGTGGGCAATACACCATTCCAGCGCTCGGCCTTGGTGAGCTCTACTAGATTCTGGTTGCTGGCCAAGGCCTGGGCACGTGCCTTGATTGCTTCGGCTTCGGCCTTTCCGCGCAATTCGGTGGCCAGTGCGTCTGCCTTGGCCTGGGCAACTTGAGAATCGGCTTCTGCCTGGGCCTGGGTGACACGAATCTGGGCTTGAACCTGCTCGGTCGCCAGTTGCTGCTCGCGGGTCTTGACCTGCACTTCGGCGGCCATGCGCGCTTCAATGGCTTTTTCATAAGCGTCACTGAAGTCGATGTTTTCGACCTGGACGCTGTCGATGATCACCGGCCCGGTAATCGTCGCCTTGATTGCGGTCGAAATATCGTTGACCAGTTGGACGCGATTCTGCACGGCAGCCACGGCGTTGAACTTGCCAAAGACGTTTTCCACCTGGGTCGGCACCTGACGGCTGATCATCCGGTCGCGGATGCCTTCAAGATCCTTGAACTGGGTATAGACCTTCGCGACATCGGAAGGCGCGATGTGCCAGGACACGGATACCTTGAGCTGGGCGGACTGTTGGTCCTTGCTGTAGGCCTGGAGGTCCTCATAAGCGGTGACCTGGCTTTGCACGCTGATCAGTCGTACCGACTCGATAAACGGGGTCTTGAACGACAGTCCCGGTTCAACCACCCCGACCAGCGCCCCGTTGCGCAGAAGAACGCCGCGCTCGGTTTCGTCGACCGTGTACCAACTGCCAAAGAAGACGCACAACAGGACGATGCCTACGATTGCCGCAACGAGAGAACCGATGGTTTTACTGGTCACTTTTCTTTCCTTGAGTGGAGGGGTGGTTTTTGCCATGACGGTATGTCAATCCTGAAAGACCGAAGCAGGTATTCTGAATGCCAGACACGAAAAAGCCCTGAATAATCAGGGCTTTAACGTTAGAAGATGGCGGAGGCGATGGGATTCGAACTCATGGACCTGTTACAGTCGACGGTTTTCAAGACCGTTGCCTTAAACCACTCGGCCACACCTCCGTATTGCGTTGCGGGCGCCATAATACCCGAATGAAACACACTGTCAAACTCTCTACGTAGCTTGTTACAGAGCGTCTGTTATGATCCTTGCCACTGAATGTTTCAAAACCGGAGGAGTGTCGCCATGCGCGAACAGGATTACGCAGTGAACAACAGCGTGCAGGCTGAGCAGCTAGAGGTTAGCCGCGTCCTGCGCAACACTTATGGCCTGCTGGCACTTACGCTCGCTTTCAGCGGTGTGATGGCCTACGTCGCACAACAGATGCGGGTGGGTTACCCGAACATCTTCGTCGTGCTGATCGGTTTCTACGGCCTTTTCTTCCTTACCAACAAACTCCGTGATTCGGCCTGGGGCCTGGTGTCGGCTTTCGCCCTGACCGGTTTCATGGGCTTCCTGCTCGGCCCGATCCTCAATCGCTACCTGCAAATGCAGGGCGGCGCCGAAGTGGTCAGCTCGGCCTTTGCAATGACCGCACTGGTATTTGGTGGCCTGTCGGCCTACGTGCTGATTTCCCGCAAGGACATGAGTTTCCTCGGCGGTTTCATCACCGCAGGTTTCTTCGTCTTGCTGGGTGCGGTGCTGGCCAGCTTCTTCTTCCAGATCAGCGGCTTGCAACTGGCGATCAGCGCCGGCTTCGTGTTGTTCTCGTCGGTCTGCATCCTGTACCAGACCAGCGCTATCATCCACGGCGGCGAGCGTAACTACATCATGGCCACTGTCAGCCTGTATGTATCGATCTACAACCTGTTCGTCAGCCTGCTGCAACTGTTCGGCCTGATGGGTCGCGATGACTGATTGCATCCGCAATGAGTGAAAAGCCCGCTTCGGCGGGCTTTTTTTCGTCCGCGTTTTGAGGTCGTGGCCAATAGCCTTTAAAAAGCCTTAAGCGTGATGGCACCTTTGAATAAATGATCTACACCTATGGCTAGGAACTGCATTGCCAGGGGCGGCATGAAGTGGATCGATCAGCGACTGCGCGAAATCTCGCCACACCCTCCGGATACCGTTCGCATTTGGCTATCAAGCCTTGTCTGGTCGTGCCCGATTCTTGGGCCCAAGGAGGTGGGCAACATCAGTGACCGTGGACCGTGAGCAGGTATGGGCATGGTGCCCAAGCCTGATAACAGAAGGAGACCCTGCGCATCGTTCAATTGTTCGATGGGACGGCGGGCGTTCTCCCTATAAGGAGATATCGATGAACCACCCCCAAGGAAAGATCGCTGCATTGCTGACCCTGACAGGCGCGCTGACCATGGCGGGCGCCCACGCGGGGACCTTCCCTGATTTCGGCTACGGGCCACCCAAGAGCGTCTACTCCGGTCCATTATTCCGGCTCAGCCAAGACTATCCCACCGTGGCCCCGGGCCCTTCCTCGATGCCGGCATTCTTCAAGCATCTGCCCACCACGTTCAGCAATGATTTTGAAACCTGGCGTTCCTATATGAACGAGGTCAAGGCTTATTGCCTGGAAGGCAATACGGGGATCGGCTGGGATGTGCAGAAAAACAAGGTTCGCCAGTGGTATCACATGCCATGGCAACACTATGGCCCCAATGGTCGCGAAGGTATCCGAGGGCTAACCAAGGAGGCACCGATCAAGCCATTGCAATTGGCGAGCACTCAAAAAGGCAGTGGCCAGACCTACGCAGTAGGTATCTATAACGATATAGGGGGCTACACCATTGGCCAGGTCTGGAAAGACCCGCAGAACCCTGACCCGAGCTACACCTCACAACCTAAGGGCTTTCCCAACGGTACAGTCGTCTGCAAGGCGTTGTTTGCCGATATAGACGTCACCACGGTGCCATTCCTGGCCAATCCATTGCTCTGGAATGCGTACACCACCAAGACGTTCACCTCGACAGAGCGCGCGGTGACCCAAGTCGCGCTGATTCAGATGGACATCGCCGTGCGGGACACCCGCGTGAGCGACACCGGCTGGCTGTTCGGGACGTTCCAATACAACGGTGCCGTGACCGGTAAAGCGAACTGGAACAATCTGGTGCCCGTGGGGATTATGTGGGGCAACGATCCCAAAGAGACCGGCAACGCGTTCACCAACCCGACCCCTACCGAAACCAAGATTAACCCGGCGCTCAAGCAGACAGCCATCAACGCGAACACCAAAGAGCTGCCACCCACCCATCTGGGTTGGAACGGGCGCCTCAACGGTCCCGTGGACAATCCCCAGGCCTCCTGCCTGAGTTGCCACATGACCGCTGAGTACCAGCAATTGGCGCTGATGAACCCGACCTTCCAAGCCAACCCGCCACCCGTGGGCGGTGAGGAGTGGATGAAGTGGTTCCAGAATATTCCAGCCGGCCAACCCTTTACCCCTGGCACCCGAAGCACCGACTACAGCCTGCAATTGTCCGGTTCCCTGGCCAACTTCTATGACTGGAAATGCAACCACAGCGGAGTGTATGCCGACGGCCAGAATGCTTGCGCCAAAATACAGCCCCTTAATCTGATGAAGGCGAGCAATGCGCCTGAGCAAGAGGTGCACAAAGTCCAACGCAGCCCTGAACTGGAAGACCTTCAGTAGCGTGGCCTCCGGCCTCGGACACGAACCGAGGCCGGATCCGACTCACGCCATTGGCGGCAAGCGCCGTTTGACGGGCGTTTTCTTGACGATGGCCGTATTGGTCTCGGCCAGGACATTGAGCCTGTCCAGCAGCGTGTCCAGCTGTTCCATCGAGCGCACATGCAGTCGGGCAATGAAACAGTCTTCGCCGGTCACCTTGTCGCATTCGGTGAATTCAGCGATGGCCTGGATCTGCCGTTCAACTTCCTGCAACTGCCCCGGCAGCGGGCGGATACGCACGATGGCCTGGAGTTGATAGCCGAAGCACTTGGGGTCTACCTCGACGGTGTAGCTCCTGAGCACGCCGCGTTCTTCGAGCCGGCGAAGGCGCTCGGCGACGCTGGGAGAGGACAGGCCACTCAGGTTCGCCAGAGCCTTGAGGGAGCGTCGGGAATCTTCCATCAGGGCGCTGATGAGGATCTGGTCGATGTCGTCAGTCATTTTTCAGTTCCATTAGGCGAATGCTCGAAGTTGCCTTGATAAAAAAGGTCGAAAGCCAGTTTAGCCTTTTTCAGACCATGGAGAACCCAACCACTGGCTCGGCATACTGTGCCTCACTTGCTGAAGGAGCCTGAAGATGGACAAGACCCTACGCCGCGGTTCGCTCGAAATGACTGCCGCCATGCTGATCTCCGGAACCATAGGCTGGTTCGTGCTGGTCTCGGGCCTGCCGGTACTGGATGTGGTGTTCTGGCGTTGCGTGTTTGGCGCCGCCACTTTACTGCTGATTTGCGCCGGTTTCGGCTTCTTGCGTCCAGGTATCCTGACACGCACCACGTTTCTGCTGGCGGTGCTCAGCGGGGTGGCGATTGTCGGCAACTGGGTGCTGTTGTTCGCCTCTTACTCCCGAGCCTCGATTGCCATCGGTACGGCGGTGTACAACGTCCAGCCGTTCATGTTGGTCGGGCTGGCGGCTCTGTTCCTGGGAGAAAGGATCACCGCGCAAAAACTGTTCTGGCTGGCGGTATCGTTTCTCGGAATGCTGGCAATCGTCAGTTCCCACGGCGAACAAGGGCAGGGCGGCGGTGCCTATCTGCTGGGCATCGCGCTGGCGCTGGGCGCAGCGTTGCTGTACGCCATCGCAGCGTTGATCATCAAGCGCCTGACCGGCACGCCGCCGCATCTGATTGCACTGATCCAGGTCAGCACCGGCGTATTGCTCCTGGCGCCCTGGGCGAACTTCTCAGCGTTGCCACAGCACGCCGGGGCGTGGGCCAGCCTGCTGACCCTGGGCATGGTGCATACCGGTGTGATGTACGTGTTGTTGTACAGCGCGATTCAACGATTGCCGACGGCGATCACCGGCGCGCTGTCGTTCATCTATCCGATTGCGGCGATCTTCGTCGATTGGTTCGCCTTCGGTCATCGCCTTGAACTCCTGCAATGGTTGGGTGTGGCGGCGATCCTGTTGGCGGCCGCAGGCATGCAGCAGGGCTGGGGCATCAAGTTGCGCCGCGCAGCCCTGTCTTGAGGCACCGTTCGGCGTGGCTCAGAAGATGTAGTCGGTGGTCAGGAAGTTGGAATCGCGTTCGCGAATGATGTCGCTGATCAGCGCTTTGTTGCTGTCCTGGAACTTGGTGGCCACCAGCGTACGAATAGAGAAGGTGCGTAGCGCATCGTGAACGGACAAGGTGCCTTCGGCTGAGTTTTTCCGGCCATTGAACGGGAAGGTATCCGGGCCGCGCTGGCACTGGGCATTGATGTTGATACGTCCGACCTGATTGGCGAAGGTGTCCACCAGCTTGCCGACTTCCGCCGGATTGGTGCCGAAAATGCTCAGTTGCTGGCCGAAGTCGGACTCCAGCACATAGTCGATCACGGTATTGAGGTCACGGTACGGCACGATGGGCACGACCGGGCCGAACTGCTCTTCGTGGTAGACCCGCATCGCCGTATTCACCGGGTAGAGCACTGCCGGGTAGAAGAACGAGCTGCGTGATTCGCCCCCGTGGGCATTCTTCACCTCTGCCCCCTTGGCGAGCGCATCGGCGACCAGCGAGTGCAAGTAATCGACCTTGCCCGCCTCGGGCAACGGCGTCAGCGCCACACCGTCCTCCCATGGCATGCCGGGTTTCAGAGTGGCGAGCCTGGCGTTGAACTTCTCGATGAACGCTGGCGCCACGTCCTCATGGACAAACAGGATTTTCAACGCCGTGCAGCGTTGGCCGTTGAAGGAGAGCGAGCCGGTCAAGGCTTCGCTGACGGCGTTGTCCAAGTCAACGTCCGGCAGCACCAGCCCGGGGTTCTTCGCATCCAGCCCCAGGGCGGCCCGCAAGCGGTGCGGACGCGGGTGGAGCTTCTTCAGGTCACTGGCAGCCTTGTTGGTGCCGATGAAGGCGAAGATGTCGATCTTGCCGCTGGCCATCAGTGCGCTGACGGTTTCCCGGCCACTGCCGTAGATCACGTTGATCACGCCCGCCGGGAAACTGTCGCGAAAGGCCTCCAGCAATGGACGGATCAGCAACACGCCGAGCTTGGCTGGCTTGAACACCACGGTGTTGCCCATGATCAAGGCGGGAATCAACGTGGTGAAGGTTTCGTTCAGCGGATAGTTGTACGGGCCCATGCACAAGGCCACGCCCAAGGGGACGCGGCGGATCTGCCCGAGGGTGTCCTGTTCCAGCTCGAAGCGGCTGGAGCGTCGGTCCAGCTCCTTGAGGGCGTTGATGGTGTCGACGATGTAGTCGCAGGTGCGGTCGAATTCCTTCTGGGAATCCTTGAGGTTCTTGCCGATTTCCCACATCAGCAGCTTGACTACGGCCTCGCGTTGGTCGCGCATGCGCGCCAGGAAGGTTTCCACATAACGGATGCGCTCGGCGACGCGCATCGTCGGCCACTGGCCCTGGCCGCGGTCGTAAGCCCGGACGGCGGCGTCCAGGGCGGTGAGGGCGGTCTCGGCATCCAACAGCGGTGTGCTGCCTAGAATCACTTGCTCGTCGCCCAGCTCACCCGCCAGGTAAACGGGGCTGCGCACGACGGCCAGTGGTCCCTGCCAGGTTTTCAGGATGCCGTCGACCAGGTATTCGCGCTGTTCGATCCGGCCTTCGAGGCGGTAGGCGTCCGGAATGTCGGCGGCACTGGGAAACAGGTTGGCGAGAAAAGGGGCGGTGGTCATGTCGTTACTCCATCAATGAAATGAGCCATGGGCGGACGGCTTGCAGGTATAAATCGCTTTTAGCGTTATACGCCTTAATGGAGGTGTTTTTTAAGTGGCGGCAGATTGCTCGCGCCTGGCGATGTCGTAGGAGCTACCTCGCGAAGCGAGGCTGCGATCTTTCCCCAGGCACTTGAGTTCCAAGCGAAAGATCGCAGCCTCGTTGCACTCGACAGCTCCTACAAAGCTTTTGCTCACCAGCGCATCCGCACGCCCATGCTGGTGATGATGCCATTGAGGTCGTTGTCGTCGACGTCACTGCTGTAATCGGCGCTGACATACAGGCTTACCGCCGGCGTGACCCGTGCCACCAGGCCCAGGCCGACTTCGACGGTGGAGGATTTCCGGCTGCTGCTGATCTTGTCGACCTTGTCCAGGGACAACGTATCGGCGCTCTGCACCGTGTGCCACAGGTTGGTGCGCACATAGGGCTCCATGCCCAGGCCATTGACCTGGTAGTTACCTTTGAGTCGTGCACCGACGCGGCCGCTCCAACTGCTCAGTTCATTGCCGGTACCGCTCTCGGTATTCGGCGTATCGAGGGTGATGCGCTGGTTGATCAACTGCGCCTGGGGTTCGACTACCCAGTGTGTCCCGATGCCAATCGGAAAGCCACCTTCGACCGACAGCGTCACCGCATTACCTTCGGCGGCCTGGCGCTGGCCTTGTTCGGTGCGACTGTAGCCATTGACCCGGCCGCCACTGGCGCTCAGGTCCACGTGCCAGCCCGCAGGCCCGGTCAGGCTCCAGTAGGCGCCAAGGCTCGAGCCTTTGAGGTTGACGGCATCCTTGCCTGGATCGGCCATGACAGGCGTCACCAGCAGGCCATTGCCGGTTGAAATAATCTGGTTTTGTCCACTGATCAGCCCCATGCGCTGGGTATGGCCACTGTCGTTTCGTAATGTGAACAGGGCGGGGCTCTTGCTGGAGGCGGGGTCACCGCCGATCGCTGCGGTACTGAGGTCGTGGGACTGTGTTCGGCCATACCAGGGCTGCGTTGTCTCCTCGCCAGGCCAGGCCTGTACCTCCATGGAGGAAAGCAGCAACAACGAAGTAGAGAGGGTGTGGAAGGTGATGGTGATCTCTTGTGGACGGAGGGAGGTTTTCATGGTGGCCTGCCTTGCAATCGCATGCATTTCTCGCTTTTTGGCGTCTCTCCTACCCCGAATGAGGGGCGACCGAATGGATTGAGGCAAGCCTCTGGCGGCCCGCGTTTGCGGGTTCCAGAGGCCTGCCCCTGACTGTATTTCCGGGGGTAGTACCGTGTAGTCAAGAAGACTGATGGCACTGCGTCAAGAAAATGGACGATGAATGGCAGGCTGAAATAAGCCTCAATAAGAGGCTGATTTCAATTGCTTATTTCGGATCATATTTGGGCGTCAAATCACCGTCGGGGTTCCTGTCTACCAACTGATCCGTAAGCCGATTCTGCCGGCCACGGCGCGTTGCTGGTTGCTGTCGAAGTTTTGGCTGTAGTCCGCGCCGGCATACATGGCGACTGTGGGCGCCAGGCTCACGGTGACGCCAATCCCGAGGTCACCGGTGGACGCGCGCTGTTGGGTCTCGACCCGTTCGGTGTCGTCGAACGTCACCGAGTCGGTGCCGGAAAACGTGTGCCAGAGGTTGGCGCGCAGGTAGGGTTCCACGGGCATGCCGCTGACCTGGTAGCGGCCCTTGAGGCGAGCCCCGAGACGGCCGGTCCAGGCACCGTCGGAATCGAACTCGACCTTGGAGACCCCATCGTTTTGCGTGTCCAGGGACACTTTCTGGTGGATGATCTGGGCCTGGGGTTCGACGACCCAGTTGGCGTTCACCGCGAAGGGATAGCCGGCCTCCGCCGAAACAGTCAGGGCGTGCCCACGATTGTCGATTTTCAAGCCGCGTTCGGAGCGATTGTCACCGTTCAGTCGCGTGCCCATCACCACTGCATCGACGTAGCCGCCGGTAGGGTCGGTGAGCGTCCAGTACAGTCCATAGCTGTCGCCGTCGAGTTCTATCTTGCCGGCGTGTCGATCTTCGAAACCCAGGTTGAAGCCTTTGACATCGCCGTTCAGCTCCGTGTGGCCGACGAAGAAACCAATGCGTTGGGTCTGGCCGCCGGACAGCAGGGAGCTGTACAGATCGTTGCCCACCTGGAACCCCTTGATCGACCCATCGAACCGCGGCGTCACCGTACCGGCCCAGGTTTGCTCCAGATCCTTGCCGTAGACCCGGCCCCAACCCGCGCCGAACGCGCCAGTTTCCGTGAGCAGGCGCTGGTCGCCCTGGCGATCATGGAACGTGCCCAGGGCCATCAGGGTCAGTTGCGCCGCCGCTGGAGGCAATACTGACCAGGTCGGCACTTCCGGACGATACAACGGGATGGGCGCCGCGCCGGGTACCGCAGTTGGCAACGGCGGTAGCGTCGGGACCGGTGGCGCACCTGGTGCGGGAGGCGCCGTCGGGATAGGCGCCGGTACCGGCCCGGCGACCACGGTAGAGCGCAGGTACCAGTTGTTTTCATTGCCGGTCACACCGCCCTTGAACAGCCGGTAGTCGAACGCACCGGCCGAGACGGATTGCGCCAGTGAAAAGGCGCTGGCGTCACTGACCGCGCCACCCTGGGCCTGGACCACTTCGATGCCGTCCTGGGTCGTCTGTGCGCCTGTGCCGCCCAGGTTCGTGACGGTGATGGCAGTGCTGCCGGTGAGCGTCCCGCCATTGACCACCAACTTGTCACTGGCAGAGCCATCGGCGCCGACTGCCGTTTGCACATGCAGCTGGCCATTGTTGCCCACGTAGTTGCCCTGGACGGTAAGGGTATCGTTGGTGCGGGTGTTGCCTTGGGTGAGGTCCACCGTGCCGGCGTTGTTGAGCGTTGCCAGTTGTCCGGCAGTAAAAGGGGCGATGACACCTTGGGTCGCCGTCAGCGTGCTGCCGCTTTCGATGTTGAGTGTCCCGGTGCCGGTAGCACTGTCACCCAAGGTCAGCGTGTCGTTGAGGTCCAGTTGCGAGCCTTGGGTGAGGTTGACCGTTTCCCAATTGAGATAACGGGCGCCAGTGCTGGTGGTGCTGCCACTGAAGGTCAACACGTCCTGGCCCAACCCACCGTTCAGGCTGGGTGTGGTGGCAAGCAGGGTTTCATCGAGGTTGCTCAGCAATGCCGTGTCGCTGCCTTCGCCCATCAGGATGGCCGAGTGAATGAGGCCGCCGCTCCATTGGAACTGGTCATCGCCGGCACTGGCCCGGACTTCGCCGAGGATTTCGCCACCGCTGACGGTAATGCTGTCGTTGCCGCCGCTGACACTGACATTGCCGCCGATCCGTCCTGCGGAGAGGATGATGGTGTCCTGGCCGAAACCGGTCACCAGGTTGCCGATGATGTTTCCGCCGGACATATCGAAAACATTGTCATCGAGTTTCATGTCGACCCGGCCAATGGTGCCGCCGGTCATCTCGGCGTGGTCGCCGTCTTCGAACGCATCGACGATGGTCCCACCGGTCATCAGGAACTCATCGAGGCCGTCGCCCTGAGCCAGGGAGAGAATCCTGCCACCATTCATCTCGAAATAATCGGCTTCCGCGCCTTGCTCGACGTCACCATCAATCACGCCGTTGGCGTTGATCACGATGCGGTCGAGCCCGGTGCCGAAGGTAACGTCGCCGGAAATGACGCCGCTGCCGTTGGCGGGCAGGGTCAGGCTGTTGTTACCTGCAAGGTCCGTCAGCCCGGGGCTGGTGCCGCTGTCGCAGACATAGGTGTCATCGCCTGCGGTTGGTGCCAGCGTGCAGGCTGCCATGGCGGCCGGTGCGGGGAACAGGAAAGGGGCCGATACCCATAAAGCGTTGAGCAGCCGATTGAGTCGTTTGTTGTGCCGAATCATGTGCTATCCCTCTGCATCGGCATTTCGCAAATGCCGGTTCCAGCATTGGTTGCACAACAGATGGCACACAGGGCCTGGCAACGCTCGCTGTATGGGATGGCACCCTAGCAACGAATAAAGGGCGTCGCTACTGTCAGAACTTACAGGTCACTGCGCAGAAACAGCAGCCAGGATCAGCCTTACAAATGCACTTCCACCGAAAGTGGCAGGTGATCGCTCAGGTGCGTCCAGGGTTTGCTCCCAAGTATTTGCGGGGCGTGGCTGCTGGCGTTACGCAGGTATATGCGGTCCAGGCGCAGCAGCGGGAAACGGGCCGGGTAGGTCCTGGCCGGGCGACCGTGGTGGTGCTCGAAGGCTTCATGCAGGGAGCCATGGCGGGCGAGGGTGAGGTTACCCCGCAATTGCCAGTCGTTGAAGTCGCCGGCGATGATCACAGGGGCGTCCTCGGGCAGCGAATCGAGCAGTTGGCAGAGCAGTTTGAGCTGTAGTTGACGATGGCTTTCCAGGAGACTCAGGTGCACGCAGATCCCGTGGACGGCGGCGTGGCCGGGCACATCCAGCACGCAATGCAACAATCCGCGCCGCTCCGGACCGGTGATGGACACATCGAGATTGCGGAACTGGCGGATCGGGTACTTGGAGAGCAGAGCGTTGCCATGATGGCCATCGGGGTAGACCGCATTGCGGCCGTAGGCGAAATCGTTCCACATGCTGTCGGCGAGGAATTCGTACTGGGACGTCTGGGGCCAGTTGTCGTAGCGTGACGCGTGTCGGTCGTGTTCGCCCAGCACCTCTTGCAGGAACACCAGGTCGGCGCCGGTACTGCGCACCGCTTCGCGTAGTTCGGGCAGGATGAAACGACGATTGAGGGCGGTGAAACCCTTATGGGTGTTGACCGTCAGGATCCGCAGCCGATGAACCGCCGCGGGCGCGTCCGATGGCATTGGTTCGACGGCGCGCCAATCGGGATCTTGAGACACGTTCACTCCTGAATCAGACGTACTTGTTCATGCGACTGACCCAAGGTGCCGGCAGTTCCGGATTTTTCATATCCTTGCCGATCGCTATCGCGAGCAAGCTCGCTCCCACAGGGGGCGCAGGCGTGCGCAGATGTTGCAGTACCCCGCAAATCCAATGTGGGAGCGAGCCTGCTCGCGATTGGCGGTGTGTCTGAACCACCGCCCTCCGCGAACAAACCCAGCTTTACAGGTGCGTATTCAGATGAACACAATCTCATAGGGCAAGCCCATCCGGTCAAGGATGACCCTGGGTAACAGTGGGGCGATGCCGCTCGCCGGTTCGCCGGCAAGTTGGCTGACGTAGGCGTACATGGCGTGACGCTTGCGGGCGGTGGTCCAGACGTCGAGGCGCAGTTTACGGGCCCGGTGCCAGGGGATTTTATTTTGCTCGCGCACTGGCCAGTGCCAGGCCCACACCGGCAGTTCGTTGAACGCCACACCGACTTTGTCGGCGGCCAGCGCCCCGGCGCGGCCGACGGTGTCGTGATCGCTGTCGCCATCCTGGCGCCAGGTGCTGAATACCACGTCACCGGGCCGCAGGTGGCGAGCTATGAAGCTAGCCAGTTCGGCCTCGTGTTCGGCCAGGGCCTTTTCCGGGAAGCCGCCGCGCACCCATTGCAGGCCGTTGGCCGCAATGCCAAGGCGATGCAGGGCGTCCACGCTTTCCTGGGGGTGAGGGCGGTGTGTACGCAGGCGTTCGTCGGTCCACAACGGTGAGCCGGGGTGGGCCAAGTCTCCGTCGGTGACCGAGATCAGCAACATGGGTTGGTTCAGGTTGCTCAGCAATTGCAGCAATCCGCCACAGGCCCCGACCTCATCGCCTGGATGGGGGGCGAGGATGACCGCGCGGGCGCCGGCGGGAATGAGCGTCTGGGTACTGATGATCGGAATATCGGCCAGTTGCGCAGCACTGTTCCAGATTTGCGGGTGCTGTCGGCCAGGCAAGCGAGAGGCAGGTTTCATAAGCGACATCCTTGTATGTGTTCAATCTTTCAGCCATGCACCGGGCCTACTGTCCGGTGGTTCCGATGTGGGCATGACTGCGATTCACAGCGCTCCGAATCCTGGAGACTACCGCATATGAAGTATTGACCATCTCGGCCGATTCGTCTCGTGACATGTGCATCTGCACTGCATTTTTTTCTTCAAACTGGCAGGTGTGCATCGAAAACCGCTTCCTTGCGGTCCTCATGGCAGCTTACAGCGGGTGTTTCATTCCTCGTCTTCGCGTTGCAGTTCGAACAGCAGCAGCGAGCGCCCGGTGACGGAGTATTCAGAATCGAACTCGAAGCGCTCCTGTCCTCGAACGGCCGGTTGATTGGTGTCGACCATGCAGGTCCAGAAACTGCCCTCGGGGACTTCCGGCAAGCTGAAATTGACGATGTCATGGTGCGCATTGACCACCAGCAGCAGCGTCGCATCGCCGCCCTTGCGTCGAATACCGGTCTCCTGGGCTCGCCCGTCCATCAGCATCCCCAGGCAGCGACCATGGCCGTCCTGCCATTGTTCAGTGGTCATTTCGCTGCCGTCCGGGGCCAGCCAGGTCACGTCCTTGACGCCGATGTCCTCGTTGTAGTTACCCACCAGGAATCGCCCGCGCCGCAGGATCGGGTAGGTCAGGCGCAATTTGATCAGGCGCTTGACGAACTTGAGCAGCGCCGCGCCATCCTCGCTCAGGTCCCAATTGACCCAGCCGATCTCACTGTCCTGGCAATAGGCATTGTTATTGCCGTGCTGGGTACGGGCAAATTCGTCGCCGGCAACGAGCATCGGGGTGCCTTGGGCCAGCAGGAGGGTGGCGAAGAAGTTGCGCATCTGCCGATGGCGTAGCGCGTTGATCTCCGGATCGTCCGTCGGGCCTTCGACGCCATGGTTCCAGGACAGGTTGTTATTGCTGCCGTCCTGGTTGTTCTCGTCGTTGGCTTCGTTATGCTTGTCGTTGTACGACACCAGGTCATTCAAGGTGAAACCGTCGTGGGCTGTGACGAAGTTCACCGAGGCGTATGGACGCCGGCCACGCTGGTTGAACATCTCGCCCGAGGCTGTCATGCGGCTGGCGAAATCGGCGAGCTGGCCATCATCTCCCTTCCAGAAGGCACGCACCGTGTCGCGGAACTTGTCGTTCCACTCGACCCAGCCCGGCGGGAAGTGCCCCACCTGATAACCTCCAGGACCACAGTCCCAAGGCTCGGCGATCATCTTCACCTGGCGCAGTACTGGGTCCTGGCGGCAGGCAACGAGGAAGCTGTGGCGTTCGTCGAAGCCGTCATGGTAGCGGCCGAGAATGGTCGCCAGGTCGAAGCGGAAGCCATCGACGTGCATCTCCGTGGCCCAGTAGCGCAGGGAATCGGTGACCATTTGCAGAACGCAAGGATGGCTCAGGTCCAGGGTGTTGCCGGTGCCGGAGTCGTTGATGTAGTAGCGCTTGTCATCGGGCATCAGCCGGTAGTACGAGGCGTTATCGATGCCGCGCATGGACAGGGTGGGGCCCTGTTCGTTGCCTTCGGCGGTGTGGTTGTAGACCACGTCGAGGATGACTTCCAGGTTGGCCTCGTGCAGGTGGGCGACCATCTCCTTGAACTCGGCGATCTTGCCGCTGGCCAGGTAACGTGGGTCCGGGGCAAAGAAGGCGATACTGTTATAGCCCCAATAATTGGTCATGCCTTTGTGCAGCAGATGCTGGTCATTGACGAAGGCATGGATGGGCAGCAGTTCCACCGAGGAAACCCCCAGCTTGCGGATATGCTCCAGCACATCGTCGACCATCAGCCCGGCGAATGTACCGCGCAGGTTTTCGGGCACCGCGGGGTGGCGCATGGTGAGGCCGCGCACATGGGTTTCATACAGGATGGTCTTGTCCCAGGGCACGCTGACGCGATGGTCGTGGCCCCAGGTGTGCGCCGGATCGATGACTTTGCACTTGGGGACGAACGGGGCGCTGTCACGCTCATCGAAACTGAGGTCGCCGTCGGGATGGCCAATGGTGTAGCCGAACAGGGCTTCGGACCACTTCAATTGACCGACCAACTGCTTGGCGTACGGATCGATCAGCAGCTTGTTCGGGTTGAAGCGATGACCGTTCGCCGGGTCGTATGGACCATAGACCCTATAGCCGTAGATCAATCCCGGGTGGGCATCGGGCAGATAACCGTGGTAAATCTCGTCGGTGTATTCCGGCAGTTCGATGCGTTCGAGTTCGACTTCGCCGGCATCATCGAAAATGCACAGTTCGACCTTGGTGGCATTGGCTGAAAACAGCGCGAAATTGACCCCGAGGCCATCCCAGGTTGCACCCAGTGGAAAAGGCAGCCCCTCACGAATCCGCGAAGCCTCGATCACGGGCGGCGGCGTGGTTTTGTTTGGACGGGTCATAGTTGCTCCTGCAAAAGACAGACAGATATAGCGATGCGGTTCACTTGAGAGGGGTGCTTCCCCCCTTCACCCGTGGCGTGGAGAGTTATCCCCGCTGTGTGGGACAAGTTGCTCTCTGTGGGAGCAAAGGTTGCGGCGATGAAGCGATGCGCTTGTTTCGCGAGCAAGCTTTGCTCCCACCTGGCAAGGAGACCGATGGGAGATGAATCAAACCGCTGGTGGTTTGCGCGCCGCCCGGGGTTTTTTATCCGCAGGCTTTTGCGCCTCGGTGGTCGCGACAGGTTTGGTCGCCGGCTTGGCCTTGGGTGTCGCGCTTTTTGGAGCGCTCTTGGCAGCGGTGCTCTTGGTCGCCACGGGGGGCTTGGCGCCATCCGCTTTGCTGGCCGCTGATTTGCTCGCCGCCTTGGGAGGCTTGCTGGGCGCCAGGGCTTCGGCTTCGGCGAGTTTGCGCGCCATCTCCCAGTGGCGTTTTTCCTGCCCGCTGGGCTTACCCTCGGACTCCCAGATCTGATAGGCGAATTCGCGGATGCGTTTATCGTCGGTACTCATCGCAGTGCTCCTGATTCAACTCAAGATTGGATAAAGACATTGACCGGGAAATCCCCCAGTGCGGTGCTGATCAGCAGCTCCCTTTGGGGTGTGACTGTTGCACTTGAAAAAAGTCCCTTCAGTTTTTCCTCCTCGGCGGCGAACGGTAACGACACGCGGGTATCGCCCCAATCCGACGCAGCCACCAGCGGCACGGCACTGTTTTCCAGCAAGTGCGCCGCATGGATAGGCGCGACAATGATCGCCCGTTGTTGCCCGTCCTCACGCATGAAGGCCAGTACCCGTTGGGCCTGTTCGCCGAGCACTTCCAGCGGCTGGTAGCGGCCCTGGCGCCATAGCGACGGATACTCGGCTCGCACGGCCAGTGTCCTGGCGATCAATGCCTGTTTGACTCGCCCGTCACGCCAATCGCGTATCAGCGCGGCTGGAGAGCTGTCGGCCCGTAGCGCCTCGCGGCGGGCCTGGAAGTCCACAGGCCGGCGGTTGTCCGGATCAACCAGGCTGAAGTCCCAGAACTCGTTGCCTTGGTACAGGTCCGGTACGCCGGGTACGGTCATGCGCAGCAAAGTTTGCGCCAGACTATTGAGGGCACCCGCCGGGGCGATGGCCTGGACCGCCTCGGCGATGGCGCTGCGCAACGGCAGCCCCTCATCACCCAGCAGCAACCGTTCGAGAAACATCTGCGTCGCTTGCTCATAAGCGTCGTTGACGGCCGCCCAGCTGCTTTGCAGCTTGGCTTCACGCAAGGCCTTGCGTTGCCATTGCCACAGGCGTTCGTTGTAGTCGGCCATGGCCTTGTGGTCCTGCAGGTTGAGGTCCAGCGGCCAGCTTCCGAGCAGCGCCTGGTACAGAATCAGCTCATCACCGGCCGAAGGCGCCGACGGGTCGCTGTGCAGCGAAGGCGCAAGGATGCGCCATTGCTCCACGCAGGCGGCATACCAGTCGGCGCGCTCGCTGAGTACGGCCAGCCTGGCACGGGTGTCTTCACCGCGCTTGTGGTCGTGGGTGGCGGTGGTGATCAGGTTGTCGGGAAAGTGTTCGAGTCGCTCAAGGCAGGCGTGGTGGAACACCTCGGCCGGGGCGCTGAAGCGCTCGGTGTCATAGCCCACGTCATTGCGCGACAACAGCACTGCCGAGCGATAGAGCGCGGTGTCTTCCACGGCTTTGGCGGCGGCTGGCGAGGTCAGTTGCTGGAAACGCACGCAGGCATGGCGCAGGCGTTTGCGCTGGCTGCCGCGCGGACGTTGCCGCCAAGGCATCCCACCGAGCCATCCGGCCAGGCAATCGAGCACCGGCCAGTCAGCTTCGCTGAGGGTTTGCCGGGCGCCTTCCAGGGCCTGGTTGAAGAACACTTCGTCTTCGGCCGACCGCCCCAGGGGCGTGATGTAGGTGCGATACACCGGGAAATGCACGATCAGCTCTTGCAAGGCCCGGCGGATCGCGCCCAGGGTCAGGTCGCGGGTCATCACATCGTCCCGGGCCACTTGCAGCAGGGCCTGGGCGACGCTTTCGAAGTCGCCGGCCAGGGAACCATTGAGAATCTGTTGGCGGGCCAGGCGCGCTTCTTCAATGAAGTGCGCCGGTCGCTCACTGTGCCGGCTCCAGAATTCGGCAAGGGGCTCGGCACCGGCCGGGTCATGCTGGAGCAGCGAAACCTGGTTCATGAACTCGTAACCGGTGCTGCCGTCGATGTTCCAGTCCCGTCGCAAGGTTTCGCCATCGCCAAGGATTTTCTCGACGAAAATCGGCAGGTGCCGCGACGGCGAAAGCGAATCGACGCGTCTGCGCAATTTGCGGCAGTAACCGCGAGGGTCGGCAAGGCCATCGATGTGATCGATCCGCAGCCCGTCCACCAATCCTTCACCGATCAATTCGAAAATCTTGGCATGGGTCGCCTCGAATACCGCCGGACGCTCGACCCGCAGCCCGCCCAGTTCGTTGACATCGAAAAAACGCCGCCAATTGATATCGTCCGCGGCTGTGCGCCAACTGGCCAGGCGATAGCTTTGGCGCTCCAGCAATTGATGCAGGCGTTCGAAGCCCTGGGGCTGGGTAGAGTCGTAGCCGCCCAGGTTGTCCTCGATGGCGCTCAGGATGCCGTTATCTGTCGCCAGGCTTTGCAATTCTGCTTGCAGTGGGCGGGCGAGGGTGTGGGCATCGGTCTGGTAATTGAGCGTGGTGAAGCGCTCGGCCAGGGATTTGAGCGACTCGGCTTGCCCGGCGGGCAGGGTTTCGGCGGGTTTGAGCAGTTCGCCGTAGTACATCGGGCAAATGGGGAAGTGGTGTTCGTAGTGCTCGACATAGAAGCGGCCATGGGCGGCATCGAAGCGCAGTTTCAAGGTGCCTTCCTGCAACGCCACGCCGTAGTCGCTGCCCAGGAACGGCAGCAACAACTGGCCCTCCATCAGCGGGTCCGGGGAGTGCCACTGGATGTCGAAGAATTCACCGTAAGGGCTCAGGCGGCCCCATTCGAGCAAATCCAGCCACCAGGGATTGTCATTGCCGCCAACGGCCATGTGATTGGAAACGATGTCGAGGATCAAGCCCATCCGGTGCTCGCGCAAGGCTGCGACCAGGCGCTTGAGCGCTGCTTCGCCGCCAAGCTCGGGGTTGACCAGGGTCGGGTCGACGACATCGTAGCCGTGCATCGAGCCGGCCCGGGCCTTGAGCAGTGGCGAGGCATAGATATGGCTGATGCCCAGCCCGGCGAAGTACGGCACCTGGGGGATGGCATCGTCCAGGGTGAAGCCTTTATGAAACTGCAGGCGCAATGTTGCCCGCAGGGGTTGGATCAATGTCTGCTTCATCGGTCACGCTCGTTCGCCTGAAGCCTGGCACAGGCGAGTATTTCCAGACGCCGGGCGGCGTCCGGGTCATCCAGTAACGCCTGGCTTTGCTGGGTCAGGCGGCGGCGCCAATTGGGGTGGGTGTCGATGGTGCCCGGCAGGTTCGCCTGTTCCTCGATGCCCAGGGCGTCTTCGAGTGGCAGCAACACCAGCGGCGCGCGGGTGTGGCCGAGGAAGCGCACGCTGGCATCCAGTACCTGGTCGGTTTCGCGGTGTTCCTCGCGAAAGTTCTGCGGATCCTGGTTCAGTACCTGGCGCAGGCCTTCACGTTCGCGCTCGCGGTGTTTGCGCCAGTCCATTTCGGTGTGGGAATCGATCAGGTCCAGCCGGGCGTTCCAGTCGATGTCGTGACCGTGCCACCAGCCATTGAGCGTTGGCAAGTCATGGGTGCTGGTGGTTGCCAGGGCATTGTCCGGCCAATCGAGGATTGGCTTGAAGTGGGTGTTGTCCTGTTCGAACAACAGCACGCGCATGCCCAGGATCGAGCGGGCGCTGAGTTTTTCCCGCAGGCCATCGGGCACGGTGCCAAGGTCTTCGCCGAGCACAATGGCTTGGTGACGATGGGATTCGAGTGCCAGCAGGCGCAGCAGGTCGTCTACCGGGTAATACAGATAGGCGCCATCGGAGGGTGGGGCGTCGTTAGGAATCACCCAGAGCCGTTGCAAGCCCATGACATGATCGATGCGCAAGCCGCCGGCGTGGGCGAAGTTGGCCCGCAACATTTCAATGAATGCGCGAAAGCCGTTACGCACCAGGCCTTCCGGGGAAAACGCGGAGATCCCCCAGCCTTGGCCGGAGCGGTTGAGAATGTCGGGCGGTGCGCCCACGGTCAGCGAAGCGAGCAGTTCGTCCTGTCGGCTCCAGGCCTGGCTGCCACCGCCATCGGCACCCACCGCCAGGTCGGCGATCAGGCCAATGCCCATGCCGCTGGATTTGGCTGCGCTCTGGGCACGTTCCAGGCAGCGAGCGATCAACCATTGGCAAAAGGCGTGGAAGCCGATTTCATCGGCATTTTCTTCGGCAAAATGGCCCAAGGCCGTACTGCGCGGATCGCGCCATTCTTCCGGCCACTGCCGCCAGTCGAGGCTTTCGCCGCGGGCGGCGCGTTCGGCCTGCAAGGCCTCGAAGCGGCAATGGTTCTCCAGGGCTTCGCCGCTGGTGTGACGGAAACTGCTGAAGTCTTCATGCAGCGGATGCTCGCCCTGGCTGAAGCCGTCGTAAAGGGCGCGCAGAATTTTCTGCTTGGCTTGGGCGGCGACCGGCCAGTCGATCAGTGGCTGCTCTTCCAGGGTACGCAGTTGATTGGTCAGGCCGGTGGCGTCGATGGCGGTGCGCAGGGCGCGTTCGCCGAGGATGGTCCCCGGCGCCGCGTACAGGCTGTTGAGAAACAGTCGGCTCGACGGTGAGTAGGGGCTGTAGCGCCCGGTGTCGCTACTGAACATGGCATGCATCGGGCTGATGGCAATGGCCTCGGCCCCGCGCTCGCCGGCCACCCGTGCCAGTTCCTCCAGGGCTTGGGTATCACCGAAGCCGCCGTCACCGGGACGCCTGAGGGCATACAGTTGTGCGCTCAGGCCCCAGGCCCGTGGTGTCGGGTCGTCCACCGCATCGGCCACGCTGTAGCAACGGGCCGGTGCGACGGCGAGGGTGAAATGCTGGTCCTGGATGCTGACGTGCTGATAACCCACTGGGACCATCCCCGGCAGCTTGGCGTCGGCATCGAGGTTCAGGTTCAGTGTCGCGCCATCTTCGAGTTTGATTTCGCAGGGCGTCCCCGCCTCGAAGTAGCGGCTCAAGTCCAGGCTGGCCCCGACGTCGGCGGTGATCAGCGGTGGCAATTGATGGTTCTGTTGAGCTTCCTGCAACTGCAGCAGGCTGGCGTCGATTTCCTGGGCGCTGCCGGCTGGGTGGCCCAGGCCGGTAAGGACCGAGCGCAAGACGGCCGGCGAGACTTTCTGGGCCCGGCCATTGGCATCGATCCAATCCACCGCCAGGCCCGCTCTTGCGGCGAGGATTTCCAGTTGCGCATCGCTCATAGGCGCTCTCCAGTGATGTTGGGCAAGGTTGTCGCCTGCGTCAGACTGACCAGCGCGCTGTAGGGCGCAAGAACGCCCTGTTGCAACAGACCCTCGAGCGGCTGCGGATGTTCGAAAAGAATGCGTACCTCTTCCGGGGCGCTGTGTGCGACGGGCTGATCACTCAGGTTCAGGTCGATGCGCAACACACTGCCATCGCCCAGCCGCCAGCGTGCGCTGACGGCGCCACGGCCCAGCACATCGGCGCCCAGGGCCTGGGCTCCGGGCAGGCGCGGGACGATTTCTTCACGGCGAATTTTCAGCAGTTGCCGATATAGCGCCTCGTTGGCCTGTTGCTCCGGGCCTTGCGATTCCAGGCTCGGGCGTGAAGCCTCGAAGGTGCTGGCCGCGTTGGGGTCGGGAATCTGTTCGCGTTTCTGCGGATCGGCAAAGGCACTGAAGGCCTTGAACTCGCTGCGTCGGCCTTCGCGTACGAGTTCTGCCAGCTCGCCGTGGTGGCTGGTAAAGAACAGGAACGGTTGTTCGGCCGCCACCTCGTCGCCCATGAACAGCAGCGGGATCATCGGTGACAACAGCAACAAGGCTGTCGCCGCTTGCAGGGCCTGGGGCACGGCGAGCTGATGCAGGCGTTCGCCCAGGGCTCGGTTGCCGATCTGGTCATGGTTCTGCAGGAACAGCACGAACGCGCTCGGCGGCAGGTGCCCACTGGGTTCGCCCCGGGATTCGCCATGGCGATTGATGTGGCCCTGGAAGACGAACCCCTGGCTGAGGCAACGTGCCAGTTGTTCCGTCGGCTGTTCGGCATAGTCGGCGTAGTAAGCGTCGGTTTCACCGGTCAGCAGCACGTGCAAGGCATTGTGCCCGTCGTCGTTCCACTGGGCGTCGTAGCCGTGTTCCAGCAGGCTGGCCTGGTTGTGTTCGTTTTCCACGGTCAGCCAGACATGCCGGACCGGGTCTACCTGCTCGCGCACCCTGGCCGCCAGCTCCTGGAGAAAGTCCGGGTCTTCAATGGCGTGTACCGCGTCCAGGCGCAAGCCGTCGAAACGGTATTCCAGGAGCCACATGAGCGCGTTGTCGATGAAAAAGTCCCGTACCTCACGGCGCCGGAAATCAATCGCCGCGCCCCAGGGCGTGTGCTTGTCTTCGCGAAAGAAGCCCTTGGCGTAGCGGTGCAGGTAGTTGCCGTCGGGGCCGAAGTGGTTGTAGACCACATCGAGGATGACCGACAACCCATGGCCGTGGGCGCTGTCGATCAGATGCTTGAGCTGTTCGGGTGTGCCGTAGGAGGCCTGGGGTGCGTAGGGCAGGACGCCGTCGTAGCCCCAATTGCGATCCCCAGGAAACTGCGCCAGCGGCATCAGCTCGATAGCGGTGACGCCCAGCCCGGCCAGGCGTGCCAAATGCTGCTCGACTCCGTTGAAACCACCCAGGGCGCCGACGTGCAATTCGTAAATCACGGCTTCGTGCCAGGGGCGGCCGGACCATTGAGTGTGCCGCCATGAATAGGCATGCGGGTCGACCACCACGCTGTGGCGATCGATATCGCCGGCCTGGGCGCGAGAGGCTGGGTCCGGCACTTCCAGCTCGCCATCGATGTTGTAGCGGTAGCCGGTGCCAGCGGGGCAACGGGTCTGGATCATGAACCAGCCGTCGGCTTGGGGCAGTAGCGGTATTGAATCTCCAGTGTCGAGCTCGACACTGACAAAAAAGGCATCCGGGGCCCAAAGGGCGAAGCGGGTGTGCTCCTCATCCAGCATGACCGCCCCGTGGGTCCATGTCTCAGGCGTCCTTGACGTCATTGTTACCTCATTGTCTGGCCGATTTTCCCAGTGACTTAGCCACCAGCTGTTCGTAGAGTTCGGCGTAGGGTTCGACGGCCTTGCACCAGTTGAACGGCGCCGACATGGCCCGGCAGCGCATGGCGTTGAGCAGGTCGGGGAACTCGAAGACCTTGAAGGCCCGGCTCAGGGCCTGTTTGTAGCTTTCCACGGTGGACTCATCGAACAGGAAGCCGGTGATGCCATCTTCGATAGTGTCTGCCAGGCCTCCGGTATTGCGCGCAACCGGCAGTGAGCCGAAGCGTTGGGCGTACATCTGGCTCAAGCCGCAGGGCTCGTAGCGAGACGGCATCAGCAGGAAATCGCTGCCGGCGAACATCCGCCGCGCATCGGTTTCGTTGAAGCCGATGCGCACGCCGATGCGTCCGGGAAAGCGCAGCGCGAGTTCGCGCATGGCCTGTTCTTCTTCCGGTTCGCCGCGGCCAATGATGGCGATCTGGCCGCCGGACTCGACGATGAACTCGGCGACCGCTTCGGTCAGGTCCAGGCCTTTCTGGTAGACCAGGCGCGAAACCACCGCGAATAGCGGGCCAGTGGAGTCATCGAGGCCAAAGAGTTCACGCACGTGGCTTGCGTTGACTCTCTTGCCTTCCCAGTCGCCCATGGCGAACTGGCGGAACAGATGCGTGTCGGTGGCCGAGTCCCAGCTTTCATCGATGCCGTTGGGGATGCCGCTGAGCAAGCCTTGTTGGGTCTTGGCCGCGAGGAAACCGTCGAGCCCGCAACCGAACGCCGGGGTGGTGATTTCCTGGGCGTAGGTGGCGCTGACGGTGGTGATATGGCTGGAGTAGGCCATCCCGGCCTTGAGGAACGACAGCTTGCCGTAGAACTCCATGCCTTCCTGTTGCAGGGCGTGCTCGGGGATGCCCAGTTCCGGGCAGGACGCCAGGCTGACGACGCCCTGATAGGCCAGGTTGTGGATGGTAAACAGCGTAGGGGTGCGTTGCCCACGCCAGTGCATGTAGGCCGGTGCCAGCCCGGCTGGCCAGTCGTGGGCGTGGACCAGGTCCGGGCACCAGTGGATCTGCGCGAGGTTGGCGGCGATGTCGGCGGCGGCCAGGCCCAGGCGGGCGAAGCGAATGTGGTTGTCGGGCCAGTCGCGACCGTTGTTGGCGCCGTAGGGGGAGCCTTCGCGGGCAAACAGTTCCGGGCAGATCAGTACGTAGATCACCAGGCCGTCGGCCATGTCCATGCGCCCGATCTTGCAGGGCGGCAGTGCTGCGTGGCCGCCCAGTTCGCCGATGATGTGGATCGGATTGCCGCTGTTCATCACTTGCGGATAACCGGGGATCAGCACCCGGACATCATGCAGCCCGGCCATGGCCCGGGGCAATGCGGAGGAGACGTCGCCCAGGCCGCCGGTCTTTACCAGGTCGGCGATTTCCGAAGTGACGAACAATACTTTCTTGCGGTTGGGATTCTGTCGAACGACGGGGAGCAGTGCCTTGCCGCCGGTGGCCAGCACCGGTGCCGTTGGCGATTCGGCCGCCGGCGGTAATTGCGAACGGACTTGTTGTGGTTCCAAGGCAGCACTGATCATAAATATCTCCCATTTTCTCGATCTGTTTCCGGCAAGCGCCAGAGCTGTTGTTTCATTGGCCGAATCCTGCGGCCAGGCGCACAAGCGCTACGCAAGGAAAGCGAACGGCTACCCAATGCGGCGAAGCGAATCAGCTGTGAAGGAGCTGTTGCAATGACCAGTGCAAGGACTGCACCAGTCGCTGTTGCCCTACCTCTAACCTGACCTGTCGCCGTTGCGAAAAGTTTCGACTTTTTTTCGTCCGGATGACCGGTCGGTTTTCTCCCCGGTTAGGCAGTCTAGGTCAGAACTTAGAGCGGTGCGGCTCGGTTCGTCGTATTGTCCGACAATCACGGTTTTTGTCGGCAATCTCCTACACGACAACGAGGGATACGCACCGACGAAGTGCAGTTTCCTGAAAACAAAAAGGTGTAAAGGGGCAGCCTTGTGTCATCGGCGTGCGCGATGGAATGGCGTGATGCACCATTGGGGGGCGGGCGGAATAGAGGCGTTTTGATGGCTATTGTCTGCGCTGGAAGCACACTATCCTGTGGAAGCGGGCTTGCTCGCGAATGCGGTGTATCAGCCAGCAAATGTGTGGCTGACAAACAGCATTCGCGAGCAAGCCCGCTCCTACAGAGAGGTATCCAGGATATTTGGGGCCGGGGCTTAGCCCGTCGGCGTCAGCAACCGAATCGGCGTGCCCGCCGCCCATGCCAGCAGGTCTTCGATCATCAGGGAATAGAACCGCTGGTAATTCTGTCGGCTGACGTAACCCACATGAGGCGTGGCCAGTACGTTTTCCAGGGTTCGGAAGGGATGGGCGGCTGGCAAGGGCTCTTGGGCGAAGACGTCCAGGGCGGCGCCAGCCAGGCGCTGGTGCTGGAGGGCGTCGATCAGGGCGGCTTCATCGACGATCGGCCCGCGTGAGGTGTTGACCAGCAGCGCCTCGGGCTTCATCCAGGCCAGTGCCTGGGCATCCACCAGGCCGCGGGTGCGTTCACCGAGCACCAGGTGGATCGAAAGAATGTCGGCCTGCTCGAACAAGGCCTGCTTGCTGACGTAGGTCACGCCGACTTCGGCGGCTCGCTCGGCGCTGAGGTTCTGGCTCCAGGCGATCACCCGCATGCCGAATACCTGGCCGAACTGCGCCACCCGCGTACCGATGCTACCCAGGCCGAGGATCGCCAGCGTCTTGCCGTGCAGGTCGCCGCCCAAGCCTTGCTGCCAGAGGCCGGCGCGCAGGGCATTGGCTTCCTGTACCAGGTTGCGGGTCAGGGCCATGATCAGCGCCCAGGTCAGTTCGGGCGTGGCGTGCTTGTAGCTGTCGGTCCCGCACACCTGGATGCCCAGTTCGGCGGCGGCCTTGAGGTCCAGGGCGGCATTGCGCATACCACCGGTGAGCAACAGCTTGAGATTGGGTAGGCGGCGCAGCAGGCCTTCGTCGAACAAGGTGCGCTCACGCATCACGCAGATCACTTCGAAGCGCTGCAGGCGCTCGGCGAGGGTGTCGCGGTCGGCGGGATAGTCGTGGACAAACGTCACCTGGCCGATGCGGTCCAGCACCGACCAATCCACCACGCCACGTGCCACATCTTGCCAATCGTCTATGACTGCTATTTGCACCGCCATGGAACACCTCGTCAGGGAATGGGTTTGTCCAACCAGCCCAGCAGGGCCTTGTGGAACCGGTCCGGCTCTTCCATCTGCGGGGCATGCCCCAGATTGGGGAACTCCACCAGAGTCGAACGGGGGATCAGCCGGGCAGCCTGCTTGCCCAGTTCCTCGTAGTGACCCAGCCTGGCCTTGACCGCCGGCGGCGCGATGTCACTGCCGATGGCGGTGGTGTCGGAGGTGCCGATCAGCAGCAGGGTGGGTACGGTCAGGTCTTTGAACTCGTAATAGACCGGCTGAGTGAAGATCATGTCGTAGATCAGCGCCGAGTTCCACGCCACTTGGCGATGCCCCGGGCCTTTGTTCAAGCCGGCGAGCATGTCTACCCAACGCTCGAACTCAGGCTTCCAGCGGCCTGCGTAATAGGTCGTGCGCTCGTAGTTGCGAATGCCCTCGGCGGTGACTTTCAGTTCCCGCGCGTACCATTGATCCACAGTGCGATAGGGGACGCCCAAGGCTTTCCAGTCTTCCAGGCCGATGGGGTTGACCATCGCCAGGCGTTCGACCTGGTCGGGAAACTGCAAGGCGTAACGGGTGGCGAGCATGCCGCCGGTGGAATGACCGAGGATGATGGCTTTCTGCACACCGAGGGCCTTGAGCAAGGCCTGGGTGTTGCTTGCCAATTGCTGGAAGCTGTACTGGTAATGCTCGGGTTTGCTCGATGTGCAGAAGCCGACCTGGTCCGCCGCGATGACCCGGTATCCGGCCTCGCTGAGGGTCTTGATCGAATCGCCCCAGGTGGCGGCGCAGAAATTCTTGCCGTGCATCAGCACCACGGTGCGGCCATTGACCTTGCCTTGGGCTGGCACGTCCATGTAACCCATCTGTAACGACTGGCCCTGGGACTGTAAGGCGAAATGCTTGAGGGTGTAGGGGTATTCGAAGCCCTCCAACTGCGCACCGTAGGCCGGGCCTTCAGGCGGGTTGGCGGCCTGGGCGAGCAGGGGCAGGGCGGCGGTGAGGAACAGGCTGGGCAACCAGCGCGCGGTGATGCGGGACATGGTCAATCTCCTTATGGCCGCCGCCGATCCTGGTGCGGCCCGATTATGGCGACATTAACCACAGGCAATCGAACGACGCGAACGTTCAGTCCATCCAGCCCAGTGTCGCCAGGGCGAGAACGCCATAGCGCAGGCCCTTGGCAAGGGTCACGAGCAGCAGGAAGCGCCGCCACGGTTCGCCCATCACCCCGGCCACCAGGGTCAATGGGTCGCCGATGATCGGCAGCCAGCTGAGCAGCAGTGACCAGCGACCGAAGCGTTGGTAATGCCCACGAGCCTTGTCCAGGTGGGTGGGACTGACCGGAAACCAGCGCCGGTCCTTGAAGTGCTCCAGGCGCGTGCCCAGCCACCAGTTCACCAGTGAACCCAGGACATTGCCGAACGTGGCAACCCCCAGCAACAGCCAGGCTTCATGGCGCTGGCTGAGCAGCAGGCCGACCAACAACGCCTCGGATTGCAGCGGCAACAGGGTTGCCGCGCCGAAGGCCGCGAGGAACAGGCCGATGTAGGCTTCGCCCATCAGTGGGCCGGATAGTCCGCCACCACGGTTTGGGTCCCGTCTTTTTTCAGGCCGATCACTTGATAAGCGTCGCTCATGCCGTCCATTTCCATGCCGGGCGAGCCCATGGGCATGCCCGGTGCGGCCACGCCGAGCAAGTCATCGCGCTTGCTCAACGCCAGCACCTGGTCGGCCGGGACGTGGCCTTCGACGAATTTGCCGTTGATCTCGGCGGTGTGGCAGGAACGCAGGTTCGGCGCCACGCCCAGGCGCTGTTTGACCAGGCTCATGTCGGCTTCGACATGGTCGTTGACCTTGAAGCCGTTTTCTTGCAAATGCGAAATCCACTTTTTGCAGCAACCGCAATTGGCATCGCGGTGTACATCAATGGTGACCGGTTCGGCGGCCTGGGCCAGGGTGGAGACGAACAGGGCGCTCAAGGCGAGCAAGTGCAGGGGATGGGCCATGGAGGTGGTCTCGTATCAAACGGTTTGAAGGGAGGATAACAGAGTAGCGAGCGTGAGCTGACAGGGGGCTGAGGCGGGGATTACACAATTGTCAGGTTGGGAGGGAGACAATTCGCAGAGGAATGGAAAACCACTGAACCCTGTGGGAGCGAGCCTGCTCGCGATGATGGCAGCACAGGCGCCATCACCGCAGTTGACCCACCGCGATCGCGAGCAGGCTCACTTCCACAGGTTTTGTGGCGGGAGCAGATTCAGCGCACCTTGAACCGCCCCATGATCGCATTCACCCGAGCATTGGCTTCCAGCAGTTGCCGGGTGTTGGCCTCGCTGGCCAGGCCGCCTGCCACCAGTTCTTCCACCATGTGACGGATCTGCACCATGCTGCGATTGATCTCCTCGGTCACCGCGCTCTGTTGCTCGGCGGCGGTGGCGATCTGGGTGCTCAGGCTGTTGATCTGGCTGACCGAGCCTGCCATTTCGTCCAGCCCGGAGTTGACTCGGGATGTGGCATCGGCGGCCGACTGGCAACTGGCCTGGGTGTTTTCCATGGCTGAGACCGACGAGCTCACGCCTTGCGTCAGGCGGGTCAGCATTTCGTTGATTTCCGAGGTGCTGGCCTGGGTGCGGGCGGCGAGGGCACGTACTTCGTCGGCCACCACGGCAAACCCACGGCCTTGCTCACCGGCCCGGGCAGCTTCAATGGCGGCGTTGAGAGCCAGCAGGTTGGTCTGCCCGGCAATGGCGCCGATGACGCCGAGAATTTCGGTGATGCGCTGCGCGTCCTGTTGCATGCTCTCGACCTTGCGAGTGGCGCTGGCCACTTCATCGATCAGCGCCACCACACTGTTGGACGCCTCACCGACCACTACGCGGGAGCGGTCGGCATGCTCGTTGGCGCGCTGGGTGAACGCTGCGGTCTCGGCCGCATTTTGCGCGACGCTTTCGGCCGTGGAGCTCATCTGGGTGATGGCGGTCACGGTCTGGTCGGTTTCCGAAGCGTGGCGCATCAGGATTTCACTGGTGTGGGCGGAGGTCCGTTGCAGATCGCCCAGGCTCGATGCCATGGCGCCAGTGGCCTGGGTGACCTCGCCGATCATGCTTTGCAGGTAAGCGATGAAGCGGTTGACCGAATGACCGATCGCCCCCAGTTCATCCTCGGCCCGGATAGTGATACGTCGAGTCAGGTCGGCATCGCCCGTGGACAAGGCGTCGATGTTGCCCTTGAGGACCTTCATGCGGTGAGTCAATTGACGGATCGCGTAAAGCTGCATCAATACCAGCAGGATCACCATCGGAATCTGCAGCAGGCTCAGTGTGCTCAGTACATCGTCGCGCTGGGCGGTGATCAGCCGGGTTGGCAATGCGGTCGCAAGGAACCATGGCGAACCCTCGATAGGGCGCATGAAAAACGTGCTGGCCTCGCCCTTGTTGTCGAACTCGACCCGTTGCAGCGGCTGGTCGCGCTTGGCCAGGCCAGCCTGGACCTGGGCGGCGAATGGCGAGGTTGCCGCCAGTTCACTGATGTTCTTCAGTACGATCGGTCCGCTGATGCGCGAACTGTTGCTGATGATCTTGCCGTCGCCTTCGACGATCAGCATCTCGGCGCTCAGGTCGGCTTCCTTGCGTGCCACCAGGTCATTGAAGAAACCCAGGGTCACGTCGATGGTGGAAACGCCATAAGGCACGCCGTTCTTCTGGATGGCCATGGCGCAGTTGGTGCGTGGTTCGGCGCTGGCGTCGTCTTTATAGGCCGCGGCCCAGGCGCATTTGCCCGGCGGGGTGGCCATGCCGCCCTTGTGCCAGGGTTGTTCGTAATAATTGGGCGCGGCGTCACTGTTCCAGAAGGTATTGACCGCCAGTTTGCCGGACGCGTCGCGGTGCCAGAAGGTGCTGAATTTATTGCGTCCCTCGGCCCGCTGGTTGGGCAACGGCCAGATCCCGCCGCCAAAGACTTTCAACTCGCCGTACTGATCCACCAGTCCCGGCAACACTTTGTCGATGGCATCGCTGTCCAGCAGCGGGATGGTCTGGGTGATGCTGCGTTGCTGCGCCTGCACCTTGTTCAGTTCGCCCTGGATCTGCTCGGCGACCTCGGCGATGCGGTTCAAGGCCACTTGCTCTTCGGTCTGGCGCAACTTGGGCGCGACCAGATAACTGATGCCCACCACGGTCAGGATGGATAACACCAGCATGAATACAATCAGGAACAGCGTGTAGCGAGCCTGAATAGTTCGGAATGAGGGCATGTGGGGAGTCCTTGCACGAAGGCGACTTTCTGCAGCAGGCGGATGGGCAGTCCTGTATGTATCGGCCTGCGGTGACGCAGCTTTAGGAGAGGGCAAGGTGGGATGAGAGGTTGGCGAGGAAGCGGCTTCCTCGCCAAGGGGCATTAGCGGGGCATGTCGAAGCCCGGGCCGCCACGGTGGTCAGGTCGATCCCCATGACCGCGGTCGTGGGGGAAAAACAGGCAGCCACTCAGGGTCAGGGTGGACAATAAGGCAAGCAACAGGCTGATACGACGAAACATACATAATTCCTCATGATTAACCACCGCGGTTGCGCGAATACGCTCCTTCGGCTGTACCATGGGACCCCGTTGGCAGCCCATCATCCCCGCAATTCGGTAGGGACTTGGCAAACCTTCGGATACAGAACGGATACATTCAGGAAATTGGTAATGACTCATTCACAACGTTTGAAATACTCGATTCTGATCGTCCTCGTTGTCCTGGCAATCATGCTGGGGCTGTCCTGGATGCAAGGCAAGGGCATGATCAGCGAGCAGCTGTTTCAATACATCGCCATCGCCGTGGCGGTCATCGTGGTGGTGATCAACGGTGTGATGCGGCGCAAGGTCAAGTCCTGAGCGTCGGCTTCAATCCTCGGCCTGGAGCACGGCCATCGCACTGGGGTGCAGGCAGTAGCTTTTATCCGGGTTGAGGGTGACGACTCCCTCGCTGCACAGGCGTTTCAACACCTCGCGCACACTGAGAAAGGACAATGGAATGTCCAGCCCCAACAACTGGCTGTGCACGCCGCGCACGCCCAGGCTGCGATTTTCGTTGGCGGCCTTGAGCAGCGCGTCGATGACTTTGAGGCGAATCAGGCTGGTCCTGAGCCCGAAACTCTTGAGCAAGCGCCTGATGTGGTCGTTGCCGCCTCGATCTGCCGGCTTGTCGAATACACGGTGGGGGGCGCTCAGCGAGACGCCGCTCGGCCTTGGCTTGCCCTCCATGGGCTGTTGCGCGTTACGCATGCAAAAACTCCTTACAAGCCTGATCAGAAAAGGTCACGGATACTCTCCTGTAATAGGACGAACGAGGATTCGCAATCATGAGGACCATGATGTGAAAAAATTGCCCGTGCTTCGTCAAACCCCCGTATTCAAACGGCTGCCAGCCATTAATTTTTTTTCATCCGGTTCGTTTTGAAGGTAGGCACATTCCGGCTCAGCACGCGGCGTGTGATTTCCCAGGCGGGCCGAGTGTTTGTCTACTTCGCACCGGTAGCCGTCCTGGTTTCTGAAGTTTTTATCAGGAGTGAGCGTGAGAATGTCCGGGCAGTTATCGAGGATTGGCCTCGCAGGCGCTTTTCTGGGGATCGCCCTCGGGCTCAGTCCCGTGGTCAATGCGCAGGATGATGGGCAGCAGGCCAGTGCCGAGATCCGTCGCACCCGTTTTGGCGTGCCGCATATCCGGGCTCAGGATGAGCGCGGGCTGGGTTATGGCATCGGCTATGCCTACGCCCAGGACAACCTGTGCCTGCTGGCCAATGAGATCGTCACGGTCAACGCCCAGCGCTCGCGCTATTTCGGGCCGCAGCAAGTCACGGTCGAACAGCGGGAGAACCGCGTCAGCGATGTGTTTTTCAGTTGGCTCAACACACCGCAAGCGGTTTCCGGTTTCTGGCAGGCCCAGACGCCTCAAGTGCAGCAACTGGTCGAAGGCTACGTGGCGGGCTACAACCGTGCGTTGGTCGAGCGCAAGGCCAAGGGCCTGCCGGAACAATGCGCCGGCGAGTGGGTGCGGCCGATCACGGCGCTGGACCTGGTCAAGTTGACCCGTCGACTGTTGGTGGAAGGCGGCGTCGGCCAATTCGCCGAGGCCCTGGCCGGTGCACAACCGCCCCAGGCGACGGCACTCACGGGTGTTCCAGCCAGCGGTTTCGCTGCCGCCGCAACCCGCCAGCAGCGTTTTGCCCTGGAGCGTGGCAGCAATGCGCTGGCCATCGGCAGTGAGCGCTCGTTCAACGGCCGCGGGATGTTGCTGGCGAATCCGCATTTTCCATGGTTGGGCGGCATGCGTTTCTATCAGATGCACCTGACCATTCCCGGCAAGCTGGATGTCATGGGGGCGGCCCTGCCGGGCCTGCCGATGATCAACATCGGCTTCAGCCAGCATCTGGCCTGGACCCACACTGTCGACAGTTCAAAACACTTCACCCTGTACCGCCTGCAACTCGACCCGAAGGATCCGACTCGCTACCTGCTCGACGGCAAGTCTGTGCCGATGAGCCAACAGACGGTCGCGGTCGACATCAAGCAACCCGACGGCCAAGTGCAGACGATTTCCCGAGTGGTCTATGGCTCGCAGTTCGGCCCGATCGTGCAATGGCCCGGCCGGCTGGACTGGGATAACCGGTTCGCCTACAGCCTGCGGGACGCGAACCTGGAAAACGATCGTGTGCTGGCCCAGTGGTACGCCATGAACAAGGCGGTCACGCTCAAGGATCTGCAGGACGCCGTCCATGAGATCCAGGGCATTCCCTGGGTCAATACCCTGGCGGTGGACGATCAGGGGCAAAGCCTCTACATGAACGTGTCGGTGGTGCCGAACGTCGACGCCGATAAACTGGCCCGGTGCAGTGATCCCAGGGCCGGGCTGCAACTGATCGTGCTGGATGGGGCTCGCAGCGAATGTGCCTGGGGGATCGATGCCAAGGCCGTGCAAAAAGGCATCTATGCCGCCGACAGGCTTCCGCAGTTGTTACGCCGCGATTATGTGCAGAACTCCAACGATTCGGCCTGGATGGTCAACCCGTCGCAGCCGCTGTCCGGTTATTCCCCATTGATCAGCCAGCAAGGCCAGCCGCTGGGACTGCGGGCGCGTTTTGCGCTGGAACGGATGGACGCGCTGGCCAAGGATGGTCCGGTGAAGGTGGAGGATTTGCAGCGCATGGTCATGGACGATCAGGTTTACCTGGCCGACCAGGTGATGCCGGATCTACTCGGCGTTTGTGCCGGTGACCTGGGGCAGGACGCTTCGGCCCTGGTCGAGGTTTGTGCCAGCCTCAAGGCCTGGGATCGTAAGGCCGGCCTGAAGAGCGGCCTGGGGTTCGTGCATTTCCAGCACATCATGGAAGAGGTGCGGGCTGCCCCGGGGTCGTGGCGCGTCGCGTTCGATCCCAAAGACCCGCAACACACCCCGCGAGGCCTGGCGATCGAGCGACCGCCTGTACTCAAGGCCGTGCGCGAAGCCATGCTGGCCTCGGTGGAAGCGGTGAAGGTCGCCGGGTTGTCGAAGGACAGCCAATGGCAAGATATCCAGGTGTCCAGCAGCGGCGGTCGACTGACGCCGATCCATGGCGGCCCCGGGGAGCTGGGCATCTATAACGCGATCCAGAGCGTGCCGGGGGCGAACGGTAAGCGGGAGGTGGTCAGCGGTACCAGCTATCTGCAGGTGGTGACGTTCGACGGTAAAGGTCCGCAGGCCCAGGGCTTGTTGGCCTTTTCCATTTCCAGCGATCCGGCATCGCCTTACTCGGCAGATCAGACCCAGGCGTTTTCGCAGAAGCAGTGGAGTGTGCTGCCGTTTACCGAACAGCAGATCAAGGCCGACCCGCACTATCAGGCGCTGATTATCCGTGAGCACGATGAGGCGGGCAGGGTGGTAACGCAGTAACTTTTGTTGGGCTGTGGACGAGGGGGAGCTCACATCCCCGATGGATGCCGGCTGACCTACCGTTATCGCGAGCCTGTGGGAGCAAAGCTTGCTCGCGATGACGTCGTCACAGACATCACCTCTATAAGGCTGTAAAACCGCTATCGCGAGCAAGCTTCGCCCCCACCGGGGGAGGTTTCAGTTATTGGTTGGCCGTTGCCCGATGGAATTGAGGACCGGGTTGCCGTCCTTGTTCTGGGTCAGGTAGACCGGCAGTACTTTGGGCAGCGAAGGCACCAGGTTCTGCACTTCACTGATGTTGTAGACCCCCCCGATACGCAGGCCGCCGGTGCTGTTGTCGGCCAGCATGACGGGACGGTCGAGGTAGCGGTTAATCAGCGGTAGTGCGTCGCTCAGGGCGAGGTTATCCAGCACCAGCTTGCCATTGCGCCACGCCAGTGAGCTGTCGTTGGGGGCTATCTCACGGACTTGTGGCTGGTGGTCGCCCGCCTTGTAGCTGGCCTGCATGCCCGGGGAAAGCGGCAGGCCGTCACGGCTGAACGCCTGATTGCTGGTCACCCTTACCGAGCCCTCCAGCAGGGTGATCCGTACCTGGTCCTGGTACATCCAGACGTTGAAACGAGTGCCGGTCACGCGTACCTGGCCTTGGCCAGCCCGAACGACAAATGGATGCTGCTTGTCATGGCTGACGTCAAAAAACGCCTCGCCCTTTTCCAGCGTTACCCGACGCTCGTTTTTGTAGTTGGCAAATACCAGCTCACTGCCCAGGTTGAGTTCTACCTCGCTGCCGTCGCCCAAAGTGACGTGACGTACGCTTGCGCCGGCTTCGAAGCGCTGATAGGAGTTGGCAACCCAGCCCAGGTTCCAGCCGGTGTAGGCGGCGATGGGCAGACCCACGACGAACACCGCAGCGGCGACCGCCAGGCGGCTCCAGCGCGACCGTGGGCGGGGCGCTGGAGCTGCCGGCGCCGACTCGATGCGCGGCAGATGATCGGCAACCGCCCAGATCTCCAGCATGGCTTGGTATTCGAAAGCATGCAGGGGATCGGCATCGTGCCACTGCTTGAACGCTTGCCGTTCGGCATCGGTGCAATCGACGGCATGCAAACGCATGCACCAATGGGCAGCGGCATCGGTGATGGCGTCGTATTCGGCTTCCGAGAGGGTATGTTCGGTCATTGACTCTTCCTGGTTTGCCGCATTCTAACCTTCGGCATGAGCTGCCGAGAACAGCCGTCATGGCATTTACGCATCAATGAGCCCGTTTTTTACTCAAACATTCGTCGTAGCCTAGCGTCGCATACATTGCGTGAAAAAAAGATCAACAACTCAAACGCTTCACGGCACGGTAATCTGCCGGGACGGGCTTGGGTCGAGTTGGCGTCCCATTTCACAAATCAAGAGCGTGATCGAGTCGGCGTTACGAAGTATGACGTCGATGCGCTTGTCCGGCAAAATCGGATCGAGAAAATCATCGCGAGCGTTATCCATGGTTCTGGCGCCGGTTATCCTGAGGATTTCCCGGGTGGTTTCCTTGTACCCAGGCAACAGTTCCATCTTCTTGTCGGTGTTATCCGTGCTGTCCCATTGCGTAAACAGTTTTGACTTGGGTGTGGTCAATGACAGTCCGTTGAGTTGCAGGTCCTTTTGCTTGTCGTATTGCGACTTTCCTGAATAAGTCGCTGTTGAAATCAAGTCCAGAAAGGGCAGCAAGGCATCCAGGTAGATGAAATCGAACGTATTGAACAACTGGTGGGAAACTTCGTGGATGAAGGTCGCCCCCTGGGCATGGGCATCGACATTAAAGGACGACGGTACGACGGCCTTGTACCAATCCAGGCCCATGTCGAAGAAAAACTGCGTGATGTAGATTCTTCCGACGGCCGCGGGCTCAAGTACGAAGGCGGTCGCTCTATCTTCCAGGTGCTTGAGGTGGCCGACCACGATGCGCTCGGCATTTTGCAACTCCCAGGACGGATCGGCCAATGCCCGGCATATGGGCGAGATCGCCGCCTCTATCTTGCTGATAAGACGGGCGTCGATGCTGTCGACCCCAAAAAACAGTTTGAGGAAACTATCCAGCCGAGAGCCCGTAAGCGGTCGTCGCTTGAATTGCTCAAAGTTGTGAAGGGCATTGAATGAATAGAACCTCGCGGTCTCCAGTGCCTGGACAATCATATTGGCGCGGTAAGGATACTTCCTGCGTATCTCAGACATTCCCCGCGCTTCAATATTCAGTGAGCCCTTGGCTTTGAAGTCGCTGTAGGTGACGGCCATTTTCGACCCTGCTTTGCCGAAGCGTATGGTCTGGCGTTGTGGATCGAGTTCCCATGTCCGGCCGTCAGACGATTTTTTCAGCAGCGGCCCCTCTCCGTGCTCATGCACGATTCGCCAGGTTTGGTTGGCTCTCGCCACCTGGAAGACTTTGCCGGCGAGGGGGACATAACGCCTGCCATTTTCCAGTGCCTTGTAGATTTTCTCGATCGGGTCTATTTGCAAGTTCGCCAGGCTGATACCCATGGCCTCAAAAACGTTCAGGTCGGTCCGAATCTGGGCGGTGGAAGCGATGTTCTTCCAGTCGCGCTCCAGTGTCGCGCCTTGCGAGACCGGTTCTATGGGATCGAGAAGACCGAATGTATCCTCACGATTCAGCATGCCCAGCGACACCATTTCTGCGGCACCGGCGATAAAATCGTGCAAGCCTGTTTTCCAGTCATGCTGCTGCAAGGCTTCGGCTGAGGTCTTGAAGTCCTGATAGCTTTCCCAGAGGGTTTCGATAAAAGTCAGTTTGCCCGCCAATTGCCCGCCCACCAGCTTGACGCCGGAGGTGAACAGGTGCAGGACTGTTCTCCAATCAAGCTGACGGTTTTCAATTGTCTGTGTGGTCAGCATGTCCGATAACAATGCCGCATTGTCGTTGAACAATGTGTCGAGCAGATTGGTCTGGATAGGATTGGAGGCCAGGGTCATTTCCGATCGCTGCCCGAGCGTGGCGGCGAGCAGGTTTCTGAAAATGGCCTGCTGGTTCTCGGGAAGCCGGCGAATCAGCAGGTCCTGAAGCGATCCTGAGGTATTGAGTGCGGCTATAACGCTTTTTTCGTCCTTGAACTCGCTGAAGCAATGACCCTCATGGTAAGGCGAGTACAGGACCTGGGGGCCTGCTGCATCGAGGCTCGATCCGATCAAGTAAAGCCCCAGCGCCTTGACCGGTACCGCGCCGCCGGTCTTGATCAATTCCAGGGGGCGAATAACCGCGCTGGCACCCTCAACCGCTTTGCGGGCGATGGCATCAGGCATGTCCATCACCTGACGGATCAGGTCGAAAGCCAGGGGGGAAAGGTGTTGTTGTAGATGACGAGCGTGAGCGTGTTGCAGCAACTGCCAGGGTAATTGTTGGCGGAAGGCTGTTTTTCTTTGCTGGACATCCGCGGTGGTGCCGGACAGTTTTTGCGCTACATGTTTTTTATAGTCGGTAGAGATATTCAATGAGGACAACATTTGCCGGACAGCGGTTTCGTTCAGGCCGTCCGGCAGCTTCTGCGTGGACGTCGAAGACACTTTGAAGCCTTTGCGGGTCACTTCGATGTGCTGCAAGGCAAAGTCGGTCAGCGAACTGGCCGGCCCGACAATGGCAAGGTTCGGCGTGATCTGGATGGTATCGGGGTCAAGGTTCTTTGCAGCGAAGCGTGCGTCCAACAGCATTTTGAGTTTATTACGTGCATAGGTTCGCAGCGGCTCGATACCGTCCAGGTAGTCCTTGCCGTCGGCCACGCTGTTTTTATATTGCTCGAGCAATTCAATGTGCAGGCGTTGGTCTTCAAGTACCGCTGCGCCGAGCCAGGCGGGAAGTTTCTGTTGCCGTCTGTTGGCCTGGGCGATGTGTGTGGCGCGCTTGAGGTTGGTGGGCGCGCCTTTGTTCAACATTGCCTGAAGGCTTTTTAGTAATGCATTGCCGGTCAGTTGCCAGCTTCCGGCTTTCAACGTGCTCAGATACCCTTGCTCGGCCTCGAAGTGTTTGATGAACGAACTCATTCGATTCACCAGCACGTTATCTTCGATCAGTTCGTACGCCTGGAGCTGATAACGCCCATGTGGCTTGCGTTGATCGGGCGTGAGGTTGGTGAGCAAACCAAAGCGCTTTCGGGAGTCGAGCAGGTGCCGATTCAGTTGCTGGGTGGCCACTTCGACGGACGAAAAGGCCTGCAAGCCATCGGCGGGTGTCCAGAGGATTGCCATGCCCGAATAGGGTGTATCGAGTCCTCCGCGTTCAGTTAATAGAAAGCAGTTGGCGAGGGGCATATAAGCCGTTCGATCTCCTACGCTGCAGACCAGCGTCAACGAATAGACATCCGGTCGAAACCCCCTGACCCCGATACGTTGTGAGCGGTCCGGATATTCTGAGTCGTAGGCAAAGACTGTTCTGATCAAGTCATTCGCAATCGCCGGCAGGCTCGCGTTGAGTTCCCTGAGTTCGGCTTCGGCGCGTATGCCTAAGGAAAAAACATTGATCAGTTCAGGCAGTAACTGCCTGAGCCCGTTGTGCAACGAAACGCCATGGGATGCTGGCAACCGAATAAAGAGGCCATTGAAAGCCTTTTCAACATCGGTATAGCTCTTGACCTTTCTTTCCAGTTGATCGGCCATGAAGTTGGACGGGCGCAGACTTCCATGAAAGGCGGGATGAGTCCCCCAATGTCCGGCGGTTGGCTGGCTCAGCAGGCTTTTGTTGATGAAGCTGCGTATATCCAAGGCTTTGTCGATGAGCGGGTGAATGTCGACATCGCCCTGGCGAGACATTTCCAGCGCGTAATGAAGATTATCCTTCTGCTTTTTGATGATTGCGTTCGCCAGGGATTCGGACACGGGCAAGTCCAGTGGTTCGCCCGAGACCTGTGGCTCGTCAAAACGCAGGAAGCGGTTGCGCTCTTCCAGGCCCAGGAGGCTATAGAGTGCTTCCTTTTTTGCGGTGGTTGCGGGGTTACCGAACAACGCTTCCTTGAACCCCAGGTAGTTGTCTATCTTCTGAAAACCATGAATGGGGGTATAGAGGTAGTTTCCTTTGGCGCTGATCATCAGAGAGCCTGCAAGCTCTACATAGTGCGGCTCGTATTCCCAGAGGCGAATCGTTTCGATGAACAACAGCGCCTCGTCCCGGCGGGAAGGCCGGAACAGTCGCAGCAACTCGCGACTTTGTTCATCCGTCAGTTGCCTTTTTTCCCGTTCCACCAGGATCGCAGCCCAGAGCCCATCGTGGATGACTTGGGAAAGCAGTTTGCGCCGAGACATATAGACGCGCGCTGTTGTGTTTTCCCAGAAGGCATCGAGGCAGCCCTGGAGTGTCGGAATCAGTTTCCTGGCCGTGTCCTTTATGGTGTTTTCCCATTGCAGCGGGGTGTAGGACGATGGGAGTGTGCCCGGGTGGGTCAGATCGATGTCATGCCCGGGCGGCCAGCCTTGGTTATGGAAGTAGCCCAGGATGGCGTCGCTCAGTGGAATGCTTTCGGTTACCTGGATTGCCTTTGGACCTGCCAGGTGCCCGCCCTTGCTGAATGCCACGCGGATCTGTCGATGATCCAGGTCCGGCAGTGCCTCGCTCAATATCTGGTCAAGCATCGATCGTAACGAGGGCAGTCTGATCAGCTCGTTCACCATGGCCAGGGCATTGAGGCTCTGGGCGTCCTCGATGGATTTGAGCTGAGCCTGGAACACATCTTCTTCGATGAGTTGCCGGGTCTGTCTGATGTCGGTCGTGCTGATCAATTCGCTGCGCTGGGAAATCGACAGGAGGCGAAACAGGTCGTCGCGTTGCACAGCGTCCTGGCGTATCCGATCGATCTTTTGTTCGAGGGATGCCAGGTTGTCGAGTTTTTCGATTCCACCACTGGGTGTGTAGAGGAACGCCGGTTGGGTGCTCGATGCGCTGCGGTCTGTCGAGGTGCTGAGGGCAAGGCAGCCGGCCAGTGCGATGGGCGGTTTGTTCTCGGCTTGCAACAGAATCGTTTCGGCGAACATCGGTGGCGTCTGCGCCGTGCGCCGGATGTGGTTGGGCAGGGCGATATGGTGTAACCAGTCGAGGTCTGCCTGGGTCAGCCCGTGGGTGGCGGTCAATTGGTCCAGGCGATGGGCGTTCAATACCTCGGGAAATAAAAGTGGTGTGGTTTCAGTGAGCATCGTTGCTTCTCGATCAAGGCGCCTCAAGGCGGCGCGAACGTGGAGGAAGCCGCCAGACTAGGCAACGATGAATGGGCAAAGGTGGTACATAGTTACCGCACGCTGGGTTTGAGGCCTCTCAGGCTGGAATATCGATGCAAGCGGACCTACCGCTATCGCGAGCAGGCTCGCCCCCACTGGAGAGCTGTGGCGGCTTTTGCGAGCAGGCTTTGCTCGCACCGCGAAGCGGTGTTTAATCACTCGGCGAGTCCTTTACGCTGTTGCTACCTCCAACAATCATTCTGGAGCTTCAGATGTCTGCGCCATCCGATCATGCCGCTTCTTGCACCTTGTCCTACGATGCTCTGGTGAACCTGCTGGAGAAGATTTTCCTGCGTCATGGCACGTCGACCGACGTTGCGCAGTGCCTGGCTGAAAACTGTGCCGGGGCCGAGCGCGACGGAGCCCATAGCCATGGGGTGTTTCGCATTCCCGGTTATGTCTCGACGCTCAACAGCGGTTGGGTCAACGGTCAGGCTGTGCCGACGGTCGAAGATGTCGCATCAGGGTTTGTCGCAGTGGACGCCGGTAACGGGTTTGCCCAGCCAGCCCTGGCCGCCGCGCGTCCATTGCTGGTGGCGAAGGCTCGCAGCGCCGGTATCGCTGTCCTGGCCATTCGCAACTCCCATCACTTCGCCGCGCTCTGGCCGGATGTCGAGCCGTTTGCCTATGAAGGCCTGGTGGCGTTGAGTGTGGTCAACAGCATGACGTGCGTGGTGCCCCATGGCGCCGACCGTCCATTGTTCGGCACCAATCCCATTGCCTTCGCCGCACCGCGGGCCGACGGCGAGCCGATTGTCTTCGACCTCGCCACCAGCGCCATCGCCCACGGCGACGTACAGATTGCCGCACGCAAGGGCGAGTTGTTGCCGCCGGGCATGGGAGTGGACAGCCTCGGCCAGCCGACCCGCGACCCCAAGGCGATTCTCGAAGGTGGTGCGCTCCTGCCATTTGGCGGGCACAAGGGCTCGGCGTTGTCGATGATGGTCGAGTTGCTGGCCGCCGCCCTGACTGGCGGTAATTTTTCCTTCGAATTCGACTGGCACAACCATCCGGGCGCCAAGACGCCGTGGACCGGCCAGTTGTTGATCGTGATCGACCCGAGCAAGACCGCCGGGCAGGATTTCGCCGAGCGCAGCCAGGAATTGGTCAGGCAGATGCATGGCGTCGGGTTGCGCCGGTTGCCGGGGGATCGTCGCCATCGCGAGCGCAGCAAATCCAATGAACATGGGATTACCTTGGACGAGCAGGCCTTGGCGCAGTTGCGCGAGTTGGCGGGGAGTTGAACAACCTGGGAGCGACCCCATCGACCGGGGCCGGTGCCTTGCCGTGACACGCTGCGCCAAGCCTTTTACTATGACGGCTTCTTTTCTCTGGAATCGCCTGGATGAGTAAGCCCGGCCAAACGGTGCTGGTTGCGCTGCGCAAGATGATCGCCTCGGGCGAGCTGGCCGCTGGTGAGCGTTTGATGGAAGTCCCCACTGCTGAGCTGTTCGGTGTTTCGCGCATGCCGGTGCGCATGGCGTTCCGCACCCTGGAGCAGGAAGGGTTGCTGGTGCGCTTCGGCGGACGAGGTTTCCAGGTACGTTCGGTCAGCGCCGAGCAGATCGCCGGGGCCGTGGAGGTGCGTGGCGTGCTGGAGGGCCTGGCGGCACGGCAGACGGCCGAGCACGGTTTGTCTGAAGAGGCCCGCGCGATACTCGAGCAATGCCTGGTGCAGGGCGATGAACTGTTCGCCAAGGGCTATGTGACCGAGGACGACCTGGAGGTGTATCACGACCTCAACATGCGCTTTCACCAGGTGATCGTCGAAGGTAGCCACAACCCGGCGATTGCCGATGCCCTGGCCCGTAACGATCATTTGCCATTCGCTTCAGTCACGGCCCTGGCGGTGGATCGCCAGAACATGGCCGGCGAGTTTCGCCGCTTCAACTATGCCCATATGCAACACCATTCGGTGTTCGACGCCCTGATCAACCGCCAGAGCGGCCGTGCCGAGGCCATCATGCGCGAGCATGCCAATGCGACCCTGCGCTACGCCGAAGTGTTCGGCTCGACGCTGGCTGATGAGCGGATGACGGTGATTCTCCGTTCGGAGTGAACAGCCCCAATTGTGGATGACTGCTGGATTTGTGACCCACCACAGACCCCCTGTGGGAGCGAGCCTGCTCGCGAAAGCGGTGGGTCAGTCACCCTCGATGCTGCAGAACCGACGCCATCGCGAGCAGGCTCGCTCCCACAATGCCGGTGTTAGAGGTCCAGTACCAAGACTGGTGTCCTGGACCTGGAACAACACGGTGTGAACTGGTCGTTGCCGGCCTGTTCCGCCTCGGTCAGAAACATGTCCCGATGTTCCGGTACACCTTCCAGCACACGCGTCAGGCAGGTGCCGCATACACCTTGCTCGCAGGAAATCGGAATTTCGATGCCATGGCTCTCCAGTACCTGCACCACACTGCGGTCCGCCGGCACCTCGAACACTTGGCCGCTGCGGGCCAGCTTGACCGAAAAGCTGCCATCGGCGCGGGTATCGGTGGGGGCGGCGGCAAAGTATTCGCGGTGCAGGCAGGCTTCTTGCCAGCCCTGGCTCTTGGCGGTGTCGAGGATGTGCTGCATGAAACCGCCGGGCCCGCACACGTAGAGGTGCAGGTCATCGCCGGGCGCGGCCAGGACCCTGGCGGCGTCCAGCTGGGTTTGCGGATCTTCATCGAAATGCAGGAATACCCGGTCGGCGTAAGGGGATTGGCGCAGGCGCTCGACAAAGGCCGCGCGGTCCCGGGCGCGGGCGCAGTAATGCAGCTCGAACGTCGCACCGCTCTGGGCCAGGTGCTCGGCCATGCACAGGATCGGCGTAATACCGATGCCACCAGCGAACAACAAGCTGCGCCGGGCTTGCGGGGCGAGGGCGAACAGGTTGCGCGGTTCGCTGATGTGCAAGCGCATGCCTGGCTGGATCAGCTCATGCAGGCTGCGCGAACCACCGCGGGACGCCGGATCCTTGAGCACGCCGATGAGGTAGCGATGCCGTTCCTCGGGATGATTGCACAGCGAGTACTGGCGAATCAGCCCGCCGGGCAAATGCACGTCGATATGGGCGCCGGCGGTGAAGGCCGGCAACGGCTCGCCATCGACACGCGTCAGCTCGTAGCTGCAGATGTCGAGGGCTTCGTTGTGTCGCGCCGCGACCTGGACTTCGATCATGGCCGCTGCTCCGCCACTTGCGGTTGATGGCTGCTGGCGATCAAACCGGCCTGTGCTTCCCGTTCCCGTGCGATCCAGCGCTCCAGCACCCGACGGGACTGCACACCACCGGCATCGATGTTGAGCTTGAGCAAATTGCGTTGCGGATGATCCAGCAGGTTGCGCTGTTGGCGCTCGAGCATTTCCAGGTCTTCGCTGAAAATCTTGCCTTGGCCTTCGCGAATGGACGCGGTAAGGGCTTCATCCTGCGGTTGGAAATGTCGCGCCATGCCCCAGAAATACCAGATCGAGGTCTCGGTTTCCGGCGTGATGAAATCCACCACGATGCTCGATGCCTTGAATTGCGGCGCGGCGTGATAACCGCCGTTACCGGCATGGGCGACACCCACTTCGATCAGTACATGGCTGGGCGGGGTGAAGCGGCAGATCTGCCAGCGGTCCACCGGCACATCGTCGGCCAGGTTGTTGCCGCGCAAGGCCATGCGCCAGAACGGCGGGGCCATGATGTTTTCCATGTGCCGGGCGGTAACCACTTCGTCACCTTCGACCGTGGTCACCGGCGGCGCCTCGTCGATTTCCTTCTGGCCGATGCTTGAGGCATGGACGTAGGTTTCGTGGGTCAGGTCCATCAGGTTGTCGATCATCAGGCGATAGTCGCACTGGATGTGGAACAGGCCTCCGCCATAGGCCCATTCATCGCTTTCGGCCCATTCCAGATGATGGATCAGCGCCGGGTCGGCCAGCGCCTGGTCACCGGGCCAGACCCAGATGAATCCATGCCGCTCCTGGACCGCAAAAGTCTTGTTGCAAGGGAACCCTCGTACCCGCTGCCCCGGCATCTCGACGGTCTTGCCGTCGCAGCCCATCACCAAGCCGTGATAGCCGCACACCAGGTTGCCGTTGTCGACGTAACCCAGGGAGAGCGGGGCGCCGCGATGGGGGCAGAAATCTTCCACGGCCGCGACCTTGCCCTCATGCCCGCGGTAAAAAACCATCTTCTCACCGCAGATCTGGCGACCCAGGGGGTTGTCGGCGATTTCATCGGGGGTGCAGGCAACGTACCAGGCATTTTTGGGGTACATGACGGATCTCCAGGCGGATGTTGTTCTTGTCTGTGGATCCATTAACTCTCTTAACTAATTTGCTTGTCAATTGTTTTGCTGGATTTGTGGATGATTGGTTATTTAGTGGATCCATTGATGCTGAATCGACGATTGCATCAAAACCGATAGGGCGCCGGCACCTGCGCTTCGATAAACCGCTGCATGTGCTCCAGAAAACTGGCTTGCAGCCTGGAAACCGGCCCCTGGATGGGCAGGAGCATGCTGAAGTCCATTTCTATCGCCGGTTCGAAGGCCCGGAAGACGATGCCCTGGCCCCGGTACTCGACGGCACTGATGGCATCCACCAGCGCCACGCCGAGGCCTTGTTCGACGAACGCGCACATGGGCAACGAGAGCTGGGTTTCCAGGCGCAGCTCACGGTCTACGCCATGGGCGGCGAAGATGGCGTCGATGTGTTGGCGTGAGGCAATCGACTGCGGGTAGGAAATGAACGGTTCGCCCTGCAGATCCTCTGGACGGATGGTGGCCTGGTCCTGCAAGCGATGGCCGGCCGGTAGGGCGCAGAGCATACGCGTTGCCAGCAATTTTTCGGCGCGGGGGCTGGGGTAAGTGTTGGGCAGCACGATCAGGCCCAGGTCGCAGCGCTGGCCCACCACCAGGTCCACCACTTCCCGGGACGAATGCACCACCAGCGATATCTGTACTTGATCGTGTTCAGCCATGAACGCGGCAATCGCTCGGGGCACGAATGACAAGCCCATGGCCGGTGCGCAGGCAATGTGCAGTGAGCCGCGCTTGAGCGTGCGGATGTCCTGGGCGGTCCGCGCGATGCGTTCCACGCCCAACAACGAGCGCTGCACTTCCTGATACAGGGTCATGGCCTCGGCGGTGGGTTGCAGCCGCCCCTTGACCCGGTCGAACAGGCTGAAACCGATGTCCTCTTCCAGGCTGGCGATCAGCCGGGTCGCCGCGGGTTGCGAGATGTGCAGCATTTCGGCGGCGCGGGTCACGGTCTGGCCCAGGATCACGGCGCGAAAAGCTTCCAGTTGACGGAGGTTCATAGTGCGCTTCCAGTCCATAACAAAAAGACATGAGATTGCCAAAATAAAGCATTTTTCAAGAGATTGTCATCGCTCTAGGATCGTCCACAACCGCTTTAACCAGCCACAGGGCCGGCACTTTACTAAGTGTAAGGCATCAAAAGCAGCGATAAGAGAGCCATGCAAAAAACTGATGTCATTGTCGTGGGGGGCGGCCTGGTGGGGATGTCCATCGCCTATGGGCTGGCCTTGCTCGGGCGCCGGGTGAGTGTGCTCGATGAAGGCGACGATGCCATTCGCGCGGCCCGAGGCAACTTTGGTCTGCTTTGGGTCCAGGGCAAGGGCTACCGCATGAGCCCATATGCGCAGTGGACGCGGGAATCGGTGGCGCTCTGGCCTCGGTTCGCCAAGGCGTTGCAAGCCGATACCGGCATCGACGTCCATTTGCGCCAACAGGGTGGGTTCCAGTTGTGCCTGAGCGATGGAGAAATGGCCGAGGAAAGCCGTCGGCTGGGTTGGCTGCGTGACGCCTTTGCCGGCGACTACCCCTTTGAATTGCTGGACGCTGCGCAACTACGCACCCGCTTGCCCGGTATTGGGCCAGACGTGGTGGGCGCCTGCTTTTCGCCCATGGACGGCCACGTCAACCCGCTCAAGCTGCTGCGCTCGCTCTACGCCGCCTGCCAGGCGCGCGGGGTCAAACTCATTAACGGCCATCACGTCGATGCTATCGACGCGGGTGCCACGGGCTTCGAACTGCGGGCTGGAGACCAGCGCTGGTCTGCTCGCCAGGTGGTGCTGGCCGCCGGCCTCGGCAATCGGGCGTTGGGGGCCAGGGTGGGGCTGGACGTGCCGGTGCAGCCGAACCGGGGGCAGATCCTGGTCACCGAGCGGCTTGAGCCATTTCTACAGTACCCCACCACCTATGTCCGCCAGACCGATGAGGGCACGCTGCAACTGGGCGATTCCCACGAGTCAGCGGGCTTCGATGACGGCACCGGCAGCCAGGTCATGGCCGCTATTGCCCGGCGCGCGGTGCAGTGTTTTCCACGGTTGGGCCAGGTGCGCCTGGTGCGGGCCTGGGGGGCGCTGCGGGTGATGAGTGCCGATGGCTTTCCGATCTACGAAACGCCCCAGGGCTGCCCGGGGTTATCGATTGTCAGCTGCCACAGCGGCGTGACGCTGGCCGCTGCCCATGCCTTGCGCCTGGCGCCGTGGATCGCCGGCGAATTCGATGACCCGGCGGTGAAGCCATTCGGGCTGCAACGTTTCAACCCGCAAGCAGAGGTGCGCCATGTCGGCTGACAGCCTGTTCCGGCCGCTGATCTTGGGAGATCACAGCGTGAAAATCGAATTCGAAGGCACGCCGCTCACGGTGCCCGCCGAGGTATCCCTGGCTGCGGCCCTGTTGGCCTGCGGCATTCGCCACACCCGCGAGAGCGCCATCAACGGTCGTGCCGGTGCGCCTTATTGCATGATGGGGGTGTGCTTCGAATGCCTGGTGGAGGTGGACGGACAAGCCAATACCCAGGCGTGCCTGGTGCCGGTACGTTGCGGTATGCGCGTGCGTCGCCAACGCGGAGCCGCTTGCCTGGCACCGTGGGAGGAGGGCGGCGATGAATAACGCAGTCATCGACCTGATCATCATCGGTGCTGGCCCGGCGGGAATGAGCGCTGCGCTCGAAGCCAGGGCTCATGGCCTGTCAGTGGTCGTACTGGATGAACAGGCCAGCCCGGGCGGGCAGATTTATCGCCAGGTGCTCCAGGCTGACGTACGCAGCCGCGCCGTGTTGGGTGACGACTATGTTGCCGGGGCGAAATTGGCCGCCGACTTTTTGCAATGCGGTGCCCGCTATCTGCCTGGCGCGGCCATCTGGCAGGTGACGCCGCAGCGTCAGGTGCACTACTTGGTCGAGGGGCGCGCTGAAGTCTTGCAGGGGCGCCACCTGTTGATCGCCACCGGGGCCTTCGAGCGGCCGATGCCGATTCCCGGCTGGACCCTGCCGGGCGTCATGACCGCCGGAGCCGGGCAGATCTTGCTCAAAAGCGCGGCCATGGTGCCGGCCACGCCAGTGGTGCTGGCCGGCTGTGGTCCATTGCTCTACCTGCTGGCGGTGCAATACCTGCGCGCCGGGATCGCCCTTGAGGTCCTGGTGGACACCAGCCAGCGAAGCAATCTGCTACGGGCCTGGCGGGCAATTCCCGGTGCGCTGCGCGGTTGGCGCGACCTGCTCAAAGGGCTGAGGCTGCTGGCGGAGCTCAAGCGTGCCGGCGTTCGGCATTTTCGCAGCGCTTGCAACTTGCGGGTTGAAGGCACGGACCGGGCCTGCGCCTTGAGCTTCGACAGCCAAGGCCGCTCACAGCGCATTCACGCCGATTTGATCCTGCTGCATCAGGGGGTGGTGCCGAACACCCAGATCAGTTGGTCGTTGCGTTTGGAACATGACTGGAATGAACAACAATTGTGCTGGATTGTGCGCCGCAATCAATGGGGTGAAAGCAGCGTGCCGGGCATCTTCATCGCCGGTGACGGTGGCGCCATCGGCGGGGCCCGGGTGGCGCAACTGGAGGGGCGCCTGGCTGCGTTGGCAATCGCTGGCCAGTCCGCGCAAGCGTCTTCCCTGCAACGGGCGTTAGGCCGCGCCCGCGCCATACGGCCGCTACTCGACATCCTGTATCGCCCCGGCATGCAAAATCGCATTCCCGCCGACGACGTCACGGTGTGCCGCTGCGAAGAAGTCAGTGCTGGCGACATCCGCCGTCATGTCGACCAGGGTTGCCTGGGCCCCAACCAGACCAAGGCCTTCGGTCGTTGCGGCATGGGCCCGTGCCAGGGGCGCCAGTGCGGTCTGAGCGTCACTGAAATCATCGCCGAACACCGCCAAGTGTCACCCGCCGAGGTGGGCTATTACCGCATCCGTTCGCCCCTCAAACCTATCACGCTCGCCCAATTGGCCGGCGAGCGTCTCTCCGTCGAGGAACCCACATGAGTATTCAACGCATCGAAAGCAACCCACGCCTGAGCCGCAGCGTCGTGCACAACGGCGTGGCCTGGCTCAGCGGCGTCGTCGCCACCGACTGCAGCCAGAACATCCAGGGCCAGACCCGTCAGGTGCTGCAACGGGTCGATGAACTGCTCGCCGCGTCGGGCAGCGACAAGCACAGGCTGCTCAGCGTGCAGATCTGGATGAAAGACATGGGGCGGGATTTCGCCGCCATGAACGCGCAGTGGAGCGAGTGGGTCGATGCCACGCAGACGCCAGCGCGAGCCACGGCCCAAGTGGCTTTCGATGACCCGCAGATTTTGCTGGAGCTGATTGTCACGGCGGCGGTCTGAGGCCGTCGGCCGGATCACCGTTGTGCTGTCACCGGGCAGGCGACCGCCAGAGTCATCGCCCGGGCTTGTTCACATTGCTGCTGCCATAACGGATGACTTCTATGGAGCGTCCGGAATCAATAACATCGCATCTGGAGCAACTGAATGAACGTTAAACGCATCGCCCTGAAACTGGGTCTCGTCTCGCTGCTGGCTTTCGGCGCGAACCTGCAAGCCGCCGGGTCATCGCTGCGCATCGGCATCGAGGCAGCTTACCCACCCTTCGCCTCGAAAACCCCGGACAACACCATCGTCGGCTTCGACTACGACATCGGCCAGGCGTTATGCACCGAAATGAAGGTCCGTTGCATCTGGCAGGAACAGGAGTTCGACGGCTTGATTCCGGCGCTCAAGGTGAAAAAGGTCGACGCGGTGATTTCCTCCATGTCCATCACCCCCGAGCGGTTGAAGTCGGTGGACTTCAGCGACCGTTACTACCGGATCCCGGCGCGCCTGGTGTTTCGCAAGGGCAGCGGTATCAACGATATCCCGGCCCAGCTCAAAGGCAAGCGGATCGGGGTGCAGCGGGCGACCAACTTCGATCGTTATGTCACTGATCACTTTGCCCCGGCGGGCGCCGAGGTAGTGCGCTATGGTTCGCAGAACGAAATATTCCTCGACCTGCTGGGTGGGCGCCTGGACGCGACCATGGCCAGTTCGGTGGTGATCGACGAGAGCCTGCTCAAGCGTCCGGAGGGCAAGGACTTCGAATTTGTCGGGCCCAATTTCACCGAGGAACAATACTTCGGCACGGGCATCGGCATTGCGGTACGCAAGAACGATGCGTTGGCGAGCCGTTTCAATCAGGCGCTGACGACCATTCGCGCCAACGGCACGTACGACAGGATTCGCCAGAAGTACTTTGATTTCGATATCTACGGCGAGTAAATCTCGGGGTGTTTTCGGCCCGCAGGCATTGGCTTGCGGGCTGTCTTACCGGCTTGTTGCGGCACAACACGGAGTGATCCATGAAAACCAAAGCGGTACTCACTGAACAGGACGTTGAGCAATTGCTGGTGACGGCCAAGAAACTGGCGCACCAGCGTCAATGGGCGGTGTCGATCTGTGTGGTGGACGACGGTGGTCATCCCCTCGGGCTGTCGCGCCTGGACGATGCCTCGCCGTTATCGGCCTATATCGCCACCGAAAAAGCGCGCACCGCCGCCATGGGCCGGCGCGACAGCAAGGTCTTCGAAGACATGATCAACGGTGGCCGCTACGCTTTCCTCAGCGCCCCGCACCGGCAAGGCATGCTCGAAGGCGGCGTGACCATCCGCCACGACGGCCAGTGCATCGGCGCTATCGGTGTGTCCGGCGTCAAGGCCGAGCAGGATGCCGAACTGGCTCGTTTGGCGGTGGAGGCGGTGATTACTCCGGATGCCTGAGGCTTCGGTCGAGTCGCGAAGGCGGCCTGACAGCCGGCCTGGTTCTTGGTGGGACCGCGTTTCTCCTGTGGGAGCGAGCCTGCTCGCGATGGCGGTGGGTCAGTCAACAAATGTATTTACAGCCCCCGAACGCTTTCTCGAGCAAGCCCGTCTCCACCAAGGTTTGCACAAATCTTCCAGACACGCGCCTCATCAGCAGTTAATCTGCCAAGAGCACATTCACTGAACGGGACAGGGCATGACCGCGCGCAACTGGATCGATCTCAAGCAGGACGCCACGTCCGGCATCGAGACCGTGCGCGCGCATTTCGAGGGGCATGCCTACGATCCCCATTGGCATGACGCCTATCTGGTGGGCGTGACCGAACAGGGCGTGCAGCAGTTTCATTGCCGTCGCCAGCAGCACAACAGCACGCCGGGCAAAGTGTTCCTGCTTGAGCCCGGCGAGCTCCACGACGGCAATGCCCCTCACGCTCAAGGGTTTACCTACCGCACGTTGTACCTGGAGCCCCACTGGCTGGAGCGCGAGTTGCGCTCCTTGTTCGATGTGGCGCCGGACAATGCCCAGTTGGGGTTTGCTGCCACCCTGACTGACGATGCGCGGCTGGCGAATGCCACGGCCTTGGCCTTCCAGAGCTTGCATGAGCAGGAGATTCGCATCGTGCGCCAGACGGCCCTCGATACCCTGTTGGCCAACCTGACCCAACACCTGCAATGGCGCGCACGGATCAACCCCGACCCGCGCCTGCCATTGGTGGCGCAACAGGCCCGGGATTATCTGCACAGTCACCTGAGCGAAGACATCGGCCTGGATGACCTGGCGCGGGTCACCGGCGTGGATCGTTTCCGCCTGACCCGGGCGTTCAAGGCGGCTTTCGGCCTGGCGCCCCATGCCTATCTGATCCAGTTGCGCCTGGCCCGCGCCCGACGCCTGCTGGCCTGTGGCGAGAGCGCCGTGGCGGTGGCGGCCATGCTCGGTTTTGCCGACCAGAGCCACTTGGGCCGCTGGTTCCAGCGCGCCTACCGTTTGAGTCCGGCGGACTACCGCAAGCGCTGCTCAATTGTTCCAGACTGACCACGCCTTCGTGGGGATGATCAAGGCATCGATCATCCACCGAGACGTTGCTCCATGGACCAGTTACTGCCGTTTGCCTTGTTCGCCTTTGTCGCCTCCATCACCCCGGGCCCGACCAATATCCTGGTACTGAGCCACAGCTCGCGCTTCGGCCTGGCAACCACCGTGCCGATCATCCTCGGTGCCTGCGCCGCGGCGGCTTTGCTGGTGTTGCTGGTGGGCACGGGATTGGGCGATTTACTGGCGCGCCACGCTACGGTGCAGACCGCGCTTTCATGGGCGGGCATTGCCTGGTTGAGCTGGATGGCCTGGCAGATTTTCAGCGCCCCGGCCCAGGCCATCGACCCGGATCGGCCGGTCGAAGGCCCGCGTCTGGGCCTGGCAGGGGCCGCCGGATTGCAGTTGGTGAACCCCAAGACCTGGATGATGGCGTTGGCCGTGGTCAGCGTTTTTGCCGGCGCCGAGGCCGACCGTACTGTGCGGGTACTCTGGCTGTCCCTGGCGTTTTTCGCCATTTCGATTCCATGCATGACCGTCTGGGCTTATCTGGGGCTTGGTGCGGCCCGGTTCTGTCGTTCCGCCGTAGCGATGGAGCGGTTCAACCGGATCATGGCGGTGATGCTGCTGGTGTCGGCGTGGTTGACGTTGGTGATGTAGCTGCGACGTACCTTTATCACCCCGGGTACCGCAATCCCTTGCAACGGTTGGACGGTATCAAAACACAGTTGATTTGGAGAGCATCGGCCACGCCAGAACTCAAAGTGCGTTAGCGCTCGAACGAACAAACGACCCCAAGGAAGGAGGTCCAGCATGTCCACTCAAGATACCCACATCGATTTTATCCAGGCCAGGTTGCCCGTCTGGTTGAAGCGGGCCACACGGGCCCAGCAGAGACGTTTCAAAGTGCTCAGCCGGCAATTGCAGCGCGACAGTGATGCGCTCAATGCACTGCTCACCGACCTGCCGGGGCCCTATGCGTTCACCCTCGATCGGCTCAAGACCCAGCCGCAAGTACAGGATTGGAACCAGGTGATTGGCACCGGCACTGTGGCGGATGCGGTACGCCGGGCCAAGGTCAGGCGAAGTTCCTTCATCACCGACCCCTCGCTGTCGGTGATCGAGGCGGCCATGCGCAATTACCCTCCCGCCGACGCGGTTGTCGGCAGCGATTTCGATAACAAGGGCGAACTTTTCATCCAGGGCCAGCGAGGGGAGTTCTCTCTAGGGGACGCCTCGTCGGACACCGCGACACTGGCCACGACCCCGGCCAGTTTCGCCAGCCTCTGTCGCCGCATGGATGTGGGCGGAGCCTATCGACAGTTGCTCGAACACAAAATGCCTCGTATTGCCAATGAGGTGCCCGCGATTGCAAAGGCCTACATGGCGTACGCACGCAGCCAGCTCGCCTATGACGCCTACGAAGCCAGGCTGGATGGGCGCCTGGATGAAACCGGTGAACGCTTGCTGGCCCACGTGGGCGTTCATCTTGAAGAGCGGCCCGTCGCTTCCCTTGCCTGCGAGGTCAAGGTGCTGGAGTTGCTCTCGGCGCCCTTGTTCGGTGTGCGGGTGTACTGGGGGCTGAAGGGCGACGTCCATGGCGTTCGCCCGATCGTCTTGCACATGCCCCATGACACCGTGGCGCCGCTCAAGCAGTTCCCAAGCCTGCAGGCGCTGTCGGCGGAGCTCACCGAACGGGTGCGCAAACGCCGCTATCGCCAGGGCCTGATGCATTACCTCCCGTTGCGTCTGCAGACCAGCCTGGGCACGGCGCTGCACGATCAAGTGGAGTGGACGGTGACGGACAACCTCAATCTCTTCCAGGAAATTTATGCGCGCATCACCGGTTGGCGCGAGGGTGAGCGGGGCGAGGATGGCAGCCACCGGCGCATCCGGATACCCACGCCCAAGGTGGCCTGGGGCCTGAAGGACCTGCGTGAGGACCATTGGCACGCCTGCTATCACGAGTGGCGCGGCCACGCCCTGGCCAACGCCTCGGCGCTGATGGTCCCGACGCGGGACCAGGACTGGCGCGCGCTGCTGGCTCGCATCGACTATTGGGAGAGTCTTATCGAGCGTTCGCTGATGGTCGCCGCGACCTTCTTCCCGTTTTGCGCGCCTATCGGCATGACCGCCGCGGCGGTCGGTGGCGTGCGCCTGGTGTACGAAATCTTCGAAGGCATCCAGGCATTCAATGAAGGCCACGCGCAAGAAGGGATCGAGCATATCTTCAACGTGCTGTTCGGGGTCGCTCAAGGCGCTTACCTGGGATTCGTCGGTGGGGCCATTGAACCCATGCCGGTGAGTGACGGCACTACGCGCCTGTGGAATGGCGACATCAGTGCCTTCGAAGCGCAACGCTTGCCCCCCGTGGAGGCCGAGCAGGACGCCTGGGGTGTCTGGCGCACGACAGACGAGGCGTGGGTGCGTATCGAGGACCGCTATTTCGAAGTGCAGGGCAGCAAGGACGCTTTGAACCTGCGCCTGCCGGCCGGGCACCGAGGTGTGAGGCCGCCGCTGGAGTGGAGCCGTGCCCGCGGCTGGCAGTGGGCCCATCGCAATCCGTTGCAGCGAGATAGCCTGGCGTTGTTGCGTGCCTTTGCCGAGACGCCCGCCGAGTTGAACGACAACGCGCTCCTGGCCTTGCAACGGCAGGTTGGCATCAGCGAGGCGCACCTGCGCTACCTGCAAGTCGAGGGCCAACCGATGCCGGCGATATTGGCCGACGCCTTGGATGAGGCACGTAACTGGCAAGGGCTGCGGCAGGCCATTGGACGCCTGCGCCGGGGCGAAGCGCCGGGGGGCACGCATTTTCGCATCGCTCAGACCCTCGTCGATCTACCGGGATGGCCCGAAGGCTTGACGTTGCGCTACCACGATGGCGTGAGGCTCTACCCGGTGGGTGACATCGCCGACACGCGCTTCTTGTTGTTGAGCAAAACGGACCTGGAGCACGACGCCTGGGCGGCCCGCATCCTGGGAAACTTGAGCATGGACGAGCAGAGTGTGCTGCTCGGGCAACGCAGTTTCGGCCTGCTCCCGTTGGAGCGCAGTCGCTTGTTGGCCGGACGCTGGGCCGGGTACCTGGAGCACAATGCCACGCGTGTGAGCGCGGCCATGGCTCGTCACATCGGGCGCGATCCCTTGGCCGTTGCGGTGACCCGGACTTTTCCGAGTCTGACCGAATCCATCGCCAACGAGCTGGTCCATGAGATTTCAGGTCATGATCGGTTGCGTTTGCTCGAAGGCAAGGTGAGCGAGAATCTGGGCAAACAGTGTGCCGAAGCCTTGCGCGAGCTGCGCCTGACTCGTGCCCTGCGCGCCCTGGAACGCGGCGAAAGCACCGTGGATCGTGACCGCATCGTCATCGGCCTGCTGGGCAATGCGTCCCGGTTGCAAGGCCGCGTGCATCTGCGTCTTTGGCTGCGCGAGCTGCACGACCCGATAACGCTGGGGAAGGATGGCCCCTTGAAAACCATTCGCCAGGAAGGCGAAAAATATCGCCCCTTTGACGAAACCGGCGAAGAACTGGCAGGGGCCATGAGCCTGGAGGACGCGCTGCTGAGGGCATTGTCGGACGACGCGCGCCAGGCGCTGGGCCTGAATATCTGGGAGGCGGATAAGCTTCGGACCCAATTACTTGCCCAGGCCCTGGATGATCGGCAAGGCCTGCGCCCCTATCTGTCGATGAGGCGCCAGGGCAGCGTCGGATCTCGGCCGCAATGGTTGAACGGGCACTTGGTGTATCCCCTCAGCGGTCGTGGCAGGCTACCGCTGCAAGTCTGGCGCGGCAGCCTGGAGCAGCGTCTCGAGCGGCTCTATCCCAGCCATGGAGGGCAAAGTCTCGCACAGCTACGGGCGAGCCTGACCGAACAGGCCGAGCGCCAAGGCATCAGCCTGGGCGAGTTGGTCGGCCAGTTGGAAAGCGAATGGACCACGTTGGACGATGGACTGCGCCAGTGGGTGGACCATGAAGGTTTCCACCATCCCAACGAACAGCAGCACGACCGTGAGACCCTGGTTGGGCAACGCCATGCCATCGCCAGGGAACTGCGCCGTGCCTGGCAGCGTACACCTGATCCGGGACAGGAGGGCAGCGAACTGGCACTGCGCCTGAGGTCTTTCGACGTGGGCCGGTTGCCCCCCATCAGCGCGCGTTTCGAGCATATCCGCTCGTTGGTGCTGAGCCATATGGCCCTTAGCGAGGACCCGTCGGACTTCCTGAGGCTGTTCCCCAACATCGACACGTTGCACCTGACGGGCAATCAGCTCACCACGATCCCGGTGGCGGCAGGCGAGTTACGTTTTCTAGTGGAACTGTCAATGGACAGCAATCCGCTCCATCTGAACGAGAATGTCTTCACGCCGCTGACCGGAATTGAACCCGCTAGCCGTATATGGACCCTGGGTCTGTCAGGGATCAGTAGCGGCCCGGAGACGGGAACCAGTGCGCAGGTGATCGCTGCCATTGACAGCCTGGCCGCGCTGCCGGAACTGCGGGAAGTGGTATGGGCCGATAACCTGCATTTCACGCCCGAGCAGTTGCAGGCGCTGACCCGGTTGCCGGATTTGCGAGCGCTGGAGCTGTCGCGCTGTGGCCTGCGCCTGGATGAGGAGGGCAGTGCGTTTCTGCGTACCGCGACGCGTTTGGAAGACCTGCGCCTGAGCGAAAACAGCTGCAGGGACCTGCCCGACTTGCCGGAGCTTACGAACCTGTCCGAGCTGGAACTGGCCAGGACCGGACTCGATCGGGTGCCCGCATTGGCATTGGCGGTGCTCTCCAGGCATTCGTCCGATGGATTCGTCCTCGATCTTCGAGGCAACCGCATCACCAATATCCAGGATGACTTGCTTCCCTTGCTCAACAGCTTGCCAGATCGGGACTCACCGGACATATGGCTTGATGACAATCCATTATCCAGTGTTCAGATCCAGGCCCTTCGCGCCATATTTCCCGAGTCTTTCCAGTACACCGTCGATGACTGGCTCTACATTTCACCGAACCTGCAGAGAGCGCTGGAAGTCGCCCGCGACGATCCCGGGATGCGGAATTTCATCGACTGGTTCTCCGCCGGCATCCGCAACACCGATGCCCAGACGCCTGTCGGGTTGTCTTTCGGTGATCGCCGGCGGGCGGCCGCCGTCTTGCAACACTACATCGGCTACCAGAACACTCACGACCCACTCCCGATGCTGGTGGGCGATTTCGACCAGCAGCTACGGCAACTGCGCACGCGCCTGCAAGCGCGCATCCTGGACCGGCACACGCCAGACCTTGCTGAGCTGGAGATGCACTTTTCGTTGTTCGAATCGGTGATGCGCGCTCGTCTCGCTCGACAAGGCGTGCCTTATGCCAGTTTCATGGCCGAGCATTACGCCTATTGGAACCATACCCTGACGGAGCGCTACCCCGACCTGGTGCAGCGCCAGGCGTACCTGACCCGGGAGGCGTTCATCGACTGGCTCAGCGATGCCCAGGACACCTTCAACAGCAATGACCAAACCCCGCGAGTGGGAGAAATGACCTGGCGACCGTATCTGGGGTTGATGTCCCGGGAGTGGTCCGAAGGACTGGCTTTCTGGGAAAGGCTGGATGACGACCTGGTGGACGCCTTCAGCGCACCGGTGAGTCCGTCCCGTTGGCCGCAAGTGATGCTGGACAATCTGGTGCAGCCGGACGCCCAGCTACCCAGCCCACTGGAATCCGTCACCCAAGGCGACCGGATCGTCTGGCGCCGCGTGGGGCTCGAGGCCGTGGCGGATGTGGATTGGGCAGCAGGCCGGCCGGTGATGCTCACCGAAGACCAACTGCGGCGGACCATGGCGATCTACCGCTCGGTCAAGAGCCGGGAGGTCGAGTCGCTGGTGCGCAGGATCACCACGAACCTGGTCAGCGCGTGGTGGGCACCGGGATCGCTATAAACCAGGCGCCGTGGCCTTGAAGATCAACGCCTTCAGGCCACACTCGGGGTCGATGTCCGGAAATTCCGGCGGATTGTCCAGGCGCGCTTCGAACACCAGCCCGGGCGCTTCGCGGATCACCCCATCGATAAGGAAATCCGGGCCGGTGGCCGGATCGTTGCTGCAAGCCAGGACCGTGCCGTCGGCGGCCAGCAGTTCCGGCAGGCGGCGCAGGACCCGCTGGTAGTCCTTGGTCAACAGGAAACTGCCTTTCTGGAAGGTTGGCGGGTCGATGATCACCAGGTCGTAGGGCCCGCTGTTGATCACCTTGCCCCAGGATTTGAACAGGTCGTGGCCGAGGAAACTCACCTGGCTCAAGTCATGGCCGTTCAAGCGATGGTTGTCGCGGCCACGACTCAAGGCCGCGCGGGACATGTCCAGGTTCACCACATGCCGGGCGCCGCCGGCGATGGCCGCCACCGAAAAGCCGCAGGTGTAGGCGAACAGGTTCAACACGCGCTTGCCCTTGGCGTTTACCCGCACCCAGTCGCGGCCGTAGCGCATGTCGAGGAACAGGCCGTTGTTCTGCTTTTTGCCCAGGTCGATCCGGTAGCGCAGGCCACCTTCAGTCAGGGTCCATTCATCGATGGGCTGGCCCACCAGCCATTGGGTGAGGCTTTGTGGCAGGTAGCGGTGCTGCATCGCTAGCGTATGGGCCTTGCTGTGCTGCCAGGCCGGCGACGTGGCGAGCGCCAGCAGCATTGCGTTCAAATCGTCCAGATGCGTGGGGTCCGGTTCCTTGAACAGCGACACCAGCACTATCCCTTGCAACCAGTCGACAGTGACCTGTTCCAGGCCCTGCCAGCAGCGTCCGCGGCCATGGAACAGGCGACGGGTTTCTTCGGGCACTGATTCCAGGGCTGTCAGCAAGTGGTCGTGAAGGGTTTGAAGGGCTACGCAATTCATTCAGGCAACGCCAGGGATTCGAAAGGCCGGCATTTTAACCTGTGGCGAGGGAGCTTGCTCCCGTTCAGTTGCGCAGCAACTGCCTGTTTCAACCTCCACTGGTAGCCAGAATACTCGCCACCTGTTGCGGCTGACAATTGAGATAGGCCGAACGCTTGAGCCAGCCCGGGTCCGGGTACCAGGAAAACATGAACTGGCCGCCCTTGAGCTTGTCGATCACCTGGCGTGCCACCTGCGGGCGCACGGCCGGGCAACCCTGGCTGCGTCCGATGCGTCCCTGGCGCGCGCTCCACAACGGGTTCACGTAGTCGGCGGCATGGATCACGATCGCCCGATCACGGGCCAGGTCATTGAAGCCCGGTTCCAGGCCGTCCATGCGCAGCGAATAGCCGTGGGTGCCCTGGTAGCTTTCCTGGGTGCGAAACAGGCCCAGGCTGGATTGGTAACTGCCCAGGCGATTGGAAAACTGCGTGGCGAAGTTTTCCCCGGATTTCTGCCCATGGGCCACCAGGTCACGCAAGACCAGCTTCTTCTGGCGCAGGTCGAAGATCCACAGGCGACGGGCCGTGGAGGGCTGCGAGTAGTCGATGACCGCCAGGTGGCGGGCCTGGCTGGCGCCATTGGCGACCGCGCACTGCATGGCGCTCAAGGCACTTTTGAGTGCCAGGGGATTGAGTTCCGGCGCTGCCTGGGCGAGGCTGTGATAAAGCGTTTGCGGCTTTGCCTTTTTTTCCGCCAGCGCCGGGCTGCAAATGACGCCCAGGCCCAGCATGACCAGGCAAAGTCGGCGCAAAAAGCCCTGTACAGGCGAAGCATTTCCAGCGTGGTGTTCGTTCGCGGCATCCCGTCCGGTTTCGTTTGTCTGCATGATGGCGGGTCGTACCTGTCGCAAAATTCACCGTCAACGAGACGGCCATGGATTGGAGTAAAGCAGTTGTTCAAAAAGTCCGCATGTTACCTGAGCCTTTTATTGCTCACTGCGCCATTGGTCGCGACAGCCGAAGACAGCGATCCGGCGCTCGTGCAGACCACACTGGCGCAACTGGCGGTCGCGTGCCCGGACGTCGCGGCGGGTGCCAGCTTTCCGACGGTGCTCGACTTGCAGGCGTTCTATCAGCAAAACGCAGGCCAGGAAGTCTGGTCGGACGACGAACGACGGGGGGCGTTGCAGGTCCAGTTGCAGCAACTGGCCGATGACGGCTTGGATCCGGCCCGCTATAACCTGCCGGTCGCGGGCACAGCCCAAGGTCCTCATTGCGCCGACATCGCCATCAGCCAGCGCTATCTGCAAGCCTTGCATGACCTGCGTTTCGGTTACCTGCCTCAAGACCGGCTGGAGCCGGTGTGGAAGGCCAACCCACCGCCACAGGATCACCCGGCCGTGGTGCTGGCGATCGCCGGGCTGGGCCGGCAGAATCTGGCCGATGCCTTTGAACAGGCACGGCCGAATCTGGACCTCTACCGCAACCTGCGCGGCCTCTATGCCCGACTGCGGCAACAACCTTTAGCCGAATGGCAAGCGGTGCCGGGCGGGCCGTTGCTGCAACCGGACAAACAGGACGCCCGCGTACCTGCCCTCGCTCAACGACTGTTCAACGAGGGTTACCTGAGTACGCCACCGCAGGTCAGCGACGAGCACTACAGCCCCATACTGGTGGAGGCGATGAAGAGTTTCCAGGCCCAGCATTCGTTGCAGGCCGATGGCGTGGTGGGACCGTGGACCGTCACCGAACTGAACATAAGCCCGGCCATGCGCCGCGAGCAGTTGCGCATCAACCTGGAGCGCATGCGCTGGCTGGCCCAGGACGTGGAAAACGACAGCGTCCTGGTCAACGTGGCCGCGGCGCAATTGACGGTTTACCAGGGCGGCGCGCCGGTCTGGCAAACCCGCACCCAGGTGGGGCGTGCGCAACGGCAGACGCCGTTGCTCAAATCCCACGTCACCCGCCTGACGCTCAACCCGACCTGGACCATTCCGCCGACCATCATGCGTGAAGACAAACTGCCCGAGATCCGCCGAGATCCGGAGTTTCTCAGCCGCCACAACCTGCGGATCCTCGATGGCGATGGCTTGCCGTTGCTGGCGGAGGACATCGACTGGGAGCACCCGGGCAACCTCATGTTGCGCCAGGACCCTGGTCCGAAGAACCCGTTGGGCAAAATGGCGATCCGTTTTCCCAATCCGTTCTCGGTGTACCTGCATGACACACCGAGCCAAGCGTTGTTCAGCAAGGGCCCGCGAGCTTTCAGTTCAGGATGCGTGCGGATCGAGCAAGTGATGCACCTGCGCGACCTGCTGGTCAGCCCCGCCGAACGGGCACGCACCGACACGTTGCTGGCCAGCGAGGCGACCCATGAATTCAGGCTGGCCCGGCCCGTGCCGATCCTGCTGGGCTACTGGACGGCACAAGCGGACAGCCAGGGCCAGGCGGTGTACGTCCCGGATATCTACGGGCGTGACGCGACACTGTCTGCCGCCCGTGGTCGCGCGCTCTGAGCTCAGGCGCATGCCGTCGCGGGCGCGTGGGTGGTTTCGTCGAGCGTGGCGAACAAGCGCTGGCCGATAGCGTCGGCGGCCTGCAGATGCTGCTGCGGATCGGCGGTTTCCGAGTCGAACAGAAGCTGGGAACTCACCACTCGGGCGCCGCAATAACCGAAAATGCCATGGTCGATCTGCGTGGTCATCGCCTCACCGTAGCCGTGGCGCTGGAAGCTGTCGGCATCGGCACCACCGACGCCCACCAGATGGACCCGCAAGTGCTGCAGCTTCTGGATAAACGGCTTGTCCAGGCTGAAATCGAACGCCCAGCCGTTGGAAAACACCCGGTCGATCCAGCCCTTGAGCAATGCCGGCATGGACCACCAGTAAATCGGGTAGACCAATACCAGCGCGTCGGCACGGTCGATTCTGGCTTGCTCGGCCAGCACATCCGCGGGCGGCAAGGCCTCGCGGTGGTGGACGGCGTGGTCGGCAAAGCTGAAGCGCGGTTCGAAGCCTTCGGCGGCCAGGTCGGCGATCTCGAACGTATCGACGGGGTTGGCTCGGGTGATGCCTTCGGCGATTTTCCCGGCCAGGCTGTGGGTGAGGGAGCGCGGATCGTGGTGAGCCACAACGATGAGTGCATGCATGGCGAAACTCCTTCTGGTCACGAGGTCTGGAAGACCGGTATGCTTAAGTTACGCTTAGTAAGTTACGGTTGGTAAAGTTATCATGTCAAGTACCGAAGAACATCCGCAGTCTTCACCTCGTCGCCGTTTGTCCCGGCATGACCGCCAGCGACAATTGCTCGATGTCGCCTGGCGACTGGTGCGGGAGGAGGGTAGCGATGCCCTGACATTGGCCCGGCTGGCGGACCAGGCGGGGGTGACCAAGCCCATTGTCTACGACCATTTCATTACCCGGTCCGGGTTGCTGGCGGCGCTTTACCAGGATTTCGACGCCCGTCAGACCGCATTGATGGATGCGGCCCTCGACGCGAGCGAGGCCACCCTGCAAAGCCGCGCGGCGGTAATCGCTTCTTCCTACGTCGAGTGCGTGCTGTTGCAAGGCCGAGAGATTCCCGGGGTGATCGCAGCACTGACCAGTTCGCCGGAACTGGAGCGTATCAAGCGCGAGTACGAGGGCATTTTCCTCGACAAGTGCCGCGCCGTGCTGGAGCCGTTCGCCGGCACGAAAGGCATCACCCAGGCCGGCTTGCGGGCGATGCTAGGGGCGGCGGAAGCACTGTCCAATGCCGCCGCGACTGGGGAAATCAGCGCTGCCGAGGCAAAAGAAGAACTGCTGGCCAGTATCGTGGCGATGGTGGCCAGGACCGCCGATAACCCTTCAAGTTGACCCACCGCTATCGCGAGCAGGCTCGCTCCCACAGAGGATCCCGGATGCATGCGGATCCTGAGGTCACCAAAATTAACGGTGGGAGCGGGCTTGCTCGCGATAGTGCAGCCCGGTCAACACCTCGGTTCAGGATTGGTCGGGGTGTTCGAACGACTGCACTTTTATGAAGCTGCAGGCAGGGTGATCGCACCATCACAAGGCAGTGGGTGGTGCTTGGGAAAGGGGGGCGGGCGCCGGTCGGCTTGTGGTGTTAGAACTGGCGTCTTCGCGGGCAAGCCCGCTCCCACAGGGGGGACAGCGGTGAACGCGCTGCCATGAGTAGGGGCTGAGCGAAGTTTGGCACGCTCGCTGCAAGAGGCTATCCAGGCCCACCGCGAACCCAGTCGAGTGGGCAGCTCCGTCGGTCAACGAAGATCGAATGCCAGCAGGCCGGAGGAACAACGGTAGGTCAGGGCGCAGTCGCCGGACCGCTACCGCACAGAACAGGCAAAGACGCCTGGAACCGCAAGGTTTCAGGCGTCTTTTTTTTGCTTTCAAAATCGTGATGGGCTTTTGTCGGGTGCTTTTTATGAACTCCAACGTTGCTTCTCTGAACAAGCTGCAAACGCTGATCGTGATCGGCAATGGCATGGTCGGCCATCACTGCGTCGAGCAACTGATCGAGCGCGGTGCCCTTAATCATTACCGCGTGCATGTGTTCAGCGAAGAGCCGATGCGGGCCTACGACCGCGTGCATCTGTCCGAGTATTTCTCCGGGCGCGACGCCGAGTCCCTGGCCCTTGGCGAGGCGTCGTTGTACCAGACGCCTGGCGTCACCCTGCACTTGGGCGTACCCGTACTGGAAATCGACCGTGACGCGCATCAGGTAGTGACCGCCCATGATCGCATTCACTACGACAAGCTGGTGCTCGCCACCGGTTCCTATCCGTTCGTGCCACCGATTGAAGGCGCCGAAGGCGATTCGTGCCTGGTCTATCGCACCCTGGAGGACTTGGACGCGATCCGTGCCGCCGCCAGCAATGCTCGCCGTGGCGTGGTGGTCGGTGGTGGCCTGCTGGGCCTGGAAGCGGCCAACGCCCTCAAGACCCTCGGCCTGGAAGCCCATGTGGTGGAATTCGCCCCACGGCTGATGCCGGTGCAGTTGGACACCCAGGGCGGTCTGGCCCTCAAGGCGCGCATTGAAAGCCTGGGCGTCGGCGTGCACCTGTCCAAGGGCACCCAGTCGATCACTGCCGGTGAGCAGTACCGTTATCGGATGAACTTCGGCGACGACGATTTCCTGGAAACCGACCTCATCGTGTTTTCCGCCGGCATCCGTGCCCTGGATGCCTTGGCCCGCCAGAGCGACTTGCAGATCGGCCCGCGCGGTGGCGTGGTCATCGACGATCATTGCCAAAGCAGCGACCCGCACATCTACGCCATCGGTGAATGCGCGGCCTGGAACGGCAGTATTTTCGGCCTCGTCGCCCCGGGCTACCAGATGGCCCGTAATGTCGCGGCCCGGCTGTGCGGCGAAAGCGCTGAAGCCTTCACTGGCGCCGACATGTCGACCAAGCTCAAGTTGCTTGGCGTGGACGTTGGCTCCATCGGCGATGCCCATGGCAACACGCCGGGTTCGCGCAGCTTCCAGTTCATTGACGAAACCAGCGCCAGCTACCGGCGCCTGGTGGTGGACGCCGCCGGCAAACGAGTGATCGGCGCAGTGTTGGTGGGCGACAACAGCTATTACGACACCTTGCTGCAATACATGCAGAACGGCATCGCCTTGCCCAAGGACGCTGCCAGCCTGATCCTGCCATCGTCCGAAGGCGCCCCGACCCTGGGCCCGGCGGCTTTGCCCGAAACCGCGACCATCTGCTCTTGCCACAACGTCACCAAGGGCTCGATCTGCTCGGCCATCGATGGTGGCTGTACCGATCTGGGCCAGCTCAAATGCGACACCAAGGCCGGTACCGGTTGTGGTGGTTGCGCGGCCTTGGTCAAGCAAGTGTTCGAGCATGAATTGACGGCCCGCGGTGTCAGCGTCGACAAGAGCCTGTGTGAACACTTCGCCTACACCCGCCAGGAGTTGTATGCCCTGGTGCGGGTGGAAGGCATCATCAGTTTCGAAGAGCTGCTGGCCAAGCACGGTCGCGGTCACACCGGTTGCGATCTGTGCAAACCGGCGGTGGGCTCGATCCTGGCGTCGTGCTGGAACCAGCCGATCATGGACCCGTCCCTGGTGCCGTTGCAGGACACCAACGACACGTTCATGGCAAACATGCAGAAAAACGGCACCTATTCGGTGGTACCGCGTATCGCCGGTGGGGAAATCACCGCCGACAAACTGATCGCCATCGGAGTGGTCGCCAAGAAATACGACCTCTACACCAAGATCACCGGCGGCCAGCGCATCGACCTGTTCGGTGCCCAGTTGCACCAGCTGCCGGATATCTGGGCCGAGCTGATCGAAGCCGGTTTCGAAACCGGCCATGCCTACGGCAAATCCACGCGAACGGTGAAATCCTGCGTGGGCAGCACCTGGTGCCGCTACGGCGTACAAGACAGCGTGCAAATGGCCCTGACCATCGAGGATCGCTACAAGGGCCTGCGCTCGCCGCACAAACTCAAGTTCGCGGTGTCCGGTTGCACCCGTGAGTGCGCCGAGGCCCAGAGCAAGGACGTCGGCGTGATCGCCACCGAGAAGGGCTGGAACCTCTACGTGGCCGGCAACGGCGGCATGCGCCCGCGTCACGCCGAGCTGTTCGCCACTGACCTGGATGACGCCACGCTGATCCGCTACATCGACCGTTTCCTGATGTTCTACATCCGCACCGCCGACAAGTTGCAACGCACCTCGGTCTGGCGCGAAAGCCTGGAAGGCGGCCTGGACTACCTCAAGGACGTGATCATCAACGACAGCCTGGGCCTGGGCGCCGAGCTCGAAGCGCAGATGCAATTGGTGGTCGATCGTTATGAATGCGAATGGGCCAATGCCCTCAAGGATCCGGACAAACTCAAGCGTTTCCGCACCTTCGTCAACGACGGGCGTGGTGATCCGGATGTTCATTTTGTCCGGGAGCGCGGCCAGCGCCGGCCAGTCCACGCCGGCGAACTTCACCTGATTCCCGTTACCGAGGAGGTGCTCTGATGAACCAGTCAAACGTTGTTCGTATTCCTGTCCGCGATGTCGCCCAGGAACCGTCGCAATGGCGTGCCCTGTGCAGCCGCGACGACCTGGTACCCAACTCTGGTGTGGTCGCCTGGCATGACGGCAGCCAAGTGGCATTGCTGTACCTGCCCGAGCATCAGGACAAGCCGCTGTACGCTGTCGACAACCGCGATCCCAAGTCGGGTGCGAATGTCATCGGTCGTGGTTTGTTGGGCAGCATCAAGGGTGACCTGGTGATTGCCTCGCCGATGTACAAGCAGCATTTCCGGCTGGAAGACGGCTCTTGCCTGGAGTACCCGGAGCAGCGCCTGCGGGTATGGCCGGTGCGGCTCAATGGCGATGTGGTGGAGATTGGCGAGGACTGATCCGAGCCATTGGATGAGTTGAAAACTGCAGTCAAATGTGGGGATGAACAATGAAAACCGCTGCTCAACTGGTGAGACTCAAGAGTGTGCAGAACCGACAGGTCCACAGCATCGCCCCCGAGCAGACGGTGCTCGAAGCGCTGCAAATCATGGCCGAGAAAAATGTCGGCGCGTTGCCGGTGATCGAGGACGGCCAGGTGGTGGGGGTATTCAGCGAGCGGGACTATGCGCGCAAGATGGTGCTCAAGGGGCGTTCATCGGTGGGTACGCCAGTGCGCACCATCATGAGCACTCCGGTGGTCACCGCCGACAGCCAGCAGAGCATCGACCGTTGCATGGAAGTCATGACCGACAGCCACTTGCGCCACCTGCCGGTACTGGATAACGGGCAACTGATCGGCCTGTTGTCCATTGGCGACCTGGTGAAGGAAGCGATTGTCGAGCAGGCGGATTTGATCCGACAACTGGAGCACTACATTCGCGGGCATTGATTCCGCAAGCTCGCATTTGTGGCGAGGGGATTTATCCCCGCTGGGGCGCGCAGAGGCCCCAAAACTGTACATAGACGCCCCCCTTGGGTTGAGCTGACCGCTCTGGGGCTGCTGCGCAGCCCAGCGGGGATAAATCCCCTCGCCACAAGATCGCGCACGACGTCGGCGCTCAACCCAACGCCAACAATTGCCGGATCAGATTCGGCGTGCTGCCGGTCCAGCGCTTGAACGAGCGACGAAAGTTCGCCGTATCGTTGAAGCGCAGGTACTGCGCCACTTCCTCGTTGCTGAAGCCCTTGACCTGATACAAATACAACGCCACATGGGTGTGTACCCGGTCCACCTGTTGCTGGAAACCGGTGTGATGCTTGTGCAGCTTGCGCTTGAGGGTTGCCGGGCTCATGGCGAAGGCCTGGGCGGTCTGTTCCAGGCTTGGCGTCTGCTGTACATGGACGTGCAGGTAGTCGTAGAGGCAATCCAGAAAGCTGGAAACAAAGCCCAGTTGATCGAGTTGGTCGCGGGCTTCGATCCGCGCCACCTGGCCGGCGGTGGCCGAAACGTTGGGCCAGGGCTGGGCGAGGCAGTGGCGGGGCAGGCGCATCAAGTCCAGGGGGCGGTCGAATTGGGTGTGCTCACCCAGGTGCACCCAGTATTGCTCGACGTAACGCGGCTCGCTGTGGCGAAAGCTGCACTGCCAGGGCAAGCGTTCGCCGCTGAGCCAGGCACTCATCGCCACCATCGAGGTCATGCTCGCCTCCAGCACGAAGCGCCATTGCTCATCGGCGCCACAACTGTCCAGCCAATGGACATAGGCATAGTGCTCGTCCACCAGCAGCCGTGGGGCGGCCAATGGACTGAGCAGCGCCTGCTGGTCGATCAGGGTTTGCAGGGCCTGATGCAGATTCTGCGCGTGGCGTAACGCGTGGCTCGCGGGCCCGTAATGTCCCGGCAACAGCCGCTGGCCGAACAGGAAGCTGCTGTCGCTGGCATCCAGCAGGCGCCGGCTGTTGTCGATCAGGCCGAGGAATTGCTGCGGGCTGATGCGGCTTTGTCCGGCAAGGATATCGTCGTGGAACAGCCCGGTACCGCGCAGCAGGCGATGGCTGTCGATGTCCCGCGACAGTGCCAGGTCGATCAGCGCGGCAGGTTGATAGTGCCCCGGAATGAAGCGACTGTCGGTTTCGTACCAGCACGTCTTGAGTGTCATGGCACGGCCTCAGGCGCTTTTCGCCAACGTGGTGCGGGACTGTGCCAGCGCCAGGTTCAGGCGTTTGAGCAAGGCGTCGGCGGATTCGTCGAACGCCATCACCACCGCCGTGCTGGCGACCAGTTGCAAGCGTTCTCCGTGTTGCCGGGTCTTGTGGGCCAGGCTGCGCACCGATATTTCCAGCTCCAGGGCCAGGCGTCGGGCCTGGCTCTCGCCGGTATCAGGCAGCAGCACTACGAAACGATCGCCGGCCAGGCGGCACAGCAAGTCCTGGCGCCGCAGGTTCAATACCAGCAATTGGCTGACGGCCTGGAGCACCGCATCGCCTTCGCCGTGGCCGAAACGCTGGTTGATGGCGGTGAAGTTGTCCAGGTCCAGTGCCAGCAGCGACAGCGGTTGCTGACGGCGGCGTGTGTCTTCCAGGCTGGCGGACAGTTCGTGCTTGAGAAAGTCGGCGCCACCCAACGGCGTGAGTTTGTCGAACAAACGGTGCTCACGGAACAGACGCTCGCGCTTCTCCATCTGCCCATTGATCGCCAATTGTTCACGGTGCCAGTGATAGATACCGAGGGTCAGCAGGATCATGCCCACCGGCATGGGCCCGGATTCGAGCCAGTGATCCCAGGTGATGCTGGCGGGCAGGCGGATGAATTCATCGAGGCTGTCGATCCACCAGGAAAAGAAGATGCAGCCCAGGCCCAGGACCAGGTAATTGGTGACCCGCCCGGCCGGCCGGCTTTTGAGCACCAGCCCCAGCCAGACCAGCGCCAGCAGCGCCGAGCCACCTTCACCGAGGATGTCCAGCCAGACCCATTCGGCGATGGGTTTGAGTTCGCCGCTGGCCAAATGCAGGATCAACCCGAGGTTGGCCGCCAGCAGGAGCAGGGCGAGTTTGAGGCGGTGCGGGCGGAGCACGGATAACATGGCCGGAGTCCTTTGCCAGAAGCGGAATGCGGCCCAGCACAGCAGATGAATGTGACAGCGCGGTGACGGTGGATGAATGGATGGGGGAGGTCGAATCAGCTCATCGGTTGTCTGAACTTTTCATTCATAACATCGCCACCTATCTCATTGTGGCGAGCGGATTTTGTGGGAGCAAAGCTTGCTCGCGACGAAGACGACGCGGTTTTTCAGGGAGTCGAGGCGCCTGCATCGCGAGCAAGCTTTGCTCCCGCAGCGGTGCGACGTTTCGCCAAATTCCTTCGCCCTTCAGATTCTCTGAGTCTGTAAAACAGGTCATTTCAGCTCATTCCGACTCGCCAGCCCGCCTAAATCAGCCTATTCCAGCCTCCACGGCCAAGCCCTGTCACAGAACCGTCATTCCCCACCCCTAGCGTGCCCTCCCAGTTGCCGGGTCATTGCCTGGCGGAAGTTCGGATTCCTGGGGGAGGACCACCATGCACCACCGCACCAGCACTGCCGGGTTCGTCGGTTTCACGTTCACCGCATTGGCGATGGCCATTGCCAGTGAGCGTTTGAGCGCCGCCGAGCAGGCGGCCACGGAACACGTCGAAGTGGTTGGCCAGGCCGCCAGCATCGACCAGGCCCTCAAGGAGCAGCGCAGCGCCGACAGCATCAAGAGCGTCGTGCATGCCGACGGTGTGGCGCAATTGCCGGATGAAAACGTCGCCGAAGCCGTGCAGCGCCTGCCCGGGGTCAGCGTCGAGCGCGACCAGGGCGAAGGTCGGTTTGTCAGCGTGCGCGGCCTGGGGCCGGACCTCAACAGCGTGACCATCAACGGCACGCTGGTGCCGGCCCCGGAAAGCGAGCGGCGGGCCGTTGCCCTGGATGTACTGCCTTCGGAGCTGGTGCAATCCTTGTCGGTGATCAAGACCCTGACACCGGACATGGACGCCAATTCCCTGGGCGGTACGGTGGACGTCAAAAGTCTCTCGGCCTTCGACCACAAGGGTCTGTTCTATACCGGCAGCAGCGAAGCCAGCTATGACAAGAACACCGGCCAGACCAGCCCGAAATTCTCCGGTGCCATCAGCGATCGCTTCAGCCTCGGCGACGGCATCGATAACTTCGGCGTGGCCGCGGCGCTGAGCTGGCAGAAGCGTGACTTCGGCTCGGACAACGTCGAAACCGGCGGTGCCTGGGATTTCGAGCAAGGCTCACGCCTCGAAGAGTTCGAACAGCGCGACTACGACATTCGTCGCGAGCGGGCCGGTGGCGGGCTGAACTTCGACTACAAGCCCGATGACTCCAGCAGCTATTACCTGCGCACGTTGTACAGCCGCTACAAGGACAGCGAAATCCGCAACTCCACCAGCATCGCCTTTGAAGACCCGCAGGCTGCCGGTGAACTGGGTGATGCCGAGGGCCAGCGCAAACTCAAGCAACGTGAAGAAACCCAGGAGATCCAATCCTACGTACTCGGCGGTGAGCGCCTGTTCGGTCTCTGGACCTTGAGTGGCCAGGGCGGCTACAGCCAATCGAGCGAAGACAGCCCCGGCCACATTGCCGGCGCCACCTTCGAAGGCATCGATGGTTTCAATGGCGGTTTCTACGACAACGACAAGCCCCGGCCGATTATCGGCTCAGGGTTCTACGATCCGGCCAACTTCAGCCTCGACAAGGTGGACTGGGAACAGCAGAAGACCACCGACACCGAGAAAAACCTGCGTCTGGACCTGGCCCGGGACTACGACTTGCGCGGCTATGCGTCCCAAGTCAAATTCGGCGGCAAAGTCAGTCGACGGAACAAGGACAACGACCTGGACGCCTGGGTCTACGAGGATTTCGACGACCTGGGTTTCACCGACGAGCAGTTGAACCTGGGGCAGTTCCAGAAAGGCAATGTGGACTACCGCCTCGGTCGCTTCGGCCCGGGCATCAGCGCCGATGCCATCAAGCAGTTGATCGGCGGCCTCAATCGCGATGACTTTTTCGACGAGCAGGAGTCGCGCGTCAACGACTTCAAGATGAGCGAGGACATCAACGCCGCGTACCTGATGAATACCGTCGACATCGATGACTGGCGTTTCATCGCCGGCATGCGCTACGAAGGCACCGAGTTCGAGGCCAAGGGCACCGGCGCCACCGACGGCGTATTCACCGATACCGAGACCCGTCGCAAGTATCACCACTGGTTGCCGGGCCTGCATGCACGCTACCAATTGGACAAGAACACCCAGGTGCGTGCGGCGTGGACCAAATCCGTGGTGCGTCCGACCTTCGGGCAATTGGCGCCGGGTTTTGTCATCGACGATGACGAGGCGACATTCGGCAACCCGGACCTCAAGCCGCTGGAATCGAGCAACCTGGACCTGGGCATCGAGCACTTCATGGGCCACGCCGGCACGGTCTCGGCCTTCGTGTTCTACAAGGACATCAAGAACTTCGTCTACAACACCGACCTGGCCGGCACGGGCACCTGGACCGATTTCGCCGAAGCCCACAGCTACGCCAACGGCGACAGCGCCAAACTCTATGGCCTGGAGCTGGCCTACTCGCAAAAATTCGACTGGCTGCCGGCGCCTTGGAATGGCTTGCTGTTGGGGGCCAACACCACCTTCAGCCGTTCGGATGCCGAAATCGAAGGCTTCGACCAGGCCAGTGGTACCCAGCGCAAGCGCAGCATCGACCTGCCGAACCAGTCGGACACGGTCGGCAACCTGATGTTGGGTTGGGAAAACGACAAGCTGAGCCTGCGGCTGTCGGCCAACTACAAGTCAGCGTACCTGTTCGAGCTGGCGTCCATCAGCGACCGCGACCATGACCTGCACGTCGACGCCCAGACCTTCGTCGATTTCAGCGCGCGCTATTCGCTGACCAAGAACCTGCAAGTCAGCCTGGAAGCCCAGAACCTTACCGACGAGCCGTATTTCGTCTACACCGGCCATCGCTCCTACAACGGCCAGTACGAAGAGTACGGCCCGACCTACAAGCTGGGGCTGACCTTTACCCATTTCTGAATCGCGAGCCTGATCACTTGTGGCAATAGGATTTGGCTGTGGGAGCAAAGCTTGCCGCGATGCAGGCGCTCGGCTTACGGGAGTCCCGTGTCGTCTTCGTAGCGAGCAAGCTTTGCTCCCACGGATGAATTCCCTGGCAATAGAAGTGAGCAACAAGCCCGTTTGAGTCTGACTGAATGACAAGGATTTTCCCGTTGAACACGATGTTTTTCTTACCCAAGCGCTACCTACTGGCGATGGCGATCAGCCTGGCATCCGCCGCCGCCCTGGCGGCCGCCCCAGCGCCCAGGCTAAAACTGCAATCCTGGTCTCAAGCCGAGCAACTGTCGATCAACGCTCTGGCATTCCTGCCCGGCCCTTCGACGACCGAGCGACTGGCCAGTGCCCGCGAGGGCTTGTTCTTGCTTGATGCCCAGGGTCGCGAACTGACGCGCCTGAAGGGCAGCTTCGAAGGTGTCGATAGCCGTGCCCAGGGCGCGAACGTGTTGGTCGCTAGCCTCGACAGCACGCGCCAGCAAGCCCTGATCGTTAGCCTCGATCCACAAAACCGTCAGTGGGATACGCCGTTGTACCTGCCCGTGCGGGATTTCCCGGTCAACGGCCTGTGCCTTTATCGCGACGGGGCGAGCAACCTGTTTGTGTTCCTGGTCGGCGAGGAGGGCAAGGGCGAGCAATGGCTGGTGGGCAATGGCGAGCGCCTGAGCGACAGCGCGCAACGGGTGCGCGGCCTGCCATTGCCGCCGGATGCCAAGACCTGCCAGGTGCAGGACAGCGCCAATCAATTGTTCGTCAACGAGGAACGGGTGGGTTGGTGGGCCTATCCGGCATCCTCTGAGGCCGAGACCGTGCGGGTGCCCGTGGCGATGCGCGCACCGTTCGGCGACCTCAGGCAAAGCGCCGGGGCCATGGCCGTGTTGCCGGGAGGCCTGTTGGGGCTGGACCCGGAAGCGGCGCAACTGCATGTGTATCAGCAGCAGGGAGAGGGTTGGAGCGCCAAAGCCAATCTGCCGTTGGCGGGCTTGAAGGAGCCGGAAAACCTCGCGGCGCGGTTGACGAAAAGTGGCATTGAAGTGCTGCTGCGCGACGATGACAACGGTCACCTGTACCAAGGCGAAATCAGCTGGAAACCCACGCCAGTGCCTTTGCCGCCGGTCCTGCCGAGTGTCGCCGCCATCGTCCAGAGCGAGCCAGTGGCCCGCCAGGGCGATGCAGCCGATGACCCGGCGATCTGGGTTCATCCGACGACGCCCGGGCTGAGCCGAGTGCTGGGCACCAACAAGAAGCAAGGCCTGCTGGCCTACGATCTGCGCGGCAAGTTGTTGCAGGAGCTGCCGGTCGGACGCCTGAATAACGTCGATGTGCGGGCGAACTTCAAGCTGGGCACGCAAACCGTCGACCTGGCCGTGGCCAGCAATCGTGATCGCAACAGCTTGAGCCTGTTCAGCATCGACCGCACCAGTGGCGAGTTGCGCGAAGCGGGCGAGATTACGACGCCATTGAAGGAAATCTACGGTATCTGCCTGTTCCAACCAGCCGAAGGTGAGCTGTATGCCTTTGCCAACGGCAAGGACGGGCGCTTCGTGCAGTACCGCCTGAGCGCGCCGGATGGCGTGGTGAAAGGCCAGTTGGTGCGCCAGTTCAGCGTCGACAGCCAGCCTGAAGGTTGCGTGGCCGATGAGCAGCGCCAGCGTCTGTTTCTCGGTGAAGAGGATGTGGGCGTCTGGGCGGTGGATGCCCGGGCCGAGCAACCCGCCACGTTGAGCCGTGTGATCGAGGTCGGCCAGACGTTGCACGCCGACGTCGAGGGCATGGCCTTGTACCAGGCCGGGGGCCGCGACTACCTGGTGATCTCCAGCCAGGGCAACGACAGCTACCTGGTGCTCGATGCCCAGCCGCCTTATGCCGTGCGGGGCGCGTTCCGGGTCGGCCTGAGCGCTGCCGCAGGCATCGACGGGGCATCGGAAACCGATGGCCTGGAGGTGACCTCGGTGAACCTCGGCGGGCCTTGGAGCCAGGGAATGCTGGTGGTCCAGGACGGCCGCAAGCGCATGCCCGAGCAGGCCCAGAACTTCAAGTTCGTACCCTGGGCCGACGTGGCGAAAGCGCTACGCCTGCCTTGAGCAGCGTTGTCATCAACCGGTCACGAACATTTCATCGAATAACCGCCAGACAGGAGTTTCAACTATGCAAGCCACTTTGGAACACATGACGATCTGGGGCCTGATCAGCGACGCGAGTCTGCTGGTCAAGGCGGTCATGCTCACGTTGCTGCTGGCCTCGCTATTGAGCTGGTACCTGATCATCCAGCGCAGCGCCGTGTTGCAACGCAACGAGCGCCAGTTCAACGGTTTCATGCAGCGTTTTCGCAGCACCCAGGATCTGTTGCCCCTGTATAGGGAGCACGCACAAGGGCGCGAAGAAGACGGCGGCGTCACACCGATTTTCCAGGCGGGGCTGTTGGCTTTCACTCAGCTCAACCAGCCTTCGAGCACGCCCGAGGTGGTGCTCGAAGGCGTCGAGCGTTCGCTGCAGGTGGCGATCAGCGAACAGGAAGTGCAGTTGGAGAAAGGTTTGCAGTTTCTCGCCACCGTTGGTTCGGTCAGCCCTTACATCGGTTTGTTTGGCACCGTCTGGGGGATCATGAATGCCTTTCTTGGCCTGTCCCAGGTGCAGCAGGCCAGCCTTTCCACCGTGGCGCCGGGCATTGCCGAAGCCTTGATCGCCACGGCCATCGGCTTGTTCGCAGCGATTCCGGCGGTGATTGCCTATAACCGTTTTGCGGCCCGCGGCCAGACGTTGCTGACCCGTTACTACGCTTTCGGCAACGAGCTGCAGGCGCGTCTGCACCGCAAGCTGCACGGTGCCCCGGTGAACCTGGCCTCGGCCGCTTGAAAGGAGAGGGCAGATGCTCGTCAAGCCACAACGCAAGCACGGTCCCAAGGCCGAAATGAACGTGGTGCCGTACATCGACGTGATGTTGGTGCTGCTGGTGATTTTCATGGTCACCGCGCCGATGCTGACCCAGGGGGTGAAGATCGAACTGCCCAAGGTCGCCAGCGAGGCACTGACCAACGATAGCCGCCAGCAAATTCTCACCCTGTCGGTAAAGGCCGAGGGCGGTTACTACTGGAACCTGGGCGGTGAGCTGGACACGCGCCACCAGACCGACAGCGCCGTGGACCTGGAGCAGATGCGTGCCAAGGTGGCGCAGGTCGTGGCCGAGCGCAGCGATACCCAGGTGTACATCCGCGCCGACGAGCATGCCGATTATGGCCGGGTCGTCGCGGCCATGGCTGCGTTGCAGCAGGGTGGCGTGAGCAATCTCGGGCTGGTGACCGAGGCGCCGCAATGACGGCGATGATCATGCACAGTGCCTCCTTGAGTACGCCGACGCTGAACCGCCACGGCGTTTGGAAAAACAGCCTGGCGGCCGGGCTCGCCGTGGCCCTGCACGCTGGCGTGGCGCTGTTATTGGTGTTGGGCTGGAACGTGGAGAAGCCGACCGTCGAGACGCCCCGGGTGTTGCGCACGCAACTGGTGATGTTGCCGCCGGCTCCGGTGCCCGAAGCGCCGGCCCCGGCCCCTGTCATCCCTGTCGCCGCGCCATTGGTCGAATCCACACCGCCACCCATTGATGCGCCTCGTCCCGTTCCTGCCAAGCCGGTCGTGGACCCGCGAATCCAGGCGCAGAAACTGGAACAGGCGGCCCTGGCCCGTAAACGGGTCGAGGAGCAGAAGCGCGAGCAACAGGCCCAACAGCAGCGCGAGCGCCAGGAAAACGAACGACGCCGGCAAGACGCCGAACAGCAGGTCGCCGAGCAACAGCGTCAGGCCCGGCAGGCACAAGAGCTTGCCCAGCAACGCCTTGCCGAGCAGGCACGCCAGGCCACCGCCGACAGCCGCAGTTATCAACCTCTGAGCAAGCAAGCCCCGGATTATCCGCAACGCGCCCTGGACAAGGGGCTGGAAGGCGATTGCACCGTGGAATACAGCGTGATGCCGGACGGGCGGATCGATAACCCCAAGGTCATCGAGGGTTGCCACCCCCTGTTCATCCGGCCATCCCTGGCCGCCGCCCAGACGTTTCGTTATCAACCGCGAATCATTGATGGCAGGGCGGTGACGGTGCCGGCGGTGCGCAATACCTTTCACTACCGGATCAAATGAAATGCATGCTTGGTAGAAAGTACCTGTGCGGCCGTTCGATCGTTCCCGACACCGCCAGAACCTCACTATGGCGCCATCAGGCCTTTACTTGCGGTAATGACTCGGCGCCACGCCCACTTCGCGGCGGAAGATCTGGGAGAAGTGGCTGGCGCTGCCATACCCGACCTCCAGGCCGATATCGATGACGCTGCGCTCGGTTTCCATCAGCAGTTGCCGGGCCCGGGCCATTCTCAGCTGGATGAAGTACTGCGAGGGCGAACGCCCGGTGGCGCGTTTGAACAGGCGGCTGAAGTGGTATTCGCTCAGGCCGATGGCCTGGGCCAGGTCACCGAGGCAGAAGGGTTCGGCCAGTCGCTGTTCCATCAGTTCGATAACCCGCTTGAGCTTGAAGGCGGGCAGGGCGTTACGTCCGGACATGTCGTCGGCATCGGCATCCAGGTAATGCCGTGCCAAGTGCACCGCTACGCATTGCGCCATGCCCTGGATCAGCAAGGCACTGGTTTCACCGCGCCGGGTCAACTCTGCCCGAATCGGTTCGAGCAAGGCTGAAAGTGCTTCATCCCGTCCGCCAGAGACTTCTCGCAACTGGACCCCACCGCTGCCGCCGGCTTCGGCAATGGCGCGCTCCAGCAATGCCAACCCCAGGTACACATGCATGACCACGAACGGTTCGTGGCTGGTGACTTGCCAGCGCATCTCGTAAGGCACCGGGGATGTGGTCAGGAAGAAATCCGCGCTGCGCACGCTATTCGCTTCCCAGTCCTGGTTGGCGATGCGCTCCTCGACGATGGCTTCCCCGGACAACACCCAGACGAGCAACGGCTCGGCCACCGCCGGCACGACGATGTGTGCTTCGCTGCGCTCACGGACAAAGATCTCGACCAGGATGTCTTTGGCCGATACGCCATCGGACGTCGCCAGACGCTCGCCGCGTATGTGTGCCTGCAGGCCGGTTGCCGATGTTCGTTCGGTGACTTCCATGCTTCGATGGCCTCGTGAGAGCCCCCGGGTCAAGCCGGGTCGGCGGTAGGACGGTGTTGGCGCAACAGTTCGATGGATTGAGACGGAATCAACTCGCGCAACGCCTTATAGAGCGCCCGGGTTTCCAGCAGGTTCCAGATGCGCAGCATGGTTTCCAGTGCGTCCAGGGGTTTGCTGATGAAATCCCGCGCACCGAGGGCCAGGGCCCGCAGGCGGGTGTCACGGGTCGCGTCGGCGGTCAGCACCAGGATGGGCAGGTAGTCGTTGGCCGGAATGCGCCGGTTGAGTTGCTCCAGCACGGCAAAGCCGTCGAACGCCGGCATGTGCAGGTCGAGGATGACCAGGTCCGGCTCGAAGCTGTTGAACAGGTCGAGCGTACGCAAAGGTTCGGTGCTGCTCAGCACATTGTGCAGCCCTTCGCGGGCCAGCAGTTGTTCCATCAGGTCCAGGTTGGGGCGTTGATCGTCGACGATCAGAATGCGCAAGTCGCGATTCATGCGGGCTCCGGTAGATAGTGCTCAAGATGGCCCAGGAAGGCCTGGATATGAATAGGTTTGGTCAGGATCGCCGTGGCACCGGCCTCGTGAAGGGCGCGGTGGGTCAGGTCGCTGGCATCGGCGGTGATCATCAGCACGGGTATGGTCGCCGTGGTCGGGGATTGGCGCAGGCGTCGCAAGACCTCCAGGCCTTCGAGGTCCGGCAGGCTGACATCCAGCAGGATCAGTTGCGGAGTGTGCTGGCGGGCGAGGTCCAGGCCCATCTGGCCTTGCATGCTCGACAATAGTTGAATGCCGGGACGGCGCTGCATGAGGGTTTCGATCAGCGCAAGGCTCGACAGGTTGTCTTCGATGCACAGGACTTTGCCGTGATAGTCCACGGGGGCACGCGTCACCGCCAGCGCGGCAATGGGCGGCAGATGCGCGCCAACCACCTCGGTACCCGGCAGTTGCAGGGTGAAACAACAGCCGTGTCCGGGCTCGCTGTGGACCTGCAGCTTGCCCTGCATCATTTCCAGCAGGCTCTTGCTCAAGGACAACCCCAGGCCGGTGCCTTCGACCTGGGGATCGGCGCCCAGGCGTTCGAAGGGTTTGAACAGTTGGTCCAGCTGTTCCGGGGCAATGCCATGGCCGGTGTCGTTGACGGCAATGCTCACCTGATGGGCCTGGACGCTGACTTCGATGCGCACCTCGCCGCCGGGCCGGTTGTACTTGATGGCGTTGGACAGCAGGTTGAGCAACACCTGCACCAGGCGCTGACGGTCAGCGAGCACGCCGCAGCCGTCCGCCAGCGGTGGCAGCTCGGCCAAGTGGATCCCGGCGTCGGCGGCCATCGGTGAAACCAAGGTCAGGGCTTCGTGCAGCACCGTCGACAGGGCGATCGGCTCGATGTTCAGCGGCAGGCGACCGGCCTCGATCCGGGCAATGTCCAGCACCTCGTTGATCAACGCCAGCAAATGCTGGCCAGCCCGCAGGATATGGCTGACCTGGGGGCGTTGGCCGGCCGTGGAGTCCATGTCCAGCAATTGAGCGAAACCCAGGATAGCGTTCAATGGCGTGCGCAATTCGTGGCTCATGCGAGAAAGAAACTCGCTCTTGGCCCGGCTGGCGCTCTCGGCTTCTTCGCGGGCGGTGCGCAGGGCGATCTCGGCAGCGCGGCGGTCGGTGATGTCGCGGGTGATCTTGGAAAAGCCGCGCAGGGCGCCAGTGCCATCGTATTGAGCAGTGATGACCACGCTGGCCCAGAAGCGGCTGCCGTCCTTGCGGCAACGCCAGCCTTCTTCCATGTAATGACCGTCGCGGGTGGCTTCGCGCAGGGCCATGTCCGGGTGCGCCGGGCATTCCTCGGCCAAATAGAACAGGGAAAAGTGCCGACCGATGATCTCCTGCTCGGTGTAGCCCTTGATCCGTTCGGCGCCAGCGTTCCAGGTGGTGACATAGCCTTGGGCATCGAGTGCGAAGATCCCGTAGTCCTTCACGCCATCGATGATCAGCCGCAAGCGCTCCTCGTTGTCGCGCAGGGCCCGCTCGCGTTCGGCAAGCAATTGTCCGGCTTCTACGAGACGGGTACCGAGTTGGCCGATTTCATCCTGCTCCGGCGGTTGCGGCAACAAGGGTTGGCCCAAGGCCAGGCGCTGGGCGTTGCCTTGGACCTGCTGGACCCGGGCGACAATGCCCTTGGACAGAAACAGCACCGCGACAATGGCCCCCAGCAGTCCACACACCGCCGCCAGCAACGTGGCGAACAAAAGGCGCATGCGCGTGGCCGAGGCGGCGGCGCTGCGGTCGGCGAGCAGGGCATCTTCGCGAATGCGCATGGCGCTGATCTGCTCGCGCAGCACGTCCAGCACCTGCTTGTTTTCGATCAGGATCGCGGTGATGGCCTCGGGGTCGTCGCGCTTGCCGTTGCGCAAGGCGAGCAAGCCGTCGAGTTTGTCGGCGATCAGCGGGGTGATGGTCTGGAGATGTTCACGCATCCTGGCATCGCGAATGTTGTGGTCCAGGCGCTGCAACGCGGCATGGATCAGCGGGGTGGCCTGTTCGTAGCTGGGCAGGAAATCTTCGCGCCGGGTCAGCAGGTAACCCCGCACGCTGGCCGCAGCCTCGGCCAGCAGGGTATGGACTGTCTGGATATCACCCTGGACCAGCAGCACACGGCGCACATCCTCTTCGGCCCGGGCAGTCTGGCGTTCGGTGATGTAGATCAGCACCAGCGACAGCAGCAGGACCACCAGGGGCAAGGAAATCACCACCAGGGCCTTGCCTCGCAACGGCAAGTCGGCCCAGCGGCGGGCGGCGAGAAACCTCATGGCCATTGCCCGGCGGGTTGCGCCACCAGGCCCAGGGCAACGCCGCGCACGGCGGCCTGGGTGCGATCGGCGGCGCCCAGCTTGCCAATGACCCGCTCTACGTGGGCTTTGGCCGTGCCGGGCGCGATGCCCAGTTTTTCGCCGATTTCACGGTTGCTGAAACCGCCGGCCACCAGCCCCAATACCTGGCGCTCCCGGGCGGTCAGGGCCTGGACTTGAGTGGCGCCGTTCGCACCACGCTCGGCCATACGGCGCAATAGGCGCGCGCTGACCGAACTGTTCAGCGCCTCTTCGCCCTGGGCAACCCGTTTGAGGGCGTCGAGCACTTCATCGCGGCTGGCGTCCTTGAGGAGATAGCCGACCGCGCCTGCACCGATGGCGGCTTCGAGGTGGTCGGGACTGTCATCCATGGTGAAGATAATCACTTTGACCTCCGGCTGGCGCTGCTGCAGGATCCGCGCCGCGCCCAGGCCGTTGAGGACGGGCATGCGGATGTCGAGAATCGCGATGTCCGGTTTCAGCCGATCGCACAGGTCGAGGGCTTCCTGGCCGTCGCGGGCCTGGCCGACAACCTCGAATCCCGGGCTGCCGGCGAGCATGCTGATAAAGCCGGTGCGAGTGACTTCGTGGTCGTCGGCCAGTAGCAGGCGCAAAGGTTGGTTCATGGGTGTCCTCCGTGAGCCGGTAGTGGCACGCTGGCCAGTAGTCGGGTACCGTCGCCGGGCTGGCTGCAACAGCTCAGGTGGCCGTCCAGCAAATGGGCGCGCTCCTGCATGGCGGCCAGCCCCAAATGGCAGCTGCCGTTGGTCTCGATGGGTTGCTCGAGGGCAAAGCCGCGGCCATCGTCCTCCACGCGCAGGCAAGCGTGCCCGTCTTCCACCGCCAAGCCCAAGCGCACGTGGCGGGCCTGGGCGTGCTTGAGAATGTTGTTGATGCCTTCCTGTGCAATGCGAAACAGGGCGATCTCGGTGTTGCCCGGCAGGCGTGCGGTGCTGTGCTCGGCCCAGGTCACCGTCAGGCCCGCGTCACGCAGGCGATCGGCCTCCTTGTCGACGGCTTTGTACAGGCCGAAATCATCCAATACGTGGGGGCGCAGGCCGCCGATCAACTGCCGGCCTTCGCCGACGCAGCCCTGGGCCAGCTCGAGGATGCTTTGCAACTCGCTCGCCAGGGCCGGCGGTAGCGACGGGCAGCGACCGGCGAAGCCCTGCAAGCGCTGGTGCAAACCGGCGAGGTTCTGCGCCAGTCCATCGTGCAGGTCGTACGCCACACGCTTGCGTTCGTCTTCCTGGGCGCTGAACAAGCGGTGGACCAGCTCGGACATGGTGCGCTCGCGGGCCTGGAGCGCTTCGAGCAAGCGGCTGTTCTCCAGGTGCGCCGCCAACAGCGTCGCGAGCAATTGCAGCGATTCGATGTCTTCGTTGTCCGGCGCGCCGAGAGCCAGGCTGTTGCCCAGCAGCAAAGCCCCGAACGCCACGCCGTCAGAGGCACGCAACGGCACCCGCAAGACCTGGGGCAGGGCGCTGCCGGGCAATTCGAGCCATTGTGGACCGGGCGTTTGCGGCTGGGCCAGGTTAGCGAGCAGCTCAAGTCGTTCCGCGCTGCCGTGGCTGGCGAGGGTGCGCAGCGGGTGGCCCGGCGCCCACTCCAACAACAGGCCATGATCCATGGCCATGAACGCGCACGCCCGTTGCAGCGCACGTTGACGCATGGCCGACAAGGGCAACTGCGTCAGTTCATGGCCGGCGCCCAGCAACAGGCCCAGGCGTGCTGCACGGCTTTGCGACTGGCGATACTGGCTGCGAATGGCCAGGGCACTGCCGGGGTCATGGGGTGGGCTTTGCATGAGTAGCTCCAGCGTTGAAGAGGACCGGTCCGGTTCGCGGTGGCGTCATTAGAACGTGTCACCGGCACCGGGCCTATCTGCCGAACGGCATAGGCGATTGGCACCGGTTGGCCGATGGCGAAGGCCGGGAACGCCGGCAAAGTGGGCTCATTGAAACCCAAAGGAACGCTTTGATGAAAATGAAAACCTGCGCCATCGCTGCTTTATTCCTGCTGGCTTCGCCGCTGGTCCAGGCTCTCGAGGCTACGCCCTACGTGTATCGCACGGTGGCCGAGCAGCCCAAGAATGTGAATGACCGGGAGATCGCGGCACTGTTCGATCGCTGGAACGCCGCGCTGCAAACCGGTAGCGCCAGCGCCGTGACCGGCCTCTACGCCCCGGATGCGATTTTGCAACCGACTGTTTCCAACAAGGTGCGCAACACGCCGGCGCAGATCCAGGATTACTTCGAGCATTTCCTGGCAGGCAAACCGGTCGGGCAAATCAACTACCGGGAAATCCGCCATCTGGGACCCGATGCGGCGATGGACAGTGGCGTCTATACCTTCACGCTCACCCAGGCCGACGGTTCCAAGCGCGAGGTCCAGGCGCGCTACACCTTCCTCTATGAGCGTCTCGACGGCCAGTGGAAGATCATCAACCATCACTCATCGGCCATGCCTGAGGTGCCGAAGACCCTGCACGCCAGTCACTGATAACGCTGCCTGCAAAAGACCTGTCTGTGGGAGCGAGCAAGCTCGCTCACACAGGGTAGGGTTTTTCCGAACGGTTATTAGACACACTTTGTATAAAGAGCTTGGATTAACGCGCGAACATTAATTAGAATCAGTCTCATTTAAGACTTTGCGCAGGCTTCTGGACATGTGTGATGCAGCTACGCCGACGGAGCATTCCCTCCATGCTTTATACCGTGACCACGGTAGTTGGCTGGAAGGCTGGTTGCGCCGGCGCATGGGCAATGCCTGGGATGCGGCGGACCTGCGCCAGGATACGTTCCTGCGGGTTCTTGCCAGTTCCCGGACATTGGCTGACCTGCAAGAGCCCCGGGCATATCTGCTGACCGTTGGCAAACGCCTGCTGAGCAACTTCTACACCCGGCGAAACCTGGAACAGGCGTATCTCGACGCCCTGGCAAGCCTGCCTGAAGCCTGCGCACCGTCACCGGAACAACGTTGGCTGCTGCTGGAAACCCTGCAAGCCCTGGACGAATTGCTTGATGGCCTGGCGCCCTTGGTACGGCGGGCTTTTCTCTGGAGCCAGCTTGAAGGCCTGGGTTATCGCGAGATCGCCGAACGCCTGCAAGTGTCCGAACGCACCGTAAAACGCTACATGGCCCAGGCCTATGAACACTGCCTGCTGGTGGATTTCTGATGCGCTCGGCACCTTCGCCCGAAGCCCGTGAAGCGGCGCGGGCGGCCGCTCGCTGGTTGACCCTGATGGAGTCTGACGGGGCCGCGTTCGATTCGGCGGCCTTGCAACGCTGGCGCGACAGCAGCGCTCATCACGAGGCGGCCTGGCAGAAGGCCCTGCGATTGCGCCAGCGTTTCGCCGGGGTGCCCGCGTCCCTGGGCATGGCAACCCTGGACCGTCCGGCGCTGGCCCGACGCGAAGTGCTCAAGCGTGCATTGGGCGTCGCTGCATTGGTCCCAACCGCTTGGCTGCTGGGGCGAGAGCTGCCGCTGGAGACCTGGCGCGCTGACTTGCACACCGCCACGGGTGAGCAACGGCGCTGGTCGCTGGTCGATGGCAGTGTGCTGCAACTGAACACCGACAGTGCCGTTGACCTGGACCTCAAGGCGCGCCGCCTGGTGCTGGTACGTGGCGAGATGGCCCTCAAGCTCGCCGGGAGCACGCCGCTGTCCGTTCAGTCCCCCTATGGGCTCGTCACGATCAGTGGTGGCGAAGTCTGCGTGTACCTGGGCGAGCGCGATTGCCGGGTGTCGGTGGTCAGCGGCTCGGCGCAACTGCACCCACTGCGCGGGCCATTGCTTGGACTGGAAGCGGGCCAGCAGGTCAACTTCCAGGCCTCGGGTGCGGGGCCAGTGAGAGCGTTCGACGTGGCACAGCTGGGTTGGCGTGACGGCGTATTGGTTGCCCAGGATCAGCCGCTGGGGCATTTCCTGCGAGAACTGGACCGCTACCGTCCCGGCGTGTTGCGTTGGGACGAAAGCCTCGAATCCCTGCGAGTCACGGGCAGTTTCCGCCTGGACAACACCGATCGAATCCTCGCGCTGCTTGCCGCCAGCCTGCCGCTGGATGTGCACATGCGCACGCGCTACTGGGTCACGTTGACGCTTCGCAAAAATATCGCCTGACGCCTGTCCCCTTTTTTTGTCTCGCTTGTCATTCAAGGCAACTGAACAAAAATGAGAGCGCTTTCCAATGTCCGCAGTTGCACCTTTGCGTTTTCGCCCGGCCCTTGCCGGCTGGCGTCCGCTGTTGAACCTGAGCCTCATGCTGAGCCTGAGCACCAGCCCGTTCTTTATCTCATCGAGCCTGGCCGACGAGGCTGCCCGGCGCAGCTATCAAGTGCCGGCCGGCAGCCTCGGCGCGGCGTTGACCCGGTTTGCCGGATTGGCCGGGGTCAACCTTTCGGTGGATCCGGCGCTGGTGAGTGGCCGCGACAGCGCCGGGCTTTCGGGTGAGTTTGGGGTAGAGGAGGGGTTTGCCCGACTGTTGCGGGGTTCGGGCCTGCAACTGCAAGCAGTGGGTGAGCAGGCCTATATCCTGACCCCGGTGCCGGAAGGCGGCAGCCTGCAACTGGCACCTACCTCGATTCTGGGCGCCACGGCTTCGGAGGACAGCCCGGCGTATGCCGGCGGTCAGGTTGCTCGTCGTGGTTCGCAAGGCTTGCTGGGCTCGCGGGACTTCATGGAAACGCCGTTCAGCATGACCACCTACACCAGCGCGGCGGTCAAGAACCAGCAAGCGCGTACCTTGGGTGACCTGATCGCCAGCGACCCTTCGGTCCGCGCTACCAACCCGGCGGGCGGGCGCTATGAACAATTCACCATTCGCGGTTTCAGCCTGTTCAACAGTGACGTCGCGTACAACGGTCTCTACGGCGTCCTGCCGACATACACGATCGACATGGAGATGGCCGAGCGCGTCGATATCCTCAAGGGCCCGAGCCAGCTCATCAACGGCATTTCGCCACGGGGCAGCGTGGGTGGTGGGATCAACGTGGTGCCCAAGCGCGCGACCGATAAACCCATCACCTCGTTCACCGGCAACTATGCCTCCAACAACCAGCTTGGCGGTGCCGTGGACGTCGGGCGGCGCTTTGGTGAAGACAACAAGTTCGGCATTCGTTTCAATGGCGTGAAGCAGGCGGGCGACACCGAATGGGACCACCAGAGCGTGGACCGCGAGATGGCGGTGCTGGGCCTGGATTTTCGCGGTGAGCGCCTGCGCCTCTCGACGGACATCGGTCACACCGAACGCGATACCGACGCACCCCAGGAGCGCGTGCAGGTCGGCGCCAACGCCCAGGTTCCCCATGCCAGCGATGTTCGCCGCAACTATGCGCAAGCCTGGAGCAAGGCACGGACCGTGGACACCTTCGGTACAGTGAACGCCGAGTACGATGTCAACGATTCGGTCATGCTGTACGGCGGTGTGGGGGCGCGCAAAAGCAATCATGATTTCCTCCGGCATGCCGTTTCGGTCACCAATGATGCGGGTGACTTCACCGTTTCTCCCCGGGACTTTACCCGGGATGAAAACGTCCAGACGGCCAATGCGGGCGTACGCAACTGGTTCCATACCGGTCCGGTGAGCCATGAGGTCAACCTGGCGGCGAGCTATTTCTACATGGATTTCACAAACGGCGGTGCGCGCTATGCCAACGGCCGCAGTAACCTGTATGACCCGGTTGAAACATCGACGCCAGGCAACCCAACGCGACAGGATCCCAAGGTCTACACCGAAAACCACTTCAGCGGCTTGGCGTTGTCCGACACCTTGGGCTTGTTCGATGATCGACTGCTGCTGACCCTTGGCGCCCGCTGGCAGCGAGTAGAGGTTGACGACTGGTCGGACGGTGTCAAAGGTCCCACTGCCTACGATGAGGAAAAGGTCTCGCCGTCGGGTGGCATCCTGTTCAAGGCCACCGATAGATTGTCCCTGTATGCCAACTATATGGAAGGCCTGAGCCAAGGCAAGATCGCGCCGTCGACGTCGGTGAACGAAGATGAGATCTTCCCGCCGTTCGTCAGTCGCCAGGTCGAAGTGGGCGCCAAGTATGACGCTGGAGCGCTCGCCGTCACCGCTGCCGTGTTCCGGATCAAGCAGCCTGCCTACGCCACCGACGCCACGACGCGTATTTTCGGCCCGAATGGCAAGCGTGAAAACACTGGCGTGGAACTCAATGTGTTTGGTGAACCTGTCAAGGGCACCCGGTTGCTCGGCGGGGTCATGTACATCGACAGTAAGTTGACCAACACCACCGGTGGGACCTTCGATGGTAATCGGGCGCCTGCGACACCGGAGTACAACGTCAACCTGGGTGCCGAGTGGGATGTGCCGAGCGTCCAGGGCCTGACCCTGACCACCCGCGGCATCTACTCCAGCTCACAATACCTGGACCAGTCCAACACCAAGCAAATCGATTCCTGGGAACGCTTCGACGTGGGCGCCCGCTACGGGTTCAAGGTCGATGAAAAGAACATCACCTTGCGGGCCAACATCGAAAACGTGGCAGACAAGCGCTATTGGAGTTCGGCCGGCGCGTCGGATGACAGTGAGCCTGGCTTGACGCTGTCGACGCCGCGCACCTACCTGCTGTCCGCGACGGTTGATTTCTAAGCTGATGGGGCGCTCCAGGGACGGAGCTGGCTGGGTTCAGATATCGCGAAACAGATCGTGGGCATCCAGCAGTCGCCAGGCAATCTCGGGACGTTTTTCCAGCCCTCGGCGGATGGCGGCGGGAATCGATTGGCGAATCTTGCGACACAGCCCTGGCTGGTCCTGGAATTCGATGGCGATACCGCGCATGGTCCGTACTTCGTTGTAGCCGGGCTCGACGCTCAGGCGGATCCCCAGGTTTTCGTACAAGCGTTGTTGCAGGCGCTGGAGTTCGTCGAGGCTCTGGATGTTCTCCAGGCGCTCAAGCAGGCGTTTTTCTTCCTGGCGATTCAGGCAAAGGATGCGCAGGTCGCTGCCCGGCGCTTGCAGCAACGCATCACGGCCGCAATCACAGACACCAGGCGGGCAGGGGGGACGGATCGGGATCGACGCGGTCATAGGCTCCACAAAATCTGCTGCACGATGAAACAGCCAGCTTATCGCCGGCCCAGGCAATGTGATGCCTGGCGGCAGGCGGGTCAAGCCTGTTGGAGGGGCCGCTTGTCTGGCGCCGCGGTGTGCCCCACCGCTTTATTGTGGGAGCGAGCTTGCTCGCGATAGCGGTGCAACAGTCAGCCTCGATGTTGAATGTCAGTCCGTCATCGCGAGCAGGCTCGCTCCCACTGGGAATCCAAGTCGGACACAACAGGTGTGTTCGCTGAAATCCAAATATGGGAGCGAGCCTGCTCGCGATAGCGATGGGTCAGTCGAGGCAATTACAACCCCAACTCGGACAGCCCCGGATGATCGTCCGGCCGGCGGCCCAGCGGCCAGTGGAACTTGCGCTCGCTTTCCTTGATCGGCATGTCGTTGATGCAGGCGTAGCGGTTGTACATCAGGCCTTGCTCGTCGAACTCCCAGTTCTCGTTGCCGTAGGAGCGGAACCAGTTGCCCGAGTCGTCGTGCCATTCGTAGGCATAGCGCACGGCGATGCGGTTATCGGTGAAGGCCCAGAGTTCCTTGATCAGCCGATAATCCAGCTCCTTGGCCCACTTGCGGGTCAGGAACGCCTTGGCTTCCTCGCGGCTATGGGCGAACTCGGCGCGGTTACGCCACTGGGTATCCAGCGTGTAGGCCAGGGATACTTTTTGTGGGTCCCGAGAGTTCCAGCCGTCTTCGGCCAGGCGAACTTTCTCGATCGCCGATTCACGGGTAAACGGTGGCAAAGGCGGACGAACTTCAGAAGAAGCAGACATGGCAGATCTCCAGTGGGTCATTGACGAATAGCACGGTGGTTCAATGGATCAAACGTGGGGTATCTCAACAGGCAGCAACATTTTCAGCATGTCCTGGGCGTGGTCAGCCGCGCTATGGTCGCCCATGACCAGGGCCACGGTAATGGCACCGTCAATCAGAATCAGCAGCTGGCGGGCCAGCGCATCCGGGTTCCCGACACCTTGTTCGACGCACAGCCGGGTCACGTAATCGAGCAATTTCTGTTTGTGCATCTTCGCCACTTGGCGGACCGGATCCAGCGGATCGCCGGTTTCGCCGCTGGTATTGATGAACGCGCAGCCGCGAAAACCTTCGCTGTCGAACCAGCCCTTGAGCACGGTGAACAGGTTGAGCAGCCGTGCAGCCGGGGTCGGTGCCTTGTCCACCTCGGAGCTGAACCAATGCATCCAGCGTTCGTCCCGTCGCTTGAGGGCGGCCACGATCAGGTCGTCCTTGTTGGCGAAGTAGCGATAGACACTTTTCCGGGAGACGCCGGCGGTTTTCACCAGAAGGTCCATGCCGGTGGCGGCGATGCCACTTTTATAGATCAACTTTTCGGCGACATCGAGAATGATGTCTCGTGTTTCATTTCCAGTAATTTCATTCATGGAACAAAAGTAGAATGATCGTTCTCCTTGGTCAAGTCTTTTTTTCTTGAGGACAGGAAGACCCAAACCCATCCATGGTGTAAGCTCATCCGTTCTTCGGAATCGACCTTTTGCGAGCCCTATGCCGTCGCTTTTCAAACGCTCCCTGCTGCCCAAGCTGCGCAGCTTTGCACTGACCGCCGACGCGGTGACCATCCTCGATGGCGCCGCCCAATTCCGCCGTTGCCTGCTGGAGAAAATCGCCCAGGCCACCCAACGCATCTACATCGTCGCCTTGTACCTGCAAGAGGACGAGGCCGGCCAGGAAGTCCTCGATGCCCTGCATGCCGCCAAAGCGGCGCGTCCGGAACTGGACGTGGTCGTGGTGGTGGACTGGCTGCGGGCCCAGCGTGGACTGATCGGTGCCAAGAAGCAGCCGGGCAACTCGGCGTGGTACCAGGAGCAGACCCGTACCCATGCCAGCGAAGTGCCGATCTACGGCGTGCCGGTGCAAACCCGCGAGCTGTTCGGCGTGCTGCACTTGAAAGGCTTCGTGATTGACGACTGTGTGCTCTACAGCGGCGCCAGCCTGAATAACGTCTACCTGCACAAGTTCGACAAATACCGCTACGACCGCTATCACCTGCTGCAGAACACGGCACTGGCCGATTCGATGCACCACCTGGTGCAGCACGGCCTGATCACCTCCAGGGCCGTGCATCGCCTGGACCTGCCGAACCTACCCAGCACCCGCAGTTTGCGCAAGGACATCGGCGACCTGCGCAGTCGCCTCAAGTACGCGACGTATGACACCAGCGTTGGCAGTCTCGACAAGAGCGGCCTGTCGGTAAGCCCGTTGTTGGGGGTAGGCAAGAACAATCCACTGAGCCGGGTGATCGGTGAACTGATCGCCAGCAGCCGCCAGCAACTGACCATCTGCACCCCGTATTTCAACCTGCCCCTGGCGGTGACCCGGGAGCTCAACCGCGCCCTGGCCCGCGGGGTCAGGATCGACATCATCGTTGGCGACAAGACTGCCAACGACTTCTACATTCCGCCAAGCGAGCCGTTCAAGATCATCGCGGCGTTGCCCTACCTCTACGAAATCAGCCTGCGGCGCTTCGCCAAGCGGCATCAGCGCGCGATCGACAGCGGCCAGTTGAACCTGCACCTATGGCGTGACGGGGATAACACCTATCACCTCAAGGGCATGTGGATCGACGAGCGCTACACCTTGCTGACTGGCAATAACCTCAACCCACGGGCGTTTCGCCTGGACCTGGAAAACGCGCTGTTGCTGGACGACCCCAAGGGCGAGTTGCTTGCGCCGCGCCAGGCCGAGCTGGAGCGGATCTACCGCCACACCCAGCGGATCGGACGTTACCTGGACCTGGAGACCTTGCCGGATTACCCCGAGGCTGTGGCCAGGTTCTTGAAACGGGTCAGCCGGGTGCGGATAGAACGGCTGCTTTACCGGATCCTGTGAACGCTCGCGCCATGTCGAAAAAAGACACCATCTCCATCCAGTTGGTGCGTGAGGCGCTGTTGCAAAGCTGCGCCCCCGGAGCGGCCACCGATGAAGTCCTGAGCAAGGTCGGCATAAACCCTGCGTTGCTCGACGACGCGCAGGCACGGGTTCCGGCCCATGCTTATGCGCGGCTCTGGCGTTTGCTCGCCCGACGCCTGGATGACGAGTTTTTTGGCATGGACCCGCGCAAGCTCAAGTCTGGCAGCCTGGCGTTTCTCTGCCAGTGCGCCATGGCCCAGCCCTCGCTGGCGAGCGGCTTGACGGCGGGGCTGGGGTTTCTGTCGCTGATGCTCGAAAATCTGCCGGCCCAGTGGATGCGCCAGCAAAGCCTGGCGGAGATCGTGCTGCTGGAAGACGATCAGGAACCGCGCCGGGCTTTTACCTACTTCACCTACTGGATGATCGTCCATGGCGTGGCCTGTTGGCTGGCCGGGCGGCGGATTCCCATCCTCTCCGTCGAATTGCGCTGCTCGGCACCGGATTTCTGCGACGACTATCGGGTGATGTTCTCCCAGAACCTGCGCTTCGACCGGCCCCGAACCCGGATGATTTTCGCGGCCGAATGCCTCGACCTGCCGATCAGGCGCAACGCTGACGAGCTCAAGCGCTTCCTGGCCCAGGCGCCGGCCAACATCCTGGTCAAATACCGTAACCCGCAAAGCCTGGCCAGCCGGATCAGGCACGACCTGCGGCAGTTGCCTGCCGAACGGTGGCCGGAAACCGAGGCCCTGGCCCAGCAGTTGTGCGTGTCCGCGTCTACCCTGCGTCGACGCCTGGCGGAGGAGGGCCAGACTTACCAAGGCCTCAAGGACAGCGTGCGCAAGGACCTGGCGATCACCTGGCTGGCCGAACCCTCCATCAGTTTCGTCGAAATCGCCTCGCGCCTGGGGTTTGCCGATGCCAGCTCCTTCTACAAGGCGTTTCGCAAGTGGTCCGGGTCCAACCCGGGGCATTATCGCAGCCTGATTCTCAACGAATCCGATTGATCCCGGCACCCTCGGTATTCAGCCTCGGGCAGGTGGCTCGGCAGTTGTCGGGAGCAGCCATACCGACCCGCATAATCCGCTCTGTTTGATCGGGTCCGAATAACCCGGTCGAATGTTGGCTCTTCGATCCGCGATCGTCTTTACGATGGACAGGCCCAGCCCAGAGCCTGCTTCATCGGTTCCCGGGCTGCGATAAAACGGATCGAACGCCCGCGCTTGTTCTTCTGCGGTGATGCCCGAGCCCGAGTCCTGGACCCGCAGGATCGCAGCCCCTTGCACCCGCTCGATCGACTGGTGGAGTGTAGCGGATCGCACTGTCCATCAGGTTCCTGACCAGGATCAGCAGGTCCATTTCGTCATTCGTCATGACGCCAGTTCCAGCAGAATCGCCTACGCTTAATATGTCACGAGAAAAGCCAGGTCCAACAAGGAGATAGTCGTATGCATGGGTATGGGATGGTGGGGGATTTGCTTCATCTTGGCCTTTATCTGATGAGCATCGTATTTTGGGTGTTGTTTTGGATGGTCTGTATTTTCAATGCGGGAGGTCGGCTAAAGAATCTCCTGGGCGCTCAAGCGTTGATGATCTGCTTTGTGTTGTTCCCGATATTACCCGCGACGTTCATTGGCGGGACGTTGATTGCCTTTGGTATCGAGGGTCTGGTCTGGGGCCTGTGTATTTCAGGAATAGGCCTGCCTATCGCCGGCCTGCAATTGGTCCAGCGCTACGTCAACAATCGCCCCTGAGGAAACCGGAGCCGTGACAGTGGCTCCGGCTCCGGGCATCAGCTCGCGATCCTGGTACTCCATTTCTGATGTGGAATGGGCAGCTTGCACGAATCGCCGCGCCCCATCGGGAAGTACTGGAAACCCCGTTGCGCCAGGCGCTCCGCGTCGTATAGATTGCGTCCATCGAAGATCACCGGGGCTTTGAGTCGCCTGTGGATCAGGTCGAAATCCGGGGCTTTGAACTGCTGCCACTCAGTGCAAACGATCAGCGCATCGGCCCCACTGAGGGCCGCTTCCGGGGTGCCCATGAGGCTCAGGTTGGGGTGGTCCTGATACAACGATTGGGTCTGTTGCATCGCCTCTGGATCGAAAGCCCGGACGTGAGCGCCGACTTCCCATAACGACTCCATGAGTACCCGACTGGGGGCGTCTCGCATGTCATCGGTGTTGGGCTTGAATGCCAGGCCCCACAAGGCAAATGTTCTGCCATGCAGGTCGCCCCGGTAGAACGCATTGATCCGTTCGAACAGCTTATGCTTTTGCCGCTGGTTGATCGCTTCCACTGCCTGCAGCAGGTCATTGGAGCATTGGACTTGCTGTGCGCTGTGGATCAGCGCGCGCATGTCCTTGGGGAAGCATGAGCCACCATAACCACAGCCGGCATAGATAAAGTCATAACCGATGCGCGAGTCGGCACCGATGCCCAGGCGCACGGATTCGACGTCGGCGCCCAGGTGTTCGGCCAGTTCGGCGATCTGGTTGATGAAGCTGATCTTGGTTGCCAGCATGCCGTTGGCGGCGTACTTGGTCAGCTCGGCGCTGCGCAGATCCATGAACATGATGCGGTCATGGTTGCGATTGAAGGGGGCGTACAACTCGCGCATCACCTCGCGGACCTCATCGCGCTCGCAGCCGATGACGATCCGGTCCGGACGGCGGCAGTCGGCGACGGCCGAGCCTTCCTTGAGAAACTCCGGGTTGGAGACGATATCGAAATCCAGGGTGTGTTCGTAGCGCCCCAGGGTTTCGATGATCCGCTCGCGCAGGGCGTCGCCTGTGCCCACCGGTACGGTGGATTTCTCCACGATGATGACCGGTTCGCTGCGATGTCGCGCGATGGCTTCACCCACCGAGAAGACTCCACTCAAGTCTGCGGAACCGTCGGGACGCGACGGCGTGCCCACGGCGATGAACAGGACCTGCCCGTGCTCCACGGCGAGTTTTTCTTCGCAGGTGAAACGAAGCCTTCCGTTTTCCAGGTTCTCTTTAACCAACCCGGCCAGGCCAGGTTCGAAGAGGCTGACGTGTCCCTGGTTAAGGGCGCTGACTTTTTCGTAGTCGATGTCCATGCAGACCACGTCGTGACCGACCTCCGCCAACACGGTGGCCTGGACCAGTCCGACATAGCCGCTACCGAACACACTGATTTTCATTGGGCACTCCTGGAAACCGGCGTATGAGCAGGTCGAGAGTTGATGGTGATGACGCCAAGGATGACCAGCGCCACTCCCAGGCTTTTCGAGAGGCTGAAGCTTTCGTTGAAGACCGGTAGCGCGGCGGCCAGTAGGTACACCAGCGCGTAGCTGATACTCAGCAGCGAATAAGCGCGAGCCACCGGCAAATCCCGCAACGCCAGCAGCCAGCTGAGCATCGACAAGGCGTAGGCGAAAATGGCTATCAGCACCACGGCGAGTGCCGTCAGATCGATGCTTGTGCCAAGCCAGTGTCCGGGAAGTGGCAGGCGCCCCATGCTCCAGCGCAAGCCCAGTTGCGCGGCGCTGACCAGCATCACGCTGCCCAAGGCAAAGACAATCCCACGCCCAGGATTCATGCGTGTTGCCCCAGCAGTAGCACGCCAGCCATCACCAGGGCGACGCCCAGCCAGTGGCGGCGGTCGACGGTCTCATGAAAGACAAACCGAGCAACCAGGGTGATCAGTACGAAGTTGAGGCTCAGCATCGGGTAAGCGATGCCGACTTCGAGGCGCTGCAACACCAGCAGCCACACTAAAAGACCGGCACCCAACGCGGCCAGCGCCAGCCATAGCCATGGCGAGCGTAGCTTCTCGCCCCAGCCCGACGATTGACCGCGCCAGCTCTCCACGGCGCATTTCTGGGCTATCTGGCCCAGGCAGGTCAACACGCAGGCGGCTATCAGTAGCAGCAGGCTCATGACGCCTCTCGGGAGAAAATCAGAATGACCAGGTTGCCGCGTTCATAACGTTTACCATCCTTGGGCAGTCGTTCGATTTCGTGCAGTTCGTCTTCATCCTTGACCCGCATGACCACGCCGACCGAGCCGCTTTGGCGGGCTTCGCGCATCCACTGTTGTACCCGTTGCGTGTCGACTCGTTGTTGCATGCCATCAGGGTAGGCAAGGCCATATTTCAACTCGCCGATGGTGTTGTACAACGCCACGCCTGGGCGTTTCAGGCGCCACGCCAAGGCTGACGCGGCACCAAGGTCGTTGCTCAGCAGCGTGTCGGTCTGGCCGAGTTCCCGGAGGTGTTCGAGGATGAACTGGTCGGGCATTTTGTTGGCGACCACAGACTGGGGCAATCCCGCCGGCAGCAAGCCGATCAGCAGCAAACTGCCGAATGCCGGTGCGGCCCAGCAGCGCAAAGGCCTGAGGGCTTGCAGCAGGTTGGCTATGATCCAGCCGGTCAGCCCGATTACTATCAGCACCAGAGTGTGTGGCTCATGGTCATACAGTGGCTTCTTCAGTTGCAGATAGACCAGGGCGAGCACGGCGAACAGGCCCAGAACCAGGTTTAGCAGACCGTTGATGCCCAGCGCCCGCTCCTGTTTCAACGCCAGCCGGTCTGCCAGTGCATGCCCCAGGAGCAAGGCCAGTGGCAGCAGGCACGGCAGGATGTAGCTGGGCAATTTGCCTTTGCTGAGGCTGAAGAACACCAGCGGCATCAACAGCCACAGCATCAGGAAAGCGATATTGGCCTGGCGACGGGTTTGCCAGGCCTGGCGCAATGCCGGCGGCAGCAGCGCCAACCATGGCAGACTGAACGCCACCAGCAACGGCAGATAGAACCACCATGGCGCATCATGCTGGGCATCGTCCCCGGCAAAGCGCCGAATGTGTTCGTGCCAGAAGAAGAACCGCCAGTAATCCGCTTCTCGGGCATGCACCGCCAGTGCCCAGGGCAGGCTGACGGCGACAGCCACGGCAATCGCCAATGGGCCATAGATCAGCAATTCACGCCAGCGCTTCTGCCAGATCATCCAGGGTAGGGCAATCAGCACCGGCAGCAACCAGGCGAGAAATCCCTTGGTCAAAAAGCCCATGCCACAAGCCAGTCCCAAGGTAACCCAGCCGATCAGCCGCGGGGTGCGGCGGCTGTCCAGGGCAAACCACAGGGCCACCAGGCTCAGGTTGACCCAGAAGGTGAATTGCGGATCGAGGTTGGCGTAGCCTGCGGTGCCGGCGATCACGGTGAGGCTCATGTACAGCAGGGCGCAGGCAAAGCTTTTGCGCCGATCATTCCAGAGCCGCTGGGCGATCAGGTAGCACAGCATCACGCTGAAGGCAGTACTGGCGGCCGAGGCGATGCGTACGCCAAACAGGTTCTCGCCAAACACCGCCTGGCCGAGGGCGATCATCCAGTACCCGGCGACCGGTTTTTCGAAATAGCGCAGGCTCATGAAATGGGGTGAGACCCAGTCACCGCTCAGGAGCATCTCCTGGCTGATCTGGGCATAGCGGGTTTCGTCGGGAATCCATAACCCATGGCTGCCCAACGGCAACAGGTAAGCGAGCAGGCAAATCCCCAGCAGCAGCGGAAACGTCCAGCGCTGGCTCATGCGCCTTGCACTCCCAGCCAGCCTTCACGACCTTCGAGCACGCCACGCAGTACCTGGCCTGGCGGCAAGGTCGTGAGTGTTTCGGGCAGCAAATCGCCCAAGGGGCGAAAACAGATGTTTCGCCGACGCGTATCGGCCAGCAATTGACGGAAATCGTTGGCCATCAGGATTCCTTCCACCTCGGCATGGATTGTGTAGACGTTGAGTCCTTCGGGGGTAAAGCGCTCGAGGATGAAGGCGTTGTAGTCCTTGGCCGTGACATTCGGACCGACCACCTCATCGAAGGTCGGCAGGTCTACCGGTATCTGCGGCGCACCCAAGCCACCATCGGCCAGCGTCGGCTGGAACAGGCTCCGCCCCCGGCAATCGCTGTTATAGCGAAAGTCGAACACTTGCTTGGCCTCGATCACGCGCTGATCGGCCCGCCAACCGGCCGCCGCCGAACATTCGACTTTTTCCCCGAGGATGTCGCTGAGGCTGTCCACGCCTTGGCGAATCTGCTCGATCAGCTGCGCCAGGCTCCAGCGCCTGGCATTGGCCTGCCAGCCATGGTGATCCCAGGCATGCAGGCCGACTTCATGGCCCGCGGCCCGGGCTTGGCGTATCAGGTGCCCGAGATCCCGGCCAATGGGTTTGCCAGGCCAGGCGGTACCGGCCAGCAAGATGTCCCAGCCGTACAGGCCGGCGGCGTTGGAACGCAACATCTTCCAGAAAAATTGCGGCCGGATCAGGCGCCACAGATGACGCCCCATATTGTCCGGCCCAACACTGAAGAAAAAAGTCGCCTTGACCTGTGCCTCATCGAGGATTTCCAGCAACCGCGGCACACCATCGCGGGTGCCCCGGTAGGTGTCGACATCGATTCGTAGTCCTGCTCGCATCAGCATGACTCTTCTGTCGCGCACTCGGTGATTTCGCTCATGGCCTCGCGCAGGAAGAAATCCAGCGTGTTGCCGATGGTCTCGCTCATTTGCACGGTCGGCGTCCAGCCCAGCAGGCGCTTGGCGTTGTCGATGCTTGGCTTGCGGTGTGACACGTCCTGGTAACCGCTGCCATAGAACGCTTTGCTTTCGATATCCCGGAACCCGGCGAACGGTGGGAAGTTGTTCCTCAGTGGGTGCGCTTCGAACTGACGCAGCAGTTCCTCGCCCAATTGGCGGATGCTGGCTTCGTTGTCCGGGTTGCCAATGTTGATGATCTGGCCGTTGCAGGCATCGTTCTCGTTGTCGATGATCCGGGCCAGCGCTTCTACGCCGTCGGCAATGTCGGTGAAACAGCGTTTTTGCTCACCGCCATCGAACAGGCGAATCGGCGTGCCTTCCACCAGGTTGAGAATGAGCTGGGTAATGGCCCGGGAACTGCCGATCCGCGCCGAGTCCAGGCGGTCCAGGCGTGGGCCCATCCAGTTGAAGGGGCGGAACAGGGTGAAGTTCAGGCCTTTCTGGCCATAGGCCCAGATCACACGGTCCAGCAGTTGCTTGGAGATCGAGTAGATCCAGCGCTGCTTGTTGATCGGGCCGACAACGAGGTTGGAGGTGTCTTCATCGAAGTTGTCGTCCTGGCACATGCCGTAGACTTCTGAGGTCGACGGGAAAATCACGCGTTTATTGTATTTGACGCAGTAGCGCACCAGTTTCAGGTTTTCTTCGAAATCCAGCTCGAACACTCGCAACGGATTACGCGTGTACTCGATCGGCGTGGCGATGGCCACCAGTGGCAGGATCACGTCACATTTCTTGATGTGGTACTCGATCCACTCAGAGTGGATGCTGATATCGCCTTCGACGAAGTGAAAGAGCGGATGACTGCGCAGGCGTTCGATGGCGTCGCAGCCAATGTCCAGGCCGTAGACCTCGTACTTGTCATCGTGCAGCAGGCGCTCCGACAGATGATTGCCAATGAAACCGTTGACGCCAAGAATCAGCACCCGAGTGCGTCGCCGGGCGCGGCGTGACTCGGCGCCGCGCAGCAGGGAACCGTCCACCAGGCCCAATTCATTAGCCAGTTGCGCACCGCTCAGGTACAAGCCATTGTCGTTACGTTGACCGGCGGTGATCACCAGCGAGTCTTCGCCGCAGGCGATACGCAGCGGATCGACACTGATGACACGCCCCGGTGCCTGGCCTTCGTTGCCCTGGATGACTTGCGCGCTCCAGACAATCAGCTTGTGTTCGCCCACGGCGCAAAACGCCCCCGGATACGGTTGGGTCACGGCGCGGACCAGGTTGAACAATTCTTGCGCCGGGCGTTTCCAGACCAATTTGCCGTCGGCCGCCGTGCGGCGACCGAACACTGTGGCCATGGATTCGTCCTGCTCCCGCTCAGTGACTTTACCGGCAAGCAACGCAGGCAACGTGTCGCGCAGCAGGTCAGTGGCGGCCACGCGCAATTTGCCGTGCAGGGTCAGTGCGGTGTCGCTGCGCTCGATGGCGACCTTTTGCTGGGCAAGGATTGGTCCGGCATCGGCGCGTTTGACCATCCGGTGCAGGGTCACCCCGGTCTCGGTTTCACCGTTCACCAGCACCCAATTGGCCGGCGCCCGCCCGCGATAACGCGGCAGCAGCGAGCCGTGGAGGTTGAACGCTCCTTTAGCGGCGGTCTCCAACAGCGACTCGCTCAACAGGTGACGGTAGTAGAACGAGAACAGGTAGTCGGGCTCGAGCTTGTTGATGCGCTCGATCCACAACGGATGGTTGGCGTCTTCTGGCGCATGGACCGGGATGCCTTTGCGCGCGCATAGTTGCGCAACGGAGCCGTAGAAGGTGTTTTCCTTCGGATCATCGGCGTGGGTAAATACGGCGGCAATGTCGAAGCCTGCGTTGAGCAGGGTATCGATACCGGCACAGCCAATATCGTGATAGGCGAAAACAATGGCTTTTGCGCTCATGAGAGAACCTGGTCGGAAGAAGTGGAAGTGAGTCCATCAACGGTGACAACCGGGGAGGGCGTGGCGGATTGTCCGCGCAGGACCTTCTCAACGAAGAACCTGGGACGCGCGCGTACGTCGCTGTACATCCGTCCCAGGTACTCACCCAACAATCCCATGCCGATGAATTGCCCGCCGGTGAAGACGAACAGCACGGCGAACAGCACGAATGTTCCGTGGCCGGCCCACGCGGCGCCGAAAACCAGGCGTAGGACGATCAGTGCGGTGGCGAACAGCACGCCCAAACCAGCCATGATGAAGCCGACAATACTCAGCAGGCGCAGGGGCGTGGTGGTCATGCAGGTGATCAGGTCGAACATCAGGTTGATCAGGCGCATGGGGCTGTACTTGGATTCGCCATGTTCGCGCTCGGCGTGGGTCACCGGGATCTCCGTGGTGTGCCGGGCGAAGCTGTTGGCAAGGATCGGAATGAACGTGCTGCGTTCACGACACGCGAGCATGGCGTCGACGATGGACCGTCGGTATGCGCGGAGCATGCAGCCGTAGTCGCTCATGGAGACCCCGGTGGAACGCCGCACGGCAAGATTGATCAGTTTCGACGGCCAGCGCCGCAGTGCTGAGTCCTGGCGATTGCTGCGCACCGTGGCAACCACGTCATAGCCAAGCTCGGCCTTGGCCACCAGGCGCGGAATCTCTTCGGGCGGGTTCTGCAGGTCGGCGTCGAGGGTAATGACGACATCGCCCCGGCACTGTTCGAAACCGGCCATGATTGCCGCATGTTGGCCGTAGTTACGGTTGAGAATCACCGCCACGACCGGGCTGCCCCGCAGCGATGCCGCTTGTTCCAATAGGTGTGCCGATTCGTCCCGGCTGCCGTCGTCGACCAGCACGATTTCGTACTTATGGCGCAGTTGCTGGCACGCCGCTTCGGTGCGACGCAGCAACTCGGGCAAGCTCTCTTCTTCGTTGTAGACCGGAATGACGATGGACACGCAGTTGATTGGGTAAGGTTTCACAGGCGTGAGTCCATGATGTTTTCGAGGGTGTCGACCACGCGATTCACGTCATCGACGGTCATGTCCGGGAACAACGGGATCGAACACAGGCGCGCCGAGTTCCATTCGGTGTTGGGCAGGTAAAGGTTGGGGAAGCGCTGCCGGTAGTAGGAGTGCAGGTGTGTCGCGATGAAGTGAATGCCGGTGCCGATGTTTTGCTCTTGCAGGGCTTTCATGAATGCTTCGCGGTCCAGTCCGCAGCGCTCGGCGTCGATGCGCAGGATGAACAGGTGCCAGGCGTGTCGTTGCGGGTAGCTCGGCATCGCCAGCGGTTGCATTTTCGAGCCTTCCAGCCGTTGCAGGTAGACCTTGGCCAGCTCGGTGCGCTTGGCGTTGACCTGGTCCAGACGCTCCAGTTGCACGAGGGCGATGGCGGCGTTGATATCGGCCAGGTTGTATTTGAAGCCCGGCTCTATCACTTGTGCCTGGGGCTTGCGGCCGTGGGTGAGGCGGTCGTAGGCGTCCACGCCCAGGCCATGAAACTTGAGCATGCGTACCCGGGAGGCGAGCGTTTCATCGTCGCTGACGAACATGGCGCCCTCTGCGCACGTCATGTTCTTGATGGCGTGGAACGAGAAAATCGCTGTGCCTTTTGACCCGATATGACGGCCCTTGTAGAGGGTGCCGACGGCGTGCGCGGCGTCTTCGATAACCGGGATACCATGCCTGTCCGCCAGCGCATGGAGCGGGTCGAGGTCGAATGCCGCGCCAGCGTAATGTACCGGAATGATCGCTTTGGTGCGTGGTGTGATCGCCGCTTCGATGCTCGCCAGATCACTCATCAGCGTATCGCGATCGACATCGACGAACACCGGCGTGGCTCCCAGCAGGCAGATCATATTGGCGGTCGATACCCAGGTTTGGGAAGGGGTAATGACTTCATCGCCCGGCCCGATACCCAAGGCAAGTAATGTGATGTGCATAGCGCCAGTGGCCGAAGAAAGTGCTACTGCATGTCGACAACCCACGTAGTGGGCGAACTGCTCTTCTAGTTGCTGGTTTTTCGGGCCGGTGGTGATCCAGCCGGAGCGCAGTACTTGCTCTACGGCGGCAATTTCCTCTTCGCCGATACTGGGCCGGGAGAACGGGAGAAACGCTTGAATCATGGGCACCTCGGGGCTGAAGAGTAAGTAGCCTCTGAAACGAGAAGATTGGATCCACGACAGCGTAGACGCTAAAACAAAAGCTGCATCAAAGGGTTAGCGTGTAAGGAAGTATCCTGGGGGGTGTTTGACAGCCTGTTGAGCCGATGGATATTGCGAGGCGAATGTCCTTAATTCATTGAGGTTAAGCGGTTTTTTTTGAAAAAAACGTGAAAAAATAATAGGTAAATAATTCTTCACTCCTACGCGCGCAGCCCAGTTGAAATCTGACGGCACTTACATCACTAATGGCATAAGGCTTACAGAAGTTTTTTATGCTGTATTACATTTTCTTTACCGAATGCTTATGTTTCTCAGCAGGGTTTGAGGGCTGATTTAAGACAAGAATTTCAAGGGAATGTCATGTAAGAAAAGTTCGCGATGTCTGGGTAATCTTTCGATCACAAAACCGTCATTTATTTTTGATAAAAGCCTCTGCAGTACCGGAAAAGCCAAGCCATCAAGTAGAGTAACGTATGCAAGTGACCGTTTTGGGTAGCGGATGTGTCAGTTTCAAGGAGTTTTCCTGCCTCCTGAAAGGATCCTGCATATGAAAATCCTGGTTACCGGCGCCGCCGGCTTTATCGGTTTTCATACGGCCAAGCGCTTATGCCGCGATGGCCACCAGGTTATCGGCATCGACAATCTCAACAGCTACTACAGCGTTGAATTGAAACAGGCTCGGCTCGCACAGCTGGCGACATGGCGCAATTTCCAGTTCCAGTGGTTGGATGTGGCAGACAAACAGGCACTGTCAGCGTTGTTTGCCGAACAGTCCTTCGATCAGGTCGTCCACCTGGCGGCGCAAGCCGGCGTGCGCTATTCCATTGACCATCCGGACGTTTATGCGCAAAGCAATCTGGTGGGTTTTCTCAACGTGCTGGAGGCCTGTCGCGGCCATCGACCGGCGCACCTGATCTACGCTTCCAGCAGCTCGGTGTACGGCTTGAACGACCGTTTGCCGTATACCACGACCGACCCCGTCGACCAGCCGGTGTCGTTCTACGCCGCGACCAAGCGCGCCAACGAGCTGATGGCTCACGCGTACGCGCACCTCTATGGTATTCCCATCACTGGCCTGCGGTTTTTTACCGTGTATGGGCCTTGGGGAAGGCCCGACATGGCACCGTTCAAATTCACCGATGCGATTCTTAAGGGACGTCCCATCGACGTCTATAACGATGGCGCGATGTCGCGGGATTTCACCTACATCGATGACATCGTCGAGGGCCTCGTGCGCTTGCTGCCGCTGCCGCCTACCGATCAGGCCGGCGTGCCCAACAAGGTCTACAACATCGGGGCCGGTGCGCCGGTGAAGCTGCTGCAATTTATCGAGTGCATCGAAGAGGCATTGGGCGTTCGCGCGATCAAGAACTTCATGCCGTTGCAATCGGGCGACGTCGTCAACACCTGGGCGGACACTCGTGAGTTGGAAGAGCGTGTGGGCTTTCGCCCGCAGGTCGCGGTGCCCGTCGGTGTCCAGTCATTTGTCCATTGGTACCGCGATTATTACCGCGTCTAACCCACTCATTTCTCAGTTTGTTTCTGGAGCATCATGCACGAAACCCCTTATGTGTCGGTCCTGATTCCGGCAAAGAACGAGGTCGGCAATCTCGTTCCTCTTCTCGAAGAAGTGCGCACGGCATTGGCCAACGAGGACTTTGAGGTCATCGTGGTCGACGACGGCAGCACCGATGCAACCGCCGCCGAGTTACGCACCTTGCAAGACAGTGGCTACCGGCAATTGCGGGTGCTCAGCCATGCTCGTTCCCTGGGCCAGAGCACTTCGATTTACCACGCTGCCGAGGTCGCGCGTGGGCCTTGGTTGGCGACTCTCGATGGCGATGGGCAGAACGATCCGGCTGACCTGCCAAAAATGCTCGACCTGGTGCGCGGCTCGGAAGGTAAGCCGGCCGGGGTCAAGCTGGTGGCGGGGCATCGTGTCAACCGCCAGGATACGGCGAGCAAGCGCTGGGCCTCGCGATTTGCCAATAAACTGCGCGCCAGCCTGCTGCAGGACCAGACGCCTGATACCGGTTGCGGCATCAAGGTCATCGAGCGCGAGGCGTTTCTGCGCCTGCCATACTTCGATCACATGCACCGCTTTATTCCCGCGTTGATCCGCCGGCACAACGGCCGAATGCTGGTGCAACCGGTGAACCACCGCGAGCGTGGGGCAGGGGTGTCCAACTACGGAAACCTTGACCGGGCGTTGGTGGGCATCGTCGATCTGTTCGGGGTGTGGTGGCTGATCAAGCGCACCCGCCTGGACCTCAATGCACAAGAAACCGAGGTTTGAGATGGGCAGAGAATCTGTGTGGTTGGCCGTTGGCTTCGCCGGCCAGTTTGCCTTTACCGGACGATTTGTCCTGCAATGGCTATACAGCGAATACAAGAAGCGCAGCGTGATCCCCGTGGGCTTCTGGTACCTGAGCATTATCGGCAGCGCGCTGTTGCTGGGCTACGCTATCTACCGTGAGGACCCGGTGTTTATTGTCGGCCAGTCCTTCGGTTTCATTGTGTACCTGCGTAACTTGCAGTTGATCGCCAAGCACCATGAGCGGGAAAACCGCGAACTGGCTGGAAAGGACTGAACCGGTGCAGAGACGATTATCTTCCCCGCCCCTGGAGCTATTGGCGTTTGTGCTGTTGACGTTGGTCATGGTGGGCGTCGGTCTTGGCTGGCGCCAACCGCTGAATGTCGATGAGGAGCGTTTTCTCGGTGTAGCCCTGGAAATGTTGCAGAACGGTTCATGGTTCATTCCCCATCGCGCCGGTGAAATCTACGCTGACAAGCCGCCATTGTTCATGTGGGCGGTGGCGTTGTTCGTGCAATTGACCCATCTGCCTAAAGTTGCCCTGTACTTGCCCGCGTTGCTGGCTAGCGCGGTGACCACCGCGTGTTTGTATGACTTGGGTCGGCGCGTGTGGGGGCGGCGGGTAGGTGTGATCGCCGCGCTGTTGTTCCTGGCGACTTACCAGACCTACAGCATCCTGCGGACCGGGCAGATTGACGGTTTCCTTGCCCTTTGGACGATTCTGGGGGTCTATGGTTTATGCCGGCATCTGTTGCTGGGTCCTGCCTGGGGCTGGTACTACGTTGCCTGCGGGGCGATGGGGCTTGGCATCATCAGTAAAGGCGTGGGCTTTCTGCCGGTGTTGATGCTGATTCCCTACGCCTATGCGGTGCGCAAAGGTTGGAGCGGGGTGGTGGCCATGCCTGGCCAGGCAGGACGCTGGTGCCTGGGGCTGCTGGTAGCATTGGCCGCCATCGCGTTGTGGCTGGGGCCTTTGCTGATGATTGTCTGGCAGGGCAGCCCCGACAGTCTGGCGTACGCCCAGGAAATCCTGCTCAAGCAGACGGCTGGGCGTTATGCCAACGCATGGGAGCACCGCGAACCCTTCTGGTATTTCTTCGTCCAGGTGATTCCCAAGTACTGGCTGCCGATCGTGTTCATGCTCCCCTGGCTGGTGCCGGCCTGGCGTAAACAATTGCTCAAGCACGACGGTCGGGTGTTGGTGCTGCTCGGTTGGGTGGTGCTGGTGTTGTTGTTCTTTAGCCTGAGCAGCGGCAAACGCAAGCTGTATATCTTTCCTGCGTTACCCGGGTTGATTCTGCTGGTGGCGCCGCTGGTTCCATGGATGCTGCGTCGCTGGTTCGGCCGGCGTCCCAGGGGCAGGACGGTCTTCAAGGTACTGGCTGCACTGTGGCTGTGCGCCTGGTTCGTACGCGGCTTCGTCGAGCCTCACAAGGAGGGTATCAACCCCCACGAAACCCTCATGCGCGATGTGGCACGGATGACTGCAAATGCACAATTGGTCCTGGTCGGTTGGCGGGAGGGGCACTGGCTGTTCGCGCAGCAACCTATCGTGCATTTTGGCTTCTACAACGGCCACTCCCTGGAACAGTCTGCGATCTGGCTGCGCAGCCATCCGCAGGCCTACGCCTTGGTGCCGGCGCGGGATCTGGCCCGCTGTTACGACCCGCAAAAGGCCCGCCGTGTCGGCGATACCTCAAGGGCCGAGTGGTTTCTGGTGGGGGCTGATGCAGACAATCAGAAGTGTCAGCCGTCAGTGGCAGAGAAAGTTTACTCATTCACATGGGCGCATCCCTTGTAGCGTCTGGAGTTCCGCTATCGCGAGCAAGCCCCACAGTGTATTGGTGCTGGTCCTGGATCTGATGACCGCCCAAAAGACCGTGTGGGAGCGGGCTTGCTCGCGAAGGGGGCGTTACCAACAACACATCCCCCAAACCATGGCCAAACCAGTCAAGCAACTTGATGGCTTTGACCATTGCCCCCAACGCCCTCCGGCGCGAGTATTTCCCTGCTGTCTACGGTTCCCCCCACCAATAAAAAATACAGAGGGATTCTGCTCATGCGCGATTATTCGTCCGCCACGTCGCAGTTCGATTACCTGAACACCGTCAACGCCGCGCTGCACGGCTCGCTCGAGGCACTCAATGCCTGTGTCGAGTGTTGTGACCGGCACGCGTTGCCAGGGCGCATTGCCCTGTTCTGGGAGGGCCGCGACGGCAGCGACGCGACTTGGACTTACCGCGACTTGCAGGACCGCGCCGCGCGGTTCGCCAATTTCCTCCTGGCCCAAGGTGTGGGCAAGGGCGACAAAGTGGCCGGCCTGCTGCCACGCACCGCTGAACTCTTGATCGTGGTGCTCGCCACCTGGCGCATCGGGGCGGTGTATCAACCGCTGTTCACCGCGTTCGGGCCCAAGGCCATCGAGCACCGCCTCGGCAACTCGGGTGCGCGGGTGGTCGTCACCGATGCGGTCAACCGTCCCAAGCTCAACGAAGTCGCCGGCTGCCCCACCGTGGTCACGGTCGGTGGCGAAAAAGGCCAGGGTATCGTACGAGGCGACTACAGTTTCTGGGCCGAAGTGGCAAACCATTCCGACCAGTGCGAACCCGTGATGCTCACTGGTGAAGACCCGTTCCTGCTGATGTTCACCTCCGGCACCACGGGGCCCGCCAAGGCGCTGTCGGTACCGCTCAAGGCCATTGTCGCGTTCCAGAGCTACACCCGAGACGCGGTGGACCTGCGCCCTGAAGACGCTTTTTGGAACGTCGCCGACCCAGGCTGGGCCTACGGCATTTATTTTGGCGTGACCGGGCCGCTGGCGATAGGGCACCCCATCACGTTCTACGATGGCCCGTTCACCCTGGAAAGCACCTGCCGAGTCATCAACAAATACGGCATCACCAACCTGACCGGCTCGCCCACGGCCTATCGCCTGCTGATTGCCGGTGGCGAGCAGTTCGCCCGGTCGATCAAGGGCAAGCTGCGCATCGTCAGCAGCGCCGGCGAGCCGTTGAACCCGGAGGTGATCCGTTGGTTCGCCGACAACCTGAACGTGGTGATCCACGACCATTACGGCCAGACCGAACTGGGTATGGTGCTGTGCAACCACCACGGCCTGGAACACCCGGTGCACCTGGGCGCGGCCGGTTTCGCCTCGCCTGGCCACCGGATCGTGGTGCTGGATGAAAACCATCACGAACTGGGCATCGGCCAGCCCGGAATTCTTGCCGTCGATCGCAGCCAGTCGCCGATGTGCTGGTTCGCCGGCTACGAAGGCGGGCCGACCAAGGCCTTCGTCGGTGACTATTACCTGAGTGGCGACACCGTGGAACTGAACCCGGACGGCAGCATCAGCTTCGTCGGCCGCAGCGACGACGTGATCACCACCTCCGGCTACCGGGTCGGCCCGTTCGACGTGGAGAGCGCGCTGATCGAACACCCGGCGGTGGTGGAAGCGGCCGTGATCGGCAAACCTGATCCGGAACGCACTGAGTTGGTGAAGGCTTTCGTGGTGCTCAGCGCCCAATACCGCGCCGCGCCAGAACTGGCCGAAGAATTGCGCCAGCATGTGCGCAAACGCCTGGCGGCCCATGCCTATCCCCGTGAAATCGAATTTGTCAGCGATTTGCCGAAAACCCCAAGCGGCAAGTTGCAGCGCTTTATCTTGCGCAACCAGGAGATCGCCAAAGCTCAAGAGGCTGCGGCGCAGAACGTTTCAGCTTGAACCCAAGGAAACCATGATGCAGATCGACAACAAGATTTTCCTCGTCAGCGGCGGTGCTTCCGGCCTCGGCGCGGCCACTGGTGAGATGCTGGTCAGGGCCGGCGCCAAAGTGATGCTGGTGGACCTGAACGCCGAAGCCGTGGCTGCCCAGGCGCAGAAACTGGGCTGCCAGAGCGTGGTGGCCGACATCAGTAACGAAGCCGCGGCTGAAGCGGCGGTCAAGGCTACGGTGGATGCGTTCGGCGGCCTCAATGGCCTGGTGAACTGCGCCGGCATCGTGCGCGGCGAGAAGATCCTCGGCAAGAACGGCCCCCACGCACTGGCGAGCTTCAGCCAGGTGATCAACGTCAACCTGATCGGCAGCTTCAACCTGCTGCGCCTGGCAGCTGCCGCGATCAGCGAAACCGAGGCCGATACCGACGGCGAGCGCGGCGTGATCATCAACACCGCTTCGGTGGCAGCCTTCGACGGCCAGATCGGCCAGGCAGCCTATTCGGCGTCCAAGGGCGCCATTGCCAGCCTGACCCTGCCGGCCGCCCGGGAACTGGCGCGCTTCGGTATCCGGGTGATGACTATCGCGCCGGGCATTTTCGAAACCCCGATGATGGCCGGCATGACCCCGGAAGTACGCGATTCCCTGGCCGCCGGCGTGCCATTTCCACCGCGCCTGGGCAAACCCGCCGAGTACGCGGCGCTGGTCAGGCATATCATTGAGAACAGCATGCTCAACGGCGAGGTGATCCGTCTCGACGGTGCCTTGCGTATGGCTGCCAAATAATCAGGAGGATTCATGATGTCCAACGATCCTATTGTCATCGTCAGCGCCGTCCGCACCCCCATGGGCGGCTTTCAAGGTGAATTGAAAAGCCTCACGGCCCCGCAACTGGGGGCTGCTGCGATCAAGGCGGCGGTAGAACGGGCCGGCATCGCGCCGGGCGCCGTTGAAGAAGTGCTGTTCGGTTGCGTGCTCGCCGCCGGCCAGGGCCAGGCACCGGCGCGTCAGGCTGCGCTGGGCGCCGGGCTCGACAAGTCGACCCGCTGCACCACGCTCAACAAAATGTGCGGTTCGGGCATGGAAGCGACGATCCTTGCCCATGACATGCTCATCGCCGGCAGTGCCGAGGTGGTGGTGGCTGGCGGGATGGAAAGCATGTCCAACGCGCCGTACCTGCTCGATCGGGCCCGCGGCGGTTACCGCATGGGCCATGGCCGGGTGCTTGACCATATGTTCCTCGACGGCCTGGAAGACGCCTACGACAAAGGTCGGCTGATGGGCACCTTCGCCGAAGATTGCGCCGAGGCCAATGGCTTCAGTCGCGAGGCCCAGGATGCCTTCGCTATCGCCTCAACTACCCGCGCCCAGCAGGCGATCAAGGACGGCAGCTTCAACGCCGAGATCGTGCCGTTGCAGGTCATGGTCGGCAAGGAACAAGTGACCGTGCGCCACGACGAGCAGCCGCCCAAGGCGCGGATCGACAAGATCGCCTCACTCAAACCGGCATTCCGCGAGGGCGGCACGGTGACGGCGGCCAACGCCAGTTCGATTTCCGATGGCGCCGCAGCCCTGGTGCTGATGCGCCAGAGCCAGGCGGTCCAGCGTGGCCTCAAGCCTCTGGCGGTTATTCACGGTCATGCGGCGTTTGCCGATACACCGAGTCTGTTCCCCACCGCGCCGATCGGTGCCGTGAAGAAACTGATGCAAAAGACCGGCTGGTCGCTGGATCAAGTCGATCTGTTCGAAGTCAACGAAGCCTTTGCCGTGGTGGGCCTGGTGACCATGAGCAAGTTGGAAATTGCCCATGACAAGGTCAACGTCCATGGCGGCGCCTGTGCGCTGGGCCACCCGATTGGCGCTTCTGGCGCGCGGATCCTGGTAACCCTGTTGTCAGCCCTGCGCCAGAAAGGCCTGAAGCGTGGCGTTGCGGCGATCTGCATCGGCGGCGGCGAAGCCACGGCCATGGCTGTCGAATGCCTGTACTAAGGAATCACCATGCTCCCGACTGAAGAACAGACGCAAATCCGTGACATGGCCCGGCAATTCGCCCAGGAGCGCTTGAAACCGTTCGCCGCTGAATGGGACCGTGAGCACCGTTTCCCCAGGGAAGCCATCGGTGACATGGCCGAACTGGGCTTTTTCGGCATGCTGGTGCCGGAGCAGTGGGGCGGTTGTGACACCGGTTACCTGGCCTATGCCATGACCCTGGAGGAAATCGCCGCCGGCGACGGCGCGTGCTCGACCATCATGAGCGTGCATAACTCGGTGGGCTGCGTGCCGATCCTCAAGTTCGGCAGCGATGAGCAGAAGGCGAAATTCCTCACGCCCCTGGCCAGTGGCGCGATGCTCGGCGCCTTTGCCCTGACCGAGCCCCAGGCCGGTTCGGACGCCAGCAGCCTCAAGACTCGGGCGCGGCTGGAGGGCGATCATTACGTGCTCAATGGCTGCAAGCAGTTCATCACGTCGGGGCAGAACGCCGGGCTGGTGATTGTGTTCGCGGTGACCGATCCGAGTGCCGGCAAGCGTGGTATCAGTGCGTTCATCGTCCCGACCGATTCGCCGGGCTACAGCGTGGCGCGGGTCGAAGACAAACTCGGCCAGCACGCGTCCGACACTTGCCAGATCCTCTTTGAGGATGTGAAGGTGCCACTGGCTAATCGCCTGGGGGAGGAGGGTGAGGGCTACAAGATCGCCCTGGCGAACCTCGAAGGCGGCCGAGTGGGCATCGCCGCGCAAGCGGTGGGCATGGCCCGCGCTGCGTTCGAGGCGGCCCGTGACTACGCCCGGGAGCGCGCCAGCTTTGGCAAGCCGATCATCGAGCACCAGGCCGTGGCGTTCCGTCTGGCCGACATGGCGACCCAGATCGCCGTGGCCCGGCAAATGGTGCATTACGCCGCCGCGCTGCGGGACAACGGCCAGCCGGCGTTGGTGGAAGCGTCCATGGCCAAGCTGTTCGCCTCGGAAATGGCTGAAAAGGTCTGTTCCATGGCGTTGCAGACCCTGGGCGGTTACGGTTACCTCAACGACTTCCCGCTGGAGCGTATCTACCGCGACGTGCGGGTCTGCCAGATCTATGAAGGCACCAGCGACATTCAGCGCATGGTCATTTCGCGCAATCTTTGAACAGGAGTCCTGCATGAGCTACGAAACGATTTTATTGGAGATCAAGGACCGCGTTGGCCTGATCACCCTCAACCGTCCCCAGGCCTTGAACGCCTTGAATGCGCAGATCGTCAGCGAGCTGAACCAGGCGCTGGACAGCCTGGAAGCCGATCCGAAGATTGGCTGCATCGTGCTGACCGGCTCGAAAAAAGCCTTTGCCGCCGGTGCTGACATCAAGGAAATGGCCGAGCTGACCTACCCGCAGATCTACCTGGACGACCTGTTCAGCGACAGCGATCGTGTGGCTAACCGGCGCAAGCCGATCATCGCGGCGGTGAACGGTTTCGCCTTGGGCGGTGGCTGCGAGCTGGCGTTGATGTGTGATTTCATCCTGGCCGGCGACAATGCCAAGTTCGGCCAGCCGGAGGTCAACCTCGGCGTGCTGCCGGGCATGGGCGGCACTCAGCGCCTGACCCGGGCGGTGGGCAAGGCCAAGGCCATGGAAATGTGCCTGACCGGGCGCTTCATCGACGCGGTGGAAGCCGAGCGCTGCGGCATCGTCGCACGCATCGTGCCGGCTGATGAACTGCTGGATGAGGCCCTTAAAACGGCGGCGTTGATCGCCTCCAAGTCGGTGCCCATCAGCATGATGGTCAAGGAAAGCGTCAACCGCGCCTTTGAAGTCAGCTTGTCCGAAGGTGTGCGCTTCGAGCGCCGGGTATTCCACGCGGCGTTTGCGACACAGGATCAGAAGGAAGGCATGGCGGCATTCGTGGCCAAGCGGGCGGCGGAGTTTCAGGATAAGTAATGCGGCGTCATTACTGACGCCATCGCGAGCAGGCTCGCTCCCACAGTGGATCTGCTGTGAACACAAAATTTATGTTCGCCTAAGACTCAGTGTGGGAGCGGGCTTGCTCGCGAAGGCGGTGGCACATTCAACATTGATGCAAGCTGACCCAGCGCTTTCGCGAGCAAGCCCGCTCCCACATGGGATCTGGAGTGCATTCAGCATCTGCATACACCACCAAACCTGTGGGAGCGAGCCTGCTCGCGATGCTTTTTCAGCCATCACACCAGGTAGTTCTTCAACTCCCGGGCAATGACCATCCGTTGTATTTCGCTCGACCCTTCATAGATCTGGGTAATCCGCGCATCGCGGTAGTAGCGCTCCACCGGATAATCCTCGAGATATCCATAACCACCATGAATCTGTATCGCCGAGGAGCAGACTTTCTCGGCCATTTCCGAGGCGAACAGCTTGGCTTGGGAGGCCTCGGACAGGCACGGTTTGCCGGCGCTGCGCAGGCGGGCGGCGTGGAGGATGAGCAGACGGGTGGCGTTGATGCGGGTGTGCATGTCGGCCAGCAGGTTGGCGATGCTCTGGTGCTCGATGATCGGCTTGTCGAACTGCACCCGATCACGCGCGTAAGCCAGCGCCGCTTCAAATGCGGCACGGGCGATGCCCAAGGCTTGCGCCGCGATGCCGATGCGACCGCCTTCCAGGTTGGACAGGGCGATGGCCAGGCCTTTGCCACGGGCGCCCAGCAGGTTGGCCTCGGGGATGGCGCAGTTGTTCAAGGTCACGGCGCAGGTATCCGAAGCACGGATGCCCATTTTGTGTTCGGTGCGATCGACGATGAAACCCGCTGTATCGGTGGGCACCAGGAACGCTGAAATGCCTTTCTTGCCCAGCTCCGGGTCCGTCACGGCGAACACGATTGCCAGCTTCGCCCGCTTGCCATTGCTGACGAACTGCTTGGCGCCGTTGATCACCCACTGGCCATCGCGCAATTCGGCGCGGGTGCGCAGGTTGTGGGCTTCGGAGCCGGCCTGGGGCTCGGTCAGGCAGAAGCAGCCGATGGCCTGGCCACTGGCGAGGTCGGCCAGCCACGTCTGTTTTTGTTCATCGCTGCCAAAATTCAGGACTGGCCCGCAACCCACCGAGTTGTGGATGCTCATCAGCGCCCCGGTGGCACCGTCGCCCGCGGAGATTTCTTCCACCGCCAGGGCATAGGCCACGTAATCGACATAGGTGCCGCCCCATTCTTCCGGCACCACCATCCCCAACAGGCCCAGCTCGCCCATCTTCGCTACCAGGCCGTCGTCAATCCAGCCGGCCTTTTCCCACGCCTGGGCATGGGGGGCGATTTCACCACGGGCGAAGTCCCGGGCCATGTCGCGGATCATCACTTGTTCTTCGGTCAGTTCGAGGTCGTGCATGGCTCAGTTCCCGTGGTCGTCGAAGCCGTCGAAGAAACTCGCCACGTGGTTGGCGTCCAGCGCCTCCAGGGTCGGCGGGTTCCAGCGCGGGTTCTTGTCTTTGTCGATCAGCAAGGCGCGCACGCCTTCGATCAGGTCACCGCGTTCGAACCATTGCCGGTCCAGATGCAGTTCCAGGGCAAAACAGTCTTCCAGGCTCAAATGCCGACCGCGCCGCAGCATCTCCAGGGTCACGGCCATGGCCAGGGGAGAACGGCTGTCCAAGAGGTCGGCGGTCTTCAGCGCCCATTCGTGGCTGTTGGCGACAGTGACCTGGCGCAACTGCTCGACCATGCTTGGCACATCGGGCAAGGCAAAGAAATGGTCAATGGCCGACCGCAAGTCAGCCAGGGGCGGCGTAGGCAGTTGTTGCTGGCCAAGCTTGGCCAGCAGGCTTTGCAGGTCCTTGAGCGGCGTGTCGTGCCACTCGAGCCGATCGAGACGTTCGTCGAGTTGCTTGAGCTTGCGACTGTCGAGGTACCAGTCGGCCAACCCGCAATACAATGCATCGGCGGCGCGGATCTGCACGCCGCTGACCCCCAGGTAGATCCCCAGCTCACCGGGAATGCGCGGCAGGAAATAGCTGCCGCCCACGTCCGGGAAATACCCGATGGCGACTTCCGGCATGCCCAGGCGACTGCGTTCGGTCACCACCCGCAGGTCGGCGCCTTGTACCAGGCCCATGCCGCCGCCCAGCACGAAGCCGTCCATCAAGGCGAGGATCGGTTTGCGGTAGTGGTGGATCGTCAGGTCGAGGGCGTATTCCTCGACGAAGAAATCTTCATGCAGGGTGTCGTCCTGCTTGTGGCTGTCGTACAGCGAGCGGATATCACCGCCGGCGCAGAAGGCCTTGTCACCGGTGCCACGCAATACCACGGCGCGGATCTGCGGGTCGAGTGCCCAGGTATCGAGTTGTTGCTGCAAGCTGCGCACCATGCCCAGGGTGAGGGCATTGAGGCCGGCGGGGCGATTCAGGGTCAAGTGCCCAATGTGATTGCGAACGTCGACCAGCACCTCATAGGCCGCGGTTTCGCTGGTTTGCGCGGCTTGTGATGAAACCTGAGCAGTCATCGCTAACTCCCTGCTTTTATTCTTCTTTATGAATTGTATCGCGCGTATCCGTTCAGGATCGTACCAGTGCAAATTTGCATTGCACAACCGGGATACGTGCAGGTCCTGTCTGCATATTTATAGCAGCCACAGGCTCAACCGCGACCAGAGAGAACCTCCGTGATGCTGCGGCGCTTGGCATTTCGCTCGCTGGCGTGGATCAACTGCTCGAGATCTTCTGGCGTGACGTCAAAGAATGCTTCCATTTCCGCCAGGGCCAGTTTCAGGTCTTCGGCCGTGATGGCGTGCCGGTCGACGGGAGAGTGGTCAGCCGGTATGACGGCCACCGGTTCACTGGTGCGCTTTGGATAGCGCACCCGGGTCAGATTGTTGTAGGCCAGCGCAAAGGTGAGCAGTCCGGAGCCGGCCAGCATGGCCGCGCCTACGGCCTGCCAGTCCAGGGCGATGATGGACGGGGCGGCCAGCACCAACGTTGCCGCCAGGGCCCCTGCCGGTGGGTGCAGGCAGCGCAACCAGCACATCAACACCAGCGCCATGCCAGCCGCCAGGCAGGCGCTGCCCAGCGTGCGGCCCAGTACATGGGCCACCAGCAGCGCGACGACCGACGCACACAGGTAGCCACCGACAATCGACCAGGGCTGGGCGAGCGCGCCCGAGGACACCGCAAACAACAATACAGCCGAGGCGCCGAGGGGGCCGATCAGGTGTTGCGCCACCTCAAGACCGAATACCTGTCCACAAAGCCAGACACTGAACATCGTCCCCAACGCCATGCCGATGGCGGCGCGGCTCCATTCGGTGGGACGGGTATTGATAGCGGCGGGGAACCAGCGAGAAAGCATTAAACGAAAATCCAAAAAACGAACAAAAAAAGGGGCTTACGGGTGAGTCCCAGAAAGCCCTTTAAATGTTCCAACAGTTGGGGGAGGAACGCTGCACAGTGTGCCGTTCACAACCCTTGGTTACAAATTCATATTAATGCTGATTGAGTGCATTAATTTTGAGGTATCGCTCAGGCTCAAGCACTTCTCGAGGGCCGGAACCATGTTTGCTGGGCAACGGGCAGGTTGCGCGACTGCCCGCGACCCATCGGGAAATAAGTAAAACCCTTGTCGGCCATGCGCTCCGGATCGAACAGGTTGCGACCGTCGAAAATCACCGGGGCCTTGAGCCGTTGCTGGATCAGGTTGAAATCCGGCGCCTTGAAGGGCTGCCATTCGGTGCAGATGACCAGCGCGTCGGCCCCCGGCAACACCGATTCCGGCGTGCCCATCAGCATGAGTCGGGGCTCGTCGGGGTAGAGCAATTGCGTCTGCTGCATGGCTTCCGGGTCGAATGCGCGGACGCTGGCACCTGCGGCCCAAAGCGATTCCAGCAGGGTGCGGCTCGGTGCATCGCGCATATCGTCGGTGTTGGGCTTGAACGCCAAGCCCCACAGCGCGAAGGTCTTGCCGCGCAGATCGCCCTGGTAAAACGCGTTGATCCGCTCGAACAGCTTGTGTTTCTGCCGTCCGTTGATGGCTTCCACCGCTTGCAACAGGTCGCTGGAGCAGTGGGCCTGCTCGGCGGTGTGGATCAGGGCACGCATGTCCTTGGGAAAGCATGAGCCGCCGTAGCCGCATCCCGGGTAAATGAAGTGATAGCCGATGCGCGAGTCGGCGCCGATGCCCAGGCGCACGGATTCGATGTCGGCCCCCAAGTGTTCGGCCAGTTCGGCGATCTGGTTGATGAAGCTGATCTTGGTCGCCAGCATGCCGTTGGCGGCGTATTTGGTCAGTTCGGCGCTGCGCAGGTCCATGAACAGGACCCGGTCGTGATTGCGGTTGAACGGGGCGTACAGGTCGCGCATGGTTTCGCGCACTTCATCGCGCTCGCAGCCGATCACGATGCGGTCCGGACGACGGCAATCGGCGACCGCCGAGCCTTCCTTGAGGAATTCGGGGTTGGAGACGATATCGAACTGCAGCAGGCGACTGGCCTTGAGCAGGCATTTGTCGATGTGCGCCCGCAGAACATCGCCAGTGCCCACCGGCACGGTGGACTTCTCCACCACAATGACTGGTAGCTCGCGGTAGCGGGCGATGGCCTCGCCGACGGCCAGGACCTGGGCCAGGTCAGCGCTGCCATCGTCGCGGGATGGTGTGCCCACGGCGATAAACAGCACTTGGCCGTGCTGCACGGCGAGTTGTTCGTCACAGGTGAAGTGCAAGCGTCCGGCCTCCAGGCCTTCACGCACCAGCGCGGCGAGACCGGGTTCGAAAATACTCACCTGGCCTTGGCTCAGGCTTTCCACCTTGCGCTCGTCGATGTCCATGCACACTACGTCATGGCCCACCTCGGCCAACACCGCGGCTTGCACCAAACCTACGTAGCCACTTCCGAATACACTGATTTTCATGGCGGATTCCCTGGGTCATTCCGAGCGGGCGACATGCACAACCAGCGTTCGCCGCAGTGCGCTTGGCTCAGAATAAGTCGGGGATATTGCAGTTCACTTACAGTCCGCTGATGTCTTGTGTCGGCAATCGGTACGCTGCTGGCAGTTGCGCGACGAACTCGCCGACCACTTCCCGGGTCAAGCTGACAATGTCTTCCACTCGTTCCATACCGGCGCCGGTCCGCCAACTGGCTACGATGTCCATGACCGATGGCAGCGGCACGCCGTCCACCAAGGTCAATGTGCCTTGGGTCAGTTCGCCGACAACCAACGCCGCGGGCATGGCACCGATGCCGAAGCCATCGCGAACCAGGCGGGTGATGGCCGACGCGGAGTTCACACAGTTGATGCGGGGCGAGACGATGTTGGCTGAATGCAGCAGGTTGAGAATGTCCTGGTGGGGCCGCGAGTTGCGCGAGAACGTCACGATGCGCTCCTGGGACAAGTCCTCCAGCGACGCATAGGATCGGTCATAGGGGGAACCAGTGCGAACCACCCAGTGCATCGGGTAGCGAGTCAGCAGTGTATTGCGCACGCTGTCCAGGCGCAGGATGTCGGTCTGGAAAATGATGTCCTGGTAGCCTTTCTCCAATTGTGAGCACAGGTTGCTCGCGGTGTCGGCCGACAGCTCGATTTCCAGGGCTGGGTAGTATTCCATCAGGCGTGTCACCAAGGGGCTGAGCCAGGTGTGGATCACCGTATCCATTGCCCCGATGCGGATCCGGCCGCGTACCTGGCGTGGATCCTTGATCACGGCTTTCATGCTTTGCATGGTGTCCATGATGCGCTCGGCGTATTCCAGCACGCGCTGGCCTTCGGAGGTCAGCGATACGCCTTTGGAATCGCGCACGAACAGGCGCACGCCCATTTCGTCCTCCAGGGCCGCGATCCGGCTGGAAATGGACGCCTGGGTGGTGAACAGCTTTTCGGCGGTGAGACGAAAGCTCTTCAGGCGGGCAACCCAGACGAAGGTTTCGAGAAACTTGATGTTCACTTGGGCGTTTCCTTGGCGCTGGCTTAGAAACCGTGGCGAGGGGGATCTAGGTTAGTTTCATGTTCTTCACTGCTGGGTATTGGCCAAGCACCGAACTACCTCCTTCATCTCGCCCAAATCCGGCGCGTTATCAATAATCGCTTCAGGCCTACACCATGGATAGTCCAACTTCGATACCCAGGCCATGATCATCGGCAGATCGGTCGCCGGCAGGGTCTTCATGTGTTCGATGGTGATGGTCAGTCGCTCGGCCAGTCTCGAGGCTGGATCGAACTGCCAGTCATACAGGCCACACCCGACACGCACCTCGCCGCTGCTTTTGTCTGACATCGCCACCAGCCATTTGCACTCGAACGCCTCTGTGTTGGCGGGTGGAGGGGCGGCCAGGCAGAACGTGTAGACATTTTCGAAGGTCTGGCCAAAGCGACTGACCAACACGTCGCCAATGGCGGTACGGCCTTCGACGTGGGCGGGAAACGCGATGGAACCGGTGCGCACGACCATGTCCAGAATAGCCGCCGGTGTAAAGGCCTGGGCCAGCAGGTGAGGGCGGTTGCCGTCCTTGGCGTGGATGTACTGTTGAATCGATCGCTGAGCGGTGTTCATCGCGTGTCCTTTCAGGTTGAAAAACAGCCTTTGTTCGAGGCTTACAAATCACTGTTCCATAAGTCCGTCACCAGCATGCAACCCGGAGCGTGGGTGATGCACAGCGGTGGACGCGAGGCCTGGACCACGGATTGGGGCGTTACGCCACAGGCCCAGAATACCGGGATTTCGTCCGCTTCCACCGGTACGGCGTCGCCATAATCCGGCGTGTCCAGGGACCGGATGCCGATCAATGAAGGATCACCGATGTGCACCGGGGCGCCGTGAACGCTGGGCATGCGCCCGGTAATCTGGATCGCTTGGATGGCCGCGGCCGCTTTCATCGGCCGCATGCTTACCACCATCTTGCCAGACAGGCGAGCGGTGGGACGGGTGTCGATGTTGGTCTGGAACATCGCGACATTGCGCCCCAGCTCGATGTGCCGCAAACGGATGCCAGCCTCCAGCAAGGGCTGTTCAAAGGAGAATGAGCAACCGAGCGCGAAGGCCACCAGGTCGTCCTGCCACAGGTGTGCGATGTCCAGCGGCGTTTCGCTCAACTCGCCGTGGCGGTAGACCCGGTATTGAGGCACCTCATGGCGGATATCGATGGCGGCGCCCAGGTTACGGAAGAACGGATCCCCTGGCTCGGTCACGTCCAGCACTGGGCAGGCCTGGCGGTTGAGGGTGCAGTAGCGCAGGAATTCATTGGCCCAGTCGCTGGGCAGGATCACGATATTGGCTTGCACGCGCCCTTGGCCCAGGCCGCTGGTATGGCCCTGGTATTGGCCGGCGGCGATGCTCTGGCGCAGGGCGACGGGCGTGCATTGCTGCAGTTGTTCGAAAGGCAGGGCGGGTTGATTCATCACGGGGTCTCCAAGCGTTCGTCCGTTACTTTGAGAACAGCATGGCGATGACGTCCAACAAGGAATATTGGTACCCCGTGACAACTAAAAGTTATTCCAGAGGCGCTTGGCTGTTCAGGCCCGGGGCCGCCACCATGCGTTGCGGCCCGACATCAGCGGCGTATTGGCTGACCACCTGGCGACTCATCTGGACGATGTTCTCGATCAGCTCCAGGCCGACGCCAGCGCGCCAGGAGGCGACGACGTCGAGTTGGGGCAGGGCGGTGCCGGGCTCGAGCTGGATCAATTCGCCGCTGGCCAGCGGCTTGGCCACCAGCGCTGCTGGCAAGGCGCCGATGCCGAATCCGTCGCGAATCAGCCGGGTCATGGCCGACACCGAATTGACGCAACTGACCCGCGGTGCCGTGACCCCATGGGCGTACAACAGGTTGAGCACATCCTGGTGCGGACGCGAATGCTTGACGAAGGTGATGATGCGCTCGCCCGCCATCTCCACCAGCGAAGCGTAGGGGCGGGCATAGATGGACTGGCTGGCGGCGATCCAGTGCATGGGATAGTGACCCAGTTCCAGGTTGCGCACGCTTTCGTGGCGGACCAGATCGGTCTGGAACACGATGTCCAGGTAGCCTTTCTGCAATTGCTCACAGAGGTTGCGCGCCGCATCGGCGGTGATTTCGATTTCCACGGCGGGAAAGGCTTGCATCAGCATCGACATCAACGGGCTGAGCCAGGTATGAATCACCGTATCCATCACGCCGATGCGCACCAGGCCTTGCTGCGGGCTGTTGGTGTCCAGTGACTGCTTCAACGCCCGCTGGACTTCGAGCATCTGTTCGGCGTAGTCGAGCACCTTGAGGCCTTCGGGTGTCAGCGAGACCCCGCGCGAATCCCGCACGAACAGGCGCAAGCCCAATTCTTCTTCCAATGAAGCGATCCGGCTGGAGATCGCTGCCTGGGTGCTGAACATCTTCTCGGCGGTGAGGCTGAAGCTCTGCAGTCGGGCGACCCAGACGAAGGTTTCGAGGAATTTGAGGTTCATGAAGGCTCTCTGGGTGCGTGTGGTTCTTATGATTGCAATTGTTACTCCAGATCAGGCCATTGGACGCATCAAATTTTCTTATGCCCGATCGGGTGTTTTTCCCGTTTGACGCTGCGTGGATTTGCCACAAAGAATCCGCCCCACGACGCAGCCACTGCGTCCGCATCCCCAACGACAACGCCTTCACAAAAGAATAACGAGGCGTGTCCGTCATCTTCGCTTGCTGCCGCAGGAACCTTCCATGGAAAAGACCATGACTGACGGCGTAACCACCGGGACAGGGCGCACGGGCCCATTCAGTTGGTACGGCCCCCTGTCGAAAAATGAAAAACGTACATTCTGGAGCTGCAAGATCGGCTATGCCTTGGACGGCATGGATACGCAGATGCTGAGTTTCGTTATCCCGACCCTGATCGCGACCTGGGGAATCTCCAAGGGCGACGCCGGCATGATCGGCACCTGCACCTTGTTGGCCTCGGCGGCAGGCGGGTGGATCGCCGGAATCCTGTCCGACCGTATCGGCCGGGTACGGACCCTGCAACTGACGGTCCTGTGGTTCGCGTTCTTCACCTTTTTGTGTGGGCTGGCGCAGAACTACGAACAATTGCTGGTGGCCCGGACCTTGATGGGCTTTGGCTTCGGCGGGGAATGGACCGCGGGGGCGGTGTTGATCGGCGAGGTTATCCGCGCCAAGGACCGTGGCAAAGCAGTGGGCATGGTGCAGGCCGGGTGGGCGCTGGGCTGGGGGCTGACGGCGCTGCTGTATGCCGGGCTGTTCACTTTCCTGCCACCGGAACAGGCCTGGCGGGCGTTGTTCATGATCGGCCTGGTACCGGCGCTGTTTGTGCTGGTAATCCGTCGACTGGTCAAGGAGTCGGACACCTTCGAACATGCTGTGCGGGAGCGCCAGGCCAAGCCAGAGCTGGGTTCGCGGTGGGCATTTTTCGAGATATTTGCCCCACGGATGCTCAGCACTACCTTGCGTGCCTCGCTGTTGACCACCGGTGCGCTGGGCGGCTACTACGCAATCACCACATGGTTACCGACATACCTGAAAACCGAGCGCGGCCTGAGTGTGCTCGGTACCGGCGGTTACCTTGCGATGGTCATCGTCGGTTCCTATGTCGGCTATGTGACCAGTGCGTTGTTGACCGATGCCATCGGCCGCAAAAAGAACTTCATTCTGTTCGCCGTCGGGTCCATGGCAATCGTCCTGGCCTACACCCAACTGCCTATCGATAACGCCTGGATGCTCTGGCTGGGCTTCCCCCTGGGTTTCTTCGCTTCGGGCATCTTCGCCGGCATGGGCGCGTTCCTGACTGAGCTGTTTCCCACCCGTATGCGTGGGTCGGGTCAGGGGTTCTGCTACAACGCCGGGCGCTCCATCGCGGCGCTGTTCCCGTTGTTCATCGGCACGCTGAGCAACACCTTGCCCATCGGCACCGGGATCGGTGTGTTCGCCGCCGGCGCCTATGGCGTAGTGATCCTGGCGGCGTTGAGCCTGCCGGAAACCCGCGGCAGACAGCTCGAATCCTGACTGCCCGTGGCGTCCGCGCAAAGAGCGGACGCCGTACCAACCTTTAAAACAACAACCATCGGACGCGAAGGCAGCGCCCCCGAGAGGGTTCGCTCGCGTCCATAAAAAGGAGCATGCCATGCGGCATTTCACATCCACCTGGTTTCATACCCCCGCCGGTACGTTGCTCGGCCTGAGCCTGATCGGCATGCCGAACGCCCAGGCCGACTTCATCGCCGACAGCAAAGGCAGCCTGGAGGCCCGCAACTTTTACTTCAATCGCGACTTCCGCCAGGAGGGGGCACGGGACAAGGCTGAAGAATGGGCCCAGGGCTTTTTGCTGCGGATGGAGTCGGGTTACACCGCCGGAACCGTGGGTTTCGGCCTCGATGCCTTGGGCATGGCCGGCTTCAAACTCGATTCCGGGGGCGGCACGGCGGGCACCAATCTGTTACCGGCGGATTTGTCGGGCGGTTCGCAAGACCGTTATGGCGAACTCGGTCTGACTGCCAAGGTGCGCCTATCCAATAGCACCTTGAAGCTGGGGACGTTGCAGATCAAGGACCCGGCGGTGAGCTCCAACGACACGCGCCTGCTGCCGGGAACGTTCAAGGGCGGGTTGTTGAGCGTGCAGGAAATCGATCGCTTGAAGCTGAGCGCCGGGCAACTCACGCAGATCAACTTTGTCGACTCCACCGACTACCAGGACATGACCGCCAATCGCATCGGTGGAAGCAGCGACAAGTTCCAGTTCGCCGGGGCGGACTATCAGTTCCTGCCGAACCTCACGGCGCAATACCGCTATAGCCAGTTGGAAGACATCTACCAGCAAAACTACCTCGGGTTCGTCCACACCCTGGACCTGGGCGCAGGCCAGTCGTTCAAGAGCGACGTGCGCTATTCGCGCAGCACCGAAGACGGCAACTTTCGCGATCTCGACAACCAGGCCTTCGGCGCCTTGTTCACCTACAGCCTGGCGGGCCATGCGTTGGGCCTGGGTTATCAACGCATGAGCGGCGACGATCCGTTCCCCTACATCGGACGCAGCGATCCGTACTTGGTCAACTTCGTGCAGATCGGCGACTTCGCCAACATCGACGAGCGTTCCTGGCAGGCGCGTTATGACTACAACTTTGCCGCCATTGGCGTGCCCGGGTTGACGTTCATGACCCGCTACATCACTGGCGACAATGTCCAGCGCACCGCACCAGGCGAAGGTAAGGAGTGGGAGCGCAACACGGATATCGCCTATGTGGTGCAGGACGGCACGCTCAAGGGGCTGGGCTTGAAATGGCGCAATGCGACGGTCCGTTCGAATTTTGGCAACGATCTGGATGAGAACCGGTTGATCGTCAGCTATACGATGGCGCTGTGGTAAGAATCATCGCTCTGCCGACCGGTATTGTTCGGCCACCAAAAGCAACGACTGCGGCACCGGACTTTGTGGGTGCTGCGGTTCCTGCAGCACCACCAGTCGGAAACCGGCCATGTCCAGGGCATTGAGCCAACTGGACAAGGTGCGGAAGTACCACGGCATGGGCCGCCATTGGCCCTTGAACCCGTCGAAGGTTTCTTCTCGCCAGCCGTCCTGGTAATTGCCTGCCGCCACAGTCCACGGGTGCAGTGTCTGGATCACTAGCGCTGCGCCCGGGTTGAGCAGGGCGTTCATCGCCGCGAGCAATGGGATGATGTCCTGGTGCAACAGGGCGAAGTTGGCGCAGATCAGGTCGTAGCCGCTGCCGACGTCCACCTTGGCCTCCACCAGCGCTTCATAGCTTGCCAGGTGCACCAGGGAGGAGCCCGCTGCCCGGGCCGCATCGATCAACGTCGCGTCGCCATCCACACCGACCGCCTCGATGCCCCGTTCAGTCAGCGCCCGCAACAGCCAGCCTTCGCCGCAACCCAGATCAAGCACACGCTCGGGCTGGCGGCTCAGTACCGCCAGCAGCATGGCCTGGTCCGTGACCGTCAGGCGGCTTTCGATGGCCCCCGTGCGGATGGCTTCGATCCAGGCCTGGGCATTGTGGTGCCAGCTTTGGAGGAGGGTGGTTTCGGAGGACATGGGTCCAGCTCCGCAGTGGATTGGATAAGCATAGGACAATCGCTGGCGCAAGGACGCCGCGGGTCAAAGCGGACGGTCGAGAAACAACAGGCGTGCCGCCAGCGCTGCCATGACCCCGGCAAAACCATACGTACCCAGGCGCCTTGAAATCCCGCTGTTTGCCAGTTTCGCCCTGAGCTGTGCGGCGCAAACACCCAGCAGCGTATGGAAGACGAATGCAATCAGTGCCAGCAACGCTCCGAGGAAGATCAGTTGCAGGCTTACGCCGCCGGCCTTGACGTTGACGAACTGGGGCAGAAACACCATGAAGAACAGCAGCGCCTTGGGATTCAAGAGGCTGTTGAGGGCGCCTCGGCAGAAGATTTTCCACAGCGAAGCAACCTGGAGCTGGCTATCCTGAGTCGCAGCCGGCGCTCTCAGTGCTTGCCAGGCAAGCCACAGCAGATAAGCGGCTCCGGCCAGGCGCAGCACGTCGAACGCCGGTGCCCAGCTCATCACCAGCGCGCCGATGCCAGCGCTGACCATCATGGTCATCAGCACGTCCGCCAAGGAAATGCCGAGGGCGGCCGCGACGCCAGCACGCCAGCCGTGGGCCAACGCATGGCTGGTGACAAAGGCCATGTTGGGCCCCGGAACGATCAGCAAAAGCACGACAGCAACCACGAACAGGTAGAGATTGGCGGTATCCGGCATGGGAATCACTCCGTGGGATGAGCCTCGACAGTAAGCGAACGGCGAGCAGGGCGTCAGTTACAGTCCGGGCCTAACTGATAGCAACAGTCGTCTCTCTCGCGATGAATCACGGGAGTCGCTAAACTGCGGCCCCGAATTTCAGCAAGGAAGTGGGTGGATGCGTTCGCTCGTCAGCAGTGTGCTTCTTTCCATGACTGTGGCGGCCCCGGTCATGGCCGAGCCAAGGGCGTTCGCGGTGAATGACCGCAGTGGCCAATATCTGGTCGAAGTGCTGTTCCCGGAGCCGCCGGAAGACCCGCATCAACTGGCGCAAGCGTTCATCACCGTGCGCGACAACAACACCCACGAAGCCCTGCAGCAATTGCAGACGCCCGCCGGCAATGTGCCCGTGGACCGCAACGGCAAGGTCGATAACTGGCTACTTGGCCCTCAGAGCCTGTTGTACTTCGACGACTTCAACTTCGATGGCCGCCAGGACTTGGCGATCCGCAATGGCAACGATCCCGACGCGAGCTACAAACCGACGTTCGACGTCTATCTGCAAGACCCGCGGAAAACCCAATGGATCCTCAATCCGGCCTTGACGGCCCTGGCCAGGGGGGACAGCAAAGGCATGTTCTCTGTCAGCCCGCTGGACGGCGTTCTGCTGTCACAAACCGACCGTGACTGCTGCTGGACCCGCGCCACTCAATGGAAAATGCACGGCGACGAGCTGGTCCTGCTTCGCTCGGACACCGAGGAGCAAATCCAGCCGACCGAGCCAGGCGAAAACACCAGCATGCCCAGCGGCTACACGCTGCGCACCACGGGTGAATTGAAAGAGGGCCAATGGCTTGAGCAATCGCGCCTGGAAGGCCCCGAGAAGGAGGACCCCGTGATCCTCGCCGGTACCCTCGACACAAAGACCCCGGTAGAACTCTGGTACCAGGTGCAAGGTGCCGTGATCGTTGGTGAGGTGCGCTATACCCAGGCGGGCAACGGCGAACCGATCAAGCTGCTGGGCATTCGGGAAGACGCGGATGACGACCTTATCAGCCTCCATGAATATGCCGGCGATGGTCGTCAAACGGGTACCTGGCGGATCTCCCGGGAAAAAGTCGAACCGTACTCTTTCACCGGTATCTGGGTCAGCGGTGCCAAGGGCGACGACCACCAAGGGGCTGTCCTGCTGCACGATGAAGAACGCGAGTTGGATAACGACAAGATCGACGATGTCGACGCGGCCCAGCGTAGCGGCCATTACCAGATGCAGGACGCACTGGGGCACGACGCCGATCTGGACCTGAAGATTCTCCCTGAGCGGGATGCCAATGGAAGAGAAGTCGCCGAATTCACCATGGCCACAAAGGACAGCGTGACCGAGCATCACATCGTGCCGATGGACAGCAGCAACCTGATCATCGTGCGCGAGCCGCAAGCCTCCGGGAAGAACGGTCCATATCATATTCAATTGGTGAAAGGCTTTGCTGTCATTGCCTACAACGCGGTTCCGGATTCACAGGACGGGCTGGCCGGGGTGTATTTGAAGCAGCGTTGAGCACGGAGCAGCAATCCGCAAGCCGTAGAAGAGCTTGCAGTCCATCGGACATGTAAACGAGCTCGGGTCCGCTATCACGACGTCTAAAGTTGCGCCTCTGTCGGCTTTACGACGCTGCGGATCAGTGAAGCGAATGTTTCAATGACCTCGTCTTCGCCATGCCGCCCTCGTACCAACGCGCAGGACAGGGCTTCCCCCGCGCCAACCAGGCCAATGCAGCATCGTTCGAGTTCGTCCGCTGGCCACGTCGTATGAGGTTCGAGCACAGATATGAACATCTGCACACAGTTATCCAAGAGCTCCTGGAACACCGCCGCCTTCTCTTCGCTGCCTGCCAGGGCTGCGCCCACAGCATGGAATTCGTCGGTGTTATCGGCCGCGCAATGAATGTAGGCGCTGGACAGGACCAAGGCTGTCTCTTCCAGGCTCCGCGCAGTCTTGGACATGGCGTCACGGAAAGCGCTGACCCGCTCGGTATCGATCCATTTGTAGAGCTCGATCAACAGACCCGAACGGGTGCCGAAATGATCGTAGACAACCGGTTTGGACACGCCGGCGCGAACGGCCAGATGCCCCAAGGTCAGCCGATCCGCGTCTTCCTCGCGCACGATCAGTAGCGCGGTATCCAGCAACTGTCGCCGCCGTTCGGCTTTCGCAAGCCGGCGGGGAGGGGAACCGACAGGGCTGTGCTCAATGTCTTTCTGCACGGTTTTTTGCTCCTGATCGCTAAAAAACCTACTAATGGTAGGTTGAAGTGCGTGATGTTGTGTTAGGTTACCTACTGAAAGTAGGTTTAAACCAGAGACAAGGAGAACACACCATGTCACTTGATCCTATCTTATTAATGGGCGGTTCCGGCGCCATTGGTCATCACACTGCCCGGGCGCTTCGCGCCGCCCACCCCGAGGTACCACTGCTGATCGGTGGTCGCGACCTTGCCAAGGCTCAGCGCGCCGCGGATCACATTGGCGGGGCACAGGGCGTGGCGATTGACTCTAACGCAGACGATCTAGGCCTCGGCGATCGCCCGGTCAGCGCCGTCGTGGTCTTTTATATGGACCACGCCCTTGCCGGATTGCGTTTTGCGCAAAAACGCGGCGTGCCGCACCTCAGCATTTCCTCCGGCGTTTTCGAGATCGCGCCGGAAATTGCGACGTACATGCATACGCCTGACGCCTCGCCCATTGTCCTCGGTTACGAATGGATGGCAGGGGCGACGACCGTGGCGACGCTGAGCGTTGCCCGGGCATTTGGCCGGGTCCAGGACATCCGTATCAACGCGCTGGTCGATGAGCAGGACACCGGCGGCCCAACCGTCGCCACTGACTTTGAACACCTGAACAAAATGCTGCCTGCCGCACTGACACGACGCGACGGTGTGTTCGTTTGGCGCGAAGGAGAGGATTCCAAGGCACGATTCCATGCGGTGGATGGTACGGAAATCGAGGCTTCCGGCTTTTCGTCCATTGATGTCGTCGGCCTGGCGGCTGCGACGGGTGCAGCAAATGTCCAATTCAACTTGGCCACCGCAGTGAGTTCAACCCGGCGCCAGGGCAGGCCGATGTCCACCGAGATCATCATCGAACTCGTTGGCGAGGACCTCCAGGGCGAACCCTTGCATACGCGTCATGCAGTCATCCACCCGGCAGGCGCTGCGCCATTGACCGGCCTCAGCGTCGCAATGACTCTTGAACGACTCCTCGGGTTGGACGGCCAGCCACCGACGCCGCCAGGGCTTTATTTCCCTTATCAACTGTTGGACGCCGCCATGTATCTGGAGCGTCTGAAGGAGGAGGGCGGGGAGTTACGCAAGCTGCAGGGGTAATGAGTTACGAAACTCCGTGTGCTGATCGTTTCCTCGGAGGCTTATCAAAAAAAGCACGGGCCTCGCAACGGCGATCAATATGGCTGACCGAGGTTTTGCTATCAGGGGTAGACCTGCTTCTTAGTATCCCGGTCAAGTACGTAGGAATTCACCCTGATCTGCATTTGCTCACTCCCTGAGACCCCTATCATGGATGTCGACGATGACCACGTAGCCAAATAACGCTTGCCGGCTTCCAACCTGATGTCCGGGGCACTGAAGCCGCATTTGCCTCCACCTGTACCCAGTTTGTTCATCGAGACCCAGCACCACTCCAATGAGTGCGGACCTGGCGTCAACCGAACGGCTTGGTAACCGAAGTACTCCAGGATTGAGTGCTTACCGGCATAAGGTAAGGACTGGCCATCCACCCGGGTTGCGAGAAGCAGGCGGTGGAACGGTACGCCCAGATCCCGATACTGGAGCGTCTCGAAGTAGATAACCGGGGCATCGGCGACTCCATCGGACAAGTCCAAGACCTGGAGGGCAGGATCATCTAAATTGCCGACAAAAGATCTGTACTGATAGTTAGAGCAAGCGGATAGCAGTAGTAGGGCCGCAGCAGCTCCCAATAGCCGAAACGTCATCGAATCCTTCCTGGAGGTGACATCAGAGGGCGCGCAGTTTAACTGCATCTGATTGTGGAGTGGACCCTTTTTAGCCGGTTCTGGATAAGGTGCATACGTGCGGTGGGCTAGCATCTGCGGCCTCGCTCTACGCTTATTCCTTACGTAACAGCACCCTGGTCACCCGGCGCTCTTCGACCTCCAGCACAGTCATGCTCCACTCTTGCCAACGAAGAGTGTCTCCGATGATTGGCAAGCGATCCAGCAGGCTCATCACCAAGCCGGCGAGCGTCTGGTAATCTTGCGTCGCTTTCGCCTGGAAGCCGATGTGTTCACGAACCTGGCTGAGGGGCAGGGCGCCGCTGACGAGAAAGCCTCCATCCTGGGCGACAATATTCGGGCCTTCAATTTCACTGGCATCCGGCAGTTCACCTGCAATGGATTCCAGGATGTCAGTCATTGTGAGAAGGCCGACGAAGTCACCGAACTCGTTCACCACGAACGCGATGTGGGTCGACTCTTTACGCATTTGCTCCAGTGCGTTGAGGATCGTGAAACTGTCGAGCAGGTTGATGGCTTTGCGCGCCATGACTTCCAGATTGGGCTGATTGCCCGCCAGTATTTCCTTGAGCAGTTCTTTCTTATGGACAAAGCCTAGCGGCTCATCCACGCGTCCTTCCCGGATCAACGGCAAGCGTGAGTAAGCAGAATGCATCAGCGCCGTACGGATTTCTTGCGCAGTATCTGCCAAGTCGAGGTGATCGATTTGCGCGCGAGGCGTCATCACGCTGCGTATCGGGCGCTCGGCCAATTGCAGTACGCCACTGATCATGACCCGTTCGCGTCGATGGAAAACCTGCTCCGGTTCGTCACCTTCCAGCATGTCGGCGATTTCCTCACCGACTTCATCGGCCCCCAGCTTTTGGCCGCCCAACAGGCGCAACACCGCATGGGCGGTGCGCTCGCGCATCGGCCGAAGACCTTGCAGGCTTTTCTTGCGGCGCGAGCGCGCCAGCTGGTTGAACAATTCAATCAGAATCGAGAAACCAATCGCAGCGTACAAGTAGCCTTTCGGAATGTGGAAGCCCAGGCCCTCGGCGGTGAGGCTGAAGCCGATCATCATCAAAAAGCCCAGGCACAGCATGATGACAGTAGGGTGGCCGTTGACGAATTTTGTCAGCGGTTTGCTCGCGATCATCATCAAGCCGATAGAGAACATCACCGCGATCATCATGACCGACAGGTGCTCCACCATACCCACGGCCGTGATCACCGCATCCAGGGAAAAGACCGCGTCCAGTACCACAATCTGCGCAACGATAGGCCAGAACATCGCATAGGCCGCGTTGCCGGACCGTTGTGCCACGTGGCCTTCGAGTCGCTCATGCAACTCCATGGTTGCCTTGAACAACAGGAATACACCACCGAACAGCATGATCAAATCCCGGCCCGAGAACGTCTTGCCGAAGACCTCGAACAGCGGATTGGTCAACGTGACCATCCAGGAGATGCTGGCGAGGAGGCCAAGACGCATCAGCAACGCCAGAGACAGACCGATGATACGGGCGCGGTCGCGCTGCTCGGGCGGCAGTTTGTCAGCCAGGATGGCGATGAATACAAGGTTATCGATGCCGAGCACCAGCTCCAGCACGATCAAGGTCAGCAGGCCGAGCCAGGCCGTGGGGTCAACGATCCATTCCATGGGTTATTCGCTCCCTCGGACGATCAATGCGAGGGAAGAAGGTGCTGGAGCGCTGGAGGGAATTCTGTTCTTTGGAAAGCTACTGGGAGGTTCCTGGGGCGTGTTCATACAGACCTGGAAATAATTGGGAAAGAAATCCTACAACGGTTTCCAGCATTTCATACGAGACGATTTATTACAGGATCTGACAGGACGGTGATCTGCGCTTGGCGGTTTGTACTCGACGCGACGTTTCTAATAGCTAACAGCTAGCCAAATCGTGTGACCACCACAAGCCGGATCTTCCGTTGTTTGCTCAACGACGTTGAAACCATGGGTTGTGAGCAAGTCGAAGTATTCATTGTGGTCCAGGCTGGCGTGATAAAGCGTTTCTCCTTCGAAAGTGCCTAATGCAATGCCATGGGCCGGCCCGCTGGTAAACATCAGTGCAGCGCCTGGCTGGGCATGGGCCTGGAAAATCGGGAACATCCGACGCTGATCCTCAGGCGTCAGGTGAAAGAAACTGTCCCACGCCAGAATGCCAGCGAAACGCTGATCAAGCGCTAACTGGCGCATATCGGCAACATGCCAATCGTGCTGCGGGAAACGTTGCTGGCATAGGCTGATCATCGCCTTGGACGAATCAATGCCACATACGGCATGTCCCGCGTCGATCAAGTAACCAGCCATGGGTTCGGCGCAACCACAGCCAATGTCGAGGACATGAGCATCGACAACAGGCATGGCCTGACGAAAACGATCCAGCCATGATTGCTCGACGAGGCACCGCGGGCGAACGCGATCCCATGTTTGAGCGTGACGCTCGTAGAGGTCGATGATCTGATGGGCTGCCTCATGCATGGGAGAAGATCCTGGGGAATGTGGTCGAGGGATGTGACTGAGCTTTCAAATGTACCTGGGAGATGGCCTGTGTGGAATATCTATTGGTACGTGTAATGTATATTATGTTAAACAGCGTGTTTATGATTTTAAGGCGGATGCATTCGTACTGATTCTACTAACCCACTTCTGACGTCCACTCTCTCATCGGGCCATGTCCTTCATGTTCAAGGCGAATCCTTCTTTGGTGTCCCTCCTGATTGTTAGTCCCCCCTGCACAGACCATTCAATTCTCCTGTCTTTATGATCGGGGCGTGCGACTTGTAAGCTTCGTCTCAATCCCTATGCCCCCAACAGCATTGCGGCCATCCGTTAACCATGATCGACAGTAACCGAGCCAAGTGCGGCCTGTTGCCTGTCATAGCGGATCTTTGCGGTCGCAAACAGGAGCTAACGATGAAGCTACAGGTCAATGGACAGGAACTAGAAGTGGACGCACCAACCGACATGCCGCTGTTATGGGTACTGCGTGATCTCATGCACATGACCGGCACCAAGTTCGGCTGCGGGATGGCCTTATGTGGCGCCTGCACCGTGCATATCGATGGTTCGCCACAGCGTAGTTGTGTCATGCCGGTCGGTGCCGTGACTGGCAAAAAGATCACCACGATCGAAGGTCTATCGGCAGATGTCAGCCATCCGGTACAGCGTGCCTGGGCCGAACTTGATGTAGTCCAGTGCGGTTACTGCCAGTCTGGCCAAATCATGAGCGCCGCGGCGTTGTTAGCGAGCAACCCCACCCCCACCGATGCCGATATCGATCAGGCCATGGCCGGGAATATATGCCGTTGCGGTACTTACCAGCGTATTCGTAACGCGATTCATCGCGCTGCCGAGTTAAGCAAGAGTTGACGTTTCGCCCTCTCTTCCATCGGCCCTATTCCAGCTAAGGAGTTCTCTGATGAACCCCGTTCTTGTCCCCTCTCGTCGCGGTTTTCTCAAGTCTGGTGCGGTGCTCGGCAGTGGGCTGATCGTCGGCTTCTCGGTTCCCGGCGCCAAACGCCTGATGGCTCAGACCACAGACTCCGAATTCGCGCCCAATGCCTTTCTGCGAATCGCGCCGGACGATAGCGTTACCATCCTGCTGGCTCACTCTGAAATGGGCCAGGGAGTCTGGACCTCCCTGACGATGCTCATTGCCGAAGAGCTGGATGCCGATTGGAGTCGACTCAAGGTCGAACATGCGCCAGCGGCTGCGGCGTACGCCAGCCCTCAACGAGGGCTTCAAGCCACCGTCGGTTCATCCAGCATTCGCGAAGAGTTCGAACGCTACCGTCGGGCCGGTGCAATGGCCCGCACCCTGCTGATCCAGGCCGCGGCCATTCGCCTTGGGCAAGCACCCAGTGCATTGCGTGCCGAAAATGGTGTGGTCATCATCGGTAATACCCGTTTGCGCTATGGTGAGCTGGCCGAACAGGCCGCCCTCCTTCCGGCTCCGGACCCTGCCACCCTCACCTTGAAAGAACCTGGTGCCTGGACGCTGATCGGCAAAGGTGCCTTGCGTCTGGACTCGCCAGAGAAAATCAGCGGTCGTGCGCAGTACGGTATCGACATTCAACTCGACGGTTTGCTGTGTGCGGTGGTAGCTCGTGCGCCGATGCTAGGCGGCACTGTGCGTGCCTTCGATGCGACTCAGGCCCGGGCGCTCCCCGGAGTGCGCAACGTGGTTCAGATCCCCAGCGGTATCGCGGTGATCGCTGATCACTACTGGGCGGCCAAGAGAGGTTGCGATGTGCTGCAGGTGGAATGGGAAGCTGCGAGCGGTGCCGTCATCTTCGACAGCGATCGGCAACGCGAGGATCTCGTCAGGCTGACTCATACCCCCGGACTGGTCGCGACACAGAACGGTGACGTCGAGGAAGCCCAAAAGGCTGCGCATAAAGTGGTCGAGATGCAGTATTGCGTGCCCTACCTCGCGCACGCGGCCATGGAGCCGCTGAACTGCACGGTGAGGCTCAGTGCCGACGGTTGCGACATCTGGGTTGGTAGCCAGATGCAAACCTTCAATCAACGAACCGCCGCAAAAATCACCGGCCTGGCCCCGGAACAGATACGCATCCACACCACCTTCCTGGGCGGTGGTTTCGGCAGACGCGCCGTACAGGACTTCGTAGCGGAGGCGGTACAGGTCGCCAAGGCCGCGGGAGTGCCGGTGAAGACCCTCTGGAGTCGCGAAAATGATATGCAGGGCGGCTATTACCGCTCAGCCTTCGCGCAACGTCTCAAGGTAGGCCTGGGTCGTGACGGCCAACCGCTGTCTTGGTCGCAGACCAGTGCCGGCCAGTCGATATTCCCCGATGCCGAGGGCATTCACCCGACATCAATCGAAGGGATGAGCGACTCGCCCTACATCAAGCACACCCCTGCCTATCGAGTCGAAGCGCACTCGCCCCGCTCCAACGTTCCCGTGTGGTACTGGCGCTCGGTTGGACACAGTCATAATGCGTTTGTCATGGAAAGCGCGGTTGATGAACTGGCGCACGCAGCCGGTCAAGACCCATTGGCCTATCGACGCTTGCTGCTCAGGACTGAACCCCGTCACCTGGGGGTGTTGAACCTCGCCGCTGAACGCTTTGGTTGGGGGCGTAAAGCAGCGGCTGGTCGGGGCCAGGGTATTGCCGTGCACCAGTCCTTCGGAAGTTTCTGCGCTCAGGCGGTGGAGATATCCATTGAGCGTGACGAGATCCGTGTCCACCGTGTGGTCTGTGCGATCGACTGCGGAATCCCGGTCAACCCGGACAACATCAAGGCGCAGATGGAAGGCGCTATCGTCTTCGGACTGAGCGCGGCGCTGTTCGGGCAGATAAGTATCAAGGAGGGACGCGTCCAGCAGTCCAACTTCCACGATTATCGGGTATTGCGCATGAATGAGATGCCGCAGATCGAGGTGCATGTCCTCCCCAGCACCGAGGGGCCCGGCGGAGTGGGCGAACCGGCGACGCCGCCAGTGGCACCGGCGGTGGCCAACGCGCTGTTCGCCCTGACGGGCCAGCGCTTGCGAGAGTTGCCGTTACGCCTCTCAAGCCATGCATAAGGCAGAATCTGGAAAGCAGGCCCTGCTCTTCTCAGGTCAAGGGCCCGAAGCGCTGGGCATACAACCCGCTCACCCACTCGACAAAGACCTTCAACCTGGGGGAAAGCTGGCGATGATAAGGATACAGCACCGAGACCGGCAGTCCGGCGCTGGGCCAGTCCCCCAGGACCTCCACCAACTGCCCCGTTGCCAGGTATTGCTCCACGCGAAACCGTGGAACCTGGATCAGGCCACAACCGCTGAGCGCGCAACTCCTGTAGCACTCAGCATCATTCACCGATATCCAGCCACCCAGTTCCTGATCGACGACCTGGCCGTCGATGAGAAAACTGAAGGGATAACGAATGTCGTGATTACTGGCAAAAAAACCCACCGCCTGGTGCTCGCCTAGCTGCTCGGGGGATGTCGGTGTGCCGTGCTCCGCCAGATAGCCGGGACTTGCACAAACGACCTCCGGCATCAACGCCAGGCGCTTGGCTACCAGTGACGAATCGCGCGGGTTACCTGCACGCACTACACAATCGACGCCTTCGCTCACCAAGTCCACCAGCCGATCACCACTACTGATCGCCAGGTTGATTTCGGGATAGCGCTGATGGAAGTCCTGGATGTTCGGCAAGATGATCTGGGTCGCATGCGAGCCGTGCAGATCCAGGCGCAACGTGCCACGTGGATTTGCCAGTACCGTGCTGAGCGAAGACTCGGCATCTTCCAGATCCCCAAGAATACGCTTGCAACGCTCATAGAATGCCTGGCCATCCAGCGTTGGCCGAACCTGCCGCGTCGTACGCTCGAGCAGGCGTGCACCGAGCTGTCGTTCCAGCTCCTTGATAGCCAGGGTAGCAGTGGCTCGTGGGATGTTCAGGGCATTGGCGGCACGGGTGAAGCTGCCCTGCTCGATGATACGGATGAAGAGTTGCAAGGCGTCGAATTTGTCCACCGTGTAGCGCCCTATTGTTGGTGAGAGGTAAATAGTCTTGCCAGTTATTCCGCATTTATCCATCCCCTGGAAGCAATCAGAATTACTTTTGTGGTGAGGATGGTGCCTCGCTAAATGCCCAGGTCATTCGTGCCGGCGGTGGTTTCGCCTGAGGCGCGCCATGGCGGCGCACATGTCATTTCGAATCCGTCTTGTGAGAGGCAGCGATGAAGGCCAATCATTATCAAATCAGCATCCAGCCCTTGGATGAGCAGAGCGAGGGCGCTCCCCCTGCCCTGCAGTTCGAATTCGTCAACCATGACGACCTGTTGCATATCGTCGAGTTGCTCCAGGCTGGCCTGAGCTATGCACCTGCCTCGACCGCCGCGCTGGCGATCGGGGTGAAACTGTTCAGCGCGGTGATGCTGGCAAGCCGTTACGATCCACTGTTCGCGGATATCGACCCGGCCATGCGCGCGTTCATTCGCAAGCTCAAGCAGCGAGTGTCAGCGGTTAGTCTGACGTCTGGAGCGACGCAGCCATGAAGCGTTTTCTAGCGGAACAAGGCAGGCATCTACGCAGGCTGGGCGGAACCACACTTTCCACCATCACAGCCTTTTTGTTCCTGGCCAGCCCGGTCTCTTCGGCGATCGAACCCTACAGGGGTATCGCTTACGACGAACGCGTGGATCCGTCGCTGCACAAACGCAAATCCACCGGCGTCAGTACGCAAGCGATCGCCGAGGCCACCACCCACCTGCTGGATGGCTTGAGCGCGCCACAGAGACAGCAGGCGAGTTTCGCGGTGGACAGTGAACAATGGCGGGTATGGAGCAACTTCCACCGCTCCAGTGGGCGCCTTGGCCTACGCCTGGGGGATCTGTCTGTGACCAGCCGCGCCGATGTCTTTGAGCTGCTGCGCCAGTCGCTCAGCGCCAAGGGACTGAAACTCAGCGAGGACATCATCAAGTTGAACCATGTGCTGGGCGTCATCACCGGCGACACCCGCAGTTTCAACGAGGACGAGTACTACTTGGCGCTGTTCGGCCGCCCTTCGGATAACGAACCCTGGGGGTTTCAGTTCGAAGGACACCATCTGGTCATCAACTACTTCATTCTCGGCGATCAAGTGGTGATGAGTCCGACTTTCTGGGGTTCAGAGCCCATGTACAGTCCGCCTGACGCGGCACTACCGCCACGTTATCAGGGGTTGTCCGTGCTACAGGTTGAACGTAGTGGCGCCAAGGACTTTCTCGCCTCTCTGAACCCGGAGCAGGCTAAGAAGGCCCGCCTGCACGGTTGGCAGTCGTTCCTCTCGGGAGCCGGCAACGACAATGCCAAGGTTCCACAAGAAGGCATACGCGGCAATGAGTTGCAGGGCAGCCAGCGTCAGGCGCTGGCCGCCTTGATCGAAAACTTTGTCGGCAATCTGCGTGAAGGCCACGCGGACATTGCCATGGATGAGGTCCGGGCACATCTCGATGACACATGGTTTGTCGCCCGGGAGCGTGATGATGGTCGAATCTACTATCGGATTTTCAGCCCTGTGATCCTCATCGAGTTCGACGAGATCCACGGCACATTCACCGATCATCAGCATGTACATGCGGTAGTGCGCACGCCCAATGGCAACGACTACGGCCAGAGCCTGTTGCGCCAGCACCTGGAGCAGCATCCGCACTGAAAGAGGTCACTCTCTACGGACAATCGATGCCCGTTGCCTAGCCGTTTGTCGCGAAATATCACACACAGCTCAACGGGCACAGATTGATAAGAAATAGTTGAAAACCCGCCGGGCCGGGGACTTTCGCAGGTGCGTGAAATACTCAAGAATCTGCGCATACCCTGCCTGCACGGTTTATGGCACATGGAGTTTCCGATGGAGTCGTCCCCCCACATCATTGTTGTCGACGACCATCGCGATATCCGCGATCTGGTCGGCAAGTACCTCGGGCAACATGGTTATCGGATCAGCATGGCTGAAAGTTCGGCGGCGCTGCGAAGGTTGATGGAACGCAGTGCACCGGACCTGATTATTCTCGACGTCATGATGCCTGGAGAAGACGGGCTGACAGTCTGCCGCCAACTGCGTAGCAGCACCGACATCCCGATCATCTTCCTCACCGCGATGACCGAAGAGCTGGACCGCATCATCGGCTTGGAACTGGGAGCGGACGATTACCTCTCCAAGCCCTTCAATCCCAGAGAGTTGCTGGCACGAATCAAAGCCGTGCTGCGCAGGGTCAACAGCCTGCCTCCGCAGCGCGGTATTTCCAAGTCGAAGGTGCTGCGCTTCGATCATTGGGTGCTCAATGTCGGCCGCCGGGAGTTGCTGGGAACCGATGGTGTCGCCATTCCTTTAAGCACCGCAGAGTTTCGGCTGCTGAACGTGTTTCTCGATCACTCGGGCATCGTGCTCAGTCGCGACCAGTTGCTGGATCTGACAGTTGGCCGTACCTCGGACTACTTTGACCGAAGCATCGATAACCAGGTCAGCCGTTTGCGCAAGAAAATCGAAGTCGATCCGCGCAACCCGGCCTTGATCAAAACACACTGGGGCGGAGGCTACAGCTTCACGGCCCAGATCGAGCGGGCATGATGGGTATCTGGCAACGCAGCCTCGCCGCGCGTTTCATCCTGTTGTTATTGCTGGCCCTGGCGCTGTCCCAAGGCGCGGGTTTCCTGATCTCCTGGGATGAGCGTGGGCAGGCACTGCGTAGCGCTGCCAAAAGCGAATTTTTCAGCCGCACCGCCTCACTGACACTCCTGCTGGAGAGCACACCGTCGGCGTTGCACAGCGATATCCTGAATGTCAGCGGGACCAACTACAGCCGGTTCTGGATCTCGACCGAAGCCCCCAGGGACGCCTCGTCCTGGTGGCAGGACGCGCGTGCACAACTGCTCAAGCCATTACCCAACCGCACGGCGGCGCCGGGGGATGCCGAGGAACGGGAAGTATCAACAAAACTGACCGCAGTGCCTTCGCAGGCGATCGAATCAGGTTTGGTCTGGAGCCAACTGCCCTCCACCTCCTGGCCGCTCTCCCGTCCTGCCCTGTACCTGCCCCTGGAGGCCGCGAACGGATCAGGACTGGCCGTACGGCTCGCCGACGACGTCTGGCTGAATGCGGTGTATGCCAAATCGATACCCAATTCACCGCTGACCCTGCAATCGTTGTTGTCATTGGCGATCACCGCACTTGCACTCTCCCTGATAGCGATTGTGGTCGCGCGGGGCATTACCCGTCCGATGCGACACCTGGCGGCGGCAGCCGAGTTGTTGGGACGTGGCGAATCAGTTCCGCATCTGCCGGAGTCGGGCCCCGATGACATCCGGCAAACAGTAGAAGCCTTTAACCGCATGCAGGCACGTATCCAACGCTTCGTTGACGACCGGACCCGGATGCTCGCGGCCATCGGTCACGATTTGCGCACACCGATCACATCACTGCGCTTGCGCGCGGAGTTCGTCACCGACCCTGAGGTCCAGGAGAAAATGCTCGCGACCATCGAGGAGATCCGCAGCATGACCGAGGCTGCCATCGCCTATGCACGTGAAGAAGCGACGGTTGAAGCGACCCGTGCGGTAGATGTTTCGGCGCTGGTTGAAAGCCTGTGTGACGATCTTGCGGAGCTGGGTATGCAGGTCAGCTATATGGGCGGTCCGAAGATCATCTACCGCTGCCGACCCGACGCCCTGCGCAGAGCGCTGCGTAACCTCATCGAAAATGCCGTCAGGTATGGCGAACAGGCTCGGGTCAGTATCCACCACGCCATGGAAGGTATCGACATCATCATCGAGGATGACGGACCGGGCATCCCGAACCATGCCCGGGAACAAGTGTTCGCCCCGTTCTTCCGGCTGGAGGACTCCCGCAGTCGCGATACGGGAGGCATTGGCCTGGGCCTGTCCATCGCCCGGGCCATAGTGCGTCACCATGGAGGTGACATCAGCTTGAACAATCTGGATGCGGGCATGCGTGCCCTGATTAATCTTCCACTGACCCGCTAACCCCCTTCTTCTTTGCTCCAAGCACAGAGCAATGCCTCAGCGCTTGCGCAAAATGTCACCCAGGCCTCCTTTCCGACATTTTGCGACAAAGCGCCCTCCTCTCGACAAAGTCTGCATACAAGCGCTGGGCAAGCTCTGAATCAGGACCCACCACCTGGCTGTCTAGCTTGTCGGTCACGGTTATAGCGCCCTACGCCACCCTTTTCGGGGCTTTCTGGAGCAGGTGTGTCTGCCCATCAGCGATTGTTTATTCGAGATGAATAGCCATGGCAGTTTATGCGGATTTATCCACTGGCAAACAGCGCCCCACAATACCGGGTCGGTGCGCGCTTCGTTGTAACAGCGGTTCGACGCACTTGCACCGGCCCCATTGAACAATGCCAGGACAACCTCAGATGAAATCGACCTCTCATTCCTCAGATGCGCAATTGCAACCGAAACTGCTGATCCCAGCCCTGGGCACTTTTTATCAATGGGGCGAACCCCTCGCCTACGCGTTGCTGAGGTTATGCCTGGGCATCGTCATGCTGACCCACGGCCTGCCCAAGCTGTTGGGAACCTCACACGGCTCCATGGCCGACCCCATGGCGGGTTCGATCCGCTTGATCGAAAGCATCTTGCATCTCCCTGCGCCCGAACTCTTCGGCCTGTTCGTCGCCTGGCTTGAAGGACTCGGCGGATTGTTACTGGCGCTGGGGCTGGCAACCCGGGTACTCGCGGTGGCCATGGCCCTGCAGATGGCGGTAATCGCCTACATCCTTGGTCCGACCTGGCCCTGGATCGATCGCGGCATCGAGTACCCGGTCCTGATGGCGTTTCTCTTCATCTACATCGCCTTCAGGGGGGCCGGCCGCCACTCGCTGGACCGCCTGCTCGGGCGCGAACTCTAAATCCTTCAGGGAAGTCGCCGTCATGTCGCAATCCAAGATATCCAGAACCTTTTTCAGTGTATCTCTGACACTCGGCAGCCTGTTGACCCTGGGTGGCTGGACTTACTGGTTGTGGCCGGGCCAGTCCGCGGCAGCCGTGACCACGACCCCGCCGTCCGTACCGGTCAGTGCGTTCGAGGTACAACATCAAGACGTCCCGGTGTTGATTCACGCGATCGGCAACGTACGTTCCCTGCACAGCGTGGAAATCCGCTCGCAGGTCGACGGTTTATTGCTCGAGTTGCCTGTCAAAGAGGGGCAACGGGTCAAGCGTGGCGATCTTCTGGCTCGGATTGATGATCGCGCCATAGTCGCCGCCCTGGAGCAAGCCAAGGCCCAACTGGCCGTGGCCCAGGCCCAACTGGCTTCGGCAAACGTTGATCTCAAGCGCTATCGGGCCCTAGCCACGACCCAAGCGGTTTCCGCACAGACCCTTGACCAGCAGCAGGCACTGGTCGCCCAACTGCATGCAACGGTGCAGAGTCAGCAGGCGACTGTCTCCGCCAACCAGGTGCAACTGTCCTACACACGGATTCTGTCCCCTACCGATGGTCGGGTCGGTATCCGTAACTTCCATGAAGGCAGCTACGTCCGGGCGAGTGACGCGCTGGCATTGTTCTCCGTGGTGCAACTGGACCCGATCAGTATCGAGGCCGCCCTTCCCCAGGCGCTCCTGCCACAGTTGCAAGCACTGGTTGCTGGCTCGGGACAAGCACCGGTGATCCTGCGCGCTTACTCGGGCGACGGTGGTGCGCTGCTGGGCGAGGGTCGCCTGGGCCTGATCGACAACCGGGTTTCCGACGCCACCGGGACGGTACGGATCAAAGGCAATTTCGCCAACGCACAAGGACGTCTGTGGCCGGACCAATCGGTGGTGGTCAACCTGCAGGCAGCGACCTTGCGCGAAGCACTGGTGGTGCCCCAGCGTGCCTTGCGCCAAGGCGCGCAATCCACCTTTGTCTGGCGCGTCCGGGACGGCAAGGCATCCCCACAACCGGTACGGGTCACCTATGCAGACGCGGAGATCGCAGTGGTCGAGGGCATCGTAGCGGGTGACCGGATCGTCGACGACGGCTACTCGCGGCTGCGCCCCGGAACCGAGGTGCACATACTCGAGCCTGACGATGCGGTTCACTCCACTGTCGCCAGCGGAGGAGTCTTGTGATGGCCCGCCGCAATGTCTACGCCTGGTGCATGGACCATCCCATCGGCACCATCCTGTTGAGCTTCGCCTTGGTGTTGCTTGGGGTGATTGCCTATCCGCGTCTGTCCATTGCGCCACTGCCGGAAGCTGATTTTCCGACGATCCAGATCACCGCGACACTGCCTGGCGCCAGTGCCGAGACCATGGCCTCTTCAGTGGCGACACCGTTGGAAGTTGAACTGAGCTCGATCCCCGGTATTACCGAGATGACCTCGGCTAGCTCGTTGAGCATGTTGACCCTGACGCTGCAGTTCACGCTGGATAAAAACATCGACGCCGCCGCCCAGGAAGTCCAGGCGGCGATCAATACGGCGTCGGCGCGTTTGCCCAGCGACATGCCGAGCCTGCCGGTATGGCGCAAGGTCAATCCAGCTGACAGCCCGATCCTGATTCTCAGCGCCTATTCGGCCAACCTGCCGCTGATCGAGGTCAGCGACCTGGCCGATACCGTGCTCTCGCGTCAGCTCAGTCAACTCGAAGGGGTGGGCCTGATCAACGTAGTGGGTGAACGTCGTCCGGCGATCCGTATCCAGGCCCGCCCGGAAGTCCTCGCCGCGGCCGGGGTAACACTGGCGGACATCCGCTCGGCAGTGCAGACGGCCAGCGTCAATCTGCCCAAGGGCGCTCTGTTCGGTGGGCACCGGGTTTCCAATCTGGAGGTCAATGATCAACTGTTCGAGCCCCGGGAATATGACGATGTCATCGTCACTTATCGCAATGGTTCGGCTGTGCGGGTACGCGACCTGGCCCGGGTTACCCTCGGGTCGGAGGACGACTACACGCAAAGCTGGCCCAATGGCGAATCCGGCGTGGCCCTGGTAATCCGGCGTCAGCCGGGGGCCAATATCGTTGCCACCGCGGATCGCATCCTGCAAGCCCTTCCCCGCCTCAAGGCGTCCTTGCCGGCGGACATGACGGTCGAAGTGCTGAACGACCGCACCCGCACCATTCGCTCCTCCTTGCATGAAGTGGAGTTGACGCTGGGCATCGCGATCGTCCTGGTCATAGGGGTGATGGCGCTGTTCCTGCGGCAGTGGTCGGCCACGTTAATCGTCACCATCGTGCTTGGTGTCTCGCTGGTGTCGACGTGCGCGGTGATGTACCTGGCCGGGTTCAGCCTGAACAATTTGACGCTGGTGGCCATCGTGATTGCAGTCGGTTTCATCGTCGACGACGCCATCGTGGTGATCGAAAACATCCACCGTCACCTGGAACTGGGCGAGAACAAGCGTACCGCGGCGCTCAAGGGCATCAGCGAAATCGGCTTCACCGTGGTGTCCATCAGCGTGTCGCTGATTGCCGCCTTTATCCCCCTGCTCTTCATGGGCGGCGTGATCGGACGGTTGTTCCGCGAATTCGCCTTGACCGCCACTGCTGCCATCGTGATTTCAGTCCTGGTCTGCCTGACCCTGGCCCCTACCCTGGCCTCTCTGTTCATGAAAGCCCCCAACCATCACGGCGAGTCCGACAAAGGTTTCTTCGGCAGCTTGCTCACAGTCTACGATCGCGCCTTGAGTTGGGCGCTTGGGCACCAGCGCATCATGCTCGGCGTGTTTTTTGCCAGTGTGATGCTCAGCGTGGCCAGCTTCATCATGATCCCCAAAGGCTTCTTTCCTCTGCAGGACACGGCCTTCATCCAGGGCTTCACCCAGGCATCTGCCGATATCTCCTACGATGAGATGGTTGAAAAGCACAAGCAACTGGAAGCGATCTTCAGCAAGGATCCGGCGGTCATCAGCTATAACCACGCCGTCGGTGGCAGCACTACGGACTCGATCGGCAATGGCCGGGTCTGGTTGGTATTGAACGATCCCGGGGAGCGTGACGCGACGGTCAGCCAGGTCATTGATCGGTTACGTCCACAACTGGCACAGGTTCCCGGGATCCAGGTGTTCCTGCGCGCCGTGCAAGACATCAACCTCAGTGCTGGCCAGCCCCGGGCCCAGTATCAATACGTGTTGCGCGCGCAGAGCAGTGCCGAACTGGCGACCTGGGCCACCACACTGGCCGATCGCCTGCGGGCCAACCCACTGTTTCGCGATGTCTCGCATGACCTGCAACTGGATGCCAACATCACCCGCATCACCCTGGATCGTGACGAGGCTGCACGTTATGGCTTCACCGCCCAGGACCTGGACAACGCGCTTTACGATGCCTTCGGGCAACGACAGATCAGCGAATACCAGACCGAGGTCAATCAGTACCAGGTGGTGCTCGAACTGAGTACGGCACAGCGTGGCAATGCCGAAAGCCTTAGCTACTTCCACCTGCGTTCACCGCAGACCGGCCAGATGGTCCCGCTCCTGACATTTGCCCGGATCGAGCCGCCGTCAAGTGGCCCGGTGGTGATCAACCATAACGGCATGCTGCCAGCGGCCAACCTGTCCTTCAATCTCGCTCCCGGTGTTGCTCTGGGGCAGGCGGTGAGCGCACTGCAGGACATAGAACGGGACATCGGCATGCCAATCTCGGTGAGCGGTACCTTCCAGGGATCGGCCCAGGCGTTCCAGTCGTCCCTGGCCAGCCAACCGTTTCTGATTCTGGCCGCGCTGGTGGCGGTCTACATCATCCTTGGCGTTCTCTATGAAAGCCTGGTGCATCCGCTGACTATTCTTTCGACCCTGCCGTCGGCAGGTATTGGCGCCATCGTGCTGCTGTGGGCCTGGCAGTTGGACTTTTCGATCATGGCCCTGATTGGCCTGATCCTGTTGATCGGCATCGTCAAGAAAAACGGCATTCTGCTGATTGATTTCGCCATCCACGCCCAGCGTGAACGCAACCTGTCCGCCCGAGACGCCATCCATCAAGCATGCCTGGCGCGTTTCCGGCCGATTCTCATGACAACTCTGGCAGCCCTGCTCGGTGCCGTGCCCCTGATGATGGCCTTCGGTACCGGCGCCGAGCTGCGTGAGCCGCTCGGGGTTGCAATCGTCGGTGGCCTGATGCTCAGCCAGGTGCTGACGCTGCTCACCACACCGGTGGTGTTCCTGACACTCGACAATCTGTTCCACCGACGCAAAGGTCAGCCGGTTGCCGGCCTGGAGCACAGCGCATGATAAACCGAACCTCGCTCATGACCTTGGCCCTGCTGTCCGCGCTGGCAGGGTGCAGCAGCCCCATGCAGGAGGGTTCCCCGACCGCAGGTGACCAGATGCATGGCCAAGACCTCGCGCCCTCTCTTGCCACTCAGTTGCCGCGCTGGTGGGAAGGCTTCAACGATCCTGCACTCAATAGCCTCATGGAGTCGGCGTTGCGCAACAACCTGGATCTGGCCAGCGCCGTGGAACGAGTTCGGGAGGTCCGGGCTCAGCGGCGCTTGGCTGCGGCCCAACGGTATCCCGATATTGGCTTGGCGGCGAACTACGATCGCTCACGCACAGCACTGAACGGCACCAATGAGGACTACTTCTACGGCATGGACCTGAGCTGGGAAGTGGATCTGTTTGGTCGTTTCAGGGCTCTGCGTAATGAAGCCGATGCGCAGTTGAAGGCCACGCAACAGGACTATCTGAGCCTGCGTATCAGCCTGATGGCCGAGGTGGCCAACAATTACTTGCAATACCGTCTGGCGCGGCGAGTGGAACAGATTGCCAGCGAGGCCAGCACCGCACAGAAACAAACCGCGGATGTCACCCGGGCTCGCTTGGAACAGGGCACCAGCAACCGTCTGGATCTGGAGCGCATCGAGTCCCAAGTGGCTGTCACCCTGGCCGAGGTACCGGTCGCTCGGCAACAGGCGGAGACCGCTCGTTACAACCTCGCTTATCTGCTGGCCAGTGAGCAGTCCGTGGTCGATCGGCTGCTGGCTGGTGAGGATACGGCGGCAGTACCGCCATCCCCCTCCGCCCTTTCGTTGTCCTCGGTACCTGTGGAGGTACTGCGCGAACGGCCGGACGTGCGTGCGGCCGAGCAACGCTTGCAGGCGGCCGGTGAATTTCTGGCAGCGGAAAAGGCAGCGCGTTACCCGCAACTGACATTGGGGCTGCTGTCCGGTTTCGAGCAAGGCGCCGGCGCTTCGACCTGGGCGCTGAGTACTCAACTGTTTCAGCCGTTGTTCGACTTCGGCCGCATCAGCTCACGCATCGAAGCCGGCGATGCTCGACACGAACAGGCCAGGCTCGCCTACAAGTCGAGCCTGCTGCAGGCGTTGCGAGAGGTGCACACCGCGTTCCAGGCTTACAACCAGGGTGTCGAGCGACAGGGCAATCTCGACCAGGCGACGGCTGCTGCCGCGCGCGCTGTCGACCTCGCCAAGCAGCAATATGCCGCCGGTACGGTTTCCATGCTGGAAGTGCTGGATGCCGAACGCAGCCTGTTCGACGTGCAGCGCAGCCAGGTACAGGCCAGGGCGGACGTGGCGCTGCGCTGGGTCGAGATCAACCGCACCTTGGGTATCGCCCCACCGGGGCCGGCCATTGCGACACTATAGAGATTTCAGCAGCACCGCCACTCCACTCAGAGCTGCCGGGGATTGGCCAGGAAATGAATGTATTCGACAGAGCGCTGGAACCGCCCTGTCTCACGAGAAGTATGGAAGATGCTTCGAAGCTACTTTACACGCTCCCAGACGATGTGAACCTTCATCCCATCCGGGCGCCGAAAATCTTCCACCATCCGGTCGCCGTCAACCTTCAGTTGCAAGTCATCCTGGGTACGCACAGCGCCCACCCAGTTTGGAAACGTAGATCCTTCGACGGTGTTGCCCGTGAACTCGCCGTTCTGGTTAACGGTATATCGTCCAAAGAAACCGATGCTACCGAGCATGGCTGCGCGGTTTTCCTCATCGGTGCCTTCGCCACGCACGTTGGAGCGAAACGGCGGCACGCGTGGATCCGTGAGCACTTCAACAAACGTCAACTCCGGGGTGAAAACGAGCCAGCCATGAGGATTGGGTCCATAAGCATCCGAGCTACTGCCCTGGTGCTCAACCGTTGCGCTGATCATGCGCCAGGTGCCGATCAACGCGTTTTTCTCGCCCGCGAAGGCTGTGGGGAAAACCGAAAAGGCAATGACCGCACCTACTGCCAGTACGCTGTTTTTTAGAGTCATCTGTATCACCTCTCACTGTAAGGATGCGATGGAGAATAAAAAATCTTCATGCCCTGGCCGAGATAATTGCCAGGCGTAGTTCCCGCGAAGCGGCATAATCGGCCTGCCGTCCCAATTGCCAGCCCAAGTAACCCCACAGCAACGCGCAACACGCGCCAATCATCGCGGCCAGGCCGGCGCCCTGCCCCAGCATGTCAAGCAGGCTCTTGGCCCAGCCACTCATGGCGTCACCGGCGCGATAAACCACGGTGTCGATGAAGTTCTTCGCCTTGTATTTACTCTCGGCGTCCAAGGGTGCGAAGAGCATTTCCCTGCCCGGCCGGACGAACGCGTACTCGCCGATTCGTCGTACGATCATCAACGTCGTAAGCAGCGCAAACCCGGGCGCCAACGCCAGGCCCAGGAAGCCGATGGACATGAGCAGCGGCACGATGGCCAGCAACGCGCGTACCCCCAGCTTCGGTGCGATACGGCCGGTGATGAACAGCTGGGACAGCAACGCGCCCGCCTGCACGATGATGTCGATGGTGCCAAAGATGCGAACTTGCGATTCGCGATCCGGATAGTGCTCGGCCACCAGGCGCGCCTGCTCGAAATACAGAAAGGTGCTGACGGTCGCCAACAGCACCACGAACCCGGCGATCCCCAGCAGGTAAGGTGATCTGAGCACGGTCGTCAAGCCGCTGAACGGGTTGCCGCGCAGTGGCTGCCGAGGGCTTTGCGTCGGCGCGGCACCCGGTCGGCCTGCCCCACCCTCCTCGCGCCATCTCATCAACGCCCGCTTCAAGACCAGCGTGGCCCCGAGCAACAAGGCCGCCAGCAGCATCAACCCAGAGGCGCCGAGGGTATCGATGAGCAGCGCGCTCAGGGCCGGCCCCAGCAAACCGCCGATGCTGGCGCCGGCAGCGATGAAGGCAAATAAACGCTTGGCCTGCTCGCTGTCGAATACATCCGCCATCAAGCTCCAGGCCACGGACACGACGAACAGGTTATAAACCGAGATCCAGACGTAAAAGACCCGGGCCAGCCAGACACTGTCCGGCTGGAACTGGAAGAACTCGACGAACATCAGCAGATTGATGCCGAAGAAGCCGTACACCCAATCGATGAGGCGCAAGCGCGGTACCCGGGAACTGAGCCAGGCGAACATCGGAACCGCCGCCAGCATGACCAGGAAGGTCGCGGTAAACAGCCATTGCAGATTCTCCACGCCCGCCGCGATGCCCATCGATTCGCGGATCGGGCGCAGCATGAAGTAACCGGTAAAGAGGCACAGGAACAGCAGGAATCCGTACAACGCCGGACGCAGCTCACCGTCGCGGGCATTAAGGGCGAGGCTCAGCCGGTGCAGATAGGAAGGCGTACTCATGGGAGCTCCAGGAAGGCGGCAACAGGCCAGAGGGTGGGCACGGGACGGACACCCGCGCCCAAGGTTGCATCAGGGGTAGGTGACGCCGGTCAGCCGTTCGGAGACGGCCCAAAGCCGATCGGAATCCGCCTCCCTGGTTGCTGCGGCAGGCGTTTTGGCAAAACCCAGCGGGCCGCGTTTTTCCTGGTCTCCGGTCGGGCCGTAATAGGCGCCGCCGACGGCCTGCTTAGCGGTGGCGGCATACAGCGTGGGCAACGCCCCTTGTGCCGCTGAGTGGTAGGCGTCGCGGTCCTGGGCCCAGCGCTGGCCGAATTCACTGTTGAGGCCGGGGCCGCGTTCGACCAACTCGGTTACGGCAACGCCGGGGTGCGCGGCGATGCTACGAATGCCCCAATTTTCGGCATCGCTGCGCCGCTGCAACGCGAACGCCCAATGCAGGATGGCCAGTTTCGATTGCGCGTATGTCGCGTACGGGTCGTACTTCTGGTTGGCCTGAAGGTCATCGAAGTTTATCGCGCCACGGGTCGCTGCAATGCTTGAAAGGCTCACCACGCGTGCGTCCTGGCTTTGACGCAGGAGCGGCACCAGCAGGCCGGTCAGCGCGAAGTGCCCCAGGTAATTGGTTGCTAACTGAAGTTCGAAACCATCGGCTGATGTACCTCGTTCGGACGGCGCCATGATGGCGGCATTGTTGATCAACACGTCGAGGCGCGGCAGCCTCTGATTAAGACGCTGGGCCAGGTCGCGCACGGATGAAAGGTTGGCCAGGTCCACGGCCTCGAACTGCACCTTGGCATCGGGCACCGCCTGTTGAATGCGTGCAATGGCCTGTGCACCGCGCTCTGGATTGCGAGCAGCGATAATCACCTGCGCGCCGGCACGGGCAAGTGCCAGCGCATCCTCATAACCCATGCCGCTGGTGCCGCCGGTGACCAAGACGATTCGGCCCTCCTGAGACGGCATGTCGTTGGTCGACCAGTCGGGTTTCGGTGCGGCACGAGCCGATGCTTCGATACTTACGGCACTGAGCAGCGCGACACCGGCGACAAGTGCCCGGACCAGTCTCATCAACGGGTTTATGGTGTTCAGAAGGCCGATTGCGGGGGTTGCTGTGTTCCACATGGTTGAATCCTCTATTTGAAACAATGAACCGACACGACCGGCGATCACTGGATGGAACACGCCTCAGCCAGTTGCAGAAAGCTGACTTGGCGGGTTTGCCCTTGCGTATCCACATAGGTCATTTTTGCCCGCACAACCTCACACACTTGCGAGCTCGGTGCCTCGATGCGAATGGCGTGGGCGATGTCCAGCGGCATGCCATACTCGTAAGCCGGTGGTTCCGTGTTTTCTTTGGCGAACAGAGGTGAACCGCTCAACGTGATGACGGCCAGCAGACTGGCGATCGACAGGTTTTGGATATTCATGATGGACTCCATGACTGCCTTTACCGGGATGGTCTTAGCACTCTAGGAGGGGGACACTGACGTCAAGGTGACTGCTGACTGACAGGAAGATGTCAAACGCCGATGTTGGGGAAACACCGGCGTTCGCTAAGACGCAACTAGCGCGCCGCTTGGCTCGTCAGGGAAAATCCGAAGGTATTGAGCCCATCCTTGCTGTGGGCAAACACTCGTCCACCGTGCATGGACGCCACGGCCCGCACAATGGAAAGCCCCAGGCCATGGTGCGCGTCGCTCCGGGCCCTGGCGGCGTCGGCGCGATAGAAGCGTTCGAACAAATGCTCCAGATGCACGTTGTCGATAGGCTCGCCTGCATTGGAAACGCTCACCTGGGCCTGCATGCCATGGCTTTCCAGGCGGACGATGATGACGCTCTCCGGCACCGCGTATCGCGCCGCGTTTTGTATCAGATTGGCGAGGGAGCGGTGAAACAGGCGTCGGTCGATGCATACGCGCATGTCGCCTTTGATCACCACGTTCAGCTGTTTGTCATGCAAGACAGGCTCAAGGTATTCCACCGTCTTCGACGCCTCTTCATAAAGCGAGACATCACTGAGCTCGGTCGCCCGCTGCCCACTTTCGGCACCCGCCAGGAACAGCATGTCATTGACGATGGTGCCCATCCGCTCCAGCTCTTCGAGGTTGGACTGCAACAGATCCTGAAGCTCATTCACGTCCCGCCCGTGGGCCAACGCAACCTGGGTCTGCCCGATCAGGTTGGTCAACGGCGTTCGCAGCTCGTGGGCCACATTGGCATTGAACCCTTCGAGCTGGCACCAGGCCGTTTCCTGGCGAGCCAAGGCGCCGTTGAACGACACCGCCAACTCCTGCAATTCGCTTGGCAGCGCCTCGGTGTCCAGTCGCTGCTTCGAATCCCCCGGCGGCAGGCTGTTGGCCTGACGGCTCAGGCGCCTGACCGGCCCCAGGCCAAAACGCGCGATCCAGTAACCGAGCAATGCCACCAGCACAACGCCCAGCGCCGAAATCAGGATCAGCATCTTGGTGAATTGGTCCAAGGTCTTCATGAACGGCGTTGAATCGAGCCCCACGATAAAGCGCAACTCCGGCCGGCTCCCCATGGCGGCGATGGTCTTGACCAGCAGCACCATGGGACGATGCCGGTCAGGTAACTCGACCGTGGAGAATCCATCCGGGCGCTTCGACCAATCCTGGCCGTCCGGCATGGCCCCGCCATAACTGTAGGCCGGGTCGTCAACCAGCACCCAATAACGCACCCGCTCGTCCGCGGGAGTCAGGCCATCCAGCTTCTCACGCAAGCCGACCCAGAACGCCGGCGAATCGTATTTTGCGAGCACGGGGTCGAGTACGGAATGACGCAGGATCAGCTCGTTCTGCATCTGATCTTCGAGCGATTGCTTCAAGGAACAGCGCAACAGCGTCGCACTCACCGCGGTGATCAGCATGACCGAAAGCGCAAACATCAGGCCGAGCCGCCTGGATATCGATCCTTTCATCATGGCGTACCGTTTTGCCTGCCATCGGCTTCGCGGCTTTCCAGTACATAGCCCATGCCACGGACCGTATGCAGCAGCTTGCGAGGATAAGGCGCATCCACTTTAGCGCGCACACGCTTGATCGCAACCTCGACCACGTTGGCATCACTGTCGAAATTCATGTCCCAGACCTGCTCGGCGATCATCAATTTGGGAAGAATCTCGCCCTGGTGCCGCGCCAGCAGGCTCAACAGACAGAACTCCTTGGCCGTGAGGTCCAGCCGCACCCCGGCCCGGGTGACCTTGCGCGCTTGCAGGTCGACCTCGAGGTCATCGATGCGCAAGTGCGTCGGGTCGGCCGTGTCGTCGGCGAAACGCCGGATCAATGCCTGGATGCGCGCAACCAGTTCGGCAAATGAAAAGGGTTTGGCCAGGTAATCATCGGCGCCCTCTCGCAGCCCACGGACGCGATCATCCACCGTACCCCTGGCCGACAACATGATGACCGGGGTTTTCTTGTACAGGCGCAAGCCCTGCAGCACGCCGTAGCCGTCCTTGCCCGGCAACATGACATCCAGGATAACGACGTCATAATCCATTTCCAGCGCGTAGTGCAGGCCATCGATGCCATTAGTCGCGACATCAACGATGTAGCCGAGCTCGCTCAAGCCACGGTGCACATAAGAGGACGTCTTTTCCTCGTCCTCGACGATGAGCAAACGCATCGGGTAACTCCTCCGTAGAAGCGGCGCGGGTCGAGACGGACTTTTATCCATCTCTCAAGCATTCTGGACAGGCTGTGTGCACCATTTTCCAGACTACAGAACAAAGGTGTCCTGAACCTGACCGCTTCCTGACATTCTTGTCAGAATAGACCGACGTCTGGCCCCGTCGCTGGAAAAACCATCGTCCGGAAAGCGCCTCAAATCAACCCTAGCGTCAGGGCTTTGAGCGTCGCAGCCGCACGGGTGGTGCATTGAAGTTTACGGAACACGTTTTCCACATGGGTACGAACCGTGCTCGGACTGATGCCTAGTTGACGCGCCACTTCCTTGTTGCTTCCGCCTGCACTGATGCGCCGTAGAATTTCGGTTTCACGCTCGGAAAGCAGGCCACCGCCAGGCTTGCAGGCGGTCATCGTGGTATCCCCGCGCGCCGCCGCGATGACCGCCTGACAGGCGCGTCGGTCAAAGCGTCCCTGGTCCGCTTCGTCCAGCAACAGGCGGGTGGCATCGTCATGACTGAGGGCCGGTCGCCACGGTCGGTCGCTCAGCAACGCTTGCCAAGCCAGGGCCGCGGCAAGCAAGAGGTGTTCGCTTTGCAGCGCGTCGCCGCTGAGACTGCGAAAGTAACCACTGCCATCCAGTCGTTCGTACGCGTGAGCCGCTATCTGACCCGACACGGCCAGCGCCGGTATCTGGCCGCAGGCCCGCGACGTCCAGTAAGGCACCAACCGCACTTGCTCAAGATCGCCCTCCAATAACGCTCCGGGAATGTTCCAGACTCGATTGGGCACTGCTGCGCGGCCAATACCATGGATGAGCGCCGCTTGGCCGAGATGGTCAACGGCTGATGCCGACAGGCCGGAAAGCCTGGCGGCCTCGCGCACCAGTTCCGAGGCGCAGCGCGAATATCCCGACAGCCACGGGAGCTTGAGATCGATCACATCGCCGACCAGGGTCAGCGCCACCTGTGCCGTGGTTTCCCGCGGATCGACAGACTGTGGTGTCCGCAGTTGATCCAACCAGTCCTCAGCGTGCTTCAACATTTCGCTGGCGAGCGCTGCTGGATAACGTCGGTCGCTCTTGCTGCTGATCCACTGTAAAGCCACCTCCAGACCGTGGCTGCGGGACAGAATTTCCAGATCCCCTGCCAGCAACACCTGGTAAACCACCTCCGGTACCTGCGGATGACGCAGGCCGAACGGCCTTCCCTCCCCGTCGTATTGCTCGAACACATGACGCAGCCCGTGTTCGACTTCGGTTCTCAAGCCCAATGTATGAGCGATATCACCGGACACCTCGCAATGAATCTGTGCCAGCGGCGTAGACCTGCGCATCGCTCGCTGGCCCGCTGCACTGAGGGTATTCGTCAGCATCGCGTTGCGGCCCTCGACGTCATCGCCCAGCAGTTGGGTGAAACCCTGCGCATTGGCGGTACACCCTGACCAGCGCAGCAAGGCCACCTGGCGTCCGATCTCGGTGTGCTCGCCAGCACCATTGCACGCCTGCGCGAGCATCAGCACCAATCGGGCGGTGCGGCGTGACTGATCGAACGGTTGGCCCATGCTCAGGTCGCCGACCATGGACAACGCCAGAATGGCGTCTTCCAATTCGATACAGTCACCTGCCGACATGTCGTTTCCTCCGGACATTCGATTGAACATTATTGATGGCCTCGGATAAATGACCGATACCTCAGCCGCCGAGTATCGCTGAAACTGCGCTCACCCCATACAGGAGATCGCATCATGTTCAAACCCAAGGCCCTTGCCCTCACACTCGCCATGACCTGTTCCTTGTTCGGCGGCGCAGTACATGCCGCGACGCAGCAACCTTCTGTCGTCATCGTCCATGGCGCTTTCGCCGACGGGTCCGACTGGGGCAAGGTCGTCCCGCTGCTGCAGGCGGAAGGCATCAAGGTCACCGTGGTACAAAATCCGCTGACCTCGCTGGCTGACGATGTCGCCGCCACGCAGCGTGTACTGAACAACCAGGAGAACGACGTCGTATTGGTCGGCCATTCCTGGGGCGGCACCGTCATCAGCGAGGCTGGCACCGACAAGAAAGTACGCAGCCTGGTGTACGTCGCCGCGTTCGCCCCGGATGCCGGTCAAGCCAGTAAAGACCTGGGCAAGGACTACCCTGCCCCGTCCGGTGTGAAAGACATCGCCGCCGACAAAAACGGTTTCCTGTACATGACCGCCGAGGGCATGGCCACCGGGTTTGCCCAGGATCTTTCCGCACAGCAAACCGCGGTAATGGCGGCGACGCAGGGGCCGATCCGCGCCTCGGCCTTCGATGACAAAACCAGCGTCGCCGCCTGGAAAGGCAAGCCAACCTGGTACGTCGTAGCCAAGGAAGACCGGATGATCCAGCCTGATCTGCAGCGGGCTTTCGCCAAGAAGATCGGTGCCAAGGTCAGCGAAGTCGACGCCAGCCACGTGCCGCAACAATCGCGCCCGGCCGATGTTGCAAAAGTCATCATCCAGGCTGTTCAGAAGAGCCAGTAATCCCTGGCCCCTTCTGCGCTGAGGTCGAGGGAAGTGCGCTGCACCTGGAATGTTTGCCGCCGCGAGTCATAGCGCAAGCGGTAGCCGAACAGCCAGCCGCAACGTACCTCCCTGCCCTGGCGAAACTCCATGAATCTGGCGAACGAAACACTCCGCCCAAGGAGCCCTGCTCATGAGTTCCGAGCTGAAAAAACATCATTTCGACTTTATCGTCTGTGGAGCGGGCACCGCCGGCTCCGTCGTGGCCGGACGGCTGGCCGAAAATCCCGAGGTCGAGGTATTGCTCATCGAGGCTGGGGGCGGCGATGAACACCCCCATGTGCTGGAGCCGGGAAACTGGCCCCTGAACCTTGGCAGCGAGCGCGATTGGAACTTCGTAGGTGCCGCGAACCCTCATCTCAACGACAGGAAAATCCCGCTGAATATGGGCCGCGGATTGGGCGGTGGGTCCAGCGTCAATGTCATGTTGTGGGCCCGCGGTCACAAAAACGATTGGGAAGATTTTGCCGCGCAAAGTGGCGATCCTGCGTGGAACTACGCCTCGGCCCTGAAGATTTATCAACGCGTGGAAGACTATCAGGTGGCCTGCGATCCAGTCCGTCGCGGCAAAGGCGGACCGGTTCATGTCGCGCCTGTGCGAGACGCTCAGCCGATTGCGAACGCCATGCTCAGCGCGGCTGCCGGAATGGGTATACCGGTTTTTGACAACCCGAACGGCGCCATGATGGAAGGCCGCGGAGGTGCTGCCTTGAACGATCTCATCGTCAAGGATGGCCGGCGTAACTCCATCTACCGCGCATACGTCGCGCCACGCCGTGGCCAGCCCAATCTCACGGTCTTGACGGATACGCTTGTCAGTCGCGTGCTATTCAGGGACCAACGCGCCATCGGCGTGCAAACCATAAGCAATGGCCAGACCGAGTGCTTTTACGCCAATCACGAAGTCATTCTTTCGCTGGGAGCGGTCAACACGCCGAAGGTCCTGATGCAATCAGGCGTGGGGCCGGAGGAAGAATTGCAGCGCCATGGCATTGCGCTTGTCCAGCAGCTCCCCGGTGTTGGCGCCAATCATCAGGATCACGTGTCCTTTGCCGTTATTTTCGAATACGCGACGCCACAAGCGGTGGGTTACGGCGGTTCGGAGGCGACGCTCTACTGGAGCAGCGACAGCACTTTGCGTCTCCCGGACATGTTCCACTGCCAGGTTGAATTTCCAGTACCCAGCGCAGAGACCGCCTCACTCGGCGTGCCCGTACACGGCTGGACAATGTTCGCCGGCCTTGCCCACCCGGAAAGTCGCGGACGGGTCAAGCTCAGCGGCCCGCATGTGACCGATGCCCCCATCATTGAACCCAACACGCTGTCGCATCCGGCCGATCTGCGCAACGCGCTGGAAAACATTCGATTTGTCCAGGAGCTGGGCGCGCAGGCCCCCTTCAAGGGCTTGGTAAAAGGTGAAAGCCTGCCTGGAAAACTGAATACCCAATCGCTCGAACACTACGCGCGCAACGCGGCCGTGACTTACTGGCACCAATGCGGTACGGCAAAAATGGGCCAGGACGCGATGTCCGTGGTCGATGGTCAACTGCGGGTCTACGGAGTCCAGGGCCTGCGCATTGCCGACGCTTCCATCATGCCGCATGTCACCAGCGGCAATACGATGGCCCCGTGCGTCGTGATCGGTGAGCGGGCCGTGGAGGCTATACGGGCCACTTACGGCATATAGCATTGGTGGCGGCACCATTGCGACGGTTTCATAAAAAGTGTGGGGCGGCTTTGGCTATCCGCCTCGACCTTCAGACAGCCAATGCGGGGGCATGCGGAACGAATTCGCAGGCACATGGATGCCGGGGGCTTTTTCAACGGGTTCCGGCAATGATCCGGGACGATGTGCTTGTTAATCCGCATCATCTCTTATGCATATTTGGAATTAAATAAATAGCTAAAGAAACTAAATAAACGACCTTAGCTCACCTATCTTAAAATCTTGAAACCCCTCAGGTTCCTGTTGAATAAAGAGGATTGCGAGGCCGATATGGAGATCACCTTCGTGGTGGATAGGCAGCAGTTGTTGGACTCGACTTCCCCTGGCCCTTCCTGTGGCGACAACCCTGGATCCGACGCCGCCTTCCTTAAGGCTGACTGACGCCCGAATACGAGCCACAGGAAGCCGTTCATGGCAATCACGCAAAACAATCGCTTGGTGCAGGTCGACAGTCCTCTCGGCGAAGATGTGCTGTTGCTGCAAGGCATGGAAGGTAGCGAAGAGTTGGGGCGGTTGTTCCACTACGAGTTGGACCTGACTTCCGAAGACCGAGCAATCACGTTCGACCAGTTGCTGGGCAAGCCGATGGGCCTGACCCTGGAGCTGTACGACGGCGGCAAACGCTACTTTCACGGCATTGTCTGCAGTTGCCGGCAATTGACCGGCCACGGCCAGTTCGCCGGTTACCGGATCAGCTTGCGTCCCTGGTTCTGGCTGCTCACGCGCACCTCGGATTGTCGGATTTTCCAGAACAAGACGGTGCCGGACATCATCAAGCAGGTGTTTCGCGACCTCGGTTTCTCCGATTTCGAAGACGGCCTCAGCGGCAGTTACCGCGAGTGGGAATATTGCGTGCAGTACCGCGAAACCAGCTTCGACTTCGTCAGTCGGCTGATGGAGCAGGAAGGCATCTATTACTACTTTCGCCATGAGAAATCGCGGCATGTCCTGGTATTGGCCGATGCCTATGGCGCTCACACCACTGCGGCGGACTATGAATCAGTGCCCTTTTATCCGCCCGATCGACAAATGCGCGAGCGTGATCATTTCTACGACTGGCAACTGGCCCGGGAAGTACAACCCGGTTCGCTGGCGCTGAACGACTACGACTTCCTACGCCCTCGCGCCAGCCTTGAGGTGCGCTCCAGTGTGCCGCGCAACCACAGCAACGGCGACCATCCGCTCTATGACTATCCCGGTGAGTACGTACAGAGCAACGATGGCGAGCACTACGCGCGCACCCGCATCGAGGCTATTCACAGCCAGTTCGAGCGTGTGCAGTTGCGCGGTCGCGCTCGCGGGCTGGGTTGCGGCCATATGTTCACGCTGACGGGCTATGACCGCGCGGACCAGAACCGCGAATACCTCGTGGTGGTCGCCCGTTATCAGATCCGTCAGGAAGCCTATGAAAGCGGACAGTCGGATATCGCCGAACAGTTCGTCAGCGAACTGGACTGCATGGATGCCAACCAGGCCTTCCGCCCTCTCCCCCTCACGCCCATGCCCATTGTCCGCGGGCCGCAGACTGCCGTGGTGGTCGGCCCCAGTGGCGAGGAGATCTGGACCGACCAGTATGGCCGGGTCAAGGTGCATTTCCATTGGGATCGCCATGACCAATCCAACGAAAACAGCTCCTGCTGGATTCGCGTGTCCCAGGCCTGGGCCGGGAAGAATTGGGGCTCGGTGCAGCTCCCGCGGATCGGTCAGGAAGTCATCGTCAGCTTCCTGGAGGGCGATCCGGATCGACCGATCATCACTGGCCGCGTCTACAACGCCGAACAGACCGTGCCCTATGCGCTGCCGGCCAACGCCACCCAGAGCGGGGTGAAAAGCCGTTCGAGCAAGGGCGGCTCACCGGCCAACTTCAATGAAATCCGCATGGAGGACAAGAAAGGCGCCGAGCAACTGTTTATCCACGCCGAGAAGAACCAGGACATCGAGGTCGAGAACGACGAGACCCACTGGGTCGGTCATGACCGCAGCAAGACCATCGATAACGACGAAACCGTGCACGTCAAACACGACCGCACCGAAACCGTCGATAACAACGAAACCATCACCATCGGTGTGGACCGCAAGGAAAAGGTCGGCAACAACGAAACCATCTCCATTGGCGTGAACCGCACCGAGGATGTTGGCAGCAACGAGAAAATCACTATTGGTGCCAATCGCACCGAGAGCGTGGGCAGTAACGAGACCATCACCATCGGTGCCGACCGCACGGAAAAAGTCGGTGCGAACGAAAAAATCAGCATCGCCAGCAACCGCACCGAGGACGTGGGTGGCAACGAGACCATCGGCATCAGCGGCAACCGCAACGAAACGGTCCAGGGCAACGAAGGGATCGAGATCAACGGCAACCAGAGTACCCAGATCGGCCAGAACGAGTCCCGCGATGTCGCTCAGAACCGCAGCACGAGCATCAAGCAGAACGACAGCCTGGATGTGGGCAAGCACTTCTCCCTCAACGCTGGTGACTCCATCAGCCTGACCACGGGCGCGGCCAGCATCACCATGAAGAAGGACGGCACCATTGTGATCAGCGGCAAGAACATCACCATCGACGGATCCGGCGCCATCAACATCAAGGCCAACAAAAACGTGGTCGTCAAAGGCCAGAAAATCCTGCAGAACTAGCCACGGAGTGGGCGCCATGACCGTTGAATATCATTTCCCCGTTTCCTCTACCGCCACGCCCGCGCGCGTGGATGGCGTCGTGATTGGGGTGCTGCTGGATGTGCCCGGGGCAGATGCCCCGGTGGTGGCCTTCCCTGGCTGCCCCGGCGAAACGGGCCTCGCCGCGCGCACCACCACCCCGCTCGCCCGTGAAGACATCGGCGCCCAGGTCGCACTGATGTTCGAGGCCGGCGATTTGACCCGGCCGCTGGTGATCGGTCGCATCCAGCGCCTGCCGCAAACCGCCACGCCAGCCGTCGCCCACCTGGACGGCGAGCGCTTGGAGTTCACGGCAGAGCGGGAAATCGTCCTGCGCTGCGGTAAGGCGAGCATTACCCTCACGCGTGAGGGCAAGGTGCTGATCCGTGGGACCTATCTTTCGAACCGGTCATCCGGCGTGAACCGCATCAAGGGCGGTTCGGTGCAGATCAACTAGACAGGTAGTCGACTCATGGAGCTGCTCAACGCCAGCAAACTGTTTGCGGCCTACACCCAGGGCCTGGAGCCCGATGGTCGCGAATCCCTGGTGATCGTGGCCAAAGGCACGTTTGATTTACCGCTGGACGGCCGTGCGGCAACCCTCGCCGACACCCAGCAACCGCTGCTGATGGCCGACACCTTCCTCGGCGAGCCGGGCCTCAGCGCCCCGCTGCAGGAAATGGACTTCGCCCCGGTCAAGCCATTCTGCGATGTGCTGGTACGCGGCAAGGCCTATGCCCCAGGCGGGCGGCCCGTGACGCAGCTGGCCGCGGGCATTCGCGTCGGGCAGATGAGCAAAGCCTTTTCCGTCCTCGGCCCCCGACAATGGCAACCGGGGCTATTGGGGGTATCTCCCGGTTTACCGCAACCCTTTACCCAGCAGGACATCTCCTATGCCCAGGCCTACGGTGGCTCCCATCCCATGGCCAAGAATCCGGATATGCGTCATTGCTACCCGGACAATCCAAGCGGTTGCGGTTGGTTTCCAGGCAGCATCGACAGTGCTGAAGTCGCTTACAAGCCAATGCCGAATACGGAAGAACTGGGTAAGCCGATCGACAGCCCCTCCGGCGATTTCCGCCCCATGGCCCTCGGCCCCATCGGTCGTAGCTGGCCACAACGCGCCCGTTTCGCCGGTACCTACGACGAGGCCTGGCTGGCCGACTGCTTTCCGTTTCTCCCGCAAGATTTCGACCGTCGCTACTTCCAGGCAGCCCCTGACGATCAGCAGATTCCTTACCTGCGTGGCGGCGAGGACGTGCTACTGCTCAACCTCACGCCCCAAGAGCGCGCGGGCTTTCGCATCCCTGAAATGGAGGTGCCGGTGACGTTCTTCTTGAAAAAAGGTGGCCATGAGACTGTGCAGGCGGTAATCGACACCCTGCTGATCGACACAGACGCGCGCCAGGTGCAACTGACCTGGCGTGTTTCCCGTCCCCTGCGGCGCAACCTGTTCGAGATCGCCCAGGTGCTGGTTGGCACAATGTCCACGGGTTGGTGGCGCGCCCGTGAACTGGGCAAGGATTACTACCCGTCGCTCTCCTCCCTGGTAAAAGCCAGGCGCGCCCCCGAGGAGATGGACGGATGACCGCACTTTGCATCATCGGCTCCGGCATGGTCAGCGCTGTCGGCCTCAGTGCACCCGCGAGCTGCGCGGCGATCCGCTGCGCCATCGACAATTTCCAGGAAACCCGTTTCATCGACCAGGGTGGCGAATGGCTGATGGCCGCCAGCGTACCTCTGGAGCAGCCCTGGCGCGGCCGCCCCAAGCTGATCAAGATGGCCTCTCGCGCCATCGCCGAGGCGTTACAGAGCACCCCTGGGGTTGACCCGGAAAAGACCCCGCTACTGCTGGGATTGGCCGAAGCCGAGCGCCCCGGCCGCCTCGCCGGCCTCGACAAGGGGTTGCTGCAGGCTATCGAAACCGAACTGGGCCTGCGTTTTCATCCGGACTCTTACATCATCGCCCGTGGTCGGGTCAGCGCCGCCGTGGCCCTGCTGAATGCGCGCACGCTGATCTACCAGAGCGGCCATCGCCACGTACTGATTGCCGGCGTCGACTCTTTTCTGAACGCATCGACGTTGGCCGCCTTCGAAGAACGCGAGCGCCTGCTCACCAGCCAGAACTCCAACGGCTTTATCCCCGGCGAAGGCGCCGCCGCCGTGGTGCTGGCGGCCCCCGTCGCCCGTGAAGAGCCGCAACTGGCCTGCATGGGGCTGGGGTTCGGCGTGGAGAAGGCCACCGTGGAGGCCGAAGACATTCCCCTGCGCGCCGATGGTCTGACTCAAGCCGTGCGCGCAGCCCTGAGCGAAGCCGGCTGTGGGTTGGAGCAGATGGATTATCGGCTCACCGACATCTCCGGTGAGCAGTACTACTTCAAGGAAGCCTCCTTGGCCCTCAGCCGAACCCTGCGCGTGCGCAAGGAGTTCTTCCATCTCTGGCACCCGGCCGACTGCATTGGCGAAGTCGGCGCCGCCATCGGCCCGGCCATGCTCGCCGTGGCCCTGGCTGCCAGTCGCAAGGGCTATGGCGAAGGACCGAATATCTTCTGCCACCTCGGCAACGACGCTGGCGAACGCGCCGCCGTGATGCTCAGTTACCAGACTGTGAGGGCTGCGTAATGGCGAATGAGGTGTATGCCAACAATATGGAAATTTCCTGCAAGGCGGCGGATGGCAAATCGATCGCCTGCTTCCCGGATGTCTGCTTCACCCCGCCCCAGGCCCCGCCCACCCCGCTGGGGGTGCCGATTCCCTACCCCAATACCGGCATGGCCAAGGATACGACCAAGGGCACGCGAACGGTTAAGATCAGTGGCAAGGAAGCCATGCTCAAGGATAAGAGCTATTTCAAGACCAGTTATGGGGACGAGGCTGGCAATGCCCCGAAAAAGGGGATCATCACCGGCAAGATCAAAGGGAAGGTCTATTTCACGGCCTGGTCGATGAATGTGAAATTTGAAGCTGAAAACGTCGTACGAAATATGGACCTGACCACCCATAACCACGGTTCAACGTCCAACACACTGGCATGGCCCTATTTGGATGCGGTAGCAATGGCCGACCCCAACAACCCTTGTGTCAAGTCAGGCACCGTGGAAAAAGTAAAGGCGGCCTGCCCGCCGCCAGCCAAGTCATTGTCTCGCGGCGCAATACCCGGCCCCGCCGACAATACAAGCCCCGCGTGCTGTGAAGCACGCAAATGCATGCTGGTACCAAATTCGCCCAAAACCCGCTGTTCAAAATGTGGGGGAAAGACCCCGCACCACCCGGTACCGGTAGCAGATTTATCGACACCCCGGCCCATCAATCCGAAAACCGGGAAGCTGAAAGTCCGTGGTGATCCTTTCGTCCCGACATACGATCACAACAAGGCCCCCTGCATATGTGTAGAGGGCGCTGACCACAACTCTCGTCAAGGCCCGACGGAAAAACTCATGCAGCATGGACGTATCGGTAGGGGGTACGTGGTCAAACGAGATGCGATGTTGGACGGTCGTGATGATTTCACCTACGCGCAAATAAGTGACCTCTCGGCCCAAGCGGTCGCCGATGAGACGGGCTGCGATAAAAACTGCCTGAAGGCTCAGATCGACAAAGGTCACGCAGACCTGGGCGTTGGCCCGGAATCAAGTATGCGCAGGGGGGAAGTTCGCGCACCTGCCCTTGAAAAGAAGCCGAAGAACCCGGCCCCCTTGATATAGAGACGCCATCATGAACAATGAAGACTCCCTGTTTTTCACCTGTGGCCTAATTGTTAAGCCGGGCACAATCGTTATTCCTGCGCAGTACAACTCCCTGCCGGACGAACAGATGTCCAGGGTCGCCTTCTGCTTCGATGGAAATTGGGTCTACAACGACGTAGACAACGATGTCATCGGGGCGGTCTGCTTCAGACGCAGTGACAACAGCCTTTGGATGCTTGGACGAAATGGCAACCTTCGTTATGTGAGGTCTGGCTCGGCGGACTTCACTCTGGACAACATTCGAGGAAAGTTCGAAAACCATCGCATCGAAACAGGTCGGCTTGGCGAGCTGCTTTGCATAAGAGAAGTCGAGAACCAGTTGTACATCTGCGGCCAGTCATCCCAGGTTTATCGTCACTCAAACGGTGCATGGACGAACATGAGCCCTCCCGGAACGAAAATAGGCTCTCCAACCTTGGAAAGCCTGGATGGCCTGTCGCACGACAATATCTATGCGGTGGGTGAAAAGGGCCTCATCCTGTACTACGACGGATCGTACTGGAGCACCCTGGACTCCCCAACCAATCGCCCGCTGTCATGCGTAAGGTGCAAGAGTGAAGAGGAGGTTTATGCATGCGGGAATGATGGTCTGTTGCTGCTAGGCAACCGCGATCGATGGCAGGTCATCGACACAGAGAGAACCATGAATTTCTGGGACATGGCGCTGTACAACGGGGATCTGTACCTTTCCCATGTGCACGGCATCGTTCGATATGATGGGCAGGACTTCTTCGACATCGATACGGGCCTTATACCCCCTCCCGGCGCCCATAAACTTGATGCCCGTGATGGACTGCTGTACTCCTTTGGTGTTGACGACATACTCAAGTTTGATGGCAATCAGTGGGAGCGGGTGATATGCCCGCACAACACATGAGTTTGCCCGCCACCTCGATCATTGCGATGCTTGGTTCATGAACAACTCGCTGTCCCGGGTGGTCGAGCAGCACGCCGAAGAAGCCAGCTTCCTCGTGGTCCTGCGCGACTATGCCCTGCGCGCACCGCACTACGACATCGAGCACCTCGACAAACTCGATAACCGCCTTGACGCCCACCTTGATGGCTTGCGCATCGCAACCCCTGACGGCCTGCAAACTCTATTGGCCCAGCTCGGCCCGCACGCCATCGGCGAGATGTTCGCCAGTGTGGTGCTGGCTTTCGAGGCGGCCGATGCGAACGTGCTGTCGCGGCTCAGCGAGCATTTGCGCACGGCCATGGAAACGGAGCGCGGTTATCTGATGGCCTTGGGCTGGCTCGACTGGGAGCGGATATCGCCCTGGATCGAGCGCATGCTCGCCGCCCCTGCCCCGCTGTTCCGCCGCCTCGGCCTCGCCGCCTGCGGCATGCATCGCCACGACCCAGGCCCCGCCCTGCTGGCCGGACTTTCCGATGCCGACCCCAGCGTGCTGGCGCGTGCCGCGCGCACGGCTGGCGAACTGCGCCGGCGTGACCTGCTGCCGGTGATTCGTGCCCACCGCCAGCATGAAGACGCCGCCACGCGCTTCTGGGCCAACTGGGCCACCACCCAAATGGGCGATCAGCAGGCCTTGGAGCCTCTGCGCTCATTCGCCGAACAACCGGGCGAATTTCAATACCGCGCGCTCTGTGTGCTGCTGGCCTGGCAGGAACGCGAGCCCAGCATCGCCTGGATACGCCAGTGGGTACAGGATCCCCGGGATCGGCGCATCGGCATCGAGGCCCTTGGGCTGCTGGGCGATCCGGTCTGCGTGCCTTGGTTGATCCAACAGATGAGCGACCTGCCCTTTGCCCGGGTCGCCGGCGAAGCCTTCAGCCTGATCACTGGCGCTGACCTGGCGTTGCTTGATCTGGAACTGCAGGCCCTGCCGGATTTCGATGCGGGCCCGAACGACAACCCTGAAGATCCCAATGTCGCGATGGACCCCGATGAGAACCTGCCCTGGCCCGACCCGCAGGCAATCGAAAAATGGTGGCAAGCCAACGGCGGACAATTCCAGGTGGGTACGCGTTATATGCTGGGTTTGGCCCATAGCGAACACAGTTTTCAGCAAGCCCTTGTCCACGGCCAGCAACGCCAGCGCATCGCCGCCGCCTGCGGCCTCGCTCGCTATCGGCCAAACGAAGTGCTGTTTCCCACTAGCGCGCCGGCCTGGCGGCAAAAGAGGTGGTTGTCAGCGGTCAACGCCGCACCGAACATCAGCGGCACGAAACCACCGAGCTAATCCTGTACCGGCGGGCATTTTTTGGCCCCGCTCGGCTGCGACTCCGGGGTTTTGTGGCCTGAGGCGCGGCAGGATAGCAACGATTTTTGGTGGAGAAGCCTACAAAATGTAGGAAATATGCCAAATAATTATCCTACGTTTCGGTCGCTAAAACAGCGATCTCCCAGGGAATGCGCGCATCTTCCAGGCCTTTTAATCCGTGGGCTTTGGGCCTTGACCGATGGTCGCATCGGACATCACATCTCTCTTCGTCTCCCGTTTTTCAACGGTTGACCGCTCAGTCATAGCGTCCTAGCCTAAGCGCGCGGCAAAAACCGGAGCAGTCATAGGACGTCGCATCAACGAACAGTCCTTCCTGACGCTCCTCTGGCAAGGGAATGTGCCGCGAGCGACTGCCGGCTCCAGTCTCATGGAACCAGCTTGCACCAGCCCTCACATTACATGGACGTGTCATGATCGAACCGCGATGCTTTTCGTTAAGCTCCACGCAGCAATCCGTCTGGCTCGACCAGTTGTTATCGCCCGATATCCCCTCCTACAACATCGGCGTCACGGTGCAGGTCCACGGTGCGGTGGACCTTACGGTATTTGCCGCTGCGGTGCGGCTGGTAATCGCTCAACACGATGCGTTGCGGCTGATCTTCAGCGAAAGCGACGGGCACGCGCAGCAGCGGGTAGCGACCGACCTGGAGGCGCCTTTCGCCTACCATGACTGGCGCGGCGAGCCCGAGGCACGCGCCAAGGCCCTGGCCACTATCACGCAACTGAATCGCACGCCGTTCGCACTTTATGAGCAACCGTTGTGGGGCATGGAATGGTTTCAGTTGTCCGACACCGAGGCCCTGTGGAACAGCCGGTATCACCACCTGATCTGCGATGGCACTTCGGTGGGCCTGGTCGGCCAGGCCGTTAGTGCGGCCTACAATCAGTTGCTGCGTGGTGAACAACCGGTGCTGGACCCCGAACTGGCCGAAGGCTACCGAACCTTTGCGGCCAGGGACCAGGATTACCTGCGCTCGTCGCGCTACGACAAGGCCCGTGAATACTGGCTGGAGCAGTTTGCGGCGCTGCCGGAACCGTTGTTCCAGACCGCCCGGTCGCCGAGCGTACAACGCCAGCCACAGCCCAATGCAACCGCTCATGCTGTCAGCGCCCAGGCAACCTGGCCATTGGGGACACGGCGCCTGGATGCTCTGAGCCAGCTGGCAAAAGCCCAGGGCGCTACGCTGAGCCATTGTCTGAGCGCCTTACTGGCCGCTTACTTCAGCCGGGTGACCGATCAACGGGAGCGCCTGGTCATCGGTCTGCCGGTGCATAACCGCGCCAATGCCTTGCAAAAACGTACCGTGGGCATGTTTTCTTCGGTGCTGCCATTGGCGGTCGCGGTCGATCCTCTCGCCAACTTTACCCAGACCGTGCAACAGGTCGCCAGCCAGACCCTGCGCAGCTATCGGCACCAACGCTATCCGCTGCAAGCCTTGCATCGCGAGCTACGCGCGCGGGCCGGACATCCCGGCCACCTGTTTGAGCTGATGCTGTCGGTCGAGCAGTACCCCGGCGATGTCAACCTGGGGTCGGCGCGTTGTTCGCTGCGCACCTGGCACAACGGCTACGAGCGTTATCCGCTGGCCATCTACCTGCGGGACTACGAGGCCCAAGCCGAACCGCTCCTGGAGTTCAACTACGACCCGCGGCTGTTCAACGCCGAGCAGATCGCCGCGCACCTGCGACGGCTCGAACACCTGACCGAGCAGGTGCTCGCCGACCCCACCCGGGTGCTGGCCGATTGGCCGTTGCTCGATGACACCGAACGGCATCAGGTCATTGAAAGATTCAACGCGACCGCCCGTGACTACCCCGTCAATGAGCCACTGCATATGTTGTTCGAGGCGCAGGTACAGCGTCGACCCGAGGCGACGGCGGTGTTGGATGGCGACCACTCGCTGAGCTATCGCCAGCTCGATCAGCGCGCTGAACGGTTGGCTCGCCACCTGGCGACAAGTGGCGTCGAAACCGGCAGCAAGGTCGCAGTGTGTATGGCTCGAGACACGTCGCTGATCGTGTCGATCCTGGCGATCTTGAAGCTCGGCGCGGCCTATGTGCCCATCGATCGAGACGCCCCGGCCGCCCATCAAGCCCGAGTGTTGATGGATTGCGGCACGGCTTGGCTGCTCAGCGCAGGTGACAGCCCAGCGCCGAAGGATGGCGTCCAGGTCATCGATGTCGAGGCCTTGAACGAAGATTCGACCGCTGGCCCAAGTCGTCTACTGACGAATAGCGCAGGCGACGTCGCCTACGTCATGTACACCTCTGGTTCTACTGGCGCGCCCAAGGGCGTGCAAGTACCCCACCGTGCGGTTACCCGGCTGGTACGCAACAACGGTTTCGCCGAGTTCAACGCCCAGGACCGGATTGCCCTGGCCGCCAACCCGGCGTTCGATGCCAGCACCCTGGAAATCTGGGGCGCATTGCTCAACGGCGGCTGCCTGGTGGTCTGCCCGCGCGACACCCTGCTCGACGCTGCGCGCTTCAATGAGCATCTGCTGCACCACGAAGTCAGCGTGCTGTGGCTCACCGCCGGGCTCTTTCATCAGTTCGCCGAACCCTTGGCCCCGGCATTTCGCAACCTGCGCTACCTGATGGTCGGCGGCGATGTGCTCGACCCTCGGCGCATCGCCCAGGTGCTGCGCCATTCGCCGCCCCAACACCTGCTCAACGGCTACGGGCCGACCGAAAGCACTACTTTTGCCACCACCCACCGCATCACCCTTGAAGACGCTCTGAACGGCGATATTCCGATTGGCAAACCCATCGGCAACACCCAGGTCTACGTGCTCGACGAACAGCGCCGTCCGCTGCCCATCGGTGTCGCTGGCGAGCTGTACATCGGCGGCGACGGGTTGGCCCTGGGTTACTTGAACCAGCCGCAACTGAGCGAACAACGCTTCGTGCCCAACCCGTTCCAGCCGGGCTCGCGCCTGTATCGCACCGGCGACCTGGCTCGCTGGCGCGCCGACGGTGTGCTGATGTTCCTGGGGCGTAACGATTTCCAGGTCAAGATCCGTGGCTTTCGCATCGAACTGGGCGAGATCGAAGTGCAGCTCAAGGCCTTGCCCGAGGTGAGCGAAGCCGTGGTCCTGGCCGATGCCCAGCAACGTTTGCTTGCCTATTTCACCGCCACCACGGCCCAGGAACCGAGCGAGTTGCGCGCGCGCCTGGCCGCCGTGCTGCCAGACTACATGCTGCCAGCAGCCTTCGTGCAAGTGGACAGTTTTGCCCTGACCGCCAACGGCAAGCTGGACCGTCGCGCCCTGCCCGAACCCGACGAAAATCATTTCGCCCAACAACGCTACGAAGCGCCGCAAGGGCCAGTGGAAACCCGCCTGGCCGAGCTTTGGGCCCAGGTCCTCGGCGTGCCGCGCGTGGGGCGCCAGGACAACTTCTTTGCCCTCGGTGGGCACTCGTTGATGGCGGTGCAATTGGTCGAACAATTACGCGTACAGGGCTGGAGCCTGGATGTCGGAACGTTGTTCAACGCCAGCAACTTGCTCAACCTGGCCCTGGCGCTGGAACACCCCGGCGAGCCCGTCGAGGCCGGCGAACCGGTAACAGCGTCCATCCCGCCGCACTGTGTCCGCATCACCCCAGAACATGTGCCGCTGGTGAACCTGCCCCAAGCGCAGATCGATCGCATCGTCGCCAGCGTCGACGGCGGCATCGCCAACGTGCAGGACATCTACCCCCTCGCGCCGTTGCAGGAAGGCCTGCTGTTCCAACACTTGCTGCAGCCCACGGACGATGCCTACCTGCTGCGAGCCACCCTCGCCTTCGACAGCCGCGAGCGCCTGCAGGGGTTCATCGCAGCGTTCGACCAAGTGATTGCCCGCCATGACATCCTGCGCAGCGGGGTGCTCTGGGAGGGCCTGGACGAGCCGGTGCAAGTGGTCTGGCGCACTGCCCGTCTGCCCGTGGTCCACCTCACCGATGGAGAAACCTTTGCCGAGCGTGCACTGGACATTCGTCGCGCGCCGTTGGCGCAGGCGTTCACGCGCTTCGACGCACCCCGGCAACAGTGGCAGTTGCAATTGGTCCACCACCACCTGGCCATCGACCATGCCACCCTGGGCCTGCTATTTGCCGAAGTCCGCGCCTTGATGCTCGATCCCGATCATCGGCTGCCGCCTAGCGTGCCATTTCGGCCATTCGTGGCCCAGGCCCGCGAGCCTCGGCGTCAAGCGAGTGCCGAGGCGTATTTCCAGCGACTGCTTGGCGACGTTGACGAGCCGACCCTGCCCTATGGTCTGCACGATATCCAAGGCACGGGCCGTGACAATCGCGAGGCGCAGTGTCAGCTCGAACCGGCCTTGTCTCTGCGCTTGCGGCGCCTGGCCAAGACCCAAGGGGTGGGCGTCGCCAGCCTGTTCCACCTGGCCTGGGCGATGCTGGTCGGCAAGACCAGTGGCCGTGACGACGTCGTCTTCGGCACGGTGCTGTTCGGGCGTTTCACCGGGGGCCAGCAGGTCGATCGGGCCCTGGGCATGTTCATCAACACCCTGCCACTGCGCATCGACCTCGACACGCCGCTGCACACTGCGTTGCATCAGATCCATACACGGCTGATCGAATTACTCGCCCATGAACACGCGCCCCTGGCCCTGGCACAACGTTGCAGCGCCTTGCCGGCCCAGGCGCCGCTGTTCACGGCCCTGCTGAACTTCCGCCACAGCCAGGCCCAGCACTCGGCACGCCCGGAATTCAACCTGCCAGGCATCCAGGTGCTGGGCAGCGAGGAACGCAGCAACTACCCGTTCTGCCTGTCTGTCGATGACTTGGGCGACGGGTTTGCCCTGACCGCGCAAATCCAGCGTTCGGTCTGCGCCGAAGCGGTCCTGGTGCATATGGTCCAAGCCCTGTCGGTGGTTGCGCAGACCTTGGAAACGGCGCCGATGACCCTTGCCTGCACACTCGACAGCTTGCCCGCGAGGCAACGCGAACAGGTGCTGGAAGGGTTCAACGCGACCCATCAGCCGCACCCACGCGAGACCATGCTGCAACAACCTTTCGAACAGCAGGCCGCGTTGCGCCCCGACGCCGTGGTCGCGTATGTTGCAACCGCAACCGCCGGTACCACGACACTCACCTATGGCCAGCTCAACCGCCAGGCCAACCAACTGGCCCATGCCTTGCTGGCCTCCGGACTGCGCCCCGATGATCGGGTGGCGATCTGTCTGGAGCGCGGCCCGCACCTGCTGGTCGCCTTGCTGGCCATCTTGAAGGCCGGCGGCGCCTACGTGCCCCTGGACCCTACTTACCCGCCGGCACGCCTGCTGCACATGCTCGAAGACAGCGCGCCGCGCATGGTCCTGAGCAGCCAGTCACTTCGAGGTCGGCTACCGACCACGCCGACGACCGAGCGCTGGGAGCTGGACGACCCGGCGTTGCAAGCGCAGTTGTCCGCCTTGCCGATGGAAAATCCCGACGTCAACGGCCTGCACGCGGCGCACCTGGCCTATGTGATCTACACATCCGGCTCGACCGGACTGCCCAAGGGCGTGATGATCGAACACCGAAACGCCTGCAACCTGCTGCACTGGGCCCTGCGCAGCTTCGAGACGGATGAACTGCAACGCAGCCTGTTCGCCACCTCGATCAATTTCGACCTGGCGGTGTTCGAATGCTTTGTCCCCTTGGCCGCCGGCGCGGCCCTGCAACTGGTCGACAATGCCTTGGCCCTGGTTTCGCAGCCCAGCGCCGTATCGCTGATCAACAGCGTACCGTCGGCGGTCGAGGAGCTGCTCAGGATCGGCGCCATCCCCGGCGCGACCCGAGTCGTCAACCTGGCCGGCGAACCGCTCAAGGCGCGCCTGGTGGAACAACTGTTCGCCCAGAGCGCCACGCGTCGGGTTTGCAACCTCTACGGACCGACGGAAACCACCACCTACTCGACCTGGCTGTCGATGCGTCGCGAAGAAGGCTACGTAGCCGGCATCGGCCGACCGCTGGACAACACCCGCGTATACCTGCTCGACCGGCATCGCCAGCCGGTGCCGCTGGGGGTGGCCGGGGAAATCTACATAGGCGGCGCGGGCGTGGCGCGCGGCTACCTGAACCGGCCGGAGCTGAGCGCCGAGCGGTTTCTACCCGACCCTTTTGTCACCGCGCCCGACGCGCGCATGTACCGCACGGGTGATCTGGGGCGCTGGCGTGCCGATGGTCACTTGGAATACCTGGGGCGTAACGATTTCCAGGTCAAGGTACGCGGCTTTCGCATCGAACTGGGTGAGATCGAAGCCCAATTGCTCGGCATGCCGGGCCTGCGCGAAGCGGTGGTATTGGCCCAACCCGGCCCTTCCGGCGACTCGCGCCTGGTCGCCTACCTGGTGCCCCATGACCCCGCCAGCCCTGCCCCGGATCTGGCCGAAGTCCGCGCTCATCTGGAAAGCCGTTTGCCGGACTACATGCTGCCCAGCGCATGTGTCGTCCTGACTCACCTGCCACTGACACCCAACGGCAAACTCGATCGCCAAGCTATGCCAGCGCCTGCCGCAGCATCCTCTGGCCACGCCAAACAGGCGCCACGCGGGGACACCGAACGGCGCCTGGCAGCGATCTGGACGCAGATACTCGGTGAACCGGACATCGGTCGCGAGGATGACTTCTTCAGCCTCGGCGGGCACTCGTTGTTGGCGGTACAACTGCTCGAACAACTGCGGCGCAACGGCTGGGACCTGGACATCCGCAGCATTTTCGAACGTCCGACCCTCGCCACCTTGGCCCAGCGCCTGGAGACACTCGGCACTGGCGCCGCGCCTGAAGCCAGTGTCACGCGCATTCCTACCCCTTGCTCACGGATCACCCCGCCGATGCTCGACCTGGTCGAGTTGCCCCAGGCCCAGATCGACCTGATCGCGGCCCGGGTCCCCGGCGGTGCCGCCAACATCCAGGATATCTATCCGCTGGGCCCTTTGCAGGAAGGCATGCTCTATCACCATCGCGCGCAAAGCGCCGGGGATCGCTACGTGTTGCGCAGCCTGTTGGCGTTTACCGACGAGGCATACCTGCAAGGCTTTTGCGCCGCATTGGAGCAGGTCATCGCCCGGCATGACGCCTTGCGTACCCTGGTGCTCTGGGAAGACTTGGACGAACCCCTGCAAGTGGTCTTGCGCCAGGTGGCCTTCGTGCCTCGTCGTCTGTTGTTCAGCGGTGACGACGTCGCCGGGCAATTGCAGGCCAGCGCCGATCCCCGCCATTACCGGCTCGACTTGTGCCAGGCACCGCTGATCGAGGCGCGGGTGGCGTTCGATGCCGTCCATGAGCGCTGGTTGCTGTTGCTGCTGCATCATCACGTAGTGGTGGATCACACCTCGCTGGAGCTGATGATCGAGGAGATCGCCTTGATCGAAGGCGCCCGCCAGGCGGACTTGCCGCCACCCACCAGCACCCGCGGCTTGGTGGCCCAGGCGCGACAGGCGCACGTCGTGGCGGCTGCGCGGACATTTTTCAGCGAACAGTTGGGCGACCTGGAGGAACCCACCCTGCCCTTTGCCATCGACCTGGAAACCGATCCGCGCTGGCAGGCCCTGGAACACCGGCAAGCGCTGCCAGCCGAACTGGCGCGGCGCTTGCGTCAACAGGCCAGCGCCCACGGGGTGAGCGCGGCCAGTGTCTGTCACTTGGCCTGGGCGTTGGTCTTGAGTCACCTCAGCGGGCGCGATGACGTGGTCTTCGGCACGGTCCTGTTCGGGCGCCTGCAGGCCGGAGCCCACGCGGACCGGACCGTGGGGCTGTTCATCAACACCTTGCCGTTGCGCGTGCGCCTGGATGACGGTGTGCAGGTAGTGCTGGCCCGGGTGCAGCATGCGTTGAACGGTTTGCTGAGCCACGAGCAGACCCCGCTGGCCTTGGCCCAGCGTTGCAGCGCCATGCCGGCGGGTACCGCGCTGTTCAGCGCGTTGTTCAATTACCGCTACAGCCATGCCGAGCAGGCGGACCTGCGCCAGGCCATTCCGGGAATGAGCTTGTTGCACAGCGAAGAGCGCACCCATTATCCGTTCAACCTGGCAGTGGACGACCTGGGCGAAGGTTTACAACTGACCGCCCAGACCCACCCCGGACACGCCCCGGCCCGGCTCGTCGGGTTCATGCAACAAGCCTTGGTTGCGTTGGTGGAAGCGCTGGAGCAAGCCGGCGATACCTCCGTGCTGCAATTGTGCGTGCTGCCTGACGAAGAAAAGGCGCAATTAGACCGCCTCAACCCACCGCTCGCCGCGCAGGCCCCCGACGCGACCTTGCAACAACGCTTTGCCGAACAGGCCGCGCGCAGCCCGGACGCCCTGGCGGTCATCGACGAACACCAGGCCCTGAGCTTTCGTCAGCTCAACCAACAGGCCAATCGCCTGGCCCATCATCTGCTCGCGATGGGTATACAGCGCGGCCAGCGCATCGCGGTCTGCCTGGAACGCGAGGCCCATCTGGCGATCGCCCTGCTGGCCGTGTGGAAAGCCGGTTGCGCCTATGTACCGCTGGATCCGGACTACCCGGTGACACGCCTGGCTTACATGCTCAGCGACAGCGCCCCGGCCGCCCTGCTTACCCAGGAACACCTGCGCGACCGGCTACCGTCTTTCGACGGCAGACCGTTGCTCAGCCTCGATGCACAATCGCAAGGGCTCGCGGCCTGGCAACAGGCCTGCGCAGACAACCCCGATGGCGCCGCGCTGGGTCAGCAACCCAGCGACCTGGCCTACCTGATCTACACCTCCGGTTCCACCGGACAGCCCAAAGGCGTCATGGTCGAACACCGCTCGGTGCTCAACCTCTGGGCCGGGTTGCGCCAACGCCTGGACGATCTGCCGCCCGGCACACGCTGCTCACTCAACGCCTCGGTCGCCTTCGATGCCTCGGTGCAGCAGCTCTGCCAATGGCTGAGTGGCCACTGCCTGGTGCTGGTCCCCAAACGTGTGCGCCTGGATGCCGGCGCCTTGCTCGGCTACCTGAGCGCCCAGCAGGTCACTGTATTCGATTGCACTCCAAGCCAGATGCAGGCCTTGCTCAAGCACCGACAAACGCTGGCATCGGCCGTACCGTTGCCGCGGCGCATCCTGCTCGGCGGCGAAGCAGTGCCCAGCGAGTTGTGGACGCAGTTGGCCAGCGAGCACGAGGTACGGGTGTTGAACGTCTACGGCCCCACCGAATGCACGGTCGACACCACCAGCGCCTGGCTCGATCACCATTCGCAGCCAAGCCTCGGCCAGCCGCTGCCCAATACCCAGGTGCAGGTGCTCGATGGCCATGGCCGACGCGCGCCGTTGGGGGTGGCAGGGGAAATTCATATTGGTGGCTATGGCGTGGCCCGTGGTTACTGGCAACGCGAGGACCTGACCCGCGAGCGCTTCATTGTCGACCCGTTTACCCGCCAGCCGGGCGCGCGGCTCTATCGCACCGGCGACCTCGGACGCTGGGAGCTGGACGGCAGCCTCAGCTACTTGGGGCGCACGGACTTTCAAGTGAAGATCCATGGGCACCGCATCGAGCTGGGTGAAATCGAAAGCCACCTACTGGCGCTGCCCGGCGTGCGCCAGGCCGTGGTGGTGGGGCGCGCCGACCGCCATGGCGTGACGCGCCTGGTCGCCTACCTTCAGGGCTCGGCCCTGCCAACCCCGAGCCAGGCACGCACCACCCTCGGTGAACGCTTGCCCGATTACATGCTGCCTAGCGCGTATGTGCGCCTGGACAGTCTGCCGCTGACCGCCAACGGCAAGCTCGACCGCAACGCCCTGCCTGAACCTGACGCCCAGGCCTACGTGCAAACGCACTATGAAGCCCCCCAAGGCGAGGTGGAGATCACCCTGGCGGCGCTCTGGTGCGAGCTGCTGAATGTCGAGCGGGTCGGTCGCCACGACAATTTCTTCGCCCTGGGCGGTCACTCGTTGATCGCCATGAGTCTGGTCGAACGCATGCGCCAACACCGCTTGCGGGTGGATATCAGCCAACTGTTCACCGCCCCGACCCTGGCAGGTCTGGCCGCGGCCACTACCCCTTTGAAGGAGATGCTCCTGTGACTGCGGCTCAACTGCTGGCTCTGCTCAAACAACGTGGCGTGACCCTGTCATTGCGTGGCGATCAATTATCGGTAGTGGCCGACGACCAGGTCCTGGCCGACCAGGAACTGATCGCGCTGCTGCGCAGCCACAAACCGGCACTGATCGAAGCCTTGCGCCAACCTGTCGCACTACCGCCCCTCGAGAGCGGATTGCCCAAGGGCACCACGCACATTACCCCGGCGATGTTCGACCTCTGCCAGTTGGACGAAGCCCAGCTCGCCAGCATCGTCGCCGGCGTACCAGGCGGCGCCGCCAATATCCAGGACATCTACCCACTGGTGCCCTTGCAAGCGGGCATTCTGTTTCATCACCTGCTTCAACAGCGCGGCGACACCTATCTGCTCAACGTGCTGCTGGCCTTCGACGACGAGCCCTGTTTGCAGCGCTTCATGGACGCGCTCAACCAAGCCATCGCCCGCCATGACATCCTGCGCACCGCCTTGGCCTGGGAGGGCCTCGATGAACCGGTGCAGGTGGTCTGGCGCCAGTCGCCGTTGACGCTGGAACTGATCAACCCCGCCCAGGCCGATGTCGAGGCTGCATTGCGCGCCCACACCGATCCACGGCAGCAGCGCCTGGACCTGCGCCAGGCGCCCTTGATGCGCGCGGTGGCCGCCGAGGACCCACGCGCCGGCCGCTGGCTGTTGCAACTGTTGCACCACCACGCGGTGATGGACCACACCTCGCTGGAACGGCTGGTTCGGGAGGTCGCGGCGATCCAGCAAGGTCGGCTGGCCGAACTGCAGCCACCACAGCCGTTCCGCGATTTCGTGCTGCGCGCTCGCCAGGGGCTGAGCGAAGCGCAACATGCCGCGTTCTTCACCGAGTTGCTGGGCGATATCGATGAACCCACCGCACCGTGCGGGCTGCTCGACGTACGCGGCGATGGCAGCCAGGTCCAGACCCTGGAGGCACCGCTGGCGATCGATCTGAGTCGCCGGATCCGTCTGCTCGCACGCAACCTGGGCGTCAGTAGCGCCAGTCTGTTGCACCTGGCCTGGGCCCTGGTCCTGGGCAAGACCAGCGGCCGCGACGACGTGGTGTTCGGCACGGTGATGTTCGGTCGTTTGCTCGGCGCCGGCGAAGCCGCGACCGCCATGGGGCTGTTCATCAATACCCTGCCATTGCGGGTGCGCCTGGCGGTGCCGGTGGAACAGGCGCTGCGCGACACCCACGCGCTGCTCAGTCGGTTGATTGCCCACGAGCACGCGCCCCTCGGCCTGGCCCAGCGTTGCAGTGCCTTGCCCAGTGGCACGCCGCTGTTCTCGGCGTTGCTCAACTACCGGCATAGCGCTGCCACCGAGCACGCCCCAATGCTGGCCGGCATGCGCGTACTGGGGGGCGAGGAACGCACCAACTACCCATTCAACTTGTCGGTGGACGATCTGGGCGAAGGTTTTTCGCTGAACCTGCAAATCGACGCCCAGGTCGGTGCCGAACCGGTGCTCGACTGGCTCAACACAGCGCTGCAGAACCTGCTGGAGGCCCTCGAACGGCATCCACAGACCCTGGCGTGCCAACTTTCGGTGTTGCCTGGTGCGCAACAGGAACGGCTGTTACGCACCTTCAACGCCACCACCCGCGCCCTTCCTGGCCCAGGCTTGCTGCACCTGGCACTGGAGCAACAGGCCGAGCGGCAACCACAAGCCATCGCCGCACGTTTCGAGGCCGCCGATGGCTCGAGTCCGCTGACCTATGGGCAGCTCAATGCCCAGGCCAACCGGTTGGCGCACCGTCTATTGCAGGCCGGGGTCGAGCCCGACAGCCGTGTCGCGATCTGTCTGGAACGCGGCCCGCACCTGCTGATCGCCCTGCTCGGGATTCTCAAGGCCGGCGCCGCCTATGTGCCGTTGGATCCGGCGTATCCTCGGGAACGTTTGCTGCACATGCTCGAAGACAGCGCGCCGCGGGCACTGTTGACACTTCGCGCCCTGCAATCCAGCGTTCCAGCGCCCAGCGGTTGCGAGCTGCTGTGCCTGGACGCCCCCCACACCCAGGCCAGCCTGGCCGAACTCCCCAGCGACAACCCCGACCCAGCTAGCCTGGGCCTGACCAGCGCGCACCTGGCCTACGTGATCTACACCTCAGGGTCCACGGGCACACCCAAGGGCGTGATGATCGAGCACCGCAACGCCTGCAACTTGCTGAACTGGGCGCTGCACGCATTCGACGCGGTCAGCCTGCGGGACAGCCTGTTTGCCACTTCGATCAACTTCGACCTGGCGGTGTTCGAGTATTTCGTCCCTCTGGCCGCTGGCGCGACCTTGCACGTGGCCCGCAATGCCCTGGCCTTGCTCGACTGCCCGGTGCCGGTGACGTTGATCAACAGCGTGCCTTCGGCGCTTGACGCGCTGGTCGGTGCCCAGGCGATCCCGGCCTCGACGCGTGTGGTCAACCTGGCTGGCGAGCCCCTCAAGCAAAGCCTGGTCGAGCAAGTGTTCGCCCACAGCGCGGTGCAGCGCCTGTGCAACCTCTACGGTCCCTCGGAAACCACCACGTATTCGACCTGGGTGTCGATGAGCCGCGAGCAGGGTTTCGTGCCCGGTATCGGACGGCCGCTGGACAACACCCACGTGTACATCCTCGATGCCCATCGACAGTTGGTACCGCTGGGCGTGGTCGGGGAGCTCTATATCGGCGGCGCCGGGGTCGCCCGTGGCTACCTGAATCGGCCAGCACTGAGCGCAGAGCGTTTTCTGGAGGACCCGTTCGCCACCCAGCCCGGCGCGAGGATGTACCGCACCGGAGACCTGGGCCGCTGGACCGCCGAGGGTCAGCTTCTCTATCTGGGGCGCAACGACTTCCAGGTCAAGGTGCGTGGCTATCGCATCGAACTGGGGGAAATCGAAGCGGCCCTGGGCCGGGTGTCGGGCGTGCAGCACGCCGTGGTGATCGCTCGGGAAAATGTGGCCGGGGACCCACGCCTGGTGGCGTACTGGGTGGCCCAGCCAGGCGTGTCGGTGTCCGAGGTACAACTGCGCGACGTCCTGGCCTCTGGCCTGCCGGAGTACATGCAGCCCAGCGCTTACGTCGCCTTGTCGGCCTTGCCGCTGACGCCCAATGGCAAGCTTGATCGCAGCGCCCTGCCCGCGCCCGAGCATGGCGCGACCGGGGGGCACTTCGAACCGCCCCAAGGCCCACTGGAAATCCAGTTGGCGGCCATTTGGAGCCGTTTGTTGGGGTTGCCACGGGTCGGTCGGGACGAGCATTTTTTCCAAGCCGGCGGCCATTCGTTGCTGGCAGTGCAGTTGATTTCCCAACTGCGTCAGCAACTGCGGATCGAGCTACCGCTGGCCTGCGTGTTCGACCAGCCAACCCTGCAGCGTCAGGCCCAGGCTATCGAAGCCTTGGCCGCGTCCGGACAATACGGTGCGGCGCCCATCCCGGCCGTTGCGCGGCCCGCACGGCTGCCGCTGTCGTTTGCCCAACAGCGCTTGTGGTTTATCGCCCACCTGGATGCCCAGGCCAGCGCCGCCTACCACATGGCCGGTGGTCTGCATTTGCGCGGAGCGTTACACGAATCGGCATTGCGCGCTGCACTGTCGCGCATCGTTGAGCGGCATGAAGCCTTGCGCACCCGTTTCGTGTCCGAAGATGGTGAACCGGTCCAGGTCATCGCCCCACCGCAGGCCTTCGTCATGCCCAACGAAGACCTGCGCGGCCAGCCACAGGCGATATTCCAGGCCCGCTGCGCCGCCGAAGCACAGGCGCCATTCGATCTGGCGCGCGGCCCGTTGATTCGCGCGCGCCTGTTGCGCCTGGCCGACCAGGAGCACGTCCTGCTGGTCACCTTGCACCACATCGTCGGCGATGCCTGGTCGCTGGGGGTACTCACCCGCGAACTGACCGAACTGTACCGGGCCTTTGTCCTGGACCAGGCCGACCCGCTGCCGCCGCTGGCCATCCAGTACGCCGACTACGCCCTGTGGCAACGCTCACCGCGCCAGGCGCAACGAATCGCCGAACAACTGGCTTACTGGCGCACCCAGCTCGAAGACGCCCCGCCACTGTTGAAGCTGACCTTGGACCGGCCACGTCCGGCGCGCCAGGATTTCACCGGTGCCAGCCTGGAAGTCAGCATCGACACGGGTCTGGTCCAGTCCATCAAACAGCTGAGCGACCGGCACGGCAGCACCTTGTTCATGACCGTCCTGGCCGCCTGGTCGATCGTGCTGGCGCGGTTGTCCGGGCAGAATGACCTGGTGATCGGCTCGGTGCTGGCGAACCGGACCCGTGTCGAAGTCGAGCCGCTGATCGGCTTTTTCGTCAACACCCAAGCGTTGCGTATACGGCTCGACGAGGTCAGCCAGGTTGCGCAACTGCTCGCCCAGGTGCGACGCACCGCGCTGGACGCCCAGGCCCATCAGGAAGTCGCCTTCGAGCATTTGGTCGAGGCCTTGAATCCAAGCCGTTCGCTGGCCCACAGCCCGATCTTCCAGGTCATGTTCGCCTGGCAGAACGCTCCGCAACCGAGCCTGGCGCTGGGCGCCCTGGAATTGACGCCGCTGAGCACCGACGAAGACAGCGCCAAATTCGACCTGACCCTGAACCTGCACGAACGCGACGGCGTGATTGGCGGTCGGTTGACCTATGCTACGGCGCTGTTCGAGGCCAGCACCGTGCAGCGGCATTGGCAGGCCCTGTGCGCCACGTTGCAGGCCATGGTCGACGATGACCAGCAACCCCTCGATGGGCTGTCGATTCTCGGCGCAGCCGAGCGCGAACACGTGCTGCATGCCTTCAATGCCAGCGCCCTCGATTACCCGTCAAGCGAGTCGCTACACACGTTATTCGAGGCCCAGGTACAGCGCCGCCCCGAGGCGACGGCGGTGCAGGATGGCGACCACTCGCTAAGCTATCGTCAGCTCGACCATTACGCCGAACAACTGGCGAACTGGCTGGCCGAACACGGCGTGCGACCGGGTGATCGGGTGGCCCTGCGCCTGGACCGTGGCCCGCGTCTGGTCGCGACAATCCTGGCGATTCTGAAAAACGGCGCAGCCTATGTGCCCATCGACACGGCCACCCCGCTGGAGCGGCAACGTACCCTACTGCACGATTGCGGCAGTGCCTGGTTGCTCACCGACGAACCGCCCTCGAGCGTGCTCGACCCGACGGTCCGACACCTGGCCTTGGCAGCCTGGGAAAACACCCTGGCCCAGGGCTCTCTCGCCACGCCGCGCCAGCATCCCTCGGTGTCTGCCGAAGCGACCGCCTACATCATGTATACCTCCGGCTCCACTGGCGCGCCCAAGGGTGTGCAAGTCCCCCACCGTGCGGTTACCCGGCTGGTGCGCAACAACGGTTTCGCCGAGTTCAACGCCCAGGACCGGATTGCCCTGGCCGCCAACCCGGCGTTCGATGCCAGCACCCTGGAGATCTGGGGCGCATTGCTCAACGGCGGCTGCCTGGTGGTCTGCCCACGCGATACCCTGCTCGACGTTGCGCGTTTCAATGAGCATCTGCTGCACCATGAAGTCAGCGTGCTGTGGCTCACCGCCGGGCTCTTTCATCAGTTTGCCGAACCCTTGGCCCCGGCATTCCGCAACCTGCGCTACCTGATGGTCGGCGGCGATGTGCTCGACCCTCGGCGCATCGCCCAGGTGCTGCGCCACTCGCCGCCCCAACACCTGCTCAACGGCTACGGGCCGACCGAAAGCACTACTTTTGCCACCACCCACCGCATCACCCTTGAAGACGCTCTGAACGGCGATATTCCGATTGGCAAACCCATCGGCAACACCCAGGTCTACGTGCTCGACGAACAGCGCCGTCCGCTGCCCATCGGTGTCGCTGGCGAGCTGTACATCGGCGGCGACGGGTTGGCCCTGGGTTACTTGAACCAGACGCAACTGAGCGAACAACGCTTCGTGCCCAACCCGTTCCAGCCGGGCTCGCGCCTGTATCGCACCGGCGACTTGGCTCGCTGGCGCGCCGACGGTGTGCTGATGTTCCTGGGACGTAACGACTTCCAGGTCAAGATCCGTGGCTTTCGCATCGAACTGGGCGAGATCGAAGCGCAGCTCAAGGCCTTGCCCGAGGTGAGCGAAGCCGTGGTCCTGGCCGATGCCCAGCAACGTCTGCTGGCCTATTTCACCGCCACCACAGCCCAGGAACCGAGCGAATTGCGCACGCGCCTGGCCGCCGTGCTGCCGGACTACATGCTGCCCGCGGCCTTCGTCCAGGTGGACAGTTTTGCCCTGACCGCCAACGGCAAACTGGACCGTCGTGCCCTGCCCGACCCCGCCGAAAATCATTTCGCCCAGCAACGCTACGAGGCGCCGCAAGGGCCAGTGGAAACCCGCCTGGCCGAGCTTTGGGCCCAGGTTCTTGGCGTGCCGCACGTGGGACGCCAGGACAACTTCTTTGCCCTGGGTGGGCACTCGCTGCTGGCGGTGCAACTGGTCGAACACATGCGTGCCGAAGACTGGGCCATTGATGTTCGCACCCTGTTCGGTGCGCCCACCATCGCCGCACTGGCCACGGCGCTGGCGCACCGCGAAACGCCCCCCAGCCATGATCCCGAGGTACTGGGAGCGTCCCTGCCGTTGGGCTGCACCCACATCACGCCTGAGTTGTTGCCGTTGGTGGAATTGACCCAGGCGCAGATCGACCGCATCGTCGCCAGCGTCGAGGGCGGCGCGGCCAACGTGCAGGACATCTATCCCCTGGCGCCGCTGCAGGAAGGCCTGTTCTTTCACTATTTGTTGCAAGACGAAGGCGACACCTACCTGCTGCACACCACCCTGGCCTTCAGCGACGAAGCTCGACTGGACGCTTTTTGCCTGGCGCTGCAACAAGTCATCGCCCGCCACGACATTTTGCGCACCGCCCTGGCCTGGGAAGACCTGGAGCAACCCGTGCAGGTGGTCTGGCGGGAGGCGCCGCTGCCCATCGAGATCCTGCGCATTACCGAAGCCGATGCGCTCGCTCAACTACAGGCCCACACCAATCCCCGGCAACGGCGCCTGGACATCCGCCAGGCGCCGCTGCTACGGGTGGTGAAGGCGTTCGACGCCGGCCAGCAACGTTGGTTGCTGCAGGTCTTGCACCATCATTTGGTGCTGGACCACACCACCCTGGAACGCATGGTCGAGGAAATCGTGCTGATCCAGCAGGGCCGCGAGGCGCAGTTGCGCGCACCGGTACCGTTCCGGACCTTCGTCGGGCACGCCCGGCGCGGCCAGGACAGCGCCCGACAGCAGGCTTTTTTTCAAACCATGCTCGCCGACGTCAGCGAACCCACCGCCCCGTTTGGCCTGCTGGATGTGCAAAATACCGGTGAAATCGACGAGGCCCACGGGCCGCTGGACCCCACGCTGGCGCTCGCCCTGCGCCAGGCGGCGCGGCGCCATCAGGTGAGTGTCGCCAGTCTGTTTCACCTGGCCATGGTGCTGGTGTTGGGCAAGGCCACCGGACGCGCCGACGTGGTATTCGGCACTGTCTTGCTCGGTCGTTTGCAAGGCGTGCAAGGCGCCGATCAGGCATTGGGGGTTTTCATCAATACCTTACCGTTGCGCATCGGCTTCGCGCAGAGCTCGGTAAGCGACAGCCTGCAACGTACTCATCAGGCCTTGCTGGGGTTGCTCGAACATGAGCACGCACCGTTGACCATGGCCCAGCGCTGCAGCGGCGTGCCGGCCAGCACGCCGTTGTTTTCCGCGCTGTTGAATTTTCGCTACAGCCTGGAAGACACGCCACACCAAAGTGTCGAGGGCATGCAAGTGTTGAGTAGCGCTGAACGCACCAACTATCCCTTCACCGTTTCGGTGGACGACCTTGGCCAAGGCTTCGGCGTGACTGCGCAAATTGCCGGTTCGGTGGGGGCGCAACGGGTCTGGTCCTTCCTGCACCGTGCCCTCGCCAGCCTGGTCGAAGCCCTGGATCACAACGCGCAACAGCTCGCCCAAACCCTCGACGTCCTGCCGGCGGACGAGCATCAGCGCTTGGCCCGGTTCAACGCCACGCAGCGTACGCAGCCCGAACGTGCCTTGCTGCACCAGCGCTTCGAAGCACAGGCTCGCTTGACCCCCGAGGCTGAGGCGGTGCGTTGCAAGGGGCGCGTGCTCAGCTACGGACAGCTCGACCGCCAGGCCAATCGCCTGGCTCGGCAACTGCAAGCACTGGGTGTCGGGCCCGAGGCACGGGTCGGTGTTCACTTGCGCCGCTGTCCGGAATTGATCGTCGCGCTGCTGGCCGTGCTCAAGGCGGGCGGCGCGTACGTTCCGCTGGACCCGGCCTACCCGACTCAACGCCTGGCCTACATGCTCGACGACAGTGCCCCCGTGGCAGTGCTGACGATGGGCGACGCGCCGCTGGGCCTCACCCTCGCCGCTACCTGCCGGCAGCTCAATGTCGACGAGGCCTTGCACACCGGCGACACGACGCCGTTGGCTGTGGTGTTGGAGGCCAGCCACCTGGCCTACATGATCTACACCTCCGGCTCTACCGGGCAACCCAAGGGGGTGATGATCGAACACCGCAACGCGCGCAATTTCCTCGACTGGGCCCTGCGTAGCTTTAGCGCTGAAACCCTTGCCCACAGCCTGTTCAGCACTTCGATCAACTTCGACTTGTCGGTGTTCGAATGCTTCGCGCCGTTGTCCTGCGGCGGCACCCTCGAACTGGTCGACGACGCCCTTGCCCTGCTTGAGCACCGTCCCGCCCTGAGCCTGCTCAACAGTGTGCCGTCGGCCGTTGACGCCTTGCTGCGCGCCGATGCGCTGCCGGACTCGCTGGGCACCGTCAACCTCGCCGGCGAAGCGCTGCCGCGACACTTGGTCGAGCGGCTGTTCGCCCATGGCGCGGTGCACCAGGTCAACAACCTCTATGGCCCGACCGAGACCACGGTCTATTCGACCTGGGCCTCGATGGACCGCGCGCGCGGCTTTGTCCCGCACATTGGCCGGCCCATCGACAATACTCAGGTGCACGTGTTGGATGACGCGGGGCAACCATTGCCGGTGGGCGTGACTGGCGAGTTGTATATCGGCGGGGCCGGCGTGGGGCGTGGCTACCATCGGCGGCCCGAACTGACCCGCGAGCGCTTCCTGCCCGACCCGTTCAGTGCCGAGCCGACGGCGCGGCTGTACCGCACTGGCGACTTGGGTTTCTGGGACGCCGACGGCCAGTTGCATTACCTGGGGCGCAACGATTTCCAGGTCAAGATTCGTGGTTTTCGCATCGAACTGGGGGAAATCGAAGCGGCTCTGCTCGCGCTTCCACACGTGGCCGCCGCAGCAGTGCTGGCGGTCCAGCGTAATGGTCGCGAGCCCGCGCTGGTGGCCTATGCCGTGGCGACGGCGGACGCAGCGCCGTTGACGCCAACGGCGCTGCGCGAGGCCCTGGCGAGCCGCTTGCCGGGGTACATGGTGCCAGCGCTGGTCGTGCCCCTGGACACGCTGCCCCTGACCCCCAACGGCAAACTCGACCGCGCCGCCTTGCCGGTGCCCGGCGAAGACGCCTGGACCGCCCAGGCCTATGAAGCGCCAAGCGGTGAACAGGAAACGCTCATGGCCGAGATCTGGCGCGACCTGCTGGGCGTCGCTCAGGTGGGGCGTCATGATCATTTCTTCGAACTCGGCGGACACTCGCTGCTGGCGGTGCAATGGATCTCCCGGGTGCGCCAGCGCCTGGGGCTGGAATTGCCCCTGGCGACCTTGTATGCGCACCCGACCGTGGCCGCGCTGGCCAGCGTCATGGGCAATGCGACGCGCAGCGCCCTGGCGCCGATCACGGTGCTGCCGCAGAGCGTTGCGCGCCCCTTGTCGTTTGCCCAGCAACGTCTATGGTTCATCGCCCGCCTGGATGCGCAGGCGAGCGCCGCCTACCACATCAGCGGCGCCTTGCGCCTGGATGGCGAACTGGACGAAGCGGCGCTGCGCAACGCCTTGACGCGCATCGTCGAACGCCACGCCGTGCTGCGTACCCGTTTCGTCGAGCAGGACGCGGAAGTCCGCCAGGTCATCGACGCGCAGCCGCGCCTGGCGTTCGCCTGCCTGGCGCTGGACACTAGCGACCCGGCCCGCCTGCAACAAGTCATGGCCAGCGAAGCTGCTCGGCCGTTCTCATTGAGTGAGGGCCCGTTGCTACGGGTGCTGCTGGTGCGGCAGAGCCCTTGCTGCCACGTGCTGCACGTGACCCTGCACCACATCATCGCCGACGGCTGGTCCATCGGGGTGCTGATCGACGAACTGTCGACCTTGTACAAAGCGTTCCGCCAGGGCGCGGCGGATCCGCTTCCGGCCTTGGCGATCCAATACGCCGACTATGCCGCCTGGCAACGCGATTGGCTGGCCGGCGAGCGTCGTACCGAGCAGTTGGCCTATTGGCTCGAACACCTGCGCGATGCGCCCGAGCGGGTCGACCTGCCCAGCGATCGTCCACGGCCGCCCCGCCAGGACTTCGCCGGTGCGCGGTTGACGGTCGCACTCGATGAGCCGACCAGCGCTGCGATCAAGGACTTGAGTCGCCGCCACAGCACGTCGCTGTACATGACCTTGCTGGCGGCCTGGGCGATTGTGGTCGGGCGCCTGGCCGGCCAGGAACGCGTGGTGATCGGCACTCCGGTCGCCAACCGCACACGCAGCGAAGTCGAGCCGTTGATTGGCTTTTTCGTCAACACCCAGGCGCTGTGCATCGACCTGGCCGGGCAACCGGACGTCAGCCAGTTGCTGGCCCAGGTGCGTGAGCACGCGCTGCAGGCCCAGGCGCACCAGGACGTGCCGTTCGAGCATGTGGTCGAAGCCCTCAACCCGCCCCGCTCGCTGGCACACAGCCCGGTGTTCCAATTGATGTTCGCCTGGCAGAACGCCCCACGCAGCGCGCTGGACCTCGATGGCCTGAGCCTGACCAGTCTGGCCGCCGAGCAGGTCACTGCGCCTTTCGATCTGTCCCTGGAACTCTATGAGGCCGAGGGGCGCATCGTCGGCGGGCTCAACTACGCTACTGCGCTGTTCGATGCCGCCAGCGTGCATCGGCATTGGCGCTACCTGGTCAACGTGTTGCGCCAGCTGTGCGCCGACGACCGCCAACCGCTGGCCCGCCTGTCGTTGGTCGATGCCCAGGAGCGCGAGCACCTGCTGCACGGCCTCAACCCGGCGCCAACCGCCTACCCGCAGGCCGGCTGGGTGCACCAACCGTTCGAGCGCCAGGCGCTGTTGCAGCCCGACGCCATCGCGGTCGAACTGCATGGACGCGGGCTGAGTTACGCTGAGCTCGATCGCCAGGCCAATCACCTGGCCTGGCAGATGATCGCGCTGGGCGCGGGGCCCGGCCAACGCGTGGCGATCCATCTGCCGCGCAGCCTGGAGATGGTGCTGGCCCTGGTCGCCACCCTCAAGACCGGGGCGGCCTACGTGCCGCTCGACCCGAGTCAGCCCCTCGCACGCCGGCAAGGCATCATCGAGGATTGCCAGCCGTGGCTGCTGCTGTGGGATGCGCAGCGCGTCGAAGCGTTGCAATGCAGCAACCGTTGCACGCCGCTGTCGGTGCGCTTGGCGGCAACGGCGATGCAGGCACCCTCCGCGCCATCGCTCGGGCAACCGAGCCCCGATGACCTGGCCTATGTCATGTACACCTCCGGCTCCACCGGCCTGCCCAAGGGGGTCGCCATGGGCCATCTGGCGTTGAGCAACCTGCTGGCCTGGCAGGCCGAACAGCCGTTGCCCGGCCCGGCTCGTACCCTGCAATTCGCCGCGCTGGGATTCGATGTCGCGTTTCAGGAGGTTTTCTCCACCCTGGGCAGCGGCGGCACCCTGGTGTTACTGGACGAAGCCCAGCGCCTGGACCTCGCGAGCCTGCCGCGCTGGCTCGGCCAGGCGCGTATCGAGCGTTTGTTCCTGCCCTACATCGCCCTGGCAGCGATGGCCGACAGCTGGGCCGACGCCCCGCTTGAACTGCCCATGCTGCGGGACGTGATTGTCGCGGGCGAGGCGCTGCGCATCACCGGCGCGTTACGCACATTGTTCAGGCACCATCCCCACGCGCGCCTGCACAACCACTATGGCCCGACCGAAACCCATGTGGTGTGTACCCACACCCTGCCCGACGATCCGGACCAATGGCCGGACGTACCGGTGATCGGACGGCCGATTGCCAACACCCAGGTGTGCCTGCTCGATGCCCATGGCCAATGGGTGCCCCAGGGCGCTGTCGGCGAACTGCATGTCACCGGCGTGGCCCTGGCCCAAGGCTACTTGAACCGTCCCGAGCTGACCGCCGAGCGGTTTATCGAGCCCCCGTTCGACGCCACTCCCAGCGCGCGCCTGTACAAGACCGGCGACCTGGCCCGCTGGACCGCCGAAGGGACGCTGCAGTACCTGGGGCGCAATGACTTCCAAGTGAAGATTCGCGGTTATCGGGTTGAACTGGCCGAGGTGGAAAGCCGCCTCGATCAATTGCCCGGGCTGCGCGAATCGGTGGTCGTCGTGCTGCCGGCGGACCACGGCGACCCGCGCCTGGTCGCCTATTTCAGCGCCGAGCAGACCTTGTCGCCGCTGGACCTGCGTAGCCAACTGAGTGAGCGTCTGCCCGAATACATGTTGCCCAGCGCCTTCGTACAGCTGCATGCCCTGCCGCTGACCAGCAATGGCAAGGTCGATCGCCAACGCTTGCCGGCACCAGCCCCCGAGGCGTTTGCGCAAACGGAATACAGCCAGCCCGAGGGCGAGCTGGAGATGACCCTGGCGGCGATCTGGAGCGAGTTGCTGGGTGTCGCATCCATCGGTCGCGAAGACGATTTCTTCGCCTTGGGCGGACACTCGCTGCTGGCATTGCGGTTGCTCGCACAAGTGCGCCATCGACTGGGCCTGGAAGTGCCGCTCTCGGCGGTCTTCGCCCAACCGCGCCTGCACGCGTTGGCGGCAGTGCTGGCCGACGCCGGGCGCAGTCGCTTGGAACCGTTGCAGGAAGCCGACCGCAGCCAGCCCCTGCCACTCTCGTTCGCCCAGCAAAACCTCTGGCTGATCCAGCAACTCAACGCGGACTCGACAGCAGCCTTCAACATGCCGGCGGGCTTGCGCCTGCGCGGCAAGCTCGACATCGAGGCGCTGCGCCGCAGCCTGGATCGCATCGTGGCGCGCCACGAAAGCCTGCGGACCCGGTTCGTGAGCCTTGCCGGCCAAGCGCGGCAGGTGATCGACCCACCACGGGCATTGGCCCTGGACGTACTAGACCTGAGCGCGCCCGGCGCGGCGGATTGGCAGGTGCTGTGCGCCGAGGAAGCCGGCCGACCGTTCGACTTGACCTGTCAGTGGCCGATCCGCGCACGCCTGTTGCGCCTGGATGTCGACGATCATGTCGTGCTGGTGACGGTGCATCACCTGGTCTCGGACGGCTGGTCCATGGGCGTGCTCACCGACGAGTTCTCCCGTCTCTACCAGGCTTTCAGTCAGGATCAGGTCGATCCCTTGCCGCCCCTGGCGCGCCAGTACGGCGATTACACGCTGTGGCAACGCCAATGGCTGCAGGCGGACGAATTGCAACGCCAACGTGCCTATTGGCAGGCCCACCTGGACGGCGCGCCGACCTGCGTGACCCTGCCCACCGACCGCCCGCGTCCGACTCGACAGGACTACGCTGGGGCGAGCCTGCCGGTGCGTATCGATGCCGAACTGAGCCATGGGCTCAAGGCCCTTGGACGGCGCCATGGCACCACCTTGTACATGACCTTGCTGGCGGCCTGGGCCGTGGTGGTCAGTCGGCTGTCGGGCCAGGCCGAGGTGGTGATCGGCTCACCTGTCGCCAACCGCAACCGGGTCGAGCTGGAGCCGCTGATCGGCTTCTTCGTGAACTTCCAGGCCTTGCGCATCGACCTGGGCGACGCGCCTCGGGTGGGTGCGCTGCTGGCCCAGGTCAAGGGCCTGGCGCTGTCCGCCCAAGAGCATCAGGACCTGCCGTTCGAGCAAGTGATCGAAGCGCTCAACCCACCGCGTTCGCTGGCTCATAACGCGATTTTCCAACTGATGCTGGCCTGGCAGAACGCTCCACAGGGCAACCTCGACCTGGGCAACGGACTGCAATTGCACAGCGTCGGCGCGCCGGTCAGCACGGCCAAGTTCGACCTGGCCCTGGATGTCCATGAAGCGGGCGATGTCATCGAGGGTGGCTTCAACTACGCCACCGCGCTGTTCGATGCCGACACCGTGGCCCGTCACTGGCAGGCGCTGTTGGCCGTGCTGCGGGCCATGGTCGACGACGATCGCCGGGCCGTGACCCGCATTGACCTGCTCAGCCCGGCCGAGCGCGAGCAGTTGCTGCATGGCTTCAATCCGGCGCTGGCACTGGCGGCCCCGACCGGCGAACGATTGCACCAACGTTTCGAGGCCCAGGTCGCACGTCGGGGGGACGCCGTCGCGCTCCAATACGAGAGCCTGACCCTCAGCTACCGGGCGCTCAACGAGCGGGCCAATCGCCTGGCCCATCGCCTGCGCGACCTGGATGTCGGCCCGGACAGCCGCGTGGCGATCCACGCCGAGCGCGGCATCGAAATGCTCATTGGCATACTCGCGGTCCTCAAGGCCGGAGGCGCCTATGTCCCGCTGGACCCGGTCTACCCGGCGCAGCGCTTGAACTTCATGCTCGACGACAGTACGCCACGGGTCCTGCTGACCCTGGCTGCGTTGCCTGAGACGCTGCAGGTCCCCGCGTCGTGCGCAGTGGTATCCCTGGACCCGGACACCGGTGAATGGGGGCATTTGTCCAGCATTGACCTGGCAGCCGATCCGCGAGCCAGTGACACGGACCTGGCCTACATCATTTACACCTCGGGCTCGACCGGCGTGCCCAAGGGCGTAATGATCGAGCATCGCGCGGTGATGCGGCTGTTCAGCGCTACCGACGCCTGGTTCGGCTTCAACGACCGGGACGTCTGGACCTTGTTCCACTCTTTCGCCTTCGACTTCTCGGTGTGGGAAATCTGGGGTGCGCTGCTGCACGGTGGCCGGTTGGTGGTGGTGCCCTACTTGACCTCGCGCAGCCCGGAGGATTTCTACCACCTGCTGGTGGACGCCGGCGTCACCGTGCTCAACCAGACCCCTAGCGCCTTTTATACCTGGATGAAACAGACCCGCGCCGACCCCCATCGGTTGCGCTGTGTCATCTTCGGTGGCGAGGCCCTGGATGCCGCCGCGCTGCGGCCCTGGTTCGAACGGCCGGACAGCCAGGCTACCCGCCTGGTGAACATGTACGGCATCACCGAGACCACTGTGCATGTGACCTACCAGCCGATCGAAGCCACCGACTGCCATGCCCAGGCCGGGCTGGCACCGATTGGCCGGCCCATCCCGGACTTGCGGGTCTACCTGCTCGATGCCCACGGTGAACTGGTACCACGCGGCGTGGTCGGCGAGCTATATGTCGCCGGCCCAGGCCTGGCGCGCGGCTACCTGAATCAACCGGCGCTCGATGCCGAGCGCTTCCAACCGGCGCGCTTTCTCGGCGGCCAAGGCGAGCGTCTCTACAAGACCGGCGATCTGGCACGCTGGACCGCCGACGGCACCTTGCACTACCTGGGCCGTAACGACCAGCAGGTCAAGGTGCGTGGCTTCCGCATCGAACTGGGCGAAATCGAAGCCCGGCTGAGTGCCCTGGACGGCGTGCGCTCGGCGGTGGTGCTGGCGCGCCAGGACGATCCCGGCGATGCGCGCCTGGTCGCCTATCTGCTGGCCGAGCCGGGCCGGCACCTGGAGCCTGGGCAATTGCGCTCAGCACTGACCGGACAATTGCCAGCGCACATGTTGCCCAGCGCCTATGTGCAGCTGGAGCAATGGCCCTTGACCGCCAACGGCAAACTTGACCGGCGCGCCCTGCCGGCTCCCGATCAGCAAGCCTTGCAACAGCGTCCTTATGCGGCGCCACGCGGCACCACGGAAACGCGACTGGCGCAACTGTGGTCGCGACTGCTGGGCATCGAGCAGATCGGTCGTGACGACAACTTCTTCGCCCTGGGCGGGCATTCGTTGCTGCTCGTGCAACTGCTCGACGGCTTGCGCGCGCAGGGAATGGATGTGGCCATCGGCGCCCTGTTCAGCGCTGAAAGCCTCGCCGCGCTGGCCCGCGAGGTCGTTACGCTGGACGTTGCCAGCGTCGCGGCCCAAGGCCTGCTGTGCATTCGCGCCGGTTCGCCGGGTCGCGCGCCGCTGTTTTTCATCCATGAAGGCACGGGCGAGGCGTTGCCGTATGTCCGGCTAGCGCAGCATCTGGACCCGGAATGGGGGATCTATGCCGTGCAGGCCGCCGCCGAACTGGACGACGGCGTCGACAACACGACCTTGGCCAGACGCTACATCGAGCTGCTGCGCACGGTCCAACCGCACGGTCCCTATCAGCTCGCCGGCTGGTCGGCGGGCGGCGTGCTGGCCTATGAAATGGCCCGCCAACTGCTGGGCGAGGATTGCCCGGTAGCGTTCCTCGGGCTGATCGACAGCAGCCAGCCGGGCGTCCTGCGCGCCGCACCGTTGGCGCTGAGCTTCGACGAAGCCGGCCTGCGCCAGCAACTGATCGGGTACTTTGCGCACCACCGGGTCGGCGACAGCGCCGATGACCCTACCCAGGACACCTGGCATGCCGGGCTCGATCTGGACGCGGTGATCGCTGCGGCCCAGGCACGGGGTTGGCTGCCAGCCGGTTTCGACCGCCAGGAGCTGAGCCGCCGAGCCCGTCTCAACCTGAACCTGCGCAATGCCATGGTTCGCTATCGGCCGGCGCCGCTAGGCCTGCCCGTGCACCTGTTCCGCGCCACATCGGCAGGCCCTGCGGGAAGTGGCTCGCGAGATCTGGCAGCCGACTGGCGCGCGCTGCTGGGGGCCGAGCTGGTCGAGCAGCGTATCGAGGGCGATCACTGGTCGATCATGCGCGACCCCGAGCATTTGCAACGGCTGGCGCAGGCTTTGGAGCAGGCGCTGGCGCGAGCCGAGCAGCGCCCTGCCAGTCCGTCGGGCGCGCGCGTCAGCCTGGTCCTGCAAACCGGCGCGCCGAACGCGCCCTGCCTGTTCATGATCCCCGGCGCCGGCGCGAATGTCGCCAGCTTCGTGCCCCTGGTCCGGCAACTGGACCCGCGATTGACGGTGATCGGCCTGCAAGCCCGTGGTTCCGACGGCCAGCGCGAGCCCCATGCCTCGGTGCAGGCTGCAGCCAGCGCTTATGTACGGGAAATCCGCGCGCAGGTTCCGAACGGTCCCTACTACCTGCTCGGGCACTCATTTGGCGGCTGGCTGGCCTTTGAAGTCGCCCGCCAATTGCACGCTGAGGGTACTGGGGTGGCACCGGTGCTGGTACTCGACAGTCGCGCGCCTGGCACGCGGTTGGCCAGTGATTCGCGTGGGGCCCTGGCGCACTATGTGGCGTTGCTGGAGATGGAGGTCGGGTGTGAGCTGGGCCTCGACGTCGACAGCCTGGCCAAGCTGGAACCGGACGAGCAATGCGCCCGATTGCTGACGCGCATGCAAGCCGTCGGTTTGATGCCCGCGCAAGCCCGTGCCGATGCGTTGCGTGGTCCTTTGCGGGTGTTTTACGCCAACCTGGCGAAAGACTATCGACCGGCATCGGTCTATCCGGGCCCTGTGGTAGTGTTCAAGGCCGGGCGAGGTCATGGCGAAACCGAGGATGGCTGGGAGGCATTCGCCGGGGACTGTCAGCGCCACGTGCTTGAAGGGTGTGATCACCTGTCGATTCTCAAAGCGCCTGCGGCACGGACTTTGGCCGAGTACCTAAAACACTATTGGCCCGCGCTGGAGGCGTTTCAAACCCATGGAAATTGAGCATTCGGTGCGGCCCTGGGTATGGGCGTGGGCGGGTCAGGTCGTCTCCACCTTGGGGTCGGCCCTTGCGGCTTTCAGCCTGGGCATCTGGTTGTTGCAGCAGCACGCCAGTGTGACGGACTACGCCCTGGTCATCGCGCTGTCTGCGTTGCCGGGACTGCTCCTGGCACCCGTGGCGGGCTGGTTGGTGGACCGCTGTGAGGCGCGGGCGATCCTGCTCGGCGTCGAGGCCGGCAGCGGTTTCGCGGCGCTGATCCTCTGGTGGCTGTTCGAGCAAGGCGAGCTGGAACGGTGGCAGGTGTATGCCTTTGCCGCCGTCAATTCCAGTGGCCAGGTCATGCGCATGCTCACTTGCCAGGCAGCGATCCCGCGAATCTTGAGCAGTGCGCAAGCGATTGGCCGGGCCAACGGCCTGATGCAACTGATGGTCGGCTTGCCGCAACTGATCGCGCCCACCCTGGCGGCCCTGTTGCTGGACAGCGTTGGAGTCCCTGGACTGTTGTTGCTGGATGTCGGTGCGGTGCTGTTTTCCGCCGGCGTGCTCGGTTGGCTCGCCTGGGTGGCGACGGCGGTGCGCGCCACCGGCCAGGGGCGTGTCGTGGCCTTGGGCGGGTTGGCAGCCGTCTTGGCGGTGCTGCGCGGGCGTCCGGCGTTTTGCGCGTTGCTTGCCTACCTGGGCGTCGAGCATTTGATGCTCGGGCTGGCCTCGGTCCTGTTGGCACCCATGGTTTTGGAACGTTATTCGGTATTGGTGCTGGGCACGCTGATGACCTGCGGCGGCCTGGGCATGCTGGGTGGCTCATTGTGGGTGGTCGCCCGTCCACCACAGCGATTGATCCGCACGGTATTGCTCGCGGACCTGATGCTCGGCATCAGCATCCTGGGCATAGGTGTCAGTACCTCGCCGGTGGTTTTGTATGCGGCGGCATTCGTCGCCTTTGGCTGCTTTTCACTGAGCACCAGCAGCGACCAGAGCTTTTGGCAACGTAGCCTGCCCAACGCCATCCTCGGTCGGGTACTGTCAGCCCGGCAGATCGTCTGCCTGCTGGCCCTGCCGCTCGGGGCGCTGGGCGCGGGCGCGCTGGCCGACGGTTGGGCGATTCCATTGATGAGCCAAGGCAGCGAGCTGCAAGCCTGGCTGGCCCCCGTGCTCGGTATCGGCAAGGTCGGCGGCTTGAGCTTGCTCTTCGCCGTCGCCGGCCTGCTGTATGTGCTGCTGGCCGGCCTGGGATTGACCATCGCACCGTTTCGTCGGCTTGAGCCTGGGTGGGTTGCGTCCACCCAGGTCGTGGCCGAACCTGGCTGATCATTTGGAGAGCACCATGCCAAACGCGGTAATGCAGGATCATGTGGCAATCGTCAGTGGCGCTGGAAGTGAGATCGGCATTGGGATGGCAATCGCACGCCGGCTTGGTCTGGCCGGAGCCAGATTGATCATCACCGCCAGCAGCGCTCGGGTCTTCGATCGAGTCGAAGAACTGCGTACCGAAGGCTTCGAAGTCGAAGGGCGGGCCGTCGACCTGACCGATGAAAACCAGGTACGCGAGTTCAGCCTTTGGGCAGAGTCGCGCTGGGGGCGGATCGATATCCTGGTTAACAACGCGGGCATGGCCATGCAAGGTTCCCCAGAGGTGCTTTCGGAGCTGGCGATCATGGATTTGCAAGCCTGGAACCTTTCGCTGGCTCGAAATCTGACCACGGCTTTTCTTCTTACACGGGCTGTTCTGCCCGGTATGCAGGCGCGCCGTTACGGGCGCATCGTCAACATCAGTTCCACTACCGGCACGCGATGCAGTAACCCCGGCGAGGCGGCCTACAGCGCTGCGAAGGCCGCGATGGTAGGGATGAGCATGGGCCTGGCTCTGGAAGTCGCCCGGCAAGGGATCACGGTCAACAGCGTCGCCCCCGGCTGGATCACTACAGGGTCGACCACGGCCGAGGAAGCCAAGGCGGCCGATTACACGCCGATGGGCCGGGCGGGACGTCCCGAAGAGGTGGCGGCACTGGTCGCTTTCCTTGCGTCTTCGGAAGCGAGCTACATCACGGGCGAGGTCATGGTGGTGGATGGCGGAAACTGCCTGGTGGAGAACAAGGCCCCTTGATCTGAACATGCGCCGCAACGGCCGCTCGCCCCTGGAGCCTGGCAAAACAATGGTGCCAGAAACTGACCCTGTCGATGGTTAGAGTGAAAGGGTTGGCCGCAGGAAACGATGCGCTGGAAACAGCGCCCCTGCCCCAGCCCTGTTTCCATCTCATCAACCATCCAGAGTAAGCGTCGGCTATGAAGCGTATCCAGTATCACAATTACGGCGGGCCGCAGGTGATGAAGCTCGAGGCATTCACGTTGGCTTCACCGGGCCAGGGCGAAGTCGCTGTGAAAATCAGATTCGCCGCCATCAATCCTATCGACTGGAAGTTGCGCAGCGGCCAGATGAAGATCGTCACGGGCAGATCCTTCCCCCGGGCCATGGGCATGGATTTCTCGGGCACCGTCACCGCCGTGGGCAGCAACGTGACGCGGTTTAAAGTGGGCGATGCCGTCTTTGGTCTCGCGCGCTTCAAGGAAAGTGGTGCACTGGCTCAAGCCGTAGTCACCAAGGAATCGCTGCTGGCCAGCAAACCCGATGGTGTTTCCTTCGAGCAAGCCGCCTGCCTCGGGACACCGGGCATGACGGCCTGGAACGGCTTGCGGGACAAGGCCGGGCTGAGCGCGGGCCAGCGTGTCTTCATCAATGGTTGCAGTGGCGCGGTCGGTGAAGCCTGCGTGCAGATAGCGCGCATGGTGGGGGCCACGATCACTGGTGCTTGCAGTGAAGAGACGCTGGAGCGGGCGCGGCAACTGGGGGTCGATACGGTTTACGACTATCGCAGAACCGATCTGTCCAAGCTGCCTGAACGTTTCGATGTGGTGTATGACACGGCGGCCACCCTGTCCTTGCCGGTCGGCCTCGACCTGCTGCGCAAAGGCGGCGTGCTGCTTGACCTGAATCCGAGCCCCGGCAAGTTCATTCGCTCCTTTTTTGATAAACGCTTGAAACCCGTCATCTGCACACCGCGCCCCGACGTCCTCGACACGCTCGCCCACGCCGCCCAGAATGGCAGCTTCCGGCTTCCTGTAGCGGAAGTGGTGCCTCTTGACGATGCGATCGAGCTTATCGCGGCCATCGAGGGAGGCAGGAAGCTGCGTGGCAAGGCCCTTGTGGCCATGGACTGAAGCGTGTCAAGAAGCCATAGATTATTCGATCTCATGCAAGTGCTTCGGCGTCATCGCGGGACGGTTTCCGGTGTCACGCTGTCCCGTGAGCTGAATGTCTCATTGCGTACCATCCGCCGGGACGTCATCACGCTGCAGTCGATGGGGGCGGACATCGTTGGCGAACCCGGCGTTGGCTACATCCTGCGCCCGGGGTTTCTGTTGCCGCCCTTGAGTTTCACCGAGGAAGAAATCCAGGCGCTGATGGCCGGTGCGCAATGGGTCAGCCGCCAAACCGATGAAGGCCTGGCCCACGCCGTTCAGAACGCGCTGGCAAAAATCGACAGTGTCCTGCCGCCACACATGCGGCGAACCTTGGACCACGACACGATCTACGTCAGTCGCAATCAAGGCGCCCCGGCGGCGTTGGATCTGGCCCAGGTCCGGCTGGCGCTTCGCGAACAGCGGAAAATGCAGATCGTCTACAAGGACGAAAATGAGGAGCGGACGCAACGAATCCTCTGGCCGATCATGCTGGGGTTCGTCGAGTCGCAGCGGTATATCGCAGGCTGGTGCGAACTGCGCGGCGACTATCGTTTATTCCGAACGGACCGGATCGTCGAGGTGGTTGTCCTGGAAGAGCGCTACGCCCGTCCCAGGCAACAGCTGGTCAAGGAGTGGCGCTCCCGGGAAGCGCACCCGTGCAAACAGAAGGATTGCAGCTAGCAGCCGACTTGCTCTATGGCCAACCCATTTCCTCTGTGGGAGCGAGCTTGCTCGCGATGAGGGCCGCAAATCCAACATCCCTGTAACTGCACCACCGCTATCGCGAGCAAGCTCGCTCCCACAGAGGAGTTGGGATGGGCATGAATGTTGTGCTCGCTGAAGATCGAATGTGGGAGCGAGCCTGCTCGCGATAGCGGTGGTTCAGTCACTTGAACAACTCACTGCTCATGAAATCAATGAACACCCGCAGCTTCGGCGCCAGGTGTTTGCTTGAGGGCCAGAGCATGCGAAAGGTGCTCTGATGCCGATTGAAGTCGTCCAGGACGGTGACCAGCTCACCGCTGGCGATCGCCTCGCGCACAGTGAAATCTGGCACACAGGCGATGCCCAGCGCATCGTGCACCACGTGCAGCAACGCCTCGGTGGTGTTGCAGACCAGGGTCGCCGGCAGGTTGAGTTCCGGCTCCCCGTCCCCGTTTACCGGCCACACTTGCATCCTGCCAGTACTGGGGAACTTGTAGAGCAGGCAGGCATGGCGCAGCAGGTCCGCCGGTGCGTGCGGTGTGCCGTGTTCGGCGAAGTACCGGGGCGAACCGACCACAACGAGCTTGAACGGGCCCAACGGACGGGACATCAGCCGGGAGTCGTTCGGCTCTCCCGTTCGAATGACCGCATCGAAACCCTCCTCGATGATGTCCACCAGCCGATCGGAAAAATCCAGGTCCAGTTCGATACTGGGGTAGCGGCGCATGAAGGCGATCAGCGTCGGCATGACCAAATCCGCAACAAGAGGCAAACTCACGCGCAGTTTGCCCCGTGGCGCTTTGCGGGTTTCCGACAACTCCAGTTCGGCCGCTTCGACTTCGCAGAGAATGCGCCGGCAACGCTCGAGGAACAGCGTCCCCTCCGCCGTCAGAGTGATACTTCGCGTGCTGCGATGAAACAGCCGCACACCCAGTCGCGCCTCAAGCCGGGCGACGCTCTTGCCCACCGCCGAAGACGAAATGCCCAGCGCCCTGCCCGCCTCTGAAAAGCTGCGGGTTTCGGCCGCGCGCACAAAAAAATCAATCCCGCTCAGTGATTCCACGCCTGGTCTCCATTACGGACATTTTTTCCGATGTGTTGTGCACTCTAGCATTCTTGTCTCGCCAAAGACGGGCACCTACCGTAGTCGACACTTATCAATCTGCAATTGACCGCGTCGTCCCGGCGGGTCAGGCGCGCTCCAAACAGGTGACCCATGACGATTGCCAATACCCACATCGACGCCGAGGCCGAGGTTGTTCAAGCCACGGCACCGCTCCCCATCGGATCACTGTTTGCCCTTGCCCTCGCGGCGTTCGTGACCATCCTCACCGAAGCCTTGCCCGCCGGGCTTCTTTCACAGATCAGCGAAGGGCTGGCGATCTCCGAGGCCCTGGCCGGCCAGTTGGTAACGGTCTACGCGATCGGCTCCTTGCTGGCGGCCATTCCATTGACCGCCGCGACCCAAGGTATGCGACGCAGAACACTCTTGTTGCTGGCCATCGCCGGCTTCGCCGTTGCCAATACCGTCACGACGCTTTCCACCCATTATGTTTTGACGATGGTCGCGCGCTTGCTCGGTGGCGTATCGGCCGGGCTGCTCTGGGCCTTGTTGGCCGGTTATGCCGCCCGCATGGTGTCCGAAAGCCAGAAAGGTCGTGCGATTGCGATCGCCATGGTGGGCGCGCCCTTGGCGTTATCCCTCGGCGTACCGGCCGGCACGCTGCTCGGCAACCTGGTCGGCTGGCGAATGAGCTTCGCCATCATGAGCCTGTTCGCCGTGGCCTTGATGGTCTGGGTACGACTCAAGGTGCCTGATTTTCCTGGGCAGGCCACCCATAAACGCCTCGCCTTGGGTCAGGTCTTCACGCTGCCGGGCGTTCGCTCGGTGTTGTTCGTGGTGCTGGCTTTTGTCCTGGCGCACAACATTCTCTTTACCTATATCGCTCCGTTTTTGGCGGCGGCGGGCCTGGGCGAGCGGACGGATCTGGTCCTGCTGGTCTTTGGCGTCGCGTCGTTGCTGGGGATCTGGGTCGTCGGCGTGCTGATCGATCGCCATCTACGGGCGTTGACGCTTGCAGGTACGGTGCTGTTCGCCCTCTCGGCAATGACGCTAGGGGCGATGAGCGACAGGCCAGCGGCGGTGTATATCGCCGTGGCCGCCTGGGGAATCGCTTTCGGAGGGGCTGGGACGCTGTTCCAGACGGCCATCGCCAAGACTGCCGGAGACGCAGCGGATCTCGCCCAGTCGATGTTGGTCACGGCCTGGAACCTGGCCATTGCCGGCGGCGGAATCGTCGGAGGCATTCTGCTCGATCACCTGGGGGTCGTTGCATTTGCGCCTGTCCTGGTGGTTCTCCTGCTTCTGACGTTGGCAGTCGTGTGGTCAGCCAAGCAGCGCGGATTCCCCCGCAGTCGTCAATGAGGTTCGTTGCTCATCTTCGCTCACGTCTCATGCTCGACAACCAACGCCGGATTAGCACTTGCCCGATATTTCGACAGGCTTACCCAGGCCAGTGGTATCGCACTCAGGCACGCCGCCGCGAACAACCAGTGGGCGGCGGCGAGCGCATCCCCGCTCTGTCGGTAGATCAGGGTAATCAGGGTCGGCGTTGAACTGCCGAAGACGGTCACCGACAAGGCGTACGCCAGCGAAACCCCCAGGGCCCTGACTTGCACCGGAAACAGCTCTGCCAATGCCGCCGCGGCCGGGCCCGTGTAGAGCACCATCAAGACCGCCAGCCCGCATTGGAAGCTGATCAGCGTCTGGAGGCTGGGGCTGCTGTTCAACCATACGAACCCTGGATATGCGCAGAGCGCGACCCCCACGGCACCGATGAGCATGACGGTATAGCGCCCGATACGGTCCGATAGCAGTGCGGTCAAGGGACACAGCAGCGTGATGAGACCGACCAGCACCAGCCCCAGATAGGCCTCGTTGCGTGGAACTGCAAGCACCATCGACGCATAGGTCGGCATGAAGTTGATCAATTGCGTCGCGACCGTCCAGAGGACGACGATCAACACCCCCATCACGAGGTTAGGCAGATAGGGGCGAAGGCTTGCCCCCTTCCCTGCCAGCGCTTGATTATCCTGGCTATCGAGAAAGCGGCGCAGCGGCTCGCTTTCCTCGAGGCTGCGGCGAATCTGCAAGCCCGCCACCACCACGAGCAGTCCGAAGACATAGGGCACGCGCCAACCCCATTCATCCAACTGGGCTGGCGTCAATGCGCTCGACAACAGGCTCGCACTTAAGCCACAGAGTAAAAATGATCCGGCTTGCGCCACTTGTTGACTGGAAGCAAACAGACCACGGCGGTCGGCGGGTGCCGTTTCGACAAGATAGGCCAGCGCGCCACCAATCTCTCCTCCTGCCGCGACCCCCTGCAATATGCGTGCGACGACAATGCTCAATGGGGCCCACCAACCAATGGCCTGGTAGGTCGGGCACACCGCAATGATCAGGGTCCCGGCGCCCATCAGCATGATGGACAGGGTCAGCGCGGCCTTGCGCCCCCGGCGATCGGCATAACGTCCCATCAGCAGCGCCCCCAATGGCCGGGCAACGAAGCCGACGGCGAGCGCCAGGTAGGAAGCGAGCAACGACATCAAGGGGTCGGAAGCCGGAAAGAACGCTGCGGCGATCTGCATGGCAAAGATCGCGAACAGGGTGAAGTCGAACCATTCCAATGCGGCGCCCACACTCACAGCCAGCACCAGCTTTTTGCGTTCGCGCCCCTGGCTATCCAGGGCTGCGGCGCTCATTGCTCACCCCTGGCTGGAAGTGGAGGTAATGACTCACAACGCGCCAGGCGACGCAGGAATCGTTCACAAGCCTCAAGTTGAGCCAGGTCCACATACTCGTTCGCCTTGTGCGCTTGCTTGATACTGCCCGGGCCACAGACGATCGTGGGGATCCCCTCGGCCTGGAACAACCCAGCCTCGGTGCTGTACGCCACGCGCTGTCGGCCATGGGCCATCGAACTGGCCTGACGGATCCACTGCGCGAACGCCTGATTACCCCTCTCATCCAGCCCCGGGGTATGCAGCGTGTGGGAAAACTCGATGGACGCCCCCGCCGAGCGATCATTCATTTCGCCGTGCATGGCCTGGTTGGCGTCGTCCTTGATCTGTACCAACAGCTGCTCGGCATCGCATCCGGGCAGGTAGCGAATCTCGAAGTCGAAGCTGCATTGGCCAGGAATGACATTGCCAGCGACACCGCCGTTGACCCGACAGACCTGAACCGTGGTGTACGGGACATCAAACCCGCCGTCCAGCGGCCCTTTCGCCAGCCGCTTGGCCACTTGCTGAAGCTGCATCTGCACCCTCGCGGCATAGTCGATGGCATTGACCCCCTCGCTTGGCAGTGATGAATGCGCGACTTTGCCATGGACACAGCAATTGATTTCATGACGCCCTTTGTGGCCGATCACCAGCTCCATTGAAGTCGGCTCGCCGACAATGCAACCGGCGGGCTCCAGCTGTGCCTGCGAGATGAAGGGCGCCAGATGTTTCGCACCCATCGCGCCCACCTCCTCGTCATAGGACAAGGCCAGGTGAAAGCTTTGCCGTGCAGACGCCATCAGCTCGGGAGCCATCGCCAGTACGACAGCGATAAACCCTTTCATATCCGAACTGCCGCGACCGTACAGCCGTCCGTGGTCCAGGTGGGCGCTGAACGGGTCCTGCGCCCAGGCCTGGCCCGCGACGGGCACCACGTCGGTATGTCCGGACAGGATGATGCCCCCGGGGCGCGGCGGTCCGAGACTGGCAAACAGGTTCGCCTTGCGCCCGGTGACGTCCGGTAGAATCTGGGCCTGCACCCCGACGCCGTGCAGGTACCCGCTCACCCATTCGATAAGGTCCAGATTGGAACGGTCGCTGACCGAAGGGAAACCAATCAGGGTTCGTGCGATTTCCAACGTGCGTGCGAGCACGCTGCGGCCGTCATTCGAGCAAGCGTCTGCCGCCCCCTGTGCGAAGGCCAAGGAAAGAGTCATGGGATGCTCCAGTAAACCGAAGTCTATTTTTGAAGGGCGACAGGCATGGGGCCCGAGCGAACAACCTGCCTGTCTCGCGAAAACCAGACGTTGGACAACAACACCGCCACGCACACCACCGTAACCAGGACTGGCACCCAGGGGCTGTGCCAGGTGGAGAGCACGAACTCGGCCGCCAAGGCAATGACCGGCACGCACGGTGTGAGAATGGACACCCGCCCGCCCCCCAAATGCTGAATGGCAAACTGCAGGGTGAACACCGGAATCAGCACGCTGACGAATGCCAGCTTGATCAATTGGCCAAGCATGGCGGTATCAAGTGTGAGCAACTGGTGCAAGTTTTCCCGACCGACCCATCCCGTGACAATCAAGAGCAGGAAGAACCTGACGCACAGAATATCCATGGCGCTGTACTTGCTGTCGCGGTTCAGTCGAGCCGAGCAGAACACGTAGATCCCGCCAGTGATCCCGGCGACAGAGGCCAGGGCAATGCCCTCATGCAAATTGACAAGACTGACCTGGGCCGTGACCCCCAGCGCGAGACGCATAAGAACCAGGGCCATCAGTGACAACAGGATCAGCAGCGCGCCCAGCCACCGGGAACGACTGACCGAGGACCGCGCCACCAGCATTTCACAGACCACCACCACCAGCGGCATCCAACCCTGATAGATGGCCGATTCCACCGACGCCTCGATGCGCTGCAGGGCCATGAACATCAGCCACCAACTGAACAGCGTCAGCACATTGAGCAGCAGCACGCCGCGCCACTCCTCGCGCAGCAGGCGAAACGGGTCATGACCACGCAAGGTATGCACCAGGAAAAATACCGCCCAGGCCATCAGGAAGGTAATGAATGTCAGCGCCGCCCCACTGATACGGGTGAACGCCACCATGACCCAGACGGCCGAGAGCGCCGTCGAGATGCAGTAGACCGCCATGCTGACGGCACCGAGTATTCCTGTCTTCATGCCTGCTCCTTGAGAAAAACCTGTTGCCAGCCGCCCACTGGATTGATCATGCGGTTCCCGGCTCCAGCACTTCCACCTGGGTTGGCACGTACTGCTGCAAGGCTTCGAAGTCGGCGCGCAGTACCTGTGGATCCGCGTTGTACAACGTCAGGATGCCCGCGGTATCGGCCAGGGATCGGGAGTCCACCACCATGCCCGGGGCGACCCGCCAATCGATGTCGTAGGCACTGGAAATGGGCGGTTCGTTGAGTTGGCTGATCCGGCCTTTGCGCAAGGGCAACAAGGCGGACACCACGTTGTTCTTCTCGTTGGGCTTGATGTCATCGAGCGCCGCGGCACCGGCCACGAGGTAGAGATTGGCGTCGATCAGGTTGATGTCGCTGTTTTTCTCGTGATACGGCACGCCGATGCCGCCAGGTACGCGTGCGGCAATTTCCAGGAACACCGGATAACCGCGTTTGCGGTCAACAAAAACCTCGTGGTGCGTCGAGCCGTTGCGAAAGTTCAGGGCCGCGATCACGTCCCGGTTGAAGGCTTCCAGGGTCGCCCTGAGCGCAGGGTCGGCCACGGGAATCACGCTCAAGGGCTTGCCCTGGACAAAGTCGAAGTTGGTGCAACCCAATTCCAGGACGCCGCAGTAGCGGATTTGGCCGTCAACCACAAACGAATCGCACTGGAACATGTCGCCGTCGATGAACTCGTCCACCTCATAATCGAAATGATACGGTGACGCCAATACTTGCTCGCGGGCCTTGTTGAATTCGGCCTCGTTGCGAATGATCGACACCTCGAAACTGCCTGCCGCGTTCACCGGTTTCAGGACCAGGGGCAAGCCCAATCGCGTCGTCAGCTCGGCGTAGTACGCCTGTGGTTCAGCCGATAGGCGTACGTGATCCAGTGGTACGAATTCGGGAATGCGTATCCCCTTCTGGCTGACGGCGTGCTTCATCAGCACCTTGTCGCGAAAATTCGCCACGATCGCCTGTGTATCGCCCTCTAATCCGAACTCTTCGCGTAACTGGGCCGCCAGCTCAACGTGGCATTCTTCCTGGCAGAAAATACGCAATGACGACGTGTTGCCCTGCACGGCGCGCAACTCATCGCTGATGACATCTCGACATTGGTCATGATCGAGCAACGGGCGAATGTTGCGCTGCAGGTCGGCATCGACGCGCACTACCTGCGAGACGTTGCGCTCGAGCACGGGCGGCAGGACATCGGCATGATAGGCGATCAGTACGGTGCGACAGTCTCGTCCCAGCGTCTGCAAGGCCTTCTCGGAGGCGAAGTTCAGGTAATGGGGCGTCAGGAAAACGATAGTCTTGATCATGGTAATGCCTCACTGGAAGTCGACGTTCATGCGGTAGAGAAGGCGCGCATCGGCCCCCCCTTCACTTTTGGGGATTGGCGGACCTTTATGCAGCGTTGAGAGGTTGTCCCAGATCACGATGTCGCCTGGGCGGTAGGCATGCCGATAGCGCGGCGCCTGCTGAACGAGGAAATCGACCAGACTGTCGAGAATGCGATGGGACAGTGCAGGCGTTACCCCTTCTATTTGCATGGCCGTGGCGGCCGGCGCATAAAGCGACGTCGCGCAGGAGAGCGGATGTTTGAGCACCAGGGGGTGAACCACGGTGTCTTCCAGCGCGCCTGCCTCCTGGGGATTGAGCTGTTGCACCGCCGCGGCGGCATTGCGCAGGGTGTCGCGATTGCCGAAACGGTGGTGAACCCGCAGGTTTTCCAGATCGAGACCCTTCAGGTGTTGCGGGCAACCCGGACTTTCCAGCCACTGGCGAACCTGGTGCAGGCCTGCGACACAATCGATGAATTGAGTCTCGCCGTGCTGGTCCGGCACCTGCACGGACAGCAGTGATGTGAACACCGTATTCGCCGATTTGTACGACATGTCGGTGTGCCAATACCCGCCTCCTTCATGCACGCCCAAGGCCTGGCCGTTGCGATGGAGATTGGTCACGGTCAGCACTTCTCGGTAATCCTCGAGGCAGTACTTGGCCAACACATGATGAACAGGCGAACCCAGCCTGCGCATCAACTGCACATAAGGGGCAACACTGACGTCCTGGTTGGCGATGACCAGCACCTTGGCCCGGGCGATGGCCTGCTTGAGCTCCGCTGTCGATTGCTCGAGCACATCGCCAAGGTCCATGCGCAGCGGCTGGAACATCCTCACGCCCATGACCGCAGCCCTTCTTGCAGCGATGGCGTGGTACTCATTTCCGCTGCTGCGGGCACCATCGTGTTGATCGACGCATAGCCTGAGGCTGCCCCCGCGAAATACAGGCCTGCGACAGGGCTTTTCCCATCCTGGTGACAGGTGAATCCGGTCTGTGGGTTGAGCAGTTGCGGCCAGTCGGTGGCGGGCAGTTGTGCGGTGACGCCGATGGCCGAAACCAGGCATTGATCCTTCGCCGATATATCCAAGTGCAGCTCATACCCCTCGGATGCCTGGGCTTCGACCAGCCGGCCGGCCTCTCGAGCCTTGCGGCAGGAAGCCTGGAGCAGCGAATTGCCGTTGAGTGACGCCGGAAGATCCAGGACGACCTTGTCGCCTTCCTGGCGAATGCTGTTGTAGGCATGCAGCCAGATATTGGCCCGGCCCGTACTGTTGGCGCTGTTGAGCGGCCCTTGAAAGGAACTGGACGACGTCTTGGCTATCATCTCCAGCGTGCGCTGGCTCAGGGACCTGAGGGCAAACCGATCATCGGTCTCCTGGGGATACAGCCCCAGATAGGATTTGATCAGGATCGACACATTGCGGGCGAACGGGGCAAGCAGCAGTGCGATCTGGAACGCACTGTTACCGCTGCCGAAGATGACGACGTCCTGCTGCAGGAAGCGCTGGACCTGGCCCCGCGCAACCATTTGGTAGACGTCAAAGCAATTGAGCCAATGCGCATTGGGCATTTCGAAGGGCGGCGCCTTCGGGCGAATCCCGGTCGCGAGGATAATCTGCCGCGCACGCAAGGGATGCCCCTGGGAACCCGGGGCCAGGTTTACCTCGAACAGCCCCTGTGCCTTGCTTACGGTGACCACCCGTTGCTGGATCCTGGTCAATGGCAAGGCTTCGAAGTTGCTCCGGATATAGGCGGCGTATTCCTCGCCAGTGGGGCTGACGCACAACTTGCGCATGAACCGATGCAAGGGATAGGGGGCCCCTTCGATCTCCAGTTCATTGCAGTACGACTGCAATGGATGGTCCCCCATCATGCCCATGCATCCCCCGAATACATCGCTGATGACCGCGACTTTCAGGCCTAGATCGATCAACCGGATACACTCACTCAGCCCTGCGGGACCGCCGCCTACGACAATGACGTCGAACACATGCTGCTCCATTTCAAAAATCCTCCAGGCGGGCACAAGCTTGATCAACAATGGGTTTGGCTACCGAGAAAGAAAATCTGACATAGGTGGGGCACTGCCCCAGATAGAAGGGCGTCGCGGGCAATGGCATGACCCCGCAACGAACGGCCAGGTGTTGACTGAATTCAACCGGGGACAATGAAGGCGCCCGCCGTGAATAGTCGGCCATGAGGTAATGGCCGCCCGCCGGTAACTGGATATCCAGCCCGGCGGCCATCAGCGCACCTGCCAGGCGATCGCGTTTGTGCTTGTAGTGCTCGCGCAGGCTTTCGAGTCGCCCGATGGTCAACTCATCGAGCAAAACCGCGACGGCTGCCTGTATGGGGGTGGGTTGGCAATAGCTCAGGTACAGGTGATGGGCATAGGCTCGCGCCATGAAGGTTGCCTGCGCGCACAACCAGCCGATCCGGACTCCGGTCATGGACAATAACTTCGAAGCGCTGCCTGCCACCATCATGGGAATCTGTTGATGGGGGTACTGCGTCGGTGCGTCGGTGTCGTACTGATAGTGACGGTAGGCTTCGTCGACAATCACCATGAAGTCATGGTTTTTTGCCAACGCCACCAGATGCTGCCAATCATCGGCGGACATGCACCATCCGGTCGGGTTATGGGGTGTGTTGAGCAGCAAGATGCGAACACCGGCACGCAATTGCTGCTCGAACATTGCCCAGTCAGGCCCCCCTGCCGCCAACGGCAGTGCAACAGACTCCAGCCCCAGCAGTGTGGCCATTCCGGGGTAATAGGGATAAAAGGGTTCAAAGAAGGCGACCTTGCTGCCGTATTGCGAAGACGCTGCGTAGAGGGCCAAGTACAAGGCCTCGGTACAGCCGCTGGTCACCAGCACTTCGCTGTCAGGTGCATAGCCGGCACTGTGGGCCGCAATGCTTTCACGCAAGATCATTTCGCCGCGAGGGTCGGCGTACTGCCAGCCCGACCGGACCTGGTGGGCCAACGCCGCATTCATGGCATTGTCAAACAAGGGTTCAGGAAGTCCTTGCGACAGGTTCAACGCCCCTGAGGATGCCGCATATGCACTGGCATCCCTGAAGGGCGCCACTCGACCAATCAATGTCATATCGTCCATGACTTCCTGTCCCCTTGTACCGATCGGTCAGGCGTGAGTGGCTACTCGGTTGAGTCCTTGCCAGAATCGGGTCAACAAGTTCAATACATCGGCAGCACCCTCCAGGATATTGTTGCCGTTGTCAGTGTCCCGGGCGGCCTCCATGACCGCATCACTGATCCACTGCACATGATCGGTTTCCACCAGCATGTGCAGGTAGAAGTAGGTGAAGTCTTCGTGTTTCCAACCGCTGTAGAGGCGGAAACCTTCGTACAGGTTGGCGATCATCGGAAAACCGAACTCTTCGATGACGTAGTGAGCACCAATGGCGTGCTCCGTCGAACCTTCGAGAAAGATCCGGCGCAGGCCATCGACCAGCTCGCTGGCTTCGGGAATGTATTCAACCTTCTTCCAGTCATCCAGCGTGATGCCGACACCGGCAAGTACACGCTCAAACATGATGAAGTGTGCTTCGCCTACCCCATCGCCCAGCTCAGACACCACCGTGCGCGCCAACTTCATCCGAATCACTTCGCTGTCAGTGCGGTGCGAAGTACCTGCCAGGATCTGGGGGAACGTACGAATGTAATAAAAGTACTGTTGGAACACTTTCTTCAACGTTGCCTTGGGCAGCGGGGCCTGGCGAAACGTTTTGTAGAATGCGTTGGTGTTGATCCCCGAAGCCGTGATCATTCCTTTAATCGAATGGATGATTTGCTCACCCGTCAGATAGCCTTGTTCCATTTGCTGAGCCGGCATAGATCCCCCCAAATACGATAAGGTAGCTTGGACGACGGCGACGGAATGTCGCTGCGCGTTTCAGATAGTAAACAAGCAATCCATGCAAACAAATTGATAGTTTTAATCGGTGGCGATGACAACAATAGATTTATTTTGAAACGAAAAAATCTAATAAATATTAATCTTTAAAATCAATAGGTTATTTTAATATTAAAAATAATCTGCACAAAAATAGCGCATTATTTATTTTCCGCACTAAATAGATGCATCCAGCTCGCTAAGCTACAAATAACTCACCCCGCCTTGGAAGTCCTCTATAGTGAACAACCAACCCATTGACATCGCATTAACCATCAAAGCCGAGCGAACCGCGCGCCAATGGTCCATCGGCGAGCTCGCCCAGTTCTCTGGTGTATCGAAGGCAATGATCAGCAAGATTGAAAACGCGCAGGTCAGCCCTACCTCGACGATCCTGGGACGATTGTCGGGCGCTTTTGGTTTGCCCCTGTCCACCCTGCTGCATCGAGCCGAGGGGCGCTCGGGGCTGCTCTCAAAGGCTGCGGAGCAACCACGTTGGGTCGACCCGGAAACCGGCTACGCGCGCCAGCAAGTCTCCCCGCGGGAGGGTTGGCCACTGGAGCTCATCAGCGTGCAACTGCCCCCGGGCGTGCGCATCAGCTACCCCGCCACCGCCTACGCATTCCTTCATCAGCAAGTGTGGACCACGCAAGGCACGCTGACCTTTACCAAGGGCACCACCACCTACGTCCTGGAACAAGGCGACTGTCTGCAATTGGGGCTACCTGAAGAAGCCTGCACGTTCGAAAACGCCACGGCGCATGTTTGCGAGTACGTCATCGCCCTGATCCGCAAATAGCAACCGTCATGAGCAACCGGGCACCGCATACGCGTCCTGGATGGCCGTCAGAGGCGGACATCAGAATCTGACATCAAATCGTCATCACTTTGTCGCCGAAATGCCACGGTGCCTGGGTACTGTCCTCGCCAATGAGATCGATCTCAAGCGAGTGATCATGACGGATTTGAAAGAAGTGGCACGTTTGGCAGGGGTTTCGCGAGCAACCGCCGCTCGCACCTTTGCCTCCCCTGAAGTGGTGCGCCCGGCCACCCGCGAGCAGGTGTTCGCCGCCGCGCGCCAACTGGGTTTTCGACCCAATCGCCTTGGCCGTCAACTGCGCTTGCAGGTGACCAAACTGATCGGCGTGGTAGTCCCCAACCTCCTCAACCCGGTGTTCGCCGAACAATTCCAGGCCATGGAGCGTGCTGCGCGTTTGCGCGGTTACAACCTGCTCCTGGCAACGACCGACTACAGCAGTGAACGCGAAAGCGTGGTGGTCGAGGAACTGTTGCGCCAGCGCGTCGATGGCCTGGTGCTCACGGTGACCGACGCCGAGAGCAACCGCGTGCTGCAAAGCCTGGACAACGAGGACACGCCCTTTGTGCTGGCCTATCACCAGCCGGGCAACCCGGACTACAGCGCCGTGTCGGTGGACAACCGCGCCGGCATGGCCCTCGCCACCCGTTATCTGCTGGAGGTCGGGCATTGGCGCATTGGCATGGTTGCCGGCCCTGCCCTGCAATCGGACCGCGCTCGCCAGCGCTACGCCGGTTATTGCGACGCCATGCGTGAGGCCGGTCTCGACAGCCTGCCGGTGATTGAAATGCCTGCCCATACCCAAGCCGATTTCGCCGCCATCGAGCCGCTGCTGCAAGGCCCACAGGGGCTCAGTGCGCTGGTTTGCTCCAACGATTTACTCGCCATCAGCCTGATTGCCGAGTTGCGCCGCAACGGCTGGCACGTGCCCCAGCAACTCTCGGTCATTGGCTTTGACGGCATCGCCCTCGGCACCCAGATGCACCCGACGCTGTGCAGCGTCGTTCAGCCCATCGAGGCGCTGGCCTGCACGGTGATCGATCAACTGCTGGCGCAGATCGCCGGCGCCCCCCCGGTTTCCCATTGCCTGCCCTGCCATATCCGGCCGGGCGAAAGTACTCAACCTTACGAGGAGACACTTGATGATCCGCTTGCGTAAAACCCTGGCGACGTTGCTGCTGTGCGGCGTTGCCAGCCTGGCCCAGGCCGCCGAAACGGCGATTTGCTACAACTGCCCGCCGGAATGGGCCGACTGGGGCACTCAGCTCAAGGCGATTGCCGACACCACCGGCGTGCAGGTCCCGCTGGATAACAAGAACTCCGGGCAGGCGTTGGCGCAACTGGTGGCCGAACAGGCCGCTCCGGTGGCGGATGTGGTGTATTACGGTGTGACGTTCGGTTTGCAGGCACAAAAAGCCGGAGTGGCAGGCACTTATAAACCCAAGGGCTGGGAGCAGATCCCGGCCGGCTTGAAGGACCCGCAAGGACACTGGTTTGCCATTCACTCCGGCACCCTGGGTTTCATGGTCAATGTCGATGCGCTGGGCGGCCTGCCCGTGCCGCAAAGCTGGAGCGACCTGCTCAAGCCTGAATACAAAGGCATGGTCGGCTACCTGGATCCGTCCAGCGCGTTCGTTGGCTACGTCTCTGCGGTCGCGATCAACCAGGCCATGGGCGGTAGCCTGGATAACTTCGCCCCGGCTATCGATTACTTTCAGAAACTGGCGAAGAACTCGCCCATCGTGCCCAAGCAAACGGCCTATGCACGCGTGCTGTCCGGCGAGCTGCCGATCCTGGTCGATTACGACTTCAACGCCTATCGCGCCCGTTACAAGGACAAGGCCAACGTTGCTTTTGTGATTCCCAAGGAAGGCAGCATCAGCGTGCCTTACGTGATGAGCATCGTCGACAACGCCCCCCATCGGGCCAACGCCGAGAAGGTCCTGGATTTCGTCCTGTCCGAGCAAGGCCAGGCACTTTGGGCCAAGGCCTACCTGCGGCCGGTACGGGCGATGAAGATGCCTGCCGAGATCGCTGCGCAGTTCCTGCCCGACAGCGATTACGCCCGGGCCGGGGTGGTCAACTACGAGCAAATGGCGGCGGCACAGGAAGCTTTTTCCGCACGCTATCTGCGTGAGGTCAAGTAAGTGACCGCCTCGGTAATAAAAGCCCGGGCAGTCCGCTCGGGCAGGGCCTCGCTGCCGCATTTACGGCTGACCGCGGCCTGGGCCCTGGCGCCTGCCGCGGCGGTGTTGTTCGCGTTCTGGCTGTTGCCGCTGGCGCACCTGATCGTGCTGGGCGGGCAAAGTCGCGAGGGTAGCGAAAGCGGTTACTGGCAAGTGCTGAGCAGCGCGCAATACCTGGGCAGCCTGGCGCAGACCTGCCTGCTTGCCCTCGCCACGACCCTCGCGGCGCTGCTGGTGGGTGGCATCAGCGGGGTTTTCCTCAGTCGCCAGCGCTTCTTCGGTCGTTCACTGCTGGTTGCCTTGTTGACCTTCCCGCTGGCATTCCCCGGTGTGGTCGTCGGGTTCCTGGTGATTCTGCTGGCCGGCCGCCAGGGTTTGTTCGCCAGTCTCGGTCTTGAGCTGGCGGGTGAGCGCTGGATTTTTGCCTACTCGCTGATGGGGCTGTGCATCGGTTACCTGTACTTCTCGATCCCGCGAGTGATCCTCACGGTGATGGCTGCTTGCGAAAGCCTGGATCGCAGTCTGGAAGAAGCCGCTCAATCATTGGGCGCCGGTCATTGGCGGGTGGTCTGTGATGTCATCGTCCCCGGCCTGGCACCGGCACTGGTCTCCTGCGGGGCGATCTGCTTTGCGACTTCCATGGGCGCGTTCGGTACGGCGTTCACCCTGGGTACCCGGCTCAATGTGACCCCGGTGGCGATCTACAACGTGTTCACCAACTACGCCAATTTCGCCGTGGCCGCCGCACTGTCGGTGGTGTTGGGGGCACTGACTTGGGCGGTGCTGCTACTGGCCAGGCGCCTGGCGCACAATGCGAGGACTGTCCTGTGAGGCGCTCAACGCTGTTTGTCGGGCAACTGCTGTTCACCTTGCTGGTCTGCGCCTTCATGTTGGTGCCCGTGCTGATGTCGCTGCTGGCCGGGCTGACCCGCAATTATTTCCAGGGTGTCTCCAGCGGCCTGACGTTCGATTGGCTGGTGCAGGTCTGGCAGGCCTATTCGCCGACGGTCTGGCTATCCCTGCAGTTGGCGGTGGCCTGTGCGTTGTGCGTCTGCGTGGTCGGGGTACCGGCGGCCTACGCGCTGGTAAGGATGAACAACCGCTTCAGCCGCGCGTTCGAGGAGTTGCTGGTGCTGCCGGTGGCAATGCCAGGCCTGGCCAGCGCCTTGGCGTTGCTGCTCACCTATGGCCAGTTCGGCGTATTTCGCGGCAGCTGGCTGTTCATTCTCGTTGGCCACGTGCTGTTTACCCTGCCGTTTCTGGTGCGTCCGGTAATGGCGGTGATGCAACGCCAGCACCTGCCGGTCCTGGAAGAAGCCGCCGCGAGCCTGGGTGCCGGACCGCTACGACGGTTCTTCAGTGTGGTGGTGCCCAACTGCCGGGCGGGGATCCTCGCCGGAGTCTTGATGGTCGTCACGCTGTCGCTGGGCGAGTTCAACCTGACCTGGATGCTACACACCCCGATGACCAAGACATTGCCGGTAGGCCTGGCCGACAGCTATGCCTCGGCGAGGCTGGAAGTCGCCAGCGCCTACACCCTCATATTCCTGTTGATGATCGTGCCGCTGCTGATTGCGCTGCAGGCCATCAGCGCCCGCCTTTCCCGTGGAGAAAAACGATGAGCGGAACCACCATTCGCCTGGCGGGTTGCCGCAAGGCGTTCGCGGACGGCACCGTGGCCGTGCATGACCTGGACCTGACCATCGACGCCGGAGAAACCCTGGCGATCCTCGGCCCGTCCGGTTGCGGTAAAACCACCACCTTGCGGCTGATTGCCGGGCTTGAGCGCCCGGATGTGGGGCAGGTTTTTTTTGGTGACACCGATGTCACCCGCCTGCCCATCGAACGTCGTGACGTGGGCATGGTGTTCCAGAACTATGCGCTGTTTCCCAACCTGGATGTGGCCGGGAACATCGTCTATGGCTTGAAGATTCGCGGCATGGCGCCCGCCGAACGCAACAAGCGTTGCGCGGAGTTGCTGGAACTGGTCGGTCTGCGGGATCACGGCAAGCGTGGCATTCATGAGTTGTCCGGCGGTCAACGCCAGCGGGTCGCCCTCGCCCGTGCCCTGGCGCCCAAGCCCCGGGTCCTGCTGCTCGATGAACCGTTGGCGGCACTGGACGCGCAATTGCGTGAGCGCTTGCGCAGCGAGTTGGATCAGTTGCTCCGCCATCTGGGCATTACCGCGGTGTTCGTCACCCACGATCAGGGCGAAGCCATGGCCCTGGGTAATCGGATCCTGGTCATGGAACACGGCCGCGTCGCGCAGTTGGCCAGTCCACGGGACATCTACCAACAACCGGCCAACACTTTCGTCGCCAGTTTTGTCGGCAACCTCAACGCTTTCCCGGTACTTGAGCACATGCCCCTGGGCTTGAAAGTCAGTGGCGGAGAGTTGCCGTGGCGCGGTGGCGGGCTGCCTGCCACCGTCTACTGCCGGCCCGAGCATTTGCGGGTGATGGACAGCGAGGGGCATCTGCGTGGGCGCTTGGTGGGCCAGTTTTTCCAGGGCGCCCAAAGCCGCTTGCTGGTCGACGTCGGCGCCGCCCAACCATTGCTGGTGGACAGCACCGACGGCGTCATCCACACCCCCGGTTCACTGATCGCCTTGGCCGTCGAGCCGCAGGTGCTGTTCACCCTGGCATCGTGATATTCGTGTTTTCAGAGGCCTTATTTTGAATCATCCGTTTCTCATTGCGCAGATCAGCGACCTGCATCTCAAGGCCGGGGAAAAACTGACCTATGGCGTCGTCGATACCCTCGCCGCGTTGCGTCGTGCCGTCAATCATTTGAATTGCCAGGTGCCGCGTCCCGACATTGTGGTAGTCAGCGGCGACCTGGTGGACTTCGGTCGCCCTGACGAATATGCCGTGCTGCACCCCGAACTGGCGCGCCTGCACATGCCTTGCTACCTGGTGCCCGGCAACCATGACAACCGCGAACACTTGCGGGCGGCATTTGCTGATCACCACTACCTGCCAAGCTTGCCCGGCGCCCCCCTGGATTGGGTGGTCGAAGAGTATCCGCTGCGCCTGATCGGCCTGGACAGCACCATTCCCGGCGGCCATGGCGGTCAGTTGCTGGACAGCCAGTTGCACTGGCTCGATGAACAATTGACCTGTCGTCCCGAGGTGCCAACGCTACTGATCCTGCACCATCCGCCGTTTGTCAGCGGCATTGGTCACATGGACCGCGAACCGTTCATCAATGCCTCGGCGCTGGAACAGGTCATCGCCCGCCATCCGCAGGTGGAACGCTTGCTCTGCGGACACTTGCATCGGCCGATGCAACGGCGCTTCGGCGGTAGCCTGAGCTGCGTCTGCCCCGGCACATCGCATCAAATCGTCCTGGATCTACAACCAACCGCTCCCGCGCATTTCAATCTGGAACCACCGGGATACTTGCTGCATCACTGGCATGGCCAGGGTTTGGTGACCCATAACGGTGTGTTTGGCGAGTATCCCGGACCGTATCCGTTTTATGACGCTCATGGATTGATCGACTGATAACCCAGGGACTTTCACTGATAGCACTCTTTGGAGACTCATCCCCTAACCCACTCTATGCATTGAAGATTTTCTAACGAGTCATTTAACGCATCGGTCAATCATGTGATCGGCCGAGCGCTTCCTGCTGCCTTTTCAACATGCCCGGAACAGTGATTCCGCGGCGGAGTTCGCCCTGATGAAAGTTCTATTTAACGTACTGAGTGTTTTAACGGGTGGCGTGACGCTTGTCCTCAGCCCATTGGCGTCGGCTGACTTTATCAACGACAGTAAAGCCAACTTGAACTTGCGCAATTTCTACTTCAACAACGATAACCGTGACGGAGCCGCCGCGCCTTCGAAGACCGAAGAGTGGGGCCAGGCCTTCATGCTCAATTATCAATCCGGCTTTACCGACGGCACCGTCGGCTTCGGCCTGGACGCCATGGGCCTGCTGGGTTTGAAGCTCGACAGTGGCGCGGGCCGACATGTCGGTGGTTCGATGTTCCCCAACGACGGTGACAAGGCGGCGGATCAATGGGCCCGCCTCGGTGCGACGGCGAAGATGCGCGTCTCCAAGACGGAACTGCGCTACGGCACCTTGCAACCGAAACTGCCGATCCTGGTTTCCAACGATGGCCGCCTGCTGCCGCAAACCTTCGAGGGTGGCCAGGTCACCAGCAATGACATCGACAACCTGACCTTCACCGCCGGCCAACTGGAACACGCTACTGGCCGGGCTTCCAGCGACAGCGCCGGCCTCGCGGTGGCGGGCGGCAGCCAGGAAAGCAACAAATTCACCTTCGCCGGTGGCGATTACAAATTGACCAAGGATCTGACCGCCCAGTATTACTACGCCAATCTCGAAGACTATTACCAGCAGCACTTCGCCGGTTTGCTGCATGTGTTGCCGCTGGGTGAATATGGCTCGTTGAAAACCGACTTGCGTTACTTCAAGACCACCTCCGATGGCAAGAACAGCAGCGCGGCTGGTCGCGCCAGTGGTTACAAACTTGGCGGCTATACCAAGGACGGTAGCGGTGAAATCGACAACGATACCTGGAGCGCGGCGTTCATCTACTCATTGGGCGGCCACGCCATTACTGCCGGTTATCAAAGCGTTTCCGAAGACAGCAACTTTACGCAACTGAATCAAGGCGGCCTGGTGGGTAAAGGCGAAGGCGGCGCCAGTCTGTATCTCTACACCGACCGCACCATCCAGACATTCATCCAGGCCGGCGAACGCACGGCATTCGCCCAGTATGCCTATGACTTCGCAGCGCTTGGCGTTCCGGGTTTGAAGGCCTCGGTGATGTACCTCAAGGGCGACAATATCCAGACCACCAGCGGCAATGACGCCAGTGAATGGGAACGTGACATCTCCCTGGATTATGTGATTCAGAGCGGCGCATTGAAGAACGTCGGTTTCGGCTGGCGCAACGGCATGTCGCGAAGCGATATTGCCCGCGACCAGGATCAGAATCGGCTGATTGTGAGCTATAGCATTCCATTGATGTAACCGTGCAGAAGGAAGGAGCCGGCAGTACGCCCGCTGCGGCTCCTTTCCTTCTACCCTTGCTGCGCTGAAACAACCGCGCGCACCTTCATGGGGCGTGGCGATTCGCATGATCAGGCAATAATCAGCCCGGATCGTGCAATCGGTCGCCAACATTGCTTTCTATAGTTAACCAGAGCCAAACCATCTGGAGCTGGTACCCCTATGAGCGCCCTCAATATCAACGGCCGTGAATACACGGTTGACGTAGACCCAAGCACCCCGATTCTTTGGACCCTGCGCGACACGCTGGGCATGACCGGCACCAAGTTCGGCTGCGGCGCGGCGCTGTGTGGTGCCTGCACCGTTCATCTGGATGGCCAGGCCATTCGCTCCTGCGTAACGCCCATCGCCGCCGCTCAAGGCAAGAAAATCACCACCATCGAAGCGGCAACCAATGGCAGCGACCCGGTCGGCACTGCCGTGCATGAGGCCTGGGTCAAGCACGACGTGGCGCAGTGCGGTTACTGCCAGAGCGGGCAGATCATGAGCGCCACGGCGTTCCTCAAGGCCCAGCCCAAGGGCAAGCAACCCACAGTCGCCGAGATCGACTCGGCCATGGCCGGCAACATCTGCCGCTGTGGCACCTACGCCCGTATCCGCGCCGCGGTGGCGGATGCCGCCAAAGCCCTTGCCTGATCGGAGCCCACCATGCTGAACGAAATTTTCCCCAATGAGCTGCCTCGCGCCCTGCAGCACAGCCTGGAGCGCGATCAGGCCGATGGCCCCGCCACCCTTCCCCGTCGCAGCTTCCTCAAGATTGTCGGCATTGGCGGCCTGGCCCTCGGCGCTTTTCCTCACCTGGCCCTGGCCCAGGAGGCCAACGGCTCAGCCGCAACGCCGCTGAAACCGACTCAGCAGCCCTCCGCATTCGTGCAGATCGCCCCTGACGGCGTGGTGACGGTGACCCTCAACCGCCTGGAGTTCGGCCAGGGCGTACAGACCAGCCTGCCGATGATCCTCGCCGAAGAACTCGATGCCGACTGGAGCCTGGTGCGCAGTCGCAACGGCAACAGCGACGCCGCCTACCTGGATCCGAATCTAGGTATTCACCTCACCGGCGGTTCCAGTTCAATCAAGAACAGCTATACCCAATACCGCGAACTGGGCGCCCGTGCTCGCGCCATGTTGCTCGCAGCGGCAGCCGCGCGTTGGAACGTGGATGTGGCAAGCCTGAGCACCCAAGCCGGCACGGTGTTCGGCCCGGGGGGCCGTAAAGCGAGCTACGGCGAACTGGCCGAAGCCGCGATGGCAATGCCGGTGCCGGAAAAGGTCACGCTCAAGGATCCCAAGGACTTCCGAATCATCGGCCAGGCCACCACGCGCATCGATGCCAAGGCCAAGAGCAGCGGCCAGCAGGATTTCGGCATCGATATGCATCTGCCGGGGCAACTCACCGCGGTGGTGGCGCGTCCGCCAGTGTTCGGCGCCAGGATTGCCTCTTTGGACGACAGCGCGGCACGGGCAACCAAAGGGGTAAAAGCCGTGTTTCGGGTGCCGCTGGACCGAGGCGCCGAAGGCGTTGCGGTGGTGGCGGACGGTTATTGGCAAGCAAAGCTGGCGCGCGATGCGCTGAAGCTGGAATGGGACCTGGCCAACGTCGAGAAAGTGGACAGTGAAAAACAACTGATCCAATACCGCGAGCTGGCCACTCAACCCGGGCCACGACAGTTCGACGCTGACATGACACCGCTTGCCAGCGCGCCGCATCAGTTGCAGGCCGAGTTTGTGTTCCCTTACCTCGCCCACGCGCCCATGGAGCCGTTGAACTGCACCGTGCAACTTGCCCAGGGCCGTGCCCAGTTGTGGGTCGGCACGCAGTTTCCCGGCGGTGATGGCGCGGCGGCGGCACGGGTCCTGAATCTGCAACCCGAACAAGTCCAGGTCAATGTGCAGACGGCGGGCGGCGGTTTCGGCCGGCGTGGCGTGCCCACCAACGATTTCGTCGTGCTGGCTTGCGAGGTGGCCAAGGCCGCGCACGCCGCCGGGCTTGATGTACCGATCCGCACGCTCTGGAGCCGTGAGGACGATATCAAGGGCGGCTACTATCGCCCCATGCACCTGCACCGTGCGCACATCGGTTTTGACGACAGCGGCAAGGTGCTGGCCTGGGACCATGCCCTGGTCGGGCAGTCCATCGTCAGTGGCACTCCGTTCGAAGGAATGATCAAGAACGGCATCGATGCGACTGCAACAGAGGGCATGCGTAATCCTTATCCGCTGCCGATGCGCCTGACAGTCCATCACCCCAAACTCAACGTCCCCGTATTGTGGTGGCGCAGCGTGGGCTCCACCCATACGGCTTTTGTGATGGAAACCCTGATCGACGAGATCGCCCGCACCACCAAGCAGGATCCGGTGGCTTACCGGATGAAGCTGTTTGGCGACGAGAACCCGCGCCATCGCGCTGCGCTGCAACTGGCCGTGGACAAGAGCGAATACGGTAAACGTCAGCTAGCGGCGGGCCGCGCCTGGGGCGTGGCGGTCCATGAGTCGTTCAGTTCGGTGGTGGCCTACGTCGTCGAGGCCTCGGTAAAGGACGGGCGTCCGGTGCTGCACAACGTGACTGCCGGCGTGCACTGCAATCTGGTCGTCAACCCACGCAGCATCGAGGCCCAGGTACAAGGCGCGGCGCTGATGGGACTGTCGATGTGCCTGCCTGGTGGCGCCGTCACCCTGAAGGATGGTGTGGTGCAGCAAAGCAATTTCGCTGACTTCAGCGTGCCGCGCATCACCGACATGCCGGAGTTTGCCGTTCACATCGTGCCTAGCGCCGAACCGCCTACGGGAATGGGCGAACCCGGCCTGCCGGCGCTGGCTCCTGCTTTTGCCAACGCCGTGGCGAGCCTGACAGGTAAACCGTTGCGTGAGTTGCCGTTCAAGTTAGCATGACAGGCGTGTGAGGCTGTCTGGTCGCAATGCCAGACAAGCCTCACGATCACAAACGAATCCGCTTGATATCCCGCTGCGGTGGAGCCCCAAACAGGCGGCTGTACTCACGACTGAACTGCGAGGCACTTTCATAGCCAACCAGCCCTCCTGCACTGCTCGCGTCGACGTTCTGGCTCAACATCAACTGCCGAGCGGCTTGTAGCCGCAATTGCTTCTGGTATTGCAACGGACTCATTCCGGTCACGGAGCGAAAATGCTGGCGAAACGTAGAAGGACTCATGTGGGCTTGTGCCGCCAGATCGTCCATGCGCAGCGCCTGGCGAAAATTCAGTTTCAGCCAGGCGACCGTCTTGGCGATGTGCTGGCTGGGTGAACCGGCAGCGATCACATGCAGCAACTGCGGCGCGTGGGCACCGCTCAACAGGCGAGCGACAATCTCTTCCTTGATCAGCGGAGCCACCGTATCGAGCAGTAACGGTTCCTCCAGCAGGTCTATCAAGCGTCGCAGGGCGTGCAGCACCCCGGCATCCAGTGCCTGTACGGTAATCGGTCGAAACGCGTCGTCTCTCATGCGTTGTGACAACTGCATGCGCTCGGCCACCTGCATCACCATCGTGCTGTCGAATCGCAGCATCATGCCCAGGAATGGCTTGGCAATGCTGGCTTGGGAGACATGGGAAATGACCGGCAGATCCACGCAGGTCACCATGGATTGGCCGGGCGCGTAGGTCAGTATCTCGTCCCCGATCATGGCTTGCTTGCGACCTTGCAAGGTCACGCCGATCCCCAGGCCGTAGATGCAATGCATCGGCGCGGTGATTGCTTTGCGCCGATGCAGGCTCAAGCCGGCAATGGCGGTGATCTGGTCGCCATCGCTTGGCACAAGCTGGCTGACCGAACCGGCCAGGCGACTGATGTCGCTGACAACCTGGTCGCTTTTGAAATCGCTGTGCACACTTCACTCCTTCAAACATCGGGCTCACGACTTGTGGTGATGGCGAACACTGTTCGGCATCACCGCAAGTCGTTGATCAATATGGACGCAAGTATGCTGGGTTGGCGATTCTAATCGCTTGCCTGATTGGCGTAATTTCTTGCACGATTCAACGAGCCATAACCGACACCAACCACACCAGGCCAGTTATGACAAGATGTTTCAATGAGCCAGGGATGCACAAAGTGATGGCTTGGATCGAAAACTAAAGACCCTGGAAGATGTAGCCGGTTGAACGTTGATCATCCAACGCGACACCTGCTTGCAGCAGTCGTTGGGCCAGGGCCGGCGTTTCGACCCGCACTTTCCAATCCAGGCCTTTCGGTGCCACGGGGGCGCGGTCGTAACGAATGATCGCTTCCGCCAACTGCTCTCGATCAGGCAAGTACACCGCCAATGCGTTGCCCTTCCAGGCAGCGACGTTCATGCCCATCGCTTCACACAGCGCAATCTTGGCCTGGGCATCGTCCCTGTCCGCCTGGCGGGAGCGTTCGATCTGATCAGCCAGGATCGGATCGACGACGCGGTCGGTAAACAGAACCTCGCCCGCCTCCCAGACCTCAGGAGGACAGACCTTGTCGGCTGGACGCAAGGCAATGAGCGGATTGATTTCCATCGGGTAGATTCGACAGACCAACGGCCGCTCTTCATAGATACCGCAACGCCCATCGTCACCAAGGTTGCGGCACTGCGTCAGCGCATTGCCCGCCAGTACCGCAACGACTCGAATCTGGGCATCGCCACTGGTGACAGCCACGGCCCGTTGAGCGCTGTGGGCGAATTGTCGAGGCTCTGAAGACCAAGTCGTCTCATCGAATGCCTCCAGTACGACCGCCACCTCATGTCCGCGTTGTAACCACTGTCTTGCTTCGTCCAATGTCAGTGGAATCAGCCGCCCCTTGCAGCAGATCCCGCAGCCGTTGCAGGCAAAGCGGATCGTGTCGTTTTCCATATCAAGCACTCATACACATGTTTTCGAACGCCTACAGAAGCCCCCGCCACTCGGATACACGCGTGGCAGGGCCTCAGGGCCGCGAGAGTATGTGGAGCGAAACGCCAATCCGTTTGCCGGATCCGCCGGCATAGTTGCCTGATCCAAGGTGATTCCAGGTCTCAGACAAATCGAAACCCTGCGATTTGGGCCGATGAACATCAGGAGTCGTTATTACCGTAGGATGCAGCTCCCTGGGCTAGCGCAGATGATCAGCATCAATCACAGCCTGGGCGAACGCCTGCGGCGCCTCTTGCGGCAGGTTGTGACCGATGCCGCCCTCGATCAAACGATGCTCGTATTTGCCGGTGAATCGCTTGGCATAGGCCTCGGCCGGTGGGTGCGGCGCACCGTTGGCGTCACCCTCCAGAGTGATGGTTGGCACGTTGATGGACGGAAAGGTCGCGAGTTTCTTCTCCAGCTTGTCGTACTTTGCCTCGCCCTTGACCAGACCCAGGCGCCAGCGATAGTTGAAGATCGAGACGGCGACATGATCGGGGTTCTGCAAAGCTGCGGCGCTGCGGTCATAAGTCGCGTCATCGAAGTTCCACTTTGGTGACGCCAGTTTCCAGATCAGCTTGGCGAAGTCGTGGGTGTTCTTTTCATAGCCCAAGCGGCCACGTTCTGTCGCAAAGTAGAACTGGTACCACCACTGCAACTCGGCGGCCGGCGGCAGCGGCGCCTTGCCGGCTTCCTGGCTGCCGATCAGGTAGCCACTGACCGCCACCAGGGCTTTCACTCGTTCCGGCCACAGGGCCGCGACGATGTCGGCGGTACGGGCACCCCAGTCGTAGCCGCCGAGCACGGCCTGCTTGATGTTCAGTGCGTCCATGAAGTCGATGAGATCGCTCGCCAGCGCAGAAGGTTGGCCGTTGCGCACGGTCTTGGCCGACAGGAAGCGTGTGTCGCCGTAGCCGCGGGCATAGGGGATCAGCACGCGATAGCCCTTCTCGGCCAAAGCCGGAGCGACATCGGCGTAGCTGTGAATGTCATAGGGCCAACCGTGCAGCAGGATGACCACCGGCCCATCGGCAGGACCGACCTCGGCATAGGAAACGTCCAGCAGGCCAGCCTTGACGTGTTTCAACGGGCCGAAAGATGTGTGGCTGCCCGGCGTGATGGTGCCGATGGTGCTGGCCGGTACGTCGGCAGCGCTGGCCTGTGACGAGGCAAGTCCCAAGGTACCCAATTGCATCATGGCGAGTACCAGGATGGAGGGCGCGAGCAGGCGGCGGCGTGGTGCAGAAGTGTGGTGCGTCAGAGTCGTGTCCATGGCGGATTTCCTTGCGAACGGCGGGTGAGCCCGTGAGACCGCTTATGCTGTCTCGATGGGTCCATTTGACGCCGGCGAGGTATCCCGGATGTGTCATCGATGCGCTTAAAAGAAACAGTCCGTATCTGTACGTGCGGTGGATACACAGAGATACATTGACTGATGGGTATCACCTGCCCACAACGGCTTAACCCACGAGTATCTGCGACGTAGTCATCGCCAAAATCGGAAAACTCACATCCGTATCATCCTTGCCAACTGATATCATTACGCCTTCACTCATGTAGCCGATATCTAACAAGGATTTTCATGTCCACCGATAAAAACCAGTTTGACGACTGGCTGAAGAAAAATCTCGTTCGTGACCTCGTATTCCGGGCGTTGGTCTGGTTGATCATTTCGGGAATCGCGACCTATTTTGCGATCCATACGCTAAATATTCAGCCGTTGGATTACCTGGACAGAATGGGTAACTCCCTGGGCCGGTTGGTGAACAGCGTGGGCAGTGCGTCGATCTTGCTCTGCGTGCCGGCACTTATGTTCAAGGATCTGGAGGCCAGCATAAAAAATCCCACGCTTAAGGCCTTCATGGGGCGAGGCTTTGCAGGCGTAATCCGCCGACTGGCGGGCGATCTTTCATTGTGGACATTGGGCGCCGTAATAACCTTGTCGTCTTCCTTCCTCATGGTCGCCACGATCGTGGAGGTCAAGCGCTCCGATTACCTTCCGTTGGGGTTATTCTCGATAACTGCCCTCATGATGATTACCGGGGTGGGAGCTATCAACTTTTTCGTCAGGCGCAGTGCACCTACACCGTTGACGACACTCACGAACAATCCGATCTTGATTTCCCTCGTCTATGGGCTTGCCACAGCTCTGCTCGCTTTTATCGTGCTGAAGCAACTCCAATTCATATAGTCCCTCATAATCAGGGATGTCTTCGCGCGCTGAACTCACACGCAGCGCGCACATTTAGATGCATCAACGCAAAACATCTGAAATTTTTCATGACGCTTTTCCATCCCATACCTGGATTTATAAGCTTTTCAGACCGCCCCGCCCTTCCTGTGAAACGCCTCCCCCAACAGCGCCAACCGCTGCACCATTGGCGGCAGGCTTTGACTGCTTCGGGTCAGGATGCCAATGTTGTCGGCGTTGCGCTCAGCCACGGTCTGCACGCTTTGCAAGCGCTCATTGATACCCATCGACGCCTTGGATTGTTCCTGGGTGGTGCTGGCGATGAGGTCGTTGAAGTGGTTGATCACGGCAATGTCTTCCACCACGGCGTGCAGCAATTGCGAGGCCAATTGGCTGGCGGACACGCAGCGCTCCACCCCGTCGCGGCTGTCTTGCATGGCGACAGCGGCCTGGCGGCTGCCCTGCTGTAGCTTGGCAATGATCTGCTGGATCTCCGTGGTGGATGTCGAGGTCTTTTGGGACAGGGTCCGGACTTCGTCGGCCACCACCGCGAAACCACGGCCCTGCTCGCCGGCCCGAGCGGCCTCGATGGCGGCGTTGAGGGCCAGCAGGTTGGTTTGTTCGGCGATTCCATTGATTACATCGAGCACCTGGCCGATCTGCTGTGCCTGTTCAGCCAGGACTTGCACGGTTTCGTTGGTCAGGTTGATGCGACCGGCCAGCTCGACGATCTCTTCTCGGGTCTGATCAACCGTGCTGCGCCCGCGATTGACCTGCTCGTTGGCCTGGCCAGCGCGCTGCAAGGTCTGGTCGACATGGCCGGCAATGTTCTCCATGGCCTGGACCAGATGGCTGATCGCACTGCTCATCTGTGCCACTTCATCGAGCTGGTGGCGGGCGCCGGTTTCCAGGGTCTGGCCGACCTGGGACAGGTCCTGGCCCAGGTCCGAGAGGTTTCGGGTGTCGCGTACTACGCCGTCCACCAGTTGGGTAACCTGCTGGAGGAAATGATCGAAACGCTCGCTCGAAGAGACCTTGACGCCCTCGCTGTGCTGCCTGCCAGCGTCGTTGCTCAATTGCGCAGCCGCCACCAGAACCTTGTCGAGCACATCCTGGTTTTCCGTGGCGTCGGCCAGGCTCTGGTTCGCCAGGTAAATCAGGATCACACTTTCCACCACCACGTAGAACGCGTGGAGAAAGATCATCGACCAGCCAGCGTGGGTATCCATCACGAACACCGGATAACCCTGGTGTTGGAGCCAGTGAAAACCGAGGTGATGAACCGCAATGGTGGCAGCGGCAACGACAATCGGCAGCCAGTCACGGTAGAACGTCAACACGGCCAGCAGCACGAAGATCCCGAAGTGGAATTCGATCACGCCCCGGGTCTGGTTGATGTGCAATGCCGCCATGACCATCAACGCCACCGCGATAATGCAACGCATGGCCCGAGTGCCCGCCAGGACACGGTAAAGCGCGGTGCTCGCCACGCAGGTAGTCGCCCCGACCAGCAGCGCCTGGGTAAACGTCGAGTGCAGGTATGCCAGGCTCAGGGAATACAACAACGTGAGCCAAAGCAGCCCCAACATGATGCGATCGGCTTTACGGTGGTGATCGTTAAAGCGCACGGGCGATGTCATGGGGTCGTCCTTTTCAAAGACTCGGAGGGTCCGTTACCAATGCCGTTCACGTCTTGGCGGCGTTTCGAGATGGAACTTTAACTGATTACCATTAATTAGTGGCACTACGCCACCAAGCTTTTCTCATGGGTCTTTGCTTTATGATGTTCGCCATCCCATGACTGACTGATGGAACCCCCATGACTTTCGATTTCGACACGATATTGGAGCGCCACGGCACCGGTAGCACCAAATGGAGCCGCTACCCGGCCGATGTGTTGCCAATGTGGGTCGCCGATATGGACTTCCCTGCCCCACCGGTGATCATCGACGCGCTGCACAAGCGCCTTGAACATCCGATGCTGGGCTACAGCGTGGCCCAGGACAATCTGCGTGCCGCCGTCGTGGCTGACCTGTGGAGCAAGTACGCGTGGCGCGTCGAGCCCCAGCAGATCGTGTTCCTGCCGGGTGTCGAACCGGGTTTCAACATGGCGCTGCATGCCTTGGTAGAACCCCAGCAGAATGTCGTGGTGCAGGTGCCCAACTATCCACCGCTGCGCAACGCCCCGGGTCACTGGCAGTTGAACAAAGTGGAATTGCCATTCAACCCGGTCAACGGTGAATTCCAGACGCCATTGGCCGCGTTGCGCGAAGCGTTGCAAGGCGGCGGCGCCCTGTTGCTGAGCAACCCTCACAACCCGCTGGGCAAGGTGTTTGACCGCGAAGAACTCAAGGCGGTGGCTGATATTTGTCTGGAGCAGGACGCCTGGATCATCTCCGATGAAATCCATGCCGAGCTGTGTTTCGACGGCCGCGTGCATATTCCCACCGCGTCCCTCAGTGCGGAAATTGCCGAGCGCACCATCACCCTGATGTCCGCCAGCAAGGCCTTCAACATCGCCGGGTTGAAGACCTCGTTCGCCATTATCCAGGACGCCAAGGTGCGCGAACGGGTCAACAGTGCCCGGGCCGGCATGGTCGACAGCGTCAATGCCCTGGGCCTCGAAGCGACCCGTGCGGCCTATAGCGAAGCCGGCCCATGGCTCGAAGCCTTGAAAACGTATCTGCAAGCCAACCGTGATTACCTGGTCGAGGCGGTGCACACTCGCCTGCCGGGCGTCACCATGACCGTGCCCCAGGGCACTTACCTGGCCTGGTTGGATTGCTCCGGGTTGGGGCTGGATGACCCGCATGGATTCTTTCTCAAAGAAGCCAAGGTCGGGCTGAGCGCCGGGCTGGATTTTGGCGATGATGCCGGTCAGTTCGTGCGCTTGAACTTCGGCTGTCCGCTGGTGCTGCTGGAAGAAGGCATCGCGCGGATGGAACGCAGCCTGAAAGCCAGGGGCTGATCCGCCCCTGTGGCGAGGGGATTTATCCCCGCTGGGGTGCGAAGCGGCCCTAAAAACAGATCACTCGTTGTATCAGATTAACTTCGTGTGCTGTTTATTGGGGCTGCTTCGCAGCCCAACGGGGATAAATCCCCTCGCCACAATAGTCATCTGCCACGATTGCTTTATTCATGCATATCCGGCGCATGGACAAAGCACAGCTTGTTCCCTTCCGGATCGCGGCAATACGCCCCGAAATAGCCTTCGCAATACTGCGGCCTCGGGCCGGGTGGGCCTTCGTCGAAGCCGCCCATGGCAAGCGCCTGCTCCCACGCGGCGCGAACGGTTTGTGGGGAGTCGGCGGCGAAGCTCACTTGCATGCCATTGCCCCAGGTGGCGGGCAGCCCATTGAAAGGCAGCTGGACGAAAACCTGCGGCCAATGCTTGCCGGGCCGCCGCCAACCCTCCCCCGGCGGGCCCGAATCGTTTTCGCCCTCGATGCGTTCCAGCCCCAGGCAGCCGAGGACTGCGTCGTAAAAAGCGACCATTTTCGGCAGATCGCGCGCACCGATCTGTATGTGGCTGAACATTGCCTTGCTCCTTATCGAAACCGTACCGACATTGGAGAATACAGCATCGTCCGATGTTCGCCGGTGTCCGCTACTCAACGACGAAACGCCCGTCATCACGCTCATCGACGGGCAAGAAAATCCGACCGAACTCTGCCCGAAACCCCATAGTCCACCCTCCATTGCAACCAGCCTGGAGAATGACAATGGTCGACTACCCTTTCCCGCCTTTCCCGAAACAAAGCCAGCCGGTGCCCGGCAGCCAGCGGAAAATGGAACCCTACCCGGACTGCGGCGAACAGAGCTACACCGGCTCCGGAAGACTGGCGAACAAAATCGCCCTGATCACTGGCGCCGACAGCGGCATCGGTCGCGCCGTGGCCATTGCCTTCGCCCGTGAAGGCGCGGATGTGGCGATTGCCTACCTGGACGAGCATGAAGACGCCAAGGAAACCGCGCGCTGGGTCGAGCAGGTCGGGCGTCAATGCCTATTGCTGCCGGGTGACCTGGCCAACAAAGACCAGTGCCGCAAAATCGTCGATGAAACCGTCGCCCGCTTCGGGCGCATCGACGTCCTGGTCAACAATGCAGCCTTTCAAATGACTCATGAAAGCCTCGAGGAAATATCCGACGAAGAATGGGTGCGCACCTTCGATATCAACATCACGGCGATGTTCAGGATCTGCCAGGCCGCTTTGCCACACATGAAGCCCGGCAGCTCGATCATCAACACCAGCTCGGTCAACTCCGACATGCCCAAGCCGACGCTGCTGGCCTATGCCACCACCAAGGGCGCCATTGCCAACTTCACCGGCGGCCTGGCGCAAATGCTCGGCCCCAAAGGCATTCGCGTGAACAGCGTGGCGCCAGGGCCGATCTGGACGCCATTGATCGTGGCGACCATGCCTGAGGAGGAGGTTCAGAATTTCGGTTCTCAAACGCCGCTTGGCCGCCCGGGCCAACCGGTTGAAGTGGCGCCGATCTATGTGCTGCTGGCCTCGGACGAAGCCAGCTACATCTCCGGAGCCCGCTATGGGATTACCGGGGGCAAGCCGATCCTTTGATCGAGGAAACCGAGGCAGATTTTGTGACGAGGGGATAAATCCCCTCGCCACAGTCAACTTCGGGGCTACTCCTTGGCAATCACCGAAATCTTCCCATTGCGCTCGATGATCGCAAACTTGATCTGCTCCAGCGTTTCGATGCCCTGGCTCGAACGTGCGGCCTCCATGATGTCCTCTTCCACTAATCGGGCATGGCGCATGCGGCCCTGGAGTATCCGACCGTTCTCGACAATGATCGTCGGACCGCCGTCGATCAATCGTGAAACACGTTTGGAACGCTGCTTGAGCAACGACAACCCGACGTCGATGGCAATCAAGGTGACGATCACCATCAGCGCGTTGGTCAACGAAAAATCGTCTCCCAGCAGCGCCTGTTGGGTGGCCTCGCCGATGATCATCAACAATACGAAGTCGAAAGTGGTGAGGTCCGCCAGGGAGCGACGCCCGGCGATCTTGAACAACACCAGCAACGCCATATATATCGCGGCGGCCCGCAGTACGGAGTCCATAGGTCACCTAAGGGAAAATGAATTGATCGAAACCGAGCGAGGTGCCACCGGGCATGGAGAGGCGGCCGTGATAAATCCCCAGACCCTGACCGAGCAATGAGAGATACAGGCTGGCCTGCCCTTGGGCATCCGCCTGGACCCAAAGCCGCATGCCTTGACCGGCACTTGCAGAGCGCATAGGCAGAGGTTGCAACGTTTGCACCTCAAAACCTTGCAGCCATGCGCCGCCCAATTCAACTTCCAGCACTGCGTCGGGTTGGCCCTTCATATGAATGATCATCGGATTGCTGGAGCCGTTGCGATGGAACATCTCGTACTCGACACCGAGACTGCCATCGCCGCTTCGTAGATCGCGCGAACTCAAGGGGCCGCGGGAGAACAAGCCAAGTAGCGTCATGATCACCAACGCCACCAGGACATACCAGCCCACCCGTTCGAAACGCCAAACCTTGAGTTGGTAATCCATATCCTCTCGCACTGGATACACGCGGCTGTGAAAGTCCTCTGGTTCAATGTGCCGGGGCATGGTGACTCCTTATTTATCTGCGTTCACCGGCCAAAGCCCGTTGGTGGAAGTGCCGCAGTTGAAGAAGCGCGTGTTCAGCAGCCCATAACTGCACCTGGCCGCGACTGCCAAAGAAGCGTTCCTGGCGACTGAACAGTGCGCGTTGGCCGTTCACATCGAACGCCCAGGCAAAGCACACCGTACCGGCGGGGATACCATCCATGTCGTCCGGCCCGAGAATGCCGGTGGTGGCCACCGCTGCATTGGCGTTAGCGTCGTGCAAGGCGCCGAGGACCATTTCTTCGGCCACTTCGCGGCTGGTGAGATTGAACATCTCGATGGTTCGCGGGCTGACCCCAAGCAGCCGTTGCTTGGCTTCCGGGGAGTACACCACGTAGCCGCTTTCGATCAGCGAACCGCAGCCCGGCACCTCGGCCAGTAACGTGACGATCTGGCCAGCGGTGCAGGATTCGGCGGTGGTCAGCCGCAGTTCATGTTCACGCAGGTACTCACAAATGAAGTGGGCAACGGTCATGGCAAGCAGTCCTTTCAGGGGGCTGATGGGTTGACCCTTGCCGCTGTTATTCATTCCCTTTATCGCGCCGTGGACCGCATACGGTAAATAAATGAAACCGTGCCCCGATCCTGAACCTCAAATCCATAGGAGCCTCATGCAGAGGCCGTCTTGATCAGGAGGTCGTCATGTCTGCACCTTTCGTCAAACTGTTCACCCATCCCGAGTTCGCCTGGGCGGACATCCGCGAACAAGAGCAGGCTCATCCGCGCCATTATCTGGGCCATCTGCTGTTGCTGGCCTTGATTCCTGCGGTGTGCCTGTTCATCGGAACCACCTGGACTGGCTGGAGCCTGGCCGAGAACGAAACCGTACGGCTCAGCAGCGCCAGCGCACTGCAATTGTGCGTGCTGCTGTACCTGACCATCGTCGCTGGCGTAGCCCTCATGGGTTTGTTCATTCGCTGGATGTCACGCACTTTCGACGCGCGTCCAACGATCAACCAGTGCATTGGTTTCGCGGCCTATACCGCCACGCCTTACTTTCTGGCCGGAATCTTCGGGCTCTATCCCAGCCGGTGGCTGGCGGTCGCCGCATTGGGCCTGGCCTCGGCGTATTCGACGTTCTTGCTGTTTGTCGGGCTGCCCAAGTTCATGAGCCTCAAGAAGGAACAAGGCCTGCTGTACTCAGCCAGCGTCTGGGGCGTGGGATTGTTGGTGCTGGTGACCATCCTGGTGGAGATGATCCTGCTGTGGTTCAACGTGTTGCAGCCGGAATACCTGCGTTTTCCGGCGAGTTAAGCGCCGACTTTTGGCGAGGTTCACCTGTCACTGGGCCTACTTCTTGGGCTTTTTCATGCCAATCCGCCGACGCATGTCGGCGGTGATGCTTTGGCGGGTTTTCTTGAGTTCGGCCCAAGGCTCATGACCAACCTCCGCCAGACGCTCATGCACGTTGTGCACATTCCACAGATTCGCCCCCTTGAGCTCGGCCACCTCCTCGCGAAAGATCGGCACAGACACCGGTAACCCTTCCCGGGTCCGCGCGGCGTAGGCGCAGATGGTGGTCGCGCCCAAACCATTGCGCAGGTAATCGATGAAGATCCGCCCTACCCGGTTTTTCGGTCCGGACACCGCCGAAAACCGGTCCGGCAACAACTTGGCCATGTGGCTGACAATCGCATGGCTGAAGTCCTTGACCTCGTCCCAACCCAATTTGCGCGTCAATGGCACCACCACATGAATGCCCTTGCCACCGCTGGTCTTGAGGAACGCCTTGAGCCCCAATTCATCGAGCACCGATAGCGTGAGCTGCGTCGCTTCGACCATGCTTTTCCAGGGCAGCGCCGGGTCCGGGTCAAGGTCGAGGACGAAGCGATCGGGCTTGTCCAGGTCAACGGAAGTCGCATTCCAGGTGTGCAGTTCGACCGTGCTCATCTGCACCGCGCCGATCAGCGCCTCGGCGTTGTTGATGATCATCACCGGCTGCCCGGTCAGCGCCTTGTCCAGGCTGGTGATGCCGGGAATCGCCAGGCGCTCGGCGTTTTTCTGGAAGAACAGCTCACCAGCGATACCTTCTGGCGCCCTGACCAAGGCCACCGGGCGATCCGCCAGTTCTGGCAGGATGAACTCGGCAACGCTGGCGTAGTATTCGGCCAGTTGCAACTTGGTGGTGCCACTGCTGGCATCAATGATTCGTTCCGGATGGGTGATGCGGACTTTGCCGTCCATGGCCGGTGTCTTGGCTTTTGCCTTGGACCCGCCCGTGCTTTTGCTCGGTGCCACGGCAGGCTCATCCTTGGCGCGGGTTTTCTTCGCTGCGGCGGTTTTTTTCACGGGTTTGGCAAGCTCCTGGGTGATGTCCCTGGCCGGCTTGTCGTTGCGCAAACCATGGAAGACCGCATGGCGCACCGAGCCTTCCTTGGTCATCTCGGCAAAGGCCACCTCGGCCAACAGCGTCGGTTCGAGCCAGTGCACGCCCTTGGCTTCGTAACCGGTGGGCGGGTTCACCACGGCGGCCTTTTTCGTCTCCAGCGACAGCAATTGCTGGTAGATGCTGTTAAGGGTGGTTTCGTTGAACCCGGTGCCGACCTTGCCGGCGTAGCGCAACTGGCCGCTGTCGGCGTCATGCAGCCCCAGCAGCAAGGCTCCGAAGGCGCTGCGCGCGCCTTTGGGGTCGCTGAAGCCCACTACCACGAATTCCTGGCGATTCTTGCACTTGAGCTTGATCCAGTCGTTGCTGCGCCTGGACACATAGGCGCTGCCGACGCGCTTGCCGATCAGCCCTTCCATTTGCATCTGGCAGGCGCTGTTGAGCAGCGCCTCAGGGGTTTCCTCGAAGGCATCGGAAAACCGCAACAAGGGGCTTTTGTTGGGCTCCAGCACCGCGGCCAATGCGGCCCGGCGTTCTTGCACCGGTACTTTGCGCAAATCCATACCGTTGAGGTAAGGCACGTCGAACAGGTAATAGGCGATCTTGCCACTGCTGCCGACCTCGAAGGCGTTTTGCAAGGCCTGGAAGTCCGGAACGCCCTGGTCGTTGGCGACCACCATTTCACCGTCGAGCCAGGCCGATTCCAACCCCAACGCGGCCAAGGCCTCGGCCTGTTTTGGCAGTTTGTGAGTCCAATCATGACCATTGCGGGTGAGCAGCCTGACGTCGCCGCTTTCGATCCGCGCCATGACCCGGTAACCGTCGAACTTGATTTCGTAGAGCCATTCGCCGTCGGGCGCACTTTCCACCAGTGTCGCCAGTTCCGGCTTGAGGGTTTCCGGCAGCGGCCCGGCGACCGCGCCGCTGAGGGTGGTTTTCGAAGAACGTTTCGGCGATTTCGGCTGAGCGGCCTTTTCCGGTTGTTTCACCGCTTTGGTTGCAGCGGCCTTGCCCCGGCGCTTGGGCACGAGGGTGCGATCGCTGAGCACACTGTCCGGCTCGGCCTGGACCACGTCATATTCACTTTCAGGGCGAGCCGCATGGTCCTGATGCTTGATCAGGAACCACTGCTCCTGTTTACCGGGCATGTGCGTGCGCACCAGGTTCCACAGGCCGCTGAGCTTTTCGCCTTGCAACTCGAACTTGAGCCGGCCTTTTTCATAGGCCTCATGGGGGTCGCCCTGGGGAATCCAGACGCCCCGGTCCCAGACGATGACGTCACCGGCGCCGTAATGGCCTTCGGGGATGCTGCCCTCAAACGTCGCGTAATCCAGCGGATGGTCTTCGACATGCACCGCCAGGCGCTTGGCTTTCGGGTCCAGGGAAGGTCCCTTGGGCACTGCCCAACTCTTGAGCGCGCCGTCCAGCTCCAGGCGGAAGTCATAATGCAAGCGCGAGGCGTCGTGCTTTTGAATGCAGAACTGCAACGCGTGGGCGGTTTTCGCCGATTTTCGTGAACGCTTCGCCGCCGGCTCCGGGGTGGCGGCGAAATCACGCATGCGGTTGTAGTCATCCAGGGTCTTGCTGCTCATGGACCACCTGCCACCTGTTGCAGCGCTGGAGAGGCGGCCGGCATGCCGGCGGTTTCCGCGAGCAGTTGATCAACCACGCGGTTCAAGGCCTGTTCGACAGAATCGCCCAGCAGCAGCCCCTGTTCGAAGACGACGATTTGCCGGTCGGCGCTGGTGCCTTCCTGCACCATGCGCCGTGCCTGCTTGAACACCTCCTGGACGCCCAGCTCGGCCGCGGTCTCCCCGAAGGTCTGCTCCGCCAGGGTCAGCCATTCACCGATCAGCATCGGCTGTTCCTGCCCCTCGACGATAAATTCCGCGAGAATCCCGTGGCGTTTGGCCCGCCAGCGGTTTTGCTTGAGGATCCACTGGGACATCTGGCTGTAGCGAGCGCCGGGCCGAGGTTGTGCCACGGCGTGGGCTACCATCAGGCGAAACAACGAGACGAGGCAAAGGACGTCTTCGACCCGCGGACAAGCATCGCAAATACGCATCTCCAGCGTGGGGTAACGTGAGGACGGTCGTATCACCCACCAGCAATCGCTGGGCTGGTGAATGGAACCAGTGCGCATGAGCATGTCGACGTAGCCGGCGAAGGCCGACTCGTCTTCGAAGTATTCCGGCACGCCCATGCGTGGCCATTCATCGCAGGCCACTTGTCGGTAGCTGCTAAATCCACTGTAGCCACCGTTCCAGAACGGCGATGAAGCGCTCAGGGCCAGGAACATCGGCAACCAGGGCAGGATCTCATTCATGACCCGCACCCGATCCTGCGTGGCCGGGACTTCCACATGGACATGCAAGCCCGACAGCACGCTGCGCCGCGCTACCCGCTGGTAATCATCGAACAGTTGCTGGAAATGCAGCTCGTCGGTGGGTTGCAGCACCTGGGCCGCCCTCGGGTGTGAACCGGCGCTGAGCAGGCCCAGGCCATACGGTGCCAGTCGCTGGTTCAGGCCCGTACGTACCTGGCTCAGGTAGTCGGCGGCCTCGGCCAGGCTGCGAAAGATGGGCGAGGCCATCTCGACCTGGCACTGGAACATTTCATGGGCGAAATGCTTGCCCAATTCGGCCTGGCACGCCGCAACCGCTTGCGCGGGTGGCTCGCCTGGCATGCAACGGGTTTGCAGATCGGTAATGAAATACTCCTCTTCAATGCCGAATTTCATGCGCCTGTTCATCGATAGTCCCTCCGATAACCCCGCCTATACCTGCTCCGATGCGGGTTACAACCAACGCCACCACGGCGATCCTTTCCACGTCCTGATAACCCGGCGTCAGCAATTCCTCACCGAACACGTCCGGGTCCAATTCCTTGTAGGTCCAGCCGAAGTCCGCTGAGTCACGCCACTGGCCCAGGGCCTCCAGGAACGGGTCGCGTCCATCTATCATCGCCACACCGGTGTAGAGCACCAGCGAGCCACCAGGCGTGAGCCGGGGCAAGGCCTGGTCGACGATGCGCAACGACAGCCCGGCACCCAGTACGCCGCCGCCATGGCGATAAGCGCGCTCGGATGGATCGGCCATGTACGGCGGGTTGGCGACGATCAGGTCGAAGTTGCCTGGCACGTCCTGCAGTACGTCGCTGCGGGCGACTTCGACATTGGCCACCTCGGCCAGCGCCGCATTCACGGCGCTCAGGCGCAGGGCTTGCGGATTGATGTCCACCGCCAGCACCTGAGCTTCACGCCGGGCGCGAGCGATCACGATCGCGCCAACGCCGGCGCCACAACCGATATCCACGGCACGATGCACCGCCGTGAAATTCTGTTGCAGATGAGTATGGATCAGTTGGGCGAAGCGGTAGCTGTCAGGGCCGAAAAACACCGCGTCGGTGGCCTGTGTCGGGAACTGCGAATGAGCGAACAGCAAGCCATCCAGGCTCGACCAGCGCACCCGGCTACGCAGCAAGCCGTCACGCTCCTCCAGCACCTGGGCGTCTTGCAATTGCCGCTGTTCATCGGCACTGATCAGCCCCGGCGCAAACGGTCGTGACCAGCCGAACACGTCCCGCAAAGTCTTGGAACGCTCGTTGCCGGGACGCTGGTTGACCCGTTCGTGGGTCAACGGGGTCGGGGTGATAAAGCGGTAGCCGTCGGCTTGCAGGCGTCGGCCCAATTGCAGCAGCGCAAGGTCCTGTTCGGACAAGCGTTCTTCTTCATTCATGCAGGGCTCCCTAGCGAAGAGCGGATTTGAGTTCAATGAACCGGCGAGTCGCCAACAGCCCGGCCGGATGGCTATGACACCGGGCGCAGAGCCAGGGCATCAGAATCTGCATCTGCTCATCGGGTGCCCGGCCTTGCAGGGACTGTTGCAGGCTTTGCACATCGGGATCATCAATCGACGTCGCCGGTTCGCAAGCCGCAACCGGACCGCGCCGGGCGCCGGACCTGGTGCTCTCGTCCAGCCAGTCACCAGCAATCCAGTCATGCAGCAGCTGTTTCTCGTAAGGGCTGAACACCCCGAACATGGCCGCCCCTGCCCCGTCGATCAGCGTCCAGAAACGGCTGTTCTGCGGGTCTTCATGGCGCTTGATCCAGCCTTTGTTCTGCATGGCCGCCAGGAACCCTTCCAACTGGCCCGGCGCCGAGAGCCATTGGTTGACGGTCTTGCCTTCGAACTTGCAGTAATCGGAATGCATGTGCTGGCCGAACGGGCGTTTGCGCTCGAGCATGTCCAGCATTTCGCGGTCCAGGTCGAACGAACCGATGATGTCCCGGCTGCCCTGCCCCAGGTCATTGAGGCGATAACCCAAAGTGACCCGGTGCCAGAAAGCTTCACGGTCGGCCTCCAATGGCAGCAGTTGCAGCAATGCTTGCACGGCCTTATGGGCGTGGCCGGTGCTGGCGTTGTCGATGGTGACGTGAAGGGTGAAATAGTACGGATCGATGTCCAGTTCGCTCAGCTCATAGGCGCTGATCAACAGATGCAGGGGCAATTGTTCATAGCCCAGGTTGTAGCCGATGACCTCTGGCAGGTATTCGTCGCTGGCATAACCCAGGGCCAATTGCACGGTGCCTTGCAGATAAAGGTCGTCGTCGATGTCCGGGGCGTCGGACAGGTCGTATTCGGCGAGCAACTTGCGATAGATCACCACATGGTTTTGCGAGGGATGACCGTCCCCCAACTCTTCCAGATAGGTGCACAGCAACCCTTCGAACCGATGGTCGTGCCAGTGCTTGAGCACGCCGTACAGCCAGGCGCCGTCGACCCGTTTGGTCGGGGCTACAGCCTGCAGAAAGTACAAGGCATGGGCCTTGCCGCTGAAGAACTCCCGTGGACCGCCGCTTTTGCGTCGTTCCAGGTAGTCAGCGTATTGCCGGGCCACGCCGGCGCTGTGCCGCTCGACCCAGGCCTGCAGCGCCATGGGCTCATCGGGCATTTCCTGGGGGAGCGCCGCAGCCTTTGCAATGCATTCCTTCAGGAACGCCTGGGCGACGGCTTGCTTGTCAGCGTCATCGGGCCCTTGGAGCAGTCGCTCATAGCACTGGCGCACGTGCCCGTCGGGGCTGACAGGGTGCATGGTTGCCGGCTGGGATTGAAGGGGTGTCAGCGCAGTCATAAGGGCCTCTTGGGTTCTCGGCGGACGCTGAGTCAGAACGTCTCTTCTCTTGCAGAGCGCCAGGAGCGGCGAAAAATTCCGTTGGATTGAAAGGCCGGCGGATAAACGGAGCTGTGCGGTTTTGGTGGGAACCCTCGCTTCGCTCCGAGCCTCGAATGAGTGACAAGTGCGCCAATACCAGCAAGTGAACACTTTGTGACGAGGGGTTTATCTGTGGGAGCAAGGCTTGCCCGCGATAAAAACACCGCGGTCTCTCTGGAACCGAGGCGCCTGCATCGCGAGCAAGCTTTGCTCCCACAGCGAGGCGGTGCGACGTTTCGCTAAATCCCCTCGCCACACAATTGTGCTTGGCGGTCATGCAAAGTGTTGCGCATCCAAGGAGCAACGATGACGTTCACAGTATGGGTAGCGGTGCTTGGCGCCGTGTTGCTGACCCTGGCCCTGACCTCCTCCTACCTTCGCTGGATGCCGGTCACCACCTCGGCGATGTGCCTGGTGTTGGGCGTCGCCATCGGGCCGATGGGTTTGGGTGTGCTGAAGCTGGACATCAGCGACTCGTCGGTCTGGATGGAGCACCTCACGGAAGTCGCGGTGGTGTTTTCGCTGTTCGTCAGTGGCCTCAAGTTGCGCTTGCCCCTCAAGGACCGAACCTGGCGCGTAGCCTATGGGCTGGCCGGGCCGGTGATGATCCTGTGCATCGCTGGCCTGTGCCTGGCATTGCATTATCTGTTCGGTCTCGGTTGGGGTGTATCGATGCTGATCGGCGCGATGCTGGCGCCCACCGACCCGGTATTGGCGGCGTTGGTGCAGGTCAATGATGCAAGGGATGACGACCGGGTGCGTTTCGGGCTGTCGGGCGAAGCGGGGCTGAACGACGGCACGGCGTTTCCCTTTGTGATCCTCGGCCTGTTGATGCTGCATGAGAACGGCAGCGATTTTCTCGGTGAGTGGTTGTTGCGTAACGTTCTCTGGGCCGTGCCGGCCGGGCTGCTGGTCGGTTACTGGATGGGCCGCGGTATTGGCAAGCTGACCTTGTCGATGCGCATCAGGAATGCCGACAGTACGTTGTCACCCAATGATTACCTGGCCCTGGCACTGATTGCCCTCGCTTACGTCGTGGCCGAGTGGATCCAGGGCTACGGCTTTCTTTCCGTGTTCGCCGCGGGCCTGGGGCTGCGTCAGGCCGAGGTCAAATCCACCGATGAAGCGGCACCGCCGGCGGAACACCTGGTGCAACCGGTGGTGGGCCACGAGACCGTCGATCCCCAACAGGCCGTCCTCGGCGATACCGAGTCGCTGGACGATAGTCAATTGGCCGCAGGGGTCATGATGAGCGACATGCTGGCGTTCGGCAGCCTGGTGGAGCGCTCGATGGAAGTGTTCCTGGTGACCTTGCTGGGGGTTGTCATGGCAACCCATTGGGATAGCCGTGCGCTGCTCATCAGCGCCCTGCTGTTCATCGTGATTCGCCCGCTGAGTGTGCTGATCGTGCCCTGGCGGCGATTGCTGGACACGCCGCAACGATTGCTGATCGGCTGGTTTGGCATTCGTGGGATCGGCAGCCTGTTTTATCTGTTCTTCGCCTTGAACCATGAGCTGCAACCAGAAGTGGCGCAACTGTGCATCAATCTCACCCTGTCGGTGGTGGCCTTGAGCATTCTGGTCCATGGCGTCACGACCCAGCCGACCCTGGCCTGGTACGAGCGTCATAAAAAATCGAGCTGAGGCGAGTGGGCCTCAACTACCTGGATCGGTCAGTTGAATAAAGACCGAATACACCCCCAGCAGCACCCAGAACGTGGCGAAGATCCACGGTGTGCGCACCGAGAACAGCAACGATTTACGGTAGCCTTTGTGCGTCGATTCCCGCTCGTTGAACAGTGGCGATTCGTCGTAGGCCATGCCCATCAAGGGTTCGGCGCGCAATAGCTCGCTCTGTTTGAAATGCCAGTGATCGATGATCTCGTAGGCCGCTCGAATACCCGGCCAGGCATTGAGTGAGCTCAAGAATCCCAACAACGCCAGCAATGGCGGCACGATCAACGTGAACAGCTTGCCCCATTCCGGGTTCAGGTTGGCCATGCACGAGGCAAAGGCGATCACCAGGAAGGATTGGGCGGCCAGGTAGGCATCGGTCCGATTGGCCAGGATGCTGGTTTCGTACTGGATCTCCCGGCGATAGAAATCCAGTCGCTCCTTGGGCGAGCCGAACAGTTTGGCGTTGTGTTCCGTCAGTTCTTCATCCGGAGTCTGGCTGGTGAGGATTCTGGGCATCGTGTGGCTGTATCTCAGTGTCGATTCGGACTCATTAGAAGAACCCGGTGCGCGGCAAGTTCAAGCCAATGGACCGCAGGTGTATCGAAGTCCGAGGAAACGCTCTCCCACCGTCAAGGTCTCTAGGGTGTCAGGACAAGAGGAGGGTTATGTGGATTATCTTGGATGGGTGCAATGGCCGGCGATGGTCGTCACGGTGCTGGCTGCCTGGTTGATCGGCTCACGCCAACCCCGACGCAGGGTGGCGGGATTCAGTTGTTTTATTGCGAGCAACATTCTATGGGTGGTCTGGGGGCTGCATACGGATGCGTATGCATTGATCGTGTTGCAGTTTTGCCTGTGTGCGATGAATTTGCGTGGGTTCAGGAAGAATACCGAATAGGCATGGTCCCCTTTGTGGGCAGGCATACACCCCCTGTGGCGAGGGGATTTATCCCCGCTGGGCTGCGCAGCAGCCCCCTGGATCGCCTGATACACCGAGGCGTCGGTACGATGGGGGCCGCTTCGCGCCCCAGCGGGGATAAATCCCCTCGCCACAGGGGAGCCGCATTCAACCTGGGATCCGTATCTATTTCATCGTCTGCGCAATGATCTGCATCAGGTCAATTTGCTTGAATGGCTTGATCAACCGAGGCAAATGCGCGGCGAAACCTTCCAGGCGTTCGGCATAACCGGTGGCCAGGATGATGGGTAGGTTCGGTTGGCGATCGCGCAACAGTTTCGCCAACTGCGCACCGTCCATCTGCGGCATGGCCATGTCGGTGATCACCAGGTCGATATCCGGATTGCGCTCATGCAGTTCCAGTGCCTGGGCGCCCGATGACGCGCAAAGGACCCGATGCCCGAGGTCCTCGATCAGCAAGCGTGTGCTGGTGAGCACCAGGCTGTCATCGTCGACCACCAGCACCTTCAATTCGTCGACGGGTTGCGGCGTTTCCTGGACCGATACTTTGTCCGGTGCCGGGTTGTCAGCCACTGGTAGCCACAACTGCGCGGTAGTCCCGACACCTTTCTGGCTCCTGAGAATCAGGCGGCCTCCCAACTGTTCCGCCAGGCCATGCACCATGGATAACCCCAGGCCGGTTCCCTTGCCGACCCCTTTGGTGGTGAAGAACGGGTCCACGGCCGAGGCCAGCGTGGCCTCATCCATGCCCTCGCCCTCATCGGTCATCGTCAGGCAAATGTAGCGCCCCGGCGCCATTGGCTGGTCCGGGGCCGCATCAGAGCCTTGCCGCTCTTCGGCTGTAATCGTGATCTGGCCGCCATGGGGCATGGCGTCCCGGGCATTGGTCGCCAGGTTGAGAATCGCCAGCTCCAGTTGGTTGACATCGGCCAGCACTGGCGACAGCGCCTCGGCGAAACGGGCCTGGACGTGGATCGACGGGCCCAGGGAGCTTTGCAGCAGGCCGCTGATGCCCTGCACCAAGGCCGACAGCTCGACCGATTCGTAGGTCAATTTCTGCCGGCGGGCAAATGCCAGCATCCGCTGGGTCAGGGAAACACCGCGCAGCGCGCCCTGGGTCGCGTTGTCCAGCAATTGAGCGAGTTTCGGATCGCCAGGCATGCGCTTGCGCACGATTTCCAGGTTGCCGAGGATGACCGTCAACAGGTTATTGAAATCATGGGCGATGCCGCCACTGAGCTGCCCGATGGCTTGCAGTTTCTGCGATTGGAACAGCGCCTCGCGGGCCTGCTCGAGGGCTTCCTGGGCCTTGGTGGCGTCGGTGATGTCGCGGGTGATCTTGGCGAATCCCAACAGTGTGCCGGTGTCGCTGCGAATCGCATCGATGACCACGTGGGCCATGAAGCGTGTGCCATCCTTGCGCATGCGCCAGCCCTTTTTCTCAAAACGCCCTTCGCTGGCGGCGATGCTCAGCGCGCGCTGTGGTTCACCGGCTTCACGATCCTCCGGGGTATAGAACATCGAGAAATGCTGGCCGATGGCTTCGATCGGCAGATACCCCTTGATCCGCTGCGCCCCCTGGTTCCAGTTGGTGACCTGGCCCTGCGGGTCGAGCATGTAGATGGCGTAATCGGTGACGCTTTGCACCAGCAGGCGGAACTGCTGCTCGCTTTGCTTGAGGGTTTCCTCGGCCATCTTGCGATCGGTCAGGTCGCGGGTGATCTTGGCGAAGCCGAGCAAGGTGCCGCTCTGGCTGTCGATGATCGGATCGATCACCACATGGGACCAGAACAACGTGCCGTCCTTGCGCACCCGCCAGCCCTCGCCTTCGAAGCGCCCCTCATGCACGGCCGTGTCCAGCGCCCGTTGCGGCAGGCCGGCGGCGCGGTCCTGGTCGGTGTAGAAACGGGAGAAGTGCTGGCCCAGGATTTCGGATTCCTCGTAACCCTTGAATCGCCTGGCGCCGGAGTTCCAGCTGGTGATGATGCCCGAGGGGTCGGTCATGTAGATGGCGTAGTCGACCACAGCGTCGATGAGCAGGCGAAAGCGCTGCTCTTCGTTCATGAGTGAGGTCTTGGAGTCTTTCTCAAGCATCTGGCCGAGGCGTCCATGTGGATTTTTTGCGGAGTATGGAGCAAGTCGGGCGCCAGGAAAAATCGTCAAACCTGGTTCCCACCGGGAGATTTGTGCACCTCTTGAGTAACTGACCACCAACGCGGCAACAAGTGCTGCACCCTCGCCTCGCCAAACCGATCATCTATCAGCAGCACCACTCCGCGATCCTGCTGGGTACGGATGACGCGGCCAGCCGCCTGTACGACTTTTTGCAGGCCGGGGTACAGGTAGGTGTAGTCGTAGCCGTCGCCGAAGATCGCCGCCATGCGTTGTTTCATCTGCTCATTGACCGGGTTGAACTGCGCGAGCCCCAAGGTGGCGATGAAGGCGCCGATCAGGCGTGAGCCCGGCAAATCGATGCCCTCGCCGAACGCGCCGCCCAACACGGCAAAACCGATACCTTGGCTGTGCTCCATGAAACGCTCGATAAACGCTTGCCGAGGGGCTTCGCCCATGCCCCGCGATTGCGTCCAGAGTTCAATCTGTGGGTACCGTTCGGCAAACAGCCCGGCCACTTGCTGCAAGTAATCGAAGCTGCTGAAAAAGGCCAGGTAGTTGCCTGGCCGCTCGCGGAACTGGCGAGCCATCAACTCGACAATCGGCTCCAGGGACGCCTGGCGGTGAGCAAAACGGGTGGAGATGCGGCTGACAACCTGCACGTCCAGCTGTTCGGCCTTGAATGGTGATTCGACATCGATCCATACCGTGTCGCCCGGCGTCCCCAACAAGTCCGCATAGTAGTGTCGAGGGCTCAGGGTCGCGGAAAACAGCACCGTGCTACGGGCGGCCGTCAGCCTGGGGGCCAGGAATGCAGCCGGCACCACATTGCGCAGGCACAGAGTGGACAGGCTGCGCTGGCGACCGAGTTCGCGCTTGTGGATGTCGAACACAAAGTGCTCGTCGAAGGATTCCGCCACTCGGCCAAACTGCAAGGCATCGAAGTAAAACGCCTGTAAACCGCTGTCCAGGCCCTGGGGATGATCGTTGAGGTAATCGCCGATGGCCGTGGTACAGCTAGCCAGGGCCTGGAGCAGTTTTTCCGGCAGCTTTTCATAGGCCTGATAGGCCGCCATCTGGGGCGCGTGCAAGGCGTTCCACTGGCGATTGACCCGCTCCAGGGATTTCTTCAGTGGTTCAGGGGCGGTTTTTCGCACGCTGGTTAGCGCGGCCTGGTCGAGGGTCGCGCTGTACATCTGCCGTCCGCGCTCCACCAGGTTGTGGGCTTCATCCACCAGGGTCGCGACGGTCCAGCCATTGGCCTGGGCCAGGCCGAAGAGCAAGGCATTGAAATCGAAGTAATAGTTGTAGTCGGCTACCACCACATCGGCCCAACGGGCCATTTCCTGGCTTAGGTAATACGGGCAGACCTCATGGGCCAGCGCAATTTCGCGCAACGCCGTCTGGTCGAGCAACGTGACCTGGCTCGCTGCCGCCCGGGCGCCCGGCAAGCGGTCGTAGAAACCGCGGGCCAGCGGGCAGGATTCGCCATGGCAGGCCTTGTCCGGGTGTTCGCAGGCCTTGTCCCGGGCGATCATTTCCAGCACCCGTAACGGCATTGACGGTGCGCTGTGGGTAAGCACTCGTGCCGCATCCAGGGCCAACTTGCGCCCTGGGGTCTTCGCCGTTAGGAAGTACACCTTGTCCAGTCGCTGCGGCGCCAGGGCCTTGAGCAGCGGAAACAAGGTGCCGATGGTCTTGCCAATGCCAGTAGGTGCCTGGGCCATCAGGCAGCGACCGGTGCTGACCGCCTTGAACACCGACTCGGCCAAGTGCCGTTGCCCGGGCCTGAAACCGGCATGCGGAAACACCAGCGACTGCGCGCCAAGGTTGCGTGCCTGTCGATGGGCCATTTCCTGTTCGGCCCAGGCCAGGAACAACGCGCATTGCGCTTCGAAAAAGGCTTGCAGCTCCGTCGCCTCGAAGGGTTGCGTGATGCAGGTTTCCTTTTCGCTGACGATGTCGAAGTACACCAGCGCCACGTCGATGTGCGACAACTGCAGCTTCTGGCACATCAGCCAGCCATAGATTTTCGCCTGTGCCCAATGCAGCTGGCGATGATTGGCGGGCTGCTTGGCCAGGTCGCCCCGGTAGGTCTTCACTTCTTCAAGGCACTGGCGATCCGGGTCATAGCCGTCGGCCCGGCCTTTGACTTTCAGTGCCTGGTAGTGACCTTCGAGGACCACCTCAGACTGATAGCCTTCGCTGCGCCGCGAGGCCACGGTGCGATGGCCGGCGATACCTTCCAAGGCCGTGGGCGACGGTGTGAAGCGCAGGTCGAGGTCACCCACCTTGGCAGTGAACTCACAAAGCGCCCGCACGGCGATGCTGTAGCCTGGCAGCAGATTCATGTGTGCCCATCGCGAGCAAGCTCGCTTCCACAAGGGACCGACTGCCCCAGATCACCTGTGGGAGCAAGCTCGCTCGCGATGGGGGACTCCACCCACTGCACATAACAAACAGCGACGGGCATCTGGTGCTCGTGACAGAACTCCAGCCAGCGCAGCTGGTTGTCTTGCAGGCGATCGCCGGGGCCTTTGACTTCGATCATGCGGTAGGTCTTGTCCTGCGGCCAGAACTGGATCAGGTCCGGCATGCCGGCGCGGTTGGCCTTGATGTCCAGCAGCAAACGGTGGAACCAGTGCTTGAGATGCTCCGCCGGCAGGCAATCGAGGGCCTGTTCCAGCAAGGACTCGGACAACGCGCCCCAGAACACGAAAGGTGACTGCACACCCCACTTTTGCGCGTAGCGACGGACGATGGTCTGTCGATAGCGGCCATCGTCCAACTCTGCCAGGCAAGTTGCGAACAGCTCGGCGCGACGGGCGTGGAAATCTTCGTTGAGCAGGTCGACCGGCCCGCGCTGGAACGGGTGGAAAAACGCTCCCGGCAGCGGCGCGAAGATCGCCGGCCAACACAACAGGCCGAACAGCGAATTAATCAGGCTGTTCTCGACGTAATGCACCGGCGCGGCTTCGTCGTGCAGATGGGCCTGGACGTGGTACTCCACCGATAAGGCCGGATCGACGCGAGGCAGGTGCAGCTCCAGGCGGTCTTCTTCCCGGGCCATGCCCCGTGGCACCGGTGGCCCACCCAACTTGCGCCGCAGACGGGGCAGGATCCGCAGCAAGGCCTGGGTTTCGGCGGCACTTTGCGGTGCCTGCGCCGCCGCCTCGCCCAGTTCAAGAGCCAGGGTGTACTCACCCACGCGCTCCAGCACCCGGACCATCCGCAGCCGTGCGCCGGGGTAGGTGCAATCGCGATAGATGCCCAAGGCCAAGGCAAAATCGCCGGTGCGTTCGCCATGCTGGCCGATCTGGAACAACAACTTGCCCCGGCGTCGCTCCAGCCATGGATTGTCCAGGGACAGTTGGTTGACCTGGGCGACAATTTCTTCCAGGGGGTCGCCGGCTTCGAAGCGCTGCTGGCAGTCGTGCAGGAACACGCAGGCATCGACGTCTTCGCGACTGCGCAAGCCCCGTGACTCGGCGCTGAACTCGACGGTTTCGTAGGTGAAAATGCCCAGGTCTGCCAGGACGAATTCCGACCAGTCCTGGTAAAGATTGCCGAAAAACATCAACCGCAGCCTGTCGCACAGATTCATGATCGTCAGGCTGTACAGCCGATCGTCAAGCTGCGGGCACCAGGCCCGGAACGGCTGGGGTTGACTGAGGTGTTCGTCCAGGGTCTGGAGCCATTCGGTCTTTTTCGCCTTGGGGTGTTCGATCAAGTGGCCCAGGCACAGGAGGATTTCCGGCTTGAGCAGCACCTCGAACAGCTCGACGAGCCCGATGGGAGCCTGTTCCTTGACCCAACCCAACGCCAGCAACGGCGCGACGGCTACGCCTATGTCGCCGATTTCCGGGTAATTCAGCTTGCTATGGCGAAACCGCAGTCCCTTGCGCATCACCATCCGCACCAGCAAGCCCTGGGAGCCACGCGGCAGCGCTACGAAGTGGTCGATGAAGCGTTGTTCTTCGGGGCTGAGCACATCGGCATACCGCTGGGTCAACCAAGCGAGTACCTGCTGGAAGTTGTTCAGGTAGTAAAACGGATCGTCGAGAGCGCGGGCAGCCACGGAAAAGAAACGCCAAGAGTTTTGGGATACTGGTTATGCATACAGATAACAGCTGTAAACCACTCAGGCAACCGCAAAAGATGAACGGTCTCCTATATTTAAGGTGAAATCCTTCAGCCAGCGATGAACTTTCCTACGGCAAGCGAGACCAATGGCGGTTGACTAACGTGATGGCGCGGTCGAATCAGCTGATCCGTGTCCTTTTGATTGAGAGGTTATGGTTATGAACATCAGGTTTCTGGGCCTGCCCCTGGTCGTCGTGGCATTTCTGGCTCTGTCTGGCTGCGCCTCGCCAACCGTGGTGACTTTGCAGAACGGTACTCAGTATTTGACCAAGGACACCCCCAATACCCGCACCGCTGATGGTTTCTACGAGTTCGAGGATATTTCCGGCAAGAAAGTCCGGGTCCGCGCCGATGATGTGGCTACCATTCGCAAGGAAGACTGAGTTCGACAGCTACACCGTCATCGCGAGCAGGCTCGCTCCCACATTTGTGCTCGGTGTTCACAGAATCCTGTACTCACCGTCCGTCCCTGTGGGAGCGAGCCTGCTCGCAATAGCACTATCAAGCGAACACGATCCCGTCGCCGCCAACCTGACCGATACCAACGCCCACCAGCGTCACGGAACTGTCGCCGACCTTAAGCAGCGTGTCGCTGCCCACTTGTGACAGGTACTGGCTGTAGTCATGCCCCGCCCCGGCGCCTGGTACGCCGAGGAACACCAGCTTGTCCCCGGCCCCATAACCGCTGATCCGGTCCTGGCCGAATGCACCGTTGAAAAGGAAGGTGTCACTGCCGCCTCCCGCGTGCATCTGGTCATTGCCCGCACCGCCGACGAAGGTGTCGTTACCGGCGCCGCCCACCAACACATCGTCACCGTCCTGGCCGAACAGCCAGTCCCCCTTCGCTCCCGCCACCAAGGTGTCGTTGGCCGCGCTGCCCTTGACCGAAGACGCATAGGCGGTCAGGTTGGCGCCAGCCACCAGGCCATTGGCGGTGACGCTGTGGCTCACTTCATCCTTGAGCAGCCCCCAGAACAACCCGGACTCCTTACTGACCAACGTGCCAATGTCGCGGGTGATGCTGATCGCGCCATGGACATCGCGCACATACAGCGTCCCGGCCCCGTCATGGGCGAAACTGAAATCCTTCACCGACTGCTGCAGTTGCAAGGTATTGCTGCCCTGCCCGCCCAGTATCACGTTGTAGCCACCGCCATCGCGAAAGGTGTCATTGCCTGCTCGCCCCTCCAGGTAGTCACTGCCCTGGCCGCCCTGGATCAGGTCATTGCTGTCGCTGCCGATGATAAACGTGCTGCCGGTGTGGGTTTCCGCGTTGCGGTTGAGGTCCTGCACCCAGGTATTGGCCCGCGCGGGGTCTGACAGGTTGGCGACGATGACGGTGGAGTCTTTTTCAGTGAGGTCGTAGAACGCCGAAGTCATGATCCGACCCATGCCATCGCCGTAGCCGGTGGGCAGGTGGGAAATCCAGGTGGGGATGTTGAGGATGGAAAATGGCAGTAAGTTCCAGGCCGCTGAAGCGTAGTGGTCGTTGAAGCTGACGATATTGTTGGTGGCCGATTCCTGCTGCCCGTCGTGCACGCCCACCGACGCGAGGTTGAAGGTCGAACCGTCCAGGGCGCGAAACACCGGGTCGTTCTCGTAACCGATGTTCAAGACCTTGTCGGTACTGCTCTGGGTCGGCGAGGCGTAGGCGATGTAGTTGGCACCGGAATAGAACCCTGACCATTTGCTGGTGCTCAAGTCCGCCAGGCTGTTGACCGCCAGCCCACCCAGGCTATGGCCGCTGACCAGCACGTCCTTGCCTGTCAGGCCGTGGGCCTGGGCAAACTTCGCGACGTCCCCGAGCAGGTTGCCAAAAGCTTCGCCGACGTAGTTTTTCGCATAGTCCTTGGGCCCCAGGGCGGCCATCAGGTCGTTGATCACATCGCCAATGGAATCGCCAATCAGGTTCTCCCGAGGGCCGCTGGTGCCGCGAAACGACACGCCGATTTCCTGCAGGTGCCCCTCGGCGTCGTACTTGCCAAGGATCTCTACCTGCGCGGTGGTGTAGCCGGCCTTTTCACCGAAAAACGTCCCGCGGCCATCGACCTTACCGGCGTAACCCAGTTGCGTGGCGCTGATGGGCGTCCAGCCGGCCTTCTGCACCGCCTCCAAGGCGAGTTTCTCCGAGTCGGGATTCCACGGCACACCGGGAATCACCCCTTGGGAATCGGTGCCTCCCAGCAACGCGGTGACCAGGGTCGCCGGCAGGCCGGCACCGAAGCCGTTGTGCTGGTAACCGGCGGCAAAGCCGTTGTCGAGGTTGTGGTAGGAATACAGCATGATGGCCATTGCGTCGCTGACCAGTGCCTTGGATTCGGTGGTGCCGAGGTTCTTGTAGTCGTAGATACCCATGGTTGTCGCTCTCTTTTGTTGTTGGAATGCTGGGAACCGGGTGGTGTGGTCAGAACTGCCAATCCAGCGTCAGGCCCACGCCATGGGTTTTATCCCGGGAGCCGAGCACGCCGTTGTAATCCAGGTTGACCCGCACATCCTTGGCGACCGCGAGCCCCGCGCGGGCGCCGATCACGGCGGCGTTGCGGTCCATGGACACGCTTTGCACCGCAAAGGTGCTGCTGCTGCCGGCAAATGCCAGGTCCTGTTCGGAATGGGTACTGCTGAGGTTGTGCTGCCAGCCGAGGGAACCGGACAGTTGCAGTCGCTGTTGATCCGACAGCGTCAAGGTGTGGCTGGCCCGCACGCCCAGGGTCGAAAGCAGCGCATCGCGACGGTCGTCTCCACCGTGCAGGGCGGCGTTGTCGCCTTTCTCATGGAAGCTGTCGCTGTCCAGGTGTACATAGGCCAGGTTGGCGAACGGTTCCAGGGCCAGCGGTTGCAAGTCCAGGCGATACGCCGCTTCGGTGAAGAGCTGGGTGGTCCGGGCATCGCGCTTGGTTTTCTCCCGGCCACTGACGTCGCCCCATTGCAGGTCACGCTTGACGTCGATGCGATGCCAGCTGTGGGCGCCGCCGACGGTCAGGCGCAGCGCATCGATTTCATGCCCCAGGTAGGCCCCCAGGTGATAGCTGTCGGCCTTGGCCGAGGAATGGGTGCCATCGCCCATGCTCAGCGAACTGTCGCTGTAGCCGGTGACGAAGCCCAGTCGCGTCTGATCGCTGATCAGGCCATCGACACCGGCCAGCAGCCCGCCGATGGAGCTGGTCGTACTGGCTTGGTCATGTCCACCGTCGCTCTTGCCCCAAGCGCCCAGCACCTTGAACCAGGCATTGCTGCTGGCATCGGTCGGCGTACCGGCGTCGTACAGTGCGTCCTGGCGCAGGCGATCACCCACGGCGTCGCGCAATTGACGGCTGTCGTTGATCAGCAGCGTGCCGATGGCCGGATGGATTTCCCCAGACAGTTGCTGGAATGCCTGTTGCGCCACGGCGGCGCTGGGTGACAGCAACAAGGCTTCATACAGCCCGTTGCCGGCGCCCAATTGCTCGGCGGCGCTGGCCACGGCACGTTGGTTGGGCGTCAGGCCGAGGCTGGCAAATGACGCGTCATTACGCTCGACCGCCAGCTGAATGCCACTGGCGCTGTACGCCAGGTCGCCCCCCAGAAACGCGTAGTTGGGCAAGACTTCAGCGAAGCGCCCGTCAATGCCCCCGGCGGCCTGCAGGATATTGAACTGCCTGCCCAGCAGGCTTTTCACCTCGCCGGCCGTGAGTAGCGTCGGACTGTTTTCCAGGGACAACGACACCGTCGCCCCGTCAATGGACGCCTTGCCGTCGGCCACGATCAGGTCACTGGAGGTGGGCGAGACTTCCACCGCGTAGTTCGAACCGGGTTGGAAGGTCACATCGCCGGCCACTTGCAACGTGCCGATGGAGTTACCGGGCGCCACGCTGCCACCGCTATTGGCGCTCAGGCTGGCGATGCGCCCGTTGCCGCCGAGGATACCGCCGTCGTTGACCGTCACGGCCGACGCCAGCGAGCCATTGATTGCCAGTCGTCCTTGATTGACCACGGTCGGCCCGCTGTAAGTGTTTGCGCCGGTGAGCACCAGGGTGCCGATGCCCTCCTTGGTCAGCCCGCCGTGACCGGCGATGTCGTTGCGCCAAACGTCCAGGCCACATTGGATACCGCTGCACACCCGCTCCGTGGGTTTGCCGGCATCGATGATCGCGCCGATGCCCGGCAGGTCCGCCACGAACTGACCGGAGCCGTAGGCGCCATCAATGCGAAATTCCTCGGGAATGTCCTGCGCGGTCACCAGCATCGATGGGCCGTCGATGGCCTTGCCCAGGTTGATCATGCCCCAGCCATACAACGAATCGACGCCCGGCGCGCCCATGTCGGTGGCGGTGGTGCGCAGCACGCTGGCGACCTGGGCGCCTGTCATGTACGGAAAGCGCTCCATCAACACCGCCACGCTGCCGGCGACGTGGGGCGCGGCCATGGAGGTGCCGCTCTTGTTGGCGTAGCCCACGGTCAGGTCGTCGGCACTGGTGCCGCCGATCACCGCGCTGTAGACCCGGGTACCCGGCGCCGACACGCAGAAACTGGCGGTGTAGCCGCAGCGCGAGGAAAAGGTACTGATGGTGTACGGATCGGGGCTGGCGGTGTTCGGGTTGACCTGCAGCGCCGCCACGGTGAGCCAGTTCGGCGCGATGTCCGGGACGAAATACGCCAGGCCCGCGATGGCATCGGGGTTATTGAGGTTGTAGTCATTGCCGGCGGCGAAGATCGTGACGATACCGCTGCGGGCCGCGGCGATGGCGCCCTCGTAGGCACCGCCAGGCTTGGTACCCAGCAACGGCTTGATCTGGTCGAATTGCAGTTGCGCGTCCTGCACGGTGAAATGCGGGAACGCCGGGTCGCGACCGCCCTGGTCGAAGCGGTCAGTGATGCCGATGCCCCAACTGTTGTTGATGATGCGGGCGCCGCTGGCGATCAACGCATCCCAGCCTGCCTTGTACACCGCACCATCGTTACCGCGGATGATGCCATCCTCGGGGCCCGGGTCGCCGTTGTCGGCGCTGATGATCTGCGCATCGAACGCCACGCCGTGCATCGGGCTGCCATCGCGACTGCCGGCGGCGATCCCACCGACATGAGTGCCATGGGAACCCAGCTTGCCGTCGGAGCCAACGGTGGGCGAACCGTCGTAGCGGAATGGATCACCCGCCTTCACCGGGATATACGGATCGGTGTACTCGCGGATGCCACTGGTGACCAGGGTCACCACTTTGCCAGTGCCGGAGAACTCCGGATGAGCTGCGTAGACCGGCTGGTCGAAGATCCCCAGCTTGACGCCCTTGCCGGTGTACCCGGCGGCGTAGGCCTGCTGCGCGTTGATCGCCCCAAGCCCCCATTCGGCGTTGAATTCGCTGCTGCGCCAACTGTCCGGGTTACCCGCCCTGCCGTTCTCGACATAAGGCGCCGCCTGAGCCGTGCCCAAGGTCGCCAGTGCGCAGAGCATGGCGTGGTTGAGGGTCTTGAGCAGAAACACGCGCCCCATCTGCCTAGGCTGTTTTTTGTTATCGACTTTCATCACGAACCATCCTTAGTAGCGCTTTTTGAATTGCTGCAAACATCTACCGGTCAGTCATTGAGTACCTGCCCGGGATACAAACGCCTCATCCACCTTCGCCAGGTCCTGCGGGCCGAGGGTGCCGGCGTAGTAATGCAACTTGGTCCAGGCCATGAGGTAGTCGTAGCGGGCCTGGGCCAGGTCGCGGCGGGTGGTGTAGAGCTGTTGCTCGGCATTGAGCGCATCGAGGTTGACCCGCTCACCGCCCAAAATGCTTTGCCGGGTGGATATCACCAGCGCTTCGGCGGAACTCAGGGCCTTCTGGTAGGCGCGCAGCTTGTTCACACCCGAGACGCAGGCGCTGAACTGACGGCGCAGTTCGATCAGCGTCTCACGGGTCTTGGCATCCAGCTCGTACTCGGCCTGCTCCATGTTGCGGCTGGCCTGGCGGGTCGACGCAGAGACCCCGCCGCCGGCGTACAGCGGCACGCTGACTTCCAGGCCGATGGTGTTGGTGTCGTAACGCTGGTTGTAGGTGTTGCCACTTTCCGATTCGTTCTGGCGCATCGTCGCGTAGGCACTGACTTTGGGCAGGTGGCCGGCGCGGTTGCGCTCGACCTCGAAACGCGCCACGTCCACCGCTTGGCGCTGGGACGCCAGGTTGGGGTTATTGCTCACCGCCAATTCATGCCAGGTATCGAAGCTGGCCGGCTGCAAGGCAAAGGTCTGGAACGTGTCGTGCAAAGGGGCCAGGTCGCCGATATCCAGGGCCGGGACGCCAATCAGCGAGCCCAGCTCGCGCAAGGCGGCGTCTTGCTCATCGCGCGCCTCGATCTCTTCTGCGATTGCCAGTTCGTAGCGCGCCTGCGCCTCAAGGATGTCGGTACGCGTGCCTTCGCCCTGGCGAAACAAATGCTCGTTCTGATGGAATTGCTGCTCGAAGGCTTTTTTCTTGGCCTGGGCAATGTCGATCTGGTCCTGGGCGAACAGTGCCTGGGTGTAATGGCTCAGCACCCGCACCAGCAGTTCCTGGCTCTTGCCCCGAAAACTTTCGTCGGCGAACAACGCTTGGGCCACGCCCTTTCGGTAGGCGGCGTACGCCTCGTAGTCCAGCAGGGGTTGTTGCAGTGTCAGGCTGGAGCCGTAGCTGCTGTAGTTGCGATCGTCATGCTGGCTGGCGCCACGGTCGTTGAGATAAGTGACCTTGGATTGGTTACGGCCCTTGTTGTAGCTGTAGCCCAAGTGCGGCAACAGCCCGGCGCGGCCAATGGCGCGGTTCTCCAGGCCCGCATCGCGCTCCTTGATCGCGCCCAGGTAGACCGGGTCATTGCGCAGCGCCTGCTCATAGAACTCGAAGGGCCCCATGGCCCAGGCGGTGTTGCACGCACAAACGGCCAGCACGGCCACCCAATAGAAACGCTTCATACCGCCGGACATCCTTATTCTTCGGTCAACGCAGAGCCGGCTCGGTCGAGCAGCGGTTTGAACAGGTAGTTGAGCAACGAGCGCTCGCCCGTGCGCACGAACATCTCGGCCGGCATGCCGGGCTTGATCACCAGGCCGTTGAGCTTGTCCATCGCCACGTCGCTGACGCTGCTGCGCAGCACGTAATACGGCGCGCCGGTCTTCTCATCGAGCATCTGGTCGGCGGACACCAGGCTGACTTCCCCTGGCACCCTTGGCGTACGGTTCTGGTTGAAGGCGGTAAACAGAATGTCCACCGGCAAATGCGGGCCGACCTTGTCGATCAGGTGAACCGGCAGGTGCCCTTCCACCTCCAGCCGCGTGCCCTGGGGCACGATTTCCAGCAGGGTGTCGCCCTGGCGCACCACCGCGCCTTCGGTGTGCACCCCCAGGTTCACGGCAATGCCGTCGGCAGTGGCGAGGATTTCGCTGTGTTGCAACTCGAACCCGGCGGATTTGAGTTGCTGTTGCAGGGTTTCGCTCTTGAGCTGGGCGTCGGCCAACTGGCTGCGCACCTCTTTCTGGTATTCCTCGTTATGTTGCTGCAACTTCAGGCGCGACTCGACGATCCCCTGCTCCACACGCCCGCTTTCGCCGCTGTTCTGCGCCAGTTCCTGCTGTACTTGCGACAGTTGGCGTTGATAGTCCAGCAGCCGGTTGCGCGGGATGTAGCCGTTGTCCGCCAAGGGCTGCAGGTTGCCCAGTTGCAGGCGCAGGGATTCAGCCTGGGCGGTCAAGTCGCTGCGGGCCCGGCGCATGCCCGCCAACTGCGCCGTAGCCCCTTCGATATTGGCGCGCAACGCTGCCTGCTCCCGGGCGAAGGCTTCGCGGCGGCTGCTGAACAGTTGGCGCTGGCCTTCGAGCACCAGGGCCAGGCCTGGATCGGGATCGCGGCTCAACTCAGCCGGGAAACTCACCTGCAACAGGTTGTCCCGCTCGCTTTGCCAGCGTGCCAGGCTGGCCCAGGTCATCCGGTACTGCGCCTGCAGCGATTGCACATCGGCGGCAGCCTGGGTCTGGTCCAGGCGAAACAGCGGCTGGCCCTGCTTCACCGCCTCGCCTTCACGCACCAGGATCCGGCTGACCACGCCGCTGCTCATCGATTGCACTGCCTTGCGCTTGCCTGAAACCACTACGGTGCCTTGCACGGGGATGCCCTGGTCCAGCGGTGCCAGGCTGGCCCATGTGAAAAAACTACCCGCGCCAATCAGCGCCAAGGCCCAACCCAGGCGGGTAAAAAAACCGGCGTCGCGCTCCGGGCGCACGAAGTCGTGAGACTGTTCCAGATTCATGTCGCGATCCTTGCTCATACGCCACCGGGTTTACTGGCGGCCTGGTACTGACGGCTCATGCTCAGTCCGTTGGGGGCTGCCTGGGGTTTGTCCCGTTGGGATTCCGACTGCCCGGACAAAGCCCGCAATACTTCCTGGCTTGGCCCGAAGGCCTGGAGCCGGCCTTCGTTGAGCACCAGCAGCTTGTCAGCCTGGGCCAGTGCCGAGGAGCGATGGGTGACCAGCACGACGCTGGTGCCCTGGGCTTTCATCTGGGCGATGCCGCTGGCCAGCGCCGCTTCGCCGACCGTATCGAGGTTGGAGTTGGGCTCGTCGAGTACCACCAGGCTGGGCCGGTCATACATCGCCCGGGCCAGCGCAACCCGTTGTTTCTGCCCGCCCGACAAACCACCGCCGTCCTCCCCCAGCACCGTGTCGTAGCCCTGGGGCAGGCGCAGGATCAGTTCATGGACACCGGCCTGTTGCGCGGCGGCGACGATTTTTTGCGGGTCGGCTTGGCGAAACCGGGCGATGTTCTCGGCGATGCTGCCGCTGAACAGCTCGATGTCCTGGGGCAGATAGCCGATGTGCGGGCCGAGTTGGTCACGATTCCAGCGATGAATGTCGGCCCCGTCGAGGCGTACCGTACCCGCCAGGGTCGGCCACACACCCACCAGTACCCGGGCCAGGGTGGACTTGCCGGAACCGGACGCCCCCAGCACACCCAGCACTTCCCCCGCGGCCAGGCTGAAGCTGACCTGTTGCAGTGTCGCGTTGCGTTGTCCTGGCGGCCCGGCACTGACGTGTTCGAAACTCACCTGGCCCTTGGGCGATGGCAGCGTCATGCCATCGTCCTGGGGCGCAAACGCCTGCAACAGCGCGTCGAGACGACGGTAAGCCAGTTTGGCGCCGCTCCACTGCTTCCACACGGCGATCAACTGGTCGATGGGGCTCAGTACCCGCCCCATCAGGATCGACCCGGCAATCATCATCCCGGCGGTCATGTCACCCTTGATCACCAACAGTGCGCCCAAGCCCAGCACCAGTGATTGCAGGCACAGGCGCAGGGTCTTGCTCAAGGAACTGATCACTGCGCCAGTATCGCTGGCCTGGTTCTGCAGGCCGAGAAACCGTGAATGCACGGCGAACCAGCGACCGCGCAGCGCCCCGAGCATGCCCATGGCCTGGATCGTCTCGGCGTTATGCAAGTGGCTGGTCGCCAGTTGGCTGGACTGTTGCGAGTAGACACTGGCTTGCCCCAGGGCTTTTTTGGTCATGGCTTCGTTCAAGCAGGCCAGGCCGATCAGCAGCAGCGTGCCAACGGAGGCGAACACGCCGAGCCAGACGTTGAACAGATAGATCACCAGCAGATAGATGGGAAACCACGGCGCGTCGAAGAAAGCGAACAGCGCCGGCCCAGTGAGGAATTGACGAATATGCGTGAGGTCGCCCAGGGATTGCCCGGCGTTGCCTTCACCTTGGCGCAGATTGCGCTCGAACGCGGCCTTGTACACCTGGAGATTGAGGCGTCTCTCCAACTGACTGCCAATGCGGATGACCACGAAGCTGCGGACCATTTCCAGCAGCCCGATGAACACGAAGAAGCCCACTACCATCAATGACAACATGGCCAGCGTGGTCTCGTTCTGCGATGACAACCCGCGATCATACACTTGGAGCATATAAATCGAAGGCGCAAGCATCAGGACGTTAATCAGCGCGGTAAAACAACCGACACTGATCAGAATGTTTTTATAATCACCCAGCGCTTTAAACAGCGGCACCGCGGCAGCGCTCCTTGCCCTATTCATGATCTTCCTTGCTGTTGGCTTCGCCAGCGAACCGGCCATTAGTTCAACTTACCAATCTTCAATTATTGTTCTGGCCCACAGCCAAACGCGTATCGAGACACGCGTGCATTTAAACAAACGTGCTTCGATCACGGCTCAACTGTACTCACTCGTTAATGAGCGCTCTGGGACTTATTCCGTTCAAGCCTGAGTATCAAACCGGACTTCAACGTCATTTGATAATGATCGCCCTGGCGCAGCCCCAGGTGAGTCCTGGAGTCTTGCCTGCCAATCAGGGAAAGACCGTCGGGTTCGGTGAACCAACGCACCGGTTCATCCCCCAACCAGTGGCCCAGGCAATCGGTTTGCCCACCCAAGGTCTGGTCCAACTTGAGTTCGACGAGGCAACTGTTGGACGGTTTGTCCTGCATCGCCTGGGTTTGCGCATTGTCCTGCGGGCTCGACAAAACGGCCTGCCACTGACCGGCCAACTGCGAGGGTTCAACTAACAACAGGCTGCGCGCCATGGCGTTTTCTCCACAAAACATCATCAGCGTAGCGAATAACCCGGCGATTGCCTGGACGCTACTGGGCATGAATTTTCTACGCATAGCTTTCATCCTGGCGGGGATCCCGCAGGAGCATCCGCCCCCACGGGACATGGACATCAGGCCACGATATCCGAGACCGCTGCCTGGCCCACGGTGCTGACCAGGAAATCCGCCACGCCTTGCCCGGAGAAATCCACCGACAGCAGGCTGTTGCCGCCCGATGTCGACAACACCGCATCGCCCGCCGCACCGGTGAACGCGCTCACAAAGTGCAGGCCTGCGCCCTTGGTGATACCGGTCAGGTCGATCTTGTCCAGGCCGCTGACGAAATCGAGGATCTGGTCCGTCGCCCCCGGCCGCGAATCGGAACTGGCGGCGAACACGAAGGTGTCCGAACCCGAACCGCCCCAGAGTTTGTCTGCACCACCGGCGCCCCAGAGGATATCGTTGCCAGCACCGCCCTTGAGCTCGTTGGCCACCGCGTTGCCGATCAGCAGATCGCTGCCCGAGCCGCCGATGGCGTTTTCGATGACTGCACCCTTGGCGATGGACACGTTGCCCACCATACCGCCAACGTCGGAGAACGAGGCGTCATTGAGATTGATTTTCTGGTTCTGGGTGAAGCCGGAGAAATCCAGGGTGTCGCGGCCGCCGGCGTCCCATACCGAAAACACCACTTTGTCCGACGACGAAGACGCGCTGAGAAAATCGCGCCCGGTGTTGGAGTTGAAACCGTAGGTCGAATCGCCGGTACGGGTCGTGGTGTTGGCACCGTAGAGTTTCTGGATGGCCGCGATGTCATCCATCAGCGGACCGGAGGCATAGGCTTCGACGCCGCCCTTGCTGAAGTTCTGGCTGGTATTGCTTTCGCTCCAGTAGCTCATGACGCTGTAGCCACGGGTGTCCTGGCCATACGTGGCGTCATCGTAGGTCGGGCTGCCTTCGCCAGCGTTGTAGTCGCCTGGGTGGGCCAGGCCGAGGGTATGACCGATTTCGTGGGTCAGGGTCTGGCGGCCGTAGTTGTTCAAGTCCGGGGTTTTGTTCTGGGTGTAGCTGCTGTTGATCAGGTACCAGGAGGTCCCGTCATAGCCGGCACCAGTGCCCGGCAGATAAGCGAACGCCGCCGCGCCATCCTGGCCGCCGCTGTAGTTGCCGAAGGTCATGTGAGCGTCGCCACCGCTGGCTTTTTCGGTGAAGGTGACATTGGCCACGTCCGCCCAGGATTGCATGGCCAGGGCGGCCTGGCCTTTCTGCTGCGCGCTGAACTGGCTGAAGCCGCTGATCCCATGCTTGTTCATGGTGCTGGAAGAGGCGGAAGTCAGGAAGGTGTAGGTCAGCTCGATCTTGCCGCTGCCGTCCCGGTCCTGGTAAGCCGCGCCGTCTCGCAGCAATTGAGTGGCCGCCTCGTCGACGGAGTATGACGGTTTGCCGTTGACGGTCAGGTTACCACCGCGGTCGTATTGGTGGCTGAAACTATTGATCTGGTTGAAAGCATTACTGGGTGCCGCCAATGATTGCGGCGCCCAGAGGAGTTGTTCGGCAGAATCAATAGCACTGCTTTTGACTTTCGACATAAACACACTTCCTTGTTTGCTAATGGAACAGTTTTAGTCAGACAGACGATCTCTGGCGAGATCGTCCTATCACTCGCCCAATGAGGACGTAAGAAACCTGACACAATTGGAAATCAAACGTCTAGTCATTTTTTTCGTTCAATTTCACGCCCTGCCCCTTAACGCCAATAAACAATAGGTTTCTCCCTGCTTAGTGCGCATGCTCAACTGTCCGAGTTGCGGATTGTCAGACAAAATTCTATTTAAATATTAAATAACGATAACTAGCCAATTGCGGACGGCGTCGCACTTTCGCCAACTAAGTGCCAGCGAAATGCTATTAATTAATATCTACTAAACCTTAACGGTTTTACGCGCGCATACTTCCCGCAGGCAGCCCCGAAGCCAGCGATGCACAGGATCGGCGTCCATCCGCGGATGCCAGAGCATGGCGATCGTGAATTCAGGCACCGGAAACGGCAGCACAAAACTGTGCAGGCCGACCCGCAGGCTCGCGGTGTAGCGTTCAGGCACGCTGGCAATCAGCTCGCTTGAGCGGGCCAACCCCAGCGCCGAGGAAAAACCTGGCACGGTGGTGACGATTTCCCGAGACAGGTTCAATACCGCCAAGGCCTGGTCGATGAGGCCATGATCCAGGCCGCGCATGGAGACGCCCACATGCCCGCCCGCCGCATAACCCGCAGCGCTCACCGCCGCCTGGCTCAACGGGTGCCCCGCACGCACAACACCAATCAAGCGGTCGCTGAACAACGCCTGGGTACGCAGCTCCGGACTGGTGTCCTTGTCCACGACGGCGGTCTCCAGGTCCACGGTACCTTCGCGAAGCGCCGTGCTGTCCCGATCGGTCTTTTCCACGAAACGCAGCCGCACGCCGGGGGCTTGCTCGCGGATGCGGCTGATCAGGTCGATGGCAAAGTTTTCCACGAACCCCTCACGGGTTCGCAACGTGAAGGTACGGTTCAAGCGTCCAAGATCCGGTGTCGTCACTGGCCGCAGCACGGCCTGGGCCTGCTGTACCAGGTCGCTGACCTGTTCGCGCAACTCCAACGCACGAGGTGTCGGCACCAGCCCTCGCCCGGCCCGCACCAACAGTGGGTCGCCGGTGGTTTCACGCAGCCTTGCCAGCGCCCGGCTCATGGCCGACGGGCTGAGCCGCAAGCGCCGGGCGGCCCGGGCCACGCTGCCTTCCGAGAGCAACACGTCGAGGGTGACGAGCAAATTGAGGTCGGGCGAGGACATAGTTGGATCTCGCAGAGATGGCGATTGGTGCAGCTATAACATGCAAATGCTGCGTCTTCCGCCATGTTATGCCCAGGCGTAACGTTCTGACAGCTCCGTTTCGAGCGCCACGGATACAGGTAACCCCATGAGACCCGTCAATACGCAACAAAACCGGCAGACAACCGCGCCCGCACACCGACACCTGTCACCTCGTTGGGCCCTGGCCAGCCTTGCGCTTTCGACGCTGCTCGCGTCCCTTGGCGCCAGCGTGGCCGCGGTGGCCCTGCCCACGCTGGCCCAGGCACTCGATGCCTCCTTCCAGCAAGTGCAATGGGTAGTGCTGGCTTATCTGCTGGCAATCACCACGCTGATTGTCAGTGTCGGCCGCTTGGGGGACCTGATGGGCCGGCGCAAGCTGCTATTGGGCGGTATCGTCCTGTTCACCCTGGCCTCGGCGGTATGCGGCCTGGCGCCCTCGCTTTGGTGGCTGATTACAGGTCGGGCGCTGCAAGGCTTGGGAGCCGCGATCATGATGACGCTGACCCTGGCCCTGGTCGGTGAAACGGTCGCCCAGGAAAAAACCGGCAGCGCCATGGGGTTGCTGGCAACGCTGTCGGCGGTGGGCACGGCCCTTGGACCGTCCTTTGGCGGCATGTTGATCGGCGGGTTCGGCTGGCAGGCCTTGTTCCTGGTCAATCTCCCCCTCGGCCTGCTGACGCTGGGGCTGGCGTGGTACTCGCTGCCGGTGCGGCAAGTGCCACCGAAAACCGAAGGAAAACGCTTCGATGTAACCGGGACATTGCTGTTGGCGATAACGCTTGCCGCCTATGCCCTGGCCATGACCTCCGGGCGCGGGAGTTTTGGCGGGTTGAATGTCGCCCTGCTGCTGATCGCGCTCCTGAGCGGCGGGCTGTTCATTCGGGCCCAGTCCCGGGCGGTGTCGCCGCTGATTCCCTTGGTCGTCTTTCGCGACCGGTTGCTGGTCTCTGGCCTGGCGACCAGCGCCCTGGTCGCGACGGTCATGATGGCGACGCTGCTGGTCGGGCCATTTTACTTGTCCATCGCCCTCGGACTGCCTGCAGCCCTCGTCGGACTGGTGCTGGCGGCCGGGCCAGCCGTCGCGGCGCTGGCGGGAGTCCCTGCCGGTCACCTGGCGGATCGCTTCGGCGTAATACCCATGCGACTCGCCGGCCTGGCGACCATGGCCCTCGGCTGCCTGATGCTGTCACTGGTTCCCCCTGCCCTTGGTATTTTCGGTTACATCATGGCCATCGTGGTGACGACCCTGGGCTACGCGTTCTTCCAGACGGCCAACAACACGGCAGTCATGGCCGATGTGGCGGCCCAGAGCCGAGGCGTCATCGCCGGGCTGCTGAACCTGTCGCGCAACCTGGGGTTCTTCACCGGAGCTTGCGTGCTTGGCGCCGTGTTTGCGACTGCGGTAGCGACGAATGACATCTCCCGTGCCGGTGCGGAGGCAGTGACGAAGGGTCTGCACACGACCTTCGCCGTCGCCCTGGCGATGGTAGCCCTGGCCCTGGGCATCGCCTGGAAATGCCGCGTACCAGAGCCATTACCCGAGCCCCGGGACAACCCTGGCCAAGCGTGATGGCATTCTGAACATTGCCGCTTAAGTCGTGATCCAGGTCAAAAAAAATGAACCAATCGCAAAACGGACTGAAAAAATCCACATGAGGTTCATTTTCAGGTGCTATTTTTAGTTCTCACTGGTAGAGCCATGATGGCTCTTCCTTCCTGACCTGAGCAAAAGGAAGCGCTCGATTGAAGAAGGCGGGCAACACATGAATAAAGGTTCTTTCAGCAAGGTTACGTTCCCCAACGCTTGCCAGTTGATGCGCTGGCACTTCCATCCCATGGGCTTTGAAGCGAGCATGGATGCGCCTGGCAGTATGGTTGCCCGGCTGTTTGACCGTGCCAGCGGCGAGACCATGATCGCCATTGCGGGCATTCCCTGCGCGACCGTGATGAATGCGCCGGATGTGGAACGAATAATCGAGGCGGTAGAGGCCGAGCTGGAAGCCTTTGTGCCACCGGTGGGGTTGCGGCGGTTTGCTTCCTGACAGGGAAATACTGGTAGCTTGAGCATACGTGAAGGCGGCGCCTCCCATTTTTTATGGAAGGTGCCGTTTTTTTTGGATGGATTGGTACATATCTGTTACCGAAGAAACGGATATACACACCATACCCATACCTGGAAACAGCCCCCTTATCCTTTACGACGATGGTCAGCAAAAAAGGCCTTGTCCGCAGCAACACGATCCGAAGCCTTGGGCCCATTGGCCGCCTGGCCATCCTGCCCATCGACATACCAGTAGCAATGCTGCACCGCACGAGTGATCCCCACATACGCCAAACGCAGGATCTCGTCCTTTTGCGCCGTGTCGTAAGGTTCGGCATCTCCATCCTGGCCCAGCCCAGCCATTCGATAGACCTGGTTCTTGTAGGGAGAACTGCTCAAGTGCTGACAGTCACCCAACAGGAACACCGCATCGGCCTGCAGCCCCTTGGCACTGTGGTAAGTCATTTGCCGGATCCGTCGTGCATCGTACGGCAAGCCAGAATCCACATTAACTATTGGTTGAATATGCTTTTCTATCAATAATTTATCGCTACTTTTTCGATACAACATCAAGATCGAATCGCCCTTGCGATAGTGCTCTTCCAACCGCAGCGCCAGCCCTTCGTCGTCTCGATCCAGCACGTTGACCGGACTCAGCGAGCGAGCCCTGCCGCTGGCCTTGGCTTTTTTGCCAGGAATAGCCGCGGCGGCGCGCACGATGTGTTCAGCCGCATCGATGATGTGCTGGTGGCTGCGATAGTTGTCGGTGAGCATGACCCGGGTCGTCGTCGGCGACGGGAATTGCTTGTTGAACGCCATGAAATAGCTCGGTGAACTGCCGCGCCAGCCGTAGATCGATTGCCAATCGTCCCCGACACACAACAAGGAAGAACGCTGGGCGCCACGCCCCACGTGCATCGCTGGACCACGACGGCGGATTTCCCGAAGACTGGCTCGAAGCCAGGAGACGATCTGCGGTGACACGTCCTGGAACTCGTCGATCATCAGGTGCGAAAGCGGCCTGAGCAACGCATCGCCCAGCAACTTGAAATTTTCCGGCGAGTGCTCGCTGAACAGCGCGAACATACGGTTATAGGTCATGACCGGCGGGGATTGATCGAGCAGATGATCTTCGAACGCCCGCCAGTAGCGACTCAACGCCTCGAAGAAATACCGATCGGGGTCGTCCTGGGCGAAGGACATCCGGCCCACGGCATCCGGGACGTCCAGGCCAAGGTTCTCGATAAAGCCTGCCGCCGCGACAAAACAGTCCAGCAATGGCGCTGAACCCAACTCGCCCTTGACCTTGTAATCGAATCCCGGCCCTGCGCTGGCATCGCCGGCCATCGAAGCCAATACACGCTTTGAAGCCTCATAACTTTCAAGCCATATCAGTGGCTTACGGCAGAAAGCTTGAAACAGGGTACGCTTTACCGCCCATTCTGCACGGATGCTCAACTTGGCGCCTGGACGACTGAGGCGCGCGTCTTCCCGCGGATCGAACCCCAGTATCACCCAGGCATCCAGTGAGGGTGCGTAGCCATGGCAGTGGAACGTCGACCCATTGATCTCAAACGTTTGTCGCTTCGGCTCGATACCCTTGATCGGCCAGGCACCGGCGCGAAACCACAGGTCTTCGATGGCGTCACACAATTCTTCGTCGCGCTGGGCTGCCAGCTCGGTCACCGCGACCCGTTTCTGCACATCCGGATGATCACGCTCCAGCTCCTTGAGTTGCAGGGCGTGGCGGGACAACGGCTGGATCAGCTCACGAAAACGCGCGTCCCGTTGATAAAGGTTGTAGTAACAGGCGTTGAGCTGCTGGCGTTGGGCGTCGTTGATGCGTAAATCGAACGGATTGCCCTGGGCATCATCGTCACCCGCTTCGGCACGATGACTCAGGGTCTCGAAGGCCTGGAGCCGTTCGAACCCGGGCAGACTGCGGACCATAGGCAAGATACGTGAATGGAACGTACGCACCAGATCACGGGCTTCCTTGAGGCTGACGGTTCGTCCCCACAGGCCAAACACTTCGATCAGTTTCTGGATGAAATCCTTGCGCGATTCCCGGGTAAACGTCACCACGGTCATCGAGTCCAGTTCAAAACCCAGGTAATGAGACAACAGCACAATGCGCAGCACCAGGGTCGTGGACTTGCCCGCACCGGCTCCGGCGACCACCGAGGTCGACGGCGTGTCGCTGAAAATCATCTTCCATTGCGCGGCACTTGGTTGCGCGTGCGCCGGCAGCAATCGGGCGACATCCGACTTGATTCGCTTCTTCAGCTCGGCGGTTAGCGGCAGGTGCCAGTCATCGAACAGCAAGTCATCGACCTGCGGTGCCGGATGCTCCGTGCTGCGCGAATCACGGATCAACAGGACCTGACGCCCCTCCTCAAGCCCTTCGGCCCGGCCCTCCTTGTAGCCATAGTCAAAACCGGCGGTATGACCGCTGCGAAAGCCGTCGGCCTGGCCATGCAACCAGGATGCTCGATGCTGGGCGCGCAGGCGCGTCAGCCCATGGCCGAAGAACCGGGCGGCCAGGCGCTTGAACAGCGGCATCTGGGCCAGGGATAAAAGCTCGGGGGGAAGATCGGGAGTGTGTTGCGCCACGCTGGGAACTCCGGTGTTCATGAACCATGACGGCTATGGTGTCTGTATTTGCCGCCAGGTGCCACCCAAAAGCTTTTAAGTCATGGGTTTAGGTGATGAAGTGAAAGTGAGCTCGCGATTTTATATCTAAATAAACGATGGTTTTGACGCGCTTTTTAAGCTTTTTATCGATGATTTCCTTGGCGAAAATAGCCCCATCAACCATCGTTTTCGCACTCAGCGGAAAAGGACACGAACATGCTCGAACTCAGGCCCTTCGCCACCTTGGGCGCCGCCAATCACGGCTGGCTGGATGCCCACCACCATTTTTCGTTCGCCGAGTACTACGACCCACAGCGCATGCACTGGGGCAACTTGCGGGTCTGGAACGATGATGTCATCGTCCCCGGCAGCGGTTTTCCTCGACACCCGCACCGGGACATGGAAATCATCACCTATGTGCGTGAAGGCGCGATCACCCACCAGGACAATCTGGGCAACCAGGGCCGTACAGAGGCTGGTGATGTGCAGGTCATGAGCGCAGGCACCGGGATTGCCCACAGCGAGTACAACCTGGAATCGACGGCCACGCGTATTTTCCAGATATGGATCATTCCTAATGAGGAAGGCCTGGCACCGTCCTGGGGCGCCAAGCCATTTCCCAAGGATTCGCGTGAAGGCTTCGTGACCTTGGCCAGTGGCAAGGCCGGCGATGACCAAAGCCTGCGCATTCGCGCCGACGCGCGCCTGGTAGCGGCCAATCTCAAGGCGGGTGAAAGTGCCGAATATCGACTGGACGCCGCACGTCGGGCCTATCTGGTGCCGGCCACTGGATTGATAGAAATCAATGGGTTGCGCGCAAAAGCTCGAGACGGTGTTGCGATTGAAGACGAGCAGGTGTTGCAGGTGACCGCCATCGAAGACAGCGAAATCGTTCTCGTAGACCTCGCCTAACCTGCGCGGCCGCTCTTGTGGTTAGGGAGCTAGCTCCCTAGCCACAAGCCCACATCACTTGCTGGCTATAGCCCCATCCACCAACGTTTGCGCCTCATCCACCAATTGCTTGAGGTGCGCATCGCCAATGAAGCTTTCGGCGTAGATCTTGTAGATATCCTCGGTCCCGGATGGGCGCGCCGCGAACCAGCCGTTTTCGGTCATGACTTTCAAACCGCCAATGGCCTGGTCATTGCCCGGCGCATGACTGAGGATATTCTGGATCTTCTCCCCGGCCAGTTCGGTGGAAGCCACCTGATCGGGCGATAGCTTGCTCAACAGCGCCTTCTGCTGCGGGCTGGCCTTGGCATCGACGCGTACCGAGAACGGTTCGCCCAGCTCATCGGTCAGGGCGCGGTAGGCCTGGCTCGGGTCGCGACCGGTGCGCGCGGTCATTTCAGCGGCCAGCAACGCCGGGATCAAGCCATCCTTGTCGGTACTCCAGACGCCGCCATCCTTGCGCAGGAACGAAGCCCCGGCGCTTTCTTCGCCGCCGAAGCCCAGGGAGCCATCGAATAGCCCGTCGGCAAACCACTTGAAGCCCACCGGCACTTCGTAGAGACGACGACCCAGGCGCTTGGCCACACGATCGATCAGGCCGCTGCTGACCACCGTCTTGCCCACGGCGGCATCGGCGCGCCATTGCGGGCGATTCTGGAACAGGTAGTCGATGGACACCGCCAGGTAATTGTTCGGCGCCAACAGGCCGCCGGACGGCGTCACGATGCCATGGCGGTCATGGTCCGGATCGCAGGCGAAGGCCACGTCGAAGCGCTCCTTCAGACCAATCAACCCTTGCATCGCATGGCTGGAGGACGGGTCCATACGGATCTGTCCGTCCCAGTCGACGGTCATGAAGCGGAAAGTGGAATCCACGTGGGTGTTCACCACTTCCAGGTCCAGGCGGTAGTGCTCGGCAATGGCCGGCCAATAGCGCACGCCTGCGCCACCCAACGGATCGACGCCCAGGTGCAGCCCGGCGGAGCGAATGGCATCGAAATCAATGACATTGATCAGGTCCGCCACGTACGTGTTGACGTAGTCGTGACGGTGGGTGGTGTCGGCCTTCAGGGCTTGCTCGTAACTGACGCGCTTGACGCCGGCGAGCTGGTTGGCCAGCAGTTCATTGGCCTTGGCTTCGATCCATTTGGTGATGTGGGTGTCGGCCGGGCCGCCGTTGGTAGGGTTGTACTTGTAGCCGCCACTTTGCGGCGGGTTGTGGGACGGCGTGATGACGATACCGTCCGCAAGGCCCGAGGTGCGGCCACGGTTGTAGCAGAGAATGGCGTGGGAAACCGCCGGTGTCGGGGTGTATTCATCACCTTCGGCGATCATGACGGTCACACCGTTGGCCGCGAACACTTCCAGCGCGCTGGCACCGGCCGGGGTCGACAGCGCGTGGGTGTCGATACCGACGAACAATGGCCCGTTAATGCCCTGGGCCTCGCGGTACAGGCAGATCGCTTGGCTGATTGCCAACACGTGCCACTCGTTGAAGCCCAGGTCAAAGGAACTGCCACGGTGACCGGAGGTGCCAAAAGCCACACGCTGGGTCGCAACCGAAGCATCGGGCCGGCCGGTGTAATAGGCCGTCACCAGTCGCGGGATATCGATCAGCAACTCTGCCGGTGCCGGCTTGCCCGCAAATGGACTGACTGTCATGCAAAACCTCTGAGTGGAATGGCTCGGGAAATGGGGTGCAGTTTACTGACAGTTCGACCATGGCGCGATGGGTTCGATCCATCGCCGCCGATTACGATTGTTCGAGCCTCAGGGCATCTGCCAGCGCGCAGAGCGCAGCGTCCATGTCCTGCGGCCCATTCAGGGCATGAGTCAGGCGCATATGTTGCCCATACAGGCCCTGAAGGCTGAACAGCTCCCCTGGCGCGATGACGATGCGCTGGGCAAGCAGCCGATGGAAAACCCTGCGCAAGTCGACCCGTCGCGTCGACTGCATCCAGATTGTCGCGCCACCTTGGGGCTCTGCCCATTGCAGGCTGTCCCCCAGCCGCTCGCGCAGCAATTGCGTGGTCGAAGTTGCACTTTCGCGTAGCAAGCGCCGCAAGACCAGCAAGTGCTGGTCGATCCGACCATTGCTGTACAGTCGGGCGATGGCTTTCTGGCGAATCGGCGACAAACGAAACGCGCGCAGCAGGAAATGTCGCTGCAGGTGCAGGGTCAACTGGCGCGACAACACGTAGCCATACGGCGCCTCCGGACCGATGGTTTTCTCGAACGTCGAATAGACGATCAGCCGATCCGGGTCGAGCAAGTCTCGAAAAGGTGTAACCCTAGCCTCGAACACCAGGTCTGTATGGCTATCGTTCTCCAGCACCCAAGTGCCATGCCGCTCCAGCAGATGAGCGATGGCGCGACGATTTTCTTCAGGAGCAAACGTGCCCCTGGGGATGTTCAAGACTGAAGACAGCACCACCAGGCGTACCGTTTCGCTCAGCAGCAGGTGTTCCAGCTGCTCGATATTGATTTCCCCGCCAGCCAGTAGCGGCAATTCGATGACGTGGACCTCCGCCGCCTGCAGCAGGCGCAGCACTGTCCAATCGCAGGGTGATTCGATCAGCACCACGGCGCCCCTGAGGGCCAGCACTGCGATCAGGATCTCCAGGGCGCCCCGCAGGTCGGCGCCAATATAGACGTCATCGGCATTCCAGCAACGGGCCGGTGAGGAGGTATAGCGGGCAGCCAGCGCGTTGCGAAGCTCCAGCTCGCCCCAGGGTTGCGAAGGCGCCTGCGGGGAGCGTGGGTACTGGCGCAGCAATTCGCGCTCGAGCAACAACAACGGGCTGTCCAATGGCTGCATCGACGCCGGTTCATCCGCACTGAGCACCTGCATACCTGGCCGTCGGGCGTTGACGTACAGGGTCTCGAGTAAATCGTCACCGCCGTCCAGGGTCGTCATGCTGGGCGCGGGTAGTGCGTAGTAACCGGACTTGGCGATCGAATAGACCCGCCCTTCCTTCTCCAGCAGCGAATACGCGTACTGGATGGTCGATATCGACACGTTCAGACGTTCGGAAAGTTGCCGCAGCGACGGCAGACGAACCCGCGCATCCACCTCCAGCTCGTTGATCAGCGTGGTCAGGTATCGATAAACCGCCTGGTAGGCGAAGTCCGTCTCCCGGCAGCCTTTCATCGGCTCAGGCCGGGAGCGCAGGTCGTGGCCAGTCCTGTCGTAACGCAGGGGGCAACGACTTGGAACGAGGTAGATGAGTCAGTCAAACCTCGTTCCTCAATGCCTTGCCGAGCGTTCGTGCCGCTCATCGACGGCCGGTTCGGCTTCTGCAGTGTCTACGTCGTCAATGGCCTGCTGAAGATCGTCGCTCGGGGTAATTTCCGGTTGTTCCGGCAGGGAGGCACTCGCCCGGTACAGTTTGCCAAGGATGTCGATGGGCAGGCCGCTGACATCGACCATCCACTGCGCTATCTGATCGGCGACGGTCGCGCCCTGCATGGCCTTGTGCAGGTCCGGCATCGCTACCAGCATGCCGGGATGGCAGCAACGCAGAAAGTGCTCAAGGCCAGTGCCCTGTCCCACGAAGGGAGCGAACAGCATGCACACCAATTGCGTTTCGCTGAGCCCCAGGATCTTTTGCGCCTCGAGAGCGGCGTAGGCACGACGCTCGGGAATCGACGACGGAGAGCCGAACAGCGCCCGAGCCTGTTCGCAGGCGTGCTCCGGCAGTTGCTTGCGATGCATGATCATGATCGCCCGTTGCACGTAGTCCCCGTAGCCCGTTTCATAGCTGCGGCCTTGCAGATAGCAGGCCTGCAGGCCATGCAAATGAGCCGATAGCAGCGGGCTGAGATACTCGTTTTCAGGCGCTGATGGGACAAGACCTTCGGTCTGCACCCGCAGGAACTCGTTGAAGAGCGGCCAGTTGGTCCCCTCCGAACGATCGACGATCAGGTCGTCGATGCCGACGTGGCCCACTCGCCGGCAGGCCTCGAAATGGCCCTCGGGTCGCCATGCATCGAGGCGATCCGGGCCATAGAAATGCCGGTAGACATCACCGCCCAGGGTGTCGAGATGAGCAAAGAGGTTGTCGAAACCGCAGGGGTGGTCGTTCATCAGGCCGATCTTGCGGGTGGCGCGGCGCAGGCCCGATATGAATTGTTTTTGCTGGCGCGGCGTATCGCTGCTGACCAACGAATCCACGCCAGACTCCCAGCGGGCCATGTGCCGGTAGAACTCGGCCATCGCCAGGTAGCCGTCATCGCCAATCTCCAGGGGGCTGTCGGCCGTACGAAGGTGTCCCAGGACCAGCAGGTCCATGCGATTGGCTTCGTGCCCCGCCACCGACAAGGGCTGCCGGTGATTGAACGGCAACACCTCGCGGTTATCCGCCATCAGCAATTCGACCCGGGGGTCATCATAGACAAACAGCGCGCTGTAGCAGCGGTGGATGTTTTCCAGCGTCGCCTGGGTGGTCTCGCTCAGGCGTGGCGTGGCAACGCGCAAGGCGAAGGTCACTGGATGCCGCCCGGCGATGCTCAGCTGTGCGGCTCGCAAGGCGGTCAGCACATAAAAACTCTCCCTGCTCCCGTTCTGGACCGTCAACACCCGATAATCGCCAATCCGGTCGATGCCTCCGGCGGCGACAATTAAACGCTGGATCAAAAGCTGCAACGCGGTACGTTCTGCCCGGGAATAAAAACCCGACAGTCGTTGCAATATCTGTTGATACACGTGAGTCATTGCCTGCTCATGAATTGCACTCATAGCCATTTACCTGGAAATTCAACTATCGGCGTCGCACCCGCACCAACGTGACTGCGCGACGTGTTGGTCTAGATGGGTTGTTCTAGTACTCAAAGAGTATTAGCAATACGCTCAAGCATCGCTTGTCGTAATTATTTGACACATATGCCGGGAGTCGGCCTTCGCCCTTTCTGGTCTCCGCCGGGAGCCTTTAAAAACGGGGCTCTTGCCGGCTGACCGGGGCGTCCTAGGAGAATTCCGACAACGTCCCACAGATAATGAGCACGAGAAATAAAGAACTTGCCGAACTTTAATTGATGCTCTACCCCACCCTGTTTCCTCCAAGGTCGATAGATAGCCTCGCACCAATTAATGCCCGTTGCCTTTTGAATGCGCCCTGAAGGTTGAGGACCTTCGAAAAAGTTATACCGCACCACGACTTCTTCCTTGATATGGAAATCAGCGTTCAATTATCAAGACTTAAACACTGATTAGAAGATACAGATTGAGGGCAAAAACCAGTTCAGATGTTGGCCGACAAACCGTCTCAGTCTTTGAGCGAACCGGGGCAGGCAATTCAGGGCGCGAAATGGCGAGCTACGAACGCAGCCCCGCCAGGCAGGAACTGCCGTAAGAAAGGATGGGGATCAGGACGGCAGCGCAAGAGCCGAGGTGATGACTCTTGCGCAAGACAGGGGGTTCAGGCCGGGTCGACGACCTGAAGGGCAACGCGCTCACGGCAAGGGCACTCGCCCATGTAACGGTGAGCCTCGACGAACTCGGAGAACGGGAAGACCCGAGTCTTGAGTGGCAACAGCACGCGATCGGCGGTCAATTGATTGATATCCCGCAGTGCTCGTTGCAAAGCCACATGGTCCTGGAGGATGCCCAGTTCCGGCTTGCCGGTGAAATTGCCGATGCAGTGTACAAAGAACTGAATGTTCTTCTGGAACGCCGCGCAGGCTGGGAACGGTGTCTGGTTGCCGCCCTGCAAGCCATACAGCACCAGGCTGCCACGAGGCGCCAATACATCGCCGAGCAGCGACATCTGCGGCCCGCCGAGGCCGTCGAAGACTACATCGACGCCGCGGTTGTCAGTGAGCTTGTTGATTTGCATCAGCAAGTCCTGTTCTTCGGTAACGATGACCTTCTCGGCGCCCAGCGACAACAGGTACTCCCGTTCGTCAGCCGTCTTGGTGGCTGCGATCACCCGCACACCCAGGGCCTTGCCCAGCTGTACGAAGGAAGGACCGGCGCAATGACTGGCATCGGTCACCAGGGCGAATTGCCCCGGCTTGACCCGCGCCAGGTCCATGTAGGCGAAGTACGCAATCAGCAGCGGCGTGTAATGCACGGCAGCTTCGATGGGGCTGAGCACGTCGGGATAACGGGTCAGGGCGGTGCGTGGCAGCACGATGACTTCACCGTACACCGGATAATCGTTCGGGCTCTCGGCAGGGAAGCTGGCGACCTTGTCGCCCACGGCCAGATCATCGACACCATCGCCGACAGCCGTGACTACCCCGGCCATCTCATGGCCCAGGCCCGAAGGCAGGCGCGCCTGGGAAGATGCCAGGTTCTGGCGCCACAAGGTGTCGTACCAACTGATGCCGATCGCTTCGACGCGGACCTGCACTTCTCCTGGCGCGGGAAGAGCCGCCGCATGCTCTTCGCATTTGAGCACCTCGGCACCACCAAACTTGTGAAAACGGATCGTGCGGGACATCGCAAACCTCGTCAAAGTAACCTCTAATGCCATGAACTCTATCCGGGCTTTGTACCCAAGACCATCAGTGGCTATTAATAGTCGACATGCCTGTCATTGATTCCGCAGTAAGAAAAACCAACCAATCCTGTAGGACTTAACCTAAGAAAACGCAATTAGCCGGTGCAGAGTACCAGCCTTTCCCCGTAAGATTCATGCCGGCCATTGTTCCCATATGGCCGCTCACGTCAAGCTTGCCGAATCTGCCAGGACCCCAGATGAATCGTAATGACCTGCGGCGTGTCGATCTGAACCTGTTGATCGTGTTCGAAACATTGATGCATGAACGCAGCGTGACCCGCGCGGCCGAGAAGCTGTTCTTGGGCCAACCGGCCATCAGCGCCGCGCTGTCGCGCCTGCGCAGCCTGTTCGATGACCCGTTGTTCGTGCGCACCGGCCGCAGCATGGAGCCTTCGGCCCGGGCAGTCGAGATCTTCGCCCTGCTCTCCCCAGCCCTGGATTCGATTTCCACGGCAGTCAGCCGCGCGGCGGAATTCGACCCGGCCACCAGCACCTCGGTATTTCGCATTGGCCTGTCGGACGATGCCGAATTCGCCCTGCTGCCCATGCTGCTCAAGCGCCTGCGGGCTGAAGCGCCCGGCATTGTGCTGGTGGTGCGCCGGGTCAACTACATTTTGATGCCAAGCTTGCTGGCCTCCGGTGAAATTTCCATCGGCGTCAGCTACACCGACGACCTGCCGGCCAACGCCAAGCGCAAGGTCTTGCGCCGCAGCTTGCCCAAAGTATTGCGGGCCGACACCGCGCCGGGCCGACTGACCCTGGACGAATTCTGCGCTCGCCCCCACGCCCTGGTCTCCTTCGCAGGGGACTTGAGCGGCTTCATCGACGAAGAACTGGCGAAACTCGACCGCAAGCGCCATGTGGTGTTGGCCGTACCGCAGTTCAACGGCCTGAGCACCCTGCTGTCGGGCACCGACATCGTCGCCACCGTGCCCGACTACACCGCCGACGCGCTGACCGCCGCCGGCGGCGTCCGCGCCGAAGACCCGCCCATACCGGTGCGCAGCTTCGAACTGCACATGGCCTGGCGCGGATCCCAGGACAATGACCCGGGGGAACGCTGGTTGCGCTCGCGGATTCAGATGTTCTTTGGGGACCCTGACAGTCTCTAGGTTTCGCCGAGCGGGCTGTTCACCTGATCATTCCAAGATTTGTATATTCAGGTGCCCATCAGAAAAATTATCGCGCTACGGCGACGCATTTGATCTCCACCAGAAGGCCAGGGCGAGCCAGTTCACCGACACCTATGCATGTCCATGCACAAGTGCCCCTGGGAAAGACTTCATCTTTCACGCGTCTAAAAATGGGCATATGGCGGTGCATATCGACGTGATAAGTTGTCATTTCGACGACATCTTCAAATTCGCAGCCACCGGCTTTCAAGACAAGCCGAAGATTGTCCCATGCTGCCAAAAACTGCTGCTCGGGGTCTTCGATAACTGATAATTCCGGCGTCCGGCCTACCTGACCAGCGCAATAAAGAGTTTTTCCTACCTTTACAGCTGGTGCATAACCAGCATGCTCGTAGAGCAATCTCATGCTATCTGGAACAATAATCTGACGATCAGTCATGGTTGTGGGGCCCAAAATATAAACGGATACGAAAGCTGACCCAGGCGCCAGAGCGGCGTCCACTCGGGTCACTCCTCATTAATCAATCAAATCCGGCAGGTATTAGGCGGACGCTTACGCGGAATCTGAACAGTTCAACCAGCCTCCTGCTTCCTTCGATGGGTAGGATAATCAAAGGCCCACCGAAATCGCCGCAGCTGCATTCCCCGTAGAAATCCTAGCCTGTGGCGAAAGAGCTATCGAGAGCCGTCTGTTTCCCCCCTTCCTCTGAATCTGACTGGTCGAAAAGATGGCTCTCGGCTGAAGAGGGCTTGCGACGGCGCAAAATCCGAATATTGGGCGATCGTAGTGGCGCTCGAACAATCTCAATCGGTATCCAGGTGAGGGTTATCGCGGACAGAGCCACTGCAATTGCGAATGCATTCAGCCCCCCTCCGCAGATAACGTCAGAGGAGAGTTCGCTTTCTTCGCCACCAGAAGTACACACGGCCCGGTCATCAAAAGACTTCAAGTAGAGCGGCCTACCCTCCTCATTTAGGCAGCTCTGTTGGATAACTCCACTGGTAGCCAAAACGCCTCGAACGGGGAAGTTGAAGCCCGTAGTATCCAGGCCACCGGCTCGCGTACCTGGCACTGTGCGACCTGGTTTGCTCGGAGCGCTCTGCGTACGCTTGCGCCATGCCAACATTTGAAGCATTGCCTCCATCTCCGGTCGGCGTGACACGTTCATGGTCGAGTCAGATAACACCTGTGCGCTTGTTGTATCCGGCTGCTGCACATGTGACCTGGACTGAGCCTGCAAGTGGGAGCGGAAATCGGCTCCATCGGTAGGAACTCGCATTTTGTTTTCTGAAGTAGGCAACACGGTTGGAGCTGGCGGTACCGCAGAAATACCGGTCATAAGAGCACCTCATACCAGAGCTGATGTCATCACTCACTCCGATGCTCCTGGCGTTGCTATGCACTACCAGGACGGAACGGCGCTACCTCGACCTGCCTGCCCCATGGGGGCAAGAGTGGCTAGTAGCGCGGGTGAGATGGGGAGTTAACGCGCATCCAAGAGAAAACTGATTCGGCCGTAAGCGTCAGGAGCGGTTTCTGCATCGAATGTCTATTGTTTAGGTTTTTTGCCTCATCAGATTCCACTGAACCAGTTGTATCCCTGGTCTTCCCAATACCCGCCCGGGTTGTCGTTGCTCACGAAAATCTCGACAACATGCTTGGGGTTTTTGAAGCCTAACTTGGTGGGTACTCGAACCCTGAGCGGGTAGCCGTATTCGGGCGGCAACGCGACGTCAGCGTAATCCAGCGCCAGCAGTGTTTGTGGGTGCAAGGCAGTTGGCATGTCCAGACTGGAGTAATAACGATCAGCACATTTGAAACCGACAAACTTAGCTGTGGTGTCGGCCCCGATGTGTTCCAGGAAGGTTTTGAGCGGTACTCCTCCCCATTGCCCGATGGCGCTCCAGCCTTCAACACAGATCAAACGGGTGATATCGCTACGTTGCGGCAGTTTGCGTAAGCTTTCGAGTGTCCAGGAGGCCTTGTCCCTGACCTGGCCGGAGACGGCGAGCGAGTAACTTGCCAAGTCCACCTCTGGGATGTCGTCCTGACCATAGAATGCGTTGAACGGAAATGGCGTGGTGATCTGCGCCCTTGTGAAGGTTGGCGCCAGTTTCCGTCCGCTGAACAGCCAGGCCTGGACCCGATCGTTCCAGCGCGACATGGCCCAAAGGACCTTGTCGACCTGATCGCCGTCCTGCAGGTTGCAACCGGTCAGCATCGACATCGCGCCCACGGTCAAGCCGGCACGAAGAAAATGGCGGCGCTGAATGTTCTCAAGTTCAAGCTGTTGCACAGGTTCAAGCCTGACGCGCTGAAGAGTTTTTTTTCTGGGTTCAGTCATGGCCATTTTTCCCGGTATCAAGAGACCGCACTCCACCCGTAATCATTGGCAGCAGGGTTTTCGGTACCAAAATCACCAAGGACAGATGAATCACGACGAATGCAGCAATCATCGCCATCGCCCCGAAATGTACATAACGAGCAACGTCATAGCCGCCCAGCAGCGCGACCAACTCTTGCAGTTGAATGGGTTTCCAGATCGCCACGCCCGAGATCACGACGAGTGCGCCTGCCGCCAGCACCATCCAGTACATCAGGCGCTGTACTGCGTTATAGACGCCCTTTTCATGCACCAGCCGTAAGCGCAAAGCGTCCGTCAAATCATGCTTCAACGCGGCTAGCCCGATGGGCAGCAACTCACGTTTGAAATGCCGACTGGCGAACCCGTACAGCAGATAAATTGAGCCGTTGATCAGCAGCAGCCACATGAATGCGAAATGCCAGGCCAGCGCCCCGCCCAACCAACCGCCCACGGTCACCGCTGCCGGAAACCTGAAGCCGAACAGCGGCGAGGCGTTGTAAATGGCCCAGCCGCTCATGAACATGCAGGCCATGCAGGCGGCGTTGAGCCAGTGGGTGAGGCGAACCGGCCAGGGATGAAGCTTTTTCTGTCTCACGTGTTTCCCCTTGGAAGCCATCCATGTAGCGGAGCGTTGCCAGACGACAGCGCCCCTGCCTTTTCAGGTAATTACATCGGTGGTTGGAAGCCATCCTTGCCAACCGCGATGCCGCGCGCGGTGGTTCCATCTGCGGCCGGGAACACGACAATTTTCGTACCTTTGACCAGTTCATCGGCTTTGCCTGGCTCGACGTAGGCGATTGGCACATCATCCGGTACGACGATTTGTTTCTCGCCGCCCTTGTAGTTGACGGTCAATGTGCGGCCGTCAGCTTTGGACAGTTTCCCCACGGTACCGTTGGTCATGGTGCCTGTGCTGCCATCCGCATTCTGCCAGCCGTAATGACCTTCGCCGCTGCCCTTGAGGCTGGCGTCGAATACCGTGACCTCCAGCGCCTTCAATGTTCCGTTGGCCTGCGGGATGGCCGCCGAGCCAATGAAGCTGTCGGATTTGATCGAGTCGATATTGGCCTTCGATACCCGGTTGATACCGGTCTTGTCTGTCAGTCCGATCGTCTGCTGGGCGCCGGAGCGGACAGTGAATGTCAGCGTGTTGTTGCTGACGCTCTCCACCGTACCGCGCAACGGTTTGATGACCGGCATGTCGGCCGCGGTGGCAATGACGGCAGCACTGAGCATCAACAAACCGAATGTGGTAGACAGGGCGTGTTTGAGTTGCATGGCGACGATTCCTCATGGGTTGATGTGCCGCCATCCTCGACCGCAGACCGGGACGTCACGATGACCGCCGAATGACATTTTTGTCATTCGCCAACCCTGCCCTTGAATGACAGAAATGTAACCGACTGCGCCGGCTCATCTCGTTACACTGCACAGCCGAGATACCGATGTCGCGGGCTGAATCCCGTCATGAAGAGACCCGAGCGCGCCTCACGATGCATATCCTGCTGATCGAAGATGACACCAAAACAGGTGAGTACCTCAAAAAGGGGCTCGGCGAGTCCGGTTACAACGTCGACTGGACCCAGCATGGTGCCGACGGCCTGCACATGGCCTTGCATACGCGCTACGACCTGATCGTGCTGGACGTCATGTTGCCCGGGATTGACGGGTTTCAGATCATTGAGCTCTTGCGCGCCAGACAAGACGTCCCCGTGCTGTTCCTCACCGCTCGCGACCAGTTGCATGACCGCATTCGCGGTCTGGAACTGGGCGCCGATGATTACCTGGTCAAACCTTTTTCGTTTACCGAACTGCTGTTACGCATCCGCACCATTTTGCGTCGCGGTGTAGTGCGCGAAGCCGACCATTTCCACCTCGCCGACCTGGAGCTGGACCTGGTGCGGCGCCGCGTTACACGCCAACAGCAGGTGATTGTGCTGACCAACAAGGAATTCGCCCTGCTGCATCTGTTTCTGCGTCGGGCAGGCGATGTGCTGTCCAGGACACAGATCGCTTCGGAAGTCTGGGACATGAATTTCGACAGCGATACCAACGTGGTGGACGTAGCGGTCAAGCGTCTGCGCAACAAAGTCGACCAGCCGTATTCGATCAAACTGATCCATACCATTCGTGGTATCGGCTATGTCTGCGAGGTGAGGCCATGCGGTCCCGACGCCAACCCTCTCTGACCCTGCGATCGACCGTGGCGTTTTCCATGGTAGCGATGCTGGCCGTGGCCGGTGCGGGTGCTTATCTGTATCAGACGATGAAAGCCTCGGTATTGGTATACAGCGATCATGCGGTCATGGGCCGTCTGGAGCACTTTCGCAAGCTGCTGCATTACGAGCTCGCCATCGAAAAGCTGCGCGACAGCCCGCAGATTTTCAAGAACATGCTCGACAGCGAAGACGACATCTTCATCATTGAAGAGCCGGGGCAGCCACCGGTAATCCAGGTCAACCCACTCAACGTCACGCTGCCTGAACTGCCGGTGATCGGCCAGGATACAAAGCTGAGCGTCAGTGACCTGCGCAGCGGCGTGACTGACTCGGGGACAATGCTGCGCGCCGCGACCGTCGTCACGACGTCGGGTGGACGTGAAGTCCGACTGACCGCCGCGCACCTCATGGGCAAGGAAATGGCTATGCTCGCGGCGTATCGCGAGCGTATCTACCTGGCCGTTGCCCTGGCCTTTCTGGCAACCGCGTTGCTGGGTTACCTGGTACTGCGTCGAGGGCTGCGCCCGTTGCGCAAAATGGCCGCCCATGCGGCAGCCATAACGCCCGAGCGTCTGCACAGCCGCATGGACAGCGCCGATACGCCGGTTGAACTGCAACAGCTGAGTGACGCCTATAACGCGATGCTCGATCGCCTTGCCCAGGGTTATCAGCGGTTGACGCAGTTTTCCGCCGACCTTGCCCATGAAATCCGCACGCCGGTGGGATCGCTGATGGGGCATTGCCAGGTCGCCCTTCGCCAACGCCGCAGCGAGGATGACTATCAGGCACTGATCGCTTCGAACCTTGAAGAGCTCGAACGGATCTCGCGCATCGTCGAAAGCATTCTGTTCCTTGCGCGCGCCGATGAAGCGCAAGCAGTGGTGGAGCGCCAAAAGCTATCGCTGCATGACGAATCACAGCGCATTGCCGAATATTTTGAAGGCTTGGCCGAAGAGCGGCAAATGAGCTTCCAGATAACAGGCGATGGCAACGTGCTCGCCGACCCCTTGCTGCTGCGCAGAGCCTTGAGCAACCTGGTAGCAAACGCAATTCGCTACGCCTACGAAGGCACCGATATTCTGATGCGGGTAATGGAAACCCACGGCGGTGCCCGGATTGAGGTGGAGAACCAAGGGCCTGTGCTGAGTGACGAAACCTTGGGCAAACTCTTCGACCGCTTTTACCGTGGAGATGCGTCTCGCCACCAAAACTCCGACTCTTACGGCCTTGGCCTCGCCATCGTCGTGGCAATCATGCAACTGCATGGGGGGCACGTGCGTGTCGAACAGCCGAAACCCGGAACTATCCGTTTTTCGCTGTCATTCCCTGCAGCTTGAACGATATCAGCGGGCAGCGTTTGTCGTTCGCGCCTTCACTGAACATCATGCAAGCACGTTATCCCTTTGAAAGCGTGCTCCGGCTCTGATGTTGCTCCACTGCGTACTTTTCATCACCCGATATGGGTACCCAATCTTTCAACGGTGTCAGGAAATGCAGTTCAAAACGACGTGACAAGAACGCCCATTTTCCGTCCCGACGTTCAAACCTGTCGTGGTACAACCCGCTGACTTGCACCGGGCCTTTTTCAATGTCATGGAACAGGCAATCCGCAGCTACCGTACCTACCGCGCTGTCACCCTCGATTTGGATCAGCGGATTGGCCATCCAGTGGTGCATATGTGGCATCTGGCGCCAGCTGTTTTGCGCCATAACCAGGATTTCGTCACGGTTTCCGGCCTTGCCGAAACCCGGTAGATCCAGTGTCGATTCTTCGTGCCAGATTGCGCTCAGGAGCGACGCGTCGACGCGGTCGAAGGCATTGGCGTAGGCGCTGATCAGCGACTCGATGGCGGCGCGACTTTCCAGGGCGTCCAGTCGGGTGGTCAGTTCTTCAATGTTCATGATGAGGTTTCCTGCTGAGGCTTCGCAAAAGCGCTGAAAGCAACCCTCTGAGAGGGCTGCGCTACGGTTGAGCGAGTGTTCAGATCTGCGACAGGCCGCCGTCGACCATCAGTTCCACACCGTTGACATATTTCGCATCGGCGGATGCAAGGAACAGTGCCGACGAGGCGATTTCTTCAGGTTGGGCCATATACCCCAGCGGAGTGATCTGCTCGACATGCTGGCGCAGCGCGGCAATGTCGCTTTCGCTCATCTTCAAGCCGTTATCCATCAGAGGGGTGCGGGTGAAGCCTGGGCTCAGGACATTCGCTCGAATCTTGCGACCTTTCAGTTCGTTGGCCCAAGTTCTTGCGAAAGACCGCACCGCAGCCTTGGATGCGTTGTAGAGGCTCAGTCCTTCCATCCCATTGCTGGAGCAGATAGAAGCCGTCAGCACGATCGAAGCGCCATTTTTCAACAAAGGCATCAACGTTTGCACAGTAAAAAAGACGCCCTTCACGTTAATGTCGAACATGTTGAAGTAAGCCGCCTCAGTGGTCTCGCCCAGCGGGTTTTTTTCGCAAATACCCGCGTTGGCAAACACTGAGTCCAACTGATCGTTGCGGGCCTCGATCGTCGCCTTGAGCTTATCCAGATCAGCCTGGCGCGCGACATCGGAAGTGACCGCGATCGCTCTATCGCCCAGCTTGGCCACCGCCGCTTTCAGCGTGGCTGCAGAACGCCCAGTGATGTAAACACGTCTGGCCCCCTCGGCAATCAAGCTCTGCGCAATCGCAAACCCGATCCCGGTGGATGCGCCGGTGACGACCGCAACCTGATTAGCGAATTTACCTGACATATCTGACTCCTCAGTCTCGGTTGTGTGGATCGACTGAAACCACAGTGCGGCCATTTTGAGAGGAGTCAGGAGCTGAGCGGCACTGCCATAAATGAACATTGGCCGTTCAATTATGTGAGGCGTAAGCGAAGGTTTGATCGTTTAGATTGGAGCCAGCTGATTCAGAGCATGACCCGCAATCGAGAATATTCTGGAACCGAATGGTTTCAGACAGGAGACCCTATGCCTCAGAAAAAAGTCGCCCCACCAGAACCGCGGCGCTGGTTGATGTTCGCCATCTTATTGGTCGGTGCGTTTTTACCGCCTCTGGATTTTTTCATCGTGAACGTGGCGCTGCCCTCGATTCAGCAATCGCTGGGCACGGCCTCATCCGCCGAACAGTTGATCATCTCCTCGTATGCGACGCTTTATGCCGTGACACTGATTACCGGCGGACGGCTTGGTGACATCTACGGTCGCATGAGAATGTTTTTCCTTGGCCTGGTTGGTTTCGCAGTTGCCTCACTGATCTGCGGCGTCGCCGAGTCACCTTGGGTGTTGATCGCCGGACGTTCGCTGCAAGGCGTGACGGCAGCCGTCATGGCGCCCCAGGCACTCGCTTCGGCGCAGGCTATATTTCCCGAGTCCGAAAAGCCCTTGGCGCTGAGTCTCTATGGCGCGGTCTTTGGACTGGCGTCGGTAGTCGGCCAGGCACTTGGCGGGATATTGATATCGCTCAACCTGATGGGCTTGGGGTGGCGGGCGATATTTCTGGTTAATTTGCCGATTGCGTTGCTGGTCATCCTGATCGCAATTCCCGTGGTCAGGGAAACCCGCGCACAACATACAAGCAAGCTGGATCTGGGCGGAACGGTACTGTCCATGGTGACGCTTGGGGCTCTGATCGTTCCATTGATCGAAGGGCGTGAGGCGGGCTGGCCTTTGTGGGCCTGGCTGTCGCTTGCGGCGGTGCCGCTGCTGGCCTGGCTGTTCTGGCACTACGAAGCCCGTTTGCACCAAGCGCAAGGCGCACCGTTGCTCAATCCCGCCGTACTGCGCACGCCTGGGCTGGGCCGGGCACTGCTCGTCGCCCTGACCTTTTACGCGATCGGCGTGTTTTTCTTGCTGTTTTCCATTTATTTACAGGGAGCGCTGCATACGAGCCCACTCAATGCAGGCCTCGTCTTCCTTCCTTTCGGCGCGGGATTTTTGCTGGGACCACTCTCCACCCCTCAATTCAGGCGTTTTCTGGGGGCATACGTCAATCCGGTCGGGATGGGACTTGAAGTGTTGGGATTCGTGCTCCTGGCCTGGCTCGTGGCGCACACACCGATGGCCGTCACGCCCCCTGCGCTGCCCCTCGCCGTCATCCTTTTTCTGATCGGTTTCGGACAAGGACTGGCCCTCCCGACATTGATGCGCATGATCACAGGACGCGTGGCGCCCGCGTATTCTGGCATGATTGCGGGCATTGCCAGTTCCACCCTGCAAATCAGCACGTCACTGAGCGTGGCGATAATAGGCGGCATTTTCTACACCCTTCTGGGCACGGATACAGACGCGGCGGCCATCACCCACGCCTTCACCGTTTCCATATTCTGCATCGCGGCATGCCTGGCCTTGGGCGCGGGACTCAGCCTTACCCTGGCGCGCCAACCTGCTGCGCAATTGCAAACGGCAGCCATGCGCCCGGCAGAGTGAGTCAACTGCCTTCCTGCGAGCCGATCATGCTCGAGGCAAGGTCGGCAAGGGCGCGAAGGCTGTCCATCCGCCGCATGTCCTGGTGATAACCCATCCATATGTCGCGACCCGGTGGCGGTTCATGCGGATCAATCAGCCGCAGCGCCGTTAACTGGTCGCCCAGGACGCGGGGCAATACGGCGACACCCTGCCCTTGCGCGCACATTTGCGCCTGGACTGTGCGGCTGCTACTGGTGAACACAGTACGGGCCAGAGGGTAACGCTGCTGCAGCCACTGCACATCGGGATAATGAGATTGGGCAACACTCATGGTAATCAAACCAACCCCGTCGCCCTGTGGCGCGGGGTCAGGAGATCCGACGGCTGCGTATAACCCATAGCTCAGGGTAGTCAGCTTACGGTGAACGATATCGGGTTCGGTGAAAGGCACGATCCGAAACGCGATGTCGGCGTCGCGACGAGCAAGGTCAAACAATCGATGCCCCGCGATGACCTCGGGCACGATCAGCGGATAACGTCGCCCCAGTTCGTTCAGGACCGGGGCCAGCACGTAACAGGCGAACCAGTCAGCGGAAGAAATGCGCAACACACCTTCTGGCTGTGCGCTGTCCCCCGCAAGGCGCCTTTCGATTGCCAACGCACTTTGCTCCATTTCCTGCGCCAGGCTGAGCAGCTTTTCTCCGCTGTCGGTCAGTACAAGACCTTGGGTGGTACGAAGAAAAATGGGCTGGCCACTGGACTGTTCAAGCACCTGCAAGCGCCGCCCCACGGTCGGATGGCTAACACCCAACTGCTTGGCGGCAGCGCCCAATGACCCGCTTCGGGCAATCGCGAGAAAGACCCGCACGTCACTCCAGTCCATGCTCTACCCCGAACAAAAATGAACAGTGAGAGTGCAGCAATGGCAGTGCCGTAGCAATCCCGGGCCCGACATACTTCTCCGCATACACCTTCGTCGAAACACCAACCGGGGACTGCAAATGAAGATTGGCTTTATCGGTGTGGGAAGCATGGCCAGAGCGATCATTCCGTTGCTCATCCGGGCCGGCCATCACGTATCGGCGTGGAACCGTAGTCACGCTGCGGTTATGGATCTGGAAGGAGTAAGCGTTCTCGAATCCCCGTCCTCGGCATTTCAGCAGGAGGTCGTCATCAACATGCTTGCCGATGATGCCGCCGTCAGGGAGGTGTTGCTATCCAGCGCAGCTCTGGAAAAAGCAGACAGGGCTTGCGTTCATATCGTGATGTCGACCTTGTCGCCTTCGCTCATGGTGGAGTTGCAGGGCGTGCATGATGCAATCGGCATTGAATTGATCGCGGCGCCAGTTTTCGGCGTGCCTGCCGTGGCGGCAAATGGCGAGTTGAATATCCTGGCGGCCGGATCGCAGGGAGCGATCTCGACGGTCCAACCGCTGTTTGACCTGCTCGGGAAAAAGACCTGGTACCTGGGCGATCAACCTGAACAGGCGTGTATCGCGAAGATCGCCGGCAACATGATGATCACTCAAGCCATCCAGTCGCTGGGCGAAGCAACCGAACTCGTTCAACGCCATGGTCTGAGCCCCTCGATTTTCGTCGCCCTCATGACCCAGACACTGTTCGCCTGCTCTACTTATCAGCGCTATGGGCAGAACATCGTGAACGGACGTTTTGAACCGGGTTTCAAACTGTCTCTTGGCCTCAAGGATATAAATCTGGCTATTGATGCGGCACGTCTCAAGAGCCTGGAATTGCCTGCAGCCGATGCCGCGCGATCGAAAATGACGTCGGCAGTAACCCGGGGATACGGGCTCAAGGACTGGTCGGTTTTCGCTACGCAGACAGTTATCCGATCAACCGATCACGCCCAGCAACCCTGGCGAACCGCACCGATAAAACGCTCGCGCCGTGGCAACTTCTGGGTGACCGGAGCCCGCGTTACCCATAACGGTAAAAGCTACCAAAAGGGGCCGATGTACGTAGCCTGGGAATCCCCTGAGCACATCACTCAGCCCTATCCCGTGGTGCTGGTGCACGGTGGCACGCTGCAAGGCACTGAATGGCTGGATACACCCGATGGTCGTCCGGGCTGGGCCCAGCGGTTCGTCGAAGCAGGCTTCGTAGTCTTTCGCGTCGACAGGCCCGGCCACGGGCGATCGCCGTATCACCCCGACATCATGGGACCGGTGGGGCCAGCGTTCTCCTATGAGCGCGCCCGCGAAGTCTACTTTCCAGAGGGAGGTGGAGAAACGCAATGGCCGTTTGAGCCAGATGACGAAGCGGCGTTTGACGCCTTCATAGCGGCTTACGGCCCCATGCCGGCTGACCTTGCGGCCTCGCAGACCCTGGACGCGGATCGACTGGCCGAACTGCTCGACAGAATCGGCAAGGCCATCATCGTTACACACTCCGCTTCCGGGCCCAGTGGCTGGTTGGTCGCCGATCGTCGACCCGACCTGATCGCAGGGATTGTGGCGGTGGAGCCTATGGGTCCGGTATTTGGCCACACGCCGGGTATAGGCAGCCTCGACTGGGGCCTGACCGCCGCCCCTCTGACCTTTGATCCACATCGCAAAACGCCGGAGCAAGTCCGCACAGCAGAACCATCAACCCTGAAAATCCCCGGATTGCAGGGTGTTCCGGTAGCGCTGTTGACAGGTGAGACATCAGCGTTTGCTTCTTACGCATCCAGCATCGTCCCTTTCCTGCGAAATGCGGGTGCCAACATTCAACACCTGGATCTACCGGCACTGGGCATCCACGGCAACGGCCACGGATTGATCTATGAACGCAATTCAGATTCGGCTTTCAAGGTAGTCGCGCAGTGGCTGGAAAAATCGTTGAGCATGCCCGATCCCGCGTAGAGCGCCTGGTCAGGCTCTCCGTCCCTCCCAACTAGACGCCCGGGAATCGCTGATAAATCGCAGACAGCTCGATAAGAGAAGCGACTGAATAAGCCCCTTCCTTCGACCGATTCCTGCAAGGCAATTAGACAACCAAGACGAGCAGAACCGCATGAAATGGCCAACGATCGATCAAATTCGCAGTTTCACTGTTTTACCCTCTGGCTACACATGGGATTACCTGAAACGCAAGGAGATCGATGTAGCAATAATTTTTTTCCAGACGTGGTTTCCCTCCATTACGGTGGGGTTAGGGAGCCTTTTTCTGAACCAGCAATTTTATGAAGACAACGTGGTGCTCGAAGACGATTTGGAGCGGGGAATATTCGCTATCGTGGTTCGCCAGAACCATGAGATCGTCGCTATAGCAACGTGGGAAAAAATTGACGGCGCCGATGTCATCTTCGGGCGAGTGGGCGCGGTAGCCAAATATCATAGACAAACCAAACTGGCCGTCGCTGCCCAAGACCTCGGAGAAAAAATGGGAAGGTTCATGGGAGCGGGCTTGATCTATGGCATGGCGACAACCAGCGCTCCGTATATGCAGCAAGCTTTGGAGCATGCAGGTTACAAAGCCGTAGGAATAATGCCTGGCTTCGACCAAGAGGAAACAGAGCCCGGAATCGTGCGTAGGGTATACGAGGTCATCTACGCAAAACGACTCGCACCCCACTCAAACTTTCTGATTCCTTCAGTGCAAAACCTCACACCTACCGTCGCTCGGCTTTATGCAGAAATATTTCCCGAAACAATAATGATTGACTGAGTTATCGACCTGAAAAAACCGGCCTAGAGCCAAGTCAAAATGCCCTCTTCGGGGATCCAGATAGCCTGTAACGGCTCTCGCCCGTATTTAAAACTCTTTACTAACAGAAGGTTATAGGGATTTTCAGTCCGCCGCCGCATTCTTTTCACTCTCGCCGCAGGAGAGTGTGGGGAGCAATGCCGAATGCCTTGCGAAAGGCGTGGCTGAAATGAGAGAAGTCGGAGAAGCCGAAATCCAGCGCCGCCTGAGAAATACTGCGGACTTGACCACGCTCAATCGCGTCGCGGCTCGCGAGCAATCGCGCCTTCCAAATTTCCGCGACCGGCGATTTCTGATGACGAGCGAAAGCACGCGTAACAGTGCGCGTGGAGACATGGTGAGCTTGAGCAATGCGTTCGAGCGACAGGTCCGCCTCGGTCAAATATTGGCGGATGTAATTCATGATCCGACCATACAGGTCCAACTCGTCATGAGTCTGCTTTAAATCCTGGAGTTCCAGGCTGACCACCAGAAGGTCGAGCAACGTGCTGGAGTAACGACTGGATACTCCTGTGTTCTGGAAGCCTAATGGCATACTCGCAGCCTGGCGTAGCATCTCGCGTAACGGAATCACCCCTGGACGACGATCATCCAGAACCACAGCGGTGCAATCTGCTATGCCGGGCAACCGCTGGCTGAGCAGTTGTCGCGGAATGCGGACAAGGTGATTGTCCGTACCACCGAAGCTGAATCTGAACGGCTGGGATGCGTCATAAAGAAACAGATCGTCCGCCGTCAGCTTCGTCCGTCGGTCAGCTTGCTCCAGTTCGCCATAACCGCTCCTGGTAAAGCCCAACCACAAATCGTCGTTAGGATCACTGCGTAAGTGCTGGGCGGACCGCTCCCAATAGTGCAAGGGTGCGGACAACGTGCAGATGTCCAATACGCCCATGCTATGTACCTCCAGCGCCCCGTCAAAATCGCTCTGCGCCAGCAGTTTGCTGTCTGCGTCCAGGCAGTGGTGACAAACCACTTCCTTCCAGTAATCGAACCGCAGGGGTGCCGTAACGGCAAGGGTTGAATACTGACATGGCTGACTCATTGCATTCACCTCGCGGCGGCGGTTCAACAAAAAAGCGTGGTAACGTTTTTTGCGAGCCAAGCAATTAGCAGGCCATCTCCATAGCCTGATTCCCGCTGCCAGACACCGTGGAAGATAGCCACCTGCGAACTCGGCTGGAGTTACATAGGTAGATCCCTCCAACACTCCCCATGCCACCTCTCGGGGCGCTCGTCCCCTTATTTCACAAGCCCCGCACCATTGCTGCGCGCTGATATGCCGGCCTTTTCTACCTGTCCTTCTTAACCAAACGGTTGTCCATTCGAGCCAAGCACGTTTCATCTCCCCTGGATAATTTTTACTCCACGCCGTGTCCCTACAAGCACGAATGATGAGGTGTCTCATGCATCCACGAGAACAGCAGCGACTGTCCGATTCATCCTGGTTTTTACAGCGATGGGACATGGCACCCGAAGAGTTTGCCACTTACCTGCTACAGCTCGGGACCTTGGTGCTGCAACGCCGATGGAGTGGTACCCACCGCAAAACACCAACATCCACTGGGATGTAGAACAGAAAACCGTCCGTTTGAGACGGAAATAAAGGAGCCCCCATGGAATCTGCAATCGATAAACATCTCAAATGTCCCCGGACTTTGTCCCGTCGTGTTCACGACGATTACAAGCCACCCTTCCCGATGTTTGTTGGGCGAGCTGACGAAAACGTGAAGCAAGTTGTGATGGCCTACCTCGGGGTGCAATTTCGCGACGAACAACGCGCCGCCGCCCTGCAGGCCATGCGCTACATTGACGCCAGCTTTGCCCTCGCCGATGGCCCTGGGAATCACGACCTGACCTACCACCTCGACAATCAGGGTTATGGAAACTTCATCGCCGTGGGCTACTGGCGTGATCCCGCCGCCTATCACCGTTGGTTACTTTCAGCGCCTGTAGCCGACTGGTGGGGTGACGAGGCACGCCTGAGCGAGGGACTGGGGTATTTCCGCGAGGTCATCGCACCGCGCGCCGATCAGTTCGAGACGTTGTATGCATTCAAGGAAGATTTGCCAGGTGTCGGTGCGGTCATGGACGGCATCAGTGGCGAGGTCGAAGAGCACGGCTACTGGGGTTCGGCACGCGACCGATTTGCCATATCACAGACCGATTGGATGCAACCGACCGGCGAACTACAAGTGATTTCCGGGGACCCGGCCAAGGGCGGCAAGGTCGTGATACGCGGCCACGACAACCTGACGCTGATCCGTTCTGGACAGGACTGGGTCGAAGCCGGCGAGGAAGAGCGCGCGCTGTACTTCACCGAAATGCTCCCCCCTCTACAAGACGGCATGAACTTCCTGCGTGACGAGGGCCAGGCGTTGGGCTGCTACAGCAATCGCTTCGTACGCAATGTCGACCTGGATGGCAATCTGCTCGACATCGCCTATGACATCGGTCACTGGCGATCACTCGACAAACTGGAACGCTGGGCAGAATCCCATCCCACTCACTTGCGTATTTTCACCACGTTCTTTCGCGTGATCGGGGGCCTTTCGAAGCTGCGGCTGTATCACGAGGTCTCGGTAGCGGACGGTAGCCAGCAACTGTTCGAGTACATCAACTGCCATCCGCAGACCGGGATGATGCGCGACGCGCAAGTGTCGCCCACCTGATTCCATCGCTGACTCCACTTTTAGCCCTGCGCGTCGCCTGATTGGCGCCTGCGGGGCTCTTTTTGCCCGAAAAAAGGATCTTCGATCATGAAACAGTTCCGCTACCTGTCGCTTGCAGCCCTCCTCCCCTGCCTTTCCTCCCACGCTCTCGAGGTGGATCCTGGCGATTACGAGCCGCTCCCCGTTGGGGCGACCATTGGCGTGGTCTACTACCAGCACGCCACCACGGACAATGCCTACTCCCAGGGGCACAAGACCAGTTCCGATTTCAACCTGACTTCCGATATCGGCATTCTGCGTCTGCTGCACGTCTACCAGTTGAGCGAGCGGCTGACCATCGAGCCGCAATTCCTGTTGCCCTTCGGTCATGTCTCAGGCGGTGGTGATGCTTCTGGTTTAGGCGACGCCAGCGGCATCGGCGACCTCATTCTTACAGCGCCACTCAAGTACCGTCTCAACGACGCCAATGACACCCTCGGTGCGACTGCTTACTTGTACGTGCCTACTGGCGACTATGACAAAGACGACGCCCTCAACCTTGGCGAGAACCGTTGGAAGGTTGATCTCCAGGCCGCTTACGTCAAGCACTTCTCGGACAAGTGGGCCATCGACCTCGTAGGTGACGCCATCTGGTACGCAGACAACAACGACTTCGGCGCCAGCTCCGCCCGTCGGGAGCAGGACGTTTCCTACGGCGCTCAGTTGATGGGGCGCTACATGCCCGACGAGACAACTGCGCTGGCTATCGGCTTCGGCCACAGTTGGGGCGGGGAAAACCAGGTCGATGGTGTCAACCAGGACGACAAGACGGAAACCACCAACTTGCGTGTCACTGCCAGAAAGTTTTTTACCGCCAAGGACCAAATCCAAGTGCAACTGGGACGCGACCTTTCGGTGGAGAACGGCCCCAAGGAGGACTTTCGCATGAACCTGCGCTACGTGCGGGTTTTCTAGATCCGCCCGCCTCCACCAACCGTTGTCCTTATCAACCAAGCGTGTGCCCAACGACGAATTCGACTTGGATCCGTCGCAAGACTTCACATCCCGTAGCAACCGTGCCAACGCGACAGTTGGCTAATGAGATGACCCTCACTCGAAACGGAGAAACCAGGCAATGACCGACCAGCAACCCTCCATGGAAAAACAACCCTCCCTCTATACCCGTCTTGGTGGCTATGACGCTATCTATCAGTTCGCAGGCGCAGTGTTGAGAAAAACAATGGGACACCCCGCAATCGGGCACATCTGGGCCCATATGTCGGAATCAACGTTCCAAAAGGAGCACATCAATTTTGTCGATTTCCTTTCCGAGCACTGGGGTGGAAGCGCCAAATACAGGGGCAGAGACATGGTCACCGCGCATCGCGGAATGGGTCTGACCGAGGTGCATTGGCAAGCCGTGCTCGATTGTCTCGAGGCGTGCTACGACGACTACGGTCTGGCCCCGGATCTGCGCAAGGAGGTCAATGACTTCCTCATCAAGTTCAAACCGGCGGTGATCGGGAGCCCCTCCTATCGGGACGTCGTACTCGCGCACCCGGAAATGGACCCAGCCAAAGGCATGAAGAGCGTTGGGGTTTTCTGGCCGAAACCCGGGAAGTCCTCGCAGAAACAGACCACGCCTGAATCCGAAAACTGACACGCTCGTCAAAACCTGAGCCACACCAATGGGGGCGCATCCATGGGGTGTCCCCCATGCTGCCGAGGCTCGCTCTGGCAGCCGACGGTTACCGCGGTGTGGCTAAAAAAACACGGGCACCCGCGTCCCGCTCAACCAAGCGAATGTCCTCCTCAACCAAGCACCGCTCAATTTGCGGAGATAGCTTGATACCAGCCCCGGCCGCGACTTCGTCAATAGTGCACGCCGCGCCCGGGCATCCCGAGATGACGTTTGAACAAACATTGCCACCCTACGGGTTGGCACAGGAAACAGGACACCCCATGGCCATCATCCGCCCGACTCTCGAACAAGTGCAGGATCTCGCCAGCCGCCTGCACATACAGCTGACACCCGAGCAAGCCAGCGAATACCTGGCACTTATGCAACCCAGTTTTGATGCCTATGATCTCGTCGATGATTTGCCAGACTTCATCCCTCCAGTGCGCTATGAGCGCAGCTCTGGTTATCGCCCTTCAAGCACGGATAATCCGCTAAACGCCTGGTACTACAGAACGGAGGTGATGGGTGCCAGTTCGGGCAAACTTGCTGGCAAGACGGTAGCGCTCAAAGACAATATCTCTCTGGCCGGTGTCCCCATGATGAACGGTGCCGCACCACTGGAGGGTTTCGTACCGTCGTTCGATGCCACCGTGGTGACGCGTTTGCTCGACGCTGGGGCAACCATCCTTGGCAAAGCCACTTGTGAGCATTACTGCCTCTCCGGTGGTAGCCACACCTCGGACCCGGCTCCTGTGCACAACCCTTATCGCCATGGTTTCACCACCGGCGGCTCCTCTTCTGGCAGCGCGGCGCTTGTGGCGTCGGGCGAGGTCGACCTGGCTGTCGGTGGAGACCAGGGCGGCTCCATCCGCATTCCGGCAGCATGGTGCGGCATTTACGGAATGAAGCCCACCTTCGGTCTGGTGCCCTATACCGGCGTCATGGCGATCGAGTCCACTTTCGACCATGTCGGCCCCATGACGAGCAACGTGCGCGATAACGCTCTCATGCTGGAAGTGATGGCCGGAGCCGACGGGCTCGACCCTCGCCAGAGCGCCCCCAAGGTCGATGCCTATTGCGATTATTTGGAGCGAGGCGTGATCGGACTCAGGATCGGGGTTCTCCAGGAAGGCTTCCAACTCGCAAACCAAGATCCACGTATCGCAGAAAAGGTGCGCAGCGCTATCGCCCGACTCGAGGCGTTGGGCGCGCGGGTCGAGGAGGTCTCGGTTCCCGAACACACCCTGGCGGGATCGTTGTGGAGCCCAATCGGCTGTGAAGGCCTGACCATGCAAATGATGCATGGCAACGGAGCGGGTTTTAACTGGAAGGGGCTTTACGACGTGGGCCTGCTGGACAAACAGGCCGGTTGGCGCGATCAGGCGAACGCATTGTCCCCGTCACTCAAGCTCTGCATGTTCGTGGGCCAGTTCGGTCTGGAGCGCTACAACGGTCGCTACTACGCCAAGGCCCAGAACATTGCGCGCTTTGCCCGAGCTGCCTATGACAAGGCGTTGAACACCTATGACCTGCTCGTCATGCCAACCGTACCAATCACCGCTCAGCCGCTGCCGGAACCGGGGTCTTCAATCACCGAGACCGTCACTCGTGCGTTGGAGATGTTAGGCAACACGGCCGCTCAGGACGTTACCGGGCACCCCGCCATGTCGATCCCTTGTGGCCTGGTGGACGGACTGCCCGTAGGGCTGATGTTTGTCGCAAGACATTATGCCGAAGGCACCCTCTACCAAGCCGCAGCTGCATTCGAGGCCTCTGTCGATTGGCGGACGTTGTAAACCTGCGCATCGCATTGGCGAACAAACACCGGCAAGTAGCACTGAAAGTAAGTACCAACTTCAGAGGAGCCAATACATGAGCCATACGCACGAACATCATCACCATCACGACCACACCGAGCCACCCGAGACCATCGCCTTGCGTGTCAAGGCGCTCGAATCCCTGTTAATAGAAAAAGGCCTGGTCGACCCAACCGCCATGGATGCTCTGGTGGACACTTACCAACACAAGGTCGGCCCGCGCAACGGCGCTCAGGTGATCGCCAAGGCCTGGTCCGATCCCGAATACAAACATCGGCTGCTGGACGATGCCACGGCGGCCATTGCCGAACTGGGTTTTTCCGGCGTGCAGGGCGAAGACATGGTGGTGGTGGAGAACACCGCGACCGTGCACAACGTGACGGTCTGCACGCTGTGCTCCTGCTACCCCTGGCCGACCCTGGGCCTGCCCCCAGCCTGGTACAAATCCGCGCCCTATCGCTCACGGATAGTCATCGATCCGCGCAGTGTGCTGGCCGAATTCGGTTTGCTTATTCCCAATGACAAGGAAGTTCGCGTCTGGGACAGCAGTGCTGAGCTGCGCTACCTGGTACTGCCGGAACGTCCGGCTGGCACTGACGGCTGGAGCGAGGAACGACTGGTCGAGCTGGTGACGCGGGACGCCATGATCGGCACCGGCCTGCCCAAGACGCCGGGCGACGAAGCCTGACCCCGAGAAGGAGAAAACCATGAACGGTGTACACGACTTAGGCGGTATGCACGGTTTCGGCCCGGTGCTCACCGAAGAAAATGAACCGATCTTCCATCACGACTGGGAGCGCAGGATCTTTCCGCTGTTCGCCTCGCTCTTCGTCGGCGGACACTTCAATGTCGACGAGTTCCGGCATTCCATTGAACGCATGGAGCCGTCTGAATACTTGCAGTCGAGTTACTACGAGCACTGGCTGCACGCCTTCGAGACCCTGCTGCTGGAAAAAGGCGTGATCAGCGCTGCCGAACTGCAGGGCACGGCCAAACCGACCTCACCGGCACAGCCCCCTACGGTGCTCACACCGGACATCGTCGAGGCGGTGATCCTCGGGGGAGCCTCTTCCCGGGCAAAGGAACATGTCAGCGGCCGCTTCCGGGTCGGTGACCGGGTGCGGACGAAGAATCTCAATCCAACCACCCACACTCGACTGCCGCGTTACGCGCGCGGCAAGGTCGGGACAATCGAGATTGCACACGGAGCGTTTGCTACCCCAGACACGATGGCCCACGGTCTAGGCGAACAACCCCAACAGGTCTATGCCGTTCGCTTCAGTGCTACAGAGTTGTGGGGAGTGGCGCGACCGGACAGTGTTTGCATTGATCTGTGGGACAACTATCTGGAGGCCGTATGAGCGCAAGCATGCCTTTCATCCCGCCAATAGCCGGTCTGTCTCTCGACGATGAAGGCCCGGTGTTCGACAAACCTTGGCAGGCCCAGGCCTTTTCCCTGCTGCTGCACCTGCACCAAACCGGTCTGTTTCCCTGGAAGGACTGGGTGCAGGTATTCAGCGACGAGATCAAGGCTGCCCCGGCGCAACCCGGAGAAAGCGTCAACGACACTTACTACCGGCAATGGATTACAGCGATGGAAAGAATGATCACCACACTCGGCTTAGCGGGTATGGAAGACATCACCCAGCGCACCGAGGAATGGCAGCGAGCTTACTTGAATACCCCCCATGGACAACCGGTGGCACTGCTCAATGCGAGTTGCCCACCGGCCCATGGAAACGGGCACGAACACCTGCCACGGCACGAGCCCGTAGCGATCAGCCGTGCCACTCGCTGAGGCCTGGATCGTCTTATTTTTAACTTTCGAGGTCGCGAAGCGGCCAAGGGGCAATCGTCATGCATATCGAACCTAACCTGGTGGAAGCTGGAAAAATCTGGTTGAGCTATGTCACTGCCGCAGGTGTCGGCGCCTACACCCTCAAACTCGCTGCGCAAGCCATCGGTGAGCGTGGTGTCTTCTCGCTGCTAGCTCGCACTGTCACTGCCACGGCCTTGGTGTTCAGCTTCTTCGAGCTACTACCGCACTATCCAGTCGGTGTTTCCGAGGTGCATCTCATCCTGGGGTCAACCCTGTTCCTGCTGCTTGGCGCCGCCCCCGCGGCGGCGGGTCTCGCCCTGGGACTGCTGATCCAGAGCCTGTTCTTCGCGCCATTCGACCTGCCGCAATACGGCATGAACGTCACCACCCTTCTGGTACCGCTGTTCGCAGTCGCTACCCTGGCGAAACGCATCATCGCGCCAAACACGCCGTACGTGGAGCTGAGCTATAGACAAGCTCTGGGGCTGTCGACGGCCTTCCAGGCGGGCATTGTCGCCTGGGTTGCCTTCTGGGCCTTCTACGGGCAAGGCTTCACAGCGGAAAACGCAATGTCAATTCTGACCTTCGGCAGTGCCTACATGACCGTCGTCACCCTCGAGCCGCTGTTGGACCTGGCCGTGCTGGCCGGTGCCAAGGCAACCCATCGCCTGCGTGGCAGCATGCTGGTCGAGCGCCGACTGTACCAGGCCGCCTGAGTCAGCGTACGCCAGTCCAAGTTCAGATCGTCCCCGGGCATTCGAAGGCCGTAATGCTCGGGGCATCAAGAGCAAGAACCGCCCAGAAACCTCGTGAGCAAAGGCAGAGGTATTGATGTTTTTCAGAAATAGGACTCGCAAGGAGCTGAAGCTGCTCGGCTACAGGCTGGAACAACCCGATGGCGAGGGGGTATCCATAGCGGCGAAAGATTCGTTACTGCGGCGGGTACTGGATGGCATAGAACGCCTGCTCGCCGATCGCACGGCGCTCCGACGGCCAGAGCCGGTGAGGCCGAAAGGGCTTCGCAGTAGTCGCCGACGAGGTCCGCAAGCTGGCCACCCGTACCAGCCAGGCGCTCCAACAGGCGGCCGACATGATCGAGAAGTACTGAGTTCGAGCTACTCGGTGCGAATGGGGGGGAAAATGGGGCATAACTCGATTTTTTTGAGCTGAAACCACCGTCCTAGAGCCCAGTCAAAATGTTTTTCGGGGATCCTGAGAGTCTCTGAATCATACCAGAGCAACCTGTCATGTGGACGGCTGCGGTTCACTGCCCGTCCTGCCCCAGAACTCTTCGGCAGACTGACTGAGGACTGCTTTTGGGCGAGTCAGATGAATTTCCAAAGGTATATCCCAGCTTTCGTCGAGCGCTCTGACTAAGCGCCCATCCAGGATTTCTTGCTCGGTGAGGCTCTTGGGTAACCACGCCACGCCTTTGCTTTCCAGGGCCATGGACATGAGTACCGCTGCAAGGTGGCTGCTGAAAAGTGGTTTGAGGTGGAGGTAGTCTTCCTTGCCACGCAGTCTGTGAGCAACGATACGCCCCAGTCCAGACTCATGGGTGTAAGCGAGGTATGGCAATGCCGCAGGCGAGGTGCCGAAGTTAGCGCAAGCACTCGCAAGAGGAACGAGAACGTCCTCACCCACCTTTTTGCTGATGAACTGATCGGGAGCCAGTAGAGGCGGAACGTCGGGATGACGGTGGCAGAGCAGAAACTGGACGTGGCCATGTATCAGCATCTGCTCACAAACAGCCATGCTATCCGAGTGCAGTTTCACGGCCTCAATCGGGGCACCGTTTTCCGAGCTTCGAAGCCACTTGGGGAAAAAAGTAAACGACAGCGAGTGAGTTGCAGCGAATTGCAGCGACCTGGCTGCCATTCCAGCTACCTCCTGAGCCTCGTTGCGCATCCGGTACAAATGTCGGGCAGCTTCCTGGGCGCTGGGCAAAATTTTCCTTCCTGCCTCGGTAAGGATGGCTCCTTGTGGGGTGCGCACAAACAGTTCAACCCCCATCCAATTCTCCAATGAACGCACTCTGCGACTGAAAGCCGGCTGAGTAACATGCCGCGCTTCTGCGGCACGAACAAAGCTGCCGTATTCCGCTAGCGCTGAAAGATCTTCGAGCCAAACGAGTTCCAAGGGCCATGCCTCCCGTGCATAGGGTGCGGCATTAATAGCATTGGGCGGGTGACATCGCAAAGCATAACGTGGGGTCACAAACAACAAGAGGACCCCGTCATGCGCATCGTAGATATTCGTGAAAAAACTGTGTCTATCGCCTCGCCGATCGCCAATGCCTACATCGATTTTTCGAAAATGACCTGCTCAGTTGTCGCGGTCATCACAGATGTGATTCGCGACGGCAAACCCGTCATCGGCTATGGCTTCAACTCCAACGGTCGCTACGGCCAAGGCGCACTGATGCGTGATCGCTTCCTGGCGCGCATCACCGAAGCTGATCCGGATACGCTGGTCGACCATGAAAACAACAACCTGGATCCGTTCGCAATCTGGAAAACCCTGATGACCAACGAAAAGCCAGGCGGCCACGGCGAGCGCTCGGTCGCCGTTGGCACCATCGACATGGCTGTATGGGATGCCGTCGCCAAGATTGAAGGCAAACCGCTGTATCGCCTGCTGGCTGACCGCTACCGTAACGGCGTCGCGGATGACAAGGTCTGGGTCTATGCAGCAGGTGGCTACTACTACCCTGGCAAAGATCAGACCAAGCTCAAAGCAGAAATGCAGAGCTATCTGGATCGTGGCTACGATGTCGTCAAGATGAAAATTGGTGCGGTACCACTGGATGAAGATATTCGTCGCATCGAAGCGGTGCTTGAGGTGGTTGGCGACGGTCGTCGATTGGCGGTCGATGCCAACGGGCGTTTCGATCTACAGACCGGTATTGCTTACGCTGAAGCCATCAAGAAGTACAACCTCTTCTGGTACGAAGAGGTCGGCGATCCGCTGGATTATGCACTCCAGGCTGAGCTTGCCAATCACTATGAGCTGCCCATGGCCACTGGGGAAAACCTGTTCTCCCACCAGGATGCTCGTAACCTCCTGCGCCACGGCGGTATGCGACCTGACCGCGATTACCTCCAGTTCGACTGTGCTCTGTCCTACGGTCTCGTGGAGTACATGCGCACCCTGAAGGTGATGGAAGAAATGGGCTGGTCTTCCCGCCGCGTGGTTCCTCATGGTGGTCACCAGATGTCCCTGAACATCGCAGCCGGACTGCACTTGGGCGGCAACGAATCTTACCCTGACGTGTTCCAGCCCTTCGGCGGTTTCGCTGACGGCATCCGGGTCGAAAACAGCTATGTCGGGCTGCCGGATATTCCAGGTGTCGGCTTCGAAGCCAAGTCTGCTCTGTACGCAGTCATGCGTGAGCTGGGAGAAGGCTGATCACCCTCGATCTGCGGTTTCTTTGAAAGAGGCCGCAGACTTAGGCGTCCCCCAGTGACGCCAAGCCACATGCCCATCACAAAAATAAAATGAGGTGCTTACGTGGAAACTTCCAAGTCCCGCTGGTACAGCCAGCTGTATGTCCAAGTGCTGATCGGCATCGTGATCGGTGCAGCAATCGGTTACTTCGTACCTGATATCGGAGCCAAGCTCCAGCCCTTCGCCGATGGCTTCATCAAACTGATCAAAATGCTATTGGCACCGATTATTTTCGGCACCGTGGTCGTGGGTATCGCAAAGATGGGCAGTATCAAAGAGGTCGGTCGGATTGGCGTAAAAGCGCTGATCTACTTTGAGATCCTATCCACCATCGCCTTGGTCGTTGGTCTCTTCGTCGTCAACATCGTCAAGCCCGGCGTCGGTATGAACATTAACGCCAGCGCGCTTGATGGAAGTGCTGTCAGCAAGTACAGCCAGGCTGCCAGTGAACAGGGTGGCATCATTGATTTCTTCCTCAACATCATCCCCCCGACGTTCCTTGGCGCATTTTCCAATGGCGTCATGCTCCAAGTCATCCTGCTTTCGATATTGATGGGTATTGCTCTGGTTCAAATGGGCGAAACCAGCAAACCGTTGATCAACACCATAGATCTGTTCCTGCAAGGGCTGTTCAAGATCGTTGCCATGGTCATGCGCTTGGCGCCCATTGGGGCTGGTGCAGGTATGGCGTTCACGATCGGCAAGTACGGGATTGGTACCTTGCTGTCACTCGGTCAGTTGCTGGTCGCGCTCTACATCACAACCCTGGTTTTCATCGTGGTTGTGCTCGGTTCGGTTGCCAGATGGTCGGGTATGCCGTTGATGCAATTTCTCCGCTATTTCAAGGATGAAATTCTCATCACGCTTGGCACCTGTTCAACAGAAGCCGTGCTGCCACGAATGATGGTGAAACTTGAAAAGCTTGGCTGCAAAAAATCGGTGGTGGGCATGGTGCTGCCTACGGGTTACACCTTCAATGCAGATGGCACCTGCATCTATCTCACCATGGCCGCTATCTTCATCGCCCAGGCGACCAATACCCCCCTGAGTTTCATGGATCAGATGATTCTGTTAGGCGTATTCCTGCTGACATCCAAAGGCTCGGCCGGTGTGGCGGGTGCGGGGTTTGTGACGTTGGCTGCAACGCTGACAACCATCCACTCCATTCCACTGGTGGGACTCGTTTTGCTCTTGGGCATTGACCGGTTCCTGAACGAAGCGCGGGCCGTGACCAATCTGATCGGCAATGGCATCGGCACCATCGCCATTGCCAAGTGGGATAATTCGTTCGATGTCGAGGCCTGCGAGCGTGAAATTGCTGCCATGAAAAATGAAAAGGCGGCACGGAAGGCATTGCTGGCGCAAAAATAATCTGTAAGCGATCCGGTCATTGCGCGTCAAAAGCGGCTATGACCGGTAGTGCCTTCCAGGTCTCGTTCAACACATGAGGCCTAATGTCCGCAATCAACGCGACCTACGAGGCGCTGGACGGACAAAGTGGCATGGAGGAAGGCGCGTTACTCTTTTTCAGACTTTCGGGGCTGCCAGCACACAGACCATCCATCACCAAGTTCATCAGTCTTGCGAGACGCGAGCGCCATTCGCTCTGGGCATCCATTTGCCATATTCCAGCGATGGCTAGAAAGAAGTCATCGTTGGTTATCCCGCTGCGAATCGTTCCGGCCTTTTCATTTGCCCTCAAAAGCAACTCGGCTGCCGCCTGGACGGGAGCGTATCCGCACTTTCCCGGGAACTCATAAATGGACGCAGCTTGTTGTATGGCAGTCGCAAGCCCTGCCTTCGTCATCGCATATTCAGCAAGGCAGTCCATCCATTCACGGAGGGCCTCTTTAGGTGGTTTGGTCGCGAGGAACTGTTCCGCCAACGCTGCCACCTGCTGCATCTCAAATTGATAAACCTCGAATACCAGCTTCTCTCGGGTGGCGAAATGGCGATAGAACGTGCCCTGCCCCACACCAGCCTTCTTGGCGATCGTGCTCAAGGGAACCGCAGGATCGCGAGTCAGCTCAACCACCGCGACCTCCAGTATCCGTTCGCGGTTTTTCTTGGCGTCAGAACGCATCACCAGCTCGTCAGTCATGAGCAAAGTTTTCCTTCAATGCATTGCTAAGCGGACAGCTGTCCGGTATTTTCTAAAAGTGGACACTTGTCCGATTAACCGTTTTCCCTTGGAGTTTACTATGAACGGCACTGGCAACACGATTCTGGTTACTGGCGGCACCTCGGGCATCGGCCTCGGTCTGGCGCTCAGGCTTCATCAGGCGGGCAATAAAGTCATCATCGCTGGACGTCGCAAGGCTCTGCTCGACAAGATCGCGTCGGAGCATCCAGGTATTGAATCAGTATTGCTGGACATCTGCGATCCGCACTCCATCCAGCGCAGCAGCGAAGCGCTTGCGATCAGCCATCCAAATCTCAACGTTCTCATAAACAATGCCGGGATTATGCAGTGGGAGAATCTGACTGAGCCGCAAGGCCTGCGCACAGCCGAAGATATCGTGACAACGAACTTACTTGGCACGATTCGCATGGTGTATGCATTTACTCCCCAACTGCTCAAACAACCCAGCGCAACCATTATGAACGTCAGCTCGGCCCTGGCATTCGTTCCACTGCCTGCCACACCGACCTACAGCGCCACCAAGGCAGCGGTTCATTCGTTCACTCAAAGTCTTCGAGTACAGTTGGAGGACTCCTCCGTCGAAGTTATCGAGCTTGCGCCGCCGGGTGTGCGCACCACTTTGCTCGGGCAGGAAAATGACGAGCACGCGATGCCTCTGGAGGAGTTTTTGGATGAAATCTTTGAACTGCTAAAGATCTCTCCGACCCCATCAGAACTCGTTGTTGAGCGCGCCAAACCATTAAGGTTTGCTGAAGCGACGGGTTCACATGACGAAGTGTTGAAAATGCTTGCGGCGTACAAACCTCCCGCAGAGTGACATTGACCTTGTGGGTATTGCCTTATGCGGTCATTCGGCTAACCAGATGAGATCGCTCCAGGCAACCACATGCACACGGATCGTGCATTGTTTACCAACAGCATGACCTCTCATTCTTGAAAAGTCGTATTTACCAGAGTCAGACGACAGGTGTGCGCATCCCAGGTTGCAGGCTTCACGGTGCGCTAATTCATTCGCATACCCAGCCAGACAGTCACTTAAATATTGGTTGTAGGTAAGGAGGTTCTTAAAGTGAAAATCGGAATTATCGGTGCCGGCAATATTGGGGCTACCCTAGCCTGCAAGCTCGCTGCGTGCGGCCATGAAGTTAAGCTGGCAAACTCGAAAGGCCCTCAGAGCATCCAGAGCCTTGCCAATGAAATCGGCGTGCACGCGGTGACCAAGGAAGATGTTGTTTCCGAGGTAGACGTGATCATCCTCTCGATCCCCTTCGCGAAATACCCAGATCTCAAACAGACGCTGAGTAGTGTCCCCAAGAAAATCGTCGTAATTGACACATCCAATTATTATCCCGGGCGCGATGGGGCAATCAAGGAAGTTGATGACGGCAAGCCCGAGAGCATTTGGGTAAGCGAGCAGATCGGCCACCCGGTCATCAAGGCTTGGAACGCGGTCCTCGCAGCGACCCTTGCCGACAATAGGCAGGCAGACGGGGCTGCAGCACGCATCGCCTTACCGGTAGCCGGGGATGACACTCAGGCTGAGTCAATCGCACGGCATCTCGTTGAGGATACGGGCTTTATCGCACTTGCCGCCGGTAGCCTTGAAGATTCGTGGCGTCAGCAACCAGGTACACCCGCCTATTGCACCGAGCTGACATTGCCGGAGCTGAAATTGGCGCTGCAAGCGGCAGACAAGGCGCGAGCGCCTCAAAACCGCGACGCATTGATCGCCAAGTTTATGACTCCCGGCAGTCAGTTCACACACGAGCAAATTGTTGCCACCAACCGCGCTATGACAGCCTGACTATCGTGTTCGATTGCTGAAAATCATGGTGGTCGCCCTTCGTACGACCACCCCCTTTAAAACACGAAGCTATGCCCCAACTCCCCTTCCATCCAACCCAAGAATCGCCTGACCCTGGGGAAACTGGAATGAGCCTTCGGGAACACCAGGTGGTGGGCGGCCACCGGAGAACTCAAGGCTTCGGGGGCGACCTCAACCAGCGAACCATTGGCGAGGTATTTTTGTGCCAGCAGTGTGCTTTCCAGGGCGAATCCCAAGCCGTGGCTCGCCGCTTCCAGGCTCATGTAGGATCGGTCAAAACTCAAGGCGTAGGGTTTTTCAGGGCGTGCCAGGCCATGCTGGGCGAACCACTCAGGCCATCTGAGCAAGGTCGCTTCGGAAAGGATCAGGTCTTCAGCCAGGAGATCGGTTGCGTTTTTTACCGCGCAGCGCGCGATCAGCTTGGGCGAGGCCAGCACGGCGAAGCTCTCGTTGCGCACGGTGCGCACTTCATAGCTGGGCCAATTCGGCCGGCCGTGGCGAATATCGACATCGATCTTGTCCTGGCTGAAATGCAGCGACTCATAGGAGCAAGACAAATTGATTTGGATGTCCGGGTTGGTCAAGCGAAATGACTCCAACCTTGGCATCAGCCAGAGCAAGCCAAAGCTGGGAGAGGAATGCAGCCGCAGGCAATCCAGACTGACGTCACTCGCTGCGCGCTCGGTGGCGACCTCGAGGCTCTGCAATAAACCGGAAATGTCCTTCAAGTACTGCTCACCGACCGGTGTCAGCGTCACCCCACGGGCTGCCCGCACGAATAACTGTCGGCCAATCATGACCTCCAGTTTGGCCAGTTGGTGGCTGATCGCTGACGGCGTGAGGTCCAGCACTTCGGCGGCTCTTGCCAGGTTGCCAAAACGGGCGGTCTGCTCGAAGGCTTGAATTGCTCTCAGCGGTGGCAGGTTGGATGAAGGGGTATCGTCCTGGCGCATCAGTATTCAGCCTATTGTTTTTGGTCTCGAACGGGTAGTGCCATTCAAGCATTTGCGATCTGCGTTGACGAGTGCTGAATTTTATTCATCTAGCAGTGACGTTTGCGTTATTGCTCGACATGTCGAGGGAGCCCACTCTGAGTCATCGATCGCTGAATCGAACCATAAAAACAATCAGAGGTACCCCTCATGCTTCTTCAAGACAAAGTCGCGATTATCACTGGCGCCGCATCCGAACGTGGCATCGGCCGGGCAACGGCTGTCACCTTCGCCAGACACGGTGCTCGCGTCGTGATCCTGGATCTCGACGAGGCCGCCGCCCGTGATGCCGCGGCCACCCTCGGCGAAGGCCATCTGGGCCTGGCTGCCAACGTCGCCGACGAAACGCAAGTCAAAGCCGCCGTCGCCAAGGTTATCGAGCGCTACGGCCGTATCGACGTACTCGTCAACAATGCCGGCATCACGCAGCCGATCAAGACCCTGGACATACGCCCGAGCGACTACGACAAGGTCATGGATGTCAGCCTGCGCGGCACGCTGTTGATGTCCCAGGCGGTCATTCCGCTGATGCGCACTCAGGCTTCGGGCAGCATCGTCTGCATGTCATCCGTATCGGCCCAGCGTGGCGGCGGCATTTTTGGCGGCCCACACTACAGCGCAGCGAAAGCCGGCGTGCTCGGGCTGGGCAAGGCCATGGCCCGCGAATTCGGCGCAGACAACATTCGCGTCAACTCCATCACGCCAGGCTTGATCCATACCGACATTACCGGCGGGCTGATGCAGGATGAGCGCCGCCACGCGATCATCGAAAGCATCCCGCTGGGTCGTCTGGGCGCCGCGCAGGATGTCGCCAATGCGGCTCTGTTTCTCGCCAGCGACTTGTCCTCTTACCTCACCGGCATCACGCTCGATGTAAACGGCGGCATGTTGATCCACTGACGACAGCTGTAACCACCGCCGCCCATTAAGTTCTGGATCGAAGATACGTCGGGCTCAAGCCCGGCGTTCTATAAAAACAAGAGATCAGACCATCATGATGACCACCATGACGCTCGATGCTGTGTCCACAGTGCGCTCAAGCGCGTATCGCAAAACTGCCTGGCGACTGATGCCTTTCCTGATGCTGTGCTACCTGTGCGCTTACCTGGACCGGGTAAATGTCGGGTTTGCAAAGCTTCAGATGATGAGTGACCTGTCCCTGAGCGAGACCGTATACGGGCTCGGCGCCGGTATGTTCTTTCTTGGTTATTTCCTCTGCGAAGTGCCAAGCAACCTCATTCTCCACAGGGTCGGTGCCCGCCGCTGGATCGCGCGCATCATGATCTCGTGGGGCATCATCTCCGCCCTCTTCGCCTTCGTGGAAACGGCCTGGCAGTTCTATACGCTGCGTTTTCTGCTCGGGATCGCCGAAGCGGGTCTCGCCCCGGGCTTGCTGCTCTACCTCACTTACTGGTTCCCCTCTTACCGCCGGGCAAAAATGACCGTGCTGTGGTTCATTGCCATCCCCCTTTCAGGAATGATCGGTGGACCGCTCTCAGGCTACATCATGACCAAGTTCGCAGGCTTTCACGGTTGGGCGGGCTGGCAGTGGATGTTCGTGATCGAGGCCATTCCGACCGTCATCGTTGGCCTGATGGTGCTGGCTTACCTCAAGGATGGCGTCCACCAGGCGACCTGGCTCACGGAGGAAGAAAAAGCCCTGGTCAGCAAAGAACTGGCCGAGGACAACAGCCGCAAAGTCACCCATGCATCGGTCGGGGCGTTCCTGCGGGACCGCCGCCTGTGGATTCTCGCTTGTATCTACTTTTGCGTGGTCATGGGCCAGTACGCGATCACCTTTTGGCTGCCGACGCTGATCCGTAACGCAGGCGTTGCCGATCCGATGCACATCGGATTGCTCACCAGCCTCCCTTACTTGTGTGCCATCGTCGCGATGGTGCTCATGGGCCGCAGCGGCGACAAGCACCAGGAGCGCCGCTGGCATCTGCTCGGGCCAATGATTGCCGGCGCTTTGGGCCTCACGTTGGCTGCGGTGTTCGGCGGCAACCTGATGCTGTCGGTGTTGTTCTTGTGCCTTGCAGCAGCAGGCGTGCTGTCGGCGTCTTCACTGTTTTGGATGCTGCCTACCACATTGCTCGGTGGCGTCTCCGCCGCAGCGGGGATCGCCGGGATCAACAGCTTCGCCAATCTTGCGGGGTTCTGCTCGCCGTACCTGATTGGATGGATCACCACCACGACCGGTTCGAGCGCCATCGGTATGTACCTGATTACCGGTGTGCTGTGCATCGGTGCCTGCTTGGTGCTGCGCATTCCCGCCGCTTCGGTCAATCGTTGAGTTAACGGAGAATTTCCATGACTGCCACTTTATCCCGCGCCTCCACCACCACCCTGGTGCAACGGGCCCATAACATTCGCCGCCATGCCTTGCGCATGGGGCAAGTCCAGGGCCAGGGCTACGTCGGCCAGGCGCTGGGCGCCGCAGACTTGCTGGCTGTGTCGTACTTTCACGCCTTGAACTACAAGCCCGAACATCCCGAGTGGGAACAGCGCGATCGCTTTTACCTCTCCATCGGCCACTACGCGATCGCGCTGTATGCCGCTCTGATCGAGGCTGAAATCATTCCACTGGATGAGCTTGAAACCTACGGTTCGGATGACAGCCGCCTGCCCATGTCTGGCATGGCCGCCTACACCCCCGGCATGGAGATCACCGGTGGCTCGCTGGGCCAGGGGCTGGGCATCGCCGTAGGCGCCTGCCTGGGTTTGAAGCGCAAGCAATCCGCCTCTTTCGTTTACAACCTGTTATCGGATGGCGAACTGAATGAGGGCTCCACCTGGGAAGCGGTCATGTCAGCCTCCCATTGGAAACTCGACAACCTGATCGCCATCGTCGACGTGAACAATCAGCAAGCCGACGGGCACTCCAGCGAGGTGCTGGCATTCGAACCTATCGTTGATCGATGGCAAGCCTTTGGCTGGTTCACCCAGCGGGTAGACGGTAATGACCTGGACGCCCTGGTCAAGGCGTTCGACGCCGCCCGCAGCCATCCCACCGCGCAACCGCGCGTCATCATCTGCGATACCAAGATGGGCAAAGGGGTGCCGTTCCTGGAAACCCGCGAAAAAACTCACTTCATTCGCGTGGACGAGCATGAATGGGATGTGGCCCTGAACAACCTCGAAGAAGGCAAAACAGCATGAACAACTCACATAACACTAACGCTCAGGTGCCCGCGGTCGCGAAGAAAAAACTGACGACCTCGGCGATGATTGCCTCGATTGCTGCTGAAGGTCAGGCCACCCAATCAGCGCCCTTCGGTCACGCCTTGGCCGCACTCGCGGACCAGCGCCAGGATATCGTGGGTTTATCGGCTGACTTGTCCAAATACACCGACCTGCACATTTTTGCGAAGGCGCACCCCGAGCGTTTCTACCAGATGGGTATGGCTGAGCAGTTATTGATGAGTGCGGCAGCGGGCATGGCGCGGGAGGGATTCGTGCCCTTCGCCACCACTTACGCGGTATTTGCTTCGCGCCGGGCCTATGACTTCATCTGCATGGCGATTGCCGAGGAAAATCTCAACGTCAAAATCGTTTGTGGTTTGCCAGGACTGACCACCGGATATGGCCCCAGCCATCAGGCGACTGACGACTTGGCGATCTTCCGCGCCATGCCGAACCTGATGATCGTCGACCCCTGCGACGCCCTGGAAATCGAACAGGCGGTTCCTGCCATTGCCGCCCATCAAGGGCCCGTCTACATGCGGTTACTGCGGGGCAACGTACCGCTGGTGCTCGACGAATACGGTTATAAGTTCGAGATCGGCAAAGCCAAGACTCTGCGCACGGGCAACGAGGTTTTAATCATTTCCACTGGTTTGATGACAATGCGTGCTTTGGAAGCGGCCAAGGAACTTCAGGCTGACGGCGTGGATGTCGCAGTGCTTCACGTCCCCACCATCAAGCCTTTGGACGAGCAGACCATTCTGGCTGAGGCGAGAAAGCCGGGACGACTGGTCGTGACGGCGGAAAACCACTCCATCATCGGTGGATTGGGCGAAGCCGTGGCGACCGTGCTGTTGCGCAATGGCGTCACGCCGACGTTCCGGCAAATCGCGCTGCCGGACGCCTTTCTCGATGCTGGAGCGCTTCCGACATTGCACGATCGCTACGGGATTTCCACCCAGGCTGTGTGCGCGCAGATCAAGGGTTGGTTATAGGGTTTAGAACCTGCGGGGGCTGAATAAGCCCCTGGCAAGGAGGAAGTACCCCTTGAACACGGATCACCTGCTTGACCCCGATTATGGTTTTTTCCTTGAAGAGCCTTCCAGTCAATGGACCCTCGCCGCTCTCCCCGGTATCCGAGACCGAGTAAGCGCCAACTCGAAAACTCCCGAGATGTCGCGCGGCGAACAGCGCTGGACAGGCGCTACCCCTGGCGCCGATAGCGTGCGCATGTGTATTTACCGGCCTGCCCCGGCCTTCGAGGACCAGCTGCTCCCGGCTATCCTGTACTTGCATGGTGGAGGTTTCGTCCTGGGAAGCCCGGAGATGGTCGACGACTACCTGGCCGATCTCGCTGGCCAGTTGAGAACGGTGATCGTCGCGGTCGATTATCGACTGGCCCCGGAGCATCCGTTTCCTGTTCCGCTGGAAGACTGTTACACGGCGCTGGGCTGGCTTTTGCAGCAAAGCCATACGCTGGGCCTTGATCGACAAAAAATCGTCATCATGGGCCACAGTGCCGGAGGCGGCCTGGCCGCAGCGCTGGCCCTACTGGTTCGGGAGCGACACCAATACTCCGTCGCAGGCCTGGTCATGATTTACCCGATGCTCGATCACAGGACCGGCTCGGCGGCAGCCCCCTCGGCCAATCCCACAACCGGCGCATTGAGTTGGAGGCCGCAAGCCAACCAGTTTTGCTGGCAATGCCTGCAAGGGCCCTACGCCCCTGGGGACGAAAAAGCCTTCCTGTTTTCCCCCGCGCTCGCGGTTGATTTGCAGGGTTTACCCCGCAGCTTTACTGGTGTTGGGGGCTTGGATCTGTTTCTGGAGGAAAGTGTGGACTTCGCGCTGAAACTTTCGCGCTCAGGCGTGCCCAGCGAGCTTCACGTCTACCCGGGCGTCCCGCATATGTTCGATCAGTATCCGGGGCGGATGACAGATCAGTGCAGGAACGACGTCGCGATTGCGCTCGGGCGAATGTGGGCAGCATGAGCACGGGGCCTGTCCGACGTTCTCCAAAGCTCAGTCCCTGAGCCATTTGCGGCTTTCAGAGCTTGTGGCTGCCCAGTACCAGGTACCGCTGTGGCGATGCCTTGCGCAGCCGCGCCGCCAGAAACACACCTGCCAGCAGCGCTGCGGGAATGATCGCGCAGAGACCATAGGACAAGGCCTTGCTAGCGCCCGTCAGCACATCGAAATGCACCACCGCGATAACCAGGACCGCCAATAACGCAAGGCAGGAGAAACCGGGGAAAATCCGCCCACGCCAGATCCCCAGCTTGAGCTCGGGATGGCGCTGAGCGAAGACCCATACCGCCGCGGAAGTGAGCGCCATCAGCAAGATCACGCAAAGCGTCGCCAGGTTGGACAGCCAGGCGAACAATTGCAGGATCGGATCGGCGTCCATCGCAGCGAAAATCAGCACGACCACGGCGGAGATCAAGCTCTGCAACGCCGAGCCCATGTGCGGGCTCTGGTGCACACGATGGGTGGTTCCCAGCCGGCTGGGCAGCAGACCGTCACGGCCGATGGCATAGAAGTAACGGGCCGCGGCATTGTGGAACGCCAGCAGCCCGGCGTAGATGCTGACCATGAACAGCACGCGGATGACCTGGGTCAGCTGCGGGCCGACAAAGTGGTCGGACATGCCATAGATAAAGGTCGTCGGATCCTGCAACGCCTGGAGCGTGGCGACGATTTTGTCCGCCCCTACGCCGATCACCATCGACCAGACCGATAGCGCGTAGAAACCACCAATCAGCAACACCGAACAGTAGGTGGCAATCGGGATCGTGCGTTGCGGGTTCTTGGCTTCTTCGCCGTAGATGGTGGTGGCCTCGAAGCCGATGAACGCGGCGAAGCAGAACAGCAAGCCGATTGACGGGGTGCCGCTGAGTACGTGGCTGCGATCAAATGCGTCGAGATTGATGCCACTGTCACCGCCCGTCCTGAGAATGGCGAAGTCCAGGAGCAGGATCGCCAGGTATTCGGCGATCACGATGACCGACAACACCCGGGCCGACAGGTCGATCTTGCGATAGCCAAGGATCGCAATGCTGGCCATCGCCATCAGCGAATACGTCCACCAGGGCAACACCAGGCCGAACACACTCTCCATCGTGCCGCTGACCACGCCACCGAACATGCCATACAGGCCCACCTGAAGGATGTTGTAGGCGAACATCGCCAACACCCCCGCAGCCCCGCCAGCCAAACCACCCAGGCCGCGAGCAGTGAATGCATAGAAACCACCGGCGTTGGTGACATGCCGGGACATGGTGGTGTAGCCCACCGAGAAGGCCAGCAACACCAGCAGGGCCAGGATCAGCAATGCCGGTGTACCGGCGCCGTTGCCCAGCATGATGCCTATGGGGAAGCCGCCAGCGATGACACTCAAGGGACTCGCCGCCGAAACCACGAAGAAGATGATGAAGCCGACACCCAGGGCCCCACGCTTGAGCTCCGTGGAGTTGTTGACCGGGAGAGATACACTCATGTTTTCTTGACCTTATTGTATGAGGCAGTCGCTGTGGGATCGATGCAGTCAACCGCTCACCGCCACCGAATAGCGTTGTTGTTCTTGTTGCACGCTGGATTCGATCCTATGCCTCTCCCTGAACGCTCCACTATCCCAAATCGGTAACCAGAGTTCGCTCGTCAAAAAAACCGAAGGGCTGTCATCCGTCCCCCGCTATCACCTCATTGCAAAGCGATGCGCGCCGTCAGTTCCGCCGCTGCGCCGGTCACCAGGTCGCACAGGTAGCCCGGTTGAAACGCACGGAACCGCTCACTGCGTCCAACCAGGGTCATGCTGCCAAGGACGCGCTGCTTTTCGTCGAAAATCGGCGCGGCGACGCCACTGCGTCCCGGGTGCAGCTCGCTTTCGCTGATACAGTAACCCTGCTTGCGAATGGCGAGCAGGCTCTTGCTGAACGGCTTCCACGCCAAGCCCTGCTGCTGCGGTTCGGTTGGCTTCGCGTGAACGTCATAGATGCGGCGGATCTGGCGCGGCAGCAGATACGCCAATACGACCCGGGAAGTCGCGCTGTGGAGCAGATCGATCGGTCGCCCCCTGTCGCCACCGACCGGGCCGGCATCGGAACCCCGCTGGATCAGCACGTTGACCACTGAATCACCATGCCATTCGCTGACCAGCGCATCCAGGCCGGTATCGTCGACCAATTTATCGACCAGGTCCCGGCTGCACGCCAGCAACGGATCGTACTTCGTCATCTGATGCTCCAGCGTGACGATTCGCGGGCCGAGTGCGTAGCCGCGCGGTAATCGCTTCAGGAAGCCCGCATCGCCGAGCTCGCGCAGATAACGATAGGCGGTCGCGGGTGTAAAGCCGAGCTCCTGGCAAATGGTCTCCACGTCAATGACCGGCTGATCAGGCCGAAACAGGTCGAACACCATGAGCAGGCGGCGAAGGCTATTCATCTTTGCTACATCCTTGTGCAGTCGACACCATGCTCGGTAGATGCTCAGGCGCGCGCGCAATCGGCGATGGCCGCGCGGGTGGTATGGGAGGGCAATTCTGCGAACAGTTCCTGGTACTCCGCCGCAAAATGGCTGAGGTGATAGAAGCCCCATTGGGCCGCGGCATCGCCGATCGAGAGGTGCGCGGCCTGGGTGGACATCAAGGTCCGACGTACACCGTTGAGCCGCACGGAGCGCAAGTAATTGATGGGTGTCGTCTCGGCAACCGAGCGGAAGCTGTTCTGCACGGTACGTCGACTCACCTGGAGTCGCTGGCACAACTCGTCCACGCTGGGCACGTTGTTCAATTCCGCGGTCGCCAGGCGATGGCATTTCTCGACAATGAAGCTGCGTGTGGAGCTTGGAAGACGCTGCTGCTTGTCGCAGGCCGGGTCGGTCATCAGTTGCAGCAACTCGCCGAGCATGGCCTGTTCCAGTTCCAGCTCCCGATCTTGCGTATTGCCAAGATCTTCGTTCGAGAGCGCCTGGGAGAATACAGCCAGCATTCGACGTCGAGCGTCTGCATAGCGCTGCGTGGAGACCCTGATCACCGGTTGACGCAGCAACTGGCTGATTTCCTTGGCCGACGCCGTTTGCGCCAATGCCTGCTCGAACAGTTCACGTTCGAAGGTAATGGCCAGCAGTTCCATGCCCATCGGCATGTGAAACATGAACTCCTCGCCACCGTGAAGAAAGAACAGGCTGCTGTCGTCCACTTCCCGCCCCTGCATCCGAATCGAACCCGGAACGGTGATGGGCACGGCAAAGCACATCTTGCCCCGGGGCGCCACGCCATGCTGCACCACGCGCTGGTTGATCTGCTCACGGAATATGTGGCAACGCGCCGTCGTCAACTGTATGAGCGAACTCTCGATCGAGCCAGCGGTTAACTGGCTGTAGTCCTGATTCCACTCCTGGACGGTAGCGGCGTGGACATGGATGTCACGAAAGTGGCTGATGTTCTGAATTTTCATGATGACGAAAGCCTCGGCCAATATTCTTCTTTTTAGGTTGCCTTCTTGTGCGATATTCTCACATTAAGAGAATTATGCAAATTTCTTTACGCAAGGAGCCGCTCATCGAAATCAGCGTTCGAGGCGACCCTCCCAATGTGCCGATTCGGGCTACCGGCCAGGCGGAAGCGACGGGGATGATCGAGACACTGAAACCGACATCCTGAGAGACCGTCATGAGTGAAACCAAGCTTGAATCCCTCCACTTCGCGGATGCCCCGCGGATCATTTCCACCATTCCCGGTCCCAAGACCACCGAGGCCCTGGCGTTGTCGGCGCGTACCGAGTCGATGGCCCGCGGCGGCGGACGCATGCCCGTGGCCATGGACCGGGCGTTCGGTGCGACCTTCAAGGACGCTGATGGCAACACCTATATCGATTTGTCCGCAGGCGTGGGCGTCAGCAGCGTCGGTCGCTGCCACCCGAAAGTGGTGCAGGCCATCCGCGAACAGTCCGAAGTGCTGATGCACGCCCTGGAAGTCAACAGCACCCGCCGCACCGAGTTGGCCGCCAAGCTCTCCGAGATCGCGCCCGACGGCTTGCGCGGCGATTGCATTACGTTCTTCACGCAAAGCGGTAGCGATGCGCTGGAAGCCGCGATCAAGTTCGCCAAACGCGTCACCGGACGGCACCAGATCATCGCCTTCCATGGCGGCTACCACGGCGTGTGGAACGCCTCCGGTGCGCTGACCACCGGCACGGCCTACCGCAAGGGCTACGGTGCCCAGATGGGCGGCGTCATTCACGCCCCCTACCCTTATGCCTACCGCTTCCCCTTCGACACCACGCACAAAAGCGCCGAACAGATCGCCGGCGACTACGTGGATTACCTGCTGAATACCCCTTACACCGCCGCCGATGACGTGGCCGCCGTGATCGTGGAGCCGGTACAGGGTGAAGGCGGCTACGTGCCTCCCTCGCCAGAGTTCCTGCAACTGCTGCGCAAGGCCTGCGACCTCAGCGGCGCGCTGTTGATCGTCGATGAAGTGCAATCCGGCGCGGGGCGTACCGGCAAGATGTGGGCGGTCGAACATTCCGGCGTGAAACCCGACATGCTCACCTTCGGCAAGGGCATTGGCAGCGACCTGCCGATGGCGGGCCTGATCATGCGTTCGGACCTGGCAGCCGCGATCCCCGACGGATCGATGCCCAATACCTTCGCCGCCAACTCGCTGTCCGCGGCAGTGGCGCTGACCAACATCAGCATCCTGCAGGACCCGGAGCTGGATCTGCTCAATCGCGCGCACACGCTGGGCCTGGAGGCTCAGGAACGTATCCGTGGCTTCAAGAGCCCCTTCGTCGGCGAGGTTCGCGGTCGTGGCCTGATGATCGGTATCGAGCTAGTCGAAGACCCGGTCACCAAGGCACCGCTGGAGGGCGCCAAGATCGGTCAACTCATGGGTTACCTGCTGAACCACGGCGTGCTGATGATTCCCTGCGGTCGCTACAGCAACGTGATGCGCGTCATGCCCTCGCTGACGATCACACGCTCGCTGTTTTTCAAGGCGCTGGACATCTTTGGCGACGCCCTGGCCTCCCTCGAAGCATGAGGCGTGCCCCACCGATCACTCACATTACGCAGGGCCCCTGACATGACTCAGCACCTGAATCACTTCATCCAAGGAGCGTCCTTAGAAGCCTCCGACGGTGGACGCATGACCCTCATCAACCCTGTGACAGAGCAGGTGTACGGTAGCTCCGCATGCGGCACGAGCGCGGATGTGGACCGCGCCGTGGAGGCAGCGCGCAGCCAACTCGAGGGTGGCGCCTGGAGCCAGCTCGACGGCGCCCAGCGCGGTCGACTGCTGTCGAAGCTGGCTGACCTGGTGGAACGCGACACCGACTTGCTGGCCGATCTGGACGCCAACGCCATCGGTCGCTCCCCGGTCGAGCCGCGCCGGATGGACCTGCCCAACGCGGTCGCCAACCTGCGCGCCGCTGCTGGCTGGGCCAACCAGTTGGAGGGGCGCACCATTCCCACCGGCGGCTATTTCGGCAGCAAGACCCTCTCGTACACGGTGCGCGAGCCGGTGGGCGTGGTCGGTGCCATCGTGCCCTGGAATTCGCCGCTGATGATCACGGTCTGGAAGCTCGCCGCTTTGCTGGCCGCCGGCTGCACCGTGGTCATCAAACCTTCGGAAGAGACACCGCAATCGGCCCTGCACCTGGCCGCGCTGGCTCAGGAAGCGGGCTTCCCTGACGGTGTGATCAACGTGGTTACCGGCTACGGTGCACAGGTGGGTCGCGCCTTGTGCGAACACCCGCACGTGGCCAAGATCAGTTTCACCGGCAGCCCCGAGGCCGGACGCGAGATCCAGCGCACCGCCGGCGTGCTGTTCAAGCGTGTGGCACTGGAGCTGGGCGGCAAGAGCCCACAGATTGTCTTTGATGACGCGTCCTTCGACGACGCGTTGCGCGGCTGCGCGCTCGGCTTGTTCGTCAACCAGGGCCAGGTCTGTGCCGCCGGCTCGCGTATCCTGGTACAACGCAGCATCGCCGATCGCTTCGCCGCAGCGCTTGCCGATGCTGCTCGAGCAGTCAAGGTAGGCGATCCTCGACAGCCCGACGTGCAGATGGGGCCAGTGGCCAAGAAAGCACAGTTCGAACGGGTCAACCGTTACATCCAGCTGGGCATCGAACAAGGCGCCTCCCTGCTGGCCGGCGGCGTATCGAACCCCGAGCGGGGCTGGTTTGTGCAGCCGACCATCTTCGCCAACGCCAGCAACGACATGGCGATCGCCCGAGACGAGATCTTCGGCCCCGTTGGCACGGTGATCACGTTCGACAGCGAAGATGAGGCGATCGCAATGGCCAACGATTCCACCTACGGCCTGGCGGCCACGATCTGGACCAGCGACCTGGTGCGAGCGCACCGCGTTGCCGCGGCGGTAAAGGCCGGTGCCGTGGGCATCAACTGCTGGAGCCCGCTGGACGCCAACCTGCCCTGGGGCGGCGTCAAGTCCAGTGGCATTGGCCGTGAAGGCGGGTTCAGCGGCGCGTTGGCCTATACCGAAGAAAAGGTCATCACCGTGTTGCTGCCTAACTGAGAACAAAAAACCGCACTGACCGGACCACCCTCCAAGCCCTGTGTCGTAGAGGGTGGTCGTTCAAATGTGCATTCCGATGCCTTGATGATCGATGGAGAGACTGCGATGAATCCGGTAAATCAAACAACAATTGATCGGTATCCGACGTCCCTGCGTATGTTGCACTGGGTGCGCGCCGTGCTCATCGCCGGCCTCCTCTGGGCTGGCTGGCACATGACCGGGATGAATGATGAAGTAGCAAGCAAATACGAGCTCTATTACCCGTGGCACAAATCCTTTGGGGTGTTGATGCTGTTGGTGGTCCTGGTCCAGATCACCCTGCGCTGGCGCACCCCCAAGCTTCCACAACCGCTGGAAACACTGGCTGGACATGAGCGGTTTTTGTCACAGCTGGTGCAACGTGCCATGTACGTACTGATCGTGATCGTGCCGTTGATGGGTTACTCGATGTCGAGCACCTACACGATGAGCGACGGGGTATTCTTTTTTGGGGTGAACCTGCCGGAGCTGCTACCGAAAAATGACGACTGGTTCGTCGTCTTCCAGTGGCTGCACAAAGTGCTCGCCTATACCCTGCTCGGCCTGATCGTGCTGCATGTCGCCGGCGCCCTCAAGCACCGCTTCTTCGACCCGGACCCTCGCAACGACGTCCTGCGCCGCATGCTGTGACCGTCCCGTCTTAATCACCTTTCCCGCCGGAAAGCGCCACCGCTGGTGGCGCCTACGCATCAAACTCCCTGCAACAGATGCCGCCAGCGGCGACTCAGATCAGAACGTCACCCACACGATGAACTGCAAGTAAGTGTTGGTTGATGCGCTCCCGCTCTGCAAACCACCGTCCTCGAGCCACTTCTTTGGCTTGTAGAAACCCACCAGCGGCGACAACGTGATGTTGTCCGTCACCATCCAGTCCAGGTACAGGTCGACCTCACGGGCACTGAAGTCTTGGGTATCCCGGTCGGAGAGTTGGTGATAGTGGAAGTACATCGCGTTGAGTGTCAGTTTGTCGGTCGGCTGCACCGAGAACAGCACATCGTTGATTTGCATGTTCGAGGTCACTGAACCGGCGTAGTTCGCGGCGACTTCACCCTGGTACCGCTTGCGGAAACCGCCCTGGAACAGGAAGTCCCAGCCTTCGGAATAGCGCGAATAGCGGTAACTCACTGCCGGTTGCCATTTGACGTCGGCAAAGGTGTAGCCCGCGTCGAAGAACATCGCCCGCTGCGACCCCGAACGTTTTTCCTGGCGCGCCACCTCGAATGCAAAATCAGCGTTCTCGATGCCGGCATTGCCCTGGCCGCGGATACTGTAGATATCCATACCCTTGCGCTCACTCCGATCGGCGAAGGTGTATCGCTCGTTGACATCCAGCCCGTGTACATAGGTCGAGCCGATCGAGCCGATGGGCGTCGTGTAGTCGATGGTGGCGGCCGCCACTTCGGTCTCCGACTGTCCTGGATTGTCCGACTTCAACCACATCAGGCTGCCGTGAAGCCCATCCGTACCGCCCAGTTTCAGGACGGCCGTATTGCCAAAGGCCAATCGCGGCCCCAGGTAAAAGGCGCCGCCGCGATTGAACCGACCGTCCGCCACACCTGGGATGGGGCTGAAGGCCTTGCCGGGAGCGAACCCGTCGTCGGTGATCAGGAAACCGTCCACCGTCACGAGCTGCCGGCCAAAGGAGAAATCAACGCCGTCCGTACCCAGGGCGGGAATCAGGTCGCCTGACTTCCAGCCCAGATAGGCGTCTTCTACCGCCGTTCTTCTTTCATTCCCGGCAGTGATCGCTCCCGCGTCCCCGTCGCCCCATGAGCCCGTGCTGATCAGGCTGAACCCGCCGTAGATCGAGCCGGGACCGATCTTGTCCGTCGTGCCGTTTAGACCGTACTTTGCGAAGCCTTCCTGCCATCGCATCCTGCCGGGTTCCTCCTGCGGGTTGGCGAGGTAGTTCTTTTCACTGCCGAACCAGCCAAATCCAGCCCAGAGGTCGGCATTCAGGACGGTAGCACCATCGTCTTCGTTGTAGAGCTCGTAGGCCTGTGCCTGCGGCCCCAATGTACAGAGTGCAACCAGAGAAATTAATGGAGCGTAGTGGGGGGTGCGCATGACGTCTCTCCTGTTTTTATATTTATGAGGCGAGTCATGAGTGTTCCGATTCGGGCCGCCCATGCGGTAGCCCAAATCAGCATGTGCACAGGGCGGCGCCCCTATTCCCTTGGTCCCATCGCTGCCCACTGAAAAACCTGTCCTGGGATTTGAATGGTTGCCGTTTTGGGCTACGGCCTGCGCAGGTGTCCCCCCTATGCTGGGGCCATAAGAACGCATAAGAACGAGGCATCCGTCATGACCCCATCCCCGCTGTTACGTCAGGGGCTTTGCCTGCTGACCATCGTCGCTTGCAGTGCCCTACCGTCCCTGGCCACCGCTCACCACTCATTCGCGCTTTTCGACCAGACCAAGATGGTCACGGTCCAGGGCGTGGTCGAGCGCTTTGCCTGGACCAATCCGCACATCACGATTTACCTCGATACGCCCGGCCCGCCCCCCCAGCGCTTCAAGATCGAGACGGGCAGTGTCAACGCGTTGCAGCGCGCAGGCTGGAACGCTGATTCGATCAAGGCTGGCGAAAGCGCCGAGGTGTCCTTCAGACCGCTGAAAAACGGTGATCCGGGAGGACTGCTCGTGGAGATCAAGATCGGTGACGTCGTGCTCACGGGCGGCGGTTAGGCGAAGTCCCTCCTCCGCTTCATGACTACCGAACTCAACCGAACCAGACAGGCCAGCAGCGTGGAGACGTTTCAATGAAACCGACACGAACCTTGAGCGCAGCAACGATCTTCCTCGGCGTCGTCCTCGTGACCGTCGCCGGGATGTGCAACGCGGCAGCGCCGAAGACCCAGCACGACAAACGCTCGGACATCAGCGGCACCTGGGAAAGAACCCCGGACGATTGGTTCGGTGAAAACCCGGACGAGCCGGTGCACCCGGGCGGACCGATGGACCTGAAGGAACCCTATGCCAGCCAATACGCCGAGCTGAAGAAAAAACAGGCCGCCGCGAACGAAGCCGGGACGCCGCTGGCCACGACGAGTTCCAAGTGCCTGCCCGAGGGCATGCCGACGTTGATGGCGGCGCTCTTCCCGATCCAGATCATTCACGACGACAAGCAAGTGGTCGTCCTTGGCGAATATCTCCAGCAGGTACGCCGGATTCTCTTGAACGAGGCAATGCCGCCCAAAGAGAAGCTCGACCCCAAGTACCAGGGCCATTCGCGAGGCCACTGGGAAGGCGACACGCTCGTCGTGGAGACACAACGTGTGCGAACGGACGTGACGTTCTATGACGTTCCCCATGGTGCGGACATGAAGATCACCGAACGCATCAGGCTGCGGGGACCGGACCACTTGGAGGACCAAGTCGTGATTGAAGATCCACAGGTGCTCAACACCCCGTATCGCTTCACGTTCGACTACAAGCGCTCCGACTACGCCATTCAAGAATATGTCTGCGAGAACAACCAGATCGTGATCGACAGCGAGGGCAAGGCGTCCCTCAGCCGTGAGTGAAGCCCTATCAATGACCCCTTGGAGGTGAGCGGATGGAACGATCGATGACCATCAGCATCCTGCGACCAACGCTGCACGGCGTCCTGCTGTCGCTGATGCTGACCTCGAACACCTTCGCCGAAGTGCCCCGCATGCCCACAGTCGTTGCCGTGCCGCCCTCCAGTGTGCCACCGCTGTCGTCGGCGAAACGTCCGGGTACCGAACACAGCGACCTCGACATGTACGACTACGTCGAAGAGGAGTTTTACCTGCAAGGCGTCGCCCCGGCCATCACCGCCGCGGGCAAAACCCTCTTCGAGGCGCCCTATACCACGCGCATTCTGGTGCGCAAGCCGGCAGACCCTGCGCACTTCAACGGCACGGTGGTGATCGAGCCGTTCAGCTGGTTTGGCGAGCGCGCCGCAGGGTGGATCCTGACCCGTGATTACTTGCTACGGCGTGGCTACGCGTACGTCGGCTACACGCTGAACATGAACAAGCCGGCCGTCGACCCCAAGTTCATCTCGGACACCCCGGCCGCCGAGGCCGAGCAGGTCGCCCAATACGGACGGATCGTGAACTTCGAATTCATGCGCCGCTTCGACTACGCACGCTATGCGCCGTTGGGCACCTATTACGATCCGGAGCGCTTCACTCGCGGTGCAGGTCCCGATCCGTTCGTTCCACAGTCCCAAGGCATTGCCGCACAACTGGCGCTGCTGCTCAAGACCAATGCGGCGCAAGGCCCGTTGGCAGGCCTCAATGTGCAACGCGTCTATGTCAATAGCTGGGCCGTGACCGCGCAAGTCTGGATGGACTACCTCGACCAGGGCCGCCACCAGCAATGGCGCATGCCTGACGCAAGGCCACTGATCGATGCCTACATGACAGGCCGCATGGCCTATGGCGAGGTGGGCGGCGATGTCATCCGACTGCCGCGGCAGATGCCCGACGGCGTGCCGTTCGTGACCGTCTACAGCCAATCGGAACTGATGCATGACGTGATCGAAGGCATCGACCTGCCGCCGGATACCGACAGCCCGCAGCTTCGCTACTACGAAGTGACCGGCATACCGCATCTGCGGCTGGCCGACCTCGGCACGGAGCATACCGAACTGTTAGCTGCCGACATCGGCAAGGGTGACGACCCACGGTGCCGGACGTTGTACGACGAACCGGCGGAACTGGTCGTTTCGGCGCTGCTCGACGGCATGGACCAATGGGTGCGCGCGGGCAAAGCCATGCCGAAGGCGCCGCGAGTCCTGCGCGAAGGCAAAACCGTCGCACGCGACCCCGCCACAGGCAACCTGCAAGGGGGCGTGCGCCCGCCGTGGATCCAGGTGCCCAGCGCGACCTACCTCACGGACCAGGAGACCGGTTGCGGCCTGATCTACGACACCAAGGTGCCCTATTCCAAGGAAGCGCTTGGCCAACGTTACGGCAGTTTCAGCCACTACGAACAGGCATTCGAAGACGCCAAGGGCCTCTCGATCAAGCAGGGCTATCTCCTCCCGGAGGATGCAAAGGGCCTGCGTCCGATCGCAAAACCCCAAGACTTCTAACCCCACGCGGAAGCAAAGCAAATGTCACCAGAACTCATCATCGCCTGGATCTACGCGACACCGTTGAGCACCGCCATCAGGGACCTGTCCTGGGTCGTGCCCACCATCCAGAGCGTTCATATCGTCGCCATCGCAGTGATCTTCGGTGCCGCCGTGATCTCCGACCTGCGGCTGGCCGGCGTGCTCGCCACGGACGAACCCTTGCGCGGCGTCATTCGCCGTTATTACCCGTGGATGCGCGCCGCACTCATCGTCCTGCTCCTCACCGGGTTGGTCATGATCATCGGCGAGCCTGACCGCGTACTGGTCAACACGACGTTCTGGCTGAAGATGTTCATGGTCGTTGCCGTGTTCACCCTGGCCTGGTCAATCCGACGTCCATTGCTGCGTCCCGCTGCTCAGGCACAAGGCGATAACGAGAAGCCGCCCATCAAGGCACTGGCCTGGCTGTCGATCGCCCTGTGGTGCGGCGTGATCTTCTGCGGCCGCTGGATCGCCTACTGATCCCAGCGTTTTCAACGAACGTTTTCTCAGGTATTTGCCATGGACATTCAATCGATACTGCAAGCCCTCGAGGGCACCCCGATCGCAGCCTATATCAGAGAGTCGGGCTCCATTTTTCCAAACCTGGAGTCGGTGCATGTGATCGGCATCGCCCTCGTGTTCGGGACTATAGCCGTCGTCGACTTGCGCCTGCTCGGCGTCGCCTCCCATCGTCGAAGCGCGCTACGACTGATCCGGGAACTGCTGCCATTTACCTGGGTTGCTTTCGCAGCCTGCGTGATCACCGGCCTGCTCATGTTCGCCTCCAATGCCACCACCTATGCGCAGAACAGCATTTTCTGGTGGAAGATGGGGCTGTTGGCGCTGGCCGGCCTCAACATGGGGATATTCCACCTGGGCACCTATCGCCGGATCGCCGAGTGGGACACCATCCTGCCACCTCCCAGCCAGGCCCGTATCGCCGGATTCAGCTCGCTGGCACTGTGGGTGAGCGTGATATGCCTTGGCCGCTGGATCGGGTTTGTCTGATGGCCAACCTGTCGCGAACCAGCCCCGGCGATGACGTAAACGGCGCGGTCCATGTCGTGCGCCCGGCTTCCAGCCGCTGGGAATCGCTGGCCCTGCTGTTTGCAGCCCTGGCAATCATCGCCAGCGTGACAGGTTATGTGCTGCTGCGCCCACAGCACGCCGGCCCACCGACACCCTTGAGCTGGCAGGTGCGCTCCTTCGATGGCCTCGGTGCAGTCGACCAGGCCATTCACAGCGCCCTGCTGCCCGCCGGTGAAGAAATCATCTGGAACAATAACGACACCGGCGGTTGGATCACCCTGGAGCAAGCCCAGAAGATCTTGTTGCCGCCGTTCTACCGAGACGCCTTCTGGAAGACCAATGGCGAGGTGCACTGGCAGTTGATTTTGCCTGGCACCCACCTGCCTCATGCCGGTTCCGTCGATGATCACGACGACGCCGACGACCCGACGCCCCCCAGCGACGTCTCGAAAGCCACCCTGGGCCAGGGCGCCACGGTCTACTACGGCTCCGCCGGCCGCGCGCCCGGCCAGAGCGCCTACCTGCTCGTCATTGGGCACGCCCATGCCGGCGTCATGTGGGCCAACCAGGCCACGATCTGGATCCACCGCGACCCGAACGCACCTTACCCAGGCATCGTCAAGCCCGAATCGCTGGTCGGCCAAGGTTGGCGCCAGGTCATTCCTTACGACGGTGCCAGCGAAGTCGAACGTGTAAAAGGAAACCAGCCATGACCGTTTCTACCAGACACCGCGCACTGTGGCGCAGTTGCCTTGCGCTGCTGGTGCTGATACCTGCCCTTGCATTCGCCGACCCGACTGCCCCCTTGGACAAGAAGCTCAAGATCGGTGTCACCCTGCACCCCTACTACAGCTTCGTGGCGAACATCGTCGGCGATCGGGCCGAGGTCGTTGCGCTCATTCCGGCGCAAGCGAACCCGCATAACTATCAACCGCAACCCGACGACATCACCCGTGCGATGACCCTCGATGTCTTGGTCGTCAACGGCATCGGCCACGATGAATGGGCCTTCCAGATCATCAAGGCCGCCGGTCGCGGGGCAACGCTGCCGATCATCCAGGCCAATGCCTCGGTCGCCCTCATTCCCATCGGCGGCGACCAGGACGGTGCCAAGGTGGTCAATCCGCATACCTTCGTTTCCACCACGGCAGCGATACAGCAGGTCTTCGAGATCACTCGCAGGCTGGGGGAGCTGGACCCATCCAACGCTGCTGCGTATCGACAGAACGCCCTGGCCTATGCCGCGCGCATCCGAGCACTACGGGCTGGTTTCATGACCCGCTTCGCCGCGTTGGATCTGTCTTCCTTCCGCTGCGCGACCACGCATGCCGGCTACGACTACATGATGCAGGAGTTCGGCCTGTTCGTGAGCGCCGTGATCGAGCCCCGTCACGGCGTCGCGCCGACTGCGCGGCAACTGGCCAACACCATCGACGCAATCAAGAAGGCCAATGTGAAGGTGTTGTTCGCCGAGAAAAACTTCTCCCTCGATCTCGCCAAGCCTATCGAGGCCGCCACCGGCGTGAAGGTCTTCTCGCTGTCTCACATCACCGGCGATACCTACAGCGCGGACGAATTCGAGGTGGCGATGCGCGAAAACCTCGAGACCTTGGCCGAAGCCGTCGAGTTCACGCAGCGATGAAGGAGAAACAAGCGATGTGCGGTCCCGCCATAGTGTTCGACAACGTCTCCCTGCGGCTGGGAGGCACGCAAGTGCTTGAAGACGTCAGTTTTCGGGTGGAAGCCGGGGCGCTGCACTGCCTGGTCGGGCCGAACGGTGGCGGCAAGACTTCACTGGTGCGTGCGCTGCTGGGCCAGATGCCGCATTCGGGAGCGGTCCGCTTCGAGGGCCAGCTCACGACCCCGGTGGGCTATGTCCCGCAATTGCCAGACTTCGACCGCAACGTGCCGATGACGGTCAACGATCTCATGGCCCTTCTCGGTCAACGCCGGCCGGCCTTCCTGGGCGCCAACCGATCCGCCAAGTCGGCCAATGCCGAGGCCCTGTCTCGTACCGGCATGGCAGGAATGGGCACCAAACCCTTTGGCAGCCTGTCCGGTGGGCAACGTCAGCGAGTATTACTGGCCCAGGCGATCAGCCCGGCGCCCTGGCTGCTGATCCTCGACGAACCGACTGCCGGCATCGACGAATCGGGGGTGCGGCTGGTGGAGGCGCTGGTGGCCGAATTGCACGGCCGTGGCGTCACCATCCTGTGGATCAACCATGACCTGGAACAAGTCAGGCGCATCGCCCAATCGGTGACGGTTATCAACCGCAGGGTGCTGTTCCATGGCGCCCCCGACCAAGTCGCTTACTCGCAGGAGGGGCCCCAATGAGCGCCCTGTACGACTTCATTCGCAACTACCTGCAGGCGCTCGCCGCCAGTGGCATCCTGCCGCAGCCGTTCGAGTATGAGTTCGTGATCAATGCCCTGCTCTGCGCAGTGCTCATCGGCCCCCTGCTGGGCGTGCTGGGCACGATGGTAATGATCAAGCGCATGGCGTTTTTCAGTCAGTCCGTCGGCAATGCCGCGATGACCGGCGTCGCGATTGGCGTGCTGATCGGTGAATCCTATACATCCCCATACTTCTCGATGTTCGGCTTCTGCTTGCTGTTCGCGCTGACGCTGAAGTACACGCAGCATCGCACCACGTTGGCCAATGACACGCTGATCGGTGTGTTCCTGTCCATCTCGCTGGCGGTCGGTGCCTCGCTGTTGCTGTTCGTGTCGGCAAAGATCAACACCCACGTGATGGAAAGCGTGCTGTTCGGCTCCATCCTGGCGGTGGACCACACCGACATGAACGTGCTGCTTGGCGTAACGGCGCTGTGTGCCTTGCTCGGACTGCCGCTGTACAACGGCATGTTGTTGGCCAGCCTCAATCCGAGCCTGGCCCATGCTCGCGGTGTGCGGGTGCGAAGCGTCGAGTACCTGTTTGTGGTGCTGGTCACCCTGGTGACGGTCGCTTGCCTGAAAATCATCGGCGCCGTGCTCGTCGAAGCCCTTCTGCTCATACCGGCGGCGGCAGCACGTAACATCAGTCGTTCGCTCCCGGGGCTGGTGGTGCGCGCCATCCTGATTGCGACCTTTTCCTGCGTGGTGGGAATCCTGGCGCCGATGCAATTCCACATCCCCGTACCTACGGGCGGGGCAATCGTGATAGTCGCCGCCCTGGTGTTCGTCGTCACCACCGTCATGCGCGCTACCGCGTCACGATTCAGGGGGGCCAGCGTATGAACTTCTACAGATCCTGGCTGACGATGCTGACCCTGTTGCTGGGCCTGCCGTTTTCGGTCTTTGCCGATAACGCAAGGCAGCAGGTGCTTGTCGCGCTGCCTGCCGTGTATGCGCTCACCTCGGCACTCAGCGACGGCACGGCCCTTGAGGTCGTTCGTGTACCGGCAGGCGCGGCAGTGCCCATGGAAAGCCAGGCCAACGCACTGTCACGCCTGGACGCCGCGGTGTTCCAACAGGCCGAAGCCGTGGTCACCCTCAGCAGTCTCTGGCGCGCGGATCCGCTGTATGCGACGGCGCGCCGCCACAATCTACGGATCATCGAGATCGATGCCTCGCGCTCATGGGACACGGTCAAACCCAGCGTGGCGGTGACCCGCGTACCGTCGAACGATGTTCCCTGGGCCGCGGCGAGCGATGTTGATGAAGGCCAGTCCCCGTACGCCTGGCTCGGCCCCGTCAACGCCATGCGCATGTCGGCGCTGGTCGCCGCCGACCTGGAGCGCCTGGCCCCCGCCGATGCGCCGCGAATAAAGCGCAACCTCGCCGCACTTGAAGACCGCTTGCGCCGGCTCAAGGCCGACTACGGTGCCCGGCTGACAGCGGTGTCGGATCTACGCGTGCTGTCGCTGGCCAATGAGTTCACCTACCTGTTCGGCGAATTCGGCGTCTTTGTCGACGGCTGGTTCGTCCGACAGGACATTGACTGGAGCGACGCTGACTACGCCGCGCTGACCCACTACCTGCGCGAGCGCGATATTCGCGTGGTGGTCCACAAGTGGGCACCGGACGCCAAGATCATCAAAGCCATCGAGGACGGGGGCGCGCGGTTGTTGGTACTCGATACGGGCAACCCGGGAATACTCGCCGACACGGCCAACGGATACGAGGCACTCCTGGGCTCGAACCTGGAAGCCTTGCTGGCGGCCTTCGTCGCGACTGGCAACGACAACACGAGAGGCGACGGCCAGTCGCCTGCCCAATGATCGATCTTGACGGCGAGGCGTTATGAAACCCATAGGTTCAGCAACACGGATAACGATGGCAGGCGCCCTGGTGTTCTGCCAGGTGACCTTCGCTCATGGCCCCGTCTTCGATTGCTACATCGAGGGGGATAACCAGGTGAAGTGCGAGGCGGGCTTCACCGATGGCAGCTCGGCCGCCGGCCGAAAAATCCATGTCCAGGACCCGAGCAACAAAGTGTTGCTCGAAGGCGAAGTCGGCAAGGACAACGCCTACACGTTCCAGCCCCCCGCCGGAAATTACTCCGTGGTGTTCCTCGGTGGCGCCGGCCATGAGCTCACGATTCAGTCTTCCGACATTTCAAGGTGAAAGCGACCATGACGTTCAAACGAAAATTGCTCCAAGCCCTTGCCGCTACGACATTCACTGGCTTGGCCGGCGCTGCACACGCCCATTTCCAGATGCTTTACGTGGAAGAAACGGCACTGCAGCGTGCGGAAAACCTCGAGTTCGCGCTGGTGTTCACCCACCCCTTCTCCGGCGGCCCCACCATGGCCATGGGTGCACCTCGCGCCTTCAGCCACAGCAGCTCCCACGGCGAGGAAAAAATCGACCTGAGCAAATACTTGCGTCCCGTCGAGTGGCAGAGTCGCGACAACCGGACCACGGCCTATCGTGCCTCGATTCCACGGGAGTTGGTGCGTTCACTGGGTGACCATATCTTCGTACTCGAACCCGAGCCATATCTGGAAACCGAGGAAGATGTCTACATCCAACAGTTCACCAAGTTGATCGTGAACGTGGGTGGAGTTCCCGGAAACTGGTCAGAGCCACAAGGGTTGCCGGTGGAGATCCAGCCACTGAACAAGCCTTATGCCAACTGGACCGGCGGCGTGTTCCGCGCCGTGGTGCTGGCCGATGGCAAGCCTGTTCCGTTCGCCGAAATCGAAATCGAATACGTCAACCACTCCATCGATCTCGAAAAAAACGCCTTCGGCCAGCAAGACTATGTGACGGCACCTCAAGCTTCATTCAAAGCCCTGAGCACCTACGCGGACGCCCAAGGTATCGTGACCATCGGCCTGCCCCGGGCAGGGTGGTGGGGCATTGCGGCGCTCGACATCGGTGCGACGAAAACCCACAAGGGCAAACCGCTGTCGCAAGATGCCGTGCTGTGGGTGCAGGCCAGGGACATGAAGTGACAATGCGCAGCAAATCCCGAGGCTCACCCTCAAATGTTCACCGGTGAGCCCTGGTCCGGCCTTCGGCACCTGCGATGACCAGGAAGGCCAGCGCCAGGGCAACTTCGACCAGCACCGCCGGCAGGATGCCCGACTCGACATTGCCCACGGCCCACTCGACCAGCCCCAACAGTGCAAGCAGCGAGCACGTGGTGACAAATCCCGCCACTACGGCGGTTCGCCCTGGCGACGGCGGCGCATTGCGTACCAACAGCAGCGCAACCCCAATGCCCGCGTAGAGCGGTGCAGCACGCCGGCCTACCAAGCCCGTGGTAGCGCCATCGAAGACCACGCCCCAATTGCCCAGCAACGTGGCCGGCGCTAACAACCAGATGATCGCCAACGTAAAAAACAACAGCGCCGAAAAACTCGCCAGGTAGCGGAAAGCGCGGGAAGCATTGTTCATGCGTTCACGTCCACGACAGTACGCCCGCGCACCTTTCCTTCCAGCACCCGACCCGCAACGGTCGGAACCTCTGCCAAGCCAACCATCTGGGTGGTGCGGGCCAGCCTGCTCAAATCAAGGTCCTGAGCGAGCCGCGACCATGCTTGCAGACGTACTTCCTGCGGGGCATTGACCGAGTCGATACCGGCCAGGGTCACGTTGCGCAGGATGAAAGGCAACACCGAGCCAGGCAGGTCCGCGCCCTGGGCCAGGCCGAAGGCAGCGACAACGCCGCGATATTGGGTGTGTGCCAAGGCGTTGGCCAGGGTATGGCTACCCACCGAATCAATGACACCAGCCCAGCGTTCCTTGGCGATCGGTGCGCCCGGCTGCGACAAAGTATTGCGGTCGATGACCTGCGTCGCACCAAGGTCGCGCAGGTAGTCGCCCTCCTCTTGCCGTCCGGTCGAGGCGATCACTCGATAGCCCAGGCCCGACAACAGTGCGATGGCCACCGAGCCGGCGCCGCCGCTGGCGCCGGTGACCAGGATATCGCCACGATCAGGGGTCAGCCCGCCATGCTCCAATGCCAGGACGCTGAGCATCGCCGTGTAGCCTGCGGTGCCGATAGCCATGGCTGCCTGGGTCGAGAATACTTCCGGGATTTTTACCAGCCAGTCACCGCTGACCCGCGCCTTCTGCGCAAAGCCACCGTGGTGGGTCTGGCTCAGCCCCCAACCGTTGACCAGCACACGGTCGCCGACTTTGAACCCCGGATGGCTGGACGTCTCGACGATACCGGCGAAGTCGATGCCCGGAATCAGCGGAAACTGGCGAATGACGGGAGAACGTCCGCTGAGGGCCATGGCGTCCTTGTAGTTAACGGTCGAAAACTCGATCGCGACGGTGACGTCACCGGGCATCAGGTCCTCGTCCTTGAAGTCAACCAGATGGGTCGAGATCGTTTCGCCGGTTTTGGTCGTGAGCAGCGCCTTGAATGTCATTGCTTTTGTCCTGTTCGTTCAAACGGATCGTCATCGCTGCCCTGTAGATGCAACAGACACAGCAAAGGGTATGGCCAGGCCGGGTCAGTGTGCCTGAGAAGGCCGTTTGGTTTCGAGTTGCAACGCCCTGCGGATGCCCGTGTCCAGCAAGCGCGCCGGGGCAAAACTGCGCATGAACTGCAGCTGGCCGGCCGCTTTGCCAGCGGTATAACGCAACTTCGGGCGCTCGGCGCGCGCGGCCTGGAGTACCACTTCAGCCACCACGTCGGGGCTGTCGGCGGTGGCCATGGCCTGTTGCACCACTTTCGTCACGTTCATTCGAATGTCTTCATACACGTCGAGTTTAGCGTCGGCCTGGAGGTTGTTGCTCTCGAATTGAGTCTTGGTATAGCCGGGCTCGACGACCGTGACCCTGATGCCGTGTGTGCGTAATTCGTGATCCAGCGCTTGCGAATAACCTTCCACCGCATGTTTGCTGGCTGAATAGAGGGCCGCGTAGGGAACAGGCACGACGCCGAGGATGGAACCGATATTGATGATGCGACCCGCACCTTGGCGTCGCATGTGTGGCACAACCGCGCGAGTCATGCGTACGATACCGAGGAAGTTGGTGTCGAAAAGGGCCTTGGCCTGCTCGACAGAACTCTCCTCCGCAGCGGCGGGCGCGATGCCGAAACCGGCATTGTTGACCAGCAGATCGATCCGCCCCTCCAACGTCAGCAACTCCTGGATGACAGCTTCGACGCTGGCATCGTCGGTGACATCAAGCACCAACAGTGGCCCCCCCTTTTGCCCCGCCCGCCCGCCGCGTCGACTCGTGCCATAGACGCTGTAGCCTGCCGCGACGAGTTTGTGGGCGATGGCCTCTCCGATGCCGGATGAAGCGCCGGTCACTAACGCGACGGGTTTGTTGATCATCATGAGTTTCCTTCCGGTTATCGAGGTTATCCGGTCAGAGATCGCAACTGTGGGCTGGCATGGCTCCGACGTCAGTGCGTGTCATAGACTGGCAGCCTTATGATGATGAGCATAATCGTAGCGGTCAATATTTTTGATGCTGTTTGACATCAAAAAAAATGCCGGTAGCAGCCTTGCTCCCGGCACTTGAATAGATCAGTACACATGAAATCAATGATTAATCAGGCGGTCGACGACCTCGTGGCGAGCAAGCTTGCTCGCGCTTGAACGCAAAGGGGTCCGGCCCTGGACTGTTTCCCACAGGGCCGAACCGCTCTATCAAGCGATCAGATCGTTGGCAGTGAGGGTATTGACACCCACCAGCTGGATTTCAAAATCCGCTCCCAGGTCGCCGTTCACGTTGCCATACAGCACCTGATCGACGAAACGCAGCTGTCCGGCAGCAGTGAAGTCATTCGAATCGATGAAACTGAACGTATCGCCGAACGTGGTCAGGATATTGGCATCCAGTTTCGACAGATCAAGCTTATCGCCTTGCAGGCTGTTGAAATCGGAAATGAGGTCACTATCAAAACCTTTGCCCAGCTCACTCAGCGTGTTGAAAACAAATTGGTCGGCTCCGGCTCCACCATTCAGGCTGTCCCTACCTATGCCGCCAATCAGTGTGTCATTGCCTGCCCCACCGTCCAGCGCGTTGTTTCCAGCGTTGCCGATCAGCACGTTGTCCAGTTCGTTACCGATCCCTATGAAGGCAGTACCGGTCAGCGTGAGGTTCTCCAGATTGGCACCCAGGATCCAGCTCACAGACGAGATCACCGTATCGATCTCGCTGCTCAATGTGGTGGTTTCTCTGACGACGTCCTGAGAGTTATCAATCACATAGGTGTCGTTACCGGCGCCGCCAATAAGCGTATCGATACCGCTGCCACCGTCCAGTGTGTCGTTGCCAGAGCCACCGCTCAGCGCGTTATTACCGGCATTACCGATCATCACGTTGTTCGAGGCGTTGCCACTGCCGTTGAGGTTGGCACTGCCAATCAGTGTGAGGTTCTCCAGATTGGCACCCAGGCTCCAGTTGACCGACGTGCGCACGGTGTCGATTTCACCGACCAGGGTACTGGTCTCGCTGATGACATCCTTGAGGTCGTCAACCGTGTAGATGTCATTGCCCGTACCGCCACTCAAGGTATCGGCACCCGCGCCACCATCGAGGTTATCGTTGCCCGCCCCGCCCTGAAGATTATTCACGGAGGCATTGCCAATCAGGCTGTTGCTGAGATCGTTGCCGATTACGGTGAACGCCCCGGCCCCGCTCAGGATGACGCTTTCGACGTTGCGCAGGTTGCTGAGGTTCAGGTCAACGACGCTGCTCGACGCGCTCGCGGCGTAAGTGAGAGTCAGGCTGTCGCGCCCCTGATCGACATCCTCTTGAACCAGGCTCAGTTCACCGACCTGATCGAGCGTATAGGCGTCATTCCCCGCGCCACCGATCAGCGTGTCCAACCCGGCGCCACCGTTCAGCACGTTGTTGCCGGCGTTGCCGGTCAACACATTGTTCAGGGCGTTGCCGGTACCACTGAGCTGGGCTGTGCCGGTCAGGATGAGGTTTTCCAGGTTGGCGCCCAGCGTCCAGTTCACCGAAGAGCGCACGGTATCGATTTCGCCGGCCAAGGTGGTGGTTTCGGTGACGATATCCTTGAGGTTGTCGACCACGTAAGTGTCATTGCCAGCCCCGCCGACAAGGGTGTCGATACCACTGCCACCATCCAGCGTGTCGTTGCCGGCACCGCCACTCAAAACGTTGTTGCCGGTGTTGCCGATCAGCACGTTGCCCAAGGTGTTGCCGGTACCATTGAGATGGGCAGTTCCGGTCAGCGTGAGGTTTTCCAGGTTAGCGCCCAAGCTCCAGTTTACTGATGAGCTTACAGTGTCGATTTCACTGCTCAAGAGTGTAGTTTCGCTAACGACGTCCTTGAGGTTGTCGACCACATAAATGTCGTTACCGGCGCCGCCAATAAGCGTATCGATACCGCTGCCGCCGTCCAGTGTGTCATTGCCAGAGCCACCGCTCAGCGCGTTATTACCGGCATTACCGATCATCACGTTGTTCGAGGCGTTGCCACTGCCGTTGAGGTTGGCACTGCCAATCAGTGTGAGGTTCTCCAGATTGGCACCCAGGCTCCAGTTGACCGACGTGCGCACGGTGTCGATTTCACCGACCAGGGTACTGGTCTCGCTGATGACATCCTTGAGGTCGTCAACCGTGTAGATGTCATTGCCCGTACCGCCACTCAAGGTATCGGCACCCGCGCCACCATCGAGGTTATCGTTGCCCGCCCCGCCCTGAAGATTATTCACGGAGGCATTGCCAATCAGGCTGTTGCTGAGATCGTTGCCGATTACGGTGAACGCCCCGGCCCCGCTCAGGATGACGCTTTCGACGTTGCGCAGGTTGCTGAGGTTCAGGTCAACGACGCTGCTCGACGCGCTCGCGGCGTAAGTGAGAGTCAGGCTGTCGCGCCCCTGATCGACATCCTCTTGAACCAGGCTCAGTTCACCGACCTGATCGAGCGTATAGGCGTCATTCCCCGCGCCACCGATCAGCGTGTCCAACCCGGCGCCACCGTTCAGCACGTTGTTGCCGGCGTTGCCGGTCAACACATTGTTCAGGGCGTTGCCGGTACCACTGAGCTGGGCTGTGCCGGTCAGGATGAGGTTTTCCAGGTTGGCGCCCAGCGTCCAGTTCACCGAAGAGCGCACGGTATCGATTTCGCCGGCCAGGGTGGTGGTTTCGGTGACGATATCCTTGAGGTTGTCGACCACGTAAGTGTCATTGCCAGCCCCGCCGACAAGGGTGTCGATACCGCTGCCACCATCCAGGATATTGGCGCCGGCGTTACCGTTGATACGGTTGTTCAACGTGTTCCCCGTACCGTTGAGATTGGCGCTAGTGCTTAGCGTCAGGACCTCGATGTTGGCACCCAGGGTGTAATTGACTGACGAGATGACAGTGTCAGTTTCGCTGGCCAAGGTGCTGCTTTCCTGTACCACATCACCGGCATTATCAACGACGTAACTGTCGTTGCCCGCCCCCCCGATCATCGTATCTTTGCCGGCACGACCGTTCAGAACGTTGGCCAACGCATTACCGATCAATGTGTCGTCGTTGGCCGAACCGAATGCGTTTTCGATCTTGGCGCCGTAAGCGATTGCCAGCCCTTCATTGAAATCGGCCTGGGTAGTGAGGTCTGTGAACGCTTGGCCGATTTTGCTGAACTGGCCTTCATTCAGGTTGATGCGGACCGCTTCCAGCTGATTGAAAGCATCGATCGAATCGGTGCCGCCAGCGTCCCAGATAGTCTCGAAAACTGACTGCCCAGCAGCCCAACTATACGAGTTATTGCCAGTTTGCCACTGAGTGTTTGCGCCATAGAGACTCTGAATGGCCGCGATATCCAACAGCATGGGCGTGGTTGGCTGATAGGAATACGCAGCGTCGTAACTCATGACCGTATAACGGACATCATCGAACTGAGGGGCGAGCACCGTCGGGTTTGACAGGAGTTGGGAAAACGGATGTTTGAGACCCAGCGCGTGACCGATCTCATGGACAAAGACCAGGTAGTCGTAAGTGCCTTTGACAGGGGTCGGGTTGTTCGTCACCGGTCCGATCCAGACATCACCGGCGCTAGGAGTTTCATCGGGGAAATAAGCCCAGGCAGCGGTGTCGTCGTCCATGTTCTGGTAGCCGCCGAAGCGCAGGTCTCCCACATTGGCAGCAGATTCGCCGACCTGTGTGAACTTGATATTGGCAACCGAACTCCACATGCCGAGCGCACTGACGATACTGTTCTGCTGGGCTGACGTCAGGACGTAGCCGGCCTCATATTCATTGTCATCGCTGTAGTCGGCGGCGAATAATGAACTGGTCGTCATGAAGCTGTACGTCAGCGGGGTCGTCCCTGAACTGCCCATCCAATAGCTACCGACCAGCAAGCTATCAACTTGCGCGTTGCCGGTCCGTGTAGCGGACCATGTAGAAGAATAACCAAGTGGGCTAGGCATGCGAAGCTTCCTGTAAGCAATCTGCGGCCTTCCAGAATGCGGCCGCTACAAAGGGGGTTATTTTGCATTAGAAACAGCAAAAGTGATATCACTTAGCCACTTTTCTATATCTTGAGTTGAGTCACCTACGGGGCAACCAACCACTCATTGGCCCGGCGAATATCCCCATCTCCCAGCCTTCCGCTCCAGCGATGCAGCACCAGCAAACTGGTCACGAACTTGTATTGGGACTGATAGAAATCACGCCGTGCACGAAACTCTTCCTTGATGCTGTCCAACACATCGACAGCATTCTTGACCCCATAGCCGAACGCTTTTTCCGTGGCCGCCCGTGACTTTTCAGCCGACTCCAGCGCGCGCCGTGTTGCCTTGATCCGGCTGAGTTCGGCCGTCATGCCGAGATAAGCGGTACGGGTTTCCTTGACGACCTGGCGACGCAAGGCTTCCAGCTCTTGCTGGGCGGCCTCCCTGTCACTTTCGGAACTCGATACCCGTGCCCGGGTGGAGCCCCCACTGTAGAGCGGCATCTGCAAGTCGAGAGAAGCAACGAGGTTGTCCGAGCGAGGCGTCACTGCGCCTTCATAGCCGATATCACTGCGTTGCGCCGTCAAGTTCAGGCCCAACCGAGGAAGATGACCCGCCTTGTTTTCGTCTATTGCCGCCTCGGCGGCTCGGACGCTGTGCTCCCGGGCATGCAGTGCCGGGTTGCTGTCGAGCGCAGTCTGCACCCAGTAGTCTTGCGCTTGCGCCGGCAGGCTGAAGGCAGGATTGTCGCCGATGCGCTTGAACTGCTCGCTGACATCACGCCCCACCAGTTCGGAAATGGCCTCACGACTGACCAGGACTTTATTGCTGGCTTCGATCTCGTCGGCCTTGAGCGCATCCACTCGCGCTTCAAGATCCAGTGCGTCGGTCACCATCGCCATCTGCCGCGCGTACAAGGCCTTGACCCGCTTGAGGTTGCGCTCGGTCGCCTCCAGCTCGCTGCGCACCAGCGACAACTCGTCCTCTGCCGCAAGAACGGCGAAGTAGCGCTCGGACAGATCAATGCTGGCCTGCACCTGGGTATCGGCCGACTCGTAGCCACTTTGCCGGGTCAACTCAATGTACTTCTGGTAACTGCGCCAGACCTGCGGATCGTAGATCACCTGATTGAGCACCACGGCCATGCGCTTGCCGTTGTACTGGATACGGTTCAAGTCGTCATCGCGCCGGCTGCGGTTGACGCTGCCGCTGGCGTTGAGCTGCGGTAATAATTGACCAAAGGCCGCACGCTCCTTGCCCTCGCCGCTTCGGACCAGGGCTTGCGCCCGCAGCACACGCGGATCAGCCCCCTGCGCTTCCTGATGCAACTGCCACAGGTCAACATAAGTATCGTCAGCGAGCGCTCCCAGTGGCATGAGGGCCAGGCACAGGGTGATCAGGAACTTCATCTCAGTCCTCGATCAGCGAGCGGGCGAACACATTGCTGGCCGGTTGCATCAAGTATTGCAACAGCGTCCGCGCCCCCGTATTGACCAGCACCTCGACCGGCATGCCCGGCACCAGGGTCAGGTTGCCCAGCGTCTGACGCCCCTTGTCCGTCAGGACCACGCGCGCCAGGTAATAAGCGGTGCCGGTGTCCTTGTTGATCAAGCGGTCGGCGGAAATCTGCACCAGTCGCCCCTCGATGACGGGCGTGGTGCTGCTCTTGAACGCGCTGAAGCGAATGTCCGCCAGCTTGCCCAATGCGATGCGGTCGATGTCCATCGGCGACACCTGCGCCTCGACGATCAGTTCCTCGTTGGCCGGGACGATGTCCAGCAGCGCTGTGCCGGGGCTGACCACGGCGCCTAGGGTGTGGACTGTCATGCCCATGACCATGCCTGACTCGGGCGCGAGAATATCGGTACGCTGATCACGGTCCTGCAGGGTCGCCAACCGCTCGCGCAGTTCATACACCTTGGTCCGCGCATCGCCCAACAGGCCGGCGACTTCACTGGCGAAGGCCTTTTTCAACTGCAGGATCTTCAACCTCGCTTCATCGATATTCACCCGCGCCTGCGCGATCCCGGACTGGCTTTCGGCTACTTCGGTTTGCAGCCTGGAGAGGCTGCGCTCTTGCTCGCGTAGCCGTTGTTTGTCCACGTAGCCTTCGGCAAGCAACGCCCGCAAATCGACTATTTCTTCTTGATAGGAGGCCGCCAGCATCTGCTTGCTGGCGATGATCGCCTTGAGTCCGCGGATCTGCTCCTCGATTTGTCCGATGGTCTTCTCTTGCAGGCCGATTTCGCCCAGCAACGAGGTTCGTCGGGTTTGGAAAATCCGCGCTTCACTGTCGCGAGCCTCTTGTACTCGCGGGTCCTTGGGATCCAAGGCAGGCACCGCCACAGGTTCGGGCTGCCCGTCGCGCTCAGCCTCCAACCGCGCCTGCAATTGGAGCGCGGCGATCAACTGGCTGCGTGTCGTTTCCACTTCCGAACGCGCCTGGGTGTTGTCGAGCACCAGCAACACATCGCCGGCTTTTACCAGGTCACCGTCATGCACGCGCAGTTCGCGCACGATGCCGCCTTCAAGGTGCTGCACCGTCTTGCGGTAGCTTTTGACCGTGACCACGCCCGGTGCGAGTGCCGAGCTGTCGAGCGGGGCCAACGCAGCCCAGCCACCGAAAAGGCCAAAGGTGACCAGCAACATGAGGTAGCCGATGCGTCGAACCGGCTTGTCATCGACGGGCAACGTGTTGGATGAGTGCTGACTGTTTTGCATGAAATGGCTCATCCGCTTCCTACGATTGAATCCCAGCAGCCTGGCGGGCCGCGGGCGTCGCTTCCCGCAGTCGCGCCAGGACCTTGTCACGCGGCCCGAACAGACTCAGTTCGCCATGATTGAGGACCAACAATTTATCCACCTGCGCCAACACCCCGGCTCGATGGGTGATGACAAACACCGTGGCCCTGCTCTGCCTGAGCTTTTGCAGCGCCTCGGCAAGCATTTTTTCGCCGGCATCATCCAGATTGGAGTTCGGTTCATCGAGCACTACCAGGCGCGGCTCACCATACAAGGCGCGCGCCAGGCCGATACGTTGCCGCTGGCCGCCGGACAACCCACCGCCATTGGCGCCGATCAGGGTGTCGTAGCCATCAGGCAGTTGCAGCACCAGTTCATGCACACCGGCCATGCGCGCGGCGGCGACCACGGCAGATGCGTTCAGCGGGCCGAAGCGGGAGATGTTCTGGCTGATGGTGCCCTCGAACAGCTCGATGTCCTGCGGCAGATAACCGATGTACTGGCCCAGTTCCTCCCGACGCCACTGGCTGATATCCGCACCATCCAGGCGCACGGTGCCGGCCAGGCTTGGCCAGACACCCAGCAACGCCCTGGCAAGGGTCGACTTCCCGGCACCGCTGGGACCAATGATGCCCACTGCTTCGCCCGCAGCCACCTGAAAGTCCACACCACGAATAATCGGTTTGCGAGCATCCGGCGATCCTGCCGAGAGTCCCTCGACGCGAATCGCCCCTTCAGGCGCCGGCAACGACATGCGCTCGGGCTCGGCGGCAATCTTGAATAGCAACTCGTGCAACCGGGCATATTGCGCGCGGGCACCCAGAAAACCTTTCCATACGCCGATCAACTGATCGATGGGCGCCAACGCACGCCCCAGCAAGATCGAGCCAGCAATCATCAGCCCGGAAGAAATCTCGTGATTGATCGTCAAATAGGCGCCCAGGCCCAGTACCAACGACTGAACGATCTGTCGGAAGGTCCTGGACACCGATGTCATGGTCGCGGCGCGGTCACTGGCCACGCTTTGCAGCGCGAGAATCCTGTGGGTTCGCCCGCTCCAGTGCTGGCGCAGGCTGGCAAGCATGCCCATGGACTCCACCACTTCGGCATTGCGCAAGCTCTTGTTGGTGAAGGCGGTGGCCGTCATCTGCTCACGGTTGGCAGCCTGCAGCGGCCCGTGGGTGAGCTTTTCATTGACGAAGGCCAGCCCCCCCAGCAACGCGGCACTCACGAGCCCCATCCAGCCGTACCAGGGATGAAACATGAACATGACGGCCAGGTAGATCGGGATCCACGGCGCATCGAAAAACGCAAACAGGCCGTTGCCGGTCAGGAACTGGCGCAACCCGTTCAGATCGTTCAACGGCTGGGCCGTGGCATTCATGCCACTGGTATTGAGCGCCTGCTTGAAGCTGGCGTCGAACAGCCGTTGGCTCAGCAACGTGTCCAGGCGAGTGCTGATCCGCACCATAATCCGCGAACGGACCCACTCCAAACCACCCATCGTTATCATCAACAGCAACATGATCAGCGTCAGCATCAACAGCGTCGACAGGCTGGCGCTTCCTACCGCGCGGTCATACACCTGCAGCATGTAGAACGAAGGAACCAGCATCAGCAAGTTGACGAAAAAACTGAAAAAACCAACGGAAAGAAAACTACCTTTGCAGACGGCAAGGGCGCCTTCCAGTTCGGTTCTGGCGTGGGCTGGCATGGTTCATTACCTGAGGTCCGATTCTGCTCAAACCTGAAAAATCACAAGGGCACAGGCGCGCGAACGCCTCGAATATCTTTGGCAGGACACCCCGGGAGTGCCCGCACAATCGGATCTACCGCGATGTATCGGCACGTTTGGGCAGTTCTTAAGAAAAAAATGGCGCCACTGGCGAATGTGGGAGCAGGCTCGCTCCCACAGGATGAATGCAGGTATGCCGACCTAGGCGAGGTACCCTGAAATCCCCCTCGTAAAAACTACATCGCGGAACGAAAGATCAATACTCAAGCCTCAGGCACCCAACGGCGCAACAGCAGGCTGGCATTGACCCCGCCGAATCCGAAGCCATTGGAGAGCGCGTGGGTGATCGGCATCTTCCTGGCCTGTAAACCTACCAGATCAAGCCCGGTAGCGGCCTCGTCGGGATGAATCAGGTTCAGGGTGGGCGGGACGATCTGGTCACGAAGCGCCAGCACCGTAAAAATGGCTTCAATACCGCCAGCCGCCCCCAGCAGATGTCCGGTGGCCGACTTGGTGGAGGTGATCGCCACATCGCAATCGCGCCCGAACACTGAGCGGATCGCGGCCAGCTCACCATTGTCGCCAACCTGGGTGGACGTCGCATGGGCGTTGATATGTTGCACATCCAAGGGGCTGACAGCGGCCTGGCGCAGCGCCTGCTCCATCGCGCGCCGGGCACCGTTGCCATCTTCCGGGCCTGCCGTCAGGTGATAGGCGTCGGCACTGGTGCCATAACCCACCAGTTCCGCCAGGGGCTTGGCGCCACGTGCGAGGGCGTGTTCCAGTGATTCGATCACCAGCAACCCGGCCCCCTCGGCCATGACAAAACCGTCGCGATCACGATCGAAGGGCCGCGAGGCCTCTTGCGGACGCTCGGCAAAACCCGTGGACAGCGCGCGAGCGGCGGCAAAACAACCGAGGGTCACGCGGTCTATCGCCGCTTCCGTCCCGCCGCATATGGCGATATCCGCTTCATCGCTCCTGATCAGCCTCGCCGCGTCGCCAATGGCCTGCACCCCCGCCGCACAGGCTGTCACCGGTGCCCCCAGAGGGCCTTTGAAACCATGCCGGATGGAAACGTGCCCCGCCGCCATGTTGGCGAGGAAGGCAGGTGCGGTGAACGGGGACAATTTGCGCGGGCCGCGGGCATCGGTGGTGCGTACGGCACCGGCAATCGCGCCAAAACCGCCCACGCCTGAGGCGATGATGGTTGCCGTCCGCTCCTGGTCGGCGGCATGGGTCGGTTGCCAGCCTGCCTGTTGCAACGCCTCTTCGGCAGCCACCAGCGCGAACTCAATGAAGCGATCCATCTTCTTGCGATCCTTGGCCGGGATAATGCGCTCCGGATCGTAACCGGCGATGACGTCCTCTTCCAACGACGGCACCTGGCCGCCCACGGCCACCCCTGTCCCCTCGGTGATATCGCCAGGCAGGATACGAATGCCGGAGCGCCCCGCCAGCAACCGCTGCCAGACTTCTTCTACGCCACAACCCAGTGGGCCGACAATGCCCACGCCGGTGACAACGATGCGTTTTTGACCTTGGGAAGTCTTCATTGGAACCTCTTCATGTCTCAGTCAATGTCCACAAAATAACGAACACGCCGGTTTACGCCTGCGGTGCCGTTTGCGTGTGTGCTGAATGGTCAGGACGGATCTTGAACCAGATGGAATACATCGCCGGTAGAAACACCAGCGTCATGATGGTGCCGACGAACGTGCCGCCGATCAGCGTGTAGGCCAGCGTGCCCCAGAACACCGAATGCGTCAGGGGAATGAAAGCCAGGATGGCCGCCAGCGCCGTCAGCAAGACCGGCCGGGCCCGTTGCACCGTGGCCTCGATGACCGCGTGAAACGGATCCAGCCCTTCCTGGGCGTTGTGATGGATCTGCCCGATCAGGATCAGCGTGTTGCGCATCAGGATGCCCGAGAGTGCGATCAGGCCGACCAGGGCGTTGATCCCGAATGGCTGCTGGAAGATCAGCAGGGTCGGCACTACGCCAATCAGGCCCAGCGGGGCGGTGAGGAACACCATGATCATGGCCGAGATCGAACGCACCTGCACGATGATGATCAACAGCGTCAGGGCCACCATGATCGGCACCAGGGGCACGATCGCCTTACCGGCCTTGCCCGATTCCTCGATGGCGCCGGCCTGCTCGATCCGGTAGCCGCTCGGCAGGGTGTCGATGACCGGCTGCAGCGCCTTCAGGATTGCATTCGAGACGTCCGGTGGCTGCAAACCTTCGGCAATGTCGCCGCGTACGGTGATGGTCGGGGTGCGATCACGACGCCGAAGAATCGGATCCTCCATGCGCACATCGACCTCACCCACCTGGGACAGCGGAATGCGCTGGCCCGCCGCGCCGACCAGGGTAAACCCTTCTATCCTGGCCGGATCGAGGCGAATATCACCGGCAGCACGGCCGACCACCTGCACCGAACGGATGTCCTCGCGAACCGCCGTGATCGGTACTCCTGCAAGCAGGAACTGCAATTGCTGCGCGACAGCATTCGACGTCAGCCCTACCGCCTGCAAACGATCCTGGTCCAGGGTGAAATGCAACGTCGGCGTCAGCGGCCCCCAGTCGGTATTGACGGTCCGCATCAGCGGGCTCGCCTGCATGACATCCCGGACCTGGCCGGCGATCTCACGCAATTTCGACGGATCAGGTCCCATCACCCGGTAGGCTACGGGAAATGGCGAATACGGACCGAACACCAGTTGAGTCACCCGGATACGCGCCTCTGGGGCAAGCCCCTCGGCCGCCGCCTCGCGCAGACGGAACTTGAGGGTCTCGCGCGCCTCCTGACTGTCGGTCAACACCACGATCTTGGCGAACGAAGGATCGGGTAGCTCCGGTGCCATCGCCAGGTAGAAGCGTGGCGCGCCCTGGCCGATGTAGGCCGTGACGATTTTTGCCTCATCCTGCTTCTGCAACCAGGCCTCGACCTTGGCGGTGGTGGCACTGGTCTGCTCGATGGAGGTTCCATAGGGCATTTGCACTTCGATCAGCACCTCCGGGCGGTCGGAGGTCGGGAAGAACTGTTTCTTGACCAGGCTCATACCGAGAATCGCCACGACGAACGTCACGATCACGCTGCCGGCCACCCACCATTTGCGGGCGATGATGCGGGTCAGGACCCGGCGAAAACGATTGTAGTGACGGGTGTTGTAGATGGCCGCGTGGCCGCCTTCGACCTGTTTGATATCCGGCAACAGCTTCACCCCCAGGTAAGGGGTGAACGCCACGGCCACCACCCAGGAAGCGATCAGGGCAATGCCGACGATCCAGAACATGTTGCTGGTGTACTCACCGGCGGTCGACTGGGCGAAGCCGTTAGGCATGAATCCGATAGCCGTCACCAGCGTACCGGACAGCATCGGTGCGGCTGTATGGCTCCAGGCATACGCGGAGGCCTTGATCCGGTCGTAGCCCTCCTCCATTTTTACCACCATCATTTCAATCGCGATGATAGCGTCGTCCACCAACAACCCGAGCGCCAGGATCAGCGAGCCGAGAGTGATGCGGTCAAAGTTCTTTCCCGTGGCCGCCATGACCACGAACACCACGGCCAGCGTCAACGGCACGGCCGCCGCGACCACGACTCCGACACGCCACCCCATGCTGAGAAAGCAGACGATCATCACCACCAGCAGCGCGACAAAGAACTTGACCATGAATTCGCCGACGGCCGAGTCGATGTTCACGGACTGGTCGGTGACCTTGGTGAGCGTCATGCCCAAGGGCATGGCGTCATTGATCCTCGCCGTCTCCGCGTCCAGGGCCTTGCCCAGGTCCAGGCCGTTCCAGCCTTCGCGCATCACGACGCCCAACAACAGCGCTTCTTCGCCGTTATTGCGCACCAGGAAAGTGGCCGGATCTTCATATCCGCGCTCGACGGTCGCGACGTCCGAGAGCTTGAGCGTGCGTCCTTGGATCGCAAGGGGGGTGTCACGGATTTTCGCCAGTTTATCGAAGGCGCCGTCCACCCGGAGGAACACCTGTGGCCCGTTGGTTTCGATGGAGCCGGCGGGCGTGAGCACGTTCTGGCTGTTCAGCGCGGCGAAGATGTCCTGGGGCGAGACGCCCAAGGTGGCCAGCCGGTCATGGGAGAAGGAAACAAAGATGCGCTCGGCCTGCTCACCGATGATGTTGACCTTTTTCACTCCCGCCACATGCAACAGGCGCTGGCGCAGCGCTTCGGCATCGCGCACCAACAGCCGCTGTGGCTCGCCTTTGGCTTTCAGGGCGAACAGTGCGAACGTCACATCGGAAAACTCATCATTGACCATTGGCCCGATAACGCCCGCCGGCAATTTGAGCGCTTCGTCCTGGAGCTTTTTGCGCGCCTGATAGAACTCCTCCTGCACTTGCGAAGGTGGCGTGCGATCAACCAGTGACACCATGGTGAAGGCCAGGCCGGGACGGGTGTAGGTTTCCGTGCGGTCGTACCACTTCAATTCCTGCAGGCGCTTTTCAAGCGGCTCGGCGACCTGGTCCTGCATCTCCTGGGCAGTCGCACCCGGCCATGCGGTGATGACGGTCAACTGCTTGACCGTAAACGGCGGATCCTCGGCACGCCCCAACTGGAAGAACGCCAAGGTTCCCGCGACGGCAATCAGAAAGATCAGGAACACGGTAATAGAGCGCTCGCGAACGGCGAGTGCGGACAGGTTGAGGCTCATGGACGGCCCCCGGCAACCTTCACGTCACCCGGTTGAGCCAGTCGCACTTCCTCACCCTCATGCAGCAGATGGGCACCGAGTCCGACAATACGCTCGCCAACATTGAGCTGGCCGGCGACGCGCGCGGCGTCATCGCTCAAACCCAGGACTTGCACAGGTCGCCAGGTGACTTTCGCCGGTTCGCCGTTTATGACCCACACGCCAGTGCCTTTGCCCGAGTCGAAAACCGCAGCGATCGGCACTTGCAGCGCCTGCCGCTGCGCGCTGTCTTCGGAAATGCGCAGCGTGACCGTCGACCCCAGCGGCGCATTGGCCAGCGGCCCCTCCAGCACGTACCGCGCCTCGAAGGTACGCGTCACGCGGTCAGCCGAATCCGAGAGCAGTCTCAGCCTCGCGGTGACCGCTCCCGTGGTAACGCCATAAAGGGTCGCTTGTGCGGTGGCGCCTGCGGCAGGACGCAAGGTCTCGGGCAATTGCACAACGGCTTCGCGCTGCCCTGCCCGCGCCAGTCGGACCACGGTTTGTCCGGGGCTGACGACTTGCCCGGGCTCGGCAAGCGTTTCCATCACAACGCCATCGGCATCCGCGAGCAGCACGGCATAACCAGAGGCGTTATGGGCGACGTCCGCCTGGGCTTGCGCGGCGCTCAGTTGTGCCTTGGCGGTATCGGCAGCAGCCTTTATCTGGTCGTAGCCCGATGCGGAAATAGCACCCGCGGCGACCAGATCGCGGTAGCGCGCCTCGTCGTCGGCGGTCTGCTTGGCCCGGGCTCGCGCGGCAGCGACCGCCTCTTGCTGGGCGCGCGCCTGCAACCCGAGGTCGATGGGGTCCAGGCGCATCAACGGCTGTCCTCGCTTGACGGCTTGCCCGCTATCGACCAGGCGCTCAAGCACCTTGCCCGAGACCCGAAAGCCCAGGTCACTCTGGACCCTGGCCGCAACGATACCGGTAAAAGATCGCGAGAGATCGGACGAACCCTGGACTTCAGAGACCCGCACCAAGGGGGCAAGCGTACGCGGATCTTTAGCGGTGGATGGGTCGCCACACGCCGTCAGGACGAGAGGCAACAAGCAGACGGCAAAGGTGACAGGTCGAAGCCGGAGCATAGGTTCCCTTACTTGAGCAATGAGGACAGGAGTCACATTCTCAATCTCGTGACCAATACTGTCAATGGTCACATATCGCTAACGGCCTAGCCGCTTAAAAACCTCCCTGATGTTCTTTGCCAGCCAAAAACTATGCGGCTGAGCCGCAATTGACAGGAAGTGACCATAATATAATATGGTCACAAATCACCCTTCTCCAGGTATCCCATGTCGCCTCTCCTCCCCCTTACCCTTTTGGTGAGCGCCAGCTTGATGGCAGGCTGCGCGGTCGGTCCGGACTACCATCGTCCGGACGCTGCGCTTTCGCACCGTTTCCTGGGTCAGTCGTCTGTCGAACAGAGGCCCAGCGCAACGCGAACCAACCTTGTAGCCTGGTGGGAAGGCTTTGGTGATCCGGTATTGACCGAGTTCATCGCCAAGGCACTTGAACAGAACCTGGACCTGGCTCAGGCGGCGGCGCGAGTCGCGCAAGCACGGGCGGGCCTGGGGGCAGCCAATGCCGCGTTGTTGCCCTCGGCAACCATCAACGGTCAAGCCGCGCGCGCCTATCAGTCAGTGCAAACCCCACTCGGCCAGGTGTTGAACTCGACGCCTGGGTATGATCGGTATGGAAGTTCCTACGAGGTCAACCTCAACGCCAACTGGGAGGTGGACCTCTTTGGCGGTCTGCGCCGCGGACGCGAGGCGGCACTGGCCGAGTACCAGGCTAGCGAGGCAGGCGCCGCCGCCACACGACTGGCTGTCGCCGCACAGACCGCTGATATCTACATCACTCTTCGCGGGCTGCAGACCCGGCTGGACATCGCCAACCGACAAGTCAAAACCCAACAAGACCTGTTGGAAAAAGTCCGATTGCTTTACAGCAAGGGCCTCGCCGCCAGCTATCAGGTGCACCAGACCGAGGGGGCGCTGGCGCAAGTCCAGGCAACAGTGCCAGTGCTGCAAACCGGTCTGGATGCCGCGATGAACGCATTGGATGTCATGCTCGGCACACCGCCAGGCACCCATCGCCAGCAACTGGCAACTGTCGGGAACATCCCTGCGGCACCACAGATAACCGCCATGGGCACGCCGGCCGATCTGCTGCGCCGCCGGCCAGACCTCATCGTGGCAGAGCGCCGCCTCGCAGCCTCCAACGCGCGCATCGGCGAAGCCATCGCCGAGTACTATCCAAAATTCTCTCTCAGCGCCTTGCTTGGCAGCGCCACGGCGGTTTCCGCCGGCAACTTGTTCAGTGGCGACGCCAGTCAGGCAGCCGGCGTATTGGGATTGCGTTGGAGGCTGTTCGACTTTGGCCGCATCAACGCTCAGATCGATCAAACCAAGGGGCAGGAAGCCGAAGCACTCGCCGCTTACCGCCAGTCCGCGCTGCGCGCCACCGAGGACGTCGAGAACGCGTTTTCCGCGCTGGTCAATCGAGAAGCCCAGGCCACCACCCTCACCCAGGGTGAAGCTTCGTTGACCCAAGCTCGGCAATCGTCGTTCATTGCCTATCAGAAAGGTACGGCCAGCCTGATCGATGTCTTGAATGCCGACGAGACACTGCTGCAAGCGTCCGATTCCCGAGCGCAAGCGCGAACCGAATCAGCACGGGCGGCGGTCGCGGCATTCCGGGCGCTCGGAGGTGGCTGGCAGCCACCTGACGCCCTGCCGGTGGCTGCCAGATGACTGACGCCCCTTTTCTTTCAACTCAACAACCCGAGATCAGCGAGATGAAACCGAACGATAACTCCTGGGTGCTCATCACAGGTGCTTCAAGCGGATTTGGCGAGGAGTTTGCCCGGCAATACGCCGCCCAAGGGAAATCTCTCGTCCTGGTAGCACGCAGGCTGGAAAAGCTCGAATCGCTATCGGCGCAATTGCGCGAACGTTTCGGCGTTGATGTCATTGTCGAGCAAGTAGACCTTTCCTCGATCCCGGCAGTCATCGAACTGCACCAGCGGCTGCGCGAGCGCGATATCGTGATCGATGTGCTCATTAACAATGCGGGGCATGGCTTGCAGGGACCTTTCCTGGATCAGCCCCTGGACCAGGCGCTGGCCATGATTGATTTGGATATCGCCAGTCTGACAGCCCTTACACGACTCTTCGCGGTAGACATGCGGGCCCGCAAACGTGGACACATCCTGATGGTCGCAAGCCTGTTGTCCTTTCAGGGTGTGAAGAGTTTCGCTGTTTATTCTGCAGCGAAGGCCTATGTACTTCGTTTCTCGGATGCGCTTCATCGTGAACTCAAAAACGACGGCATCGTCGTGACCGCACTTTGCCCTGGGATGTCGGACACCGGGTTTGCAGAAAGCGCCAGGCAAACGCTCACGCCAGCCTTGAAAATGGTCATGATGCAGCCCCAGCCCGTTGTGGCAGCGGGAATCCGTGCATTGCAAGCCGGACGCATGAGTGTCGTACCAGGCTTTGGCAACAAGGCTGTTACCGTCCTGACCTGGGCCACACCTCGCCGGTTTCACCAGGGTCTTATGGCACGCATCATGGGTGTCTGAGCAGGTCATGAAGCGGCCTTGCACACGCTACGCAATCACAATCATCAATGCCTTCGTCGTAGCCGACTTCACTCACACCCAAGGCCGGGTAGCATGCGCCCCCGGCCTTTAGAGCAGCACTCAATCAGAAGCGATAGCTGACTGAAGTGCCAAACCCGCTCGCACTGTTTTTGTACTTGGAGCTGTAGGCGCCGCGGGTCGCCGACGCATCGTTGACCGATACGCTCTCCTCCCAGAGATAGGAATAAGCGACGTCGATCGTGACATCTTCCACTGGCGTCCAGCCGGCCCCGAAGCTGAGCACCTTCCGGTCGCCGGTAGGAATACGTGGTCCGCGGTTGGTATTGTTGGCAGGCGATTGGTCAACCGAAAAGCCTGCACGCAGCACCCACTGATTATTCAACCGATACGCCGTACCGATAGCGTGGGCCCACGTGTCATGCCAATTCTGCTCTTCACTGATGGTACCCAACTGGCCGCTCAACAACGGCGGCAACCCCGAGTTTTCGATGGTCAGCTCCTTGAAGCGACTCCAACGCGTCCAGGTGCTGCCCAGGTAAAGCGTCCAGTCCGTGCTGAGCTGGTGAGTCACCGAGAAGTCCACCGCCTCCGGGGTATCCACATCCAGCGAAGCGTCATAGCTGCGCCCACTAACCCCTACCAGGCTGAAGATGCCGTCGCTGACTTTGGTCTTGGCATCCAGGTGATAACTGACCTTGGAATGGTACGTCAGCCCCAAGCGGGTTCGATCTGTAGCCTGCACCAGGACGCCAGCGTTGAAACCCAGGGCCGTGTCGTCGCCTGTGCTTTTGAGCTTTGCGTCATTGCGGCCAGGGCTGAGTGGATTGGGCACCATGCCTGATATCTCACCGCTGATACGGTTAATCGTGGGGCCGAACCCGATCGACACGATGTCGTTGAAGGCATAGCTGATCGTAGGCTGAAACGTGAGTGTCTTGACCTCGCTCTTATTTGCGTAATAACGCCCGGCAAAATCGCTGCCGTAATCGGTAATCAAACCGAACGGCACATAAAAACCAACGCCGAACGCCCAGTGCTCATCAACGGGTTTGACGTAATAACCCATCGGCACCGTGGTCGTTGGCACCATGTCATCGCCGTCCTGACCTCCGAAAGTGCTACGGGTCTGGCTTATGTCGGATTTCGCGAACAGCGTCGCCGCTCCCAGGCTGAACTGCTCCTTCTTCAAGCGAGACATCCCCGCCGGATTACCGAAGACCGTGCTCGCATCTTCGGCGGAAGAAGAACGACCGGCAAATCCCGAGCCCATCCCACTGATGCTTTGTTCATTGAGCGCGAAGCCGCTGGCAAATACATGGGAAGTTGCGAACACAAAGCAGAGACCCACCGGGGTCTTGAGCAATATTTTTTTCATTATTAGAACTCTGGAAACGTAGCGCGGGTAATGGGAGCAGTGGTTTTGTATTACGTGAAGATCGCCACGGTCTGGCGTGCCCAAAGCACACGCCGGCCGCTTTCGTCCCAGATTTCCATGTCCTGGAGCGAATAGCCTTCCAGCGCTTGCTGGCTAAAGGAATTGATCAGGAACCACTCACTGGCGACGGCCGGCTGCGGCAGGTCAATCATCCAGGACGCAGAACTGATGGCAGCGGGTTCGGTGAAGCAGGTCATGGCCGCTGGCGGCAAGCTGTCAGCCAATGCAATCAAGGCGACCGCCGGATCTACGCCCCGAGCATCCAGGTGGCGTACCCACATCAGTAATTCCGGATTATCAGCGCCGGATACCGGCAGAGAACCGCCCGCAGGGCGCATCTCAAAGTTATAGGCGCAGGCCGGCGCGATCTTTCTGTCCAGCTTCAATGGCGCGTACCGGGACGGCCCCTCTACAAGCGGACGGCCCCAGGCATCATGGGCAATACAACTCGCCCGCGGCTGTGCGAATAGTAGGGTCGTGCGCAACGCCAGGTCGTCGCCCGACAAGCAGTCGACCGATACGGAGGTGACGGATCGTCCTTGACGCAACACGCTGACATCGAATGTCTGGGCCTGCGTGACCGGGCCTATGAACGACACCTGGGCGGACTTGAATGGAGGAAAACCTGTCGGACGCTCAAGCAAAACCGCTTGCAGAGACAGCGCAGCGGACAACCCGCCAAAGATCGTACGGCCCTGCTGCCAGTTGGGTGGAGACACAAATGGCGCATCCGGATCGAATTGCTGCAGCAATTGGGCGAAGCTCGTCATGTCGACGTTCTCAGGACTAAGAGCAATACGCCATATCTTATTCATGTGACCATTTGTGTCAATAGTCACAATCAAGATAAACAATTACCTTTGTCAGCCCATCATGACCGAGCACTGAAATCGATTGGAATGCGTTGCTTGGAATCGTCAGCCCAAGGTCACGGCATGAGGCTACGCAAGATGAGGTTGGCGGTGAGCGTGGGAGCCTCTTCGATGACGTCAAGGCTGTACTGCAGCAGCAAAGGGTTGACGAAAGGCCGCAGCGCCAAGTGGATCGCGTCTACTGTCTCGTCCAGTGGCGTCTTGCGTTCAAACTCACCGAGTTCTCGCCCCTCGCGTACGACTTGCAATACGAAGCCTTTGATCCGGGCGTCGTAACCCCGTGAACTGGGCCAGTGCTCCGAGGCAGAGAACGCAGCAATGTCGTAGAGCTTGCGATCATTGAAGAACAGGTTCACGCCCGTGGTAACCAGGGTTTTGACCAGGCGTCGAAAACGCTCCGTCGACGAGAGTCCTTCTTCGTTGATGGCCTGCTCCACAGCTGCAACGATTTCGGCCAGGCAGCGGGTACAAATAGCTTCGCCAATCGCCTGCTTGGAGTCGAAAAACTTATAGATGTATGCCTTGGAAAACCCGATGGCCTTGGCCAAGTCAGAGACTGTGGTCTTGCCGTAGCCGTATTGACTGAAATGCTCATTGGCCGCCGCGACGATCTGGTCTCGGATGTCGTGATCGGCCGGGCCTCGGGTGCTGGGCGAAGGTAGGGATGACTGGTTCATGGGGGCAGCTTACGCATCCTGAAGTCGGTTGACAACTTGTGACCAGGTCGTGATTTCGTCACATTTTGCCCATTCCCCAGAAATTGCCCCCTGCGCCTGCTATTTGGCGAAAAGCTGGCTCATATCCTTGAACGCCTTGAACTCCAGCGCATTACCGCAAGGATCGAACAGAAACATCGTGGCCTGCTCCCCCACCTGCCCCTTGAAACGTATGTAGGGCTCGATCACGAACTCGGTGCCAAAGGATTTCAGCCGCTCGGCCAACGCCTCCCACTCCTGCCATCCCAAAATGATGCCGAAGTGAGGGACCGGCACGTCATGCCCATCTACCGGGTTGCTGTGGACGCTCTCTTGAGAAGCGGTCTTTGGCTGTTCATGAATCACCAACTGGTGGCCATAGAAGTTGAAGTCGACCCAATGGGCACTGGAGCGGCCCTCTTGTAGCCCAAACACTTCGCCATAAAAGGCCCGAGCGCCTGGAAGGTCGTAGACAGGGATTGCGAGGTGGAAGGGAGAAAGGCTCATCATGGCTCCTGTTGCTTTTATAAGGACCGGACCATCGTAAGGCCGGGCTAAAAACAAGAAAAACAATATATTTCTCTCAATAACACAATTAATATTTGTGAATGATAAAAGAACTCAAGACCCTTATTGCCGTAGCGCGGGAAGGTACTTTCGCTGCCGCAGGCAATAAAATCGGCCTCACACAGGCCGCGGTCAGCGCGCAGATCCAGCGCCTGGAGGCCGAACTCGGCTTCGAGATCTTCGACCGCAAGGGCCGCTCGGCCCACCTTAATCGGATGGGCCATCAAGTACTCCTGCAAGCGCAAGAGTTGCTGCGTCTCTACGACAATCTCGGCACAAGCACTGCCGGGCTTGCACCTAGCGTCCTGGTGAACATCGGCGCTATCGCGTCGGTGCAGCGCTCCTACCTGCCAGACGCGCTCGCCAGGTTTCACCAGCAATGCCCGCAATGCCGCACGCGCGTGCTGCCTGGCGTATCGATGGAGTTGCTCAACCTGGTGGATGCCGGGGAAATCGACATGGCCGCCATCATCCGCCCGCCTTTCTCGCTGCAAAGCGATCTGCGCTGGAGGCCCCTGGCACTGGAGCCCTATCGACTGATCGTACCAAGCGCACTACCCGGGGAGGACTGGGCCGAACTGCTTGGCGGTCAACCCTTCATTCGCTATGACCGTGCATCGTTCGGTGGCCGGCAGGTGGACCGCTTCCTGCGCAAAATGCACTTCACCTTGCATGAAGTCTGCGAGCTGGATGAATTGGAGGCGATTATCAAGCTGGTTGGAAACGGCGTTGGCGTGGCCCTGGTGCCGCAAACCGCGACTCACCATAAATGGCCGCAGGGTGTACGCGCCCTCGACCTCGCAGAGCACACCTTCCACCGTGAGATCGGCCTCGTCCACCGGGCTCGACAAAGTCTCAACGAACCCGCAGGAAGACTGGTGCAACTGATCGCGGAGCAAGCCCAGGCCAACCCGGTATGAATCCCCTGCATCGACCCAGACAAAAACCAATGCGCAGGGCTCAAGGTTTTTGTCGAGCGGATGATCTATACCTTCAAGTACACGCAGCCAGGCCAAGACAACATACTGGCGTGTCCTGATAAAACGACCGCGGCGCCCCGCTTCAAGTGCGCTGCGTCACATAAGACGTCGGCCTGCAAGACGCTGTTTGCGCGCCAAGCATCCTTTGAATGGCGTACCCCCCTTCCAATGCCTGAAGTACCGATCATGAGCCTGAGCAAACGCGCTTTGAATGCCCCCACCAGAACACTATCCAGGCTTTGTCTATTACTGCCGCTGTTGGTTGCACACAACGCGCGCGGTGAACCCCTGGAGATAGAACTGCACATCCTCGACGCGCCGCCGCTGACGTTCGTCAATGACCCCAGGGGGCACGGAATCGTTGGTGATGTCGCCGTCGCGGCCATGACCAAGGCCGGGTACACCGTAAAAATCCATGTGCTGCCCTGGGCCAGGGCTCAGAAACACGTCAGCGAAGAACACGACCACTTGATCACACCCCTCTCGCGCATACCCACTCGTGAGGATCGTTTTACCTGGATCGCCTCGATCATGCCCATGGAACGAGCTTTTTTCAGCCTTGAGCGGCGGGTGAACAGCTTCGCCCAAGCGAAAGAAACCTACCGCAAGATCGGCGTCGGCCTGGGCAGTGCGCAGGAAGATATCCTGCGCACCGAAGGTTTCAGCGATGAGCAGATCTATCCGCTGGCCATTGGCGACAACCCCGCCCAGCTGCTCTTGATGGGGCGCATCGATGCCTGGTTCAACGGCGTGCCCGAGAGTCGATACATCTGGCCGAAGGTGTCTAAACGCAAACTGCTCATGAGTCGGGTCGGCAGCAGCGCCGATCTTTACCTGGCCTGCTCGAAACAATGCGCGCCCAAAATGGTCGAGGATTTACGCGAAGCGGTTGAAGCGCTTCGGGCGGATGGGACGCTCAAGCAAATCCATGACCTCTATTTGCCGCAATAGGCCGCGACCCATCAATACATTTGATAGCAAAGAACCCAAGCTCGCCCTGAAACGGTGCAGTGTGTTCAAGGTTTGCGTGAGTCATTGCGGCAAGGGAGCTTGCTCCCGATTGGGCGCCAGGAGCTCATAAACAGGGGCTGCCAGGCAGCCCGGCGGGAACAAGCGCCCTCGCCACGGTTCCTCGGCTTCCAAATAGTGGCACACATCGCCGGACTAGAGGCCTTGTCGATGGCTTATATCATTCTGAATGATAGTTACCTTTGCTTCATTCGATTCGTTCCTCTGCCTTGCTCCACGCATCATCCGCCCATTCTCAATACATTGGCGGATGCTATCCATGGAACATTCACTTTCAAAACTGCGTTTTCCTCTCGCGCTGCTGGCGGTACTGGTGATGAGCGCCTGCGGCAAGACTCCCGACACGGCAGCTTCCATGCCGCCAGCCAAAGTCAGTGTGGCCAAGGTACTGGAACAACCAGTCAACGAATGGGATGAATTCACCGGACGCCTTGAAGCGCCGGAAACCGTCGAAATCCGTCCGCGGGTATCCGGACAGATCGACGAAGTGGCCTTCACCGAGGGCGCGCTGGTCAAGAAAGGCGACCTGCTGTTCCAGATCGACCCGCGCCCCTTCCAGGCTGAAGTACGTCGTCTCGAAGCCCAACTGGCCCAAGCCCGTGCCACCGCCACCCGCAGCGAGAACGAAGCCCAGCGTGGCGAACGCCTGCGTCTGAGCAATGCCATTTCCGCCGAGCTGGCAGACTCGCGCACCAGCGCCGCCCAGGAAGCCCGCGCTGCCGCCGCGGCGATCCAGGCACAACTGGACCTGGCCAAGCTGAACCTGAGCTTCACCCGTGTCACCTCGCCCATCACTGGTCGCGTCAGCCGGGCAGAGATCACCGCAGGCAACCTGGTGACCGCCGACGTCACCGCGCTGACCAGCGTGGTCTCCACCGACAAGGTCTACGCCTACTTCGACGCCGACGAACGTGTCTTCCTCAAGTACACCCAACTCGCCCGCCAAGGCCAGCGCGGCCAGGCCACGCCGGTCTACATGGGCCTGTCCAACGAGGACGGCAATCCACACCTGGGCCAGATGAATTTCGTCGACAACCAGGTCAACCCGCAGACCGGTACGATCCGTGGCCGGGCCGTGTTCGACAACAAGGACGGCACCTACACCCCTGGCCTGTATGCCCGACTGAAGCTGGTGGGCAGCGGCACTTATTCCGCCGTGCTGATCAACGACGAAGCCGTGGGCACCGACCTGGGCAAGAAATTCGTGCTGGTGATGGACGCCGAGAACAAGCCGGCCTACCGCGCCGTCGAGCTGGGGCCGAAGATCGAAGGCCTGCGCATCGTGCGTAACGGCCTGAGCAAGGACGACACCATCATCGTCAAGGGCCTGCAGCGGGCTCGTCCAGGTTCGCCGGTCACACCTGAAACCGTGCCGATGGCCAGCGACGAAACCATTGCCGCCCTCGCACAACAACGTAAAGCGCTAGAAGCCAGCAACCTGCCCCAAGTCGCGCCATCCAAGGACGCGTCAGGGGCGGCAGGCAAACTGGCCGCTGCGACCCCACGCGGTTAAGGGACTGAATCCAAGATGAAATTTTCCCAGTTCTTCATTTCGCGGCCGATCTTCGCAGCGGTACTTTCGCTGCTGATCCTGATCGCCGGCGCCATCTCGCTGTTCCAATTGCCGATCAGCGAATACCCGGAAGTCGTGCCGCCGACCGTGGTCGTGCGCGCAAACTTCCCAGGTGCCAACCCCAAGGTCATCGGCGAGACCGTGGCCGCTCCTTTGGAACAAGCCATCACCGGCGTCGAGAACATGTTGTACATGTCCTCGCAGTCCACCGCCGATGGCAAGATCACCCTGACCATCACCTTCGCCCTGGGCACCGACCTGGACAACGCCCAGGTGCAGGTGCAGAACCGCGTCACCCGGACCGAGCCCAAGCTGCCGGAAGAAGTGACCCGGATCGGCATCACGGTGGACAAGGCGTCGCCCGACCTGACCATGGTCGTGCACTTGACCTCGCCGGACAAACGCTACGACATGCTCTACCTGTCCAACTACGCCCTGCTCAACATCAAGGATGAGCTGGCGCGCCTGGGCGGCGTGGGTGATGTGCAGCTGTTCGGCATGGGTGACTACTCCCTGCGGGTCTGGCTGGATCCGAACAAGACCGCTTCGCGCAACCTGACCGCCACCGACGTGGTCACCGCGATCCGCGAACAGAACCGCCAGGTGGCTGCCGGCGCCCTGGGTGCGCCGCCAGCGCCCAATGCCCAGGCTTTCCAGCTGTCGATCAATACCCAAGGGCGCCTTGTGAATGAGGAGGAGTTCGAGAACATCATCATTCGTTCCGGCGCCAACGGTGAGATCACTCGCCTGAAAGACATCGCCCGGGTCGAACTGGGCTCCAGCCAATACGCTCTGCGTTCGCTGCTGGACAACCAGCCGGCGGTGGCGATCCCGATCTTCCAGCGTCCAGGCTCCAACGCCATCCAGATCTCCAACGATGTTCGCGAGAAAATGGAAGAGTTGAAGAAGGGCTTCCCGGCCGGGATGGACTACAGCATTGTCTATGACCCGACGATCTTCGTCCGCGGCTCCATCGAGGCAGTGGTGCACACCCTGTTCGAAGCGCTGATCCTCGTGGTGCTGGTGGTGATCCTGTTCCTGCAGACCTGGCGTGCATCGATCATCCCGCTGGTGGCTGTACCGGTGTCGCTGATCGGTACGTTCGCGGTGATGCACCTGTTCGGCTTCTCGCTGAACGCCCTCTCATTGTTCGGCCTGGTACTGGCGATCGGTATCGTGGTGGACGACGCCATCGTGGTGGTGGAGAACGTCGAGCGAAACATCGAACTGGGGCTCACCCCAGTGGAAGCGACCAAGCGCGCCATGGGCGAAGTGACTGGTCCGATCATCGCCACCGCCCTGGTGCTGTGCGCGGTGTTCGTTCCGGCGGCGTTCATCAGTGGCTTGACCGGACAGTTTTATAAGCAGTTCGCCCTGACCATCGCCATCTCGACAGTGATTTCGGCGGTCAACTCCCTGACCCTGTCGCCAGCCTTGGCTGCCGTGTTGCTCAAAGGCCATGACGCGCCCAAGGACCGTTTCTCGAAGTTTTTGGACAAGCTCTTCGGTGGCTGGCTGTTCCGTCCGTTCAACCGTTTCTTCGAGCGTGCCAGTCACGGTTACGTGGGCACCGTCGCCCGAGTGATTCGTAGCAGCGGCATCGCCCTGGTGCTCTATGCGGGCCTGATGGTGTTGACCTTCTTCGGTTTCTCCACCACCCCGACCGGTTTCGTGCCCGGCCAGGACAAGCAATACCTGGTGGCCTTCGCCCAATTGCCGGACGCCGCGAGCCTGGACCGTACCGAAGACGTGATCAAACGCATGTCGGACCTGGCCCTCAAGCAACCGGGGGTTGAAAGCGCCGTGGCCTTCCCGGGCCTGTCGATCAACGGCTTCACCAACAGCCCGAACGCCGGCATCGTGTTCGTGACCCTCAAGCCCTTCGACGAGCGCAAGGACCCGAGCATGTCGGCCGGCGCCATCGCCGGAGCCTTGAACGGCCAGTACGCCGGGATCCAGGAAGCCTACATGGCGATCTTCCCACCGCCGCCGGTACAGGGCCTGGGTACGATCGGTGGTTTCCGCCTGCAAATCGAAGACCGAGGCAACCTGGGCTACGACGAGCTGTACAAAGAAACCATGAACATCATCACCAAGAGCCGCAGCGTGCCGGAACTGGCCGGGTTGTTCACCAGCTACACCGTGAACGTGCCCCAGGTCGATGCTGCCATCGACCGTGAAAAAGCCAAGACCCACGGCGTGGCCGTCAGCGACATCTTCGACACCCTGCAGATCTACCTGGGTTCGCTGTATGCCAACGACTTCAACCGTTTCGGCCGCACCTACCAGGTCAACGTCCAGGCCGAGCAGCAGTTCCGTCTCGAGTCGGACCAGATCGGCCAGCTCAAGGTGCGCAACAACCGTGGCGAGATGATCCCGCTGGCGACCTTCATCAAGGTCAGCGACACCTCGGGGCCGGACCGCGTGATGCACTACAACGGCTTCATCACCGCTGAAATCAACGGTGCCGCCGCCCCGGGCTACAGCTCCGGCCAGGCTGAAAAAGCCATCGAGAAACTGCTCAAGGACGAATTGCCCAACGGCATGACGTACGAGTGGACCGACCTGACCTACCAGCAGATCCTTTCGGGCAACACCGCGCTGTTCGTGTTCCCGCTCTGCGTACTGCTGGCGTTCCTGGTGCTCGCGGCGCAGTACGAAAGCTGGAGCCTGCCATTGGCGGTGATCCTGATCGTACCGATGACCCTGCTGTCGGCGATTACCGGGGTGATCCTCTCCGGTGGCGACAACAACATCTTTACCCAGATCGGCTTGATCGTACTGGTGGGGCTTGCCTGCAAGAACGCGATCCTGATCGTCGAGTTCGCCAAGGACAAACAGCTCGAAGGCATGAACCCGCTGGCGGCGGTCCTCGAAGCTTGCCGCCTGCGTCTGCGGCCGATCCTGATGACCTCCTTCGCCTTCATCATGGGTGTGGTGCCCCTGGTGTTCTCCAGCGGCGCCGGTGCGGAAATGCGCCATGCCATGGGTGTGGCGGTGTTCTCCGGGATGCTCGGCGTGACCTTCTTCGGCCTGCTGCTCACCCCCGTGTTCTATGTACTGATCCGCAACTTCGTCGAGCGCAGCGAGGCCCGCAAGGCGGCCCGGGCTTTGAAACTGGAGGCGCAACAATGAGTTTGAAAGCGTTCATGCCGAGCTTGCTGGTATTGGCACTGAGTGCCTGTGCCGTGGGCCCGGACTACAAGGCCCCGCAAACGGAGGCGGCGAACATCACCACCGCCACCGACGGCGCCGCCGGCCAGAAGAATTTCGACCGCGCCCGTTTCGAAGGCATCTGGTGGCAGCAATTCGACGACCCGACGCTCAACGCGTTGGTGACTCGCTCCCTGGAAGGCAACCGCGAGTTGCGCGTAGCCTTCGCCCGCCTGCGGGCAGCCCGGGCGATTCGCGATGACGCCAGCAATGACGCCATGCCCACCATCACCAGCCGCGCCAGCAGCAACCTGGGCAAAGGCCAGGTCCCGGGGCAGACCACCGACCGGGTCAATACCGAGCGTTACGACCTGGGCCTGGACATGGCCTGGGAGCTGGACTTGTTCGGACGCATCCAGCGCAACCTGGAAGCCACCGATGCCGACCAGCAGGCCGCCGAAGCCGATCTCTATCAGTTGCAGGTGACGATGATCGCCGAGCTGGTGGACGCCTACGGTCAACTGCGCGGCGCCCAGCTGCGGGAAAAGATCGCCCTGGCGAACCTGAAGAACCAGCAGGACTCGCGCAAGATCACCGAAAGCCTGCGTGATGCCGGCGTCGGCGACCAGCTCGACGTGGTCCGCGCCGATGCCCGCCTGGCCTCGGTGGAAGCCAGCGTCCCGCAGTTGCAGGCCGAACAAGTGCGCCAACGCAATCGCATCGCCACTTTGCTGGGTGAGCGCCCGGACAAATTGAGCGTGGACCTGAGCCCGAAACAGTTGCCAGCCATCGCCAAGGCCCTGCCCATCGGCGACCCGGGTGAGCTGCTGCAACGGCGCCCGGACATTCTCAGCGCCGAACGCCAACTGGCCGCTGCCACGGCGCGCATCGGCGTGGCCAAGGCTGACCTGTTCCCACGGGTCAGCCTGAGCGGTTTCCTGGGCTTTACCGCCGGACGCGGCTCGCAGATCGGCTCCTCGGCCGCCAATGCCTGGGCGCTGGGCCCGAGCATTACCTGGGCCGCCTTCGACCTGGGCAGCGTGCGGGCTCGCTTGCGCGGTGCCAGCGCCGAGGCGGACGGTGCCCTGGCGACCTACGAACAGCAAGTGCTGCTGGCCCTGGAAGAATCGGAGAATGCCTTCAGTGACTACGGCAAGCGCCAGCAACGGCTGATCTCGCTGATCCGTCAGAGCGAATCGAGCCGTGCCGCCGCCGACCTGGCCGAGATTCGCTACCGCGAAGGCACCGTGGACTTCCTCGTGCTGCTCGACGCCCAACGTGAACGCCTGGCCGCCGAAGACACCCAGGCCCAGGCGGAAGTGGACCTGTACCGCGGCATCGTCGCGATCTACAAGGCCCTGGGTGGTGGCTGGAAACCGGATACCGTTGCCAGCAACTGATCCGCCCTGCTCAACCGAGCTCCTTTGGTTGGCCGCAACCAACCAAATCCTTGCCCCGCGTTTCATTCGGACGCGGGGCTTTTTTTCGCCAGCGACTCCACAGATTCAGCATTCAGCACAACCCCTGTGGGAGCGAGCCTGCTCGCGATAGCGGTGGGTCAGCTTGCATAGATGTTGAAGATACCGACGCCGTCGCGAGCAGGCTCGCTCCTACATGGGTTTTGGGGAGGGTCACAGATCTGCATCCACAATCACCGGTGGAGCGAGATGCGTCACAAGGTTTGACTCAAGCCCCCACCTGACCGAAGCTTGCGACATTTCAAGCTTCTGGTAATGGATTTCCTGCATGCCCTCGCCTCGCCGCCGCTATCTGCTTCTCAGCCTCTGTATCCTGTTGGTGATCGGTCTTGTCGCAGTGTGGCTACGCAGCACCACCCCGCAAATCCCCGAAGCGATCAAGCGTGGCTACAGTGAAGCCTTGGAAAACGCCCGCAACGGGCAGCCAGGGGCGGCGCGGATGCTCTACCAGCAACTGGGGCGCCCGGACCTCTCGCCCAAGCGCCGCGTGTGGCTGCACGCCGAACTGCCCAACTACCCCAGCCCCCAGGCCTTGAAACTGGCGGACGCGGATCTGCACAGCGAATCACCGGACGTGCGCAAGGCAGCCATCGGCAGCATCGTCGGTCTGGTGCCGACGGGCCAGCGCAGCCTGTTGCTCGGCTCGCTGCTGGATGATGACGACCAGAGCGTCCGGTTCGCCGCCGTGAACGCGCTGCTGGGCCTGTCACCGGATGATCTGGGCTTGTACTTCGGTGCAATGCAGATCGCCATCGATACCTGGGAACAGGTACTCGAGGACGGCCCGAAAACCGCCGAGACCCACTACCAACTCGCCCGGCTGCACCTGCACAACGCCGAACTGAAGAAAGCCCAACTGGCCCTTGAGCAGGCCCTGCGCCTGCAACCGGACAACCTGCCGGCGCTGGTCATGCAGATCGAAGTGCTGGACAAACAGGGCCAGGGCGAAGCCGCGCGACAATTGCTTGCCCGACAGTTGCAAACCCAGCCAGCGTCGGCTTATCTGCAACATGCGCTGGGCATGTGGCTGCTGCAACACGGCCAGAGCGAGTATGCGGTGCTCGGCCTGGCGAAAGCCGTGGAACTGGAGCCCGAGAACCGCCATTACCGCTATGACCTGGCGACTACCCTGCATGCCGAGCAGGAAGTGGAAGCCGCGCAGAAACAGCTGCAGGAAATCGTCCAGCGCTACCCCGCCGACCGCAAGGCCCGGGTGTTGCTGATCAACTATTGGAAGGAAACCGGTCAATTGCAGAACGTTCAGATCCTGTTGGCGCAACTTGAACAGCTGAACCCCGATGACCCGGCGTTGCAACAGGGTCTGTAGGCCCTGGTTGCACGCTGAAAGTTGTGCAGTACACCGCGTTTTGTAGATGTAAGCGGAACCGCCATCACCGCCAAAGGTCAAGTGTTCAGGCAGTTAATTTCAGGCGCTACCCCGCCTGCTGCCCACTTCCCTAGTCATGAGAGGGCTATTTTTGTCTACATCTAACGAGTTGATCAGTGCAAAAGCCGCCACCGGCATCGAAGGACTGGACGATGTCCTTTCCGGTGGTTTGTCCCGCGGCCACGTGTTCCTGCTTGAGGGAGAACCGGGGACTGGTAAGACCACGGTCGCGCTGCATTTTCTGTTGGCCGGCGCCAAGGCTGGCGAGCGCTCGTTGTACATCACGCTATCGGAAACCGAGCGTGAACTGCGTCAGGGCGCAACCTCCCACGGGTGGACGCTGGACGACAATATTCATATTTTCGAGCTGACCCCGCCCGAAAGCCTGCTCAATGCCGAACACCAGCAGAGTCTGCTGTACTCCTCGGACCTGGAGCTGGGCGAAGCGACCCGGCAGATCTTCGAAGTGGTCGAACGGGTCAAGCCGACCCGGGTCGTGCTCGACAGCCTGTCGGAGATCCGCCTGCTGGCGCAAAGCTCCCTGCGTTACCGTCGCCAGATCCTGGCGATCAAGCACTACTTCGTGCGCTACGACGCCACGGTCCTGCTGCTCGACGACCTGACCACCGAGTCCCTCGACAAAACCGTGCACAGCGTCGCCCACGGCGTGATTCGCCTGGAAGAACTGACCCCCAACTATGGCGCCGAGCGGCGGCGGATCCGGGTGGTCAAGTATCGCGGGCAGAAATACCGCGGCGGCTACCATGACTTCACCATCATGGGCGATGGCGTGCACGTCTTCCCGCGCCTGGTGGCTGCCGAACACCGCGGCCGGTACCTGCGCCAGCAACTCTCCAGCAGCATCGGCGAAATGGATGCGCTGCTCGGCGGCGGTATCGAGACCGGCTCCAGCACCTTGATCCTGGGCCCGGCAGGGACCGGCAAGTCGCTGATTGCGCTGATTTTTGCCGCAGCCGCCGTGCATCGCGGCGAGAAAGCGGCACTGTTCATCTTCGATGAAGAACTGGGCTTGCTGTTCGAGCGCATGAATAACATCGGCATCGATCTGCGGGCCTTGCAGGAGACCGGCAACCTGCTGATCGAACAAGTGGACGCCGCCGAGCTGTCCCCGGGCGAGTTCTCCCACCGCGTGCGCCGTTGCGTCGATGAGGGCGACATCAAAACCGTGGTCATCGACAGCATCAACGGCTACCAGGCGGCCATGCCGGAAGAGAACGCCCTGGTGCTGCACATGCATGAATTGTTGCTCTATCTCAACCGCAAGGGTGCGGCGACTTTCATGACGGTTGCCCAGCACGGGCTGGTAGGCGACATGCAAGCGCCCGTGGACATTACCTATCTGGCCGACACGGTGATTCTGTTGCGATATTTCGAAGCACTGGGCAAGGTTCGCCGCGCGATTTCCATCATCAAGAAACGCACCGGCAGCCACGAGTCCACCATCCGCGAATACCGCATCAGCGGCCAGGGCATGACCATCGGTGAGCCGCTGGAAGCATTCCAGGGCGTATTGCGTGGCGTGCCGACCTACATGGGAGCGGATCACCCGCTGCTCAAGGATGATCTCCAGTGACCTTGAGCGAGCCCCTGTCGGAGCGGGCATTGATCCTCGCGCCGCTGGGACGGGACAGCCAGATCGCCTTGATGATCCTCAACGAGGCCGGTTTTGCAGGCCTCATCTGCCGTCATCTGGGGCATTTGTGCCAGGAACTGGAAGACGGTGCCGGCCTGCTGGTGATTTCCTCGGAAGCCCTGGTCGGGCCCGACCTGGAAACGCTGTCCCTGCATATCGAGCAACAGCCGGCCTGGTCCGACCTGCCCATTGTCTTGCTGACCCATCATGGCGGCCCGGAACAGAATCCGGCGGCGCGTATCGGCACGCAACTGGGCAACGTGACCTTTCTCGAGCGCCCTTTCCACCCGGTGACCCTGATCAGCCTGGTGACCACCGCCCTGCGCGGCCGCCGAAGGCAGTACGAAGCCCGCGACCGCTTGATCGACCTGAGTAACAGTGAGCTGCGGCTGCAAAACACTCTCGAAACCCTCGAGCAGCAGGTGGAAGAGCGCACCGCCCAGCTGCGCCACAACGAAGAAGCCCTGCGCCAGTCGCAGAAAATGGAGGCGGTCGGCCAACTGACCGGCGGTATCGCCCACGACTTCAACAACATGCTCACCGGGATCATCGGCAGCCTCGAACTGCTGCGTCGACGCCTGGCCCGGGGCCGCACCGAGGACCTGGACAGCCTGATCGACCTGGGCGTGACCTCGGCCAACCGCGCTGCCGGCCTGACCCATCGCCTGCTGGCGTTTTCCCGACGACAATCGCTGGACTCCAAAGCCGTCCAGATGAACACGCTGGTGCTGTCCATGGGCGAGCTGCTGCAACGCAGCCTCAACGAAAGCATCCACCTGGACATGCAGTTGGACGAACAACTCTGGATCGCCGAAGCCGACCCCAACCAACTGGAAAGTGCCCTGCTCAACCTGGTCCTCAACGCCCGGGATGCCATGCCCAACGGCGGGAACCTGGTGGTGCGGACCTCTAACCGACACCTGGACGCCGACTTCACTGACGCCTACACCAACCTGGAACCCGGCGATTATGTGGTGCTGAGCGTACAGGACAGCGGCTGCGGCATGCCCGAAGCCGTCATCGGCCGCGCTTTCGACCCGTTCTTCACCACCAAGCCAATCGGCCAGGGCACCGGGCTGGGCCTGTCGATGATCTATGGCTTCAGCAAGCAGTCGCGTGGCCATGTGACCATCGACAGCGAAGTCGACAAAGGCACCATCGTAAATCTTTACCTGCCGCGTTTTCGCGGCGAAGAAATACATGAACCCCAGGTCACCACCCAGCACGCACCGTATGCACAAGACGGTGAGACCGTGCTGATCGTCGAGGATGATCCAGCGGTGCGGGTGCTGGTCAGCGCGGTATTGAGCGAGCTGGGTTATGCCTTTGTGGAAGCGGCCGACGCCAACGGCGCGGTACCGATCCTCCAGTCAGGCCAACGTATCGACCTGCTGATCAGCGACGTGGGCCTGCCCGGCATGAATGGTCGGCAACTGGCGGAAATCGGCCGGCAGATCCGCCCGGACCTGCGGGTGCTGTTCATCACCGGCTATGCCGAACATGCAGCGGTACGCGGCGGTTTCCTTGACCCGGGAATGCAGATGATCACCAAGCCGTTCACGTTTGATTTGTTGACGGCCAAGGTGCGGGAGATGATCCAGGTTTGAGGCGATGGGAGGACATCGCCTGGGGGCATTTTGAGCACTGTGGCGAGGGAGCTTGCTCCCGCTGGGGTGCGAAGCGCCCCCAATCAAGCTGATCAAGACAATCTGACACACCCCCTTCGCCTGGCATTGGGGCTGCTGCGCAGCCCAGCGGGAGCAAGCTCCCTCGCCACAGGGGTTGCTGCCAGGATCTCCCCCTCTTCCTACCTACGACAACATCGACTGCATGATGCGCTGCAGCTCATCCAGGTCAAACGGCTTGTCCAGAATCGGCGCCTTGCGGGTGATGGGGCTATCGGTGTCGCGCACTTCCTGCGCGTAGCCACTGATGAAGATGACTTTCAGGTCGGGGCGCAACCGGACCGCCGGCTCAGCGATCTGCACACCGGTGATACCGCCCGGCAGGCGGAAGTCGGTAATCATCATGTCCAGGTGAGGCTTGCTCGCCAGGATCTCGAACGCCTGCTCGCCGTTTTCTGCCTGCAGCACCCGATACCCTTCGCCCGATAAATAGGCCGACAACACCATCAGGATCGACGGGTCATCCTCGACGATCAATACAACATCTTGCGCATCTTCACTCATGAGAAGCCTTTGTTCGATCAATAGCTGCTGATACGACCTTGGGGTCTCTCAGAGGTTGCGTCTGTTGGGCGGTTTTGTCCAAGGCAGTCTTCTGCAAGGGCAGGCAAACACGAAACAACGCGCCTTCATTGAGCCGACTGTTGACCGTGATTGTCCCGCCATGGGCCGTGACGATCTGCTCGGAAATGAACAACCCCAGCCCAAGGCCTGCGGCGGCCGCCTTGGACGATACGCGCTCGAATTGCTGGAAGATACGCTTCTGGTTTTCCTCGCTGATACCGATGCCATGGTCCTGGACTTCGATGCAGGCATGCTCCGGCGTCTTGTAGACACGCACTTCGATCGGGCTCTTGCCGCCGTAGCGCAAGGCATTGGTCAACAGGTTCGAGACCACCTGCTCGATGCGAAACTCATCCCAAAGCCCCTCCACCGACGGTTCGGCCATGCAGGTCAACGAGCACTCGGCGATGGCGATCTGCGGCTGAAAATTGCGCAGCAGATTTTCCACCAGCGCCGTCAAGTTGAAGCGAGTCGGACGGATCGACAGCTTGCCGGTGCGAATCCGCGACACGTCCAGCATGTCCTCGATCAGCCGGATCAGGCTCTTGATCTGCCGCTCGTCGCGTTCGACCATCGCCCGCACCTTGTCCAGGCTAAACGCCGCGGCGTTGTCCCGGGCCAAGTGCATCTTGCGCAACTGTGTCTCGAGAATGAGCCCATTGAGAGGCGTGCGCACCTCGTGGGCGACGATGGACATGAAGTCGTCACGCATGCGCACCGCCTGCTCCAGTTCACCGCGAGTAGCCTCCAGTTGCTGCAACAGGACCTCCTGCTCGCGGCGACTCTGCTCAAGGGCCACGACCTGCTCCTTCATGGCCTTTCGTTGGCGATACAGCTCGACGAACACATTGACCTTGCTCTTGACCGCCTGGGTGTCCAGTGGCTTGTGCAGGAAGTCCACCGCACCGTTTTCATAACCGGTAAAGGCATAGTTGCGCTCACGGCCGGCGGCACTGACGAAGATGATGGGAATGCTGCGGGTCTTCTCCGTACCGCGCATCAGCTCGGCCAGTTCGAAACCGTTCATCTCCGGCATCTGCACATCGATGATGGCCAGGGCAAAGTCGTGTTGCAGCAACAGGGACAGCGCTTCGTCCGCCGACAGGGCCTTGAAGACCTCGCGGTCGCCTCCCCTGATCAACGCTTCCAGGGCCAACAGATTCTCAGGCAGATCGTCGACGATCAGCAGTTTGGCTTGAATATCTCTTGGCATGTGGTTCATTCCAGCCCGGCCAGCAATTGGCCGATGCCCTGTAAAGTAAGGATATGGTCGGGCTTGTGCAGGGCCAGCGCCGCTTCGGGCATGGTCGAGACCTGGGCTTCGCCGGGGTCCTGGACCACCGTGATCCCGCCCAGCGCCTTGACCCTCGCCAAGCCCAGGGCTCCATCGTTGTTGGCACCGGTCAGTACCACGGCGAGCAGTTTCTGGCCGTAGACATCGGCGGCCGACTCGAACAACACATCGATGGACGGCCGTGAATGGTGTACCGGTTCCTCCAGGCTCAACGACAGGCTACGGTCGGCCTCGACCGACAAGTGATAGCCGGGCGTGGCGACGTACAAGGTTCCCGGCACGATGTCCTGCTTGTCCCGGGCTTCCTCCACCGGCACCGCCAGACGATGACCGAACACATGGGCCAGTTGGCTGTTGCGCTCATCCGGCAAGTGCAATACCACCATGATGGGCACGCCAAAGCCTTTGCGCAGGTGTCCGAACACCCTGAGCAGCGCTTCGACACCGCCGGCCGACGCACCGACGACAATGGCCTCGATGGGCGAATTGGATCTGTCCTTCGTGTGGTTCATAACTTGCGATAGATCCGTTCCTGTTTGACCAACGGCTCGAATCGATGGCCGTAAGCCGAGAAATCCAGCGTTTCCTTACTGCCCAATACCAGGAAACCACGGTGACAAAGGGACTCATGAAACAATCCAAACGCACGATCTTGTAGCTTTTTATTGAAATATATCAATACGTTACGACAAGAAATTAACTGAGTCTCTGAGAAGACACTGTCGGTCGCCAGGCTGTGATCGGCAAAGGTCACGTTCTCGCACAGGGTTTTGTCGAACATCGCATAATCGTAGGCGGCGGTATAGTAATCGGCAAACGAGCGCCGCCCTCCGGCATTCTGGTAGTTCTGGGTATAGGTGCGCACGTTTTCCAGGGAAAAAATCCCCTGCTTGGCTTTTTCCAACGAACGCGGATTGATATCGGTGGCATAGATGAATGTGCGGTCCAGCAGGCCCTCTTCGCGCAGCAGGATCGCCATGGAGTAGACCTCCTCCCCCGTGCTGCAACCGGCGATCCAGATCTTGATCGAAGGATAGGTCCTGAGCAACGGCACGACTTCCTCGCGAATGGCCAGGAAATGCGAAGGGTCGCGAAACATCTCGCTGACGGGGATCGTCAACAGTTGCAGCAACTGCATGAACGCTCCCGGATCGTGCAGTACGCGCTCCTGCAATGCCGAAATGGTCTTGCACTCGAATTGGTTCAGCGCATGGTGGACCCGGCGCTTGACCGAGGCACCGGAATAATCGCGAAAATCGTAGCTGTACTTGAGGTAGATCGCTTCGATCAACAAACGCAGTTCAATGTCAGAGTCACGTTCCACTAAATTCTTTCCATATTCGGCAACCACACGCGAATCAGCGAAAACAGACGATCCAGATCGATCGGTTTGGCCAGGTAGTCGTTGGAACCCGCCGCCAGGCAGCGTTCCTGGTCATCCTTCATGGCCTTGGCCGTCACGGCAATAATGGGCAGCTTGCGCCAGCGCGGGTCCTTGCGGATCAGCGCGGTGGCCTCGAAACCGTCCATCTCCGGCATCATTACATCCATCAGCACCAGGTCGATGTCGTCGAATTCGTTCAGGCGATCGATCGCCTCGAAGCCGTTACGGCCGATGACAACGATCGCCCCCTTCGCCTCCAGGGCGCTGGTCAGGGCAAAGATGTTGCGCACATCGTCATCCACCAGCAGCACTTTGCGGCCTTCAAACACCTTGTCGCGGCTGCGGGCAGTCTTGAGCATCCGCTGCCGTTCATGGGACAACCGGGATTCGACTTTGTGCAAAAAGAGTGTCACCTCGTCCAGCAGGCGCTCTGGCGAACGAGCGCCCTTGATGATGATCGAGCGTGAATACTTGCGCAGTTCGGCTTCTTCGTCGCGGGTCAGGTTGCGCCCGGTGTAGACGATCACCGGTGGGAAGGAACAGATGTCTTCGCTGGACATGCGCTTGAGCAGGTCATTGCCGAGCATGTCCGGCAACTTGAGGTCGATGATCATGCAGTCGTAGACGTTGCTCCGTAGCAGGTCCAGGGCTTGCTGGGCCAGGCCAACGGCAGTGATCTCTATGTCATCGTCGCCGATCAGGCGGGTAATGCTGTCGCGTTGCAGGTCATCGTCCTCCACCAGCAGCACGCGCTTGACCTTCTGGGTCAGCTTGGCTTCCAGGCGGGCGAATACATCCTTGAGCTCTTCGCGAGTGGTCGGCTTGACGGCATAGCCAATGGCGCCCATGTGCATGGCGGCTTCGACGCGGTCTTCGACGGAAATCACGTGCACCGGGATGTGCCGGGTTTCGGCCCGCTCCTTGAGCCGCTGCAACACCGTCAGCCCGGAATGGTCTGGCAGGCGCATGTCCAGCAGGATCGCGTCGGGGGCCAGTTGCAAAGCCAGGTCAAAACCTTCATCGGCGCCGTGAGCTACCAGGCATTGATAGCCGAGTTCGTGGGCCAGGTCGAACAGGATCCGGGCGAAACCGGGCTCATCTTCGATCACCAGGATGCAGCGGGTGTCGAACGGTGCCTTGTCGCGGTCGTCGGCAAATCGGGCAATCGGCGTGTCCACCTCTGCGATCAGCGGTGCCGGCGCGGCTTTTGGCGCAGCCGGTGCTGGCGCGGCAGCCGTCGGGGTGAACGTCATCGGCTCTATCGGTGTGTCCCCGGGCTCGACATAACGTTCAGGCATTACTAATGTAAACACGCTGCCCTGCCCCGGTTCGCTGGAAACGGAGATCGAGCCGCCCAGCAACGCGGCCAGGTCCCGGGAAATGGACAAGCCCAGGCCGGTGCCGCCGTAACGACGATTGGTCGTGCCATCGGCCTGGCGGAACGCTTCGAAGATGCTCTGCTGCTGATCGGCGGCGATGCCGATCCCCGAGTCGCGCACCATGAACGCGATGCCCGAGCCTGGTTGGCCGGCCACGGACAGGCAGACGGAACCTTGCTCGGTGAACTTCACGGCATTGGACAGCAGGTTCTTGATCACCTGCTCCAGGCGCTGGCGGTCGGTATAGAGCGTCGTCGGCGCATCGGGTAGCAGTTGGACCTCGAACCTCAGGCCCTTATCCGCCGCCAACGGCTCGAACATATCCCGCAACCCATCCACCAAACGCTGCACGCTGGTGTTTTCCGGGCGCACTTCCAGCTTTCCGGCCTCGACCTTGGAGATGTCGAGAATATCGTTGATCAGGTTTAGCAGGTCGTTGCCAGCGGAGTAGATCGACTCGGCAAACTTGACCTGCTCCTCGCTGAGGTTTTTCTGCGGGTTTTCCGCCAGCAGCTTGGACAGGATCAGCGAGCTGTTGAGCGGCGTGCGCAGCTCGTGGGACATGTTGGCCAGGAACTCTGACTTGTACTTGCTCGAACGCTGCAGCTCTTCGGCGCGCTCCTGCAACTGGATCTGGGCCAGGTTCAGTTCGCTGTTCTTCTGGTCCATGGCGTCGCGCTGCTCGGCCAATTGCTCGTTGGTCTGCTCCAGCTCCTGCTGCTGGGTTTCCAGGTGGGCCTGGGATTCCTTGAGGATGCGCGACTGTTCTTCCAGTTCCTCGTTGGCGGTCTTGAGTTCTTCCTGCTGGACCTGCAGCTCTTCGTTCAACTGCTGGGTTTCGGCCAGCACTTCCTGCAAGCGCTGGCGATAACGGGCCGCTTCGATCGAGGTGCCGATATTGCCGGAAATCAGCTCCAGCAGCTCGACGTCGCGCTCGGTCAATGGCCGCAGGAAGCCCAGCTCGATGACACCGTTGATCCGGTCATCGTCACTGGTAGGCACCACCAGTACGCTGTTGGGCAGGCCTCGCCCCAACCCGGAGCTGACTTTCAGATAGTCGTCCGGTACGTCATCCAGGCGGATGAGGCGTCCCTGTTGCACAGCCTGGCCAGCGATGCCTTCACCGTCGACGATCACTTGCTGCTGTTCGTCATCCTCCCGGGACAGGCCGTAGGTGGCGACGCGCTTGAGGACACCATTTTCTTCCCGCGCATAAAGCGCAGCGACCGCGACATCCAGGTACTTCGCGCAGAACTGCAGGATGTTGCGGCCCAACAGGTTCAGGGACAACTGCCCCAGGACCTGCTCGGCCAGCAGCGTCTGGCCATTGCGCAACCAGGCCTGTTTCTCCAGGTGCAAGGCGCTGCGCTGCTGGACTTTCAGGCTGGCGCTGTAGCTGTTGGACAGGCTCAGCAGATCCCGGCGACCGACGTAGGCCAGCAACCCGCTGACCGCGGCGACGAACAGCAGGTACAGGGCAATGCTCCAGACCGTGGTGGTGCGTACATCCTGGTTGCGCGCCGCACGCAGTTGCTGCTCGGTCTCGACGATGTCTTCGAAAGACTTGCGAATTTCATCGGTCAGGCGCTTGCCGCGCCCGGCCTTTACCGCGCCCCGGTAATCGCCGCTGCTGCGTTGCAGGTCGATCATGCTCTGGGCGTAATTGGCCCACTCCGTCTGAAGGGCTTGTATCTTGTGCAGGCGGTCGGTCTGGACGGGGTTGTCGGCTGTCAATTCCAACAGAGTGTCCAACGCGACAGCGATCCGCGGCTTGGCTACTTCGTAGGGGTCGAGGAAATGCTCGTCACCGCTCAGGAGGTAGCCACGCATGCCGGTTTCCAGGTCCACGCTCAGTTTGAGCGCTTCGTTGGCATTATTGATCACCCTGTCGGTATGCCCGACCCATTGGATCACCGACAGCAGGTACGTGATCAGGATGATGAAAAACACCGCGCTGAGGGCGCCCATGCCCAGCGGCAGGCTGATATTGCGGCTCAGGAGTTTACGAAAACTTTTCTCGTCGACCGAAGACGAAGGAGTCATGGAAAGGGCCTTGGTGGACAGTTGAAAACCGTGGAGTTTGCCCGAAAAACGGCGGTTGGATCCACACTTTCCGACGAGTCAAAGACGCAAGTCCCGCGACGATCTGCCTTGTAGCAAGGAAGCGACTATCCTAGTCAGCTCTTGTACTATAGATCCTTTCTTGTACAACCCAGGGAACTTGTGCCGCCTTGGCACTTACTCATGAATGAGGCCGTATTTTTTACCTTCCCTCCCGTCCCTATCTTCGAGAATGTCAACTATGTCCACCCCTCCTCCTGCCATCCCGCCCACCATCCTGGTAGTCGAAGACGACGACATTGTGCGGATGTTGATCGTCGACGTACTGGAGGAACTGGAATACCAGGTGCTGGAGGCGGACGGTTGTGAGCAAGCACTGGCATTTTTACGCGACGAGGAGCAGGCCATCGCGCTGATGATGACCGATGTCGGCCTGCCGGTGATGGACGGGCGAGAGTTGGCCAAGCAGGCTCGGTCCGTGCGCCCGGACCTGCCGGTGCTGTTTGCCAGCGGGTATGCAGAAAGCATCGACGTGCCTGAAGGCATGTCGGTGATCGGCAAGCCCTTTTCCATCGATCAGTTGCGTGACAAGGTCAAGCGCATTCTTTCTTGAGCCGGATCGCATTCTTGGTCACTATCGGCGCCCCGCGCGCCGATGGCGCCTGATCCGCTTCGAGGAATCCCCTGCCCATGCTGCCCCCCACCGCCACCAAGGTCCTGGTTATCGGCTATGTCTGGCCCGAGCCGCGTTCATCGGCTGCCAGTGGGCACGTCATGCAGATCCTCGACACTTTTCTCGGGCAAGGTTGGGACATCACGTTCAGCAGCCCGGCAAACCCCGGCGAAAACCGTGCGGACCTGATCACACTGGGCATCCGCGAAGTGCCAATCGAACTCAACAGCAGCAGCTTCGACGCGTTCATCCGTGAACTGGCGCCCGACATCGTGCTGTTCGACCAGTTCATGATGGAAGAGCAGTTCGGCTGGCGGGTCGAGAAGCACTGCCCCGACGCCCTGCGGCTGCTGGAGACCTCCGATCTGCAAAGCCTGCGCCACGCCCGGCATCAGCGCCTGAAGGACCGTTTGAAGCGCGACGAGGCCAACGAGGATTTCAGCGACCTCTTCGCCCCGGCCCTGGCCGAGGAATTCCAGCTTATGGCCGACACCGACCTGGCCAAGCGGGAAATCGCCGCCCTGTATCGTTGCGACCTCGCCCTGATGGTGTCCGAGGTGGAAATCGAACTGTTGGTGGAACATTTCAAGTTGCCCCGCAGCCTGCTGCACTGGTGCCCGTTGATGTTGGATCTGCCCGGTGAACAATCGGTGCCGTTCGAGGAACGAGCGCATTTCCTGAGCATCGGCAACTTCCGCCATGCGCCGAACTGGGACGCCGTGCTCTGGATGAAAAACGCCGTCTGGCCACTTATCCGCCAACAATTGCCCGGCGCGCAACTGCACCTGTACGGCGCCTACACGCCGCCCAAGGCTGCCGCGCTGCATAACCCGGCCCAGGGCTTTCATATCATGAACTGGGCCGAGGACGCCTTGCAGGTCATGTCGGCGGCGCGCATCTGCCTGGCGCCGTTGCGTTTCGGCGCCGGCATCAAGGGCAAGCTGATCGACGCCATGCTCTGTGGCACACCCAACGTCACCACGCCCGTGGGGGCCGAAGCCATGCACGGCGACATGCCCTGGCCCGGCGCGATTGCCCAGAGTGCCGAAGGTATCGCCAACGCGGCAGTGCAGTTGTATCGCGACCAGGGGCGCTGGACCCAGGCCCAGGCTGCCGGCCTCGCCCTGCTCGCAAACCGCTACCGGCAACAGGTGCACGGCCCGGCGCTGATCGCAAGCATCAATGCTTGCCGGGCGAACCTGGTGCAACGCCGCCGGGACAATTTCACCGGCAGCATGCTGCGTCACCACCAGCACAAAAGCACCCAGTACATGTCCCAGTGGATCGAAGAAAAAAATCGCAACGCTTAGAAGTCAGAGTGGCACCCGCCTGGCGAAGGGGGCATTATCCAACGGCGATAACAATAAAAGCGCCAGGCCCATGACCCGACCAGCCAGAGTCACCGACCCTTCCTATGAATTGATGGACGACCATAACGGGCTGTCCATCATCTACCGCCAGCACGGTTTCCCCTGCCCGCTGGTGCGCTGGCATTTCCACAAGGAATACGAACTGCACCTGATCGTGGCCAGTTCCGGCAAAGTGTTCATTGGCGATTACATCGGCAACTTCTATCCGCAGTCGCTGTTTCTGACCGGCCCCAACCTGCCCCACAACTGGATCAGTCAGGTGGCTGAGGACGAAGTGGTGCCCAAGCGCGACATGCTGGTGAATTTCACCGATGAGTTGTTCGAAAGCGGCCACCAGGTATTCGCCGAACTCAAGACCGTCGCACCGCTGCTTGAACGCGCCCAGTACGGTATCGAGTTCCGCTGCAAGCGCACCATCCGCCAGGCCATGATCCTGATGCAACGCATCGCCGATTCCCAGGGCATGAGCCGCCTGGGGCATTTTTTCATCCTGATGGAACTGCTGGCCGCCACGGACGACTATCAACTGCTTTCCGGCGCCACGGCCCCGCAAACGGCGGACGAACATAGCATCGACCGCACCAACCGCGCGGTGGACTACATCTTTGCCCACTACGCCCGGGAACTGTCCCTGGAAGAAGTGGCCGAGCATCTGGGCATGAAACCCACCTATTTCAGCCGGGTGTTCAAACAGGCCACCGGCCGCTGCTTCATTGAATTCGTCAATCGCCTGCGCATCAGCAAATCCTGCGAGTTACTGGCCGATGGCGACAAACCGGTGACCGACGTGTGCTTCGAATCCGGTTTCAACAACATCTCCAACTTCAACCGGCGTTTCCAGCAGCTCAAGGGCATGACCCCGTCCCACTACCGGCGACTGGCGGTGCAGCGGTTGACCGAGCAGAACCAGGGCTGAATCTCGGCTCATTTCTGTGGCGGGATTTATGTGGGAGCAAGGCTTGCCCGCGATGCAGACGCCTCGGTTCCCCGAAAGACCGTGTCAACTTCATCGCGGGCGAGCCTTGCTCCCACAGATAATTCCCATCGCTGCCCCATGCAGTGCAAAAAAGTATCAGCACAAGTGCGACGGATGATTTGTCATACCGTCCATTGAGGGCTGTAATCAGCGCACATTCTTCCCTTCATCCGGAAGACACAAAAACAATAACTGTCCTTCTGCAGCCTTTGGGCGCGGAAAAGGAGTGCGCGATGAAACCTTCGGTAAAAGCTCTGCTTGTCTCCACCTGCATGACCCTCAGCAGCGTCAGCTTTGGCGCACAGACCCTCACCATTGCCACCGTCAACAACAGCGACATGATCCGCATGCAAAAGCTCTCGAAAACCTTCGAGGCCGAGCACCCGGACATCAAGCTGAACTGGGTGGTGCTCGAAGAAAACGTCCTGCGCCAGCGCCTGACCACCGACATCGCCACCCAAGGCGGACAGTTCGACGTATTGACCATTGGCATGTACGAAGCTGCACTCTGGGGCGCCAAGGGCTGGCTGGAACCCATGAAAGACCTGCCCGCCTCCTATGACCTGGACGACGTCTTCCCTTCCGTGCGCGATGGCTTGTCGGTCAAGGGCTCGCTGTACGCCCTGCCGTTCTATGCCGAAAGCTCGATCACCTACTACCGCACCGACCTGTTCAAGGACGCCGGGCTGACCATGCCCGAACACCCTACCTGGACCCAGATCGGTGAGTTCGCCGAAAAACTCACCGACAAGACCAAGGAGCAATATGGCCTGTGTCTGCGCGGCAAGGCCGGTTGGGGCGAAAACATGGCGCTGATCACGACCCTGGCCAACGGTTTTGGCGCGCGCTGGTTCGATGAGAAGTGGCAGCCGCAGTTCAATGGCCCCGAGTGGAAGAATGCCTTGAACTTCTACGTCGACAACATGAAGAAATCCGGCCCGCCGGGCGCTTCCAGCAACGGTTTCAATGAAAACCTGGCATTGTTCAACAGCGGCAAGTGCGCGGTCTGGGTCGATGCCAGCGTCGCCGGCTCGTTCGTCACCGACAAGACCCAGAGCAAGGTGGCCGATCACGTCGGATTCACCTTCGCCCCCCATGAAACGACCGACAAAGGCACCTCGTGGATGTACTCCTGGTCGCTGGCCATCCCCACCAGTTCCAAAGCCAAGGACGCGGCCAAGGTCTTTACTTCCTGGGCGACGTCCAAGGAGTACAGCCAATTGGTCGCCAAGACCGATGGCATTGCCAACGTACCGCCAGGCACACGCACCTCGACCTACAGCGACGACTACATGAAGGCCGCGCCGTTTGCCAAGGTGACCCTGGAGTCGTTGAAAGTCGCCGACCCGAAAGCCCCCACGCTCAAGCCTGTGCCCTATATCGGCATCCAGTTGGTGACCATTCCCGAGTTCCAGGCCATCGGTACCCAGGTCGGCAAGTTCTTTTCGGGCGCGTTGACCGGCCAGCAGACCGTGGACCAGGCGTTGACCGCAGCGCAGTCCACCACCGAACGCGAGATGAAACGCGCCGGGTATCCCAAGTAAAGGCCTGTAAACATCCATTTGTGGCGAGGGAGCTTGCTCCCGCTGGCGGGCGAAGCCCGCCCTGGCGATCGAGAGGATTGCCTATCGGCATGGGCCCGCTGCGCGGTCCAGCGGGAGCAAGCTCCCTCGCCACAGGGAATGCGTCGCATAAGAGTAAGCACTCATGAATAGCTCAACGACAACTGCCAAAGCCCCTATCGAGATTGCCCCGCCGCCAGCGCGCAAGATCCGCCTGGCCAACCCCGGCTGGTTCCTGGTCAGCCCATCAGTCGCTTTATTGCTGCTGTGGATGATCGTGCCGCTGGGCATGACCGTTTATTTCTCGATGATTCGCTATAACCTGCTCTACCCCGGCGAAAACGAATTCGTGGGTCTGGAGAACTTCACTTATTTCCTCACCGACTCGGGCTTCATGCCCGGTGCGACCAATACCCTGCTGCTGGTGGGCAGCGTGTTGCTGATCAGTATCGTGCTAGGGGTGTTGATCAGTGCGCTGCTGGAAGCCAGTGAGTTTTTCGGGCGCGGCATCGTCCGGGTGCTGCTGATCTCGCCATTCTTCATCATGCCCACGGTGGGCGCGCTGATCTGGAAGAACCTGATTTTCCACCCGGTCTCGGGAATCCTTGCCTCGGTGTGGAAACTGTTCGGTGCCCAACCGGTGGACTGGCTGGCCCACTATCCGTTGCTGTCGATCATCATCATCGTGAGCTGGCAGTGGTTGCCCTTCGCGATCCTGATCCTGATGACCGCCATGCAGTCCCTCGATCAGGAACAGAAAGAAGCCGCGCGCCTGGACGGTGCCAGCCCGATCGCGATTTTCTGGCACCTGACCCTGCCGCACCTGGCCCGCCCGATTGCCGTGGTGCTGATGATCGAGACGATCTTCCTGCTGTCGGTGTTCGCCGAGATCTTCACCACCACCAACGGCGGCCCCGGCTACGCCTCGACCAACCTGGCCTACCTGATCTACAACCAGGCGCTGGTGCAGTTCGACGTCGGCATGGCTTCGGCCGGTGGCCTGATTGCCGTGGTCATCGCCAACATCGCCGCCATCATCCTGGTCCGGATGATCGGCAAAAACCTCACCGACAAGCATTGAGGCCGTCGCCATGACTCTTCAACAAACCCGTCGCCTGCAAAGCCTGCTGCTGGGCACGTTGGCCTGGGCCATCGCGATCCTGATCTTTTTCCCGATCTTCTGGATGGTGCTGACCAGCTTCAAGACCGAAATCGACGCATTCGCCACGCCGCCGCAATTCATCTTCGCGCCGACGCTGGAGAACTACCTGCACATCAACGAGCGCAGCAACTACTTCAGTTTCGCCTGGAACTCGGTGGTGATTTCCTTCAGCGCCACCGCCCTCTGCCTGCTGATCGCGGTGCCGGCGGCCTACTCCATGGCGTTCTACGAAACCCAGCGCACCAAAGGCACCTTGCTGTGGATGCTCTCCACCAAGATGTTGCCGCCGGTGGGCGTGCTGATGCCGATCTACCTGCTGGCCAAGCAATTTGGTCTGCTGGATACGCGGATCGCGTTGATCATCATCTACACCTTGATCAACCTGCCCATCGTGGTCTGGATGATTTACACCTATTTCAAGGACATTCCTCGCGACATCCTCGAGGCCGCGCGTCTGGACGGCGCCACGCTGTGGCAGGAAATGGTCCGCGTGCTGCTGCCGATTGCCAAGGGCGGCTTGGCATCCACCGTGTTGCTGTCGTTGATCCTGTGCTGGAACGAGGCCTTCTGGTCACTGAACCTGACCTCGTCCAAAGCCGCGCCATTGACGGCGTTGATCGCCTCTTACTCCAGCCCGGAAGGTCTGTTCTGGGCCAAATTGTCGGCCGTCTCGACCCTGGCCTGTGCGCCGATCCTGATTTTTGGCTGGATCAGCCAGAAACAGCTGGTGCGCGGTTTGTCTTTCGGCGCCGTGAAGTAACGCGCCCTACACAATAATCAGAAGTGGAGGCCCATCATCATGGCCAACCTGAAAATCAAGAATCTGCAAAAAGGTTTCGAAGGCTTCTCCATCATCAAGGGCATCGACCTTGAGGTGAACGACCGCGAGTTCGTGGTCTTCGTCGGGCCATCGGGCTGCGGCAAGTCCACGCTGCTGCGGCTGATCGCCGGCCTGGAGGAAGTCAGCGACGGTACCATCGAGCTGGACGGCCGGGACATTACCGAAGTCAGCCCGGCCAAACGCGACCTGGCGATGGTGTTCCAGACCTACGCCCTCTACCCGCACATGAGCGTGCGCAAGAACATGTCTTTCGCCCTGGACCTGGCCGGTGTACCCAAGGCCGAGGTCGAGAAGAAGGTCAATGAAGCGGCGCGCATCCTCGAACTGGGGCCAATGCTCGAACGCAAGCCCAAGCAACTGTCTGGTGGCCAGCGCCAGCGTGTGGCAATCGGCCGGGCCATCGTGCGCAACCCGAAGATTTTCCTGTTCGACGAACCGCTGTCCAACCTCGACGCCGCCCTGCGGGTGCAGATGCGCCTGGAACTGGCCCGGCTGCACAAAGAGCTGCAGGCGACCATGATCTACGTGACCCACGACCAGGTCGAAGCCATGACCCTGGCCGACAAGGTGGTGGTGCTCAATGGCGGGCGCATCGAACAGGTCGGCTCGCCGCTGGAGCTGTATCACCACCCCGCCAATCTGTTTGTCGCCGGGTTCCTCGGCACACCGAAAATGGGCTTTCTCAAAGGCAAGGTCACGGGCCTGGACAGCCAGGGCTGCGAGGTCCTGCTGGACGCCGGAACCCGTATCAGCCTGCCATTGAGCGGCGCCAGCCTGAGCGTTGGCGGTGCGGTGACCCTGGGAATTCGTCCAGAGCACCTGAACCTGGCGCAACCGGGCGATTGCACGCTGCAGGTTACAGCCGATGTCAGCGAACGCCTGGGCAGCGACACGTTCTGCCATGTCGTGACCGCGTCGGGTGAAGCCTTGACCATGCGCGTTCGCGGCGATCTGGCGAGCCGTTTCGGCGAGCAACTGAACCTGCACCTGGACGCTGAACACTGCCATTTATTCGATGCCGAAGGCGTAGCGGTGACCCGTGCGCTGCGCGCCGCCGCCTGATTGTAGGGACTTGTGATGAAACTCAACCGACAGAACCTGCACAACCTCAACGCCGAGGTCGCCCTGCCCGCTTACAGCCTGGGCGACCGTCGCCAGGGTATCGCCCACATTGGCGTCGGTGGTTTCCACCGCGCGCACCAGGCGTATTACACCGATGCGTTGATGAATACCGGCGAAGACCTCGACTGGGCCATTTGTGGCGTAGGTCTTCGACCCGAAGACCGTCGCGCCCGGGATGACCTGGCAGGCCAGGATTATCTGTTCACGCTTTATGAGTTGGGCGACACCGACGACACCGAAGTCCGCGTCATCGGCGCCATCGCCGACATGCTCTTGGCCGAAGATAGCGCCCAGGCGCTGATCGACAAACTGGCCGATCCGCTGATCCGCATCGTTTCGCTGACCATTACCGAAGGTGGCTATTGCATCGACGACAGCAATGGCGAGTTCATGGCCCACCTGCCGCAGATTCAGCATGACCTGACCCATCCCGAGGCACCGAAAACGGTTTTCGGCTTCCTCTGTGCCGCCCTGGCCAAGCGCCGTGCTGCGGGGACGCCGGCGTTCACGCTGATGTCCTGCGACAACCTTCCCCATAACGGAGCGGTCACTCGCAAGGCACTGCTGGCGTTTGCCGCACTGCGCGACCCGGAACTGGGCCAATGGATCGACGGGAACGTAAGTTTTCCCAATGCCATGGTCGATCGCATCACCCCGATGACCAGCGGCGCCCATCGCTTGCAGTTGCATGACGAACATGGCATTGACGACGCCTGGCCGGTGGTCTGCGAACCGTTCGTGCAATGGGTGCTGGAAGACAAGTTCGTCAACGGTCGTCCGGCCTGGGAAAAAGTCGGCGTGCAATTCACCGATGACGTTTCACCCTATGAAGAGATGAAAATCAAGCTGCTCAACGGCAGTCACCTGGCGTTGACCTACCTGGGCTTTCTCAAGGGTTATCGCTTCGTCCACGAGACCATGAACGACCCGTTGTTCGTGCGTTACATGCGGGCCTACATGGACCTGGACGTGACGCCGCAACTGGCCCCGGTGCCTGGCATCGACCTGACCGACTACAAGAACACCCTGGTGGAGCGTTTTTCCAACCAGGCGATTGCCGACCAGTTGGAGCGGGTCTGTTCGGACGGTTCTTCGAAGTTTCCGAAATTCACCGTGCCGACCATCAACCGCTTGATCGCCGACGGCGGCGAAACCCGCCGCGCGGCGCTGGTCGTGGCGGCCTGGGCGGTGTACCTGAAGGGTGTGGACGAGAACGGCGTGACGTATTCGATCCCGGACCCACGGGCGGCATTCTGCCAGGCCTTGGTGGCTGACGATGCGCTGGTAACCCAGCGGCTGCTGGAGGTAGAAGAAATCTTTGGCACCGCGATTCCCCGCTCGCCGGAGTTCGTGGCAGCATTCGAATGGTGCTGCAATAGCTTGCGCGAGCACGGTGTTACGCGGACGCTTGAGCGGGTGTTGGCTGACGCGAACTGAGGCTCGACCGTGAACCGCTTTTTGTGGCGAGGGAGCTTGCTCCCGCTGGGTTGCGAAGCGACCCCCTGGGTTTGTCAGGTTCACCGCGCTGCCTGGACTCAGGGGCTGCTGCGCAGCCCAGCGGGAGCAAGCTCCCTCGCCACAGATGTGTTTGCTGAACGAATTGCTATTACCTGTTGGTGATTTGATCTGACACAAAGGATTTTTATGGCAAACCAACAATTGTTCCTGGGCATCGACTGCGGCACCCAAGGCACGAAGGCGCTGATCCTGGATGCGTTCAGCGGCCAGGTACTCGGCCAGGGCGCCGCTGCCCACAGTATGATCAGCGGGGCCAACGGTCGCCGTGAACAAGATACCCAGCAATGGCTCGATGCATTTACCCAGGCGACCCATCAAGCCTTGGCCGCCGCCGGGGTCGATGGCCAGGCCATCCTCGGCATCGGCGTTTCCGGCCAGCAGCACGGCCTGGTCTTGCTCGATGAGCAAGGCCAGGTCCTGCGCCCGGCCAAGCTGTGGTGCGACACCGAAACCACTCCGGAAAACGAACGGCTACTGGCCCACCTGGGCGGTGAAAGCGGCTCCCTGGAACGCCTCGGCGTGGTCATCGCCCCGGGTTACACGGTGTCCAAGCTGCTGTGGACCCGCGAACAGCATCCCGAGGTTTTCGCCCGCATCGCCAGCATCCTGCTACCCCACGACTTTCTCAATCATTGGCTGACCGGCCGCCATTGCAGCGAATACGGCGATGCCTCGGGCACCGGCTATTTCAATGTACGTACCCGGCAATGGGACGTGCCGTTACTGCAACACATCGACCCCAGCGGCCGCTTGCAAGTGGCGTTGCCGGAACTGATCGACGCTCATCAGCCGGTCGGTCGGATCCTGCCGGCCATTGCCGCGCACCTGGGCATCAACCCGAATGCCGTGGTGTCCAGCGGTGGCGGCGACAACATGATGGGCGCCATCGGCACTGGTAACATCCAGCCCGGCGTGATCACCATGAGCCTCGGCTCCTCCGGCACGGTCTACGCCTATGCCGCAGAGCCAGTGGTCAGCCCGGAAGCGTCGGTGGCGACCTTCTGCTCTTCCAGCGGTGGTTGGCTGCCGCTGATCTGCACCATGAACCTGACCAACGCCACTGGTGCGATACGCGAATTGCTGGACTTGGACATCGCCGCCTTCAACGCCCTGGTGGCCCAAGCCCCGATTGGCGCCGAGGGCGTGTGCATGCTGCCGTTCCTCAACGGTGAGCGCGTTCCCGCCCTGCCCCATGCCAGCGGCAGCCTGCTGGGCCTGACCACCACCAACCTGACCCGGGCCAACCTGTGCCGGGCCGTGGTCGAAGGCACGACCTTCGGGTTGCGCTACGGCCTGGACCTGCTGCGGGCCAACGGGCTTGAGGCCCAGAGTATCCGCCTGATCGGCGGCGGTTCGAAGAGCCCGGTGTGGCGGCAGATCGTCGCCGATATCATGAATACCCCGGTCATCTGCACCGAACAGAGCGAAGCCGCAGCCCTTGGCGCGGCGATTCAGGCGGCATGGTGCCATTCAGGGACGCAAGAGAACCTGACCGAACTGTGCGAGCGCTGCGTCAAGCTCGACCTGGACAGTGAAACCCAGCCCATCGCCGGGCACGTCGCGGCCGCCCAACACGCTTATGAACATTATCGACAACACGTCGCAACCCTTTGAGAGCAGGCAACTATGTATTTGGTGTGTGGTGAAGCACTGTTTGATTTTTTCAGTGAAACCGAGGCTGGCGGCCCGGCCTCGCAAGTGAACTTCAAGGCCATTGCCGGCGGCTCGCCGTTCAACGTGGCGGTCGGGTTGCGGCGCCTGGGTGTCGAGTCCGCGCTGTTTGCCGGGCTGTCCACTGACTACCTGGGCCGACGCTTGCAGCAGGTGCTGCTCAACGAAGGCGTCAGCGCCCGATACCTGCTGGACTTCGACGCACCGACGACCCTGGCGATGGTGGCCGTCGGCGCCAACGGCTCGCCCCACTACAGTTTTCGCGGCGAAGGCTGCGCGGACCGACAATTGAGCCTGGCCCATCTGCCGACGTTGGGCCCGGGGGTGCGTGGCTTGCATTTCGGCTCGTTCTCGCTGGTGGTCCAGCCGATTGCCGACACCCTGCTGGCCCTGGTACAGCGCGAGAGCGGCAAGCGCCTGATCAGCCTCGACCCGAACGTGCGCCTCAACCCGCAGCCGGATATCGAACTGTGGCGTTCACAGATCGCAACGCTGGTGCAATATGCCGACCTGATCAAGGTCAGCGACGAAGACCTGCACCTGCTCTACCCCGAGCTTGAGCCACAAGCGGTCATTGATGGCTGGCTGCAGCACCGTTGCCAACTGGTATTCTTGACCCGCGGCGGCCAGGGCGCCACGGTATTCAGTCGCCAACACGGTTCGTGGTCAATGCCCGCCTGCTCGGTGAAGATCGCCGATACTGTGGGCGCCGGCGACACCTTCCAGGCTGCGTTGATTACCTGGCTCACCGAACAGCAATTGGATTCGGTCGAAGGCCTGAACACCCTGACCCGCGACCAGATCAGCGCCATGCTCGACTTCGCCATACGCGCCGCGGCCCTGACCTGCGCAAAGACCGGCCCAGACCTGCCTTACCGGCGACAGTTGAACTGACGCTCGCAACCCGCCGCTGCCGAACGCCACCGAGCCTTCGGCAGCGGTTGCCACCCCACACAAAAGCCAAGCGATTCGCTTTAACCCTCGTTTAATCCCGCGATCCGACACTGTCCCGGACCGCGTATCCCTCCTGAGGTCCCGCGCGGCAGGCCCGATGTTTGAACATCAGGTCGATTTTCTCTCTGCTGCGGAGTCTCGCTCATGAATATTCGTCGATTAGTCGCCGCGTCGTCTTTGGTACTGCTGACTGGCATCAGCGTGATGGCCCAGGCTGACAACGCCGGACAACCCACGCCCTACCGTTATGGCATGCCGCTGGAGATCAAAAAGGTGGTATCGCTGAAGGAGCCATCAACGCCTTATTGCAAGGTCGTGACGGCGCAGATGGTGTACATCGACAAGACGGGGCAAACCCGTGATGTCTCTTACCGCAAACTATCGGATTCCTGCAGTTATCAAAATTGACTGGCGGGTGGCGGACAACAAAACGCCTGGCTCGGACAATGACCGGGCCAGGCGTCGATGTGCTTGTACAGGGCGCGTATTTTAACGCCCGGTCATCCGATGTAACTGATGAAAATGATTGCCGGCGGGATTGTGGTGTTGATTCTGACCGTGGTTCTGGTCGAGTTCGGTGCGCAGTTCGGCAATCAAGTCGTTGATTGCACGGCAACCCGTGAGTTTTTGAGCATCGATGCCAGTTTTTACCAAGGCCACGCGGTCGGTTTCATGATCATCGTAGATCTTGATGGTCATCGACAAATCGGGTGACAAGGTGCATTGCGAGCGCTTGGGCAGCAAGCTGCTTTCAATGATATTTCGCATTTCGAGGGCAGATAAAAACATGGCAACTCTCTCCTGTTGAGGCGGCCAATTTATGTACACAACGGCGGTATTCTTTTCGTCCGTTTCTTCCATGCGGACTGGGACTACGAATGCCGTGCCGTTCTTCGTTTTTGGCGTTTCTAATCAATGAGCCCCATTAAGCGAACTCCTGAATCATCCCGCAAATAACATGCCTGAATTCACGACGCCCTGGCTTGATTCAAATCAATCACTTAGCTTTACCTGACGCCGGACCGGTCGTGCAGAATGCAAGGCAACGGTAAGAACCCCATGCAAACTGCAATCGCTTTTCTCCTGTCGAAAGCTAGAGTAGCCCCTATTACGGCTGGGTGAGAGGGCATCCGTCGCCTCGTGCAAAAAAACTGTGACTCGGGCTGCAAACCGGATTCATGGCCGCGCGCTCGGCCACATGCCGCAAGCTGTCGAAGTTGATATTGGCACCGGAATCGATCGCCACCAGGGTCTGGCCGTGCGCGCCGGTTCGGGCCACGTACTGCTTGATGCCCGCCACAGCCAAGGCGCCAGAGGGCTCGGTGATTGAGCGGGTGTCGTCATAGATGTCCTTGATCGCCGCGCACAGTTGATCGTTGCTGACGGTCATGACCTCATCGACACAAAAACGGCAGACCTCGAAGCCATGGGCGCCGATCTGCGCGACGGCCACACCATCGGCGAAGGTTCCCACACTCGGCAGCGTCACCCGTTCCCCCGCCACCAACGCCGCCTGCAGGCAGGCGGAGTGTTGCGACTCGACACCGATGATGCACACTTCCGGACGCAGGTACTTGACGTAGGCTGCGATTCCAGCGATCAGCCCACCGCCGCCGACCGGGACAAAAATCGCATCCAGCCTGCCGGGGTGCTGGCGCAGGATCTCCATGGCGACGGTGCCCTGCCCCGCGATCACGTCCGGGTCATCGAAAGGCGACACGAACTCCCGCCCGGTCTGCCGGGCCAAATCCAGGGCGTACTCCAGGGCAAACGGAAAACTCTCCCCGTGCAGCAACGCCTCAGCACCCCGGTTGCGTACGCCCAGCACCTTCAATTGCGGAGTGGTCAAGGGCATGACGATGGTGGCCGAGATACCCAACTCCCGCGCCGCCAGCGCCACGCCTTGGGCATGATTGCCCGCCGAAGCGGTGATGACCCCACGGGCCCGCTGCTCCGGGGTCAATTGAACCAGTCTGTTGTAGGCGCCGCGGATCTTGAAGGAAAAGGTCGGCTGCAGGTCTTCACGCTTGAGCAGGATCGTGTTGCCCAAGGCTTCGGACAATGCAGGGGCCGCTTGCAGTGGCGTGCGCACAGCCAGTTCGTACACCGGCGCGGCCAGGATTTTTTTGACGTAATGTTCCAGCAGGGCTTGCTCGGCGGGGGTAGCGGTCATGGCGGTCTCCTGGTTTGGACAGAACCCTGGAGACAGAAAGAAAAAACCCGCCTCTAGGGCGGGTTGGGTGCAGTCGTCAGCTAGCCCGCCAAATAAGGAATGGCGGTAATAATGCTTGGCTGGCTGCGCAGTACGGTGGAAGTCATGATTGAAAGTTAGCTGGGGGATGGGGGCCAAGTCAATCCAAAATACACAGATGGGCTTGGTTCACCCGCTTGCGGCGAGGGGATTTATCCCCGCTGGGCCGCGAAGTGGCCCCCATGAATCTGGATGCAATCAACCGGACATCCGGCGGTGACCGGTTTGAGGGCCGCTGCGCAGCCCAACGGAGCGGTGCGACATTGCGCTAAATCCCCTTGCCACTTACTGCAGGCCAACTTTATACAACGCCCCATCGCCTTCATCCGTCAGCACATACAAGAAACCATCCGGCCCCTGGCGAACGTCACGGATACGCTCGTCGAGTTCACCAAGCAAACGCTCCTCGTGCACGACCTTATCGCCCTTTAATTGCAGGCGGATCAGGTTCTTGGAGACCAGCGCACCGATGAACACGCTGTGCTGCCAGGCCTTGAAGCGATCACTGTCGTAGAACGCCATGCCGCTGAGCCCCGGGGACACCTGCCAGACATGGTGAGGACCCAGGGTGCCTTTGACCGTCGTGCCCTGCGCTTCGGGAATCGGGGCACCGGAGTAATTGATGCCGTGGGTCGCCAACGGCCAGCCGTAATTCTTGCCACGCTCGATAATGTTCAGCTCATCGCCCCCCTTGGGCCCATGCTCGTTTTCCCACAGCGTGCCGTTACGTGGGTTGAGGGCCGCTCCCTGAGGATTGCGAATACCGTAGGCCCAGATCTCGGGGCGGACGTTTTCCTGGCCGACAAACGGGTTATCGTCCGGCACCTTACCGTCGGGGTAGATGCGCACGACCTTGCCTTGCAGCTTGTCCAGGTCCTGGGCAGTGGGCCGGTCGTTGTTTTCCCCCAAGGTGATGAACAGGTAGCCGTCCCGGTCAAACACCAGGCGCGAGCCAAAGTGGTTGCCCTTCGACAGCTTGGGCTGCTGGCGAAAGATCACGTTGAAACTGTTCAGCCTCTTCAAGTCTTGTGACAACTGCCCACGGCCCACCGCAGTGCCGGCCTTGCCGTCTTCACCGACCTCGGAATAGGACAGGTAGACCGTGCGGTCCTGTTTGAAATCCGGTGACAGCACTACATCCAGCAAACCGCCCTGGCCCTTGGCCCAGACCTTGGGAACGCCCCTCAACGGCGCCGATAACTGGCCATCGGGGCCCACCAGGCGCAGGTTGCCGGGGCGCTCCGTGACCAGCATGCCTTGCTGGTCCGGCAGGAACGCCAGCGCCCAAGGGTGCTCCAGGCCCTTGACCACGGTGCTCACCTCCAAGGTGCCCTCCTCGCTTTTCGCTTGCTGGGTTTGTGCGGCAGCGGCCGGCGTGGCAAGGGTCAGAACAGCGCTGGCGCAGAGTGCGGCCAGGAGTGTTTTACGCAACATGCACACCTCCTTCTGTAGCGTGGAAAGAAACAGCCAGGATTCAGCGCCTAGCGATTGCCGTTGTTCGTGCTCCTGGGCGGCGGGGTGTAGTCGAGGTTGGGCCGTGGCGAAGCCGGCGGCTGGCCGGAACGAGGGTAGCCATTGCCGATACCGCCGTTTTCCAGGGTCGGTGGACGAGGAGCCGGTATCGTCGGGTTGTTTTGAATCATCGGCACGTTGGGCCGGGTACCTTGCATGCTATTGGGATTGGCCCGGCGAGTCGGGCTGTTATAGGGGTTGTTGTTGCCCGGTAGGTTCTGGGCCAGGACCATTGGGCCTGCACTGGGCGTGGCAGCCTGGGCGGCAGCGGTCAGTAGTAACGCCATGATGGCGAGCATCAGCCTGTTCATTCGAGCACCTCTTGGGTTCAGGCATATCGAAAGCAAGCTACGCCGCAGGTTCGCCGTTGTTAAGCGAAATGTCCCGGTGAAGATGTAACGAAGCGTCTCCGAACCATTGTGGAAGCGAGCTTGCTCGCGACGCCGGGGGGGGCAGCTTGCACCCATGGCGTCTGTACCGCCGCTATCGCGAGCAAGCTCGCTCCCACAGTGAAGCAGGATGGTGGAAACTTTTGCCAAGGCGCGACGGTCACCAGAGAGACATCCATCGGCAAGGAAAACACCACCATGGCACGGGCAATCTGGAAAGGCGCAATCAGTTTCGGGCTGGTCCATATTCCTGTAGCGCTGGTGTCGGCCACCTCTTCCCAGGGGGTGGATTTTGACTGGCTGGACAAGCGCAGCATGGACCCGGTTGGCTACAAGCGGGTCAACAAGGTCACGGGCAAGGAGGTGACCAAGGAAAACATCGTCAAGGGCGTCCAGTACCAGAAAGGCCAATACGTGCTGCTCAGCGAAGAGGAAATTCGTTCCGCCCATCCCAAGTCGACCCAGACCATCGATATCTTTTCCTTTGTCGACAGCGAGAAGATCCCCCTGCAGAACATCGACACGCCCTATTTTCTCGCCCCCGACAAGCGTGGCGGCAAAGTCTACGCCCTGCTGCGTGAAACCCTGGTCAAGACCAACAAAGTGGCCCTGGCCCACGTCGTGCTGCATACCCGCCAGCACCTGGCCGCCCTCATGCCCCTTGAATCGGCCCTGGTGCTGGTGATGCTACGCTGGCCCGCAGAGGTGCGCGAGCTGGATGTCCTGGAGCTGGGCGACGAAGTCACTCACCCGACCCTGGCCAAGGGCGAGCTGGAAATGGCCAAGCGCCTCGTGGAGGACATGAGCGCCGATTGGACACCGCAAGAATACCGGGACAGTTTCGAAGACAAGATCATGGAACTGGTGGAGAAAAAAGCCAACGAAGGCCGCCTCGAAGCGGTGGAGACCGACCCAGGCGAGGAGCAGCGCAAGAGCGCCGATGTCATCGACCTTACCGAACTGCTCAAGCGCAGCCTGGGCAGCAAGGGCAAGGCACCTGACAAATCCTCTGGGAAGGCCCCTGCAAAACCGGCGAAAACCGGCAAATCCGCTCCTGCTAAAAAAGCCACCAAGGCCTCCCGGGGGTAAACCCTGGCGTACGCAATACAAAGGAATCTGTCATGGCCAACGCCGAGAGTGAATATGCTCGTTCGTCCGATACCGAATCGGATGCAACGACGCCCCGCAACCCTGGCCGACTGGGCAAGACAGCCCCTGAAAACCGCCTCCCCGAACGCCTGGCCCCGCAACTGGCCACGCCCGTGGAAGAACCACCCACCGGCGACTGGCGCTATGAGGTCCAATTCCACGGTTATCGCCTGCTGACGCGCATCGAACACGGTGAAGTCCGGTTATACAACCGCAATCATCAGGACTGGACCGAGCGGCTGAAGCTGCATGCCGACGCCCTGGCCGGGTTGAACCTGGAGGACAGTTGGCTCGACGGCGAACTGGTCCTGCTCGACGATACCGGCCACAGCGATTTCGCGGCCCTGCGCCAGGCGTTCGAAATCGGCCGCACCGTCGACATGGTGTATTTCCTGTTCGATGCGCCGTTCCTCAACGGTGTCGACCTGCGCCAGGTGCCGGTGGAAGAGCGCCGTGCAGCACTTAAAAAAGCCCTTGGCAACAACGCCAGCAAGCGCCTGCGCTTTTCCGAGTCGTTTTCCGCCAGCCAGCACGAGATGTTCGAAAGCGCCATCGCCCTGTCACTGGACAGCGTGGTCGGCAAGCGCCTGGGCAGCCCCTATATGTCCCGACGTAGCGCCGATTGGGTAAAACTCAAGTGTCGGTTGCGCCAGTCCTTTGTCATCGTCGGGTTCACCCGGCCCCAAGGCAAGCGCGCCGGTTTCGGCGCGCTGCTGTTGGCAGTCAACGGGCCGGAGGGACTGGTGTATGCCGGTCGGGTGGGCACCGGGTTCAGCCAGGCACAAATCAAACAGTTACACGCACAACTGAGCGCGCAACAGCGCGAGACTTCACCATTGGCCTTGCCACTCGCCGGTGCGCAAGGACGCGGCGTGCAATGGGTCGAACCTGGCCTGACCTGCGAGGTCGAGTTCGTTGAATGGACTGCCGACAGCCAGGTGCGGCAGGCGATTTTCCTGGATTTGTCGAACAATACGCCGGCCAACAAGATCGTTCGCGAGCAACCCCTGCCGATAAAACCTGCGACAAAACCCCAGCGTCGCAGCAAAGCCCGCGCGGCCAAAGTCGACGGCGTGATGATCACCCACCCCGACCGGGTCATCGACAGTGTCAGCGGTGTCCAAAAGGCTGAGCTGGCGCAGTATTACCTGGACATCGCCCCTTGGATCCTGCCGCACCTCAAGCAGCGGCCGGTCGCGCTACTGCGGGCACCGGATGGTATCGGCGAAGAACAGTTCTTTCAAAAACACGCCGATCGCCTGGAGATTCCCCATATCAAGCAGTTGGATCCTGGACTGGACCCAGGCCACGCACCGCTGATGGAAATCGATGACATCCACGCATTGGTCAGCGCGGCGCAGATGGGTACGGTGGAGTTGCACACCTGGACCGCGACTCATGATCGGATCGAGACGCCTGACCTGTTTGTCCTGGACCTGGATCCGGACCCTTCGTTGCCCTGGAGCGCCATGATCGAGGCGACCGGCATGACCTTGGCGCTGCTCGACGAGTTGGGTTTGCAGGCCTTCCTCAAGACCAGCGGTGGCAAAGGCATGCACGTGATAGTGCCCCTGGCCAGAAGCGAGGGTTGGGACACCACCAAGGCATTCGCCAAGGCCATCTCACAGTTCCTGGCCCGGCAGATGCCAGAGCGCATGACCGCCACCATGGGGCCGAAGAACCGCGTCGGGAAAATATTCGTCGACTACCTGCGCAACGCCCGTGGGGCCAGTACAGTGGCCGCCTACTCGGTGCGCGCCAGGCCAGGCCTACCGGTTTCGGTGCCAATTGCCCGGGCCGAGCTGCAGACCCTGCGCAATGCCCAGCAATGGGACATTTATACCGCGCTGGAACGGGCTAAAGGCCTGCGGACCGATCCTTGGGAAGGCTACAACCACCGCCAGCGGATCACCACCAGGATGTGGGCGCAGCTGGATGCGCAAAAACCCGAGGCATGAGGACGAACACGGCGTTCAAATCCAGACGAAGATCGCCAGCAAACCGCCAAAAAAAGCCCATTTCTGCAGGTAATAAAGCGTGCGGTTGCGTTTCTTCAGGGCCTTGCCCTGCAAGCGGATCTTGTACAGCCTGGAGAACGCCCGGTTCAGGCCGCCCGTCCTGTCGCCCGCGTCGTTGGGCGCACCGGCCGCCGCCATCACGGTGCGGCTGAACCAGCGGTTGAACGCGGTGGCCCAGCGAAACTTCATGGGCCGCTCCACATCGCAGAACAGGATGATGCGGTTATGGTCGGTGGTGTTCTCGGCGTAATGAATGAAGGTTTCGTCGAAAATCACCGCCTCGCCATCGCGCCAATGATAAGGCTCGCCATCGACATTGATGTAGCAGCCGGCATCGTTGGGCGTTTCCAGGCCCAGGTGATACCGATAGGACCCGGCATACGGGTCACGGTGCCGGACCAGCTTCGAGCCCGGAGGCAACTCGGCGAACATCGCCGCCTTGATCGAACCGATGCTCTGCACCAGCTCGGTGGTGCGTGGGCACAGCTTCATGGCCGAGGGATGGCTATCGCCGTACCACTTCAGGTAGAAACGCTTCCAACCGGTCTTGAAGAACGAGTTGAAGCCCACGTCGTCATATTGATTGGATCGCTTGATCTCTCCCGCATGCAGCAGGCTCTGGCCTTCGGCCCGGATCTCTTCCCAGTGAGCCTGCAACGGGCTCAGGTCCGGAAACTGCGCCGGGCTCAGGAACGGCTTGTTGGGCAGTTTCGAGCACAGGTAAAGCAGGCAATTGATCGGGGCGAGAAAAGACGAGTGATCGCTCAACTGGCGCCCGAACTTATGCCGCACGCGCCCGCGCAGGTGGACGTAGCCAATGGAGAGGATGTAGATCGCGGCAATGATGAGCTTCACGGAATCCGTCACAATGCAGGAGTGAACAGGCTGCTTCTCCAGGCCAGCCAAGCGGCAAGGGAGATCGCATCGGGTGAGATGGCATTTTAGCCACAGTTTGTAAGCAAAAGTTATCCTGCAAATGTGAAAAACTGTCTTGTCCGGGCAATACCCTATCGTTTATGCGGCCAGATCAGTACAATCGCCGCCAACTATCACGCGCCCCCTTTTGGCCGAAACCGTTAACCCGGCTTCGGCGCACGTCTACCGGGCCAGGCGCTCCGTATGCTGCTGTCCTCTTATGCCGGATGGACCCTTGCGCTTGCGACCGCGACGCCTTTGCGCGGTCGGGACGTGCGCAAACAGGTACTGAACAGGTACTGCCGCACCCTTAGCTACTCTGAATGTTCCGCAGGATAAACCTTTGATCTCTACAGCTAACATCACGATGCAGTTCGGCGCCAAGCCACTGTTCGAAAACGTCTCGGTCAAATTCGGCGCGGGTAACCGCTACGGTCTGATCGGCGCCAACGGTTGCGGCAAGTCGACCTTCATGAAAATCCTCGGCGGCGACCTCGAGCCGTCCGGCGGCCAGGTCATGCTCGAGCCGAACGTGCGCCTGGGTAAACTGCGCCAGGACCAGTTCGCCTACGAAGAATTCACCGTGATCGACACGGTGATCATGGGTCACGAAGAGCTGTGGAAGGTCAAGGCCGAGCGCGACCGCATCTATTCGCTGCCGGAAATGACCGAAGAAGACGGCATGGCCGTGGCCGAGCTGGAAACCGAATTTGCCGAGATGGACGGCTACACCGCCGAATCCCGCGCCGGTGAACTGCTGTTGGGCCTGGGGATTGGCATCGAGCAGCATTTCGGCCCGATGAGCGAAGTGTCGCCAGGCTGGAAACTGCGTGTGCTGCTGGCCCAGGCGCTGTTCTCCGACCCGGAAGTGCTGCTGCTGGACGAGCCGACCAACCACCTGGATATCAACACCATCCGCTGGCTGGAAAACGTGCTGACCCAGCGCTCGAGCCTGATGATCATCATCTCCCACGACCGTCACTTCCTGAACAGTGTCTGCACCCACATGGCAGACCTGGACTACGGTGAGCTGCGCCTGTTCCCGGGCAACTATGACGAATACATGACCGTGGCAACCCAGTCCCGCGAGCAACTGCTGTCGGACAACGCCAAGAAGAAAGCGCAGATTTCCGAACTGCAGTCGTTCGTCAGCCGTTTCTCGGCCAACGCCTCGAAAGCCAAGCAGGCCACCTCCCGCGCCAAGCAGATCGACAAGATCCAACTGGCCGAGGTCAAGCCATCGAGCCGCGTCAGCCCGTTCATTCGCTTCGAACAGACCAAGAAACTGCACCGCCAGGCGGTCATTGTCGAGCGCATGGCCAAAGGCTTTGATGGCAAGCCGCTGTTCAAGGACTTCAGCTTCACCGTCGAAGCCGGCGAGCGCGTGGCGATCATTGGCCCGAACGGTATCGGCAAGACCACCTTGCTGCGCACCCTGGTCAATGAACTGGAACCGGATGCCGGTACCGTGAAATGGACCGACGCCGCGGAACTGGGCTACTACGCCCAGGACCATGCCCACGACTTCGAAGACGACGTCAATCTGTTCGACTGGATGGGCCAATGGACCCAGGGCGGCGAACAACTGGTGCGTGGCACCTTGGGCCGCATGCTGTTTTCCAACGACGAGATCCTCAAGTCGGTCAAGGTCATTTCCGGTGGTGAACAGGGCCGCATGCTGTTCGGCAAACTGATCCTGCAAAAGCCGAACGTGCTGGTCATGGACGAACCGACCAACCACTTGGACATGGAATCCATCGAAGCGCTGAACCTGGCGCTGGAAAACTACCCGGGCACGCTGATCTTCGTCAGCCACGACCGTGAGTTCGTCTCGTCCCTGGCCACTCGCATCATCGAACTGAGTGCCGACGGCGTGGTGGACTTCAGCGGCACCTATGATGACTACCTGCGTAGCCAGGGTGTGGTGTTCTAAGCACAGCCCTCAGCTGTAAGCTGCAAGTGAAAGCCCTGTCCGTAGCGACAGGGCTTTTTGTATTCCAAGATCACAACTGGGCCTGTGGGATTTGTGGTGGCTTCCCAGATTGAAATCCGCTTGCGCCAACACATTTAGTTAGCCTGCTTTCTTTTATCCCCACCTCGCGCCATGATGAGGCTCTCTTACCGCCGCCCGCGAACGAGCCCCATGCCCACGCCCTCACCTGCCCCCAGTTCCCTGTCGATCACCCTGCAGATCGTCTCCATCGTTTTCTACACCTTCATCGCCTTTCTCTGCATCGGCCTGCCCATTGCCGTACTGCCGGGGTATGTCCACGAACAGTTGGGCTTCAGCGCAGTGGTCGCCGGGCTGACCATCGGCTCACAATATCTGGCTACCCTGCTCAGCCGTCCCATGGCCGGTCGGTTGTCGGACAGCGTCGGCACCAAGCGGGCAATCGTCTACGGGCTGTCGGGGATTGTGCTCAGCGGCGTGCTGACGCTGCTCTCGACCTTGCTGCAAGGTTTTCCCCTGCCCAGCCTGCTGATTCTGATTGCCGGTCGCTTGCTGCTCGGCGTGGCCCAAGGGCTGATCGGCGTAGGCACCATCAGTTGGTGCATGGGCCAGGTGGGTGTGGAACACACGGCTCGCTCGATTTCCTGGAACGGCATCGCCTCGTACGGGGCCATTGCCATTGGCGCCCCGCTGGGTGTGGTGATGGTCGGTGAACTGGGTTTCGCCAGTCTGGGCATTGCGTTGTCGTTGCTGGCGGGCGCTGCACTGTTGATGATTCGCAACAAACCGTCGGTACCGGTCATTCGCGGCGAGCGCTTGCCTTTCTGGGCGGTATTTGGACGCATTGCGCCGTACGGAGCAGGCCTGAGCCTGGCATCGATCGGCTACGGTACGCTCACGACGTTCATCACACTGTTTTATATCAGTCGTGGCTGGACCGGCGCGGCCTGGTGCCTGACGGTTTTCGGGGTCTGCTTCATCCTGGCGCGGTTATTGTTCATTTCCAGTATCGCTCGCTTCGGTGGCTTCAACTCGGCCATTGCCTGCATGAGCATCGAAACCCTCGGACTGGTATTGCTGTGGCTGGCCCCATCCACTCCGTTCGCCCTAGTCGGCGCCGGGCTGGCCGGCTTCGGGCTGTCGCTGGTGTATCCGGCGCTCGGGGTGGAGGCCATCAAGCAGGTGCCGAACACCAGTCGTGGCGCGGGCTTGAGTGCCTACGCGGTGTTCTTTGACCTGGCGCTGGCGATTGCCGGTCCGCTGATGGGCGCGGTGGCATTGAACCTGGGTTATTCGTCGATCTTCTTCTGTGCCGCGTTGCTGTCCGTCAGCGGCCTGGGGCTGACCTTGCTGCTGCGTCGCCGGGCCATAAACTCACCTTATTGATCGTAATACTGTTCATTGCCGTTTTTTGGCTTTTTTGAGAAGACCCGGTATTTACTTGCTCTGGTGTGTATATCCATTTCTGCGGTAACGGATATACACACCATCCTTATTGATCAGCCGTCCTCATCCCCGCCCGGGTCGGCTTGCCCAAAGCCTCGCCAAAAAAGCGGCTGGCCTCGGAAATCATGGTGCGGTGGATGTCCTTGCGATCGACCCCGTCAGCATCCGTGCAGAGCGCTGGCATCGCGGCGATCTGCTCATCGGTGCACGGGGCCAGGAAGACAAAGTGCCCCGCGCCGGCCAGGGTCTTGAAGTCCGGCGCGGTGGGCAACTTGCGGGCCAAGGCGGCAGCGTTCTTGTCGAAAGCCACGAGTTTGTCGCCATCACCGCTGTACAACAGCACCGGCACATGGACATCGGCCAGGGTGTGACGACCGAATTTCAGGCTCAACGGCGCCATCAGCAGCAATGCCCGGACCCTGGGGTCGGCCACAGGTTGCAGGTCGTCGCGGTCGGCGATCAGTTCGCCCTGGGTGTTACAGGCATCACGGTCGTCCGGTCGCTCCTGGCAGTAGCGACGCAGGCGATTGAGATCCGGCGTCGCACCGGACAGGATCAGCGCCGTCTCGCCACCGGCCGAATAGCCGATCACCCCGACCTGCCCGGCGTTGACGAACGGCGAGAGCATCGGGTCGTTCAACGTTGCGGTAATGGCTTCGGAAATCTGGATCGGCCGGCCATACAGGTTGCTCAGGGTCCCGAGCCGGCTGTGGTCCTGGGCGTTGTCGCCGGGATGAATCACCGCCACCACGACAAATCCCTTGCGCGCCAGCGAGGTGGCCAGGTCGTGCAGGGCCAGCGGTGTACCGGTATTGCCATGGGACAGCATCAGCAGCGGAAAGCGGCCGATGGCGATCTGGGCGTCTGGCGCGGCATCGATCTGGTAGCCACCCAGCAGGCTGGACTGTTCCCGGTCGGTGGACGGATAAAAGGCGAAAGCGTGCATCGGCTGCTGATCCAGCGGATCGAGAAAGCTCAGCTCATGGAAGCCGGCGCTCCAATGCGGATGCGGCCCCGGTGCGGCCTGCACTGAACCGAGACTGGCAAACAAGCAAAGCAGCAGCGCTGCACCAAAACGTGTCATCGAATCTTCCACCTTCACCAGCGCCCGGGAAGACCCCGTCGCTCGCACTCTTGGCCGTGCATAACCTGCGCCATGAAGCCCAGCGCCGAATGCAGCAAAACCCTGCATCCCGACCATCCAATGACGATGAGAATACAGGGTTTTGCCAAGGTTGCCCGAAGAGCTTGGTGCCTTTACGCAGATTTTAGGCAACGGCGAATTGCTGGCTGATTTTCGACTTAGCTTCGCGCATGCCCTTGGTGTGCAAGTCATCCCCCTTGTTCAACCCTTCGGCACGAACGATTTCGATGTCGCTAATGCCCAGGAAGCCGAACATAAATGTCAGATAGTCTTCATGACCCACGCCACTCGGCTTGCCGGCATGCAACCCGCCAGCTGTGGAAACGATCACCAGCTTCTTGCCACCACACAAACCTTCATAGCCTGAATCGCCATAGCGGAATGTCTGGCCAGCAACGGCAATGCGGTCAATCCAGGCCTTGAGCTGGGTCGGGATAGTGAAGTTGTACATGGGCGCGGCAATGACCAGCGCATCCGCCGCCAGGAACTCTGCCATTGTTTCAGCGCTGAGGTCAGCTTCGTATTTCAGGGCAGCGTCGCGCAATTCAGCACTGGTGCCGGCAGCAACCAGCGTCTGGGCGGAAAAATGGCTGATGGCGTCGGCGGCCAGGTCACGGTAAGTGACGGTGATGCCTGGCTCGGCAGCTTTCCAGGCTTCAACCACTTCACGGCTCAATTGGCGGGAAGCGGAGTTGTCGCCGAGGATGCTCGAATCGATGTGCAGCAGTTTCATGTGAGTGCTCTCCAAGTGAGGACCGCACCAGGCGATCAATTGGCGACCATCCTATCGATGAAGCCAATGATCGATAAGTCAGCATAAATGCGATAGTTTGTCCCACTGACAGGACAATCGAGTTCACCATGCAAGACCTCAATGATTTGTACTACTTCGCCAAAGTCGTCGAAGCCGGCGGTTTCGCGGCGGCCGGGCGCCTGCTGGGCATTCCCAAGTCGCGATTGTCGCGGCGTATGGCCGAGCTGGAAGAACGCCTCGGCGTCCGGTTGCTCCAGCGTACTACCCGTCAGTTGAAATTGACCGCGGTCGGCGAACGTTACCTGCGCCATTGCCAGGCCATGTTGCTGGAGGCCGAGATGGCCGACGAAGCGGTGGCGAGCATGTCCAGCGAGCCCCGTGGCCGATTGCGGGTGTCGAGCCCGGTGGGCCTGGCCCACCAATTTCTGCCCGTGGTGATCGAAACCTTCCTGGCTAAATACCCTTTGGTGCAACTGGACATGACCCTGCTCAACCGCCGGGTCGACCTGATCGGCGAAGGCATCGACGTGGCGTTGCGGGTGCGCGACCTGGGGGATGAAGACCCCTTGCTGATGACCCGGCGTTTGCGCCGGGCACGACTGATGCTGGTCGCCAGCCCGGCCTTTGTCGAAGGGCGGCGGATCGAATCCCCGGATGATCTCAAACAGTTGCCAGTACTGGGGGCATTGGAAGCCGATCGCCAGGTGCACCTGCGCCTGGTCAGCGCCGATGGGCAGCGTGTGGAACTGAGCCTGGAGGCGCGCCTGGGCATTGACGACTTCATTGTGCGTCGCGCCTGCACCCTCGCCGGCCTGGGCTTCACGTTATTGCCGAGCATGTATTGCGAGCAGGAATTGCTTGACGGCACACTGGTGGAATTGCTGCCTGGATGGTCGTTGCCCGATGGCTGGCTCCAGGCGGTCTACCCGCATCGACGCGGCATGCTGCCAGCGGTGCGTGCATGGATCGACCATTTGGTGGAAGCCTTCGAGGGCTGTGGAGATAGAACGCTATGAGTTTGAGCGAAGAGGATGTCGCGCGGTTTTGCCTGGGCCTGCCCGGCGCCCGGGAGGACTACAAATGGGGCGGCGTGCGGGTGTTTTCCATTGCCGGGAACAAGATGTTCGCCCTCCAGGGCCTGAGGAGCGACTCGTTGGCGTTCAAGGTCGACAAGGATCTGTTCCTGGGTCATTGCGACCGGCCGGGCATTCACCCCGCGCCTTACCTGGCGCGAGCCCAGTGGGTCATCATGCAGGTGCCCTACCCGCTGGGTGCCGAAGAGCTGCGTGGCTTGCTGCAACGCTCACATCAATTGGTGGTGAGCAAATTGCCCAAGCGCACGCAGGTGGGTTTGTTGCTCTAGCCATTCAGAACAGATAGCTGCCCAGGAACAACTGGTCGATCCAGAACACTTGGTGCAACAGCACGATGAACCAGAACACCACCTGGAACGACACCTTGCGGGTCTTGTGGCGAAACAGCTGCTGGGCCAGCAAGGCGCCAGGCCAACCGCCGGCCAGTTCCACTGCATGCAACACATTCTCTGGCGTGCGCCAGGCGTCGGCGCGCGCCTTGCGCTTGTCGCTCCAGTACAGCAGGAACGCCACCACGCTGACCACACCATAAGCCACCAGCGGCACCCATGACACCGCCCGCAACCCGAACAGCAGCGAGCCGAACAGCGGCAAGGCACAGAGCAGCGCAAACACCATCAGTTTGAGCCGCAGGTGCTGCACGGCGCCGTCGGCACTGCGCCCGGTACGTTTGCGGCCACCTGAATCGTTCATGGCTTGGCAGCGCTCCAGTCCACCCAGCCGAACTGCCAGGTGGCCAGGATCAACAGGCCGAAGGCGATTCGATACCAGGCGAACACGGCGTAACTGTGACTGGCGATGAACCGCAGCAGGCCCTTGACCGCAATCATGGCGAAAATGAACGCTGTGACGAAGCCAATGGCGAACACCGGAAAATCTGCCGGGACGAACAGCTCGCGGTATTTGTAGCCCGAGTAGACCGCCGCGCCGACCATGGTCGGCATCGCCAGGAAAAACGAAAACTCGGTAGCGGTTTTACGCGACAGGCCGAACAGCAGGCCACCGATGATGGTCGCTCCGGAACGCGAGGTGCCCGGGATCATCGCAATGCACTGGGCCAGGCCAACCTTCAGTGCGTCCTTCCAGGAGATCTCGTCCACCGTTTCGGCGTGCACCTGGTGCTGGCGCTTCTCGGCCCAGAGCATCACCAGGCCGCCCACCACCAGCGCGGCGGCGACGGTGATCGGGTTGAACAGGTAGTGGTGGATCCAGTCGGCGAACAGCACACCCAAGACCACGGCCGGCAGGAAGGCGATCAGCAGGTTGGCGGTGAACCGGCGGGCGCTGGGTTGCGTCGGCAGGCCCAGCACCACGTCGAAGATCTTGCGCCGGAACTCCCAGACCACCGCCAGGATCGCGCCGAGCTGGATGATAATGTTGAACGCCATCGAACGTTCGCCACCGAACTCAAGCAAGTCGGCGACAATGATCTGGTGTCCCGTGCTGGAAATCGGCAGAAATTCCGTCAAGCCTTCCACTACGCCAAGAATCAGTGCCGAAAAGGCGGTCCACAAATCCATTCATCCCCCAAAAAAGACGCTGTTCATGCAGGTCTTATCAATATTCAAGTGTCAAGCAGGTGCTCGCAGCGGGTGCACGATAACTGTGATCTTTCAAAAAAAACCAATGAAAAATCAGAACAGGCTCAGGTTTTGCGCTGCGGGGCCGAAATCCTATCAGACAAGCCCTGATAACGCTGCCGCGTTATGACCCAGGTCAATTACGTATAGCTGCCGGGCGCTAAAGTGCCGGCCGTCGTTAATGACAAGAATAAGAAACCGGAGTGACAGCGTATGAATAGCTTGCGCAGTGTGTCGATCAGCCGACGCTTGTGGCTCATCCTGGTGGTGGCCATCGTGATGTTGTTCACGCTTGGCGCCTTGATGCTTAAACAGATCCATACCGACCTTTACCAAGCCAAAGTGCAGAAAACCCAGCACGTGGTACAGACCGCCAGTGGCGTGCTGAGCTACTACCATGGCCTGGAAACCGCTGGCACCCTGACTCGCGATGCCGCGCAAAAGCAGGCCCTCAGCGCCGTGCGTGGCCTGCGCTATAACCAGAGTGACTACTTCTGGATCAACGACCTGACGCCCGTCATGGTCATGCATCCGACCAACCCGAAGCTTGAAGGCCAGAACCTCTCGGCCATCCGCGATCCGAACGGTTATGCGCTGTTCAACGAGATGGTTGCCATCGCCAAGTCCAAGGGCGCCGGCATGATCAATTACCTCTGGCCGAAGCCGGGCGCCGAGGCCCCAGTGGGCAAGACTTCCTATGTCCAATTGTTCGAGCCCTGGGGTTGGGTCATCGGTTCGGGCGTGTACATCGATGACGTCCAGGCCGAGTTCCAGTCCCAGTTGATCAAGGCTTCCGTGGTCGGTTTGATCATCACCCTGCTCATGGGCCTGCTGTTGACCCTGATCGTGCGCAGCATCGTCGGCCCGCTGCAGGAAACCGTCAACGCCATGGCCAACATCGCCAGTGGCGAGAGCGACCTGACCCGCACCCTCGACACTCATGGCCAGGACGAAGTCACTCAACTGGCGCGGCATTTCAACGCCTTTACCGCCAAGTTGCGGCAAGTGGTGACCCAACTGCAAGCCTCGGCCAGTGCGCTGGGGCAATCCTCCAGCGAATTGGGCAACGATGCCGCCCAGGCCCAGGAGCGCAGCCAGCAGCAGTCGCAGCAAATGGAGCTGGTGGCGACCGCGATCAATGAAGTGACCTATGGCGTGCAGGACGTCGCCAAGAACGCCGAGCACGCGGCCAGTGAAATGCGCGACGCCGAGTCCCAGGCCCAACAAGGCCAGGTCAACATCGACGGCAGCTTGCAGCAGATCGACCGCCTGTCCCAGACCATCGATCAGGCGGTGGAAGTGATCCGTACCCTGGCGAGCGAAAGCACCCAGATCGGCAGCGTGCTGGAGGTGATCCGCTCCATTGCCGAGCAAACCAACCTGTTGGCCCTCAACGCCGCCATCGAAGCTGCCCGCGCCGGCGAACAAGGCCGGGGCTTTGCGGTGGTCGCCGATGAAGTGCGGCTGCTGGCCCAACGTACACAGAAGTCCACCGCAGAGATCCAGGCGATGATCGAGCGCCTGCAAACCCATTCCGAGGCCGCGGTGAAAGTCATCAGCGACAGCAGCCGTGCCTCGCAACTGACCATCGAACAGGCGGGCCTGGCCGGTGCCAGCCTCAACGCCATCGGCCAGGCCCTGCGCAATCTCAACAGCCTGAACGCCTCCATCGCCAGTGCCACCCTGCAACAGGCCCATGTAGTGGAAGACATCAATCAGAACGTCACCCAGGCCGCCGGACTGTCCCACAGCACCGCCATGGCCGCCGAACAATCCAGCCAGGCCAGCAGCCGTCTCAAGGCGCTGAGTGAACAGTTGAACGGGTTGCTCAAGCAATTCCGAGTGTGAGGGTTGTGCAGGGCCTCTCTGCTGGGGGCGATGCTCAGTTAAAGCTGTTGTGATTTATTGTGGCGAGGGAGCTTGCTCCCGCTGGGCTGCGTAGCGGCCCCCTTTTTTGTGAGCGCTTCGCGCTCAAGCGGGAGCAAGCTCCCTCGCCACGGACTCGACTTGCTCTCCAGCTACGCAACATCTCTCTGCGGGAGCGCGCCTGCTCGCGATGGCGGCGGCACATCCCGCACTGATATTGGAGCTGCCCACGCCATAACGTTTACAATCCCCGCCCTCTCCTCTTTTCCCCAAGGAACCGCCATGTCCGGGCTTGAACTGTTTGCCGCAGCCCTCGGCGTGATCGCTGTCTGGTTGACCGTCAAGCAGAACCCCTGGTGCTGGCCGATCGGCCTGGTCATGGTGCTGCTGTACAGCTGGATCTTTTTCGAGGTGAAGTTGTATTCGGACATGCTGTTGCAGGTTGTCTACGCGGTGTTGCAACTCTACGGCTGGTGGCAATGGACTCGTGCCGGGCACAATCATGATGGACGCCAGGTCACCCGCCTCGGTGGGCCGTCGGTGTTGCTCGGCTTGGCTATCGGCGCGGCAGGCAGCCTGTTGTTGGGCGCCGCCATGGCTCACTGGACCGACGCCGCCCAACCCTGGCTCGATGCCGCACTCACCGGCTTCAGCCTCGTGGCTCAATGGTGGATGGCGCAAAAACGCGTGCAATGCTGGCCGCTGTGGATCGCTCTGGATGTGATTTTCGTCGGCCTGTTCATCTATAAGGGCTTGCACCTGACCGCCGCACTCTACGCCCTGTTCACCCTGCTGGCCGTGCAAGGCTGGCGGGAATGGCGCGCCGACCCGGCCCTGCGCGCATGAAGGTGGTGGTGCTGACCGGCCCGGAATCCAGCGGCAAGAGTTGGCTGGCGGCGCAATTGCAGGAACACTTTGGTGGCGTGCGGGTGGATGAGTACGTGCGCCATTTCATGGAGCAGACCCAACGCGATACCTGTCTGGCCGACATCACCGACATCGCCTCCGGCCAACTGGCCTGGGAAGATGAAGCGCGTGCCCGCCGTCCGGCGCTGTTGATCCTCGATACTCACCTGTTGAGCAACATCCTCTGGAGCCAGACCCTGTTCGGCGACTGTCCGGACTGGCTTGAGCCGGCCCTGCTGGCCCGCCATTATGACCTGCACCTGCTGCTGAGCCCCGAGCAGGTCGAATGGACCGGCGACGGCTTGCGTTGCCAACCCGGGCTGGCAGAACGGCTGGCGTTTTTTGAGGCGATCGAGGCCTGGCTGAGCGAACATCAGCGACCGTTCCAGGTCATTGAGGGCGATTGGGCGCAACGCCAACGGCAAGTGTTCGCCGCCGTTACCCAGCTGCTTCAAGCTTGATCGCTGGGTGATCTGTTTCATTCTTGAAACAACGCAGTCGCTCCAAACCCGGATCCAACGCCGCTTCACCAAATTGCCATCAAGACTGTCAAGCTTCCGAAACACCCGCCCAAAAGCCTGGATCCAGAGCCCTGGGACAGTAGGTGACCGGTTGGTCACCATGCCCCTTGTCTCAGTGTTGAAACAGGTTCCTTCCCCGGCATCCCCCCCGTAGCTCCAACTCATTGAAATAAAAAACATTTCAAAACACGGCACGACACCTGCTCTCCAACTTCGCAACGCTGACTAGGGCCAGCGTACCGAAGAAGGAATCGATGCCATGGGGATTTTCGATAGGGGCATGACCTGTCTGCTGTTGATCGGCTACGCCGCCAGCGCAACGCTCAGCTTGCCAGCGCGGGCCGAGGGCAACGGCGTCATTGTGCTCACCCGTGACGTGCAGCCCATTGCAATCGGTCGCAACGGTGGCAAAGACCCCTACCCGACCACTGTCAATGCCAACCCCTCCGAACGCATCAACCAGGCGACCGCCAGCACCGAACTGAGCGATGGCGAGTTCGCCAGCGTGGCCAGCGGTTCGTCGATCCGCAACATCGTCACCCCGAACACCGGTGTGCAAGGCCTGAACGTCGTGACCAACCCCAACGGCATGCCGGGCATGAGTGCCGGCCACGGTGGTGGTAGCGGCGGCGCGATCTCCGGCACCATCAACCGCTCGCTCAGTTCCGGCCTGGCTCCGTTGGGTCGGTTGGCGGGAGGCCAGTGACATGAAGCCCGCCCTGTTTCTCCTCGCCCTGCTCATGCTTTCCCTGCTCAGCTCTTTCAACGTATTTGCCGATTCGGGTGTTGCGGTGATCAGTAGCGCCAACCTGCAGGATTCCGGCAGCCATTACACCGGCAACTTCAACGTCAACCAGGCGGCCGGCGACCAGACCCAGCAGACCAACACCCGAGCCATCGCCATCGGCAGCCACGCCCAGGCCAGCACCCATGTGCAACAACGCGTCGACACGCCGGCCAACCCGTCCATGAACGCCACCGCCCGCATCGGCGGCCAATCCTTTACCAACGGCAACGGTGTGCTGGGCGTCAACCAGTCCGCCGGGGCCAACAACCAGATGGCCAATGTCATGCGAGTGGGCATCAGTGCCCATCCGCAGAGCATTGACGACAGCGCCCTGTCTCAACAGAACGTGGCGTTGCTACCGAACTCAGGAGCAACTGGCGCCCCAACCGGCAGTCGCCAGGTCGTTACCAGCGACCAGGCCTTCACCGGCAGCCGCGGGGTCATCCAGGTGAACCAGAGCGCAGGGGTGGGAAACCGTATGGCGAACACCCTGAGCATCCGGGTCGCTGATTGACCCGGAGGCTACATAAGAAAGTACCGACACTTAACCAACGACACGCAAGGAGAAACACCATGAAACCTACAATGGCACTCAAACCATTGGTTTTCGCTCTCGCCGCTGTCATGGCAATGGCCGCACAGGCTGGAGGAAACGACAACGGGCACGGTAATGGTCATGGCCACCATGGTCCCAAAGGCCCAACGTGGGAAGAACAGCTTTCCATCAACGCCGGCGCAACGGCTACCGTGATGGATGAGCAGAACAGCGACGGCAACCAGGTGCTCAACCAGGGTACTAAAAACACCGCCGAAGCCACCGACTCCCTCAATGGCAGCAACGGCAACATGGGGGCGAACATCGCCGCCGGCGACGGTAACCAACAAGACAACGCCGCAGCGCTGGCTACCGCTGACGAAAGCTTCATCTTCGGCGCGGCTGTCGCCGCCTCGAGCGCCACGCAAACCAATACCAACAACTATGTAAAAAACAACTCGACCCACAACAACGCCTCGCTCACCAATGCAGGCAACAACGGCTCCGGCAACATCGGCATCAACGTGACCGCCGGGAACTTCAACCAACAGAAAAACAACCTGGCCATCGCCGTATCCGGGGGCCGTGTCGCACAGGCCTCTGCCGCGGCTGACCAGTCCTCCACCGGCCTTGTGGTCGACAACAAAGGCGTGCGGACCTACAAGACCGATACCCTCACCAGCACTTCCAGCGCTTCCGGCACCTTCAAGGCCCACGGCACCGGCACCGTCGAGGATGACGGCCATGGCGGATGGGGCAACAAAGGTGGCTATGGCGGCGGTCACGACGACGACAAGTTCAAGTTCTCCGCCGTGGGTACTTTCGAACTGTCCGGCACCAACACCCAGCAAGTGCTGACCCGCGACGGCTGGAAAAACCCTGTGCTCAACAACGCCACCATGACCAACTCCATGAACGGCTTCTCCGGTAACGGCGGCGCCAACGTGTCGGCGGGCGTGGGCAACCAGCAGAGCAACTCGCTCTCCATCTCTGCCGGCTGCAGGGCTTGCATGTAAAAAGTACCACTGCGGGAGTGGTGGCCCTGTGGGAGCAAGCTTTGCTCCCACAGGCTGCGCTCTCGCAGGGGCTTTTTTCCAGGGTTCCCACCAGGCGTATCGATCATGCGTGTTACTGCCGTTTCCCTGCTGCTCTGCATGGCCTGTGTGGCCGAAGCGGCGCAGATACCAGTCGCCGCCCTGCCTGGCGGCATGCTGGTCTACAAACCGGTGCAGAGCATACGCGAGCGCAAGTTCAGCGACATCGTCGAGCAGAAAACCGATTTCAGTTGCGGCGCCGCCGCGCTGGCCACGGTGCTGCGCCAGGCCTATTGGCTGGACGTCGATGAAGAGCACGTCATCAAAGGCATGCTGGTCAATGCCGACCAGGATCTGGTCCGTACCCAAGGGTTTTCCATGCTGGACATGAAGCGCTACGTGGAAGCCATCGGCATGCGAGCCCGAGGCTACCGGATACCGCCAGAGAAACTCGAAGCGGTGACGATCCCGGTGGTGGTCCTGATGGAAATCCGCGGCTACAAGCACTTCGTGGTGTTGCAGCGGGCCGACAAGCAATGGGTCTACATCGGCGACCCGGTGCTGGGCCACAAGCGCTACGCCCACGATGATTTCGTCAAAGGCTGGAACGGCATCGTCTTTGCGATCGTCGGCCCCGGCTATGACAAGACCAATACGCTGCGCAACCCTCCGCAACCACTGACGGCACGTAACAAACTGGACGGGTTCAACCCGGTCAGGGATGCAGAACTGATGGATTTCGGCTTCATACAGAGCGACTTCTTTTAATCGCCGACCAACTGCCAACATAAGTACAAAAAGGAGCAGGACGCTCCGGGAGCAGCACATGAAAACTTCACACTGGCTGTCGCTGGCCTGCCTGGCCGCGGCTGCCTCGGGCTATGCCCATGCCGGCTTCAAACCCATCGAAGTCAAGGACCAGGAGCTTGCCGAGCTGCGCGGTCGTTATGTCATGCCCGGCCGAGTCATCAGCTTCGGCATCGTCATGAGCAGTACCTGGCGCAACGCCAGCGGCGACCTGATCGGCGCCACCAGCACCATGCAAATCCAGTCCGCCACCGTCAAACCCCAGTTTTATGTCTCCACCATCAAGCAGACCGGCAACGGCAGCGTCCCGGAACAGGGTAGCGGCAATATTACCGGTGGTGCCGGCCTTGGCACGAGCCAGGGCGTGACCCAAAGCGTACGTGCCGCCGGCGACGGCAATACCGCCTACAACAACGTCAACATCAATGTGAAAGAGAGCAACCAGGCGCCCGCGCTCGTGCCTTCCCAAGGTCAACTGCTGACCAAGGGCCAGACCATCAGCGGCAGCAACGCCGCCGGCAGTGTCGCGGTCACCGCCACCGGCAGTGGTGTGCAAATGGCAATCCAGGCCAGCCATAACCAGGGCAGTACCCTGCAACAAGTGGCTCAAGGTGGTTTGCTGCAAAACACTCGCCTGCTGGGCAACAGCAACCTGGTCAACAACATGACGCAACTCAACGTGGTGCTGAACAATAACGGCGCCAGCGCCGGCGCACTGGACTGCAACCTGACCCAACTGCGCGGCCTGCGTAACCTCGGTTATTGAACTACGCTGGTTTCCGATCATTGGGCAATTAGGGACGGCATATTTCATGTATCGATCCGTATCGTTGCGCGCTGTGATGTGTTTAAGCACGTTGTTCCCGGCGACCGTGTTGCACGCGGCCCCGGATGCCGAAATAGAGGCCCTGAAACAGGAGCTTCTCGAGCTCAAGCAACGCTACGAGGTCCAACAGAAGGCCCTGGCGGTGCTCGAACAGCGGGTTCGCCAAGTGGAGGATCAACCCGCCGCTCCACCGCCCAAGCGCCTGGCCAAGTCCCCTGCCGACATGAAAGGCAACCAGACCGTGGCCGGCGGTGGCGCGGCAACGACCGGCGGCAGCGGCTATGGACAATCCCTGGCCGATGATTCCCAGCCGGCCCAGAGCGTCTCCAACCTCTATGACGAGGCCAGCGGTTTCTTCGGCGGCGGCAAATTCAGCTTCGAGACCGGCGTGACCTATTCGCGCTACGACACGCGGCAACTGATCCTCAATGGTTTCCTGGCCCTGGACTCGATTTTCCTGGGCAACATCAACCTCGACCGGATCAAGGCCGACACCTGGACGCTGGACCTCACCGGTCGCTACAACTTTGACAACCGCTGGCAGTTCGACCTCAACGTCCCGGTGGTCTACCGCGAATCCACGTACCAGTCAGGCGGCGCGAACAACGGCGCAGCCGGCGTCACCAGCGAAGAAACCGTGACCCGCGACCCCACCATCGGTGACGTCAACTTCGGCATCGCCTACAAGTTCATGGATGAGTCGATCAACTACCCGGACGCGGTGGTCACCCTGCGGGTCAAGGCTCCAACCGGCAAGGACCCGTTCGGCATCAAACTGCGTCAATCCCAGGCCAACACCAACCTGTTCGTGCCTGACGACCTGCCCACCGGCAATGGCGTGTGGTCGATCACCCCTGGGCTTTCGCTGGTCAAGACCTTCGACCCGGCCGTGTTATTCGGTACCCTTTCCTACACCCATAACTTCGAAGAATCGTTCGACGACATCAGTTCCACGGTCAACCAGAAAGTACCGGGCAAGGTGCGGATCGGCGACAGCTTCCAGCTCGGCGCGGGCATTGCCTTTGCCTTGAACGAGAAGATGAGCATGTCGTTCTCGGTCTCTGACCTGATCCAGAAGAAAAGCAAGCTCAAACAGGACGGCGGCGACTGGGAATCGGTGGTCTCCAGCGACGCCAACGCCGGCTACTTCAACATCGGCATGACCGTCGCTGCCTCGGACAACCTGACCATCGTGCCCAACCTGTCCATCGGGTTGACTGACGATGCGCCGGATTTCAGCTTCAGCCTGAAATTCCCGTATTACTTCTAGCGCAGGATGACGGTCTTGACACCGTACCCTGTGGGAGCGAGCCTGCTCGCGATAGCGGTAGATCAGTCATTTTAACTGTGACTGACACACCGCTATCGCGAGCAGGCTCGCTCCCACAAGGAATCGTGCAGGGCTGAGTCAGCGGATCTGATGCTTGTGCAGCAACCGATAGAACGTCGGCCGGGACACGCCCAGCACCCTCGCGGCCACGCTCAGGTTGTCGCTATGGCGATTGAGCACATCGCTCAGGGCTTGGCGCTCGGCGCGGGTCTTGTAGTCCTCCAGCGTACCCATCGGGGCCGCCACGCCTTGGTGACTGGCCAGGCCGAGGTCCCGGGCCTCGATTTGTCGCCCCTCGGCCAGCACCAAGCCGCGACGGACGCGGTTGGCCAGTTCCCGCACATTGCCGGGCCAGTCATGCATACCCATCGCCACCAATGCATCGTCGCTGAAGCTGCGGGGGCGGCGGCCGGTTTCCCGGCTGTAGAAATGGGAAAAGTGGCTGGCGAGCATCGCCAGGTCGCCATGGCGTTCGCGCAGCGGCGCCATCACCACTTGCAACACGTTCAGGCGGTAATACAGATCCTCGCGAAACCGCTTGTTCTCGATGGCCGCCTCAAGGTCCACATGGGTAGCCGCCAAAACTCGCACATCGACCGCAATCGGCTGGCTACCACCGACCCGCTCAATGTGTTTTTCCTGTAGAAAGCGCAGCAGGTTGGCCTGTAACTCCAACGGCAGGTCGCCAATTTCATCGAGAAACAACGTGCCGCCGTGGGCCGCCTCGATCCGTCCGATCTTGCGTTGGTGAGCGCCAGTGAACGCGCCCTTCTCATGCCCGAACAACTCGGACTGGATCAGGTGCTCCGGGATGGCTCCGCAGTTGATGGCAATGAACGGCCGGTTACGCCGGTGAGACTGACAATGCAGGGTGCGCGCCACCAGCTCCTTGCCGGTACCGCTTTCGCCCCGGATCAACACCGGCGACTCGGCAGGCGCCAGCTTGCTCAACAATTTACGCAGCTCGCGAATCGGCTTGCTGTCGCCCAGCAGCTCATGTTCGGGCTGATCAATGTGGATCGAGCCCTGCCCCCGCAGGCGCGCCATGCCAAACGCCCGGCCCAGTGTCACCTGGACCCTGGACACGTCGAACGGCAAGGTATGGAAGTCGAAAAACCATTCGCAGACAAAATCACCGACGTTCTGCAGGCGCAACACTTCCTGGTTGAGCACGGCGATCCATTCGGTACCGCTGCGACTGATCAACTCCTTGACTGCTTCCGGGCGTTCCAGATGGAAGGGCTGCAACCGCAAAAGACCGACGTCACAGGTCCGATCGCCGGCGTGTTCGAGGGAGCAACTGTCCACATCCCAGCCAATGGTGCGCAAACCTGGCAACAAACGATGACAATCGTCGCAGGGATCAACCACGAGCAGACGACGTGACGTACTGGCTTCGATCATGACTGATCCTTGGCGTCAAAATAAGGAAATATGATTAGAAACAGTCGTTTGGCAAACCTGCATGTAACAGTAGCAAGAAGTTGACGCCTCCTTGTATCAATTGATTATCGAGATCGCGTCAAAGTGGTTATAAGCGAGCGTTTCGTTAGTTGTCGCGCACCTGTTTCTTTCATGGCGCTTTCAAACAAAAGCCCAAAAGCCTGGTCTGAAAGAAAATCGAAATTTATTTAAATAATGTGTGACCCGCGTGCGGGTTCGGAACATCAGTACAAGTAACCAGCCGCACGGTACGCCCAACCGACGGCACATCATTTGTTTGGGCACACTTAAGAGAAAACGCCATGAACGCCCCGCTCCGTATCAACGAAGCTCTTTTGATTGCCGACCGCGCATTCCGTCCTTTCCAATGCGTGGCCTGGGCTCCACAAGACGGCAACGGTGAACTCAGCCTGACCGTCATCGACCGTACCAATACTCATATTGGCCGCACCCAGATTCCAAGCAGCGCCTATACCGACCCGGTCCAACTGGCCGACCTGTTGAAACAGGCCCGTGCCGAACTGAGCCAGGAAGGCTACAAACTGCAATCCTGGTCGATGCCTGAATAACGACCTGTAAAGCCTGTTATCGATTGCAGGCTTGGCTCTGGGTTGTAAAGCCATTGTTATGGCACGAATCGCCGCTGTATCTGTAGAACATGACAGTTGTGCGTTGCCACATTCAGGGATTGAATGATGCCCTCATGCAGTCGTCGCCCTTTCGGGCCGGTCGATACGCAAGGAGAGGCAGGCATGCTCGATCAGTTCGCGTTTGTGCTCCCCGGGGCCATGGCCCACGCCGGGCAACTTGACTCAGGCTTTGCCGCCAACGGCAAAGCCTGGATTCATTTCGAAGACAGCACCTCGAGCCTGACCACCGGGCTGACCCTCGACCACGCCGGACGAATTCTTGTAGCAGCCAGGATCGAGACAGCCCGCGGCAGTCGGTTCGGGTTGGCGCGACTCAATCATGACGGCTTGCCTGACCCGGGCTTCGGTACCGACGGTTGCGTGATTGGCTCATTTGAAAACGACTTCGAAGCAACCGCAGGCCAAGTGATCGAGTTGCCCGACAGGCAGATCCTGCTGTCCGGCCTGCACTACGAAAACAACGACCACACCCTTCCTGCCCTGGCGCTGTTCGACCAGCAAGGTCGCGCCGTTCAAAGCTTCGGCAACGGCGGCCGGCACATCATCCGGCTTTGCGGCAATCTCTCCCAAGGCCTGCGCGATCCGTGGCTGCCGCCCGGCGTGCCGGGGCTTGAAGCCTGCGACATGCAAGTGCAGGCCGATGGCCGGATCCTTGTGCTCGCCAACCACCACTACCAATTGTCCGATCATGTCGGCGTACTGATCCGCCTCTTGCCGGACGGAACATTGGATACCTCGTTCAACGGTCGCGGTTTCGTGATGGTCCGACGCTTATTGAAAAATACCTGGCTCGGCTGCCTGGTGCTCCAGGCTGACGGTCATATTGTCGTCGGCGGTGCCATCGACTTGCCCCAGCATGGTTTGATTGCCCGCTATGACAGCAGTGGCAAACTCGATGACAGCTTCGGCGAGAACGGCTTCATGACAATTCTGGCGCAAGGTCACAGCGTAATGGTCAGCCAGATCGTTCAGGATGCGAACGGTGATCTGCAAGTATTCGGCAGCAGCCGTGACCCGATGCATAGCCTGGCCCTGAAAGTGCGCCCGGACGGCAAGCCGGACCGTCACTGCAACCAGGGCCAGTGCCGGCTCATGGCGATCGGACGCAACGCCAGTCAGTGGACCGCCGCTCAACTTCAGCCGGACGGAAAACTGGTGACCGCCGGTGCCACCATCGGCGGTATCGAGGCCGATTTCATACTTGCCCGGCACTTGCCGGATGCCAACCTCGATCCGGATTTCGGCCAGGGCAAAGGCTGGGTTCGTACGCGACTCGGCTACAGCCTGGACACCGCCACCGCCCTGGCGGTGCAGGCTGACGGCAGAATCCTGGTGGGCGGCTATTCGCTCCACGGTCGTTATCGAGCGGTGGTTGCGCGATATTGGGCCTGAACCGAATTATCCCGGGGGAACAGTATTTATTCCTACGCTTGATATTCCCCATCTCTTACGGCAAGTTGCGCGCTTCTAATTAAAAGGAGCAGCCGATGTCCGGTCCAATGGCTCAGGCTTTCGCGCACAACTTTCTGGGGCACTCCCCACGCTGGTATAAGGCGTGCATCATCACTTTCCTGATCCTCAATGCCGTGGTGCTGTGGACCCTGGGTCCGGTCATTGCCGGTTGGATGCTAGTGGTGGAGTTCATCTTCACCCTCGCCATGGCCCTTAAATGCTACCCGCTGATGCCTGGCGGCCTGTTGCTGGTCGAAGCCCTGGTGCTGGGCATGACCACCCCCAAAGCGCTGTACGACGAGCTGCTGCATAACTTCCCGGTCATCCTGCTGCTGATGTTCATGGTCGCCGGCATCTACTTCATGAAGGATCTGCTGCTGTTCCTGTTTTCACGCCTGCTCCTGGGCGTGCGTTCCAAGGCGCTGCTGGCCTTGATGTTCTGCTTTCTCTCGGCGTTCCTGTCGGCCTTCCTCGATGCCTTGACCGTCACGGCGGTGATCATCAGTGCGGCCGTGGGCTTCTATGCGGTGTATCACCGTGTGGCCTCGGGCAATGATCCACGCCTGGACAGCAACGTCGATGAAGACCACGAGCTGCCGTCGCACCATCATGAAGATCTCAACCAGTTTCGGGCGTTTCTACGCAGCCTGCTGATGCATGGCGCCGTAGGCACCGCGCTGGGCGGCGTATGCACCCTGGTGGGCGAACCGCAGAACCTGCTGATCGGCCATGAGATGGGCTGGCATTTTGCAGATTTCTTCCTGAAAGTCGCGCCAGTGTCGTTGCCCGTGCTGGTGGCAGGGCTGGTGACCTGTGTGGCACTGGAAAAGCTGCGCTGGTTCGGTTACGGCACGCTGCTGCCGGACAACGTACGTACCGTACTGGCCGACTACGCCGAGCAGGACAATCGCGAACGCACAGCACGCCAACGCGCCGCCCTGATCGTGCAGGGCATCGCTGCGTTGATCCTGATCGTCGGCCTGGCCCTGCACATCGCCGAAGTCGGCCTGATCGGCCTGATGGTCATCGTGTTGATTACCGCCTTCACGGGGATCACCGACGAGCACCGGCTCGGCAACGCGTTCAAGGACGCCATGCCCTTTACCGCACTGCTGGTGGTGTTCTTTGCGGTGGTAGCGGTCATTCATGACCAGCAACTGTTCACCCCGCTGATTCAATGGGTGCTCGCCCTGCCCGCCGATCAACAGCCAGGCATGCTCTTCATTGCCAACGGCCTGCTGTCAGCCATCAGCGACAACGTATTCGTGGCGACCATCTACATTACCGAAGTGAAGCAGGCCTTCGTCTCCGGCCACATGAGCCGTGAGCAGTTCGAGACCCTGGCGGTGGCCATCAACACCGGCACCAACCTGCCCAGCGTCGCCACGCCTAACGGCCAGGCCGCCTTCCTGTTCCTGCTGACCTCAGCGATTGCCCCGCTGATTCGCCTGTCCTATGGCCGGATGGTTTGGATGGCCCTGCCCTATACCGTGGTGATGGGTGGCCTGGGCTGGTATGCGGTGACGTACTGGTTGTAGAAAATATTGCTGAACAGAAGAAAAACCTGTGGCGAGGGAATCCTTCTGTGGGAGCAAGGCTTGCCCGCGATGAAGGCGATGCGGTCTCTCAGGAACCGAGGTGCCTGTTTCGCGAGCAAGCTTTGCTCCCACAGTGGGAATAAATTCCCGTTCCACCAAAGGCCTGGGCGGTCTACCGCGGCAGGATGTACCGCTCGATCGCCAGGGCCGCACCGTCTTCGGTCACGGCGGCGGTCACGACATCCGCCTGACGCTTGATCGCCTCCTCCGCCTGCCCCATGGCAATCGACAAACCAGCACGATGAAACATCGCCGGGTCGTTGCCACCATCCCCCATGGCCGCCGTCTGCTCCAGCGGCACTTCCAGGAACGCTGACAGGGTCGCCAGTGCTTCGCCCTTGTTGGCCTGCATCGCTGTCACATCCAGGTAGATCGGTTGTGAACGTGACACCTGGGCCTGGCCTTTGAGCAGCGGATGCAGCCGAGCCTCCAGTTCCACCAGCAGGTCCGTGTTAGCGCTGGTGGCGACAATCTTGTCGATACGTTCCAGATAGGGTTCGAAGCTGTCGACCTGCACCGGCGGATAACCCAGCCCGCGGGTTTCAACCGGCACCATCGGCCCGTTGGCGTCACGCACCAGCCAGTCGCCGTCGGCAAACACCCAGACCTCGATGCCAGGCTGATCGGCGTACAGCGCCAAGGTGGCTAGCGCCGCCTCGGCAGGCAAGTAATGCACGGCGAGGAAACTGCCGTCGGGATGAACCAGCGTGCCGCCGTTGAACGCCGCGGTGGGCAGATCGACGCCCAAGGCCTCGATCTGCTGCAACATCGCCCGGGGCGGCCGCCCGGTGGCGAGGCTGAACAGCACGCCGGCCTCACGCAATGAACGAACGGCTTCGATGGTGCGTTGGTTGAGACTGTGGTCAGGCAGCAGCAGCGTGCCGTCCATGTCACTGAGCAAAAAGCGGATGGGGTGTTTCAGTTGATCACTCATCCGAGGCCGTGCCAGACGCGACCGTCGCGTATCAGCAGATCATCGGCGGCCGACGGGCCATCTTCACCGGCCTTGTAAGGCTGGACCGCTGCGTCCTGTTGCCAGGCATCAAGGAATGGCTGCACGGCGCGCCAGCCGTTTTCGATGTTGTCGGCGCGCTGGAACAAGGTCTGGTCACCGGTCAGGCAATCGTAGATCAAGGTTTCGTAACCCGTGGACGGCTGCATTTCGAAGAAGTCCTTGTAGGCGAAGCCCAATTCGATATTGGCCATGTCGAGCGCCGGCCCCGGCCGTTTGGCCAGCAGGTCGAACCACATGCCTTCATTGGGCTGAATCTGGATTCTCAAGTATGTAGGTTGCAGTTCGTCGACTTCGGTGTCGCGAAACTGCGCGTAAGGCGCTGGCTTGAAGCAGATGACGATTTCCGTGTCGCGCACGCTCATGCGCTTGCCGGTACGCAGGTAAAACGGCACGCCGACCCAACGCCAGTTGTCGATCATGACCTTCAGGGCGACGTAGGTCTCGGTGCTGCTGTCAGGCGCCACGTTGGCCTCCTGGCGATAGCCATTCACCGCCTTGCCGCCGACCTCACCGGCCGTGTACTGGCCCCGTATGGAGTTGGCGCGCGCCTGCTCCACCGACCAGGGCCGAATCGCCCCGACGACCTTGGCCTTTTCTCCGCGCACGGCGTCGGCACCAAAGGCCGCTGGCGGCTCCATGGCCACCATCGCCAGCAGTTGGAAAAGATGATTGGGCACCATGTCCCGCAAGGCGCCGGTGTGTTCATAAAAGCTGCCACGGGTTTCCACGCCGACGGTTTCGGCGGCGGTGATTTGTACGTGGTCGATGTAGTGGTTGTTCCAGAACGCTTCGAACAGGCTGTTGGAGAAACGGCTGACCAGAATGTTCTGCACCGTTTCCTTACCCAGGTAATGGTCGATGCGATAGATCTGTTTCTCGCTCATGACCTTGAGCAGGCAGGCGTTCAGCGCTTCGGCGGTGTGCAGGTCGGAACCGAACGGTTTTTCGATCACCACGCGCCGAAAGGCCCCCTCCTGCTCCTGAAGCAGCCCGGCCGCACCGAGGCGGCTGACCACTTCACTGAAAAAGCGCGGCGCGGTCGCCAGGTAGAAAACCGCGTTGCCGGTGCCGCTGGCGGCGATTTTCGCCGCCAGCGCCTGGTAGGTGCCGTCATCGAGGAAATCACCCTGGACGTAACTGATGCCCCGGGCCAGCTTGGCCCACAGCAGCGGGTCGAGCGCACGGTTGGCATCACCGCCCTTGCTCGCTGCTTCGTTACGGATGAAGTCCTCGAGTTTCTTGGCAAAATCCACATCGCTGATAGCGTTGTGGTCAACCCCGATGATGCGCAGCCCATCGTCCAGCAGACCGTCGCGACTGAGGTGGTAAAGCGCCGGCATCAGCAGACGCTTGACCAGATCGCCATGGGCGCCGAACAGGAACAGCGCGGTCGGCGGCGCGGGTTCTGCCTTGGATTTGCTGCCGATCGAGGTCATTTTTTCGGTGTCTCCACGTGGCCGCCAAAGCCGAAGCGCATGGCCGAGAGCATTTTGTCACCGTACGTGCTTTGCTGGCGTGAGCGGAAACGGGCAAACAGCGAACTGGACAGGACCGGAACCGGCACCGCTTGCTCGATGGCGGCTTCGATGGTCCAGCGCCCTTCGCCGCTGTCGGCAACTTCGCCGGAAAAACCGTCCAGTTTCGGATCGCTGGCCAGCGCATCGGCGGTCAAGTCCAGCAACCAGGACGACACCACGCTACCGCGACGCCAGACTTCGGCGATATCGGCCAGGTTCAGGTCGAAACGCTGCTCCGGTGGCAGGCTTTCGCTGGATTTGGTCTTGAGGATGTCAAAGCCCTCGGCAAAGGCCTGCATCATTCCGTATTCGATCCCATTGTGGATCATCTTCACGAAATGCCCCGAGCCGGCCGGACCTGCATGGATATAGCCACGTTCGGCGCGGTCATCGTCGGACTTGCGGTCACGGGTGCGCGGGATGTCGCCCATGCCCGGCGCCAAGCTATCGAACAACGGGTCCAGGCGCTGGACCACTTCGGCATCACCGCCAATCATCATGCAGTAGCCGCGCTCCAAGCCCCAAACGCCGCCGGAGGTGCCGACGTCGATGTAGCTCAGGCCTTTTTCCGACAGGGCCTGAGCGCGACGGATGTCGTCCTTGTAGTACGTGTTGCCGCCATCAATGATCACGTCGCCTGGCTCAAGCAGTTCACTGAGGTCATTGATGGTGTCTTCGGTGGGTGCGCCGGCCGGCAGCATGACCCAGACCGCCCGTGGTTTCTCCAGGCCGGCGACCAGCGCCGGCAGGTCCGCGACGCCTGTGGCGCCTTCCTGGCGCAGGTTTTCGACAAAAGCGGCATTGCGGTCATAAACGACGGTGGTGTGCCCATTGAGCATCAGGCGCCGCGCAATATTGCCGCCCATGCGGCCCAGTCCAATAATCCCGAGTTGCATGTGCTGATGCTCCCTACTACAAATAAAGGTGTGTCAAAGATGAAACGCTATCGACTAGTGGAGGTTAGTCCAGAGCATTGCCGCATAGTTTCCGGGTAATTCGAGCGATCACAAGGGATAACGCTCACGATCCGGCCAAAGACACAGCGACCATGAAAAATAAAAAAGTTCCAATCACAAGCAAAAGAAATCAGAATCGGCGCCGATAGTAGAGGTGTCGACCAAATACTGGCGACATCTCTATAGTTGATGTACGCCATTTGCGAGGTGAGCAATGGGCCCTGTCGTTACCGCACGTCCTCCCCAAACCCTTTATGTGACCATTCGTCGCGATGAATTGCGCCTACTCAAGGAAGAACGCGATCTGCTGCTCGATGAAGTGATGCAGTTGCGCATGCAACTGCAGCACGCACAACTGCCCCACCAAAGCCAGTCCCTGGCGCGGTAAGCGCCCCAGAGGCACAGCGCCAGCAAGTGACACTGGCATTCCGGTGTCACTCGCCTGTAAGCCCGCCATGCGTACTTGTGGCGAGGGTTCTATCCGCGGCAGCAAAGCTTGCCTGCGATAGCCGCCCGGCGGTCGAAAGGCTGAACTTGCGGCATCGTTCATCGCGGGCCAGCCTTGCTCCCACAGGGCTTGCTCTCAGGTGAATACACGTCACAAATACCTCCCTCGCCTGGGTGCATTCGCGCCAAGTTACCGATTTGTATCCGAAAAACTCACGAACTTTTCACAACCGCCTCGCAATACTCCCCGCCCTATAGGTTGTTCGGCGTAATGCCTGCGGTCGCCAATCCGGTGCCGGCAGCTTCGTCGATAAGGGCTGGAGCGCTTGATGAGCTTGTTCAAACGCAGCAAAACGACTGCGAAAGGTTTCGACTGGGCCGGACTCGGCTGGCTGTTTCTGTTCTTCTGGTACTTTTCGGGCATCACCCAACTGCTCATTCTGCTGAGCGACACCTCCGGCTTCACCGGCTTTCGCCAAGCGTTCGTGATGAGCGCGGTATGGCTGGCGCCTATGCTGCTCTTCCCCGCCCGCACACGCTTGCTCGCCGCATTGATCGGCGTGGTGCTGTGGGCCTGCTCCATGGCCAGCCTGGGCTATTTCTTCATCTATCAGCAAGAATTTTCCCAGAGCGTCATTTTCATCATGTTCGAATCGAACGTGTCTGAAGCCGGTGAGTACCTGACCCAGTATTTTGCCTGGTGGATGGTGGCGGCGTTCCTGGCCCACACCGCCGTCGGCTATTGGCTCTGGACCCGCCTGCGCCCGGTGTACCTGCCCCGGGGCCAGGCCCTGGTCGCCGCGGTCGCCATTGTCCTGGCCGTGGTCGGCTATCCGCTGATCAAGCAGACCCAGCGTACCGGCAGCTTCGCCGGTGGCCTGGAGAAGTTCGAAGATCGCATCGAGCCGGCGGTGCCGTGGCAGATGCTGGTGGCCTACCGTCGCTACGGTGAACAACTGGAGAACATGCAAGGCATGCTCCACAGCGCCAGCAAGATCGCGCCACTGCGCAACCTCAAGGATGCCATGGCCGGCCAGCCGGCGACCCTGGTGCTGGTGATCGGCGAGTCCACCAATCGCCAGCGCATGAGCCTCTACGGTTACCCAAGGGAAACCACGCCGGAACTGGACAAGCTCAAGGACCAGCTTTCGGTGTTCGACAACGTCATCACCCCGCGCCCCTATACCATCGAAGCGTTGCAGCAGGTGCTGACGTTCGCCGACGAACAGAACCCGGACCTGTACCTGAGCACGCCGTCGCTGGTGAGCATGATGAAGCAGGCCGGCTACAAGACTTTCTGGATTACCAACCAGCAGACCATGACCAAGCGCAACACCATGCTTACGACCTTTTCCCAGCAGGCCGACGAGCAGGTGTACTTGAACAACAACCGTAACCAGAATGCCGCGCAATACGATGGTGACGTGATCGAACCGTTCAACAAGGCCTTGGCCGACAGCGCTCCGCGCAAGCTCATCGTGGTGCACCTGCTCGGCACCCACATGAGTTACCAGTATCGCTACCCGCCGACATTCAACAAGTTCACCGACCGTCAGGGCGTACCGGCGAGCTTGCGTGACGATCAGGTCCCGACCTACAACAGTTACGATAACGCGGTGCTGTACAACGACTTCGTCGTGTCCAGCCTGATCAAGGATTACGCCAAGACCGACCCCAACGGTTTCCTGCTGTACCTGTCGGACCATGGTGAAGACGTGTTCGACTCGCCAGGCCACGGTACGCTGGGCCGTAACGAAGGCAAGCCGACCGCGCCGATGTACACCATCCCCTTCATGGCCTGGGCCTCGCCCAAGTGGCGCGAAAGCCATGACTGGAACTTTGCCGGCGACCTGTCACGGCCCTACAGCAGCTCGCACCTGATTCACACCTGGGCCGACCTGGCGGGCTTGAGTTTTGATGAGCTGGACCGCAGCAAGAGCCTGGTCAGTGATGACTTCAAGGCCCGTCCGCTGCTGATCGGCAACCCCTATCAAGCCCCGCGCAAGGCCCTGATCGACTTCAGCCTGATGCAGCCCAAGGCGCCGTTGGCTGAAGTCGTGCAGAAATAACCTGAACCGGCCAGATGCCCGCTTTTACAGGGGCTTGATCCAGAACTGCATAGTGCCGTAGGCCGGGTCGAACATGCCGGCGGCAAAACCGAACTTGGTATAACTGCCTTGCGCCACGGCATTACCCTCGAGCACTTCCAGGGTGATTTTGCAGCAGCCACGCTGACGGGCGATGTCCTCGACCTTCTGCAGCATCTTCTGGCTCAGGCCCAGGCCGCGAAACTCCTTCATGACTATCATGTCGTGGATATTCACCAGCGGCCGACAAGCGAAGGTTGAAAAACCCTCGAAACAATTGACCAACCCCGCCGGTTCGCCATTGACGAAAGCCAGCACACTAAAGGCATGGGGGCGCTTGGCCAGTTCTTCAGGAAGGTGCAGCAGCACCTCGGGAGGCAGTGAATGACCACCACCCATCGGGTCCTCGGCATAGCCATTGAGCACATGACAGATCGCTTCGGCGTGGACCGGGTTGGTGTAGCTGGCTTGCAGAACAAGAATGCCCTTGGCTTCTTCCATGACCTTCCATCTCACTTCGGTAGTACCGGCGACTCGATGCCGCCGGCAAGATACAGTCAGCCTTGCTGACCAAAACGTTGCATTTGCATTTCCTGGAGGCGACTGAGAGTACGGCGAAACGGGAATTGCAGATAGCCCTGGGTGTACAACTCATCCATCGGTACCGCGGCCGACAGGTACAACGGCACCTTGCGGTCATAGCATTCGTCGACCAGGGCGATGAACCGCCGGACACCGTCGTCGTGGATCGACAGCTGCGGCAACTCGCGATCACCCGCCTCGACCCGCGCCACGCCGTCTTCCGTGCCACGGGCGATGCGCCCTTCACGCTGTTCGGCACTCAGGCAAGGCACGTCACTGAGCAAGATAACGTTGAAGCGGTCACACAGGGCCATGAAATCAACGGCCGATAAAGGCTGCTCGCAAAGATCCGGATAACGGCTCCAGAGCACGGTGTCGCTGGCCCCGACCGGCTGGAGCCGGCGATGCCCCGCTTCGATCGGCCCGCTGGCCAGTGCCTGGCCAACGGTCAACTGAACGAAAACCTCGCCCAACGGATCCGGTTGCCCGGGATCACGCAGCCAGTAACGCTGCTGCAATCTGCCCGGATGCTGGCGATGATCCTGCCATCCGTTTACCGGCACGACCTGCATGTGCTGCTTGATCGCCGTGATGGTCGACAGAAACCGCTCACGGTTGTGGCCGTTGGCATAGAGCTCTTCCGGCGGCAGGTTGGACGTGCTCACCACCACCATGCCCAGTTCGAACATCACCTGGAACAGGCGCCCGAGGATCATGGCGTCGCCAATGTCGGTGACAAACAGCTCATCAAAACACAGCACCCGCACTTGCTGGCTCAACTCCCGGGCCAGGGCTTGCAAAGGATCCGGCGTGCCGGTGAGCTGGAACGAACGCTGATGCACCCACGCCATGAAATGATGGAAGTGTTGGCGACGGGCCGGCACCTTGAGGCTTTCATAGAAACGGTCCATCAGCCAGGTCTTGCCGCGTCCCACCGGGCCCCATAGATAAACGCCCTTGATTGACTTGCGCCCCTCGTGCAACGCCTTGTGGCATTGCTCCAGCGTCATGATGGCCAATTCCTGGGCCTCGTCCTGGACGAAGCCGTGGTGTTCGATGGCATGCTGCCAGGCACTCAAGGGGGAGTCGAAAGTCATACGGCCCGGGTCCGGAAAACGAAGGTGGGGAGTATGCCATGACGGGCGACAGGCGAAACACTGCGCAGAGCTGTCTGGACCGGGGAGATGATGCCCCCCTCTGTGGCTAGGGGATTTATCCCCGCTCGGCTGCGCAGCAGTCGCAAACCAACCGGCGCGGTCTACCTGATGCACCGCAGTGCCTTTTGGGGTTGCCGCGCAACCCAGCGGGGATAAATCCCCTCGCCACAACAGGGTTCACATTACAGGACGCGCAACGCTAAACCGAGATATCCAGCCGACTGATCTTACCCTGCTCATCGAGCCGGAAGGTGTAGCGCAACTCCAACGGGCTGCCGGGGAACGTCCCGGAGATCAGGTTTTGCACCAGCACCTTGCCAGTACGTTGCTGCACATTGAGGACTTCCACCCGTGGTTGGAAACGTTGGGCGGTGTCTTCCATCCATTGGGCGATGGCCTGGGTGCCTGCACGGTGCTGGCCTTCATCGAACACGTTGGCATCCTCGGCGAAGTAACGCGTCACCGCCGAACTGTCACGGGCATTGGCAGCCGCAATGTAGCCGGCGATGGCCGGGGCCAGGGAAGAGACGGGGTTGGACATGGCATGGCTCCTTGTTTTATCGATCTGGCCCCATGCTAGAACAGCACTGTGTCAGTTTTTGTCAGGAGTGAACCGCCCGGTTTCGTCCAACTTCATCAGGGCAAACCAGTCCCGCAGCAAATCACTGCGCCGCCCGGGATAGCGCTCGCCCTGCTCGGTGGCAGCGGCAATCCGATCGGTGCGAAAAGTCCGATAGGCACCGCGCAATTCACACCAGGCCACCACCACCCGCGCCTCATTGAAAAAGCCCAGCGCCAGGGGCCAGATCAAGCGTTGGCTCGGGGTCTTGTTCACATCGGCGTAATCGATGTGCAGCTTGGCCTGGGCGCGAATGGCCTGGCGGTAGACATTCAGTTCCACGGTGTTCTGCGGATAGCCATAACCCGGTGGGCCGGGCAGTACCGTGGGGTTGCGCAAGGCGTCCCGTACATCGGGCGCCAGCACCGCGGCGACCTTCGCCAGGGCGTCGGCGGCGGCCTTGCCCAGCACCTCGTCGGCGCGCTGATCGACGTAGCGCAAACCCAGCACAATGGCCTCGATTTCATCGGCGGTGAACATCAGTGGCGGCAGGAACAGGCCACTGCGCAACACATAACCGATGCCCGCCTCGCCCTGGATCGGCGCGCCGAGGGCCGTGAGTTCGGCGATATCACGGTACAAGGTGCGCTCGGAAACATTCAGTTCGCCCGCCAATGCCGCAGCAGTGACTGGGCAACGCTTGCCCCGCAAGACTTGCAGCAAGGTGAGCAGCCGAGTGGTACGCGACACGATGGACAGTCCGTAAGGAAAAAGTTGACGCAGATTAGCAGAGGCTGGTGTCAGAAACTGTCAGGAGCCTTGGTTCACGGTCACCCCAGCAACATACTGGCTTTGTGGCGAGGGGATTTATCCCCGCTGTGGCGCGAAGCGGCCCCAAAATGGATGATCTAGCCCGACTCGACTGGTTGGATTCAGATTTTTGGGACTGCTGCGCAGTCCAACGGGGATAAATCCCCTCGCCACAAGGGTTCGTTTTTTCATTCTTTGAGAGTCTATCCATGCGCAGAATCCTCGGCTTTTCCCTTCTCCTGATGCTGCTCAGCCTGAGCGCCTGCGCCCTCTTTCCTCACCGCGATCCGCTGAACATCAACGTGGTCGGCATCGAGCCGTTGCCCAACCAGGGCCTGGAGGTGCGTTTCGCCGTGAAACTGCGCGTGCAGAACCCCAACGAAACCGCCATCGACTACAACGGCGTGGCGCTGGACCTGGAGGTCAACGGCCGTACGCTGGCGACGGGAGTCAGTGACCAGTCCGGCTCCATCCCACGCTTTTCCGAAGCGATCGTGAGCGTCCCGGTGAGCATTTCGGCGTTTTCCGTGCTGCGCCAGACCCTGGGCCTGAGCCAGACCCAAAGCCTGGACAACCTGCCCTATGTGCTCAAGGGCAAGCTCGCCGGTGGTGTATTCGGTACCCTGCGCTTCGTCGACCGCGGCACCCTCGACCTGCCGGGTTCCGCGGCCAACTGGTGAATCAAGCGATGAAACGCACACCGGGCTTGGCGCGCTCGTCCACCACCAGTTCGAACACATCCGGCCTGGCGTAGTGCCCCACCACGTCATAGTCGTAGCGCGCCCGTACCAGCTCATCGGTGTCGATTTCGGCGGTCAGCAACCCGGCGATGTCTTTCAGCGGCCCGGCCAACACATCGCCCATGGGGCCGACGATCACACTGCCGCCAGCGATCAATGCACGCTCGGCCGGCCAGTTCGCAACCTCGATGCCCAATGCCTGTGGCGAGGCCTGGACCTGACAGGCGCTGACCACGAAGCAACGTCCTTCGTGGGCAATATGGCGCATGGTCACCTGCCACATCTCCCGCTCATCCACCGTCGGCGCACACCAGACCTCCACGCCTTTGGCGTACATCGCGGTGCGCAGCAGCGGCATCATGTTTTCCCAGCACACCGCCGCGCCAACCCGGCCGACCTGGCTGTCGATCACCGGCAAGGTCGAACCATCGCCCTTGCCCCAGATCAGCCGCTCGGTGCCGGTAGGCATCAACTTGCGGTGCCTGGCCACCAGGCCCGCCTCCGGCTCGAAATACAGCGCGGTGCAATATAGGGTGCTGCCGGCCCGCTCGATGACGCCCAGCACCAGGCTCGCTCCGGTGCGCGCCGACAGCCCGGCCAGCGCCTCGGTTTCAACGCCGGGCACGTCGATGGCATTGGCAAAGTAACGGGCAAACGCCTCGCGCCCTTCCGGCAGGCGGTAACCCAATTGAGTGCCGAAACCTTCGCCCTTGGGATAGCCACCGAGCAAGGCTTCGGGCATCACCACCAAACGGGCACCGGCCTCGCGGATGGCGTTTTCATAGGAAAGGATCTGCGCCAGGGTCGCGTCCTTGCCACCCGGCAACGAACCGATCTGCAGGGCAGCCACAATGGATTTGGGCATGGTCTTTCAACTCCTTGATCATCAGGTATTGCTGATTCTCAAGGAGCGGTCGATCATGAATAAAGCCCCGAATGCTGCTAAATGATATGAGCCTCATGAATATCGCCGATATCGACCTCAATCTGCTCAAGACCTTCGAAGCCCTGCATGACGAATCCAGCGCCAGCCGTGCCGCCCTGCGCCTGGGCGTGACCCAGTCGGCCATCAGCGCGGCCCTGCGCAGGCTTCGCGGTTTGTATGACGATCAATTATTCGTGCGCACGGGCCGGGGCCTGGCGCCGACGCTGCGGGCCAATCAACTGAAACCGGTGATCAGCGAAGCCCTGGACAAATGTCGCCAGAGCCTGGCAATGGTCGATCCGGGTGCCAGCCACTATGAGGGCCGCTCGGTCATCGTCGGCCTGTCGGACGATTTCGAGATTGCCCATGGGCGCCGCCTGATCGACGAAGTGACCCGACGTGCGCCGGGGTTGCGCTTGATTTTCCGCCAGACCCACAGCCAGATCGTCGGTCGGGCCCTGATGGAGCGCAGCCTTGACCTGGCGATCACCGCAGGTGGTTTCGCGCAGCGCTTGCTCAGCCGCCAGGTGTTGGGCGAAGGCGATTACGCCTGCCTCCTGGACCCGGCGAGCCTGGCGCAGGGCCAACAAACCCTCAGCCTGGAAGCGTTCGTGGCCCGTGAGCATTTGCTGGTGTCTTCAGGGGGCTTCATCGGCATCACCGATGAAGGGCTGGCCGGGCTTGGCCTGAGCCGGCGGGTCTGCGCCTCGACCACTCACTTTGCCGCGTTGCCGTTCCTGCTCAAGGGCAGCCAGGCAGTGGCGACCATCCCGACCCATGCCGCCCGGGCCATCGCGGGCCTCAGTGGCCTGGCCTTGCTGCCCTGCCCCCTGGCGCTGCCCCGCTACCCCATCGAGCTGGGATGGCGAACCCACACGCAAATGGACCCGGCAGTGCTCAAGGTTCGCGAAGCCATTGCGGCAACATTTGCCTAAGGCTTATTTGTTGGCAGCCATCAGTCGGTTGACTTCACTGCGCACCATGTTGGCGTATTCCGGCGGCGACATACCGTCCAGTTCGGCACGCACCCACTCGGCCCACTTGCCCTTGCGCTTGGAGCGCTCGCCGAACAGGCGGGCGGCATCGCCCTTGGCCTTGCCCAGGTTGTTTTGCCACAGTTCAAAGAGTCGGGATTTTTCGTCTTCCAGCGCAGCGCGCTCGGCCAGGGGCTTGTCAGCCAGATTGAAGCTCATGGGAATTACCTGTTGCGTAAATAGCCGCCATCTTACACCTTGCAGGGAAACGTCTTAACCACGATTTGTGTTGGGCTGCGTTGCCAAGGCCGAACGTGCAACTTTTGTGCAAGCGCAGCACTCCATTGTTCAACGCCATCTCAGCAAGGAGTACTTCAATGGCCCGTAAAAACACCGTGCAAGCGAATGGAGAGCAAATCAAGGATCAGGCCTTCAGCGAACTGAAGGCGTTGATCGAAGAGTCGGAGAAGCTGCTCAAAAGCAGTGCCTCGCTGGTAGGCGAAGACGCTGAGGACCTGCGGGGCCAGATCTCCCAGAAACTGCAGCAAGCGCTTGATTCGGTTGCCAGCGCGCGGGAGCGCACCCGTCCCATGGTCGATGCCACCGAAGTCTACATCGGTGGCCACCCATGGCAGACCGTGGCGATTTCCGCCGGTTTCGGGCTGGTGGTGGGCTTGCTGCTGGGACGGCGTTGAGCAACAGCCCTCAGAACGCCCAAGAGATTTTCTGAGTGGTTAGTCCTGTGGGAGCGAGCCTGCTCGCGATAGCGGTAGATCAGCAGCACTAATGTCGCCTGACATATCGCCATCGCGAGCAGGCTCGCTCCCACAGGGGGGTGAGTGGGCATGCGATGTGTGCACACTCACAAGGCCTTGCCTCAGGCAGCAGGGTCCGCCCGCAGGATCGACGCATCCTCCCCTCGATACAACGCCTCGACTTTCCCTGCCCGCCACTGCAATACCGCCCGCTGGTTGATCGAGCCCTTGTCGGTGATTTCACCTCGATCAATGGACGCCGGTTCATCGAGCAAGGCAATCCACTCCATCCGACTGGCATTGCCGCTGGCTTGGCGGTTCAGGCGTTGCAACCAGTCGGCGAACCATTGGCGTACCGGTTCGCTGGCGAGAACCTCGGCATCGCTGGCATCCGCGCCCAGGCCTGAAAGACGTCGGCACTCAGCAAGCCGTGGAAACACCAGCGCGCCCAGGCACTCGCGATCCGGCGCGGTGATCACCAGGTCCTGGACGTAGGGCGTGCCCTCCAGCACCGCCCGGTTGCGCAGCGGCCCAACGCTGACGAACACACCGGAAGACAATTTGAAATCCTCGGCGATCCGCCCATCGAACATCAGTCCCAGTTGCGGATTGCCGGAATCGGCCAGCTTGATTGCATCCCCCGAGCAATAGAAACCGTCCTCGTCGAATACCTCAAGGGTCTGCTGCGGCGAGCGCCAGTAGCCAGGCATGATGTGCGGCCCGCGAAAGCGCCCCTCAAACTTGCCGTCCACCGGCACCAGGCGCACTTCGCAACCGGGGGCCGGAAGGCCAATGTAGCCGGCCATGGACAATGGCCCGGTGGTGAAGGTGCAGGACGGCGACGCCTCGGTCATGCCCAGGCCCGCCATCATGCGGATCCGTTCGCCGCAATGCTGCTCGGCAACCTTGTCGAGCCGGTCCCAGGTGCTTTGGGACAAACCTGCCGCGGCAAAGAAGAACAGGCTGATGCGCTTGAAAAAGCGCTCGCGCAACTCACCGTCCTGCTCCAGGGCGCTGACCAGTTCCTCCCAGCCCTTGGGCACGGTCAGGTAGGCAGTGGGCGAAATTTCCTTGAGGTTGCGCAGGGTTTCGGCGAAACCTTGGGCAGTGGGTTTGCCGTTGTCCAGGTAGAACGTGCCGCCGTTGTACAGCACGATGCCGACGTTATGACTGCCACCGAACGTGTGGTTCCACGGCAACCAGTCCACCAGCACCGGCGGCTCTTCGCCGAACACCGGAAAGGTTTGCAGAAGCATTTGCTGATTGGCGCAAAGCATACGCTGGGTGGTGATCACCGCCTTGGGCAACTTGGTGGAGCCAGAGGTAAACAAGAACTTGGCGATGCTGTCCGGGCCTGTGGCGGCGAACGCCTGCTCGGCCTCGACGCCGCCGGGTTGCGCCAGCAGGCTGGCGAAGCTTGTCCTGGACCGGCCGGCCATCTCGCCACGTACCGTAATCAAGGGAACATTCGCCGGCAGTACGGCAGTGATCGCACGTTCGAACGGTACGGCTTCGCTGACAAACACCAGCCCCGGCTGCAATAGATCGCAGACGTGGCGCAGCTTGGCGAAATCCTGGGAGAGCAATGAATAAGCCGGCGATACCGGGCAATAGGGAATACCGGCGTACATCGCGCCGAGGGCCATTTGCAGGTGTTCGATGTCGTTGCCCGAGAGCAGCGCCAAGGGTTTTTCCGCCGACAAACCGTAACCGAGCAGGCTTTGGGCGATGGCCCGGACAGTGTCGAGCATCTGCGCGTAGCTGACCCGGCGCCAGTCACCGCCGGCCTCACGGGCCGCGATAAACGTCTGCTGTGGGCGCACCTCGGCCCAGTGCACCAGGCGTTCGAGCAAACGTGCCGGCAGCGGGGCCAGGGGCTCCAGGGAACGCATGTGCAAGATGCCACGTTCTTCTCGGACTTCGACGGCAGGATGACCAATCGACACCTGGCGATAGCGCCCGGCCTCGGGTCGGGAGGACGATCTGGACTCGGAACTCACGTACATTTCCTCCACCAAGGCACGCTCGGGTCGCGATACGAGCGGAGCGTGGCAGCGCTGGGCTGCGGCCTTGTCATTGTTATTCTGGCCTGCATCGGGGCGACGGCGTTCAAGGCTCGGCCCCCCAATGCGACGGATTTCAGATCGGGTAATGCCGGGGGCCGTTCTGCAAGGTCACCCAACGCAACTGGGTGAAATGCTCGATGGACGCCTTGCCGCCAAAGCTGCCGTAACCACTGGACTTGACCCCACCGAAGGGCATCTGCGCCTCGTCGTGCACGGTCGGCCCGTTGATGTGGCAAATGCCCGACTCGACCCGCTGGGCCAAGGCCAGCGCACGGCTCGTGTCGCGACTGAAGATGGCAGCCGACAGGCCGAACTCGGAATCGTTGGCCAGGCGCAGCAGCTCTTCATCGCCGTTACCGCGCAGCAACACTGCCACCGGCCCGAAGGACTCTTCGCGGTACAGGCGCATCTGCGCAGTGACGCCGTCGAGCAAGGTCGGTTGCAGGATGCTGCCTTCCAACTGCCCACCCGTAACCAGCCTTGCACCTTTGGCGAGGGCATCGTCGATCAACCCCTTGATGCGCTGGCCGGCACTGGCATCGACCAACGAGCCCAGCACCGAATCACTGGCCGCCGGATCGCCAGCGCGCAGGGTGGCGATCTTGGCAGTCAGCCGGGCGACGAACTCATCCGCCACGCGGGCATCGACGATCAGTCGCTCGGTGGACATGCAGATCTGGCCCTGGTTGAAGTAAGCCCCGAAGGCCGCCGCTTGCACGGCGGCGTCCAGATCGGCGTCGTCCAGCACCAACAGCGGCGCCTTGCCGCCCAGTTCCAGCAAGGCCGGCTTGAGATGGCGCGCCGACAGTTCGCCGACAATGCGCCCGACGTGGGTCGAGCCGGTGAAATTGACCCGGCGTACCGCCGGGTTGGCGATCAACCGTTCGACAATGGCCGGCGCGTCCGCGGGTGCGTTACAGATCACGTTGACCACACCGTCACCCAGCCCTGCGTCCTGCAGTACCTGGCCGATCAACCGGTGCACCGCCGGGCTTATCTCGGAAGCCTTGAGCACCACGGCGTTACCGCAGGCCAGGGGCATGGCGATGGCCCGGGTGGCGAGAATCACCGGGGCGTTCCAGGGGGCGATGCCCAGCACCACGCCGCAGGGCTGGCGCAGGGCCATGGCGAAACTGCCAGGCACGTCGGAAGGAATGATTTCGCCATTGATCTGGGTGGTCATCGACGCGGCTTCGCGGAGCATGTTCGCCGCAAGGTGCACGTTGAAACCGTACCAGTTGGCCATGGCGCCGGTCTCGCCGGCCGCGGCGATAAACTCACCGCTACGAGCCTGCAACTGCTCGGCCGCCCGCAACAGACGCGTGCGGCGCTCGTTGGGCGCCAGGGCGGCCCAGGTGGGAAACGCGGCTTGGGCCGCGGCCACGGCGGCGTCGGCATCTTCCAGGGTGGCGGCGGCCACGCGCGAGACCACTTCACCGGTCACCGGGTTGCAGCGCTCGAAGGTCCGGCCGTCACGGGCGGGGCACGACTGACCGCCGATCAACAGGGGCACGTCCAGCATGGTGATTCCTCTTTATTGTCTTTATCGGGAATGCATCGCAGTGGTGTAACAGTAGCGTCAGGGCGACGCAGCGAACAGCGGGATGCGGCCCGCTATTCACTTGTCGACTCAGCGCTTATAGGTCTGCAAGCCAGGTTTGATGCTCTTGTCGTCGAGGAACTGCTTCATCCCCTGCTCGCGGCCACCCTCGGTGTCGAGCAGGCGCGACTGGTCGAGCTTGGCGTACAGGTAATCCTCGTTCTGCTCCCAGGTCAGTTCGCGGCAACGCTTGAAGCCATGCTTGGCGGCGCGCAGCACCACCGGGTTCTTTTCCAGCAGGTTGCGCGCCAGCTCCAGAGTGACTTCACGCAATTGCGCCAGGGGCACGCTTTCATTGACCAGGCCCATCTCGGCAGCTTTCTGCCCGCCGAAGGTCTTGCCGGTCATGATGTAGTACAGCGACTGGCGGTGGCCCACGGTGTCGGCCATGGCCTTGCTGACCAGGTTGCCGGGCGGGATGCCCCAGTTGATTTCCGAGAGACCGAAGGTCGCCTCATCGGCGCAGATCGCCAGGTCGCACGCCACCAACGGGCTGAAACCGCCGCCGAAGCACCAGCCATTGACCATGGCGATGGTCGGCTTGGCGTACATGCGCAGCAGCTTCCATTGCCACTGCGAGGCTTCGCGACGGATTTTCTCCTGGAGGATTTCCGGCCCGGCGTCCACTTCGCGGAAATACTCCTTGAGGTCCATGCCGGCGGTCCAGGCATCACCGGTCCCGGTCAGCACCAATACGCCTGCGGCCGGATCCTGCTCCAGGGTCTCGAGCACATCGATCATCTCGCGGTTGAGGGTCGGGCTCATGGCGTTGCGTTTTTCCGGACGATTGAGGGTGACCCAGGCAATGCCCTCCTCGATATCGACCTTAACCGTTTTCCAGCGACCTTCGTAATTGCTCATGCTGCGTGCTCTCTTGTTCTGGGCTGTAGATGATCAAAAACTAAACCGGAAAATTAGTTATGTCAATTAACTATTAGCTAATTTATCTGTATTTCTTTCGCGGTCCTGGAGGAGCAGCAAATCAACAAATATGTGTTTCACCGTAGCCATGGCGCCCAAACCCCGGCAAACTGGATAGCCTTGTTAATTACTCACTTTGAGGATGCTTTCTGCGATGGCCAAGTCTTCCAAGCCTGCCGAACCCGCCGAACTCCTGGCTGCCGGCACCGAGGCGCAGGCGCCGCTGGACTCTGCGCTGGATGACCTGATCGGTTATGCCCTGCGCCGTGCCCAGTTGAAACTGTTCCAGAACCTGATCGGCCGGCTCGCCGCCCACGATCTGCGGCCGGCCCAATTTTCGGCGTTGGCGATCATCGACCAGAACCCCGGCTTGATGCAGGCCGACCTGGCCAAGGCCCTGGCGATCGAACCGCCGCAAGTAGTGCCGCTGTTGAACAAACTCGAAAGCCGGGCCCTGGCCGTGCGGGTACGCTGCAAGCCAGACAAGCGCTCCTATGGGATATTCCTCAGCAAGACCGGCGAAACCTTGCTCAAGGAACTCAAGCAGATTGCCGCACAGAGCGACCTGGACTCCACGGCAGCCCTTTCGGGTGGCGAGCGGGAGGAGTTGCTGCGGTTGCTGAAGAAGGTTTATCAGCAGTAAGAGCCAGCGCGCTCAGGTCCTAAACTGTGCAACAGCCTCACGTAATTCATGTTCCAGACTCTCCAGGTCACCACACGCCAGCACCACCTGCTGATTAACTCCCGCGCAATGCTCGGCCTCGTTTCGCACCTGCCTGACATTGCGGCCCACCTCCTCGGCCACAACACTTTGCTGCTGAGCGCTGGCAGCGTTTTGCTGGTTCATCTGCTCGATGGTCGACACTGCACCGGCGATGCCACCCAATGCGGTACTCACCTGATCGGCAAGCGACACGGTGTCTGCCATCAAACGCCCGCACCCTTGGATCTGCTCGACGCTGTGCCGGGAAAGATGCTGTAAACCGGCGATCAGCGTCTCGATCTTGTGGGTCGATTCCTGGGTCCGTCGCGCCAGCGCACGTACTTCATCGGCGACCACGGCAAAACCGCGCCCCTGCTCCCCCGCCCGGGCGGCTTCGATTGCGGCATTGAGCGCTAGCAGGTTGGTCTGTTCGGCGATCGAGGTAATCACATCGACGACGGTACCGATACTCTCGACCTGCTGTTGCAAGGAGTGGATGGCCTGCTCGGAACGCACCATCTCAGCCGCTAAACGATCGATCTGCTCACTCGCCCGTTGCACGATCTGCTCGCCACGGCGCGCCTGGTTATCCGCTTCGTCGGCCGCTTGTGAGGCTTGCTCGGCGTTCTGTGCCACCTGCTGGACAGTGATCGTCATTTGTTGCATGGCCGTGGCCGCGTGCTCGGTCTCGACCCGTTGGCGTTGGGCAGCGCCATGACTCTGGGTACTGAATGCACCCAGCGTCGCGGTCGTTTGCCCAAGGCCTGCAACACTCGATCCGATGCGCGTGACCAGTTGGCGCAAATTAGCTGTCATGTCCCCCACCGCCGCCATCAACTCTCCCAACTCGTCTCGTCGTGCAGTCATGTTATTGGCTGCACCACTCAGGTCGCCGTGGGCAATACGCTGGGCAGCCTGCAACGCTTCGCGCAGGGGCACGACGATCAGATGACGGATAACCAGGGAGGCCAACAACGCCAGGACGACGATCACCACGGCCCCCACTGCTTGCAGCCGCATGACTGAATGGCCGCGTTCGCCCATCTGTACCTGCCTGTCGGCGGCGGCCTGTTCGACCTGGCTCAATACGGTTTGCGCCTGGGCGTCCATCTGCACGGCGGTTTGTTTGCTTAGCCCACGGCTCTCGCGATAGCGCGCAAACGCCTTGCGATATTCGACCAAAGCCGCCTTTGCCGCCGCCAGGGACGCCTCGGAGCTCTCATCCACCCGGCCCTGGAGCAACTCCAGGGCGTTGCTCATTTCCTCCACCAATTCGTCCCAGCGTTGGAGAGCAGCCGGTGCGCCCTCGCCCACATAGACAAACTCGTTATTGCGGGCGACCAGCAATTTTCGCAGCAGTGCCGAGGCCTGTTCTGCCAGGCTCAGCGGATCACCCTCCAGCGCCTGGCCGCTGTTCAATACGTCGCGTACCTGGTCGTACATATCCAGTTCGACAGTCTCGAACTGCAGGCGGGCCTGCTCAGCCTGTTCCTGCATATGACGCAACGCCTCTGCCGCCAGGCGTTGGTGATCGACAAACTGTGCGAACTGGCCTTGGTAATCCTCGATGGATCGCTGCATCGCGGTCAGCAAGGGCACATCGGTGGCAGTTACCTGCGCCTGTACCGCCTGGAGCCGAGCGCCGAGTGTGCCTATCAGTTCCTTGACCTCGCGCATCGCCAGGGGCTCGGGATCCAGTGCGTAGGTTTTCTCGGCATTGCGCATCTGCAGCGTCAGGTGATTGATCTCCACCATGGTGCTGACCTGTAGGCTGTGTTCAAGCAGGCTGGCGGTGGCATACAGACCCTGGGCGATAGCGGCCACCGCGAGCAGGGAAACCAGGCCGAAACCGAGCAGCAGTTTCTGCCCCACCGAACAGTCGACGAGCAACCGGGCAGTTTTCTTCAGCATTGTTCTTATCCTTATGCCTGAAGGGAATTCAGCAGCATTGTTGGCGTATCCAGGCCGGGCAAGCCGCGTTGGCTTGCCCGGCCCGCCTCCATGGTTGCCAGCGTGCCGCCTGTCAGCCCTCTTCGACCGGCTGCAACGCGCTGGCAACCTCAGGCTTTTTTGCGAACAACCGTTTCGGCAACAGGAAGTACGCCAACGCCGGCAGCAGGATCAGCGCGCCAAGCATGTTCACCAGGAACATGAAGGCCAGCAGGATGCCCATGTCGGCCTGGAACTTGATCGGCGAGAAAGCCCAGGTCGCCACGGCGATGGCCAGGCTGATGCCGGTCAATAGCACCACCTTGCCGGTGAATAACAGCGCGCGGTAGTAGGCCTCGGACAGCGTGGCGCCAGCACGCATGTGCGTCAGGATGACGCTCAGCACGTAGAGCGCATAGTCGACGCCAATGCCCACCCCAAGGGCGATCACTGGCAAGGTCGCCACCTTGACCCCCATGCCGAGGCCGACCATCAATGCCTCGCAGAGGATCGAGGTGAGCATCAGCGGCAGCACGGCGGCGAGCACCGCACGCCAGGAACGGAAGGTCACCCAGCAGAGCAGGATCACCGCACCGTAGACCCAGAACAGCATCTCGCGCATGGCTTTCTTCACCACGATATTGGTCGCCGCCTCGATCCCGGCGCTCCCCGCGGCAAGCATGAACTTCACCTCCGGCAGGTGCTGTTGGGCGATAAACGCTTCGCTGGCCTGCACCACCCGTTCCAGGGTTTCGGCCTTATGGTCGGCCAGGTAAACGTAGAGCGAGAGCAGTGAACAGCCCTGGTTGAACAGTTCTCGTGGCGCGCGCGTCTGTACCGCGCCGAGAGCGCCGTCGTTGGGGATCAACTCGTACCACTTGAAGTTGCCCTCGTTATAACCGGCGGCGGCGATCTTGCTCAGGGCGGCCATGGAGTTGGTCGATTCGACGCCCGGCAATTGCTCGAGCTGCCAGGCCAGGGCGTCCACCGCCGCCAGGGTTGTGTAACGGGTGCATTGGTCTTCCGGGGTTTTCACCATGACCACGAAGATGTCCGAACTGGCCGCATAGTTTTGCGTCATGAAGGCTGCATCGCGGTTGTAGCGCGAGTCTGGGCGTAGCTCCGGGGCGCCGGGATCGAGGTCGCCGATCTTCAAGTGCAGGCTGATGGCGAAACCACCGATCGCCAGGGCCAGACCGGCCAGGCAAGCCACATAGGCCCAGGAGCGCCGGGTGAACAGATCGAGAAAACTCCAGAGCGGATGTTTGACGTTCGCTTTCAGCTCGGCGGTTTCCGCCCGCAAACTGCGCTCGGCCGCCTTGGCGCCGACGCCGATATAACTGAGCAAAATAGGCAGCAGGATCAGGTTGGTGAAGATCAGCACCGCCACGCCGATACTGGCAGTGATCGCCAGGTCCTGGATCACCCGGATCTTGATCACCATCAGCACGGCGAAGCCCACCGCATCGCAGAGCAACGCGGTCATGCCGGCGGCGAACAGCCGGCGGAAGGTATAGCGCGCAGCGACCACCCGGTGTGTGCCTCGACCGATGTCCTGCATGATGCCGTTCATCTTCTGCGCGCCGTGACTCATGCCGATGGCGAACACCAAAAAAGGCACCAGCGCCGAGTAAGGGTCAAGGTCGTAACCGAGGCTGGCGAGCAGGCCTATCTGCCAGAGCACCGCCACCAGCGAGCAGAGCACCACCAGCGACGTGCTGCGCGCGCAACGGGTATACCAGTAGAGCACCGCCACGGTCACCAGCACGGCAACCACGAAGAACAGCATGACCTGGACCAATCCGGCGATCAGGTCGCCGATGATCTTGGTGAATCCGGTGATGTGAATCTGGATTCGATCGCTCTGGTACTTGTCGCGCAAGGCCTCCAATTGCCGGGAGAACTCGCCAGCATCCAAAGCCTTGCCGGTCACCGGATTGAGTTCCAGCAGCGGCACGAATATCACGCTGGACTGGAAATTGCCGGCCACCAGTTGGCCGATCTCACCGGAACGGGCCACATTGGTGCGTACCTGCTCCAGGCTCGCCGCAGAACCGTCATAGGCGTCCGGGATCACCGTACCGCCATCGAGCCCCTCCTCCGTCACCGCGGTCCAGCGGGTCGTCGGCGTCCATAGCGACTTCATATAAGGTTTGTCGACGCCGGGCAGCAAATAGATCTCGTCGTTGAGCTTGGCCAGGACCTCGAGGTAGTCCTTGTCGAAGATACTGCCGTCCTTGATCTCCACCGCGATGCGAATCGAATTGCCCAAGCCGCTCAATTCGCTACGCCGCTCGAGAAAGTTGGCGACGTAAGGGTGAGAGGCCGGGATGGTCTTCTCGAAACTGGCGTTGAGGCCGATCTTGCTGGCCTGGAAACCCAGCACCAGGGTCACCAGCAAGCAGAGCAGAATCACCCAGGGCCGGTGGTTGAAAATCGCCCGCTCACCCAGGTTGCCGGAACGCGGATCGAAATCCTCCAGGCGGGCGATCACCACTTGCTGTTCAAGGGAGGGATTATGGTCGTTCACATCGGACTCCAAATTCGGCCGTGTAGGGCTCTGGCAGGTTGTTTCAGCGTTGGGCCGAGAAAAGGTCTTGGTTGAGACGGGTCGGGCCACTCATGCCGACGCAGATCAAACTGCCATCCGGGGCAGCCACTAAACCTGCAACCGAGGTGCCGGTCGGGCCGGCCAGGTGCCTAAAGCTGCTCCCTTGACTCGGACTGATCAGCAGATCGCCAGCCTGGCTGACCAGCACCAGCGCGCCGTCAGGCAGTTTGGTGGCCGCAGAAAACGCTACCTCCAAGCCGGTTTCGATGCGTCGCCAGCTGGCCCCCTGGTCGTTCGACCAATAAGCGTTGCCACGCAGCCCGAAGGCCACCAACGTTCCACCGGCGCCGCCCTGCAGGCCAAAAAAACTGCCGTCATAGGGCGAGTCCAGCGCCTGGAAGCTGCGACCGTTATCGCTGGAACGCAGCAGCAGACCGCGCTCACCCACGATGAACAGCGCGCCGCCGGCGGCGCGAATACCGTACAGATTGAGGCCCTCGGGGTTATCCACCTGTTGCATCCATGGCTGCCAGTTGTCGCCACCGTCCACGGTGCGCAGAATCAGGCCGTAGGCGCCGACGGCATAGCCGTTACGGCGGTCGCTGAAGTACAGGTCGAGAAATGGCTTGTCCGGGCCATCGGCAACCAGTCGCTCGGCGTCTTTGAGCTGCTTGGCGTCGTTGCCCTGTTGCGCCGACACCAACGCCAGCTGCGCGGCGGCGACACCATCGAGTTGTTTGACCCAGGTTTCACCACCATCCGAGCTGTGAAGAATCACGCCCATATGGCCGACTGCCCAGCCCTGCTCGGCATCGACAAACTGCACCGCCGTCAGGCTGACGCTCACAGGCACGCGGGCTTGGCGCCAGTGTTTGCCGGAGTCATCAGAGAGCAGGACGATGCCGCGTTCGCCGACCGCCACCAGCCGTTCGCCGGCACGGGTTACCGCCAGCAGCACCGCATGGTCGGCCTTGGCACTTTGCAGCGCTGCCTGGTCGAGTAGCGAAATCCGCGGGCTGGCCGCGGCCCAACCTGGCACCAGCAATGCCGCCAGCAGCAAGGTCGCCGGCAGCACCCTCGTGAGTGAAAAGTTAACGATCATGTCTGCTCCAACCACCCATAGAGTTATCCAAACGCTAATTGCACAACGCGCCGAACCTGGGGGTTCGGCGCCCTGGGCAATCCGTTAGCGCATGCTGTCGCTGGCCATGGCATCCGGGGTGAAAAACGCGGACGGCGGACGTGGATAGCTCTGGTACTGCACGCCCAGGTCGTTGGCCGATGAGTTCAGGAAGTAGGCGCCGGTCTCCAGGTTGTAGCTGCCCCACATCATTTGCGCGGTCAGCGCGGGCATTTCAGGCGCCAGCAGCGTCAGCGAATAGTTATGCCGGCCCAACTTGCCTTGCGCGTCATACCCGTCGAGCAGCAGCACCTGCCAGGAGTCCTCGTCCACGTAATAGGTGCGCTTGGGCACCACGTGACGCTTGCCGTCCTTGAGCGTCGCGCTCACCACCCACACCCGGTGTTTCTCCCAGCGCACCAGATCCGGGTTGAGGAAGCCCGGCTTGACCAGCTCGTCGCTGGATGCCGCCGCGGCGCGGTTGTTGTTGTAAGGCACCAGCAGCTCTTTCTTGCCGATCAGTTTGAGGTCGTGGCGGTCGGTCGGGCCGAAAATCATGAAGGCTTCGTCGAAAAAGCCGACGCCCGAGGTGACGAAGTCCGGCGTGTCATAGGCAATGTTCGGCGCACGCCGTACCCGACGTTGGCCAACCAGGTACTGCCAGGCGGCACGCTTGCCCGGATCCATGTCCCAATGGGTCATCAGCCCCTCGCCCGCCTTGGACGACGGGAGTTCCGTGGCCAGTTTGCCGATCAGAAACTTGCCATCAAAGGTATCCAGGCTGCCCTCTTTGAAGTAATAGGGATGCTGGTACCAGAAACGCGCGCGGGTGGCCTGGATCTTCTTGCCGCCAGCGGTCATCAGCCAGGTATCAAAAGGCGCATAGAAGGTGTCGCCACCCTGCCAGGACAGGCGGTAGTTCCACAACACCTCGGCACCGTTCTGCGGCAATGGGAAGGGAATCCCGCCATAAGCACCGCTGACTTTCTCGGTTTCCACCTCGAGGTTTGCACGGGTGGCGTTCTTCAGGGTGTTGTCATACACCCACTGCGGGGCAGCGGCACTGCGCCGGGTCGGATAGACGTCCAGGCGGTAGCCCGGATATTTCTGCAACAGGGCCTTGGTCCCCTCGGCCAACTGATCGGCGTACTGGGCCATGTTGGACGCGCTCACCGAATACAGCGGCTTGTCGGCAGCGAATGGGTCGGCACGCTTGTCGCCGTTCTTGTAGCCTGCCGGCGCTTTGGTGTAGCCACCGGTCCATTCGGGGATGCTGCCGTCTTTGTTACCGGCGCGCTCGGCGCCCATGGGTGTAAGGTCGGTATTAAGCCGTGCGGCCTGCTCAGGGGAAACCGCCGCCTGCACCAGGCCGGCGCTTAACAAGGCAATGGCCAGGGCCGAAATACGCAAGGAAAATTTGCTTTGCATAGCGGATGAAACCTCTTATTAGAATGTGGTTTTCACGTACATGGAGACGAAGTCACGGTCGGCCAGCGATTGCCCATAGCTGAAGTTGCCGTCTTCGCGCAGTCCCGCCTCCTTCTTGCCGAAGAAGTTCACGTAGTTCACGCCGAAGTCCCAGCGCTGCAAATAAGTGGCCTTGAGTCCGACGCTCCAGTCGCCGGCGTGGGTGTTGCCGAAACCGGCCTTGCTGACCGCCGACGAACGTCCATCAAGCACCACTCCAAAGCCCACCGGTACGGTCAGGTCGAGGCCGTCGGCCACCTGGAAGTAGGCCGGCTCGGCCAGCACCCGCAGTGCGGTGGCGTCACGGGTGGTATTGGAGTCCAATGCCGCACGGTTCTCGGTAACGCTGAGGGTGCGGTTCCAGGCCAGTTCGGCGAGTACCGAACCGCCGTCCCATAGTGCGTTGGGCGACAGCAGGTAAATGGTCGAGAGGTTGACGTGCGCGGTCTTGCCCTTGGCGTAGAGCGCGTTGTCGCTGTTGTCGGCCGCCATGCCAGGTGTCACCACCTGCAGGTTGCTCACCAGGGGCGCATCCCAACGCACCGAGCTTTCGCCGGCGAAGTTGAACGGGCCGTGAGCGGTGGAGAAGCTGACGCCGACGGTCTTGATGTCTTCGGCGTAGACCTGGCGGTAGGAGCCGAGGATCGGCAGCCCGGTAGCGGCCGCCGCTGCACCATCCAGGTAGGCATAGAGTGCGCTCGGGGCCTTGTCGTGATACTTCGCGGCGTAGAAGCCCAGCTCAAGCTCCGTGCCTTCGGGCTTGTAGCGCAGTTGCATGCCGCCCTGCCCGCTATTTTTGGCTTCGATGTCAGAGGCATGAACGGTGGTGTTGCCAAACACCTCAGTCCAGTCGCCCGAACCTTTGCCGATGCCATCGTTATCGCTCAGGTAGCTGCCCGCACCCGGCAGGTTGGAACGCTCCCATTCGAACTGATAGTACGCACCCACCGACAACTGAGGGTTGATCTGCAACTGCCCGGACACTTGATTGACCGGCCGCAGGATTTCCTTGAACTGGGTACCTGGTACGCTGAGCAGCTTGACGATGTCGCTAGGCCCTTGGGCGGCGGCGATGCCGTTGCCACCGTAGAACAGGCTTTCGCCATAGATCAGGCTGTGTCGGCCGAGGCGCACGGTGCCCTGGCTTGCGTCACCGACATCGCCGCGCACGAACACGAAGGCGTCCAGCAACTCGGCGTCACGCCCGTGCAGTTCGCGGGTATCGTCGAGGAAGTGGCGCTGGTCGCTGCTGTCGGTGTCCTTGTTATAGACATCGTCGTACCAGGCCGCCCCGCTGAGGCGCAGGCCATAGTTTTCCCGACTCAGGTCCATTTCACTGAACAGGTCCAGGCGGTTGGAGACCAGGCCGCTGCTGAAGTTCTTGTCGCCCTGGCTTTGTATCGAGGGATACAAGCCTCCCGCCGTCGGCGCGTTGACCAGATTGTCGTCGGCGCCGTTGAGTCGCCAGGCCTGGCTGTATTTGATGGTGTTGTCCCAACGCAAACGCCATTCACTGTCGCCCAAGTCTATTTGTGCGGCTTGAGACTGGCCGGCCCAGCTCGCCAGACACACCGAGAGCGCCATGGCGGAACGCTTGAAGCCTGGATAGCAACGAGAGTTGTGCATGTTGTTCCTCATTATTCTTGTTGTTGGAAGCAGGTTTTATGAGCCGATCATTCGCTCGAAAACGACCGACAATGAATTGCGCGAAAAGGCGTGGCCCAAGGTTCCTCATTCAGACGTAAGTGGACGCCAGCCCCCCATCGACGGGCAGGTTGATGCCATTGACCCAGCGAGATTCGTCAGCGCACAGGAAGGCAATGGCGGCCGCCACCTCATCGGCGTAGGCCGGGCGTTTCATGCGGTGGGCGTCAGCGTCGATGCGCTCTTTACCGAGCATGGCGACGAAATCACCCAGGATTGGGGTGAACACCGGGCCCGGAGCCACGCAGTTCATGCGAACCGAGGTCTGCAAGAACCATGGCTGGGCCTGCAAAGCGTTCCAGACGATCAAGGCTTCTTTGAAGTACTGGTAGCAGCTCTCCGGAGGCACCGGGTGTTCGGCCAACCAGGCCTGGCCATCCGCAAAACTGTCGGTACGGGCCAAGGCCTTGTGCAAATCCACCCGCAGTGGCCACTCCGCGCCCAGGATCGAAGCGACGTTGACGATGCTGCCACCGGCCCGGATACGCGGCAGCAGCGCTGCGCAGAGATGGCGCAGCCCCAGATAATTGATCTGGGCAACCCGTTGTGGATCGGCGGTGCCCGGCACCCCGGCGATATTGCACAGGCCGTCGAGGGTGTCCGGTAACTGCCGCACCGCCGCGTCGATGGCATCCGGGTGGCTGAGGTCAGCCTGGATGAAATGATCCAGGCTCAGGTGGGGCTCATTGCGATCCATGCCGATGACGATGGCGCCGTGGGCACGCAGGATTCGGGCGGTTTCGGCGCCAATGCCCGAGGACACCCCGGTCACGACTATCCTTTTACTGGTCAGCTTCATACGGGTTCCCCGATTCGTGCTTGTGCTGCCCGCGTTAGGGCGACAGCCAAGCCATATTGTTATTCGCCGAATTAGTTAATGTCGGTAACTAGTTGTAGCAAGCGATATGCCATCTCTGGACAATGACGAGGAAACCGCTCAAGCACGCGGCATTCAGCCTGAATAGGGAAAAACAGCGACAGGAAGGCGGGATGGAGCGCGTTAGAAAAGTGATGATTTCAGCAATTTCATGCTGCACTATGCGGATTATGATTACTCAAATTAAGGGTTTCTGATGGCAGACAAGCTGATTTCCCTGGCCGAACTCTCTCGTGATGCACAAAAGAAACCCGGACGTGGCGCCAGCGAGCAATTGCCACCCGGCGCCGCCCCTACCCTGCAGGACCTGACCGAATGCCTGCTGTTCAGCCCGGGCGATGGGCGCATCTGGTTGAACGGCGCGCGCATGCTGCTGATGCACAACAGCGGCATCGGCGCACTGCGCCGGGAGCTGATTGAAAGCATGGGCCTGGCCCGCGCCCGAGGGATCATGCTGCGCACCGGCTACCATTGCGGTGCCCGGGACGCCGCGTTGATCAAGGAACGCTTTCCCGAGGCCGATATCCTGGCGCTGTTTGCCGCCGGCCCGATCATCCATGCGATTGAAGGGGCGGTGAAGGTCGAGCCGGTGCACTTCGAATTCGACATGAACCTGGGAACCTATTACGGAGAGTTCCTCTGGCACCACTCCAGCGAAGATGATGAGCACATCGCCCAGTACGGCATCGGCACCGAGCCGGCCTGCTGGATGCAAACAGGCTATGCCACCGGATACACCTCGGCGATGGTCGGCCGGTTGATCGTCTACCGCGAGGTCGAATGCCGCTCCACCGGCTCGAGCATTTGCCGGCTGATCGGAAAACCCGCCGAGGAATGGGACGACGCCGAAGCGGACCTGGCCGACCTCAACGCCGAACCCTTCGTCAGCACCGGTGGACGCAGCGCCACGGCACCCAACCGCAGCGATAAAGGCGCCCTGCCCACTGGCCTGCAAGCGGGTCCGACACCGGCGCAAGACACCGACATGGTCGGTATTTCTTCAGCCTTCAACGCCGCTTGCCACATGTTAAGGCGGGTCGCGCCAACCCAGGCCACGGTGCTGTTCACCGGTGAGTCCGGGGTCGGCAAGGAAATGTTCGCCAGGATGCTGCACCGCATCAGCCCGCGTCACGATGAGCCCTTCGTCGCCATCAACTGCGCGGCCATTCCGGAAAACCTGATGGAGTCGGAGCTGTTCGGCGTCGAGCGCGGCGCCTACACCGGTGCCACTCAATCGCGCGCCGGGCGCTTCGAGCGCGCCGATGGCGGCACGCTGTTCCTGGACGAAATCGCCACCCTCAGCCTGGTGGCCCAGGGCAAGCTGCTGCGCGCACTTCAGGAAGGCGAGGTCGAGCGGGTTGGCGGCAGTCGCACCTTGAAGGTCGATGTGCGGGTGGTCGCCGCGACCAACGTCGACCTGCGCGCTGCGGCGCAGCGTGGCGAGTTCCGTGAAGACCTGTTCTTTCGCTTGAACGTGTTCCCGATCCACCTGCCGCCGTTGCGCGAACGCAAGGAAGACATCCCGCTGCTGATGACGCATTTCCTGCATCGCTTCACCCAGCGCCACGGCCGCCAGATCAGCGGCTTCACCCCGCGCACGGCCGACACCCTGCTGGCCTATGACTTCCCGGGCAATATTCGCGAGTTGCAGAACCTGGTGGAGCGCGGCGTGATCAGTGCTCCGGACGGCGGCGCAATCGACCTGGCGCACCTGTTTACCAGCGGCGAACGCCTGGCCTTGCCCATGTTCTCCATCGGCAAACGCGGCCAACTGGCCGCGGCACCGAACGACCAGGCACCCTCCCAGCGCACGACTGTCGCACCTGCCGATACAGGCAATGAAGCGATCCAGGCGTTGTTCGGCGGCAAGGACCTGAGCCGGCTGTCGCTGCAAGAGATCGAGGACACGATGATCGACCACTGCCTGAGCGAGGTGAAAGGCAATGTCTCCGAAGCGGCCCGCCGTCTCGGCCTGACTCGCGCGCAGTTGTCCTATCGCCTGTCGCGGCGGCCGATCAGCGAGTAAAAGGTTGTGCGGGAGCGCTCAAGCCACTTATGGGAATGAAATCATCGTGGCGAGGGGATTTATCCCCTCGCCACAGGGCGCATGCTGGATAAAACATCGACTGAACATGCCGAGGGCCACTTCGACCCGCTGTTCGATCTGCTCGTCGGACCAGCTATGTTGCACCCCAAGGGTGAAGAGCTTGAGCGGTTGGGAAATCAACAACGCGTCGATCAGTTCGATGGCCGCCTCGACATCCTCGTTTTCCAACAGCCCCTTGCCCGCCGCCTTGCCCAGCCAGCCACGCAACAGGCCCAGGCAGCGTTCGGCACCTTCCTGATACCAGATCCGGGCAATGCCCGGCGCAGTCTCGCGCCCCTGCGCGGCCATGAGATAGAGACCCAGGGCCAATGGCGAAAGGGTCAGGCGCGCCCATAGGGTCAGGTACATGCGCAACTCGCTGAGCAGATCCTCGGCGCAGTCGATACCGCTTTCCAGGAGCAGTTCGAGGGTGGATAAGTCGCGGGCCACCAACTGTGAGAGCAACGCTTCCTTACTGGCCACCAGTAGATACACGGTCTTCTTCGAGATGCCGGCGGCGCGGGCGATGGCGTCCATGGTGACATTGGCGAAGTTGCCGCTGCCAAGCGCCTGCGCCGCCGCGTCCAGCAGCAAACTCATCTGCTCCTCACGGCTGCGCAACGGAGGACGACCGCGCTTGGCGGGCTGCGCAGTGGTTTCAGGCATTACGAGCCCGGTTGATTGGCATGGTGCACGTGTCCTGACAGTGATGGTTTGGCCAAGGTGCCCAGCCTAGCGCAATGGGCTGAAAACGCCTTGCGCAAAGAGTCCTCGATGAGTTGCCAGGCCTCCTGAGCCGAGTCATCCGGCCCCAGGTGGGTGAACATATGATCGCAGCCGGCGAACATCCGCTCATGCACCGCCACGCCGGCCTGACGCAGTTTCTCTGCGTAGGCCTCGCCCTCAACGCGCAGAATGTCGTACTCGGCGGTGATCAGCGTGGTGGCGGGCATGCCCTGCAACGCCTCGAGCGGCACCCGCAAGGGCGAGGCCAGAGGGTCGTGCGCGTGGGCCGGATCACTCAGGTAGCAACTATTGAAGAAGCGCATCAGGCCCGTGCCAAGCAGCGGTTTGTCGAGGGGCGAGTGCTTCTGTTCGGGATCCAGGGCCAAGTCCAGCGCCGCATAATCGATGATCTGATGCACCACCCGCAGCCGCTGGTGTCCCCGCGCCAGATTGGCCACGCCGGTGGCCAGGTTGCCACCGGCGCTGTGCCCGCCGACGGCGATACACTGTGGGTCGATCCCCAAGGCCGTGGCCTGTCCGGCCAGCCACTCCAGCACCTCGAAGCTCTGTCGCACACCTGCGGGAAAGGGATGCTCTGGGGCCAGGACATAATCCAGATTGACCACCAGGCAACCGAGATTGTGTGCAAGCCGCCGGCAATAGCTGTCGTCATGCTCCGGCACCCCGGCCACGAAACCACCGCCATGCAGGTTCAGATAGACCGGCAAGGGCTCCACGGACGGCATATCGGGCCAATAGAACAGCGCCCGCGCCGGTCCCCAGGCCGTCGGGATGATTTTCTCTTCGACCGCGCGTAACGGATACGCCGCTGCGTCGTAGATGAACTTGGCTTTCATGCGCTTGGCAAAGGCCCGCAGCAGTTTGGCCTTGAAGGTTTGCATCGCGTTCATGGTCAGACTCCTTGGCGACTCAATGGGCCGTCAGCAATTGATCCAGCAGGCCGTGGATCATTGCGCCGTAGGGCGCGCGCATGGCCAGGTTGGACTCACCGATCGGGCTCTGCACCACGACCGCCTTGGCATGGCTGAAGGTACGGAAACCATAGACGCCATGATAAGCGCCCATGCCGGAGTGACCGACACCGCCGAACGGCAGCGCCTCGAACAGGACATGGCTAAAGACGTCATTGATCACCACGCCACCCGAGGTCGTGCGCTCCAGCACCTGCCTACGCTCATCGGCATCCTCGCCAAAGTAATAGGCCGCCAACGGTCGCGGCTGGTTGTTGACGTAATCAATCGCCGTGGCGAAATATCGGTAGGTTTTGATCGGTAACAGCGGCCCGAAAATCTCCTCGCGCAGTACCTGCATCTGCTCACGGGTGTCGAGCACCAGGGTTGGGGCAATCTTGCGGATCTCGCGATCGCTCAGATCCTCCTGCGCCGGGTTGATCTCGATCAGCCGCGCACCTCTGGTTTTGGCATCGACGAGATAGCCTTGCAGACGGTCGAAATTACGCGGGTTGATGATCGAGGTGTAATCAGGGTTGCTGCGCAAGGTGGGGTACATGGCACTGACGAAGCGCACGGCCTCGGCAACGAAGTCCTCCAGTAACTCTTCCGGCAGCAGCACATAGTCCGGGGCCAGGCAGATCTGCCCGGCGTTGAACGTCTTCACCGTCATGACCCGCTGCACCACGGTCGCGAGGTCGGCGCTACGGGAAACCAGTACCGGCGATTTGCCGCCCAGCTCCAGGGTCACCGGCACCAGGTTGTCCGAGGCAGCGCGCATGATGTGCCGGGCCACTGCGGTGCCCCCGGTAAAGATCAGATGGTCGAAGGGTTGCGCACTGAACAGCGCGCCGGCCTCAGCGTCACCGAGCACCGTGGTGAGTTCGTTCTCGTCGAAATAGCGGGCGATCAGTTCGGCGATCAACGCCGAGGTGCGCGGGGTCAGCTCCGAGGGTTTGAGCATGGCCCGGTTACCGGCGGCCAGGATGCTTGCCAGCGGCCCGAAGGCCAGCACGATGGGGAAATTCCACGGGCTGATCACACCGACCACGCCCAGCGGCTGGTAATCGACCCGCGCCTGGCAACCGGGAAACGGTGCCGGATGGGACTCTGATCGCATCCACTCGACCAAGTGCTCACGGCAATGCTTGAGGCTCGCCACAGAACCGGCAATATCCGACAGCAGGGTTTGCTCGCGACTGCGATTGCCGAAGTCTGCCGACACCGCAGCGACAATGGCTTCGCGATTATCCAGAAGCAAGGCAATGGCCCGGTCGAGGCGGTCGCGGCGTAATTCCGGGCTCGCCGGCCCTTCGTCCAGATGGGCCTGCTTCATTTTCGCCAGCGTCGCAGCGAGTTGTTCGGCGCAGACCGGCGCAGCATGATGACCGATGATGCTCATGGCGTGAATTCCTGCTGGTTGGATTGTTATTATTCAGCACTAATATTCGACGAGCAGGCGCCTTTGCCGACTCGTTGCAGAGAAGTATGCCAAAAAACATGACAAAGGAAACCGTTAAGTTTCTTAATTTTTCAAGGCCGCTAAAGATAGAGAAACAGGTGGATATTGGAGAATAGCAAGCATAAATCGGATGAAACGCACCATAACGCTGAGCGCTTGAGCGGCGTTCAGCAATGAGCAAATAATTGGCAACTAATTAATTTTAATAACTAATTACCGCAGCAACCTCCCCCCGTCTGGTTCAAGCGCAGCGGTTCTGTGGAGAGTGGATTTATCTCCTCACCACAGATGAATTCCCTCGCCATGAGCCTCGCATCAGTCCATCACCAGATCGGCACACTGTAGGTCAGCAGAAACCGCGTCTGGTTTTCATCGCGAAACGCGGCCGCCCCGGGAAAGTCATTGCGGTAAATCGATTTACGCGCAAGCAGTCCGAGGTTCTTCAATGCGCCGCTCTGGATCACATACCCCAGTTCCATCTGGAACTCGCGCTCCTTGCGGTCTTCGGCATTGAGCGCCGCCAGTTCGATGTGGTCGCCGCGCACGTAGCGCAAACGGGTCCTCAGGCCCGGTACGCCGACTGCGGCAAAGTCATAATCATGGATCACCTGCCAGGTGCGCTCCTTGGCGTTGAGAAAATCCGAGCTCATGGTCATTTCACTCAGGCCCATCAACTCGGTGCCAGACACATATGGCGTGGCCGTATCGCCGCTGGCGTGCATGTAGCCCAGGCTTACCCGGTGACCGCCCAAGCGATAACCCACCAGCGCCGAAACATTGCGGTTATCCACCTTGCCGGCCTTGGCCGCGCCGTCTTCGTCGCTGAAAAAACTGCGCAGATCGGTAGTCAACACGCCGTCGCCCAACGGCAGGTTATGCAGCAGCGCCAGCGTATTCTGTCGGTACAAGTCCGCCACTTCGGCGTGGTAGGCCCGCAGGCTGAGGTCTTTGTTGACCTGATAATCGCCGCCCACGTAAGCCATATGAGACGCGGTCGCCGCGCCATTGAAGCGACGGTTGGGCGAGGCGATGCTCATCGGCTGGTAGTCGGTGGAGTCGCGCCGGTTGATGCGGTCGATGTAACCAGTATTCAACGTCAGCCCTTCAATGCCCTTGGCACTGAGGGTCGTGCCGCGAAAGGTCTGCGGCAACAACCGCGACGGGCTGGCGAAGGCAAACGGCAGAAAAATCGATACGTCCCCGGTCTTCACCGTGGTCTGGCCGATTCGCAGCTTGCCGGTCAACGCCAGACGCGAATACTCATCGGCGGCACGCTTGTCACTGCTGGAGACCGGCAACAACTCCGTACCACTGCGGTCCGGCGACGAGTCCAGCTTGATCCCCACCAGGCCCCGGGCATCCAGGCCGAAACCGACGGGACCTGGGGTAAACCCCGATTCCATATTCATGAACACACCTTGGGCCCATTCCCGAGCCGCGGTCTTGGCGCCGTCATCCTTGTAGTCGCGGTCCAGGTAGTAATTGCGCAGGGTCAAGGTTCCGTGACTGTCGTCGATCAATCCCTCGGCGAGCACTGCGCTGGAAGCGAGGCTCAGCCCGAGGCAGGCCAGCAGACGGACGACAGGTGAAAGAGAAGGCGCCGCAACGGCGTCCCGGACAAAGTCAGGCATGTTCAACGTCCACTTATTGTTGTTGTTTTGGTCGGCCCGAGCTTTCGTAATAGCGGGCTATGCGGACTAAGAATGGAAATGGCGCGGGTGCTTCGTCAATCCAGACTGACCGATAATCGAACATTAATATAGTTAACCAATTTTTCAGTTCGTCCAAAATAACTCGTCAACCTATTGAATTTTATCGAAATATCACCTTAAGCCACCGCCAGTTCGCGGCGATTCATTTTTTAGTTATCTTTGTTAATCTTAATTCATCTGCCGGTTTCCCCCGTTACCGGTGCTCCACAGACAAAAACAATAAGAGGGATTTGCCATGAACAGTCCGGCGCGTCGTGCGACGCTGACCATCGCCTTGTGTTTTATCGTTGCGTTGATCGAGGGGTTCGATCTGCAATCGGCCGGCACTGCCGCCGCCGGTTTGCGACAGACGTTTGCCCTGGACCCGAAAATGATGGGCTGGGTATTCAGCGCCGGGATCATCGGCCTGCTGCCCGGGGCGTTCTTTGGTGGCTGGATTGCCGATCGCATCGGCCGCAAGAAGATCCTCATCGCTGCGGTCCTGCTGTTCGGCGTGTTTTCCCTCAGCACCGCGTATGTCGAACAGTTCTCCAGCCTGCTGCTGGTGCGCTTCATGACCGGCCTGGGCCTGGGCGCCGCCCTGCCCAACCTCATCGCATTGTGTGCCGAAGCCGTGGGCGAGCAACGGCGCGGCACGGCGATCAGTGTGATGTACGCGGGAGTGCCGTTGGGTGGCGCGCTGGCGGCGGTGGTTGCCATGCTGTTTGGCGAACACTGGCAAATGACCTTTTTCATCGGCGGGCTGGCGCCGCTGCTGGTGGTGCCGTTGATGTTGCTGTGGCTGCCCGAGTCCAGCGCCTTTCGCCAGGTGCAGGGCGCCAGCGCGCCACTGCGCGGCTCCACCGGCCAGGCGCTGTTTGGTGAAGGTCGGGGTCGCACGACCCTGGCGCTCTGGCTGAGTTATTTCTTCACCCTGACGGTGATGTACATGCTGCTCAACTGGTTACCATCGTTGTTGCTCGAACAAGGGTTCAGCAAGCCTCAAGCCGGCCTGGTGCAAATGCTGTTCAATATCGGCGGAACCCTTGGCTCATTGCTCGGGGGGCTGTTGCTGGACCGCTGCAACGGCATCAAGGTGGTGTTGTTCGTCTATGCCGGGCTACTGAGCGCATTGGCCGGCGTCGGGTTGTCAGTCGGTATCGTGCCGATGGCGATCGCCGGCTTTGCCGCCGGGTTGTTCGTCATGGCGGCGCAATTGGTACTCTACGCCTTGGCACCGCCCGCCTACCCTACGGCCGTACGTGCGACGGGAGTCGGCGCCGCGGTGGCTATCGGGCGCCTGGGGTCGGTCGCCGGACCTTTGGCTGCGGGGCAGATTCTGGCCGCCGGAGCGGGGACGACTGGGGTGCTGCTCGCGACATCGCCGGGGCTGCTGATTGCGACTGTGGCAGCGATCAGCGTGATGGCGCGTGCGGTGCCGGTGGGTGAGGCGCAGGCTGCCCGCTGAGCATTACGGTTTCAATTGAACGACAAAGCCCCGCGCCGATACTCACTCGGCGTCTGGTTCATCTCGATACGGAAATGCCGGTTGAAGTTGGACAGATTGTTGTAACCCACTTCAAAGCAGATATCGGTGACCGGCATTTCACTCTGCAACAGCAAGCGGCAGGCGCGCTGGACCCGCAGCTTGCGCATCAGGTCGATGAAGCCGTGTCCGGTGATGCGTTTGAAGAACCGCGAGAAGCCTGGTTCGCTCATGTCCAGTTGACGGGCGATCACCGACAGGCGCAGGTCGCCGGTGAGTTCGGCTTGCAGGTATTCGAAGGCTTTGTGAATGCGCTCGGAACTGCGCGCATCCAGCGTCGGTGCGTAGCAAGGGCTCGCCAGGCTCAAGGCTTCGTCGACAGGGGCTTGGTTGAGGGTGTGGAGCAGCTCCAGGAACAGCGTCAACCGCGCCAGCCCCTGGGCCGGGCCGATGGCTTGCAGCAGGTGCGCGGCTTGCAACGCCGTATCGCCGCCAAAGGCCAGGCCTCGGCGGGCGCGCTCGAACAGCCCCTGCAGATCCCCCAGTTCGGGCAGCGTTCGGCGCAAGGTCAGCAGCGTCGCGCCATCGAACTGCAACACCACGTCGCGCCCGGGCAGGTGCTCGCCCGGCGCCAGGTCCCCCATCCAGTCGTGGGGCAAATGCGGGCCAATCATCGCTACATGGCCTGGACCAAAGGGGCCAATGTAGTCGCCCGCCAACAGTCTGCCGCTACCCTGGCGGATCAGGTGGATTTCAAATTCAGGGTGATGGTTCCAGCGCGCCATCGGGTACGGGTAGTCATGCTCGTACCAGCGAAAACTGTGTTCGGGCTCGGGCAGAATGACTTCCAGTTCGGCGGGTCGCTGCTCGAACAGGGGCGTTCGGTGATCAGGCATGTCGCGCCTCTTTTAGCGTTATAGCAGGCACCTTACGCCGAGTGCGCAGCCGTTCGCCAGTCTTGGCCTGACCGCCCGCCGATACTTTTTTAACCTGCGCCTGGCGCACTGACGAGCGTTAAAAAAGTATCAACTCGTGATCCTCCCTGCGTTTGTCGGCCTCCACGGGCGTTGGTGTAATCGGCTTGCCATTGCAGACAGGCAGCACCGCCCGACGCCACGGCCCCACAACAATAGGACAATCCCATGAAACGACTGGAAGGAAAAAGTGCCCTGGTAACCGGTGCCGCCCGTGGCATCGGCAGGACGTTCGCCCAGGCTTATATCAACGAAGGCGCCACGGTGGCGATTGCCGATATCGACCTCGAGCGGGCCCAGGCTACCGCAGTCGAGCTGGGCAACAGCGCCTATGCGGTCAAAATGGACGTGACGGACCAGGCCTCGATCGACCAGGCCATCGAGGCGGTGGTGGCCCGGGCAGGCAAGCTGGATATCCTGATCAACAACGCCGCGCTGTTCGACCTGGCGCCCATCGTGGAGATCACGCGCCAGAGCTACGAGCGGCTGTTTTCCATCAACGTCGCCGGCACGCTGTTCACCCTGCAGGCGGCGGCGCGACAGATGATCCGCCAGGGCCATGGCGGCCGGATCATCAACATGGCCAGCCAGGCCGGCCGGCGTGGTGAAGCCTTGGTGGCAATCTATTGCGCCACCAAGGCGGCGGTGATCAGCCTGACCCAATCCGCCGGGTTGGACTTGATCAAGCATCGGATCAACGTCAACGCCATCGCCCCCGGCGTGGTGGATGGCGAACATTGGGATGGCGTGGATGCGCTGTTCGCTCGCCACGAAAACCTGCCGCTGGGGGAAAAGAAGCGTCAGGTCGGGCAGCAAGTGCCGTATGGCCGGATGGGGACTGCGCAGGACCTCACCGGAATGGCGATTTTCCTGGCCTCGGCGGAGAGCGAATACGTAGTGGCGCAGACCTACAACGTCGATGGCGGTAACTGGATGAGCTGATAATCCGCGTTTTTATGGCCTTGAAAGGACGGAAATGGACTTATTCGCCGGAAAATTGATCCCACTACTTGAGGATCATCCCGAACGCTACCCAACGGTGCCGTTCCAAGGGATTTCAAGAGAGCGTGAATACCGTTGCCCCAGCGGGGCAAAAATTGCGCATCATAGGCGCCGTCCGCTCAAGGGAGATTTACATGCGTGCCATTTCATCCGTCATGGGTCTTGTCGTGCTGTCGCTGGGCCTGGTGTTCACCACCAGTGCCACAGCCACCGAAGAGACACAGCTGGTCGAGTCCATCAACCTTTACCGCAGCCAGTCCCAAAGCTGTGCCGGCCAGGCCTCGCTGGAGTTGCCACCGCTGGCGATGGATTCGCGGCTGATCCTGTCGGCCAATGGCATCGGCGACTTGCAGCAGGCGCTGGCGCGGGCGGCCTATCCAATGGTCAACGTGCAGGCCATCAGCCTGTCCGGGCCGCGCGACGCGCAATCGGCCATGAAAGCCGTCCAGGAAAGCTTCTGCCAGGTGGTGCTCGACCCGCAATTCGTCGACATTGGCGTCAGCCGCCTGGATCGCGAATGGCGCATTGTGCTGGCACGCCCCCTGTTGTCGGCGCGCCTGGGTGACTGGCAAGCCGAGGGCCAGAAACTGCTGAAACTGATCAACAGCGCCCGTGCCCAGCCGCGCCGTTGCGGCACCGAAGCCTTCGCCGCCACCACACCGCTGGCCTGGAACGCCACCCTGGCCCTGGCCGCCGTGAATCACACCCGGGCCATGGCCAACAACAATTTCTTCGATCACAAGGACCGTGACAACCGCATGCCGGGCGACCGCGCCGAACTGGCGGGCTATCTCGGCCAGTTGATCGGCGAAAACATCGCCGCCGGGCAGGACACGGCCCTGAAAGTGGTGGACGGCTGGCTGGCCAGCCCCGGGCATTGCGCCAACCTGATGAACCCGCAGTTCCGCGAGTTGGGCGCCGGGTATGCGACCGATCCGAAAAGCGATGCAGGGATTTATTGGACGGCGATGTTTGGCACCCAATAGCGCGGTGGCAGAGCCGTCGCCATCGCGGGCAGGCTCGCCCCCACAAGTTTTTTTGGGTGTTCATGGGAACGATGCGGTACGCCATCGACCTCAATGCCGGTACTGGCGTCGTTGAGGTTTCGGCGATCAAGATGAAAGCGAAGCTGCCTGAAAGAAAGGTTCATGGCCGAATTCACAGAACAATCCTTCAGGCTTCCCCGGCTACTGGTGCTGCACCTGCACCATCGAGCTCACCTGCACCCGCGCCTGCATCTGCTCCGCACCACCGCCGCGGCGCATGCCGCGTACCGGGCAGGCGTCGAGGTAGTCCAGGCCGATCGCCAGCTTCAGGTGGCGGTCGGGAACAGTCAGGCGGTTGGTCACGTCGAAGCTGTACCAGCCGTCATCCAGCCAGGCTTCGGCCCAGGCATGGCTTGCCAGATGGCTTTCATCGTCGGTGCACAAATAGCCGGAAACATAGCGCGCGGGAATGCCCAGGCTGCGGGCGCAGGCCAGGAACGCATGAGTATGGTCCTGGCAGACCCCCGCCCCGCCGGCAAACGCCTCGGCGGCGGTACTGTTGACCGCTGTCGTGCCGGGACTGTAAGGCATCCGCGCCGCCAGCCCATTCATCAGATCGGTCAAGGCCGAACGATCGCGCCGGCCTGCGCATTGCTCGACGGCGAAGGCGCTGAGGGTCTCATCTGCCTGGGTGAGGCGGCTGGTGCGCAAAAACGGCAGTGGCGACTGGTTGTCCGGCTCCATCGCTATCGACTGATGGATTTCCACCTCGCCATAGGCCGTCAATACCAAAGCCCCATGGGGCTCGTCCATGGTCATCACGTGCAGGATGTTGCCGTAAGGGTCGATCTGGCTGCGCACCAGGCGCGGCAGCTCCAAGTGCCATTCAAGGATGCGCTGGCGCTGGCTGTCCTTGGGGGTCAGGCGCAGGAACTGGATGCTGGTGCAGACTTCATCGGCATAGCTGTAGGTGGTGTCGTGGCGTATGGACAGTTTCATACGACCTCCAGATAAGACTCATGAACGGTCTGGCCCAAGTGACGGATCTGGCCAATGAGGTCGGTCAACCATTGATGCAGGCCCGAGGCGAGGATCTCGTCGATCCCGGAATAGCGCAGGCGCGCATTCAGTTCGGCGGCCAGGCGTTGCGCCGGCCGACCGTTGTTGCCCGGCAGGCTGGCGAGGATATGGTCCAGTTCCTCGATACAGGCATGCAGCGAGCGCGGCACATCGGCGCGCAACAGCAACATCTCCGAGACCTGCTCGGCGTTGGGCGCATTGCGGTAGATCTCGTTGAACGCCTCGAACGAAGACAGCGCGCGCAATAAGGCACTCCACTGGTAATAACCGCGGGCCGAGTTGTCGCTGACCTCCTCCGATTCCTCGCCGAACATCTCATAACGCGCATCCAGCAGGCGCAGGGTGTTGTCCGCCCGCTCGATAAAGGTCCCCAGGCGAATGAAACAATAAGCGTCATTGCGCATGATCGTACCCGACGTCGCGCCACGGAACAGGTGCGAACGTTCCTTGACCCACTCGCAGAAATGGCTGATGCCGTAGCGGCCCAGGCCATTGCTGGCGATGTTGCGCATTTCCAGCCAGGTGGCGTTGATGTTCTCCCACATGTCGGCGGTGATGCGTCCGCGCACCGCGTGGGCATTGGTCCGCGCCGCCCGCAGGCAGCTGTAGATACTGCCAGGGTTGGTTTCATCCAGTGCGAAGAAATGCAGCATGCGCTCGGTGTTGAGCGCGTCATAACGGGCGTTGTAGTCGTCCAGCGTACCGGCGGCCAGCAGCGACATCGCCAGCTCGGCATGGCCGTCGCTGCGCCCGGCCTGGGGCATCAGCGACAGCGAATAGCTGACTTCAAGCATGCGCGCCAGGTTCTCGGCGCGCTCCAGGTAGCGGGACATCCAATAGAGGTCCGAAGCAGTTCTTGAAAGCATGTCTTAGTCCTCCACGACCCAAGTGTCTTTGGTGCCGCCGCCCTGGGACGAGTTCACCACCAACGAGCCCTCGCGCAGCGCCACGCGGGTCAGCCCGCCAGGCACCAGGCGGGTTTCCTTGCCCGACAGCACGAATGGGCGCAGGTCGATATGGCGCGGCGCGATGCCGCTCTCGACAAAGGTCGGGCACGTGGACAGGCTCAAGGTCGGCTGGGCGATATAGGCTTCGGGACGGGCCTTGAGGCGTGCGCGGAAATCTTCGATCTCCGCCGCGCTGGCGGCCGGCCCGACCAGCATGCCGTAGCCGCCGGAGCCCTGGGTTTCCTTGACCACCAGATCAGGCAGGTTGGCCAACACATGGGACAGGTCCTGGGGCTTGCGGCACTGCCAGGTGGGCACGTTCTTCAGGATCGGTTCTTCGGTGAGGTAGAAGCGGATCATCTCGTCGACGTACGGGTAGATCGACTTGTCATCGGCCACGCCGGTGCCGACCGCGTTCGCCAGCACCACATTGCCGGCACGGTACACGGCGATCAGCCCCGGCACGCCCAACATCGAATCGGGGTTGAACGACAGCGGGTCGAGGTAGGCATCGTCAAGGCGACGATAAATCACATCCACCTGCCGAGGGCCGGCGGTGGTACGCATGTAGACGTGGTCGTCACGCACGAACAGATCGGCACCTTCCACCAGCTCCACACCCATTTCGCGGGCGAGGAACGCATGTTCGAAATAGGCACTGTTGAAGCGCCCCGGGGTCAGCACCACAGCGGTGGGATTTTCGAGGGGGCTTGAGCTCTTGAGGGTGTCGAGCAACAGGTTCGGGTAATGATCGATAGGGGCCACGCGCTGGGCGGCGAAGAGCTCGGGGAACAGGCGCATCATCATCTTGCGGTCTTCGAGCATGTAGCTCACGCCGCTGGGTGTGCGCAGGTTGTCCTCCAGCACGTAGTAGCTGCCGTCACCGTCGCGAACCAGGTCGACGCCAGCGATATGGGCATAAATGCCCCGGTGCAGGTTCAGGCCCTGCATCGCGATCTGATACCCCTCGTTGGCGAGCACCTGCTCGGGAGGAATGATGCCTTCCTTGAGGATGTGTTGCCCGTGGTAGATGTCGGCCAGGAACATGTTCAGGGCCTGGACCCGCTGAATGCAGCCCCGCTCGACCATCTGCCATTCACTGGCCTTGATGCTGCGAGGAATGATGTCGAACGGAATCAACCGTTCAGTGCCCTGCTCGTCTCCGTAGAGGGTGAAAGTGATACCGGCTCGATGGAACAGCAGGTCGGCTTCGCGGCGGCGTTGTTCAAGCAGTTCAAGCGGCGTGTCCGCCAACCAGCGTGAGAAGGCTTGGTAATGCGGGCGGCAGTCACCCTTCGCGTCATACATTTCATTAAAAAAAGCGTGGGGCATAGCCAACTCCCAGCCGCGTTCTACACGGCATTTCTTATCACTTCGTCATTCCAATGGTCCGGCCTTGCTTTGCTTTAATGAGCCCTGTTTCTCTGAGCACCTCGATAGGCATGGGTCTCTGGTCTGGCCTTTGCGTCTGGATGACGTGCGCCCCCTGGTTAAATTCGCGTGATGCATGGCTCCTATAGGTTGGGTTTCCTTGAAGCGGTAGCAAAGGCTGTGCCTAAGCGCAGCGAATCGGATCCAGCTTGGAAAAAACGCCTTAAAAGTGCGCCATGGCGAAATTTGTTTTCATTTCTGCGACAAAAGCCTCTTTAAAGGCTGAAACGTTTATTTCAGCTTTTTCCTACATGCCCCGGAACGGGTCGAATCGGTGCAAGAAGGTGGGTAGCCGCCGCCGGATGCCCTGAAATGGGGAAATTTATACCCATTCGCTGCAGATACACATTTCACCTGTGGCGAGGGGATTTATTCCCTCGCCACAAGAGCGAGCGCGTCGATCCCGCAGCAACCTCAGCACCTCCAGCCTTCCGTCGCCTCCCTTCGCACAAATTCAATAGCAGCACTTGCTTCGACAGTATTATGGTATACCATCATACGCATAGACTTATTCACCGCCCAGGAGCAGCCCATGAGTTTCGAAATCCGCAAGATCGTCAGCTATGTCGAAGAAACCTTTATCGAAGGCGGCAAGACCACTGACAAACCGGTGACCATGGTCGGGCTGGCGGTGGTGATGAAAAACCCTTGGCTGGGTCGCGGCTTCGTCGAAGACCTCAAGCCGGAAATCCGCGCCAACTGCTCCGACCTCGGCGCACTGATGGTCGAGCGCCTGGTGGGCATCATCGGTGGTGCGCAGAAGATCGAAGCCTATGGCAAAGCCGCCGTGGTGGGTGCCGACGGCGAAATCGAGCATGCCTCCGCCGTGATCCACACCCTGCGCTTTGGCAACCACTACCGTGAAGCGGTCAAGGCCAAAAGCTACCTGAGCTTCACCAACAAGCGCGGCGGCCCGGGCACGTCGATCCAGATCCCGATGATGCACAAGGACGACGAAGGCCTGCGCTCGCACTACATCACCCTGGAAATGCAGATTGAAGACGCCCCGCGTGCCGACGAAATCGTCGTGGTACTGGGCTGCGCCGATGGCGGCCGCCTGCACCCGCGTATCGGCAACCGCTACATCGACCTGGAAGAACTGGCCGCCGAGAATGCGCAGTGATCCAGCCTGGGCAACCACAATAAAAAAGGCATGCAGGAGCGCTCCATGATTCGGCTCACCGCTGAACTCACCCCGGCCGGCACCAGCTTCCTGGCAACCGGCCAAGGCCAACCCGTGGTCTTGATCCACGGCGTGGGCCTGAACAAAGAAATGTGGGGCGGCCAGGTCGTTGGCCTGGCCACGCAATACCAGGTGATTGCCTACGACATGCTCGGCCATGGCGCCAGCCCGCGTCCGCAAAGCGGTACCGGGCTGCAGGGCTACGCCGACCAGTTGCTGGAACTGCTCGATCATTTGCAACTGCCTCAAGCGACGGTGATCGGTTTCTCCATGGGCGGCCTGGTGGCCCGGGCGTTTGCCTTGCATTACCCACAGCGCTTGCAAGGCCTGGTGGTGCTCAACAGCGTGTTCAACCGCAGCGCCGAACAGCGCGCCGGGGTCATCGCCCGTACCGCCCAAGCCGCCGAACATGGCCCGGACGCCAATGCCGAGGCGGCGTTGTCGCGCTGGTTCAGCCGTGAATACCAGGCGGCCAACCCGGCGCAGATCGCCGCGCTGCGCCAGACCCTGGCAGGCAACGATCCCCAGGGCTACCTGACCACCTATGAACTGTTCGCCACCCAGGACATGTACCGCGCCGATGACCTGGGCGACATCCAGGTCCCGACGCTGATCGCCACCGGCGAACTGGACCCCGGCTCGACGCCGGAAATGGCCCGGCAGTTGGCCGAGCGAATTCCAGGCGCCACCGTTGCCGTGCTCGCCGAGCAGAGGCATATGATGCCGGTGGAGTCGCCGCGCCTGGTCAACCAGCTGTTGCTGGAATTTCTCGACACAGCAAACGCCCGACAAAACCAAATAAAGGGGATCGTTGCATGACACTCGCACGCTTTTCGATGTGCATCGGCGGTGAATGGGTCGATGCCTTGTCCGGCAAAACCTTCGAAAGCCTGAATCCGGCCCTGGCCCAGCCCTGGGCCGAGCTGCCTGACGCCGACGAAGCCGATGTCGAGCGCGCCGTGCAGGCGGCGCAAACCGCTTTCGATAGCCCCGCCTGGCGCGGCCTGACCGCCACCGCTCGCGGCAAACTGCTGCGTCGCCTGGGTGATCTGATCGCCGAAAACAAAGAACAGCTGGCCCAGCTGGAAAGCCGCGACAACGGCAAGTTGATCCGCGAAACCCGTGGCCAGGTCGGCTATCTGCCGGAGTTTTTCCATTACACCGCCGGCCTGGCCGACAAGCTCGAAGGCGGCACCCTGCCGCTGGACAAGCCGGACCTGTTTGCCTACACCGTGCACGAAGCCATGGGTGTGGTCGCGGCGATCATTCCCTGGAACAGCCCGCTGTACCTGACAGCGATCAAGCTCGCCCCGGCGCTGGCGGCGGGCAATACCATCGTGATCAAACCGTCCGAGCACGCCTCGGCGACCATTCTGGAGCTGGCGCGCCTGGCCCTGGAAGCGGGGATCCCGCCGGGCGTGGTCAATGTCGTCACCGGTTACGGCCCGAGCACCGGCGCCGCCCTCACCCGCCATCCGCTGGTGCGCAAGATCGCCTTCACTGGCGGCGCTGCCACGGCCCGGCATGTGGTGCGCAGCAGCGCGGAAAACTTCGCCAAGCTGTCGCTGGAACTGGGCGGCAAATCACCGAACATTATCTTCGCCGACGCCGATCTCGACAGCGCCATCAACGGGGCGATTGCCGGGATTTATGCCGCATCCGGCCAGAGCTGCGTGTCCGGTTCGCGCTTGCTGGTGCAGGAGGAAATCTACGACGAATTCGTTGCGCGCCTGGTCGAACGGGCCCAGCGCATCCGCATTGGCAACCCGCAGGAAGACGCCAGCGAAATGGGCCCCATGGCCACCGCCCAGCAACTGGCCGTGGTCGAAAGCCTGGTGGCCGACGCCATCGCCGAAGGCGCCCGCCTGCGCCTGGGCGGCAAGCGTCCACAGAACCTGGGGGACGGCTGGTTCTATGAACCGACCCTGTTCGAATGCGACCGCAACTCGATGAAGATCATGCAGGAAGAGGTCTTCGGCCCGGTGGCCTCGGTCATCCGTTTCAAGGACGAAGCCGAAGCCCTGGCAATCGCCAACGACTCGCAGTTCGGCCTCGCCGCCGGTATCTGGACCCGCGACCTGGGCCGCGCCCATCGCCTGGCCCGGGACGTGCGCTCCGGGATCATCTGGGTCAACACCTATCGTGCGGTCTCGGCCATGGCGCCTATCGGCGGTTTCAAGAACAGCGGCTATGGACGCGAAAGCGGCATCGATTCGGTGCTGGCTTATACCGAACTGAAGACGGTGTGGATCAATCTTTCCCAGGCGCCAATGCCTGATCCGTTCGTGATGCGCTAGGAGTCCTGAGAAATGATCGAACCCGGCATCTACAAAGAAGTCATGAGCTCCTTCCCGTCCGGCGTCACGGTGGTCACCACCCTGGACCCGGACGGGAATATCGTCGGCATCACCGCCAGTGCGTTCAGCGCGCTGTCGATCGACCCGGCACTGGTGCTGTTCTGCCCCAACTACGCTTCCGACACCTACCCGATCCTGCGCGACAGCAAGCAGTTCGCGATTCATTTGCTCTCGGCTGACCAGACCGCCGAAGCCTACGCATTTGCAGGCAAAGGCAAGGACAAGGCCAAAGGTATCGACTGGCACCTCAGCGAACTGGGCAACCCGCTGCTTAGCAAGGCCACGGCGATTATCGAATGCGAACTGTGGCGCGAATACGATGGCGGCGACCACGCGATCATCGTTGGCGCGGTGAAGCACCTGATCCTGCCCGAGCAACCGGTCACACCGATGATCTACCACAAGGGCAAGCTGGGCCCGCTACCGGCACTGGCCTGATGGCTATACACATCCCACAGGTTCATCCACTTTTTCAGGCAGCCCCATGAGCAACGACAAATACGAACAAGGCCTCAAGATCCGCACTCAGGTGCTGGGCGAGGCTTATGTGCAACGCTCCATCGAGAACGCCGACGACTTCACCCGCCCCTTGCAGGAAATGGTCACCGAATACTGCTGGGGCCATGTCTGGGGTCGAGAGGGTTTGTCCCTCAAGGAACGCAGCATGATTAACCTGGCGATGATCTCGGCGCTCAATCGCCCCCATGAACTCAAGCTGCATGTGCGTGGCGCCTTGCGTAACGGCTTGAGTCGTGAGCAAATACGCGAAATTCTGCTTCAGGTCGGTATCTATTGCGGCGTCCCGGCTGCCGTGGACAGTTTCCGGCTTGCCCGTGAAGCCTTCGCCGAAGCCGACGCCGAGGCCTCCAGTCAACCCTCGGCTGTTTGATCTGAACGTGCACGGATGTTGCCCGTTTGGCATGGACAGCCATATTACAGAGCGGACCCCATGAAACGCCTTCCACTCGACGACAGCTTCAAGGTCAATCGCAACCCCGTTACCCTGCGCGAGATCGTGCTGGATAAGCTGCGAAGCGCCATCATGAACTTCCAGCTTCTGCCAGGCGATCGCCTGGTCGAGCGCGACCTGTGCGATCGCCTGGGCGTGAGCCGCACGTCGGTGCGCGAAGCGTTGCGCCACCTCGAATCCGAAGGCCTGGTGGAATTCGCCGATGCCAAGGGCCCACGGGTGGCGATCATCACCCTGGCCGATGCCGGCGACATCTATGAATTGCGTTGCGTGCTCGAAGGCTTGATCGTCCAGCTCTTCACCCTGCGGGCCAAGGCCAAGGACATCAAGGCCCTGGAAAAAGCCCTCGAGGAAAACCGCAAGGCCCTCAAGGATGGCGAGCTGCAACAAGTCATCGATTCGGTGCAAGGCTTCTACGACGTCTTGCTCGAAGGCTCCGGCAACCATGTCGCCGCCACCCAATTGCGTCAGTTGCAGGCCCGCATCAGTTACTTGCGGGCCACATCGGTGTCCCAGGAAAACCGTCGCGGCAGCAGCAACCAGGAAATGGAACGCATGGTCGAGGCCATCAAGAGCGGCGATCCCCTGGCTGCCCACCAGGCGTGCGTCGACCATGTACGCGCCGCTGCCAAGGTTGCCCTGGAGTACCTCAAGCGCCAGCAGGAAGAAACCGGTGATATCCCTGAAATCACGGCGCCCATCGCCCTGAAAGAACCCCGTATAGGTCGCTGAGATGTTCAGCCCGAGCTTTTGTCCAAAGTGTGGCGGCAGTGACCTGAGTCACCGCCTGCCAGCGGGCGATACCCACCAGCGACTGATGTGCGGCGGCTGCGGCTACATCCATTACGTCAACCCGAAGATCATTGCCGGCTGCATCATCGAGCAGGACGGCAAGTACCTGTTGTGCCAGCGCGCCATCCCACCGCGCCCCGGTACCTGGACATTGCCGGCCGGCTTCATGGAAGGCGGCGAAACCACCGAGGACGCGGCGCTGCGGGAGGTCTGGGAAGAGACCGGCGTGCGCGCGGAAATTGTCTCGCCCTACTCGATCTTCAGTGTGCCGAAGATCAGCGAGGTGTACATCATCTTCCGCGCCACAGCCCTGGAGATCACTGGCCAGTACGGGCCGGAAACCCTCGACTACAAATTCTTCGCCCCCCAGGACATTCCCTGGGACAGCATCTATTACCCGGCCATCCGCCAGATCCTCGAACGTTATATCGAGGAACGCCAGGCCGGGGTCTATGGCATCTACATCGGCAACGACGACAGCGGCAAGATCCATTTCATCCGCTGACAGGCTTCAAGGCGCCACGCCCTCGACGATGATCACCTCGGCCCGTGCCACACCCTCGCGATGTTCCTTCGCCGCCTGATACTGCTCTGAGTGATAACAGGCCAGTGCCTGCTCGTATGAGTCGAACTCGATGACCACGCTGCGTTGTGGCGTAACCCTGCCCTCCATCGCCTCGCTGCGCCCGCCCCGGGCCAGCATCCGACCACCGTACTGAGCAAACGCCGCTGGCGCCCGCTGGGTGTATTGGCTGTATTGATCGGAGTCGGTGACATCCACATGAGCAATCCAGTACGCCTTCATAGTGACCTCTCGGCTTGTTTCGTATTATGGTATACCACAACGACATTCCAGCAAGCCCCCATCCAAACAAAGAGAGCCCGACATGGCCTTTAACAGCATTCAGGAAATCATCGAAGACTATCGCCAGGGCAAGATGGTGTTGCTGGTCGATGACGAGGATCGGGAAAACGAAGGCGACCTACTACTCGCCGCCAACTGCTGCAACGCCCAGGCCATCAGCTTCATGGCTCGCGAAGCCCGTGGGCTGATCTGTCTGACCTTGACCGACGAACATTGCCAGCGCCTGGGGCTGGAGCAGATGGTGCCAAGCAACGGCAGTGCATTCAGCACAGCTTTCACCGTTTCCATCGAGGCCGCCACGGGCGTGACCACCGGTATTTCCGCCGCCGACCGGGCACGCACCGTCGCCGCCGCCGTGGCCGCCGATGCGGGGCCCAGCGATATCGTGCAGCCGGGGCATATCTTCCCATTGCGGGCCAAGGAAGGCGGCGTGCTGACCCGCGCCGGGCACACCGAAGCCGGGTGCGACCTGGCGCGCCTGGCGGGCTTCACACCGGCATCGGTGATCGTCGAAGTGATGAACGACGACGGCACCATGGCCCGCCGCCCGGACCTGGAGATTTTCGCCCGCAAGCACGGGATCAAGATCGGCACTATCGCCGACCTGATCCACTACCGCCTGAGCACCGAGCACACCGTGGTACGCATTGGTGAACGGGAACTGCCCACCGTGCACGGTACCTTCCGCTTGTTCACCTTCGAAGACCGTATCGAAGGCGGCGTACACATGGCGATGGTGATGGGCAACATTCGCCGGGAAGAACCGACCCTGGTGCGGGTGCATGTGATCGACCCGCTGCGGGACCTGGTGGGCGCCGAATATAACGGCCCTTCCAATTGGACGCTGTGGGCGGCCCTGCAACGGGTCGCCGAAGAAGGCAGTGGCGTGGTGGTGGTGCTGGCCAATCACGAGTCGTCCCAGGCGTTGCTCGAGCGTGTACCGCAGTTGACCCAGCCGCCACGACAGTTCAGCCGCTCGCAATCGCGCATCTATTCTGAAGTGGGCACCGGAGCGCAGATTCTCCAGGACCTGGGCGTCGGCAAGTTGCGACACCTGGGCCCGCCGCTCAAGTACGCGGGGTTGACCGGGTATGACCTGGAGGTGGTGGAAAGTATTCCCTTCACCGGATAAACCCGAGGCAACACACAACGCCTTGTGGGAGCGAAAAACCCGGCCGGACAGATAGCCGGTACGGCAAAATGCTTGCAGAAAGTTTGGAATACCATAATATGATATTCCATAGACCGAACACTTCAGCCAAGTGCCCCTCGACAGGGAAAGCACAAACAAAAGCCCTTGGCTCGGTCGCCTTTAAGGCCAGATGGACCTACTGCTCCCGATAGGCGGGCAACAAAAGCCCGCTCAAAAACACAACAATGAGGGCGTGAAAATGGTGTTGAAGAAAAGTGCAGCCGCAGTACTGTTCGCAGGTTTGCTGGCCACAGTCAGTCATGTGGCAATGGCGGCGGAAAGCGTCAACTTCGTCAGTTGGGGCGGCAGCACCCAGGACGCGCAGAAACAGGCCTGGGCCGACCCGTTCAGCAAGGCCAGCAGTATCACCGTGGTCCAGGATGGCCCGACTGACTACGGCAAGCTCAAGGCCATGGTCGAAAGCGGTAACGTGCAATGGGACGTGGTCGACGTCGAGGCGGACTTCGCCTTGCGCGCCGCCGCTGAAGGCCTGCTCGAGCCCCTGGACTTCTCGGTCATCCAGCGCGACAAGATCGACCCACGCTTCGTCTCCGATCACGGCGTCGGTTCGTTCTATTTTTCGTTCGTCCTCGGCTACAACGAAGGCAAGCTCGGTTCCGGCAAGCCCCAGGACTGGAGCGCACTGTTCGACACCAAGACCTACCCCGGCAAACGCGCCCTGTACAAATGGCCAAGCCCTGGCGTGCTTGAGCTGACCTTGCTGGCCGACGGCGTAACGGCCGACAAGCTCTACCCGCTGGACCTGGACCGCGCCTTCAAAAAACTCGACACCATCAAGAAAGACATTGTCTGGTGGGGCGGCGGTGCCCAGTCCCAGCAGTTGCTCGCCTCCGGCGAAGCCAGCATCGGGCAGTTCTGGAACGGGCGCATCTATGCCTTGCAACAGGATGGCGCTCCCGTCGGCGTAAGCTGGAAGCAGAACCTGGTCATGGCCGACATCCTGGTCATTCCAAAGGGTTCGAAGAACAAGGCCGCGGCCATGAAGTTCCTGGCCCACGCCAGCAGCGCCAAGGGTCAGGCCGATTTTTCCAACCTGACCGCCTATGCCCCGGTCAACGTCGACAGCGTCGCACGCCTGGATTCGGTGCTCGCTCCCAACCTGCCGACCGCCTACGCCAAGGACCAGATCACACTTGATTTCGCGTACTGGGCCAAGAACGGTCAGGACATCGCGACACGGTGGAACGAATGGCTGGTCAAATGAAAATAGCGGCACCGGCAACCCAGCACACCGCTGGCGCTGCCGGTGTGACAATCGCCAAGACCGTTGCCCCGCAAACCCCGTCGCTGGCCCAGCGCTGGCGCGGGAGCGGCAATCTGCTTCCCGCCCTGCTGTTCCTCGGACTGTTCTTCCTGGCGCCGCTGATTGGCCTGTTGTTGCGCGGCGTGCTGGAACCGGTGCCCGGCCTGGGTAATTACGAGCAACTGTTCGCCAACTCGGCCTATGCGCGGGTGTTGATCAACACCTTTTCGGTGGCCGGGCTGGTGACGCTGTTCAGCCTGCTGCTGGGTTTCCCCCTGGCCTGGGCCATCACCCTGGTGCCCCGTGGCTGGGGCCGTTGGATGCTGAACATCGTGCTGCTGTCGATGTGGACCAGCCTGCTGGCCCGCACCTACTCCTGGCTGGTGTTGCTGCAAGCCTCCGGGGTGATCAACAAGGCGTTGATGGCCATGGGCATCATCGACCAACCGTTGGAGATGGTGCACAACCTCACCGGCGTGGTGATCGGCATGAGCTACATCATGATCCCGTTCATCGTCCTGCCGTTGCAGGCAACCATGCAGGCCATCGACCCGATGATCCTGCAGGCCGGCTCCATCTGTGGCGCCAGCCCCTGGACCAACTTCTTCCGGGTGTTCCTGCCGCTGTGCCGACCGGGGCTGTTCTCCGGCGGGCTGATGGTGTTCGTGATGTCCCTCGGTTACTACGTGACCCCGGCACTACTGGGCGGCGCGCAGAACATGATGCTGCCGGAATTCATCATCCAGCAGGTGCAGTCGTTCCTCAATTGGGGCCTGGCCAGTGCCGGCGCCGCCTTGTTGGTGGCGATCACCCTGGTGCTGTTCTACTTCTACCTGAAGCTCCAGCCGGAATCCCCGGTGGGTGCCAGCAACGCGAGGTAAGCCGTCATGCTCCTGACTCCCAATGCCATGAGCCGGCGCATGCGGTTCGGGCTGTACTTCACCACTGGCCTGATCGCGCTGTTCCTGCTGTTGCCGATCGTGTTCATCGTGCTGCTGTCGTTCGGTTCGTCCCAGTGGCTGGTGTTCCCGCCACCAGGCTGGACCTTGAAATGGTACGGCCAGTTCTTCTCCAACCCCGACTGGATGAGCGCGGCCCTGACAAGCCTCAAGGTCGCGGTACTGACCACCGTCTGCGCCGTGGCGCTGGGTTTGCCGACCGCGTTTGCCCTGGTCCGCGGGCGCTTTCCCGGTCGGGAAATGCTCTACGGCCTGTTCACCCTGCCGATGATCGTGCCGCTGGTGATCATCGCGGTGGCGGTGTACGCGTTGTTCCTGAAACTGGGTTACACCGGGACGATGTTCGCGTTCGTGGTCAGTCACGTAATCGTCGCACTGCCCTTCACCATTATCTCGATCATCAACTCGCTCAAGCTGTTCGACCAATCCATCGAGGATGCTGCGGTGATCTGCGGCGCCTCACGCCTGCAAGCAGTGTTCAAGGTGACCTTTCCGGCGATTCGCCCCGGCATGGTCGCCGGCGCCTTGTTCGCCTTCCTGGTGTCGTGGGACGAGGTGGTGCTGAGCGTGATGATGGCCAGCCCTACTCTGCAAACCCTGCCAGTAAAAATGTGGACCACCCTGCGCCAGGACCTGACGCCCGTGATCGCCGTCGCTTCGACGCTGCTGATCGGCCTCTCGGTGTTGGTGATGGTGATCGCCGCCGCCCTGCGCCGGCGCAATGAAATCAGGGCCTGAGCGCCTAGGAGAATACGATGAGTGCCGTCAAAGACCCCGCACAACAGCACAACAAGACCTTGGTCAGCCTGCGCAACCTGAACAAGCACTACGGCGACTTTGCCGCCGTGGACGAGATCTCCCTGGACATCCAGGACGGTGAATTCCTGACCTTCCTCGGCTCCAGCGGCTCGGGCAAGAGCACCACACTGTCGATGCTGGCCGGGTTTGAAACGCCCAGCAGCGGCGAAATCCTGGTGGGCGGCAAATCCCTGGTCAACGTGCCACCGCACAAACGCGACATCGGCATGGTGTTCCAGCGTTACTCACTGTTCCCGCACCTGTCGGTGCGCGACAACATCGCCTTTCCCCTGGCGATTCGCAAACTGGCCAGCGCGGAACGCGAGCGCCGGGTCGATGCCATGCTCAAGCTGGTGCAACTGGGCGAGTTCGCCCATCGGCGTCCTTCGCAACTCTCTGGCGGCCAACAACAGCGTGTGGCGATCGCCCGGGCACTGGTCTATGAACCACGCATTCTGCTGATGGATGAACCACTCGGCGCCCTGGATAAAAAACTCCGCGAAGACCTGCAGGACGAACTGCGCCAATTGCATCGGCGCCTGGGCATCACCATCGTCTACGTCACCCATGACCAGGAAGAAGCCATGCGCCTGTCCCAGCGCATCGCCATTTTCAGCCACGGCAAGATCGTCGGCCTGGGCAGTGGCTATGACCTCTACCAGAACCCACCGAACGCGTTCGTGGCCTCGTTCCTGGGCAACTCCAACTTCCTCAAGCTCAAGGCCCAGGGCAACGCGGTAGCGTCCTTCGAAGGCCAGCCACTGTCTATCCGCCTGACCGCTGGCCTGCAAATCGAGCAGGACGTGCTGCTGATGGTGCGCCCGGAAAAAGCCCTCGCCTTGAGCGTCGAGCAAGCCGGCCAGGAACCCTTGGCGGCTGGCTGGAATGAAGTCTCGGCCAAGGTCGTCGAAGTGCTGTTCCTTGGTGAAAGCCAGACCTGCAGCGTGGTGACCTCGGGCGGAACCTCGATGACCGTCAAGGCGCTGTCCGCCGCCGGCATGCCGCTCAAGGCCGGCGACCCGGTGCGTGTGCGCTGGGCCACCGCCGATGCCTGCGTCTACACCCAATGGGCCGAGAGCGACCTGAACAAAGCCGCAGGTGCCCATTGATGAACATTGCGCGCCCACAACCGATAAAGCCCGAGGATCGTCCGATGATCGATGCCAGTGTCTACAAACAAGTCATGGGCTCGTTCCCGTCCGGGGTGACGGTGATCACCACGCTCGATGACGATGGGCAGATCGTCGGCCTCACCGCCAGCGCGTTCAGCTCGTTGTCGATGGACCCGGCCCTGGTGCTGTTCTGCCCCAACTACAGTTCCGACTCCTACCCGGTGCTGATCAAGAACCGCCGCTTCGCCATCCACGTGCTCTCCGGCGGTCAGCAGAACGAAGCCTATGCCTTCGCGCGCAAAGGCAAGGACAAGGCCCAGGGCATCGAATGGACCCTGAGCGAGCTGGGCAACCCGTTGCTGAGTAACGCCACCGCCATCATCGAATGCGAACTGTGGCGAGAATACGAAGGCGGCGACCACGCCATCATGGTCGGTGCCGTGAAGAATCTGATCGTGCCGCAACACACACCGGGGCCGCTGGTTTATTGCCACGGCAAGATGGGCGCCCTGCCCGTCCTCGCCTGAACCGATCGCCAACAACAAGAGAAAGCGCCATGAAATTTTCCCTGTTCGTACACATGGAGCGCTGGGACGAAAGCGTCAGCCATCGCCAGTTGTTCGAAGACCTGACCGAGCTGACCCTGCTGGCAGAGGCTGGCGGTTTCAGCACCGTGTGGATCGGCGAACACCACGCCATGGAATACACCATCTCGCCAAGCCCGATGCCGCTGCTGGCGTACCTGGCCGGCAAAACCACCACTATCCACCTGGGCGCGGGTACCATCATCGCGCCGTTCTGGCACCCGCTGCGGGTGGCCGGCGAATGCGCGCTGCTGGACGTGATCAGCAATGGCCGTATGGAAGTGGGCCTGGCCCGGGGCGCCTATCAAGTGGAGTTCGACCGCATGGCCGGCGGCATGCCGGCATCCTCCGGCGGCCAGGCGCTGCGGGAAATGATCCCGGTGGTGCGCGCCCTGTGGCAAGGCGACTACGCCCACGATGGCGAGATCTGGAAATTCCCCACCTCCACCAGCGTGCCCAAGCCGATCCGCAAACCCTACCCACCGATGTGGATCGCCGCCCGCGACCCGGACTCCCACAACTTCGCCGTCGCCAACGGCTGCAACGTGATGGTCACGCCGTTGATGAAGGGCGATGAAGAAGTCCTGGACCTGAAGAACAAGTTCCAGGCCGCCCTGGACAACAACCCCGACGTGCCACGCCCGCAATTGATGGTGCTGCGTCACACCCACGTGCATGCGGTGGATGATCCCGAAGGCTGGAAGGTTGGTGCCCAGGCGATCTCCAGGTTCTATCGCACCTTCGATGCCTGGTTCGGCAACAAGCAAGTACCGGTCAACGGTTTCCTCGCGCCAAGCCCGGAAGAAAAGTTCGCCGAGCGTCCGGAGTTCCAGCTGGAGAACATCCGCAAGAACACCATGATCGGCACGCCGCAGGAAATCATCGAACGCATCAAGTACTACCAGGAACTGGGAGTGGATGAGCTCAGCTTCTGGTGCGATAACAGTCTGCCCCATGCCGAGAAGAAGAAATCCCTGGAGTTGTTCATCCAGCAGGTGGTGCCGGTGTTTCGCTGAACGGTTATATGGCCATCGCGAGCGGGCTCGCGATGGCCATATAACTGAAACATAAGTGTCAAAAGTGACAATTGCCCCCACTACCCCGCCGCCGCTCCGCAAACCCCTGTTAACGGCTCGCAAAGCCACATAACGTACCGCGCAAACGGATCAACTCTGATTAAGGATGATGCGCGTGGGGGTTTATCGGTTGCTGTTGGCCCTGCTGGTGGCGGTTTCGCATATGGGCGTGACGTTCATGGGGTTCAACCCCGGCGTGGTTGCCGTGGTGTCCTTCCTGATCATCAGCGGTTTTGTGATGACCTCGTTGATCGAGAGGAATTACAACAGCCCGGGCCAAATCGGCCTGTTCTACATGGATCGACTGCTGAGGCTGTACCCGCAGTTTTTGGTGTACTTCGTCCTGTCCTGTGCGGTGATCCATTTCCTGCTGCCGGGAACACCCCAGGCAGCGGCACTGACCTTCGAAAACATCGCCACCAGCCTGCCGATCGTGCCATTGGGTTTCTACATGTTCGGCATCACCGTGCCCGAAATCCTGCCACCCGGTTGGTCGCTGGGCCTGGAAATGTGTTTTTACCTGCTGATCCCGTTCCTGATCCTCTACAAGGCGCGGGGTATTGCTTTTGCGGTGTCCGTGACGGTGTTCATGCTCGCCTCGCTGGGCTACCTCGACACCGACATCTACGGCTATCGCCTGCTGCCCGGTGTGCTGTTCATTTTTCTTTGCGGCAGCTACCTGTATCGGGTCCGGGCCAAGGGGCTGTGGATCGTGTCCGTCACCCTGCTCGTTGCCGCGTTGATGTTCCTGAGCATTGTCGTGGGGATCATTCCCCGTCGGCCTTTCAACGCCGAGGTGACCCTGGGCATCGCCCTGGGCCTGCCGGCGGTGTTTTTGCTCAGCAAGCTGAAGCATCACCGACTGGATGAGTTCCTGGGCAATATCAGCTACGGCGTGTTCCTCAACCACTTTGTGGTGATGTACGTGTTGCGGGCATTCTGGCCGGTCGAATACAGCGCCCTGATCATCACCGCGGTGCTGGTGCTGTCGTTCGCCTTGAGTGGCTTGTCGTACTACGGGGTCGAGCGGCCGGCGCTGAAGCTTCGTCATGCTCTCAGGTCGGGCGTTAAATCCGCTGCCACACAGGCTCCCGTTGGCAGCACGGTGGCTTAGTCTCTGACCGCCGTACAAAAAATGCCCGGGACGCAGGTCCCGGGCATTTTGTGTTTCAGTGCGGCGGAATCAGAACGTCACGCTGGCGCTCAGCTTGGCGGTACGCGGCTCGCCGACGTTGACTTGCAACTGGCTGCCGGTGGAGGACGGGTAGTACTGCTTGTCGAACAGGTTGTCGACGTTCAGTTGCAGTGAGGTCTTGTGCCCGAACACCGGCGACTCCCAACGCAGGAAGGCGTCGGCGACGGTGTAGCTGCTCAGCCAGAAATCGTTGGCGTTGTTGGCGGCGCGTTCACCGACGTAGCGCGCACCGGCACCGGCGTGCCAGGCGCCGAATTCGGCAGGTACGTTCAAGTGGTGGCTCAAGTACAGGCTGGCGGTGTGCTTGGGTGCGTCAGCGAGGCGATGGCCTTCATCATCCGGATCGTCGAGGATTTCCGTGTGGGTGTAGGCGTAGGTGCCAATCAGGTCCCAACGCTCGGACAGGCGACCGGTGATGTCCAGTTCCAGGCCTTGGGAACCGACTTTGCCGGCGGCTTCCGACAGGGTCACGCCATTGACCGTAGAGGACGTCACGACGTTTTTCTTGACGATGTCGAACAACGCGAGGTTGATGTTCAAGCCTGGGAGCGGATCGTACTTGGCACCGATCTCATAGCTGCGGCCCTCCTCCGGATCGAAGGTCTTGCCGGCGTCGTCCACGGTGTCATTGGGCTTGAACGAACGGCTGTAGTTACCGTACAGCGACAAAGTGTCGGTGGCTTTGTAAACCAGGCCGAGGAATGGTACGAAGGCGTCACCGTTGTCATCGCGATTGACTTCGTAGTTACTACCAAGCCCCTGGTCGCTGTATTGATCGTAATGCTGATAACGACCGCCCAATACCAAAATCCAGCGATCGTCGAGATGCCAGTTGTCCTTCAAATAGACAGAGCTGGAGTTCAACTGGTTGCGCAGATCGCTTTGAGTTGGACTGATCACACTGGGCTCAGCCAGACCGCCATAAACCGGCGATGTGATATCGAAACCAGCCTGAGCCTTTCCACGGTAAGTCTTGCCACGGAATTGATCAGAAACCTGATTATCAACGCCAATCAACAAATCATGACGTTGGCCTAGCAGCTCTTGCTTGCCTATGAAATCCCAACTGGCATAACGGGTTTCATCGTCGTAGTGAGCACCGTTGGCAGCCCGTTGAAAAACACCGGTTTTTGACAGGCTCGGCTGCGCAATAGAAAGGCTGTACCGATCATTGTTCCAACCATAAGTCACACGGGTCTTCCACGCCTCACTCAACTCATATTCGAACCGCGCCGTAGCCGTCTCGCGAATCCCCACGCTCTTGGCCCAAGGCTCATCCAGGCGCTTGTCATAATCGATATCGGCCGGATGCCCGTTGGTGAACACCGTACCCCGGTCAAACGGATTGGAATATTCGTTGTATTCATAACTCAAATTCAACGAAGCCCGCTCCCCTGTCCAAGCCAAGGACGGCGCCACCAGCGTGCTCTCGTTGACGCCGTAGTTGCGCCAGTAATCCTCATGCCCGCGTTCGGCAATCAGGCGATACGCCAGGCCGGTATCGCCCAACGGTCCGGTGGTATCCAGGGCCATGGTGCCGCCACCTTCGCTGTAGGCCGAACCGCTCAAGGTGGTGCTCTGGGTGTACTCCGGCTTTTTGCTGATGACGTTGACCAAGCCACCGGGTTCCAGCGCGCCGTACAGCATCGAGGCCGGACCCTTGAGCACTTCGACTCGCTCGGTGGTGGCACTGAAGTTGTGCCCCAGGTTCGAACGCACGCCGTCGCGCAGGATCGAGCCATCGTCGTTGGTGCCAAACCCGCGCTTGACCAGCGAGTCCCGCGAGCCACCCAGGGTGTTGCCCTGGCTGACACCGCTGACGAATTTCATCGCGTCGTTCAGCGAGCGCACCTGATAGTCGTCCAGGGTCTGCTGGGTTACCACGTTGATCGATTGCGCTTCCTCCTTGATCGGTACATCGCTCTTGCTCGCCGTACTGGCTTGCGACGTCGTATAGCCCTCGTCCTGAGTGACGCGACTGCCCTGGATGTCCGTGGCGGGCAGCTCGAGAGAGTCCTGCGCCCACAATGGGCTTGCAATGAAGCAGCAGGACAAGGTTGGCAATACACACTTGATGAAAACATTGCGATTTGCGAGGGGGGTGGAACGATTCAAGACGCGCACTCTGGAAGGGACGTTAATGAGAGCAAATATACTTTGAGAATCATTCCCAGTAAATCTTTTGTATCAAATGATGATTCCCCAAACCCTGTGTGAACGGGCTTGACCTCACAGGGTGATATCAAATAGCCCCATTGTCCTAAAGCTTTTGCGCTCGCGGTCGAATGTATTCCATTGAGAGATTTTTTTGCCCAGGAGCGGTGGCATGCAGACGTTGAAGGCCTTGTACGAGTCTATCGAGATGCAGTTTTTCGATACGCTCACCAAAAAGCTGTCGAGCCTTTTCCTGCTGGTGCTGGTCAGTGGCTTGCTGTACTGGGTGGCCCTCAGCGCCCGTGCCGAGATTCTGCTGCAACTACACAACGCGCAGCTGGACGGCGCCTTGCTGGGGCAGATCGAAGGTCGGCTCGATAGCCTGACCCATGCCCTGCTCTTCGGCGCGGTCCTGACGCTGGGCATGATCAGCTTCATGGTCTGGTATTTCCGCCACCTGATCGTGCGCCCTGTCACCGCCATGACCAAGGCCCTGGAAGAGATCGCCAACGGCGAAGGCGACTTGTCCAAGGACCTGCCGCTGGTGACCCACGACGAGATTCGCGTGCTGGCCGGCACCTGTAACCGTTTCCTGGCCAAGCAGCGGGAAATCATCAGCAACGTCCAGGCGCTGACCGTACACATCGCCGTAGAGTCGGCCCGCTCGCTGAAGAACATCAGCGACTCCAGCGACAGTGCCACTCACCAGGCCCGCTTCGCCAAGGAAGTGATGGACCAGAGCAACACCGCCGTGGGCCGCATCGAAGAAGTCTCGCGCCAGACCCAGGGCATCTCCAGCACCACCGCCCAGAACCTGAGCATGGCCCGAGACTCTTACGCCGAGCTGCTGGAAGTGACCGGCAACATCAGTGAAATCTCCAACAGCCTCGGTGAATTCGCCACCCTGGTGAGCGCCCTGAACCAGCGTTCCTCGAGCATCAAGTCGATTGTCGGGTTGATCCAGCAGATCTCCGCCCAGACCAACCTGCTGGCCCTCAATGCCGCCATCGAAGCCGCCCGGGCCGGCGAAAGCGGTCGTGGCTTCGCGGTGGTGGCCGATGAAGTGCGCACCTTGGCCCAGAACGTCAGTCGGGCCACCGACGATATCTCGCGCAACATCGACGCCATGCTCGAGGAAGTCAGCTCCACCCACGAGCAAACCACGCAGATCAGCCACAGCGCCCGGGAAACCCAGAAAGTGGTGGAGCGCGCCTCCGGCCATTTCGAAAGCATGATCGGCGATTTCGAATCCACCAACGGCAAGCTGGCGGACATCGCCACCCATATCCAAGAGTTCGCCGACAGCAACACGGGGATCAACGACCGGGTCACCCAGATCCACGCCGACAGCCAGTTGATCGACCAGCGCATGCAGCATTCGGCGACGGCCACCCGCGACCTGTCCGGCGTGGCCGAAAAGGTCCAGGCGTTGCTGGGTCGCTTCGTGCTCGGCCACGGCAAGCTGGACGCTGCCATTACCCGCGCCAGCGAGTGCCGCGATAACTTGCAGGTTCGTCTGGAAGCCCTGCAAGGCGAAGGCCTGAACCTGTTCGATCAGAATTACCAGCTGATTCCCGGCACCGATCCCAAGCAGTACATGGCCAGCTATACCGAACGCTTTGCCCAGGTCTGCCAGGAAGAATGCGACAAACTCACCCGCAGCACGCCGGGTGGCAAGGTTTCGTTCATTGTCGACAGCAAAGGCTATTGCCCGGTGAACAACAGCTGGGTCTCGAAGCCGCCGACCGGCGACCGGACGGTGGATTTGCCGGTGTGCCGCAACAAGCGGATCTTCAACGACCCGATCGGCCTGCGCGCGGCGGGCAACGTCCAGCGCTTTCTGCTACAGACCTACCTGCGCGATACCGGGGAAATCATGACCGAGATCGATGTCCCGTTCTTCTTCGGCGGCCGCCATTGGGGCAACCTGCGGGTGGGGTTCGATGCGGCGGTGTTGCTGGCGGAGTGATGGTGCGGTAGCACGACTCCTGCTCCGCCCACAAGGGTTCTGTGGTGCATGCAAATCCTGAGACCACCTCAAAACAACTGTGGGAGCGAGCCTGCTCGCGATCGCGGTGGGTCAGCCACATTATCTGTTAACTGACACTACGCCTTCGCGAGCAAGCCCGCTCCCACAAGGAGTTATCTCAACCCAAGCGATGCTTCAGCAGCACTTGGGCCCACCCTTGGCACCATAACGGGCCTCCTGGCGTTCGCGAAAGAACGCCTCGTAGTCCATCAACGGCTTGTCCGGGTGTTTGGTCTGCATGTGCTCGACGTAGTTGTCGTAGTCGGGCATGCCGACCATCAGGCGGGCGGCCT